>JACCDT011306633.1_pt1 | contig 1023981 bp, 895 predicted proteins | sample 7446291 | NCBI WGS metagenome assembly JACCDT01 (sample SAMN15323446, study PRJNA562643) | freshwater metagenome | isolation source: river surface water | place: USA:Blue River Watershed | collected 2017-08-17 | reverse complement strand
ATTAATTTCAGATATTTACAATTAATTCAACCTTCTTCGGACGACCTCGTTTCTTTTTATTTGGTAACAATTTATTAAATTGCTCCTGAAACAAACTTGATACATAATTACCACTTTTTCTCGTAGTTGTCTGTATCGCCTCAAGCTCTTTCTTTTTAATATCCTCTTGCATTCCCTCTCGATAGCGCTTGATCCTCGCTTTTACATCAACGCCCAATCTATTAAAAACCAAATTCACTTCACGGTCAATCATTTTTGACTCTTGTTCTCGCACATTCAATAAATAACTACTCCATCGATATTCTCCCACATCTTTAACCATTCGTGCACGTAGTGGATTTTGTTCGATATATCTCATAACCGTCAGCAAATGATCATCCTCGCTCACAATTGGACTCATAAACCGTCCTTGCCAAACATGCCCACTACGCTGATATTTATAATTATAAAAGCGTGTATGTGCGATAGTGATCGATTGCATAATCCGACTTATGCTTACATCTCCCTCAACCTTTATCAACATATGTACATGGTTGGTCATTAAGCAAAATGCAAACAGTTTAAAACCATACTTCTTTTTGTATCTTTGTACCGTATTTAAATAATGCGTATAATCTTCTTGCTCAACAAAAATTACTTCCCTATTATTCCCTCGATTAATCACATGATACGTCAACCCAGTTTGACAAACACGCGCATCCCTTCCCATGAACTTACTCTTTCTGTTTATGCGGGGGGATTAGTTTATTTTTAGGTTGCTTCAGGAGGGGGATCCTGAATTATTTATAAATACTTACAATGCTTGTTGTTGTGAGAAACGACACTATTTATTCCCAATACTTTTGTAAAAACCTGTTCTGCTATTTCATTCTGTATCCCAATTGCATTTTGCCGATAAAACCAAACAGCCCCTTTTATTTCTTTTAAATTAGATAGAGCCTTTTCAAATTCTATCCATGAAACAAGTTTACCATTTATAAATATATCTCCGGACTGTTGAACTTTGACTTTCAAGATATGATCGTTATGGAATTGCATCTTTATGTTAAAATCTGTTTATAAGGATTAATCAATTCTTTTTCACCATTTTCTTCATATTCCGCTTGCCACAATACATCCCTATAATCTTCTTGGGATTTTTTTAAGAATAAATAAAAATCTTTTAGATTACCTTTGCTTAATTTTAAAACCGCTAAATAAACCCTAATAGATCCTGAATCTTCCAAATTCAATTCTTCAAGAACTTTATTCTGATCTTCATTTCTAAAAATCTTTCTTACAGCAAATATAATCTGATCTTTATTATATTCCATAGCCACCGTAGGAGAAAGGGACAGTCCCCATTTTGGGGACACCCTATCATTATCAACTTTCCTTGCTTAATTTCTGCCTCATTTGATACTTGTAATAATCAGACCCGATTGCATTCCCGCGCTCGTATTGTTTCTTGTCAGATACATCTATTTCTGCAATCATCGTTGTATCTTTCAACACTTCTACAATATGCTTATCTCTACCACTCGCTGAACCATACTTCCAATCTTCTGCTTTCCTCACTAATCCAGCTTCAACTGGGTTATTCTCAACATATTTTCCACACGCATATAAATACCGGTCATCTTCAATCAACAAACTCTTATATCGCTCTCGCCATATTGGTCCGCTTAATCGATACTTAGTATGAAATTTAAAAACATACTGACTCTTTAACTTATTCATACTCTTAGAAAAACTATTTACTGACTTAATCTGCACAACTAAATGAAAATGCGTATGAAGGAGACAATAGTGAAAAACTTTAAATGAATGCAATCCTTTTAATTCATTTAAACTATTTAAGAAAAAACTAAAATCTTCTTCATCTCGAAATACTTTTAACTTCCTAATCGATCTTGAAATAATATGAGCATAACACCCATCATACAACAACCCACTTCGCGCCTTCCTTACCATAATCCCCTACTATTTCTTGCGGGGGGTTGATCTATATATATTTGAAATCCTCGGGGAAGGATGTTATTTAATCATTACTCCCTGTCCCCTTTTTGGGGACTGTCCCTTTCTCTTTATTTTGAATATAAGACTACAAAATCCCTGCCACTTTGGCGCATGGCAAAAGCATTAAGAAAACCATTGGACTGCAAGATATAAAGTTCTGGAACTCGCGTGCCTAGACGATTACAAACCTCCTCTAATGCCGTCCCAAGTTGTGAGAATTGTGTAGAATCAACCTTGACGCAGTTAGCCCTCAAATATGCAACGATCAATCCATTTCCAAGCCATGTCATAAATGCCAATAAAGAACCAATCCCTAACATTATCCAAAGAGGAATTAAATTATGACTAACATATATCCAATAAGGAACCCCCAGCCATACAACGCATGCCAATAAAAAAAGAACAACAAAATAAACCTTTTCTTTCGTCGTATTAAGATTATTTCTTGAAAGCATCATAAATATTCAACCTTTCGTCCTTGATGAGAAAAATTACTTGACCATTTCCACCTAGAAAATAGGGCGCTGCCCGCTATTTTTCTATTCTCGCAATTTCGCTAATCTAACAATGATCATTAATTCTATCTTAGATTTATCACTTCTTTGCGCGAGTTCTTCTTTACAATATTTTAAGACCAACGGATGCTGCATTGCATTAGACTGAAGCGCCCACATCGCCGCCGCCTTAACAGCCATATATTGCAAATCCTTATCGGTTAAGCCTAATAATTTTTTAATCTTCAAACCATTATCTGACCTTCTTCCATCCATCCTAAAACTGGACATATAAAGACAATCTAAATCACTCATACCAGCAAGGGCTTCTGGTGTTAAATCTATATCAATTTTCTGGTTCCCAAATAATTTCTTTAACTGAATCACTGCCTTTTTATTCTGTTGATTATCTGAAAGCCAAGCCAAAATCCTTCCCTTCAAAAAGTCTTCTTCATTAAGTACGTCAATGATCCGAACGATGGGTTCTTTTTTCCCCGTCACAAAGAATTCCGCCCACAAACAATCCTCATCGAGCGGGCTTTCTACCGCTCTAGTTAAAGGATTATATTTAAGCGGTAACCCTCTGCTTAGAGCCTCATCAATGTCTTTTTTCTCGTTGCTAAAGACCGCGTCGTTTGATTTAGACTTTAAGAATTCGATGACTTGATCATTACCACAGATTTGAAATATCAATAGCATGAACGATCTTCCCTGATGGGAAGTATCAACAAACACTTTCTCAAACTCTGGGATTAAAGACGGATCTAATTTAGCCATTATGCCAAATAGATATGCCATTGAGGTATAGCTATGTAAAGGACCATTTGTTATAAAATAGCGCACCGCATCAGGAACTCTCGCAGGGTTAGGCTTTTGATAATAAAACATCGTAAGTTCATTAAATTCCTGCTCTTCCATGCCAGCATAAGTCTTGTTTATTCCAAAAGCACACAGAATAACAAATACAAATAATAAAATTCTTGAATATGTGACGTATACGCCTCTCATTTATTCTGATCCCTTTCTATTCTGGTCTTTATGCCCCAATTGAGCCATTCATTATCTAGCGCTGAGCAGCGCCCTATTTAGTTTACTTCTTATTCGCATAAGAATTCTCAATTAAATCATCAGAACAAGGAACAAACCAGAAATTACCAGCAGCTAACATATCTATCGCACAATGAAATATCAAACAAGATTTACTATCTTGTTCTACCGATACCTTTGTTGATGTAGGCAGCCCAAATGTACCTGCACCTCCATGAACAGTATAATTTCCTTTGTCTAACACAAGTCGTGTAACGCTATTCTTAAATACTTGAATCTTTTGATCACCAAAAGTAAAATTATAGTCTCTTATCATTAATTGCATTGAAGCTGGTTGAGAAATCACAAACAATTCTCCCTTTTCATTTGTCTTAGAAAAATCAAAATCATATTTCTTCAACGGGAGCCTACGGATTTCATATAAAGAGATTGGATCGCCAAGAGTATTGACTGAACAACCCTCAATAAAGACCAACGACATTAAGATTATTAAAAAAGACCCTATCTTCTGATTTTTTCTCATACTCATCTCCAAACGAAATAGGGCGCTATTTTGCCTATTTTACATTATTTGCATTGGCCTTGACTCGCATACCTTTTCATAAAGAGGGGGGTTCTTATTCTCAAAGATGCAAAAAATAACTACAAATACCAACAATGACTAGAAAATAGGGAGTTGACCCCTATTTTTCATCCAACCATCGCCATCGGGGAAAGGCAATAATTCACTGTCTCCTGTTTTATTTTAATCTTCCCGGAAAAGCCTCAAGATATTTTGGTTTGTCTAATAAAGTCAGCAAGACTCTATCACTAGTAATTGTTATTTCATCTCCAATATCACGTGGAGAAATAGCAAGTCTTACCTTTCCACTTCTATTTAATGGCACTGGTATTTCATTCTCTAAAATCAATTCATTAATTTGCAACGTTCCATCAGAAATTAATACCGGATATTCGTTTATATTTCCCCTAAGGTCACAGTCTCCTTCAAATAATAGCTCTGCTTTCTGTACATAAACATCTCCAGCATCTATTCCTGGCCTTCCATCAGAAACATGTAGAATAACCAAACCAAAAATTACCCTTATTTCATCCTTATTAACTTTGATTTCTTCTATGTCCGAATCATGTAATTCAATAGAACTATTTGACATACGTTCTAACTCTCTTTCTGTAAATTGTTCTTAATCTGGATACGGCGTATCTGGCGGCAAATGATCTTTTCCTCCATCCACATGAACATGGTCTTTACCTCTCCATCCTGGCATACCGCTCTTTCCCTCATCAAATCTCCATCTTTCTGTAAATTTCCCATCAGGACCATATACTCCAAAACTTCCGGGTCTATTTGGATTTTCAACAGCATTTCCAGGCAAATTATTTGGTGTTTTAGAGGCTGACATCAACACTTCAGATCCTACACTCAACGCCGTTAAAACCGTTCTTACAACTCTTGCCCCTGCTCCTACAGGGCCTGGAATATACGTAGCTCCAGCTAATATTCCATTTATTAATGCAGGCGCATAATCATGCACAAACGAATTTGATGTATACCCAATAGCTGACATTGTAGCGCCATTCTCAAATCCTCGTATGAAGCTCCCACCCATTCCTGCTGAGATCCCACCACCAACAATCCCTCCTAATGACGCTTGTGTTATAACATCTTTAAAATAATTTCCAGAAAGTTTGAAAATTTGAATATTACTTGAAGCCCACTGTGATGTTCCCGCACTTATTCCACCAATCAATGCGTTCGTTCCAATATTTCCACCTGTCACAGCGCCGTTAATTACGCCTGAAACTGCACCACCTGCTGTATGTGCAAGAGTTTGTGTTAACCCAGATAAATGAAGACTTCCAATTCCACCGAACACAGCTCCGCTTATCGCACCTGTCAGCAGCCCCTGCCCTATGTTCCCTCCCGTAGCGGCTGCGACGGTTCCTCCTATCGTCGCACCTGCTACTGCACCCGTCACAACTCCTGCCCAATATGCTCCAACAACTGGAGCTAGTGTTCCTGCGCTTACGACAGTTAATATTGCACCAGCAATAGCAATACCAACCGCTTTAAAGAAATTCCCCCACTTCCACTTATGCCCCGTCGGATCAATCAGATTCACCGGATTATTATTACAATACGTGTATCTGTTCAGCGTCTGAGGATTGCTTGGCGCTTGAACAATCGTATCCGGCGTAATAAACCGTCCCAATTTGGGATCATAATACCTAGCCCCATAATAGTACAACCCGCTCTCTTCATCAAAGAGTTTGCTGTTAAAGAATGCCCAGGTGTTGTTGATCTTGGTGCCGTATTTTTCGAAGCGGCTAATTTTGCCGAAGGGTTCGTATTCGGTTAACGATCGGGCTTGGCCTGTGGCGTCGGTGATGACATTCGTTGAGCCTAAGTGATCGTTGTGATAGAAATCAACCTCAGTACCTGTAACAGCAGCAACCCTTGTGCTCCCCAGATAAATGTTATTGGTTCTTCTAGCACCTTCAATTTCATAAAGGTTGCCTACATAGATGGTGCTTGTGCTTGTCTGGGTGACGCCGACGCCAAAGGTTGGGGCGCCTAGTTGTGTGACTAGGATGCCGTAGGTTTCAGCGTTGTTATAGGATGTGTCGCTATAGCGATAGACAATCTTTCGTGTTCTACCGCCGTCGCCATCGTAATAGTATGCGGCAATGGTCTTGGCGACTTTGCCGACGGGTGCAAAACCTATGCTCGTTAATCTGTTTTCATAATTATAAACATAAGAATACAATCCACCCGTTGGGGTTTGTTTGCTTATCATGTTGCCGTTAGCATTGTAACGATAAATATACCCATCACTCGTCGACCCAACAGCATGAGGGCCGGCGCCATAGGTGCCATAGGTATAGGTTAAGCCGTCTTTCTGGGTGATGTTGCCGATTTGGTCATAGGCATAGGTCTTTGTGCCATAGCTTGCACCGGTTGATGTCAACATTCGGTTTAAGGCATCATAGGTAAAACTTTGCGTGCCCGTATTAACAGCATCCGTGATGGTGATGATATTACCGACGCTGTCATAGGTATAATTTAAATCTTGATGTTTAACAGCGGCTGCATTTTGGGTTAAGACGCGTGTTAATCTAAAATTAACAGGATCATAGGTGTATTGTGTTGTGACCCCATTGCCAAAGACGACGCTGGTCATTTGGCCTTGCGCGTTGTAGATGACATTGCTGACAATGGTCTTATTAATGCTGCCGTCGACATTTAAGATATTAACGCCCACAGCTTGGCCTGCAGTGTTATAGACATAGCCGACATTAGCCGCATCGGGATAGATTAATTTGGTTAATCGGTTTAAATCGTCATATTGACGGCTGACGGTGTAGTTAACACCCGCAATGTTCTTTGTCGACGATGTTTCACGACCTAAGGTGTCGTAGTTAAAGGTAGCGTTCTCAGAGCTGTACGCTACTTTAGATAGACGTCCCGTGGTGTTTGCCACAGACACGTTCTCATATGTATAACTTGCCAATAGTGAATCATAGATCGTTGTCACTCCACCTGACACCATAGACAAAGTTACCGTCTTTGACTTTAATCGATTGAGCGCATCATAATTAAATTTAAGCTGTTTGTTTAACGCATCTTTCTGACTTAACAAATTACCATTGGAATCGTATGCATAAACCCAACCGTGCATGTCAGGATCATTCATGCTGGTCTTACGACCTAAGGCATCATAACTGATCGTCGTAATATTACCTTTAGCATCCGTGACCTTGGTTAAATTACCTAAAGCATCGTATTGATAACGCGTGGTCGCGTATAATGTGTACGCACTTGCAGGATTTTTGGCATCACGGCCATCCGCACCAAAATATTCCTCGCGTGTGATCATGCGTCCAAAAGAATCACTGTAACTGACATTCTTATGACCGTTAGGATCATAGCTTGTGGTCTTTAAACCATCATATTCAACATTAGAATATGTTCCGTCGCTATTTAAGGCTTTGATTTGACGGCCTAAGGCATCATAAAAATTTGTCACCTTTGGATTAGTATCCGCAGGTGTAGGGTCCATGGTATTTAAATCATTGCTTGTAAATCTTGAAGGAAAAACCGATAAGACCAAACCTCTTGAATTATAGGTCTTTTGCTCACCAACAACATACTGTCCAGCTGTCGCGGTTGTTCCTTTACTCTGAATCACTCGGCCTAGGCCATCAACAAACGTTGAGCTATCGATGGTGGTCGCCGCACCTGCATTGACACGCGACTTACTAATAACTTTTAAAAAATTTGTCCCGTACGTATAAATCGTTTCTGATGTTGGCAGATCGAATGTATCCAGCGGCGATATGGTTTTAAGCAAACGGCCCAACGAATCATAGTGCTTAAACATCTTTTGACCATTGGCATCAACCACCGCCATGACCGCGCCAAATGGACCATACATTTGCGCGTTGTACTTAGGATCCGTCGCTAATTCGCTCGCATTAATCCCATAATAATAGGTCTTAACCGTTTGGCTCAAGGCATTGGTTGTTTGCACGGGGAACGTTTTATATGTTGTATCATACATAATAGACGTTGTACGATTGCTAGGATCTGTCGTCGATGTTAGATTACCAATCACATCATAAGCATATGTTGTCGTTAATCTTGGATTAGCATCCCCATTCCAATCTTCTTTTTTGGTCAATAACCCATTGGTAAATAGTGCATTATTGTCCGTACTGTTATCATAATAGAACCATGTCTTTTTGATTGTGGTGCCCAGTTTGTCGCTAATCGTCGTCAACTTAGGCAGGCTCATAAATGGCTGTGCAGCATTATTAACGTAATCAATGGTTGTCGTTAACACATTGTTATCGATGCTTGTGACAACCTTGGGATCAGCAATGATTGATAGAGATGGTGTTGTTATATCAATGGCCCCGTATTGCACTTTTTTCGTCACATTGCCATTGGTTAAATCATAATCCATCACCTGCGCACTGCGTTGTTTTAAACTTCCGTCGGCACCATAAAGATAATTATCAGATCGAACTAAATATGGAAACTGTACAGATGTGCCAACAACAGGAGATAATGCTACAAAATTTTCCGACTTACCAAGCAATTTTCCTGTGTTATCATAGCTCTCCGTTAAATACGCGGTGCCTTTGCGGAAATGATCCTGCAACATATACGCAATAGAATAGTTCCCGTCGGGATCAGTGGTTGTAACTTTCTTAAAGCCACGAAACTCACGATCCGTCACATCCCATAAACCACCTTCGTAGTTGTAACGCGTAACGTAAGAAGATGTCCTATCACCTGAGATGGTGTTTAAAGTAAGAGATTTGACAACGGGGAACGTAAACGGCAAATATTGATTGCTCATATGCGCCGAACTGTCATACGCAATTGTCATGGTTGTCCCGACGCCATTATCTACTTTTACTAACAAATCTGGCACCTTGGCAGTATTTGTAAAAAGGCGTGGCTGAGAACCTAGCGGTGCATTCAAATAATCGATCATGCCATCGGCATTCATATCAATAAATTGAGTGTCCATATGTGAAAACTGCAAACCCGTCATTAACCATGAATTATCAATGACCCACCCATTACCCGTATTGATCAATACATTAGACGTATCCGCAATGCCTGTTACGATCTCAATATCCGGCAACCCATCCCCATTTACGTCGAGGATCTGGGCGGTACCATCGTTTAACGTAACGCGGTCCCAATTTCCGTCAGTAACGAAAACAGCACTTGTTTGACTCCAACCTCGACCTGTATTGATATAGACCTTGCGATAGCCCGTCTTTGCAACAGCAATATCTGCCAACCCATCGCCATTGATATCAACAACTGTTGAGGAACCATTGGCAAGATCAACGTCAGCAGGGGTGATCCACTTTGTACTTGGCGTTGTCTCCCAGCCTGTTGTCGGATTTGCCGCACCCTTGCGATTCAAATACACATTATGATTATTGGCCGTGACATCAGAAACAACCACATCAAGATAACCATCACCATTCACATCTGCCAACTGCACAGACCCAGGCTGGGTATAATCTCGATTCAACCAAGAAGCAAAATATGCCCCATTTGGCATCACCCAATTACTGGTTGCATTAAAACCCGTGGTACCATCGTTGAGTGCAGCACCCTGCCAACCAACACCTTCAAAATACGAACGCACAATATCAGGCAAGCCATCCCCGTCGACATCGATAAATCTCTGACCATTATCTCGATTACCCCCACGGCAACTTAAATTAAAAATAGCCGTTGAAGCAACAGACCATTTGTTAGTACCACTAAAACTCTGATCTTTATTATTTAAGCCCGTCATAGACGTTGTAAGCCCTGAACAAAGATCATAATACGCCATGAGAAAATCAGGATAGCCATCACCATTGAGATCCCCAAAACGAACGCCTTCATCGACCCAATTTCCGCCGCTGGCATAGCTCAAATACGGCGCACTGCCTGGACTAAATAATACATCTTGCACAAAACCCTTGGTTGATGTGGTATCGCTATAAGAAAATTTGATATCAGGGATCAAACCCGCGTTTTCAACACTCCCATCTATCTTAATGGATGTAAGTAAGTCTTTAGCTGTTGATGCGCTTGCCGTATATGTAAAACGATAGCTATTATTGAGGGTCGAAGGATATGTATACGTCTTTATCGCACTTAAGATATACGCATTATTAACTTCAAATCCTGAGATATAAGAAGTACTCTTCTGACGAGCTGCAACATACTCGAAATTGACGATGCTTGGGGCAGTACTTCCTATGTAAGCAGCATTAGCTCCTTCAAGAGCGGTATAATAAATATGATCGGGATATACCTGAGCCCCGTCCTTGTGATAATACACATTCATGGCATTGCCAAAAATATCAATCACCTTGCATAAATACCAACGGAAAATACGTGAAGCATTGGCAGGGTCAACCATGCGAGACGTATCGTCACTTCCGTAATAATACTTGGTCCCCTTTTTGTCTGTTACGACCCAAGCGTTTGATATCTTTTCGATTTTAGAAAATGATCCTTCTACCTCAGGCCGATAATAACCTGCCGTTGGATCATAAATCAATTTCATACCAGATAGTTCATACGTATCTGATCCATCATACAAAGGAACACCTTTTTTGACGGACAATGAAATTGAACCCAAATCAAGTGACCAACCCACCCCTGCAAGCCCTAACTGCCTCATGCCAGAGTTATAGACAAGATTAATATTTGGCTCTATCCCCGCCCTTCCTGGGAGGGTATCAATATGAATAGGTAAATTAGCACTACCTGATGTTTGCTCTACATGCACACTTGTTGCCTGTGTGGTAATGCTGCTAGCTGAAGATCCCCCGCTAGAACTGACCGATGCTGCAGCCAAACTCAAGGTTGCAGCTGTTTTAGCAGAACTAGTCGTTTTTGTTGGATTGCTTGTAGTAGGACTTGATATAGGTTCAGGTGTCTTAACCAAAGACTTAGACACAACCGCTTTAGGATATGTACTTGGGTTAGATTTTGAAGTTGTTGCCGCTTGAGCTGAAAATGATGTTAATACAAATAGCGCTAAAACAATATATTTCATCATGTTTCTCTCCAATAAAAATATTTTTTTGATGTGCATTTAACCCAAGATTAAATAATCAATGATTAACAAACCATAGCACAATATATTTTTATTGTCAAATTATCAAGATAAGAAAACAATTTTACACAGGAAATTTGAAAAATTGTTGTTTTTTTTACAAATATTTGATTTTATTTGGGGAGGTCTGCTGTGGTCTTATTCTCATCTAACAACATCACCCGCAGCTTCCCGTTCTCTGAAACAACCAAGACGGGTTCTTTGCGGTCATCGGCGATGGATTCTAGACGTTGTTGTAATTCTTCGGAAGCGATTTTAAACTTAGGCGAGGGATTATCCCAATTTTGATCAAAATCTGCACGCACGCGGCCAACGCTGTCTTCGGAACTAATTGACGACAATTCTTTCATGGCTTTTATTGTCATAGGATCTGCTTTCTCTGGAACAACTTCTGGGGGTACAGCTTCTTGGGGAGTAACTTTATTGCGCTGGGTTGCTTTGTAAGAATCAACGGAATAATAGGACTTTCCGCCGACGATCACTTCAATTTCTTTGGCGTAGGCCAGATTTGAGATGATCAAAAACGTCGTGAACATTAAAGCCTTACGCATCAATGATCCTTTGATTCCCAAATGCGACGGGTAAACTCTTGGCTATAACTTTTATGTATCTGTTGCATGGCTTTTGGACCCAGAAAATGTTTGATCGCTGCTTCAATGGCTTCAAGCCGATGCTCTAAATACGCGTATTGCGCAGCGTCGATGGGCTGTGCTTTTTTAGCGTCGATATAATCTTTGTACTTATCTACCAATGCCTTATATGCCGGATCTGAAACTTTTGCTTTCTTATTCTTGCTAACATGCGCCAAGATAAATTCATCGGCCATCAGCTGCGTTGTCTTGCGCTCTAGACGGTCAAACGATTCTTTGGTGCTCTTATAGGCCCACGTCAAATAACGGGCAATTAAATCTTTATGTGATGAAGAGATTTTATTGATTTTAGGCATGGCTTAAAAAAGGATTTCTGAATTGGCTTTAGCGATAGCATCGGTAGTTACTTGATTCAAGGTATTTTGCATACCTTTCTGATATTTACCATTTGGTGCCAAGAAGATAATCATAACGGTAATCATAGCGACAACTAACAAAAGATATTCTATGGTGTTTTGAGCGCGTTTATTCATATGCAAAATATACCACATATCCTATTTATACACAATGTCGCCGGCAGCGACTGCCTTATCAATCTTAATCCCGATTAACTGCCCCTTCTTGGCCACCTTCACATCTTGACTCTCAATTTGCATGGACCAAATCTTTTGAACAAACTTATATTTTGGCGTTACCACGGTTAATTTATCACCAATGAGCACTGTCCCCTGATTTATTTTCAATACCGCAACCTTAATGCGATCAAAATAATGCGTGATCTCACCCATCGGCTTTAATGCTGGATCTAAATCACTTTTTTTTGGCTTAACAACTTTAGGGGCTGGCGCGGCTTTTTCCGGCGCCTTCTTTTCTTTTAATGGTTTGGCTGGTTTTACAACTTTAAGCGGCTTGGTGGGCTTCTTAGCTGATTTCTTCGTGGTTTTTTTAGTGGTTTTAGCTGCAACCTTGCGTGTGGATTGCCGTTTAGATTTTTTTAACCAAAAAACCTCTTTGAGGACATCAACGATTTTTTTAAACATAAGTTATAAATCGATTTTTTGGGAGATGCCTGCAACGATGGGTAGATCAACCATGTCACCACGGATAACAGCAATCATACCCCAGAAAGAAAAGACCATGAGCACAAACATCAACGGACCAAAACACCACGGCAAAACAATAGATAAAATAAGCACGCCGACTTGGGCCACAAAAAGCACCAAGCCTTGCTTGCCATGAGCTAAGACGAATGGATTCTTCTTCTTTAAGATAAGTGGGATGATGCAAAGGATTGAGAGATACGCTAATACCGCATACATTTTGCCGTCCATGATATCTTCTTTAAAAAACGGCTTGTTACTATGCGACATTATCCTTGAACCTCAACCAAGGAGTTAATATCCCCAAAAGAATTGCGTTCGGTCAATTTATTTTCTGGATCTTCTTGCCATTTACCATCGACGATGAATTGATATTTATACATCCCTGGCTTTAGCGGCAATTGCAACGTCCAAACGCCACCGATATTCTTCATGCGGCAAGATTCATCCAACGACCAATCATTAAATGAACCTGTCACAAACACAGATTGTGCGCTTGGTGCATTTAACTTAAATAACGCAGAACCAACAAACGCGGCGGTTTCTTTGGTGACAATTTCTTGCATGCGTTCAGATGGTTGATATTCTTTTGTTTCTTCCATCGCTTCTGCCACAGCCTTAGCAATGACTTCTTCGACGGGTTCATTTTCTGCTTCATGGATTGTTTCTTCAACAACTTGTTCTTGGGCCACCACAACGGCAGGTCTTGGCGCTTTAACTTTTTGCTCTCTCTCGTCTTTTAAGAGCACCTTATCGTCGGTCAAGATCTCGCGGCCTAAACTTAAATAATCTTTTGATCCACGGCAATATTTGTCATATTTCAATACCGCTTCACCCATAACAGCCGCTTCCTTGAGCTTCACGTTGACATGGACGATGGTATCATAAAGCAATTTACCAAATTTATCTTTCATCTTCGCCAACATGGTAAATGAATGGCGCAAACGAGAATCAAACATGGTGATGAGAACTCTGCTTGTAACCGGATGATTTAAACGGTCACGGATTAAGAAAATGATGTCATGCAAGTGATCAACGCCTTGCATGGAGAAACGGCTTGTTTCAACAGGAATAATCACTTCATTACTTGCACGGATCGCATTAACTGTCAAGAAACCAAGCGATGGCGGACAATCGATTAAAATGTAATCATAAATACCGCGGATTTCATTTAACACGTCGAGCAATTTGAGTTCACGTCCAATTTCTTCGGCTAATTCTTGTTCCAATGTACCAACCAAAACGTTAGAAGGCACAACATCAAATGTTTTATCCGCGCGGGTGATAATATCTTTGATACGTAATTTGCGTGGGGTCAATTTAGAAATGACATTATAAAGGCTGTTAGCATCGTCGATGTTTAAACCCAACGTGGCATGCGCTTGCGGATCTAGATCAATGAGCAAAACTTTTTGCCCATGATATGCCAACGCGGAGGCCAAGTTAATGGCGGTGGTTGTTTTACCGCATCCACCTTTTTGATTTGCAATCGAGATTATTTTCATATTCTTTTTCCTTATAGGTCCTTAGTTTGAAAAGCTAACATCGTCGACGAGCATTGCGCCTTGCTTAAAATCCATGTTCCATGCTTCCAAAACGAAAGCCACTTCCGTTACATTGCTCCAGTCACTTAAATTCAATTTATCAAATGGGATAGCCACCTTCTGCCATTGCGCCCCAACATCTTTGATGTAATACGTTGCGCGTTCATTACGCTGATTATTCACAACTAACTTAACCACACCGGGATACCCGCCGTTAAGGCCACGGATGCGCATATTTAACTTGCTATACTTACTAGCATCTTTTTCCGGCAACGTGATTGCAAATGTTTTTGTCGACGGAAACGGATCATTTAAATCATAACCAACTTTAATCAGGTTATTATTTAATTCATAATAAACCTGATTATGCAACCCAGCTCGACGAGATAAGAAAGCTGTGAAGCCATACACCGTCGAGAGCACAATCACTGTTGTGATCACAATATTGATCACCAACCATGACTGGTTAACCTGCTGTTTCTTCTGTTTCTGGGCGACGTTTTCTTTCTTGCCTAAATAGACCTTGGCAAGGTGGTCGTATATCTCATCACGGGTCATGCTACCCCAATCTCTTTAAGCTATTAATAAATATAAAGTTATGAACTAAAAATTTTGATCAACTTTTATATTAGCAAAGAAAATGAAAATGCAAAAAGAAAAGTGAAAAATTTTTGTGAGTGGAAATGTTATTCTCGACGGGACATGCATATAAAACAAAACCCCCGTCATAATCTGACGGGGGTTTTGCAAAACAATTAACGATTTCTAACTAATTAGAAATTAACGTTAACATGAGCTAACGCTTGGCTAGCTGTTGAATCGTTTGCACCGGTAAATGTATTACCAGCAACGAACCAACCTAAAGATAAACCTAAGGTTACATCTTCAGTGTAAGCATAGTTGACATTAACATCGTATTCATTACCTAATGCCTTGCTGCCAGTAGTTGCAGGTGTTAAACCTGTAGAACTATCTGGTTGTGAGATGGCTAATGCATTGCCACCACGGTATTTCTTATCAGCCATCAAATTACTCCATGCGAATGATGCAACAACATCTTCGATAGGAGTAACTTGTGCGCCTAAAGATAAGATATTCAAGTTGCTTAAGGAGAATAAGGAGTTGTAGATGGTGCCTCCGTTTTGACCTTCAGCAAATGGATCCCAAGCTGAGTAATTCTTTGCAGACTTAACATCATCTGTGCCAGAGTTAGCCCCAGCATTCTTATCACCTGAAGTATGTGTGTAAGAAGCGCTAACGCTTGGTTTGTACTTAGCAACGCTGTCATTTTCAATTGCATAATTAGCCATCAATTGATAAGCGAAAGCGGTGCGGTTTTCACCTTGGTCAACACCACCAGCATTGACTGTCTTGTTGCCTAATTGCCATGCAACTTCAGCTGATGTGGTTAAACCTTTGACAGGGTTTGTGCTAACGCGCAAACCAGGAACGAATAAGGTATCACCTTTTTCTGTAACAGTTGTTGTAACATCGTTACCATCAACTCTTGCGAATAAGTAACCTTCAACAACGCTATTCTTAGAATCACCTAATTGGTAATTTGCGTTCAAACCATAAACATCAGAAGTAGTTTTATCTGAGATGGCATTACCAGTGAATAAACGTTGGTTGTTCTTGTAGTAGATAACATCTAATGTTAATGGCTTGTAATCGAAAATAAGCTTAACACCATCGTTAACCGTGTTATCTTTGCTTAAGTCCTTAGCAATGTTGTTTAAACCTGTGTTAACAGCAACATTGTTAGGACCATTACCACCTAAGATGAAACCATTACCATAAACGAAGTCTTGACGACCAACGCTTACAGTTAAAGGTGAATATAAGAATTCACGTAAGGTAGCATAAGCTTGATCTAAAGAAACATCAGACGCTGTACCACCACCGGTACCAATGATTCTGTTTGCATTACCCCAAGCAGTTTCATTTAATAAACGAATCGTTGTAGAAACGTTATCGCTTAAATCCGCTTCGATCTTGATGCGGGTTTGGGTAGCGACTAAACTTTGGCTTTCTAAACCAACTGGGTTGCTAGCAATACCAGCACCAGTTAAAGTTTTTTGGCCTAAGTTGAAATTATCACGGTTGATAGCCCATGTATCGATATCACCGGACACTTTTACGTTTTGAACTGCAGCGAAAGCTGGTGCTGATACGAAGATCAACGCAGCTAAAGCTAACATGAATTTATTTCTCATTTGAATCCTCCAAAAAATTTCAGGAAGTTAATTTTATATATATATCTAGGATCTATAACAGACCTTAGTTTCTTACGACATAGACCCCGTCTGATGACCCATCAACCGATTTATGTAATCCCTCCTTTCGCGGCTATAATTTAGATCACCTGGGTGTAAAGTGTTTTAATTTTTACATAGCGAGAAAGCGTTGTCAACGATTTTTAGAAAAATTTTTCTAGATGGGTTAAACAGCAAACTTGGCAGGGTCATCGTAGCTGAAGGCGACGCTATCTGCGTGGTATTCATGTAATTTAGGCAAGATCAAATCACGTTCATTGGGATCTCTTTTCCCGTCGATATGTGCTTTAAACTCCGCGCTAAACGTCTTGATAATACTAGGGATAAGGATACTTTCCTGTGTTGGCAAGAAGCAACGTGTTTGGTTTGTGCAACGGCCGCTGATTTCGAAAATCGCTTCTAAATCATCCGCACTGCCTTGCCCCATTTCTATTTTCTTTAAATATTCTGTGATGTGCGCGGTGCCACGATTGCAGGGAACGCATTGGCCGCAAGAACTTTTGGCTAGGAAATTACTAAACTTTAAAGCTGTTTGAACCATACATGCGCTTTGATCATAAACAATAAAACCACCGGAACCTAAACCACCACCCACTTTTTTCATGGAACCAAAATCAAGGGGTGTATCAAAGCGTTCTGGGGTGACAACACCACTGGCCACACCTGAAAATACCGCTTTTATAGGAAATTTACCCGCTGGACCACCAGCAATATCATAAATTAACTGTTTTAAGGTTACTTTTCCAGCTGGAAGTTCATATACACCAGGCCTTTGCACATCGCCACACACAGTGCACATGACTGTTCCAGGGGTATCTTCAGAGCCAACAGACTTAAAATCATCGGCTCCCTTCCTTAATATATAGGCGGCTTGGCAAAATGTTTCAACATTGTTAACGCAGGTTGGATTGGGTGATCCCGGTTGAAAATTAATCCCTTGGATAAAGGGTGGGATATTGCGCGGCATGGGGTAACGGCCGTCAATAGACTCAATTAAACCCTTTTCTTCACCAAACAAATATTCGTCCGGACCTAAGTGTATCTTAATTAAGCCTTTAGGAATCATGCCTGCCGCTTCCATTTCTCTGCGGGCAGCAAAAAGGCGCTTAACTTGCGGGGTATACTTTTTCTTTATACCTATATAAGCTTCTTTGGCACCAATGGCATAAAGCGCAATCGCAATGCCTTCGAATAAATGGTATGGATTAATGAGGATATTATAACGGTCTTTGTAGGTGCCTGGCTCACCTTCGGAAAAATTACAGGCTACATATTTTGTTGGGCAAGGTTCATTGCGAACACCACCCCATTTGATCGCTGTTGGGAAACCCGCACCACCACGACCACGCAAATTAGCTTTTTTAATTTCAGCGATGACGTCGGTTGGCGACATGGATAGAGCGCGCTTGTAACCTTCGCCACCACCAATCGCTTTGTAATCACTTAACGTATTAAGAGGTTTTAAATCTTGTGGTAATAATCTGCGTAACTCTAAAGGGTGCATACAAATACATTAACGCATTACAAAGTTTTTTCTAGCACTTTTTAAACTAAATGGAATTTAATGAGGAATAAATATTATTTTCTTATTTTTCCCATCAAATGTGATCTTGAATTTATTAAAAACATCTTTTTGCCCAAGCAAGTTAATCGATGATCCTAGATCAGGAGAGAACCCAACTGTTACTTTAAGCCAAACACCAGCAATTTTCATTTTTATCTTATGGATATAGGTAAATATTGATGCCCCGTTACCCACCAAAACGGCATGCTTTCTTCCAGTCCGATAATCAATATCTAATTCTTGTGCGACGGAAACATTAAAAATAGATACACTTGCTCCAGAATCAATATATGCCTCTGTCTCAGAAATTCCACTGGGACTCTGAAAATGAATTTTAATAATAGGATAATAATTATTAAAGAATCTTTTATACGGGTAAGATACCGCTTGGCTCATAATAAAAAGCCATGTGTAAACATTTCTCTTGGCGGCACAGAAAACAACATAGGGATGGATTTTGGAAACTTCCTTCGGGCGCGCTCCATAGCCTTCAACCCTGAAAAAATTTCCCCTTTACAAATAACTATCGTCTTGCGACCATACTTCTTAACAATTTGGTCTGCATTTTTTGTTACAAAAGCATCATTATCTAGAATTCGTTTAAACATATTTTAATCCCAACTAAAATATAGCATCAATACTTTTCTAAGTCAATCATAGTCGAGTTACGATTGCTCATCCACATGATGATGTTTAATGTCGCGCCCCTCGACAATATAGATAACTTCCTCGGAGATATTCGTCGCTAAATCAGCGATGCGTTCTAAATTATGTGCAATGCGCATGACGTGTAAGGCGCGGGGAATGACTTCTTTTTGTGCACGCATAAGCTCAGTTAATTCTTTAAGGATTGCATCACCAGCAGTATCGACGATATTATCGCGCTCTAAAACGGCATTGGCTAATTGTACGTTTTCATTAACAAACGCGTTGATACTATCTTTGAGCATATGAACAGCATTATCCCCCATTAATTTCAAATCTTCGAGAGGTTGCAAGCTAGGTTTATTGATGAGAAATAAAGCACTCTCACAAACATTGACAGCATGATCCGCAATGCGCTCTAAATCTTTATTCATCTTGATAATCATGATGACCATGCGTAAATCGCGGGCCACAGGCTCATATTGTGCGATTAATTCCACACACATCTCGTCGATCTCACGATCGTAATCATTGGCCTTAGGTTCTTCCGTATTAACGACTTCCAAGAGCAAAACTTCGTTCTTTTCACTCAAACCCCGAATACTTTTGGCGATCATATCTTCAACCAATGCCGCGTCTTCAAGCAAATGGCGTTTTAAATCAACTAATTTTTCTCGTAACATGCGTCATCCTTTCAATTAACCAAAACGCCCTGTTAAATAAGCTTCCGTTCGCTTATCTTGTGGAACAGTAAACATGCGTTGGGTTGGTCCAAATTCAATTAAATCACCTAAATATAAAAATGCCGTATAATCGGAAACTCGCGCAGCTTGTTGCATATTATGCGTTACGATCAAAATTGTATAATTGCTTTTCAATTCAGAAATCAGCTCTTCAATGCGACTCGTCGCAATGGGATCTAAGGCCGAACATGGCTCGTCGAACAAAATGACTTTGGGCTTCACCGCAAGTGTGCGTGCAATACATAACCGTTGCTGCTGCCCACCAGAAAGACCATAAGCAGAATCATTCAAACGATCCTTGACCTCTTCCCAAAGCGCTGCCTTCTTTAAACTATCTTCTACAGCCGCATCTAACACGGATTTTTCTTTGATGCCTTGAATACGTAGTCCATAAGCCACATTTTCATAAATATTCTTTGGAAAAGGATTTGGTCTTTGAAAAACCATACCAATCTCTCGACGAAGATCTGTCACATCGATTGATTTATCATAAAGGTCATTATTCTTGTACAACATAACGCCTTCATAACGAAACGATGGCACCAAATCATTCATGCGATTTAAACAGCGGATCAACGTACTCTTACCACAACCCGACGGCCCCATCAATGATGTTACCGTCTTAGGCAAAACTTTCATGCTCACTTCTCGCAGCACTTGTTTTTTTCCGTAAAATGTAGAGAGGCCTTGGATATCAAAAACTGGATCTGCTTTATTCATATCACCACCGACGTTGATTTTTATGGCGTAAATAAATCGCCAATGCATTCATGCACAATGTGATCAATAAAAGTACTATAATTCCCGCCGCTGCACAAGCAATAAATCCTTTTTGCGGACGAGAAACCCAATTGAAAATTTGTATAGGCAAAACTGTAAACGAATCAAAGAGACCTACCCAAGACACGTGTACAAATGGAAAATTACCTGAGAAAGACACCGGATGCGTTGGTAAGAATGGGATATACGTCAAGGCCCCAAGCGTAATCAATGGCGCTGTTTCTCCAACCGCTCGAGACATGGCTAAAATAATACCCGTTAAAATATGGCCAAATGACATTGGCAAAACTTGATACTGTATGGTCTGCCACTTTGTTGCACCCAAACCATACGAAGCCTCCCTCAACGAATATGGCACCGTTCTTAATGCCTCACGTGTAGCTAAAATGATGACAGGCAAAATTAGCAGCGCCAATGTCATCCCACCTGCTAACACGCTTCGATCAAGATGCATCATCCTTACAAATATCCCTAAACCAAGCAATCCATAAATGATGGAGGGCACTCCCGCAAGGTTTGCAATATTGATCTCAATGAATTCTGTAAACTTATTCTTAGGAGCATACTCTTCTAAATAAATACCTGATGCGATACCTATAGGAATCGCAAGGATAGCTGTTGTAAACATGATCCAAACTGTACCAACCCATGAAGAAAGTATGCCAGCTTCCAAAGGTTTTCTCGACGGAAAACTCGTCATGAAACTCCAATTAAGCCTAAAGAAACCATCTGAAAAAATATCCCATAACAAAACACCCAACACCATTAAACCAAACAATGTTGTAATAAGCCCCACCAAGCCAAATATTTTATCTAGTTGTTTTATCATTTATTGGTACACTTCTTGGAATTTCTTCTTTAAGTAAAAACTTAAAATGTTTAATAAAAACGTCATGACAAATAGTGTCATGCCGCAAACAAAGATGGTCTTATACTCAAGCGTCCCGTGAGGCGTATCCCCTAAACTAATTTGAACAATGAATGCTGTGATAGTTTCGACAGGCACCAATGGATTGAGCGTAAGTTTTGCTTGCTGACCAGCAGCAATCGCCACAATCATCGTTTCTCCAATAGCGCGAGAGACAGACAAAATGATCGCCGCGGTGATTCCGGATAATGCAGCAGGAAAAACAACACCAAAAGCTACTTGTATCTTACGTGCACCCAAGGCATAACCTGCTTCTCTTAAATGCATTGGAACAGCATGCATGGCATCTTCACTTAACGATGAAACCAAAGGAATAATCATGATGCCCATGACAATCCCAGAGGACAATGCATTAAATCCAGAAATGCTTGGGATAAATTGTTTTAATAAAGGCGTGACAAACAATAGCGCGAAATACCCATAGACGACCGTTGGCACAGCCGCAAGTATTTCAAGGATAGGCTTGATCTTAGTCCGTACTTTTGCATCTGCGTATTCACTTAAATAAACAGCACTAATTAAACCGATTGGAACCGCAACAGCTAAAGCGATGATAGTTGTTAAAAATGTTCCCGACAGCAATGGTAAGATTCCATAATGTTTTTTGGTAAACATTGGCGTCCATTGTGTATCAAAGAAGAATTGCGCAAACGAAACTTCTTTAAAAAAACCGACCGTCTCAGACATTAAGACATAGATAATCCCCGCCGAAGTTAAAACAGACAAGAGGCTGCATAAAAACAGCAGCCTCTCAATCACCATTTCTTTAATTTGTCTAAATTGTCTGTGTGAAATCATCCATTAAAACCATGCTCTAACGTTCCATACGAAAAAGATCTTGGATACTCATGCCCATCTTAGCACGGTTCGTTGCAAAAATCGAGCCTTTAACGCGCCGATTTAATCTATCCTTCGCAGCATCATATGCTTCCGTTGGTAACGGCACATACCCAACTTCTTCAGATAAGCTTGGAGCATTCTCTAAGTAATACTCAACAAACTTTTGCACATGCGCTTTCTTTAATGCATCAACACTAACGTAAATAAACAATGGGCGAGACAATGGTTTATATGTTCCATTTTGCACCGTTTCTAAGGATGGTTCAACAGCTGTGCCGCTGCCATCATCGATCGCAACGACTTTTAGCTTATCCTTATTTTGCTCATAATACGCTAAACCAAAATAACCAATGCCGCCTTTCTCAGAACTTACCCCTTCAACTAAAGTATTATCATCTTCGCTGGCCGTGTAATCCCCTCGGCTAGATCCGCTTTTTCCATTGATCGCTTCTGTAAAATAGTCAAAGGTTCCGGAATCCGTACCGGCACCAAATAAAGTAATGTCTTGTTCTGGCCAACCAGCCCGCACTTGGCTCCACTTAGTAATAACGCCTTGGGCAGAAGGCTGCCACATAGTTTTTAATTCTGCAGTTGTCAAACGATCGACAAAAGAATTGTTTGGATTAATAACAACAGCTAACCCGTCAAAAGCAATGGGCAATTCAATGTACTCAACGCCACCTTCTTTACACGCCGCTATTTCTTTTTCTTTGATGGGACGAGAGGCATTGCTTATATCTGTTTCTCCTCGACAAAAACGCTTGAAACCACCACCGGTACCGGAAATACCAACCATGGCCTTAGCGCCGCCACTCACTTTACCAAATTCTTCCGCGACAGCTTCCGTGATTGGAAATACTGTCGAGGAGCCATCCACTTTGATCATATCTGCCGCAAATACGTTAACCGCAAAACCCATACAACCCAACACTGCTAATAATTTCAATTTCATACTTTTCCTTTCTTAAATAACAATCCTAGAATTTAAAATTCAAATCGGCCTGAAAAAGATGTTGTGGATTCTTTGCCGCTTTAATGCGCATGTCTTTGTAATAATCCAATCCAACCGTAACATTCTTTGCAATACCAAAGGTCAGCTCTACTTCTTGACCTTTAACATCGGTGACACCGCCCAAGCGATCAGAATCAGGGAAAGCATCTGGCCAAGCATCTTTGCCTAAATTGGTATATTGATACTTTAATTGCCATTGTTTGGGACCAGCAACTTTTTCATCGCCAAGCTTTAAACCTGCAGCCCAGCCTGTGCTATCATTGACATCAGTATCCATATTCTGAATATAATCCCCAAAGAATGCCAACTTCTCAATGGGCAATAACCCTACCGATGGATCCTTGATGCTAAACTCTGCTGTTGCGCCCATGGCATCGTAGTCATATTTTAAGACTGAACCAACCAAAGTATTAGATGACGCACTACCATCTAATGCGGCACCTTTAACACCATTAAAACCATAATAAGTACCTGCCAAGTTTAATCCAAAGACTCCTTGGCTCAATTTAACCCCGCCTTGTCCATATACCAAATATGGGTCGGTGCGGTCAGCCTTACTGTTATCATCAATAACCCAAAGACCATTATTCACATAAGCTGTCATAAGATCTGATAACTGATGTTCCAAATGTACTGAAGCACCAGCAGGATTAATGTCAGTATCCCACAACATATCGGATGGCGCCCACAAATAATTTGTTTTTATAAATTTACCACCTACCACCTTAGCCCACGATGCTGGTTGAAACTCTGCGTATGCATAGTCAAGACGAATATCTCCTCGACGGAATGAATCATTGAATGTCATGTTTGTTGATCTAGCATCGTCCGTTGAAGACCCACTTTCAGAACTTGCTAAACCCACACCAACATTCCATTGATCATTAATTTTATTTTCTAACCCCAAACGAAAACGCACGCGTCCACGTGTGCGAGCGTCCGCATCATTAACCCTACGTTCATACTGATAACGTAAGCGCACATCGCCTTTGAGTTTAGTATTTTGTACCCAGGTTGGTAATTGCGTTTTCAAACTTTCTTCTTGTAAAGCTTTTGCATCTGCCGCAATTTCCATTTTCATGGATCTAGCTTCTGCTTTTGTTAAGATGCCTTTCTCCATTAATTTCTCAATTAATGAATCTACTTGAGTAGAGGCAGCATAACTCATATTCGCCGCTCCAAAAACCATTAACATGAATACTACAAAAATCTTTTTCATAACGTTTCTCCTTGGGATTTTTAAACTTTACTCGTTGTAATTATATTTTACGATGATTAGGAATATATAAAGGATATGTTAAGATTGTGTTAAGATCACAACCATATGTATTACAATTAGTTAGGTAAATCTTTGACATTAAATGTCTAAATTTACCTTAAAAACAACTTCTAAAATATACTGTAAAACCTCTTGTGACATATTGACTCTCCTTTTCTTCTTTTACGAGAAGTATAGGATGTAAATGTTAAGGAAAGATTAAGGTTGTGTTAATTCTTAAATGCAGGAAGAAAAACGGAGAATGTGGAGCCTTGCTCAGGCTTACTTTGAACCTCAACACGGCCTTGATGTGCTTGGACGATATGCTTAACGATGGCCAACCCTAAACCTGTGCTGCCAAGCTCGGTGGAACGTGCTTTATCAACACGGTAAAAACGCTCAAACAAACGCGGCAAATGTTCTGGGGCAATGCCAATGCCAGAATCCTTGACATCTACCCTAATATAAGGATTCTGATCGATAACGCTGATTTCTATGGTACCTTGAGAAGGTGTGAATTTAATGGCGTTCTCTAATAAATTGATAAACACCTGTTCCATACGATTGCGATCCACCCTCACTTTAAGGATATTGCTCGGCGCTAGAACAATAACATTTTGTTTTGTAGATGGTTTTAGAATATTAACAACATTATCGATAATGGCTTTCATGTCACATGACTGAAGATCCATAACCACTTCTTTGGTCTCAATGGCGGATAACGTTAATAAATCTTTCACAAGGTCTTCTAGGCGTAATGTCTGTTTCTCTATCACTCCTAAGAATTTCTGAACACTTGCCTTATCATCCAAACCACCTGCTTCACGTAACGTCTCTACATACCCTTTGATCGACGTCAACGGTGTTTTTAATTCATGAGATACATTGGCAACAAACTCAGAGCGCATTTTTAATAACTTCTTTAACTCGGTGATATCATGAAAAACAGCGACAGCCCCCATCAACAGCCCGTCGTTGATTACAGGTGACACTTGAATATTAAAAACAATATCCGTTTGCTGAAACAACACAATTTCCCGAGACACCGCTTTAGAAGATTGCAATGTTTCTTTAATGGCTGAAATGATTTGCCCGTGAGGGATAACCTCCCAATATGACTTCGCCGTTAAAGCCTTAGAACGAAAATCAAACATGTCTGAAACATTTGGCGAGATATACTGAATCTTATCATCACGACCAATAACCAAAACCCCCTCGACCATGCTCGACAAGATGACATTAAGCTCACTTCGCTCCGTCGTAGACTGTCGCTGTTGAACGGCCACCATTTCTTGCAACTCTTTGATGACACGCTCTTGGCGTTGGCTCTTTAACTTCATTTGTCGAAAAGACAAAACCCCTATCACAGCGCCTGTGATAAGGGTCATGTAAAATAATGCATCCGTATTAGGCATGATTTAGAAAATGTTTGATGATATTGTTGCGCGTGACAATCCCAACTGGGATCAAATCCTTATTAACGATAGGGATACAACCATATTTAAATTGTGTCATGGCTTTCATCGCTTCTGCTAAGGTATTGTCTTCTTTAAGGGTAAATGGATTATGTTGCATAACTTTTGTTAAGATAAAACCATCTAACACATCTGAATCATAATACCAAGATCCATCCTCCAATTTTCTTGGAGAATGTATCTTATATAAACTTCGCTCTGTGATTAAGCCAACCAAACATCCCAAGTCGTTAACAACGGGCAAATGGCGAATATCATACAGGTCCATCTTTTCCCAAACAATATGAAACTCATCTTGCGTCTTAACCGTGATAACCGGTTGCGCCATTACTTGGGATAATTTTGTTGCGTGAATCACTTCTTTTATCATAGTCGTATCGCTTAGTTCTTTACACCAACAGCTGGAGCCGCAGGTGCTGGTTGAACGCCTAATATTTTAATTTTAAATTGCAATTGTTTACCAGCCAATGGGTGATTGAAATCAAGCAACACCGTGGTTGCTTTAACTTCTTTGATTGTCGCAGGAAAACTATTTCCATCGGGAGCGCTCGCTTGCAGCACTAAGCCTGGCTTTAATTCCATATCTTTAGGCATGGATGTCTTAGGAAATTCTTTAATAGCTTTTGCATCAGGTTGACCATAAGCATCAGCGGGCGCCACGGTGATCATCTTTTCTTCGCCGACATGCATCCCTGTAATCCCTTTTTCTAATCCTGGGATGATCGATCTATTGCCCATCACAAATTCGAGCGGTTGCTTGCCAATGGATGATTCAACTTGCTTATTATCGACAGTTAACGTGTAATCAACCTTGATTAATTTGCCAGCACCAACGGTATCATCTGCTGCAAATGCATTGGATGATAAAGCCAAACCTACCGCAGCAACTAATGAGAGCATTAACTTATTCATGACATTTTCCTTTTCGATATAGTAGTCAATAAATGATTCACTGCATTATAACAAAGGCGCATTGATTGTACAGATAATTGCATGGATTGTAAGCTTAACATTAAAACTTATTCTGATACTTCAAATACATGCGCGACTCGTTATCTTTTCTTGGATCAATGTTAGTGCTATTAAAACGATCCCTCTCATGAGAGGAAGAAATTGTTTTCTCGACGTTAACTGAAAGTCCATCAGACAAGGACATTTGACCTTGCAAAAATTGGATGGAATTAGACTCTCCTCTAAAATTCTCTGACGATTGCTCATAACCATAACCCACATTTAAGTTCTCACCTAATTTTCTCTTAATACCCATGGATTGGGCATCGCTCTGAAGATTTAGTGACGCATTGTTTAGTGGAGACCAATTGCCCATCCCAAGCAACATGAATGCGCCTTCTTGTGTTAAATAAGGATCTGATTGAGCGGTGATCTTATTGTATTTGATTGTTCCTAATACGCGCATGTCAATGTCATAGATATCTTTATGAATGGTGCAACGGATATCAACGTCGGGATCAATCATGTTCTCTTTAAAAGTAATCCTACTTAACTCAAGGTTAAACGTATTCTTATTAACATCCACTTCACCACCATCTAAAAGTACCAATCCACGCATTTGCCATTGATCATTCGCATAGGCCAAGGTTACATCTACTTTAGCAAAAATTTGCCGCACTACTTTATCACCATAGGTTACTTTATCAGCGACAAAACCACCTTTCACAGAAGGACTCAAGACGCTCCCACTGACATCGAACTTCGCCGAAGATGCTGTACCATGCACCATCTTATACAAATCCGTTTTCAAAAATGCTTGCAATAATACGGATATATCCAGGATCTTTGCTTCAACATCACCAGAAATATTCCCATCTTTGATATAGGCATGAAATAACATCGGGTCACTATTAGGCAAATCTAATCGCGCATTAAAAATCGTGACTTCAATCTTACTTAGATCCAAAACAGGTAAGCGAACATCCATGCGTTGCGCCGTTACAATTGTCTTTGTTCCAAGAATTGGGCAATTCTTAATCTGAACATTCTTAAATTGCATCCCTTCTTTAAGGTTTCCTGAAAATGATTCAAGGCTGACAGAGGCGGTTTGTGCTGATTGCAATAAGAGGTAATGCACCAACAATCGCCCACCAATAGGCGTTGCGATTAGAAAATACACAATAGCTACGACGAAAACTACCAACGAAAATAACGTTAGGAAGAATGTGAAGACATACCGCTGAATAATCTTAATGGCCATATTAGATGTGGTTTGCCGCGATCATCTCTAAGATCCCCCGACGGATCATCATGACGCCAATGGCAGCTAACAATAGATACAAAACTTTAGAAAGGGCTCTGGCCCCATTCTTTCCGACAATCGATATAAAGAAATCCGCAAAGAAAAATAAAACGCCTACAATGATCATATTTAAGAATACCGCAGCCAAGGTGATGGCAAAACCATATTGTGTCATTTGAATCAAACACATGGTCAAAACAGCCGGCCCAACAATCAGCGGCGTTCCAATGGGTACAGCGCCAACCTCATCTTGCTGATTAACCAAGCTTCTCCCTCGACCACTCAGATCCAAGATGGATAAACAAAAAAGGATAGCCCCACCAGCGACCATGAAATCACCCATGCTAATGCCTAAAAACTTAAATATAAACCGTCCTAAAAATATAAAACCCACAGCTAATAAGGACGCAGTTATCAATGATTGGATGATAATCTTCTTTTTTGCTTTGGCATCGTATCCCGCTGTCAAACCCATAAAAATAGGCAATATGCCAACAGGGTCGATGGCAAAGAACATGGGCACAAAAGCTAATAAGATATCATTGATCATATATCCCTCAACAACCGTTAACGCGCAACGCCAACACCATACTCATAAACCATTTGTCCACCTAAATGGCCAACCACTATAACAAGTATAGCACAGAATAAAACCATCCCGAAGAAGACAGGACGCACGAATCGCTTTGGTAAAAAAAATAGTACCCCAACCGACAAGATTGAAATGACTGCTAAGACAATAGCATAAAAACGATGTGATGTTAAGACGGGATGATTTAATTGCAGGTGATTCGCTTCTTGTAAACCACTGATCACAGCTAACACAGAAAAGAAAGCCGCTAGGTTAAAGACATACCTAGCGGCTTGATGCAATGATTCCTTCTTTAAAATCAGACTCAAAACATCAAACACCCCAGCCGTTAAAATCAAGGCGATTGGAAAATGCACCAATTTGGGATGTAAGTTTTCTAACATCAATACTAATTATTCTCTGTTGCTGATGCAGCCATTTCTTCTTCAACTTTCTTGACGTACATATCTGGATCATTATCAAAATCCTTCTTGCACATACCGCAACACAACGTGTATTTCTTTCCCTTATATTCAACTACTTCCCCTTTACCCATGTCACCAATTTTCTCACCCGAAACAGGGCAAATTTTATTAACAACTTCGACGACATCTGCTGCCTCTTCTTTGGCCATTGCCATGCCTTCTGCACGAACCATAGATGCTGTTAATACCAAACCTACTGCGACTGTTAAAGCGAACAACTTTTTCATACTGCCTCCTTGATTATCTTACTGCTGTTTAGTTTAATGGAAAGCTCCTTTGCTTTCCATAGATAAAAAATGCTTGGATATACTAAAAGTTCAAGAATAAATGAAGTCACAAGCCCACCAATCATCGGCGCGGCAATCCGGCTCATGACATCCGCACCGCTGCCATGAGACCACATGATGGGCATCAACCCCATCATGGCCGCCATAACCGTCATCATCTTTGGACGAACCCGCTGTACCGCCCCATGAACGACAGCTTCACGTAATTCCTCATCATTATTAAGTTTGTTCTTCTTAGCTGCATCTTTATATGACATGTCCAAGAATAACAACATAAGTACACCTGTCTCAGCATCAAGACCCATAAGTGCAATCATACCAACCCAAACAGCGATGGATAAGTTATACCCCAACACATATAACAACCAAACTGCACCAATCAACGAAAATGGCACAGCCAGCATAACGATGCCTGTTTTAACCCATGACTTGGTATTAAAATATAACAACAAAACAATGATCAAAATCGTCAGAGGCAAAACAACTTTTAAACGTTCTTGGACACGCAACATATTTTCATATTGCCCACTCCAAACTAAGGTATAACCTGTGGGCATTTGTAAAGCTGCGGCGACTTTCTGTTTTGCTAAATTTACATAACCACCAATGTCACTCGTTCTAACATCAACATAAACATACCCCGTCAACATACCATTCTCATCGCGAATCATGGCAGGGCCACTGTTCATCGTGATATTGGCAATTGCTCCTAAAGGCACTTGTTGACCTTCTTCATTAGCAACCATCACCCTTTCTAGTTTTGGCACATTGTTACGTAATTCCCGAGGATATCGCACATTAACACTATAGCGCTCTCTACCTTCGATCGTGGTTGTCACTTCTTCGCCACCGATGGCAGCATTAATGACCATTTGCACATCACTAACACTCAAACCATATCGAGCAATCTGATCGCGACGAATGTCAATATCCAAAAAATATCCGCCGGTAACACGCTCAGCAAAAATACTACGCGTCCCTGGCACATCTTTTAAAATATGTTCCAATCGTAAACCAATCTTTTCAATTTCAGCTAAATCCTTACCCATCACTTTTATACCAATGGGCGTACGAATTCCTGTTGATAACATATCAATGCGGTTCTTTATTGGCATGGTCCATGCATTAGATGTCCCTGGTATTTTTAACGCTTGGTCCATGGCTTCTACCAATTGCTCATGTGACCTTTTCTTACCATTAACGGCAGGCCACTGATGTTCGGGTTTTAATTGCACCACCGTTTCCATCATCGACAAGGGTGCTGGATCCGTTGCTGTTTCCATCCTTCCAGCTTTCCCAAAGACCTTCTCCACTTCAGGAAATGACTTTAAAATCAAATCTTGTTTTTGTAGTAAATTCTGCGCCTCTTGGATCGATATGCCAGGCATGGTCGTTGGCATATACAAGATTTGCCCTTCCCATAATGAAGGCATAAATTCGGAACCAAGCTTGAGAAACACAGGAATTGTTGTCGCAACAAGTAAAACACTAGCGATGATCACAGCACGAGCATGTTTTAAAACAAAGCGACATACTGGTTCATAAACCATAAATAAAACACGGCTGATGGGGTGCTTGTGCTCTGGATAATAGCGACCTTTATCTCCAGAAAACATCATCCGTAGTGCTGGGTTAAGCGTGATCACTAAAACCGCAGCTATGACCATGGCAAATGTCTTAGACCATGCCAAAGGCTTAAACAATCGACCTTCCTGATCAACGAGTGTAAAAATCGGCAAAAAGGATACGGCTATGACTAACAAAGAAAAGAATACCGACGGTGCTACTTCCTTAAGTGCATTTAAAATGACCGGTGCCGCAGGCCCCTTTTTCCCATCAGCTTGCCATTCTTCCAAGCGTTTATAGACATTCTCCATTTGCACAATGGCTCCATCGACAAGCACACCAATCGAGATGGCAATGCCTGCCAAGGACATGATGTTAGATGTCAAATTCATCGACTTTAAGAAAATAAACGACAATAAAACACTAATAGGGATGGTGATGATTGGGATAACCGCAGATGCCAAATGCCATAAAAACAATAAAATAACCAAACTCACAATGATCATTTCTTCGATCAGTTGTCGACGTAAATGTTCAATCGAACTATTAATCAATATTGATCGATCATAGGTGATTTCAACATCAACACCTTCAGGAAGACTACTTTTTAAATCCTTAAGCTTCGCCTTAACCGCATCAATAACACGCAAGGCATTCTCACCATGCCGCATGACGATGGTGCCGCCAACCACATCACCCTGACCATTAAGATCCAAGACACCACGACGCATGTCTGGACCAACATTGACACTCGCCACATTTTTTAAAAGTAAAGGAACTCCATTGGTTGATGTATTAATAACAATGCTCTCTAAATCTTTAACACCTTTTAGGTAACCATGCCCACGCACCATATATTCAGCACCAGAAAACTCTAAAAGACGACCACCACCTTCTTGATTAGCATCTCGCACCGCTGCAATAACTTTGTTAATAGGGATTTTATTAGCCTGCAGCTTCAGCGGATCAACGCTAATTTGATATTGCTTAACAAAGCCTCCCAGCGATGGAACTTCCGCAACACCTGGGACACTTTGTAAATGAAAACGCAAATTCCAATCTTGGATGCTACGCAATTCTTGTAACGAATGCTTTCCACTTTTGTCAATCAACGCATATTGCATGACCCAGCCAACACCCGTCGCGTCTGGACCCAATTGTGTTTTAACCCCTTGAGGCAGGCTCGTCGTGATCTTTGATAAATATTCCTGCACGCGACTGCGCGCCCAATATAAATCTGTACCGTCTTTGAATATGACATAGACATAAGAATATCCGAAATCTGAAAAGCCTCGGATATCTTTAACTTTCGGAAGGCCTAATAAAGAAGTAATGATGGGATACGTCACTTGATCTTCCATGACATCAGGACTGCGGTCCCATTTTGAATAAACAATCACTTGGGTATCCGACAAATCAGGGATAGCGTCTAAGGCTATATTCTTAGTTGACCATACGGCCATCACCAACGCAAAGCCCGTCAGTAAAAGCACTAAGAATTTATTGCGAGCTGAAAAATCAATGATTTTCTCAATCATGATCATTCCCTCCATCAATCGAAGCCCGCATCTTACTTTCAGAATCTAAAAAGAAATTGCCATTGACGACAACTTTCTCACCTGCCATCAACCCCGACTTAATCGCCCAACCATTGTCTCCTAAGGCAACAACCTCAACGTCTCTTTCTTGAAATACACCTGTCCTTGTTTCAACAAAAACAATTTTACGTAAGCCCGTGTCCATAACAGCATCTTGGGGCACCATCACAAAATCATTAAGCTTCACATCAACTAAGATATTAACAAACATGTTACCTGCCAACTCCCCACGATAATCAGAAATCTCAATCAATGCATTGACGGTTCGTGTTTGTGGATCGATGATTTGGCCAACTGTCTTTATTTTTGCTAACACAGTTTCATGGTATGCAGGAATCTCGACACGAACTTCTTGTCCAGCTTCAATGTAACCCAAATCTTGTTCATAGAATTGAGCAACCACCCAAAAATGCTGATCATCATTAAAGAATGATAAGCCCGACTGCTCCCAAGGTGTCACCCAAGAATATTTTTGTAGCTTTTCTATCTCAGAATGGCTGAAACCAAAACGCAGCAATTTATCTTCAGCCTCATGAAGCTTTAACTGCACATCACGATGTGCCTCAGAATTCCGACGCGCATGCTCAAAACGTTTCTGATCACGAAAAGCATTCACATAATCTTTATATGCCTTGATATATTCATCTTGAAACACATAAACATCATGCATGGTCGACACATAACCCGATGTGCGGATAATCTTTGTTAAAGGCATGTGCTTGGCAACAACCGTCTTAATCCCAATGAGCTCTTGTTGAGGGATATCAAGCACAATGCCAACAGATTTAGCTTTGCCTTCTGCCTTAACTAAATTCATCCCACAAATTGGACAAGCACCCGGTTTATCTGAGTGATACGACGTGTGCATTGGACAATAGTAATCATCCTTTGCAAAAGCTAAACTTGAAGTAGCTACCAAAACTAAACTTAATATGATTTGAAATAATGTACGCATACGTCCCCCTTTAATAAAGAAAACAACTTTATCTAGAAGGAAATATTAAATGCGTAAGGCGTGATGTTGAATATAGAGCGGGACTGTAAAAATTGGGCCAGGCGGCCCATTAATAAAAAGGGATTTTTCAACCAAGATAGGTACATGGGAAACCACATGCCCCAATGGAACTGCCATTGGCGTAACGCTTAGAACAACACTTTGAGGTGCGTCTTTGGTTGCTAAATCGGCTTTAAATGAACTATTGCAGTGTGGACAATCGTGCTTGGAAGACTTTTCATTTTTAGAAGCTTTAGTTGGACAACAACCATGCTTTTGTTTTTCTAACTGAATAAAAGAAAAACAACAGCAATATATCGACGCCACAAGGAAACTTGCGGCCAGACATACTGCTGTTAATGTTTTTCCTAATGTTTTCATCAATCAATTATACCATATCAACGGCCTGTTTGTGCAAGCTCTATTTGTGGGCCTGCTGCAACCAAGGCCTTGCCGTTTGGTGTATCGGTAAAGATTTTAAAATTGTTGATAAACATGCCCGCTAACTTAATGGCTTGTGCGTCATATGCTGCTTTATCCGCCCATAAGTTGCGTGGGTTTAATAACTTATCTTCAATCCCTTTAACTGCGCGTGGGATTTGCAAATTAAAGACTGGCAATACATCAAAAGGCCCTTTATCCAAGGTGCCATCTAAAATAGCGTCGATGGACAATCGGTTTTCTTTAAGTGGGATGCGGTACCCCACACCATACGGACCCGCAATCCAACCTGTGTTCAACAAATAGGCACTGGCATTATGCTCTTGCATTTTCTTGGCTAAGATATCCGCATATTTCGTAGGATGCACACTTAAAAATGCTTTCCCAAAACATGCTGAGAACGTGGCCGAAGGTTCTTTAACCCCAAGCTCTGTCCCTGCAACCTTAGCGGTATAGCCACTTAAATAATGGTACATGGCTTGTTCTTTGGTTAACTTAGCAACAGGAGGCAAAACACCATAGGCATCACATGCCAAGAAGATAATCTTGGTTGGATGACCGCCTTTAGAAACAGGCTTTACGATATTGGCAATATGATTGAGCGGATAGGAAACACGGGTATTCTCGGTTTTTGCTTTTGATGCAAAGTCAACCACACCTTTGTCATCCACCACACAATTCTCTAATAACGCATCTCGTCGGATTGCGGCGAAAATTTCTGGTTCACGTTCGGGCGTCAAACCAATACATTTGGCATAACAACCACCTTCAAAATTAAATACACCATCATTATCCCAACCATGCTCATCGTCACCAATGAGTGCACGTTTTGGATCCGTCGATAGAGTGGTTTTTCCAGTCCCAGACAAACCAAAAAATAACGCGGTATCGCCATTCTTGCCCTGATTAGCAGAGCAATGAAATGCACCAATACCTTTAAGTGGCAGGAAGTAATTCATGATCGAGAAAATACCTTTCTTGATTTCCCCGCCATACCACGTCCCACCAATAACTGTCATTCGCTCGGCGATATTAAAAGCCACAAAAACTTCACTACGCAAACCATGTTTGGCAAAATCTGCACAAGTGGCCTTGCATGCGTTTAAAACCGTCCAGTCTGGTTTAAAATTCTTTAATTCCTCGGCGGATGGAGCAATAAACATATTCTTAAAAAAATGTGCCATCCAAGCTACTTCCGTCACCAAACGCACGGATAACCGGGTTGATGCATTAGCGCCACAAAAACCGTCCATGACATAAAGTTTCTTGCCATTTAATTGATTAACGGTGATCTCTTTTAAATGCGCCCATGTTTCTTTGGTGATTGGTTTATTATCAGACCCTGAAGATTCACCACTTGCCCACCATACAGAATCTTGGGTGGTTGCATCCTTCACGATATATTTATCCTTAGGTGAACGACCCGTGAATTTTCCTGTATCTACAGACACAGCACCTAATGAAGTCACAACCCCTTTTTCAAACCCTTGTAAGGCAGGATTTGTTTCATGTTTATATAATTCGTCAAAAGACAAATTATGAAAACATTGTTCATACGCATTAATTCCTGAGGTTTTCAAATCAATGTTACTCATACGCACTTCCCTTCCACCCTCTTTAATTGAGGTGCTTCTTAACTGATTCCAGTAACTTCTCCATAGCAAAAGGCTTTGTCATATATTCCTTAACACCTTCGACTTTAAAAATTTCTGCCATCCCTTGCTTCGCAGTTAAGACTATGATCGGAATATTCAATGCCGCATTAATTTTTTTGCATTCATGCACAAATGTATATCCATTCATCTTTGGCATCTGCACATCGAGAACGATCAGATCAGGCTTATCATTCTTAACCTTCAAAATCCCCTCATCTCCGTCGGTCGCTACAGTTACTTTGTATCCATGAGCTGTAAGAAAACTATCGACCATTTTTACCAATGCTGGATCATCATCAATAACCAAAACTTTTTTTGACATACACACTCCCACTTATTCTGATTTCTTAGGTAATGGTGCCATCACCATTTCAACTACCAAGCGCTTCTGATCTTCAATGCTAAAGGCTAATTCATAACGATCTGTTTCTTTACGTGGGTACTCAACGCCCATAGGCGCTTTATTAACATAACTTTGAAAATGAGACATCTCTAAGTCCTCATACCCCAAGGCTTTTAACTCATGCTTGAAATAACCAGCAAATAAGTTAATCATGGCACCAGCCCCATCTAACACTTCGCTATCATCTTCGTAATCAATATAAGGGTACTGCAACAAGCGCAACATTTCAGGGATATATTTTCGATCTAAATAAATGATCAATAAACCCAACGGCGCCTTATGCGCTTCGATCTCTGCACGATTCTTATAATAATGCACCACAGATAGGATGGTTGTTTGATTAAACTTCTCCATCGCATCTATGCGCAAACGACCGCTAAAGGCAACAATGGCTTTCTTTGCAATGATCGGATCTTGAGAAAAACGTGTTTTTGATTTCTCAAAAAAAACTTTCTTGATCGCAACCGACAAAGCGATCGACATATCAATCAATTCACTGGCATGCTCTTCGGGAGTCTGAGGTTTCTCAAAAAAAGCCTCTTTGATCTTTTGAAGCGACCACCGTAAGGAGTTTTTATCTTCAGCCATAAATTACTTTAAAAAAGGTTTGATAGCGGCTATCAAATCATCTGCTTTGTATGGCTTAACCAAATAACCTGCCAAATTTGGATTTGCATCCCGTGCCATCTTCTTGTTCTCTTCAGAACCAGAGGCTGTCACCATGATAATTGGCACAGAAGCAATGAGAGGAACTTTAGCAACTGCAGTTAATACTTCGATGCCAGACATCTTTGGCATTTGCCAATCTAAGAGGACGACGCAAATTTCGGAATAATGCTCAGCTAAAACTTCCAACGCTTTTTCCCCATCTTCAACCTCGACGATCTCTTGGGTAATCTCGCTTTTTTGTAAGATGCGCGACATTAATTTGCGGTCCATCATGGAATCATCAACAATGAGTATCTTCATAAGTTCTTCATTCTATAGGAAATCCCAATGCGTCGCAATGGTTTTTTGGGTTATAGCCAACTACGACTGATAATGAATTTATTGTCACCATGTTTAACTGTCACGGTTGAAACCACTCTATGACTGATCGTTGAGCCATCTGCATCTAAATCATCGACTTCAATGTCATACGTACCGGCGTCGACATCAAAGACCGCTAGTCTAATTTGATTGGGTAGAGTTTGCCATGTGCGTACATCCGCTTCTTCGCTTGCAAGATTATAAATACTACCAGCAACACCCATCAAATCCCCAGCTAAATCCCCGCCTTTATCTCGCACGGGAATTTCTGCAGCCTTCTGTGCGCCATACTTTAATAATGGCCTAATAACCGCCTTGGCATTGATCGACGCTTTTTTGGCATCCAAAATCTTCTTAGCCAAAGCCCCTAAATCACAAACAACTTGCGATTCCTGCACATCGGCTATACCACCATGACGTATTTTAAAACGTGATGACTTCACCTCGCTATAACGGTCTTGATAACGCGGAAAACTAAACTTAGTCAAATGACCCCCGTCTAATGGAAGTGGAAAGGCATCAGCGACTTTGATTGGAATATAACCTGTATATTCAACAACATAAATGCGGGCTTTACTGTTATTGCGTAGAGATTTCGTTTCTTGTAATAAATCTTTTAAGATCTGAGGTGGATTTTCATATAATCCCAAAGCTTTTTGAAAATCAATGGCCGCATCTTCATTGGCATTAGGCTCTTTGGACACATGCCACAACAAACCACTTAAAAAATATGCAAAAGGGTTTTGATATCTTGTGCCAATCGTCTTTAACTTTGAATCCAAACGCCTTGCCTCGACCAAGGCCTCATCAATATTATCGATAGCAGCAAAATTAAACGCTTGAAAGACATTGACCATCACATATTCTTGCTCGTCGCCACGATAATCTTCTTTCGCATTATTCACAATCCACGTATTGGCCATTTGACTCAAGGATTTTGTATAAAGGACTTCATTTAATTTTTCGGCTTGTTCGAAAGCATCAATGCTTTCTTGAGTTTTCTTATTTAAATGCGCGATCATGCCTTTGTCTAACCAAAACAATAGATGGTTATGTGGGCCATAAATGGACGGATCATTGCCCATCAAGGTCAATGCTTTATCTAAACGATTGGCGGCGACCAGACTATTGATCTGGGGTTGGATGTTCTTGGATGCAGACGCGCAGGAAACTGCGCTTAACATAAAGAAAACTAGAAAAAAATATCGCACGTGTTTTACATCTTCACTTGTGGACGTTCGACGATCTTTTTGATTTCTTTCTGACTAATCCAGCGTTTTTGGTTGGTCTTCATATCAACCATCTCGAGGGTGATTTGATAATACATGGCGTACTTGCCCTTGACCGCATCCTTGATGGCTTCGATGGAACCTTGCATCATGAAATCAGCACCTGTCTCATGACCTTTTTCGGATATGGTCGATGGTTCAGTATTACCTTCTAGCTGATCTGCACGTTCTTCACGAATTTCTTCACGATTTTCTTTATCTGCCACGAATGTTACTTTACCGGAATTGGTTAATGCGCGTTCCATGACATTGGTAAAAATATCACTGCGGATATGTTCGTAAGTCCTGTTTTTAATCTTGCCTATGATCACCGTTGGTGTACGACCTTTTTCTTTGTTAAACTCATTGATCCAAACACCATTGAGGCAATCTGCAATCATGGCTTCTGCCGTTAAACGGGCATCGGTATCATTCCAAGAACCGCTAAAGTCCGTCACAGCATTTACATCCGTGCGGGTTACTTTTGTAGCACAACCTGCAAACGATACAACCATGATCAAACACAACAAGAAGAAATTCTTCATAGGGATCCTTATTTTTTTGGTTTTACGATAAATCCACCTTCATAATTTTTACGAATATCTTCCAACACTTTTTGTGCTTCTGCTTCATCTTTTAAACCACCAATACGCACACGATAAAACGTGCCTTTGTCTCCTAAGTCACTGACTTCTTGAAATGCTTTATACCCTACAGCTTTAAGATTTGCTAAAGCTCTTGCGGCACGATCAGCTTCGCGAAATGAATAAACTTGGATAGTAAAACCTGCTTCTTTGCCATCTTCTGGACTTGTGACGATCGACGGAGATGTTACTGGATCTTGTTTAACAACCTCAGGTTGAGCCATCATGGCAACAGGTTCATTGGGCTTTGATTTATTGACGGTTAACGAAAACAAAACAACGCCTGCTGCGATACACACTAAAACGATCCATAAATTTTTCATGAACAAATTCCTCCCTAAGCCATTGATATAATGGGAGTTATTCTATACGTTCTGCTAATAAATCTCAAGATTTGTTTTTAACAGGAAGACCCAACAGAGGTGCAATATTGATCACCGGCTCAATGTGCACAATAACCGGCGTTAACCCCTCGAGACCATCACGTTTGACCCTTTCTATAAACTCAGAATCCACCGCAAAACTCACACCCAATCCATCTTTACGTAATTTTGTTTTAAGAGCACTATCCTTAAAATCAATACCACCATTCATGGCCTGATCTTGATTGAAGCGAGAATCATTGGCCGCTTCATCTGCTTTAGGCGCATTTAAAGCATGCCAAAGCAACCAGCCTGACGCCGTAACCCCTAGACCGGCATATAAGAATAAAAACTTGTGACCATCTTCGGGAATAAAATAACTTGCCACCGCCATACCAACACCAGCGCTTAAAATCTTTAACAATCCCTTACCTTTTACTGTGCTTGCCATTGCCTTATTATAGAAAAATTTCCTCTGCCTTTCTAAGCTTAAGAGATTATTCCAACAATAATGCCAGCAATTAAAATCCACCAATGCCTTTGATATTTTTCCCATCTCATTTGTGGGATAACCCGTTGCAACATAAAGGGCCTGTATCTTGTTCTTTAAATGCTTATAATTTGGATGCACTATTAATTGAGGGAATAATATCTCTAATTTATCTTTATGTGATCGATACAGCCGTATGAGATATACCGCAATATCATCCATAATCTGATCATCAACAACATCATTACTAACCAACATGTCCATGAGTTCTACTATGGCCTCACTTGTTGTCATGGCGGCATCATTTAACCTTACTTTAAATGATACAATTTGATGAACAGGATCATCAATTGCCTTTTGTGACGCCATCGCTTTATTGATTGTTGTCAATGGCACGCGGCCGACAACACCGCCGGAGAAATATTTCTTAGGCTGTGCACCGTCTTTAACGTAATTAAACACGCCTTTTTTATAAGCTTGCACATAGCGCTCGTAAATTTCTTGGTTGATGGTTTGATCTTGTAGGTCGATGCCTTTGACTTTGTTTTGATTGGAATAGACGTCATTTAATAGCGATTGCTTTAAATTGTTTTTGTACCACGTCGCTAAAATGATGGCATTAAAAATCTGTCTTAGGGTGGCAAAGTTTTTTCCAGTGTTGATCTCGTGCTCGATTTCAGGAAGGATGATTTCCTGCAACACTTTGTTGGACAACAGGGAAGCTTCGCTTGCTTTGATGATGTTTTGGGTTGTTTTATTTGATGTTTGAGACGCGATGAATCGCGTCTCTACGGTGTTTTTGTTTGCGGCTAGGTAATCTTCTTCTAACATGACTTTTAAATGGGTGTCCGTTACAAAGGCGGTTTGATTGTGTTCGTACACTTCGGCTTTGTCCGCCATGATCCAAACTTTGTTAAAGGTATTCACTGGGATATTGACTTTGCCATACTTGGCTTGTGTCTTTTGATAGACGTTGTCCCAGAATTTTTTACCCAATTCTTTTTCGGGATAAATCAAACTTGCGGTTAATTGCTTTAAAATATAGTCTTGAGCTAAAAGGTCAGACCCCAAGGCTGTTTGGCCTAAGGCTTGTGGCACCGTGCGGTTTTTTTCATAAGGACTTAAGTTAACCCAAAGATCTTTTTCAGGAACAGCCAATGTTGCTAGAAAATATTGAATGAACTTATCGCCTTCTTGCTTTAACGCCTCACCTTGTAACTTGTCTTGGCCTACATCGACTAAAAAGTCGAACATGAAAGGATTATCTTTATGAACGGTCAAGCCTTTGAGGATCGCGGGCTGGTAGGCAGCGCTTAATTGAACCATCTTGCCCGGCACAGGCAAAACCATTTCATTTGCATGTACTTGTGGCAAGGGCAATAAACATAGGCTAATGATTAAACAGATGTGCTTTTGGAACATGCGGCAAATGTACCATATAATCTATATAAGCGCAAATTTAAGCCTGTTTGGGATGTTGGCCATTAATCACATCTTGGACCATGGCTTTTATTTCTTCACTGAAGTCTTTGTCTAAGATCCACTGCAGATAGTTAGGATCTTTCTGGGCTATCACGCGAAGGGATTCCTTCTTGGCATACTTGCCAAAGGTCATATAAAGCTCACCATTCCACCAACGAAACTTACGGTCACTGTCAAAATACTCGCTGGTCTGACGGTAGTTAAAATCTTTTAACGCGTCAATGTGCTTGTTACCATTGCCATATAAATTGATTTGTTCTTCTAAAATATCTAATGTCGCGCGTGTATCTGCAAGGGCAGAATGGGCATCTTTTAAATCTTTTTTACAATAGAACAAATAGGCTGCTGACAAATCGCGTTTTTGATGCAAGTGATACACTTTTTGAGCATCAAAGATCATACGTCCGCTCATGTCAAACTTAACCCCTACGTCGCTAAATTCACGATTCAATAAAGGAATATCAAACCGCTCAGCGTTAAACCCTGCTAGATCTGCATCACCGATAAACTCAACGATTTTAGAAGCAATCATGGTAAACACCGGTGCATTTTTAACATCTTCATCTTTGATGCCGGTTAATTCACTAACCACTGGTGGGATGGGCATGCAGGGATTAACCTTGCTTTCAAATGTTTGCTCTGTTCCATCAGGATTTAATTTGATCAAGGCAATTTCAATGATGCGATCTTTCTCAATCCACGTCCCTGTTGTTTCTAAATCTAAAACGACCAACGATTTTGATAACTGCATGACACGCTACTTTCTATTTTCATGGCGCAAGATGGCCAATTCCAACACCTTTTGTATTAAATCTTCATAAGACATGCCTGCCTTAATCGCTGATTGGGCAATCTCATCCATCTTGGCAATGCAGGGATTAGCATTAGGCTCAATGATATAGACCTCATCATTGGCGTCCACCCGAATATCAAAACGCACATAGCTGTCCATGTCCATGGCACGATATGCCTTCTTGCAAACATCCGCCATCTTAGCTTGTAACTCGTCGGAAATCTTGGCCGCAGCCACACTCTTGATGCCCCATTTCTTACGATAGGCATCATCCCATTTAGCTTTATACGTCGCAATGCGTGGTTCACCTTCAGGCATATTGGTAAAGAGCATTTCACGGGCAGGCAACACCGTGATTTGCTTATGACCTAAAACGCTCACATAAAACTCACGGCCTTCAATGTATTCTTCGGCAATCGCATCCAGCTGCAAATTGTCATGGATAAATTTGATGCGATCAATGAAACCTTGAACACTGTCGACAATCGATGCTTGCGAAATACCGCGCGATGCTTCTTCACACAATGGCTTAATCACCGCCGGTAAACGTAATTTCTTAGGGACAACAATGCGCTTGCCCTTATAGTACGTCGTGAATTTTGAGACCTTAACTTTATGATATGAGAATATCTTCTTACTTAGCGCCTTATTATTACATAAGAACAACACCCCAGATCCCGAACCGGTAAAAGGAATATCTAGCATCTCAAGGATGGCCGCCGTATTCTTCTCTAGATGCGTTTGATTATTAAAAATCTCCATCATATTAAAAATGACGTCAGGCTTATTCTCTTTGATTTCTTCAAAAAGGGGTGCAATGTCATTAAAGATCCCAAGCAGCCGCACCTCATGCCCCAAGCTTTTTAAGGCGAGCATGACATCTTTTTCCGTGTACATATTATCTGGATCAGCAAACTCTTCTTTGTAATCGTAGCCGCGCGGCTTTTGATATGGGCTGTAAAACAACATCAGCACATTTAATTTCTTTTTCATGATCGATGCCCTTTTCCTCGATATAAACCCGTATGCACATAGTTGGCAACAAGGCTTGTCACATAGACGGATAATTGCACAAGTGCTACCTTCTCATCGCCCTGCACAATCATATTCAATTGACGTGTGCGCAGCGCGATATTTTTTAATAATCCACTGATGATATATTTACGCTCTCCGGTGCAACGGTCAACACTATTCATCAAATTTTTCGTATGCGCTTGAACCAAAGTAAACGCTGGCAATAAATTCTTATTCTTGCGTTGCTCCTTCTTAAAAGCAATCCATTCTTCCGGCGACAAGGATTTAAAAATCTTATTGAGTTGTGCATCATGAAAATCAATCAAATCTTCTCGGCTTGATTGTTTCTTACTATAATATTTACTTAAGAGCATTTTACTCTTGGCTTGGCTCCACAATTTCCGACCTGTTTTCTTTAACGGTGGCTTGTCTTTAATGGAGGCCATCAATTGATCCACAAACTCTAACTTCTCAAGCGCGCCTTGGGCCTGATATGTTTCTCTCCAATTAGAATCTGGGGTTAACCAGACAGCAAATGTTTCCACGAAATCCTCGTCGGGATGATACTGTGCATAAAAACCATCCAAGTGCCTGACAAAATTCTTGCTATAGGGTTTAAACTTATAGGTATCCCCGTATTCTTGCGCCGGTGAACCAAACACACGTTGCCAATCTTTGCGCTCATTTAACTTATAGGCATACGTCAGTGCATGGCCTGTTTCATGGCGCAATAATTGCATGCACCATGTCTTGCCTTCACCTTCGGCTTCTAACATCATCTTATGTTCTAGTTTGATCAATGTGGGATGGGCGAGGTAAAAGGGAATACCAATGACAACTTCACCCTCGGGGGTTAACCATTCATCGGCTAAATAACACGACGGTAAAAATGAGATCCCTTGTGTCTTTAATTCCGCATGCAATTGCAACACACACGCTTCAAGCCATGTGCCTTCGATGGCAATAGGCAAATCACACAGCCTCGTTTGCAACAGCTGTTCTTCACCAATGGTATTTAGATCAATCACAATTATTTAAGGTATTCTTTTAAAGCGTCCCATGTCTTACGCCCAACAACACCGTCGGAGTTAAGACCTTTAGCTTTTTGGAATGCAGCAATCGCGGCCTTGGTGCCTGCGCCTGCTTTGCCATCAACTTTGCCAGTGTAGTAACCAGCATTTTTCAGTGCAGTTTGTACTTTGGTGGCACTGACATCCACCTTGATCACTTTACCGTCAGCTTTATCAGCGGAGGTTATTGCAGTTGTAACATCTTCTGTTGGCATGACCATTGTTTTGTTATTCGCAACCTTGCTATGAAGATCTTTGACTTCATATTGCAAATCAACGATTTCAGAATCTTTCTCGTCTAATTTTTTCTCTAATTCAATCACACGAGTTTGCAATTGATCATTGGCGCCTTTTTGTTGGGTTGTGGCGCAACCAGAAATGACAGATAAGAATACAACAGCGAAGAATAAACGAATAAACACGATCGACCTCCATCTAAATAAAAGCGTTAAATTTTGTGTTATTGTAGCATATCTTTATTTTTTTCAATTAAAAAACTTCAATTTTGAAACAATTTAGCAAAGAAAGCTTTCATATCAGCCCAACTTTGCTGATCAGCAGCTTTATTATAGGCTAACGGCATGCCAAAATTTTTGGCATAAGTATCAGCTTCTGGGTTTGTAAACCCATGCTTTGCACCAGCATACACATTAAACGTGTATTGGGCATTGGCCCCATCCAGTGCTTTTTTAAATGTCTCAATTTGCTCTGCGGTGGCAAATTGATCATCTGCACCGTGGCAAACTAAAATCTTTGATCTAATGCTATTTGGCTTAAGCAAAGTCTCTGGCAATCCGTATGAGCCGTGAAAACTCACAACACCTTTAAGCGGTGTTCCTGCCATGGCTTCTTTTAAAACTGTGGCGCCGCCAAAACAATATCCAATCGCGCCAATGCGAGTAATATCTGTTAAACTAAAATTCTTTAAAACCTCATAGGCCGCATGAAAACGGGATTGTGATATTTGTGTATTTTCTGCCACCGCTTTCATAAACGCGGCCGCTTGATCGGGATGATCTGCATGCTTACCATCACCGTACATATCAACGGCAAAAGCCACATAACCTAATTGGGCTAACATGCGCGCGCGTTTGCGAGCATAATCATTATGCCCCCACCATTCATGTACCACCAGAATGCCTGGGCGTTTTTCTGTTGAGGCATCATCATAGGCTAAATATCCCTTTAACGCCGTCGACCCTTCAGAATAACTGATTTCTTCCGTCACAAGCGCCGCAGCAGCAATATTTGAAAAACCGAACACCAACACAATAGATAATAAAATTTGTTTCATATACACTCCTTAAGTTTAATTGGTGTTCACTTTAACAAAAATATACCCTGCAATCAAAATGTATTATTGTCTTGTTTATTGATCATTTCATTTTTATAATCACTTCCATGAGTGCGATCCCATCTGACCTTAATATGATCCTTATTCTGGCGCGGCAACAAGGCGCCTCCGACGTGCATCTTTCTGCGAATAATCCGTTGATCTTTAGAAAATTAAATCAACTGCTCACCCTGTCTCAAGAAATATTGACGGCAAAAAAAGCAGAAGATTTAATCCGCACTGCATTGCCACTCGATATTGTTAAAGTATTTGATGCCACTGGAGATGCGGAATATGTGCACACCATCCCTGGCAATGGCCGTTTTCGTATGTCTTTAATGAAACAGCGTGATGGTTGGGAATTAACCGTGCGCTTGATCCCAGTTAAAATCCCAACACCTAAAGAAATTGGCTTATCGGACGCTTGCATCAATTTAACCAAATGGGCTCAAGGGTTAGTTCTAGTGACGGGTCCTGCAGGTTGCGGTAAAACCACGACATTGTCCTCGCTTGTTGAAATTGTTAATGGTCATCGTGCAGAACATATCATCACCATCGAATCCCCGATTGAAATTGTGTTTAAACCAAATAAATGTCAGATCACCCAACGTGAAGTTGGCAGCCACACCATGTCTCAAAACAATGCCTTGCGTGCGGCATTGCGCGAAGATCCCGACATCTTGATCATTTCCGAATTGCGCGACCTTAAAACAATTCAATTAGCTATCTCAGCGGCGGAAACAGGACATCTTGTGTTTGGTACAATGAACACGGTCAATGCCATGCAAACCATTTCAAAATTAATCGACTCTTTTCCGGCCGACGAACAAGGCATTATGCGCAACATGCTCTCTGAATCATTACGCGGCGTTATTTGCCAACAGCTCATCCCTAAAAAAGATGGCAGCGGCATGGTTCCGGCATTCGAAGTCTTGATTGTCAATCAACCTGTTGCCAGCTCCATCCGTGAAGGCAAAATATCTCAATTAAATAATGTCATGACCACAGGGCGATCTTTTGGCATGCAATTGATGGACAGCTCATTACAAACCATGGCCAACGGCGGGCTCATTTCAAACACTGATGCCCTCGATCGTGCGACAAACCCAGCCATGATGATGACCATGTTAGGAAAAACTTAAAATGGCCGAAATTGATGCATTATTTAATATCTTAATCGAACGCAAAGGTTCTGACCTTCACTTAGAAGAAGGACAAAAACCTAAAATGCGTTTGCAAGGCACATTGATCGAAATTGGCGACGCTGTCTTAACCAATGAATCCCTAACTAAATTATTATCTCCCATTGCTGAACCCAATGAATGGCGCAATTTCTTATCAACTGGAGATTTAGATTTTGCCCATGCATTTAACGATACGCGCATGCGTGCCAATTACTTCAAACACTTTTACGGCATCGGCGCTGTTTTTCGTTTGATCCCATCAAAAATTCGCACCATTGAAGAATTGGATTTGCCGCAACACATCAAGAACTTTGCAAAATGGAAGTCTGGCCTTGTCTTGGTTACAGGTCCGACGGGAAGTGGTAAATCAACCACCTTGGCCGCCTTGATTGATTATATTAATACCAACTTTGCTTTTAAGATCATCACCATTGAAGAGCCGGTTGAATTCATTCACCCCAAGAAGAAATGTCTGATCACCCACCGTGAGGTTGGGCGAGATACAGTTTCTTTCTCAAGTGGACTGCGCACTGCCATTAAGAGTGATGCGAATATTATCTTAGTCGGTGAAATGCGTGATGCAGAAACGATGGAATTAGCCCTCACCGCATCGGAAATGGGCATCCTTGTCTTTGGCACCTTACACACCAACTCTGCGGCCAAAACTGTTGACCGTATCGTGGATGCATTTCCCATGAGCCGTAAGAATCAAATCCGAACCATTTTAGCTAATAATTTAAAAGCGATCATCGCACAACAACTTATTCCAAGCGTGGATGGCAATCGCCGACATGCGGCATATGAAATCTTATTGCGCTCTTCTGCGTTATCGAACATCATCCAATCCGGCGAGACCAACAAATTAAATAGTGAGATTCAAATGAATCGCGCTGCAGGCATGCAACTCATGGATGATTCCCTCATGGCCTTGGTCACAACAGGCAAAATCACCAAAGAAAACGCCTTTCTCAAAGCCATCGATAAAAGTAAATTTGCATAATTTAGACGGCATGCGTCTCTACAATTGATTTTGTAGAAATTTAACACGGTTGCTGATGGTCACATCATTTGGATGCGTTTTAAGCCATACGGAAAAACTTTTGATCGCAGCCTCCCGTCGACCCATGCGATCATTGAGGAAACCATTCTGCAGATACCCAATATCAAACGTTGGATTAACCACAATGGCTTGATTAGAATATGCCAATGCTTTCTCAAGATTGCCTCGATTAGTTTCAATCTGCGCTAAATTGATATAAGACTCGCAATATTCTGGTGCTATTTGAATCACATGAAAGAATAGCGCTTCTGCTTCCTTGTCTTGGCCGTGGTTTAACAACGCTGTGGCTAAATTTAAATGTGCTCGAGGTTTTAAAGGTGACTTCTTTGCCGTGTCTTGCCAAAGTTTGATCGGACTTGCCCACACTTCATTGCGTTGTATCGTCAATACAGCAAAAATTGCAATCACAACACTTATGATCACCATAAAATATTTTTTAGAATAATCATGAAGCCACAAAACAGCCACGGGGATGATGAGTGCTAAGGTTAGATACAACTTGTGTTCTGCAATGACATTGTAACGCGCAGGGAAAAAATGACTTAATAACGAAATAAAGAATGCCGCAACCCCCCACGTCAGATACCAACAGCGATGACGCCAAAGAAAAGCTGCTATAGCCAACAACATCAAAATCACCGCCGCTCCCATTGTTTGTGGCTCCCACAATGAATGCGATATGGCAAAATCATAATCGGCATTGAGTCCAACTGGGAAAAACATTAGCCTTAAAAATACGATGCACACTTTTAATTGGGTTAAAAGATAAGTCCCTAAGGTTAAAAAATCTCCTCGGTGCGACTGAGAATAAACCTGCGTCATCAATATTTGTTTGACCTTGAAATCAAAAATGGCAAACATCACAACCAATAATGCCAACAAAGATCCCCACACAATTTTAGGCGTTGGCTTTTTAATCAACATTGCATCCGCCAACATCCACACCAAAGGCAATGTCCACCCTGATTCTTTGCTCAACAAAGACAAAACCGCCAAAACACACGCAGGCATGAAATATCGACCATCATTGCCCACCCTCGCTTTGATATAAAAGATCAAAGACCACAAATAAAACAAGGTCACAAGCACGCTGCTGCGATGATTGATATAACTGACTGATTCGGTGTGCAACGGATGAACCAGAAATAGTAACGACGCCCAAAACGGCACATCTATTTGTGTCGTTATCTTATGGATGGCAATGATCTGCCGGGTGAAATACCATACCCCTAAAGTAACCAAGATGTGCAACATCCAATTGGTCACATGATATCCAAAGGTGTCCACATGACAGAAGTGAAAATTAAGCGCTACCGTTAAGTTAGTAAAGATGCGGGAGGGTTGATAACTAAATATGTTTTTAAGCGATGCCAGCCCGTGGGTCAGATCTTGCACCATCGGATTACGAAGGATCAAGATCTCGTCGTCAAAAAGAAATGGCGCGTGAAATGTCTTAGCATAGAGCAAGATGCCTAAAACAAGCCACGCGCCAAAGGCGACTATAAGTTTTACTTTATCTGCCATCCACCGTCTGTTTCAATAGGTGTTCCTGAAGGCGCATCATTCTGTAAACGCTTGGCATACAAAGCAGCTACCTCATCCGCAGAACTGCCATTTTTATCGGCAACCGCTTGATAAATGGCCTTGCGATCGGCATTCTCAGCGCTGACCAAGGCTGCGGCATTACCAGCTGGTTTCTTAACAACAACCATGCCACTGCTGTTTTCGCCAATAGCCCCAGATTCCTCTAAAGCGATCAGTTCATCTCGACGTGCTTTGCGACGTTCAACCGCTTCTTGGACTTGCGCTCCTAAACCCTCTTGGGCATACGCATTGGTGATTAATAATTCTAAGAAGCTATGCTTATCTTTGGCTTGTGCTTTTTTGCCAGAACCGCTCACCATATTTTCAATGTCATCGATATCACTTTGAATATGTTGATAAATATCCAACCGCATGGTAACGTCTAATTTAATGGGCTCTTTTGGCGCATCAACTGTAATGTGCGCACAACCGGCAAGGAATACTGCTGATGCTACTACAACGAGGAATTCTTTCATAAACCTAACCTTTCTAAATTAAAATCATGATACACAATGGGAAAACTACGCTTACCCGCATCCCCTTCTAACGTCGCTTCTAAAAATAAATCGCCCTTCTCTAAATTCAACGATGCTTTTAATTTATTATAAAGATAATGTTTTAAACTAGCCACAACTAAATCTTCTGATCCTGCATACTTATCTAACTTCATGCTCTTAACCATTTGCTTTAAGAATACCGTGTCTTCGATGATCAGTTCACCGCCTTTGTCGACGTTACTTAAATCACCATGAATAATGCTAAAGTTCTTGCCGCTGCCCTTAACCTCAATCACCCCTGAAACTTTTCCCGATAATGATAACTTCTTTTGCAATTTAAAATCATTGATGAACTTTGGCAAGCTAATGTCAACTAAATCCAAACGGGCTTGATACGCTGGTATCGTTCGTAATTCAAAAATGGCATTACCCTTCATTGTCCCATTTAAAATCTTGCCGTCTAGAATATGAAAGACCAAATCTTGCTTATGCCACCAAACGTTTAAGTGCACATTTTGAATCATCAGTTGATTCACAAGAACAGATTTAATGTGTATATCGCCGGTACTACCACTGAATACTGACCAAATGCCTTTATCAAGGACAATGTCGCTGACATTTAATTCCATCACATTATCTTTTTTGATCACAAGCCCATTTAAGACAATTGGGCCATGAAGCGGCAATCGCAAATCTTTGATCGTCACAGATTTGGTTTGTAATGATTCACTGATTTCTTTCTTTATATAAGCCATCGCCCAACGTTTTGCATTGAGCGCGACGTAAATAGAACCAACAAGGACAATCGCTACGATGGCGATCAAGATGCGTTTGATCATGCTTAAATCTTCCCTTGTGAAACCATGTGCCAAAAACCAGGCACTTGTGAGGTTGTGTTTAACATTTCTTGCTGTGCGTTCTGGCCCCGATGATTAACCACATCCCAGCGCTCCAGACGCCAAACGTGATTGGCGACAATCAACATATTAAACATTAATGCAAAACTTACAATGGTTTGAATCTGCATCTTGCCTAAACGCTGCCGCAGCACTTGCATTTCCAAAGCACATAATAACGCTAGGCCACAACAGTAAACAGATAAAGAATAAATCGCATATGACGCAACAATGATGACCTGCTCTTTGGAATACTGCCTAAATGTAGACAAGATATCCATGGTTAAGCCAATGGCAAACACCAGCAAGACTAGCCCATACTTATTTCTTTCCGTCGATGATCGTAGCAAGCGAATAAAACAAAAGCAGGCTGCCGCAACTACATACCATAATACACTCACACCAAGAATCTGACTGCCATTATGAACATTTACGATCGCCTCGAATGTCCTATGATCAATCATGCGATGATTTGCAGCCCCGCCGTATAAAACATTGGTTGTTACAGAATATAATAAATGATTAGATGCTGCCACATATGCAGCCATGCTCTGCCCTAAACCTAAAAAAACCAGATAACACGACGCAATGAATCCTGTAATAAAGAAATTTATCTTAATCAAATACCTAGCGACTATATTCTGATAAGGATGCCTTATACATGCAGCCGCCAGAGAAATGGCTAATAATAAAAATAGGACTACTGCATACACAGGTGCAACACTCGCAGGTGCAGGCCCATAGAGCTGATGCTCTTCACGCAAATAGTATAAGTTCTTTAAAAAATCTAATAAAAAATCAGGACGTTTGAGCCATGACCATGGCATGATGACAATATTCACAACCGCACTAGCACAAGCAACCCAAAGGATGCGGGTCTCGATATTCTTTTGAAATTTACTGGATGTTGCAAAAACCCACCAAATAAAGAGACACGCGATCAATGGCAACGTCTGGAACTTTGCTAAGAAAGCTAATCCAGCAAGAATGCCTATGCCCATCATTCTAAAAATACCTACCGACAGCCCTGATGCGAGGCGTTGTTGTGTGCTTATCAATAACGTGACACACAACAACATATAAAAGAAACTAAAGATCTCCGGTCGAATGATAAAAGCCCGCTGTTCCATCATAAAATAGGTGGTCATGAAGAATGCAGATAACCCCAACGCAATCAAAAGATTTTTACTCAATTGATACAAAACTCGCCAGAAAAGCAAGAGGCATATCATATTAAGGATAACGACAACCAGACGAGAAACATGCATGGCATGATCTAACATCGCAAAAACTTGCACAGGATTTTGCATTGCAGATAATGACAGAAATGCATGCGTGGGATCTAAATTTCCTATGATACGCAAGATGATCCCAAGCAAACCATACGCACTGGCTCCTGGATGAAAAATCAATTCCAAAGGACCATTGTTAAGTAACAGCAAGGTTTGGGTCACATACGTGCCATCACCATCGCTGCCAAGTCCAACCCACCACGGGTAAGCCAAACAATTGACGGTCACGAAGGCATAATATGCAATGATGCCCATCGCGCCTAAACAGAGAAGAAATGCACAAATTTGCGCTTTGTTTTTAAGCATAATGTTCTATAGTATAAACGATGATTAAATTTTTTATAGTAATTATTGCGTGCGCGTTTGCTTTCTGGCCTGCCTTAAGTGCAGGTTTTCTGCAATTTGATGACCCACAACACATTTTCTTAAACCCAGCGGTCATCTATTTTCCTGATTCAATCCAACTCATTTTTACCCAAAGCATTAACAAGATTTATTTGCCCTTAACCACCCTTTCATTTGCCGTTGAAAAATTCTTTTTTGGGCTCAATCCCTTCATATTTCATTTAAATAACCTCATTTTGCATATTGCGGTTTGTTGGATTGTTTTCATCTTCACAAAACGTTTAAACATTACATCTATGGCAGCATTTTTTGCCGTGCTTGTATTCGCTGTTCACCCTATGAAGGTAGAATCTGTCGCATGGGCTACAGAACGCAAGGATGTTTTATACAGCTTATTTTATATGTTAGCCCTTGTGTCATATACCAAATATATAACGGATAAATCTTCAGGCGCCTATGCCTTTGCCATTGTGTGGGCAATGTTGAGCATCTTAAGCAAACCCATGGCGCTAAGCTTGCCATTGATTTTATTCTTATTAGATTGGTATTTTCGTCGAGGATTTAATCTAAAGACCGTGATGGAAAAGATCCCATTTATGGCAATTGCCGGCGGTATTGGTTGGATCACCTACGCGCAAAATATGCGCAATCCTATTGCAGATTTTAGTAGCGCATTGCTTGTTTGGATATGGTCATGTGGCTTCTACATTTGGAAATTTTTATTTCCTGCCAATGTTTATGCCTTCTATAAACTACCCATGCCCGTGCATATTTATACGTGGGCATATGGCTTAAGCCTTGTATTCTTTGTATTAGCCTTAATGTCTTTGATCATCTGGCGTCGTCGCAGGTTATACATTTTTGCTGGCGCATACTTCTTTCTATCTATTTTCTTCTTACTGCGTTTCGACGTCGGTGTTGATGCGTCCGTCGTTAATGACCGCTTCATGTATTTGCCATGCCTAGGATTTTGTATCTTGCTTGGCATATTCTCAAGCAATCTTTGGAAATCACGCGTCGGAAAAACCGTTGTCATTATTCTCATTGGCCTGATGATTTATAAAACCCATCTACAGTCTCGTGTTTGGCAAAGCACATTGAGTTTTTATAATGAAGTGATCCGCGCATATCCCGACGCATTCTCGGGCTATAACAACCGTGCGCATTATTATTATGGCACAGGTCAATTGACGTTAGCGTTGGCTGATTACAATAAAGCCATTGAATTATCACCTGGCTTTGCACGCAACTACATTGGTCGTGGCACCATGTGGGGCATGTTAGGACAACATCAGAAAGCCATCGATGATTTTAGTACGGCTTTGAGCATTGAACCATCGCTTGGGGAAGCTTACTTTAACCGATCAATTGCACAGAAGACCTTAGGACTTTACATTCAAGCGTATGGGGATGCCCAAAAAGCAAAAAATATGGGCATCCCTATACCAGCGGATTATCTAGAACAATTACAATCATTAATTAATTCTCCTTAAGAAACCTTAAACGGTTTTTGGGATATGATATATTGTCTTTTCCGCGCACATCACCCCGTAAATACGCAGCGATCACAGCATCAATCTCAATTTGATTGATCCCAGATTGCTTTGCATCAGCGATGATCTTCTGGCAAGACTCAAACTCTTGCTTTACCAAAGCTTCTTGGAAGCTTAATAAAACCTTATATTCCATTGCTTTACCCTCCTTTCTTAAACACTATAAAATAAAAAACCACCGATGCTTTTTCAAGGATCGGTGGTTTTAAGTACTCCTGTAACTAAATCTATAAATGACTACGTACTAAAAACACACCCCTCCCGCGTGATTTCTCCATACTGGAGAAGCCATAATACATACAGCCGCGTTGTGTTTTAGATACGTTTGTTGCGTCATAATAGATTAATTATACCACATTTTCTTAAGAAATCCAGCGACCTAAATCAGGCTAAAGAATTAGGCCTTCTTAACTCCCGACAACACCGTCTTTTTTGTGCCAAATCCTGGAACACGCAACACCGAAAACCCGCATTCCTCCAAGCCCCTACGCACTGCGGCCGCCACTGTAAAGGTTGATAATGTTGTGCCAACCTTGCTTAAAGGCACCATCCCCTTAAACACGTCCATGCGCCACATCTGCGGATTCTTAAAAGGTGAAAACCCATTTAAGAACCACACATCTGCGCCCCCCTCTGCCAATTTTTCTTGGGCTATAACCTCAAGAGCTGTAACAACTTCCTCAAAAACTAAAATCAAATGCACCCGCGGATTATCAAAATGAAAATGACCTTGTCCCCGTGCTGCGGGCTTGTACTTTGCAACCAGGGCTTTTTTCAATTCATCCAATTGAGGCCAAGAACTTAAAGCCGTGCCAATGTCATCACCCGACAACGGATACATTTCAATCGAAATAAATTTAAGCGTCCATGACGCAGGCGCCTTTTCCTGCCACAACTTCCACGCACAACAAAAACTCAATCCCGTCCCAAACCCCGTCTCAATGATCGTAAACGTCCCTTGTACCCGAGAATCAAGCGCCGCAAACCTCGCCGGCAAATCATTACCTATCGCCGCCACATGGTAACACTCAGCATACCCATCTTGCGTACAAAAGTATTTATCATCGAACATGACCGAATGCGGAACACCTTGCGCGTCCCAGCGTAATGGATTTTCGTTCATTAATTGCACCTATATATGTTTGTCTTTACGAGGAATGATGTGCATGTCTTTTTCAAGGCGAACAACACCCACATGCCACAACTTTCCAAAGAAAGGACCAAATAAGAAACCTAAGGCGGCAACGACTGTGCCGACGGAAATGAATGACATTGCCACTGCAAAGATCTTGCCTGCGGCTGTTTGGGGAATGGTGATGGGGCCTTGGGCGGTGGCGATCATGCTGATAAAATAGAAGGCATCTAAATATGGCATGTTTTCAAGGATGTGGATGCCGATCGTACCTATCAAAATCGTAAATGCAATTAAGATAAAACAAAACAAAGCGCGTTTATACGGTGAGCGGTAATGATGATGAAATTGATGTGTCGCAGGCCCAACAAATTTGAATCTTGGGACACTTTGACCATCGACGGTGACATTTTCTTGAAACATCGCAAGTGGGCGCACCCATAATGTGCCCTCAGGGTACTCACTTTTATATAACGCTTTATAAACCACAACAGGCTCTTCCGTCTCACTATGGAGCGCCACGTCGATGACTTCATAACGTTTATGCTTATAGTGCTCGTAAATACCTGTTTTTATTGTTTCCATATTTTTTTCTAGTGACTAACGGGAACATTCCAAATGCCCTTAGCATATTCACGGATGGTGCGATCGCTTGAGAAGAACCCGCTTTTTGCGACATTGATGATCGATCGCTTGACCCATTCATCGCGATTCAAATACATCGTCGATATTTTATCTTGCATCTGGCAATAACTATCAAAATCAGCGCACACCATATATGTGTCGTGATGCATTAAAGACTGCACAATGGGCGCAAATAATCCTGGCATTTCTGGACTAAAGAAATCCCCATGGATCAATTGAAAGATCTGGCCCAACATGGGAGAACGATCAATATATTCTTTAGGACGGTACCCGCGCTCTTTTAAAGATTCTACTTCATTTACCTTTAAACCAAAAATAAAAATATTATCCATCCCAACTTGTTCTGCCATTTCAACGTTGGCGCCGTCTAATGTACCAACCGTCAGCGCCCCATTAACCATGAACTTCATGTTACCTGTTCCTGACGCTTCCATCCCTGCCGTCGAGATTTGTTCTGATAAATCACTGGCTGGAAAAATTCTTTCTGCCAAAGACACGCGGTAATTCTCCAAAAACACCAAACGGAGTTTACCTTTCATATCTTTATCTTTATTGATCACATCGGCAATGCTGTTGATCAGCTTGATCGTCAATTTTGCCATATGGTAAGATGGCGCAGCTTTGCCCCCAATGATAAAGGTGCGCGGACAAATAAAATCATTAGGATTATGCTTAATGCGCAAATATTGCGACACAATATATAACGCAAACAACATCTGACGCTTATACTCATGAATACGCTTGATCTGGACGTCAAACATCGACGTTGGATCTACCTGAATATTCATGTTGGCGGCAATATACTTTGCCAAGCTCTCTTTATTCTGCCGTTTGATATCAAACCATTGATCGCGAAATGATTGTTGCGACGCAAATTGCTGTAATTGTTCTAATTGCGTTAAGTTGGTAACCCATTGATCCCCAATGGATGTTGTGATCAGCGAAGACAACTTAGGATTTGCTTTAAGCAGCCATCGCCGCTGAGTTATGCCATTGGTTTTATTATTAAATTTCTCCGGTGTCAGTTCATAGAAATCCTTAAACAAATGCTCTTTAAGAAGCTCCGAATGCAATGCAGAGACGCCATTGACCGAAGCACTTCCGATGATGGCTAAATAGGCCATTCGAACCCGCTTAGGATTACCCTCTTCAATTAAAGACATGCGGCGCAAACGGTCATGATCATTTGGATACCGCAACACAATGGTTCTTAAGAATTGCGCATTGATCTCAAAAATAATTTGTGCGTGACGCGGTAAAAGATTTTCAAAAAGATCCAGCGACCAGCACTCTAAGGCTTCCGGCAGCAAGGTATGATTGGTGTACGCAAAAACTTTTTGCGTGATTTCCCAAGCATCGACCCACTCCATGTCATGGACATCCATCAATAAGCGCATAAGTTCGACGATCGCTAAGGTTGGATGCGTGTCATTTAATTGGATGACCACCTTACTGGCCAACTCTTTTAGATCGGAATTTTCCGCTTTATATCTTCTTAAAATATCTGCGATGGCTGCCGCGGTGAAAAAATATTCTTGCTTTAAACGGAGTTCTTTACCTTGATCTATATTGTCCGACGGATACAAAACCTTGGAAATATTCTCCGAAAGGATCTTTTTATAAACAGCCTGATCATAATCCCCGCTTTTAAAATAATCGAAATCAAATTCTTCAGAACTGCGCGCTGACCACAAGCGCAAGGTATTAACCACATCATTCTTATAACCCGCAACGGGCGTATCATACGGCACCGCCAACACATCTTGCGTGTCGATCCATTTGACTTTTAACTTACCATTTTGATCTTGATAGGTTTGCGTCCGACCATAAAAAGCAACTTTCACCGTGTTTTCTGGACGAGCAAATTCCCAAGGGTTCACCGCACGAAGCCACTCGTCAGGCAACTCAACTTGAAAACCATTCACAATTTTCTGATTAAAGATCCCGTAATCATAGCGAATGCCATAACCATGCGATGGGATGCCAAGGCTTGCCATAGAATCCAAGAAGCATGCTGCAAGTCTACCTAAACCGCCATTACCCAAACCAGCATCAACTTCTTGCTCCCGCACAACATCCATATCCATCCCAAGTTCTTTTAGAGCTTCCGCAGACTGTTTCTCGATGCCTAAATTATAAATGTTATTGCCCATCAAACGGCCAATCAAGAACTCCATGGATAAATAATAAACTCGTCGGGAATTATCTTTATGGTAATGCTGCTGTGTTTTAATCCAGCGCTCAACCAAACGTTCACGCACCGATAATGACAGGGCTAAAAAATTATCATGCATCGTGGCAGTGTATTCATCTTTCGACAATGTGTATTGTCGATTGTGTTGAAACGACGCCTTTAATGCCTCTTTTGTCATTTCTTTACCGGAAATCGACCAATCCGAATGCTTACCATTTGCGGGTGCCATATGTATCTCCTGTGCAATATGTATTACGTAGACTTTGATTTTATCACGTACAATCGCGTTACATAGGCATATATTATAAATTCTGTTTTAAACAAAAATTTGCTAAACGCCCCCTATTCCGGTATACTCCTTTCCAAGTATTTTAGTTCTTTCTTATGGGGGTGATTGGTCTCGACTTGTTTAGCTCGAGGTTAGAATGCATGCCGGGGATGCTTGGTCGGCCCCGTTAACAATCCAGGCACAAATTAAACGCAAACGACAACTACAACGTCGTGGCTGAAGCTGAAAGCATCTTAAAGGGTGCCGAAGCTCCTGCCCTCGTCTAAGCTCAAGTAGCTTAGCCAGTTTACTTAGAATGTCTGCTACTAAGATAAACTGTCACTAGCAGGCTGGTCCTAATGGCTGCTCTTAACGTTAGGATGAGATCCTATAGAGCTGGCTTTAACATCCTTCCTGTCTGTTGGGGGATTTAAAGCGAGATTTCAGTAAACAGACTACGCATGTAGACGTCTCTCCTTAGAAACTCAAGGACCCGGGTTCGATCCCCGGCACCTCCACCAAGCTTCGCCAAGGCTACGGCTGGCTTCCCTAACATAAACGTAAATAATTTTAAGGAGGTTTCATTGAAAAAAGCTTTTGTTATTTTAACTGCATTTCTCGTCTTGGCATCACAGGGCTGTTCTGTTTTTATGGCCGCGAAACAACCCGGTGAATTGAATGTGAAATTGTTTAGAGTTGGCACACCGCGTAGCGTGCTCTTAGCAGAATTTGGTTTACCCATTGCCTCAGAAATGCGCGATGGTAAAAAATTTGAGATTTTTAAATTTACCCAAGGTTATAGCGCCGGCGCTAAAGCTGGTCGCGCTGTTTTCCACGGAGCGGCGGATGTATTCACCTTAGGTCTTTGGGAAGTGGTTGGTACACCTACCGAAGGTGTATTTAGCGGTGATGAATTGGCTTACGAAGTAAGCTACGATGAAAACAACAGGGTTGATGCCGTTATTGCCCTATCGAAAAAACAATAAGAAACGCGTCAAATCAAGGAGATTCAAGCATGAAAATCGTACAAGAATTCAAAGCATTTGCATTACGTGGCAACATCATCGACATGGCCGTGGGTATTATCATCGGTGCAGGTTTTGGTAAAATTGTTGATTCAGCGGTCAAAGATGTTTTAATGCCCCCTTTAGGTTTCATGGTCGGCGGTATTGATTTTAGTAATCTTGCTTTTACCTTAAAAGCTGCTGAAGGTGACATGGCTGCCGTAACAATCAAATATGGCTTATTCTTAAACGCCATGCTCAGTTTCACCATCGTTGCTTTTGCGGTATTCATGTTGATCCGCGGCATCAATTCATTAAAGAAAAAAGAAGAAGCTGCACCCAGCGTTCCTCCAACTCCAAGCAAAGAAGAAATCCTGTTAGCAGAAATACGCGACCTCTTGAAGAAAAAGTAATAAAAAAGGACGCAATACGTTCCTTGAGAACATATTGCGTCCTTTTCTTGTCCCTCTTATTTCACAAGCAATTTATATTTTGGCGTTTTCTCTTCGAAATACTTTGGATACAGGATCTTCGCAAAACTATACTTAACTGTGTCAGGCTCATTAATGCGACGCAAACCTTCATAAATAAAATTACCGGGATATTTTGGATCAACATAAAATGAGAAATCTTTCTCATGCCCATGTTCTTTGATGAGCAGCTCTAACGTTTGAACTAAAACCGCAATCTTATTATTCTCGCTGACTTGTTGTTCATTTAACGCATATAATTTATTGGCATTAAACATACACAAGATCATCAATGATACACAAATCACCCATTGCAATAGCTTAGAAACCTTTGTCCAGTCAATGCACGCATAAAAAGCTATAATCAAAAATACCCAAAAGATATACATGTAATACGTATTTACACGGACCACATCCCATATGCCCCACTGACTACCCCGACCCAACGCAATAATGGCCGTATACCCCATGATAACGATTATACAAATAATACCAACAATCCATGGGGCTTTCACTTCATCGCGTCGATAATATCTTACCAAACATCCTGCCAGCGCAAGCATCGACACTATTGCCACCCAAGAAGCCACATGAAATTTTCCAAACCCATGAAATAAACTTTCCACTGTTTGCGACATCATATTGCGTGAGAATAATGCCCAAGGGATCTCATACGGAAAGAATCCAGCGTAAAACCAACAATACAAAGCATATGCCACATCTTTTATGACCTGCCAAAATTTATTATGCTGATACATTGTTGTATCAAAGGGATGGAGAATTGCATTTGTCAAACTTGCTAAGACATAAATCAACACCGATAAGAAAAACGCGCGATAAAGATGTTTGTGCTGCTTTAAAAAAATAAATGAAATAACACCTAAAGACAACGCAACAATATTCCCGACTTCGTGAGTAAAACAACCCGTTAAAGTTAAAAGGAAAATAATTAATGAATCACGCTCATTGATTGCCTTCCCTGATAAATAATCCATCAGTCGACGTAGCAAAGATAATGTGACGGCCACAAAAATCATATATGCGTTAATATGATGCCAAATAACCATCTCCATGTTTACCATCAAGACAGCAAAAAAACATGTGGCCATCACAGCTGGCCACCCCCGATGAATCGTTAGCAACAATTTCAACAATAACCAAATAACTAACAAATGAAGAAATATGCCAACAGCTTGCCAATAAATAAACACATTACCAAAAAAATATTTCTCTATTCCAAGCAATATATAATCAAGCGGCCTAAAAAGCACTTCATCGCCGGGACTATATAGCCGATGCCGATTTAAGTCAATGCTCCCAAAAGTAAGATCCCACAAACTCTGCTTGTGACCAATTTCCGCAAGATACATCAACTGATCTGCCCGCGCCACATGCATGAGAGAAGGAGCGTAAACAACCCAAACTACCGCGGCAATTAAGGCAAACGAAACCCATTGCCATGCTTGCCCATCGTTATTTTTGAACAAATGTTTCATTGATCTTTAATTTTTAATGCGTCGATCGATTTCTCGTTTGATGTCACGTGTCTTTATATCTTCACGTTTATCATACTGCTTTTTGCCTTGAGCTAAAGCAATTTCTACTTTTGCAAACCCTCGCGCATTAAAATAGATTCTGGTAGGAATGATGGTTAATCCTTGACGGGACATGAGCCCTTTGAGACGTTCCATTTCTTTTTTGTGAAGCAACAATTTGCGTGGGCGCGCAGGTTCAACATTATTGTAGCTTGCTTGTTCATATGGATTGATGTGCACGTTATATAACATCAGTGCATCTTTCTCGACAAATGCGAAACTGTCCGTGAAACTAACTTGTGCTGCACGCACAGATTTTACTTCTGGACCAATTAACATAAGTCCACATTCAAATTTTTCAATCAGATTGTAATTGTGATACGCCTTCTTATTTGTTGCGATAACTTTCATCCATGCACCATTTTCCCATACAGCCCTAAAAATATCGGTAACGTAAATACACAAAGCAAATGTGTTATAAAAATAGCCGTGTTAATAAAGTCTTGATTCTGCGTATTGTTATGCCGCCCAATGATGGAAAGTGTGATCGATGTTGGCATGCACGCCTGCACCATCACCACAAAACTAAACACTGGATCTAATTTTAACACGATCAGCAAAGATAACGCAATGGCCGGGATGATCATTGTCTTAAGCACCACGCTTGCAATTAAACCCCTGCCGCTTAATTTTGACAATTGTGTTAAAGCCAAGTTCCCACCAATAATCAACATCGACAAAGCCATGGCAGAATCTCCTATGATCTTAATGGGTTTCAACCATATTTCACCCACGTTTACTGTTCCAAATATTAAGATTATCAACACCGCCGCTGCCATACTTAAAAGAGGCGGATTAATCATATTTTTTAAATCCATGTGCGGCTTTTGAGCGCGGGTCATTAACCACAGCCCAACCGACCATAAACACATATCAAAACCAATGATGGATAAAATAATGGCCGTGTAAACCTTACCCGCCATAGCACCCAATGGCAACGTCATTGCCAACAAAAGTGGGATGTAACCTGCGTTATGTAAAGAACTTGCTGCTAAAACCTCATCTTTGACTTTCTTTCCAAAAAGATAAAAAGCTGCTATCGATAACATCAACCCCACCGCTGTAAGGCCGATATTAATAAGCGGATATGTCCACCATAAGGGTGTTTGGATAGGATCAAAATTATGAATGATTTGATTGAAGATAAACATGGGAAATGCGATGTTAATGCTAATAAACGACAACATGCGCAAACCAGCATCGTTAATGACTTTACTTTTAACCAGCCAAAAACCTACCGCCCCCATGGAGAAAATCTGAGCTATGGCTACGACTGAGGTTTGAAACGAAATGTTTAACATAAGGCGGCATTATAACAGCTACCGCTTCTTGTTGACAGATAATTTTAGTGCAGTTATACTGATTGACTTGAAGCAGTTACGCAATATTGCATTGATTCATGCCTGTGGCACTTGATGTGCCGGGGTGGCGGAATTGGTATACGCGTACGTCTCAGAAGCGTATGGCGAAAGCCTTGAGAGTTCAAATCTCTCCTCCGGCACCAGATAGTATATAATATTTTAATAAACGTATAATAGGGAATGGAGTTTCTTATGTCGGATGAAAGCAATGTAAAAAAGAATCCTGTCATTGAAGAGATTGAATTAAAAGAATGGTTAGCCTCACTAGATTATGTGCTATCCCATGGAACACCAGAAAAAGTTCAGTACCTCTTACAACAATTACAAATCCGAGCACAAGAATCAGGCGTCACACTTCCCTTCACCTATAATACCCCTTACATCAACACCATTTCACCAGAAAAACAGCCAAATTACCCAGGAAATCGCGAATTAGAGCGCCGTATTAAGTCAATTGTACGCTGGAACGCTATGGCTATGGTGGTCCGCGCAAACAAGATCGCTGCGGACGTAGGTGGCCACATCTCCACTTTTGCCTCATCTGCTACCCTTTATGAGGTTGGCTTCAACCACTTTTTCAAAGCACGCACTGAAACCGATGGCGGTGACTTGGTGTACTTCCAAGGCCATGCTTCTCCTGGGATTTACTCACGCGCCTTCCTAGAAGGACGCTTAAGTGAAACGAATTTAACCAATTTTCGCCAAGAATTAGCCAAAGGCGGCGGTTTATCCTCTTATCCTCACCCTTGGCTTATGCCAAATTTCTGGCAATTCCCAACTGTTTCCATGGGTTTAGCGCCAATCATGGGTATTTACCAAGCTCGCTTTAGCCGTTATTTAGAAGATCGTGGTATAAAAGCGAAAGATGATAATAAAGTTTGGGTTTATATGGGTGATGGCGAATGCGATGAACCTGAATCATTGGGCGCTTTGACCATGGCTTCCCGCGAAAAGTTAGACAACTTAATTTTTGTCATCAATTGCAACTTACAGCGCCTTGATGGTCCAGTGCGCGGTAATGGCAAGATCATTCAAGAATTAGAAGCGCTTTTCCGTGGCGCTGGTTGGAATGTTATTAAAGTTGTTTGGGGTAATGGTTGGGATCAATTACTCGCCAACGACACCGAAGGTTTACTCGCCCGCCGCATGGGTGAAGTGGTTGATGGTGAATTCCAAAAGTATTCTGTATCTTCCGGCGCGTACATCCGTGAAAAGTTCTTTGGCGTGGATGAGCGATTGCTTAAGATGGTTGAACATTTATCTGATGATGAAATCCGTGCGCTTAATCGCGGTGGCCATGATCCTGAAAAAGTCTACGCAGCCTATAAAGCAGCGACTGAATATAAAGGCGCTCCATCCGTTGTTTTAGCCCATACAATCAAAGGTTATGGTTTAGGCGAAGCGGGTGAAGGTAAAAACGTCACCCATCAACGTAAAAAATTAAACGAACAAGAACTCAAAGAATTCCGTTCCCGTTTCAATATTCCAATTTCCGATGCAGAGGTTGATAAAGCCCCATTCTATAAACCCGCAGCAGATTCACCGGAAATGAAATACTTGCATGAACGCCGTAAGTCCTTAGGCGGTTATACGCCAACCCGTCGCACCGAAGTCACCAAATTAGAAACACCAGCAGAAAGCTTATTTGAAGAATTCTACAAGGGTACCGACGGTGTTGAAGCATCAACAACCATGGCTTATGTGCGTGTTTTAGCAAAATTATTGCGTGATGAAAAATTAGGCAAGTTCATTGTGCCAATCATCCCAGATGAAGCGCGCACCTTTGGTATGGAAGGTTTATTCCGTCAAGTTGGTATTTATTCTCACGTTGGGCAATTATATGAACCTGTTGATTCAGACAGCTTAATGTATTACAAAGAAGCAAAAGATGGTCAGATCTTAGAAGAAGGTATTAACGAAGCTGGTGCGATCTCATCGTTTATCGCAGCAGGTACCGCCTATGCATCACACAATATCAACATGGTGCCCTTCTATACCTATTACTCGATGTTTGGACCTCAACGCGTCGGTGATTTAGTTTGGGCTGCTGCTGATTTGCGTTGCAAAGGTTTCTTAGTGGGCGCTACCTCAGGACGCACCACCTTAAACGGTGAAGGCTTGCAACATCAAGATGGTCATACACATCTGTTAACATCGACGGTGCCTAACTTAGTTTCCTATGATCCTGCTTTTGCTTATGAAATCGCGACCATCATCCGTGACGGTATTCGCCGCATGTATGAGAATCAAGAAAGCATCTTCTACTACTTAAGCGTCGGTAATGAAAACTACGCCATGCCTCCAATGCCAGCAAATTGCAAAGAAGGCATCTTAAAGGGCATGTACCGTTTTAGTAAGTCCTCTAAATCTTCTACACTCAAGGCACATTTATTTGGTTCTGGCGCCATCATGAACCAAGTGATTGAAGCCCAAAAGATTTTGGAAGAAAAATATAACGTATCCTCCGACGTATGGTCGGTCACCAGCTACAATGAATTGCGCCGTGATGCCTTACATGCAGAACGCACCAATTTATTAAACGCTAAACCCATGCAAACATCTTACTTGTCTCAATTGCTCAAAGATGAAAGCGGCGTGTTTGTGGCTGCATCTGATTACATGAAGGTATTGCCAGATTCCATCCGTCAATGGATCCCTGGTCATTACACCGTACTTGGTACCGACGGTTTTGGACGTTCTGAAACACGCGTGGCTTTGCGTGACTTTTTTGAAGTTGATGCCAAACACATCGTTTGGGCCACCTTGGTTGCCTTATACCAAGAAAAGAAAATTTCATCGAACGTCTTATCTTTGGCTCAAACAGATTTGAAGATTAATCCGAATAAATTAAACCCGATGATATCGTAAGGATGCATATGGAAATCAAATTACCGGCTTTAGGTGAAAACATTGCCCAAGCCACTGTCTCAAAAGTCTTGGTTAAGGTTGGCGATAGCGTAAAGAAAGGCCAAAACGTTCTCGAATTAGAAACGGACAAGGCTGTATTGGAAGTCCCATCACCTGAGGCTGGCACCGTCCAAACAATCTTAGTCAAATCAGGTGATGTGATCAAAGTTGGTGCGGCGATATTTCAATTTGGCGGCACTACTGCTGCTCCTGCAGCTGCAGCAAGTGCTCCAAAAGTTGAAGCTCCTAAAGCAGCACCAGCACCCATAGCAGCCCCTACAAAAGCTGCTGCTCAACCTACACCTGTTGCACCGGCTAGCACGCCTGTTGCCACACCCGTCGCTGTACCAGCACGCGCCAATGTACCTGCAGCGCCGTCAGTTCGTTTATTCGCCCGTGAAATCGGCATAGATATCAATGTTGTCCCTGGTTCTGGAACCGGTGGGCGCATCAGCATCGATGACGTCAAAAAATATGCAAAATCTTTAAACACATCACGCCCTGCTGGCGGTGGTGGCATTACCCATCAACCGTTGCCAGACTTTAGCAAATGGGGTCAAGTGCGTCGTGAACCCATGAACAATGTGCGCCGCAAAACAGCCGAACATTTGTCTAACGCGTGGAATTCTATCCCACACGTCACCCAATTTGATAAAACAGATATCACCGAACTTGAAAAGCTACGCAAACGTTTTTCTAATGATAAGCGCAAGTTGTCGATCACGCCTTTTATTATCAAGGTCTTAGCTGCAGCGCTTAAACAATTCCCTGAATTTAATTCTGCGGTTGATATGACGACCAATGAAATTGTGTATAAGAGCTATATCAATATCGGCGTCGCTGTTGACACAGATCGTGGGTTGATTGTTCCCGTCCTCAAGAACGTCGATCAAAAATCCATCATGCAAATCTCTGATGAGTTAACACAAATTGCCTCACGCGCGCGTGAACGCAAAACCACAATGGATGAAATGACCGGCGGATGTTTTACTGTGTCTAATCTTGGCGGCATTGGTGGTACATTCTTTACACCTATTGTTAATTCACCCGAAGTTGCCATCTTAGGTGTTTCACGAGGCGTCATGGAACCCATTTATATGGAGAATCAATTTGTACCTCGTTTGATGTTACCCTTGTCATTATCCTATGACCACCGTATCATCGACGGCGCAAATGGCGCACGCTTTATCCGCTGGGTGGCCGATGCCATTGCTCAACCATTCTTAATGGATCTAGATAAGTAAGGAATAATTATGTCAGAATCAGTTCAATTAGTTGTGATTGGTGCAGGTCCTGGTGGTTATGCCGCTGCCTTCTTAGCTGCTGACCTTGGGATGAATGTTGCCATCGTTGAAAAAGAATCAAATCCCGGTGGTGTGTGTTTATACCGTGGCTGTATCCCATCGAAGGCTTTATTGCATGTGGCGAAAATCATGTCAGAGGCCAAACATGCGGATCATTTTGGGATTACCTATGGTGCTCCTAAGATTGATATTAATAAATTACGTGATTGGAAACAAAGCATTGTAACTAAACTCACCGGTGGGCTTGGACAATTGGCCAAGGCACGCAAGATCAAATATATCCAAGGTGAAGCAAGTTTCATCAATTCGACAACATTAAATATTAAAAAGACTGATGGCACCGTCGAACAACTATCCTTTGAAAAAGCTATTTTAGCGACGGGTTCTCGCCCTTCTTCTATCCCAACCTTACCGCAATCCAAGAATATTTGGAATTCAACAGCCGCCCTCGATATGGAAGTTATTCCTGAATCCATGCTTGTTATTGGTGGCGGATATATTGGTATGGAGCTAGGTACCGCATATCATGAACTAGGCACCAAGGTTTCAATCGTCGAAATGTTAAATGGTTTGCTCCCAGGCGCTGACCGTGATCTCTCCGACGTCCTAAACAAACGCGCACGCACCATGTTTGCCAAGATCATGTTAGAAACTAAGGTTGTTAAGGTTGTTGAATCAAGCAATGGCTTAACCGTTACCTTTGCCGATAAAGACGGTAAAGAGTTTAGCGAAGAATATAATAAGATCTTAGTCTCGATTGGCCGTAAACCCAATAGTGAGAATTTAGGTTTAGAAAATACAAAGGTCAAAGTCACGCCACGTGGTTTCGTGGAAGTTGATTTGCAACGCCGCACTGCGGATGAACATATCTATGCCATCGGCGACATTGCCGGTGACCCAATGCTCGCACACAAAGCCTCACATGAAGGCCGTGTTGCTGTTGAATCGATCGCTGGTCTTAAGGTTGCCTTCGAACCACAAGCCATCCCTGCCGTTGTCTTTACCGACCCAGAAATTGCATGGTGTGGTATCACCGAAGCTGAAGCTATCAAAGCTGGTAAAACCGTTCAAGTGGTTAAATTCCCATGGGGCGCTTCTGGTCGTGCTTTGACACTCGATCGTCAAGATGGATTGACCAAGATGATCATTGATCCAGAAACACAACGCATTTTAGGTGTGGGTATTGTTGGTGTAGGTGCGGGTGAAATGATTTCTGAGGGTGTTTTGGCCATTGAAATGGGTTGTGTGGCTAATGATTTAAAACTTTCTATCCATCCACATCCGACACTCAGCGAAACGATGATGGAAACCGCTGAAAGCTACTTCGGTCATTCCACACATATTTACAAACCTAAGAAGTAATTCCTAAAAACGCTTTTAAATCCAAAACCCCTGCTGCGCCTTGTGGCAGGGGTTTTACATTAATAATCACCGGCACAAACCCCGTCACATTGTTCCATCGTTCAAGCGTTGTAGGATCGACATTAAATTTAATATCCTCGCCGGAGTTCTTAATATCGAAGTCAATCTTATCGGCATTAAAATCAATACCCCCTGTTGCCGTCATTGCTTGATCGATCAACTCTACCTGTGTTTCTATCTTTTGTTTTTCTGCATCGGCTTTTGCATGTAATACATTCTCCAAGTCTTTAGTCCATGCTGAACTAGCAATGACTGCAATTTCGTTTTTATTTATACCTGTAATTTCCTTCTGATTAATGCCTGTAATCTGATCTGCCCAATGTTGTTGACGTTTTTTGTTAATATCAACCATGGCTTTCACAGCATCTTTAAGTCTTTGAACACCTTGATTTATTGCAGTGCGATGCTCCACAGAAATCTTCTTGATCGTATTAAAATAATCCTCTAATTCCTTAACGGCGCTTAGATCTAACTGCTCGACGGCATTAGCTAATCTTCGTTTATTCAAATCATTTAACTGATCCGCATCGAATAATCGATCACGTAAAAATGCCCTAGCTTCTAGCATCTGTTTATTTCTAATGTACGCATCTTGAAGGATTACACCATTTTCTAAAGGCAATATTCTTATCTCTTGGGGTTTAGGGTATTTGACTGAAAGATAATGAGCCATGGGCAAACACACCTTCATCAATTCTGGTAGATATTTCTTTGCTTCGTCTCGACTCCACAAGGTCTTTGCAGCTCTCTCTACCTTTTTCTTGTATAGTTCAATCGTATTTGGATTGATCGAAATTACTTCCCCTTGCTTTGTATGTTGAGACATGACAGCACCCTCGACACCAACAACTCTTACTTCATGACGCGCCATAAATGCAGAAAACTTATCAATGGTAGTTTCGTATTGCGCAAGCATGCGTTGATTTGAATCGATAAATTGCTTTAACAAACGAGCTATCCTCACTATCTCAAAATCAGACAATGACAATATATCTTTATCGATCAACTTCTTAAACATGTAAGCTGTCAGATCTTCAGGAGGGTGCGCAATGCCCATGATGGTTACTTTAGGCATCTTGGGCTTCACGGCTTCTTTTTCTTCTACTTTAATGATTTCCAAATGTGCTAAACCAACACTTCCAGCCGCAATAACGCCAAAATTCAAGACTTGCCTGCGGGTGATCATGGCCTGATTCTGTGACAGAATTGCATATATATCGTTTTGATGCACAGTGCTTGTTAAGAATAAAATGTTTTGTTGTGATTTTCCAATTTCTGCCATATAGGCTGATCTTGCTGATGCGCTCTTTTTAGCCAACTCCATTTGACCCTTGTAAGCATCATCTAAACCCCTATCGAGGTAAGTTTGTGCAACAAAATTGTCACGCACATTGTCATGATAAAGCACATGCTTCTCAATATATGTCATCTTAACTTTTGCAAAGGCTGCATTGCGTCGAGCAATCAAGACATGTGGTGGAATAACAAGCGCATCGACAACATCAGACAATTGCTTTAGGTCTAGCTGCTCTGTTTGATTTTCAAATAAAGAAGCAATCGTCTTATGCATCACATCGATGATGCGATTGTAGGCGCCATAATCAACGATAACAGACTTGCCATCCCACCTTGGATCTGGCAATTGCCCCTCGACCGCAATAACATCAAATGGCTTTTGATTAAAAGCTGTTTCAGCGCGCATAAGCGCGTCATAATAATCCTTAGCAAATTGCTGAAAGTTATCATTAACAACCAGATCTTTTAAAATCTCCCTTACATAAACTTCATCCGCCTTACCCCACGCCGACAAATTGCCTTGATTATCAAAAATGCCTTTAATCACATTAATAAGCCTAGCTTGAGGATACGTAAATCCCGCAAATCCAAAACGCTGCGATGTTGTTGGATCCACCCACTCCATGTATGGGCGATTCAATGTTTGATTAAGCGTAAGCACACTCCCCGCACCTGCTAGCGTCAGAAACCCCGCCCCCAGCAATAAACTACGACGGGAAGTCATGGCTTCATCTTTATCTGCATCTTTCAATGGTAACACATTCCCCGAATCATTTGGGCCATGCAAAATGACTTTCATCACAGCATCTTCTGGTAATAGGTCTGCAAACCGATCATACGACGCTTGCAAGGACTCATTCTCTAGAACAGCTCTATTAAGAATACTTGCTATGTTGCCTTTAACTTTCAAATCACCCTCTTGCCATAACTTATAGAGAACTCCTAATGCTAGAAAAGGCGTATTCACAAAAACATCTTCATCAATCAGATCTTCATAAACTCCATATGGATTTGTTTGTAATAAATCCTCATAATAATGGATCAATCGTTCTATCAAATCTTCATTCTCTAAATATTGATCGACTTGGTAGAATCCTTGCTGAACGTTGCGCAAATAATCAATGGTTTCCAGCAAACCTGATCGATTGATCACGTCAATCAACACATCATTCCCATCAAATCTAAAACTTAAAGCTCCTGTTTGATCAGAATGCATCAACACCAACATCAAGCGTTTTAAATACTCAGCTTCTTTTAAACCGACATTCTTGATGCGATGTGAGATCAGCTTTGGATCTTTACTAAAAAGCTTTAAAACATTGATAAGCTCAGTTAAACGATCTTTACGTTGATGGTTTCTAGCAAATTCTATGTCCTCTAAATAATCAAATACCCACGTGCGGATGCTATTTTGAACATACATTAAATCCTTATAAATATCATGCGTTGTGGATGTGCCAAATGAAAACCGCGCCAGATTTTCAACCGAATCAAAACCCGCTTGTGAAATCTCATCTAAATACTTCTTTAAACGTTGATCATTTAAACCACGGATAATCTCCGCATTTAACCATCGCTTCTTTACAATCCGATACTCTTTATGCGCTATCATCTCAAAGTACCAATGATCACTCTCAACGGTCATGGCTTGATCATTAAATGCATTTAATTCAATACGAACAATGGCTGTATCACCCGTCAGGGATTTGTCTGGGATGGATGTGACATAATCCATATGACTTGTCATGGCAAAATTAAAACCGCCGGCAAAATATTTTCTTGGGGCTGTTGTACCATTTGGCAGTCCAGAGTCTTTGATGTAATTAAAGGCGCCCTTCTTAAAAGCTTCTAAATAGCGGGCATAAATTCTTTCTTTTTCTAGAGGATCATTAATATTGACCCCGTTAATTTTATTTTGGTCGGTATAAACCTTTGATAAGATGCTATCTTTAATTTTTTTCTTATACCACGTTGCTAAAATTAAGGCATTGTAGACTTGTCGCAACTGTGCAAAATTTGCGCCTTCATTGACTTCTTTGGTTAATTGAGGGATAACAACGTCTTTAACAATTAGATTATTGTTATCTTGGGAATTATTCTTCTGATTTGCGCTATAGTCTTGCTCTGTTAAAACTTTTAATGATGACTCAACAACATAAGCTGTACCTGCTTTAACATTCTCATAGACCACGGCTTTATTTGGGACAATCCAAACTTTATTAAACGTATTAACAGGAATATTTTTATTAGCTGTTGCTTCATAAATACGTTTCCAGAATTCTTTGCCAATGGCATCTTCAGGATAAATCAGACTCGCAGTGATTTGCTTTAAGATGTAATCTTGGGCTAATAGATCACGGCCCATTTCAGTTTGGCCAAAACCATCTGGCACAATGCGGTCTTTTTCATAGGGGCTTAAATTAACCCACATGTCTTGTTCTGGGGTGGTTAAGGCGGCTAGGAAATATTTGATTAATTTTGTTGTATCAGACGCGATAAATCGCGTCTCTACGGTATTATTGATAATGAAATCAAATTTAAATGGGTCATCTAAATGCACCTTAATCCCTTTTAAAAGCGGTGGATTAAAAGAAGGGCTTAAATGCACCATGGTTCCAGGCGCAGGCAGCGACAAAAATCCTTCTGCGGCATGGAGTTGCGGCAATGGTAGTAAACAAACGCATAAAATGGGAATTAAGAATCGCTTCAACATCAGGCAAAATATAACATATTATATAGATATATGCCACTTACGGCAGGCGTGCAACGTCGCCCTGTTTTAGCCCCTTGGCTTTGATATAACCGGCAGGAACTTCAAGGACATATAAAGCAGGATTGATGGAGCCATACTTGGGACAACCAGTTGGGGTACATGGACTTAAATCTTGTTTAAAATCAACGATCTTACCTGTTTTATCTAACCACAAGATATCTAGATTAAAGGTCATGTCATGCATCCAGAAGGTGTGCTTTCCTTCTTTCTCAAAGACAAATAACATCCCTTGATTTCTTTCAAGCGGTGCATGCCCACTTAATCCACGCATTTTTTCAGAATCGGTAATAGCCATGAAAACATCTACACAGCTTTTCTCAAAACAAACTTTAGGTGATTGTGCATGCACCGTGCCTATAATGAACATCGATATCAACAAGAACCAGAAATACCTCATTCCTTGCCACCGGTAATATTTAGATAATCACGATAATCTGCATGACCTTTGGCTGCTGCATTTGCTTGGGACATGCGGGCTGGAATAAAGGGATGTGTACGCCAATAATTCAGCGGTCGTGTCGGGCCTTTCATTTGATCAGCCAACAACTTGCCCAACATTTTTTTCATCTCCATTGGATTATAACCCGCCAAACGCATGTACTTAACGCCTAATCGATCTGATTCAAATTCGTCTTCACGTGAATTTTTAAAAAGGATTGAGTTTGCCGCCAAACTAATCCCCGCCGCTAATGCCCCATGACCAGATAAGGCCGATGCTAATTCTAAGGCCGTTGCGCCATAAGCGCCTTGAATGCGTTTTAATGCATGCTTCGCGGTGATGTGCGCCACCTCATGGCTGATGACAGCGGCTAGTTGATCATCATTATCAACTTTTTCAATAAGCCCGCGATTGATAAACACATACCCACCCGGTAAACTAAAAGCATTTAATTCATCATCATCGACAACGCGGATGGTATACACCAAATCATGACGGTCGCTGACAGCGGTGATCTTATCTAAAATCTTTTCAACGCGTTCATTGATATCAACACGATTATCCATCTTCAATTCTTTTTCAGCTTGCAAGGCAATCGAGGCACCGATGCTGGCTTCCTTATCTTCACCGTACAACAATGTCTCTTGACGGCCCGTCGCTGTATTAAACTCAGAAGCACAGCCGGATAACAACACCACAAGACTTAAACAAATGAATAACATCGGTGTCATAAAACTTTTATCCCGAATTTTCCTAAAATCTTTCCCAAGGAGGCTAACGGCAAGCCCACCACATTAAAGTAACAGCCTTCGATGCGCGGGATAAACAAAGCACCTTTACCCTCAATGTCAAAACCACCCGCTTTATCTAAGGGGCTAACAAGGGCATGGTATTGATCAATGGCTGCATCGCTTAAGGGATTCATCCACAACTTGGTCTTTTCAACAGCGACGATGCTCTTACCTGTTTTGGTATCTATCACAACCAGGCCAGAATACACCCAATGAGGTTTGGCCATCAATTCTTTTAAATTCCGCTTCGCTTCTTTTAAATCTTTGGGTTTTAGGATCAAACGTTTTTTGCTTGAGAGGACAACCGTATCACAGCCAATGACCAGCGCATCTTTTTCACGAGATGCCACATCGTTGGCTTTAAGCAGCGCATTATGCTTGACCAAATGCGCCACACCACGCGCCATCGACGATGATTCTTGCGCCTTGCTTGGAACTATTGCGAAAGGAAGACCTAAGATCTTCATGAGATTGCGTCGCTGCGGGGATGCGGAAGCTAAGACAATGCGTCTCATGCTAAGAACTCATTGATCGTAAAGATTGGTGTTAAAGGCACATTGTATTTTGCCAATGCTTCCCTTGCCCCTTCGTTACGGTCAATGATGCAGATGGCCTTCTTAATCTTAATATTCATTTTTTGTAATACTTCAATAGATTCAACAAAGGCCTTACCGGTAGTTGCCACATCGTCGATGATAACGACACTAGAACCCTCTTTTAATTCAGGCCCTTCAACTTGCTGTTGTTTGCCATGTGGCTTTGGTTGCTTGCGGATGATAAAGGTATTGATGGGTTTTTTAGCTTGATAGCTCAACGATGCAATTGCCCCAACCATAGGATCGGCACCTAGCGTTGGACCACCAATGGCATCAACACCATCGTCTTTGATCATATCCAACATGATCTTACCTGTTAAGTACGCCCCAATGGGACTCAAGGAAACAAGGCGGGCATCTAAGTAAAAACTACTTTCTTTGCCCGACGATAAAATAAATTTTCCTGTAAAAAAAGCCTTGGTCTTTAAGACATTAAATAGTTCTGCACGATCATTGTTCATTTTACAAACGCTCCATTTGTTGAGGGATTTCGATATTGCGCGCATGGATTTCCATGAGCAATTTTAGACGGTATTTTAATAATTCACGGAATTCATCATATTGCTTAGGTGAAAAGCCTGAGGTGGCATGAAAGGTGCGGATGGCTTCGAGTTCAACAACAACATCGGTATACACATCAACCAACTTTTCATCGGATAATTTAACGACATCTGCTTTATCTAAAACAACCACATTCGACGCAAATGCTGCAAAAGCGGATGGTGTTAAAACGGTTAACAACGCAACAGCGAGTAATAATTTTTTCATAAGGTATCCTCCTTGGATTCGATATTATACGAACAAAGCTCACCTATGACAAACTTATTTTCGTGTGTTACCATATATTATGCTTCTCAACATCATGGATGGCTTACGCCAACTTGTTTATCCTGATAATTGCTTCCTCTGTAAAACATTCCTTAACAGCAACCATCAGCAACAATTGTGTAAAGCCTGTACATCTAAAATCATAGCCAATGTTCCTCCCTTTTGTGTGCGCTGCTCAAGGCATCAAGAACACTTTAGCGACGATAGTTTATGTGTTCAATGCCGCGACCAAGCCCTTGAGATCGATCGCTTGTGGGGATGCTGCCTTTATACAGAACCTTTAAGCCATTTGATCCATGCTTTCAAATATCAAGGAAAGACGGCCTTGCGTAAAACCTTTATTCCGATCATGCATGACTTTGTCATTCAATATCATCTGCCCTACACAGATTTTGACCTCATGTCCCCCATCCCATTGCATCCCGTACGGCTGCGAGAACGTGGATACAATCAATCAGCCCTCTTAAGCCATGGTTTAAGCGAACGTTTAAATATGCCTCATGATCCCGACGTGCTAATACGCACCGTCCCAACCCCTTCGCAAACAGGTTTAAGCCAAAAACAACGCTGGACAAACACCCAAGGGGCTTTTAAAATGAATCCTTCAAAGAAAGTCGCCGATAAAAGCATTTTACTCGTCGATGATTTGCTGACAACCAAAGCAACAGCCAATGCGGCAGCAACAGCTTTAAAAGAAGCCGGTGCCGCCCATGTGGGCATCATAACCTTGAGTATAACGTCATAAATCATGCGCATTTTACGCAATTACATCCTGCTTGAGTGTCTTACCCCCTTTAGCATTGCCTTAAGTGTTTTAACAAGCGTCTTTCTTTTAGGTTATCTACCTCAATTAGCTGACAAGATCATCAACAAAGGCATGTCCGTTGCTGCTGTCGGAAAAATCTTTGTGTATTATATCCCTATCCTTTTAGGATATACCTTACCCATCGCCTGTTTGGTGACAGTGATCTTAACCTTTGGCCGCATGTCAGCTGAAAATGAAATCTTGGCCATGCGTGCCAGCGGCATTTATATCCGCCGTTTAATCATGCCCTTGATTATTGTTGGGATCATTTTTAATTTGGTCGTCTATCTCTTAAACGACCGCGTGATCCCACAAGCCTTCACCGCTCAGTCCCAAGTCTTACAAGAAACAGGTTCACAAAACCCCATTGCCCTTTTAGAAGCAGGCAGCTTTATCAATGCCTTTGATAAGTACATCATCTTTATCTATCGCATCGACAATGATCGCTTATATGGCGTGCGTATTTATCAGCCCCAAGCAAATCGTCCAACGCGCACCATCATTGCCCAAGAGGGCGAATTTGTAAAAGTCCCCAATCAAGACCAGATCATGCTCAAGCTCATCAATGGAACATCCGACGAGCCTGACCTCAAGAATCCCAATAATTTCTATAAGCTCAATTTCCAAAACTCATTTGTGACCATGAACTTATCTAAGAAAAAAGGCAAATTTGAAAAGAAACCCAAAGCCATGACCTTAGATGAACTCGGCTCAAAGATTAAAGAATTAAATGCCATGTCAATTGACACCGCCCCATTAACAGCAGAATATCACCGCCGCATGGCTTGGTCTTGGACGCCGTTATTATTTATCCTCTTAGGATTTCCTTTTGCCGTTATCACCCATCGACGGGCTAAATCAGCAAACATCTTATTCGCTGTGCTTTTTGCCGCGCCGTATTATATTCTCTCATTGGCTTGCCAAGGCATTGCCAGTCACGGTAGCTTTGACCCTGCGTTAACCATGTGGATCCCTGACATCATCTTAGGCCTGATTGTCCTTGGGCTTAACTGGAAACTATGCGTATCCTAGACCGCTACATCTTAAAATCGATTGCCAGCATTTTCATTGGTTCTGTGATCATGTTCGCATTCTTATTTATCTTGATCGACACATTCGGTAACCTGCAGGACTTTATTGAAAAAAAAGTCACCATGTCGATCATCATGCAATATTACGTATCTCTGTTACCCATGGTCCTAGTTAATACGGCAACCATGGCCTGTTTAATAGCTACCTTATTTACATATGCAAGTCTCAATAGTTCAAATGAAATCATTGCTGTTCGCGCATCCGGCTTAAACTTTTGGAAAATAACGCGTCCTGCCTTGATTTTTGCTTTGCTTATCTCTGCGTTAGTATTCTTAGCTAATGAACGATTTGTACCGCAATCGTCGCTGGTCAATGAACAAATCCGACAAAGTCACATTAAAATCACCATATCAGACAAAGCCAAAGGACACCAGATCGTTAAGAACTTAACGTTTTATGGATTAAAAAACCGATTATTTTTTATCGATACCTTTGACCCCAATACCAATGAAATCACTGGTGTTACAATCATTGGCCATGATCAAAACCAAAACCTACGTGAAAAGATTGTTGCTCTCAAAGGAACATGGACGGGTATCGCTTGGAAATTTCATAATTGCCAAATCACCAACTACAATACAAACCTGCCCAATGTTTCAAATGACATCAAGATTTACCCTGAAAAATTGATGGATATCAAAGAGAAACCAACAGACTTTATGAAACAACGCCTTGATGTCAACACCATGAATATCCTGCAGTTAAACAGCTACATCAAACGCTTTGAACACAGTGGCGCTGTTAAAACAATTAATAATTTGCGCGTTGACCTGCAACAAAAATTTGCATTTCCATTTCGCACCATCATCATTGTCCTAGCAGGCTTGCCATTTGCTTTAATGACTGGCCGTCGTAAAGCCGTAACCTTTACCTCAATTGGCATAGCTGTTGTCATTGGTTTTCTCTACTACGTCATGGATGCCGTTGGCCTTGCCTTAGGCAAAGGAGGCGGCCTTCCTCCGATTGCGGCAGCGTGGCTTGCTCCGACGATCTTCCTTAGTCTTGGCCTTGCAATGATCAAAAAGTATTTCTAATTGTTTTTTGCTTCTTTCATGTTTTGAAGTATTATCTTTAATTAGATATGCTTTCCATCAAAACTCAATACACTCAGCTATTGTCTTCCTTTACAGAGAGTAAGAAATCTGTCTGGGGTTCAACACCTGCGGCATCAAATTCCACAACCTTAACGAGCGAGATTGTCACCTTCTTGCTTAAGCAAGCCATCATCAACCGCGCCAGTGACGTGCATTTAGAACCACGGCCTGACAAGGTCATTGTCCGCTATCGCATCGACGGAAAACTGCACGAAGTCTTAGAAGTTGAGACCAATGCCAATATCAATATTTTGCCACGCATCAAATTACTCTCTGGCATCCCAACTGATCTCGCCAGCAGTAAAAAATCTTGGGACGGTCGTTTTAGTTCCGACATTAATGGCAATAAATTCGATTTTCGTGTGGCGACATTCCCAACCATCTTAGGTGATAAGATTGCCATTCGTATCATTGTCAAAGGCAGTGACACCGTTGATTTAAAAAAGATTGGCCTTACCCCAAATGACGGCTTGCGCCTTGAACGCATCATCCAGCGTAAAAGCGGCTTGATTGTCGTTAGCGGTCCGACAGGTGGCGGTAAAACCACAACCCTCTATTCTATTTTAAAACGCTTGCACAATCCCTCTGTCAATATCGTAACCCTTGAAGATCCCGTCGAATATCAGATTGACGGCATCAACCAATGTGACTTAAAAAATCGTGGTAAAGGCGATGAAGATTTCTTAACAGGACTTAAATCGATCTTGCGTCAAGACCCTGACATCATCATGATCGGTGAAATCCGTGATGCAGAAAGCGCTGAGATTGCTGTGCGTGCGTCGATCACAGGGCATTTGGTGTTCACCAGTTTACATGCCAACAGCGCCATTGGTACCGTTGTGCGATTAATGAACATGGGATTAGAAAGCCACGTCGTATCTTACGCGCTGATTGGATCTCTCGCTCAACGCCTCGTCCGTAAAATTTGTGAGGGTTGTAAAGTTCCTCAAAAAGTTGACCCTGCCACCATCACACGACTTTGCGCCCAATGTGGGATTAATCCAAAGTTATTTATGAGCGCATCTGCAAAGCCTACAACCACTGAGACATCGAGCTTAGTTTATAGTGCTAGCGAATCAAGAAATACTGAGAGCATGACTTTTTATAAAGGCACTGGCTGTGAACATTGCTCTGGCACTGGTTATCGTGGACGTATTGGTATTTTTGAATTGGTCGTAATCACGGAAGAAATGCGTGAGGCCATCATCAACAAAGCCCCTGTGACCACCTTAGAACAATTGGCCATTAAAGAAGGCTATCAAAGCATGGTGATCGATGCCATCAACAAAGTCAAAACAGGCTTAGTCACCCTCGACGATATTTACCCCATTTTATTAGAGAAGTCTTCGTAAAGATCCGTTTTGTTTACTGCAGAAATTTTAGCTTTAACCACATTGATCACGTGTCTTGGTAAGCGGCTTCCTAAAGAACACAGAACTTCATAACTAATTGTACCCGCCCATTTGGCAACGTCTTCTGCGGTGATGCATTCATTTTTTTGAAAGCCTATAAGCACCGCTTCATCCCCGATTTTAGGTAATTTTTTGGCATCGCCTAAGACAGAAATATCCACCATGATTTGATCCATGGTGACGCGGCCAATCAACGGACAGCGCATGCCACCAATGAGAACAAAAGCCTTGTTCGACAAAGAACGCAAATACCCGTTGCTGTACCCAATGGGCAAAACAGCGATGGTCATATCCTGTTTGGCTTTAAACGTATGGCCATAACTAATGCCCTGTCCCTTGGCAATCGTCTTAATAAAAATGATTTTAGACTTAACCGTCATGACAGGTTTTAAATTAATCTTCTTTTGCAAATATTCAACCGGATATAAGCCATACAGCATGATGCCTGGGCGCGCACAATTAAATAGTTCCGACTTATAATCCCCTAAGCCCATGCTATTACCCGCATGCACGTATTGAAATGTGATAAATTGATTTTCAAGGGCGAAAACAATATCTCGAAAGCGTCGCATTTGATCAAAAGTAAAATCTTTATCCGAATCAGCGAGTGGGAAATGCGTATAGATACCTTCTAATTCCAAAGAAGGGCAAGTTGATTGAACAAACTTAACAAAATCAATCGCCTTTTCTTCATCTAAGCCAAGCCTACCCATGCCTGTATCAACTTTTAAATGAACACCAATCTTTTGCTTTGCCAAAGACGCTTCCTTGTCTAAAGCAATGGCCAATTCTTTATTACACACCGTCGGGGTAAGGTCGTGCGCAACAATATTTTTAGCATCCGTTGGTAATGTACTTTCAAAGAGTAAAATCTTTTGCTTAAAGCCATGTTGGCGCAAGGTCATGCCTTCATCAACATTCGACACACCAAAGAATGTGCCACCTGCTGCATCCAACGCACGTGCCACATCAACCACACCATGACCATAGGCATCGGCTTTGATGACCGTGATGATTAAAGGCTTGGCGCGACCTGTCATATGCTTTGCAGCCAATTTTACGAGCTGCGCATAATTGTGCGTCAACGCTTTTAAATCAATCTCACACCACGTTAAATGCATGCTGCTCCTTACACTTTCTTACTTGGACTAACCTGACAATCATCTTCATATAAATATATTGGCACAACCGTCGCTGCATCATCAAACGCCTTTTCTTCAATGCGCTTTTGACCTAACATTGCCAAAACTTTCGCTGTTGGTAGCCACATCTTTTCTGGTGCACATATGCCTTTGATCTTTTGGATGTCCTTAGCATAAATACCAACCGCATCACCTACGAACAACGTTTTAGGCTTAACCATCGCTGCAACATCTACAAATGAACTTAACGTATAACCTTTTCTTAGCTTTAAACCCGTCGCTGTCTTTTGATAAATGGCACTATATACTAGATTGCGCCTTGCATCAACAATCACACAGATGTCATCACTGGACGCATCACACGCAGCATAGGCAATGATATCTAGTGAACAAATCCCAACCAAAGGTTTTTGTGTGGCTAAACAAAATGCCTTAACCGTGGATAAACCAACCCGCAAACTCGTAAATGATCCAGGGCCAAGTCCAACGACAAAGGCATCGATCTTGGAAAATGGAACCTTGGCTTGACTTAAAAGCGCATCAATGTTCTTTAGAATCACATCTTCTAATAGCTTGGCGTGCTTTACCGTCTTATGACGCAAGACCTTGCCGTCAAGATTCAAGGCTATTGCAAAATTTTGCGTTGAGGATTCGATGGATAAGAAATACATATCTGCCGCTTGTTCTCTCCTTGATGTGTTAATTCAACCAGCCAGAAATCTTTTGGCGCAAATGCCCCTAAACGTTCTGGCCATTCAATGATACTAATCCCTTCGCCATAGAAATACTCGTCAAAGGATACGGATTTTAATTCATTAGGATTTTCAAGCCGGTATAAATCAAAATGATATAGCGGCAACTTACCTTCATAAAAGTTCATGAGCACAAAGGTAGGGCTATTGACTGACTGGGGGTTTAAGCCCAAAGCTTTAGCAATCCCTTTGGTAAATACCGTCTTGCCTGCACCTAAATCACCTTTTAAAAAAATAACATCGCCTGGCTTTAAATTCTTCGCAAAGGCTTTGCCAAATTCAAGTGTTGCTTGTGGCGCGTTAGTAATGTGTGTAACTTTTGACATTGATCGTTTGTTTTTGATTATTGGTTATTTCCCCAATGGGATAAAAGTGAAAAAGTTTTTTATGAAACTGCCATTGCATGAGCTTAACTGCATGCTTTGGATTAAGTGTAAACAATAACTCATAATCTTCCCCATCACTTAAAGCTTGTGCATAACTAACCCCCTGATGTTTTGGGATAGCATCCGGCCAAAGCGTTGCGCCTACCTTACTTTCTGCTAAAATATGATTCAAATCTCCTGCTAACCCGTCGGAAATATCCATCATGGATGATGGTTTATATTGCTTTACCAAAAACTGAGCCTTCTCAACCTGAGGCTCAAATGTTAAATGACGCCCACTCTTTAACGATCCACCCAGAGCTCCTGTTACAAAAATCCAATCTTGAGGTCGGGCTCCAGATCGTAACACCACATGCTTCTTATCAACTTCACCCAACAGCGCAATGTTGATAATCACCTTGTCAGACTTAATACTATCCCCTCCGACAATCGACACGCGATATTGCTTCGCAACTTTGGCAATGCCCTTATAAATGCCCTCAACAAATCTAACATCCGTATTCTTAGGCAACCCCAGTGACACAACCGCATATGTAGGCAAACCACCCATGGCCGCAATATCACTGATATTACACGCCAAAGCCTTATGCCCAACATTTTCCGCCCGCATGTGCTTTGTAAAATGCACGCCTTCAGCCATCATGTCCGTCGTAAAAAGCAAATGTTTCGACTTTGTATAAGGCAAAACCGCTGCATCATCGCCTATCCCTAAAACTCCTTTGGGATTGTTGGGCAAAATTTTTGCCAAACGCGCAATGAGACCAAATTCACCTAAACTGCTGACATTCATATTATGCTTTTAATTGCTTACGTATATTCGCAACGTAAGGCGAACGAATAATGCCATATTCTGTCACGATCCCAGCAATCAAGGTTGATGGGGTAACATCAAACGCTGGGTTAAATACTTTCACCCCTTGGGCTGCGGTGCGAACACCGGCCACATGGGTTACTTCGTCGGAATGACGCTCTTCGATAGGGATTTGTTTGCCTGTTTTAATCTTCAAATCAAATGTGGATTTTGGCGCGACAATATAAAATGGCACCTTGTGATATTTCGCTAAGACGGCCAACATGTATGTCCCAATCTTATTGGCAGCATCACCGTTGGAAGCAATACGATCTGCACCGGCGAAGATGATGTCAATTTTACCTTGTTGCATCAAAGTTGCGGTCATGTTGTCACAAATGAGGGTTGTATCAATTTTTTCTTTGGTCAATTCCCAACAGGTAAGCCGAGCACCTTGTAATAGTGGCCTTGTTTCGCAGGAGACAACTTTAAATTTCTTACCCATCTTTTTAGCGCTATAAAATACACCCAACGCTGTTCCATAATCGACAGTGGCCAATGCACCGGCATTACACACCGTCAATGCCGTCATGCCATTCTTAATAAGCTTTGCCCCATGATCACCCATGGTGCGGCATACCCGTCGATCTTCTTCATAAATTTCAAAAGCTTCTTTAAACAAGGCCTTCTTCAAATCTGCTACATTAAAATCTGGATTATTTTTAACCACATCACGCATGCGGTTTAACATATTAAACAAATTCACCGCTGTAGGCCTCGACGTCGCTAAATAATCACAGGTCTTGTGAAATAGTTTTAAGAATATGCCCCGATTTTCATCCTTATAATGTTGAATGCCAAGCAAGACACCAAAAGCGGCTGCCACCCCAATAGCTGGCGCACCACGCACCGACAAACGCTTGATCGCATGCCACATGGTATCAACATCACGGCAATCAATATAAACCAAACTGCCAGGTAATTTGGTTTGATCAATGATGCGTGCAGCATGGTTAACCCATTTGATGGTATCGATCGCCATTATTTTTTCTCCACTTCAATGCGCGGAAACAGCGCAGGGTGAGTTTTAATTTTTCCGTCTGGGGAACTTAAAATATCTAAGACTTGTGCACACTTATCTGGCATTACAGGCGTTAAATACGTCGCGGCTGTTTTTAAACTAAAGGCGGCTGTGGCTAACACACGCTCTGCGGCCTTCATATCTGTTTTGGCTAATTTCCAAGGTGCTTGAGATTCCATGTATTTATTCATGACACGCACAAATTCAATAACAGCACTAACCGCATCTTGTACCTTAAAATGCGCGATATTCTCGTCGACACGCTTCTCTAACGCGGATGCTAATTGAAAAATTTCTTTCTCTGCATCGGTTGGCTCATGGTCGCTGGTCTTTGGAATAATACCGCCATGATTCTTGCCAATCAAACCGCTCACACGATTGAGCAAATTACCAAAATCATTGGCCAAGTCGCTGTTATAACACTTGATAAATGAATCCATGGTGAAATTCGCATCTTGCCCCAACACCATTTCTTTCATCAAATAATAACGCACCGCGTCGATGCCATATTGTTCAATCAAATCTAAGGGGTTAACCACATTGCCCAACGACTTACTCATCTTTGAATCCCCCGTCAACCACCAGCCATGGGCGAATATGGTTTTGGGTTGTGGTAATCCCAATGAAAACAACATCGTGGTCCAATACACACTGTGCGTCGTTAAAATGTCCTTACCAATTAAATGCACATCCGCCGGCCACCATTGTTTGAACTTGGCCTCATCATATAAATATCCAGGAATGGAAATATAATTGATCAAGGCATCAAACCACACATAGGTGACATAGTCTCGATCAAACGGGATCTCAATGCCCCAATCCATACGGGATTTAGGTCTTGATATACACAAATCGCCTAAGGGCTGCTTCAAAAAACCTAAGATTTCATTACGACGGGAAACTGGCAAAATAAAATCGTCATGCGATTCAATATACTCAATCAATTGCTTCTGATATTTGCTCATGCGAAAGAAGTAATTCTTTTCTTTAAGCGTCTTTACATCGCGGAATTGCCCGCTATCAAATTCTGTTTGCGTGATGAATCGCTCTTCTGCAACTGAATACAAACCTTCGTATTCGTTTAGATAAATATCACCGGCATCATATACCTTTTGTAACACATCACGGACAACACGCTTATGGCGTTCTTGGGTGGTGCGGACAAAATCGTCATAACGAATATCTAATTTTTCCCAAAGGTTTAAGAAACGCGGAGCTAAATCATCGCAATGCGCTTGAGGGGTCATCCCACGCTTCTGGGCGGCTTGCATGACTTTTTGGCCATGCTCATCCAAACCGGTTAAGAAGAAAACTTCATCATGTGCATGACGGTGAAAACGCGCCAAGACATCCGCTAATATGGTCGTGTAGGCATGACCAATATGCGGAGCATCATTGACATAATAAATTGGGGTTGTGACGTAGAATTTTGACATCGTTAATTAAAATTGATCGGCGGATAGGTGATCTTGGCATGCTTGCCTTCGCCTAAATCAACCGTGACAAATCTTTTTAAAATATCCACATTGATAACACGTCCCTTATCACCCGACTCTGTTGACACCTTAGCGCCCATCTTAGGCAAGTCTTTAGACATTTCACGGTACACATTAAATTCATATGCCATGCAACACTTAACGCGGCCACACACGCCTGAAATCTTCGATGGGTTTAATGGCAAACCTTGATCTTTGGCCATCTTAATCGACAGCGGATGAAAATCTTTCATGTAAGACGAGCAACACAATTCCCGTCCACAAACCCCGATACCACCGACAATCTTAGCCTTATCACGCACGCCAATTTGTTTAAGCTCGATGCGCGCCCGAAAAGTCTTGGCCAAATCTTTAACCAAGTTACGGAAATCAACGCGCCCCTCTGATGTAAAAAAGAATAGGATCTTGCTGCCATCAAAAGAATATTCTGCGTTAACCAACTGCATATCCAATTTTGATTCCATCACCTTACGTTGACACGCCTGATGGGCATCTTTGGATTTGATTTGATTATTTACAACTTGTCGAATATCCCCGTCGGTTGCAACACGTAATAATTTGCCAACAATCTGTGCTTTCTTCGTGGCACACGCCTTGCTTGGATCAGAAACGACTTTACCAAACTCTGTTGTTTTCTCTACATCTACAACAACAATGTCCCCGCGTTTGCAGGCCACATTATTGCTTTCAAATAATCCAACGGGTCGATACTCGCCCAGTTTTATTTCGATCAATTGCCCCATAACCTCTGCCTTACTAAACTTAATGCCATCTTCACATTAAGATTTTCATTTGCTAATTGTTTGGTACGTACAATCTGAGTTGTTATTTTACCCAAATCATCCATCCCCCGATGAGACATTTCTTGAATGTCCCTGATGCGATTACGAAAAATTAAGTGCTTTTCTGGTACACCTTGTCGGAATAATGCCGCATCGCGCACAAACATCAGTAAAACCTGCATGGCTGCAGCGGTGACCGCCTTATCTGCACTTAACTGCTTTACAAATTCTTCACCTGTACCGCGTGTTAAAAATAAATTTAAAATACGATCGTGATCCGACGGCATCGGATCTTTTGACTCAAAAAAATTCACCACATGGCAACGCGACTTAATGGTATCTAAACAATTCTGCGGCACATGGCTGGTTAAAATGATCAATGTATTGGCCGCTGGCTCTTCCAATGTTTTAAGCAAGGCATTGGCCGCTTCTGTTGTCATTTGATCCGCATGCGGCAGAATAAAAACTTTCACACTAGCTTCAAATGCTTTTAAACTCACACGGCCCAACATTTGGCGGATTTGATCAATCTTGATCGCCCCCGTATCTTCATCCCCCAGCAAGTATACATCAGGATGGTTCCCAGATGCTATTTTCATACAGCTCGCACACGTGCCACAGGGCGCCTCTTGTGGCTTCAAACAATTGACCAATTGCGCAATGGCAAGCGCTGTTGCTTGCTTGCCACTCTCTGGCGGTCCTGCAAATAAATACGCATGAGCCATGCGACGGGCTTTTGCCAAACGTTTAAAGCGATCTAAAATTGTTAACTCTATTTGATTGTTCATAGGATCGCATCAATCAACACTTGCACACGTTTGAATATTTCCGGCGCTGGCGCATCCACCTTGATGACTTTAACACGCTTTGGTTCTCGCTTGGCGATTTCTAAATAACCAAGGCGTACGCGTTCATGATATTCAATGGTGCGTTGTTCAATCCGATCTTTTTGTGCATTGGTGCGTGACAAACCTTTGCTCACATCAATATCAAAAAGCAAGGTCAAATCTGGCTTTAGCCCTTCTGTTGCAAACAATCCAATGTTCTCAATGGTCTTTGTATCAACGCCATTGCCAGCACCTTGATATGCTACGGTCGAATCTAAGAAACGATCACAAATGACATGTGTTCCCTTTTTCAACGTTGGCATCAACACTTCTTTGACCAACTGTGCCCGTGCGGCCATATACAACAAGGTTTCACATTCATCGGACATTTTGGCATTATTGACGTCGAGCAACAAAGCGCGGATCTTTTCGCTAATCTTAACGCCACCAGGTTCACGCAACAAAACAGCTGGAATTTTGCGCTTCTTAAAATAATCCATGATCAACGCCGACTGCGTACTTTTACCCGCACCTTCCGCACCTTCTAAGGTGATAAACTTGCCTCTCATCAAATCCATCTCCAGGTTTGACCACTCTTGGAATCTTCCACCAAAACACCCTTGGTCTTTAATAGGTCACGCAATTCATCGGAACGTTTGAAATTCTTCAATTGCCGTGCACTAACGCGTTCGTCGAGTAAAACTTGTAAATCTGGGGTTAACACCAATTCTTTTTCGTTAGCAAATAAACCTAAAATGTTACGGCCAAAATTCTCGAGGATATCAACCGCATGGTAAATCACACCCAAGTAATTGGGATCGGTACTATTTTGATCAATATAAGTATTGGTATCATTGATCAAACAGAACAACGCTGCCAAAGCCTTTGGTGTATTAAAATCATCGTCCATCGCCTCGATAAATTCATGCTTATATTTTGAAATAAATCCTGCTTGCACAGGCTCGACTTGCTTGCCATCTAAGATTTGGGCTGCACGGTAAAACAGCACATCAAACTTGGCTAAAGCTTTATTGGCTTCAACCATTTTGGCTTCGCTAAAATCGATGCTGCTGCGATAATGCGAGAATAAGAAAAATAGCTTAACCTCATCGACGCTGTATTTTGCCAACGCATCTTTGATGGTGATAAAATTGCCTAAGGATTTTGACATCTTTTGACTGTTGATGGTGAGCAATCCATGATGAATCCAATATTTTGCAAATATCTTACCCGTGAGCGCTTCAGACTGAGCCACTTCATTCTCATGATGAGGGAAAATTAAATCACGGCCTCCCGCATGAATGTCGAGTGTTTGTGTATGCAAATGTTTCATGCTCATGCAGGAACATTCAATATGCCAGCCCGGACGACCTTTGCCCCATGGGCTGTCCCAATATGGCTCGCCTGGCTTGGCTGATTTCCATAACGCAAAATCGAGAGGATCTTTTTTCTTAGAATCTTTTTCAATGCGTACACCCTCGAGCATTTGATCAATGCTCTGACCAGACAACTGGCCGTAGGTTGGAAAAGAACGCACATCAAAATACACATCCCCATCAGTTGACGGATACGCATGTTTCTTAGCTATCAAGCCTTGAATATGCGCAATCATTTCAGGGATATTGTCGGTCGCCTTGGGTTCTACATCGCCTGGGGTAACGCCTAGGCTTTTCATATCATCATAATAGAGTTTAATTTGCTCTTCGCTGACATCTTTGGATTCACGTTTTGTTTCAATGGCTTTATTGATGATTTTGTCATCAACGTCGGTGATATTGCGCACAAAATGCACATCATAGCCGCGGAATTTTAAATAGCGACGGATCACATCAAAGACGTAAAGGCTGCGGGCATGACCAATGTGACATTGATCATAGACAGTAACCCCGCAGGTGTACATGTTGACGGTGTTGCCATTGATCGGTACAAACTCTTCTTTTTTCTGAGACAAGGAATTATAAATCTTGATCGACATTAAAACATCTTTCATTAGGAGACGCGATGAATCGCGTCTCTACGTTATATGACAAAATCGTCGTCGTTGCTCTTATTGATAACACCGCTTTTAAGTTCGATGGCCTTGATGCGTTCAAGCAATTTGCTCATATTGTCCATAACAGGGTCGCTGACATGCGCGTGATCTAATTCCATGTCAATCTTACGGCCTTCTTGCTTGGTGATGCGGGCTGGAATTCCAACCACCGTCGCATTGGCAGGCACATTTTTAATGACCACGGCGTTTGCACCTACGTAAGAATTGTCCCCTACTGTAATGTTACCAAGCACCTTAGCACCCGCCCCGATGACCACATTGTTACCCACCGTCGGGTGGCGTTTGCCGCATTCTTTACCTGTTCCGCCTAAGGTCACACCTTGATACAACAGCACATTGTCACCGATGATGGCTGTCTCGCCGATGACAACGCCCATGCCATGGTCGATGAATAAATTCTTACCAATCGTTGCTCCTGGGTGAATCTCAATGCCCGTCCAAAAACGACCCAATTGTGACAACCAGCGAGGAACAATGGGAATTTTCCATTGCCATAATTTATTGGAAATGCGATACACGATTTGCGCGTGAAACCCTGGATACAACAACACCACTTCCAGAATGCTCTTAGCGGCTGGATCGCGTTCTTTAATTGTCTTGATTGCATCAAACATGCTTCTACCCCTTAATGATCGTTGCCACCGCATAGGCGGCAATTCCTTCTTTAGCTCCAATAAAACCTAAACCTTCATTCGTTGTTGCTTTGATATTCACCTGAGTCTCATCAACCGCTAATTCAAAAGCAATATGAAAACGCATCTTCGCTTTATATTCTTGTAATTTTGGCTCTTGCGCCAAGATCATCACGTCAACATTAGACACCTTATAGCCTAAATCATTGACTTTTTGATTTGTTGTCTTAAGCAACAGCGATGATGAAATATTTTTATATTTAGGATCTGTATTAGGATAATGCTCCCCAATGTCGCCCAAGGCTGCGGCTCCTAAAAGCGCATCGCAGATCGCATGCAACACAACATCCGCATCGGAATGCCCCTCAAGGCCATGCGTATGAGGCACTTCAATGCCACCCAACATGAGCTTGCGGCCCGTCACTAATCGATGCACATCATAACCAATCCCGCTGCGATACTGCATAAGTTACATCTCCTAAATTAAGACATCTGCCATCAATAAATCTTCTGGTGTGGTGATTTTGATATTACGATAATCACCCATCACAACCTTGACCTTCACCCCTAAATGCTCAAGCAACATGGCATCATCGGTGGCTTCAAATCGCGTCGCCCGCGCATGTGCTTTTTCTAACATCACACGCGAAAACCCTTGGGGCGTTTGCACTTCCCACAATGTTGCTCGTGGCAAGGTACGCACCACATTCATGGTTTTAAGGCTCACTTCCTTGATCGTTGCTTTGGCAGGTACAGCTGTGATCACCGCCGGTGATTTCTTTAGCGCATCAAAAATACGCGCCATCATGTCCAAATTAACCAAAGGCCTTGCGGCATCATGAACACAAACAATATCGCAGGTCTGATCAATGGCTTTTAAACCTTGTTTTACTGAATCAGCACGGGTAGCGCCGCCTTTGACAACAGCGGTTACTTTTTTAAACCTTTTGGCTATGGCCTTAAATTTGGCTAAATAATCCCCATGACCGACGATAACAATGCTATCAATATTAATGCAGCGTTCAAAAACAGTCAAGCTATGAACGATGAGGGGCTTTTTTCGCAAAAGGACAAACGGTTTAGGGGTTTTGGACTTAAAACGCGTGCCACTACCTGCGGCCACAATGATCATTGCACATTTCATGGGGCAACAGATCCTGCTAACTTGGCAAAAATCATGCGCCCTGCCTGTGTTTGTAACGCCGATGTGATGGCAACCTTCACATTTTGACCAATCAACTTACGCGCATCGGTTACAACAACCATGGTTCCATCTTCTAAGTAACCAACAGCTTGGGTTGGATCTTTACCTTCTTTAAGCAGACGCACTTCTAATTCTTCCCCTGCAAACACCATGGGTTTGACCGCATTGACTAAATCATGGATATTTAAAATCTCAATGCCTTGAATGGATGCCATGCGGCTTAAATTAAAATCCGTGGTGCAAATGCGTGCTTCCATCAAACGGCACAACTTGACAAGTTTTAAATCAACAGGTTCTGAGCCGTTTAAATCATCTTCATGAATACGGATATCCGCGGCAGAATCTTTTTGCATATTTTTAAGTAATTCTAAACCACGACGGCCCCGTTGACGCTTGGTGTCATCGGCAGAATCAGCCAACGCTTGCATTTCATGTAAAACAAAACGGGGCACAACCAATCTACCATCTAAAAATCCCGTCTTAAAGATATCCGCAATACGTCCGTCGATGATGGCACTTGTATCTAACAACACAACCCCTTCTTTTAAATCTTGGCGTTTAAAGCGCACATAAGGAATGATCAAATTAAATTCGTCTTTACCGCGCATGGCCATGACCGCACCTAAATACGCAAAGATCAAGGTTAAGATGACGCGCAAGATGGGTTTTAGCACTTCGTCGATTGGCAATAAGGATAAAATATCCGCAATCAACTTTGCCATCCCTATCCCTAAAACAAGCCCAAAAACCATGCTCGATAAACCACGTACAGAAACCTGCTTTAAGGTCATTTCCATGGCAATCAATAAACCTGCCCCAATCATCCCGCCTCCAAAACCCATGGTGGAATCAACGTTAACAATCGATGCTACCTGAAAACCAACAACCCCACTGATCAACACAAAGAAAATCCGAATGAATGATAATGTCATTTATTAGCTCCTGGTTATTCTATTACAAATATGATACCGTGCATGCCGCAGAGAGCGGCAGGCCTTACAGTTTATCCAACGCTTCTCGCACTGACGTCACAGGGATCAATTTGATATGCTTTGGTTTAATATCTGCTTTGCTTAAATTATTTTTAGGAACAATGCAACGCTTGAATCCTAACTTTTCTGCTTCATTGATGCGTGTGATGATTTGTGAAACGCTACGCACTTCCGCCGACAATCCAACTTCGCCCAACACCACAATATCAGGGCTAACAGCTTTATCTAATAATGCTGATGCAACTGCTAAACACACCGATAAATCCGCCGCAGGATCAGCTATGCGCATACCACCGACGACATTGACGAAGATATCTTTATCACCCAAATTCATGCCCAATCGTTTTTCTAATACCGCAACCAGCAAGGCCAAACGATTCGCATCAAACCCTTGAGCTTTCTGACGTACCATGCCAAAAGCACTGCGCGACACCAACCCTTGCACCTCAACTAAAAATGGCCGTGTCCCCTCGAGGATTGGTACAACCACAGAACCTGACGCATCCAATGGCCGCTCTGCTAAGAAAATCTCGGACGGATTTGATACTTCCTGCAAACCACCTGCCGTCATTTCAAAAACGCCAATCTCATTGGTTGAACCAAAACGATTCTTGGTAGCCCGTAAAATGCGATATGTTGAGTAACGCTCACCTTCAAAATATAAAACTGTATCAACCATGTGCTCTAAAACCCTTGGTCCTGCAAGCATGCCCTCTTTGGTCACATGCCCAATCAAAAATAAAGCAAAGCCATTTTGTTTGGCCAAATGCGTCAACACCGCCGCTGATTCTCTTACTTGCGATACACTGCCTGGGCTCGACGTGATTTCTGCCAAACTCATCACCTGAATCGAATCAATGATAACCACCTGCGGCTTTAATTCATGAATACGCACAGCAATCTCGCCGACATCAATGGCGCTTACGATAAAAAAGTTTCCTTTAACCGCCTTAGAGACACGATCGGCCCTAATCTTTGCCTGTTGTATCGATTCCTCGCCGCTAACATATAAGACCTTCAAACCTGACAAAGCCAAGGCACATCCGGCTTGCATGACAATGGTTGACTTTCCAATACCTGGATCGCCGCCAATCAAGGTGACACTGGCAGGCACAATGCCCCCGCCCATGACACGATCAAACTCAACAATGCCTGTGACCGAACGCGTATGATCAACCGTGCTCACATTTTCCAAGAGCATCACTTCACTCGACGCATTTTGTGCAATCTGACCACGCGTTGATTTTGCGGCAGGTCGCTCTACGGTTTGCTCCTCGGCATAGGTATTCCAACTCTCACAGGCCGGACATTTTCCAACCCAACGAGGAGACTGACTACCACATTCTTGACAGACAAAAATTGTTTTTGCTTTCATGTGCTACTTTATATTCCTTGGTCGATACAATAATTTCCATGGATTAAGTTTCAAATCTGCTGTTAATTCTTCCAAATTGCGATAAATCGAATCATCATTAAATAAACGACCAACAGTCCCTTCCCCACGATTTACTTTTGCAATCAACTCATTAATACCCTTAAGCGCCCCTGCAACCGCATCGCGATTGGCTGGGGACAATAGATCACTATTAACCTTGTCAATTGTCAGAGAAATCTTATCTGCCAATTCATTGACTTGTTCGGTCACACGTTCAACAGGCACGGGATCTTTTCCCAAAATGTCTGTGTTAACTTTGACATATTCCGTCGATACTCCAGGGAAAATCTCGACATACTTTTCACCCAACAACCCTAATTGATTGATAATGACTTTTGAGTCAACAGGGATATTTATACCTTCTTTGATCCAAAGATTAATCCGAACCTTGATGCGCTTGTCTTGTTCATCGGTATACACCTTGATGCCTTTGACAATGCCAACCTCAATCCCCGCAAGACGGACAGGCGCCGCGTCTTTGATCCCATTGGCAAACGTAAACACGGCTTGCATGGGCCATCCCTTATCGACAAATGAAAAATTACTGATCGAGCTGACAAAAAACGACAGCACCAAAACACCTGCCAATACAAAACTCCCGACCTTTAACTCCAAATGACTTTCACGGGTCATAAGCTCTCCTGTTTGATATGACCAAAAACTAATTGTTCATCGTCTGTAATAGGACCTTCGTGCAACCCATTGATAAACTGGTGCACCACTGGATTCTTGCTGTTACGTATTTCATCTGGTGTTCCGTCGGCAATAACCGCACCCTTATAAAACATGGCAATTGAATCTGCAATCTGATATGCGGAATTCATATCGTGCGTCACAACAATTGACGTGACTTTTAACTTGTCGCGCAATTCACGGATCAAATTATTGATCGCAACCGCCGTGATGGGATCAACCTCGGAGGTTGGTTCATCATACAAAATGATTTGGGGCTCCATGCACAAGACACGCGCTAAACTCACCCGCTTTTTCATCCCACCAGATAGTTGAGATGGCATCAAATGCTCCACGTCCTTCAAACCCACCATCCCCAACGCATCGCGCACTCGTTCTTTCACTGTTTTTGCTTCAAGGTTCATAAACTCATCTAACACAAAAGCCACATTCTCACCGACGGATAAGGAATCAAATAGGGCGCCACCTTGAAAAACCATGCCGATTTCCATGCGCAATTTGTTATATTCACGTTCATTCAAATCTGTTACCTCAACTCCATTGATCTTAATCGAACCGCTTTCAGGGCGCATCAAACCCACAATGCTTTTAAGTAAAACGCTTTTACCAACACCAGAGCGACCGATCACAACCTTGGTCTCACCTCGACGCACCGTGAGATTCAAATTGTTTAAAATCATCTGTGGACCAAAAGACTTATATAAATTATGAATTTCGATCATATTAAGTATTTAAAAGAAAATAAAAAACAAAGGTAATAAAACAATCCATCATGATAATAAATATAAATGACCTCACAACCGCTGTCGTGGTTGCTTTGCCCACACCTTCTGCTCCGCCTTTTACATTCAATCCTTGATGACAACCGACGATGGCAATGATCATGCCAAAGAACAATGTTTTAATCAAACCTGTGACAATATCTTTTTGGGTCAATGACAAGAATGTCATCTTCCAGAACATGGCATGGCCAATATGTAGTTTAAAAACACAAATGATATAACCGCCACAAATCCCAATTAAGTCAGAGATCACGGTTAAGATCGGCAACATGGCAACTAAACCTAAGAATCGCGGCACAACCAGATAGCGTACAGGATTAACAGCAAAGGCACGCATCGCATCGACCTGTTCCGTCACTGTCATAGAACCTATTTCAGCGGCTATACCTGCACCGACGCGACCAGCAACAATGAGCGCCGTTAGAACAGGCACTAATTCACGTGTTAGGGAAACAGCGATGATATTGGGGATGTACATCTCAGCGGAGAGCTGCATCATTTGATAGGCCATTTGGAGCGCGATGATCATGCCAACAAAAAAAGCCACCAAACCAGAAATCACAAAACTTCCCAAGCCAATGCGGTGGGATTGCGTTAGCGAACGCACACCTTTAAATGGAGGGGTGAACATGCATGCCCACACCTGAGCCCATAAAATGCTCAGCTGCCCAACATAGCGCACCCACCCCAAAGCCAACTGGCCAGTTTTAAAAACGTATGTGAACATGTCCCTCGATTAACCTACTACAGGTTCCATCGGTTCAAATGACAAGGTTTCATCACCCTTGCGCACAACGTTTAACTTGGTACCTTCTTTAAAACGCCCAGCAATGATTTCTTCGGACAACGTATCTTCGATGTAACGTTGAATCACCCGACGTAAAGGTCTGGCACCAAACAATGGATCATAGCCTTTATCAATTAAGAAGTTTAAGGCTTCTGGTGTTAAGGTGATATCGATGCCGCGATCTTTCAAACGCGTTACAACTTTTTGCACTTCTAATTTAACGATTTCTTGCAAATGTTCCTTCGACAATGGTCTAAAGACAATGATGTCATCGATGCGGTTGATGAATTCAGGTTTGAATGCTTTCTTGACTTCACCAAGCAAGCGATCGCGCATGCCGTTATATGTGCCATCTTCTTTTTGCGCCACAAATCCCAACGTGCCGCTATTACGCACTGTCTCAGCACCCACATTAGAGGTCATGATGATGATCGTGTTACGAAAATCAACGCGACGACCGAGACTGTCGGTTAATTGACCATCTTCAAAGACTTGCAACAGCAAATTAAACACATCTGGATGTGCTTTTTCAATTTCATCAAGCAAGATGACGGAATATGGACGACGACGGACTTTCTCGGTTAATTGCCCACCTTCTTCATAACCCACATAACCTGGAGGCGCACCAATCAAACGGGATACATTGAATTTGTCCATATACTCTGACATATCAATTTGGATCAAGGCATTCTCATCACCAAACATGAATTCAGACAAGATGCGCGCCAACAATGTCTTACCAACGCCGGTAGGTCCTAAGAAAATAAATGAACCAATTGGTCGACGAGGATTCTTGATCCCTGCGCGGGAACGACGCACTGCGCGGGAAATCGCCGACACGGCTTCGTCTTGGCCAATGACATTTTCTTTCATCTTGGCTTCCATCTTCAAAAGACGTTCGCTTTCTTTTTGCTCTAAGCGAATGAGTGGAATTTTTGTCCATTGGGAAATAACGCGAGCAATATCATCATCGGTGATGGTCAAAGACACATCATCGCGCTTTTGCAACCATTCACTGCGTTTGCGTTCTAATTCATCACGCACATCACGCTCTTGATCGCGCATCTTTGCAGCACGTTCAAAATCTTGAATCTTAATGAATGATTCTTTTTCTTTGCGTAAATTCTCAATGTTTGCCTCGAGCTCTTTGATATTATCCGGCACGACCATGGCTTGTAAGCGCGCACGGGCACCTGCTTCGTCTAAGATATCAACAGCCTTATCTGGTAAAAACCGGTTGGAAATATATCGATCTGATAATTTTGCCGCAGCTTCTAACGATTCATCCGAAAACTTCACACGGTGATGAGCTTCATATTTATCGCGCAAACCTTTGAGGATCTGAATGGTTTCATCAACGGATGGCGGTTCAACCAAGATTGTTTGGAAACGACGCTCTAATGCCGCATCTTTTTCAATGTTCTTGCGGTATTCATCGAGCGTTGTTGCACCGATGCATTGGATTTCACCACGGGCGAGTGCTGGCTTTAAGATATTAGCCGCATCAATTGCACCTTCAGCAGCACCTGCACCAACAAGTGTATGAATCTCGTCGATAAATAACACGATTTTACCAGAACGCTTAAGTTCATCCATGACAGCCTTGATACGTTCTTCAAATTGACCACGGTATTTAGTACCTGCAATCATCATGGCAAGATCAAGAACCACGATGATTTTTTCACGCAAAATTTCAGGAACATCACCGGAAACAATTTGTTGGGCTAAACCTTCGACGATTGCGGTCTTACCAATACCCGCTTCACCAAGTAACACAGGATTATTTTTTGTACGACGTGATAAGATTTGCACCACGCGTTCAATTTCTGTTTTACGGCCAATCACTGGATCTAATTTTCCGTCGCGCGCGAGTTTATTTAAATTACGGCCATACGCATCTATCGCCGGTGTTTTACCAGACTTTTGTGCTTCTTGTTGTTGCTGCTGCTGTTGTTGGCCATAGCCTGGAATACCTGAACCTAATAATTCCATGACTTCGTTACGCAACTTTCCTAAATCTAAACCTAAGTTTAGTAAAACGCGATAGGCCATGCCTTCGCCTTCTTTAACTAAACCTAACAGCAAATGCTCGGTGCCAATATAATTATGACCCAAGGCACGCGCTTCTTCCGCTGACAATTCTAAAGCTTTCTTAGAACGTGGGGTAAATGGGATATCGCCCATCACTTGCGTTTGTGGGCCTGGCTGCACTAGCTTTTCAACTTCCAAACGAATGGTTTCTAAATCTAAGCCTAACTTTTGCAAAACAGCGGCAGCAACACCTTCGCCTTCGCGGATCAAACCTAACAGTAAATGTTCAGTGCCAATATAATCATGATTAAAACGACGGGCTTCTTCTTTGGCATATACAATCACCTTACGTGCTCGCTCAGTGAATCGATTAAACATTTTCTGCCTCCTGGTTAAACTATTATAAATACAATACCGTGTCAGACCCTAGATAAGCGACTGACCTAACTTTTGACGAATAACAGCAGCGCGCTTGGTATCACGCTCGAACGCATTGAGTTTTTTTCCTTCCACTTTTTGTAAGTGGGCAGGTTGTATCATGATAAACATTTCATTGATGGCTTTATGGGCAACATCTTTTAGAATCCCCATATCGACGCCCAAGCGCACCATCGAGAATAATTCGATGGCTTCCTGACTCGAAATGATGCGTGCTGTTTTTAGCACACCCCAAGAACGACAAATTTTATCTTCGAGCATGGGTTTATTTTGAACCAACAACGCTTGTCGCGCTTGCTCTTCTTGCTCAATGACCTGACGGATCAAGCCATTAATGTTTTGAATGATATCTTCTTCACTGTGCCCTAACGCCACTTGATTAGATATTTGATAAAAATTTCCCGACGCTTGCGTGCCTTCACCATAAAAACCACGGCTGGCAAACGACAATTTTGAAATGGCTGATAATACCTTATTGATTTGCTTGGTCATAACAAGTGCTGGTAAATGCACCATGACGCTGCCGCGCATCGCTGTGCCTGTGTTCGTCGGACAAGCGGTTAAATAGCCCCATGCTGGGGTAAATGCAAATTCTAATTCCTTTGATAAGGCATCATCCATGGCATTGATCATGTCCCAACCTTCGGTCAAATTTAATCCCGAACGCATGACTTGGATACGCAGATGATCTTCTTCATTGACCATGATCGATATGACTTCTTCACCCGAAATCAACAAACCTTTACCGTCGGGATTTGATGCATGCTCATGGCTCATCAAATGACGCTCAACAAGCATCTGACGATCCACCTGATCTAAATCTCCCATGCGAAACAATGTCGCACCTTTAAATAACCCAATCTTATTGACTGCTTTCTCGACGGTCGTAAAGACTGCTTCCAGATCCTTCTTGCCTGCTTTATTCGTGAAATTCGCTTGAGCTAGATTACGTGCCAAGCGGATGCGTGAGCTCATGACGATATGCGCCGAAGGACCTGTGCCCCGCAACCATTCGCCTGTATGATTTAATAATTCTTCAATTTTCATGACTTCTCCATCCGACGTATCTTATCGCGCAATTTTGCTGCCTTCTCGAAATCTTCCGCAACGATTGCCGCGTGCAATTGTTTTTTTAAATCATCAATGTTTTCAGAAGCAAGCAAAGTCACAGGTTCTGGCGCTGGTAAACTGGCAGACACCACCGGCGCTTCCTTCTCGTTGTTTGCTTGAATGCCAAAGGGCGTCTTACCTAAATGACGATTTGAGCCATGGATTTTGCGCAACAGCCCCGATAAATGTTCCTTAAATGAGCTGTAACATTGACCACAACCCAATCTCCCAAATTTACGGAAATCTTCATAATTAAGTCCGCAACTTGAACACTTAAGCGCTGTTTTATCATCGGCCTTCACTGGTCCTTTGCCCACGTCGGCTGACAAACCTGCTAATAAATCACCCAAACCAAATTGCTGTTCCATTTGGGCGCTCTTATTGCGTGCGCATTCTTCACACAAATGCATCTCCGACATTTGTTCGTCGACAATTTCGGTTAAATGCACGGTAGCTTTCTTTTTGCTGCAAATATCACACTGCATACTTAACCCCATCTTTTTTTGCTAAAGCACGAAATGCTTTGAGTAGCTTGGCCGTCAAAACACCAGGTTTACCTGTGCCAATGGTACGACCATCAACCTTAACAATTGGTATTAACTCCGCCGCTGTCCCTGTTAAGAAACATTCTTGCGCGTTATACAATTCATGGCGTGTGATAAAACCTTTATGCGTTTTAACCTTCATGCCTTCTGCTAAATCCAAGATGGCTTGGGCAGTAATCCCCTCGAGCCTTGCTAAATGTGGCGTTGACAACAAACCATTCTTGATGATAAACACATTGTCACCCGTGCATTCACCAATATAGCCGTTTTGATCGAGCATGATCGCTTCGTTATACCCACAATGTGTGGCTTCAATCTTGGCTAAAATATTATTCAAATAATTCAGCGACTTTAATTGTGGATTAAGCGCATTGACATTATTTTTTGTCGTCGCAACCGTGATGATCTCCATGCCCTTTTCATACAACGCCGCAGGGTACAGGGTGATATTATCCGCAATGATGATCACGTTTGGTTTACCAAAGCATTTGCGTGGATCTAGTCCTAAATCCCCGTCGCCACGGCTAACAATCAAACGGATATATCCGTTCTTAATCTTATTGGCTTTGAGTGTCATCACCACCGCATCAATCATTTCCTTCTTGGTCATTTGCGGATTGATTAACAACGTGTGCAGTGTTTCATACAAGCGGTCGATGTGTTCTTTTAAACGAAACACAACACCGTCATACGCACGAATGCCTTCAAAACCACCGTCGCCATAAAGGAACCCATGATCAAACACAGACACCTTGGCGTCATTTTTACCGACTAATTTTCCATTAAAATAAATCTTCACAGGTTTACTCCTTGATTATTTGCCCGTCTTTAATGTACACAACGCGAGATACACGCGATGCTATTTTTTGATCATGCGTCACAATCACCACACTTTGATGGTGCGTCGCATTTAAACTCAATAAAATATCCATAACCTTTTGGCCAGAGGCAGAATCTAAATTACCTGTTGGCTCGTCACAAAACAGGACCGCAGGTTGATTAATCAAGCTACGCGCTATAGCCACCCGTTGCTGTTCCCCGCCAGATAGCTGGCTTGGACGATGGGTCACGCGCGCGGATAAACCAACGCTTTCCAATAATTTTACTCCCATATCTTCGATCTGGCTTGTTTTTCTTGAATTATTTTTAACCATGACAGGCAAAATCACATTCTCGAGCGCCGTCAATTCTGGGATCAAATAATACGATTGAAACACAAAACCAACCTTCACATTACGCCACGCAGAACGCTTTTCATCCGTCATGGTGTAAATATCTTGGCCCTCAAAGGTAACCACGCCTTCGTTGGGTTTATCAAGACCACCTAAGATATGCAACAATGTGGACTTACCTGCACCTGATGGGCCTACAATCGCCATCATTTCGCCACTGTTAATATCGATCGACACGTCTTTTAATACGCGCAGCACATTACCGGCTTGGCGATATGCTTTGGAAACATTTTGAGCCTTTATCATTGGTACCTCAACGCTTCTACCGGCTCTAAACGGCTGGCTTTAAATGCAGGATAAATGGTTGCAAAATACGCAATCATCATGGCAGCACCGACGATGTATCCAACATCAGTGGCTTGGATTAACACAGGAATGTGCTTAATGTAATAAATATCCTGCGGTAATTCGATAAAATGATATTTCTTAAGCAATACGCTTAAACCGACACCTAAAATGAAACCCCAAAATACCCCCATGAAACCAATAATCAGTCCCTGAATCGTAAAAATCATTTGAATTGTTCCACGAGACGCGCCTATTGCCATTAAGATACCTATGTCCCTAACCTTACTTGTTACCGTGACAATTAAAGTGCTTACAATATTAAACGATGCAACCAAGACAATGAGCGTTAAAATGATAAACATAGCAACTTTCTCTAGGGCTAAGGCCGCAAAGAACGTTGCACTGCTTTCCATCCACGTACGCACGACAAAACTAAAACCCTCTGCTTCATAAATGGCTTTCTTGACTGCTTGGGCATTATCTGGATTCTTTAACTTTAACCCAATGCCGCTCACCATGTCTTTGCTGATATGTACAATTTCTTGAGCTTTATCTAAATGCACCAAGATTAAATTACGGTCATAATCATACATGCCAGAATTAAACACTTGCGCAACTTTCAATTTAAACCGCCAATCTTTACCAGCAACCCCCGACGCTGGCGCAATGACCACCAACTCATCACCTGGCTTATAACCATAAAACGCGGCCAATTGACTGCCGATGATCACCTCATCTTCTTTTAAATCAGCAACCTTAGCCTTAGACAAATATTGATCAATGCGGGTAACACCTGCTTCTGTGGCGGGGCTAACGCCACGCAAAATCAGATTCTCTGCTCGGCCTGGGACTTCCAAGAAAACATTCGCATGAATATAGGGCGATGCGCCTGTCACACCTGCAATTTTTTTCAAGCGGCCAAACAAATCAGTATAATTCTTCAAACCCGTCTCTTTTTCAACCAAGACATGGGCATTAGCACCAACGATCTTTTCACGCAAGTCATGATCAAAACCACTCATGACCCCAATGACGATGATGAGCGCCGCCACACCAATGGCGATGCCTGCCACGGCAATGAAATTGATCACGGTTAAAAACTTATCTTTCTTGGCATTTAAATAGCGCAAAGCCATCCAAAAGGAGAAATTCATTATTGCTCCGGTTTCATAAGAGGAAATAAGATAACATCACGGATCGACGGTGAATCGGTCAAGAGCATCACCAAACGATCAATCCCAATGCCCAAACCACCGGCTGGTGGCATGCCGTATTCCAAGGCTGTCACGAAATCCTCGTCAATGGTGCGATTGCCTGTTTCCACATCATCTTCTAAATCCGCGGTTAAACGTTTGAATTGTTCTTGAGGATCATTTAACTCAGAATAGGCATTGCCCACTTCCATGCCTGCGATGAAAAACTCAAAACGCTCGGCAATGGCAGGATTGCTTGGTGAAGCTTTGGCTAATGGCGACAAGAATGTAAAATAATCCAACATGAAAACAGGATTAGCGGTTGGATTTTCATCCAAGGCATCTTCGACAATATTCATAATCGCTGACTTTGTCAAACGATCAACCTTTACACCCTTACGACGCGCTTTAACTTTTTCTAACATATCTTGCGCTGTATCTTCAGGGTTAATGTCAAAATGTTCTTTGACCACCTTTGCAAAAGAACGACGTTCCCAAGGTGGTGTAAAATCAATGTCTTTGCCTTGATAGGTGATCTTATAGCTTCCATGCACAGATTTAACCGCTTCTGAAACAACATCTTCGGTTAATTTCATCATGTCTTCAAAGTTGCCGTAAGCTTGGTAGACTTCGAGCATGGTAAACTCAGGATTATGGCGCGTTGAGATACCTTCATTTCTAAAATTACGGTTCATCTCATACACCTTCTCCAAACCACCGACGAGTAAACGTTTCAAATAAAGTTCTGGCGCAATGCGCAAAAACACATTCATATCTAGCGCATTATGCTTTGAGGCAAAAGGTTTACCACGCGCACCACCCGCCAACGGCTGAAGCATGGGTGTTTCAACTTCTAAGAATCCACGTGAATCCAAAAACTTACGGATAAATGAAATGATTTTGCTGCGTTTAATAAAGACTTCTCGAACATCGGGATTAGCAATCATATCCACATAACGTTGGCGGTAACGAATGTCCACGTCTTTAAGGCCATGCCATTTTTCTGGCAATGTTTGCAAGGACTTAGCCAACACATGGTATTTATTAATGCGAATACATGGCTGACCTGTTTTGGTTGTAAATGTTTCGCCTTCAATCCCTAAAATATCACCAATATCCAATGCATCAATTAACTTGAAAGCTGCTTCACCCATATTATCGAGTTTCGCAAACAACTGCATGCGCCCACTTTGATCCATAAGATCCATAAAATGCACCTTACCCTGATCACGATCCGCCATCAAACGCCCAGCCACCACAACTTGCAAACCCTCTTTAAAATCCTTTAATATATCCCCAATCCCATGGGTGGTCACAAACTGATGCCCATAACTCTCAATCCCACTAGCACGCAGTCGGTCTAATTTTTTTATCCTAACTTCTTTAGTTTCATTAGTTTCCATACATAACCTTCCTAAGTATTACCCGTTAAAAACCCTAAACCCAACGTGGTTTAGGGCTATATTATCTAGAATATAATATTATAAGGAAACAAAGGGCGGGTGTCAACAGCTCAAGACAGGAGCCATCTTAATGCTTATATGCATCTTTTCGTAAATCAGCTGCGGCCATAAGCACAACTTTTCCTTTCCCATCAATTTGATAGAAAAGCCTAATATCCGCAATGCGATAGCGCCATGTGTCTGGTTTATAATTCTTTAATTTCTTAATATTTTTTCCAAAGTACGGTTGGGACATCAACTGCGGATAAACAAATAATTTGAGCTTTTCATAAACCTTTTCAAATTTACTACCCAAGATTTGGTCTAAATCCTCTTGAAAACCTTCCGTTTCAAATATACGGAAACTATTCAACAAATTTTCCTTTTCTAGTCGCTACTTGCGCATGACCACGTTTTAGTTTCTTAACCAAACTCGCATCCGATAAAATTTCCTGCATTTCAACATCATCGACCACATTAATGCTAGCTAAAACATCTAACACCGTATGCGTAATAAAATTTGAAATCGGTCGACGTTCTTGCTGTGCCGCACTTGCAATTTGTTTGTAATCATCATCATTTAAACGAATGGTCACCGTCTTTGACATAAAAACCCCCTTGTACTTAATATGAATATACAATATTCATTTGTATTCGTCAAGTATACGCAGGCTAACGCGTCAAAAACGCATGCAGATCAGTCAACGGCAAAACACTAACAATCACCGGCTCAAACCCTTCTGCATTTTGCACCTGAGCCAACTGAGCTGGATCCATATGAAAGGCCATGGATTGTTGATCTTGGGATTTGGTTTGGAGATTCATTTGATCGGCTGTTAGATCGATCCCACCGGTATTCGATTCAGACGTTGTGAGCATGGCGGCGTCTGGTCTTGCAAAATGACTGCGGTATTGCATTGGGATGGCTAAGTATAAATCCATCAATGGAATGCGGGACATAAAAGTAGCATGTTCTTGTAATAAATGTCGTCGCAAAAACTTGATGCTTAACTTAGGGATTATATGACCCTTGACTATCTTTTCTTCGATGAACCCAGAAACTTCTTTTTGCTCTAAAATAGAAACCAACCGCTCATAATCTTTATACAAAATGCTATATCCACCAATCTTTCCCCAATCTAATTCATTTTCAAGTTCTTCATCCTCAAGTTTCTGTAAAGCATTCCAAATCTTTCCCATATTTCCAACACCATGAAAGTATTCATTTGAGCGAATAAACTTAATAAAAGCACCTAGCCTTCGATTAAGTGGCAATGCGTTATACGCATCACCTTGTATAAAATCACGAACAGCCCTTTCTTGTAAAACCCTTCTGACCTCTGAGAATGTTCGATCTACATACATTTTTTCTTCTTTTGGAAATAGTGAATAATATTCTCCATTGTGGATCACCACTACCTTCTCTTTTTCTAAGACATCCGGAAACTCAAGAACAACATTCGAAAGAAATGGATCGCGCGCTAAAGGCTTATCTAAACCAATGATGGCAGGCTTAATAAACCGTATTGCTTGATTTTGATTATTAAAAGAAACAGGATTAAATGTGTAGTGTTCTAAGCCTTTCTTGACCACTACATATTCTTTGCCTAGTTCATACACTCGTATTGAATACGATCCCACCGTATGCTCAATCAATGTCGTAATAAGCACTGAATCATTAGCGTCACTAACACGCGCATCTAATATACGCATCGTCCGACCCGCTTCTGATGCAAAATACCATGCCATCCGTTTATTTGTTGATAGATAAATGTTTAATTGCCCCCCCGGTAAAGAAGGACCTAAATCAACACCCCTTAATTGATTTAACAAAACACTCACTTTGGGCGCATTGAATCGCCCCTTCTTCTTAACGACCCTCTTTAAAATGATGAGACGAATACGTTCAACAGAAATTAAGTTATAGACAAATACGTCGAGATTATTCCATGTGAATTTCTTCTTGAATCGTCCTATTTCAAATGTTCTCTCTACTGGCACTTTGCCTTCCTTCGTCGACCTTATGGTAAATTCAAAATATCCTAATTCATTAATCCCAACTTTTGAAACCGTAGGCTGCCAACCTGCTTCCATTGTTCCTATGACCGATAAATTGATGCTAAAATTAGGAAAGATCGCAAATATACTTCTTCCTTGTTTATCTGTAATGGGCAATGTTTGACCAACTAAAGATTTTAAGACCTCTTTGCTTTCCTTGCCTTTTATTCCTTCGAACATCAATTGAGAAAGCCCAACAACCGCAGGTGTTGCGGCATAAATTCGCTTCAGACCTTCTTTATTTCGTAGATATTCTTGCGGGAATTCATCTTGCGCTTGAACTTTCAAAAAATGCTTTGTTGCATACATGGTTTTCGTGTCTATCGCATCCTTAACCAAAGCATATTCTTTGCTGTCTTCTTCAAGTAATTTGAATTTAACATTCCTATATCCAAGGCTCTTTAGAAAATCTTCCGTTACAATGGTGCGATAAATATTCCCATCACTGCTTTTCCAATATACCCTCAGCTTTTGATCATCCTGTCGTATTGCTTGAACCCAATCATTCGGATGTTTTGAGCGAAAATCTAATATAAACTTATCAAACTCGTTTTGACCAATATCGTCGCCAGATGGTCTGATATTTGTCTCTAAATTTAGCTGTTCATCAGCATTGATCCTATATATCAATGTTTCTCTCATTCCTTTCATTGTTACTTTAAACTCCCCAGTTCTTCCTTTTTGTTGAACTTTCATATCATAGGTTCCTGGCTGCAAACCTTGAAAATATATGGAATGAAAATATAATCCGAATTTTCTATTAATAACCCTTAGACGTGGATTCTCACCACTCGTAACTTTAATTTTCACGCCATTCAAACGCTGAATATGCTTTAACGTTGCTTCTAATGCCTGTTGCGCATCAAATGATTCATCTGGCTGAATATCAAAAGATTCAAACGAACTATCGCCAACATTTTTACTAGCTATAAACTTTCGAAGAAACGGCATTTCTCCATCTTTTATTGTTGATGCTGTAAATTCATAACGGATTTTATTCCCTTGCGAGTACGTATAGATATATTCATCAATGATCGCTACGCGACCACCATTATCTTTTAAACCAGATATTGGCACTGCATAAGAATGGCCCGACCAAGGGGTTATGCTCACGGCACCAGCGGCATTCACTTCCCCAAAAGATGTCCCTTTAAGGGTGAACCCACTTTTAATCAAATCCTGCGCACTGCCGCCGAATAATGCAAATTTTTCTAATCCTCTAACAGCCAATCGTTTGTCTAAGGTCATGACATCTAGGGTCTTTTGCTTATCATGAATATTAACAGAAAGCTCTTGAAGCGCAGGGCTTGCTTGAAAATTCACATCTGGCAATACCGTATCATCTTTACTAACACCAAACGTAAAATCTACCACTTGATCGTGAAAATTAACTTTCTTCATAACCGCATGCCATTGTGTTTTATCTTCAACCCCTGCAGACTTATCAATCAGGAATAAATTCTTTTCAGGATATAACTTATTAGGTACAGCAAAAAGAACTTCACCTGCTGTATGTGTCAAACCAAAAAAGCTTCCCTGTAACGCCAACATCATTGGCTTTAATTTCTCAAAGTCATTAGGGCGCAACATAAACGCACTTAACATGCGCGACGGAAAATTTTCAGCTTTAACAATTTCTAAAACATCAATATCCTTTCCATCGATTAAAAGAACATCCCTTGTGATATACGGATTAACAACATACTCCTGCACAATCTTTCTTTTCTGCTCAACCCCATCAACCATCTCTCGTTTAATCAAAACAAAATTAAACCAGACGCTACCATGAAGCATACGCACATTCGTCAACCATGTTTCCCAACCAGACCGCTCATCAGCCTTCTTCGAGAAAGAAGAATCTAACAATTGCCGCGTATAATCTTTGTCCGCATAAATCGGCAAAACAATTTTCCCTGCACCCAATTTCCCCAAATAAAAACTCTTATCTTTTGCCGAATCAACCAACGTCTCAAAAGCAACCGAATTACCATATTCTCGTCGAAGCAATTTAACAAGCCAATCATGCGCTTCAACTTTCAATTCATTTACTCTGGTTTTATTTCCTGGATGAGGGAAATCTTCTGCTAACATTGCATTATTTTCTTCATCATCAACTTCGTCTTTATCAAATTGAACATGATGAAATACACGCCCAGCGCCCACTGCAACCTTCTTTCCAAATCTTTCCTGATAACGTTTAATTGAATAAGATACTAAATACTTATTCGATCGAATATTACCATCGGCAAAAACGATTCTTATCGTATTTGTCATATCAAAACTCAATAACTTTAGATCGTTTTTCAAATATGAACCGCTCACACTCATCGCCTGTCTAAGGTCTTTAAACTTAACAGGCTCCATCACAAAATGTTTAAAACCACGCTTTGAAATCGCAACCTTCTTACCAAACTCAAAAACTTTGATAACATGTTGCCCACTAAGCTTATTTAATATCATTGAAAGAATAATTGAATCACCTGTCCTAGAAGGCTTAGCTCCCAGCACCTTAACCTTCCAACCAGCTTGCCGCATGCCTAACACAGCCCACCGATAAAACTCACCATTTCCAAAGAATACTTTAATTTGTCCTGTGTCTTCAGTAACATCAATATTTTGCCCTTCAATAGCTTTCAATGCTTCAAGAGTTCGTGTAACATTAAAAGGCTTTCTTGCGTCAATCAAACGTTGCATCACTTGCACAGGTACCCGATCAACAGGTTCAATGACATAAATAGTTTTACCGCGCCCCCTCCACATTATCTGTTTTGTCTTTTTCCCTATACGAAATGTACGCTCTATAGGCTCCATGCCATCCGTTGTTGACTGGACAGTAAATTCGTAGCTATTCTCATCCATGCGTTCACTAACAATGACCGGATCCCATGTATGCAGATCATCAGTTGTACCTAAAACAGGTATCTTAATCTTTCCTTTAATCAATGAAAACGTGCTGCTTCCATCAGAATTTGTTGGACGTAATCGTTTTCCAACAAGCGATCCAATTCTTGATTTATTGTATTCCAATTTATTAACTTCAAAAATTAACTTAGCAATGCCAATAGTCCCAGGAAAATCTTTATATTCCCGCTCAATATCTTCATAAAAACGCTGTTTTGAATTAAACGGGGATTTATTTTCAATATCTATGCTCCGATCTTCAAAAGGTGCATAATCTCTTTCCCATACCATGCCATTCGAGTGCTCATCCTTCTTTTGTGTCTTATGCCAAATAGAATAGACAACAATATTTCCATCAGGATATTTAGCATTCTTACGAATTCGCTTAAAAATACGCTGATCTCCTTGATCTTCCATAATAATCCGATCTTCTACTTTTCCATGACCAAGCCCATTTGAGATATTTCCTGGCTTAAAACCATCCAACTCAAACACAAATCCATCATTAAATAATCCTTTTACTGCCGCAGACCCTAAATATGCGGTGATATCAATAACTTTTTGCCCTGTGGAGAGCGCATGATAGTATTCATTTTTTAACCTTTCACGATAATCTTTCATGGATGGTGATTCAAGCTTTGCTTCAACCACAAACTCATGACCCGTCGTTACTGGCTCTTTGTCTGATGCTGTCATCGCCTGCGAAACTTGAAGGTTGGCCCCGCCGGAGAAATATTTTCTTGGAACGGTTATGCCATTTGACATGTCAGTTTCTTTAATGTAATTAAACGCGCCTTTTTTAAACGCTTCGAGATAACGCGCATAAATTTGTTCTGGGTTTAAATTGTCTTGATATTGGGTGCCTGCGATTTTGTTTTTGTCGGCGTAGGCTTGTGCCAGAATGCTGTCTTTGATTTTTTTCTTGTACCACGTTGCTAGGATTAAGGCATTGTAGACTTGTCGCAGCTGCGCGAAATTGGCGCCTTCGTTGACTTCTTTGGTTAATTGCGGGATGACAATGTCTTTGATGATATTTTGGGTTGATTGAGACGCGATAAATCGCGTCTGTACGGTATTTTTGTTTGTGGCGACGTAATCTTGTTCTGTTAAAACTTTTAGGGAAGATTCAACAACATAGGCTGTGCCTGCGTTTGCATTCTCATACACTTTGGCTTTATTAGGAACAATCCAGACTTTATTAAAGGTGTTGATCGAAGTATTTTTGTCTGCGGAGGCTTCATAGACGCGTCGCCAGAATTCTTTGCCAATCGTGTCTTCTGGATAAATCAAACTTGCGGTGATTTGTTTTAAAATATAGTCTTGGGCGAGTAAGTCGCGGCCCATTTGGGTTTGGCCAAAACTTTCAGGCACAATGCGGTCTTTTTCGTAGGGACTTAAGTTAACCCATAGATCTTTTTCAGGGATGGTTAGCGCGGCAAGAAAATATTTGATTAATTTTTTAGATTCATTTTCGATCGTTGTATTAGACGCCATCAATGGCGTCTCTACGGTGCCTTTATCTATTACGAATTCAAATTTGAATGGATTATCCTGATGAACTTTTATCCCTTTAAGCAAAACAGGGTTAGTTGGCGCACTTAAATGAACCATGGTCCCAGGCACAGGCAGGCCTGCCTGACCGGCAGGCAGGCTTATAACACTTTCTCCTGCATGGACTTGCGGCATGGGCAATAAACATATCATCAAAATTAAAGACCAAAACTTCTGAGGCATGAACAAAAGATACCATATTATCTATATAAACGCTAGTTTTTGATAGAATGAGGATCAAGGACGAAACTTAATAATATTATGAATATCCAAGCAAATATTAGATCCATCTTTATCCGCAATGAAGGGCGCTATAACCACATTGATGGCATGCGCGCATTAGCCATTATCTGGAGCTTTGCCTTTCACGTTATTTTACTCTTTGCTGAGTTTCTCCCACCAAACGAAACCAAAGAACTCTTTAATGCTCCATATCTACGTTGGTTTCTGCATGGACATTTTGGTGTGGACATCTTTTTTCTCATCAGTGGATTCTTAATAGGCAATTTATTGCTTCAAGAAATACACCACACCCAAACATTAAATGTGCTACGTTTCTTGCTGCGCCGCTTCATGCGCATTGCTCCTTTATATTATGTGATCATAGTAATATTTTGCGCCTTGGCTTTTTTTACAAAAAACACATCCCAGAATATCCACAATGCATGGGCAAATCTCATTTTCATCAATAATTTCATTTCAGATTTAAATCAATTTATGCCATGGGGCTGGTCTCTAGCTGTTGAAGAGCAATTTTACATCATCTGTCCTTTTCTAATCTTATTCATCTATCGCAAAAAACTTAAACCTCACCTAATCATTTCAACTCTTCTGATTATTGGTTTCTTCATCAACATATTTTTAACATACAAAAACGGTTACACATTTTATTTTATGATACATCCAGCGCTTCACCCGACGGATACAACGCATTTCCTAAGATACTATGACTTGCTCTACGACAAACTACACACGCGTTATGGCCCATTGCTTCTCGGTGTTTGTGTTGCTTATTTGGTTCAACACGAATCCTTTTTTAAATTCATCAATTTAAAACGATGGGCATACACTTTATTGTTCGCATCCATATTGACGCTAGGCTGGATCTTAGGAAGAATAAATTATGGTGACTGGGAAATCCCGCTTGGAAATTTTTATATGGCCACTTATCGATATTGGTTTGCTTTGGGGGCATGCGCACTATTTATGCTCTCATTCTCCAAAACTTTGATTGGAAGAAACATCCAGCAATTCTTAAACTTAAAAATCTGGTACCCTATTGCCAAAATTTCATATGCGGCTTACTTGATTCAACCCATTGTTATCTTTATCACACTACAACGCTGGTATCATGGTCAACACATCCAAGCCACAGACATTGTTTATGTTGGTCTCATCAGTGGTTTAATGACAATGGCGCTTTCCGTACTCTTATACACCTTAATTGAAAAACCATTTTTGGATTTGCGGCCTTAAGCAGCGACGATGCAGATGTTGTTATCGTTGGCTTTCTTGAGGACTTGATCGATGTCTATGATGAGGGTTTTGCCGGCTTCAATGCAAAGGCATGCGGCTTGAATCTTGATCATATTGTCAATGGTGCGCGGGCCAATGACTGGCACATCAAAACGACTATCTTGTTTGGGCTTAGATGTTTTGACAATCACAGCACCACTATGTGCGATGGCGCCACCACGTAGAATGGCTTTATCGGTGCCTTCCATGGCTTCAATGGCAACAATGGCTTTTTCTTTAACAACCACCGTCTGACCCACATCGATCCCACCCATGGATTTTGCTAGACCAAACCCAAATTCAATGTCATCTAATTCTGACTTTGTTGGGCCCCGTTTGGTCAATGTGCCTTTTGGTGACAAATATTTTTTTAGCAACATCGTCGAATCAAGCAAGGTCATACCTTCTTTTCCCAAACGATCTGCCACAGCACCAAAGATGGTGTCGGTCTTACGATCACGCAGGGCATCGGCAAGGCTTTGAAACTCAGGATCCAACTTAACATTGGGGTTAAACAAATTATCTGGATTAACTTGGCCAGCCATGATCACTTCACTCACGCCAAATTGGCGAAAATAAGCAAAAAGCTTGGTTAACTCGCCCACTTTAAAATATTTTAATTTATCGACGAAGAAAAAGAGAAGCGGCGATGTGTCACCAATAACACCTGCAGCAATCACACAATAGCCTTGATCTTTAGCAGCACGGGCAAAGAGGAAAGGAAATTGATTGTTCCCTGCAATTAAGCCAATTATTTTTTTAGGAGATGCCACGTTTAGAGTTTTCGACAAAGCCGATTAAACGTTGAACTTCTGGAATGTCCGCCATTTGTTCTTTTACTTGAGCTAACGCATTGGTGCGTGCTAAGCCCGACGTAAATAAAATCTTAATCGCCCGACGTAGCGCCAAACTTGTTTGCGAAGAAATACCCGCACGCTTTAATCCGACCACGTTTAAAGTACGCAGCGTCGCAGGATTACCATCGACCATGCAATAGGGCGGCACATCTTGATTGACTTTAGAACAACCGCCAATGATCGACAAGAAGCCGACGCGTGCATGTTGATGAATACCAGACAACCCGCCGATGACCGCACGATCTTCGATCGTCACGTGCCCTGATAAACCAACATAGTTTGCTAAAATGCAATGACTACCCACATGACAATCATGCGCCACATGGCAACAGGCCATGAATAAATTCCCATCCCCGATGATGGTCTCTCCACCACCGTCGATGGTCCCTGGATTGACCGTCACATACTCACGGAAGATATTATTCTCACCGATCTTCAAATACACCTTATGATTCATGTCATGCTTTTTATCTTGCGGCGGACTACCGATGACAGCGCCGGTAAAAAGCTGGGAATTACGCCCAATCGTGGTCCAACCTTCAACCACGCAATGTGCGCCTACAACAACATTGTCCCCTAAAACAACTGGGCCATTGATGACCGCATAGGGACCGATCGTAACATTATTGCCCAACACAGCGTCTTTACTTACAATCGCCGTCGGATGAATTTGATTTGGCATATATTGCGTTTGGCTCGACATAAAATTATTTATTTAAATACTCCACATCGGTGTATGAGAATAACATTTCTGCTTCAACAACAACTTCCCCATCAACCTTACCTATACCCTTAACTTGAGAGGTGCGTTCACGATCGCGGATGATTTCAACTTCCAACATTAGCTGATCACCGGGGGATACAACTTTACGAAATTTAACACCTTCGATCGACATGAACAATGCGACTTTATCAGGGTGCGCGCCGCTGGTTAATACAACAACACCTGCGGTTTGTGCTAAAGCTTCCACCATCAAAACGCCTGGCATGACCGGACGTTGAGGGAAATGACCAGCGAAGAAACCATCATTAATCGTTACATTCTTTAGCCCAACACCTTTTTTACCCGGCTCGGTGATTGTCACACGATCAACCAATAAAAACGGATAACGGTGCGGCAAAATTTTCATGATCTCATTAATATCGTAAACTTTTGTACTCATATTCTGCTCCATGATTTTCTCAACTAACTTTCGATTTAACGCATGCCCACTTTTATTGCCAATCACATGGCCACGTACTGGGCAACCCAACAAAAATATATCTCCGACGATATCCAAGGCTTTATGGCGCGCGCACTCATCTTTAAACCGCAAGGTATTGCCCACCGGCCCATCTGTGGTCATGACCAAGGTGTTTTGCTCATTGGCCCCTTTGCCCAAACCTTTGCTGCGGATAACATCGATCTCTTCTTTTAAACAAAATGTCCGCGCCGGTGCTATATCTTTTTCAAATGACGCCGCATTAACAGGCATCTCAAATGTTTGTAACGGTAAAGCCGGATGATTGTAATCTAAGGTATATGATACCTTAAAATCATCCGCGGGTAAAATGGTAACTGATGCATCACCTTTGCTGACGGTGATTGGCACCGTGACGGTAATGTATTGCTTTGGCGCATCTTGCTCAACAATCCCTGCACGTTGTAAGGCTTTAACAAATTCTAAAGAACTGCCGTCCATCCCTGGCATTTCTTCGGCGTCAATCTCAACCGTCACATTATCAATGCCCAACGCATGCAACGCCGCCAACAAATGTTCGATCGTATAAACACTGGCACCATTAGCACAAATGGCCGTACAGCGGGTAACATTCTCATCCCGCAAAACACTTGAGGGCACCAACGGGATCGACACAACCTTAACCAAATCCGTGCGCTTAAAAACAATGCCTTGATCTTGTGCCGCGGGCTTTATGGTGACGGTGGCATTCTTTCCAGAATGCAAACCAACTCCTGAAAGCTTTACATCTGACTTAATTGATTTTTGTTTCATTACCGCTTTTCTAAGGCATCCACACGCTGTTTTAATTCTTTGATCGTCTTGGCATAATGATCCAGACGTTGGATATGCGCGTTGGTGATAAATGCTTGTTTTATAGGCTGTGCCGGTGAACCAAACACTTGTTCACCCGCCTTAATTGATTTACTTACCCCCGATTGTGCCGTCACAATAGCACCATCGCCAATGGTCAAATGGCCAACCACCCCTACTTGACCTGCAAGTATAACATAATTTCCTAAGCGAGCGCTGCCAGAAACACCAGCTTGGGCAATGATTAAACAATGCTTGCCTGTAATGACGTTATGGGCAATATGTACCAAGTTATCGATTTTAGTGCCTTCACCAATAATGGTTTTCTCAAAACGCGCACGATCAATGGCCGCATTCGCACCTATCTCCACATCATCTTCAATAACAACTGTTCCAATTTGCGGGATCTTTTCATGACGACCATCCATCATCACATAGCCATAACCATCGCTGCCGATAACAGCGCCTTGTTGGATGATGACGCGATTACCTATGTGAATATCTTCACGAATGTTTACATGTGCGTAAAATAAACAATCCGCACCAACATGTGTTCGAGGGCCAATATAACTATGGGCATAAAGAATCGTCCGATCACCGATGACAGCCCCTTTGTCAATGACAACATAAGGCCCCATGGCAACATCACGACCAATGCGCGCGCTTGGATCAATCACCGCTGTTGGATGAATGCCTACAGGATGAGAGCTTGGAATATCTTTAAGGAAATCTTTTAGGACCAACGTAAAAGCTAGTGATGGATTGTCGACCCTAATAACAGTTTTCCCCGGCAAGGACATCTGTCGGGGAATAATGACTGCTGAAGCTTCTGTCTTTAAAGCTTGCGGCAAATATTTTTCACTGATAATAAACGTCAAATGCCCGTTTTTTGCTTCGTGAATACCTGCGCATGCTTGGATCTTCACATTACCATCACCGACGATCTGGCCGCCTATAAGATTGGCAATTTCGGCAACGGTTGTATGCATAAATATTATTTTTTGTAACTATCGTTTAAAATCTTTAACACTTTATCAGTAATATTTTGTGTTTGATCGCCATACACTAAAACACGGTCATTTAAGATATAATCATAACCTTCTCTTTTAGCCATGTCGCTGACGATCTTTTCAATCTCAAGCAAGATCTCGCGGACTTTTTCATCACGTTGCTTGGCCAATTCTGTGCGTTTTTGTTTATCATATTCGATCAAATCGGCTTTTTGTTTTTCAATGCTATCGTTTAACTTGTTCTTTTCATCTTCTTTGAGTAACGCCAACTTGCCTTGGGCATCGCGGATCTTTGCAATCATGCCGTCGCGATCCTTGGTGAATGATTCACCTTGGCGTTGCAATTGCGCATCGAATTCTTTTGTCTTTTGGTAATTATCAAATAAGCGGCTTAAATCAACGTAGCCGATTTTCATATCTTTAGCAAATGCTGCACTGGTGATCATTAAACCTACAACCATGATACTTAAAATACGTGCGACTTTCATACTATCCTCCTATGTTTAAAATCCTCGACTGACACTGAAATAGAACTTGCCGCTCTTCTTTTCTTCGCCTTCTTCTTTACTCAATGGCACGCCATAATCTAATTTTAGCGGACCAATCGGCGTCTTAACGCGTAAGCCTAAACCTGTACCAGACTTCATCCCGCCACTGCCCCAATCACTTGCCTTCGACCAAACATTACCCACGTCGAAGAATACAGCAGCTTTGATGACTTCTATGATCGGCACGGTGTATTCTGCACTACCCACCAAGATGGTTTCACCACCGATAGGATCATTTGTATTTGAATCCAAAGGACCTACTTTACGTTCGTTGTAACCACGGATGGTATTAGCACCACCAGCGAAGTAACGTTCAAAGATAGGCACGCGCGCCGTACTATCATACGCTTTTACAATACCTGTCTTACCGCTAACTTCTAAAACTGTTAACAATTCATCGAATCTAAATGGTGCGTAATAATTTCCTTGTGTTTGTAAGCGATAGAAATCTTTATCGCCACCAAATGCACCACCCGCTAAGTCAGCACTATTGCGCCATGTGAAACCTGTTGTTGGTATAATTGGACTGTCGCGATAATCATTGGTGCTCGACACACCAACAGAACTGACCACATTTGTACCTTCTTCCGCCGCTAAATCTGCAGACACATTGGAATCAAGGTTGTTGATTTTGATTTGTTCTAAACGATAATAACCACCAATATTAAAATTATCGTTAAAGCTTTTACCTAAACGTAAATCACCACCCGTACGACGTTCGTCATAGGCATACCCTGTGGAACTGTCTTTCTTTAAGCTGGTGACAAACAAGTCAAAGCCAGCAGATACAGGATAATCAAACACCCATGGTTCGGTAAAGCTTAACTCTGCATTTTGACGTGAAGACCCAACTTCACCACGGATACGTAAGTCTTGACCACCACCTGTAAAGGAAGGCCAGTTCGCAATATCGAAATTCTTTTGTTCCAATTCGATAAAGCCGACCAATTTGTCAACGGTACTATACCCACCACCAAACGAGAAGCTGCCTGTTTTGGCTTCTTTAACTTGGACAACTAAATCCTTTTGGTCTTCTTGGGTTGTATCTTCGATGTCATAACCCACATCTTCGAAATAACCTAAATTGCGCAAACGATCTTTTGATTTACGTAATTTGGCACCATCGAATTGATCCCCTGGATACATGCGCAACTCACGACGGATAACAATGTCACGTGTGGTGGCATTACCTTGAATCTTAATTTTATCAATGTAGGCCAACTTGCCTTCTTTGACAGATAATTTCACGTCAACGCGACCAGATTCAGAATTAAATGATGTTGCATCAACAACCGTTGCAGAAATATACCCACGATCAAAATAAGCATCTCGTACTGCAGCCACGTCATCTTGTAATTTCTCACGGCTAAAGACATTGCCTTCGCGCATATTCTTGATCTTAGTCTTGATATCAAGCTCAGACAAGACGGCATTACCATCGAGGGCCAAATCACCTACGTAATAACGTTTGCCTTCTTCAACGCTAACATCGACATTCACCAATCCCTTATACAACGGATCTACTTTATATGAAGCTTTAGCGTCAATGTATCCGTTTTGTTCGTAAAAGGCTTGAACCTTGTTCATATCTTCTTCTAAATCTTCTTCTTTGAGGAACCCAGAATTAAATAACCAAGCTGGACGGGATTTCATGGCCTTGATGATCTTTTCATCACGGTAAGCGGTGTTGCCATAGACATTGATGCGCTTTATCTTCATGCGAAAACCTTCGCGGATGATAAAATGCAACGTTGCCTTGTTGGTTGTTTCATCCATGAATGTTTCCACATCCACTTTAACTTGGGTCAAACCCTTCTTCTTGTACAAATCTTCGATGATGTTGATGTCATCTTTAAGGGTTTTGTTATCTAAGAATTTATCTTTCTTGGTCTTGATTTTGCTTTCGATAAATTTCTTATTGTAGTAACGCAATTTTGAGAAAGTGACTTCTTCGATGATGGGCTTTTCTTTGAGCTTAACAATCACTTTGTAACCACCATCTAAATCTTGATGGTCAATTTGAACATCAGAAAAATGGCCAGTATTATATAAACGCTTTAAATCATCACTAACGATATTTTCAACATATTCTTGACCAACGCGGGTCTTGATCTTCGCTAAAATTTGGGTGATACCAATAGACTTATTGCCAACGATATCAATTGACTTAACCATCTTTGCGGTTGGGGCCGCTTCGGAGGGCATGGTGACCGCCGCTGCTGGACTTTCTTGCTTCAATTCCATCGAGGGCGCTTCAACAGTTGCATCTGCTGCAACTTCTTGGGCCAACGTGGTTTTAACGTCTGCTAAAATGAGAATGGACAATAAAAAGAATAGGGATGTGAGTGATTTTTTAGGCATGGTGTGATTATATGTGTTGGGGTTTATCCTGTCAATTAAGAAACAAAAATTATTGCGCGTGCGATAACTCTAAATTAACAAATTTGATATATTCTTTAAAGAATTTCATTTTGACCGATCCCGTCGGGCCGTTACGTTGTTTGGCGATGATGGCCTCGGCAATGCCGCGGTTTTCTTCTGTTGGTACGTAATACTCTTCGCGCATGAGCAAAACAACCACGTCCGCATCCTGTTCAATGGCCCCAGATTCACGCAAATCAGACAATTGCGGGCGATGATCTTGGCGACTTTCAACGGCACGGGACAACTGACTGATCGCAATCAATGGAACTCGGAGTTCACGCGCTAAAGCCTTTAAACTTCTAGAGATTTCGGAGATTTCTTGTTGGCGACTTTCCCCCTTAGCGGAACTATTCATGAGCTGCAAGTAGTCGACAATGATCAGGCCAATATTGTGCTGTGCTTTTAAACGTCGGGCTTTAGCACGCAACTCCAAAACTGAGATGGCGGGTGTATCATCGATAAAGATGGGCACACTAGACAACTTACCAGCAGCCTTGGTCAAATGTGGCCAATCGGAGGGTGATAACATGCCTGTGCGCACTTTATTGGCATCCACCATCGCTTGAGAACACAGCATACGCTGGACCAACTGCTCTTTTGACATTTCCAGTGAAAAAATAGCGACAGGGATTTTATGATCAACCGCAGCATTTTCCCCGATGGTGACGGCAAACGCACTTTTACCCATCGACGGACGACCAGCGATGATGATTAAATCAGAACGTTGTAACCCTGAGGTCATCTTATCAAAATCAACAAATCCCGTCGGAACACCGGTGATGGCTTGCTTGCGTTGGTATAAACTATCAATATTTTCAATGGCGGCTTTGACTAAATCTTTAACCGGCACAGCTTGTTGCTTTTGTTTGGCAGTTGCAATCTCAAAAATCAATTGTTCGGCGGTATCAACCAACTCATCAATATTGACATCCACACCATAGCTCTTGGAAATAATTTCCGTCGAGTTTTTGATCAATTGGCGTTGAATGCCTTTTTCTTTGATGATATCAATGTAATATTTGGCGTTCGCGGCGGTGGGTACAAAGTCCGCGATTTCCATCAAGTAACTCTTGCCGCCAATGGCTTCAAAAATGCCTTTGTTTTTTAAATAATCGGTTAAGGTGATTAAATCGACTTGGCGGCGTTCGGCGTATAAGTCGCGGATACCATCATATAATTTCTGATGGCGCGTCTCATAAAAATAAAAGCTATCGAGGTGCTCGAGGGCAGTCCCGATAGCTTCATCGCTTAACATCATTGCTCCCAAAACCGCTTTTTCAGCTTCAATGTTTTGGGGCGGTATTCTTACTTCTTGGTTACCCATAAACGGACTTTGGCAATCACTTCTGGATGTAGTTTTACACCAACTTCAAAAATGCCTAATTCCTCAATGGCTTTTTCAATCACCAATGTTTTCTTTTCAACTTTCTTACCTTCAGCATCAAACGCCTTGACGATTTCAGCTTCAGAGATCGCACCATAAAGCTTTTCTTGGTCGTTGACTTCAACGGCAATGGTTAAAGACAACTTGCTTAATACATCGGCTTGTTTTTGAGCAGCTTTACGATCTTCTTCGTATTGCGCCAAACGTTTTACTTTTTCTTTTTCAATGCGTTTGACGTTACCTGCAGTTGCTTCCATCGCTTTTTCACGAGGGAACAAGAAATTACGGGCATAACCGTCTTTGACTTTTACAACTTCGCCGACTTTGCCTAAATTTTCAACATTTTCCATTAAAATAACTTGCATGATAAACTCCCCTGATGCTTATTTGTGTGTTGATGAACCAGACGGTAATAAACCTAAGAATCTTGCACGCTTGACCGCCATGCTAAGCAAACGTTGTTGTTTGGCAGAGCTACTGGTTAAACGGCGAGATAATAACTTACCGCGTTCTGTTAAACATTTTTGTAACAATGGTAAATTCTTGTAGCTAATTTCAGTACCTTTAGGGATACTCACACGTGGTGTGCGATGAGCACTGTTGCCACCACGACGGAATCCGCCTTCGGCATCACGTTTAGTACCATGCTTACGTTCACCCTTGTCAAATCTTCCACCTCTACGTTCTTCCATTTTTATTCCTCCCAAGCAATGTCTTCAGGCGTGATAACTTCATCCTGAGGTTCAACATCTTTATTATTATCTGCACCGGCATTATTTGCACCATCTGCTTTACCTGTGCCATTTAAAAACTGTATGCGTTCAGCGCGCACATCGATCGTGCTGCGTTTTTCACCTTCTTTTGTTTCCCAAGAACGGCTTTGTAAAATACCTTCGACAAAAACCGCGCGTCCCTTTTGCAAATACTGATTGCAAATTTCTGCTTGCTTATCCCAGGCGGTCACCGTCACAAAACAGGTATCTTCTTTTAATTCACCGCTGCGATCCTTAAACTTGCGATTAACCGCCAAACGTAAATTCGTTACTGCTGTACCATTTGGTGTGTAGCGCAATTCTGGATCTTTGGTCAAATTACCTATCAAAAGAACTTTGTTCAAACTTGCCATACTCTACTCCTTTACTACACTGATGCGACTGTTTTTTCCACCTTGATGGTCAAAAAGCGCAAAATTTGCTCATTGATGCGAAGCAAGCCATGCAATTTCGTTAACGCTGAGGCTGGCGCTTCTAAATTCAACATGTAATATGTGCCTTCCCAGATTTTATTGATCGAGAAGCTCATTTTTTGACGTTCAAACCAAACTTGTGTATTAACAACTTTAACGCCAGATTTTACCAGCGCTTCATTGACTTGTTTGGCAATGTCATCTTTGACGCTTTGTGATGCGTGTGCGTCGACGATATAAACGAATTCGTACTTATTCATGCAGGATCCTTTGGTTTACTGTTACTGTTAAACTCATTCATGGTTGCATCCACCCCTCGCGTCACCCAGCTAAGTGCGCCCAAGGAGGCTTTGTTAATAAAGTCAGGCAAAGATTTCTTCTCGCTTGACGTAAAATTTGCTAAAACATAATCTGCCGCATCGGCTTTCAAAGGTTTTTTACCAACCCCCAAACGCAAACGGGCAAAATCATTACTACCTAAGTGTGTGATGATCGATTTAATCCCGTTATGACCACCGGCGGAACCACTGGGTTTTATCCTTAAGGTGTCAAAATGGATGCTCATATCGTCATAGACGATTAAGACATCCTTCATATCTACGCCTAATTTTACCATCGCGGATTTCACCGATATTCCGGAATTATTCATCATCGTTTGCGGCATTAACAAAGAACACGGTTGGTCTTCGATATTGACCCGTGCGATTAAACCATCACAGGCTTTTTGAAAACGACCACCATATATTTCTGCTAATCGTTCGATCACCAGAAACCCGATATTGTGACGGGTATACGTATACGTTTTCCCGGGGTTTCCTAGACCAACGATTAATTTCATGATTTATCTTATTTCTTTTCGTCTTTCTTACCAGCATCCTTTTTCGCATCACCAGACGCTGCTGTTTCTTCCTTCTTCTTTTCCTTCAAAACTTCTGGTTCTGCAGCACCAGCTTCAGCTTCGGCTGTTGCAACTTCTTCGCGCATAGAACCAACAACAGACACGACGACAGAATCAGGGTCGTGTTTGGTTGTAACACCCTTAGGCAACACTAAATCCTTAACGTGGATAGCGTCATGAATGCCTAAATTTGAAATATCAACTTCAATGTGATGAGGAATATTAGTTGGTAAACAGATAATGTCCAAATCCCAGATCGAGTGATCCAAGGTACCGCCGTCTTTCTTAACACCGATGGATTCACCACGGACAACGATTTTAACTTTGATTTCGATTTCCTTATCTAAGGAAATGCGGTTGAAATCTAAATGGGAAACTTGATCTGAAACTGGATGCCATTGAACATCTTTGATGATCGCAGGGAAATCTGCGACTTTTTTATCACCATCAATGACGTTTAAATGATAAATCAAACTTTCACCGGCATGTTGACGCGCAATACGATCATACGCCTTGCGGTCTGCTTGAATCATGGTTGGTTTATCTTGTCCACCATAAATGATGGCAGGGATCAAATTTGTGCGGCGCAATTTGCGAACAGCAGCTGACCCAGATTGTTTTCTTAATTGTACGTCGAAGTTAATTTGTTCCATACGATTACCACCCTTTTTGTTTAATTTCGAATCTCTTCAAACAAACTGCTGATTGATTCTTCATTGTGCGTACGCGCGATCGCTTCAGCTAACAGCGGTGCGACGGACAACTGTTTAATTTTTGGACAATCTTGTGGATTGGCCAACGGTATACTATTTGTTACGATCACTTCTAATAAATCTTTGCAATTGGCAATGCGTTCTTTCGCAGGTCCGGATAAAACACCATGCGACGCTGCCGCATAAATGCCCTTAGCACCAAAACCTTTAAGTGCATTGGCCGCTTCAACGAGCGAACTTGCGGTTGCGATGATGTCGTCAATCATGACAACATTTTTATCTTTCACATCACCTAAGATGTGCATGACTTCTGTCTTTTCTGCTGACATGCGGCGCTTATCGACGATGGCGAGCGCTGCGCCTAAACGCTTGGCATAAGCACGTGCCATCTTAATACCGCCCACATCAGGAGAGACAATGACAATATCTTTAAGTTGCTTCTCTTTAATATATTCAGAAAGAACATTGATTGCGTATAAATGGTCAACGGGAATATCAAAAAACCCTTGAACCTGATTCGCATGCAAATCCATGGTTAACACGCGATTTGCACCAGCGGCAACAATCAAATTCGCGACTAATTTCGCGGTGATCGGTACGCGTGGTTGATCTTTACGATCTTGTCTGGCATAACCATAATATGGCAATACCGCCGTGATACGATCTGCTGATGCACGGCGCACCGCGTCAATCATAATCAACAGCTCCATCAAATTGTCATTAACAGGCGGGCATGTTGGTTGGACGATGAACACGTCTTTACCACGGATATTTTCCTTCACATGCACGCGAATTTCGCCTTCGCTAAACTGGCCAACCAAGACTTCGGTTTGCTTGATCTTTAGACAATCACAAATTTCTTTTGTCAACGCGGGATTCGCGTTACCACCTAAAACGGCAATATGTTTGTTCATGCGTTTTCCTTAATCATACGCGCCGGAACCCCGACGACCACGCTACGTTCTTTAACATCTTTGCGTACCACACTACCTGCTCCCACAATGGCTTTCTTCCCAATCTTAACCGGTGCAACGATGATGGCATCGGAACCGATAAATGCGCTCGAGCCAATGACGGTCTTATTCTTATGCTTACCATCATAATTAGCTGTCACTACACCTGCGCCAATATTGCTATCATCACCGATTGTTGTATCACCAACAAACGAAAAATGTTTTTGCATGACGCGACGACCAATGGTCGAGCGTGATACTTCCGCAAAATTTCCAATCTCACTATGATCCGCAATACGTGTGCCTGGGCGAATCCTTGCACACGGGCCAATCTTACAATGACTTCCGATCACCACATCAGCGCCGATAAAACTGCACGGGTAAATGATCGTATCTGCACCAATCTTGGCTCCCGCATCCACATACGTGGTTAACGGATCAACGATGCCAACACCCGCGGTCATCAATTGATCTAAAATTCTTGCGCGCATGATCCCTTCTGCCTGCGCCACATCTTGACGCGTATTGATACCAAAGGCAACATTCTGATCATCGCTCACTACGGATGAAATCTTTTTTCCCTTCGCAATCAAGATCGCAATCACATCGGTTAAGTAATATTCTTTTTTCTTCGCATTTAACTTGATCCCACGCAATGCTTCAAATAAATCTTTCGCTTTAAATCCATAAACCCCGACATTGATTTCATTGATCTTTTGCTCATCTGCTTCCAAATCTTTTTGTTCTTTAATCCCGACGACATCGCCGTTATGGTCACGCATCATGCGGCCATAGCCATGGGGATTGTCGACGCGCGCACTCAAAATGGTTGCGCTCGCATTGCTCTTTTGATGCACCGCCATCACACGTGATACAACAGATTTTTCGAGCAACGGGGTGTCGCCACACAAGACGATCACATTACCAGAAAACCCTTTTAGCAACCCTTCCACCCGACGGACAGCGTCACCTGTACCCAACAACTTGTCTTGGGTTACGTAGGTAACGCTTGAGCCAATGGTGTCCTTCACTTGAGGGGCGCCATACCCAACCACAACATATGTTTTCAAAGAACGGACTAGATCAACAATGTAACTTAAAACTGGTTTACCGCACACGTGATGCAACACTTTTGGGAGCTCGCTTTTAAGCCTTGTTCCCTTGCCTGCTGCTAAAATGATGGCACGCGTTTCTGGCATAACCCCTTATCAAATAAATTGTGCAATTAAAATTGCCCAGCAAGGATTCGAACCTTGACAACGAGATCCAAATTCTCGGGTGCTACCTTTACACCACCGGGCAGTAAATTACATCAATGTTGCAACCACATATACTTGAGCGAAACGACGGTCAAACTTTGCCTTGATTTGCGCTGCATGCTGACGTGAGCGCGCAAGGGCATACACCGACGGACCGCTTCCTGAAAAACAGACACCAACAGCACCGGTGTTTGATAATTTCGCTTTTAAAACTGCAAAATCTGGCCTCAAAGACAAAATGGCCGGCTCCAGACTATTGGACAAAGCAGGCCCAATCTGGTCAAGCTTATTTACCCTCAAAAAGGGAAGCAAAATATTAACATTATCCTTAATTGATGTCAAACTGTTTTTACCTACCCCAAAGACATCGCGGGTTAGCATCTTAACCTTAGGGGTAACAAGTACATGCCATAATTTTGTACGTATGGGAAGCACCTTGATTTGCTCACCGCGCCCTGTGCCTAGGGCATAGGGTGTATTGTAGATAAAAAATGACACATCCGAGCCAATGGCGGCCGCATAATCTAGCAATTGTTTTTGCGATAACTTCAAATCCCACAAGCGGTTTAGGCCCATCAAAACCGTTGCCCCGTTGCTTGAACCTCCAGCTAAACCTGCGGCCACAGGTATATGCTTCTTGATTTCAATCGTTACCCCTGTTTTAATCCCAAAATCTGACTGTAACTTTTGTGCAACTTTTACAACCAGATTCTTTGGGCTTTTGGGTACATGCGGGTGCGTGCAGATAACTTTAATCTTTGCATCAGTGCGCTTGGTTAAAATGATAGTGTCAGATAAATCAATGCGTTCAAAGATGGTGCGCAATTCATGAAAGCCATCTGGGCGTTTACCTAAAACATCAAGGACTAAATTTAATTTGGCTGGGGATTTTAACGTCAAACGCATCATGGGATTATTGCTCTTTGAGCGCTTGGATTTTTTCTAAACCGTTTAGCTTTTCTTGCACATGAGGTTGTTGCGGATCTAAATCTAATGATTTTCGCCAATATTTTCTAGCCAATGGATATTGCGCAACTGTTTTATAAACATCGCCCATGTGGTCATATAATTCAGGATCTTGAATGTAAACTTCAGCTTTTTGTAATGCGATCAAACTATCGGCATGCATGCCCTTTTTATGCAAGACCCAACCTAGCGTATCATAATAAGCGCCATTGCTCCCATCGATATCAATGGCTTTTTTAGCCATAGCCAAAGCATCATCTAAATTTTCACCTAATAATGCATACACATACGCCAAAGAATTAAGCGCTTGATCATTATTCGGTTCTAACTTCAACACTTTTCTAAATTGCTCTTTGGCATTCGCAGGATCATTGATTTCTAAATACGATGAGCCCATCAAATACAACGCGGAAATGTTTTCAGGTTCTTGCAAAACAATTTGTTGAAACTCCTCAATGGCTTTGGCAAATTTATTCTGTGAGAAATACAACTGCGCTAAATTGGTGTGGATTTCTAAATTCTCAGGGGAATTGTCTATCTTTTGGCTTAGAATCTTTTCATATTCTTTAGCGGCTAGATCAAACTTTTTTTGTGTCGAATAAACCAAGGCTAATAAATAATGGGCTTGGGGGTTATTGGGATCAACACTTGTGACTGCTCTTAATTGTTCTTGGGCTTTTTCAAGCAATCCTAGACGGGCATAATAGGATGCCAAACGTAAATGTGGCAGGGGTTGATTCTTATCAATGGACGCAGAACGTTCATATTCCGCGATAGCTTGGGAGCTATTGCCATTAAAATCATGAATCTCAGCCATGATAAAATGCGCCAATGCCTTGGATTGCGTTTCCTTGTATTCATCACCCGCATACAAGCTAAGCGCACAGGCATATGCAAAAGCCATGACTGAAACAACAATTTTAAACATCTTTATCCCTTAAATAAACGGGTTGTCCGTCGTGATCAAAGGACATTATCCTAAAACCACGACGGACTAAGCTAGATTTTAGCGTGTGGCGCGTTTCTTGAGATGGCGTAACGCTTTACGTAATTTCTTACGCTTGTGCGTACGGATCTTAATGCGCTTTCTTTTCTTACCGCAAGGCATTTGAACCCTTTCTTTAGTAAATTAACTTATTTAGTGAATATTCAATGATGCCTTCAGCCCCAGCGTCTTTCAATGCAGGGATAATCTGACGCACCGTACCTTCATCAATCACAGTTTCCAACGCCACCCAACCTTCTTTGGTTAAAGGAGCAATGGTTGGATTGCGTAATGCTGTCAGCGTCTTTAAAACACTGTTTAAATTCTTCTCGGCGACATTCATCTTCAAACCAACCATATTGTTCGCAGCCAACGCACCATGTAACAACATGATCACTTGTTCCATCTTCTTGGCTTTCCAAGGATCTTTCGCCGCTTTTTTATTGGCGATAAATTGGGTGGTTGATTCACACAAGGTGTCTACGATGCGCAATTTATTGGCACGCAGCGACGATCCTGTTTCGGTTAATTCCACAATCGCATCAACCAAACCAGAAGCAACTTTCGCTTCAGTTGCACCCCAAGAGAATTCCACATCTGCTTTCACTTTATGTTTGGCTAAATATTGTTTGGCAACATTGACAACTTCCGTCGCTATTTTCTTGCCTTGCAAATCTTTGACAGATTTGATCGAAGAGCTTTCAGGAACAGCCAAGACCCAACGGACTTTATTGGTTGTGGCCTTTGAATACATGAGTTCACTTAAACGCACAACATCAGAATGATTTTCTAGGATCCAATCATTGCCTGTAATACCGCAGTCCAAAGTCTCATCCTCGACGTAGCGAGACATTTCTTGGGCGCGTAACAATACAGGTTCGATTTCCACGTCATCAATTTGTGGAAAGTATGAACGGGAAGAAACAACCACTTTAAAACCTGCTTTTTCAAACAGGGCTACGGTGGCATCTTGCAAGCTTCCCTTTGGTAAACCTAATTTTAATTTTGTTTTCGTGTTAGACATATTCTTTATCCTGCCTGCCGGCAGGCAGGTCCCAATCAAAGTTTTTAGTAGCGCGCATTATATATATTAAGGCTTGAATTGTAAAGGCATATTCTTAAAGGGTCATCCCTAAGAACGTCTTAACCACATTGATGCCATCTTGGCCAGCAGGAATGGGTTGCATGCTTAAAATATTGGGTGTAAACCCTTCAACATCCTGAAATTGCTTTATTTGAGCCGGATCCAGTTGAAAATCAATGCCCCCATCATCATGCTGCGCCTCTAATTGCATCTTATCCGCATTAAAATCAATACCCCCGCGTTGTAGTGGCGTTTCAACCTGTTGGGCTGAATCTTTAGTACGTTTCACATAAAGGCTTACAACATCAAGGTCATTGATTTTTTTGAATTCTATGCGAACTGGGCTATTTATGCCTCCACCACCGAGAATTTTTCCAGAGAAACCTTCCATGGCAATTGTTTCAAGGCTTTTCAAGTTTGCTTTTGGCTGTTTTGATAAATCGCGATAATCAACCAACAATTTCATCAATGCCTGATGTTCTTCTTTGGACATCACGACGTCATCGAGCGATTTCTCAGAAAGCAAAGGACTTTGCGATGCATACAATTCTAAACGTTGCTTCAATTTGCCTTCAAAATTTTGATTCAACATCCCCTGCAACATATCTCTCAACGTCGGAAGATTGGTCATATCTTCAAACTCAATGTCATACCCTTGGGGGAATATTTGTAATATCTGACTTAAAATAGATTGCTTACGATCTTCAATGCGGTGCATCGCAAAACCATGAAGGATAATCAGCTGATCCTTGATGGTGATATTAAAATACCCTGCATTATGTTGGACGATGTTGTTATCCGCATCCATTTCATTCAAAATAAAATACTCCTCGGGGTATAAGGCCGAATGACTATTAATCATCTGATACTTTTTGCCATTCTTCCCCTCAAACACCATGCCATCTAAACGTTTTAACCAATCTTGCGCCACTTGCGCTCTATCCTTTTCTTTACTTTCCGCCGCAATTAATTCCCAACGCTTCCATAAGACGCCTGCATCTTTGGCCATCTCGTTAATTTGTTTATCAGAATATCCTTGTGCCTTAAGAAAAGCCACGGTCTCTGGCTTTTTGATATCTGTTATCATTTCTTTTTTATAGAATTCTCCAAATGCATCGTCAGACATTTTATACTTCACATCCATCCATATGGAATCTAATAACTTCTGTTCATTTAAATCATAATAAGGCCAATCCCTATCACCTACTAAATATCGCTCCACCTCAACACTTTGACCTTCACTTAAATTTAAATATTCGGTATAAACGGCCGTTATAGCCCTTGCCTCTGTTTTATTAATCCCTAAACCCATTTGATCAAATGTGAATGGTACAACCTGTTCCTGTAACGTTAGCGTTTTATTTTGAACATCAATGGCACGATAAAATAAATTCCCAGCCCAATCCAACATAGAATTTGATAATCGCCTATTAATACCTAAATCATACAATTCTCTGATCGCTTGAGGACGCCCTATTTTCTTTAATAGATAATTCGAAACGATGCCTTTGACAGGATCAATCAAGGCTTTCTCAATGCGATAGTTCAAATTGGAATCATTCTTCTTACGCAGATATGCGCCCCATTCATCTCGCATCTCTGTCGCTACCTTCACCGCCATCTCTTCCATTTCCTGCTGACGCTTCTTAGCCGCCTCTTCTGCAGGTGTTGCCATGGCTGAATCGGGTTTTGTTACTTTATACACATGCCATCGATGCGCCGTATTGCTACCTTCTTTATCTAAATTAAAAACATAGCCTTTTTGTTTAAATGCCTCAATCACTCGATTTGTTCTATCAAACTCTTCTCGTTCTCCTGAAATATCACCATTTTGATATGTACCCCAGTTGTACCAACCCAACATCAAATAACCATCGTCTTTTAACGCATCCAACGCGGCTTGCATCAGGTCGAGCTTTTTCTCATAAGGAATGCTTGTTGTAAATGCCGACATTACCGCCATCATGACAACAACATCTTGAGAACGTTTTGCGATTTTGCTCTCGCTGGTAAACTTTTCTTTGAAATAATCGATCTTTCTAACCTTCTTCCAAGGAGATTGATCCAGCACCGTATCCCATGCATTCCAATATGGCTGAAATAACGTCACATGATGATCGAGCGCAGCAAATAATAACTCGACACGCACCTGTTGCTTGCCATATCGAAATTCTTTTTCTGGTGTTGCCCCAATAGCCAAGATGTCACTGCCATTTTTTAGATCTAGCGATTTGATATAATTAACAAAACTCATCTCTTGTTCACTTAAACCCAAAGCAACTCTCATCAATAAAGAAGCCACTTCTAGCTTTACCTTAATTACCATGGCTTGATCGAGGGGTTTAACTTGAGCATTATTAACAACTTGCATCATCGTCATATCCATCTTCATACCGCCAGAAAAATACTTTCTAGGTCCAGACACGCCAAGCGTGTCTGTGTCTTCTTTAATATAGTTATACGCGCCTTTTTTAAATGCTTCTAAGTAACGTGCGTAGATCTTTTGTTTTTCTTCTGGATCATCTATATTGACGCCGGCTATCCGATTTTGATCAGCATAAACTTTGGATAGGATGCTGTTTTTGATTTTCTTCTTATACCATGTTGCTAAGATCAAGGCATTGTAGACTTGACGCAATTGGGCAAAATTGGCGCCTTCGTTGATTTCTTTGGTTAATTGTGGAATGACCACATCTTTGATGATTTGATTATTGTTTTCTTCAGACTTATTACGTTGATTGGCTAAGTAATCTTGTTCTGTTAAAACTTTAAGCGAGGATTCAACAACATAGGCTGTACCTGCTTTAGCATTCTCGTAAACTACAGCCTTATTGGGGACAATCCAAACTTTATTAAATGTATTGATTGGGATATTCTTATTCGCGCTTGTGGCATATACACGGCGCCAGAATTCTTTACCTACAGCATCTTCAGGATAAATCAGCGACGCGGTGATTTGTTTTAAGATGTAATCTTGCGCCAAAAGGTCGCGACCCATTTGAGTTTGACCAAAACCGTCTGGCACAATGCGATCTTTTTCATAGGGACTTAAATTAACCCACATGTCTTGTTCGGGTGTGGTTAAAGCAGCTAAGAAATATTTAACCAAGGTATTGGCTTGAACATTGTCTTGGCCATGTTCCATAATAAAATCAAAACGGAACGGATTATCCTTAAAAACCTTCATACCTTTAAGGATTGGAGGATTGACCGAAGGACTTAAATGCACCATGGTTCCAGGCAGCGGTAAACCTGCCTGACCGGCAGGAAGGACCAGCTGATCTGCATGGAGTTGCGGACTTTGCATTAAAAGCACACATAGTATTAGGGAAAACAGCTTTCGAACCATCCCAAAAGATACCACATTATATAAATATAGGCAAATGGGCATTTTTCAAACAAGCCCTTGTCAAAGCGGCCCGCTTCCCTTATAATTGCACAATTCTTTAACATGCAACTTAAACTGAAGGAACTTTTATGCTAAGCATTTTACGCCACAAAGGTGTTTCACGAAAAATTTTATGGGTTGTCGCGGTCATCATCATCCTGTCATTTGGTGTTTTTGGTACCGCCTACCGTTTAGATAACAATATCAATACCGCAGGCAAAGTGTACGGCAAGTCCGTTAACTTGCGTGAATTTGAACGTGCTTATCTTGATAGCCGTGACCAAGCCATCATTTCCTACGGAGATCGCTTCTTTAAGATGGGACAATCCATTGATTTTGAACGCGAAGCTTGGACCCGCATCATTTTGTCACGTGAAGCCAAACGTCAAAATATCACCGTTAGCGACAAGGAAGTAGTCGAATACATTGCTACTATGCCTTTCTTCCAAACCAACGGCAAATTTGATCAAAATGTTTATGAACGCATTGTTGAAAATGCTGGGATTTTTGATCGTAAGGTCAAAGAGTTTGAAGCAGGCGCAAGACGTTCTTTGATCATCCGTAAATTGCTCGACAATGTTGGCGGAAATGTGACATTTACCGATGCCGAACTTAAAGCCGAATACATCAAGCGTAACGAAAAGATCAAGTTAAGTTATGCCCTCATCTCACCGACGGATTTCTTAAGCTCGATCACGATTTCTGACGACGATGCAAAAAAATACTATGATGCCAACAAAGAATCATTCCGTGAACCACCCATGGTTAATGTTGAATATGTCCATTTGTTATACCCAGAAAAAGCCGATGATAAGAAAAAGCAAGCCATCAAGGATGCTGCCGCAGCCATCAGTCATGAACTAACACCTAAGGCTGATTTTGCTACCATCGCAACCAAACATGGTCAAACACTTCAAACAAGCGGATTCTTTTCGCAAGAACAACCCCTATTGACCTTTGCTTGGTCACCTGAATTTGTCGATAAAATCTTTGCCATGAAACAAAATGAATCAAGCTCCCCAATGGAAGCACCCGATGGCTGGCAGGTCATTCGCATCAAAGAAAAACGCGCCAGCGCGACCCCAGAATTTACAACCATCATCGCAAAAGTTAAAACTGTTGCTACCAATGCCAAAGCGTATGAATTAGCCAAAGCCAAAGCTGCTGCTAGTTTGTCGACGATCAAAGAACGCATCAAGAGCAAAGATTTCAAGAGCATTGCAACAGAGCTTAACTTGAAATTGGATGAAACAACCGCGTTTAGCCGTGGCGAATACATCAATGCACCGGGCTTAATTGCTGAATTCCAACAAGATAGCTATGCGTTAAATGATGCGAATAAATTAAGCGGTGTGATTGAAACCTCACAAGGGCCTGCCATTGCCTATTTAAGCAGCAAGGAAGCCATTGATGAAAAGAAATTTGATATTGACCGTGAAGACTTCAAACAAATGGTGAGCGCTCAAAAGCGTAATGAAAAAATCGGGATGTTCGTTAACAAGTTAAAACTGGAAGCTAACGTACAACCCGATTTAAAGAATAAGATCGTTTACCGTTAATTCTTTCTCTCGACGTTATAAATGCTGTCGACATTGCCACCAAATTCATGATCAACAGAAACAACAACGCCCTTTTCATCTAGATAAAAGATGGTTGGGACACCTTGGATTTGATATAGATCCTGCAAGCTATTGTCTGGATCGACAAAAGAATCTAAGAAGATCGTGTTAAACTGCAAGAAAGCTTTCACCTGCCCAATAGATTCTCCCAAATCAACCAAGATGACGGAGTATCCACGACGCTTTAAAGATTCAACACTATTATTTAAACGTGTTATTTGTTCATGACAATGTGGACACCACGTGGCCCAGAAGAACAAAACCGCCTTCTTACCCGCACGCGCCTCAGACAGTTTCTTTGTACCATTATAAATTGTATCTAGGACAAATTCCGGTGCTACGGTACCGATCATAGGATCCTGTTTAGGCTGACGTTCAGCCATGGCAAACGCGGATACAGGCATCATTGCTACCATCATCACAACCAAAAACTTTAACATACACTCTCCTTTAACCAACTTAAGTAAAATTTCTCACCAGCAACAATAGGCAGCGCAATGATCTCTGGAACTTCATAGCTATGCATTGATTTTACCTTCTTGGCAACAGCATGAAACGAAGTTTTTTTAGTTTTTAATATGAGTAGTACTTCTTTGGATTGCTCGATCTTGCCTTTCCATGTATAGATCGATGTAATTTGTGGCACAACATTCGCGCAGGCAATGAGGCGGTCTTTCAATAAGGCTGTTGCGATCGTTGTTGCTTGACGCTTGTCTTTGGCGGTAACATAAATAACAATGTATTCATTTTTCATAGAAGCATCATCAGGGAAATCATGCGCCCTGCTTTCTCTTTATCTCGTCTAAAAGAAAAATAGTTGCGGTTGCAACACGTGCATTCACCGCTGTCCGAAATTTGCAATGGGTTTAAACCAAGTTGCCTAATTTGACGGAGATTCGCTTGAATGATATCAACGCTAATTGTTCCGTCGTCATTATCAATGACATCTTGTGGAAAATACGCTTTGAATTCATGCCCGACTTTGTAGCAACATGCATGGATCGCAGGCCCTAAATAAACCCATAGGTCATGCCACCTGCAATCATAGTGTTCTTGCATGGCAAGGATGGTCTTCTTGGCGATTTCTTGATGCGTCCCTTTCCATCCAGCATGAGCGAGGCCAATGACTTTCTTGGCTGCATCATAAATAAAGACCGGCACACAATCCGCCGTGCGTATCGCGATAGGAACATGCTTTCTGTTGGTAATATACGCATCGGCATCATTTTGATCGCGGCAGGACGTCGCATCGCCTTTGACAATCAGAATGCCATCACCATGAACTTGTTTGCGCCAAAATACGTGGGGAATGTTATGTCCGGTTTGTTCTTTTAAATATATTTGTTGGGAAATAGATAAAGGGGCATCAAAGTCCGTCGGGGTAAAATCCATCGACGCATCTGAAATAAAACTAACTAAGCCCTTATGCTGATGGAACATCGAGCGCCTTATTCTCTACTAGAGGAAGTTGGCCTTTTTTATATTCATCAATGCTTTTAATCTTGCCGTCTAACTGCTTAAAATTCTTATCTAAGATGTCTTGGTATTGGGTGTTGAGCTTGGTGATCGCATCACCCATGGTTTCAAAACGGACTTTAAAGGCGGCATAATATTTAGAGAATTGTTCAATCAAACCAATGATCTCTTTTAAATCTTTTTCATATCGAAAATTCTCATGCGCCTGACGGATCACGCTTAACATCGCATACAAGGTAAAGGGCGAACATAAGACCACTTTTTGCTTTAAGGCCAAATCCATAAGCTCAGGCATTTTTTCTTGGATGAAACCAAACACTTGTTCATTGGGGATAAACAGCAGAACGAAATCTAAGGTCTTCTCCGAAGCATTGATATAATCGCGGTTCTGTATTTCCTTGATGCGCTCTTTAACATTTCGGATAAATTCCTTTTGATACATTTCTTTTTGTTCTATCACCGCAGCATTGACCATGTGCAAATAATTATCCAATGGAAATTTCACATCCATATTGATCTTATGCTGGCTTGGCAGAAGAAACGTAAAGTCTGGCTTTGTCGACGATGTGTTAGCTAATTGCTTGGTGTAATTGATATTCTCAATCAAACCAGCGTATTGGATAATGTCTTCGGCCATGCGTTCGCCCCATTGACCGCGCAACTTTACATTACCCAAAATATTATTTAAGTGATTGGTGCTTTCTTGAAGACGCAGTGTGGCGGCGGAGGTGTTCTTTAACTCTGTTTCTAAATTACCGTATTTGCGGTTGCGGTCTTCTTCGATTTGACGCAACAATTGCTGGTACTTCTCTAGTTGCAAGCTCAATGATTTTACTGTTTCATCAATTTCCTTTTTGCGCACATCCATCTGAGCAATGGCTTTATACTGCATGACCTTCATATACGCCACAACCCCGATTGTAATAACCACCATCAGCGCAGAAAGGATCCAAATCATGGTAGGCTCTCCCATTTAACCACATTGCCTCGGGCATCATAATAAATATGCACCTTGCCTGGGCTGTTTTTTTGAATGGCATAGCGGTATAAGGCTTGCACGTAAATCTTACCTTCTTCGACCACATGTTCTAAGATGATCGGCGGGCCAAAGGCTTTTTGAATGTCGTTTTGTGTCTTATATTGTCCCATTTTTCCGTCGGCAATGGCTTGTTTCATGCGGTCAAAACCTGCGTTGACTTTTTTAACCAAGTCTTCTTGCGCTTTCTTATCTTGACCAAAATCTTGAAGCACCATCACTTGATCTAAATAAGGCAACATTTGAATTTTTGTGCAACCATTGCAAAAAAGCAATAACACAAATATCAACCATCTCATTTGCTGATCCTTTGTTTTTCTTCTTGTAAACGATCAATGGTAACGGCAATGTCCCGCTGGCGTGATTGAATTTCTTTTAAACGCACACCATATTCTTTCATCATCTGTTGATCGCGACCAAACGTATCACTTAAATAACGAGACTTCACATAGCTCTCGGTTTCCAAGTCTTGTTGCTCTTTTTCCAGAGCCTTGGTTTCTTTTTTAATGTCTTCGAGACGACGCATAGCCGCTTTATGTTTTTCTTGGGCTTCTTTTAAATGCGCAGGCAAATCATCTTTTTGTTTAGCTTTTTGCATGTTTGATGCAGCCATGGCCTTAGCGGCGGCTTCATTGCTTGCATGCGCGGCGGTGATACCTGCCTTCTTTTCTAAATAATAATCCAAGTTACCATGATAATTCTTTAACTGCCCGTCATTGACTTCCACAATATGATCGGCAATTTGGTTTACAAAGAATAGATCGTGGCTGATAAAACACAACGTACCTTGATAATTTTTAAAACATGACGTCAAGGCTTCAACCCCATCGATGTCCAAATGTGTTGTTGGTTCGTCTAAGCAAATAAAGTTAGGCGGATTGATTAACAATTTAGCCAAGATCAAACGGCTTTTCTCGCCCCCAGATAAAACATTGACGGGTTTAAAAACATCGTCGCCTCGAAAGTTAAAAACGCCAAGCAACGTACGCGCTTGTGCTTGAGGCACACTGCGGGTGGTTGCCGACAACAATTCTTCTAACGCGGTGCGATTAGGATTTAAAACATCTAAACGTGTTTGAGAGAAATACCCTAGTTCCACCTGATGGCCTAATTTGCGTGTGCCGCTATCAAATGGCAAAACACCTGCGATCATTTTCAATAAAGTTGATTTACCTGCACCATTTGGCCCAACCAGACATAGTTTCTGCCCCTTGGTGATTTCAAAATCTAAGTTGTCATAAATTTTCTTATCGGGATATGATTTGCAAATCTTGCTCATGGTTAAGACGGTATAACCACTCTCAATGGTGGCAGGAAAATCAAAGTCACGGATGGAATGTTTTTCCTGACGGATATCAAAGTCTTCGAGCTTATCTAACATTTTGCGTTTATTACGTACAGCCGCTGCACGATTGGGCTGAGCATGAAAACGTTCGGTAAAACGCTCTAATTGCTGACGTTTTGCGTCGATCACTTTTTGTTGTTTTTCCATCGTGCGATTACGAATTTCTTTGGCTTCTTCATATTCCTCGTAATTACCTTTGATCTTGGTCATCTTGGCATCTTCTAAGATGATTGTGTAATTGGTAACATCATTTAAGAAAGTTTTATCGTGGGAAATAATGATGAACGTGCCATTATATTCTGCCAAATACCCTTTGAGCCAAATGGTTGCTTCCAAATCAAGGTAGTTGGTTGGCTCGTCGAGTAAAATCAAGTCATATTGATAGGTCAAGAGCTTAGCTAATTGCGTACGCATTTGCCAACCGCCGGATAACTGATTGATGGGCTTATGGAATTCTTTTTCCTTAAACCCAAGACCACTTAAAATCTTTTCAGCCTTATGCTCTAAATCATAAATACCTTTTTGTTCTAAGAGTTCCAGCAAATCCCCATAACGTGGGCTATCTGCTTTATTGTCATCTTCTAGCTTGTGTTTCTCCGTCAATAATGCACGAATCTCATCATCACCCGAGGACACTTCTTCCAACACCGTGCGGTCGGAGGCATATTTTGCTTCCTGCGCCATATACCCAATCTTAATGCCCTTTTGAATTTGTACTTGGCCAGAAGTTGGCTCGATCGTTTTTAAAATAATCCCAAACAACGTCGACTTCCCCGCCCCATTAGGCCCCGTCAAACCAATGCGTTCATTGGGAAAAATACTCAAAGACACATTATCGAGCAACATGCGCTCGTCGAAGTTTTTACATAAATTTGTTACCGTGATCATGTTAGTCTTTCTTTCTCATATACCACGGATCTGCATCATATTTATCGACTCCCGTGGGTTTGATCGTGTTTCTTGTAATGACGACAAAAGAAATATCGCCATGATGTGTTAAAGTAGGCTCACCTACCCCTAAAGATGTACCGGCGCTGATGACCAATTCTTTATTTATCCATGAATCCCAGTCTCCTGATTCTCCTTGGGCATAACGATAGATGGCCAGTTTACCGTCCGCAGGATTCAATGCGGATAAATACAACCACCACTTGGTTCCATCAAAATATAAATGCGGCTGATGCTCTGTTGTAGGCGTATTAACACTTGCTACGGGTGCAATCATGGCCCATGTTTTACCGTTGTCTGTACTGGTTGTAAAAAATATATCTAGTGAAGCACTTCGATTCTTGCTATCAAAGAATAAAACCAATTTGTTAGGATCGTTGTCGTCATAACGCTCAACATGTGGATTCTCATCAAAATATTGTGCAGGACTAATGGCAAAAGATAATACGTGTTCACTGCCAGCGGCTAACTCTCGCCCAACATTGCGCAAGATCCTTATCTTAGGTGCATAATAAACACGATCTGTGTCCTCGTCGGTATACACAAAAATATCAAACTTGGTTGGGTCTTGCTGATTTAAGATTCCTTGCGGCGCGGCATCGTTAAATAATTGTTTTCGTGCATTGCTTAATGTCCATGACCCAAAGGCATCATTGACACTCGTGCGCGTACTATATGCAATATCGGAATGCATCCAATCGGTTTTAATACCGCTACCAGCAGGTGCAGATAAATCTTGTCCTATGCTTGGTCCTCGTTTGTAACGAAAAAGATTGGGATTAGCTTTTCTATCTTCAACGGTACCTTTAAATAAATCCATCGGGATATATTGTGTATAAAGCGTCAACCCGTCGCGGGTAATACACGCACCATCTTCCCATGCTAACGTTGAAAGCGGCTGACGATATGGCGCATCATACGCTGATGGAAGATTGTTATTTGGCTTCTGTTGTTGTTTGATGGCATCCCAACTAGAAACAGTGACTTTCCCACCTGCAAATAGAGGTGTACACACCAGACAAGCAACAATAGCAACGATGACATATGAAACTTGTTTCATTGGATTTTATTCTCCCGTTTTAATTGTTTTACTTCTGCTAATGTTAATTCGCGCCATTTACCTAGAGCTAAATCATTTAATCCCAACTTACCAACCGCCACGCGTTTTAAATATAAGACCTTGTGACCGACTAAATAAAACATGGTCCTAACTTGGCGTTTGCGACCTTCGTGGATGGTGATGCTAAGTGTTGTTTCCCCGTTATTATAGCGAACATCAGCGATTCGGCAAGGAGCGGTTTTGCGGCCCTCCATGATTATGCCGGCCTCTAATATTTTCTTGTTCTCTGCCTTTAATTCACCTTTAAGGCGCGCGACATAGGTTTTATCTAAATGAAATTTAGGATGTGTTAACGCTTGAGCCCATGCGCCGTCATTGGTAAACAACAATAATCCTTCGGTGTCACGGTCCAAACGTCCTACCGGCGACAAGTGACGCATGCTGGAGGGCAACAATTCCATAACAGTCTTCTTCGCATAAGGATCGTCCTTGGTTGTCGTGTAGCCTTCCGGCTTATGGAGCATCACATAGGTGTATTGTTTAGATACAATAAGCTGACCGTCGACCGTAATCTTCTCTTGGCCTGTGACATCGACAGATGGCTCTAAAATAGTTTTACCATTGAGTTTAACACGGCCATCCTTAATTAAATCCATGGCATCTCGACGGGAACAAACCCCATTGTGGGAGAGAAATACTTGCAGGCGCATATTATTGTCGCTGCCTTATGGCTTCGAAAATCAAGACGGCAGCGGTTACAGAGACATTGAGTGAATCTGCTAAACCACGCATGGGAATCTTGACATTGACATCACAATGCTTTTGCCAAAAATCACTTAAGCCTTCATCTTCACTGCCAAGCACGATCCCAAGCGGGCCTTTTAAATTGGCTTGGGTATAGGTTGTCTTTGCCCCAACCACAGCGCCAATTGTTTTAATCTGGTGGGCCTTTAAAAATGTGGCAATATCGTCATTGCTCGCGCCCACAACAGGCAAACTAAACACCGTCGATACACTAGCGCGAATGACATTGGGATTATAAATGTCGGTCTTTAGATCGGCAATCAACAGCGCATCAACGCCTGCACTATCGCACGTACGCATGATGGCGCCTAAATTACCTGGTTTTTCAACTGCTTCTAAAATGACGACCAAAGGATTCTTAGGTAATTTTAGATCAGCCAATGTCTTAGACGGATAACGGGCGACCGCAAGCACACCATCTTTGCGATCACCAAAACTAACCTTCTCAAAAACTCCTTGAGACACTTCGACTAAATCATACCTGGTTTTAAAATCTAGTTTCTCTTTCAACAAATCTGGGCAATACACCATGTGCTCAATTGTTACACCTGCATCGATGGCACGTGTGACTTCGCGCAAGCCATCAATGATGGTCAATTGCTCTTCCCGACGATGTTTGGCATCACGCAAGGCAACAAGTTTTTTAACAAAGGGGTTTTGAAAACTTAGGATCATCATAATAAATTTAACTTCTCTAAAAATAATCTAAATTCAGCCATGGTTTTTTCACTACGTGCCATTTGCAGCTCGTCGTGATCGCCGGTGGCTTTAATAAATACCTTTGGCTCACCGGCCGCCTCAAATAGTTTTACACCCATCGCATATGGAATGGTGTGATCAGCGGGACTATGGATAATCAACTTTGGTGCTTTAATGGCCTTGATCTTCGTGATGGAATCAAATTTAAGGCGCGTCATAAACGCCGGCAAATACGGATAATAGGCTTTGGCAACTTCCTTCGCTGATGTGATGCTCGAATCAACAATCAAGGCAGCACATGGGCGTTTAGAGGCCGTATCAACAGCAACAATGCCACCTAAAGAACCGCCATAGAGAATGATGCGATTTTTATCAATGACTTTGCGGGTGACTAAATAATCGTAAGCAGCTAACCCGTCGGTATAAATACCTTCTTCTGAAGGGAAACCCGTACTATTGCCATAACCTCGATAATCAAAAAGCATGACTGAGAAACCTAGGTCATGAAAGAACTTCACCTTCATCAATCGATCGCTCATGTTACCACCGTTGCCATGGGCATATAGGATGGTTGCGCCACCCGTCTGACCATGCACAAACCATGCATTGATGCGCTTGCCATCTGGCGTATCGATATACACATCTTCAAATTCCAACTTCAATGCGGCGGGTGTTTGGGTGATGGTCTTCACAGGAAAAAAGACGCCGTCACTCTCTAAATAGCGGATCACCTTCCACAGGGCAACAACAATGATGAGTGAGGCAACAAGTAACATGATGTGGGTGCTTTGAATTTTAAACATAACGCATCGGAATTAAGGAAACCATCAAGCGAATGGCCTTGATCACATCTTCAATGCGACAAGGCTTAGCAATATAATGATCCGCGCTTAAATCAAAACCTTGTTTTAAATGATTCGTCTCGTCGAGAGCGGACACCATGATGATAGGCTGCCATTTTTTCGGTGCGGGATTACTGCGTACGCGTTTTAGCACTTCCCAACCATCCATCTCAGGCATGGTCACATCTAAGATGATGACATCAGGCTCTTCGCTTTGAATCTTTTCCCAAGCTGTTTTACCATTATTAACCGCAATCACGCCATAGCCCGCATCTTCGATCTTGCGTGCCATGATTTCTAAAATGCTTGGTTCATCGTCAGCTAATAAGACTTTAATCGCGGACATGATTTATGCTTTCCTAGCAGAAGAATAGTTTTTCAAATCGTACTGAATAGCGGTTTGCGGCATCACAATACGCTCAATATCAACTTTTGCTTTCGCGAAGAAATCTTCGGCCATGGTGTCATGAAATTCTGAGAAAATGATAACACGCTTAACACCAGCGGTGATCAAAGCCTTGGCACAGGTGGTGCAAGGCATATTGGTGATATAGGCACTAGCCCCTTCAACGGCATTGCCACGACGGGCAGCTTGGATCAAGGCATTCATCTCAGCATGTACGGTGCGCACGCAATGATTATCAACAATCAAACACCCTGCATCTTCACAATGTTCATCCCCTGGGATTGAACCATTATATCCCGTTGAAATAACACTCTTGTTCTTCACGAGAACACAACCGCAATGCATGCGTGGGCAAGTGGCACGTTCAGATGCCAACATCGCTAACTTCAAAAAATATTCATCCCAATTTGGTCGCTTCATGAATAACTCCTTAAGATTTTTACCATCTTATCAAAATGCACGACACTCGGCAATAAACTTACCACCACATAACCGCTCTCTGGAAAATCAAAAAAGAAGCCTGGGTGCACGAGGATTTGATGCTGTTTTAACAGATCCAAAACAAGGGTTTCCTCTTGAACATTTGGCATAGCAATGATCGCATACCACCCACCCTCAACATCTAACACATTTAAACCTGACGCCTTGATCGTCGCTAAATTTACCCTTACCCTATCCTTGATCTGATCTTGTATCAAAGCTGCTTGACCCAGCCACATTTCTGCTGCATGTTGCACGGGTGTATTGACTGATAAATAGGTATCGGCAATAATTTCAAGACGCGTCAAAGCTTCTTTCACATGTGCCTCGGGGCCGCTGGTTAAGATCCAGCCTAATTTCATTTGCGGCAACGCCAAGGTCTTAGAGAGACCACTTAAGACAAATGTTAAAACATCCACATTATTTTTAAGCGAGACAAAATTACCTTCCTGCAAACGGTAATCCATAAACACTTCGTCGCTAATAATGGCGAGATGATGTTTCTTACAAAACATATTTAACAAAAACAGCTCTTCTTCTTTCAGATAAGAACCCGTAGGGTTATTGGGATTGACCAACACAATTGCCTTGGTACGCGGCCCAACTAAGTTTTCTAAAACATCAAAATCAATGGTCCATGTGCCGTCATATTTAAGAGGGTAATAATCATAGGTAGCATCGTTTAATTCTAATAAAAATTGAAATAGCGGATAACTTGGCGCTGGGATTAACACATGATCGTCGGGATCTAGCAATAAACGAAATAAGAACGAATATGATTCCGAGGTGCTTGCTGTTAAAAGAATCTTGGTTGGATCAAAATCACAAAATTTTCCAACTGCCGCTCGTGTGCTGGCCAAACCCGCAGCTTGCGGGTCATAGGTTAAATTTTCAGGGGATGCCAACGCTGACAGCCACGGTGTAGGATAAACAAAACCACAACGGGTAGGATTTGATTCCGTCGCATCAATCACATCGGCGCCGCTGCTACGTAACACTTCTAGCGTTTGATGCAGGTCATTTAAGGCTTGATCCCATTGTGTGCGCTTTGAAAACATTATTTCTCTAAAGCCTTATATTTGCGCAACAACTCATCGTATTCTGATTTTGCGACCCATTGGACATCTTCACGACGCTGCTTCAACTCTTCGTTGACCTTGGTCAAATCTTTGACTTGCGACTGCAATTGCTTAACCGTTGTTGACAACGACGATGCATTAACTGTTGCTTGACGCTTCTCTTCTTGAGTTTGATCAAACTTTATTCTTAGCTCTTGTAATTCTCGTTCAAATTGCAGACGCAGCGAATGTTCTTTCTCTAAATCTTTCTCGGTGCGCATGATTTGCTCTCTTAACTCTTTTTCATGATGACGCGCTTTTTCTAAACCACCCTGTTCTTTTTCACGCCAACTCTTTTCCAAAGCCATCTTATCGATCATCGCACTTACATGTTCTTTCTGTGCTTCAATGTCTTTAAGCAACTTCTTTTCATTCATCGCCATTTTCTCAACATCACCCAACAAGGCATTATTTTTCTTCTCCCAGCGAATGGCAATTTCTTTCCAATCTTTGGCATCAGGGTCGGTTGGTAGCGCGACTTTCTTTTCCTTTTTGCGTTTCGCCGCTTGGTCTGCGGGTAACTTATAAATCATAAACGCAATCAATAATAAAACGGCCACAATGGCCCCAATCATCCACAACATACGCGTTTCCTTACTTTATTTGTTTTAAATGTTCTTGGGCAAGCTTGAAATTTGGGTCAACCATCAATGCTTTTTCAAAATATTCGATGGATTCATTTGATTTCCCTGTCTGCACATAAACAACGCCTAAGTTATCCCATAATCGAGGATCGTTGGGATCAATATCAATGGCTTGGCGATATTTACGTTCTGCTAAATTCCAATAGCCCATGGCCTCATAACTATGCGCCCAATCAAACAAAATGTCTTTTTTGTAACGATCATAAAATGCCTTAGCTTGAGCGCCGACGGCCTTACGAGAATACCCATCCATAATAGCATAAGATTTCGCAAAATGCTCATTTGCATCCACGTAGTGATTATCAAAATAGTAGGCCCGCGCTAAAAGATAATGCCCCCTGCCAAACTCTGGCTCATATGCAACCGTGCGTTCAAACAAAATGATTTCACTGCGCCAAAACTCATTTTGTGTCAACGTGATAAAGAAGAAACATGTAACGAAGATTAAGAAAATTTGTTCCGTATGTTTGCGACAAAAGTGGGCAATGGTGCACACTAAAACCAACATAATACCTATCATCGGCACATATAAAAAGTGCTCCATGCTTAAGATGAGCGCATATTCATTCACCATGGGGACAATGTTTAACACCGGTAATAACGCTAAGAAAAAGAATGCTACCCCAAACCAAACAAAACGCAAATTAAAACGGATTAGAACTAAGAGGGCAATGCCTAGGCCTGCCCACCATGACCAATACGTCGCTAAAATGTCGGTTGAACGGTAATAATGCAAATCATAGGGTAAGATCAGCAATCGAATATTGGTTAACAAAACTTTAGCAATGGACAATACCCGCAATTTTAGCTCACCGGGAGAGGCAAAGATATCTGCCAAGACATGTGATCCGGTCAAATTTTGACGAATGATCAGAAAAATCACCACAACACTAGCAAAAACACCCAAACGAACAGCGTGTTTCTTGCCGCGATACCAATCCATTAATAGAAAAAGCGGCACTATCATGATCGCTTGCTCCTTGGTCATCAATGCAACAACCAGATAGAACACCGACGATATCGTACGATCTTTTAAATAAGCAATTAAACTTAACAATACAAAGAACGCCATGAGCACATTGGATACGCCCGCGACACATGCCACCGATTCTGTCTGTATGGGATGCACAACAAATAAAATGGCAACAGCTAATGCAACACCACGGTTGAATCCCAACGCTTGTATCAAACGCATGACCAATGCCCCGTTGATGCCATGCAGCACAATATTAAAAGCATGCCAACCCAACGGATTAAACCCATAGAAGAAATATTCAATGCGGTAAAGTAATTCTAAGACGGGGCGATAATAAGTATTTCCCTCAAAGGGCAAACCTGAGGGAGCAAAAAATACACGGAACATATCGCTAAAATGAGCGATGTTTGGATTCTTGAGGATTAAAACAATTTCATCATGAACAAACGGCAGGCTTAACGCATTAAAATATGCACATAAAGCAATTAGGATAAATCCAAGGTAGGCGATCATCCCCCGCCCCACTCCTTGGCTAATTGGGCTGTTCTAACTTTGACTTGTTCAAATTGGGCATCAATTTCTTTAACCAAATCCATCATTCCCGTCGTAGTATTAGACTTAGCTAATTGTTCCAATGCCAAACAAGAACCATAGATTTTCTTTGCGGAAATATTACCCGACGCGCCCTTCATGGAATGCGCCACTTCTTTGATTTTAACAATGTCATTGGCGGCAATGGCATCACCCAACGACTGACGTTTCTTCACAAAGTCATTTTGATAAATATCAAACAGCTCAACTAAGAGCTCTTTATCGTCTTGTACGCGTTCTAAAACTTCTGGCAAATCAATGATTTCTGTTTCCATTACCACTCCCTTACATGTTAAATTAACTTTGTTGTTGCGCGACTAAATTCACAATCTCGTTATACAGCACACTCCGATCAAATGGTTTTGATACATACCCGTCCATGCCTTCGGCAATATAACGTTCCCTATCACCGGCCATCGCGTTTGCTGTCATGGCAATGATGGGAATGTGCATGCCCGTTTGCTTTTCTTCCCGACGGATAACATGGGTTGTTTCGATCCCGCTTAATTTGGGCATAGAATCATCCATCAAAATCACATCAAAGGCTTGTTTGGCTAACAAATCCAACACTTCCTGCCCATCACCTACGGCGGTGGCTTTCCAGCCAAACTTTTCTAATGTCTTCATGGCAATGCGTTGATTTACAGGATCATCTTCTGCTAATAAGATGCGTAAGTTGCGTAATGTCTCAGGTAAGACACCAATATTTTCGAGTTCATTGCGAATATTATGTGCATGCTTGCGCAGCATCTCTGGATTAACCAAGAAAATGATCTTAAATCGAAATGTACTGCCAGCACCCTCAGCACTTTCAACAACGATAGAACCGCGCATCATTTCAACCAACTTCTTACAAATGGCCAACCCTAAACCTGTCCCACCATAGCGACGGGCGGTTGTATTATGCGCTTCGGTAAACACATCAAAAATATTGGGCAAATTCTTAGCTGGGATACCAATCCCTTGATCGATGATCTCAAAACATACCATGCAATCTTTTTCACGCAATGACTCAACCTTCACATTGACCGTGACCCTGCCCTTATTAGTAAATTTCACAGCATTGCTGATGATATTAACGAGCACCTGACGCAAGCGCACTGGATCGCCCATCATCAAACGCGGTAATTTTGGATCAATCTCCCAAACTAAATCAATGTTCTTATTGCGGGCAATGACCGACAACGCTTTACATACATTTTTAACAATATCCGTAACGTTGATCTCAATTTCTTCGATGACAACCTTACCTGCCTGTGCACGTGAAAGATCCAAAATATCATTAATCAAACTTAACAAATTATCCGCCGCATCTTTGGCAACGCGGATATTATCTTTTTGTTCTTCGGTCAACGGTGTATCGAGTGTTAAATCCATCATCCCAATGATCGCATTCATAGGGGTGCGCACCTCATGAGACATTTTGGCAAGGAAAACACTCTTGGCTTGATTAGCTTCTTCCGCCGCTAACTTGGCGGCTAATAATTGTTCTTCAAAAACTTTCTGACGGGAAAGGTCTCTTAAAATACCAATCGCGCCCATGATTTGGCCACGGGTATCTTTGAGCACCGTGATCGACGCGCTGACATCAAGCAGGGAACCATCTTTGCGAATAACCTTGGTTTGAATGTCAGACAACCAACCGGTCTTGCGGATATTAAGACCCCGCATGCGCTGCCACTCGTCGATAGGGTATAATTCTTTGACGCTCTTATTAAATAAATCGGTCTTGTCCATCCCAAGGAGCTTTTCCGCCATGGGATTCCAAGCGACAATGCGTTCTTCTTTATCAGTTACAGTGATTGCTTCAGGGGAATTTTCGAAGACGATCTTGAAGATCTCTTTGGATTCGGTGAGTGCTTGCTCTAAGTAATCTAATTTTTTCTTCATACGCTAATATTTAGATTTAACATCCTCGATTGCTTTACCCAATGCCGCGATGCGGTCTTTGACAAACGGGTGCGTCCGTAAAATCAATGGCACCTTAGACTTATCACTTGCTTCAAGCACATGAAACACTTGTATCATAGCATTTAAATCGTAACCGGACAAATATAGATATTTAATTCCTAACCGGTCTGCTTCGTACTCATCTTGACGGCCATACGAGGTCATGGCCAATTGCATAATGCCATCCGATCCAAGAGAAGCAATATTGGTTGCGCCAGGAACTTTCATAGACAATACTTGCAACGCCACATTGCGCACAACCCCATACCCCATCGCTGCCTGAAATTTTTTAATGGTATGCTTAGCAGAGCAATGCCCAATCTCGTGAGCAATGACCGCTGCAATTTGATCATCTGTTGTTAACTTATCGAATAATCCCGTATAAAAATAAATGTGCCCGCCGGGGGTTGTAAAGGCATTGACATCTTTGGATTCAACCAAATGAAAATGATAAGCATAATCTTGACGGTCGGAAATGCGCGCAACACGTTGGCCAATGCGCTCTAAGCGTTTTGAGGCAGGGGTGTCTTTTAAAATTTTATTTTTAGAGGAGAGTTCTCGATCTAGTTGATTGCCCATGTTCACCTCGGTTGAGGTGGACACAAAGATCATTTCATTACGGCCAGTCGCTGCATTGTAGGTAACACAACCACCAAGGCAGGATATCAGCAGCAGCGCAAATAATGCCTTAGGGATTAACGTTCGAATTTGACCACATGCTGCCACCACGTGTGACTGTCCCATGTTTTAACCTGAGCCCATAATACCTTAGCGGTTTTAGTTTTTAAATACGACGGTGCGCGATTAAAAAATGTTTTAGCAACAGGATACCCGTTATCCACATATTCTTTGGCTTGAAGCAAACATTCTAAGATGTCCGCATCACGCGTGACAATGCTCTCTTTGGTCTTTTGATCATCATAGTTCTTACGCAACGATCTAAGTTCACGCGTTACTTTTTCATCAAGCAATTTGATCTGATCTTCGAATACTTTTTTCTCAGCATCACGAAATTCAATGTAGTAATGCCCCATTTTGTGCAAATCATTGATGCGTGCTTCGTGAATGTCATTAAACAAAGCCATCACAACCGCTTTGTAAGGATCCACATCTTCTTTGATAGCAATATAAAAAGCAATGACCGCGCAACGAAAACAATGTTCAGCGACGGATTCTGGGTTTTCAATGCCCGCCACCCACCAGCCGCTGCGTTTAACGCGTTTTAGCAAGCCAGCTTCAGCAAAGAAATTAAGCGCGTTGACGGAGGGCTTCAACGCAGAAGATCGCAAGCGCGTGCGAGACATTGAGTGACATCCTTTCTTTCATGGGAATCATAACTTCACAATCAAGTTTCTTGCGAACCACATCACGGATACCTTTTGCTTCTGAACCAAAAACTAAGCCCAAAGGACTTTCAAATTTTACATCATATAAAGACTTTGCATCCACAATCGACGTGCCTGCAATCCAAAAACCTGCATCCTTGGCCTTTGTAATCGCATTGGCTAAATTAGAAACCTTGGCAATGCTTAAGAAATTCTCACCGCCACAGGCAACACGCAACACCGCCTCGGTCACACCAACAGCCTCGGTCGTCGGGATAACCAAATCAAAAACACCAAGCGCGCCTGCAGAACGGACAATGCCGCCTAAGTTTTGTGGATCGGTGATATTGTCTAAGAAAATTAGAATGCGATTCTTTGTTAAGGCAACCTGCAAAAGATCGTTAAAGTCTGCATACACAAAATCTTCAATCTCCGCCAAAATTCCTTGAGTGCTGGTGCTATTAGCCATCTTCTGAATCTTGGTATACGGCACAATCATGATGGGAATGCCATGTTGATGACATTTCTTTTGCACATACTCGTATTCGGCATGCCCCTCTTCGATGAATAATCGACGGATGGATTTAGGATTACTCTTGATGCGCTCTAAGACAGGATTCTTCCCTGATAATTTCATTTTTTTATTCCTAGCTTTAAATAAAACAACGGTTTAAGGATGCTCCACCAACTAAGGATGGGGATCATCTTGGTATAGCCGCCTAATTTCTTGGGCGGATAAATCTTTGTGACGCCAACTTCTTTAAACTTTAATTTTAACGTCGCTGCTTTCCATAAAATATATGGTTCAAGTTCGTAGGTATTGAGCCATTCTTGTGCCAAATTAATGCGGGCATCACTAAACATCGTCAAACGCATAGCACGAAAACCATTGGTCGTGTCTGTCACCTTAGTTCCTGTCAACAGCGTAAAAACATATGGATGCATGCGCGTTGCGAGCTTGCGGTAAAAAGGCATATCTCCGCCGGAACCATCTTTATTCAAATAACGCGACCCTTGGATAATATCAAAACCCTGATCGACGATCGGTTCAAGCAAGGCGGGGATTTCTTGAGGATTATCCTTATCATTGCCCGCCATGATCACGATGATATCATAGCCATTGTCCCGCGCATAAAAGATCGCGGTGCGAATGGCCGCGCCAACACCGCTACGTTGTGCGTGGCGTTTGGTCATCACCCCTTTGGATGCGTAAGATGCGATGACATCACTAGTTCCATCGTCGGAACCATCATCCATGACCAAATAATCAACCTTCCCATAAGCGCGACAATCTAAAAATCGCTCAATGACATTCTTAATCTTTATTTTCTCGTTATACGCAATGGGACAGACTAAAATTTTGGGGTTCATATCTTTTTGGCAGGATTTCCAACCACCGTCGTATGGGCTGCCACATTTTTGGTGACGACACTACCTGCGCCAACAACAGCGCCTTCGCCAATCGTAATGCCACACATGATGGTGGCATTAGCACCGATCGATGCACCCTTTTTAACTAAGGTTTTCTCTAAAACCCATGCATCTGTGCGACCGCTCTTAGGGTTGCGGTCATTGATAAATGTAGCCCCTGCACCGACGAAGACATTATCTTCTAAGGTCACCCCATCCCAAACACAGACGTGGTTTTTCAAGGTCACATGATTGCCTATCACAGCACCTTTTTCGATAAAGCAACCATCACAAATATTGCAATCTTGGCCAATGACAGCGCCCTCTAAAATATTGGCAAAAGCCCAAACACGGGTGCGATCACCTATTGTGGCATTGGGAGATACTAAGGCTTTTTCATGGGCTTTAAAACTCATAGCTTTACCATCGCCCCCTTTTGATTCATCGATTCACTGATCGCACATAAGGTATTAACCACATCATAGGCTCGACGGGCATTTGATAAAACAGGATCTGCGTTTTTCTCAATGCAATCGGCAAAATATTGCGCCTGCGCTTTTAATGGTTCATTAAAACCAATCTTTGGAATCGTGATGCTGCCTTCGCGCGAGAGCAATTGAAACTCGCCATAGGTTTCATAATACACATTGGTTTTCTCAACGTGTTTATCGTAGAGCTTGATGGGACCGTCGGGATCCAGATCATCCCACGCCAACATTTTCTTATCCCCAACAACCGTGATCTGGCGCACCTTCTTAGGATCTGCCCACGACACATGCACATTGACCATGATATTGTTGGGATAATCAAGCGTTGCAAACGCCAAGTCTTCTAACTTGCCACCCAAACATTTATGCCCGCGCGCCGATACAGATACGGGACAACTATCAAATAGGAAATTAAAAATGGAAATATCATGCGGCGCTAAATCCCACAACGCGTTGACGTCATAACGAAATGGCCCTAAATTGGTGCGTTCTGAATGGGCATAATGGATTTGTCCTAACTCACCATTCTTAATATATTCACGCATGCGCACAATGCCTTGGTTAAAGACAAAAATATGCCCAACCATCAACACCTTCTTAACCGCTTGCGCTGTTTTCTCAAGATCCAAACATTCTTCCGGGTTTAACGACAAAGGCTTTTCACACAACACATGCTTACCTGCCAATAACGCTTCTTTGGTCAAGGCATAGTGATAGTTCGTCGGTACTGCAATGACAATGGCATCAATGTCAGGGTTTTTAAGCAAATCTTTATAATCTTTGGTGGTTTTAATGCTGGGGAAAAGTGTTGCAATCGCAGACAGACGCTTATCATCCAAATCCGCACACATGAGCACGCGCGAAAACGCTGATGAAGAAAAAATACGAATATGATTCGGCCCCCAATGCCCCGCGCCGATAACACCGATAGAAATCATAGTGCCCATTATACTCAAAGATTTATTAATTGCAAAACATGAATGTAGTCATTAGAATTCATGCATGCCACAATTGAATTTCAAAAATATCGCCCTTGGCCTACTTGGTTTAAGTGTGGTGATTAGTTTAGTCCAGCTTGGGGGGAGAACGCTTCACGAACAACAATCTAAATCACAATTTGCCTTACATTCATTGGCATATCAATTCATACCGCTACAAGGCGTCTTTAAGAATATCGCTCGCGCTGGCTATTACACAGATAAGAACTTAGATATCCCACTCGTTGTCGCCCAGTATCAACAAGCGCAATATATTTTGGCTCCGACGGTGTTTGAAATCAACAATACAGATTTACCGTTAATCATCATGGATTGCTCTACCCCACAAGTGGCTATAGAAAAGATGAAAGAACTCAACCTTGTGCCATTGACGCAAAGCCCTACAGGACTTTTCTTAGCCGCTAACCCCAAAGGGAAATCATGACCCCCACAATGCTACAACCCTTACTATTGATAGCGTTATGGCTGGGCTTAAATGGATTTATTGTCTTTTTTCTACAACTGTGTTTCGGCATTTTTACACCATGGGTTACCGTTGTATCTAGCCTAATCACTTTAAGTATCATTATCTATAAATACAAAAAGGTGACAGTCACCTTTTTGCCTTTGCCTTGGTTCGTTCTTGGCATTATTGCTTTTTTCCTAACCATGCACTCGCTTTATTACCCACTCGGTGGTTGGGATGCTTGGTCATGCTGGAATTTAAAAGCTAAGTTTATATATTTAGGACATGAACGTTTTCGGGAAATGTTTGAACCTCAATTATGGCGCAGCAATACGCAATATCCACTGCTTTTACCGTCGATCAATGTATGGTTTTGGGATTTGGTAGGTGGCGCTCACACGTGGGGGCCAATGGTCATTAGCATCACGATCACCACGTTAACTGCCGCCATTCTATTATTTGCGATTCTTGAATTAACCAAGCATCTCGCAACAGCCATTATTTTTACCGGCGCTATCTTCTTGTTACCATTCAACACCACCTTATGCGCCGGTCAATATAGCGACATCTTAGTCGGACTTTATTTGCTGTGTGCGTTTATTTGTTTTCAAACGGATCATTTAAAATGGATGAGCGTTTTTCTTGGGCTCTTAAGTTTTACTAAAACCGAAGGGACTGTGGCCGCATTTATTCTAGGAGTGATGTTATTGTGGTATCATCGCGCCCGCATTAAAACATTTTTGCCTTACTTGATGCTTAGCATGCTGCCTGTCATCATCTTCACCTTATGGATGGCGCCGCACAACGAAGCCTTTGTTAATGGGTTAACCTCGTCGATCAAACCATCCACATGGCAACGCCTGCAAGTTATTCTGGCGTATCCACTCTTTGAAATCATTTCAATCAAATGGAATGGCTTATGGATCATTTTACTGACCATGATCGCTGTTTATTGGGGAAAGTTGACACAAAAAAGACTGCAAATATTTGGAATCTTCTTTGCAGTCTTTTTGGCTATTCTTTTATCTTACTACCAGGTCAATACCTTCTTTGACATCAAATGGTGGTTAGACACCACGCTTCATCGCATCTTATTTATGCTCATGCCGTCGCTATTTCTGTGGGTCGCTCTGGCGATTTGAGACGCGATGAATCGCGTCTCTACAGATGTTTTATTAAGGACGTTTGATTTTCTTGACTTTGTATCTCAAGGTGCCGGCAGGAACTTTAATCTCGAGTTTTTCACCTTCTTTATGGCCTAACAAACCTTTGCCAATCGGCGAAAAAACTGAAATCTTGTTTTCTTCGAAGCTTGCTTCTTCCGGAGAGACCAACATATAGGTCAAAGTTTCGTCATTATCCAAATCTTCCAAGGTGACAATCGCGCCAATGAAAATTTTATCCGACGGGATATTCTCATTCTCGATGATACGCACATTCGACAACTTACCTTCGAGTTCCGCGATCCTAGATTCATTATGTGCTTGCGCCTCTTTGGCGGCATCATACTCAGCGTTTTCCGAAATATCACCCTGCGCCCGAGCTTCGCCAATCGCTTTGGCGATCTTTTGGCGTTCCTTGGTCTTTAAATGCTCTAACTGCTCTTGTAATTTATTAAACCCTGCACGGGTTAAATAGACTTCATTGGCCATGATTTACTCCTTACATCGTTGCAATGGCTTTCATCATGATAGGCACAACCGCTTGTGCTTCATCTTTGCTTAAGCGTCCAAGCTTGGTATAGCTCCAATTACCGTCGATCATATTCTCGCGGGTGATTTGGAGTTTCTTAGGCGCCCCATTATATGAAAACACACCAACGGTCACGCGGGTATTTTCAAAATCCACCACTTCTTTGAATGTGGCCACATCTAAACTGGCATCGTAAGGCATTGTACTCTCCTTTTATTACATCCCTGGTAGATTCAAACCTGGGATGTTCCTCATTTTAGTCGCAGCAGCTTGCTGTGACTTTTTCACACCATTATTAAAGCTCTTTAACAAATCCATTTGAATGCGGTTTTTATTCGCCGCGGTCAACATGCTCTCATCGATGTCGATCGATTGCACAATTTGAGCGCCATTCATGACCATTTTAATCCCGCGCGCTTCATTGATCTCAATCAAGGTTGCTTCCAACTCTTTCTTGAGTTGATCCGCTTTCTTCTTTAATTCCATCAACTCTTTTACTTTATCAAACATTCCAAGCCCCCTAATCTAAAATATATATATACAGTTTACTTTTTATACAATAAATCTTAACCATTTGCAAGAATAACTCTACCTGAGCTTAGCGCTTAGGTCAAATAACGATTGAACCAAGAAATGCTTTAAAAAGATGATCGCAAAGAAAGCCACCATTGGGGATAAGTCAATCGGCAATGGAGGTAAGATGCGACGTATCGGTTCTAAAATTGGCTCTGTGGCTTTGTGTAAAAATTGTACCACTGGATTAAAAGGATCCGGATTAACCCAGCTGATCAATGCTCGGATTAATATAATCCAATAATAAATGGTTAAGGCAATATTGACAATTTGTCCCAAAGCACCAAAGAAATTCCCTAATACAAACATGCGCCCCTCCTAAAATATTTTAAACAAATTACCTTCAACCAACTTTTCTTCCACGCGGTTCATCACACGTTTGGCTTTGCGGGTCGCACTTTGCATATCACCCATCAAGTCATTGATCCCTTGAGACGTTTTTTGTAAAGAGACGGCGGTTTTTGTAATAACCCCTGCCATATCTTCCACATCTAACGGATCTTCCCCAATAATTGGCTCATTTAACTTAAATAATGGCACCGCATGATCTTCATTGATCTCAACCAACTTTTGCCCCAATACACCCTCGGTGCGGATGCTAAGCTTTGAACATTTGCGGAATTGGAATTCATATTTCTTAAAAATATCTAAAACAACCTTAAGGCTTCGGCCTTGGATGGGCTCATCTAAGAAATCAACTTCTTTAACCACGCCGACGTTAACGCCGGATATGCGGATGGGTGCGCCACCACGCAAACCACCAACTTCTTTAAACAAGGCAATGACTTCAAATTTTTGTTCGGTCAAACCGCGGTCAAGGCCAATGAAAAACACGCTGATCCCAATGAGCGCGATCCCGCAAACAAAGAATATGCCCGCCGCTGTTTTCTTAAAAGTATTTTTATTTTCCATGCATTGCCTTTCGTATTAAGAACGAATGAATTCTTTGATGAACCCTGCTGGGCTTGCCTTGATTTCTTCAACAGTGCCCATTGCCGCAATCTTACCTTCATTTAAAATGATCAATTTATCCGCGATGCGAAATGAATTATCAATATCATGTGACGTTATCAGCGTTGCAGCATTGATTTTCTTGGCCACATTGCGAATAACCGTTGAAATATCTCGACTACGGATCGGGTCTAACCCCGATGTTGGCTCATCGCATAATAATATCTTGGCGCCCAAGACAATGGCCCGCGCTAACCCCACACGTTTTTTCATACCACCACTTAATTGCGACGGTATCTTTGTATCAACATCTTCAAGATCAACCATGGCCAAGACTTCATGCACACGATCCGCTATTTTTGCCGCTGGCCAATCGGTATGCTCCCGCAAAGGAAAAGCCACATTATCAAAGACATTTAAAAAATCATACAGGGCGCCTTCTTGAAACAAATAGCCCATTTTTTTGCGCACTTCTAACAATTCGTCTTCTTTTAAACGACTTATATCAACCCCGTCGATCAACACACGACCTTGATCTGGGGCCATCAATCCAATAACATGTTTAAGTAAAACTGTCTTACCGGTACCGCTTGGGCCTAGAATAGTAACAATCGCACCGCTCTCCACACTAAAGCTCACATCGTCGAGGATTTGTTGATCGCCTAACTTCTTATATAAATGGTCAACTTTAATCATTTTTTGTGCGCACAAAATAACGAAACTTATTTTTAGCAAACTTTGTATAAATGCGTTGATATGGCTTCACATCTAATTTATCAACAAAGATTTGAACGCCTTTGTATTCGCCAATTTGGTAAACTTCTATGTCCATCATATTTTCCACATCGCGCATGGCATACCACTTTTGCCCCTCATAAAGGATCGGCTCACCATTGCGAATCCAGCCCGCTTCAATGGTTGGCGCGGCATAGCTTTGCAATTGACCATCGTTGCCATTATCCGTGTGGGCACACGACGTGCAGGACAAAACTATTAAACTTAAGAACCCATAAAAAAATTTCTGCATAATTAACCCCATATTGTTAATAGAATTTTTGTGAGTACCGCATTTGAAACAATGACCGCAATGTACGAATAGGCAACCGCTTGGGTGGTAAAACGCCCGACCCCCAGTGCCCCGCCCGTCGTGTAGAACCCTTTATAAACACATATCCATGCTATGATGATGGAAAAAAAGAATGCCTTAATAAGCCCACAAAAGAAATCAACGTAATTGATCGAACCAATCGTCTCATGCCAATAAAACGCACCTGGTAAATTGGCTTGGCTGACCCCAATCAAATACCCGCCAGTGATGCCAACCATCTCAGAAATAACCACCAACACAGGCACAACCAACATGCATGCTAAAAATCGTGGCACGACTAATAATTCTATAGGATTAACACCCATAGCACGGGTGGCTTGAATCTGCTCGTGTGTATTCATCGTACCTAATTCCGCCGTAATACCCGCCCCTGCTTTACCTGAAAAAATCAATGCCGTAAATACTGGCCCTAATTCACGCACCAACGATAACGCCACTAATCTTGGGATAAATTCTTTCGCCCCAAAACGTTCTAGGGTGACAAAGCCTTGCAAGGCCAACACTGTGCCGCTCGCTAATGATGTCAGGATGACAATGATAATTGATTGCACACCTTGTTCATACATCTGCGACATCACCTCAGGCCAACGCACCTTACCTTTTAATATCACACTCACAATCTCTCTTAAAAAGAAAATAGCATCGCCGATGCGCGCAAACTTTTCCGAGAAATTTTTTATCAGATTCTTCATTTTAACCAGAGCTTCTCAAATTCTTTGTTGATCTTCTGTGTTTGTGTAAGCGATATATATTTTGTCGACGGCTCTACTTTTCCCTTTCGAGATTTTCCAGAACTTGCCGATGCTTCAAATAAACTTGGTGCAAATTCTTTAACGGCCATGATGCTTGCGCCTTGAGCGCGTACGTACAGTGTGATGCCTTTATCATTACTAACAACAACAAACTTATGTTTATCTTTGGTGTGATCAATGACTGCTTTAATGAAGTCATCGGCGCTTTGATTCTCTGTAAAAACAACCTTGATGCTACCAGCCTCCATGCCACCAAAATGCGCTGGATTACCGTCGAACACAACGGTTACCAAATTACGTAAACTACCCTGTGGCCGCACCGCATGGATAAAGCGAATCAATCCTTCTCGGCCTTCTTGCAAAGAAAGATCAGCTAACCGCGGGGCTTGCTTGATTAAGTTGTACCCGTCTAACAGATAATGTCGCGACATAAAATATTCCGCCTAAGCAACCGACCACCACCATGAATGCAAAACTGATGAGCGATAACGTTAACGCGACGCTTTGAGTCACGCCGACCTTTGATAAGAAATACACCCACCCGAATTCTCGCACACCCAAGCCGCCGATCGACGGTAATGATGTGGCCACACAGACCAAAGGAGAAAAAATCATAAAATAATACAAATCAATATTCTGATGCAGTGCTTTAGCAATTAAAAAATAATCAAACGCTAAAATCGCTTGCGCAACCACTGAGATAGTAATTGTTAAGAGGGCTTGACGTTTTTTATTTTTAAGCAAAACCACGTCGTAATGTAGCTTCATCAAACCTTCTTTAAGTTTAGGCCAGCGACCAAAGATGCGGGTGGTCCATGAAAACACGCGATGACTAAATAAAACGGTGCCCAAGATCAACGAGAACATTGTCATGCCTAAGATCGACACCACAATCGACGGATCATCCACAATGCTGTGCCCGCCCCAGAATGCTAGAAAAGCAATCAAGACAATGGCCACAAAACCAATCAAGCGATCTAGCACAATCGACGCAAAAACTTTGGTCTTATGATCGGTTTCCTTGGCCATGCCAATGGCTTTGATTACATCACCACCGACGGAAGATGGCAAAAACAAACTGCTAAACAAACCAATAAAGAACCAACGTAAGGCACTTAACTTCTTAAACTTTAAGTTCATGGCCTTCATCAAAATCATCCAACGCCACCAAATGGCAAAGTTTAAGAAGAAATAAACAACGCCTGCTAAAAGCAAATAATTTAAGTCAGCCCCTTTGACCGCAATCCAGATATGCTTGTAATCAATCTTAAAAAATAACCAACCAAGCAACGCCGCACTTAAACCAAAACGCATGAACAACGATAAAAAGTTTTTAGCTTTTTCTTTCACGATCTTAAGGCCTCCCTGTATCCTTTTTCCGCAATGAAGGAACTGCGCACCAAAGGCCCGCTTTCCACATATTTAAATCCCATGCTCATCCCAAGCGCACGATAGCTTTCAAATTCTTCTGGGGTGACAAAACGATCCACCCGCACATGACGTTTTGCCGTCGATGGTGCTAAGTATTGACCGATCGTTAATATTTGACAGCCACTCTCCAGTAAATCTTGCATGAGCACTTTGACTTCATCTTGTGTTTCCCCAAGGCCCAACATGAACGATGATTTTACAAAACTTGATGTGGCTAGTTCACGAAAACGGCGCAAGACTTGCAATGAACGATCATATTGTGCTTGAGGGCGAACGGCATCCGATAAGCGGCGCACACATTCAATGTTATGGCTAATGACTTCGGGTGCAGCGGCGCTTAATATGGAAAGCAATTCTTCTCGTCCTGAAAAATCTGGGATCAAAACTTCAATCTTGGTATTTGGACTTACACGACGGATGGCTGCAATGGTTTGTGCAAAATGACCCGCACCTTCATCGGCAATATCATCACGGGCAACAGAAGTAACAACAACATAATTTAGTTTCAAATGTTTTACAGAAGCCGCAACATTATCTGGTTCGTTGACATCTAAGACTTCACCACGACCTGCGGGCACCGCGCAAAAACGACAGGCACGCGTGCATGTGCCGCCTAAGATCATAAAGGTCGCAACACCCTGCCCCCAGCATTGACCAAGATTCGGGCAATGCGCGCTTTCACAGACGGTGTGCAATTTAGCGCCACGCAACATGGCCTTCATCTCATTAACACGGTCCATGTCCGGCAATGGCTGACGGAACCACGTCGGTAAAATCGATGGCGATGTATTATTTTTTTCGGGTGTTTGGACGCTCATTATTTAATATCTTCTTTTGATCTGCAGGGGACAAGTAATCAATAATCAACTTACCCTGCAAATGATCAAATTCATGTTGAAACACTTTAGCGGTTAAACCTGATAACTTAGCGCGCACCAAATGATTTTCTTCGTCGGTAAACTCCACTTCAATGGCGGTAGCACGCTTGACATTCACATGAACATTGGGAATACTCAAACACCCTTCTTCCATGATCTCACCACCAGAACTCTTTAGAATTTTTGGATTGATCACCGCAAAAGCTTCTTTGCCAGTATCGACGACAAAGATCTGTTCTGCTATCCCCACTTGCGGTCCTGCCAAACCAATGCCTTTATGCGCTTCCATGGTTTCAAACATGGTGGCAATGAGCATGCGTTCAACAGCGCCGACAATCTTGACAGGCTTGGCCTTTTGACGCAAAATCGGATCACCCAAAACTCTTACCTTTAGAGAACCAAACATAAATTACTTTTTGATTTTATTGCGGCTATCGCAATAAATGATTTTAGGGTTTAATTGTTTGCCTTCGGTAACTTCAACAAACGCATAACTTAAAATGATCAGACGATCCCCCACATAGCCTTGACGGGCGGCAGGACCATTTAAACAGATTTCACCGCTGCCTGGTTTACCTGCAATCACGTACGTCTCAAGGCGAGAGCCTGTATTTTCATTTAAAACATGCACTTTCTCGCCTGGGATCAAACCCGCAGCCTTAATCAAGTCAGAATCAATCGTGATGCTGCCTTCATATAAAAGTTCTGCTTGCGTGACAGTGGCGTGACCAATCTTTGACTTTAAAACTTCAATCAACATAAACTTATCCTTATAAATGAGGTGTTAACTTAGCGAGTAATCGATCTTTAGGCATGGCCCCAACGATTTGATCCACAGGTTTACCACCTTTAAAGACCAATAATGTCGGAATGGACATGACGTTAAACTCGCCGGCTAAATCTGGCACATCATCCACATTGACTTTGCCAACCTTTAACTTGCCTTGCAATTCAACGGATAATTGATCGATGATCGGACCAATGGCTTTGCAAGGTCCGCACCATTCGGCCCAGAAATCAACCAACACAGGTGTGGTAGAATCCAACACCTCAGATTTGAAATTAGATGTATCTAACTTGAGCGCTCCCATATACTTTCCTTTCTGTGATAATACAAAACAACGCCAAGATAGTTATCTTGGCGTTTGTTACTCCTAATTATATTATTATAGATGATTTATATCAATGACTATTTGGTAATAGGGGACAAGCCTACCAAAGCACCAATATTGGTCACAGGTTCAACCTTCAGGATGACCGGTGTTAAGCTTTCTATACCTTCTTTGCGTATGCGTGCTATCAATGCTGCATTAAGCTCGAACTCAACTCCTTGCCCAACTTTACTAACATTCGTATTCTTCGCAGCATCCTTTAAATCAATACCTCCTGTTGGACTTGGCACACTCATGGCTGGATTTGATAATACAGAATACGTAAACGTTATCGTGCCACTACGGGGATCAACCACTGCTTTCTCAAATCGCTTAATACCATCAAAACGATTAGGCAACTCTTCCTGCAACACACGCCATACGTGACTATTTCTATATAAAGCAGTGACAGTAACTTTTAATTCACCAGGTTGAAACCAAACGACTGGATTAAAGATGCCACTCATATGTAAAAATCTTAATACATCGCCTCTTAGAGCTAGCATCGCCTTATTGCTAAATATTGACATGTCTTTCTTATTAAATTGACCAACAAATCCTAATGCCCTTTGTTTAATTTCATCCGAATAACCAGATTGCTTTATCAGGGGGCTATTAGGTAATAATATCAACTCTTGTCTTAACTGCAAATCTCGAATCATTTGATCATACATCTCAATATAAGCATAGTTATCATCCGGATGCTCTGCAAAAATGTTTAAAACTTTTCTATGTGAACTAAGGATCCTTTCTTTTTGACTAGACTTTAACATCACGAACAACCGAACAAGATAATCAATGCCACGCATCGCCTGATCATCATGCGTGACTGTTGGTGATAAAGCGGCTGCAGGATCAACCCCGCCGGAGAAATATTTCTTGGGCGCACCTTGTGGCGTTTCTTTTATATAGTTGAACACGCCTTTTTTGTAGGCCTGTAAGTAACGTTCGTAAATTTGTTGTTTGATCGTCTTATCGTCGATATCAATGCCTTTAACCGTGCTCTTATTTGAGTAGGCTTCGTTAAGCAGGGATTGCTTTAAATTATTTTTGTACCATGAGGCTAGGATGATGGAGTTAAATATTTGACGGAGATTTGCAAAGTTTTTGCCGGTGTTGATTTCATGTTCAAGTTCGGGAAGGATAATTTCCTTAATGATGTTTTGGGTTGTTCTATTTGTTGTTTGAGACGCGATGAATCGCGTCTGTACGGTATTTTTGTTTGCAGCCAAATAATCTTCTTCCAACATGACCTTTAAATGACTCTCCGTTACAAACGCGGTTTGATTGCGTTCGAAGACTTCGGCTCGGTCGGCCATGATCCAGACTTTATTGAATGTATTTACAGGAATATTGACGTTGCCGTATTTGGCTTGTGTCTTTTGATAGACATTGTCCCAAAACTTTTTGCCTAATTCTTTCTCAGGATAGATCAAACTCGCGGTTAATTGCTTTAAGATATAGTCTTGAGCTAAAAGATCTCGACCCATGTCCGTCTGACCTAATGCTTCAGGGACGGTGCGGTCTTTTTCATAAGGGCTTAAGTTAACCCATAGGTCTTTTTCAGGAACAGCTAAAGTTGCTAAGAAATACTTGATCAACTTATCGCCTTCTTGTTTTAACTGATCCCCTTCCAACTTGTCTTGCCCGACGTCAACTAAAAAATCAAATATGAATGGATTATCTTTATGTACGGTGATGCCTTTCAGGATCGCAGGTTGATACGCGGCACTTAAATTAACCATGGTCCCTGGCTCGGGAAGACCAAGTAAGGATTGTGCTTGGGCTTGAGTGGTTGGGGTTAAGGTTGTGATAAAAAATACAATAATAAGGACGGAACAGATATATTTCTTGAGCATAGGCAAAAATATATCACGCTTTATGAAAGAAGGCAAATTTTAGGTCTTAGGCAAAGGCGCGGCAGATTTGCCCAACGAGGATGCCAATATAAGTACCAACTAAGTTTCCTAAAATCGCTAAGAGCAAACCAACCGAGGCAAAACCCTTCTGATAAAGCTCTGCCACCATGGGCGCAGAGGCAACGCCGCCGACATTGGCTTGTGATGCTGCTGCCACGAGGAATAATGGCGCACGCATCACCCACGCAGCTGTTAATAAAATCACCGCATGAATCAACACAATCACAAAACCTGCACCAATGAGGATCGCAGCGCTTCCAATATTGCTGACGCTTGCCTTGGCACCAATGGTGGTTAGAACAAAATACAAGATAAAATAACCGATGCGATTTGATCCATAGCTTTCGATCTCTTTGATCTTAGTAAATGAGACGGCAATCGCCAGCGTCGATACGCAGATGATCGTCCATGCAAAGGTGGTGATGACATTTTTAATTTGCGGCATGAAACGGGCAAGGCTGATGGCAATGGTGGCACCTAAAATACCAATCATAACAATCCTAAACGTCATCTTAAAACTCCAACCCTTATTTTCTTTGACCGAAAATTTCAAACGCGCATCGATGTCATTGAGAATCTGTCGATCCGCCTTGATAAAGGTGTCAAAACGATGTTGATGATGTGCGCAAATGACAAGCAAACCCATCCACGCATACGGCACCACGGTATCGACGATGACCATAGGCAAGAAAACCTGATCCGGCGTGCCCAAGGCTTCTTTGACGGCAATCATATTGGCACTGCCCCCTGTCCAAGATCCAGACAAGGCCCCAAATCCTGACCAAAACTCTGCTCCAACAAAACCTTTGAACACAACAAACGTCAGTACAACGCCAAGGCCTATGCCAAAAGCGCCAATAAAGAACATGAATAAAGCCTTATACCCCAATTGTAAAATGGCTTTAATGTCGACGGTGACTAGCAAGATAAATAAACTAACCGGCAAAAGGTAATTAGTGGCATGCACATACACAGGACTTTTAGCATCAATAACCCCTAAGCTAGATGCCATCATGGGCAAAAAATAGATCCAAAATATGGACGGGACAAAATCAAACCAGTGTTTGGTTTTTGCATGTGCGGCTAAATATAGAACGATGATTTCAATGCTAAGCAAGAACCCGACGAGAAGGGCGGGGTTTTTAATCATGAATGCCTATGCCTGATTTAATGGAGCTTAAATCATAATGGCCTTTTGAATCTAAACACGGATGTTGCTTCATGCCGCCCTTGATAAAAAAAGGCGTATCTAAATCGATAAAGTCAAAACTCCCAAGCCCTGCAGCTACATGAGCAGACGCTGTCATGGCCAAGGGAGATTCCATCATGCCACCAATCATCAACTTAATGCCATTGGCACGCGCGAGTGATGCAATGGCCACCGATTGGGCTATGCCTGTTTTCATCAATTTAATGTTAATGGCCCCAACAGCATGCTCTTTAATGGCTTTAACCGCCTGTGGTAGCGACGACACGCTCTCATCCGCACAAACCAAAACCTTGGTTGAGCGTGTGACGCGGCATAACCCATCCCAATCTGTTTTTGGAACAGGCTGTTCAATGAGATCAATGGCAATGCGATGCTTGTACAATGATGCCAATAACGACAAGGTTTGCTTGGCGCTATAGCCTTGATTGGCATCGAGGATGAGCGATGATGACTTGGCAATTTTTGCAACAGCAGCAATGCGTTTAAAATCCTCATCGAGGTCTTTGCCTATCTTAATCTTAAACGCACGAAATCCTTGCGTGTAATATGCCTTTGCCATTGCGGTCGTTTCTTCGAGTGATCCAACAACCAAAGTAATGTCGGTTGAAAATTTCTTAGGTGTCTGCCCCCACATTTTCCATAACGGCATCTTAAGTGTTTTTGTCAGCGCATCATAAAGCGCCATCTCAACGGCTGCGACCGCTGCCATATTTTTTGTAAATAAACTTTGAACATACGCCCCCATGGTCAAATATTGCCCAATATCTTGGCCTTGCAAATATGTGGCTGCGATTTTCAAATGCTTGATCGTCTCAGGGATGGTTTCGCCTGTTATATGCGTGGCAACGGCTGCCTCGCCATAACCACGCGTTCCGTCGGATAAGGTGATGGTCAACATAACATTATCCAAACTTTGATGTGCACCTGTGGCAATGCGAAATGGCACAATCAAGGGAGCTTTAAGGGTACTAACTTTTGTCGATTTGATTTTCATGTTTATTGAATGGCGATAATTTTTGTTAGACGTTTTAAAAGAGATCCTTTGGTTGAACCTTCGCCCAAATTTAAATCTGAAACAGTGATCTTATTGATCACCTTTGGAACATCTTTATCATTGACCCGCGTGCGATACGCCCAAACAGCATGAATAGCATAAGGCTTTTTATTGACGCTGCCAACATACAACATGATATGCCCCTTCATCGTCAACACTGTTGACCCTGCCAAAACACCATCAAATGCTTTTACGCGGTCGATGTCTTTAAGCGTAGGTTTAAATAGACTAAGTTCTTGGCCGACTAAAGCTTGATCTTTAGAATCCCTCGGCAAGATAATGCCGACGGTGCCAAAGACTTCATCTAAAAATGCAGAACAATCCTGCTCACCATACATCCCGCCCCAGCCATAAGGTTGATTTAACATGGCAAACGCTTGAGACAAAATATTTTCCGCTGTGTACGCCAAATAACCTTGATGAAAATGCCCTGCCCGCACATATCCGTCAACAATCATCAACTTATTTTCTGAATCAAAAACTGGCACACGCACAACAAAACTATCTTGATCTTTTCCAACGAGTGGCAACCTTGCGCCCATGCGCACATAATCATGAAACATTGTCTTCTGTTGGTTTAAGAAAATGTCAGCTTTAGGCACAGTCGCCACAACAAAATCTTGTGATTGAGCATAATCGCTAATTTTTTTAACATCGCCGATCGCCACATCATCCGCCCTGACCCATCCTTGAGCTATAGCAGAGAAAACATAATACCATTGCTTATCTGCACTCACATGAACAACAGCAACGGGTGTGCCCACATCATAACTACTATTTTGCAACTGATCAAAGTCTACATCGCCAGCGCTTTCATACAAAGGCTCGTCGATTGGCAAGAAACGCACATCCGCATAATGCACCACCAATCCATAGCGCGGGGCAACCCCCAAGACAATGCCTGCGGCATTCATATTTAAACGCGCTTTATCTAATAGCGTATGGCCATTGCGCAACCCATCTTTGGTAAATAAATCTTTTTGTACAAACTCGTTGAGGGCTTTATTAAATTCATTAAGCAGTGCATCGGTCTTAAAATGCTGAGTTAATGCAAAGATGTCCCGCGTCAATTTCAAATCATCTTGAATATGTTGATTGAATGTTGCTATGTCTTTTGGTGATAAAATTACTTTGGATGGTGCTGGATGTTGACCGATCCAAAAGCCTGCGGTGCGCATTTGACGCGCTGTATGTTGAAGAACACTTGGAGCAATGTCGTGTGCTTTGACTTGATCAGCAATAATCTTTGTACTTATAGAAAGAAAGCAAAAAAATAACGCAAGGGTAATTTTCATTTGGGTTCTCCTCCAAAAGAATACCCTTGCGTTTTAGCTTGGTCAAGCTTTACTGTGTAATAACATCATGGTCATCATCATCATGATCATGATGGTTATGGTACCAATCATTTCCACCTGTTTCAGCATTCACTATTTCTTCATTTACCACAGCAGCGTCTGATTCAGCGGGAACCTCTTGCGCCCTCACATTCGGGGTTACCATGAACATAAGACAACTTAAGATTAGTATTAACATTGTCCTCATTTTCCATCTCCTTTGTATAATGTTATTTGATGATGCCTAGTCAAAGTATAGCCGCTGTTTTGTCAAGGTGCAAATTTCAAAAATCGAAAAACGCTTTCTTGAAAAGTAACGAGAAAGCGTTTTTTAATTTGCCAGCCCTTTTATTCTCATTGTTCGCATTGTATACTTTTAACAGGAGCGCTTATGAAACTGATGCTTGGAAATAAAAGACTTAACAAAAATGGATTCACCCTGGTTGAAATCATGGTTGCCACTGGGGTTTTCTTGATGAGTATTTCCGGCGTGGTTTATAGCTATTTAAAATGCATGGAGCTCCAAGACCTTGGACGTAATATTTCAATCGCTAATCAAGCGGTCAAGAATAAGATGGAAGATATCAAGGCCACTTCATTTGCCAATATTTCAACTACCTTTAATAATGCAACCTTTACCGCAAATAATATCAATGGCCGTGGGGTCATTTATGTCAATAGCTCCAACCCTGTCTTACTTCAAATAAAAGTGGTTTTTTGTTGGAGACAACAAAATGGACGGCTTATAGGAGAAGACAGCAACTTAAATGGTGTCTTAAACAGCGGTGAAGATAAAAACGCTAATAACCAATTGGACTCTTATGTACAAGTCATTACAAATATCTACGGTTAAAAATAAACGTGGGCTAAGCCTTATGGAGCTCATGGTGGCCATGGGCATCATGTCGTTTTGTTTGGTGGTCATTTTTAACTTACTTGGAAACGCAAACTCTAGTTTCTTTAATGCCGATACCAATATTGATCTGCGCAATACCTTGCGCTTAGCCTCAGATAAAATGACAACCGAATTACGTAATACTGGCTACAGTAGCAATGTTGCTCAATTTGCGATTCTTACTGGTTCTGGTACAAATGGTTCAGATATTGTGCGCTTTGCCATCCCCATCCTTTGCACCAGCACCATGACCACCATTTTAGATGGCAATGGAAATCCCGCCTATTGGGGCGCTCCACTCACATGGGGATGCAATGCATCTTCGTGTATGGATGCAGATAATGATTGTTCCGTACAAGAATACCGATACATTGAATACTCATTAAATAATTCCAATCAACTTGAAAGAAAAGTATTAGATGGAACCCTAACCGCCGTTACCAATGGGACATCTATTATTGCTCAAAACATAATAAACTTTACTATTTCATTAACAGGAACTGAATTTACAATCGTGCTCACAGGGCAGAAAGTTTCATCTGTCAGCACAACCATTACATCAACATACACAAGTAAGTTGCTGATCAACAACCAAGGGGGCTAAAATGTTTACCCTAAAACGCAACCGTTCCGGCATGATCTTAATCGCAGCTATCTTGGCTGTGTTAATCACCATCATCTTATCGGTAGCCTATGTCTCACGCGCTGTCCTTGAAAAGAACATGTCTGACCGTGAAGTCAAACGCACGCAAGCGCTTTATTCCTCTGAAGGAGCTGGTCATGCAGGGATCAACCAACTCGACACATTAATCAATACAAATTTGTTAAACACCGTCAACGCGACAAATCCATCAACGGTGTCAACAGCAGCAGCAAATTATGCAAACACGAATAATTCTATTGATTTCTTAGTCGCCTACACACGTAATGGTAACAACGCCTTGCTGACAAAAACGTCTGGTGTTGAAGAAGCAGTTTATACAGGCACAAGCACCGCGCTTGGCACAGGCACCTACCAATACACGATTCGCATCACACCAAAAGGTAACCCATCTTCTCCTGCCGCAAACGTATGGAGCTTTCCCTATTATTATAAGATTCAAGCCACAGGCACAAATGGCTCAGAAATAAAAAGATATTCTGTATACGGAGATTTTACCGTTCAAGTCCAACGTGATAACTTTGCCCGCTATGCCCTTTTTACCAACAACCAAACAATGCCTGACAACTCTAGAGTTTGGTTTACAAGCAAAACAAATTTTTCTGGACCTATGTATACAAACGGCAGCTATAACTTTGCATTTAATCCTAGCGGCACATTCTACGACACTGTTAAACAAGTCAGTGCGAATGCAAGGTTTTATAATAATGGCAATAGCATAAGCCTTGCCAATGACCATAACGGCAACATTGACGTTCCTACTTTTTATAACGGTTTTACACGTTCATCACCTAGCATTGCCATGCCCTCAAGCACAACAGAAACAAGCATGGTTACAGAAGCAACAGGCGGAAACACCTACGGTAGCAATGGGATTTATATCCCTACATCTGGAGGTGCACTAACTGGGGGCATCTATGTCCGAGGAGATGCGTCGACCGTCAGCTTAGCTGTGAGCGGCGACAATGCCGTATACACGATTACTCAAGGAGCAACCACAAAGACCGTTACTGTTAATGAAACGACAAATCAAACAACTATTACAGACTCATCCGGCTCAACAACGTACTCAGGGAAACCAGATGGGGCAAGTAATGTGGGCACATTACTTTACGTCAGTGGCAAGATTAGCAATTTATCTGGTACTGTTCATCAAAATACACAAATGGTCATCGCCACACACAATGACACCATCATCCAAAATAATATTCGCTATCAACAATACACCCCGGCATCAGGCACGCTTGGACAATTAAGTTACACGCCCCCTTCAGCCGAAGGTTATGAAAACCTTTTAGGGATCATCAGCTGGGGCGGAAATATCCGTATCGGCGGCTCAGCTCCTAATGATGTTGATATCCATGCCACCATGATGGCTTCCAATGGCATTGTGACGGTAGACAACTACGGAGATGGTAGTCCTCGAGGGACAGCCACAGTATTAGGTGGGGTCATTAGCAATAATTATGGCGCCTTTGGTCAATTTAACAGCAATACGGGTGCTGCCTTAAGTGGCTATGGCCGTAATTTCGTCTACGATACACGCATGGAAACTCAATACACACCACCATACTTTCCCACAATGAATACATTCATTGCTTTTACCAATGACATCAATGATAAGAAATTTTGGCAAAAAGGAGGATTCTAATGGATAAAAAAATTATTCTCCTCATGGTGCTTATCATGGCAGCTACTTTTTATTTGCAACGTAAAACTGCAGAACCAATCGTTAAAGACATGGATCCTATTGCTACACGGGTCATTGTAAACGTAAATTCTCCCGTCGAGACATCTATGGATGAGCGACCTATTGTTGAACCCATCACGCCTCCAGCAGCAGAAGAAGCCCCTAAACAAGCTGGATCAACTGGTAAATTTGAGATCTTATTGCAATAAATTAAGACCAAACAAACTCAATAGGAATTTTCACATCAGGATGCAAGCTCTTATGCACAGGGCATGCATGCGCTGCTGCCTCTAACATCGAACGCTTTTCTTGTGGAACACCTTTGGCCATGCGCAACACGACTTTAAGGCTGCCAATGCGACGCACTGGATCCGCAACCATTTCTTTTTCCACATCAACCATTGAACCATCCAATGCAATCTGATGGCGCGCCGCTTGAATCCCCATCACGGTTAACATGCAAGATCCAAGAGCTGCTGCAACCAGATCCGTCGGGGAAAAGGCCTCCCCTTTACCATTATTGTCTTTTGGCGCATCGGTTGCAATCACACTGCCGGATGGCGCATGTGTTAAACGGCAATGCAGTTGGCCTTCATAAGCGATATTTATTTTAACCATGGTGTTTCCTTTCTTAAATTAAGACGACAATGGAAATATTCTATTCCATGGTTTGCAAAAATGTTACACTAATTTTCATGATCGACGCCCCAAAATATACATTCGTGGATGCACTAAAAATTCCTAATATCCGTTACTTCTTAGGATCCGTCGGAGCTTTCACTTTTGCCAGCCGTGCCTTAGCTGTTGTAATTGGTTTTCAAATTTATCAATTAACCCATAGCGCCCTTGCCTTAGGTTGGCTTGGCCTTATTGAAGCCATCCCTGCGCTTTCGTTGGTGCTATTCGGTGGCTATGTCGCAGATCACTATAATCGTCGTAAAATTCTAATAATCACGCGCAGCGTCTCATTGGCATGCGCACTTTTCTTAGCCTATTTATCAACACAGCATGAAGCAACATCATTATTTGGCTTATATGCCGCAGTGTTCTTAGCTGGCGTTGCCCGAGGATTCTCCGACCCTGCCAATAGCGCTTTTGAAGCACAGGTTGTCCCTAAACATCTCATTGTCAATGGCAGCTCATGGATTGCTAGCGTCTGGATCGGATGTTCATTTGCAGGTCCTGCATGCATTGGTTTTGCTTTCGAAAGTCTTGGTGCTGTGGGTTCTTACTTGATTGTTAGCGCCTTCTTCTTATTATCAACATTTTACACATTACTCATCAAACCATCACCTCAAACAAAACCACAGCATAAGGAACCTATTTTAAAAAGCATTGCGATTGGATGGAATTTTGTTTTTCGCAATCAAGCCCTAAGTGCCGCCATGGCTTTAGATTTGTTTGCTGTTTTGTTTGGAGGGGCCATGGCCTTACTACCGATTTATGCCAATGACATTCTGCACGTTGGAGCCCGAGGTTTTGGTTTGCTTAACGCAGCCCCATCGATCGGCGCCCTTGCCATCATGCTCATTGCCACACATTATGCCCCAATGATTATTAAAAACGCTGGTCGCAATTTATTATTAACCGTCTTAGGATTTGGGGTTTGCATCTTGATCTTTGCTTTCTCAACAAATTTCCTACTATCTATGGTGATGCTCACCTTAAGTGGCATCTTTGATGGCATATCTATGGTCATCCGTCGATCTTTAGTACGCCTACTATCCCCTGATGACATGCGTGGTCGCATATCATCCGTCAGTTGGATTTTTGTTTGCTCGTCGAATGAACTAGGTGCTTTTGAAAGTGGGATGTTAGCTGCCGCAATTGGCACTGTCCCCTGCGTTGCTGTCGGTGGCATATTAACCTTACTCGTCGTAGCTGGTGCCGCAACCTTAGCCCCTCAATTACGACGTTTGCGCTTTGATCCTCAAACGTTGGAGCGTAGACTTTAACATGAAGAACTTTCTTATTTTTTTAGTGATCCTATGTGCCGCATGGTTTATGTGGCAACCATCCAAAGCCAATTGGCAAGGGACATTAGCCCCGAATGATCCGGTGCAATCCTCACAAGACCTCCCTGCGCCTTGGAGTTTAAAAAATTTTACTGTTACACCTAAAGCAACTTACCACATCAAAGCTGTGGTGTTATCGAAACATTCTTATTGGGCTGGTGACATTCAAGATAGTTTATCTAAATATGATTTGGCGCTTGGCTGGGGACCTATGAGCCAAGCGACGGTGATCAACAAACTAAACATTTCACAATATGGACGATGGTACAACTACCGATGGAAAGATGCTCCCCCCATTGATGTAAATGACATCATCAGCCATAGCGCGAATACACACATCATCCCTGCAAACGAACAGATCAAACATCTCATCGCTAATATCCGACGACACGCTTTAGTTGAACTCCGTGGCTATTTAGTTGATATCGATGACAAATCCCGCAATTGGTTCTGGCATACATCACTGTCACGGACTGACAGTGAAGGCGGAGCTTGTGAATTAATGTGGGTTACCGATGTAAAAACTCTAAGCAACGTCCCTAATATTTAAAACAACGGCTGGGCCTTCAAGATGCCGTGGCGTTGTTATAAAACGCAAATACAATTTGTCCCCAAAACGGCCATAATGAACATTCCGAGGATCTGAGGCATTCTTCTTCATAAAATCTTTATAGCGTGCTCCACCTGTCGGACGAAGTTTTCGATTTATCAAATCAACCCAAGTCTGTGCAACAAAGTATGTGCCGCGTCCTTCTATAGACCTACTCATTGCATAAGCAAAAACCTCTCGACGTTTCACCTCTGCACTTGCACATAGCATGAAACCTAACAAATTATGTCGAAAATCTGAACTTAGCGTTCCCCACTCATCATACAGCGTCTTATCTTTTTCAAATCGACGCTGTTGGATTAAGAAATGGTCATATCTGTCTGTTGCTTGGGCAGACATCACACCAAGCGCATAAACTGTTTCTTTCATGCTAGGCAAAACCCTTAGCTCCATCACCTGACGCGATATATGCAGGGATCCATATGCAAATACACAAAACAATATCGCGGTTATGCCCCACTCTTTTTTGTGCGATAGTAATTGTCGCATCCAAAAATGCCCTCCTAACAAAACGACGATAAAAACCATTGTATAGAGCGGACCCAGGCAACGGTAAAATGCCGCATTCTCTTTTGCGATTAAATTAGGCAAAAAACTTAAGACTATAAATGCCACTGCCATCAGAGCGCTTCTAACACCCGCAAATAACCAAAACCCTATGAATCCGACGACAAAAGTAAATAATCCCATCCAAGGCCATGAACCAACAGGTAAAATTTGCCACCCTCTAAAAACGACGCCCATTGGTTCTTGCATAAACCATTGCAACTTCCCAACAACATCGTTACAAAGTTGATTTGGATTATGATTCACGTCGTGTGACAATCCGCCAAAACAAAAAATGTTAATAAGCATCGTTGCTACGCCATAAATGGCTATAGCAGCCAAGCCAATGATGATCTTATTGCGTATGCTTTGATCGCGCCCCAGTGAGGTCACAAGAAAAATACACGGCCAATACATCATGGCTGATGAAGGATAAATAAATAATGCCATCACACATAACAACAGCGCTACCCAAGCACGGTAATTTTTCCAAGAATTGATTGGTAAAATAGCAGCAGCGAGAACCATCAACCACGTTACCACGACTGGTGCATGACTTGCTAAGGTTATAACAGACGCAAAACATGGCAAAGAACATAAGATCAATACCGCTAATAAACATTTCAAACGATCCTTGATGATTTGGCTTAGATAGTAAAAAATCCCAGCACCAAAAATAGCGACACCCACAATATCTAAAAAACGCAGTACCTTTAAATCACTTATCGAATTAATGCCCCAACCGACCACAGACAAAAACAAGCCTGATAAAAATCGTCCTGATGAAATCATCAATTCAAGAAGACCAAATGAACCAAACATCCCGTTCTTCAGCCAAAATAATAAATCATCGTGATGAAAATAATTGATTTGCCAAACCGGAAGGTAAAGCAATAACAAACACGTCGCTAACAAGAGAGCAACGCCTGACTTTGTAAGGAATGACTTTAACTTTTGCACAACCATCATTGTTGTTTTTTACGAACTAAAAATAAACTATAGACGGCAGGAACGACGAACAAAGTAAAAATGGTAGAGACGATGACGCCACCGATGATCGCAATAGACATTGGGATACGCACCTCAGCACCTGGACCAATGGCAAGCGCTGGAGGCAATGCTGCAGCTACCGTTGCTGCCGATGTCATTAGAATTGGACGCAACCGTACAGGACAAGCCTCAATGAGCGCATCATTGACAGCCAACCCCTCGTCCCTTTTTTGATTTGTAAAATCAACGAGCAAGATCGAATTCTTCTTAACAATACCCATGAGTAAAATAATACCGATCATACTATACAAATTAATGGATTGACCTGACGCCCATAAAGCCATAAAGGCGCCTGAAATACTAAAAGGCAATGCCAGTAAAACAGTAAACGGATGTAAATAACTGTTAAATTGCGATGCCAATACCATGTATGACACCACAATCCCTAATAAAAACACAAACAACAAACTTTGTTTTGACTCTTTCGCTGCCTGCGAGCTTCCAGTTAATACAACCTTATATTGATCAGGCAAAATGGCCTTGGCTATGCGTGATGCTTCTTCTACTGCCTTAGCTTGCGATTGACCCACCGCCACATTGGACGTCACGGTAATCGCTCGCTCTCTTGCTCGACGGGTTATATTGGCCGCAGAAGGCTTTTCTTCGATGGTGATCAAATCTTTTAATTGCACCCGTTCTCCATGATTATTCCACACATACAATTGTTCAATGTCTTTGAAGGTTGAGCGTTGTTCGGATCGCAATCTTACCCGCACATCATAGCGTTTATCAAATTGCGTATATTTCGCAACACGTTCTCCTCCGATGGAAATATTGATGGCTTGGCTAATATCCTGTACGCTGACCCCGTGTTGAGCTGCCTTGACACGATCTGGGATAACCTCAATCTCTTTCGCACCCTCTAAATAATCGGTATCCACATCAACAAATAATTTATTTTGCGTCATTGCCTCACGGATCTGTTTGGCATACTCCCAAAGTTTTTCCCAATCAGGCCCCTGCACTGACATTTCAATTGGAAACCCTCTCTTGGATGAAAGCGAATCCAGCGACGGATCACGAATAACAACTTTCACATCTTTGATCTTATTTAGTTCTTTACGAAATAAGACCATCAATTCTTTTTGAGACAAAGACTTCTTTGCTGGCGCCACAACAGGGCGTTCTTTAGGAGATTTAAAACTGATGAAGATATTACCTTGATTCACCTGTGATCCACCACCGATATTAGCAAAATAGTGCGCCACTTCTGGTCTACTTAGAATGAACTTCTCAATTTCCTTAAACCGATCGCTGGTAAAATCAATTGAAGAACCAATGGGCGTCTTTACACTGCAAATGAACATGCTTTGATCTTGGGCAGGAACAGTTTCTTGCCGCAATAATTTTACAAAATATAATGATGCCACAAAGAACACTATAGAAACGGCAACAACCAAAAACCTATGCTTGATTGTCCATTGCAAGGCTCCCTTATAATGACTTGCCCAAGTATGAAACGACGCTTCAACCCATTTACCAAATACCGTCGTGCGCTCTCCTATCTTAAGAAATTGTGCACAGCGCATGGGCGTCAACATCAAGGCTTCTAAAAGTGACAGCGCGACAGCGACCGAGATCGTTACACCAAACTGAAAGAAAAATTTTCCGATCATGCCTGTCATAAAAGCAACAGGCAAGAAAATAGCGATGATGGCTAATGTTGCAGCTAAAGCCGCAAACGTGATTTGCCGCGCCCCCTCGGCTGCCGCTTCTACTTTTCCTAAACCTTTCTCTCGATACCGTACAATATTTTCCAGCACCATGATGGAATCATCAACAACAATACCAATCGCTAGTGACAAACCTAAAACCGTAAACGTATTTAAGGTAAAACCAAGGAAATTGATGACAATGAACGTACCAATAATCGAAGTCGGTATTGCCATCAAGATATTGACAGTAGCACTCCACGAGCCTAAAAATAACCAACAGACCAAGGATGTTGCTAAGGCTGAAAGCAACAACGTAAACAACAATTCATTAATAGATTCCTCAATAAAACGGGTGCTATTGATGACGATGTCTAACGCTAATCCTTCCGGAAGCTGTTTTCTAACCTGCGCTAACTTTTTCGACACCTCATGGCCAATTTGAACTTCATTAGAGCCTGCTTGTTTACGTATCCCAAGGCCAACAGAAGGAGCCCCATCACTTCTAGAAATACGCCTGACATCATCTAATCCATCTTCAATAATGGCCACATCTTTTAGATAAATAGGCACATAAACCGGTTGGCCATTACGTCGGGGGATAGCAATATTCCCAAATTCTTGCGCTGACCTTGCTTCACCCATCGCCCTCACGTTTTGTTCTTTTAGTGGTGTTTCGATGCGTCCAGCTGGCTGCTCAACGTGTTCCGAAGTGATTGCATTAATCACATCATCTGCCGTTAACTCATACTCACTCAATTTTTTTGTATCAATCCAAACACGCAAATTAGGAGCTACAAACCCCCCCAAGAAAACATCCCCCACGCCGTTAATCGTAGCAAATTGATCTTGCAAATGATCTTGTACATACTTCATCAGCTCCCGTGCTGGACGGTTACCATGCAAAGACAGCCAAATAATTGGACGTTGATTTGGATCTACTTTAGTGACAATCGGTGGATCAATGTCTTGTGGCAATCGCCGTTGGACTTGAGCTATTTTTGTTTGCACTTCTTGAACTGCAAAATTTATACTCCGGCTTAATTCTAATTCAACGGTGATATTCGCTTGACCATTATTTACGGAAGATGTGATGTCCCGAATCCCTTCCATGGACATGACCGCTTGCTCTAAAACATCCACCACATTGCTTTCCATTACTTCGGGTGCCGCACCAGGCCACGTGACATTAATATTTAAGGTGGGGAATTCTACGTCGGGAAGTTGGCTGACGCCCATATTTTTGTAGCTTATCGCTCCAAAAATAATAAGCCCAAGCATGACCATCCATGCAAACACTGGGCGCTTAATCGATAGATCAGAGAGTGTCATCGTTGATATCTCCCATCGCCACCTTTAACGCCCAAAAAGCACGCTGTGTTTCATTCTTCACGGCAATATAATCTTGTTGAATATTTTGTAAATCTTCCAAAGATTGCAATACATCCAAATTATTCACCTTACTATTGCCATAATCCTCAACTTGCAAATCATAATTTTTTTGAGCCGCCTCAACAGCTTTCTTGTACGCCTGCATTTGCTTTAAGTTAGACGACAACTTTGTTTTTGAGTTTTGAATATCAAGGATTGATTTGCGTTTAGTCAATGCCTGATTTAATCGCGCGCCTTCGGCCACAGCTTTTGCTTCTTTAAGTTTTCCGGAGGCTGCGCCCGACGTAAAGATAGGAACTGAAATGTTTAGCATCACATCCCAATCAATATGAGAAGAAGCGCCAACACGCTTTGTATAATAATCCCCCACGGCATCAACCGTTGGGAAATACCCTGATCGAGCAACAACAATCTTCTTTTGCGCCACAACATACGCTTGCATGGCTGCTTTCACATCTGCACGCGCATTGGCAACAGCTTCGATATCTATCTCTGGAACATCTTCAATAACAATATCTTCGTTGGCAATCGAAGCAATCTTTTGTCCAACTAAAAACTCCAACAATTCTCGGGCAACATCTTGCTGACTTCGCAATGATTCAAGCGTTGCCTCATTTCTATAAAATCGCGCATCAATGCTAGCGACTTCACTTGGCTTTGATCGACCCAGGCTCTGACGCTTCTCTATTTCTGCCTTGCGATCTCTTAAAGCCATGTTAATCGCTTGACCAACTGCTAGCTCCTCCTGATAACTTTTATATAGAAAAAATGCATCCGCCACATCAGTAAACAATAATTGTTTAGCGCGAATCAACTCCTCTTGACGTTGCAACTTTTCTGCTTTTGAACCGGCTATCGCGGCAAATTCTTTGAATCCAGAAAATAACGGTTGGGTCAGAACAAATTGTCGTGATGGGATATAGCGACGATCTCCAGCGCTTCGATTGCCATCTTGCCATTTTTCTGTATCTTCAAATGTCACTTGAGGCAAAGCTGTACTTAAACTCTGGGAAAATCGCCCATGCGCCTCTTGGATTACTTCTTTATTGATGGCAATGGTTTCGCTTTGGGCTAAAGCCTTTTGATACGCTTGTTTTAATGTAAGACTTGTCAACGCAGGTTCGTCTGCATAGACTTTGGCTATTAAGCATAAACTAATGCTTAAGAAAATGTTAATAATACGCAGCGATGTTTGATTGACAGTATGCATGTACTTAACTTAGACAGTGCTACGTGATAAAAAGTTTCAACCAACACAAATTATTTTACAGGTTCAATGGTGATCTTATCCGCAGTTACTTTTGAATTTGGCACAATCACTCTTTGATTTGCATCGGTGTGAATGATCGTATTGAAAATTTGGATTTCTAACACCCGACCTTTGGCCCCGCCCGCTTCAATCATATCCCCTACTTTAAATGGTTGGAACAAAATCAACATTACGCCGGAGGCAAAATTAGACAAAGAACCTTGCAAGGCCAAACCAACAGCCAACGATGCCGCACCAACGACCGCAATAAAAGAACTAGTTTCAACGCCAAGTTTATTAAGAGCAGCAATCACAACAAAGGTCATGAACCCATAAAATGCCAAATGTTGCGTGAATGAACCAATCGTTTTATTTATCTTGGCCTTATTCATGGCCTCTTCAATCAACTTCGACACCAAATTTGCCACCCATTTTCCTATAAAGAAAATGGCAAACGCCGCAATGATATTCATGCCATAGGTGATAACCATGGTGTAAACCGTATTCATAACCTGATCCATACCGTGAATCCCTTCCATCAATGATCCAAACATTATTGATCTTTTCCCCAAATTTTTTCTTTAAACTCTTCACGCCCTGTATTGTCGTGGTACATATTATAGCGCATGGGGCTTTTCTTATAATAGTACTGGTGATGCTCTTCAGCCGGATAAAACTCTGATGCCGCTACAATTTCTGTAACAACCGGCGCATCAAACTTACCTGACGCATTTAACTTAGCTTTAGATGCTTCAGCAATCGCACGCTGGGCTTCATCATGATAAAAAACAGCACTACGGTATTGTGTGCCATGGTCGACAAACTGGCCGTTTTCCATGGTTGGATCAATATTGCGCCAAAAAATGTCGAGCAAGCGTTCATAATCGACTTGCGTTGGGTCATAGGTGATCTCAATGGCTTCGGCATGACCAGTTGTGCCCGTACAAACTTCTTCATAGGTCGGATTCTTGGTATGCCCGCCGGTGTAACCTACCAACGTTTTAGAAACACCTTTAATGCGATCAAAGAATGGCTGCATACACCAAAAACAGCCTCCTGCAAATGTTGCTTTTGCTAACATGGGTTGCTTCCCTTTCTGTTGCGCAAAGGCATAATTCAACATGAAAACGCCTATGATGCACAAGATCACTATTTTTAAAATCATTTGGCTTCAACCTTATTAAAGTGGGCGGCTTGCATTTCTAGTCTCTTTAGAAATTTTTTCTTAGACCCTGCGCCTTCCATGCGAATGTCTTTGATTTCATCGCCATGCTCGTCTAAGAAGATCATGGTGGGCAAACCCACAATATCAAATTTCTCTAACACACGTGTGACCGCGGGATCATCTTGATTGGTGGCATCTACACGCAAGGTCGTAAGCTTCGCTAACAATGCCTGCACGTCGGGTTTCGATAAAACAGCATCTTCAAATTCATGACAACTTAAACACCAATCCGCATAAAAATCAACAATCACGGGCTTATGCGCACCAACCGATGTCACCACATCACCGATGCGATATGGCTTCCATATCGTTGATGAAGCGGCTTTATCCGGATGTATCTTAAACGCCAATGACAAATAAAAGATTGCAAACGCTAATAGCACAACCGCAAATGCCCGTTCAACCCAAATAAGCCATACACCTGCTTTAGGCAGTTTTGTCGTCAGATTCTCAAATGTCCCCAGCAATAAATACGGCAACCCCATGCCGCAAGAAAAGATAAAAAACGCCGTCAAACCAAATTGTGGGTCCCCACGCTCGGCAACAGCACCAAGCAGCGCAATCACCGGTGGGCCAATGCAAGGCGCGGCAAAAACACCGACCAACACCCCAGACAAAAATAAACCCACATAATCTGCTCGTCGTAATAATGCTAACTTACTTAAGATCTCCGCGGAAGGACGCAACTTGAACAAACCAAACATAGATAGGGATAAGGCCAACATCATGGCGCCCACAATCCCTAGCACCCATGAGTTCTGAAGATATGAACCAAACAATTTTCCAGTGCTCGCCGCAAAATAGCCAAGCGTGCTATAGGTCACGGCAATGCCTAAAAAATAGGCAAGGGCTTTGAAGAAAGAATGTTGCAGTGTTTCCTTCTTGGAGAATTCTGGCTTAAACAGTGAGAGTGTCACTGTCAACATCGGGTAAACACATGGCGTCAGGTTAACCGCCATCCCGGTTAAGAAGAAACCAAGATAGGTCAGAAAGCTAGGATTTTCCATTCATCTCCTTATGATAAGACCATCATCTTATCATAATCTTGAATGTTATCCAGCTTTTAGCTTTTCTATTACGTCCAATAATTCCTTAGGGTCAGCATATTCGATAAAATGCTCTACCCCAGTTTTCTTAGCCATATTCATCATCACTTCTTTATCATGGCTGCCGGTGCGATTAACATAGAGTACAAAACGCACACGCGACGTACGGGCAATTTGCATAAGTCGTGTCACCAACACATCCCCTGGCAAATCTGTTAAACCCAAATTCACCAACACTAAATCAGGGACATCCGTCATCATTTTCTCAATGGCTTTTGCACCACTGACGGAAGTTGACACCTTATATTCTGCATTGAGCAAGACCCCGCCAATATTGCTTAATGACTTTGCATCAGGATCAATGATGAAAATGTTAGCAATAGGACGTGTTTCTTCAGCGATCTTTTTACGTGCCACATTTTTAATGATGTATTCCGCTTCTTTGATCACGTCTTCAATTTCGAAAGGCTTGGTTAAGAACCCGTCGATCTCAAGGTCTAAGAATAATTGACGTGTATTGGCACGCGCGGTCAATACCAAGATTGGAAAAGCAGGATGACCACCGGTAAAACTACATAACTTTTGGTAGAATTCAATCCCACCCATGCGTGGCATGTTCAAATCCAAGACAATCAAATCAGGTTTAAGGTCATGCAACTTAACCAAACCATCCACCCCATCCTCGGCGGTGGTGACATCATATCCACGGATCTTAAACTGAAAAGATAATATATCTCTAAGATCTTCCTCATCATCGATGATCAAGATATGTTTTTTAGTGGCGTCCATATTAAGCTCCTTCTGCTTTTAAAGGCAGCGTGAAAATGAACTTACTGCCCTGATTAACTTCGGATTCAACCCAGATCTTCCCCCCATGCTGGCAGATGATCTCCTTGACGATAGATAACCCAAGCCCAGTACCACCTGTCTTGCGATGGCTTGGATCACCGACTTGCTGAAATTTCTCAAAGATACGCCCAATGTCTTCCTTGCTAATGCCCTCACCGGTATCCTTCACACAAACATGCACCACATCAGTCCCCTCTAAAATATGGGCGGAGACTTCAATGTAACCTGTATCTGTAAATTTAATGGCATTATTAAGCAAATTGGTAAGCACTTGATTAACGCGATCAGGATCGCAAAAGATTTTTGGTAAAATCCCGTCGATATCTGTCTTTAACACCAAGCCTTTCTTTTCTGCAACCGCATGTTGTATATCGATCACATCATCAACCATGCGCTTTAAATCCACCCATTCTTTTTCGAAACTTGCTTTACCAGCTTCCAATTTCGAGAAATCTAGGAAGTCATCGATCAAACGCTTTAAGCGATCAATATTAGCCTTCGCCTTACTTAAAAATTTATTTTGATCTGCGCTCACATCCCCTGCCGACCCACTCATGACGATGTCGATCGACCCTTTGATGGATGCCAATGGGGTGCGTAATTCATGTGAAACAGTCGAGGTAAATTCCGTCTTGATATTCATGGCTTCTTGTAATCGCTTCTCATTTAGCTTTGTCTTCTCGACTTCACGTTGCAAATTTATCTTCTCTTTTTCAAGATCATCCATGATATTCAATGATGCCATATAAGAACGTTCCAATTCCTTCTTTTGTTTCTCTTGGATATCTTTCATTTCTGACGTTAAATCCCTGATACTAACTAAAACCTCACTCTTAGGATCATTCTCATCTAACACATCAAAATGAACATCAAGGTCATAGGCATTATCTTTTTTAGTGTAACGATAGATCCCGTTTACATTCTTTTCACCCTTGATAAATAGCTCGACGATCGGTGCTGTATAGGTTGAATTGGCATTCTTGCGTCTGACAGGAAATATCTTGTGTAACTCTAAACCTATCGCTGTGACTTCGACATGATTCGACAATGCTTTAAACGCATCATTGCACCAGATGATAATCCCCGCTCTGTCCATGAGCACCATGGCATCTGGCAGGCGATGCGATAAAATATCCATTATTTGAAGTGAGTTGCTTAGCATAATAACCTTTGGACTTCTTTAACTAAAGTTTCTTTAGTAAATGGTTTACTTAAAAATGCGTCTGCTCCCATCTTTTCTAATTCCTCTTTATTTAATGCGTCTTCACCCGAAACAATGAGAATTTTCACATTGTTATTCTTACTATCACGACGCACTTCTTTACAGACAGCATACCCATCCAAACGTGGCATGCGAATGTCTAAGGTGATTAGATCAGGTTTAAACTCAGCAAACTTCTTTCCCGCAGCAAACCCATCAAAGGCTACTTCAACATCATATTGCCCACTGGGATTAATCATCTTTGAGATAACCTGCACCAAGTCTTGATCATCGTCGACAATCATCACGCGTTTTTTCAAGCGCGTTAAATGTTCCAAGGTTTCTGGAATCGGCATATTAAACTTCTTTAAGAAGACGATGAAGTCTTTGGTTTGAACACGGCTATGATTCCCTGGCGTGCGAAAAGACGTTAATTTGCCAGAAGCAATCCATTGCTGCACCGTGCGGTGCGTGACTTGGCAAAAATCTGCAATTTCAAATGTAGTTAATGTGTCTTTACGCATGAGATTCCCCTTTTTGCGCATTCGCTTTAATTTGTTCTTTTAACTCTAGAACTTCTTTCTTAAGGGCCACCATTTTTAGTTCACGATCGACCATCATAGAATTCATCGACTGCAAACGTTGAGCAAATAATTTAGAACTTTCCAACGCTGCATTTAATGCCAATGAATTGATTTCCAATTCTACCCATTTACCTAAATCAATCAAATCTTGCTTTTCTTGAGCGGTTAATTCGCGCGCTACCGTATCTTTGATGCACAATGTACCAACCTTGTGACCTTGAGGTCCATAAATTACAACCCCTGCATAAAAACGAATTTGCAAAGGACCTGTTACCAAAGGATTGTCTGCGAAACGCACATCTTGCAAGGCATTTGGAACAACCAAGACGCTTTCTTCTAATATAGCGTGACCACAAAATGACGTATCTCTAGCAGATTCTTTCATATTAAGGCCACAGCTAGCTTTAAACCATTCTCTATTAGTGTCTACAAAACCAATCGCCACCATTGGCACCTTAAACAAGCTTTTTGCCACACGCACAATGCGGTCAAAACGTTCTTCAGAAGCTGTATCTAAGATCTTAAGGTCTTTGAGTTCCTTAAGTCTACTCTCTTCATTTGCTGGTTGGTATGGTGTCATCATAACCTGCTCCGATCCCTATTTTACCTCTTGCTTTCCATATTGTCCATCTTTTCCACTATTTCCACCTAACTTAAATATAGCACATAAAAACGGGTTATGCAAGTTTACATAACCCGTTGATTTACATTAACTTATGAATTTATTTTTGATTTAGCAATATTCTTTTAAAACCGTGGAAAACGAATCAAAGCTCAAATGTCCTATAAAATGGCTAGCACCATTCGACAAGCATTGTTCTACAACAACAGACTTAGCGGTTAAGGCGCCGCCTGAAAAGTCGATTAAGATGCTGCGCATGAGCAAAATATGGCACTCATCCAAACCCTCTTGTTCACGGAGCATGCGCACCACATCTGCGGCTGATGGCGTCATGAACATATCAATGTCGAGCAAAATCACATCTGGCTTATAGGCCGCCGCCTTTGTGACAATCGATTCCACCTCATTGGTCAACTGCCAACTTAACGGGGTCATCGGTTCTTTGTTTTCATCTAATATAGTCTGCATCAAACGATGCATTTTAGTTGCAATGAACATCTTTTTTGACTTATGCGTGTCAAAAAAGGCGCCAACTTTAGTCAAGAGCGTATTCTTATCAAACGGCTTGACTAGAAAGTCCTTGGCGCCCAATAATCGCATTTTTTCTTCACTGGCTCCATACGCAGAAGCCACAATGATGGGGATATGATGCAGGTCACGACGGGACTTCACTTCCTTGTAGAAGGCAAAACCATCCATCACAGGCATGGCTATATCAGTCAAAATTAAATGTGGGTGAATTTGTTGGGCAATGGCCAACGCTTCTTGCCCGTTATAGGCAACATGCGCTTCATAGCCCGCGCGTTGAACTTGACGTTGAAGAATATTAACAACGTCTGTTTCATCATCAATGAGGAGTATCTTCTTTGACACAGGTCTTGTCCTTTCGGCGGCCAGGCTACCCTCCAAAATTACTGGTAAGGCCCTATAGCTTTGCGTCCTTGGGTTACCCCAAGTTTGCCTTTGTCGTTTTGACAAAGTGTTGCGAGATTCTTCTTATAGTATACATTGAAATGCGACAAAAGCAAACTTGTAACTTATTGCTATGCAATGGTTTAAGAAATCTGTCCGGTTTTACATACCTCTGCGTACTTCAAGGCGCTGTCTTTGATGGTGCGCTCAAAAGTATCATAATTAACGTTAATTAAGCCAAATCTTGGGGCAAAACCTTTATCCCATTCGAAATTATCAAGCAGGGACCAATGCATGTACCCGCGCACATCGACACCTTCACTCATGGCTTTATGGATCATGCGCAAATGTGTTTGGATAAAATCCCAACGCTGGCTGTCCTCATTGGTGCAAATCCCGTTTTCAGAAATAATGATGGGCACATTATATTTCTTCAATCGTAAAAGCACGTGATAAATACCTTCTGGATAAATGTCCCAGCCTAGAAAATTCTTTTTCACAGGATGATGCCCATCTTTACATATATCGCCTAAAAGATTTTGAGGCGTAAACCCTTTAACATCTACCAATTGACGAGAATAAAAATTAAAGCCAATAAAATCTAACGTATTAGATCTTTGTAGTTGATCTAGAAATTCAAAATTAAGCCACTTATAGCGCAACTCAACCGCAAAACGATTAAGCCATGTATCCGTGCAAGGCACAAAATCTTGCATATGATGCGCAATGCTGATCATCGGACTTGGTAAATTATTTTGCTGATAGATTTCTTTCATCCGTCGGTACGCTTTGATATGACCGCTGACCATGGTGTCATGCGCTTTTTTTAGACTCCATAAAGATTTCTTTTGCGGCGGCCACCAGCCAAATAAATAAGCATGTGAGATAAAAATGGTTGGTTCATTGATGGTATTCCAATAATGCACGTCGGACATGAGTGCTTTTGTCATCACCTCACAATAGCGTACGAATAACCTTACCACATCGGGATTTTCCCAACCGCCTTTATCAGCTAACCAGATAGGATTGGTAAAGTGGTGCAGCGTTACAATGGGCTCAATACCGCGCTTGCGCAAAGCCTTGATCACCGACGCATAATGCGCTATTTCATTCTGGTCAAATTGACCTTCTTTAGGCTCAATGCGGCTCCACTCGATGGACAAGCGATGGGCATTGTGATGCATGCGCTGAATCAGATCAAAATCTTGCTCGTATAATTCATAATGACGACACGCAGCACCAGAAGGTTTATGACCAACCTTCAACTCCCATGGCCACCAATCGGCATTGGCATTATTGCCTTCAACCTGATAGGAGGACGTAGCAGCGCCCCATAAAAAGTTTTTTGGAAATTGAATCATGAAAAAATTATAGCATTGCCGTGGGGAAAACTTATAAAATTATATTTATTTCCATCCATATCCCGTGTACATTAATGCCATGCGCGCTTTAATACGCCAAATCAAACGCACCTACCATTTAGCTGGCGCTGCCGAGAGTAAAGTTGTCTTAAGCAATGTGGCCTCACTCTCAGGATTGTCCGCGATCTCCTACATTTTACCCATGATCCTCTTACCATATTTATTTCGTATCTTGGGGGCTGATAAATTTGGATTAATCGCTTTTGCTGCAGCATTTACGCAATACTTCATGATCTTAACCGACTATGGTTTTAGCGTGACAGCGACGAAAGAAATATCATTATGTCGCCATGATCCCAACAAAACCCACTCGGTTTTCTCGGCGGTAATTACCATCAAAGTATTATTAGCCGCCTTAAGCCTTCTTATTTTATGTGCCATTGTCTTTACCATCCCTAAATTCAAGAATGACTGGATGGTGTATATCTTTAGTTTTGGCACGGTCATGGGCAACACGCTCTTTCCGATTTGGTTCTTTCAAGGCACAGAGAAAATGAAGTACATTGCCCGCATCAACATCATTGCCGAAATTATCTTAGCCTTCTTAATCTTAAGCATGGTCAAAACCCCAGAAGATTACATCCTTGTGCCCGCCTTTACATCTGTCACATTTTTAATCAGCGGTATTTTTGGTTTGTACATCGCCTTTGCTCATTTTAAAATCAAATATCAACTTCAAAAATTATCTGAATTACGTGAGAAGATTCATACCGGATGGGCCATTTTCACGTCGATCATCGCGATTAACATGTATACAACGACGCGCGTCTTTGCCATTGGTTTATTAACCAATAATACATTAACGGGATATTATTCCATGGCTGAGAAAATCGCCAACGTCGTGCAAACATTCCCGCTATCATCTTTTTCACAAGCTATTTTCCCGCGCATGAGCAAACTGTATCAAAAAAATCGACGCCTTGCCTTTGACACCATGACCCAAGTGCAAGAAATCACCATGAAGATCGCCTTAATCACCATCCCCATTTTCTTTCTATTGGCGCCCTATATTGTCAAACTTATCTGCGGTAATGATTACGCAGAAATCACCCTAACCTTAAGGCTATTGCTCGTCGCTATTTTATTTGTCAGCGCCAACGCCTTTCGCGTACAATTCCTGCTTGTTTGCGGCAAAACACAAACCTATGCCAACATTCATATACTCATGGCATTCTTAGGTCTTCCGTTAATACTCATCTTGATTAGTGGATTTTCTTACCTGGGCGCCGCGATTGCGACCTTAATCATTGAGGCAGGGATATGCTGCCTGACGTTTTTACGCGTCAGGCAGCTTAAGCTGTAAAACAATCACCTCTACTTAGAATGCATATTCAATCGAAGACATGAATGTAGAATCATTCTTCTTGGCATTATTCTTTGGCGATGAATTATATTCATCGATATATGAAACCTTCCAGCTTAATACGTCGGATAATGGGTTAATCAACGACGTTTCACTGCGCATGCGGTAATCTGCAAAAGAATCTAACGACGGGTATAACGTAATATCTTCTGCTATTTTTGCTTTTCCAATCAAAACCTTATCAATATAAAAGTGCGGGATCAAAGCAAAATTGCCCGTTGCTTTTGTATCAGTAACATTATAATTAGTATATTCATAACCAATTGCTGTATCGAATTCAGCCTTAGATTCATCACCTTCCCAGAACCAATACCCAATACCAACCGCAGGTAAAACACGATAATCAACACTAGCAAATTTATCATGATTAACTTCTACAGAGCGGCTATTAAACCACTTGGAACCACCGATGCGATAATCACTTTGGGCTTTGCTATAAAACTTTTGGGTGGTCATACGGCCTTTACTAGACGCATAATCTAAACTGCTTTTGACCGTCCATTCATTGCGATCCTTCTTGTAATGAGAAAAGAGCGTAATGTTTGACGCACTTGTTTTGGTGTTACCATTGGTCATGCTATAACCCGCCGACATCTTATGATCCCAAACTTTTGGAGCTTTAGCTTCTTCAGCTGGGGCTTCAACCACGGGGGCTTGTTCAACTACTGGGACAACAGCTTCTGCTTTAGCAGTGACAACATCAGCCGCTTTTGCTTGCGCTTCTTCTGCCGTCATGACAGATTGAACCAAATCTTTATTAATGCTAATTTCGCCAAGCAACTCTGTCTTTATTTTCAAGAATTGCGCTCCATCTTCTAAAATCTCACCACTTAAACGATCACCATTTTTTAAAGTCACAACATTAGCCATAGACACTTGCGCAAAAACCACACAAAACACAAACAATAACCACTGCTTTCTCATCGCCTCTCCTTTTGTTGTAAATTAAGAACACAAATCTTAATGAATGAACGCTCAGATTTCAAGTTTTATATAAATCAATATTTTAAAGTAATCGCATCACATCTTGACGGAAACTGCGGAAGTCATCGGGCGACGTCAAATCATAAACACCACGGATGATAGAATCTTGATCGAGGAGCAAGACTTGGCTGGTTTTCGTTGCACCTGCATGCACAAAAGCTTGATTGATTAAAGGTGTTAGTGTGGTGACCTTATAATGAAAACGGTTGGCAGGGGTTGATATCACGTCGGGATTATTGCCAAAAGTCAGGACATTCATAAATCGTTTTCCCGAAACAGTCATGCGCTGCACGTCATACACTTGCTTTAACATGTCTTTTGCATCCAAAGATTCAGCACGCATGACCGTCCAGACATGCGTTCTTAAACCATGAATATTCTTTTCTTCAGCATTATCAACCATAATATCAACTTTTGGAAAAGCGCCATATGAGACAGCCCCAAATCGACGATGGCTGTCTCGTCGCAACAAGACAAAAGCACATGCCGCGGCCACCATCATAATCACCACCCAAACTAATGCATCATTCTTAAGCGCTTTGCTTTGATTCATTTTTAATCATCCGACTGATCTTGATCATCACAAAAGCTGCAACGACCAAGGGAATTATTCCCATAAAAGCCATCCCCCAAAATCTTTTCCAGAACTCTTCTTGAGGAATGGACACAAAACAAGCAGGGCAAGCATTAGCACTGCTTGCCCCACATAAAAAGACAACAACCAAGAACAATGTTATTTTATGATTTCCAGACATAAGCTGCATCATACAACATAAACAATAAGAAATAAACAGCAACAGGGATTGGGGCAAAGAATGCAACTTGCAGAGCCCAACCTTCTTTACGTAAATTCATATACGCCAATGCAACAATCAAAGCTTTTGTCCCCATCAAAAGCAGTAACAGATTTGTACGCATACCTCCTAAATCAGCTCTTTGAAATATCATCAATTCAAACATGGTTAAAGCGAATAACCAAATGGCAATGTTTGTATATTTCTTAGCTTCCATATTTTCTCCGTTTTTGTTTTACAATAAATAAACACACGTAAAAACCAACATCCACATTAAATCCACAAAATGCCAAAACAACGTCAATGTTTCTACACGCAAATGATTATCTTTGTTAAACCGACCTTTTAACGCGCCAACCAAGACATAAATAATAAAAATAACGCCCGTTAAAACGTGCAAGCCATGAAAACCTGTTGCTCCAAAGAAACATCCCGCATAGATACTGACACCTGGACGAAAGTTCTCGGCAGCGATCAAATGAAAATACTCATAGGCTTGAACACCTAAGAATAAAACCCCCAAGAACAAGGTCCATCCTAGTGCTTGAATAAATTTTGTCTGATTACCTGCGCGCACATGTTCAAGCGCTTGCATCATGGTGTAACTACTCGTCAATAAAACAAAGGTATTAAAGGCTGTTAATGGGATATTTAAAACCTCACCTGGATTTGGCCAAGGCGCACCATTAGTACGCAAGTATGCTGCGGCAATTAAAATTGCCACAAAACTTAAACCATCCATGATCAAGAACATCCACATGCCAAGCTTACCTGACGGAATACTATTGAAAGCTGCGTCTTCTTGTTCGATCACCTGATTCATATTGTCTCCTGTTTACTTAATGCTTATCGCACAATGAACATCAATGTGAACATCACCAACCATACCACCATTAAAAAATCCCAGAAATATCGAATGCCGACTGCTGTAGAAGTTCCTTTGAGTACATCAAACCTCACCCAAAATACCATCAAGGCAACCAAACCCCCGATGATATGCAAGGCATGAAATCCACTTAACAAATAAAAGAAGCTGCCTGCGGTGCTTTTATTCCATGCCAACCCATCATTAAAAGCCAGCTTCCAAATCATCCATTGACCTAAAAGAAACGTTAATCCCAAAACAAAACTCAACAATACTTTACCACGACGCAATACAATAGAACTTACACCTAACAGCAACGTATTTAAAATTGCTAACGCCATGATTTCCCGCGACATGTATGGCTCAAGCCAAACACCCACACGCATGCGATAAACCACGTAACCCCACAACAAGGTGATAAACACCATGGTCCAAGACGCCAAAGCAACCGTCATGCCAAGCGAGAATGTATTACGCTTATACCCTGTATCGACGGATACTGACACCATTAACCAATATCCTCTGTTTGTGAAGCCCAATCTTTACCCTTAATCTTTGGGTTACTATATTCATGTGGTCCATTTCTAACAATAGGTGCTGTAGCAAAATTACCATGTGGCACTGGATAATCAACCGTCCATTCCAAGGTTGCTGCTTCCCATGGATTCTTTTCAGCTTTCTTACCCTTAAAGATGGAATACACAAAATTAAATAAGAATAAAATCTGAACGCCCCCTAAGATAAATGCAAATGTCGTAATATTACGATTTAGAGGCATTAATGGTTTGATAAAATCATAGGCGCTGGGGTCAAACAAACGACGATGTTGACCCGCATAGCCAACCGTTAACATGACAAAGAATACATAATTGAGTGCAATGAACGTTACCCAAAAATGAATCTTGCCTAATAATGGATCCATCATGCGTCCAAACATCTTTGGAAACCAAAAATATGTAGCGGCAAATGATGACATGAGAACGCTTGCAGCCAACGTATAATGGAAGTGTCCAACCAAGAACATCGAATCATGCAAGTACATGTCCGATGTGATGGTCCCCATGTACAAGCCCGTTAACCCTCCCAAACCAAAAACAAACACAACCGACATGGCAAATAACATGGGCATTTCAAAACGCAATGACCCACGCCACATTGTTCCCAACCAATTCAAGAAAAAAATGGATGTTGGCAAACTAATCAATAATGTTAAAAACATGAAAGATTTACCCAACAATGGGCTCATGCCCGCCACATACATGTGATGTCCCCAGACCAAACCACTTAAGACGGTAACAATACACATACAAATGACCGTCACGTTATAACCAAACGCTGGTTTACGAGAGAACGTTGATAAGAGGTCGGATACAATCCCCCAAACAGGTAAGATCAAGATATAAACTTCAGGATGACCGAATAACCAGAACACATGTTGATACAACAATGGGTCACCACCCACCATGGTTGCTTTGGGTCCCGCTACAAAGAAACCTGTTCCCAACACATTATCTAACAGCAAGAAGATTAAACCTGCAGCGATGATTGGAACGAAAATTGCGTTTAAGATCGATGATAAAAACAAGCCCCAAACCGTTAAGGGCATTTTCAAATAATTCATGCCTTTGGCGCGCAAACGGATAATGGTCGTGATGTAATTAACTGCCCCCATAATGACCGCTGTTCCCATTAAAACCAATGACAAAGCCCATAATGCTTGCCCCCAACCAGGGATACCGCCGACGGGTGTGCTCAACGGAGGATAAGATGTCCAACCCGCTGCTGCTGAACCACCTGGACCATACGGTGATAACATGAGTACAACGCCAGATAAAAAGAAAATCCAGAATGACAACATATTGACAACAGGAAAAGCCATATCTGCGGCACCAATTTGCAAAGGGATAATAAAATTCGCAAATGCACCACTTAATAATGGCGTTACCGCCCAGAAAATCATGACCGTACCATGCATGGTCAATATTTGGTTATACGTATCTGGTGTCAATGCGCCATTATTCTCTGGAAACAATAAATGTCCTATGATGGGAATCGTTGTTTCAGGATATGCAATTTGCCAACGAATCAACATGGCTTGCAAACCACCCCATAGCAAAAAGAAAATCCCAAAGAACAAATATTGTTTGCCAATGGTCTTATGGTCGGTTGAGAAAATATACTTTGTTAAAAAGGATTGTTTCTTATCTGACATTGTATTCTCCTTAAAGATGTTTAACCCTTAGCTTGCCACTTCCAACCCCAATTTTTCGGCACTGATGAACTTGAACCCGTGTCGCCCCAAATATCATCTCCCGACGATGCAGGCGCTGCTTGTTCTGCCAACCATTTATCAAAATCTGCTTGAGATTCTGCCGTCATAAAACCACGCATTTTATAATGTCCATTACCACATAACGCGGAGCAGGCAATTTCAAATTTTCCTGATTTTGTAATTTGAAACCACGTGGTGGTCACCATCCCAGGGATAACATCTTGCTTGATGCGCACTTCAGGAATATAGAATGAGTGGACCACATCATAGGAAGATAATTGAACCACAACCGGAACACCCACTGGCACGTGCATTTGACTTAAAGGAGCAATTATATCGTCTGCTGTTGCAAATTCACCATCTGGCCCTGCATAACGCACATTCCATGCATATTGTTGAGGCATGACTTCAATCTTTAACACATCTTTACCTGTAGGAAAATTCCAAAACACTTCCTTTAAATCCCTAAATGACATATGTTCGATAACAAGGTCGATGGAACAAAACACCAACAGCCCCATACAAATCGTAAAGATAATATTTCCTACCTTATTACCTTTATCATACACAGCTTTATGCCCAGGACGACTACGATAACGGATAATAAAGAAAATCAACGCAGCCACCACAACGCTAAAGAAAATAACCAGCACAAGATCAATGTATTGAATCAATGCATCGATCAAATGCCCGTTGGTGGAAATGTCTTGTGGAAAAGGTAAACCCCAAATCGACATAATCTTCCTTTCGTTAAATAACTAATCACATGTGATTATATGTTTATAGCTCAAAAAAATAAATTTTTACTTCTTTACTAAATCCGCAATGCTCGTCGTCTTTAAAAACTTATAGTAGGCATTGCGCACTTGTTTCCAGCCATCGTGCACCATACATGGTGATGCATCTGAACATTTTTTTAAACCCATCGCACAATCTGACCAAAGCGTCACATTATCAAGGGGTTCGACAATATCATAGAGCGATATTTCTTCTGGTGGACGACCTAACCTAAACCCGCCACCCATACCTCTTTGTGAAATAACAATATCATGCACACATAAGCTTTGTAAAACTTTTCCTAAATAATTTTGCGGGGCATGAATTTTTTGAGCAATGCTCTTTGCCCCAGCCCACTCACCTTCCGGCAACTTAGCTAATTCAACCAACGCATTAATGACTTGGGTACTTGTTTTGCTTAACATGATATTCGCATGTGATTATACAAATAATTTAATAGGTGTCAATATTTTGATCAATTTTTTAATAACCAGAATGGATTGACCCCCGCATCAACAAAGACCATCCAGCCCGTTGATGCAAGGCTCATGACTTCGGGAACGTGTGAATTCCAGCCAAATGGAATCCATCCGCGTTTTGAGGAATAGCTATACGCCGCTTGACCCTCTGGCAGCGTTGCACGTAGTGCTTCAATGCTACGGCGCATGCTTAATCGATCATTTTGAGCAAGTTGCGATAATTCAGGGCTGCTTTCTTGATAATACTTGCTCATCGCATCCAACGCTGTCATTGCACCTGCGGTCCACTCCACAGATAAACGATCATGTTCATCGGTAAAACCAACTCCTTGAATTTGGCCTTGTGCATTAAAAACTCCTGAGCGCTCTTTCGAGATTTGCCACAAACGCATTGCTGCTCCTTCACCCAACCACGCATCAATTTGCCCAGGTCCAAACGCGCAAATCGCCCATGTTTGCACATCTAAAGCAAATTGCTCTGTGCTTTTCTTCCACCACCCTGAAACTTGATACGCACCTTGATGAAAGTATCCTTTATCTTTATCCCAGACAAAAAGCATATATTTTTCAATGCCTTGCATGGCTTTCTTATATACCTCATCACCTGTCACCTGATACAACATGCGAAAGGCAGCGTACCATGAAATGTTGTTTTCTGTTGAGATATGATTAAACCACCAATTGGTGGTTGTAAAATCTCTTGCCTCGCTTGCGTCTAAATTACGAAATGTTCCCAATGGCGCCATACGGATGCCGCCGCAATCAGCTTGCAAGATCATGGCTGCACGGGCTATTTCTTTGGCTAGTTTCAGTTCAACGCTCTGGGGATTAGAAACATAAACACCTTTTTCCTTATCAAAATATTTTTGGTGATATAACTGCATGGCAGCAATGGCGACCCACGCATTTTCACCGGCAACGGGCTTCCAATCAACCCAGTGCAAACGATCTTCTTGGGGGAAACCAGCAAATGTCTTTTGACCATTCTTGGGGTCGGTAACTAAATACTCACCATCCGCATTAATAATACGAAAGATGAAACCACGTTGTCCCAATGCATTAATATTTGAGCTCACGCGGCTTGGATTGGCAGCATCATAAATGTAATTGCTAATTGGATAACCGGCGCGCACATTCCACATCTCACCAACAGCGCCATCCCAATAATATTCTAAAGGTAGTTGTGCTTGCTTAATATTGTTAACACCTGCAAGCATGGTTTGAACAATTTGATAAACAGCCCCGTCGTAAATATCGAGGCCTTTATGGGTGATCATGCGTTCGATGATGCCATTGACGAGACCACCATCATCCATTTGTTGAAAGATTTGATGCTGATGTTGTTTGGGGATATAGAAACTATAAGGAAGTTTGGTAACAGGACTTACGTTGTGATCCAACCATTTGATGACCGCGGGGTCAACGTTAAATCCAGGTTGAACTTGAGCGCGTAATGGAAAGATGTCAACAATCAGCACTGTGATAACAATTAAACCTGCAACGAAACTTTTCATATCCCTCTCCTGCCAGGTCCATTCATAGACAGCAGGGATTACCTTACAAACCCAAGGGGCATAAAAAGCTTGCGGTTTCGGTAACCTGGCTGTCCTTGAGACTTATAAGGATCCATGGCTTTGCGTCCCCAGATTACTCTGGGTTTGCCTTTATCGTTTAACTGCTAAAAAGAGCGTTTTCTGACTACTCTTGAAGTATATCCTATTTTTAGCACTTTTCAAGGTAGCGCTATCTAAAAACTGTATTCTTTTACTGATTAATCCTCCCATTCCGAACCACCCCATTACGTAGCACAATCCCCGGGATATAAAGATCATACACCTCTTGAGCGGTCAACGCGCGGTTGTAAATTCGGACATCGTCCATAAATCCAGAGAAATATTGTGTTATTGACGAACTAAATCTTCCTATATAAAGCGATTCACCTGCATCTGGTGTCCATGTTCCAGTTGTTACCACTTTATCCGTACGCGTACCATTCACAAAAATACTTAAAGCAGTGTCGCTTTGCTGTACACATACGATGTGAAACCACTGATTAGCAACAAGAGTTTCTGAGCTGGTTATAGAATTATCCCCAACAGCTAAGGTATTTCTAGCTCGCTCAAAAGTAATGCTTCCTGCAGTGTTTACGACTAAACCATACGCCCAATTGATTTGGGCATTGTTCTTTCGACCTATCACGCGCATTAACCCGCTGCCACCACCATCCCATTTTATCCAAGCAGAAATTGACATCGTTGATTGCGTAGACGGGAGTATTGTGCCCAAGTTGATATAATCACTAGTCCCATTAAACTGACGACATCCCCTCTTTTTGCAATTAGAAGCTATTGTTGTTCCATTCGGTGTCCCCGTATTACTCTGCCCACTAGAATCAATGGCATTTCCGCTTACCTCGTCAAACTTCCACCACCCAACCAAACCGTTACGCAAATCTGCATGGGCATTGGGAATACGACAAAAAATAATATTCACCAAAAGGGCCACCATAAGAAAGACACGATACCAGCGAAAGGCTGATCCTTCTCCGGCGGAAATCGCGTCTCTACAGATGGTTTTTTGTATTACAAAATCTACATTGGTTGGTTGGTTAGGCATAGATTTTTTCATTGCTCACATCCTAAATAAATCTTCGCAAGCTTCCTACATTGTATGCCCATTGTCAATGCTACGGTTGATGAATCGTTCATATTAATTGACGGAATAATTGATTAAACCTTCCTTTACGAAGAACCCCATTACACAACACAATCCCCGGTACGTTATGATCATGTCTTTTTATATCTACAACACTCGTCCCCAGGCCATTTTGAATGTAAAATCTTTCGAATAGGCACACAGTTGATGTCTTTCCCACTCACGGTCTTGTGTAAGCCAAAACGGGTGTCGTATATTTGACAAAAATAGCCTTGATCCCCTTTGCGCAAGTGTTCACAAGGGTCGCCGTCGAATGCTCCACAACAAGCACCACAGCGACCGCACTTGGCTTCCCATTGTTCATGCTGTTTTTGCTGCCACGCTTCATACGCTTTTAAAGGGTTCATGTGGACCTTGCTTGAAATGCACTTTTTATGAAAGCGCCATACATTAATAGGAAGACAGGTACAAGGGGTAAGGCATTGCGTTCGTTTAAAAAGAAAAGCGAATGCATCACGATATAAATAAAGCTCAAACCAAATGACAATACTAAAAAATTTAAAGCCTCTGTTTTGGCACTCAAAAATTTACGCCAATTAAAAACAACACAAATAAAAGCGCTCAAGAAAAACAATACGCTCATACCATTTACACCATAAAGGAACATTGGGTATAAGATTGGCTGGTCATAAAATTGCCTAACATCGCGCGGCAAGATCACCATACCCCACGACGGATATTCCCAGAATAATAATTTAGCTCCCTCCCAGAACATGCCATTGATCGTTTTAATAGGATGCTGCAACATTAAATGAAGAGCTTGATGTGTTAATGCCTTATCTACCGCTGCCGTCGAGGTATAGATTTGTCGCAAAGCCACCTCTTTGACACCGCCTAGCTGATCTGACAATGCATAAAACCAATGATCACACGCGGCCTGACCAACGCGTGCTTGGCAAAATAATTTATCTGGGAAGACATAAAGCTTTTGAGCTAAATCTTCTTGGGGACTAGTCGGTAAAACTCGTCGGGATGCAGATCCGTATAGGGCAGCACTGCCGCGGCTGGTAAAGGTAAAATGACCATGTGACATTTTATTTAGGAGCTTATAGGCATTTACAGGGATTAAAAAACATCCGAGCGCAATGATAGCAAAGATCATCGTGCGTTTTGGAGAACAACGACGGCTTAGACATAAGAAAAATAGAACAATATACAGTGGGGCGATGATTTCAAAGATACCTTTTGTAAAAACCAACGGCAAGAAACTAAAGCCCAGATATGCTGCGTGCTTTGCTTGTATGTTGATCTTACTTTGCCATGCGTTGATCGATACCCAACAGACCAAGACCATCAACGGGTAGGTGATGATTTCAGAATAAACGATTAGCGATGATCTTATCACCGTCGGAGATATCACAAAATAGGCAAGCAACAATGCCGCTGCCGCATCGGCAAGTTTGATGCGCTCAAAAATGCGAGCCAACATCAGTTGCGTGATCAATAAAATCAAACCTTGGGTTAATAACAAAATTTGTGTGTAGGGCAGATGAAGGAACTGTGCCAAGGACATGTTAAGAGCTACAAAGATGGGATAAAGTGGCTCGCGGGTTGGCCCATGCCTCAAATAGTCGGCAAACTTTCCTTGAGTTATTAAATGCCCCAAGCTATCATAACTAAACGCATCAAAATAAAGGATAGTGCCAGAAAAAACAGCGTTGTAAAAAACCCACACGGCACTTAAACACAGCACTGTCCAAACCCACGGTCGTTTCATATGGTGGTATTATAAAAAGAAATATGCAAATCCCAAGTAAAAAATATATTGCGCTGCCCCTCGTCTGGATCTGCTTATGTGTGATCGCTGTTTTTTGGTTAAAACGCCCCCTGCCTGCGCCAAACGCCACCTCATCCTCGTTAGTAACGCGCAAATTGATGGAAAAAAAGAATGACACCGCCATTAAAAAACTCAACATGAGTTTGCCAACAACCGCAATGTATCAAACATTTATGGATGCAAACATAAACGCACAAACCCCTTTTCAATCACCCGAGCTCGTCGATTATTACCAACAATTAAGCGAAGCCATGCCTTGGATGGCAGAAAGTTATACGCTGCTTGGATTTTGTTATTACAAACAGGGCGATCGGGCAAAAGCCTTTGATAGTTTTCAAAAGTCATTTTATTTAAACCCGACGTATTTTTATAACAATGTCAGCCTTAGCCTCATGTATTTGGAAGCACATCAGATCACCCAAGCGGTCAAGCTCATGCAAATTACTTTAGCCGAAGATCCTAAGCAAACCCTTCAATTCATCGCCACATCAAAGATTTACCAAGACATTTTAGGCGCTAACCCGTCGTATAATGTCATCGCAAGCTTACAGCAAGACTACGCCGCACTGGCAGAAACTTTAAAACGTCTAGAAAGCAATCCCAATATTTCATTACAGGAACTTACGCTTCACATAAGGGCTTTATAAATGCGTCATTACCTACTGTCGTTTTTCGTCTTCGTCTTGTCTTGCGCGCTTGGGCTTACTTTAAGCATCAAGAACCCAATAGAAAACGACGAGAGTTACAGTCAACATCAAAGCGTCCAAAACATTTCCTACATAGATATTCTCCGTGGCAAAGTCAATGAAGGTAATAATGCTCCACTGTTTTACACGTTGCAAAAAGCCTTAGGTCAAATCACAAGTTTTCAATTTAAAACGGCGTGGGTGCAAGAACAATATGTATGTGAAACATACAGCCAAATATGGATGCGCTTGCTGCCTGTCGTGTTTATGGCGCTTAGCCTAACCCTATGCTTTTATTATTTCCTGAAACGTTTCAACATCTATGCCGCTTTACTTAGCTTGTGCCTCTTTTTAACATCAACTCCGACGTGGATCTATTGGACTCAAGATAGGCCGTATAGTTTATGGATCTTATTAACCTGCGCGCAAACCCTACTCTTATTAGAATATTTTATCTTCAAAAATCACAGTAAAAGCTTTTGGCTGAAACTTACCTTAACCCACTGGCTACTATGCTTATGTTCAGGTTTTGGTTTGATTCAAACGTTACTCACATTGGTGTTTATTCGAAAAAAGTTCTTCATCCCGTTTATTTTGCCAATCGTCATTGGCATTTTTTATGCCATGCACGCACCCAGATACCCATTTCGACTGCCAGATCAATGGCTTGGATTAATTCTAACTAATGTTTCAATCGAAAATATCTTGTTCTTGGGAGTGGGCACATTCATTATGCGTCGGGTATTGCCGCTAACTTTATGGATTTCCGTTCTCTTGGGATTTTCCGGCTTATTAATACTCTCTGTATATTTGCAACACACGACAAACAATGCTGGCTTTGAACTATCCGCACGCTATTTATTATTTTTAATGCCCACGGGCATCATCTTCTTTAATGTTATCTGGCAACAACTGTTCAACGCATCTAAAGAAGTGTGGAGCAAAATCGCTTTGTATCAAGTTCTCGTTTTTGTGTTGATGATGGGAGGTTGGCGCACCTTGGTTGTGCTGCAACGCCTATGGTAAAGAAAATAGCCCTCATATGCCTCAATATCCTTTTATGTGCCATCATCATTCTTAGCTTCATGGATCGTCGTCGACATTATGCCATCAACACACTTAATGAACGTTCAAACTTCTTACAATCTCAAGACCTGTTTAGCCTTGAACGTGGCAACCAAACCCCATGTTCAACGTATTGGCTTACGCAATGGCATAAATATGCGACGAGCATCATCGCCTATGCCCCTAACCTTGCAGACGCACATGGTTTAGAAGGATTTTATCAAGCCACACTCGGAAATGATGCCACAGCCATTCGCGCCTTCTTGAAAGCACAGAGCATCAACCCTTACGCTTGGTCTTACGCCTATAACCTTGGGGTGATTTACTACCGACAAAAAGATTACACTAAGGCCTTAGGCTTTTTTAAAGAAGCGGCTGCCACAGATATGCGCCTCAACATTCAAAGCATTATGTCGTCGAAGATTTGTGGGGATTTGATGCGTAAGGCTAAGGGCTTAGCCTTTAACATGCAACAGCATGTTGAAGAAAGTTTGGCAAAAAATCAATTGGCGATCAAAGCCACTGCCTATGCCCTGCAAACAGGTCAAGCACCGCTAGATGTAACGCTCACCTTATCGCTGTTTTAGTTTTATCTTTATAAAATGTAATGATGCAAACAGCCGCCACCACCATCATGGCCGCAGTTAATATTTGCGCATTTAAACGTTCACCGGCAAGTAAACATCCAAGGAAAATGGCCACAACAGGATTAACAAAGGCATAGGAAGATACGCGCACAGCGCCCACATTTTTAAGTAACCAAATATACGCTGTAAATCCCCACAACGATCCGCATAATGTTAAATAAACCAAAGCCAAGATAGATTTCGTGCTAAAGTTTTCCGGATGAATTGAGGCCCATTCCCCTCGCATGAAACCTGCCATGATCAGAAATATCCCACCCAACATCATTTCCATGCTCGTTGCTAAAATGGCCGAGCTTGGTAAATCCAGCCGCTTGGCATACAACGAACCAATCGACCATAACAATGCCCCTAACAATAATCCCAGAACACCAATCGGGGGCAAATGATAGGCCTTGGATGTTAAATCAGGAACGATCAATAATGATACACCAAGAAAACCTAAACCAATCCCCACCCAAGTGGTCACGGATGGTCGTCGTTGTTTTAACCATAACCATTCTAGGATGACCATCCAAACAGGGATGGTGGCAATGATAAGCGCGGCAACACCTGACGGAACACTTTGTTCTGCCAACACAACATTGCCGTTACCGCCTAAGATTAAAAATCCACCAATGATAGCAGCGGATCGCCATTGAACTTTTGTTGGATGTGGTGTTTTAGTTTTTAGACGGATAAAAAGATACAGGATGATCCCTGCAACGAGAAAGCGTAGGCCGCCGCTAATTAATGGTGGCAATGTCTCAATGGTGAAACGAATCGCCAAATATGTCGATCCCCAAATGACATAAATGCCAAAAAAAGCGACGATGGTTTTAAAATTAATCTTCATTAGGGGCTTAGGGCGTATTCATCCCAACCACCACCCAAGGCTTTATAGAGGGTGATCAGGTTAGAAAAGCGAAGCAATTGCGACTGAATCAACGCTTGTCGAGCACTGTACAACTCTTGTTGTGCTACTAAGACCGTCAAATAACTGTCAACCCCATTGCGATAGCGCACATCGGCTAAATCGTAACGTTGTTGCTGAGCCTTTACCAAATCTGTTTGTGCTTGGATTTGATCTTCCAGCGGCGTGCGTGCCGTTAAAGCATCGGCAACTTCGCGAAAAGCATTTTGTATGGTCTTTTCATATTGTGCGATTTCAATCGACTTAGATATCTTCGACATATTTAAAGCAGCTTTATTAGCTCCACCATCAAAAATAGGCATTGTGATTTGTGGTGCAAAATTCCATACACCTACCCCTGAAAACAAATCGGTTAATTTAACACTAGCAATACCCCCTGCCGCGGTTAATGAAATCTTAGGGAAGAATGCAGCACGTGCAGCGCCGATGTTGGCATTGGCACCTTTTAATTGATGCTCTGCGGCTAAAATATCAGGACGGTGTGCGATGATATCCGACGGTAAACCAGCTGGGATATCTGACAATACGCGTTGTGTATTAAATGGTTCAGCGTCTGGTAAATCTTTCGGCATGGGTTCACCGATTAAAAATACCAATGCATTTTCCGCCTGAGATAACTGTCGCTCAAAGATGGCCACATTCGCTTTTGCAGTTTCCACCTGTGCCTGTGCAGAGCGTAAATCCAATTCCGTTGTATTACCAATATCATAACTACGCTTGATCAATTGAGCGTATGCTTCGACAGACTTTAACGTATCTTGCGTCTGGATTAATTGTTCTTCAAGCGCGCGTTGGGTTAAATAGGAGATGGCGACTTGAGCGATCAATGACAATTGCACACTGCGCTTTGTCTCTTGTGAGGCCAAATATGTTTGTAACGCTTGTGCGCGTAAACTACGGACACGGCCAAACAAATCGAGCTCATACGATGTGACGCCAACCTTTAAACTATATTTACCTGTTGTTTCACCTTCACCGCCATCACCGGTCACATCTTTTTGTCGTTGACCACTGCCGATACCATCTAAATTTGGGATGCCGCGAGACAGACCAACATTATATTGGGCGCGTAACAAGTCGACATTTAATGCCGCTAAACGTAAATCACGATTATTTGTTAAAGCAATTTCAATGATCTTGCGTAATCTTGGATCATTAAAAAATTTACGGCTCTTTAAGCCAGAAATAACAAGCGATGGATCATCACCTTGTGTGGGCCATACTTTAGATACAGGCGACGATGGACGATCATAACGTGGTATCATCGAACAGCCAGATAGTAACACACACAACATCAAGCATAATATTTGCCTCATTGCTTTTTATCCTTCTGTTTAGTAAATATGCGTTGCACAACCACAAAGAATATTGGCACAAGGAAAATAGCTAACACGGTTGCGGTAAACATACCGCCGGCAACCCCAGTACCAATGGCGTGTTGGCTAGCGGAACCTGCACCTGTTGCCATCGCTAAAGGCAGCACACCTAGAATAAAAGCGAAAGATGTCATGAGGATTGGGCGTAACCGCAAATGCACTGCCTCTAATACAGCTTCGATCAATCCCTTGCCCTGGGCCTGCAAATCTTTTGCAAATTCTACAATCAAGATCGCATTTTTCGTCGACAAACCAATGATGGCAAGCAAACCAACTTTAAAATATACGTCGTTCGGCATGCCGCGCCATGTGGCTGCAAGCAAAGAACCTAAGATACCAAGCGGAACGACCAGCATAACTGCAAATGGAATGGACCAACTTTCATATAAGGCTGCCAATGCTAAGAAAACAACAATGAGTGATAAACCATAGAGCATGGGCGCTTGTGCACCTGATAAACGTTCTTCATAAGATTGCCCTGTCCACTCATAGCCAATGCCTGCTGGTAATTCTTTAATCATTGCTTCCATCGCCTTCATGGCATCGCCTGTACTTTTTCCAGGAGCTGTACTACCGACGATGTCAACGGATGGGAAACCATTATAGCGCTGCACTTGCGGCGAACCAAAAGTCCAATTTAACTTTAACAACCCTGATAAGGCAACCATTTGACCTTGATTGTTCCTTAAATAAACCTTACCAATGTCGTCGGGTAACATGCGATATGGCGCATCTAATTGCACAATGACCCGCTGCACACGGTTGCCGTTAACAAAATTGTTCACATAATAAGAACCGAAGTTTGCTTGTAGCGCGCTATTGATATCTGCCAAGGACACGCCCATGGCACTCGCTTTATCCTCGTCAATATCAACCTTCAATTGCGCGGCATCTTCGAGACCTTGCATGCGCACACCAACGACATTAGGATTTTTTGCGGCTAACGCTAATAACTGTTTGCTTGCCTCCATCAACTTCTCATGCCCTAAGCCCAATTGATCTTCCAATTGTAAGTCAAAACCCGACGATGTCCCAAGTTCAGGGATCGGCGGCAAATTGATGGGGAAAATGATGGCATCCTTGATGCCAGAAAATGCTCCCCATGCACGACCAATGATATTCTGCACGCTATGCTCTTTGCCTTTACGTTCATTCCAATCTTTTAAACGAATAAATGACAACGCAGAGTTTTGCCCACGGCCATTAAAACTAAAACCTGCAACGGTAATAACTTTATCTGTTTCAGGCTGAGCTAGAAAGAAACCTTCCACTTGCTTTAAAACTTCGAGCGTTCTTGCTTGCGTTGCGCCAACCGGAAGTTGAATGTTGGTGATAAAGTACCCTTGATCTTCTTCGGGCAAGAACGACGACGGTAAACGCGTGTATAAGAAACCAACCCCAACAATGATGGCTGCATAAATCACCAAATAACGTAATGGCGTCTTAAGCATGCGCGCAACGATGTTTTGATATTGTGTTGTGCCAGTTGCAAAACTGCGATTAAACCAACCAAAGAAACCTTTCTTCTCATCATGATGGCCTTTGGTAATTGGCTTTAACATCGACGCACACAGCGCTGGTGTTAAGGTCATGGCTAAGAAGATTGAAAATATCATCGAGGCTACAAGCGACATGGAAAACTGACGATAAATCGCCCCAACAGAACCCCCAAAAAAGGCCATGGGGATAAACACCGCCGTCAGCACCAAGGTGATGCCAATCAAAGCGCCGGTAATTTGCTGCATCGCCTTATGACTTGCTTCTTTAGGCGACAAACCTTCTTCCCGCATGATCCGTTCGACGTTTTCAACGACGACGATGGCATCGTCAATTAAAATACCAATGGCTAAAACCATCCCAAACATGGTGAGCACATTGATTGAAAAACCAAAGGCTTTCATGACAGCAAATGTACCCATTAAAGCCACCGGCACAACGATAGTTGGAATTAAGGTGGTGCGAATATTCTGTAAAAATAAATACATGACCAAGAACACCAAGAAGATGGCAATCAACAAGGTCTTAACAACTTCTTCGATCGAGATGCGCACAAACGCACTTTGATCTAAAGGATAATCCACCCGTGTATTTGGTGGGAAGAACTTCGACAACTCTTCGATCTTTGCTTTGACCGCATCAACGGTTTTAATCGCATTACCCGTTGGAGAAAGCTTGATCGCTACTGCTGATGCAGGCTTACCATTAATACGTGCCTGGGTGGTGTAATCCGCGCCGCCTAAACTAATCGTGGCAACATCACGTAAAAACACACGAGAGCCATCGTTATTAACACGCAATATAATTTTCCCAAATTCATCTGTATTATGCAGCGTCGATCGCCCTTGCATCGTAACATTTAACTGCTGCCCTTCAATGGATGGACGTCCACCCAATTGACCAATGGGCACTTGCACATTTTGAGCTTGGATCGCCGTAATAACATCATTGGATGTCATGTTATAGCTAAAAAGTTTCTGAGGATTAAGCCAAATGCGCATGGCGTTTTCAGTACCAAACTGCAAGGCTTCCCCAACACCTGTCACACGACGAATAGGATCTAAAACACTTGAGGAAATGTAATTACCCAACTCAATTTCGTCCATGCTACCGTCGGTTGACGATAAGGTAAAGAACATCAAATAATTACGCGTGGACTTTGTAACCGTGACCCCAGATTGCTGAACAACTTGCGGCAACGACGGAATGGCTAACTGTAATTTATTTTGCACCTGCACTTGAGCCACGTCGGCATTTGTCCCAGGTAAGAAATACAAAGAAATGGTGGCTTGACCACTTGAATTACTGCTTGACGACACATACAGTAAATTATCAATCCCATTTAATTGCTGCTCGATGATAGACGTGACGGTATTTTGTAATGTTTCTGCAGATGCACCCGCGTAAGACGCGTTAACTGAAATAGAAGGAGGTGCAACACTTGGATACTGAGCTACGGGTAGTTGAGTGATTGATACAATACCAATCAAGACGATCAATATTGAAACAACCCACGCAAAAATTGGACGATCTATAAAGAATTTTGGCATGGCTAATTATTTCCCCTGTGGCGCAGCTGCTGTCGCAGGCTCTGTTGATTTAAATGGCACTGGCTTTACCTCAGCCCCAGGACGAATCTTTTGCAATCCTTCAACAATGACACGATCACCTTGCTTTAATCCTTCACTAACAATCCACTTGTCTTCAACCGCTGTTGATAACTTCACTGTTCTAGCTTCTACCTTATTATCTTTACCTACAATCATGGCTATTGCTGTTCCATTAGCACCTAATGCAACTCCGCGTTGCAAGACAGTGATGGCATCATTATTAACTGCTTCTTGAAGTTGACCGCGCGCAAACATGCCGGGTAATAATAAATGATCTGGATTAGGAAATTCACTGCGCAACGTGATCATGCCAGTACTAGGATTTACCGTCACATCAGAGAATAACAACTTACCTGGGTATTGGTAAGTTGTGCCGTCTTCTAAAATCAATGTTACCTTCGCTGTACCTGCATCTAAACTTTGCAATTTCCCTGAATCAAGCAAGCGTCTTAAACGCAACATTTCCGTCGTTGATTGGGTAAAATCGAAATAGATAGGATCCAATTGTTGAATCACCGCCAATTGTGTCGCTTCCGCTTGACTAACCAACGTTCCTTCGGTAACCTTCGCTTGTCCAATGCGACCATCGATGGGCGCTGAAACGGTGGCATAACCTAAATTAAGCTCAGCCGTTTCCATCGCTGCTTTTGCTGCTTCAATGGTCGCCTTGGCTTGTAATACTGCAGATGTTGCATCATCATATTCTTGTTTGCTCACCGCATTGATATCAACCAATGCTTTATAACGATCAGCACGCGCTTGCACTTGGGCCAGCGATGCTTCTGCCTTTGCTAAATTAGCCTTAGCACTCGACACGTTTGCTTTTAGAGGGGCTGGGTCAATTTCAAATAACACATCCCCTGCTTTAATATCTGCACCTTCTTTAAATGACTGCTTTAATAATATCCCTGTTGCCCGAGCTCTAACTTGAGCTGTACGAACAGCATCCAAGCGTCCTGGAAATTCTGTTGTGACAGGTAACGTTTGTGCTGTAACCGTAACAACCCCAACCTCGGCGGGTGGCATGGCAAAAGGCTGCGCGGTATGTTTTTGCTCGCAACCAATAAAGCTTGCGACCAACACTGGTAACATCATGAATTTCAGAGACTTAGGAAGTTGCATATTCAACCATTTCTTGTTCTAGGGTTATAGTTTTGTGTTTTCATAAATGTGATGCAGGACTTGTTTACATGTTTCTAAGTCCTTGATTTTAATGCCTTTTTGAGCTTCTTCTAATGTATCTTTGATCACCACGACCAATTTTGCCTGTAAATCTTGGCCTTTCTTCGTCAGATAAATCAATTTCTGGCGTTTATCACTTTTATCTGGGATGCGCACAACCAAGCTGTGCTTTTCCATATTATCAATCAAACGGGTCATGCTGGTTTTATCTTTACAGGTTAACCCTGCCAACTCTTGTTGGCTTAAGCCATTTTTCTTACCCAAATTAACAATCACAGACCATTGCTCACAGGTCACATCATACCCAGCAGCCGCAAAATTATGGTTCACCAAAGCCCCAAGTGCCCTCGTGGCACGGCCCATGGCATACCCTAACGACTCTTCAATGATACATGGTCTGTTTGGCATAAATTTTTGGTTGCATATGCAACTTTCAAAGTATACCTGACGGCGTGGAATTTGTCAAACGCTGAGTTTCTAGCGGGCTTTATGTGGTAATGACCCCAAAACGTTCAATCAAGACTTTACGACGGAAATCAAAGATTTCCTTTAAGCGGGGCGCAACTAAGAAAGGCTGCATCATGGCACCCACCGAGCCCATGGGCAAGGCATAGGTGACAATATCATCACAACGCACGCCCCCTGGGATTTCCTTAAAGCGGTGCAAATGATGCCAATAGGCATAAGGGCCAACAAGCTGTTGGTCAACAAACTGATATGGTTTTTCGATTTCCTTGATCAAAGACACCCATTTCATAGGAATACCCATCAACGGTTTTACGGTGTATGTGATTTGCAAGCCTTCAACCATATCTTCCGGTGGATTGGACTTGATCACAAATCCAAGCGATGGTGGCGTGATCTTTGATAAATTCTTAGGGCTTGAGAAAAATTCCCATGCTTGCGCCAAGGTGATGGGCAAATCCTGTGTTTGCTCTAAAACAAATTGATGTTTCATGAACCTGCTCCTGACTGTGCGAGCCTTTTAAAGGCCAAGGCGGCTATCAAATAGATCACACATGATAAAATCAATACATTATTAAATCCTTGGAATTGCGCGATCATGATAACGGCAATCGATCCCAAAACACTAAACCCACAATTAATGCCCCAGCCCCAAGGGATTGTTCCTGCATGATGCGCGCTTGAAGCGCGTAACCCATAGGGGAAATAAACACCCAACAAGAATCCCAGAGGAAATGTTAGAACAGCGACGATAAACATGCGCCATGCAACATTTAACGGCATGAACATATCAAAAACCCTTGTTCCTAAAATCACCAAGCCTAATACATAAACAACCATCACCCCTGTGACCCATTGAATCAGTTGTTGATGATCGTTTTTAGAAATTTTATCAAACCATGGTATAGCAAAACTACCTAAACCACTGGCCACAAGCAAGACTGCAAGCACCAAGCTAATCGAATAAATTGGACTTCCTAATAAAATGGTGAAGCGCTGCATCAAGGCAATTTCAATAAACATATACCCAATGCCTAAACAAGCAAAATAGGTAATAAAAGGCTTTAGACGGTTTTTAGGCAATGCCGCGACGCCATCTTTTTTAAATACCACCAACGGCAAAAAGACAAAGAGGGTGATAAAAATCAATGCCTCAAGGAAAATCATCCCTTGGGTAAAGAAAATCACCGTGCCTGTGTAATGATATGCTACTGGTTTAAAGGGATTAAACAAATTGAGTTTGTAATACTTATAAAAAAAGGGCTTATCATCATTGACGACGCTGATGTCATACTTATAAGCTTCTTCCAGCAAGTGTTGCCGATGCTGTTTAAACAATTGCGCATAGTCATCAAACACAAGGCCCAATGAGCCACTTTTTTTAAGCCACTCCTCCGCAGGAAATGCAGGCACCACCCGATGATGTTTAAAATAATCGAAAACCATGTTGCGCTCTTGCAGCGTGAAAGGCTCTTTTCTAACTAAAAAGATCGACCAGCCTGCTAACCCAATCATAATGTGATCTTCTGGATTCTTAATACCCATCTTGTCTAAGGCAGCAATCACGATCGCATGCAATCGCAATTCTTCCCGTGGCATGTCATCAAAAGTCCAGCGATACACATTTAAGATGCCTTTGTCATTTAACACCCGCAAATAATCTTCCACTGCTTCTTGGGTATATAAATAACTTTCGGCATATGCATAAGCCCCTGACGACAATCCTGAAAATGTATCTACCCCGTTTAAAATCACAATGTCTTGACTGGCTGAGGGCAAACTCTTAATTAAATTTCTTCCGTCTATGTTATAAATCTTTGAATTTGGGCTTGTGTAAACGCGGCCGGAAAAATCATACATCTTGCCGCCTGGCATCATCTCGTTATAAATCCCAGGATTAATCTCAGCGCCTAAAATATTGGTTGCCCCATGAGAGCGTGCCATGAAAATATCACGACCACCACCAGCGCCAATGATCACCACCTTAGGATCTTTGACCAAAGTATAGGCCACTTCCATGTCTTGACTAAAAAGCTTTAAGGTTGAATTGCGTTTGGCAATTCCTGAGGGCGATAAATCATAAATGGGACTACCCGCTAAGAAATTAGTCGAGATATATGCAACATCCGGTGCTGGATCAACATTGATTTCAAAGGTGCCTCGGTTTGAGGCAAACATGCGCTCACGTGCAGCGTCGCTCTTAACCCAAAAAATATCTGTCCGTCCCAATGGATGCCAACGAGACACCAATTGTTCGCAGTCTTTTGAATCATATGTCCCAGGGATCAACTTCCATCCTTTATTTGGATCAATGGCATAATGACTTGGTTCTGGCAGGAACGTCAACGCTCCTAAGAAAATCAAAATACTCGCCGCTGATAACACCAAATGAAACTTAGGCCGCCAAATCCACAACGCCGTTAACACGCTAATGCATGCTAAAAGCATCAACGAATGAAAAACAGCTAAATGATTGATCAAAATAAAAAATAAAAATGCCCCCGCCCCCGCGCCCAACAAATCCCAGAAATACAGGCGGTGCGTATGTGCTGGGCTATGCATAAAAATATGCACAATCATAAAGCCGATGATGATAAAGGGGATCATAAAAACACTGTAGGCTAGCAACAACATGCCCACAGACTTAACATTGCTAAAGATGGTGGTGATGTATTCGACGTTGAGTGGCAGATCTTTGATCCAATATGCCGTCGCTAAACTTGAAAACGCTGTTGCTAATAACAACAACGCCAATAACTTCTCAAAATTAATCTTCTTTAATTGCGCGCTAAAAATAAAAACCAAGTTCGCCCCAATCCCATAACCCAACATGGCAAAAGGGATAATGGTATAGACGACATGGTTCCATGCTTTAAGATTCAAGATGCGGGTTTGAAACAGTTCGAGGCTGATGCACAACAACGAAATCCAAAACACCACCACACAACTAACACGCAAAGAATTGCGATTCATGCTTATTTTTTTCCTATAGGTTTTCTATTCTTAGCCTTTTTCTTATGCTTTATCCTCTCAACCACGACAGTAACCACTAAAGCACGCCCCATTAATTCTTTGCCATCTAATTCCAAAATAGCTTTATCTTTCTCCTCAAGATTGGGCATATCCACAAAACCATATCCCAAGGACTTACCCTTATTCATAACAATCGACGCGCTAGCGACGACACCAAAAGGCGCAAAATGATTAGCCAATTCCTCATTGGTCGTTTTAAAATTAAGATTTTTTACAAATATGTTATTCATCTAAATCCTTTTTCTATCGTAACCTTACATTATTTCAATAATTTCCAACATTCTCTATAGATCGCTGTCTTGGGAGCACGTTGCCTTTTTTCATCTTCTACAAAACTTATTGAACTAGCAAAACCATTAAATACCTTACTTGGAATCACGTAAAAAACTTTTTTATCCCCTAAATATACAATGGCGAAATCAAAATCATCGTCGGAATATTTCTTTCGTAACATTACCCTACGATTTGTTTTTGTCCTACGCGCATCAGTAACATAAACATTATCTTTTACATTAAACCATGCATGTTTTACCTGAATGCGAATCAATTTCTTATTAACTTCAACCGCCAAATCATACGCCAACCTATCACCAACAGGACGCAACACAACAAACCCTCTTGATAACAGCTCTGTCACTACAGCAGATTCAGCAATATCAGCTTTTAATTTTGTATCCATAAATGTATTTTGATATCGTTTGAGTCATTTGAAAAGATCTTTCTTAGAAACAAAATAAAACAGCAGCCCCAAAAGGGACTGCTGTTTTATTGGTTGCGGGAACAGGATTTGGTGCCCTTCGTTCGCCTCCGGCTCTCTGCGGGTCAGCCACTCGCCCTAGAACTCCTCCTATTCGTCGGAGTTCTAAACAGGGCTCACTCAAATCCTGCTTACATAACAAAATAAAAACAGACAGCCCCAAAAGGAACTGTCTGTTTTTATTGGTTGCGGGGACAGGATTTGAACCTATGACCTCCAGGTTATGCGTACCATCTACGACTTTCGCCGCCCATGAACCACGTTGGGTTCACGGTTTGTGGTCTGGACTATACCTTCATCCTCTCTTTCGAGGAGGACGTCTGCCATCTAGTCTCTACACCTTTTCCGATTTCCTAAATATTTCTGAGGTAATCGGAACTTGGCTCGGTATTACCATTTTCAGGCTTCACCGACTTTGACAGATAATCTTCTAATTGATTTCTCAACTAGACGCCCATGTTACGTGCTGAGCCTGGCGAGCTACCGGGCTGCTCCACCCCGCGATATTCTTCCGGTGACTTCAAAAATGTTCACGTAGTATGACACAACTTTTTAAAAACACAACCTAAAAATCTTTACGGCTTCGAAGTCTTCTTAGCCGCAGTATTTGTTGGCGTCGCTGCCTTCTGCTGTTGTGGCACCATGCGGTATACTTTTTCACCGGCACGGATCAGGCCCATTTTCTGCCTTGCCACTTTTTCCAGATAATCTGGATCCGTTGTCAACAAACGCATTTCTTGTTCCAGCTGGGCATTGCGTTTGGTTAATTCGGAAATCCGCCCAGCATATTCGTAATTCTTGAGTTTCAAATCCTGCATCTTCGTATACGAAGGCAGGAATGCCAACAACATGACAACGGCAAAACCAAACAGCCAGATGGCGTTTTTAAGCATTAGTAAATTTTGCTCCAGTTGCTGCCGGCATAAACGGCTTTTTTACCTAATTCTTGCTCGATGCGCAATAATTCATTGTACTTAGCTAAACGGTCGGTTCTCGACAAGGAACCAGTCTTGATTTGACCGATGTTGGTCGCAACAGCTAAGTGCGCAATCGTTGTATCTTCGGTTTCACCAGAACGGTGAGACATAATCGAGTGATAATTATTTTTCTTAGCTAAGGCGATGGTATCGAGTGTTTCGGATAAGGAACCAATTTGATTAACCTTGATTAAGATCGCATTTGCGGTTTTCTTATCAATACCCATTTGCAAACGTTTGACGTTGGTGACGAATAAATCATCACCGACCAATTGACATTTCTTGCTTAAATTATCAGTCAATGTTTTCCAACCTGACCAATCATCTTCATATAAACCATCTTCGATCGAGACAACAGGATATTTGGAAACCATGTTGGCATAGGCTTTGATCAATTCATTAGAATTGATGTCTTTGCCATTGTAGCTATACTTGCCATCCTTGTAGAAAGAAGAAGCGGCAGCATCGAGGGCGATGAATATATCTTTGCCTGGCTTATAACCGGCTTTTTCAATCGCCGCAATGATCACATCCAAGCCTTCTTCGTTGCTTCTAAGGTTTGGTGCAAACCCACCTTCATCACCAACAGAAGTTGCTAAGTGCTTGTCATGTAAGATCTTTTTGAGCGTGTGAAAAATCTCGCAGGCCATTTGCATAGCTTTGGAGAATGTTGGAGCGCCGATTGGCATGATCATGAATTCTTGCACATCTAAGTTATTATCTGCATGCATCCCACCGTTAATGATGTTCATCATAGGAACTGGCAAGATGTGAGCTTTGTTACCACCGATATAACGGTATAAAGGAAGACCTTTTTCGTTGGCTGCAGCTTTAGCAACGGCCATGGACACACCTAAGATCGCATTTGCGCCGAGTTTGCCCTTATTTTCAGTGCCGTCTAGTTTATTATTGATCGCGTCAATCGCCTTATAATCCGCTTCTTTTCCTTTGATCGCCTTAGCAACCGCGGTGTTGACATTATTCACTGCCTTTAAAACACCTTTGCCACCAAAACGGCTTTTGTCACCATCACGCAATTCAATGGCTTCATGCTCGCCGGTAGATGCCCCTGAAGGCACCGCTGCACGGCCAAAAGCGCCAGAGCTTAATAACACATCCACTTCAACGGTTGGATTTCCGCGGGAATCAATGATTTCACGCGCCACTACAGATTTGATTTTAGACATACGACTCCTATTAATTAATTTATGTTAAAGAATCTTGTAAATGCCTTTGCTTGCAATAGTTGATAAAAATAACACAGTTTAATTTTGCCGTCAAGATGTTCCTAGGGAATGGTTCCTGCCTGCCGCAGGCAGGAACCATTCCCTACTGATTGACTATGGCCATTTTATATGTTACTCTTTTATAATGTCATTTTACTTAAACTATTAAAAGTCAAGGATTTAAGATGTTTAGAAAAGCCTGGATCTTCCTGCGTCTTCATTGGATTAAAATTCTATTAGCTGTTGCCGCTGTTGCCATGTTCACATGGATGGCAGTATTCATGACTGCAGCTTTTAGCGACTTTGCCCAACTCGAATCCTTTAGTCGTCGTCAATTATCTGCCCAAATGGGTTATTTCTTGCTCATTGGTATTTTCTCTGCGTTTATTCAAATGCCCATGATGTTTGTGATGTATTATTTCATCTATTCTGGCGCTATGTTCAACTTAGGCAACAGCAAGATGAAAGCCGCCAAGGTCAATACCAAGTGGGATGAAGTCATTGGGATGGAAGGCGCTAAGAAAGAAGCTTGGGAAATTGTGAAATTGCTCAAAGATCGCAACTTGGTTCAATCCATCGGAGGGAAAATCGTTAAGGGCGTCATGATGATGGGGCCTCCAGGATGCGGTAAAACATATTTAGCGAAAGCAATTGCCACCGAATGTGGTTTTCCATTAATCCCCGCTGTCGGTAGTGATTTTATTGGGATGTTCGTCGGACAAGGTGTATCTCAAATGAAATCCTTGTTTAAACAAGCCCGCGCTCAAGCAGAATTGCACGGCGGATGCATCATCTTTATCGACGAAATCGACTCGTTTGCCCGCCCTCGCGCTCAAGATATGGGCTTTGGCGGTACCATGAGTAATAATGCCACCATCAATCAATTCTTAACCGAGCTTGATGGTTTACGCCAAAAAGAAAACAATATCGTCGTCTTTGCTGCCACCAATGTGCGTGAAGATGAACTTGATTCTGCTGTCATGCGTTCAGGACGTTTTGATCGTAAGATTTATGTCACCCGTCCTAACTTAAAAGAACGTAAGTTGCTTTTTGATTATTATGTCGGCAAGGTCAAGCACGAAGAACTCGATAGCACCGTGTTGGCCAAGAAAACATTGCATTTCTCACCGGCAGATATTGAGAATATGATCCGTGAGGCAAGCTTAATCGCCAATCGCTCAACCCGTGATAAGATCATCATGAAAGATTTATCCGAAGCATATGACCGCATCGTGTTTGGGATGAAGTCTAATATCATCGTCACCGATAAACAACGCCGCTGGACGGCATATCACGAAGCTGGCCATGCGATCATCGGGTATTTGATTCACCCGACAGATGACGTCATCAAGGCATCCATCATCCCACGTCGAGGTTCATTAGGGATGATCTTCTCAAGACCTGCGGAAGAACAACATGGCAAAACCAAAGTTGAGTTGTTAGCAGATATTAAAGTTAGCATCGCCGCCTTCGTTGCCGAACGCCTTAAGTTTGGAACAACAGGAACCGGCGTCGGTGGCGCACCAGGTTCAGATTTTTATCAAGCCATGTCCATTTGTTCTTACATGGTCAAAAGTTTAGGTATGGGTAAATCTGGATTACTCGGTGACTTTAATTATTTCCAAGCAAATTACGGCGGGAATTTCCAAATCTCTGAAAAATATAAAGAGATCATCGACAGCGATATACAAGACATCTTAAACACATGCATCAAAGAAGTTGAAGAAATTCTAACGAAGCACCGCGATCTATTTGAATTCTTTGCGGAAGAACTCTATACCAGAGAAGAGTTAGACTATGATGAAATTGAAGCCATTTTCCAAAAGTATGGTTTACAACCAGCCGCTCGCCCATCCATTGCATAAACCCTTTTGGGTTTTATTGCTTTGCCTAGGGGCTCTGATCGGTTGTGGCACAAGTGCGCAAAAACCTGCGCCTAAGGTGCCCTTGTCTGACGTACAAAAGAAATTCGAACAAAAAGCCCGCGAGAATTATGACCTGCATGTGACAACCAAGATGGTTGGTAAAACATTCTGGATCTATTTACCGACGCAAGAGCCCATCTTTGATTACGAAGCCCAAAAAGAAACAGCCGGAGCACAAACAGATAAAAAACCTTCCCCTTTCACTGTTCAATTTGCCGAAGGCATCTTTAAAGAAAATCGCTTTGCATTAGAATACGACATTATCAAACGGACCAAGGTTAAATCGGAAGATTACGGCTACAATTCTTCTTATACGGACAGCTACATCAAAGCTCAAAATAATCTCTTTGTTTGCATCAGCGACGTGTTTTTTAATAATGAGATCACGGATAATTCACCAAAATTCTTTGTGATGGTTGTCACCGACATCAAAAAAGGCATTGAAACCCGCGCCACCTTTTATTTAGACGACTTTAAACGCTACATGTCTGGGGATCTGCCTTACGAAGAATATATGAAACGTTTTATCGCAGATACCAAGGGTGGTCAAAACTTTATCGGCGATGAAACAGGGACGCACATCAAATATGAAGATGTGAGCATGACCGATTTCTTAAGCCGTCAAATGGTCAACCGCATCCGCTTTAAGTTTGAACGCAGCGACTTTACACCGCCGGAAGATTATGATGATACGATTGTGGGGATTGTGGCTGACACCGCCCGCTATTATAATTTTGAACACTTTGCTCAAGTGCAACTCTCTAACCTTAGACAGAACAAGAAATTCATCTTTGACCGCGGCCAATTAGCCACTTTTGGCGAAGATGCAACAAAGCCCGCCTTCCCTGCTGGGCGATTGATTCACATTCAATTCGATAACGGTAAAGTTAATATGCAGTAATGACCTTACGGCCTTTGATCTTTAATTTGCCTTTGGCAAATAGATCAACGACCTTCGGGTAAATGCGGTGTTCTGCTTTATGGATCTTATCTTCAAGGGAGAGCAACGTGTCTTTATCGTCGATCTTAACCGGCACTTGCGCAATGATGGCGCCCGCATCCATTTCTTCAACGACAAAATGAACTGTCACGCCTGTTACCTTCGCGCCATAATCATACGCGTCACGAATCCCATGAGCCCCTTTAAACGCTGGGATCAATGATGGGTGAATGTTTAAGATCTTATTTGGATAATGGTCAATCAAGTCTGGGGAAATCAAACGCATATACCCTGCCAAGACGATAAAATCAATTTTATGTTTCTTGAGTTCTACTAAAATGGCCTGATCATAACTTTCGCGTGTTTTAAAATCATGTGGATTTATAAATAGCGTCGGAATACCCGCTTTATACGCACGCACCAAAGCATATGCTTCTTGCTTGTTAGAAAACACGAGCTTCAAAGACGCATGGATTTTCTTGGCTTTTAACGCATTAATGATGGCTTGGAGATTACCGCCATGACCGGAAGCAAATACTGCGAAATTCTTCATAAAGACCTTTACTTGATTTCTTTAAATTTAATGAGGCTGATAATGCCTACGATTAAGAATATAACACCCACAGCCATTAAAATCCACTGACGTCCGACAAACTCAGCCACATAGGAACTTAGCAACATCGCCGCTAAAAACGCTAAGTGCATGACAAATTCAAGCGCCGCGAAAACCTTACCGCTCATCTCCTCCGAACACACACTATGAATGACGGTATTAGCTGCAATCATAATAGGCCCAACGACAAATCCCAATATGGCAGCTAGTAACGCAGCCAATGTGCGATCATGCGTTGTGCTCACTGCCGCAGCAAAGACACTAATCATGAGTCCACCCAAGATCAACGACCAGAAAATTGTTTTAAAGCGCGAAACACGCTTGCCATAACGGCCATAGACCATGCTGCCTAAGAACAAACCAATGCCGAGTGGCACCGCCATAAACCCTAAATCTTTGGTGACAGAACCAAAAGCCTGCTGGATAAACACGATGATAACTACATACACAGCACCTGCAGCTGAGAATAACACCGACATCATCAGAAAGATAAAACGGATGCGCTGCTGAGATTGTATATATTTTATCCCGTCGCTAATTTCTTGCCAGACATCCTTGTGCGCGGCCACGGCCTTGCGTCCAGCGGCAACGATTTGCTGTTTGCTAATCTGCCATTGTCGCAATCTGGAAACTGTAAAAACCAACGTTGCTGAGACGAAGAACGTTACAGCGTCAAAGAAAAATCCGCCGCGGGGTCCATTTTGTTCCACAATGATGCCACCAAACAATGCTCCCAACACCAAGGCAATCATACCTGTAACCGTCACTAAAGAATTGGCTATGTGCAAATCCCCTTTTGCCACCATCTGGGGCACAAAAGCCATTTTGGCTGGCACATAAAAACGACTAAAAGCAAAGATGGCAAAAACTGCGGCATATAGCGGAATGATGGATTTAGCATCCATTAAAAAGAAGGCAATCAATAAAACAACACAGCCTCTTAAGATATCACAAACAAAAAGTGTGGTCTTACGATCCCATCGGTCGACATAAACACCGGCGATGGGGCCAATGATAAAAACAGGGATGATGGTAAATGCTAATAATTTTGCCAGCTCAAAGGACGACCCCGGACAACGCTGGGCAATTAATCCCACCAAGGCCATTTGATGCACCCGATCTCCAAACTGGGACACCAGTTGCGCTAATCCAAAACGCAAAAACGGCCAATTTTCTCTACGTGTAAAAAAACGCCACATTATAATTTTTCTTTCATGAGCCTCTGTGCAGCAGCCTTATTTTCATTTAGAATCTTAGCATAACCCGCCGGATTTGGAATACTATCATAAATTTGTATGCATTCCTGATACCGCCCTTGATCACACACCGACTTACCTAAGGATATTAAATAGCGTGGATTAGTTGGATCATCCGCAACGGCCATACGAAAATAATTTTCAGCTTTTGTAAAGCGTCCATTAATAGCATGGATTAATCCGACGCTGGAATTAAGTCGGGCATTATGTGGTTGATACGATAACGAACGGGTCATCATAGACAATTCACTTGTAGCATAAATATTTTGCTCGACTGTTGTTGCGCCAAAGAAGAATAACAAACCTAATAAACACACCCGAACGAGCGTTGAATGAATTTTATATAAATGCAGCACAGCGACCATGAACACAGGAATGCAGGTCATGTATAAGAAATGCTCGGCGCATGATATATACCCAGGCTGAACGCCAATAGTCGTAACAATCTGAGAAATAGGCAGCAATGTTAAAACAAACCAACCCAATGCCAACCAATGTAGCGGTGTTAAGGCCCTCTTGCATGCTGCAAGTCCACCAATGATAATGCCCCAAAAAACAACTGTCATGACCGCACCCGTCTGAGTTAAACTGCTAAACAATTTCAACGATCGATCAAAATGCATATCGACGGGTAAGACCATGACCCTGATATACATGATCACGGAACGCAAGAATGTTACAAACCCAAGCAATCCTTCCTGCATGTTGCGCCACGCAAAGAACTCATTGATCCCCAAATGATGCCTGACATAAATATACGCAAGCACAACCGGCACAAACCAAAAAATTGGGCTTATCTTCTTCTTAAAAGAAACCGCATAAAGCAATATAATCCCTGGCATGATGGCCGTTGACTCCTTGCACAACAACCCTACTGAAAAACATAATAGCGACGGGATATAACGGCGTTTGGCATAAAAGATGAACGTGAGCAATGAGAAGAAGGCGCTAAGCAAAATCGCCCTGCCTGAGATATTCGCAACCGCCTCCCACTGCACCGGATGAATCGCAAACAACAATGCAACCCAAAAACCTACTTGGATATCTATGAGGATCGCGACCAACATCCATACTAAGAATACATTTAGAATATGAATCAATACATTATCTAAATTGTAATAAAAAGGATTTAAACCAAATGTTTTATATTCCAACGCATAACTAACGTTAACGAGTGGGCGGTAATAGGAATGGTCGCGAAAATATCCTTCTTTAAATAACTGAGGCCACTGGGCACTATCTTGGATGGTCTCATTGCTGACAATAGAGAACTGGTCATCCATGGTTTTAAACCACGAAGACAACATGACAGAATAAATCGACAAGGTTAGGACTATCAGCAAGAGTGCCCGCGTAAGAAACATGCGGATATTATAACAGAGGATTTAAAACTGCAGACCGATTTTAGAACCAAATTCTTTAGTCGTATTGTGAGGTTCGACCAGATCAACGTTACTCCCATCAATATCCGCATTAACCACATTCGATGCTTCAATATTCCAATAACGGAAAAATGGCTCTACAAAGAAATCAACTTTTGGTGTCGAATACGCCAAACGATATGTGGCTCGCGCACCATAGCCTTTACGTTGGTGATTATGCACATTTGGATTTGGAATAGCATTCCATTGGAACCCTGCACTCAAATCGCTGATTTGAATACCTTCCAATAAGAAATCATACTCCAACCCCATGGTGTGTTTCCAATGATTCATGCCCACATTAAATCGAGCACCGAGGGGTAAATAATAATAGGTCGAGCGTCGGTCATAACCATAGGCATTTGTGCTTGATAACTTGCCATTGCCTTCATCAAACAACGTGCGATAGCCAAACCCAAAATAAGGCATGGCATTGGCATTCACATCCAAACCATATTCCTTACCAAACAACATGCGCAATTCTAAGTTATTATTCTTCTTACCGTCAATGGTGCCAGAACCTTCGTAATCCAAACTACCCGAGGCATAACGAAATTCTAATAAATAGGCATTTAAAATGGGATTGTTTAAAACATTATCTTCCGGCGGGCGATACGTATAATTGATAAAATACCCATTCATCGTACCTTTATTGGTGATTGGAATATCTTCCCAATATTTATACATGTAGGTTTCAAAACCCATGTCTAGTGTTTGAATCTTACGGGATCCAAGATTTTGTTTAGAATTTGTGTCAGCGCGATCAAAGGCAGCAAAGGCTTTATCTAATTTACGGTCAAATGCGTCTAACGCATTAGAAACAGCATCCAAACGGGACGTATCCGCATAAACAGGCAGACTTAAAACAAGCAACATGGGGAGCAAAAACATTCTCATATTGGAAAAGTATAACATATGCAAATGCCCATTGCCCAGGAATGATAAGAATTTTTAATTAATTACCCTTTGAAAAAACAGATAAATTCATGGCAGGACGAATCTCAATAATCCGCGGCACAAACCCTTCAATCTCATTTAATTGTGATATATCTTGTTGAGCCAACGGCAACGGCACACCCTTCCCATCCCGCTTAATCAACAAATCCAAATTAGCCCCATCCAAATCAATACCACCCTTAGTCATTGCTTTATCTTCTTTGATGCTAATGGAACCATCCGGATTAATCCCTACGATCACCCCACGAGCATTGCTGTTTCTTAATCTTAATACAGCTTTCCCAAAATCACCATTTATGTCAATGTTGTTATCTTTAATAAATTCATCTATTTCTGCAGGGTTAATTTTATTATCCCTTACATCTCCCATAAACTTTATAAACCTATTTTCTTGCTCTGTTTTAGCCATTTTATTCTCGACAGAATATATATAACTCCCATCCATCTGGACCGTTTCTAAAATATTAGAAGAAATGTATTTTGAACCAAATAATCCCTTTATGGTTGCTACAGAATTTTGTTCCTCAGGAGTTGTTCTTATATCATAAATCGCATAACCAAGGCCAATGCTCATAGCAAAGGCTGCTACTATGATAGCATTTAATGTTTTATTGCCACTCATGGCTGCATCTGATGTTACATATCTATTTAATAAAAGATTACGTATGGTCAGATATGCTTCAACATCCGGCCTCAACGCATCAACCAAAGCATTGATTTCAGTTTGTTTACTTTCTTCGTCAGTAAACCTATCAAATCCTAATGGACCAAGATAATCATTTCTTAATCGTTCAAATATTACTTTGGTTGTGGCCCCTCTTCCACGACCATCTTCTTCGTCGATGATCTTATCAATAACACTCATAATGGATTTTTGCCTGAACTTACCCTTAAACATACTAAATCTTTTTTTTCTTGAATCATTTGGCATCTTGTCGATCATATTCTCAAACTTTGAGAAACTCTTTGGCGAAATGACACTATAAATCCCTGCAACGGGATTCGATACTGTGGCTTGAGGATCATATAATCGACCTTGAAAGAAAAGTCCAAACGCAAGCGTTGCGGCGGCAAACCTTGGCATGTTACGACTCATCATCGCCTCATTCTTACTCGATTGATTATTCTGATCCTGCACCGGTTGATTTAGCTTTTCATTCTGCGCTTGTTTTTTTGCTGCTTGAAATCCACCTAAGACAGCAGTTCTAACTGAAACATTTGTCATTGCCGCATCTAACGTTGGGCTATTATTAAAAATATCACGTTGAATAATCTCTTTACTAACAATTGCTCTATCCATAATCTTGTCAGTAATATTTTGCACCCCACCCGCGAAATATTTTCTGGGGATTAGTTGGTTGGTGTAGCGGTCTTTGTCTTCTTTAATGTAGTTGTAAACGCCTTTCTTGAAGGCTTGTAGGTATTGTTGGTAGATCTTTTCATTGTTTTCAGGATTCTGATCAATGCCTTTGACCTTGGCTTTATCGGCATAGACTTTGCCTAATAGTGATTCTTTTAAGGCGCGCTTATACCACGTCGCTAAAATCATCCCTGAGAAGACTTGACGTAATTGGGCAAAGTTTTTGCCTTCGTTGACTTCACGCTCAAGCTCTGGGAGTATAATTTGCCGAATAGCTTGAGCGGTCCCCGCGCTTTGATTTGCATCTGTTTTTTGATGCAAATCAGTGGGGATTACCTTATTTTTTTCGATGGCTAAATAATCTTCTTCTAACATGACCTTTAAGTGACTCTTGACGATCAAGGCGGTGTTGCCACTCTCGTGGATGACGGCTTGATCTGGGACGATCCAAACTTTATTGAAGGTGTTGACTGGAATATTTGTATTACCGAGTTCTTGGTATGCTTTTGCATAAACTTTATCCCAAAATGATTTACCCAGTCCGCTTTCAGGATACATGAGCGACGAGGTGATTTGTTTAAGCAAGTAATCTTGGGCGAGCAAGTCACGGCCCATTTCGGTCTTACCAAAATTGTCTTCGACAATGCGATTCTTTTCATATGGGGAGAGGTTCACCCATTGGTCTTTATCCGCAACCGTCAATGAGGCCAAGAAATATTTGATGAGCTTATTATACTCTTCTGATTTCTGATCCACTGTTAGATTTCCGTCGCCCTTGTGAATTAAGAAATCAAATTGCAACGCATTATCTGGATGAATGACAATGCCTTTTAAATGTGCTGGGGTAAATGCTTGGCTTAAAGAAACCATTGTCCCAGGTGTTGGCATGACGGGGACAACAACTTCACCGGCAAAAACAGGCATAGGGCCAAACGTGTTGACCACAAATGCAACAAGGATAAGGATCGTACATCGTATTGATTTCACGCTTAAAGTATGCGTGATATATAGAGAAGAAACAAGGTCTGCAGGTGGTTTATGGGAAAGCGATTTCTTAGAAAAGCTGGCGAGAGGAATTGCACCCCCGGCCTGAGCATTACGAATGCCCTGCTCTACTAACTGAGCTACGCCAGCACGAGAGTCTTTTATACTTGATTTTCAATCGGAGGTCAAGAAGCTTATATAGAAGCGTCCCTGCCGGCAGGCAGGAAGCTTTAGGATTTATCGATTATTGCTCTTTAAAAGGATTGTCATGCTTAACCCGTTTTTCCATCATTTCTAAGAACTTAATGAATTGCTCTTTGGTTAAAATCTTGCGCACTTCCAACACTGACTTGAAGCGATCGTCGGACATCTTGTTAAATAATTTCTTTTGTTCTTCATGCAAGGCCGTGATTTTTGCCATATCTAAATCGGTCTTTTTTAATTCATCACCTGTTGCCTTCATGCTATTTTTCATTTCTTGCATAATGGCTCGTCGTGATTCTTTATTTTTTGCTCTATTGGCCTCGATCAATTTCTTTTGTTCTGCAGTAAGATCTAATTGAGAAAACATTTCATCGATGCGCTTTTCCATGCGCATGCCACGTTCGTGGGACATGCCCCCATCCATCTTGGCGTGGGCCATGGGTGCTGCTAAAACCATGCTCAAACAAACGGCTGTTAATGCTCTTTTCATAGAATACTCCTTGTTGTTTTTATAAAAAATACTCTTCGATGCTTGCACTGACTTCATCATTGGTGTCCGTGTCACTGCTTAGCATATACGCAATCGACGGTGTTTGACTGATTGTATATTGCTTAAAGATAACGCCCCCGATCATTAACATCACACACAAACTAGAAAAAACCAATGCTGGGCGCAACAGCCAAAATGGCTTTGGAGCAGGTGCTGGCACTTGAGCAATGCGGCGTTTGATCTGGCTCCAGCAAAAATCATCTGGCATGGCATGTTCGGTTTGATTAAATGGCTTAATTGTTTGATCATAAATACGCTCGGATAAAAGCTTGCACGCTGGGCAAACGGTTAGATGTTGATCAATCTCTCGACGCTGATGCGCACTTAGACGTCCGTCATGGTAATCGGATAATAGCATTTCTTGGGATTGTTCACAGTTCATTTAAATCACCTCCACACGCTGGTCCATCATTTTTTCACGTGCTCTTCTTAGTCTGGTTCTGACCGTATTGATATTGACATTTAAACTTTTGGAGATTTCTTCATAGCTTAAACCCTCAATGCTACGCAACACCACGCAAGCTTTCTCATCGGGGTTAAGCAAACTCAACAATTGTTCTACCCTGTGCGCCTGATCTTCTTTCTCTATACTAACATGTGTTTCGTTAGCTGTGCTTAAGGACCCGCTCACATCTTCAAAATCAACGCGACCTTTGTTGTGACGTTTATGCTTTTCTAAATAGTTTAAGCATTGATTAGCCGTGATGCGATACACCCATGTCTTTAAGGATGAACGGAACATAAACCCATTGAGCTTACCATGCACCATCACAAAAACCTCCTGCACAATTTCCTCAGCATCTTCACGTTTTTGTAACATCCGCAGCGCCACATTAAAAACAAACGGGGCATAGGCACGATAAATTTGCTCAAAGGCATCCACATCCCCTGCCGCTGCTTTCTTCAAAATGTCATCACTGACTAAATCCATCAAACCCTCTTCTACTAACTTAGACACATATAACGATCAAATAGTTTCATTCTCATTGCCATCTTGCAATATATGCGCTGCTATGGCTGGGATTAACAAAAAACTTCCTAACACCACCACGGTTAATATTATTTTAATCATATCTTAGTCCTATTTTAGAATATTTTCTATTTAACATACATGGCTTTTAATTGTGCCACCTTGGGGAAGTCTGGATAAAACTCACCTTGTGGTCCTAAAAATCCTTTATCCGTACGCTTCAATGTAACCTCGGTATAGCCCCCTGTTTTTTCATTAGGGATATTGACCGTATAAAAACCATCTTCTTGAAGTACAACCGGTGTCGATTCATGGATTACCGTCGGTCCAGCAACCAGCACATGGCTTGGCACTTGCACATACGTCACGGGAGGTCGATACACAACGCAGGGCTTTTCGAATCGATAATATCGCCCTTCGCTATACCAAAAACGTGTTCCACCAAAAGATATCGAAAAACCGTTACGTGGGGCATCATGATACCGATACGCATGACGATCTTCATACCGATCATCATGTCTGTAATCGCGATGACTATCGCGGGCATAAGAAACATTGGGTTGGAGTAAGACAATCCCAGCTAAAACAATTGTAGTAAGAACTAAAGCTTTTTGGGGCACCATGTTAATCTCCTTGGTTTGATTGTTTCAATCATTTAGACAAGGACAGGCGCTTAAAAGTTTCACTATTTTTTGAAGAATTTGTGATGGGAGGAAAAAAGTGCCGAGAGACAGACTTGCACTGTCGACGCCGGGCTTTTCAGGCCCGCGCTCTACTACCTGAGCTATCTCGGCATAAAAGAGATGCTTATTCTACTTAAAAAAGAACAAATGTCAACAGCCTCGATCCACAACCCAATATCATTATTCTGTTAAGTTAATGATCTTGGCATATACATCTTGAGCTATGCCAATTGCAGGAAGTAAGTTCTTGCGGGCTTTGATACGTAACTTGGTCGTCGATGCATTGACAGGAATAACGGTGATCCATACGGTTGCGCCATTGACATGGCCGTCTAATTCATCGCGTTTGCGATCACTATGATCGATCGAACCCATGATGCTCAAAACTTTATTGGCACTATCCCAAAGCTCATCTTGGGATTTATTGGTATTGCCTTCAAATGTGTCACGCGAAATAGCATAACCACCGACGGCACCAGCGCCAACCAAAATGATTGGAGCGGCAACGCAGCCGGTTAAACTACCCACCAACAGCAAGGACAAAACCAATTTAAACATGTATTACCCTCTGCCGGGTTTTGTACCGTGATTTGCTTTCTTAGAACGCCAACGCATTCTACCCTTCTTTAAACGCTTACTCATGACTCTAACTCCTTAATGATGTTTTTTAGTTTGCCTATTCTAGAGATAATTCGGTCAGGATGCAATAATTTTAATTTTGCAAAGGGAGTAGAGCCAGTGGCCACGGCTACGGTCAAAATCCCTGCATTTTTTCCTGTATGAACATCAATATCCATATCCCCCACAAAAATAGCTTGTTTAGCGGTTAGTTTTTTCCGCTTTAAAGCCAAACGTAACATCCCTGGATCGGGTTTTGGCATCTTGGTCGTGTCGGCACAAAGCACCATGTCAAAATAATGGGCCATATCTAACTTTTTTAAAACGACTTTTGTAAACTTTTGAGGGCGATTGGTGACAATGGCTAAACAATACCCTTGCTTTTGCAAATAATTAAGCAAACTTTTTACCTGTGGCAAAAATCGCAGGCCGCCTTTGGCCACAAGTGCTTTGGCATGATGCGCCCGATAAAAACGCACGGCTTTTTCTTTGCGCGCTTCCCCTACATAATGCGCGAGCAAATGTGTATCACCCATACCCACCGCGGCTTTGACATCGGCGTAAGTGCGTTTGGGCAAATCAAATTGTTTTAAGGTGTAATTAACACTGGCGGTAACCGCGTGGTAGGCATTGACCAAGGTGCCATCTAAATCAAACATGACAAGCTTGATCATTTTTTTAAACTCGCAGCAAACATGAGGACAAGCCCCAAGACGGCAATCGCCGCAGGAACAGTCCCTCGAAAGACGATGACCGTATCATCCCAATAGCGTAGCACTAAAGCAACGCCTACGATGACAACCAAAAAACCTACGATAAATAATACGGTTTTATTCATTGGGCTTACTCTTAAAGCGTTTATGCATCCAACCCCATTCCGACGGGTATTGGCGAATGTAGCGCTCGATGATGCTGGTGATGCGCTGGACATTATGCGCCACGGTTTCTTCATCGGTATCTTTTGTTTCAATATAGAAATGTGGCTCGACAACAACCTTGTGTGTATCGTATCCGTCTCGGATCGTAAACATGGGCACAATGGGTGATTGGGTGCGCATGGCAAAGATAACAGCCCCCGTCGGGGTTCCTGCTTTTTGACCAAAAAAGTTAACAAAAACGCCAGATTTGCTGCCCGTATTTTGATCCATCAAAACAATCAACAATTCTTTCTGACGCAAACATTTAAGCGATTGACGCACACATGATTCACGTGGATAACTATGAATGGTCTTAAGACCAAGACGAAGACGCGCCTCTTGGAAACTTACTTCAATTTTCTCATCTCGACTAGGACGAATGATGGCATTAGTTGGATAGCCAATTTGAGCGAAATAGAGCAACATCAATGGAAAATTTCCAAAATGAGCTGAAACAGCCACAACGCCCTTATTTTCTTTTAAAGCATTATCTAGATTCCGACGAGAATCAGCGTCGAAATGAAAATGTTCAACAAGTTGTTTTGGCCGTGTATTAAATACCCCCACCTCAATGGCAGACCTGCCGGCATTATAAAAACAATCCTTACAGATCTTCTCTAGTTCTTCTGCTGATTTTTCATGACCAAAAGCCATGCGCAATGTTTCAAGCGCATTCTTTCGTAGCTTCTTCAATATAAAAAACGCTATCGGGATTAAAAATCCTGAAATCGCTTTTATAACGGGATATGGCAAATACTTAAAAAGAAAGAAGAAGAAGTAATACGCGTAGCGAGCAATAGCCCTTTTAAACTTTTTAATAAATTCCTTATTCATCGCCTATCCAATGATTGATTTAACCGTCGCGAGCACTTCTTTAGCGTCGATGGGCTTTGTTAAATGCGATACCGCGCCTGCCTCTAATTCCGCCTGCACATCATCTTGTGAATTCTTGGCTGTTAAGAAAATAACAGGGATTTCTTTGATAACATCATATGATTTAATCTTCACACACAAATCACGCCCTTTAATGCCTGGCATAATCACATCTAAGATGATTAAATCGGGGCGTTCTTTTAAAGCTAGTTGAAAGCCTTGCTCGCCATTCTTGGCTGATACAACCAAATAGCCAGATTCCGACAAGATTTTGGTCACAATCATGTGAACTGTATCATCATCATCAATAATCAACACTTTTTTATTAGACATATTTTCTCCTTTGAGCTAACCCAACTAGTATAGCCAAGAAACAGGCATATGTAAAAAAATCTCCATATTTTGTATAGATCGTCTTCGTCGTCACCGCAGGAATGCTGTTCCACGCGCTACCCGCAATAAAGGTGCGCTTATGAACGGCATTTTCAACGCCAGATAATACACGACCGAAGGGGTCAATAAAAACACTAACCCCCGTATTTGCGGCGCGCACCAAAGCTCGTTTATTCTCGACGCTGGCAAAAATGCTTGCGGACATATGGATAAATGGCGCCTTGGTGTCTTTAAACCATGCGTCATTGGTCATATTAACCATAAATTGAGCGCCTGCATTGGTAAAATTGCGCCACAAATACCCTAGCGAATCTTCAAAACAAATCAACACCCCAAACGGAACCTGCGTTTGACCAACGTGCATTAATGTATATGTCTTGCCCGCCGTAAAATCTTCTAAGCCCACAATGTTGGCAAGCCAACCCAACATAAATCGCCACGGGATATATTCCCCAAACATCACAAGATGAATTTTATCGTATCGGCTTTGCATCTGTCCTGCTTCATTTAACAAATATGCTGAATTATAATATTGACGATGATCGTCGGTGATTGCCCCCATTAAAATGGGCGTCTTCATTTGAATAGCGCTGCGGCTGATCACATCCACCAAATGCGGCACTTCACTCACCACACCCGGCAAAGATGTTTCAGGCCAAACAATCAGATCTAAGCGCTCTTTAGCTAATGGCTCGCTTAAATTAATGGTCTTTTGCACAATCCATGGTTGAAGCCGTGTATCCCATTTCATGTCTTGATTAATATTGGGTTGAACAACACCGACGGTAACTTGAGTGATGTATTTGGGAAATGTGTACACCCGCCAAAGGCCATAGGCTAGTGTTAAGAACAGCAACGCCATGATGATGACTTGTGCTTGTGCAATGGCTTGAGAGCGTTTGATGCTAAAGACAATGAGCAAATTAACCGCCACGATCAAAAATGAAACGCCATAAAATCCTGTGATGTCAGATATTTGAATGAGAAAGGTATTGTTATATTGACTATGCGCCAATGATCCCCAACTAAAACCTGAAATAAGATGTGCGCGGATAAATTCTAACACCACCCACACCGACGATAAAATAAGGATGCGCCATACTGTGGGATAATTTTTAAAGTAACGGTAGGCTAAACCAAAGACAGCAAAATATAACGATAAATACGCGATTAAAACAATGGCGCCGGCATAGGTCACATAAACAAACCAGCCCAGAGTTCCTGCAAAGAAAAGAAAACCAACAAGGTAAGACCAACCAAAAGCGGCGCGCAGGCTTTTTGTTTCAAGCAGTAAGAGCCACGGCACAAGGCCGAACCATGCAAGGATAGACCAATGGAGTTGAGGAAAAGCAACAATCAATAAGACGGCAGAAATTAAAACGCTAATTATCGTCCGCAGCATTTTTTATATTTTTTTCCGCTACCACAAGGGCAATCATCATTACGTCCAACTTTTTCTCCACTGCGTACCGGCATGACCGTCGGAGTAACTGACGCTTGAGGTTGCGCAGGTTGCTCTCCTGCTTGAGGCCTAATGGTTGGCATTGGACCAACTTCTTGATGAATGGCTTTTTGGGTGATGCCGCTAAACACTGAACGTGGGCGATCGGCTTCTGGTGGCGGTTCCAACTTAAACATGAGTGACGCAACCTCTTGATGGATGGTTGCATACATGTTCTTAAACATGGCAAAGCCTTCTTTTTTATATTCGACCAATGGATCTTTTTGACCCAAGGCACGTAGCGAGATACCATCCTTGATATGATCCATGGTATGCAAATGATCTTTCCATTTGGTGTCGATGACATGTAATAACACCATGCGCTCCATACGACGCATCAAATCCGTTGTTAGTTGCGCTTCTTTGGCTTCATAGGCCTTATAGAGCATGTCTAAAATATCGTCTTTGACTTGCGACACAGGCAGCGCTTTTAAATGATCAATTGTCGGGCGAATATCACAATTAAATCGGCTAACAATTTGTTCGGCCAAACCTTCAAAGTTCCCTTCGCCTTGCGCACTTAACTCAACATATTGCGCGACTAATTCATCCGAGGCGGAAGCTATCGCATCTAAGACCACATCTTTTAAATTTTCACCCTCGAGGATAGAACGGCGCAAAGTATAAATGACCTCACGTTGTTTGTTCATGACATTGTCATACTCGAGCAATTGTTTGCGGATTTCAAAGTTATAATTTTCAACACGTTTCTGGGCAACTTCCAACGCACCAGATACCATGCGCGACTCAATGACTTGACCTTCTTCCATACCCATCTTTTCCATGACAAACATGATGCGGTCCGACGCAAACAAACGCATCAAATCATCTTGCAGGGACACAAAGAAACGCGATCCACCTGGGTCACCCTGACGACCGCAACGACCGCGCAACTGATTGTCTATACGACGGCTCTCATGACGCTCTGTCCCTAAAACAAGCAAACCACCGGCGGCCAACACTTGTTCTTTTTCTTTGGCCACTTGAGCTTTGAATTGATCAATGAATTTGGTGATCATGGCGGCGCGTTCTTCGTCGTTGACGTTTTTGCCTTTTTCTTCAGCCATGGCGCGCGCTAAATATTCCGCGTTACCACCGAGCATAATATCTGTACCACGACCTGCCATGTTGGTGGCAATGGTGACCGCCTTATAACGCCCTGCTTGCGCGATAATATGCGCTTCCATTTCATGATATTTGGCATTAAGCACTTGATGCTGCACGCCCTTCTTGCGCAATAAGGTAGAAATGACTTCGGATCTTTCAATCGAGATCGTACCAACAAGTACTGGCTGACCATTGGCATGCGCTGCCGCAATCTCTTCAACAACCGCATTGTATTTCTCAGCTTCGGTCTTATAAATGCAGTCAGGATAGTTCTTGCGAACCAAAGGACGATTGGTTGGAATAACAACCACGTCTAGATTATAAATTTGTTTAAACTCATTGGCTTCTGTATAGGCTGTACCTGTCATCCCGCCTAATTTGTTGTACATGCGAAAATAATTCTGGAAAGTAATCGTGGCCAAGGTTTGATTTTCGCGTTCAATGCGAATGCCTTCTTTGGCTTCAACCGCTTGATGCAACCCATCTGACCAGCGTCGACCTGCCATCATGCGCCCTGTAAACTCATCAACAATGATGACCTTGCCATCTTTAACCACATAATCCACATCCACCTTGAAAAATTCTTTGGCACGCAATGCACAAATCACATGATGGCGATATTCGACGGTATCAATCTCGTGCAAGTTCTTGACCCCAAAAATGGCCGCGGCTTTATTCTCGCCTTGCTCCGTCATGGAGATAGATTTATTCTTTTCATCCGCTACATAATCAAAACCAACAGACAAATCTTCACCCTTATGCTTGGCATCAATTTCTTGCGCTTCCGTCACACGACGACCTTTGAGTTCACGAACGATTTTAAAGGCGGTGTAATATTTATCAGTACTTTCTTCTGCAGGACCAGAAATGATAAGTGGAGTTCTAGCTTCATCAACCAAGATACTATCAACTTCGTCGACAATGGCAAACGCATGGCCTTTCTGTTGCACCATTTCTTCCTTAAACGACACCATGTTGTCGCGCAAATAATCAAAACCAAATTCATTGTTGGTTCCGTAGGTGATATCACAATTGTACGCTTCTTGACGCTGGCGGGGATTCATATCATGCTGAATACAGCCAACGGTCAATCCTAAAAATTCATAAATGGGCCCCATCCAATTGCGATCACGATGTGCTAAATAATCATTCACAGTTACCACATGCACGCCGTCCCCCGTTAAGGCATTGGTGTAGGCTGGCAATGTAGCCACCAAAGTCTTACCTTCCCCTGTCGTCATTTCTGCAATACCACCATTATGTAAAACCATACCACCAACCAACTGCACATCAAAATGGCGCATACCACGCACGCGTTTACCTGCTTCACGCACGACGGCAAAAGCTTCATTTAATATCTCATCTAATTGCACTTGCTTAGCTTCAAATAATTCTTTGGATACGCGTTTTAATTGAACGGAAATATCTTCACGTTCTTGAGCGCTATGAGCACGACGATGATTTTCTTCTAATTGATTATATTCTGCCTTTAACTTCGATATGCCTTGTGCAATCTTGGCTTTAAATTCAGCGGTCTTTGCTTTTAATTGCTCGTCAGATAAAGCGCTGATCTTTGATTCTAGGGCACAGATGGCAGCAGCACGGCTAGCGAGCTTCTTAACCAAGCTAATCGATGGCAATGGCGCTTCTGGATGAACATGCACCTGAACTTTTGGAGCTAATCGATTGATATGATTCTGAGCGGATTTCACCACCGTGTTACGGATTAGAAAATCAAACATCGTCGTTTCCTTTATTTTTCAATCGCTTATCACGATCTTCGGGCTTTGTTTTCAAATACCCTTCAATGAACTGGTCGATTTCACCATCGAGCACCTTTTGGGCATTGCCGGATTCTACGCCGGTGCGATGGTCTTTGACCATGATGTATGGCTGCAACACATAGGAGCGGATCTGACTGCCCCATTCAATCTTTTGTTTGTCCCCAACTTCTTTATTAAGCACTGCTTCTTGCTCACGCATTTTAATCTCATGCAAACGTGCGCGCAAGACTTTCATGGCCTGTGCTTTATTCTGCAACTGCGAACGTTCTTTTTGCGACTGCGCGACTAATCCCGTCGGTAAATGGGTGATGCGCACCGCGGAGTCCGTTGTATTAACACTCTGTCCGCCAGGGCCAGAGGCACGAAAAACATCGATACGTAGTTCCGATGGGTCGATCGCAATCACAATATCATCTTCGATCTCAGGGATCACTTCGACAGACGCAAATGACGTATGTCGACGTTTATTGGCATCAAACGGTGAAATGCGCACCAACCGATGCACCCCTTTTTCTGATTTCAAATATCCGTAAGCTTTATCTCCTTGGATGCGCAACATGGCATTCTTAATACCCGCGCCTTCACCCTCGAGATAATCAATCACATCAATTTTGTAACCCTTGCTTTCCGCCCAGCGATTATACATGCGAAACAGCATAATGGCCCAATCACAAGATTCGGTACCGCCTGCGCCAGCGTTAATACCCAACAGCGCACTGCTATTATCATACGGCCCTGCCAACATGGCCTGCAATTCTGTTTTCTCAATCAACGCGTTTAGTTCTTGTATTTCTGTTTCAATCTGGGCGACCATGGAGGCATCGTCGCTGGAAATTTCTAAGAGTTCCTGCGCATCTTGCGTGCGCTTGATACATTCATTGAAAGGCTCAACAACACTTTTAAGCGACTTTAATTCCTGCATGATACGGTTGGCTTTTGTCTGATCATCCCAAAAGTCACCTTCATTCATCTGCGCTTGAATGTCGACGATGGAGCGTTCTTTATTAGCAATGTCAAAGATACCCCCTTAGGCCAGCCAGCCTTTGGGCTACATCTTGTAATTGTTTATTAATGACTTCATTCATAAATTACACGCTAAAGCGAAAATACGCCGCGTCCCCGTCTTTCATTTCATAATCCTTGCCTTCAAGGGTAACCAAATTCTTTTCTTGTAAGGCTTTGTAAGTGCCATGCTTGACTAAATCATCGTACTTATAAATTTCCGCGCGAATAAACCCGCGTTCGATATCACTATGAATCTTTCCTGCCGCCTTAATCGCACGCGTGCCTTTAGGGATTAGCCATGCATGCACTTCTTGCGGCCCAGCGGTAAAGAAACAAATGAGGCCTAATAAATCTTTGCCTGCTTTAGCCAAACGCGCCAACCCTGGGGTTTCAATGCCAGCCGACGCATAATATTCTTCACGCTCTTCTTTAGGCAGCTGTACAATTTCTGCTTCGATCTTTGTACATAAGGTGATTAATGATGCGCCCTCTTTAGCCGCGCGTTCTTGCAAAGGCTTTAGCAACACAGGATCAGGTTCACCCTCGTCGGTATTGGCCACATAGAGCAATGGCTTGCCGGTTAAGAATTGATACTCTGCATAATCTTCAAGCGGTAAGCCTTGATTACGGGCAGGTTTACCATCATTAAATCCTTGGATCAATACATTTAAAATTTCTACACGCTTTTTCGCTTCCGCATCCCCACCCTTAGCTGTCTTCGTCCACTTCTCAATGCCTTTTTGGGCTTGTTGGATGTCCGCGAGCAATAATTCTGTTTCAATGATATCCGCGGCACTTTGAGGATTAAGTTCACTCATGACATTGACCACATTGTCATCTTTAAAACAACGCACGACATGCGCAATGGCATCGACGCTGCGAATATTGGCCAAGAACTTATTACCCAACCCTTCCCCTTGCGAAGCGCCCTTAACAATCCCTGCGATATCCACAAAACGAATACCTGAAGGAACGATCTTTTGAGAACCCCATTCCTTAGCAAAAACTTCCATGCGCTCATCAGGCAAGGGCACAACCCCAATATTGGGTTCAATGGTCGTAAAAGGAAAATTTTCCGCCGCTGCTGCCGCACCAGTTAACGCATTAAATAACGATGATTTACCCACATTAGGCAAACCGACAATTCCAATATCCATGAAAACCTTTCTAAAATAACGCCAAAATGATCCAGTAATAAAGAGTGTATATTAGACGTAAATGATGGGATTGTCGACTATTTATTTGAATCAAGATCTTGTTTTATATATTTCTCGCCGATGTCCAATATCTAAAACAATGATCATGACTTCTTGACGCTCAATTGTATAAATGATTCTATAAAATCCAACGCGAAGCGAATAGTGCCCTTTTAATTCAAACTTAAGCGGTTTTCCCTGAAAAGGATCCGTTTTTAAACCCTCTAAAGCAACACTAATCCTTTTGAAATGCTCCCGATCAGAAGAATATAGTTTTAAATAAAAATATTCAGCTTTCTTTGCCAACGCAATTTTATACAAGCTTTAACTCTCTTTTAATATCCTCTAAAGATTTAACTTTGCCTGCTTTAACGTCTTTTTCGGCCTGTTTTAATCTTTTGATCAATTCTTTATCACTTTGAATATCCAACGTTTCTAAAAGCCCCTCATAATCTTCAATGCTCATCATAACAACCTCAGGCTTACCCCGCTTCGTGATCACATAACGATCAAACTTATCATGAATATTGCTAATCACATGCGCCAACTGCGGCCGTAATTCTCTAACCGATATCGTATTTACCATATTATTCCTCCCATTTAGAGTGTACCATTATGCGTACACATGCGCAAATCTTTTATAAATTCGAAATTAATTTCAATTGTCGAAACAATGTCGACAACCGTCCGATTTTATCGGACACTTTAAATAACAACTTTATCGACATAATTTTATTTAAAAGGGTATGTACAAATTGTACGCATCCTTTTAAATCTAACCTATAACCGCCTTTGACCTTAACAACCGATGATAACTCACCGCAAAACGATGGGCTTCGTCTCTGACACGCATGACCAGTTTAAGACCTAGAGATTCTTTGGGTAAGACGATGGCGTTGCGTTTGTTGGGTAGAAAAAGCTCTTCTTCCCTCTTGGCTAAGGACACAATAGGGATGTGTATGCCTAATTTCTTTAGCTCTTCGGTCGCGGCACCTAATTGGCCTTTGCCGCCATCAATGAGAATTAAATCAGGGAAAAGAGTGCCTTCGTTTTTTAATCTTGTATAACGTCGGCGAACGACTTCAGCCATCATGGAAAAGTCATCGATGCCTTGCACGGTTTTGATGCGAAACTTGCGGTAATTTTTCTTATCAGGCTTGCCGTTTAAAAATGACACCATCGAGCCCACAGCCTGATTGCCCATGATGTTTGAAATGTCAAAACATTCGATGCGGTTAATGGCTTTATCAATACCCAACGCGCGTTGCAATTGCTCGGCTTCTTTAAAATAATTGATGTCTTTTGTGCCTGAATACAGCGCACCGATCGCGCGGATTTGATCACGTACGACGGAGGCAGCTTCATATTGTTTATCTTTGGCCAAGCTTTCCATTTCGCTACGCAAATTGCGATACAGCGCGTCTTTATTGCCCTCTAAGATCAAGCGGACGTTGCGGATATTGCGATTGTAATCCTCTTTACTTATTTTTCCCTCGCATGGTCCAGAACATAAACCAATATGAAAATCCAGACAGAGTTTATTGACATAGGGCTCGCAACTGCGAAACGGGAAAATTTTGCGGATAATCCCTAAGGCTTCACGGATTAAGAATGGATTTACATAAGGACCATATAAATTTGTTGGGATATCTTTGAATTTGCGATGATTGATGCGTACAACGGATACAAGCGGAAATTCTTCCTTGGTGATTTGAATATACGGATAGGTCTTACCATCTTTGAGTTCAATATTATATTTAGGTAAATGCTTCTTAACCAAGCTGGCTTCTAAGATCAAGGCCTCGGCTTCAGAGGATGTTTCCATGATCTCAATGTCAGCAATATGCTCAACTAATAAATCCGTCTTTAGCGACTTGGTTTTGCCGCGAAAATACGATTCCACCCGACGACGCAGATTAACAGCCTTGCCAATATAAATGATCTGGCCGTTGCTGTCTTTGTAAATATAAACGCCGCTGGTTAAGGGGAGACTTTTAACTTTTTGTTTAATTGTGTCCATAATATCCATGTATTGGCCATGCTGGCGATGCTGCTCGCCAAGGCGATGCCGCCAACTTTTAGAGGAAACATTAAGATGACATTGAGTGTGACATTAATCACCAAACATATCGCCGCAGCTTTCACGGGGGTCTTGGTGTCATGCAAGGCATAAAACGCGGAGGCTAAAATGCGGGCCATGCCATAAAACGGCAAACCAATCGCGCTATAAAATAGAACCTGCGCCGTGATATGTGTAGAATACGCATCAAAGACGCCGCGTTCAAAAACCGTATGGATGATCCATTGCGAAAACATTAAAAAAATCGCTGCAAAAATGACCAGCACAATCGTCAAATTACGCAATGCAAATAACACCGTATTCTTAAATTTAACCATGTCCCCACTGGCAGCAATCTTAGACAGCGACGGCAAACTAACTGAGGTTGCCGCATAACCAAACACGCCTAAGGGAAATAAAATGATGCGGTTCGCATAATACAAGGCCGCCACGCCCCCCTCGCCTACAATCATAGCCAAGGATGCGCAAAAAGTGTCGACGATCAAATTAACCTGATACACCCCACTGCCCCATAATCTGGGCAGCAATAACGTTAAAATTTTCTTAGCCCCATCGTGATGAAGCAACTTAGGCCATGTCCAATTGACCCCTAAACGTTTTAGCGCCAACCACTGTGCGCCAAATTGCAAAACGCCACCAACCAAAACACCTAATGATAAAATATAAGCCATGTCTTTATTAAAGATACAGGCCACCCATACGCTTAAGATCATAGCAATATTAAGCAAACAAGGCCCAAAGGCTGGTGCAAAGAAAGACCGCATGGCATATAAGATGCCAGTTTGAAACGCGGTTAAGGCAATCAGAATTAAATACGGGAACATGATGCGGGTGAGCTCTACGGTTAAGGCATATTTTTGTGCATCATGGGTAAAACCAGGGGCCATGAGATGAACAATAGGCCCTGCCAACAACACACCCAATACCGTGATCACGCCCAAAATGATAATACCCCATGCCATGATCACATTGATCAAATTCAGCAGCTCTTCTTTGGAATGTTTCTCCTGATATTGCGCCACAACCGGCACAATCGCCGCATTAGCAGCCCCTTCCCCAACCAAATCACGTAATAAATTGGGAATACGCTGAGCCACTAAAAAAGCTTCCGCAACTAGCCCTGTTCCTAGGAAATGAGCAAGCAACACATCACGAAAAAAACCCAACGCGCGCGAACTTAATACCCCTAGAGACACGATACTACCTTGCTTTAGGAGGGTTTTGCCCGAATGGGGGGTGTTGGATTTATCAGTTGACATAAAATGAGCTCTTTGCTATATTATCGCACTTAAAACAACTAAAGAAACATGGAGATTTAAAAAATGCCACAACGTCGTAATGCCATTAAAGAAACACGTAAAGCTCACACCAGACGCATGCAAAATCTGGACATCAAGACCGACCTTAAAAAGACTTTGAAATCTTTTGTCGTCGCTGTTGAAGGCAAACAAAAAGATTCTAAAGATTTGTTAAAGACACTTTATAAGAAGTTTGATAAAGCTGCCAAGCGCAAAGTCATGCACAAAAAGACTGCTGCAAGACGCAAATCCCGTTTCGCCAAGATGTTATCGGCGACTACTAGCAAGAAAACCGCTTAGTTCCACAACAACTTTTTCAACAGCATAATTTGCATCGAGGCGGCTGCGTTTAATATTAACGTCAGCCTCCTCTAATGCTTTAAGTCCCATTTCAAAACCTGCCGGCGCTAGTCTGCGTCCATCTTTACCCCAAAACCAAGCCAATCCACCTAAGATCTGTAACGGATGCGTGCCGTCTTGATAAAATCCGCTTAACATATTAAGCGCTTCTTTTGAGCGACCAGCTGTCATGAGTTTGGTCATGTCGAAAACATTTGGTTTAGGCGGCAAAGCAAATGTTTGCGTCTGGCATAACGTGATAATATCCTTCCATTCTGCTTTTAGAGATGCTTCACTAGATTCTAAAATAAGATCAATGACAATAGCCGATTTCTGCATGAATTGGCTTAATGCCGCCACATCATTGGCTTTTAACTTATGCACATTATGCACAATGACCAAACGTTTTTGATTGATGACAGGCAAGGTGATGAGTGCTTTTTTAAGGGCATCTGGTGCTATGCCATTAGCGTCGAGGAGTTCAAAGTCAAAGACTAATGCTTCAGGATTTTTAAATGCAGCGGATTTGATCGAAGCGATCTTGGCATCTTTTGCTTTTAGATCTTCCCCAAGCAATAAATAAACCATAGAAAATTACCAATTTTCCAAAGTCCGTTCCACGACACGGCGGGATAAATCGGTTAAAGCATCTTCTATCGCTTCGCTTTCGGACTTGGATTGAGGACCAGAAAGATAGTACGTTGCCTCACCTGCGAATGAATCTTCTTTCCAAATCTCTTTATCATCAGAGGCATCGATCAAGGCAATATTGACCGTCACACGTAAACGATATTCCGTTACATTTTGATCATTATCCACGCGTAATTCTTCGCGTTCAAAGCGGATCAATTCACCCTTTAAGAGCAAATCTGTTTGCCCATTACGTTCCACCTTGATATGACCATCATTTTGGAAACGTTGAACAATTGCATCGTGCACCTTATTTTCAAGCAACGGGATATATAATTCACGTGTGCTTTCATTTAAATACCCGATTTTATTTTTAAAAGCGTCGATATGAATGGTGTGATAATTGCTCGGCAATAAAGACCCTGTGGTATACCCACAACCGCTTAAGGCCAAGACCAACATCAAAAAGATCTTTCTCATTTGAGGAACCCACCAATGGCGCGTAACCGTTTAAGGGCTTTGGCACCCCATGCGGTATCGGCATGATAGCTAACGATATTCTGATAATAAACTGCGGCGGACTTATAATTCTTTTGTTTTTCATAAAATTGCGCAACCACAAAGGCGCTTTGTGCTTCCTTATCACGCAATAGAGCAATTTGTTTTTTTGCTTCGGGTGTTAAGTCACTGTCAGGATGAGACTTAACGAATTCTTTAAATTCTTCCAAGGCAATGCTGGTGGTCTTTTGTTCATGTTGAATGCTGCCTGAACGATCAGTGTCTGCCATGGCAATCTGAAATTTAGCGGCCTTAGCCCATTCGGTATTAGGATAATCTCCTAAGGTCTTTTCAAATTCATCACGGGCTTCTTGATACAATTCACGCTCTTTTAAATATAAGCCAATCTTATATTGCGCTTCAGCCGCATATTTGCCGTATGGTGCATTTTTAATCACCGAGCGATATATCTCAATAATACGATCATCCCCACCTACGATGGCTTGCACCCATTTGCCTTTTTTATCCTTACCAACCAATAACTGATTTGCAATGTTAAATTGCAAACCTACGATCTCTGCAGCACGTTCACTGAAAGGATACTTATCAATAACAATTTGATAGGCTTTATACGCATCATAAGGTTTATTGGTGTCCTCTAATATTTGTCCAATGTAATATTGAGCTTCAGGGGCTTCTTTGGCGCGCGGATAATTCTTAACTAACTTCTTTAACTCGGACATGGCCTGAGGGTACTTTTTACCATCCATGAACGCCAAGGCATATTCCAATTGCTCACGAGGGGTTGATTTAACTGCCATCTTAGGGTTAACAAACTTACCCGTTTGCGGTGTCCAAATCCACACGGCATGGCTTATATTGGGAAATAAAAATGCAAAGAATACAAATGCGGCAAGTAGTTTTGAAGTGCGTTTCATTTGGTCAATTTAACACAGTTTATATATATTGTCAATCGACGCTAACTGGACTTAAGTGCGCCGCGGTTGATGATGGCTGCCGTCTTAGCTGGCAATAGCGCCTTGATGCGTATGCCCTTAGCTAAAAACTTCACATCTTCAACTTGACCATTGGAGTGCGCCAGATTAACTAAATCCATACGGCCAGCCGGCACCACCACATCAACGGCCACACTACCCGACGTTAAATGCTCTTCAACCATCAACAACAACGAATGAATGTTTTCGCCTTTGGCTGCGCTAATGCCAATATGTTCAACCCGCGGTTGATCGGCTTTGTTTGTCGGCACAAAGGTGTCGAATCGGCTACGATCTTCGCAGAGGTCAATTTTATTTAAAACCAAGATGGTTGGCTTATCTAAAACTTTTAATTCTTCCAAGACAGCATTTACCGATGCGTATAGATTACGGTAATTGGGATTGCTAATATCAATGACATGGAGCAACAAATCGGCATGCGACACTTCTTCGAGCGTAGCTTTGAATGCTTCAATCAGCCCATGAGGCAAATCATGCATAAATCCGACGGTATCTGAGAATACCACTTTATGATGATTAGGCAAATCACATTGCCGTGAGAGCGAATCTAAGGTTGTAAATAAACCGTCATGCGTCTTGGTGCCCGCATTTGTCAAGGCATTGAGCAAGGTGCTCTTACCCGCATTGGTATAACCTACGAGTGCCACCGTCGGTATTTCATGCTCGTGACGTTTCTTACGTTTAACCTCGCGGCTTAAGGTGATTTCTTTGAGTTCTTTTTTTAATTTTGCAACACGCATGCTGATACGCCTGCGGTCAACTTCCAATTTTGTTTCCCCAGGACCTGAGGTACCAATACCACCACCTAAACGCGACAATTGATCATTGCTACCAACGAGCCTTGGCAACATATATTGCAATTGCGCTAGTTCAACTTGCATTTTACCCTCGAGCGACGTGGCATTCTTGGCAAAAATATCTAAGATGACCTGTGTGCGGTCTAAGGTCTTGACCCCAAAATCCTCCTCGAGGTTGCGCTGTTGACTGCCTTTTAAATCCGCGGTCACAACGACTGCATCAATGTCACCTTCCCGACAACGCACAGCAATTTCTTCAACCTTACCCTTGGTCAATAAATGTGACGGGGTTGGCGGCAATGCTTTGCAAAAAATTGTTTCAATGACTTCCCCGCCGCAGGACTGGATGAGTTCACGCATTTCATTGTCTTCATCTTCTGGTGTCCACGCACTGCGATTGGTTAACTGCACCACACATAATAAAATTTTTTCTCTCATAACACCCTTTTAATGATTTCTTGCGAGCTGTATTGATCCACATCAAACCAAGTAATGCGCTTGTCTCGTCTAAACCATGTGAGCTGACGCTTGATATACCGTCTGGTATATAACTTCATCAAATATTTCGCGCGCTCTAAATCATGTGTTCCATCGATATATCCCCGAACCTCAGGTATGCCAATTAACGTTGCAGCCGTTCGGCTAATTGGTAATGGGGACACGGCGCGTATTTCTTCAACTAATCCTTTATGAAACATTTCCTCAATTCGGGCTTCCGCCTTTTCATAAAGCAACGACCGCTTACGATCTAACCCTACCATGGTTATAGCATACTTACCCCACAACCCCTCACGTTTTTGCTGCAGCTCTGAGATGGGGCGGCCTGATAAATATATCACTTCTAACGCACGCACTAAACGCATAGCATCATTGGGATGAATCTTACTCGCAGCAACGGGGTCTTTTGTTACAAGCTCTGCATGCAATTGACTTGATTCTTTCTCAAACAATTTCTTGCGTAAATCTTCGTCGCGATATTGCGCGTCAAAGATCCCATCAAGCAGCACTGTCGCATACATGCCACTGCCGCCCACCACCAAGGGCGTTTTATTTCTAGACAAAATTTCAAGGATGGCTTTATTAGCGGCCTTTGCAAACTGGGCCACATCGTATTCATCAACGACGGACGCAACATCGATCATATGATGCGGTATTGCCGCCCGCGCTTCAAGGGTCGGTTTGTCACAGGCAATGTTAACCTCACGGTACACCTGCATGGCATCACATGAAACAATTTCGCCTTGGCATTGTTGTGCCATGGCAAGACTTAGGGCTGACTTACCCACACCCGTTGGACCAACGATGAAAATAATTTTTTGTGACATTAAGGATAAATGAGAGACGGGTATCCCTGACGGGATAATTGAGTTTGCACGCTTTGAGCTTGATCAAGCGCTGAAATTTGTCCAACACGCACGCGATAGAATTTCTTGCCGTCTGGCATGATGGTTTCAACAATGTAAGCATATTGATTCTTAGCTTTCAAATCTTCCACCAAATGCATGGCTTTGTCTTTATCTAAGAATGAACCAACCTGTACGGCAAAAAATTCTTTTTCTTCAAGTAAACTTCTAGCAATGGGCGCTTCAAAACTTTGCGGGAATTCGTTGATGACTTTATTTAAATAACTCTTCGCTTCTTCCCATTTCATCAACTTCAAATTTGTGCGGGCTATTTTCAAATAAATCAAACTCTTTGAGGGAGAATTCGGATATCGACTCAGGAGTTTCTTGCCTTCTTTAAGAGCATCACTATAAAAGCTGCCCATATACAACCCTTCGATCAAACCTAAGGCGGCTTTCTCATAAAGATCTTGAGCTGTTGCTGCACCCATGACAATTTGAAACGCGCTGCGAGCTTGCGCATATTGACCCAAGCGTAATTGACATAAGCCCAAATAATATTCTGCATTGATGCGAGCTTTAGAATCAGCCGTACTTTTTAAAATCTTGGAAGCTAAGTCACGACCTTGTGCATAATTTTTATCTAAAACAGCCGCTTCAACATCACCGATCATATCCGCATTTGCTTTTATAGGCATAATCAGCATTAATAAAATTACAAATAGTCTCATCATTTTCCTTTTAACGCTTCACTTAAATCAGCAATTAAATCATCGGCATCTTCGATCCCTAAAGAAACACGCACCGTCTCTTTGGTTATCCCTGACTTCTTTAATCCCGCTTCGCCCATCGAGGCATGGCTCATAAACCATGGGGCTTCCGTCAATGATTCGACCCCACCCAATGATTCCGCCAAGGCAAAATATTTTAATTTTTTAAAGAATGTATTTAATGGCACGCGCTTGGTATTTAGTTCAAAGGCCAACATGCCACCAAAACCTTTCATTTGTTTTTGAATCAAGTCTTGTTGAGGATGGCTTTTAAGTCCTGGGTAATATACTTTTTTCACATTGCCATGACCCTCTAAAAAACGCGCCACCTTCATGGCATTGCTTTGATGAATTTCCATGCGCGGTGCCAATGTCTTGACCCCTCGTAATACCAACCATGAATCAAAAGGTGATTGAGAAACACCTAAGGCATTGACCAAATAACGGCCACGCTCTTGGGTTTCTTTATTGCTATAAATGATGGCGCCACCAACAACATCGCTATGACCATTGATATATTTGGTTGTTGAATGCACGACCATATCCACACCAAATTCAAATGGCTTTTGGAAGTATGGTGACAAAAAGGTATTATCCGCAACCGTTAAAATCTTGCGTTTCTTAGCCAAACTCACAATGGCCTCAATATCAATGATATTAAGCAAAGGATTCGACGGTGTTTCAATCCAAATCATTTTTGTTTTAGCCGTGATGGACCGCTTGACTAAACCTAAATCGCGCATATTGACGAATGAAAAATTAAAACCCATGGGGCGCAAGACCGCATTAAATAAACGGTAGGTGCCGCCATAAATATCGTCGCCTGCAACAATATGATCCCCAGGCTTTAAGAAGAACATGGTCGCGGTGATCGCAGCCATTCCCGTCGCTGTAACTGAACAATTGACCCCACCTTCGAGGGCAGCAATATTCGCCTCTAAGGCCGCACGTGTTGGGTTACCACTGCGGGTATAGTCATAGCCCTTATTCTTGCCAATTTCATCGAAATAAAAGGTCGATGTTGGATAGATGGGCGTGATGACAGAATTAAAAGTTTTATCAATGTTGACGCCGGTATGCACCGATTTAGTACGGATATTCATGCTGACTCCTAAAACGTTTTTTTTAATTTGGTTAGTAATTCTAGCACAACTGGCTAAAAAGCCAATTATTTTGCTAACAAGGCTGTTGCAATGCGGATATTGACGTCTTCATTAATAGCGTCAATTTCTGGAAGACTTTTGTTGCGTGCAGAATAGTCCTTTGGACGAGCAATGCCCGCAAAGACCTTCTTTAATATATGTTCGTAAACAGGCGTTGAATACTCACCCGTCACATCCATCCCAATAATATTTTTTTCCTTACCAATGGCATCGATGATCTGCAACACAGTCGCTAAATTCATGCGCCCCGATTCCCAATTACTTAAACATTCACTTTCCCTCAAACAGCTTTTATCCAAGCTGATATAAATGTCCTCAGTATAAATTTGCTTCATGATTTTTGGTAACAATGGCATAGGATATGGCCCATATAGTTTTAAACGTCCGCCTTTAGCCGCACGAAAATTACCTACAATCCGCCACGGTGGATGCATGGCATCTTTACCAACACCAAAAGCAATCACATTGATGACATTGACCGTCTCAATTTCCCGACTAATCCAAGAATTACACGCAACCTTCGGCCAAAAAACATTCCAGTCTGGACGGTGATCAAAAACAATCAAGGTGATGGGATGAATGAATTGCTTAAGCAAAATGCTAGAAACATGATGATAGTCGCTGCTGCCGATAAATGTTAAGGCGTGGCGTTTGGATGGTTGCAAGCAGGCGCTGATATCTTGCACCGTTTGATCCGATGCCCACATGCGTGCGGGCTGATTTAAATGCTTTAAATCAACAATGGCAGGGCTAAACTTTGTTACAAAATCTTTTTGATAGGCAACGCTATCGTCGAAATTCAAAATCCTAACATCTTTGATCATGGCTGACTTTCAAGAAAACCCCACAATGCCTTACTCCCCGCTTGACCAGAAGGCAGGGGCACAATACGCAAAACCTGTGGCGTAAACCCTTGCATACCCTCCAATTGTGAAAGCATTGCGGCATCCAACTTAAACTGAATTGTTTTAGAATCCGTCGCTGCCTGCATATCCATGCCCTTAGGATTTAAATCAATACCCCCGTTGTTTGTCATCGCATGATCGGTATGCACAACTGGTTTTCGAATATAGGGTCTGCCGATAGACTTTTTAATCTTATTTGGATCCAACAAATCAAGACGAATACTAAACCTTTCGGAATGCTTACCTCTCTTTGTTTTTATGACTTGAGATTTAATAACGCCCTCTTTGCGCCATTTGCTAACCATCCGCTTAAAAAACGCTCTAGCAAGCGGACTCACCGTAACCATGTTCAGGTTTTTGAATTCAGGAAACACCTGTTTATTCCCAAGCCACGTCAAGATGATGGCCAACAGCTGTTCGCTGCGACCAGATTGCATGAAGAAATTATCTTGAATAGTGTTATTGTACAAAAGATTACTATCGCGAATCCGTAAATCGAGTATCTCATCTTCAGAAAATGATATTTCAACCGTTCTAACTGAAAATCCCATAACAAACTTTTGCGTGATACGAATCTCGGGCTTGCTCGTCGGTAAATACTCCGTATATGGCACAATAACCCACGGCATATCTTTTGCAGGCACCCCCTTAACCACTTCTCTTAACGATTCCCAATATTGCATAAAACTTTTCTTCTTAATGGCCATGGCAGCATCATTGGCTTTTATTGATAAAACCTTATCGAGAGAGGCTTTCAACCAACGTGTATAATCTTTCTTCAATTGTGCATCATTGGTTTCTAAATAAAATCTGTTTAACTCTTGTAAAACAGCGCGAAATCCCGCATCTTGCATCTGTTCCTGTTGGATCGTCGCGCGAATTGTTTTGGCTTTGTCAATATCGAAAGATGTTTTATATACACTTGCATTATAGTCGACGGTTTTAACATAATTTGCTAACGCAAAAATAGTTGCCGCTTGTGCATTGCGCTTAGACCTTACTGAATCAAATTGATCCCCTTGATACGTTGCTCTCGCTTCTTCAATCCCAATAGGTTCAACAATATTTTTAATGAGCATCTGCGTTAACAGCGTTGGATTGGCGCGATCACTTGGCAAGGTAAATGCCACTGCTTTACGTTTATTTAAATCTGTTGAAGCTAGGTCAATGAGCAAATTTGAAATACGACTGGACTCAGCTGCTTGATCTGTGTTCATGGCAGCGTCGGGGATCAGCTTGGCTTCAACCATTGCTAATTTTGCAGGATTAACGCTTGGGCGATTTGAAACCGTGGTCATTGCAAGACTACTTAATTGCACACCACCTGAGAAATATTTGCGTGGGATCATTTGCTGTGTTTGTGGATCTTGTTCCTCTTTAATATAATTGTAAGCCCCTTTTTTAAATGCCTCGAGGTATCGTGCATAGATGGCTTTTGCGTCTTGCGTATCGTTATATTCGACGCCTTTGATCTTATTTTTTCCAGCATAGGCATTTGCAATAATGCTATCGTTGATTTTTTTCTTATACCACGTGGCTAAAATCAAGGCCTGATAAACTTGTCGCAATTGGGCAAAGTTTGCGCCTTCATTAACTTCTTTGGTCAATTGTGGGATCACCAAATCACGCACAATGTGATCATTACTTTCCATGGCATGATTCTTTGACGCTGCAAGGTAATCCTGCTCGGTTAGCACTTTTAAAGATGATTCAACAACGTAGGCAGTACCTGCTCTTGAATTCTCGTAAATCACAACTTTGTCTGGAACAATCCAAACTTTATTAAAGGTGTTGATCGGCGTGTTTTTAGTGCGGGCATTTTCATAAATCTTTCGCCAAAACGCTTTTCCCGACTCTCCTTCTGGATAGACCAAAGACGCGGTGACTTGCTTTAAGATGTAATCTTGTGCTAATAAATCACGACCCATGGCTGTTTGTCCAAAACTTTCTGGCACAATGCGATCTTTTTCATAAGGACTTAAATTAACCCAAAGGTCTTGTTCTGGTGTGGTTAATGCGGCAAGGAAATATTTGACCAATTCGTTCGCTTGTTCTGGGCTAACGCTCGCAGATTGCCCAACATCCACAATGAAATTTAGATTCAAAGGATTTTGTGCATCAACCTTAATGCCTTTGAGTGTTGGGCGATTTTGAGCAGGACTTAAAAGCACCATGGTTCCCGGCACAGGCAAACCTGCCTGACCGGCAGGCAGGACTAGCTGCTCTGCATGGACTTGGGAAAATGGCAATAAACAAATACATAGGATAAGCGATAATGTCTTCATGGGTATGAAGAAAATGTAGCATATAATATAGATATATGCAAATTAGGCGTTGGGCAGGAAAACAAAACCTAAAACGCGCTGTGTTCTAGGATCTAAAACCGTGGATGTCATCTTGGATTGATCTTGGGGGGATAATTCATCTTGATATTTAACTTTTAATACCCAAGAAGGCTTAGAACGATTGTGCACCTTAGCCACCATCTCTTGCCCCAAGAAACATCCCTTGGTAAAAGAAACAAAATCGTGCTCATCGACATTTAAAAGCATTTCATCGTGATAATCAATCGTATGCAACGGAATATTGTGCTCTAAACGATACAGGGTAAATTCATGCTCACTTATATCCGCAGGGTAATCTTTATCAGTGATGAGGATATGATCATTGGATTCCAAATCAAAATAAACTTTTCGTGGGGTTTCGGTGAGTGTGGAGCGATTGAGTTTTAAATATCGGTCCGTATGACTTTTCACTGCATCAACAGCTTTGGTTGCGATCACCAATAAAAATTCATCGTCCGATAAACGCCGCTGCTCGAATGTGGCAATGATCCTGCCATGCATATTGAGGAATGCATTCTTGGGGGCGTCTAAGGTATTTGACGTTAACCCACTTAACAACTGCACAGGGTTCCCCTTAAGGACGAAGACTTTTTTATCGAGTGGATACAATGTCATTTTAGCGCCATCCGCTTTGCAATATCTAATGCTTCTTTTAGCGTGCTGATCTTCCCAATCGCATGCTCTTCTTGAACCTTGGTTAAAATTTCAGAAAACAACGGCGAAGGTTTTAATTTTAATTTCTTTATCAAGTCATTGCCCGTCAATAAACGTGGCACAACAGGCTTTGATTTATCTTTGAAATATTCCGCAATCACCATGCGGCAAATGCTTTCATGATGACGGGTCTTGGTTTTTGTTGTTTTGGGACCACAGGTTGAGCGTTGATCTGCAATGGCAAGCAAAGCAATGGCAACAGCCTCTGATTTTGTGTCGCGTAAATAACGAAAGACCGCTTTAGCGGATGGTTGTTTAAAATTAGATAGGTATCCTGGGCGTAAATGCCAACGCACCGCATCTTCTAACCAGTAACGTTCTTTAACAGATAACTTTAAATGTTTGGCCACAAGCCGCGTGATGCCCGCACCAACGTTTTCATGACCATGAAAAGTCATGCGGTCTTTTTCTTTCTTCTTCGTCGCTGGCTTTCCAATATCATGCAAGATGGCGGCAAATTTAAGCAAGGCCTGACGTGAATGGCCGCCGCCAATATCTTCTTCTAAGTAGCATGCGACCTTAGGATCTTGGTTTACCTCAAGCAACAATTTTTCTAATTGATCCATGACCATCATGGAATGACGCCATACATCTAAATGATGATATCCACCTTGCTTGACCCCGAACATCACCTCAAGTTGAGGGATGATGCGCAGCAACACATCAGATTTCTCTAACTGAAGCATTGTGTCATGCGCGCGGGATGATTCAAAAATTTTAAACAATTCTTCTCGAGTTCGCTCCATCGCTGGAGACATGATCAAGCGTGCTTGACGCTTGATGGCTGCGGCTGTTGCAGGCGCGATTTTAAAACCTGTTTGCGCTGATAAACTAAATGCTCTAAGCAATCTTAACGGATCGTCGCTAAATGCGGTTGATGACACCATGCGAATGGTTTTAGATTTTAAATCCGTTAAAGCACTCTTTGGAGAGACATCTTTCCCTGTTAATAAGGATTGGCAAAAGGTGTTGACGGTAAAATCTCGTAGTTTTAGATCAGCGTCGATATTCTTGCCGCGAAAATCCGTAAAATCATAGGTCCAGATCATCCCCTCGACGCGCGAAACCACCCTTGCGCTCCCGTGGGCATCATCTAATACAACAAAAGCACCTTTGATGGCTTTGGCAAAAGCTTTGGCAAGGGTTAACGAACCTTTATCGACGGCAAAATCAACGTCTTGGCTTGGGGTATTTAATCGAAGATTGCGTAGATAACCGCCTACAATATACACATCAGCTTTATGTTTCTTGCATAAAGCTGATAGCGTATTAAAGTGCGGGAACATCATGGACGGCGACATATTATGGATTGACAGCAGCTGACTGCTCAATGACATCTTCGCTGACATAAATAGGTGCTTTAAAACGGACAGCCAAGGCAATGCTATCCGACGGGCGTGCGTCAATATACCTGATTTCACCAGCATGGTCTTTTAATTCCAGCTTGGCATAAAAGGTATTGTTCACCAACTTATCAATGATAACCTTTTCCAAACGGCCACCTAAAACATCAATGACCTGTAAAAATAAATCATGGGTCATGGGGCGTGGCACATCAACGCCGGAAACCTTGATCTTAATGCTGGAAGCTTCCATGAAACCGATCACAATGGGGATTTGACGATCCCCTTGTTTTTCTTTAAGCACAATCACCTGATCTTGCCTGCGCTCGTCGATGATAATGCGGGATAATTCCATCTTAATCATATCTATACCTTCTTTTTCTTCTTAATTTTTAATTTATTCTTACCTAAGATCATCTGCAATTCATTCATAAACTGATTCACATCACGAAATTGCCGATACACCGATGCGAAGCGCACATAAGCCACCTCGTCGAGTGAGCTTAAGCGCTTCATGATCAATTCACCAATCTCTTTTGAATCAACCTCTTGATCAAATCGTTTGCGGATTTCATGCTCGATGGAATCAACCACCGCTTCAATGCGTTCAACACTAACGGGACGTTTTTCGCATGCTTTCATAATCCCGTTTAAGATGCGCGAACGATCAAAATTTTGTCGTCGGCCATCACGCTTAACCACCATCAACGGCACTAAATCAATGTATTCATAGGTGGTAAAACGCTCTTCACACTTTGGACACTTGCGCCTGCGGCGAATAGAGTCACCGTCGCTATTTAATCTTGAATCAACCACACTGGTGTCTTTATATCCGCAGGAAGGACAGCGCATGTTACCTTATAATTCTTTATAAATTGGAAAAGCATCTGCTAGACGCTGCACTTGCACACGGATTGCTTCTAATTTTGCAGCATCTTTGTGATGCACAATGGCCTCATCGATTAACCCAGCAATTTCACGCATTTCTGTTTCTTTCATGCCACGTGATGTGACAGCAGGTGTACCAATGCGAATACCGCTCGTCACTGTCGGTGCTGCTGTATCAAACGGGATCAAGTTCTTATTGACCGTGATCTGCACTTTATCTAAGACTTCCGATGCATCTTTACCAGCAATATTTTTAGGGCGCAAATCCACCATGAACAAATGATTATCTGTACCACCAGCAACGATGCGAAACCCTTTTGCCGTTAAGGCATCGGCTAAGGTCTTGGCATTGGTGATGACTTGGCTTTGATAATTTTTAAATGATGGACTTAACGCTTCTTTGAATGCCACTGCCTTAGCCGCGATGATGTGCATCAAAGGTCCGCCTTGTATGCCTGGGAAAATCGCGCTATCAATTTTCTTAGCAAATTCCGCTTTACATAAAATCATCCCGCCACGAGGACCACGTAATGTTTTATGGGTGGTGGTCGTTACAAAATGTGCGTCTGGCACAGGGTTTGGATATAAACCTGCGGCCACAAGACCAGCAAAATGGGCCATGTCGACAAAAAGGTAAGCACCTACTTTATCGGCAATCGCACGGAAACGCTTAAAATCTAAAACCCTTGAATAAGCTGAATAACCAGCGACGATCATCTTAGGTTTATGTTCCAAGGCAATGCGCTCTACTTCCTCCATTTCGATCAATTCAGTCTTCTCATTAACCTTGTAGGAAACAAAATTATACAAACGCCCTGAGATATTAATCTTTAACCCATGCGTTAAATGCCCACCACATGCAAGATCTAAACCCATAACAACATCACCAGGCTTTAAGACTGCTAAATAGACAGCCGTATTTGCTTGTGAACCAGAATGTGGTTGCACATTAACATGCTCTGCGCCAAATAATTGTTTTGCACGTGCGATGGCTAGGCTTTCTGCCACGTCGACGTATTCACAACCGCCGTACCAACGGGCTGCTGGATAACCTTCAGCATATTTATTGGTCAAGACACTGCCCGCAGCTTCGAGCACGCTTTGAGAAACAATATTTTCCGACGCTATTAACTCCAAGTTATTCTTTTGGCGTTTTAACTCATGTTGTATCGCATCAAAAATTTCTGGATCTGATTGTTGTAAGTGCTTCATGGATTACCTTTCGTCTATTATTTGGAAAATTCTTTTTCGATCGCTTTGATCTGTTCTGTTCTGCGCAAATGTCGTCCGCCTTCAAAATCCGTTGATAGCCATGTGCTGATGATATCCATCATCAATGCATCGTTGACAAATTTGGAGCCTAACACCAAAATGTTGGAATCATTGTGCTGACGGGATAAAGCAGCAGCTTCCTTATTATATACCAATGCGGCATACGCACCTGGGATTTTATTAGCCGCAATTGAATGCCCAATGCCTGTGTTGCACAATAAAATGCCCCGCGCGTTGGTGCCTGCTTTGACAACGGCCTTAGCCACATCTTTTGAAATTAGCGGATAATCGCAACCAACATCCGCAACGAACGTGCCCACATCATGCGCGTTATGCCCAAGTTGCTTGATATAATCTAAGACTTTTTTCTTTAACTCAAAACCGCGGTGATCCGCGCCAACATAAATGTCCATAACTACAATAACCCTTCAATCTTTTCAACCGCTTCTTTGATGGTTAACAAACAATCTTGATACTCGCCGTGGCCTTGCCCAATTGGATCCGGAACATCTGGCTCTGTTTCATACGCACGGCTCTCACAAAATTCTTTGAGCAAATACACCCGTTTCTCGACGGATGGCACCAAATCTAAAATCTGGGTGCGATGCCCGCGGGTCATGGCAAAAATTAAATCTGCTTTGCGCAACATCACGCGCCCCAATTGCCTAGACATATGCATATTGGCATTAATACCTTGTTCACGCAACACCGTCATGGTCTCATGGCTAGCGGGTGATTTGAAATACACATTGGTCCCTGCTGAGATAACTTCCACATCTTCTCGACCAATCAACTTTGCCTTCAATAAATATTCTGCCATCACCGATCGACAGCTATTGCCCGTGCAAACAAATAACACGCATTTGCGATTAACGGTGCGATCCACATCTTGCTGAGAAATAACCCCGTCTCGGATAACCGTCGGGGACGCCTTGGTAAAATCAACAATCGTCGATGAGATGCCAAAATCAACAGGTCCGCCATCAATGGCCAAATCAACCAAACCATCTAAATCTTCCAAGGCCTGCGTCACATTGGTCGGCGGCTTCTTGCCTTCAATATTTGCTGAAGGTGCGGCTATCGTACATCCTGACTCTTCAACAAGACGCAAAGCAATCGTATGATCCGGCATACGAATTCCAATGGTTTCCTCGATGGGATCTCGTGAGGGAACAATGACCGTTAAAGGACCTGGCCAATACTTATCAATTAACTTATATAAATTTGGCTCCGTATAACAGCTGTAATTATCAACAACGCTGCGATGCGCAACCAAGACGGAATATCTTTTCTCTGTCGATCTTTGTTTAACTGCGTTAAGCCGCTCAATTGCTTTAGGATTATTGGCATCAGCGGCAATCCCATAGACCGTTTCCGTCGGAAAAATCACCAAACCACCACGACGGATGACGTGTGCTGCCTCAGCAATACGATCAGCTTCGGGCACCGCGGAATTAATGGTTAAGATCTTGGTCTTAAAGCTCATACTTTAACGGCCTTTAACGTTTTAACCCCAATATCACGACGGAAAAATATATGTTCAAACTGTATTTTCTCAACAGCCCCATAGGCTATATCACGCGCCTTGGTTAAACTCCTGCCTAAACCAACAACCCCTAAAACACGACCGCCATTGGTAACGATGTTTCCACCTTCATTTTTCGTCCCTGCATGAAATACCACTGTATCGTCACTGTTTGCCGCATCTAGCCCTATAATGGCATAACCATTTTGATATTTCCCAGGATACCCGCCAGATGCAATGACAACACAAACACAAGCACGATCATCCCACTTTACTTTAATTTGATCCAATGTTCCTTCACAAGAAGCAAGGAGTATATCGACTAAGTCCGATGTTAGTCGCGGTAAAATGCATTGCGTTTCAGGATCACCAAAACGCACGTTATATTCTAACGTCTTAGGCCCATCCTTGGTCAACATGATGCCGGCGTATAACACACCTTTAAACGGCATACCTTCTTGATACATCCCCCGCACCGCTGGTTCAATGATGCGCGCAATGATCTGATCTAAAACAGCGGCTGTGACCAATGGATTAGGTGAAAATGTTCCCATCCCGCCGGTGTTTGGCCCTAAATCATCGTCAAAAATACGCTTATGGTCTTGAGCAGTTGGCAAAACTAAAAAATGCTTACCATCACAGATCGCTAAGACCGATGCTTCTTGACCTTCTAAACATTCTTCAATGACAATGCGGTTACCTGCAGCACCAAAAAGCTTCTTTACCATCATATCATCAACCGCGATTTCTGCCTCTTTTAAATCCTTACAGACATAGACACCTTTGCCTGCTGCGACACCATCGGCTTTAACCACGATGGGAAACTGGGCTTGATGTAAAAATTCAATGGCAGCTTTAGGATTATCAAAGACTTTATACACCGCGGTTGGGATATTGCGGCGATGCATGAAATCCTTACAAAACACCTTGCTGCCTTCCAATTGAGCAGCTTCTTGGGATGGTCCAAAAATCTTTAAGCCTTTTTTGGAGAACGCATCAACAACGCCCGCCACCAAAGACACTTCTGGTCCGACGACGGTTAAATCAATTTTCTTTTCTAAAGCAAACTTAAGCAAAGCCTCTACATCGGTAACATCAATGGCCACGCATTGGGCTATCGCATCAATGCCAGCATTGCCTGGAGCGCAATAGAGGCGCTCTACTTTAGGTGATTGTTTAAGCTTCCAACAGATCGCATGTTCACGTCCGCCGGCGCCAATAACTAAAATATTCATGTGTTCCTTTAAACGAAAATGACTTTATTTTTTGAATCTTTGACCACGCGGCCGATGACAAAAGAGTCCACGTGATGTTTGAGCAATTGGGCATGCACGTCTGCCACATGTTCTTCCTCGACGACAATGGCAAAACCAACGCCCATATTAAAGGTGCGATACATGTCATGCTCAGGCACGCGGCCTTTGTCAGCAATCAATGTAAAAATGCGTGGGATAGGCCAGCTGCCTTTTTTAACTTCAAACGCACAGCCGCTGGGTAACATCTTGGTTAATTTTTCATACCATGCGCCGCCCGTCATATGCGCCATGCCTTTGACAGGAACTTTTGAGATCAAATCCAACACAGGCTTTACATAAATGCTTGTTGGTTTAAGCAAGATGGTGGCATAGTCTTTTTGTTCTTTAGCTGACAATGCTTTGCGTGCTAAGGAATACCCGTTGGAATGTAAGCCCGATGAGGGCAAACCAATGAGCACGTCGCCTGATTTTAATGTGGTGCCGTCAATGATCTTTGAGCGATCAACAACACCGACGACAAAACCAGCCAAATCATATTCTTCGCCCTTATACATATCAGGCATCTCAGCGGTTTCTCCGCCGATCAACGCACAACCCGACATGTGACAACCACTAACAATGCCCTTCATGACATTTTTCATGGTCGTGGTATTTAACTTGCCCGTTGCCATATAATCCAAAAAGAACAATGGTCGCGCACCGGTGCATAAGATGTCATTAACATTCATGGCCACAAGATCTATACCAATCGTGTCATGCTTGCCAACCAAATTGGCCACCAATAATTTTGTCCCAACCCCGTCGGTCGATGAGACCAAGACAGGATCTTTAATACCTTTTAAATCCAAACCAAACAAAGCCCCAAATGAGCCAGGGCGATTGAGCACATTTTTCGTCAACGTCTTTTGGGTTAAGCCCTTGATCTCATTGACAAAACGATTGGCTTTGGCAATATCGACACCAGCTTTTTTATAGGTTAAGTGTTTGGCCATAATTAAAAATTCTTTCGGATATAATCAACCCCGTTGGCAAAGATGGCAGCACCGTCTCCGACGTCACTGCTGCGCGCAAGCCTTGTCCAAAATGGGTGTTGTTCAAATAATAAATGACGTTCTGGATGTGGCATAAGCCCTAAGACCCTGCCTGTTGGATCACAGATACCAGCGATATGATCGATGGAACCATTGGGGTTATCTGGATACAGAGGGGCTTGGCCATCATTGCCGCAATAACGAAAGACAATTTGACCATTGCTTTGCATTTGTTCCATGATGCCTTGATCGTCAACCATGAACTTACCTTCGCCATGCGCGACAGGTAAATAAATTTGAGGTTGTACTCCTCTGGTCCACACACACTTGCTTTCTTCGACCGTCAAATGCGTCCAGCGGGATTCAAATTTTGCTGAATCATTGTGATACAGCGTCGCCTCTTGAGCGCCCATCATTTGAATGCCAGGCAAAATCCCCGCCTTAACTAAAATTTGAAAACCATTGCAAATGCCAATGATCAATTTTCCCTGCTCTAAAAAAAAGCGGATTTGGTCTGCTAATTTCAAACGTAATTCATTGGCTAAGATGCGGCCAGAGGCAATGTCATCGCCATAGCTAAACCCACCTGGAAGCGCCAAGATGTGCGCATCATTAAGTTTCACGTCGCCGCGGCACAACGCATCAATATGCACTTGGTTTACATGTGCACCAAAATATTTGAAGGCATACGCCGTCTCCTCGTTACAGTTGGTTCCAGCAGTACGCACCACAATGACATTAACTTTTTTTGGCATGACCTATCTTTTTCTTTTGATAAAATTTCTGAATGATTTTGATAACATCTTCGGGTGTATCGACCAATTGGATCAAATCCAAATCTTTGGCGTCGATGCAACCTTCATGCAACATTTGCCCTTCAAACCAATCCAACAGGGGTTGCCAATATTTCGAACCAAATAAAATTACAGGAAAACGATCCATGCGCTGCGTTTGAATCAAGGTGATGCTCTCTGAAAGTTCATCCAATGTCCCATAACCGCCTGGGAAGATAACGAAGGCCTTGGCGTATTTAACAAAACACACCTTGCGGCAAAAGAAATAATGAAAATTAATCAAATGATTGATATAGGGATTCGATTTTTGTTCAAAAGGTAAATCAATATTTAAACCAATCGACTTGCCCTTAGCTTCCAAAGCCCCTTTATTACCCGCCTCCATGATGCTTGGGCCACCGCCGGTGATAACAGCATAACCAGCTTTGACCAATAAAGACGCTGTTTTCTCAGCTGCTTTATAATAGGCATGATTCGGCTTAATACGGGCAGAACCAAAAATACTAACCGCAGGCCCTACATCTTTTAACTCTTCAAAGCCGTCGACAAATTCCGCCATGATGCGGAAAATGCGCCATGGATCTTCCATCATTTCTAAATCAGGAGATTTGATATGCTTTTTTGGTTTCATAGACTCCCTAACGGTTGCTGCCATGTTGATTTAAGTTGATGAATATCTGTATTGATAATCACATTGTCTTTAACGCCATAAATGATTACTTCTGGTGACTGTTCAACAACACCAATCTTGGCAACAGCCATCCCTTTAAATAACTTCAAAAATTCTTTTTCTTTGTCTGGTGCTACCTCAGCGATCAAACGGCTATTGCTTTCGCTAAATAAGATCACATCATCCCGTCGTAATTTGCCTTTATACGGCACCTTACTTAATAGCACTGTGATACCAAAGCCGCCGGCAAATGCCATTTCAGATAACGCTGCACCAATACCACCCTCGGAACAATCATGCAACGACCGCACCAAACCCTGCGCTGTTGCTTTTGCCGTCGCAGCATATAATTTGCTAGCAGCTTTAAAATCAACCTGTGGCACACTTGTGCCAACTTGATCTAAGTTTTCTAGATAAATGGATCCGCCAATTTCGTCATGGGTTGCGCCTAAAATATAAATGCTATTGCCCGCACTCTTAAAATCCATGGTCACACATTTGCGCACATCATCGATGATGGCAAGCGAGGAAATCAAAATGGTCCCAGGAATCGCTAAGCTCTTGCCATTTTCGGTATATTCATTATACAAACTATCTTTCCCTGAAATAAACGGCGTGCCAAACGCTTTTGCCGCTGCATAACACCCTTGTGCGCAACGCACCAAATTCCCAAGACGATCCGGCTTATCAGGATTACCCCAACAGAAATTATCAAGCAAGGCAATGGTTTCTAAATTGCCGCCGACCGCAATGATCTGACGCACCGCTTCATCAATACATGATGCCGCCATCCAATACGGATCGATCATCCCATAACGCACATTGATGCCGTTGGCAACAGCAATGCCCTTATAGGTTTCCAAGCGTGGTCGCAAGACTGCAGCATCGGATGGACCATCGGTATTTAAACCAACCATGGGTTTAATGACAGATGTGCCTTGCACTTCATGATCATAAACCCGCACAACACTTTCTTTAGACGCCACATTGTAATGACCCATGACCTTCAAAAGATATTTGGTTAGATCTTTAACGGCAGGTAATTTTTCTTTTTGTGTTTTTGCAGGGACATAGACAGCTTCTTTAGCAATCTTAGGCAAGCCATCGTGAATAAATGCCAAGCTTAAATCACACACCTTGGTGCCATGGAAAAACAATTGCAAACGACCGCCGGAAAATTCACCAATAACAACAGCCTCGACATTTTCATCTTTAAATAATTTTAATAACCGATTGATGTTGCGCGCCGGCACAGACATGACCATGCGTTCTTGAGATTCAGAAATCCAAATCTCATGATATTTTAATCCCTGATACTTTAAGGGAGCTTTATCCAAATAAACCTTGGCGCCAACTTCCGCACCCATTTCACCGACGGCAGATGAAAAACCACCTGCCCCACAATCGGTAATGGCCGTATATAAATTTTCATCACGGGCTTTTAGTAGTGCGTCTGCCACTTTCTTTTCTTCAATGGGGTTACCAATCTGCACAGCCCCGGAAGAAACAACTTCTGACTCACTGGTTAATTCACCAGACGAGAATGTAGCCCCGTGTATGCCATCACGGCCTGTGCGACCACCAAGAGCAACGATCAAATCACCGCTTTCTACTTTCTTAAACTCTTTGCCTTTTGGAATTAACCCCACGTTTCCACAAAATACTAATGGGTTGCCCACAAAATGTTTATCGAAAACAATCGCCCCATTGACCGTCGGAATACCCATCTTATTGCCATAGTCGCGGACGCCCGAAATAACACCCTTCATGACACGCTTAGGGTGAAGTGCACCTTGCGGCAATTGGCTATAACTCATGGTCGGTGGCGCAAAACAAAAGATATCGGTATTGCACAATGGCTTAGCGGCAAGGCCCGTACCTAACGTGTCGCGGATGACACCACCAACGCCGGTATTGGCCCCGCCAAATGGTTCTAAGGCAGATGGGTGATTATGGGTCTCGACTTTAAAACACACATGATAAAAATCATCAAAGGCAATGATGCCGGCATTATCCACAAACACCGAGATGCACCATTTCTTCTTAACTTCCGTCGTAACTTTCGCAATGGTCGTTTTAAATAAACTATTGATGATAGTTGTCTTAGACTTTTTGGCGCTCTTATCGGTAAAGCGGATTTGACCGCGAAATGTCTTATGATTGCAATGCTCGCTCCACGTCTGGGCAATGGTTTCTAATTCCACATCCGTCGGATTACGCTTCTCTTTTCTAAAATATGCTTGTATGGTGCGCATTTCATTCAGATTTAAATACAACTGACCCTTCGAGCTTATTTGCATCAATGCCGCATCATCGGCTTTTAATAAATCAACCGTCAACAAATCAACACGTTCAAGTTTGGGTGCATCAATGGTTAAGGATGATGGTAATTCTTTAGGATTAGCCGCGTGCTGGATTAGCTTATTGAGCAAAACACGCTGGGTGATCGTCTGGATATCTTTGGCAGAAAGTTTACCAAAGAGTTGATATTGTTTTGCCGTGCGCACGGCTTCTATTGCATCAAAACCTAAATCACGAATACCTTTGATCGTCGATGCTTCGATCGGATCCATGACACCGGTGTTATAGGCAACTTCAACAATATGGGCATTGGTTTTGGCACGATCCCAATGTGCAGCGTCGATGATTTGATATTCTTCAACGATGGGATCAACAAGCAATTGGCTGGCAACGGTTTCAACTTGCGCGCGATCTAAGGCACCTTGCAATAAGTAGACATAAACCAAACGCACATCCTTGACCCCTTTGATTTTAAGGTCAATGATGTCTGCGATAATACCTCGACTTAAAGGTGCGGCGAAATTTTCTTTTTGCCGAACTTCTACCCGCCAAATCATGATCTTGCTCTTTTTATCTACTGCGAAACACGCCGCAGGACTTCTTGGTAGGCTCCTTCAACATTACCTAAATCCCGACGGAAACGGTCTTTATCTAGCTTATTACCCGTTCCCACTTCCCACAAACGGCAGGTATCCGGAGATATCTCATCCGCTAAAATAATATCTTGGCCAACTCTGCCAAATTCTAACTTAAAATCGATCAATTCAATCTTCAGATTTAAAAAGAACTTGGTTAATTGCTGATTAATTTGCAACGCTTGTGATGAGATCAAAGCCATCTCTTTATCCGTTGCAATATTAAGCGCGCGGATATGATATTCATTAATCAACGGATCACCCAATTCATCCTTCTTAAAACAAAATTCTAAGACGGGGCATGACAATTGCAAACCTTCTGCTAACCCAAGCAAACGGCACATGGAACCGGCCGCGCGATTACGTACAATCACCTCTAAAGGAACAATGCTCACCTTCTTGACCAACATTTCGCGTTCGTTTAATTGCTTTACAAAATGCGTCTTCACGCCTTGCTTATGCAATGCTTCAAAAATCTTGGAGGCAATGGCATTATTCATAACGCCTTTATCGACGATGGTCCCGCGTTTTTGCGCGTTAAAAGCTGTGGCATCATCCTTAAAATATTGAATGAGCAAGGCAGGATCCTCTGTTGTATAGAGGATCTTAGCCTTGCCTTCGTATATTTTGTCTTGCCTTTGCACTTATTTGATCCCTGCGCGTTTGAAAATCTTATCGCGGTGACGGACATAATACTTAATGTCAAAGCAACCATCGATTTCATTCTTGGATAAATACTTACGTACACGACGATCGCGGTTTAAAACTTCCTTGAAGTCGGAATTTTCTTGCCAGACTTGCATGGCGCACGATTGGATGATTTCATAAGCCGCATCGCGGGTTAAACCTTTTTTCATCAATTCCAACAAGGTGCGTTGAGAATAGATTAAGCCCTTCGTCTTTGATAAGGAGGTGATCATGTTCTTTGGATAGACCAGCAATCCCTCGACGATGGGGATGAATTTATTGAGCATGTAATTTAAGGCAATGGTTGCATCAGGTAAGATGATGCGTTCAGCTGATGAATGGCTGATGTCACGTTCATGCCAGAGGTTGATATTTTCAAAAGCAACCATGGAATGGGCGCGGATGATACGTGCCAAACCGCAGATGCGTTCACAAGTTACAGGATTACGTTTGTGAGGCATCGCTGATGAACCGATTTGGCCCTTGAAGAATGGTTCTTCAACTTCCAAAATTTCGGTCTTTTGCAAGGCACGAATTTCTGTCGCAAACTTTTCTAAGGATGAGGCAATCAACGCTAACGTTGAAACAAATTGGGCATGATGATCGCGTTGGATGATTTGTGTTGCCACGTTTGCTGGCTTTAAATTTAATTGTTCACACACATATTCTTCGACAAATGGGTCGATGTTGGCATATGTACCGACGGCGCCGGATAATTTACCAATGCGCATGGCTTCTTTGGCTTGCAATAAACGCTCTAAGTTACGGTTGGTTTCGTCATACCAGATGGCCATCTTCAAACCAAATGTTGTTGGTTCAGCATGAACACCATGGGTACGTGCGATACAAACGGTATCTTTATATTTTTTGGCTTTTTCCTTTAAAACTGCGGCTAATTTCTTAACATCTGCAATCAACAAGTCGGACGCTTCCACACATTGCATGGATAACGAGGTATCAAGCAAATCAGAAGAGGTCATCCCCATGTGCAAATATTGAGCGTCTGGCCCTAAATTTTGTCCAACATTTTGAATGAAAGCAACGACATCGTGTTTGGTCCGTTCTTCGATGCGGCGGACTTCTTCGAGATCAAATTTCGCGTTTTTCTTTATTTTTTCCATTGCTGCTTTGGGAATTGCCCCAAGCTTAGCCATGGCTTCACAGGATAGAATTTCGATTTTAAGCATAATTTCCATCTTATGCTCGTCCGACCAAATGCGACTCATCTTGGAAAGCGAATAACGGTCAATCATGTTGTCTCCTATCTCACGTATCTTAAAGCAGTTAGCGTAAAAAGTGGCGTTAATATATCAAAGATTTTCTAAACGGTCAACTCAAAAATTACAGCATAAATCATAGAATTTACATAAATTATGTAATTTCAATGACTTATGCTTCAAATATTATTACTTTTATTCCTCTTGATTGGCTGTTTCAGGGAACTTTTCTTGGAAGTATTCCGCGCTCACATCAACGCTTTCCCGCATGACCTTTGAGATGGCGTCAATGAGCTTTTTGCCCTTGGCAGATGCGTAAAATGTAATATATTCGTTCAAATCTTCTTGGGTGAAGTATTTATCGTAAACCGGCACCAAACGTTCGATAATTTCATCAACATTAATGCCTTTTTTGATCTTTTGATAATCTGGGTTATCTTCAGGGAGATTATCCGTCATGGCCTTTAAATTTTCTGTCATCGCGGCCTTGGTTCCAAACACATCGATAAACTTTAAAATCAATGCTTTCTTGGTTGGGTCAACCGTAGAGGAACCGCTGGCAACAGCCGCTGGCTTTGCCACGACCGGTGTTTCAACTGCTACTTCTTCTGCCGTTTTTGTAGCAGCTGGAGCAACCGCCTCTGTGGCTGCCGCACCGTCAACACTATCAATCTCATCCATATAATACGTCATGGGCGCGCCGTCGACTTCAATCTTTACCTTCTTCGTATCTTGAGAAATAATTTTACCCGTGATCTTACTGCCATTCTTTAAAGCAATGGTTTCAGCTTGGGCATTTGAAATGAGTGCAAAAACAAATAAAAGTGGGAGTAGGGATAGTTTTTTCATGCATTAATTTTAAAGGAATTGTCGTGCTTTTACAACAAAATTGGAAGAAACTTACAAGGATTGCAACATTGCTTTTACATCAACAACAGGTGTAATCTTTTCAATATTAAATACAACCCCAACAAAATCCTCTCCTCTAAACCGCGCCACCAAAGCAGGATCAACATCCACCAAAACCCCACGCCCATCTTTAGCAACATTCATCTGCAACTTACCCGCATCTAAATCGATACCGCCTTTGGTAGACATAGCTTCATCCTTCAAGCTCTCACCATGAACGCTGTTAATCTTATCCTTCATCATCTCAGGTGTTTCTGCAGATATAAATTTGATGCCCATTCGTTTAAAATCAAAACCTAACACATTCCATTTTGGTTCCCTGCCTTTTGTTGAAAATTGAACAGCTGCAAAAATTCCAGAAACTTTTCTGATCATGTTTTTTGCATCATCTTGCGTAAAAGCCTGTTCAACCTTGTAGCCCTCTAGCAATAGCATTTCTTTCAATGCCTTTACCTTCTTGGTTGTCCCGCCGACAATTAGAACTGTCTTCATTCCTTTTAATGCATCTTTACCTATCTTTAAATCTGGCTTTCTCTCAAAATTCCAAATATTTTTAAAATCATTCATGAAGTTCCCTGGGGCTACTATTTCAAACTTTAACACCCCTAATCGACTGGCTGTTACTTGATAATTATCCACATTTACCCCGCGCACCAAAACCCTCAAATTATCAAATGAGCCCGCGCCACCTCGGATTCTGTTTAAAATTGCATGCATAATCTCTTGAGCTCTTTGCGTCGACACACTGGTTTGCACATCACCCATTTGCACATCTAAGACCAACGTTCTTACCTCATCAATCTTAGAATACAACATGCTCATCACATCATTCACAAAACTCATTCCTTCTCGGACATACTCAGTAGATTTCACTTCAATCACAGGGTATTTTTTATTTTTTAACTCATCGGCGACATTTTGCGTAACACCAATGCGCACAAGCATGACCGACTTGGCTAATTTATCTTGAGTGTCCGCTGCTTGAATATCTGCAGGTTTATCTTGTGGTGTTGACGCCATCATCGCAGCATCAAACCCTCTATTTAAACCAAGCCGTTCAACTAAATCATGCTCGATGTTATACCCAATCTCATGTCCTCCTAAATGCACATCTCTGAGATTATACTCAGAGATCTTATATGAGAGATTTGCTTCAAGTTTGGCTTTCTTATCTGATGGGAAAGCACCCTTTTGAGATGTGACCATAACGACCAAAGCATACGGGTTAGTTTCAACTCTTTTAATAGCCTGATCTAGATCAAAAGCAAAATCAATCTTATGTCTGATGTCTAAATGCTGAATAACATCCACTCGCTTTTGATTTGATTTGCTGCTATCTGTAATAAACAAAATCCTGTCTTTCTCGGGATAAAATGCTTTTCTCACAGATAAAATAAATGCTTCGAATAATCGCTCTCTGTGCGCTTCCTTATTTATAGATCTAACAGAATTATCCCAAACGATCGCTTTTACATTCATCCCCATAAAACTTCTTGCCATTGACTCTACGAATACTTGCTTAACTCCAAAACCAATGATCAGATCAGGAGCTTCAATGCCACCAACCTTACCTCCGTCTAACGAGTGATGCTCCTTCACCACAGCCCCCATGTTCTCTAGATATGTTCGTGCAATTTTTGCCCTTTGCATGTCATCTGGAACTTGACGGACAACTAAGTATATTCTTTTTCCTTCATACATTTTTCCTGTTGCACTCATTGCCTTATCATCTCTTGTTAAAACTTTCCAAACAGGACTTAACGGTGTTCTTTTCCAAGAAAATACCGTATGCGTAGAACCCACGTACCCTTGTTGTTTTTTGTTACCAAACATCTTAGCAATCAAAACTCGCGCATCATTTATACTAGCCTTTGCTGGAATATATTTTCTAGGAATGTGTTTAAAAGCATCTGGCAAAAGCTTTTCAAGTTGATCTTTAATTGCATCGGATGCTACGATAAGTTCTACACCAATGCCTCTGTCATCTTGCATGAGTCTATTCTTTAGCGCCAATTCTAGGTGATTCTGAAAAACATGATCCACAGCCGATAATACCCATCCTGCATCATGCCCATCACTTCTTAATGCATGACTTAACTTTGCGTTATCAATCACCAAAATATTACGCGTCGCCACGCGGGCTATCATGGCTTCATCTTTTGGCTTCGGTTTTAAATGTTGCATAAATAAATTCATTGAACCAAACTGCACATCATCTGCTTGCCCCACATAAACACCTTTATCAACAGAGTCTTTGTTAACACCCTTTCGTTTCCAATTAAAGGGACTTAAATCATTACCTTGGTTTACAGCGTCGACAACAGCAGCGACCTCTGGTGCAACGGCTGGCTTATTTATTGCTTTTTCTTTCTTGATAACGGGCGTAATACCTAAACGCGCATGAATTTGATTGATGATAACGGTAGGATCACTCTTGGGGATCAAATATATGGGCTTTGTATTTGTTGGTTTAGCAATGTTCTCAAATGTTGATTGTTCATACGTAAATCTATATCCTAAAACCGCCACGATTTCTTTATCTTCTCGGGCCATCTGCAAGGCCGCAACAGGATCTTTGGTTTGAACAACAACATACCCCGCTTTTGTTATCTTTTCAACAATGCTCGGCGTTGGGATATCACCCATGCGATTAAGAACCAACAAGACTTTATAGACTGGGCTTTGACTATCTTGCGTTGTAGTCATGGCTTGATCATCTAGGTTAAATTTACGCATCATTTCACCATGAATAGCATCAATGATTTTAAATTCACCCGATTGTCGATCTTTTAAATCGAAACGTATATGAGCTTGCTTGGTTTCTTTAACCAAAACATTAATCGCTTCAACTGTCGAAGTTGTTTCTGCTGCGGCAAGAACAATCAAATCATATGAAGCTTTCTTATCTGAAATGATCTGCTTGGCCTGATCTAGATCAATGGCTTCGACCTCATAACGTTTCTTCAATCTATCAATGATTTTATTGCGCGTCGTGTTGCGCACGCTATCGGTCACAAACAATACTCGCTTGCGAGGCTCCTGTGGATTCATGATATTTCTAAATTGAATGACAAAATCATTGAACCATCGTTCGGCTTTATAGGTCGTGCTGTAAAGATGCATTGATCTAGCATTCTCTGCCATGGGCAATCGTTGTTGCATAAGACTTAAACTCTCAAGCGAAACACTTAACCCAACCAACCCGTCTACCTTCGCTTCCCCCCAAGGATTAACTGGTCCTTTTATTCTTCTGGCAACTGCCAACGTCTTAACTGATGCGCCTTGCCGCTTTAAATAATCTTCGACCATCTTTATCTGTTCGTCGCTGGTATTATTTTGTGTAAACAACACAATGCGTTTGCCAAGGTATAGCTGTCGATTGTTCTTTTTTGATTGAGCGTTTAAATTTACTGTTGCTTGAACTGTGCCACCATTAATAAATTTTGGATCAAAAACACTCACGCTCTTCATGGCTAAATCAGGGCGCATACTTAAACCCCCAGAAAAATATTTCCTTGGTGATGAGCCCGATGCTGTTGGTGTTTCTTTCACAAAATTGAAAACGCCTTTTTTGTAGGCTTGAAGGTATTGTTGAAAAATGGCCTCATTGTCTTGTGGGTTTAAAGCATTGACGGTAACGCCCACTTTCGACTGGTTTCCATAAGCTTGATTTAAGATGGCGTTTTTTAAGCGCATCTTATACCACGAGGCTAAAATCATGCTGTAATACATCTGACGCAACTGTTCGAAATTTTTGCCCTCGTTGATTTCACGCTCAATCGCAGGCAGGATCGTTTCACGCATGATATTCTTTGCTGTCTCATTTTGGGGTAATCCTACTTCGCCAAATTGCTTTTGCGTTTGGCTTCGCAGGATGCTTTTAGAAACCTGTGCTTTTTGTTGAGCCAAATAATCGGTTTCTAAAAGCACCTTCAAATGCGCCTTTGTGACGTAAACAGATCCGTTGCCTTCATAAACATCGGCTACATCGGCCACAATCCAAACTTTATTGAACGTGTTAATCGGGACATTGATGTTGGTGATCTGATAAATTTTATCCCAGAAAGCTTTACCTAAACCATGTTCGGGATAAAGCATCGACGCGGTTAATTGTTTCAAAATATAATCTTGCGCCAACATGTCTTGGCCCATTTGGGTTTGGCCTAAATTCGGGGCCAACATGCGATCTTTTTCAAATGGACTTAAGTTAACCCATAGGTCTTTTTCAGGAACGGTCAAGGCGGATAGAAAATACTTTATTAATTTATCTATTTCATTGCGTAACGTTGAATCAGACGCCATCAATGGCGTCTCTACGGAACCGGTATCGATGATAAAGTCAAATTTAAGTGGATTGTCCTGATGGACTTTCAAACCCTTTAACAGCACAGGCGTTGTGGCCGTGCTTAATTCAACCATGGTCCCCGGCTTTGGTAAATCAAGGGCATAGGACATTGGCGCCTGAAATAGGCTTAATATGAAGGTCAATAATGTAAATACTCTAAAAACCATAGGCTAAAAGATACCATATATAGATACATAAATGCAAATTGGACAGCTTTGGGGCTTTGTGCTAGGATATCCGCCATGATTGACAGCATTCGCAAACAAATTGACGGCAGTTTGGCTTCTTTTTTAAATACCGTTAAAAAAGAATACAAACTCCACCTAGTTTCTCCCTTGCTTTTTGAAAGTATCAGGGAATTCACCCTGCGTGAAGGCAAACGCATTCGCCCACTGTTGCTCATCTTAACCTACAAAGGTTATTCACCTAAGAATAAGACCATTTCCAAAAAACTTTACAATGCATCGACCTGCATGGAATTCTTGCATAACTTCATGTTGATCCACGATGACATCATTGACAGCTCAGATCTTCGCCGTGGTAAGCCAACCATGCATAAGATTTTAATGAACACTGTCAAAACCGATAACCCCAGTAAATTAGGGATAGATTTAGGAATCATCGCCGGGGACATCGTCTATGCTTTGGCCATTGATGCTTTCTTATCGATCGATGAACGCTTGGATCGCAAAGAAAAGGCCCTCAAATATTTTATACAAACCGCCGCGTTTACCGCGATGGGTGAATTCATCGACACCGTGCATGGGGTTAGTCAGCTCGACGATGTTAAAGAAGATGATGTGTTCTTAAACTACACCTTAAAGACCGCCCGCTACACCTTTGATTGTCCGATGGTGACCGGTGCCATCTTAGCTGGCGCCCCACAGTCCCAAGTTAAAAAGATTTCTGATTTTGGCATCTTAATCGGCCAAGCGTTTCAAATCCAAGACGATATCATCGGCATTTATGAGACAGAAGAGAAAATTGGAAAGTCTATCTTGAGTGATTTAGCCGAAGGCAAGAAAACATTGCTCGTCGTACATGCAAATCGCACACTCAAAGGTAAAAAAAAGGCAGAATTCTTAAAGATCTTCAATAAGCCTAACAAAACATTGGCTGATCTTGAAGCCATCAAAAAACTTTTTATCGAATCTGGTAGTTTGGATTATTCTCTAGAAGCCGTGGCATCACGTGTGGCTAAATCCCAAAAAATCATCAAACAACTAAACATGCTCCCCGAATACAAGAACCTGCTTAACTCGCTACTCCTCAAACTCTTCAGCCAAAGCCAACACATCGCCATGTCTAATCAGCGCGATATCACCATCATTTAAATCAATTGAACTGCAATGTCGTCGAGTACCAACCGTCCCTGTTGTGTTGTGCGCCATATGCCGTTAACTTGACTTAGGAAACCTGTAGCAACAAGGTCTTTTAATGTGTCTTGTTGCTCTGCATTTAACGTCACGCCCATTTGAGTTTCAATGGCATTGATGCTCACGCCACGGTTCATGCGTAATCCAAAAATTAATAGCTCTGTCAAACGTGTGTGTTTAGATAACTTCTCTTGATCTTGAACAGCTTTGCCCTTAATTTTTATCGCATCGATGTATGATGCTAACGTATCTTCATTCCAATAGCGACGATCATTGATGAGTCCATGCGCACCCATGCCAATGCCAATATAATCGCCACCGGTCCAGTACACCATGTTATGCTTGGATTCAAAACCTGCTCGCGCAAAATTGCTCACTTCGTATTGCATAAGGCCTTTAGCTGATAAAAAATCTGCAACATAGACATAATCATCGGCTAATTTGTCGTCAGCATCAAGCTTAACAGCTTTTGCATAAAATTTACTATGCGGTTCAATGGTGAGCGTATAAATCGACACGTGCTGTGGGTTTAATGAGACGACCATTTCCAAATCTTGGGACAACTCGATGCGTGTTTGTTTGGGAAAACCATACATCAGATCCACATTGATATTATCAAAACCGGCATCACGTAAATTCTGATATGCGCTTAGTGCCTTGGTGCGATCATGAACACGACCCAAAAATTTTAAATACGTTTCATCAAATGTTTGAACCCCTAAACTGATGCGATTAAACCCAAGTGAACGCAATTGTTGTGCATTGTCTGTATTAATATTATCTGGATTGGCTTCAATGCTCCATTCTGTTTTCGCATCAACATCAAAATTATTTTCAATCATTCTAATAATGCGTGAAATTTGAAATGAATTAAGCATTGTTGGCGTTCCTCCACCAAAATAAATTGTATTTATTTTTTCATTTTTAAAATTTTTTATCTCAATTTCAAGCGCATCAATATATTCATCCATGCGATGTTCTGCAGCGACGGAGATTGCAAATGAGCAGAACAAACATTTTTTTAAACAAAACGGAATATGAACGTAAAGTGATTTCATTTTTTATAAATTATTTAAAAATATTTCAAAAACTTTTTGAAACTTAAGTACCGTGTGTTAATATTTTATTAATCAAATTAATCCTGAAGAAAGGAGACCATCATGGCTACTAAGAAAAAAACAGCAAAAAAGAAAACAGCAAAAAAGAAGTAAGCCGTTTTCAACATTTAATGCATGAAACCCTCTAAATTTATTTAGAGGGTTTTGTGTTTATAGACCATCCGCACAATTATAATCCCCAACTCATACAAAACAATCAGCGGCACAGCCAACAAAAACTGTGACACAATATCTGGTGGCGTTAAAATCGCTGCAACGATTAAAATAATCACAATCGCATGTCGTCTTTTCTGTCGTAAGAACTCTGGGGTAGCAATGCCGATCTTAGCTAAGAATCCTAAGATGAGTGGCAGCTCAAAAGTCACACCAAAGGCCAACACCATGCTCCCTAAGAACGATAAATAGCTATCCACCGTCACCATGGGTTGAAGATCAGCGCTTGCAAAGCTCATTAAGAACTTATACGCCATGGGCACGGCAATAAAGAATGCAAATGCAGCGCCAGATAGAAAAAATACTAATGATAATGGACCAACGATGAGGATGAAATTGCGTTCATGCGACTTTAAAGCCTTGCCCACAAAGGCCCAGATCTGATACAACGTAAAGGGCGCGGTGATCACGGCAGCCATGACCAAAGAGACCGTCATCACGGCGGAAAAGGCGCCGCCTGGATTGGTGAAATACAAGTGACCTGCCGGCTTTAACACCCAGTGCAAAACAGCGTCGGCATAATAAAAACACACAGAGGCAGCTAAAAGAAAAACGCTCACAATTTTTATAAAACGTGAGCGTAATTCATTTAAGTGAACAAAAAAACCTTTTAAAAATTCTTGTGACGTCACTTAGGGTTTTTCTACGGGCTTTTGAACGTCTTCTTTAACATCATTTAAATTCTTTTTAAACTCACGAATTGCTTTACCAATAGCAGAACCAATTTCTGGTAATTTCGACGGGCCAAAAAAGATCACAAACACGACTAAAATCAAAATCAATTCAGGAAATCCAATGCGTCCCATAAGAACTCCAATGTTTTAAAATACGGTTAACTACAGGTATTCTAATCCTAGCCTTTAAGTAAGGCAAACATCTTTTTCTTGTAGGCCTCTACGCCTGGCTGGTCAAAAGGATTAACACCTAAGATGTAACCGGAAATACCGCAGGCCTTCTCGAAGAAATAGTACAAATGCCCTAAATGAAAGGCATCAGCTTTACATAGATTAATAGTCATATTGGGCGTCTTGCCTTCAAAGTGAGCGGCAGATGTGCCTTCATAGGCCTTCTTATTAACATAATCAAAACCTTTGCCGGCCACATAATTAAACCCGTCTAAATCTTCCTTCTCAGCGACAATGGTGACATCGTGAACAGGTTTATCAATTTGCAAAAATGTTTCAAATAAGATGCGTTCACCATCTTGCATATATTGCCCCATGGAATGCAGGTCAGTTGACATGATCAAAGATGCAGGAAAGATGCCTTTGCCTTCTTTGCCTTCGCTTTCACCAAATAATTGTTTCCACCATTCAGCGACAAAGAAAACATTGGGATAAAAGGAAGATAAAACCTCGATCTTTTTGCCCTTGCGATACAAGACGTTACGCGCAGCAGCATAGCGGTAGCAGGTGTTCTTAGCTAAATCACAGACGGCATATTCTTTCTCTGCAGCACGTGCTCCGTCGACAAAACCTTTAATATCAACCCCTGCCAAGGCCAAGGGCACAAGACCTACGAGTGTGAAAATTGAGAAACGTCCACCCACATCATCAGGGATCACAAAACTTAAGAAGCCTTCTTTGTCGGCAATTTTGCGCAATGCGCCTTTCTTTTCGTCGGTAACGCAAATGATGCGTTTCTTAATCTCAGCTGCAGGATACTTCTTGCCCATTAAATCTTTGATAGCACGAAAAGCAATTGCAGGCTCGGTCGTGGTCCCTGACTTGGAAATAACCACAACGGTAGGATTCTTATGTTCTAAAATTTTAAGTAAGTCGAAAAGATAGTCGCTTGAAATATTATGGCCGGCATAATACAGCGGCAAACGCGTGACACCTCCTAAGAATTCAACGCTAGCACGGATACCTAAATATGAACCTCCAATGCCAATTGAAACAATGCAATCGGAATGCTTGGCAACGTCGCTACTCAGGGCTGTTAATTGTGCGATCAAGGCATCTGGTATGCTCGATGGCAATGTGACCCAGCCGGTAAATTCGCTGCCTTTACCTGTTTTTTGATGCAATTGATCGTGAGCGACCTTAACCTGCGATGCAAGTGCGTTTATTTCGTCGTTTGAAACGAAACCGTTTAAGTAATCCGTATTAAGTGTGATCATTTCGTTTGAGGTGGCAATTCTTTGGTTAAATTTTTATCTTTGGAAGCTTTTGCTGCAGGTGCAGCACCTGTTGACTGAGAAACTAATTCAACGGCCGTATAATCTCTATGGCTCGTTAATTGACCGTTATCATACTTGTCTTCTGATAACAACTTGCCTGTTTGGTCATAATTCAAAACAATCCCGTTTAAAACACCATTGTCATAATTTTGAACTTTGGCCAAAGCGCCATTCTTATAGTATGTTTTCTTTTCACCGTGCATGCTACCGCGGCTATAATTAGCAACACTTTCGAGTTCGCCAGTTGTTTGATAATGCTTGGAAACACCTGTCAAATTATTGTTAACGTAAGTGTTTTCACTTTGCAGGCCGCCTGCTTCATAATATGTTTTGTTTGGGCCCGTGCGTTTCCCGTCGACATATGTAGAAAAATCTTTTAAAGATCCTGTTGGATAGAATGTACGCACTTCACCATCTAATCTAAAGGCGCGGTAATTTTCTTGACGAACCAATGTACCTGACTTGTCGTACACATTCCATGGGCCATCGACTGGTGTTTGGGTATCGCGGGTTTCTGCTGCTTGACGGGCTGGGTCTGACACCGCAAAGACATTGGTTGCTGCCATCAACATTACTAAAAGCAACATGAATGCTCTCATAAACTCATCTCCTTAGTCTCATCTTGACGTTACGCGATTGCGTGTTCAATGATCGATCCTGCTAAAACAACATCGCCGTCGTAAAACACGGCGCTTTGGCCTGGGGTAACAGACTTTTGAGGCTCATGAAATTCAACCTTCACGGTCTGATCATCCAACGCCGTCAATTTGGCTTTGACTTCAGGAGAATTATAGCGAATTCTGGCAGTAACTTCTATAGTTGTTTGAGGTATTTGCATGCTCACCCAATTGGCTTGTGTGGCGACAAAACCTTTGGAATATAATTTCTCTAAGTTTCCTACATAAACTGTATTCGTCGCGCGATCCATGCGGTTAACATAAACCGGATAACCTAAGGCAATGCCCAATTGATCACGCTGACCTATGGTGTAATAGGCTAAGCCCTTATGTTGACCAACCACTTTGCCGTGTTCATCCACAAAAGGACCTGGCTTTTTAATTTCATCTCCGACGCGATCCTCGAGAAATTTCTTATAGCCTTCTTTAGGGACAAAGCAAATGTCTTGGCTTTCTGCTTTATCTGCAGTATTTAAACCATATTGACGCGCTAGTTCCCGCACTTCTGGTTTTGTTAAACCACCTAATGGGAACAACACCGACGGCAGCGTTTCTTTCTTCATGCTATATAAGAAGTAAGATTGATCTTTGCGAGGATCTGCGGCTTTCTTTAATTGAAACATATTGGCTGCTTGATCAAATTCAATTTTGCCATAATGACCGGTGGCAATATAGTCTGCACCTAAGGCTTTTACCTTTTGATATAAGGTGCCAAACTTCAAATGTTGATTACAACGCACACAAGGGTTTGGGGTGCGACCATTTAAATATTCATTGGTAAAGTTATCAATGATAAAGTCATTGATGTCACCGGCAAAATTAAATACATAGTGCGGGATATCAAGGATCTCCGCCGCGCGCTTGGCATCAGCAATGCCGTCGATCCCACAGCAACTTGGCTTATCAGAATTTGGATGCGTGATATTAAAACACATGGTCACCCCAACGGTCTTATAACCTTGGGCTTTGATCATGCCGGCCACAACCGAGGAATCAACCCCGCCGCTCATGGCCACGAACACTGTTTTATCTGCGTTGCTGCTCATAAATTTTCTATTTCCCGATATACGTGGGTGATTAAAAATTGCATCTGTTCTAATGTGATCGACAACGGCGGCATCACAACAATCACATTGCCTAAGGGTCTAAGCATGATGCCTTTGGCACGTAATTGTTGGCAAACTTTGGCGCCAATTCTGTCTTCCCATCGTCCTTTTAATTCAATCCCCACCATAAAACCACATTGGCGGACTTCGACGACAGAAGGCAAATTATAGAACATTTTTAAAGCTTTGGCCAAGAATTTTATTTTGGGTTGGAGTTTGGCTAAAGTCCGCTCTTTCTTGAAAACTTCAAGGTTGGCCAACGCCGCGGCGCACGCTAGAGGGTTGCCTGTATAGGTGTGCCCATGGAAAAATGTCTTTTGGGTCTTATAATCAAAAATAAAGCCATCATAAACACGTTGCGTGCATAATGTTGCCGCTAAAGGCAAATACCCGCCGGTGATGCCTTTGGCGATGCACATGAAATCGGGTGTTACCTTCTCATGCTCACAGGCAAACATCTTGCCGGTTCTACCAAAACCTGTGGCTACCTCATCGACAATTAAGAAAACATCATACTTGGTACATAAATCTCGAAATGCTTTGAGTGTGCCTTTGGGCCATAACAACATGCCCGCTGCGCCTTGCACCAATGGCTCAACAACCAAGGCGGCGATCGTATGCGCCTTCTTTTTTAATAAGGCTTCGAATTCTTTAACAGGATCTTTTCCCAACCCATGCGTTTTAAATATTAAACCGCCGTAAACTTGATGGAATAAATCAATGCCACCGACGCTCACAGAGCCTAAGGTGTCCCCATGATACGAATTACTTAAGTGCACAAGCGTGCGTTTTTGGGTTTGACCTTGGTTTTGCCAATATTGATACGCTTGTTTTAAAGCAATCTCAACTGCTGTTGATCCATTATCGGAATAAAAAGCTTTCTTTAAACCCTTGGGTGCAATTTTAATTAATGCCGTTGCCAATGCTTCGGCGGGTGTATTGCTTAAACCCAATAACGTTGAATGGCTAACCTTTTGTAATTGTTTTTTAATGGCTGCATCGATCACTGGATGTTGATGGCCATGCACATTGACCCATAACGATGAAACCCCGTCGATATAACGACGGCCTTTGGTGTCATACAAATACACGCCCTTGGCACGGGTGATCTCAACAGGATCACTGTCCTGCCAATCTTTCATTTGCGTAAATGGATGCCAGATTGCGGAGCTCATGCTAAATAAGGGATGATCCCAAGGACTTTGACCTTGGTTATCTTCTCGATTTCCTTTGGATTTGTTTTTTCAGCCAATGATTTTGACTTTGGATTTGTGTCGCTAAAAATTAAACCTTCAATCTTGATGCCATAAGCCTTTGCCTGATTGATCGTTAAGATGGTGTGATTAATGGTGCCAAGTCCTAGGCGAGAAACGATGATTGTTGGAATATTTAACGTTTTAATCAAATCGGCATTAAATAACGTATTGGTTAAAGGTGCCATGATGCCACCAGCACCTTCGACCAAAACCACATCATGACGGCTGCACAAAATATCAAACGCCGTCTTAATTTTTTTCATATCTACTTTTTTACCAGCACGTCTAAATGCCACGTGTGGCGACAAAGGTTCTTTCCCATAACAAGGATTGATCAAATCCAAGGCATCACTTATACCTAAACGGTCTTTTAAAAATTTTGCGTCGGTACCGCCACATTGAACAGGCTTCATCACACCCACATCATACCCTTGGGATTTGAGCATCGTTGCAAGCGCATAGGTGGTCACAGTTTTTCCTACGTTTGTATCCGTCGCTGTTATAAAAATTGCATTCTTACTTTTTCGCATAGATCCAAATTACCTCGAAGCTTGCGCAGATCCCTTCGTTGTAGGGAAAATGCGTTGAATAGTATTCTTGCAATTGTATGAATTTGCTTTTCCCAATAAAAACCGGATCATCACTTAAATGATTTGCGCCGATGTCCTTAAGCCATGTTAACAAATCTTTTAAGTCTTTAAACTCAACCTTGATCAATTCAAAATCAACTTTGGCCTCATGAAAATTTGCTGATATGAGCGCCTCTTGCACTTGTTTGACCGACGGTAATCTTCGCCCATTCTGATTTGGATCAACAACAGATAAAGATTCAAACAATTCTTGGCAGGTGCGATGTCCGAATAGGGTGATATTTATAACCCCACCCGTTCTAAGTGTTCGATGCGCCTCAATAAAAGCACCGCGTAAATCCTCGACCCACTGATAGGCTAAATTAGATAGAACTAAATCAACCGTATTGCTCTCAAACGGCAAGGAGGTTGCATTGGCGCACACCCAATCAATGGGTATGCCTTCATGCAGGCTCTTTGCTTTTGCAATCATCCCTTCGGCGAAATCAACACCGGTGATCTTACTCTCTGGAAAGAAGAACTTTGCTTTATTAGCGACATAGCCGGTGCCACAACCCACATCAATGATCGTCGGTGCATCTAACTTTACAACCTTTTTCACAAGCTCCCGCCCAATTTCTTTGTGCAAGCTTGTCAAAATGTCGTATTGATCTGCCGCGTCACTAAAAGCACGTCTCACTTTTTGAGCAAAGATATTTAACATATTTAGTTAAGTAAAAAATCTTCCAATAAACGATTATATTCATCGACTTCTGTTAAAAATGGCAAGTGGCCACATTTATCAATCACATCAAATCGAGCATTGTAAGTATGCTCGGCAATCCAATCCATGATCGCTTTAGGGCAAATGTAATCGTCGCTGCCAGTGATGTATTGCAGGGGACAAATGATCTTAGATATGCGGTCACGATAATCGGTAGCCTCAAGCAATGTTAGAAAATGTTGTAATGCTGGCTTTTGGGGTAACGTTTCAGATACTCGCAATTGTTTTAAGGCTTGAAATTGTTTGCTGTCTCGTTCTTTCATCGTAAAAAGTGATCGGAAAAATATATCTAGCACGCTGCCATAATTGGCTTCGAATTGCTGGCTCATGGTACGGATCTTGTCGATATCCAATCCCGCCGGATAATTCTCACTGCGCGCAAACTTTGGAATAGACCCAACAAAAGAAATACGCATGATGCGATGATTTGCCATCTGACGGTAAAGCTCCATGGCAATGAGTCCACCAAAAGACGACGCCACAATGCTAAAATGATCGATCCCTAGATGATCCATCAATTGACCAATGTCCTGCGCCATGTCATTTAAACTCACCGTCATCCATTGGCTTTGGCCATGCCCAGGAAGATCGACAGTGATCACTTTAAAATCGCGGCATAAGAAATCTTTTGTATACTGCCACCATTGCCCTGAACCTGCAAAACCATGGATAAACACAAGCGCTTCGCCGGAACCTGCCGCGTCATAATGCCACTGCAACCCTCGTTTTGATGTAAATGTTGCCATTATATTTTCCTCATGGCATTGACCAGCATATCCAACTCAGCTTGTGTGTGTTTGGCAGTGACCGTGATCCTCAAACGCGCTGTATTGACTGGCACCGTCGGTGGGCGGATGGCGCTGACATAAATACCCGCCTTATACAGTTCTTGTGATGCTGCAACAGCTCGAGTGGCATCCTTTAAGATGACAGGAATGATTGGTGTTGTGGATTGCAATGTATCAAATCCCATTTGCTTTAACTGTTGTCGAACATAGTCAGCATTGCTTAGAACTTTTTTACGTAGTGTTACACCTTCACTTGAACCAATGATGTTGACCGCAGCCCGCGCTGCCTCTGTCACCGCCGCAGGCAATGCTGTTGTGTAAATAAAGCTGCGTGCATGATTGATTAAATAAGAACGTAATGGACTTTTGCCGCACACATAGGCGCCAAAACATCCCGCTGCTTTGGATAATGTCCCCATTTGAATATCAACACTTGCATCGCTGTCTTCCAGCACGCCAAAGCTATGCGCCTGATCAACCATGACCCATGCATCATAACGTTTCGCTAAATCAATGATGGTTGCCATCGGTGCCACATCCCCATCCATGCTAAAAACTTTATCCGTCACAATCAATCGCCGTCGATGCTTGCCGCTTTGCTTTAAGGCTTCTTCTAAAGCTGCCATATCACAATGCGGATAACGCTTAAATTCAGCACGACTTAAAAGAATGCCATCGACAATGGAAGCATGATTTAATTTATCGGAAAAAATAATGTCTTCGCGGCTCATCAGCGCCGGAATGATGCCTGTGTTGGCACTGTAGCCGCTGTTAAAAACCAAACATTCATCTACTTGCTTTTGCTTCGCAATTGTCTGCTCTAATAATTCAACAGGTTGTGTTTGTCCAGTGACAAGACGTGATGCCCGACTGCCAAAACCATATTGCTTCATGGCCATAACTGCCGCATCTGATAAACGTGGATCACCCGCCAAACCTAAATAATCATTCGAACAAAAATTAATGGCACCTGTTTTATCCGTTAACGTGCGCATTAGCCCTGCTGTGGCCATTTGATCTAAATCGTTTTGCAATGTCGTATGCATCATGACAACACCTGCACATCGCCAGCAATATGCTTATGAATCTTGCCGTTATCTAATCGGACAAGCAAACTGCCATCTTCACCTAAATCTTCTGCTACACCCTCAACAAAATGTTGCCCATGTGCGACACGGACACGATTGTTTAAGGTATGGCATCTTTGTTTCCACTGCGACAAAATGGGCTTAATCCCCTTTTTCTGCAATGTTTCATACCAAAACTCTAAACGTTCTAGTATGTTTTGTAATAAGACGATGCGGTCCGTATGTGTTTTTGTAAACATCTTGATCGACGCTGCTGGCGCTGTTAATTGATTGGTCGGTGTATTCACATTGATCCCAATGCCAATGACCACCAGTTTCACCTGATCCATTTCCGCACGCATTTCCGTCAATATGCCCGCAAGTTTTTGTGATTCAATTAAAATATCGTTCGGCCACTTGATCGACACGTCAAGCGCACAGGTTGTTTGTATGGCCTCGGCTAAGGCAACAGCGCTCATTAAAGTCATGTATGGCATTTGGGTTAAGGCAAAATCTGGGCGTAACACGACGGAGAAATATAATCCCTTACCTTTGGGCGACATCCATTTACGACCTAATCGCCCGCGGCCCTGTGCTTGCGTTTCTGCACAAACGATGGTGCCATTGGGACAACCTGCCATGCCAAGGGCGAAGGCTTCATCCATCGTCGATGTGGTTGATTCCTTAACCGTTGCATGCTGACCCATGTATTTGGTTTTTAATTGATAGGTGATTTCATGGGGCAATAATTTATCTGGGGATGATTCTAATTTGTAACCCACATGCGGCACTGCGGCAATTTCATAACCTTCTTGGCGCAATTGGTCGATGTATTTCCAGACGGCAGCACGGCTAATGTTAAGCTGTTCGCTCATCTGCTCGCCGGATACATGCGTGGTTGATGTCTTTAAAAAATGAATTATTTGCTGCTGCATAATTGAGCAACTTTGATTTTAAGTTGATCTAGGAAATACTGTACATCTTCTTTGGTTGTTGATCGACCAAGCGTCACGCGCAAGGAGCCTAAAGCCAAACGATCGCTTAATCCAATGGCTTTTAAGACATGCGACGGGGTTAATTGCCCCGACGTACAGGCAGACCCCATGGAGCAGCATATGCCAACCATATCAAGGCTTGCTATCAACGCTTCTCCATCGACACCTTCAAAAGAAAAATGCGCATTATTTGGTAAACGTTCTTGAGGATGACCGTTAAGGCTTGCGTTTGGGATATTGCTTAACACGTATCTTATGATGTCTTCGCGCAATAAGATTTGTGTTGATGCATCACTTAAAATATGCCCAACGGCTTGCTGAGCTGCCGCACCTAAACCAACTATACCTGCCAAATTAAGCGTCCCTGCCCGACGGTTGCGTTCTTGATCCCCACCTAAGATTAACGGATCATAGGCAACGCCATGGCGAACATATAAAGCCCCAACGCCTTGAGGGCCATAAAATTTATGTGCGGATAATGATAGGAAATCTGCATTCAAATACTGAACATCGACGGGTATGTGACCAACCGTTTGCACCGCATCCACTAGAAAATATACGCCACGGTCGCGCAATATTTTACCAATCACTTCAATTTGCTGAACAACGCCAATTTCATTATTGGCATGACCAACCGCAACCATGATGGTATCTGGTCGAAGCAAGGCCAAAATATTAGCAGGGTCAATTAACCCTTGCGCATTAACTGGTACAAAAGAAACGTCATACCCCTCCGCTGCCAATCGCTTGACAGGAGCCAAGATAGAATGATGTTCAATGCTACTAATGATCAAATGCTTGCCCTTATGTTTCAAAGCATGCGCGGTTGAATAGATGGCGGTATTATTCGCTTCAGTGGCTGACGCTGTAAAAACAATCTCTTGAGGTTTAGCGTTAAGCAATAAAGCCAATTGCTCCCGCGCCATTTCTGTGGCCTTACGTGCCCGACGACCAAACGCATGAGGGCTTAATGAATTGCCGAATTGTTCTGTAAAATACGGCATCATCGCCTGCACCACTTCTGGCGCGCAGGGTGTTGTTGCCGCATGGTCTAAATAGATGGTTTTCATAGGGCTTATTTTACAAAACAGGCAGGTAATTGTCAACCAAGAAGGAATATGTGGTTTACAATGGTAAAAGATAAGTTTTTGACAAATAGGGGTCAGGGTGGTAATATCAAAACCTTATTTGGGGCCGTAGCTCAGTTTGGTAGAGCGCTTGCATGGCATGCAAGAGGTCAGGGGTTCGATCCTCCTCGGCTCCACCAAAGAAGAATTTGATTTGCTGGGGTGGCGGAACTGGTATACGCGCTAGTCTCAAAAACTAGTAGCTTCACGGCTGTGAGGGTTCGATTCCCTCCCCCAGCACTTTTATGCTATACTTTCATCATGAAGCAAGCATCCTACATTCTCACGTCACTACTTCTTTTAACACTTCCACTATTTGCTTTTGCTGACGATCAAACCATCACTTTAAAAGACGGGTCTACGATTAAAGGTGAAGTGACTCAAATGGCAAATGGCGTCTATACCATTAAAGCTACCTCGCTTGGCACCACACAAATTAACGCCTCACAAGTCGCTTCTATCAGCAATGCACCCGTAGTTGCAGCAGCACCTGTAACAAACGTAGCACCTGATATGCAGATGAAACAAATTCAACAAAACATCATGTCTAATCCAGCCATGATGGCTGACATCCAACAAATTGCCACTGATCCTGAAGTTATTAAACTCATTTCCAATCCCGCCATGCTCCAAGCGGTAACAAGCAGGGACATGGAAGCCATCAAGAATAATCCTGCGACACAAGAGCTCATGAACAACCCAAAGATCCAAGCCCTCATCGCTGAATTACAAAATAACCAACAACAAGAAAATTAGTTGCTCTTTTGGTGTGAATGACGCAATTGGCCGCATGCGGCGTTGACGTCTTTGCCGCGGGGGGTACGGATGGTGGCGTGTATGCCGGCATCTTCGAGGCGATCTCTAAATCTGGTCATTTCTTCCTTCGACGGTGTTTTATGGTCAAATTCAGAGACAGGGTTATAAGGGATCAAATTCATCTTGCAGATAATACCTTTAAAAGCTTTCTTTAATGCTTCTACCGCTTTATCGGTACAGGTCACGTCTTTAATCAAGATATATTCGAAGGTGATCTGACGCTTTGTTTCGCGCGCATATTCTCGACAGGCTGCAATCAGTTCATCAAAAGGATATTTTTTATTAACGGGCATCAAGACATTGCGGGAGGCATTGTCAAAACCATGCAGGGAAATAGCCAATTCGATCTGAAGGTCTTGTTTGGCAAGTTCTTTAATCTTAGGAACCAAGCCCACCGTCGATATGGTGATATGACGCGCACCAATGCCAATGCCTTTGGGCGAATTAATAAGCTTGATTGCTTTAAACAAATTATCAAAATTATCCAAAGGCTCGCCGGTGCCCATGAAGACAATATTGGATAATGGGCGTTTATGTTTTAAGGATTCTTCTCTGACATGCAGGACTTGGGTGACAATCTCCGCGCAGGTTAAATTCCTCGACCAGCCGCCAATGCCGCTGGCACAGAATTTACATCCAAATTTACAACCAGCCTGGGTTGAGATGCATGCGGTTGTACGTGTTGCTGTGGGGATTAAAACGCTTTCGACTTTTTCTTTCTTGCCTGCCGGCGAGGCAGGGTCGTGTAGGTCAAACAAAAACTTAGTCGTCCCCTCAACAGACACCAATTTCTCGGCGATGTCATTGGGTTTTAAATCAAAATCTTGAGCAAGCTTATCTTTCAAGGGCTTGGATAAATTCTTCATCCCCTCAAAAGACCACACATTCTTTTGATAAATCCATTCAAATATCTGAGTTGCTCGAAAAGGCTTTTCGCCAATCGAAACAAAATAATCCGATAGCTCTTCTAAAGAAAGATTACGAATATCATTCTTCATAACGATTTACTTCTCGACAAAATCACCGATGTCGCGGTATTTTTGATAACGATTCTCTAGTAATTTTTCTTTATCTAGGCTGGAAAGTTTCTTTAATTGCTTTAACAATGCGGCTTTAAGATTTGCAGCGGTTTCTTCATAGTTGCGATGTGCGCCACCCATGGGTTCTGGGACAATTTCATCAACGATGCCAAACTTCTCAAGATGCTCACCATGTAACTTCAAAGCTTCGGCGGCCAACGGTGCTTTTTGAGAACTACGCCACAAGATCGACGCGCAACCTTCTGGTGAAATAACAGAGTAATATGCATGCTCGAGGATTAACACTTTATCTGCAACGCCGATACCCAATGCCCCGCCACTACCACCTTCACCAATGATTGCAGCAATGACAGGTGTATTTAAACCTGCCATATCGCGCAAATTTTCAGCAATCGCTTGTGCTTGGCCACGTTCTTCGGCACCAATGCCTGGGTATGCGCCTGGGGTATCGATCAAGCAAATCACAGGGCAATCAAATTTTGCAGCCATTTCCATCAAACGCATGGCCTTGCGATAACCTTCTGGGTGAGCGCAACCAAAGTTGCGGGCAATATTTTCTTTCACATCACGACCCTTTTGATGGCCCATGATCATGACCTTTTGCCCATCCATCTTGGCAAAACCACCGACGATGGCTAAATCATCCGCATACAAACGGTCCCCATGCAATTCCATAAAGGAATCCGTCATCAAACGGATATAATCTAACGTGAATGGGCGTTTGGGGTTGCGCGCTATTTGAACTCGCTGCCATGTGGTCAGATTCTGATAAATGTCTTTCTTTAATTTATCAAGTTTTGACTCAAGGCGTTTGATTTCTGGTTCTAAGGTAACGCGCTTAGATCCCATCTTGCGCAATTCTTCGATTTTATTTTCTAAATCAACTATGGGTTTCTCGAAATCCAAAACAAGCCTCCGTTAATCTTCAATCACCACTTGCGTGCCGACGGGTAATAAATCAAACAACTCTTCGACTTCCCCATTGATCATGCGCACGCAACCCGCTGTGACTTGTTGACCGATTTTATCGGGCTGGGTTGTACCATGAATCCCATAATGCGGATCCGTATCAAAACCCATCCAACGAGTTCCTAAAACATTTTCCGGGCTCTCGGGTGGCACTGGCGCACCACCTGGTTTAAACCAGACCGGATTTGCTAACTTTGTTGCAATTTTAAACGTCCCAACTGGTGTGATATTGTTTGCTCCCGTCGATACATGATAAACTTTCAACACCTCATCACCATTTTTTAACATCAAAATATTCTGTGATTTCTTCACGTACACATTAAACGGTGCGTTCCAAATGCGCAACTTTTGTCCAACACGGATCACATCGCTTTTTAACACATTGGTCTTTTTGATTAATTCTTTGGTCGTGTTATATTGCTTGGCCAATTTTCCCAATGAATCCCCTGGGACCACTTCATGCAACACCGTCTGAGGTGCGGGCACATTGGTTGTAATAATCGTTAAATTAAGCGCACCTAACTTATCTTGAATATCTTGGATCTTTTCATATTCAGGATAGTCGGAAATGATTTGATTGTAGATTTCCTTGGCCTTTAACTTATTGCCATCAGTCTCAAACTTTTCTGCCTCGGATAATAACTGTGCAACAGGCACGGAGGTAGCGTCATTCTTCGCCGCAGATCCATTATTAAAATGTGATGTTACAGCCCAGCCAACGCCGCCTAATGCTAAAACAATGAGGATAATAATAATGACACGCTGATTCATACTTCTCCTTAACTTAATATAATAATAATGCCCAGACAATCCCAAACAGAAATCCGCCAATGACCTGAATCGGTGTATGGCCGACTAATTCTTTTAATCGTTTTTCTTCAATCTGGCCCTTCCAATACATATCATCCATCATCTTATTGAGGATAGATGCTTGGTGGCCTGTGGCACGACGAACCCCTTGCGCGTCAAACATGGTGACCATGGCAAAGGCCGCGGCAACGGCAAACACCGCTGAATGAAAGCCTTGTTGCATCCCCACACACGTGGCTAAGGCTGACGCCCCTGCCGCATGGCTTGAGGGCATGCCCCCCGTGTTTAGCAACCAACGGAAATTAAACCGTTTTTCCTTAAAAAAACCTGTAATAACCTTGGCCACTTGAGCCAAACACCACACCATGAGCGTGATGATAAAGATCTTATTATGCGCTATTTCTGGCCAAAATGTATGCAATTGGGCTCCCTAAGCTTATTTTCGAATTTTGATATGTTACATCAAAAAACCCTAACGCGCGATGAATATTTTCTGACAAAAACTAACAACAGGCGCCAATAACAACATCCCTGTTAAAATAATCAAAACGGCCGTGGTGGTCCATGCCACCACGTTTTGGAAGCGATTATTAACCCTATCCCCCATGATTTGAGGATTATTGACCATGATGATCATGGAAATTAAGACAACAGGCAAGAGCATGGCATTGATAATTTGTGTCCAGATGCTAATGCTAATGAGAGGCGCATTAGGAATAAGGATTAAAATGACCGAAACAACCAAAATAAAGCCAAAAAGGGCATAAAATTGAGGGGCTTGATCTTGGCGCTTATCGATACCTGCCTCAAAACCGAACGCCTCGCAAATATAGTAGGCAGTGGCAAGAGGTAAAATGGTTGCTGAAAAGACAGACGCAACAAAAAGCCCAAAGGCAAAAAGTTCTGAAGCAAGGGCACCAGCAAGTGGTTTTAAAGCTAATGCCGCATCTTTGGCTTCATTAATCACGATGCCATTTTTATGCAAGGTGGCGGCGCATGAAATCATAATAAATAATGCCACGGTGACGGTTGCCACACAACCAACCACCACATCCCAAAATGCAAATTTATAATCTTCCTCGCGCAATCCTTTTTCAATGACCGCGCTTTGCATATAAAATTGCATCCATGGGGCAATGGTTGTACCGATGATCCCTAAAACCATGGTCAAATAATCCTTGGTCATGGGAATATCCGGATGAATCACGGCGTGACCAATCTCTTGCCAATTAGGTTTCGCCAACAGCGCCGAGATAATATAAGACAAAAGACAAACACTAAATAATAAAAAGATGCGCTCGGCTAGCTTGTAATTACCCTTGGTCACCAAGATCCAAACGCCAATCGCAGTCATGGGCACTGAGATATATTTGCTGATCCCAAAAACATTCATACTCCCCGCAACACCTGCAAACTCTGTTGCGGTGTTACCAATATCAGCAATCAAAAGACCTAAGAATATCCAGAAGGTGATCTTAACACCAAAATTCTCACGGATTAAATCTGCCAAGCCTTTGCCAGTAAAAATCCCCATGCGCAGATTGATTTCTTGGACAACAAGCAAGGCGATAAATGACGGGATCAACGTCCAAATCATATTATAGCCATACATGGCACCAGCCACCGAATACGTAGTGATACCACCCGCATCATTGTCGACGCTGCCGGTAATAATGCCGGGGCCTAAGATGGCTAAAAACAAGAAAAAGTTCTTAACTGCGGCGCTTTCTTTGATTTTTGTCAGAAAATTCATTTTTCTATCTTATCAGAATATTCTTAATCCGCAACCCTACGCGCGAAATGATCATTGACGGAATTTTATGTTTTTGATATCTTAAGGGCAGTTAAATCACCTTGTCCCCCCAAGGTTCTAATTCTAATTCCCCCGTCGTAAATCCATGTTAGCTAAAATCTATTGCTTTGCCCTGTTTGGTCTCGATGCCTTTCCCATCACCATTGAAGCAGACATATCTGACGGCTTACCTTCATTTACCATTGTGGGTTTGCCTGACAATGCCGTCAAAGAAAGCCGGGAGCGCGTGCGTGCCGCCATTGTCAACAGCGGCTACGAATTTCCTCAAGGACGTATCACGATCAACCTAAGTCCCGCAGATACCAAAAAAGAAGGCCCATGTTTTGATCTGCCCATTGCTTTAAGCATCTTATCAGCGACGGGAATTTTTGATCATCGCCTGCTTGGTGCTTATGCGTTCTTAGGAGAATTATCCTTAGATGGCAGCATCCTTGGGATCAATGGTGCCCTTTCCTATGCCTTGAGTGCTAACCCGAAACGATGTCGCGGCATTTTTTTACCCAAAATCAACGCACCTGAAGCAGCCATGGCAGAAAATGTCCCTATCTTCCCTGTCGCAAATTTAAAAGAGGTTATCTTGTCCTTAAATAATCCCTCGACAATCACTCCGTTAAAATCTTCCTTTCATGCAAATGCCCCATTAAAAACAGGGGCAGCATTAGATTTTAGTGATGTCAAAGGTCAGGCGCATGTGAAGCGTGGTTTGGAAATCGCAGCGGCGGGTGGGCATAATGTGATTTTAATTGGACCACCAGGTAGTGGTAAGACGATGTTGGCCAAACGCATGATCGGTATTTTACCTGATATTTCTAAGACCGAAAGCCTAGAAGTGACCCAAATTTATTCCATTGCAGGGTTACTCACAAAATCATCGATCATCAACCAGCGCCCATTTAGGCATCCTCATCATACCGCCTCCGACATTGCTTTGATTGGCGGCGGACCAAATCCTCGTCCTGGAGAAGTAAGCCTTGCGCATCATGGTATTTTATTCTTAGATGAAACGCCTGAATTTGACCGACATACATTAGAGGTGTTACGCCAACCTCTAGAAGACCATCATGTGGTGATAGCACGAGCCGCGCGAACGATTAAATTTCCTGCAAAATTTCTACTCGTTGCCGCAATGAACCCCTGCGCCTGTGGTTTTCGTTTGGGTGGACGCAAACCGTGTCATTGCTCCCCACTTGAAGTCAGTCGCTACATGAACAAAATCTCCGGCCCCCTGCTTGACCGCATTGATTTGCACATTGAAGTCAATGCTGTAAAAAGCGATGAACTTTTTGCATCGGCATCGGGCGAATCTTCGGCTAGCATCAAACAACGCACATCAAGGGTTCATGCCAAACAAATAACCTACACCAAAGCAGACTATTACATCAATAGCGACGGACAAAAGCTAATTAAAATGGCAAGTGACCGCCTAGGCCTATCCGGCCGCGCCCACGATAAAATCATCAAAATCGCCAGAACCATCGCTGACTTAGACAACGCCAACAACATCGAACCCAACCACATCGCCGAAGCAATTGGATATAGGGCTCTTGATAAACAATAATAGAAAAGGATTAGTATGAAACAAATGAACCGGTCACAATTTGTGACCGGTTCAAACCTCCGAACAAAAATATTTAATGCTTATTTTTTAGAAGACTTTGGAAGTGCTTGGATTTGATCTTGGCATTTGGATAAATCGCCTTGCATGTTTTGCATTTGATTAAACAAGGCTTCGTTCTTATCTTTTAGATAAGCATTTTCTTGCATGACATCAACCAAACTATCATTCAATGACTTGATTTCTTGATTCATTTTCATGACGATGGGATCATTCTTAACCAAACCTTGTAGCTTTTGATTCAACTTTGATTTAAGGGTCGCGATTTGTTCTTGAGCATCATTTAATGCACGACGCATACCTTGTGGATCACTTGCCATAGGGATAGACGCTGTCTTAATTTTTCCCTTAGCTGCTTCTAATTGGGCGGTTAACTCCGCGATTTGCTTGCGATCTTTTGCAATCACCAATTCAACCCCATTCAATGATGCTGGCAACAAGTCGATTTTCTTCGCTTTCAACTGTGCCTTTAAACGGGCGATTTCTTTGTTTTTCCAGTCGATGTCTTGATCTAATTTCGTGATGGATGCTTGTTGCTTTTCCATGTCAACTTTCAAAGCATTGATGGCTTTATGTTGTGATGTAAAATCAATTGAGCTATCTTGTAAGTCATTTTGCAACTTATCGATTTGTTGTTCTTTATTCTTTAACAAGGTGTTGATTTGAATAATCTCTTCGCGTGAACTCTTTAACATTTCTTTCAAACGATCCAAATCCTCATGACGACTTGCTTTCTCAACTTTTCCTTCAGCCTCTTTTAGTTCTTTACGCATTGTGTCTAGTTGCGCGTTCGAAAGATTCACTTGATTCTTTAACTGTTCGACCAATGTTTGCAACATATTTGTCTTCGCTTGCATGTTAGATTGCGCCATACTCAACGACAAATCTTTGACTTGAACTTCTTTGAGCGCTTCATCATGTTCAGCCTTAAGCTTCCCAAACTTTTCTTGAGTTTGCTCATACGCATCTTCTTTGCTAACCATTTCATCGTGCAACTTACGGAAACGGTTTTCCAATTCATCTGAACGTTGACGATATTTCGCTAGTTCTTTAGATTGATTCTCTGTCACATCCGCAGTTTCTTTAAGACGATCTTTAAAACGATCAACGATCTTATAAGCATCTTCTTTTTCTTGGTTTCTTGCTTCAATTTGCTTATTTAATTCTTCGTTGTTACGATTCATCGTCTCAATGGATGCTTTAAATTCAGCTAACTTGGCTGTGTATTGTTGCTTGTGAGCATCCCAATCCGACGTTGCACCTACAAACTTTTGTTGATATGTGCTAAGTTTTTCAACGAGACGGTTTTGATATTCCACAACCAATTGATTCTTTCTAACCAATAAATCAATGTGTGCACGTTGCTTAGCTTGCAGCATTTGTTGCAAGGCCAAACGTTCATCTTTCTGTTTGATCACGGCTGTTTTATCAGCCAATGTGCCCAATTGTTCTTTCATGGCTGTTTGCAACGCATAACTTTGATCTTGTTTGGCTGTAATCACTTCACGGTTCTTTAAGATTTCTGAACGCAAGATATTAAATTGATCTTGTGACATGCCAAGCTGAGTTTTTAAATCATTGAATCGCGCTTGAGCCTCTGCTGATTCTTTATCCTTGGTTGCTTGCAACGCAGCAATTTGATCTTTCAAATTCTTGGCTTCATTTTGAGCAAAACTTAATTTCGCTTCTAATTCCTTAGTGTCAGCTTTTACCTCTACGGTCTTTTCAACAACACGCTCAGGACCAGGAACAACTTTAATCACTTCTTTCGCGGGCATCTTTAAGGCTAATTCATATTGTTTCTTTAATTCATCAAATGCTGATTTATCGACGGTGCTTGATTGCAAGTTCTTTAACTCTGCAATTTGATCTTTTAAGCCTTGTGCTTCTTGCTCTGCTAATTGTAATTTGGCTTCTAACGCATCAACCTTGCTGTTATTGCTCACAACAGAAACTGGCGCTGGCACTTCTTTAACAACCACTTGCTTTGATTCTTCTTTTAGTTTCAATAATTGATCACGCAATGATTTGGCCTCATCTTTAAGCTCTGCCAATTCTTGCGATGGTTCTGCCGCAACCCTATTTTCTTTGATCATGTCAGCAATTTCTTGAGGAGACTTAACTACAATTTCATAATGACGCTTTAATTCTTCAGCTTGTGGATCAATGTCTTTACCGTTTTTTAATGGATTCTGTACGACGATTTCGTATTGTTTCTTTAAGTTATCAAACTGAGCTTGTTCTTGTGGCGTCAATGTTGCCTTAGCCATGGTTTCAATTTGTTGCTTTAATGCCTCTGGTGTTTGTGCTGTCTTATCAGCATTGGCTTGCTTGATGCTTAATTTTAAATCTTCAATTTGTGAATCCTTAAATGCCACCGCATTATTTAAGCTAGCAATTTTATCTTTGAGTTCCAAACCCTTATCTTTTAAATGGGCAAAAACTTCATCATCTTTCTTTAATTGCGCCTGCAAAGCAGCAATCTGCTCTTGTGATGCAGCCAATTGTTTGGCCAATGCGTCTGCTTCACTCTTATTGACAGTTGTCGTCGGAATTTGAGCTACCTTAGCTTCTAAGTCACTTAAGTGTTGATCTTTGGATACTAACGCTTGCTTGTTTGCCGCTAATTCTTTTTCTGTATTGGCTAAATCAGTTCGAAGATTTTCTGATTGTTGTTGGGCTTTCGCAATTTGATCTTTAAGTGCATTTAATTGCGCATTAAAATCCTCGGTTTTTGGCATTTTGGCCAATTGTTCATTTAACTGCTTGATGTCCTTATCCTTGGCTTCTACCAAGCCTAATTGTTCTAAATATTTTTGACGGAACAATTCAGCTTTGTCACGGATCTGATGCAAATCAATGTCTTCTTGATCCAATTGTTTGTGCATCAATGTATTTTGCTCTAAGAGATGTGCAAGTTCATTCTTTAAGGAAGCAATATCGGCATCTTTTTGCGCTAAGAGTTTTTCTACGTCGGATAATTTATCTTTATTAACGTTTAAGGCATTTAAGGTGTTGGCTAATTCTTGATTCTTTGCTGTTAAATCGCTTACTTGAGCTGCTTTATTAGCCAAATCACGGGCTAATCGAGCTGATTCAACGGCATCTAAGTCAGAGCTCTTTGTCTTATCTTGATACTCTTTAATCGCAGCTTCATAACGATCATTGGTTTTGTTCAAATCATTTTTGATGCGGCTTAATTCATCTTTCAACTGTTGCAATTGCGAAGATTTCTCAGCCAACAAGTCATCCTTGCTTTTGAGTAAACCTTCTTTTTCTGCCATAATCTTTTTCAATTCTTCAGGTGTTGGCAAATCTTGCTTTTTGATGACTTCATTCTTTAATTTCTCGACGACATTAACCAATTTTTTATTTTGATCTAATAAAGCATCAACTTGCGCCGCCTTTTGATTCATGGCATTTTGTAAACGTTCTGCTTGAGCTTGATCTAGCGCATCATCTTTGGCTTTTTGAGATGCAGCTTTATTTGTTTCATCCAAACGCTTGCTTGTTTCAGCGAGCTTGCCCTTCAAATCTTTGAGTTCCTCTTTATAATTTTGTAATTGCTTGGCCTTATCGTCGATCAAATTACGTTGCGCTAATGCTTTAGCCACCGCTGCTTCTTTGGCTGCTTCTTGAGCTTGACGGATATTGCGAATATTTTCTTCTTTTAAGGCATTGAGATTATCTTGTAGCTTTTTATTTTCTTCTTGTAACTTTTGCTTACCCGCTTGATCTAAGTTGTCATTCAACGCTGTTGCTTTAGACACTTTAACAGCGTCTTGGTAGCGACGATTGTTGCGCGCTAATTGATCCTTAAATGCTGCTAAATTCCGACGGCTGTCTTCTAGTTCTTTGCTCTTCTGTGCCAAAGCCTTGGCCAATGCTGGGTTATCCTTATAGACAACTTCTTTGACAGGAACTTCTTTAATGATGGTCTTTGGGACTTCTTTGATGATCGTCTTCGGTTCTTGAGGAATTGCTGCTTGCGCTGCATGACGTTGATTGTTGGCTGCTAATTGATTCTTGATCTTAGCCAATTGATTTTGAAAATCATTTAATTGCTTATTTTTTTGATCTAATAATGCCGCTTGGTTATCTAGTAATTGCTGATTTTGATCTAATGCTTGTTGAATTTCTGCATCACTCACTGGACCCACAGTACCTGACCCACCAGCGCCTCTTTCTCTAATATGCCCAACTTCAGCAGATGCATCAACGATTTGATCTAAGGCGCGGCGTTTGTCTTCTGGTAAATCACCTTTTTGATCGATGAAATTTTGGTACGCATCTAAAACTTGCGTCAATCTGCCATATTGCCCTGGATTTGAGAACATATGCGCTTCATGTTCTAAAGCCATTTTTTGATTTGCGATGCTTTCTGTTAACGCTTTGTTATCACGAATTAATTGTGACACCGTGGCCTTATCCGCAGCCACAGGGATTTCTTGGGCGTAGGCAGGAATAGCAATGCTACAGGAAATAATGACATTTAGGAATTTGAATTTATTCATGATGGGTTGCCTGAATTTCTAAACGAAGGGCATCAACATCGCGGTTTAATTCTGATAAGATGCGATCTTCTTTAGCAATGGCCTCTCTTAAGTCATCGTTAGGGTCCACTGCAACTGCAGCGACTTCAATGGGTTTAGGTTGAGCTTTAACAGTTTCCATACAACAAGACATGGGTTTAGCATTTTTTTGCTTAGCTGTTGCTGGTTGCATTTGGTTACGATTTAATTGCTTGATCCGTGCCATGACATTGCGGGATTCTTTAAAATCTCCGCGTTGATACAATTCTTTGGCGTAATTGAGCATGGTTTCAATGGTCAAATCACGCATATACCCTTGATTTGAAGCTGCCATCACAGGTGAGCTGAGTAATGTTAAAGAAATAACTACGGTCAATATTTTCTTCATTTTTATTACCTATTGAAATATAAAGGGTTACGAAGTTTTCTTTGTTAAGTATCGCAATTTTTAAGCTTTGTCAATCGATTAATGTGCAAAGTATAGCACCCAAATGGTCGATCGTCAAATTTATCATTGGGTGCTGCCCGTCGAAATTTTGCTTTTAAAAAGGGCCTTGTGTATGATATAACAATGCTCATGGAAACCGCTGCAACCCCTATGCTTAAGCAATATCAAGAGATCAAATCCCGCCATATGGATTGCATCCTGTTCTTTCGGTTGGGAGATTTTTATGAAATGTTTTTTGAAGACGCCACCCAAGCTTCCTCTATATTAGACCTAGTTCTAACCTCACGCGGCCATGATGCCAGCGGTAAAATCCCCATGTGCGGGATTCCTTTTCATAGCGCGGATAATTACATAGCCAAATTAATCAAGGCTGGGAAAAAAGTCGCCATTTGTGAACAAATCGAAGATGTGGCGGTAGCCAAAGGCATTGTTCGTCGCGATGTCATTCGTGTGATCACCGCAGGCACCTATTTAGATGATAATACCGATGCCCGATGCCTTATGAGCTTGATGCCAAACAAAGACGGCAGCTTTGGATTTGCTGCAACCAATACAACCAGCGGCACCATCACAACCAATATCGCAACTAGCGCACATGAAGCCGTTGAATTATTAAGCAAACTCAATGTGGCTGAATGCCTGTATCCGGAATCAGCGCGGGAATCCATTGATGCGCTCTTGGCTCATCCTTTGCTCAAACTTAAAAATATTCATCTAACCGCCTATCATGATTGGTGCTTTAACAGCGACATGGCCAAGAAATCTTTATGTACGCATTTTGGCGTCCTTAACTTAAATGGATATGGGATTGAAGATTTGCCCTTGGCACAAAGTGCTTGCGGGGCATTGCTTGAGTACCTGCGCCAAACCAATAAAACGGATTTGAAACATGTTAACCGCATTGCCCTCTACGCCAACGATCAATATGTCTTTATCTCGCCGGCAGCACATTATGGATTGGAATTAGAAACTGTCTTAAAAACATTGGACTTATGCGTCACGCCCATGGGACGTCGCTTATTTCGATTTTGGTTATTTCACCCGCTAAAAGATTTAGAAGCATTGCAACAACGCCAAGAAGCCGTCACCGCCTTGCATGCTGATGCAGAGAAATCTCAATCCATCGATGAGCTCTTAAAACACATGCCAGATCTTGAGAAAGCTTTATCACGCATTAGCTGCCGCTGTGCGTCGATCAAAGACATTGTTAGCCTGCGCCAAGGGTTGCTACGTGCGCCATTATTAAAAGAAGCCATCGACGATATTAAACAACCCCTGCTTCAAATCGATGACGTCAAAGAATTACGCACCCTGCTTTTTAAAACCATTGATCCTGATGTTCCATTAAGCAAGCACGAGGGTAAAATCATTGCCGTTGGCATTGATAAAGATCTTGATGAACTGCGTGGCCTTGCAGAAAATGGCCGTCAGTGGTTATTGCAATATCAACAAAGCGAAATCAAACGCACCGGCATTAATTCCCTCAAGGTTGGCTTTAATAATGTCTTTGGATATTACATTGAAATATCCAAAGCTCAACAAAAAGCCGTCCCGTCGGACTACATCCGCAAACAAACCTTGGTCAATGGCGAGCGCTACATCACCCCTGAACTTAAAGTGTACGAAGAAAAAATCCTCACCGCCCAAGACAAAATATTGGCGATTGAAAAACGCATTTTAGATGATATTGAACATAAGATTTTAGAGCAAGCTGCCAAGGTTCAACGGTATTGTGAACAAATCGCTACGATCGATTGCCTTTTATCCTTAGCAAAACTATTTAACTTTGATGGCTACATCATGCCGGCATTAAATGCAAATGATGCGATTGACATCAAAGACGGACGCCACCCCATCGTCGAGCGCACTGTTAGCGCTGGGTTTACACCCAATGACACGCTCTTAGACATGAGCTCACAACATTTAATCATCTTAACTGGCCCTAACATGGCGGGGAAAAGTACGTTTATCCGTCAAAGCGCCTTGCTGATCATTTTAGCCCAAATGGGTGCGCCCATTCCTGCCAAAGAAGCCGTCATTGGCATTTGCGATAAAATTTTCACGCGCATTGGTGCACATGATGAAATTGCCAAAGGCCAATCAACCTTCATGGTTGAAATGACTGAGTGTGCCCACATTTTAAACAACTTAACACCACGCTCTTTGGTCATCTTAGACGAAGTTGGCCGCGGCACATCGACGAGCGATGGTTTATCGCTCGCTTGGGCCTTGGCAGAATACATGCATTCGAAAAAAGTCCGCACCTTATTTGCCACCCACTTCCATGAACTTGTTGGGTTAGCATCAGACATGGAAGGTGTTAAGAATTACAACGTAGCTGTCAAGGAATGGAAAGATAAGATCGTCTTCTTACATAAAATCATCCCTGGGGGCAGCGACGATAGCTATGGCATTTATGTCGCAAAGTTAGCCGGCATCCCGCCTGCCATCATCAAACGCTCCAAAGAAATTTTAGCTGAGATTGAAATCGGCACCGCAACACCTTACCGACAACATCAACAACAGTTAAATTTGTTTGCTCCTGCGCATCAACCCGCCATGGATGAAATTCGTGAATCATTGGCGAACCTTGATATCAATGCATTAACACCATTAGATGCTTTAAAAATACTAAACGACTTAAAAAAGAAAATTGACTAATGCCAAGCGTTCAAATTTTATCTCCTGATGTCATTGCCAAGATCGCCGCTGGTGAGGTTGTTGACCGCCCAGCATCGGTTGTTAAAGAGCTTATCGAGAATGCCTTGGATGCAAGAGCCACGTCGATCGAAGTGCATTTAAAAGATGCAGGCAAAGAATTGATTCATATCAAAGACAATGGAACAGGCATCACCAAGGCAGATTTAAACAATCTCTTTAATCGTCATGCGACGAGCAAGATTAAAAATATTGAAGATTTAGAAACCCTCCTATCCATGGGCTTTCGTGGGGAAGCTTTATACTCGATCGCAGCCGTGGCGGATGTGACGTTATCATCTCAAGCCATAGACACGACGGATGCATGGGAAATTCACATGCGCGGCGGTCAACGTCTAAAGCTTGATCCATGCGCAACCCGAGGTCATGGCACAGACATCAAAATAGCAGAACTATTTTTCAACACCCCTGCTCGACGGAAATTTCTTAAAAGCGGCACCTCAGAACTTAATGGCATCGTCAATGTTGTCTTGCATTATGCCCTGTTATATCCCAACCATCGGTTTTTACTCACCAATGCGGGTAAAACGTTAATTGATTTGAAACCGCAAACATCCGGTAAAGATCGCATGGCTAAAGCGCTTAATCTCAATGCCAAAGACTTGCTTGAAACATCTCAAGATTTTCCAGAAGATCAGATTTTTATCAAAGCGGTATTAAGCAATATCAACATTAGCCGCAATCGACGGGACATGCAGTATTTCTTCATCAATCATCGTCCCATTGAAAGCAAGTCGTTAAGCTTTGCAATGAATGACATGTATCGAACACTTTTGCCCCCTGGCGCTTATCCTGCGTTTATTTTAAGCATCACACTTGATCCTGCCAACGTCGATGCGAATATTCACCCGTCGAAAAAAGAAGTGCGCATCACACAGGAAGGCAAAATCATTGCCATCGTTCGCCATTTGGTTGAACACACGCTTATGAATTTCGGCGGCACGAAAATCATTGACCATACGCCTTTAAACCAAGGATTGCCCGCAGATAGAATAATTTTTGGACCAACCCACACATTACCGACAACATTGTTTGATCATGCCGTATCAACGCAGCCCGACATTGACTTATTTAACAATAACGCAAGCTCAATGATCGATAAATTTACCCGCGCGCGCTACATTGGCGCATTTAATAATAAATTTCTGCTTTTTGAAGATGGAACATCATTATTATGCGTTGATCAACATGCCGCTCAAGAACGCATCATGTTTGAACGTTTCTCGAAACAAATTGATAGCAAGTCTATTGAAGTACAACCCCTACTAACACCGGTTGTCATTAAATTGTCTGTGCATGAATCCGTCAACATCGAAGAATGTGCCCCAAAACTTCAAGAGGTAGGCATTGAAGCAAGCTTGCTTGATGAACAAACATTGGCCATTCATAGCCAACCTGTTTTGTTAAAGAATATTGAGTCTGCCGTACGTAGCTTATTAGTTGGCGACACCATTGCCCGTTGTGACCGCAATACGATCGCACGCCGCGCATGCAAAGCATCCATTGTTGCTGGTGATCGCTTAAGCCCACAAGAGGTTGAACATCAACGCAATACCCTGCTTAAATGTGACGACCCTTTTACCTGTCCACACGGCAGGCCCATCCTCATAGAATTGTCAGAAAGCTTTCTGGATAAACAATTTCTGAGAACTTAACCCGCGAAAACGCTTCCTTAGAAACACTGCATTTCCCTTGTGAGAAACCTGTATCCGTGATATATTTAACGTTAGCTGTTATTATTAATTATTATTATAAAAGGAGATGTTTTTATGCAAACATTACTCAAAAAGAAAGGGTTCACGCTGGTTGAAATCATGATCGTCGTGGCCATCATCGCGTTACTCGCGGCGATAGCTATTCCGAACTTGTTGCGCGCCAAGTTGAACGCCAACGATTCACTAGCAAAGTCAACCGTACGTGCTTTGTCGACAGCAACAGAATCTTTTGCGACTGCACGCAATGGTAATTATCCAACTGAAATCACATCCTTAACAGGTGCGAGTCCAGCGTTCTTAAACAACGCTTATTGTGATACAACGATTAGTGGTTATTTCTACACCTGTACGTTTTCAACCAGTTCTTACACATTATCTGCAACACCCGTTACTGTGGGAACTACTGGGACAACAACATATACCATTTCAACAGGTGGTGTTTTAACACCATAATGTTGTTGGTTGTCGCTTCTGTGAAAGCCGTTTTGATAGCAATATCGAAACGGCTTTTTACGTTATAGTCTTTCTCTTAGTCGCAGGAAATAGCTTTCGATGGTTTTAGAACTAATGATCCCAACCACAAGGCAGGAGAATGTGGCGCCGATGACGATAAGCCACAATGGCATAACATTTAACCACTGTGCCCAAATAGAAAGCACTAGAATATGCCACAAATAAATCCCATACACATGCCGCCCTAACCATTGTAATGGCTTTAAATGTGTTAGCAAAGAAACCCCATGAAATGCCGCTAAGAACAATAGCAGCGTTGATGTATATCCCAAAATATTCATGTACCACCCACCCCAATAATAACCCCAATCCACAACAAAGAATAAAATGCTATAACCCGTGATGCCTAAAGCCCAACATAAAATACCAACAATATAATTCTTCTGCCATTGCTTCCATTGTAGTTCTAAAACGGCAAGCAAACACCCAAGGGAAAGCGATGCTAAATGATATGTTAATGTGAAATACGGCGCCGGTGCTGTCAAAGGTCCTGAGATTAAGGGCTTGCCTAAAACAATATAGGTATACCTTGCCAACGCACCAAGTGCCATTAATGAAATAAATATGCCAATAAGAATCTTGCGCTGCATGCTGACATCTTTACATAAACGCAAGACAACAAAAATGATCACAGGAACCATTAAATAAAACTGCTCAAAGACTGCCAATGTCCATCCGTGTTCTAAATAAATATTTCGAAAGAAATAATTCTGTAGAAACAATAAATACCGTCCACCAATAATTAAGCTTTCTCTTATATCTAAATTATTCTGCCAAGTAAACATGGCAATGCTAACGATCACCAACAACGCATACGCAGGGTATATCCTAAGAAAACGGCGTATCCAAAAACGACAAACTCCCGACCATGTTTGTGCACTGACAAGTAAACTCCGCGTGATTAAAAAACCGCTGATCAAAAGAAAAATCTGAACACCTAAAATACCTTTGAAATGATAAATGGCGTGTTTGATAAGCAAGTAGATCTGCGACAAATCAACGCGCAGATAATCCCATGCTTTAAAATAAACCCATGTCAACGATGGAGAATCGTTATCAAAGATATGATACAAATTAAAACCAACACAAATATGATGACCAATGATCATCAAAATCCCAATCGCTCGAAAGCCATCTAAAAATGGATATTCTCGGTTTTTCATTGTGCATAAATTATCATATTTTTTGCTTCTTTACTATTCATTGTGGATGATTGTGATAAAATTATAACAATGTCTGACCATAATATTAAAATTCCAACAATGCTGTTTTCTGCCGTGCTTGGGTTGATGTTATTTTGTCCATCCTTAAAAGCACAAGAAGAAACATTCTCGATCGATCAGCGTTTGCTTTCAAAAATATCACTTGATGCGCGTAACATGAACATCGTCGATGTGATTAATTTCTTGGCCAAAAAAGGTGGTTTTAATGCTGTCATCAGTCCCTCCGTTAATGGCAATTCATCCCTCACATTAAATAATGTTGCCATCGCCCAAGCACTTAACTTGATCGCCCGGACCAATCACTTGGCATACGACATCGATAAAGATATTGTGCATGTGATGAGTGAATCAGAATACCAAGCTGCTTTTGGTAAACGTTTTAATGACAACACCGAGATTTGTGTCATTCATTTGCAATACGCTAAACCAACATATGCCCTCTCTGTCTTAGATAATATTAAAAGTAACATCGGCAAGATCACCATTGATGAAGACACGGGCTCGGTCATGCTTGAAGACACACCGGAATCCATCGCCTTAATGAAAAAAGCTATTGAAGGAATCGAACGGCCTTTAGAAACCATTACATACAATATAAAATACGCTAAAGCAGAAGAGCTCATTGCTAAATTAAAGACGCGCATTGATGCAAAAGCGGTTGGAACCACCAGCGCAGATGAACGCACAAATCAAATCTTTGTACATGTATTCCCAGGTCGACGACAAGAGGTTGAGAAAATCATAAATACTCTTGATGTGCCCACCCAACAAGTCTTGATCGAAGCGCGCATCTTGCAAGTTACCATTAAGCCAACCTTTAACTCCAGCATCAACTGGGAAGCATTAATTGAACATAACGGAAAAAATAAATTCAATATCAAAACCAAACTAATCAATGACAGTGTTGGCAATAGCTTTGGACAAATTGGTGTGGGTAAACTTGATATCGATGAGTTGGCCCTGCAAATCCAAGACCTAGAAGGCCTTAGTGACAGCCGCATCCTTTCTTCACCGAGAATCCTTGCGACTAATAATGAAGAAGCAAAGTTTCACGTAGGTGATAGTGTTCCGTATGTATCTACATCAACAACCGGGTCTGGGGACACAGCCTTTGTCATAGAAAACCCCCGTTTCATCGACGTGGGTATCATGTTAACCGTAACGCCAACCATCAATGACAGCGGCATGGTGACCATGCGCCTAAAACCAAAGTTTTCTTCCATTGTCGCAACACTAAGTTCCAGACAAGGAGGCATCCCTCAAGTAAACTCAACGGAGATTGAAACAACGCTCATGGTTGAAGATGGCACAACGATCATGATGGCAGGTTTAAGACAAGATCAAAAATCTAAATCCAAGACAGGCATTCCAAAACTCATGAATGTGCCTTATGCAGATACTTTATTTAGCAAAAAATCAGAAAACATCAGCACCACTGAACTTGTAATTTTAATCACACCCCACATCATCAAAGCCAACGACAATGAGAAAAAGATCTTAGGCACCATCAAATCCGCCAAACAATACGACGCCCCCCACGACACCCAAGCCAGCGAAGCGATTAAACCTTAAAAATAACTGGGACACATTAGGTTTTATCTATACCATCCAATAGTGCTTGGATTTGTTGTGGCGCAGGTAATTCTTTCTGTAAGTCTTTAGGCAGCCTCTCTGAAATCTTGTATTGAGCAACGGCGATTGGTTTTTTACTAACTCTAAGTGCATATTCAACGGTTGTTCGTCCTTTATCCTTGCACATAATAATCCCTATGGATGGATTCTCTCCCTTTTGACGGATGGTGTCATCTAATGCAGCCAAATAGAATTGCATTTTACCAACATGTTCTGGAAGAAACTTGCCGATTTTTAATTCTACGGCTATTAAACACTTTAATCGTCGGTGATATAATAAAATATCGATAAAATATTCATCTCCATCAACTTCCAAACGAAATTGATTACCCATAAACGCAAATGCCCCGCCCATCTCAACTAAAAACTTATTAACCTTAGTAATAAGTTCCCGCTCCAGATCCATTTCGCTATGGTCTTCACCGAGTTCTAGAAAATCAAACGTATATTCGTCCTTAACAGCCAGCTTTGCCTGATCTTTAATGAGAGAAGGTAAGCTCTTATTAAAATTAGTCTGGTTGATCATCGTCTTTTCGTATGTCTTATTATCAATATGATGGATCAGCACATTCTTAGTCCACCCCATGCGTTTGGTCATACGAATATAAAATTCACGCTCTAAATCATTCTTACATCCGGACATAATGACCAAATGCTTCGCCCAGCTAATTTCTGCAACCAATGGTTGCAGTTTTGGATTTTGACTATAAAGAACATAAAAATTACGCATATTCCAAATATTCCTATCAGAAAATCCTTGAACTCCAGGAAATTCGATCCGAAGGTCATTGGCTAAATTTACCACAATGGATCGTCCCCACCCATGCTCTTTTTGACGAGAAACAATTGTCATTCCTATGTCCCAATACAAACTGATCATTTCCTTATTAACAGCTTTAAATGCCTCGTATTGAGATTTTCGGATACGATCTTTAAGATCTTTTAATAATGTAGCATATTCTGGATTTTGAAATAAATGGGACATAACGCCGCTCCTATCTATTGAGGATTAATGATTGGAAGCGGTAAAGGAAATGTTGAAGGAAGGAGGCTTCTTTATCTACTAATTTTGCACATTAGAATTCGAAAGTCAACGAGGATCTAAAGTAGCCCCAACGGGATTTGAACCCGTGCTTAAAGACTGAGAATCTTCCGTCCTGACCAGGCTAGACGATGGGGCCAAAATTTGTACTGAAACTATAGCATAGGGGGATTTATCGTCAATAATTTATTGCGGATGGCTCCCCGTCTGATAAAATGAATTTTATGTCGACAAATATCGCCATTGGATTTAGCCAAGTTCCTAATGCTAGCGACGCTGCAACGCAAGCATGCTTGGCGGCTAAGAACCAAATCAACAATAAGAACGTTGATTTTGTCTTAGTCTTGGCTTGCCCGTCGCATATTCACCCCGATATTTTAAATGTTGTGCACACGGTGCTTAAGCCCTCCAAGGTCATTGGCTGTTCAACAGCTGGGATCATCCTATCTGAAGGAACATACAACCGCGGTATCGCAGTGCTTGCGATCACTTCTAAAGAAATCACCTTTGGCATTACCAACACAACCCCAAACGCACCGACGGACATGCGCCAAGCTGGGGTTGATTGGGGGCATCGCATCACGGCGGATGCTCAATCACAACATCATGACGGCTGCCTGATCTTTGCGGATCATTTAAACGCGCTTAATGCTTCCTTTATCTTAGGCATCCAAGAAGTCTTAGGCAATAGCTCGCCTTTGGCTGGGGCTATTGCCAGCGACGACTTTAAATTTCAAAAGACTAGTTTGATGTACCAAAAACAAATCCTTAACCAAGGTATTTTAGGGTTACTGATTTGCGCTACCAAAGTTTCGATTGGCAACGCCCACGGTTTTAAACCATTGGGTAAGCCGCGCACCATCACACGCGCTGAGAATAATGTCATCATGCAAATTGATGGACAGCCTGCCATTAATATTTATAAAGAATATTTGGGTAAAGAGGCTGAGGTGCTTAATCGTAACCCATTTAGCATGCATTCCATCCTCTATCCGCTTGGCATTTACATTGAAGAACAAAACAAATATTTGGTCAAAAATGCGATTGACTTAAACCTTGAGGGTAGTATTGTAGTGACGGGACCCGTGCCGCAAGGCGCTGAGGTTCATTTGATGATCGGCAATAAAGATTCCTGCCGACGTTCAACCATGGATGCAGCAGCTATTGTCAAAGAATCCTTAGGTGGGCGCCAAGCAAAGCTCATTTTAGTCATTGAATCTGCAGGCCGACAAAAGATCTTTAAGAACAATGCCAGCGTCGAGATCATTGCCATCAAAGAAATATTGGGCTACACAACGCCCATCATTGGCATGTACAGTTTTGGCGAAATCACCCCTTTATCAAAGGGCTCAAATGTCAACACGATTCACTTACAAAACGGGAGCATAACAATCATCGCGATTGAATAATATGGCTTCTTGGCTTGATTCTGCTCAACTGATTATCGTCATCACTTTATGCTTAGGCATCTTAGGCACGTTGCTCTACCTGTGGAATGCTGTCTCCAGCCGCAACATCACCATCCGCCAGATGCAAGAAGAACACGAAAAGCTCATGCGCTCGTTTAATGAACTCGACGAACAAGCCAAGCTCATTGTGCGCACAGATCTTGAACTTAACAAAGCCCAAGAAGAGTTGGATAAACGTTTAAACGGCATCAATGCCTTGCAGCGCGCCAGCCGACAAATCAGCCAAGCTTTAAATGAAACGGAAATATTTCAACGCCTAGGTCCTGACTTATTTGAAGAACTTGGCTTTAACCTCATGCTCATTGTTACCTTTGATGAAAACGGCAAACCCCGTCGAAGAACTAGCATCAACATACCTGATGATAAACTTGCTGGCATCTTAAGCCGTTTTGAAAAAGATGATCGTTTAAAAGTCGCCTTATCCGAACGCCATACCTTTTCATCGAACAATGCCTCACGTCAAAGTAAAGAAAAGATCATCGCCATCTTTGAAGCAGAACATTTCATCCTTGCTCCCATCTTCACTCAAAACAGCACAACTGGCTTTGTGTTTGTAGGTAACCGCTACAATGCCCCAGCTGTAACCCAAGGTGATGAAGAGCTTGTGGGGATCTTGGCAGGGCAAATCGGCCAGAATATTGCCAATGCCCAATTGTTCGAAAAAGTCTTTCGCTCGTCGCAAGAATTGGAATTAAAAGTCAAAGAGCGCACCAAACAATTAGCCAGTGCCTTGGAACAAGTTAATGAGATCAGCCAAAAGAAATCTGAGTTCATCTCTGCCGTATCGCATGAGCTGCGCACCCCCTTAACATCCATTAAAGGTTATGCCGCGATCCTCATGGCCGGTAAAATTGGTGAAATCCCCGATGCTGTTAAAGAACGTTTATCAAAGATTAATACACACTCCGACAATCTTGTATCCATGATCAACAACCTCTTAGACATTGCCCGCATTGAATCAGGGCGTGTTGAATTGAAATTTGAATTAAAGTCTGTGAAATACATGGTTGATAACGTGGCTGACTTGTTAACACCACAAATCAAAGACAAAGATATCAAGCTATCCATTAGCATCCCTCCAACCGTTAACCTGGTGTATGTGGATAGCTCACATGCAGAACGTATCTTTATCAACTTGATTAACAATGCCATCAAATTCACGCCAAAATCCGGTGCAATCCAAATATCTGCATCGACGGTGATTGATCGAGGTTTTGCTACATTTCATGTGACAGACACAGGGATTGGCATTGCACCTGATGATGTTAAAAAATTATTTGATGAATTCTTTCGTGTAGAAAATGAAATCAACCAAAGCGTCAAAGGCACAGGGTTGGGATTATCCTTAGTTAAGAATATTGTCGAAGCTCATCATGGCACGATCACGGTTAAAAGCCAAGTTGGTTCAGGCTCGACATTTTCATTTACCTTGCCCACAACCCAAGAAGCTTATGAAAGCGTAACACCCAAAGCAACTGTATAGAAAGAGCATATGCGCAAACAAAAAATTCTTATCATTGACGATGATTCCGACATTTTAGACGTCTTAAACTTAAGCCTTTCTGAACACTTCACCATCTTTCCTGCACATAATGGTAAAGAAGGTTTAGAGTTGGTGCGCTCTAAAATCCCTGACCTTGTTATCACCGACTACATGATGCCCGTCTTAAACGGCCCTCAATTTATTAAAGAATTACGTAAAGATGTTTTGTTGCGTCATTTGCCTGTCATCATGTTGACAGGAAAGGGTGAAACCAAGGACATGGTCACAGGGATTGAAGCAGGGGCTGATGATTACATTGTAAAACCCTTTGAACCCGAAGCATTATTAGCACGCATCCGCATGATCTTAAACCGAACCATGCGTTCGCTCGACGCTAATCCATTGACCCGCTTACCTGGCAACACATCGATCATGGATGAAATTCAAAACTACATTGATTCCGGCATGGTCTTTGCAGTTGGCTATGCTGACTTAGATAAATTTAAAGTCTACAACGACAAATATGGTTTTGAAAAAGGTGATGAAGTCATTCGCACCGCAGCGCGCGTCTTGGTTGATGCTGTTCAAAAAGTCACCAACGATAAAGGTTTTGTTGGCCACATTGGTGGCGATGATTTTGTGTTTATCTGTGAAGATAAATTTGCTGACGAGGTCAGCCAGAAAGTTATTGATGCCTTTGATGCTGCAGCCCCAGAATTTTACAACGACGAAGATCGTGCTGCAGGATTTATTTTAGGCAAAGACCGTCAAGGCAATGAAACAACCGCAGGACTCGTTTCCATCTCAATTGGCATCGTCAGCAACCGCGACACCAAAATCACCCACGTCGCCCAAATCGGCGAATACGGCGCCGAACTCAAGAAATTCGCGAAGAGTGTTTCGAAGAGTAACTTCGTAAGAAATCAGCGAAAAAGTTAAACTGTTTTTTTATTTAATATTTTATTACGGACAATCCGCAGGACAATTTGCATGCGTTTCTGGCGGATAAATTGTTCCATTAAGAGTCATTTGGAAATTTCTACAAAAACCATCGCCACACTGTAATATACAGGAACCACAATCAGCAGAGCAAGTGCTACATGTTTCGCCATTTGTTGGACTACAAACATTATCACCACAACTCGGTCCATTTAATTGAAAGACCTGACAAGAAGCATTACAGTATTGGCAACTTGCACCATACGTCGTCGGTTGTTGACAACTTGCTGGATATGTATTCCCAGGGGCAGATAAATCACATTCTTCAGCGACATCAAGTATGCCATTTCCACAAATAGGATTAGCTACGCAAGATCCTTGAAAAGCGGTTGTACCACTCTGACACCTACAGTTTGCCGCGCAATTTGTGGTGCCATCACATTGTTCTCGTGAAGAATCCCAATTACCATCGCCACATTTAGGTCCCACCTTAGTGGTTTTTACACAATTCGAACAATAAAAACACGTGTTGTTATATCCTGCATTACACGACGACCGATATGGCGTGCGAGCTGGATCACTGCCGTCACATTGCTCTGTTGCGCTATCATAATTCCCATCTCCGCAACATGACGCTGTAACCCCGCAAGCCTTTGTAGTGGTGCAAAACGATGTGCTAACACTGACGCCATCGCTACGTACACAGCTGATCGGTGGAAGTTGTGACGCAGATTGTCCGCATGCTGTTGGACAGCTTCCGAACGTTGGAGTATATGTACAACTAGAAGTATTTGAACATGCTTCGGGTTGAGGTCTTGTTGCTGGATCACAGGTGCCGTTACCGCCAACACATGTGACAGCTTTTGTTCCAGTTCCACAGGTTGTACTACAAGCTCCTTGTGTCCATGTGCCCGTATAACATGATTGCGTGTTACACGGCTGACCTGCATTGTTTGGCATTGTGTTAGGATCGCATGGTCCTTGCAAACATACCGGCGTGTCATAAACACCGCCGCCACACGGCTTGCTACATACTGGCTGCAACCAGGTTCCTGGACATGCTGAATAATCTTGACATACTCCATCCGGCTTTGGCAACAATGGATCACACTGTGAATTTCCTCCCGTACATACAATATTATAATTTCCAGATCCACAAAGATTAGTACAAGATCCTCTCGTCCATGTGCCGGTATAGCATGTTGACCGACAATCAGCAACGCATGTAGCGCATGTTTCTCCATTAGCTATATCGCAACTATTATCCCCACAATACGGCACATATGTACACGTGTTACTGCTGCCTGGTATATAGTGCGCATCGCATTTACACGACGTACAATTTGCTGCCCCATCACATTCTTCATTGCCATTCTTAATGCCATCACCACAATTGGGTTGATATGTACAACTATTACCTGCATCAGGTGTGTAATTTTTATCACAGAAGCAATTTGTACAATGCGCCACACTATCACATTCATCGCTCCCATTCTTAATCCCATCTCCACAACGGACAACAGGAACACATGACCCCGATCCTGAAGGGGCATAATTTGTATCACATCGACACGCTGTGCAATTAGCACCCCCGTCACAATCTTCGTTGCCTTGATCCCATGTTAAATCACCACATTTAGGAGCCACTTCTTTAGTTTCCTGGCAAGTACTCGAACAATATGTGCAATCTTGACCATAGGATAACGCGCAAACTTTACCATTGTCTAATCCAGCATCACAATTTTCATTTGGCGTATCAATATGACTATCGCCACAAACTGGGGCCGTTACCGTCATATTTTTACATTCACTTGAACAATAATTACAATCATTTGCATAAGAAGTTGTGCATTCATTGCCATTTTCTGCGCCTCGATCACATTCTTCTGCATTTAAGATATCTGTGCTGCCATCGCCGCATTTCTTTGCCACAATCGTAACTTTCAAGCATGCTGTACTGCAATAAAAACAATTTGGACCATTATAAGTTGCAACGCATTGTGTCCCATTTTGCTCTCCTGAATCACATTCTTCACCAGTATCAACGCGGTTGTTTCCACATTTTAAAGGACAATTTCCTGTGCCATCGGCATAAGAAACATCGTTACACTGACAGTTTTGTAAACAATTTTCAGAACCATCACACTGTTCACCATTTAATATGTCTGCTTTTGCATCACCACATTTGGGTGCAACATTTGTTATATTTTTACAACCCAAAGAACAATATACGCAATCACTACCGTTATATGAAACTGCGCAAGCAATCCCATTTTTGCTTGGGCCCTCATCACACTGTTCTGCTCGATCTGTCTGAACTATTTCATCTCCACAGTGCGTCCCTAAAAGTGTCTTATTTTGACAATTTGAATCGCAATAATTGCAAGATGATTGAAATGGAGGGTCACATGGAACGCCATTAGTGTTTTTACCACTGTCACATTGTTCTTGCGGACTGTCTAATTTCTCATCCCCACACTTTGGCCCAATCTTAGAAAGTTGTTTGCAATCTGTGCTGCAATATTGACAATCTTGCCCATAAAGTGGTGTACATTCTCGGCCATTACTTGAACCATCATCGCAATCTTCTGCCCCCTGTTTAGCCGCATCGCCACAACGACCACCAAAAAGCGATACCGACTGGCATGTGCTGGAACAATACGCACAGGTCTTTCCATAATCTGGTGCACATACCTGCCCATTGTTTGCACCTTGATCACATTGCTCCCCATGATCCGGTTGCAAGGTACCATCCCCACAAGTTCCATTATTGGCTGGATTAGCTGGCCCTGGGCCTGCGCCTGGACCGCCACTGGCTGCACCAGCGACTAAAACATCACCTTGGCATGGCTGACCACCAAATGCAGGAGCTGGACATTCGCATGTGCGATACGTAGCCCCGCCTGGATTCGACACAGGTTTACACCATCCACCGTTAATGGGCTTAGGGTTATCACCTTGAACAACTCTAGTTATAGTGCTGAAATATTCTTTGGAGGTCGATGAAACTTTACTTAAGAAACCGCTGGGGGCAAATGAGAGGATTGCAACAAAACCAACAATACCACAGAGTAATAAATACTCTAAGGCACCTTGACCCTTATGTTTTGGTGGTTTCAAAAGTGACATAATGTTACTTAAAATATAACACTGATTTAGAGGCTAATCAAACTTTTAATCGCCGCTGACATATTCGACGCGCCATACAAATAACTAGCCGTGATCAAGACATGCGCACCCGCTTTTACCGCCGCTGGCGCGGTTTGATCGTTGACACCACCGTCTAAGGCAATGTCGCCTTTGAAATGATCGCGTAAATATTCTACTTTTGAAAGGACATCAGGAATGAATTTTTGACCTGCAAAACCTGGGTTGACCGACATGATCAAAACCCCATCGCAGTCAGATAAAACCTCTTTAACCAGAGGCGTTGAAGGATTGATGACAATAAATGCTTTTTTACCAAAAGACTTAATGCGCTGTAAATCTTTACGCAATGCCGCAACATCGACGCTGTCAACTTCTTTTGGCCATTGATTCCATGCACTACATGTTGCCTTGCGTTTGCCATAACATTCGACTTGTATCTGAATGATATCCGCGCCTGCCTTTGCGTAACTCTCAATATAATCCGAGGGATGTTCAATCATCAAATGCGCTTCTAAAGGAAGCTTCGTATAAGGACGCACCGCCTGCACAATGATCGGCCCAATCGTCATGTTAGGCACAAAATGCCCATCCATGCAATCAATGTGAAAACGCCCGACACCAGCAGCTTCAGATTTCTTAACCGCGTCGCCGAGGTTCGCAAAATCAGCCGAAAGAATACTTGCAGATATTTCAATAGTTTTTTTCATATGTAATTCAAGGAATTGCTGGCCCGCCAGCCGTAGTTCAAAGCGAAAGCATTTGAACGAAGGCTGGTGCGCGAGGAGGGGGTCGAACCCTCAAGCCTTGCGGCACACGCCCCTCAAACGTGCGCGTATACCAATTCCGCCACCCGCGCGTATATTATTTCACCTGTGCCAAAGCTGCGGCGACGAAGGCTTTAAACAAAGGATGTGCTGCATCTGGTTTGGATTTGAATTCCGGATGAAACTGGCAACCCACATACCATGGATGGTCTTTGATCTCAACGATCTCAACCAAATCTTGCTCTGGGTTGCGACCACTTAACACAAAACCTTTTTCTTCTAATTGAACACGATACTGATTATTAAATTCATAACGATGACGATGACGTTCGGAAATTTTTTGATTTTTATAAGCATCAAAGGCGCGTGTCCCTTTTTCAATGGCGCAGGGATAAGCACCCAAACGCATCGATGCCCCAAGATTCTCGACTTTTTTCTGTTCCTCAATCAAACTAATAACCGGATAGGTGGTTTCTTTATCAAATTCCGTCGAGTTAGCCCCTTTTAATCCGCATACATTGCGGGCAAATTCGATCGTCGCGATTTGCATGCCTAAACAAATTCCAAAAAATGGGATCTTATTTTCACGCACGTATTGCACAGCTTTGATCTTGCCTTCAATCCCGCGACTACCAAACCCACCTGGGATCAAAACACCGGAAACACCTTTTAAATGTTTCTTAAAATCCCCTTTTTCTAAATCTTCCGAATCAATCTTGATAATATTTACCCGTGCATTATTCGCAATGCCACCGGCAACCAAGGCTTCATAGATCGACTTATAGGCATCTTGAAGGGCAATGTATTTTCCGACGACCGCAATCTTAACTTCTTTTGCTGGGGCACGTAATCTTTTAAGAACACCTTCTTCCCATTGCTTTAAACCTTTGTCGGCTAACTTTATGTTGAGCTTCTTTAAGACCAACGTATCCAAACCTTCTTTTTTAAGGGCAACGGGTACTTCATAAATATGCTTTACGTCTGAAGCTTCAATGACGGCATCCACGTCGACATTACAGAACAAGGCAATCTTCTCGCGCTGTTCTTGGGTGATCGGCTTTTCTGTACGGCATAACAGAATTTGTGGGATGATCCCAATTTCACGCAAACGTCCAACCGAGTGTTGTGTTGGCTTGGTCTTTTGCTCGCCGGCAGATTTAATGTATGGCAATAATGTCACATGGATATTTAAGGCATAATGCTCGCCTAATTCCCAACGCAACTGACGGATGGCTTCCAAGAACGGTAAGCTTTCAATGTCCCCGACCGTGCCTCCGATTTCAACAATCGTAATATCCACATCATGCGCCTTAGCGACTTTTTTAATACGTTCTTTAATCTCATCGGTGATATGTGGAATGATTTGAACAGTTTTACCTAAATAGTCCCCGCGGCGCTCTTTGGTGATAACGGTGTAATACACCTTGCCCGCCGTGATGCTGCTGTCTTTGGATAAGACTGAATTGGTAAAACGTTCATAGTGACCTAAGTCTAAATCGGTCTCAGCGCCATCGTCGGTAACATAGACTTCCCCATGCTGATAGGGATTCATGGTGCCTGGGTCAACGTTTAAATATGGATCGCATTTGATAATGGCGGTCTTAAGGCCACGCGCTTCCAACAGCTTAGCCAAAGACGCTGCTGCAATGCCTTTGCCTAAACTAGAAACAACCCCGCCTGTAACAAAAATAAATTTGCTCATTATTCCATCTTTAATTTATCGGTATTTGTTGGAATCGAAACTGGGTACTTGCCTGTGAAACATGCTGAACAAAACGCGTTCTTTTCTTTCATCACGCCCATCATGCCATCTAAACTTAAAAAACCTAAGGAATCAACCTTGATAAAATCTGCAATTTCTTTGACCGTCTTATTGTGGGCAATCAATTCTTTGGTCGACGGAAAATCAATCCCATAAAAACAGGGTGAAACAATCGGTGGACATGAAATGCGCATATGAATTTCTTTGGCCCCTGCCTCACGTATTTCTTCAATACGGTTGCGGGATGTGGTGCCGCGCACGATAGAATCCTCAACCACAATGACCTTCTTACCCTTAATCATTTCCCTAATAGGGTTAAGTTTAACACGAACACGGAACTCGCGCAAAAATTGTGTGGGTTGGATAAAGGTGCGGCCAATATAGTGATTACGGATCATCCCGATTTCAAAGGGGATGCCAAGCTCATGTGCGTAACCAAGCGCAGCATAATTACCGCTGTCAGGGATGCCCATGACAAAATCAGCTTTGGCGGGATGTTCTTTGGCCAATTGTGCACCCAAACGTTTTCTCACTTGATACACATTATCATCGAAGATATGGCTGTCAGGACGAGCAAAATAGACATTTTCAAAAACACATTGAGCTTTCTTTTCTTTCTTCGCATTGGGCAGAAAGCAAGATTCCAACTTATTGCCCTTGATGATGACAATTTCACCGGGTTCTATCTCGCGGATAAACTCAGCTTTCATCAAATCAAATGCACAGCTTTCCGACGCTAAGATATAGCCATCACCCAACTTCCCTAAACATAATGGGCGAAACCCTTGAGGGTCACGGGCGCCGACGATGTAATCTTCATATAGAAAAACTGCAGAATAGGAACCTTTGAGTTGCACCAAGACATCGGTAAACCACTTTTTTAAATCCCCGCCATTGGCGCGCTTGGCTAACAAATGCACGATGATTTCAGAATCCATCGATGTCTGAAAGATCGAACCTTCATCTTCAAGGCGAGCATACAATTCTTCTGTATTGGTTAGATTCCCGTTATGCGCGATGGCAATGGGTTTTTTACGATGCGTAACTAAAATGGGTTGAACGTTTTTATTATGTGATCCGCCCGTCGTGGAATACCGCGTATGGGCGATCGCCACATGACCTTTTAAACGTTCAATGTTGCTTTCATCAAAATTATCAACGGCCAACCCTGTGCGTTTGATCACATGGGTATCTTTACCGTCGTAGGACACAATCCCTGCTGCTTCTTCGCCACGGTGCTGCAATGCATACAAGCCTAAAAAGGCCATCTTGCTTGCTTCTTTATGATGAGAAATACCGACAATACCGCACATTAGACCACAACCTTTGTTTGATACAGCGTTTGCAATGGTTCGACGGTAAACTCTTCGTTTATCATCGCTTCAATGCCATTAATCGCAGCCTGCGCACCTTGTAGGGTGGTGATGCAGGGGATATTATGTAAAATAGCGGCCGCTCGGATAGAACGCATATCCGACTGGCTCTTCTTTCCTGATGGTGTATTGATAATAAGATTTATCTCACCTTTTTTGACCAAGGTCAAGGCATTATTATCGCCTTCTTGATGCTTATCTAAAATCGTCACATCAATGCCGCTGCTACGTAAAACCTTTGCCGTGCCTTTTGTTGCTAAAATCTTAAAATTCATATCCGCTAATTTCTTGGCCATAAACGCAACATGGCGTTTGTCATATTCATTGACGGAGATAAACACATTGCCCGCTTTAGGCAAAGCTTGGTTGGCAGAAATCTGCGCCTTGGCAAAAGCCACGCCAAAGGTTGGTGCCGTGCCCATAACCTCACCGGTTGATTTCATTTCTGGCCCTAAGATGATATCTACACCCGAGAAGCGACTAAATGGCAACACCGATTCTTTAACAGCAAAATATTTTAAGTCATTAGGATTGGGCAACTCATAGCTCGATAATTTGCGGCCCGCCATGATTTGCGCGGCGATCTTCGCTAAAGGCACGCCCGTTGCTTTGGACACAAAAGGTGATGTGCGCGATGCGCGCGGATTAACTTCCAAGACATAAACCTTGCGCCCTTTAACAGCAAACTGAATATTCATCAAACCGACAACCTTTAAGGCCTTGGCCAATTGCACGGTATGCGTTTCAATTTGTTTGATCACATCTTCGCTCAATGTATGCGGCGGCAACACACATGCAGAATCACCGGAGTGAATCCCTGCATTTTCTATGTGCTCCATGATGCCAGCCACAAAGACGTCTGTGCCATCTGAAATAGCATCCACATCAACTTCTTGAGCATCTTCCAAAAATTTATCGATCAAGACCGGATGACCACGTGAGACGCTGTGCACTTCATCTAAAAATGATTTTAATGATTCTTCATCGTAGACAATGCGCATGGCGCGACCGCCTAAAACAAATGATGGGCGCACTAAAACAGGATACCCCACGCGTCCGGCAGCAGCCAATGTTTCATCCTTGGTTGTCGTCGATGCATTGGCTGGTTGGGCAATCTTTAGTAGATTGATCAACTTAGAAAACTGTTCACGATTTTCTGCTAAATCAATCGAATCAACCGACGTGCCAATAATGGGAACACCAGCCTGGTGCAAACGTCGTGCTAAATTAAGTGGCGTTTGGCCGCCGAATTGCACAATCACACCGTCGGGTTTTTCTAACTCATAAATATTCATTACATCTTCATAGGTCAATGGCTCAAAATACAACCTGTCCGATGTGTCATAATCCGTTGATACTGTCTCAGGATTGGAATTAACCATGATGGTTTCAAAGCCCATGTCTTTTAAGGCAAAAGCCGCATGACAACAGCAATAATCAAACTCAATCCCCTGCCCGATGCGATTTGGGCCGCCGCCTAAGATCATGATTTTCTTTTTCTTAGAATTGCGTTTGGCATTGATCAAAACCGCTTCATCTTCCGTTTCATAGGTCGAGTAAAAATACGGTGTATAGGCTTCAAACTCAGCAGCACAGGTGTCAACCACTTTGAACGTGGCATTGATGCCAAGTTCTTTGCGCCACGCGCGGATATCTTTCTCGCTCTTATCTAAAATTTCACCTAATTGCGCGTCGGAAAAGCCATATTCTTTGGCTTGACGCAATAATGCAGGGCTTAATGTGCCGCTGGCCGCAAAGGCGGTCTTAAGTGTCTCTTCAAGCTCGATGATTTGCAAAATTTGATCTAAGAACCATGGGTCAACATAACTTAACGCATAAACCTCGTCGATCGACATGCCTTTTTGCAGAGCATATTTCAAATAGAAAATGCGCGAGGCATTGGGCTCAACCAAACGCAAGCGCAACTTTTCGTCGTCGATATCAGCAAAATGTTGTTTGTTATCCAACCCCACGTGATCAATCTCAAGCCCGCGCAAACCTTTTTGCAATGCTTCTTTAAAAGTGCGGCCAATGGCCATGGTCTCACCGACACTCTTCATCTGCACGCCTAAAATATCTTTAGCTTCAGGGAATTTCTCAAATGTAAAACGCGGGATCTTGACCACCACATAGTCGATGGTTGGTTCAAAACATGCAGGCGTAACTTTTGTGATGTCGTTTTGAATTTCGTCTAAACTATAACCCACCGCTAATTTCGCGGCAAACTTGGCAATCGGAAAACCTGTGGCTTTGGAAGCCAGCGCCGAGGAACGTGACACGCGTGGGTTCATTTCGATGACAACCATGCGGCCATCACGTGGGTTAATTGCAAACTGAATATTTGACCCGCCGGTCTCAACACCAATTTCGCGAATTAAACGAATCGCGCAATCGCGCATGTTCTGATATTCGCTGTCCGTCAATGTTTGCGCGGGGGCAACGGTGATGCTGTCGCCGGTATGCACACCCATGGCATCTAAATTCTCAATGGAACACACGATGACAACATTATCGCTACCGTCGCGCATCAATTCCAATTCATATTCTTTCCAACCTTCAATCGACTCTTCAATCAAAATCTCATGCGTCATGGAACTTTCAATCCCAAGTGCCGCGATGCGTTCAAAATCTTCCATCGAGCGTGTGATCCCGCCGCCTGTACCACCTAAGGTAAACGATGCGCGGATGATACAAGGAAAACCAATTTGCTCAACGGCCTTGCGTGCTTCATCTAAACTATAAGCAAACACACTTTTCGGAACTTCCAAACCAACCTTGATGGCGGCCGCCTTAAATTCACTGCGATCTTCCGCTTTTTTAATGACATGGTATTTCGCGCCCAACATCTCGACGTTATACTTTTCTAAGATACCTTGTTCATACAACTTCATGGCTAAGTTTAAACCTGTTTGACCACCCAAGGTTGGCAAAATAGCGTCGGGGCGTTCTTTTTGAATGATCTTCTCAACAAATTCCGGCGTCAATGGTTCAATGTAAGTGGCGTCCGCAATCCCTGGGTCCGTCATGATGGTCGCAGGATTAGAATTAACCAAGACAACCTCATAGCCCTCTTCTTTAAGCGCCTTACACGCCTGAGAACCCGAGTAATCAAACTCGCACGCCTGCCCAATGACGATAGGACCTGCGCCGATGATCAAAATCTTTTTTATATCAATACGTTTTGGCATAAGTTATTTCTTTGCTGCTTCGATCATATCAATGAATTGTTGGAATAAATATTTTGCATCCCGCGGGCCCGGTGCTGCTTCGGGGTGATATTGGATTGAAAACGCGGGGAAATGTTTATGGCGAATGCCTTCGACGCTTTGATCGTTTAAATTGGTGTGAATGACTTCCACATCATCTAAATTTAAACTCTTCATATCCACACAAAACCCATGGTTTTGCGAGGTGATGCCGATGCGGTTCCCCTCAAAATCTTTGACCGGATGATTCGCGCCATGATGGCCGAATTTTAATTTGTAGGTTTTACCACCAAAGGCTAAACCTAAGATCTGATTGCCTAAACAAATCCCAAAAATAGGCAATTTGCCAAGCAAGGCTTTAACCGTATCAATGACATAGGTCACAACCGCAGGATCCCCTGGGCCGTTGGATAAGAAAATCCCGTCGGGTTTAATGCTTAAAATCTCTTGGGCCGTTGTTTTGGCCGGAAACACATGGATTTCACAACCTAAATCGGCAAAGATGCGTAAAATGTTCCACTTAATCCCGCAATCAATGGCCGCGATCTTATAACGGCGCGGGCCTTGTGCTTTCCAAACATATTTCTTTGGCGTCGTAACATCCAAAACAAAATCCGCGCCTTCCATATCTTGAGCCGCATCTAACTTTTTCTTCAAACTTTGCACATCAAAATCTTCGGTCGATATGATCGCCTTCATAGCACCCGACAAACGCAGGTGACGCGTTAAGGCGCGGGTGTCAACGCCTTCCATGGCAATGATCTTATTTTCATTTAAATAATCGATGAGACCTTTGGTCGCGCGCCAATTCGAATGTCGTCGACAAAACTCCTTAACCACAAAGCCCTTCACATGAATTTTATTGGATTCCAAATCTTCTTCATTAACACCATAATTCCCAATCAAGGGATAGGTCATGACAACGATTTGGCCGGTATAGGATGGGTCGGTTAAAACTTCTTGATAGCCTGAAAGGGCAGTGTTAAAGACAGCTTCGCCAGTCGTTTCCCCGGTTTCTTTTAAAGTTCGGCCCCGGAAGGTAGCGCCGTCCTGCAGATATAGTATGGCGTCTTTCATTAATCCTTAACTTCTAAAAAACTTTATTTGAGAATGTTCGGCGGGGCTTGCCCGCCGTAGGCGGGAATGTCCTCCAAGCCTTAGATAATATAAAGAATAGGCCCCATATTGTCAAGCAAAATGCCCGACATTGCGCGGGTTACTTAGCTACCCATTCGATTTTTCGATGAGCTTGCACACAATCCCTTAGATATAAATTAATCAGATTTTGATAAGGAACGCCCATCTCTTTAGCCATTCCTTTAAAATAGCTAAGAATATCCGACCCCAATCGAATCGTAACCGGCTTCTTTAATCGTGCCGCATAAGGGTTACGGCGAAACTTCATTTTTGATAAATCATATTCTGCTCTCATGGCTTTTCCTCCCAATATTTCTTAGCTTCCTCTTTTGTAGCCTTTCTGGCTGATATAATCCTAATGAGCGATCCCGATTTTCTTAAACAATGCGAAACAAGCAGAACCCTCGTTCGAAAACTTAAACCAACTATAAAAAATCTATCTTCATCCTGTGAATGATCAGGATCTTGAAACTCCAAGGCATGATCATCATAAAAAACCGTAACAGCCTCATCAAAAGAAACCCCATGTTTCTTTTTATTAAGCAATGCCTTACTCTTATCCCAATCAAATTTAATGTCATTCATATGTACAATGTAAATATAACACAATTAAAAAAATATTCAAGCCCCGAGCAATTTACTGATTAATCTTCCCATTACTAATCACCGCATTCCGAACAACTGCGCCTGGAATATACAAATCATTGGCTTCATTTGCTGTCAAAGCGCGATTATAAATCCGCACATCATCGATAAGCCCTGTAAACGCTCTTCCTGTTGTCACAATATCTTCTCCTATAGCGTAGTTAGAATTGGCTGTATTTGGAGAATTCATAACGCCCGCTTTTGACAATACTTGAGATACTCCATTAATATAAATTTTTACAGTAGCACTACTAGTTGTTCCTCCAGCATACGTGAAAACGACATGTGTCCATTGATTTAAAGGTGCAACATTATTAGACGTATACCAATCGTCATTATTAAATCCAAAATATATATCTTTAGTATTAACATTAAAACTCAAACCACATCCTCCTTCATTACTTGAACTTCCCCACCTTACAATCGTTCTAATACCACTTGCTGCTGTTGGATAAATCCATGCACTAATTGACCTAGCACTGCCCGCACTTACACCTACATTAGGTAGCGTGACATAGCCTGAACCCGAGGCATTCATATTTAGACAACCACTTTTTTTACACTGACTAACCCAAGCTGGAGAATTCACCAAAGTACCTGTATAAGCATTACCGCTACTATCAATCGCTGATGTGCCTGACCCGTCATCAAGCTTCCACCAACCAACCAATCCATTATTGATATCAGCATGGGCGGGGGCGATGCTAATGATGAAAAAAATTAGGAAGATTTTGAAGAGGGTGCGCATATTAATTAAATTCTAACAAGCATGGATTCTTTGTAAAGGATTCTCTGTTTCTAAAAAACATGATATTATTATTTTTATGAACAATACTTATCGCGCTGTCATTTTGTCTCCTCACTTAGATGATGCGGTCTTTTCTTGCGGCGGTGAAATTGCACGGCTGCGCAAAGATGGGCCGGTGTTGGTTTTGAATATCTTTACGCGTTATTTAGCGAAGGAAGATAATACGCCGGTGTTATTGGGTGATGCGCGCTATGAAGAAGAACGTAATGCAGCGCGGCTACTCAATTATGAACATAAGAATTTAAATGAATTGGACGCTTTCTTCCGTCATGCGATGTATCGTTCGATTGGGAATATTTTCAAGCCCTTGTCGGATGAAGACATGGCGTATTTAGAACGTCTTAAGAAATTATTACATCGAGAGCTTGAGACCATCACCTTTGATCGGCTTTATGTACCTTTGGCCATTGGCTGGCATGTGGATCATCACTTAACATTTTTAGCGATGATCGATAGTCCTTACAAAGATAAGATTTTATTCTACGAAGATGCGCCCTATTGCTTGATTGATACAGCGACGGATTCTAGGTTGTTGCAGTTATCAGGCAATACAGAATCTTGGATTAATTTTGTCAAACGCTGGTGGCGGGCATCCATCGCATTTTATAACAGCGGCATGGTGCAAACCATGCAACCGGCTTGGCAGCGCATGTTTGCCTTTCCCATAACAAGCTATTATTTATATGGCATGACAAAAAGCCATTTGCGGCTTAATCGTGCTATGATACCTATTGATCAAACACCACACACATCGGACGTCACCGAATACTTTGATATTAAAATGGAAGCGGCTGATCTTTACGCTAGCCAAGTCAAAGCATTCTTTCTAAGTGGTACCGATATGCGCGCATGTTTCTTGCTCCATGTCCGCCTTCTTGGGTTTGGTAAAAAATATGTCGAACGATTTTGGAAATTCTCTTAACGCGCTTCTGCCTAAAGGACTTCTATGAAAAATGCTAAAACTGTTTTAATCACCGGCGGGGCTGGTTTTATCGCCACGCATTTATGCCGCCATTTGCTCGCCCAAGGATTTAAAGTGCGTTCGCTTGATTTAAAAGAACCATTGTACCGTGTCAAAGGTGTTGCCTATACCCGCGGCGATTGTCGCAACAAAACCACATTGACCAAGGCCATCCGTGGCGTATCGGCAGTGTTTCATTTTGCCGCGATCACCAGCGTCCCCGTCTGTCAAAACGATCCCTACGAAAGCTATCGCTCAAATTTCATGATGACCGTCGATGTTTTAGAAGCGCTGCGCATCGAATCAGAACGCAGCAAGACAAATGTGCGTTTGGTGTTTGCAGGTTCGAGCGTTGTTTATGGTCACTTGGGAGAAAAAGGTGTCTCCTTAAAAGAAGACATTGCGTTAGCTCAACCTTTATCGTTTTACGGTTCACAAAAATTAGCGTCGGAACAAGCCATTCGTCTTTACGTCAAACGTTTTGGCATTAAGGCTGTTGTGTTTCGTTTCTTTAATCTCTTTGGCCACGGCCAAGATCCTGCGTCCCCTTATTCTGGGGTTATCACCAAGTTCATGTCCGCGATTAAAAATGGCACACCGCTTAATTTAAATGGCGGGGGCAATCAAACACGTGATTTCATTGCGGTTGAAGATGTGGCGCGTGCGTGTGGACTGGCACTCAAACTTAACGACACCAAATGCAATGGGGAAGCAATCAACTTAGGTACATCAACGTCGGTCACCATCAAGGATTTAGCGACGATCATGACCTCATTTACCAAAAAACCTTGCCGCGTCACCGTTGCACCAGCATGGCCTGGGGATGTCATGTTCTCTCAAGCGGATATCACCCGTGCGCGTGACATTTTAAAATGGAAACCACAGATCAAGTTGGATAATGGCATTAAACGTCTGATGGAGAATCTTTAAGACGCTTTAAACCAACGCGCTCGAGTGCTTTGTGTAGCGCTTGATTGATGGGCATGGACGTTTTACCTAGAAGTGGATCTACGCCATACACCTGCATCACATAATCACCGATCATCGGTACAGTCAATCCTTTATTGATGCGTTCTTCAATTTTGTCGACGGGGAAAGCGTCTTTGATCACCTTGCAGGTCACCAATTGTTTGTTCCCGTGCTTATCCACCCGCGCGCAATAACCAAACAAACGACAAATCCCAGGGCGAAATTGATAAGCCTGACAGCGACCCTTATTATGATCGCCTTTGTCGGGCTGATACATCGCACAGATATCCACATTGTTTAAATCATCTAAACGTTTTAGGAATGTTTCGGCTTGACCGCTCTCCCACAAATGTGTGGCCAATGGCATCATTTCAGCGACGGTGGTTTGCATGTTGGGATTGGTACAGCAGGCACCGCAACCAGAGGGACATTGCACTCCGGTTGCGGCGGCAAATTGGTTTACTTCATTTGTAACAACATTGAATAATGCGGGTATGCTCACAGAGCTTTTTCGATATCTGTCTTTACGCCTTCATCTTCCGGCGCTGTCCTAGAATCATAACGGGCAACGACCTTGCCATCTTTACCAACTAAGAACTTATTAAAGTTCCATGAGATCGAACCGTTAAATCCGCTTTCTTTGGTTAAATAGTCATACAACGGTGCGATTTTGCTGCCTGTCACGTCGATCTTGGCAAACATGGGAAACGTAGTCTTGTATTTTAATTCACAAAACTTTTTGATTTCTTCATTGCTGCCTGGTTCTTGCCCCATGAAATTATTGGCTGGAAAACCTAAAACAACAAATCCCTTATCTTTGTACGCTTGATACAAAGCCTCTAGTCCCTTGTATTGGGGGGTAAAGCCACAATGACTTGCGGTGTTAACGATCATCACAACTTTGCCTTTATAATCAGCCAATGACACATCTTTTCCGTCGATCGACGCTAAGGTAAAATCGTAAATGCTTTTGTCTGCCGCATGTGCTGTCCCCAAGAAGCCTCCTGCTAAAAATAATGATGTTAGTATGATTTTAAACATAGGCTACCACTTCAATCTCAACCAAAGAATCCTTTGGGATGCGGGCAACTTGAATGGTGGTTCTAGCAGGCGCATTTTCTGCTTTGAAATATTGACCATAGATTTCATTCATACCAGCAAAATCATTAAGGTCTTTAAGGAACACGGTTGCTTTAATCACATTATCAAGCTTTGAACCACCCGCTTCGATCACGGCTTTAACATTTTCTAAAACTTGACGCGTTTGTTCTTTGATGGCGCCCTCAACCATGTTGCCTGCCTTGTCTAAAGGGATTTGTCCGGCGGTGTAAATCAAATTTCCAATCGATACAGCTTGATTGTATGGTCCAACAGGTAATGAGGCTTTATCGGTTTTGATAACTTTCTTCATGATGACTCGCTTCCTTTGCTTGATGGTTATTTATGCTTGTCCTAACATATGTGCGATGCTCATGCGGCATTGACGGCTTGAGCATTCGTGATAACTTAAACCCAAACGGCGTATGTAGATATCGTCGACGGTCTTTGCCATTTCAACTTGCAGCGCATACTTAACTTGTGCCCGAATGCTAAGCGAGCATGTGCATAATCGTTCTTTTAACGTTGGATCATCGACGCACAAGAACAGCACATCTTCATAGCGGCTGCCATAAACGGACATTAAGTGATTGATTATACTGGGCTCAACCCCATAACGCAATGCTGTTGCTTTGACGTCTAGTGGTTTTAAATAACTGCCGTATAATTCAAAGACATTGCTGTCATATAAGCCACGATCAAGTTGCGGCATCACATTGACCAAGCAATCGACCGCAATCGCACGATACGTCGTGTATTTGCCACCCATGACATAATATACGCCAGACATTTCTTTTTTAAGCACGTGTTTGCGTGATACCTGCGAGGGATTTTTAGCTTCAAAAACCAACGGCCGCAAACCTGCATAAGTGCTAATGATGCTTTCTTTCTTAAACGATCCTTCAGGAAAATATTGCGCTGCTTGTGTGAGCAGATAATCAACATCCTCGGGCAAAACATGAACTTCATCTTTGGTGAGCGTGTAATCCGTGTCGGTTGTGCCAATTAAAACATTGTCGCCAAATGGGATCATAAAGAAAATGCGCCCATCTTTATTATTCTGTAAAAGGATAGCATCTTGCCCAATATTTCCTCGGCAAATCAAGTGCACGCCTTTAGTCACGCGCAATGCATTTTTTAGTGACGGAGAATCTTTATGACGCATCTCATCGGACCAAGGACCTGCGGCCACCACAATTTTATTGGCCATAATATCAACTGGTCCACCTTGTGTGCCCCGCACCCGCACACCAATAGCACGACCGTCTTTCTTAATATACTCAATGGCCTCGGTATAATTGGCCACATCAGCGCCATATTTTTTGGCCATCAATACATTCTCTAAACAAATGCGGGCATCATCCATTTGTGCATCATAATAGCTGACCGCGCCTTTGAGGCCCATGCTCTTTAAATTGGGAATCAAATGAATCACTTCTTGGATGGATAAAGAACCGCTGCCCCCGACGCTATAGCCGCCGCTTAAGACATCATAAAGCCAAACGCCTAATTCCATTTCCCATAATGGACGACCTTGGCCGCGATAAACTGGGATGATAAAACGCATCGGTTTAACAAGATGCGGCGCTGACTTCCATTGGATGTAACGTTCTTTGAGGGATTCTGCAACTAGATCGAATTCAAAATTTTCTAAATAGCGAATACCGCCATGCAGCAACTTGGTCGATTTGCTCGACGTGCCGCTGGCCCAATCATTTTTTTCAACCAAGGCAACGCGCGCACCTGCCTTTGCTGCCAAATGTACGATGGCCGCACCATTAATGCCGCCGCCAATCACTAAGAGATCATATGTCTTTGATTGAAAACTCATAAGGCTCGTCCAACCGCCTTTTGCCACCCGTGATATAGATGCTCGGCATTCTTTGAGCGCATCTTTGGCGAAAATATAGCCTCAACGGCCTGCATCCGTCGTAAATCTTGTGGTTTCCATAAACCCGCGCGCAACCCCGCTAATTGAGCAACGCCCCATACGGTTGAATCAATTTGTTTTGGGCGTATCACCTTTGCTCCTAAAATATCTGCTTGGAACTGCATTAAGAAATTATTTTTACATGCACCACCGTCGACCGCCAAACGTTTGATACGCAGCTTCGACTCGTGACGCATCAAATCAAAAACATCCTTGGTTTGATACGCCATGGCTTCAACCGCGGCGCGCACAATGTGATTCACATTGGCCCCTCGGGTTAAACCACATATGACGCCGCGTGCTTCTGGCTTCCAATACGGCGCACCTAAACCAACGAAGGCAGGCACAAAATATACACCGGCATTGTCTTTGGTCTTGGCAATACACGTTTCTGTATCCGTCGATCGCTTAATTGCTTTTAATTCATCCCGCAACCATTGCACCGCTGCACCTGCAATAAACACAGAACCTTCCAGCGCATACACGGGCTTGCCATGCACGTCGCATGCGATGGTTGTTAATAAACCACGTGTTGAAACACGCAAATGTTTACCTGTATTTAAAACCATGAAACAGCCTGTGCCATAGGTGTTCTTTAATGTGCCTGTCTCAAAACAGCCTTGCCCATACAGCGCTGCTTGCTGATCACCCATGACACCCCGAATCGGAATCCCCGACGGTAATCCTGCCACATTTGTACTCTGACCAAAGTGATGCCCCGAATCAAAAACTTCTGGCAGCATCGATTGCGGCACACCAAAAATTTTTAACAGATGCGCATCCCATTTTTTTGTGCGTATGTTAAACAGCATGGTGCGCGACGCATTGGTCATGTCGGTTGCATGCACGTGTTTACCAGTTAACTTATAAATAAGCCATGTATCAATGGTGCCAAAAGCAGCTTGACCCTCTTTTGCCTTCTTAGCAATCACGGGCACGTGCTTTAATAACCATTGAATCTTTGTTGCACAGAAATATGGATCGAGACGTAAGCCCGTCGCATGAGTGATGCGCTTGCTATGTTTCTTTAATTGTGGGGATGCGCATATATCGGTTGTGCGACGATCTTGCCAAACAATGGCGCGATGTAATGGGCGTCCTGTTTGTTTATCCCATACCACCGTTGTTTCTCGTTGATTGGTGATGCCAATGGCTTTGATGCGTTTGACATCTAAGCCTTTAACAGCCATCTTAATCACATGCTCGACGGAATTCCAAATCTCTTGGGGATCGTGCTCAACCCAACCTGGTTTTGGATAATATTGGCGGAATTCTTTATAGGCAGAGGCCACCACGGCACCTTTGGCATCAAAGACAAAAGCGCGGGATCCTGTGGTGCCCTGATCAATGGCTAGCAGATAAGCGTTGTTTGTTGCTTTCATACATGGGGCCTAGTAATTTACGGGCTAATTCATCGCGGTCACCGCCGTAGTCAAAATCATATTCCATGACGGATAAGATTTGAATAATCGACATAAATGGATTATTCAGTAATTGTGGGTTTTGTTCTGCCATATCATCGACCATCTTGGCATAAAACTCTGGTGACTTTGAGATGCGAATTTTTCTTTTGCGATAACGTTCGATAAATTCATTGGTGGTCATGACCTTGGCTTGATCATCAATCAACAAAACCCAAGCTTGGCTATTTTGATCAAGTTTACGCCATACATCTTCAATCTCGACGATATCAACCACATCATTGCCCAACGCAGGCTCATAACCACCACCCTGTTTGGGTGCTTTATAGACACTTTGAACACCTAATAAATTCGCCGCCTCACCGATGGCCAAATCAATCATGTCGGGAGATACTTCAACACCTTGTGCTTCTGATAACATTTGCGCAATCTTGCGGATCATCACATTTTCAACGGTTTGCCGAAAAACATCGCGGCTCACATTGGCCTGAGCATTAGATAAAAATTGGTCCGTCTTTTGATCAATGCCGGATTGTATCTGCGCATTCTTCACAAAGTCTTTGGCCGACTGAAACTGCGCCATTTGCCCCGTCGCTGCAATCTGTTTGGTGGCCAAAATTGCTTGGGCAGCCATTTTTTGTTGTGCAGCTTCATTAATATAGGCTTGCATGCCAAGCTTGAGCACTGCTTCTTGAATGGCTTGGGCAATCATGGCTTCTTGCACTTGGGCAATTTGTTTCGCTTGGATTTGGGCGGCTACTTGTTGGACCACTTGTTGCTGAACAACTTGTTGCAACATTTGCATTTGCAGTTGATCCATTTGTTGCGCTTGGATACGCTGGGCTATTTGTTTTTGGATCATCAGCTGCACTTGTTGAGCGACCATATATTCTTGAGCGGCTTTATATTGCGCTGCTTGATATTGTGCAGCTTGGTATTGCGCAACAGCTTGGTTGTACGCTTGCACTTCTGCCTGTTGGCGTTCAGCCATGGCTTGCTGAACCGCTTGGGCATAAGCTTGTTCCTGCATGGCCTTCATTTGTTGCTGTTTGGCAACCGCAGCGCCGGCGTAAACATCCTGTGGGACTAAAATTAAAATAAAAAAGATGTAAAGGAAGGGTTTCATGTATTGATTATACCAGTTATTTGTTTTTACGAAACACGCCGGTTACATTTATTCGATCCCGGATAATACCGCCAACGAATCCCCAGAAAATAAAACGCGGCAATAACCACCATCGCCTTATTAAATGACTGATCTTAAATTCAATAGCCGCATCGACGGTGCTGTCACCAAAGAAAGGTAATTCCTGAAACGTATGAAAATTAATAAATGGCACAGATGTGTCCATGTAGTGATACAACTTGATGCGTTCGGCTTTAAAGCCTGCACTAGTGATCAATTGTTCTAAAATGTCTCTGGCTGGCACATGGATTTTAAATGGCTGGTGAAGCATCCAACACACATTGGGCGCCAATTTAATCCTACTGGCATCGGGAGTATGGATAAACAAAAGCCCATCTGGCTTTAATTGCCTGGAGACCAAATTCAAAAATAACCGTGGATCCTCCGTGCACTCTAAATGTTCCATCAACACAATCGCATCATAATTTTTTACCGGCGCTGCGGCCCACTGCTCTGTGGATAATGGCTGATCAATGCAATCAACCGTACTTTGCCCTTTACCTTCAAAGACTTCTTTAAACAGCGACGCACTCACCCCACAAAATAACAGGCGGTCTGTGACTTTCAAGCCTTCCTTACGCATGTACGCATAGAAACCTTCAAACATGAATCGATTAAATCGATTCACATGGCGTTTTAAGTACGGCGAATGACGATAATAATCTTCCAGAGAAAACTTAGCTAACGAATGCAGCGACCGACAGGTTGCACAACGCCAGATGACAAAATACTCTTCTTGAAAGCGATGTGTGTCAGCACCAACCATAATATGTTCCGCTCGCCCTTCAAATGTCCCCTTCTCACAAAAAACACACGTATGTCGTCGATCTACCTTCACATCCAAATCTTCATATTGAATGGTCGCGTCGACGGTCATGGACTGATAGACTTTTTCAAGGGTATTGCTAACAGCTTCCGTCGTATGCACCGCAGATTTTTCAAAACCTGCAGCGCCTTGAGATGCGCGCAATGCCGGATCTTTACGTAATCGGTCCAGTCGTTCTGCCAACACCGTTGGATCATCCGCATCAACCATAAAACCATTCTTGCCATCATCAATTAATTCTGGTCCAGAAATAATCCGGTCAGTTACAATCACTGGCAATTTAAAACGCATTGCTTCTAGCGCCACCAAGCCTTGCGTTTCAACCAGCGACGGCATGACAAACACATGGCCTGTGACATACATTTTTGGCAAATCTTCATGAGCAACATGACCCGCAAAGGTGACATATTTTTCTATACCCAATGTTGCTGTTAATTGCTTTAACTCTTTGGCTTGTGTCCCTTGGCCCACAATGTAAAGCTCAACATCACTGCTTTGCTTTAATAATAATGCAAACGCCTTTAACAAGAGTCCAACATTCTTCTCCGGCGTCAATCGCCCAACATACAACACCCGAAATGGACTTTGAGGCGGAACACCTGTTGCTTCATCCCCTGTAAAATCAATCGCATTGGAAATAAAGTGCACATGAGAGGCAATATTAAAGCGCTTAACCTGACGGGCATATTGTGAGGACACACAAATGACATGATTAAATTGCTCATAGATGGCGGCGACAAAACGACGCAATAATGGTTTCCATGGGCGCATCAACAACGGCTGAGTTAACACATCAACGGTCATATGTGCGGTTAACACCAAGGGTATGCCCATTTTCTTTGCAACCCCAATGACTTGCAGCATCATGATGCTTAGATAATGGCAGTGCACGATCCCAATATTATGCTGCTCAAAAATTGTTGCAATTATTTTCTTCGACGGGAGGGCTTGATAAAATCCATAAACAGGGATAGAAAATACGCGGTAAACAGTGACGCCATTCCACTCTTCTTGTGCGGGCTGCCCCTTACGTCGGGTGGTGATCACAATGATCTTATGCCCGCGCGCCACCATCTCACGGCTCATCTTTTGCACATGCACACCAACGCCTGTTGCCCCTGGGACAAAGTCATCGGTGATCATGGCAATGGCAGATGCGACAGTTGGCTTATTCATTTTTCAAGAATACCCCTATTAAGTTAGATCTATCACGGATAATGCCTCCCATAAATCCCCAGAAAATAAAGCGTGGGATACGCCACCACGCGCGGCTTAAATACGGGATCTTAAACTCAATGGCGGCATCAAGCGTACCGTCGCCAAAATTGGGCAATTCATGAAACGCATGAAAATTAATAAACGGCCATGGGGTGTCCATGTGATTGCGATAATAAATGGCTTCTGTCTTATACCCTTGGGCATGCGCCAAGCTCTCGAGCATCAGCCTTGATAAAATGTGCACGCGGTATGGTTGATGTAATCTCCAGCTAGCCTGAGAATTAAGGGTGACACGTGTCGCATCTGGAGTGTGCACAAACAAACGTCCACCCTTACGCAATTGATTAGAAAAATAGCGAAACACCGACGCAGGATCCTCAGCACATTCTAGATATTCCATGACAACCACCACATCAAAATCACCACTTGGCGGCGATGCTAATTCTTGTGCACTTAAGGTCTTATCAACAACGGTCACATGCGATTGGCCCATGGACTCAAAAACAGTTTTGAATAATTCTGCGCTAAGGCCATAGAAAAGTATTTTATCCGTCGGTTTTACCCCTTCTTTCTTTAAGAATTGATAAAACCCTTCAAACATCTTTTGATTAAATGGATTAAGCTTTCTTTTTGTATATGGAGATGGGCGATTTAATTCTTTTAGGCTAACGGGCACCAAAGAATGCAATGACATGCATGCCGGGCAACGCCACATGCGAAAGAACTCGTCGGGTAGATTGCGCGCATCCGCTTGCAAGACATCACTATCCCTAGATTCTGCAAAAGTGCCTCTGTGACATAATGCACAATCTTGGCGGCGTTCTACCTCAACTGTTGATCCTTCGATTTCTAAATAAATTTTCTCAAGCTGTGCGCCAATGGCAGGCAAGGTATAGCCTTGGCAACGTTCATACCCTTTTTGTCCCATGCGCCGTGCTAGTTCGCGGTCACGGCACAATAACATTAATTTTTCTGCCGCTTGTTCGGGATGATCCGCATCAATGATCCACCCTGTCACATCATGCTCCACAAGTTCTCGTGCACAAATGATGCGATCGGTTACAATCAATGGACGAGCAAAGCGCATGGCCTCAAGCCCAACCAACGCTAAAATCTCACGCAGCGACGGCAAGAAGAACACATTGCATGATTTATACAAAGCCGGCAATTGATCATGTGACACTTGACCTTTAAAGACAACCCTTGAATCTAATCCACGTTCTTTAACGATGCGACGAATCTCAGCATCCATGACACCTTGACCTGCGATCCATAATTCTGCAGATGGTTCGGCTTTAACCAAACGCTCAAAGGCATTGATCAAGAACACCAAGTTTTTCTCTGGGCTTAAGCGACCAACAAACAAAACAACGAAACGATCCGCACGCGTCCCTTCCGGCGCTTCATTGCCGTCAAACTCAATGGGGTTAGAGACCCGATGCACTTTAGGATGAGCGGTGAATTGATTGACTTGTCTGGTTTGAACTTCCGACGGACAAAGTACGTGATCAGCTTTCTCTAAGAGCGAGAAATATAAACGCGTAAATAATGGCAAGAACGGTTTCATAAACGGCGGTGAGACAAGCAGGTCAACCGACATGTGGGCTGTATACAACGTCTCAAGCCCCATGGCGCGCGCCACACTTAAACCGCGCCACATCATGAAACTTAAATAATGAAAATGCACGACATTGACATTTTCTTCTAAAAATATTTGCTGTAGAGCTTTGCGGGATGGTTGTGCTTGAGGATAGCCGGCAACAGCAAAACTAGGCATGCGATAGACGCGCATGTTATCAATCACCTCAAACTCCGGCTGTCCCGGTCGTCGGGAAGTTACCACCACAATGCGATGCCCGCGCTTCATTAATTCACCGGCAATCTTTTGTATATGAACTCCAACGCCTGTCTTTGCTGGTGCAAAATCATCGCTAACCATGGCGATGCAAAGAGGGCAATGCGCGTTACTCATAAAGCCTGCTTTCTAAACAGTAGATTTTTTAATCTGCGCGGCATATTGCAACAATGCCGCGCCCAAGATGATAACGATTATACATCCTAAACGATACAGCGACACGTTTTCAGCAAATAAATACATGCCCGCTAAGACAGAAATGATGATGGTCACAGCAATTTGAATAGGAAAAACAATCGCAGCGCGGGCATTTTGAAACGCTAATTGTAAAAACGCTAACCCTGTGATATTCGCCGTGATAATCAGTGCAAGGATGGGATTAAGCAGCACCGTTGTTGCCGTCACATCTTTTCCTATAAGCGATAAATGAGCGGTCATCATTTTAATAAGAACTGCCGCCACACCAAAAGCTGTGCCAACAGCAATGCCCCAAAAAACCTCTGACTGCTGTAAGTGCTTTCTTAACACGACAAAAGCCCCAATCACCAAAACACTAAACACAAAAAACATCTGCATATACAGCGTGTTAATCGTCACATGATCTAATGCTTTTGCTTCAAAAGAAATAGCCACTGAACCTAAGAATGTCAAAAAAATCCCAATCCATTCGTATGTTGTTAATCGCTCATGCAAGAATACACAGACCAACAATACAAAAATGATATCGCCCGACGCCATCAAGGGCTGGATGAGACTTAAATCGCCAAATGATGTGGCTTTAATAAATAGTGCTAGGCCCGATAAACGCAAGGCCATGCCAAACATCCAAGGGCCATTGGTCACAAATCCAAGGACAGCAGGAATAACTTTAACTTCGCCTAATCGTGGCAAATCCTTGACGGTTACTTTCCAAATGAAATAACCCAACTGAATCAGGCACGTGGCAAGCAAGGTGAGTAGGACAGCTTTCATTGTCCCATTTTACATGAATTTGTCGGGAATTTACAACTTTGTCAGCGCTTTTTGAGCGCCCGAGTGAGCGGCTAAATCAACAGCTTCTTGATAATAATCTTTGGCTTTTACCTTGTCTTCAAAGGCATTGGCATACATTTCACCTAAAAGATAAAAACACTGGGCCATAAAGAATGCGTCTTTATCTTTATCGAAGCCGCCAATGGCTTTATTTAATTCTTCTTCTGCCTGACGCAAGGCATTGCGGCCTTGTTCTTTCTTATCTTCTTTAAAAAGCAAAACACCGTTACCGAATAAAATGCTGCCATAATTCATATGACGTTGTGCCGTGGGACCTAAGATCAGCGCTTGGCGCATCAGATCCAAACCTTGGCTCATTTGATTGGCATCAATTAATTCAACCGCCTTGGCTTCTAGTTCATCGGCGTGCCGCGTGGCCAAGGGGTCAAAGGGCAAATCTTTTTCGATAGACTTGATCTCATCTCTAAAATAGGTGACCGGCACATCAACCCCTGCGTCGATGACAACTGTCTTCTTGTCTTCCTTGAGAATCTTGCCTTCCACATGTGCGCCGGATTTTAAAAAAATAACCTCTGCGGCTCCATTGGAGGCAGAGGTTATCAAAATTGCAAACATGAATAACCACACAGAAATATTCATTGTCTTATTTTTTAATATTGGCAACATCCTTGGATGCTGGTTCTTCAGCGGTGTTAATGATTTGTTGCAACAACACGGCTGATTTTTGTGCGTTTTCTTGATCGCCTGCAGCTTTGAATAATTCAAAACTACGACGGATCGCCAAGACAGCAGGTAATTTCTTACCGCTTAATTGGTTAGCAATACCCAACATATAAAAGAAGGTGGCATTGTCTGGGAAATTCTTAACAGTATTATCTAAGAATTCAGCAGCGCGTTCATTCTCGCCGGACTTCAATAATAATTGGCCTAAGATGAAATATGATTCTTGGTTGGTTGGATCAAACTTGATCGCTGCATCCAAGCTCTTGACAGCGCCTGGGTAATCTTTTTGGCTTAACATGGTGATTGATTGTGCAATTAATTGACGTGCGGCTTCTTTACGTTGGGTCGCCACATCGCTATTTGCGGAGGTTTCTTGTGCTGCTTCTTTTGGTTGGCAACCTGTGATCGCCACCACGCTTAACAAAATAACACTTAATAATTTCAACACAACTTCCTCCTTTATTTTTTAACTGCCTTTGAATTTAAGTATGCTGCAACACCGCTTGCGGCAGTACGCCCTTCGTTAATCGCCCAAACAACCAGCGATTGCCCACGGGTCATATCCCCTGCGGTGAACACACCGTCAACATTTGTCATCTTTTGCGCATTGGCTTTTACATTGCCGCGCGCATCTAATTCAACGCCTAATTCATCAAGCATGCCCTTGCGCACTGGCCCTGTGAAACCCATGGCCAATAATAAAAGATCGCATTCCATGGTGAATTCTGATCCAGCAATTTCGTTTGGCTTCATCGCGCCAGTTGCGGGATCTTTGCTCCAATTTAAACGCACACCGTGCAAATGGGTTAACTTGCCGTCTTTACCGGTTAATTTTTTAGTTTGTATTGCATAATCGCGCGTCACGCCTTCTTCATGTGACGTCGAGGTGCGTAAAATAAATGCCCAATTTGGCCATGGATTATCAGGGGCACGTTGTTGTGGCGGTTGCGGCATCAATTCAAATTGATGTACCGACACAGCGCCTTGACGGTTGGATGTACCAACACAGTCTGAACCTGTATCCCCACCACCTAAGACAATGACTTTCTTGCCCTTGGCCGTGATTGGCTCTAAAGAATTTGGTTTAACCGTTAAAATATTGTCGGCATAGGTCTTGATATAATTATCAACGTTCCAATTATTGTTGCGCATATTTTGTTGTGGCAAGAAATACATGGCTTGATAAACGCCTGATAATTCTCTGCCTTCGATGGGCAATTCACGACCAGCTTCAGCCCCACCGCACAACACAATCGCGTCATATTTTTCTTTTAATTCTTTAGCGGAGACGTTAACGCCCACATGTTGCCCTGTTTTAAAGACAACGCCTTCTTCGGCCATACGGCTAACGCGGCGTTCAACCACCCACTTCTCTAATTTAAAATCAGGAATGCCTAAGGTCAATAAACCGCCGATGACTTGATTCTTTTCATACACCGTCACCTTGTGCCCCAACTTGTTTAATTGATCCGCACAGGCTAAACCCGACGGGCCAGAACCAATGACCGCGACTTTATAACCGCTGCGATGCTTTGGTGGTTGGGCTTTGATCAAATCATTATTATAGGCATGCTCGACAATGGCGAGTTCAATGTTCTTAATTGTAACCGGTGGTTCATTAATACCAAGCACGCATGAATTTTCGCAAGGTGCTGGGCAAACGCGACCGGTAAACTCAGGGAAATTATTGGTTTTATGCAAGCGTTCGATCGCTTCTTCATAACGATCGCGATAAACCAAATCATTCCAATCAGGAATGATATTGCCAATCGGACAACCGTTTTGGCAAAATGGCACGCCGCAATCCATACATCGCGCACCTTGATTTTTTAAATCTTTGGGCGCAGGAAGCTCGACGAATTCTTTATAATGTTTAATGCGTGTATCGGTCGGCTGTTTGGTATATTCCTGCCGTGGATATTTCATGAAACCTTTAACGTCGCCCATTACTTAACCACCTTTTCTTGGGAGCTGCCGGCTTTTCCGGATCCGCCCGCGGCGGAAATGGCTTGCGCCTCTTCTAAAACCCGACGATAATCTCTAGGGTAAACTTTCACAAACTGAGGTAAAACAGATTCCCAGTTTTTAAGTACATTATCAGCGACGGCACTCTGGGTTGCATTGAAATGTTTTTCAATTAAACCCTTAAGCTCCATCACATCGCTTGCGTCTTTAACAGGATATAAATCAACCATACCCATATTGCAATTCTTTGAGAACACATTCTCGCGATCCCAAATGTAGGCGATACCACCCGACATGCCTGCAGCAAAATTACGCCCCGTCGGTCCTAAAATAACCACGCGCCCACCAGTCATGTATTCACACCCATGATCGCCGACACCTTCAACAACGGCACTGGCACCAGAATTGCGCACGGCGAAACGTTCTCCAGCCAAACCTCTAAAGTATGCTTGACCACTGATCGCCCCATAAAGCACCACGTTACCAACAATCATATTATCTTGTGGCACAAACAATGATTTCTTTGGCGGATAAATCACAATGCGGCCGCCGGACAAACCTTTGCCCACATAGTCATTGCCTTCACCCTCTAAGGTAAATGACACGCCATGGCTTAAAAACGCACCATAGCTTTGACCAGCTGCGCCATGGAACTTGATGGCAATTGTATTATCTGGTAAACCGGCCATGCCATATTTTCTTGCAATCGTCGAGGACAACATGGTCCCAACGGTGCGGTTGATGTTACGGATATCGATATCAAAAGCCACGGGTGTTTTACTTTCGATGGCAATCTTACATTTCTCAATTAACTTGATATCTAAAGCAGCTTCCAAACCATGATCTTGTTTGCCCACATGGCGGATGGCAATGTCTTTTGGCACGTCGGGCTTATGCAACATATTGGTTAAATCAATGCCACGGGCTTTCCAATGCTCGATGGCATCTTTGACTTCCAACATGTCCACACGACCAACCATGTCTTCGAATTTTCTAAAGCCTAATTCTGACATGATCTCGCGCACCTCTTCGGCAATGTACATAAAATAATTCACCACATGTTCTGGCTTGCCTTCAAACTTCTTACGCAATTCAGGATCTTGGGTAGCAACACCGACGGAACATGTGTTTAGATGGCATTTGCGTAACAAAATACAACCCATGGTCACAAGGGCGGTTGTGGCAAAACCAAATTCATCAGCACCCAACATCGCAGCAATGGCGACGTCACGGCCACACTTTAATTGACCATCGGTTTGCACACGGATACGACCACGCAAATCATTCATGACCAAAACTTGTTGCGTTTCGGCAATACCTAATTCCATCGGCAAGCCCGCATGTTTGATCGATGTTTGTGGGGAGGCACCTGTACCACCTTCAAAACCAGAAATGAGCACATGATCTGCTTTACCCTTAGACACACCTGCAGCGACGGTGCCAACACCAATTTCCGACACAAGCTTCACGGAAATCGCGGCTTGTGGGTTGGCATTTTTCAAATCATGGATCAATTGTGACAAATCTTCAATCGAATAAATATCGTGATGCGGCGGCGGTGAAATCAAACCAACACCGGGCGTCGTATTACGTGTTTTAGCAATTTCACTAGATACCTTATGGCCTGGCAATTGACCGCCTTCACCTGGTTTCGCACCTTGTGCCATCTTGATTTGGATTTGATCGGCATTGACCAAGTAGTCAATGGTCACCCCAAAACGGCCTTGCGCCACTTGCTTGATGCGGCTACGTTTCCAGTCGCCATTGGCTTCCTTTTTAAAACGCTCTGGATCTTCGCCACCCTCACCAGTATTGGAATAACCACCCAAACGATTCATGGCAATGGCCAAGGTCTCATGCGCTTCCTTGGAAATAGATCCATAACTCATGGCCCCAGTTGCAAAACGTTTTACAATTTCGCTAGCAGGTTCCACGTCGGTGATTGGTATAGGATGCCCTGCTTTAAATTTCAAAAGCCCGCGCAAATTCGCCGCTTGCTTATCTAAATTATTCACAGCCTTGCTGTATTGCTTAAATATTGGATAGCTTCCTGAACGGACAGAATGTTGCAACAAGGCAATGGTCGTCGGGTTTAATTGGTGAAATTCCCCTTCTTTACGCCATGCATATTCGCCGCCTTCTTCTAACATGTGATCCAATGCAGCCAAATCGCCATAACCTTTGTCATGACGCTTGATGGCTTCTTGTGCGATGGTTTCTAAATCAATGCCACCAATGCGCGACGGGGTTGCGGTGAAATATTTATCCACAACGCTGTCTGCCAAACCAACGCATTCAAAAATTTGAGCGCCGCAATAGGACTGTATCGTCGATATCCCCATTTTAGAGATGACTTTATACAAACCTTTATGAGTTGCTTTTAAGAAATTCTTTTGAGCATCTTTGAAGGTAATGGGTTGTTCGAAACGTTCTTGGATGATTAAATCTTCAATGGTTTCAAAAGCCAAATATGGATTAATGGCGTTGACCCCATAGCCGATGAGAACAGCAAAATGATGCATTTCACGGGCTTCGCCTGTTTCAGCGACGATGCTTGCTTTGCTACGCATGCCCTTGCTGATCAAATGATGGTGCAAGCCAGCACACGCCAACAACATTGGAATTGGTAACATCTTTGTGCCCAATGTCCTGTCGCTTAAGATAATGATGCTGTTGCCTTCATTGATCGCTGCTTCTGCTTTATTAAAAATTACGTCCAAAGCCTTAGCCAAACCTTTGGGGCCGTCGTCTTTTTTATAAACAGCCTCGATGGTCACGCTCTTTAAGGTACCGGCATTGATATGAGCAACTTGTTCCAATTCTTCATTGGTTATAATTGGACGCTGTATCCACAAACGATGCGCATGTTGTGGTGTTTCTTCCAACAAATTGCCTTCGGGACCCAACATCATATCTTCCGCCATGATGATTTCTTCACGGATAGCGTCGATGGGTGGGTTGGTCACCTGAGCGAACAATTGCTTAAAATAGTCGTACAATAATTTTGGTTTATCAGACAAAACAGCCAACGGCACATCCGCACCCATAGAACCGGTTGCTTCTTCACCTAAAGCCATCGGCATCAAAACGATCTTAGTGTCTTCTAAGGTATAACCAAACGCACGTTGACGTGCTAACAGTGTTTTTTCATTCAAGCCTTCAACCTTCTTTGGCTTTGGTAAACTGCGTAAATCAACCAAATTTTCTTTAAGCCATTGGCCATAAGGATGACGGGACGCATAATCTGCTTTTAGTTCTTTATCGTCGATGATGCGACCTTCTTGGGTGTCGACTAAAAACATTTTCCCGGGTTGCAAACGACCCTTTTTAATGATGCGTTCTGGGCCAATGGGTAAAACACCTGCTTCAGAGGCCATAACAACTAAATCATCGTTGGTCACAATATAACGCGAAGGACGCAAGCCGTTGCGGTCAAGCAAGGCCCCCATGTAACGCCCGTCGGAGAATGCGATCGCCGCTGGACCATCCCATGGTTCCATAAAACAAGAATGATATTCATAAAAGGCGCGTTTTTGTGGATCCATTTCTTGATTAGCACTCCATGCCTCAGGGATCATCATCATCATGGCATGCGGCAAAGAACGGCCAGCTAAAACAAGCATTTCCAACACATTGTCAAAGGTTGCCGTATCAGAACCATGTGGCACAACAATGGGCAAGACCTTCTTTAGATCATCGCCAAACGCTGCTGAAATAAATTGTTTTTCACGGGCATGCATCCAATTGATGTTGCCACGCAAGGTGTTGATTTCTCCATTGTGCGCAATATAACGATACGGATGTGCCAAAGCCCAGCTTGGGAAAGTATTGGTCGAATAGCGTGAGTGAATGAGCGCGATCGCGGAGGTCATGCTCTCATCAGCTAAATCCAAAAAGAAACGATCAACTTGTTCAGACATCAACTGGCCTTTATAAACCAAGGTACGGCTGTTGAGGGAACAGAAATAGTAATAGTTCTTTTGAGATAAAGTTGAGGTATAGACCTTATACCAAAGACGCTTGCGGATGACATAAAGCTTACGGTCAAAATCTGCTTGTGGTGTATTTTTACCGCGTGCGATAAATAATTGTTTAAATTCAGGCTCTACAGAACGCGCGACACGGCCGATTTTAGTTGAATCATGTGGCACCGTACGCCAGCCGATTAACTTTTGGCCTTCTTCATGGATGATATGCTCCGTCCACTGTTCGATCATATTGCGATCTTCTAAGGAAGGCGGTAAGAAAACCAACCCGCAGGCATAGTCGCCTTCAGGTGGCAAGGTGATATCTTGCTTTTGCATTTCTTTACGCAAGAATACATCGGGCATTTGAATTAAAATGCCTGCCCCGTCGCCAGTTTCAGGATCACAACCGCATGCACCGCGATGTGCTAAATTTTCTAGGATCTGAATCCCTTGACGCACAATGTCATGAGACTTTTTACCTTTAATATTTACAATGAAACCAACGCCACAGGCATCAACTTCATTATTTGGATCGAAAAATCCTTGTTTATGTGGGTGATTCGGATGCTGCATTAGTTTTCCTTTTTCTCAATTAGGGACAAAATTACATTATTTTCAACATCTTACACGCTTACAAGAAATGGCTATTTTAAACAGATTTTAAATAAAAAGCAATGGAAAATTACGCCAGAAAGGTTACACTATTGCTGAATATGGAAGCTCACATTTTACGAGATATCCTGCGTGTTGGGATCAAAGCCGCTTCACCTTATAATGGACAACCTTGGGGTTTTCAATTAAAAGATAGTGGTTTGCTTATTTTTGCTAAAGATGCCAAAGGTGGTTTCTTAGAAAACTTTGAGAATCTGCCTTTTTATTCGCTTGGCCCCCTATTAGAGAATCTATCTGAAGGTGCTGCACATTGGCATTATGCCATGAGCTATCGTTTAAACGATAAAGACGGCTTGCTTGGTAAAGCATTGTGTGAAGTTACCTTTACCCCAACCGGAAATACAGCAGCGCATGACATCACCCATGTGTTGGCTCGATACACCAATCGTAAATTACACCACACAAAAGCTGTTCCAGAGCACATCAGAGCCAAAATACGTGACATCTTTCAAGGGCCCACCCGTGAAGCTTTGGATATTACGCAAAATCAGGTGGTGATTGATAACTTAGCATCGCTTGAAAGCATGCGCATTGATAATTCCGAGCTTTTTGGAGAGATCATTGATAATGTGTGTTTTACCCCAGAAGATGCAGAAAAATTACGGCGCGGGCTTGATTTAAGGACGTTGGAAATCCCAACGATCTCTGCGCAATTCTTACGTGCCAATAGAAATCCAATCTTTAGACGTTTGATGCGCGGCAACTTTATCGCCAAAGCTATTGCTAAACAATCTCATCTGAAATTATTAAATGGCACGGGGTTGTTGATCGCCTTTAAAGAAACCAATAATGCCTCTGATGTTTTAGTCAAAGACTGGATGGACATTCAGAAAATTACAAACTTCTTACAAAAAGAAGGGTTAAGCAGTCATTTGGTTGCTTCCAGCGTAGACATTGTAAAAATCACCCGCACATTTTTTGAACCAGCGCAACAGAGTGATATCGCCTTGCATGAAAAAAACATTCATGATGCCATTGGCATGAAACCAGAATTTATCCTAACCTTATTGCGGGTGGGTTATGCCGATGAGTGTGCAATTAAATCGTTGCGGATGAATCCAGAAGATCTGATGATCCCTTAAGACACAACCACGCCAAGACGCCCGTTACAAAAATCATCCACGCCATCACAAGTCCCGTCGTATAAATAAAACTAACCCCGCTAACCAAACCACCTGCGGCCATAATGATCCCACTTAAAAACATCAAAAATGTTTTACTGCGCACAGCAGGCGATCTTGCACTTAAACCCAAGAGCAACGTGCTAACACAGGCACCTAAAACAATCGCAAATAATACATCTACGTCGAGGCCTAAACCAAGGCGGGCTATAAATCCAGCTGTTGCAGCAATAACAACCACCATCAAAAAACATAAGCCCATGGTTTCTTTCCAAGGAAAAAAGCAGCGAGTCAACAGCAAAAGTCCAAACAAAAAGATCACGCAAATATTTCTATACGCCTTAACCACAGCTTTAAGTTCTACTGCTTCAAACGCAGCCATGCCTGATGGATTTTGATGTGTTAGTAGGTTCGATGAAAAATTAAACCGACGAATCGCATCATAGACCTTGGTGATTTGATTAGGATCGTGATCTTCCATAAACAACAGCACAGGCAGAATGCGCCCGGATTCATCCAGCAAGCCTGACGCTGGATCTAAATTACTGGTCGCTGAAATCAACGTGGCACGCTCTTGGGGGATGGTGCGCCATTTTATATAATCTTCATGCAAGAACATATTGATGCGCTTAACGCCTTCGGACAAACTCCAGACGGACCTTACACCTGCATGATCTGTTAAACACCAATTTAATTCTTCTAAAACATTAACCGTAGCCACATCTGTGCATCCTTCACCTGCGGCAAACGTTGAGATGGTCATCATATCGGATGTAAAGGCATAATGTTTTGATACAAATTGTTGCGATTGTTTATACGCTGTATTGGCTTTTAAGAATTTAGGGGCGGCTTCATTGCTACCAATGCCCAAAGGTGCGGCTGCGACCATTGCTATAAGAAATATCATCACAAGTGACAGAACGTTTAAATCAAAACGTACGCGGTCCATGCCAGTAGACGTCTTGTCTATAAAAAGTTGCTGTGTCACAAAAAGCCCGACGGCGCCTGTTAAACATAGCATCGCCATTTGCATTGCCTGTGGGCTTCCAAACGCATAAACGCTAGTTGCCAACAATAACACCGCGCACGTCAACAATGATCCACCCCATATCGTGTTTAAACACGCAAGCATGACCACGACCCAAATCACCGGAAAAACAAACGGATGTAGTGTCGGTGCACATAAGCGATACAGCGCCAACTGCAAGACGACACTTAACACAGGGGCAAGCGCCATGGACCATACGCTCCGTCGTAAAAACACATATGCCAACACTGTCACAAGCAGCCAGCCAAACATCAACATTTTTAGCGACGTGTTGAATTCTTGTTGCATCGCCACCACAAATGGGGATTGGCCGATAACACTAAAGTTAATGCCATTGGATTGAGGAAATAATTTGATAATATCTTGGGTTAGTTTATTTCCGTCAACACCCTTGAAATACGGCACCACGATCATAGTGCTTTTATGATCGTAGGCCACAATTTGACCGACCAAGTGTGACTTTTGCACATGTTGCTTGATCACATCAAGCCCTTTGTCGTCATAAGCATATTCCTCCGGGATAATGGTGCCACCATCAAAACCATCCTCGATAATATCTCGGAAATTCATATCATGAGCGGTGATCGATGTAACGCCACTGCGATCTACGCCTGGTAAAAAGAATATATTCTCGGTCAGATCCCGCAATGCGGTTAAGAATGAGGCGTTATAAATTTCTCCTGCTGTTGCTGCCAACACCACGTAAATGCGATTGGAACGGCTATCATTATCGTTGCTGGTAAAATCATTAGCATAGCCATTTGGCAACAGCGTTGTCAAACGCGTGTCTAGCTGTAGAGGTTTTAGAAACAAAAACCCGATCGCAGCGAGGCATATACCGATTGATAAGATTTTTCTAAAGGTCATAAGCCCACATCTTTCTTTGCTACCTGGGCAATGCCAAAATCTCCCGTTAAGATGAACGCATCATCCACTTCAACAATACCGCTAATGTCATGATTGGGCATTATTTCCTTACTTTTAAAATCTAAGCTCGTGACATCACCAATAAATATATGCCCACGTTTTCCGACGAGCGCCACACGCTGGTCTTTTAACACAACCCCCGCAAATAAACTCTCATCAATTACTTGTTTCGTTTGAATAAGTTTTGAATTATTCCACAACGCAACGCGTCCCCGCAACCCATAGGTCATCACAGTATTATCAGGTAATGAAATTAATCCAAAGAACGAACTTGGGAAAGGTGTTGAGATGCGAGCCCACGTCATGCCAGCATTCACACTTTGATATAGCGTGCTATTTTCTCCAATAATCCAAAGTGCATTGTCAGCACTGTGTGTGATGGCGTAAAGATGTGCTTGGGCATCTATATTAATTTGATCCCAACTAAGCCCGCCATCGTTAGTACGATATGTCCTACTATCAGCTCCGACAACCACGCCAATTGCTTCATCTTGAAACCAAACAGCAAAAAACGGCGGTTCATCTAAAGTCGGTTTTCGAAGCACGCTCCATGTAACGCCACCATCGTTGGTTTTTAAAATAATCCCGTCATACCCAACCACCCAACCTACCAGATCATTGAGCATGAAAATGCCCGTCAATGTTTGATCAACATTGGTTGAAACGCTTCGCCATGTTTGACCTTGATTGGTTGAGAAGAAAATGCGGCCATGTTCACCAACAGCGATGAGCGATGTAGATGTTTTTGTAATGGCGAAGAAGACGCCACGCTTTGTTTGATCAACAACAGCGGAGGGATGATGCGAGACAGGGATGGGCTTCCAAAAAAGGCATGCCGCTACCACAAACATGGCACACCCTAGGCAGGCGACATAAAAGGAAACGGGCCTCATGAAATAACTTTCCTAACGATTCCCCTCGCGGCGAAGGGTTTCTGGCGTAAAGTCAGCACGCGTTAACGGCTTTGAAAAACTGGCTGGCTCCACTTGCAAAACACCTGCCAAATATTGACCTGATTTCAAATCATAGTGCGTTTCAAGACTTGTCATCACCAAAGGAACATCATAAAAATTAACCGCATGCCCCTCTGAAAAACGCCATAAGTCGCCTCTTGCATCATATTGTTCGCCGACTAAGATTTGCCAACTATCCTCATCAAAATAATATACTCGCTTGGGATACAAATGCTTTTTGCCTGGCTTAAGGGTTGCGGTAACTTTCCAAACGCGATGCAATTCATAACGGGTTAATTCTGTCTTTGGAAAATGCACGCCTAGAAACTTCTTTGCATCAAACTTCTGACTAGCAAATTGATAGGCATTATACGGCACATACATTTCTTGTTTTCCCTCGAGTGTCCATGTGTAACGGTCAATAGCGCCGTTAAACATGTCGTATTGATCGAAGGTTGATAGCCCTTCATTCGTTGGAGGAATTGAATCATAATTAATAAATGGCGCCCGACTGACCCGTCGCTGACCGGGATTATATATCCATGACTTGCGCAATTCCTTGGCTTTATCAAGCGTTTCAAAAACCAAGATCAATGTTCCTGCCTCTCGCGTGGGCTCTAACAAATGCTGTTTAAAGTACGCAATGATATTTTCCGGCGCATCAAAGGTTGTGCCTTGTTGAGCTAATGGGAATAAAATCTTTTCATGCTCAATCGTGCCTACTAAATGATCAGCAGATAAAACTGCAGTGTGATTGACAACACGATCAATCGATGGTCCACGATAACGTAACAAATGATTCCATATAGCTTCTACTCCATCTTTTGGCATGGGAAATGGACAAGCAATGCTGCCGCCTTTAACCGCATCCCCATTGCGATCTAACTTTGCTTCCATAGCATTTTGCTTTACGGCATCATAAACAAATTGCGGATATGACGCACTGCGTCGCGTTGGGTAAACGGGCATTTGAAAATCTGGGTACTTTTCAAACATAGTCTGATGACCAATGCTTAATTTATCATGATATGTTTTCCAGTTATCATGTGTGATTGTAAACAATGGTTTGTCTTCGCTAAATGGATCTGGGCGAAAACCGCCTTGCACATAATTCGCAGGGAGCGTTGTAATGCCACCCGTCCACGCGGGAATTGTTCCATCAGCATTAGCGGCTATCTCTGCACCCATGGGTGTTAAGGCATCATTCCATGTGTCGGCAGCATAAAGCGGCATGGCCATGAATATTGACGTTAGAATTGTTGCAATCGCATGCTTTTTCACGATAAATCCCTCCATGATTTTTAAACTATAGCATCCCATGATCTTTATACCATTTGTACGCACGGTCAACGGCAGACCATGTTTCCCCCGGAACATATCCCAATTCTTTTTTTGCTTTCTCACATGAGTAATGCTGATTACCGTGCACGGTTAACTCAATCCCAATTAATGGGATGGCTGGTTTATCTTGCTTTAAGATCACATTTAATAATTCTGACGCATATGAAGCTAAAACACACAAGGGATACGGCATCACAAGCCACGGTGTTTTTTGCCCGCCGCACTGTTTAATGCGCGTAATCAATTCTTCATGCAAAATATTTAAACCTCCCAATAAGTAACGTTCACCTGGGCGGCCTTTCTCTAACGCTAAGACAACGCCTAATCCGGCATCTTCCAAATTGACTATGTTCATCTTTGCTTTGGGCAAGAAAATAAATGGCGCCTTATCAATAAACCGAAAGAACTCGCCGGAAGATGGCTTTGTATCATATTCACCGATAAACATCGTCGGGTTTACAATGACAATAGGCAGCCCTTTATGAAAATATTCCATGATCAACTTCTCTAACTTGAATTTAAAAGCTAACCCTGCCCATCCTTGCGTATCTTTGGGGACACTAGTTTCATCCGCACTACCCTCTTCAACTTTACCAATCGTGCTGCATGTTGAAATGAAAACAGATTTCTTGATTTGGCACGCAGCTATGACATCTAAAACATTACGGGTATTATCAAAATCGCGCTCTTTGGTTTTTTCTTGACCCACGGTTTGTTTCCCCGGCGGTGGCGCCAGAAACACAACGCACTGTGCTTTTTGCATAATCGAGCGCATTTGTTCTTTATTCTCATATGAACACGACACCGGCGTGATCTGTTGATGCGGCATCACGTCGACTAAATTATCAAATTTTGATGTCCCCGTTGAATGCAACAAAACATTGTAGCCGCGTTTAATCAATGTGCGACAAACATGCCCACCGATAAACGATCGTCCACCAATTAACAATACCGTTTCCATGCAACGTCCTCTCTTAAAACCAATGTTTAACCGTTAAACTTGCAAAATCTCTATCTTGTAAGGCATTGCGTGCCGCGGCACCGAAATAATTGGTGTAACTCATATCCACGGACCACACATGTAAATATAATACATTTAAACCCATCGTCATGCCCTTGCTATCTTCGACAAATTGGTTCAACGGTGACGGTGTTGTTCCCATCACGTCGTGCGAAAATGCCAAGCGCGGCACTAGATTGACATTCTTAATCACTTGCTCATAGGTTAACGATGTTGCCAAAACATAACCCCAGGAAAAACGATCGGCCCAACCTGTTGTTTGCAATTTAGGGGACCCAACACCATTATACGCTGATAAATCTGTATTGGGAGCTTCAAAACGTAGATCTTTTTTATCTGGAAAATGTCCTACATAAATACCGGCTGCCTCTCCTGCAACTAACCATTCTTGTGCGCTAAAAGGATTGTCTCGACCAAATGCCTTAGTGACACTGGCCTGAAGCTGATTAACAGGCATCTCTCTCCAACCACGGATAATATCACCCGGAGCTCTAGCAGCAGCAACTTGTGCCGACGGGAAATATTGCGCCGCAGCGACAAATTCACCGCCATCAATTTGCATAGGATAACGTGGTCGATATGTATACTCTCCCTGTAAGGCTACGCCATTTAAATCTGTGCTAGCACTTACCCCGTATACTTGCAAATTCTCAATATATTGCGCAACCAAAGCCGGTAAATCACCTGGAGCGCCGGCAACTGCAGAAACAACAGGCACATGATTGTGGTAGTTCATGAAATAAAACCCAAACTCAGTATCATTAAGTTCCGGCGATAAATAACGAAACGCTGTCCCAAACTGCCCCTGATTAGAGGGGCGTTGATCCGGCAGGCGATGTATTATTTGTCCCGCAGTCCCCTCGGGTAATGAGCCAAATCCACCATAGGAGTCACCACTGCCACCTTCACAGAAAACATCATCAGTTGCGAAATATGTTCCACACACGTCGAGCTTGGTGCGATCGAATTTGAAGATATAAAAATTTGAAATGCTAAAATTATCGGTCAGCTGATAGGAATCAGAAATCATCGGGCTTGGCAATAAAGCCTCACGCACTTCAGCGCCAGGTAAACGCAATTTCGAAAGATCAACCGCATTAATGGCATTGAGTCCCCCTGGAATAAAAAAACTTTCTCCCCAATTAAGCACCTGATTACCAAGACGCACATCTAGTGCTTTATTGGCTGGCGTGAATTTTCCTTCCACATAAGCGTCCAACAAATCAAAACCTTGGCCCGCTTCGAGGCGTTCATATGGGGTTAGAGATTTTTTATAACGGTTGATGGGGTCGAAGAAAAAGTTGGTGCGGATAAAAGCGCCGAAATTTTGATAGTTCACACCAATATCATTGGTGATTTTACTGGTCACTGAAAACAATTTATTCTTCTTATAATGACGATCGCCATCGTCGCTATCAACTGTATACGCGCTACCGCCATTCGCACGGCCAATTAAATAGGCTCGTGGCTTTTCGAGGCGCAAACCAACACCTGATGAAATAGTGGTATCGATAAACCCTTTGATTTGATCTTTTTCAAAACGAAATGCATGAGCATCATTAGAACACAGCAGGCATGCCAACAATGTCACCATGATGCTGTTTATAAAACGATGTGAAATGATCGGCCAGTACATTTCAAGGGCGGTTGACCACTTAATTTTTTTTCCTTCTTGTCGGGAACGCGCTTGATATGCAATTGGAACCTCGAGGACTTTTAAACCCTTCTTTAAAAACTTTGTGGTGATCTCTGTCTCAAAAGCAAAGTTCTGAGACTTTATGTCAATGCCTACCAAAGCTTCTTTGGTGAACACCTTGTAACAAGTGTTGATGTCCGTTATCTTAGTCCCCCACATGACAAGCATTGTCCAATTAGAAACCTTATTGGCCGCACGATTAACCCAATGCATGTCGTCGATCTTTCCTAAGAAACGGGAACCATAAACCACATGAGATGTCCCATTTAAAATTGGCGCGACCAAATGTGGATAATGCATGGGGTCATATTCTAAATCTGCATCTTGAATGAGGATGATGTCTCCACGCGCTTCTTTAAGCCCATGTTTTAATGCTGAGGCTTTGCCACCATTGGATTTGCTAAAGACTTTGATGGACGGATGATTGGCGCACTGCTTTAGGATCAATAACGTATTGTCCGTTGACCCATCATTGACAATGATGATTTCTTTGATTAGTGACTCGGGGATCGGCGCTGTTAACACTTTTTGAACAATGCGCTCAATGGTCTTTTCTTCGTTATACGCAGGGATGATGATCGATAGTATTTTATTCACGATATTTATTGGTGATCGGCAAACGCCAATCTTTGCCAAAAGCGCGCGCGGTGATCTTAACCCCTGGGGGCGCTTGTCGGCGTTTATATTCGTTGATATCAACCAACCTTGCTGTTTTTTGAATGTATGGCAACTTAATTTTTGTTGTAACAATTTTATTTAGAGGTTGATGCTGCTCGATGTATTTACCCAACACTTGATCTAAGTCGGCATATGCGCCTAAGCTTGCTTCATCGGTTTGATTGGGTCGCAATTCTGCCGTCGGTGCGCGTTTAATCACACTTTCTGGGATGATGGGTTTTAAGCCTTGTTTATTCCGCCAACGGCATAGTTCATAAACCTTGGTTTTAAAAATATCTTTAAGTGGCGAGAATCCACCGGACATGTCGCCGTATAACGTGCAATACCCTGCAGCCATCTCACTCTTGTTGCCCGTCGTTAAAATCAACCACCCATATTTATTGGAAAACGCCATGAGCATATCCCCGCGAATACGTGCTTGAACGTTTTCTTCGGCGATATTAGGCTGCGTGCTTTTAAAGTATGGCTTTAGGGACGATAGGTAGCTTTCTAAAATTTTCTTAATCGAGATCTCATGAAACGTGATATTCAAATTCTTTGCAATGATGCGCGCATCATCACGTGTGGCTTTTAAATTATACGGCGATGGCATGGAGATGGCGGTGACATTGTCTTGGCCCAACGCATCAACGGCAATCGCAACCACAAGCGCCGAATCAATCCCCCCGCTTAAACCCAAAGCCGCTTTCTTAAATCCATTTTTCTGCACATAGTCACGGGTGCCGACAACCAAGGCGTGATAAATCTCTGATATTTCAGGTAAAATAGGGGCGATGTGTGTTTTAGATTCTTTTAAATCAATGCAGATTAACTCTTCTTCAAATTGTTTAGCCCGTGCGATTAGTTTGCCGGTTTTATCGTAAACCATGCTAGCTCCGTCAAACACCAACTCATCTTGCCCGCCGACACAATTCACATAGACTATGGGACACTTCAAGCTCTTCGCGCGGCGTGACAGCAATGATTCACGAATCTTTAACTTACCAACCTCATAGGGAGAAGACGAAAGATTGATCAAAAGCTTTGCGCCTGCTTTAACTTGGTTCTGATAAATCGCGTCATCAATCCAGATGTCTTCACAAATATTAACTCCCACCTTCACGCCCTTGATAACAACCATGCCGTTGCTTTTTCCGACGCTAAAATAGCGCTTCTCATCAAAGACACCATAGTTAGGCAATTCCTGTTTGTGATACACATGAATGATCTTGCCGCTGGATATCACCGCGGCGGCATTGTAAATGCGGCCTTGGCTGTCGCGATCGACAAAACCCACAATCGCCGTGATACCTTTTACCTCTTTGGCAATGGCTTGCAATGCCTTTATGTTATTGGCAATGAAGTGCTCTTTGAGCAATAAATCTTCCGGTGGATAACCTGTTAGAACAAGCTCACAAAAGACAACCACATCCGCATGCAACAAGCGCGCATCAGTGATGGCCGTTTTGATCTTCATGCTATTGCCGGTCAAATCTCCGACGATAGGATTAATTTGTGCAAGCGCTACGTTTAGCATGTTCCACAATCTCAATAAAGTTTTGATAAATGGTATTGGCCTGCGCTAAAAACGCACGCTCATACCGATAATAATCATCGATCATGGCCTTGGCATGATCGCGACGTCCGGGCAGGTCGTTTTCTATATACTCATCACACCATTCTTTGATGCTTTTGTCTGTCACTTCAACGTGAAATTGCACACCATAGGCATTTTTCCCGACGCGTAACGCCTGATGAGGGCAACCTTGTGCTGTTGCAAGCAATTGGCCGTTTGCAGGAATTTGAAACATGTCGCCATGCCAATGGTAAATCTTTTCATCCGCTTTAAAACCTTTAAGAAATGGATCTTGTTTACCTTCTGGTGTAAGCTCGACGTTATACCAGCCAATTTCTTTAACCGGTGACTTAACGACCTTGGCTCCTGCTGCCTTAGCTAATAATTGCGATCCCAAACAAATACCTAAAAATGGTATTTCTAGCGCTAAGACTTGCTTAATAAAAACATTCTCGGGCTTTAAAAATTGGTATTGATCTTCTTCATCCACATTCATCGGACCGCCTAAGACGACAACCGCATCTATACCTTCTAATGATAATGGCAAAGCTTCACCTGCTCCTAATTCAATAATTTTGAATGGAATTTTCCGAGCATTCAAAAAGTCGCCTAGGGTTCCAGGCCCCTCGATGTCAATGTGCTTAATAATCAGAATCATGTCGGATATTATACTAGATAAACAAAAAGGGCGGATAAAAAATATCCGCCCTTTTCAATCTTACTTGATCTACAAATTATGCGTTCATTAACAACATTTCAGCATAACTTGGCAATGGCCAGATGGATGCTGGAACTAATGCTTCCAAACCATCGATGGCTTCACGTAATTTCAACATGTTTGCTGATGTTTTAGCAGAATCATGCTTTGCCACAGCTGCTTCCAAAGCGGCAACTGTCGTTAAAGCATCATCGATCAAATCAGAAACTTGTTTTTGCAATTTCTTTTGTGTCGCTGATTTAACCACGCTTAATTGGGCTTGGAATTCCAAAGCTGCAGGAATCAATTGTGTACGAGCGATCGTCGCTGCACAGCTGCCTTCTAAGCTGATGACAGTATCGTATGCATGTTTGTTGATTTCATAACGTGAGGCCACTTCAACAGCAGATAAAACACCATGTTTGACTAAAACATCGATGTTCTTCTTAGCCTTTAAAACTTCCAAGGCTTCTGGTGTTGTTTTCATGTTTGGTAAACCACGTTTCTTCGCTTCGGCATGCCATTCTTTGGTGTAGCCGTCGCCGTTAAAGAGGACGCGTTTATGTTTCTTGATGATGTCTTGCAAGACAGCTTGTAAGGATTTATTGAAATCCTTGCCGGCTTTCTTATCAGCTTCTAATTGATCACAGATTTGTGAGATCGCTTCAGCGACGATGGTGTTTAAAACCATGTTAGCAGCTGAAGGGTTTTGATTTGAACCAACAGCGCGGAATTCGAACTTAGCGCCGGTAAACGCAAATGGCGATGTGCGGTTACGATCTGTGGTGTCTTTGCTTAATGTTGGCAATGCATCTACGCCCACGTTGATTTCGCCACCTTGCTTGGAGGTCTTTGCTCCGCCTTTTTCAATTTGCTCGACGATGTCAAATAATTGATCGCCTAAGAAGATTGAAACAATCGCAGGAGGCGCTTCGTTGGCACCTAAGCGGTGATCGTTACCAGCGGTTGCAACCGTGACGCGTAAAAGGTCAGCGTATGTATCGACAGCTTTGATGATCGCGCATAAGGTGGTTAAGAATTTCGCATTTTCGTGTGGTGTTTTACCAGGATATAACCAGTTCTTGCCATCTGGACCTACGACAGACCAGTTGTTATGTTTACCAGAACCGTTAACACCGGCGAATGGTTTTTCATGGAGCAAACAAACTAAACCATGCTTATCGGCTAATTGACGCATGACTTCCATGGCGATCATGTTATGATCAACGCCCGTGTTTAAATCTTCGTAAATTGGAGCCATTTCGTATTGCGCAGGGGCGACTTCATTGTGACGTGTTTTCGACGGAATACCTAAACCCCACAAGGTGCGGTCTAAATCTTCCATGAAGGCCATGACGCGTGGCTTGATGGCGCCAAAATAATGATCTTCTTGTTGTTGATGCTTTGCTGGTTTTACACCGAATAAGGTACGGCCGGTTTGAACCAAGTCCATACGTGCTTCGAAGTGAATTTTATCGATCAAAAAATATTCTTGTTCTGGCCCTAAGGTGCAGTATGCACGTTTACCCTTGGTGTCGATGCTAAACAAGTTAGCCAAGCGGCAAATTTGTTTAGATAAGGCATTCATGGAACGCAGCAATGGTGTTTTCTTATCTAACGCTTCACCATGGTAACCAATATAGAATGTTGGGATACATAATGTGGCGCCTTCTGGACCTTCTTTGATGAACGCTGGAGATGTTGGATCCCAACCTGTATAACCACGTGCTTCGAATGTTGCACGCAAACCACCGGATGGGAAAGAAGATGCATCTGGTTCACCTTGGATTAATTCTTTGCCGCCAAAACTTAAGATAATCCCACCTTTATCATCCCATGTGATAAATGAATCATGCTTTTCAGCGGTGGTACCTGTTAAAGGTTGGAACCAATGTGTAAAGTGGGTTGCACCCTTAGAAATAGCCCATTTCTTCATGCCTTCGGCAACTTCATCAGCAATCGCTGGATCTACCTTGCCGCCTTCTTTAATTGTCTTTTCAATGGATGCATAAGCTTTTGGTGAAAGGAATTCGCGCATCACCTTGAGCGAGAACACGTTTTGACCGAAATATGAAGGTAAATTTGCGCTGAAATTTGCGTCGCAACCACAATCTTCATCGTTGCAGGCTTGAATAACTTCTTCTCTTGCTTGACTCATAGACCCCCCTGGTTGTTGTTAGATTCCATAAAATAAAAAGTCCTCCTTGGCGCACACTAACATTGTGGTTCAAGGAGGACGTCTGTGCCCTCAAATTAAGTACTGAATTTTACTGAAAATCGACCATAAAGTCAAGTTTTTTTAATACCTAAAACAGGCGATTAATCTAAGATGGTGTAAGCTCTTTCATGATGCTGGGTTAAGTCTAAACCCATGACCTCATCCTCACGATTAACCCGCATGCCAATCATTTTGTCGACGACAAAACAGATCACCAAGGTAACCGCCGCACAATAAACCATGGTCATGATCACACACATGAGTTGTATGCTAAATTGCTTTGGGTTACCGTTTAGTAAACCATTTGCACCTGCGGCATTGACGGTTGTTGTGGCTAATAAGCCTGTGGCCAACATGCCCCATGCACCACCCACTGCATGAACACCAAACGCATCGAGCGAATCATCATATTGGAATTTATGCTTGATAGCGCCAACGAAAAAGTAGCTGATGACGCTCACAACAAAGCCAATGATTAAGGCCCCTGTAAAATCAACAAAGCCCGCAGCTGGGGTGATGGCAACCAAACCTGCCACCGCACCTGTGACGGCACCAAAGATGGTTGGTTTACCTGTCAAACACCATTCCACAATCGCCCAGCTGGTGGCGGCTGCGGCTGCAGCCATATTGGTCGTGACAAAGGCATTGACCGCAACGCCGTTAGCCGAGAGAGCAGAGCCCGCGTTAAAGCCAAGCCACCCAAACCATAATAAACCTGCCCCTAAGACGACAAAAGGTATATTGTGCAATGTTGGATGACTAATGCCGATGCGCTTACCTAAAAATAATGCGGTGACTAAACCTGCAATCCCGCAGTTGATTTCAACAACGGTGCCGCCGGCAAAATCAAGGATGCCCATGTTGCGAAATAGTCCGCCCATGCCCCAGGCCATATGCGCGACAGGGCAATAAACAAAGGTTAGCCATAAAACGGTGAACAATAAAAATGCAGAAAACTTCACACGTTCTGCGTATGACCCCACAATGACTGCGGGGGTGATGACCGCAAACATGCATTGAAAAATCATAAACGCAGCATGCGGTATGGTTGGCGCATAGTCGCTATTGGGTGTTACACCAACACCTTTGAGCATAAACCAATCAAGCCCACCAAAAATCAAATTTCCAGGTGCAAACGCCAAACTGTAGCCATAAATGCCCCACAAAATACTAATCAAGGCCAAACAACTCATGCATTGCATCAAAATACCTAAAACATTTTTACGACGGACCATCCCTCCATAGAAGAAACCCAATGCTGGCGTCATCAATAAGACCAACGCGGCGCACACCAGCACCCACGCCGTATCTCCGGCGCTGATTTGTGAAATGCCTTCCATTATATAAACTCCCCTGCATCATCATATATCCTTTGATTATCGCCTTTTCCCTCATCGGAACCGCTGGCACCAATGCCACAAAAACAAAGAGGCCTGAGAATTCTATGTTTAACAGAATCCTCAAGCCTCAAAGCTTATGCCCTACAGACATCATCGCCCATAAAGACGAGCCATGATATCGTGTTATTTATTTTCAGTCAAGCGGCAAACTTAGCCGATGGCCTTGGTGCCTTCTTCGCCCGTACGAATACGGATGGTGCGTGGTAAATCTAAGACGAAGATCTTACCATCGCCGATTTTACCTGTGCGTGCACCCTTGATGATCGCCTTGATGGATGGTTCAACGAAATCTTCGTTGACCGCGATCTCAATTTGGATCTTACGCAACAAGTTACCTGTTTCTTTAACACCGCGGTAAAATTCGTCAACACCAACTTGACGGCCGTGGCCTAACACTTCTGATACGGTGATCAAATTAACATCCGCCGCATATAACTCGCGCTTTACATCGTCGAGGCGATGAGGCTGGATGATTGCGATAATTAATTTCATTGCCTTTCCTTTCGTGAAAAAAGTTAGATTAGTCTAAAATTGTGTATGCACGTTCATGATGTTGGCTCAAATCCAAGCCCATGACTTCGTCTTCAGCATTAGCACGCAAGCCCATGACTTTGTCAACCACGAAACAGATCACCCATGTGACAACGGCTGTGTACGCAACCGTAAACAATACCGCTTTGATCTGAATGATGAATTGAGCAGGATTACCATAGAACAAACCATCAGCACCGGCAGAGTTTATAGCCTTTTGAGCAAATAAACCAGTGGCTAAAGCGCCCCAAATACCGCCGATACAGTGAACACCGAATGCATCTAATGTATCATCGTACCCTAACTTTGTCTTCACAAAAGCAACCATCATGTAGCAGATGACAGAAACAACTAAACCGATGATAAGCGCTCCGCCCACATCAACGAAACCTGCTGCAGGAGTGATCGCAACTAAACCAGCGACGGCACCAGAAACTGTACCGATCATGGTTGGTTTACCTGCAAAGATCCATTCCATAACAGCCCATGCTAATGCTGCTGCAGCTGCGGCTGTGTTTGTAACGACAAATGCAGAACCAGCTAAACCGTTAGCTGCTAATGCAGAACCAGCGTTGAAACCAAACCAACCAAACCAGAGCAATGCTGCACCCAAAACAACGAAAGGCACATTGTGCATACCAGGTTTTTCAGTACCGATACGTTTACCTAAGTAGATGGCAGAGATTAAACCTGCGATACCTGCGTTGATGTGAACAACAGTACCACCGGCGAAGTCAAGTGCACCCCAACCGCGGACTAAACCACCAACAGCCCAAACCATGTGACAGATAGGAGAATATACAAGCGTTAACCATAAAACGGTGAAAACAACGAATGCGGAAAACTTCATGCGCTCTGCGAAAGAACCAATGATAAGCGCAGGCGTGATCACCGCGAACATGCCTTGGAAGATCATAAACACTTGGTGAGGAATTGTTGCTGCATAATCAGCGTTGGCTGTTTGACCAACATCCTTAAGCATAGCCCAATCCAAACCGCCGATAAACGCATTACCTTTACCAAACGCTAAGCTGTAACCATATACAACCCACAAGACGCTAACCAGCGCCAAACAGATCATACATTGCATTAAAACACCTAAAATGTTCTTACGTCTGACCATGCCGCCGTAGAAGAAGGCTAAGCCCGGGGTCATCAACATAACGAGCGCTGTTGAGACCAGAACCCATGATGTGTCTCCGGCATTAATTGGATTTGCGTCCATTTCTTGACTCCTTTGTTTTTGTTATTATTGTTTATACGTTTGTTATCTGTTTACACTAAAATATGATGTTCAACTGCCCAAAACATGCCAGCCGCCACCGCGATCACCGCGAAAGCCACACAAAAACCCATTGCATGTAAGAATCGTTCCAAAGTTGCTTGTTTAGATACCATAAGTACCTCCTTGATTTTGACAATAAAAAAAGCCCAACCTGTATTCAATAATACGATTGAGCCTCTGTGCCCTTCACATCAGTCACTGATGTTTTCTATATGTATAAAACAAAAAATCCCCCGCGGCTTTATATATCTTGCCAGTCAGAGGACGTAAACGTTGCCCTTAATATCGCCCGAAACATCGTTGCTTCGAACGTTCATTTTTTACTACGGTTGTAAGTATATACTACAAAACGATTTTGTCAATAAAATTTTTTAAGGTAGCCCTAGATGCCCTTTTGCAAATCCGACATTAAGATAATCGACTCAGCGATTTCTTTCATTGATCGGCAGGTATCCATGCTCTTTTTATGAATCAATTTATAGGCCGCGTCTTCTGAGAGGCCGTTCATTTTCATGATAATGCCCTTGGCGCGCTCGATTAACTTGCGTGTTTCCAAGGCTTCCTTGGCTTTAAGGGCTTCTTCCATCAATTTGGTATTTTCAACCGCCACCGCTGCTTGGTTGGCAACCATTTGCAACACATTGATCTCTTCTTTTGAGAAGCGATGGTGTTTCTTGGTATAAACATTGATAACGCCAATGGCTTTATCTTTGAGGATCATGGGAACGGCCACCATCGAGGTTAACCCTTCTTTGGAGGCTAGATCTCGATATGCATACCTGTCTTCTTTTTGCACATCATAAACCACAGCTGGTTCTTTAGTCTTTATAACAGAACCAGTTAGAGAATTTTCTACGCTAATATTTGGCTTCTTTTTATAGTCCACACTTAATGATTGTGTTGCTTTAATCGATAACTCTGTGCCCTTTTCATCTAACAACATGATCGAGCAAATCTTAGAGTTAAGCATCTCGGCGGTCACAACCACAATCAGATTTAAAATTTCGTCTAAATAGTGTTCGGAGGTGATGCTTTGGCTAACCTTGACCAAAGAATCAAACTGCAGCGCTTTTTGCTTGGTTTCTTCAAAAAGACGCGCATGATCAATGACGCCGCCAACTTGCTTGGCAATCATCTCAAGCAGGTTAACCGTTGTTTGGGAATAATCTTGTTCGCGTTTATGTTGAACGTTAACAACCCCGATGGCTTTTCCCTTATATACTATAGGCACCGAAAGGAAGGCTTCGTAGCGATCTTCTGGCAACACATCAAACCCTTTAAAGCGAGGATCTTTATAGGCATGGCTCTTGATGGCAACGGGCATGTTCTCTTTAGCTACCCACCCGGTAATACCTTCGCCCACCTTTAATTCCAACTGCCCTAATTCTTTTTTATGGCTAGTCTTGGATGCCATGAGCACCAAGTTTTCTTTCTTATCATCAAAGAGATAAATGAAAACCGAATCAGCGGCGGTAATTTCAGTAACAATTTTAACAATCAACTGAAGGGTTAATACAAGATCGAGCTCGGAGGACGCAATGTCCACAATGGTGCGCAGGATCTTCAACTCTTCTGCAGATGAAACATTTAATTTCTTATTCTTCGCCTGTTCGCTCATAAGGACTTAATATACCAGTGTTCTTGCACATTTCAATACAATTAAACGCCCAATGCAACATCGTCTTCACGACGGGGCGCGAGTCCTAATAATGGCAACACGCTTGTGAGCGGCGTCACATTTAAGATCACCGGTCGAACACCCGTAAAATCCCCACGTTTAAACTGCTCAACCATCGCCGGATCAAATTGAATATCAATCTTATCCCCCGTAACAGAGGATCTCATACCCTTCGTATTAAGATCAATACCGCCTGGATTTGCTAACTGGGCTTGATCGTCTCTATTTGCCAACATTCTCTTGTAAGCTTGATACTTGGCATACATTTCCGCTCGCTCTTTGGGAGTTTCTCCAGCATTCACAAAAACAAGCAGGTCGTCTAACTTTACGCCCTGATCCTTCATGCGCTCAAGGAATCTTTCGGAAAAGTAAATTGCCTTTACTGCACTTGTATACCCCAAAGGATAATCTTTCTGGCCCTTTGATGCTGTATCAGGAATAACCCGAGTTCCAGCGATAACATCAAAAGTCGCATTCTTAACAACCAATAATTCCGGCATTCTAGGATAGTATCTTACCGAAGGCCTTCTTAATTGATTGAAGAAATCAACAACATTTAAGTTCTCTGGAAAGTTCATTTCTATGAAACTTCTTAATTCAAGTTGACTCCTATGGCTTGAAATCGCATGGCCATTTACACGCACTAAGAATCCTACTTTTTCAAGAAACTGGAATATTTCTGTTCCTCTTTGAACAGTTGTTATATTTTGAAGATCTTGCTCTGAAAACTCGCCATTTAAAAATCCACGCGCTTTTTCTGGGGCTTCTATATCCTCATCTGAATTTACTAATCCCAAAGACACAATATCTGATTCTTTAATCTTATCAAGCATCCTAACGCTCTCGTCGCTGGGATACAAAACATTAATACGATTAAGCTCTGCAACGGTCATCGCCTGATCTAATGCTTTGAGTTTATTAAAAATGATTTTTAACGCATCAAATTGTTGATCTGCACTGACGTTAGAATTCTTTAATGCGTTAAGTTCTATTTGTAACACTTGAAGATTCTCAATTTTCTTTCTTCCAAACTTATCCGTTTGTACCAAAATAGGAAGAAGCGTATTGATCTTATCTTGCGCTGCCTTCTGCATCAATTGCACAGCTGTGTTCTTAATAACATTTAGTTGATTCTTCAACGCCTCTAAATTTCTTGGGAGTTGATCTTGTCTAGCACTTTCAAATGTGATGCTAGTAATATGAAATCGCTTAAACGCATCTTGCATACCACTCATAATTTCAGGCACTGCTTGAACTTCACTAAAGAACGCATTTCTTGCCTTTTCCAAATAGGATCTCTGCTCCTCAATTGTCAATGGCTTTTGATTCAAGGTTGCTACTAAAGCCGCTTCACCAGCACCCATTTGTTCTGTAGTGAATAACTTCTGCTGCAATTGATCCTCACCTCGCCCAACTTGGCCTGACATTGCAGGATCATCTTTCATGCCTTGGAAAATATTTTCGTCAACTAAGGGGGCTTCCATAATATATTTTATCATTGGGTCTGCGAGAGGCTTATTTCCTTCGTAACTTTCCAATCTTAAGCCCGCTTCTTCTTCTGTCATTTCTCTGCCCAACAATGTTTCTAATTCTTTCTTTAATTTAACCCTTGATGATTCTGGAACATCCCACTGTTTCGTTGCCATAAAACGAACTCTTCTTAACATCTCAATTTTTTGTTCAGCTGTTGCTGCTTTAAAAGCATTTAAATCAAAATGCCCAATGCCTCTGACACCAACAACTGCAATCTTCTTGTCTTTTCCCGAAACAATTGTAGATGTCCAAAGATTTGTTTCACCCTTACTTGTTAAGCCGCCCTTATACTTCTCGTCGGAAGACTTTCCAGGTTTAACGTCGTAAATTTTTGGAAGTAGTTTTCTGCCTCGATCGGCAATCGCAGCACGCTGTTCTGCGTTTGCATTTCTTAACTCATCAATTAATTCAGCATCACTTTGTCCCTCTTGCTTAAAAAATTGCAAAATGTAAGGTATGCTTGCAATACCAACGGCATTATTCATCCATTTTCCTGAAGTAGATGGAACTTTGGGCCGATCTGTTGTTTTATCAATATCCGCATTCAGAATTGGATCTTCTCCGATAACATGTCCGTTAGGTGTACCGACACCGACCCCACCTTTTTGTCCTGGAACACGCAATGAATTCTCTATCAAAAAGTCGAGATTGTTCTTAACGGCATACCCTATCGTCCGAAGCCACATACTGTCATACTTTGCTGCATAGTTATCTACATTTCTAATAGAGACAAATCTAATCCCTTGATCAATAAGTCTTATGATTTCCCCAGACTCAATAAGCTGCATTAGAAATTCTCCATGCCCTAACGGCTGTCTATCTTCAGGGACAATAACAGCGCTCTCGTCTCCCCTAGAATCAATGCGTAAACTTGACTCTCCTGCAATTTTCAAAGCTCTTTCTTTTTTCTGTCTCCAAGCACTTCGCTCTTCTTCATTTTTAAATGTTTGTTTATTTTCTTCTCCAAAATATTTCTCAACATCAATTGGACGTGCTTGAAAAATAGGACCTAAGCGCTGTCTGAATGAATGTATGGGATTCTTCATGCCATAATTTTGATGCGCTATAAACATTGCATCATGTTCTGATTGATACGCATCATTGGTCATAAAACCAACGACATTATTAGTAACATTAGACACAATGCCTGCCTTTTTAGCAGCTGCATCGATCTGATCAAATAATCGCTTTAAATTAAACGCGGCAATATCGGCATACGTAATAACATCGCCATTATATTGTCCAATTGGAACAACTGCTTTTGACCCTAATTCTTTTCCCTTAACTATCTTCTTAATCTCAGCTGGCGCTTCATGTGTATTCATTCTAGAGCTTGCGCCTGCCCAAAGCCCCATCACCGCAATTTGGCCATTTCTCAAGGTATTGGCGCCAATGCTTTCCAATTCTTTACCTTCAGATGCTGAAATGCTGTCTAAATCCGACACATCCTTTTCTTGTAAAGCCCAATAATCACCCTTAATAACTGTTGTCTTATCCAACCCTTCCCAAAACCTGATGCCGGCAGCAACTTCTCTTGGATTAATTTGAGTCATCGCTTTATCCAACAGAGATTGCATTTTATCCGCCAAAACCTGTTTTTTATCATCTGCTAGATTGGGCATGAACAACTCTACAATCTCTTCTGTGATCAGGTAATTTCCTTGTGCAGAATAAACATTATCAATAAAGTCTTTTAAGACAGCAATGCTTGAACTCATGCCTTTTTGATCAATGTCTTTAAGAATGTCGGGAATCCCCATGATATTTCCTAAAGTGCTTGGAGATATGCGTGCAAGATGCAAAACCAATGACTTTGGAATAAACCATATGCCGTTAATTGCTGGCTTATTAGGAGTGCTTGCGAGCCCCGCTCTGATGGCGGTGTTATTAATGCCTAAATCAACACCATCTAAAACTTCCACACTAACCCTGTTTGCTATTTGTTTAGCAGAAACTTTTTGAGCTTCGCTTAATCTATTGACGAGAACAACGAGTTTTAAATCCCTTTCTTCGAGAATCTTAGCATTCTCTGAATTTCGCGCCCATGCAGCAAATTGTTCTATAGTACTCTCATAGCCTTTTCCAACAGGATAATAAAGCGTTTGTCCTTTATTGGCTGTTTTGATGCTCTCCAAAAGCCTGCGTTCGCCGGTTTCTTCTGGACGCTGATCTTCATTAATCGCTGTCAATTTGTCTCTCGAGAAACTTCCATTAAACCTTTGCAACATGATTTTTAACAAATACATCCTGTCCTCATACGAAGCCCCAATTAATGGATTATTCGCACTTTGAGCACTAAGATCTAGTGAAAGGCCAGACAAATGTTTTTGATTGAGCGTTCTTAAGATCAACTCGATGTGTCCCCAATGAATGATTGGAAACGCTGTTAAAGAAAAAACAGCTTTTGCATTTGGATCCAATTTCCCATCTAGATCTTGCTTTGCCCAACCCACAATGTTTGTCATGACGCTTGCAATGAGCTTCTTTCTCGTCGCTGAATCAACATGCTCATCTAAGTCCTCCAAAATAAATCTAGCCAAACCCTGATATTCAGCTACCTGTCTTTGTTGAAGTGGTTCTGCATATTGCAAAGCTTCAAAATAACGATTAACCGTGGTATTTATTTCATCTTCTTTAGCTTTTTGAGCTTTCTCAAGACCATTTAATCTTGCCGCTCTATAAACAGTAGCGCTGCTACTCATCGCTGCATTCACAGAAAATAAACTGCCTGCTGGTGCAATCATTGCGGGTGAAGGATTTGAAATTTCACTTACAGGGATATTAGTAAAGACTTCCCCGCCGGAGAAATACTTCTTGGGGGTAACTTGACCATTTGATGTGTTTGTCTCTTTGATATAATTAAAAACACCCTTCTTATAGGCTTGTAAATATTGTTCGTAAATCTTGGCTTTAATCGCTTTATCATCTGCATCGACGCCATTGATCTTGGCTTTATTTGCATACACTTGGTTGAGCAGCGCTTCTTTGAGGCTTTTTTTGTACCACGTCGCTAAAATCATGGAATTAAAGATTTGACGCAATGGGGCAAAATTTTGACCTTGATTAACTTCTTTTTCAATCTCAGGCAAAATAATCTCCCGAATAATTTGAGAATTCTCACTGCTGCTAGCGACGCTGTTTTTCTTTGATGCCAAATAATCTTCCTCAAGCATAACTTTCAAATGACCATTAACAACAAAGGCTGTGTTGTTGCGGACAAAAATGTCGGCTTGATCAGGCAAAATCCAAACTTTGTTAAACGTGTTGACCGGAATATTGGTAACACCAAAACGTTCGCGGGCTTGAGCATAAACTTTGTCCCAAAATTTCTTACCTAATTCTTTTTCAGGATAAACCAAGGAGGCAGTTAATTGTTTGAGCAAGTAATCTTGCGCCAACATGTCGCGGCCTAGTTCGGTTTGGCCTAATGGTTCTTCGATGATGCGATCTTTTTCATAAGGAGAAAGGTTGACCCACAAATCTTTCTCGGGGATGGTTAATGTCGCTAAAAAATATTTGATGAGCTTTTCGGACTGCGCACGCAATTCTTTAGAGTCGCTCTTAATGGGCGAGTTGCCTGTGTCGACGATAAAATCAAACACCAATGGATTTTCTGGATGAACACGCAAGCCTTTGATCAATAGCGGCGTATATGTTGCGCTTAAATTGACCATGGCCCCAGGCGTGGGTAAACCCGCAACCAAAGGCGCAGCATTGGCATTTTTAATGGGCGTCAACGTCGAGCAAAAGAAAGCGACCAACACCGTTAAAGAAATGTATTTGCGACATCCGTTCATGTAAAACTCCTTGGAATTACGTTTAACATCCATGTTAATCGATACGCAACAACATCAATGTTGTTGCCCTCTTAATTCAATGCAGGGCTTGCCCTCAATGGTGTGATGCTCAACACCGTCGGTCTAAACCCACCAAAATTATCTGACTTCAACTCTTCCAACAAAACAGGATCCATCTCAAACTGCAACCCCTGCCCTTCTTTTGTAACATTCAAATTCAAATCTTTCCGATTAAGCTCGATACCGCCCACATTATTTTCATTGCGTGTCGTATTCACAATATCTTTAGAAACCATCGCAGCATCATTTAAATGCTTCACATAATCCTCAATGAGCTTTAAAATCTTTTGGCCATTTGGGCTTTCTTTATTGACGGTGATCTTCGTGTATTCTACAGTATTCTTATCTTTTAATCTCCCGCCCTCATGCTCATCTAGACCATTTACAATGTAATATTCAACAAAAACGGCTTCCTTGCCCATCGCATCAAACACTTTAATGTACGACTCATCGCCTGCAGGTGTTGTGCCCTCTTCATGATGTGCGCCTAACTTTAGCAACTCTCTTTTTAATTCAAAATCTTTTTGTTTAACTGAATCCTTTAGTTCGCTCGGCTCTGGCATTAACAATGGTAATGCTAAGGGCAACTTAACGCCGCTTTGTCGTACAAGGATGCGAAATATTTCGGGATCTTTGTTCATATTTTCCATGGTTTCCATAGTCAACCCGTAACCATAATTATAATCAAAGACGCCTGTTAAAATTTGTTCTAAGAATTTTCTATTAGTTGTTGCTGAAACAGCATGCTTGATCCCTTCCATGGGCATAACGATTAGTTTCTTCTCCTCAACCAATTGATCTCTTAAACTATCGTGCCCCCGCGCACCTTGTCGATGAGGAAGAACCAAAACCGCCTTAACGCTACTCTTTTGTATGTCATGCTCTAAGTTAATTGCCACCGCCTTACCCGCTGTATCAAAACGGGGCAACGTCGACGCGGCATTCATAACATCTAGCAATCTTTCTTTTGTCTTAGCCTGAATGATGCCATTAATAATACCTTCTTTAACGTTACGATCGAGCGCACTATCCTCATCTGAATAGAAGGATCTAGCTTCCGTGCTTGGTCCTAAATTTTTACTCAACACCACCTGACGACGAACTAATTCTTGATACGTTTTCCAATCATCCCCATTAAACTCGCTGGCATAAAACGTATAATGCTGCCGTACATTTTCATTTTCCATCAAATCCCACTGAATGAACTTGCTTTGAGGATCATTGCCCAACGGTGCAAAAATAAAGTAATGGTCTTCACCAGCGACATAATATTGCGGACCCTGCAAACCATAAGGTATTAACATTTTGATAATTAGAAAGAAGACTTCTTCCCCATTATATTTTCCTAGATCATACCCATTGATTGGCTCACTCACATCTAAGATGGTAAATAAATTCTTAAAAATACCTTCGATATCCGCCTTGGCTAATTTAAGACGAGACTTTGCTGACTTTTTTACCGAGGGCTTGCGGACATCTTCGAGCGTTACATTGACAATGTAACTGGATGCACCTGTTTGAGCGAATGTTCCGTCTAAGGTGACAGAAATGTGTGCGATAGAGGACGGATTATATTTCGAAGCACCAAATGCAAAGGTAATAGGCTTGCCTTCTTTCAAACGATCCATCATCCCTTTGACCGTGGATGGGATTGTATCTGCATAATTTGCCACACCATCCATGGCATTGATAAGCTTTAAATTAGCATTGTTCTTCATCAATCGATACGCTTCTTGCGATGCTTCAAACGCCACTGTTCCCGGAACAACAATCTTCTTAAACTTTCTATTTGGGAAAATGTGTTTTACGCGTTCTTTGAAATACTCTGGGCTCCGCTGTTCTTTCGATAACGTTGGATTGATTAATAATGCATTGGCTTCGCGCTCTAACAATACCCATGGGAAACTTTCAGGAGGAATCCTTAAAGCCAAAGATTTTTCAATCTTTGCCCTCCCATTCAATCTTTGCTTTTCATCTTCTATTTTTGCTTTTATAAAATCCACTTCTTTTTGTCTGCCAGCATTGCCCGACGTTTCATATATCTTTAGAATCTTTCTTACATAAAAATAAAACAACCCATTGTTATCAGCGATTTTCTTTCTAAAGCTACTGGTTACATAAATAACCGCATCGCCTTCACCTTTTTCACGATTAATGTCATTTGAATATTCAATGATATAGCCATTTTGTATGATGTTTTCGGCATTATAAACATTATCTTGGTCTGCTATTTCCTTAACCCTAATGTTAACGGGTATCCCTAATGACTGTGTTTCTTCAATCACATTTTTTGTTATGACGCTTGTTGTAATGTCTTTGGCGCGCTGTTCAAGAATAGCAACCGCTGCTTCGGGCAAATTATCCGTGTTTGCATTATCGATCACAGACAAGAAATTGCCGCGATCATCGCTTCTCATGGCTGCATCAAATTCAACTCGCGCCCTATCCAACGGCTTTGTTAATGCCTCGGCAAACATCGCTGCATCACGGGTAAATTTCACATGTTGCGCTGAGATGACTTCTCCGCCTGAGAAATATTTGCGTGGCTGTGAGACACCCTGTGTTTTGTCTTCTCTAATGTAATTGAATACGCCCTTCTTATAAGCTTGGATATAACGCTCATAGATCTTTTGTTTGGCTTGTCTGTCTTTGGCTTCGATGCCGCCCAGTTTGGTTTTATCGGCGTAAACTTGATTGAGGATGGATTGTTTTAGGTTTTGCTTATACCAAACAGACAACACAAAAGCATTGAAGATTTGGCGCAATGGGGCGAAATTTTTGCCTGTATTTACTTCTTTTTCTAGTTCCGGAATGATGAGCTCTCTGATGATTCTAGAATTTTCATTGTTTGAGACAACATCATGCTTCTTAGCGGCTAAATAATCTTCTTCCAACATGACTTTCAAATGCGCATCGGTGATCATGACGGTGTTGCCTTTTTCAACGGCATTGGCTGTGTCGGCTAAGATCCACACCTTATTAAAGGTATTAACAGGAATATTCGCATTACCTGTTTTATTCTTGGCTTGTTCATAAATACGGCTCCAAAATTCTTTCCCCAATGATTTTTCAGGGTAAATCATCGACGCTGTTAATTGCTTAAGCAAATAATCTTGCGCCAACATATTTTGGCCCATCTCGGTTTGACTTAAAGGGTCGGTTATGATCTTGTCTTTTTCAAATGGGGATAAGTTAACCCATAATTGATCTTCTGGAATGGCCATGCTGGCGAGGAAATATCGGGCTAAGGTTTCAATTTCTTTGTAATATTGCGCTTGGCCTAAAACCTCATCGCCTTTTGAAACTAAGAAATCAACGATCAACGGATTTTTGGGATTAATCTGTAAGCCTTTAAGCATAACAGGCACCAGCGGTTGACTGACAGCAACCATGGTCCCAGGTTTTGGTAATGTTAAAAGGGTGCTTTCAAGTGCAAAAACGCGGTTGGCAGGGATAATGGTTGTAAATAGGAATGAAATTAAAATTGCTGCGCTTAGGATGCTTCTTTTGGAAACCATTATTTACTCAATTCTGCAAGATTGGATAGTTGGACCTTCACTAGAAAACGTTACCTATTAAATATACCACGGATAAGATAAAAATCAAGACGAGGGGTTAATTTTGTAGACTTTTAATTCTATATACTGCAATGGTTTACGACAATTTCATTAAAATTATTGATTAATATCAAAAATAACTACAAGAAATCGCATGTCGCTATGCGATTATAGTGTTGTAATTACTATAAATTCTGTAGGATTAAATCGACATCCACGTAATTTTTGACCAAGCGGTGGGCTTCGCGAATCTTGTCTTTGTCGGTTTTTTGAATCTTGGGGGTCATGTTTTCGATCGCGGCAGCAATCGTATAGGTTTCGCTTTGAGAATATAGCACAGGGATGCGGCTATCTTTAAGCAAACCCGCGATTTTAGCATCCGGGGTCAAGCCTCCGGTTAAAATCAATCCCGCCACCTTAACGCTACGTCCTTGTTGCAACAAATAAGAAGACACGGCAACTAAAATATTATCAACCCGATCACCCGAAGTGATAACCAAGGCGCCTTCGTGCAAGTGGCCAATCATATTATAAGGCTCCATGGCTGCAACAATAGCGTCGGAAACGCGCGTATTCATGTTTTCAGCGCCAGAAAAAACTTTTAAATCCAAACGTTCTTTGATTTGAGCAACAGTAGGCGCGCTTAACATTTCCATCTCGGGGATAACACCAAGCAATCGAATGCCTTTACGTTCAAGCCCTTTACCAACAATGCTTTTAATTTTATCCAATTTATCCGCATGCACTTTATTTATGATAACGCCCAACACATCCGCATGCCGCAAATCAAATAAGGCCTTATTAAGCATAATCTCGTCGATGGCGCGACCAATCCCCCCTTGGGAGATGATGATGACCTTAGAATCAAGCAAAGCCGCCACATCAGCATTGGAACAATCAATGACCGCGCCAACCCCTGCATGACCCGTACCCTCAACAATGATCGCATCTTTGCCTTTGGACAAGGTTTGAAAAGATTTTAAAATACGCGCCTGTAACTCATCTTTTTGTGGATTTAAGATATACTTTTCTGTATACCCTTTACCGACGGTAACAGGACTCATGTCCTTGATGTGCTTTTTGCAGTGATAGACTTCACCCATCAAATACGTATCTTTATCAATGGCCTTTTCTTCATAGGTCACCGTCTCTTGCCCGACGGGTTTCATGAAGGTGGTCTTTAATTTACGTTCTTGGAAGTTTTTAAATAGGCCCAATGAAATGGTGGTCTTACCAGCGTTTTGGTGAATCGCAGAAATGAAAATATTCTTAATGGGTTTTTTGATTTTCTTCATGACAAGAAGAATTGTATCACAAACGCTTGGCTAAAGCCTGAGGAATTTCGTCTGGAAAATCAATGACCGTTACGCCCGCATCGCGCAACATTTGCATTTTAGCTTCTGCAGTGGAATCACCGGAGGAAATGATCGCGCCAGCATGCCCCATGCGTTTGCCTGTTGGTGCAGTGCGGCCTGCAATGAATGACACAACGGGTTTTTTCACATAGCTCTTGATGAATTCTGCGGCTGTTTGCTCGTCACCGCCGCCAATTTCACCGACCATGACAATGCCTGCAGTGTCAGGATCATCTTGGAACATTTTTAAAATATCAACAAAGCGCGTACCAATGATCGGATCGCCGCCTAAACCAACACAAGAGCTTTGCCCCATGTTATTGGCTGTTAAATTATAAACAACTTCATAGGTCAATGTTCCCGAACGTGACACAACGCCAATATTACCAGCCTTATGGATGTGACCTGGCATAATACCAATCTTCGATTTCCCTGGGGATATAAGCCCTGGGCAATTTGGCCCAATCAAACGGCACTTGCTGTTATTTAATGCTTTTTTAACTTCCACCATGTCCAAAACTGGAACACCTTCGGTGATACAAATGATCAATTCAATGCCGTTAGCAATGTCTTCGAGCATTGCATCTTTAGCAAATTTCGCTGGCACATAAATAACTGCCGCATTCGCCCCTGTTGCATCTTTAGCTTCTTTAACGCCATTAAAAACAGGAATACCGTCGACGTTTTGGCCGCCTTTGCCTGGCGTAACCCCGCCAACGACCTTAGTGCCATATTCTTTCATTTGCTTTGCATGGAAAGAACCATCGCGGCCGGTGATGCCTTGAACAATGACTTTTGTATTTTCGTTAATCAGGATTGCCATATTATTTATTTGCGTATGCAACCGCTTGGGTAACAGCCTGACGCATGGATGTAAATGTCGTCAAACCTGCGGCGGTTAACATATCTTTCGCTTCTTTTTCATTGGTTCCCGTCAAACGAATAACCAATGGCACTTTAATATCGATTTGTTTTAAAGCGGTCAAAATACCGGTTGCAATATCATCACAACGGGTGATGCCGCCAAAAATATTAATGAGGATAACCTTGATGTCTTTGTTGCGTAAGATGATTTTAAGCGCGTTTAAAACTTTTTCAGGATTTGAGCTGCCACCGACATCTAGGAAGTTAGCTGGTTTACCGCCAAGCAAATTAACCGCATCCATGGTGCCCATGGCCAAACCTGCGCCATTAACTATACAACCCACATTGCCTTCCAACTTCACAAAGCTTAAACCCTTTTCTTTGGCTTCCAATTCATCGGCATCTTCATATTTCAAATCCATGAGCTTGGCTACTTCGACTTGACGATACAACGCATTGTCGTCAATGATCACCTTTGCATCTGCAGCCATCAAATTACCTTCGCCGTTGATGACAAATGGATTGATTTCAGCCAACGCACAATCTTTTTCAAAGAATAATTTCAACAATTTCTCGACGATAGCCGTGGCGCTTTTTTGCAAACGGGTATCTAAAAATAGGCGTTGCACAACAGGGATCCAGCGCGCTTCATCAAGCGTGCGGCTGCCATTCATATAAAATTTAATGATCTTTTCAGGATTGGTCTTGGCGGTTTCTTCAATCTCAACGCCACCATCGGCAGAAGCGATGATGACCACATCGCCCTTAATATTATCGATTGTGACAGCGACATAATATTCTTTTTTAATATCAATGGCCTTGGCCACTAAAATGGTTTCAACGGCATAACCTTTGATATTTAAATTTTTAATGCGGGTAAATTCACTGACGAGTTCGGTTTCATTGGCTACAGCTTTAACGCCGCCAGCCTTACCGCGGCCACCAACTAAAACTTGCGCCTTAATAACGACGGGATATCCTGTTTTTGCGGCAATGGCTTTAGCGCCCTCAACCGTCGCGGACACGTCGCCCGACGCAACAGGGATTTCATATTGTAAAAATAAATTTCGGCCTTGGTATTCGTGAATTTTCATGTAGGTTGAATATTATCATGATTTAAGATATTTGCGATATAAATAATTTATTTTTGTATTAGAATGTTTTCGCAACGAAAGAAAAATTAATGCCTTGGAAAAAAATCTTACAACATAAATATTTTCTCGTCTCAATTATCTTGTTAGTGGGGCTCATCGCCTATCACAACTGCTTTCAAAACGAAATGTTTTGGGACGACGATGATTTCATTTTAAAGAACCGCTACATTAAAGATTGGAAATATTTTCCTAACTTCTTTAGTGAGAACTTGGTTGCTGGTGGATATTTACTAAGCAATTATTGGCGCCCTGTTTTACTTACCGTGTTTTCATTAGCACATCATGCGTGGGGCACATGGGTGCCGGGGTGGCACGCCTTAAACATTTTCTTTCATAGCATCGACGGTATTTTATTATTCTTTCTTATCAACCGTTTATTTGCCAATAAAGTTTTAGCTTTTGTTGTCGGGGTTATATTTGTAGCCCACCCAGTCCACAACGAAGCCATTGTCTATGTCAACAGCTTAGGCGACTCACTGGCCACCTTCTTTGTCTTATCTGGGCTTTTGCTTTTTACCCGTTTTCGCCAGTCCGGCAAACCAGCTTTCCTTAGCCGAAATTTCTACTTCTCCCTTATATTTTTCCCACTCGCCATCATGAGCAAGGAAACTGGTTTTGTGCTTTGCGGCTTGCTGCCTGTGATGGATGTGCTTGTCTTGCAACAAGATCGGTCGCTCTTTAAACGCATTGGCAAATCACTAGCCACACTCTGGCCTTTTATCACCTTGGCCATCATTTATGTGATCATGCGCGGCACAGTGCTTAACTTTAATAATTCTTTTAACTTCTACAATGAACACAATGCCTTTACCGATAGCATTTTCTTGCGCTTGCTCACCTTCTTTAAAGCTTGCTTTCTATATGCTGGTTTTATTTTTATGCCGTATCAATTGCGCGTTGAGCGCCAAATGCCATATGCGCAGTCTTTATTTGAACCAGATGTGATCATTGGTGGGATTTACATTATGATGATGTTATTTTGTATTTTCAAATTCTGGCGCACGCGCCCACTCATTGCTTTTGGTTGCTGTTGGTTCTTCATGGCCATTGCCCCAGCGTCAAACATCTTGGTACCCATCAATGCCGTTGTTTACGAACACTTCCTGTATATGCCCATGATTGGCATCGTGATCGTCGCTGTTGGCGTTATCTTGCCATATATTGAAAAACAAAACATGCATAAAATTGGGACATGCGTTCTCGCCGTCATCTTAGGGTTATTTTGTTTTGTCAATATCCGTCGTAATGTGGATTGGCACACGGCCATTGGTTTTTATGAACAACTTGTTCAATACGCACCCAGTTATCGGGTGATCAATAATCTTGGCATGGAATATGCCGATAAAGGGATTCAAGATAAAGCACTCATTTGGTATAAACGCGCCATTGAGATGGACCCTAGAAACCCTGTGGCGTATCACAATATCGCAGGAACCTATCGAGACATTGGGCAATTGGATTTAGCAGAAAACAATTTTAAACGCGCGATCGAACTTGATTCTAAATTTATTTTTTCCTATCGATCGCTGGCGGATTTGTATTGGCGGTTGAAACGGTATGAGACGGCCCGGCAGTATATTGAAGTCCTTGTGCGCTTTGACCCAGAGGATCAAAACGCACAAGAAGCATTACAACAAATTAATTTGCTGATTTCGCAGCAGCCTCAGCCTGCATCTTAAGCTTACGCTCTAATTGTTTGACGCGCATCTCTTCTTTCATGCGCAATGCTTCTTGAGGATGATCTTTCATCCATTGTTGACGCTTGAGACGATTTTCTTGCATGACTTTTAATTGCTCAGGGTGAGCCTTAATCCATGCTTCACGTCTGGCGCGACGGTCCTCTTTGACCTTTTCTTTTTCTTCAATAGATGGATCAGCGCCGGAAATATGCGGGACACCCACTGCAGGCTCTTCCTTAGGAACTTCTTTAACTTCTGGCACAGGTGCCGGTTCTTCATTTTCTACGGCAGGCTCCGCTTTGACATCTACAACAACAGTTTCTGGCTCTGATGGTAGCACTTCATTTATTATCGGCGCATTTTCTTTTTCGGCTTCTGCAGTTTCTTGAGCCTTTAAAGGAAGTGCGCTTAAACACAAGGCAACCGTACAAAAAACAAAAATTTTTAATGGCATAAAGCATCTCCTTTGGTTATATTCCTAATTATACTTTAAAAAATTGAGGAGTAATATGGAAATCATTAAATCGTTTGTTGATCTTTTCTTACACCTTGACAGTCACATGGCCCAGATGGTTGCTCAATACGGCCAGTGGATTTATGCCATTGTCTTTGCTGTCGTTTTTTGTGAAACCGGCTTGGTTATCACACCCTTCTTACCTGGAGATTCATTATTATTTGTTCTAGGCGCTTTAGCTGCCCAAGGCTCTTTAGAACTAAAATTCTTAATCCCTATTTTGATCGTCGCTGCTATCGCTGGAGATGCACTAAATTATCAAATTGGGCGCCGCTTAGCATCCAGTGTTCTAGAAAATAAGAAATTGCCCTTTATCAAGAAGGAATATTTGGATCGCACACGCGAATACTTTGAAAAGTATGGAACAAAGACCATTATCATTGCCCGCTTTATTCCCATCGTTCGTACCTTTGCCCCATTCATGGCTGGCGTCGGAAAGATGCCTTATACGACATTTACTTTATTTAATGTCGCTGGTGGCATTTTCTGGGTATTGGCTGGAGTTTTTGCGGGATTCTTTTTTGGAAACTTGCCTTTTGTGTCGGAACATTTCTCGTTAGTGGTTTTAGCGATCGTGGCCATATCGCTTATCCCTGCGGTTTTAGAATTCATGAAACACCGCAAAAAATAACTTACCTACCGGCGGGCAGACTAGAACATACGCGGGAAATATTTTGGGTCGTTCTTGTCGATGGGGGTTTTGAAATGACTTGTTACAAGCAACGCCCGCGCATTTTGGACTGCACTCAATAGCCCCTGTTCCACATCATAGCCCTTATTCAAAACTTCTGGTAGCAGCATGTTGTAAGACTTATACGCATGCATCAGCGACAACGTTTTAGGAAACGATACGCTTAATGCCCGCGTAAATGTTTTCTCTGCTAACTCATATTGACCTTGATGTAAATACACAACCCCTAAATTATATGAGAACCAGAAGAAATCTTTCTCGTTAAAAGCAGCCCTATGAAAACAAAACTTGGCTCGCTCTAAATCACCTTGGAAGAAGAACGCATAACCCAAGAATGCCCAATCAGACCAAGAGTTTGGCACCATCTTAACAATGGTTTTGTAATACTTAGTCGCCTGCTCTAATGACGTTGTGTCATTAAAACGTGGCTTGGTCATGAAGTTAGCTTGCGTAACCATAGACTGCGGTACAACATGGTTAATGGCCTTAACCTTCATCAAATACAAATCCGTTCCAAAATAAAATATCAACAGCGCCACAACGCAAAGCACCCATGCTCGCGTGAAAAGAAATATTGCGCGTTGTTTTATATCTTTTGTTTGCATAACAACACCACAACCCCAAGAAAGGTTAAAGCAAAAATTAATTCCAAAGCAAAAGCCAACCATGTCCGCCACGGTGCTTGATATAACAATTCGATGGTGTGACGGCCTGCAGGAACTAAGATTCCTGTGAATGCATGATTTGCTTGGAATATATCTAGTTGTTTCCCGTCACAAAAAGCACGCCAGCGTGAATGATAAACACTATTGTAAACCAAATATTTTGGATGATCTAATTGCGTGGCAAAAACCACCCGATTTGGTTCAAACACTTTTACTTGCACGTGCGGTGAATCTTGTGTAACGATGGTGAGGTTAGACCCGTCAAAATTCGTAAAATCTACATCCGGCATACTGTCATACAGCAATAATCGCGGCTTGATATACAAACTTAACGTCGAACGATTAACATTTTGATGCAAATCTTGAAAAGCTTTTGTTGAATAGAATGGTTGATTTAAATATCGCTCTGGGCTTTGATCAGACAAAAGGTCGTCTAAGTTATCGGTCTTGGGCAATGTAAAGCGCATGTACGGGGCATCATATAAACTCTGGGCATATACTGACGGCGTGTTATTTTTCATATGCCCAAAAACTTGGTACGATTGTATGGATATGGCGGCAAGCAATAAGATTGGCAGAACGCGCTGTACTTGAACATTGTTTTTAAATGCCAAGGAAATAAAGAAAATCATGCTTAAAAATATTGTGCCATACGTCATGCTAATCACATCATTGATTGTTTGTGTTTTGAACAACACTGCGATCAGAATATGTGTCGCAATTACATAAACGATATAGCCTGCTTTAGATCGTCGTGAAGTAAAAGGCGTGTTCATCAACGCATCGAACATTTCACCAATGGCAAGAATCAAGATAGGCAAAACTCCCAACCATAAGAAGAATTGTAAATTACGGAAATATTTAAAAAAGAAAACATGTTCATACAAAAAACGATGCACAGGACTTGCGTCTGCGAGACCAATAACATAAATCAACATGCCCCAAACGAAAAAGAACGCCATCCGTCTGGTTAAAGGCACAAAACATGCGCTTAGGATCAACAAGAACGCAAATAAGGGCATATAAAATTCGCCAAGCTTAATCTTATTCAAATCAAAGAACAGGGTGTCAACGAGTTTCGGGGCAATGATGCCGCCTTCATTGACAACATTGATATGTAATGCCGCTGCATTGGAATGCGACGCACCGGAATGACGATAAACAACCGACATTTCACTTTTAGATGATTGTTGGTACCACATAAGGCCTGGGATCAACCCCACGCATACCAAAACAATGCACAACCCTGCGAACATCTTCTGTGCTTTTAAAAATGCCATGCTTTTTGAAATCGCAGATAATACGCTTTTATTAAAAACAATGGCGGCAACGATAACGCCTGAAAAGATTACCGTTAGAAAATAATAGGGAATATAGGTGATGCAAATGATCATTAAGCAAAAGCTACCACCCAACATCGTCGATCGACTAGGTTTCTGAACAAATGCCGCCACAAAAAATAGAAACCATATCAGAGGAACAACAACCAATAATAAATACGACTCAAAAGCGAGGGTTCCAAGCGAAGAAAATATAACGCAAAACACCACACATAAATGCGTTAGACGATTCTTAAAAAGTTGTTTAGCTAAGGCATAAAATCCTGCCACGCCCAAAATAAAATACGCGGCAACAAAAATGCGGTGTGCGACTAAAAAGCCGACACCGCATTTTTGTAATACAAGAATCAATAGATACGCTGGATTAAACTCGCCAATCCGACGCAAATAAAACTCATTATCTACCCCAAAATCTCTAACGGGATCCCACAGGGGGTAGATGCCAGCAGACATGCTTTCCAGATAATACTTCACATGCTCATAATATGGAAAAGCATCGTCGATGATTGGCTTTTGGCCGCTTAAAAATGGAAAAAATGCTGCTATCCATATGCCAAGTGCTGCCAATACGAAAAGAAGCATTACTGCGCTTTAGCTTCCTCAGCTTGTGGCTTTTCGATTTGAGCACCAACCACAGCCCCACTACCCGCACCTACGGCACCACCAATTAAAGCCCCTTCAACAGCATTTCCGCTTTGATATCCAATGATGCCGCCTAACGTCGCACCTAAAACGCCCCCAACACCAGCACCTTCAGCCACGCGGGTTTTATTTTCTGCGCAACCCACTGATACTAATAACACAACCCCTAAAACCAACACTTGTCCTGCTTTTAACATACTGCCTCCTTTATGTTGAATAATGACGCGTCACTTAAGCCACAATATATCAAAAATATATTTTTGTTTTACAAATTTTATAATTAAAATAAACCCATGCGCATGCAATCGCTCAATGATACCTCAATCCTTCGAAAATTCATCATTTTCTTTTTACTAGTATCCATTATCCCGTTGGTCGTTTTATTCTATTTGTATTATCAACTACACGAATATAATGAAATCCGTCTATCAACAGACGACATCACAAATATATTATTGATGGTCATCCTTGGCATAGTCTGTGGTTACTGGGCCATGCGTAAAACCATTTTAGGTTTTATAAAAACAGCCCAAGAAGGCCAGCGGGCGCTTGCCTCCTCCCTCATGCACATCAATGAATCTGCACGTAAACTTGAGTCTAATGAAACGGTGCAATTAAATCAAACCTTCCAAGCCGTAACAACACGCTTAGAAGAAGACCGCCGTAATCTTGAATTTGCAAAAAAAACACTGCATTCCGTCCTAACAAAAATCAGCGTTGGTTTATCGTCTAATCAAAATATCAATGGTTTCATGCACCTGATCGTTGAAACTGCCAGCGAAGCTTTAGATGGCAAGGTTGGCATGCTTTTAATATTAGACAAGGAAACCCACCAACTTCAAATCAAAACCATTGTAGGCGACGATGTGTTAGGCTTATCTGCCCTTAAGTTCTCATCGGAAAATTCGATTTTTACTTCCGTAATTAAACATAAAAAGTCTATTTTAATATCCTCCCCACAAGAAATAACCGACGCACAGCGAGACAACTTAAAGAATTTTCTTTTTCCAATGATCTGCGCCCCGCTCTTGGTCAATGAAACAGCCCTTGGTGTTTTGGCCATTTGCGGAAAAAAGTCATCAGGCACATTTAGCGAAGACGACTTATCTTTGCTCTATAACATGGCCTTACAATCTGGCGTAGCACTCAATAACGATGAATTAAAAAACCTAGCTAATATTGACCCGCTGACAAACATCTTTAATTATCGCCATATGTCGGCGGTGTTAGATTATGAAACCATGCGTTTAAAACGCTACCCGGGAAACTTGAGTTTAATACTATTCGACGTGGATGGTTTTAAAACATATAATGATGAGTATGGGCATCCAGAGGGTGATGCTTTGTTAACAACATTGTCGCAAGCCATCGCTAAAAAGTTGCGTAACTCCGACGTGTTCTGCCGTTACGGCGGAGATGAATTCGCCATCATCTTGCCACAAACTGCAATGCCTGGGGCATTGATCGTTGCTAACAAAATCAAAGAAGCCGCAGACGCGCTGGTGCTAAAACGTAAGGTTACGCTTAGCATTGGTGGTGCTGAATGGATTCACCCCATGTCACGCCACGACCTCTTGGTCAAAGCTGATAAAGCCCTATATCGCGCCAAAGCGCAAGGCAAAGATAAGATTCTCTTAATTTAATCATCCGATTGGAACCACACATGAATGTCGCCATTTTTAGCAGCAAACCCTACGATAAGGTCTTTTTTCAAGAGGCCAATAAAACATACGGCCATTCCCTCATGTTCTTTGACCCTCCGCTTAATACCGCTACTGCGACATTAGCCATGGGTTTTGAAGCGGTGTGCGTTTTTGTCAACGATCATCTTGATCAAAAAACTTTAGAATCACTTTCAACCTTAGGCGTTAAACTCATTGCGTTGCGTTGTGCGGGTTACAATAATATTGACTTACCCACAGCTGCAAAACACAATATCACGGTTGCGCGCGTCCCTGCATATTCACCTCATGGCGTTGCTGAACATGCTGTCGCTTTGATTTTAGCGTTAAATCGACGTATCTGCCGTGCCAATACCCGCGTTCACGATGGAAACTTTGCCCTCGATGGCTTATTAGGATTTGAATTAAACGGCAAAACCGTGGGCATCATGGGCACCGGTAAGATTGGGCAAATCTTTGCAGGCATCATGAAAGGATTTGGCTGTAATGTTTTAGCATTTGATGCGCGCATCAATCCTGCCGTACAAGCATTAGGCTGCACCTATGTTTCCAAGGAAGAATTGTTCGCCAAAAGTGACATCATCTCATTGCATTTACCCTTATTGCCTGAAACAAAGCACACCATCAATGAAGCAAGTCTTAAATTAATGAAGAATGATGTGATGATCATCAACACCAGCCGCGGCGGCTTGATTCAATCCGCATGTTTGATCGAAGGATTAAAATCTAAAAAGATTGGTTATTTAGGTCTGGATGTTTATGAAGAAGAAGATGGGATGTTTTTTGAAGACTTGTCCGGTCAACTATTATACGACGACATTTTTGCCCGATTGCTCACATTTCCAAATGTATTGATCACTGGACATCAGGCTTTTTTTACACAAAATGCGCTTATTAATATTGCCAACACGACGCTATTAAATATTCACAATTTTCGTCAAGGCGGTCTTGATAGCGCCAACATCGTCAGTGCTCCGTAAGTTTTATTTGACATTTTGATCATGAAATACTATACTCGGTTTCAATACAAACGTTGATGTTTGTATTGAGCTGCTTTTAGGCATCGTTTGCCACTGGACTGAAACCCTGTTGTTTCGATAAGAAAACGGCGGGGTTTTTTATTTTTTAACATTTTTAGAAAGGAATCGTCATGCACCACGTAAACCGTTTTAACAAGGCCTTGGCTATCACAACTGTTGGCTTCTTTTTAGCCACCACAGCTGTTTTTGCTGATGCAACACTCAAAGACATTGAACTTCAAAACGAAATCAATGCCGCACAATTGCAGTATCAATCTGAGTCCAGTGGGGCTATGGCTACTCATGCGCCTATGGCTACTCAAGAAGGAGCTGAAGAACCTGCCTACCTTCTTACAGATGTTTTCAAGAAAATGGATATCAAGGTATCTGGCACGGCAACCTTAGACTATTTCTCTAATTATATCTGGAGAGGTCAAGTTCTTGATCGTGATGGGGTTGTTCAGCCAGGATTTATGATGATGTTTAATGATTTGACCGTTGGCTACTGGGGGAGCTGGGACGTCGTCAATGGCGACACCTTAAATTCTGATGAAAGTGATTATTTTGTCGCTTTAAATCACACCTTCATGAACTTGATCACCGCAGGCGTCGGACACACATGGTACAGTTTCCCAGGAACATTGACATCTTCCAAAGAAATTTATGCCACCTTGGGTGTTCTAACCTACTTAAATCCTGTCTTTACCTACGCACATGATTATGAAGATGGTAAAGACTTAAACAGCGTTGGTCACGGTGACTATTACTCTTTGGCATTAAGCTACAGCTTGCCGCTCAAAGACAAATATGGCTCAAGCCTCGAATTTGCCACAACAGGTGGTTATGTGGATGGCCAATGGTTATCCGGGAAAGGTTGGCACGTGACACCAAGCCTTGGTTTAAAATTATACTTGGCTCAAAACATCACGGTCACACCAACATTTGGGTATAACTTCCCAATGAAAGACTTGAAAGATCCTGCCATCGGCAATCAAGTCAATAAGTTCTTTAGTGCCGTTAAAACAGCATATACATTCTAAGGATTTAATAGCATGCTGTTGATTTGTTTTATATATGCGATTTTGCTCGGGGTCATTGGCGCGGTGCGCATCATCGTCAATGATCCTGAGCGCGACCGCATTTGGCGCAAGGAAGCGGATTTAATCATCGAGCAAAAGAATAAAGAGATCGCACAATTGCGCGCAGAGCTGGCGCATTACAAACGCTATCGAGATTATTTAGCTGCGGATGAGGATTTAAAACGTAGCACGCAAACGCAGGACAGTATTAGCCTGACCTAAGATCACCATGGTCTCAAACAATCCCGGCCCAACCGCTTTGCCCGTTAATGCCCCGCGCACTGGATGCACCAAATCTCCGGCTTTAATCCCAAGTGCCGCAACAACCTGACGGAAGACTTCTTCGGTTGTTTTAATGTCATACGTTGACAATTTTTCTAAAGCATCTGCCAACATCAAAAATTCTTTTTTAACATTCTTCGCGGCAAGTTCGTCTTTGACTTGTTGGTCGACGGTATAATCTGTTTTAAATAAAAATTCTGTCCAATCCAAGAAATCAACCAAAGTATCCATGCGGCCTTTATAGAGAGCAACAATCGCCTCCAAATCCGCACGATTGGTAGCAGCGGCACCATATCGTTGTTCAATGAACGGCTTGATCGCAGCAGTTAACTTTGGCGTTTCCATTTCTTTAATATATTGTCCGTTGAGCCACTTTAATTTATCCATCGAGAATGCGGCACCAGCTTTATTGATTTTCTTAATGGAGAAATTCTTAATCGCATTGGCCAACACAACCTTTTCTTGATTGTTACCAGGCGACCAACCCAACAGCATCAAATAATTGACAACAGCTTCAGGTAAAAACCCTTGGGCTCTGTAATCTGTAACAGCAACAGCGCCGGCGCGTTTTGAAAGCCGAGCACGTTCATCATCTAAGATAAGGGGCAAATGAGCAAACTTTGGCACCTTAAAACCTAGCGCTTCATAGATGATCACTTGCTTTGGTGTATTTGAAATATGATCTTCGCCGCGGATAACGCAGGTGACTTCCATTAACGCATCATCGATCACACAAGCGAAACTGTAAGTTGGCGAACCATCGCTTTTAATCAATACTTGATCTTTGAGCTCTTTGGTATCGACAATAATTTCATCGCGGATTAAATCATAAATCTTAACGATCTTTTCTGGCATCTTAAGGACAATCGCTTCCCCGCCGCCTTCTTCGCGGGTTTCTTTATATGCTTTGCCTTCATCTAATAATTTTTGAGCATACTGAGCATACAAATCAAACCGATCGCTTTGCTTATAGTATTCATCCCACGTCAGCCCTAACCACTTCATGCTGTCTAAAATTTCGTCGAGATATTCTTGTTTTGAGCGCACTTTATCGGTATCTTCGATGCGCAAGATGAACTTGCCGCCCAAAGCCTTGGCATACATCCAGTTAAACAATGCCGTACGTGCGCCACCAATATGTAAATATCCCGTCGGGGATGGAGCAAAACGAACTTTTGACATGTCTTTAATGCACAAGCCGTGTCGGCTTATACCCTTTCTTAATTAAATGTCCCAGCGTATCTTCCAAACGTTTCTTATCTTTTTCTTTCATGTCATCAAAAATAACGCCGATATCATAATAAAATGTTTTATGCGACTTTAACATGGAGCGTTGCTCAATCCATGCCACAGCCCCATCGATATTCATGTGCGCTTCATTATCTAGTAAATCAAGCTCGATTGAGACCTTGCTGCCTTTTTTAGCTTGGCGCGGCACAACCAAATAACATCCGCCGCTGCTAATATTTTCTGTATGCGTTAAGTAAACCTCTTGACCCTGCGCCTCGGAGAAAAATTTCACCAAACATGGGTAAACCACGCGGGGGGAACTACGACGATTGATGTTCGTATTTTCCATCGGTTACTCCTTTGCTTGCACACGCTCGATTGCTTGTGCGAGTCCAGTTAATGGATCGATGCTAACAATGATACCTTGAAGCAAACCTTGATCATCTGCCACTTCAAACTTTTGTGGAAGACTGGTTAGAAAACGCGTGATGATCTTTTCTTTATTTTGTCCAATAACGGAATCAACCGGCCCGCTCATCCCAAGATCAGTGATATACGCCGTGCCTTTGGGTAAAATCTTGTCATCTGCTGTTTGCACATGTGTGTGCGTACCAAAAACACAACTCACACGCCCGTCGCTGTAATGCCCAATGGCAACTTTCTCAGACGTTGTCTCTGCATGCATATCTAAAACAATGACCGGTGTTTCTTTACGAATTGTTGCCACTATTTTATCTAACATGCGAAATGGGCATTCCACATTATATCGCATAAAAGTACGGCCCAAAAGATTAATAACGCCCACTTTAACGCCGCTTTTTGTTTGAGCAATCACATAACCAACCCCAGGGGCGCCCTGCCTGTCCGGCAGGCAGGCCTCTGGAAAATTCGCCGGACGAATGATGTTGGGCGTTTCATTTAAATACACATTGATCTCGGGCTTATCCCAAACATGGTCACCTAAGGTGATCACATCAACACCGGCAGCATAAATTTCTTTGGCCTGTTTGGGCATAATGCCACTGCCACCGGCGGAATTCTCGCCATTGGCAATCACCAAATCAAATTGATGTTCTGCGGCTAAACGTGGCAATGCTTTCGCTAAAACTTCCCTGCCTGGACGACCAACAATATCGCCGATGCATAATATTTTAATTACGTCTTTGCTCATTACTTTGCATATTCAATGGCGCGTGTTTCGCGAACCACCATGACCTTGATATGTCCGGGATATTCCATTTCCTCTTCGATCTTTTTACGGATGTCACGGGCCATAACAACGGCCTCGTCGTCATTAACCTTATCTGGGGTGACCACAATGCGGATCTCGCGACCAGCTTGGAGCGCATAACTCTTTTCAACCCCTTTAAATGAATTAGAAATCTTCTCTAAATTCTCTAAACGCTTGATATATGTTTCCATGGATTCGGCACGAGCTCCTGGACGGGCAGCGCTAATCGCATCCGCAGCCGACACTAAAATACCAAACAGCGTATTCATTTCAACTTCACCATGATGACTTTCAACCGCATAGGCAACTTCTTCTGTTTCACCATACTTGCGTGCTAAACGAGCGCCTACAATGGCGTGTGTGCCTTCTTCCACGTCGGAAGAAACAACCTTACCAATGTCATGCAATAACCCTGCGCGTTTGGCAGCTTTCACATCCGCTTCCAATTGATGCGCCATGATGCCCATCAGCTTAGCTACTTCAATCGAGTGATTGAGGCCATTTTGACCAAATGAGGTACGGTAACGCAAACGACCGACGAGCTTAATGAGTTCAGGGTGCATGCCATGGATACCAAGTTCCATGACCGCGCGTTCACCTTCTTCTTTGATCTTCTTTTCGATTTCAAGCTTCGCTTTTTCAACAACTTCTTCGATGCGGCCTGGGTGAATACGTCCGTCGACAATCAATTGTTCAAGCGCAATGCGCGCTGTTTCACGACGCACCATGTCAAACCCTGAAATGGTAACTGCTTCTGGTGTGTCATCGATGATGATATCAACACCCGTGGCTTGTTCTAACGCACGGATATTGCGCCCTTCACGGCCAATGATGCGGCCTTTCATTTCATCCGACGGTAAAGCCACAACTGATATGGTTGTCTCAGCCGTATGATCTGATGCGCATCGTTGAATTGCTGTGCTGATCACTTCACGTGCTTTCTTATCGGCGCTTTCCTTAATCTCTTCATTCATATGACGGATACGCAATGCTTTTTCCGTTAAAATGTCTTCATCGACGCGGGCTAACAAAATCTTGCGCGCTTCATCTTGTGATAAATTCGCTACTGCTTGTAAGCGGGCTTTTTCTTCCGCCAAGGCCTTCTCTAATTCTTCGGTTTTTTCTTTAACTTTATTCTCACCATCACGTAATGATTCTAAGCGGGCAGCTAAATCTTTTTCCTTCTTCTCTAATAGATCAACGCGTTTATCCAAGTTCTCTTCACGCGACAAGATGCGCTTTTCCGACGCATTTAATTCTTCGCGACGGTCTTTAGTTTGATTTTCAAATTCTTGACGCATTTTAATCATCGCGTCTTTGGCAGCCAATTCCGCTTCTTTGCGGATGGTGTCAGCTTCGCGTCGGGCTAATTCCCGAACATCCCCTGCTTCTTTTTGAGCTTCGGCAGAACGACGGCCAACTAAGATGCGATTTAAAAAGAACCCTCCGACGATACCGGCGATCCCGATAAACAACGCAAGAAATAATACACTCGCACTAATCATGGTAAACCCCTTTCAATACTCAAGAAAAACGAATTGTCTTCACACAAAGACGTTATGCAGAAATGACGCAAGAAAGAGCAACATCATGTTGCTCGACGGGCAGGGAATCGACACGTTGAAAATCAAAGGCAAGACCGATGGTTGTCGTATGATCGCTTAATCCAGACAAGAAACGGTCGTAATACCCTTGGCCTCGGCCTAAGCGATTGTTATTTCTATCAAACGCCAAACCTGGGACAATGACCACATCTATCGAATCAACATCTAAAGCCAATCCATTGGGATTTGGTTCTTTGATGCCGTAGGGGCCTGATTGTAAGCTATCTAATGAATCGGTTAATATTGGACGCATCGTCTTTTGATTTTCATCTACACTAGGAAGTGCTATTTTTTTTGTCAATTGCCTCGCCTGTTGCATCATTGCAAAAGTCTCTACTTCACCTGGTAAAGAAGCGTAAAACAGCACTGTTTTGGCCTTCACAAACGCTGGCAAGGATAATACTTGCGTTGCAATTTGTGCGGACTTCAAATGGCGCGCTTGGCTTCCTTGATGCTTTAAAAGCTGCAAAAAATGTTTACGTAACGCGCTTTTATCATTCATAACAACGGCGATATCCTATCATTTTTTACGTAACTTGTCCATGCGTTCTTTTATCTTCGCTTCATAACCTAGATCGGTTGGCGCATAGTAGGTTGTTTGATGAGGCATGTAAACCTGTTGTACATAATGATTTGGGTAATCATGGGCATATTTATAACCTTGGGCCTTGCCGAGTTTGGCGGCCCCAGGATAGCTGCCGTCTTTTAAATGATCAGGCACTTGCTCGAGCCGCTTGTTTTTAACATCCGCAATCGCCGCATCAATGCCTAAATAGACCGCATTGGATTTAGGAGCACAGGCCACATAAACGGCAGCTTGCGCTAAAATGATGCGCGCCTCAGGCATGCCCACAAATTCTGCAGCTTGCAGCGCTGCATTGGCTAATACCAAGGCGTTTGGATCCGCATTGCCCACATCTTCGGATGCGCAAATCACAATGCGTCGCGCGATAAAACGATGGTCTTCACCTGCATAAATCATTTTGGCCATCCAATAAAGCGCCGCATCTGGATCTGAACCGCGCATGGATTTAATAAACGCAGAAATCGTATCATAATGCGCATCGCCATCCGCATCATAAACCGCAGCCTTCTTTTGAATGCTCTCTTGAGCAACATTCAAATTAATGTAAACAACATTATGCTTATCCGCGAGCGTTGTCATGACAGCAACCTCAAGCGCATTGAGCACGCGCCTGCCATCACCATCACATGCCTGCGCTAAAAATAACAGCGCATCTTCCTCTGCTTTAATATTTAAAAAACCTACGCCACGTTCTTTATCCTCAATGGCGCGCTTGAGCATGATCAAAAGCTCGTCGCAAGATAGTGGTTTTAATTCAAACACGAGGGACCGTGAAATCAGGGGACTTACCAACGCAAAAAAGGGATTAAAAACTGTGGCACCAATTAAGATGATGCTGCCTTCTTCAATGTCAGGCATCAAAACATCTTGTTGGGCTTTATTGAAACGATGTATCTCGTCAATAAACAACAATGTCTTGCGACCCGATGTTGCTCGTCGGTGTTGTGCGCCAGCTAAAATCTTACGCATTTCCTCAACGTTCGAGGCCACCGCGTTAATCTTTTCGAAATGGGATTTTGTTTCTTTGGCAATACACAAAGCGAGTGTCGTTTTACCAACGCCCGGAGGACCATACAAAATAAGAGAGCTTAAACGATCTGCCGCAATCGCTCGCGTCAAAAGTTTTCCTTCACCCAACATATGCGTCTGGCCAATATATTCCCCCAAATGCCGTGGCCGCATGCGCGCACTTAATGGCGCATCTTTGGGGATTTCATCGCTTGAAAATAGATGTGTTGGATTCATAGAGGTGAGACTTCGATAAAAAACCCCGCACCGCCGTCGAACTTGGTGTAAGAGAACCTGTTTTCACAGGTGGGAACAAGTGTGAGACCGCCAAGGCGCGTCTACAAGAACCTATTCCCTAGAGTTAGTTTTGTGGTTCAATACAGCGCAAATCCTAACGTGCTTAGCAGGGATAAATGATTATACCACAAAATTATGGTGTCGATGGATTTTGTATTGATGCAACGCGTTGACCACAACCATAATATAAAGAAGTGGCAAGATATGGTGTCTTTTTTGTTTTTACAATAGCTAGAACCTTATCTACAAAGGCATAGCACTCGTCCACCTTTGAAAACTTAATGACATTTTCTGAATCCCACATCAATGAAACGCCACAAGTATATCGATATTGTGCGCGCTCTTTGGGATCATTATGTATTGGGCCATCGCCAAATTCTTTGATGCCTTGAGCAATGTAAGTCAGTCCGTACGGCTTAAGCGCAGTATCAATCTGAGGATACGTTTGTGCTTGGCAATAACATTCGCGGTAATATGAAACATCCCCTTCAACTTGGGGGTCGCTAGGACAATTCTCTAGACTTTGCGGCTGATCTTGTGGAGTTCTTGATTCTGTGCCTTCTTGGGGAACGCCTGTTTTCTCAACAATAGGTTGTGTTTTCTTTACGCTTACGCTCGCTTCTTCTTCACGCGCACGCTTTAACCGCTCTTTGAGCGTTTCGGCTACAGCAAGATTCGCAATCATCATCATGGATACAAAAATGACAACTGTTCTCATGTGTGTTCCTCGATATGATTAACGTTGAACGGCGGCAAAATCTCGGGCAAAAGCCTCGACGATGCGTTGATGAACCTGTTGAACTTCTTCTTCACGCAATGTGCGCTCTTTATGTTGGTAGACCAACGAAAAAACTAAACCGCGTTGACCCTTTTCAATCTTATCGCCGACATATTCTTCGATCAAATCAACGCGCTTAAGAATATCTGCACCTAATTTATATGCGGTCTGCTCCATGGCGCCATAAGCCACATCACGTTTTACCGCGACGCTAATGTCCCGATGGATGGCAGGAAATCCCATCAATGCTTCAAACTTAACCACAGGTTTTTCTTTAGCAAAAATTGGATGTAAATCGATCTCGACAAAATATACATCGCCTGCCTTAATATCCCATTGTTGCAAAACAGTCTTCGAAATTTTAACGATGTTTTTAGCGTCAAACATTTCAGGGACCCCAAGTTTTGAATACACTTGATCCATCACGCCTTTCACATCAAAGAAATCAACCACGTCTTTGCTATTGTTGCGCCAATCGTGCCCGCGTCGCCCTGTAGCTAAGATGGCCAACGTGCTTTTCTCGCCATCGACAAAATATCGTTTTCCAATTTCAAAAAGCTTTAAATTTTTCTGACCATGATTAAAATTCATGGCCGCTACCTTTAGCAGCGACGGTAATAGTGAGGGTCTTAAAATATTATGTTCCGCACTTAGGGCGTTTAATAATGGCATCGTGGTCAAATCGCTTTGTCCGCTTTTCTCTAAATCTTTTTGATTGATGAGTGAAAAGGTGATTGTTTCACTAAAGCCTTGCGCTACCAACGCATCAGCAACGATCTTTTTGATTTTACGTGGCCTTGTATCTGGCGCTATGTTAGCTACTTGAATATGTGGGAAGGAAACATTTAAATGATCATACCCGATGATGCGCGCAACTTCTTCGATGATATCAACCGGTTGTTTTAAATCATTGCGGAAGCTGGGCGTTGTAATCTTAAAACCTTTTTTCTTATCCACCACTACTTTAAGTCCCAAACGCGTCAACGCATTCTTCACTTGCGTCGCTGATACGCGCGTTCCAAGCAAATTTTCAATATCTAAAACACTAACTCCGATGACATGCCCTTGGTCTTTATGTTGCTGCCCTTGATCAACACGCGCTGTAAATTTCCCTCGTGTTAATTCAACAAGCAAGGCTGTTGCCCGATTAGCGCCATCTAAAACACCTTTTAAATCAACGCCGCGTTCGAATCGATACGATGCATCACTCTTAAGGCCAAGCAATCTAGATCCACGACGGACAATGCCCATCTCAAACTGCGCGCTTTCAAGCACGATGTTACGTGTTTGCGCCGTGACTTGAGTGTCCATGCCACCCATGATCCCTGCAATGGCAATGGGTTTTTGCGCATCCGCGATCACCAAAATCGACGGATCAAGCTTACGTTCAACGCCATCTAACGTAACAATCTTTTCGCCCGCTCTTGCGCGGCGCACTAAAATTTTATTGCCTACAATTTTATCGGCATCAAACACATGTAACGGTTGTCCCATTTCCATGAGCACAAAATTTGTCACATCAACCGCATTACCAATCGAACGAATCCCCAAAGCCTGTAAGCGTTCCGTCATCCACGCCGGCGCATCCATCACATTAACATTCTCAATGCGTGTACCTATATAACGGGTACAATCTTTCTTATCTTCAATCGCAACAGACAAGGCTGTGGTCTTGCCGCTCTTATATGATTTTACCGTCGGCAATTTCAAATTCTTTGCACAAATCGCCGAAATCTCCCGCGCAAGACCGATGGTGTTTAAACAATCCGGGCGGTTGGGTGTGATTTCAAGATCTAACACCGTGTCTTTCCCGACGCTGTGCACGCTTTCAACTTCTAGCCCAGCCATGGTCAAGCGATGCACTAGATCATCGACACTGATCTTGGGATCTACATAATCTTTAAGCCAATTTAAGGATAATTTCATAATTTAGAATTGCTTTAAAAATCGCACATCATTTTCATAAAATACACGAATATCTTTGATGCCATATTTAAGCATGGCCATGCGTTCAACGCCCATACCAAATGCGAGCCCTGTATATTTTCCTGAAGGGTATCCTGCCGCCTCAAACACTTTAGGATTAACCATGCCGCAACCTAAAATCTCAAGCCATGGCCGACGGGCCGTGCCTTTAAAAATATCTGCCGCAATATCAACTTCCGCCGATGGTTCAGTAAATGGGAAATAATGAGGACGAAAACGCATGGTGACATTAGGCCCAAAGAATCGTCGACAAAATTCTGTCAACAACCCCTTAAGATCGGAAAACTTTACATTTTGATCAACCAACAATCCTTCAATCTGATGAAACATAAATGAGTGGCTAGCGTCAACCGCGTCGGGACGATACACGCGTCCAGGGATAATGACCGCGAGCGGCGGCTTATGTGCTTTCATCACCCGCACTTGACCTGGAGACGTATGGCTTCGCAACAACAACTTTCTTCCCTTAGCTGATGCGTCATCCGCTTGCAAATAAAACGTATCAAACGCATCGCGCGAAGGATGATCGATGGGAATATTAAGCCCTGTGAAATTATGATGCTCCGTCTCAACTTCTGGGCCGTCTTCTAAAACAAAACCTAGTTTTTCAAACACATCGCAAATCTCTTCCATGGTTTGCGTCAAAATGTGACGATGTCCCAAGGTTGCAGCAACACCTGGCATGCTCACATCAACGATCTTACCATCTCCCGTCGATTGACTACCAAGCGTATTCTTTTTCGCTTCCAAGATGGCATTAACCACATTGCGCAAATCATTGGCGCCTTTGCCTATCGCACCTTTATCAGCAATTGCAGCTGCTGAGAGCGACGCATAAATATCCGCCACAATGCCTTTTTTTCCTAAATATTTTAAACGAAAATCTTCAAGGGCTTGAGGGCTATTGACCGCTTCACCTTCTCGGCGAGCATTATCTTGTAGTTGCGTAAAATTCCACGACATCGATATTTCCAATTTTGAAAATTAAAGGGACAGTTCCTATTGAAATAGAAAACTGTCCCTTATTATACACTAAACAGAATTACGCTTTAGCTTTTTTTGCTTTTGCTTCTGTCTTAACGACTTTTTTTGCAGCAGGTTTAGCTTCAGCTTTTGCTGTTGGCTTTGCCGCTTTTGAAATCTCAACGATTTGATTAAAAATATCGGGAGATGCGATCGCGATTTCAGATAACATTTTACGATCGAGTAAAACGTTTGCATTCTTTAACCCGTTAATGAAACGGCTGTATGAAATGCCAGCTTCACGACAGGCTGCATTTAAACGCACGATCCATAATGAACGGAAATGGCCGGCATTCTTTTTGCGATCAAAATACGCATATTGTTTGCTCGCTGTTAAAGACTTGATTGCTTCTTTATAGCGTTTGCTGCGATTACCAAATTGACCTTTGGCTTCAGCTAAAACGCGTTTCTTGCGTTTGTGTGAATAAACATTCGTTTTAATTCTTACCATATGGCAACAACCTCCTTATACGCTTTGCATCGGTTGCTGACAAATAGCCATCCTTGCGAGCGTGACGCTTTTTCTTGCGCGACTTTTTGCTTAAAATGTGCTGACGACCGGCCGTGCGCTTCTTCAATAAACCAGACTTGGTTACTTGAAGACGCTTGGCAGCACCTTTATTTGTTTTTTGTTTACCTTTTTTTCCGATAGCCATCTTGCCCCACCTTTATTTTTCTGATTTTGGCGCCAAAACCATCGACACCACTCTACCTTCAGCTAAGGGTTCTTTTTCAATGGTCGCGTGTTCAGCGGTCAACGTGACCACCTTATCTAAGACCGCGCGCCATTGGTCCCTAAAGCTCATTTCCCTACCTTGAAACATTAAGTTGATCTTAACCTTGTCCTTCTTGGCCAAAAATGCAATGGCTTGCTTCATTTTTGTTTCTAAATCATGGTCGCTAATATGCGGCTTTAAACGAATTTGCTTTAACTGCGTAATGTGCTGATTGCGCTTAACCTTACGCTCTTTTTTCTCTTGATCATATTTATACTTGCTAAAATCAATGATCCGACACACTGGCGGTACGGCTGTTGGTGCAACTTCCACGAGATCTAGTTCATATTCATTTGCCAGCTCTAAAGCCCTTGCGATCGCTACGACACCTAATTGTTCTGAGTTTGGTCCGATCACACGAACTTCTTTGTTACGGATTTGATTATTAATGCGAATATTCTTCAATGTGTTAACGCCTCCTAAATTAATATAAGCCCTTACCCAAGGGTTACCTATTATCCTCAATTTCTATTTTTTGTCAACAATCTGATTTTGTAACCGCTCAATCAGGGCTTGAGCGCTCATGACCCCTAAATCTTGGCCATTTTGCAATCGCACCGATATTTGGGATGTAGCAACTTCTTTATCCCCTATCACCAATTGATACGGAACTTTTTTGACCGATGCTTCGCGGATGCGTTTTGATAATGATTCATTGCGGCTATCTAAAATGACGCGCAATTTGACATCTTGTAATTGTTTTTTCAAATTTTCAGCAAAAGCTTCGTGCTCTGGCTTAATTGGAATAATCGCAATTTGATTAGGCGCAAGCCACAATGGGAAATTGCCCGCGTAATGTTCGATCAAGGTGCCCATGAAGCGTTCCATGCTGCCCAACAGCGCACGGTGCAACATAATTGGTCGTTGTTTACCACCTGTCTCGTCGGTATATTCCAATTCGAAACGTTCTGGTAAATTCAAATCGCACTGAATCGTTCCGCATTGCCACAAACGCCCAATGGCGTCTTTTAATTTAATATCGATCTTAGGTCCATAAAAAGCACCGCCGCCTTCATCCACGCTATATTTTAAATTGCGTGTTTCGAGTGCGTCTTTGAGTGCTGCTGTTGCGCGGTCCCAATTTTCTTGACTGCCCATAGAATCTTTGGGTTGCGTCGAGAGCTCGATGTGCAAATCACTAAAACCAAAGTCCGTCATCATTTTAAAAACAAAGTCGATGACATCCATGACTTCTTTTTTGATCTGATCAGCACGCATAAATAAATGCGCATCATCTTGGGTAAACCCACGCACGCGCAACAACCCATGTAAAACGCCTGCCTTTTCTTGGCGATACACAGTGCCTAATTCAAAATAGCGAATAGGTAAATCACGATACGAGCGAATATGGGACTTATAAATTAAAATATGTCCAGGGCAATTCATGGGCTTAACCACATAATCCTCGTCGTCAACTTTAAAGTAATACATATTTTCTTTATAGTGACCCGAGTGACCAGAAATGTCCCACAACTTGCCTTTTAAAATGTTTGGCGTATGCACCAGTTGGTAGCCTCGCGCCAAGTGTTGTTCGCAAACATAATCTTCAATGATCTTACGCAACATCGCACCATTGGGGTGATAAAAGATTAAACCAGCGCCGGCGGTTTCTTGGTAAATGTGAAATAAATCGAGTTGGGTGGCAATCTTGCGGTGATCACGCTTGGCTGCTTCCTCGAGCATCTTTAAATATTCATCGAGTTCTTTTTGGGTAAAGAATGCTGTGCCGTAAATGCGTTGCAACATGGGGCGCTTCTCATCGCCGCGCCAATATGCACCAGCGACGGACAATAACTTAACACCCTTGATCAAACCCGTTGAGGCAACGTGTGGCCCTTTGCATAAGTCGACAAATTCATCGCCCGTATGAAACAATGACACTTCAGCATCTGGAAGACCTTCGATTAATTCAACCTTATAATTTTCATTCTGGGCAGAAAATTTCTTAATGGCGTCTTCGCGACGGATCGTGCTTTGCGTCATGGGCAAGTTCTTATTAATGATGCGATACATGCCCTTTTCGATCTTACGCAAATCATCGTCGGTAAAAGGCTCTTTTTTATCGAAATCATAATAAAACCCGTTTTCAATGGCAGGCCCAATCGTCACCTTCACATCTGGCCAAATTTCTTTAACAGCTTGAGCCATGACGTGAGACGCCGTGTGTCGTAACTTATCTATGTCGCGGGAATAATCCATGGTTTTGTGTAAAATGGTGGACTCTACAGGGATCGGTGCTCCGACTTCGTCGGAGTCAGCCCCTCGCCCATAAACACTCCTATTCGTCGTGTTTATAAACGGGCTCACTTCGATCCCTTGGTACTTTTAATTTTTATTCTTATATATGGTGGACTCTACAGGGATCGAACCTGTGACCTCATCCATGTCAAGGATGCGCTCTAACCAAACTGAGCTAAGAGTCCTTCCAAAATTTTTCTGGCGAAGCCAGTCGTAGTCAAACGCGAAAGCAATTTGACGAAGACTGGAGGCGAGGACCGGAATCGAACCGGTGAATAGCGGTTTTGCAGACCACTGCCTTACCACTTGGCTACCTCGCCGTAATTTTTATATTTTTACGTCGCTGCTTTGCCGTGGGGAGGGAATTGGTGCCTCGCTTCGCTCGGTCATCCCCTCGCCCATAAACACTCCTATTCGTCGTGTTTATAAACGGGCTCACTTCAATTCCCTTTTTTATGCAAATGGGCGGGGAGGGAATTGAACCCTCATGACCTTGCGATCACAGGATTTTAAGTCCTGCGTGTATACCAATTCCACCACCCGCCCGAAAACTTATTTCAAGACTGCTTTAACAATCGCATCAACATCTGCTAAATGGCCAATGCCAGTGACGCCGCAGGCTAATTTTCCGTTGATGGGTTCAATAAACTTAAATCCATGACGCTTTAATGTTGCACAATTTGCTTGAACGATTGTATTTGCATACATGTCATCGTTCATGGCTGGTGCAATCCAAATGCTTTTCTTATATGCCAATGCCAACGTGCTTAAAAGATCGTCGGCCAAACCGTGAGCTAATTTTCCAATCACATGCGCCGTTGCCGGTGCAATTAATAATCCGTCGGTGCCTTTGACCAATTGCAAATGCGCCATGGACCAAGAATCTTCGTCAAACATGCCGGTCAATGCTTTGCTGCCAGATAACGCGGACAATGTTAATGGCGTGATAAATTGCTGTGCTTCTTGTGTCATCACCACTTTAACCTCGACGCCCGCATCTTGTAATCGTCGAATGATATCGCCAGCTTTATACGCCGCGATGCTGCCACATACACCTAAAACAATTTTTTTAGGCGTTTTCGTCATTTTTCTTAAGTCTGCCAGCTGGTTTTGGTTCAAATTCTTTGGAACAGCTTTTTTCAACGACCTTGGCATTACGAATTTCATTTAATGCAACGGTGGTCAATTTAGTATTCATTGGCATTTGAACTAAACGTGTTCCAGTGTTACTAATTTCAAGGGAACGATTGGATGCCATGCGCACCAATTTATAGACGCTGCCTGCTGCTTTTGGTAACAAATGTTCGAGTGGCTGGTATGCCATAAGTACTGCCTCCTTAAGTGATTCCTGTGGGAATCTATGCTAATGTGAAACGAACTTTATAACACAACAGCTTATAAATGTCAATTATTGTGCGATGACGTCCCTGACGATGCGGCTAAGGTCACGGCAGGCCTTATCCAAGCGACCATTGACGATAATACGATCATAGTGCTTGGCCTCTTTGAGCTCTTTGCGCGCAACTTTAAGCCGAAGGCTTAAACTCTCGTGTGTTTCGGAGGCGCGTTGCCGCAAACGTTCTTGTAATATTTTCATCGTCGGTGTTTTGATAAAAACACTGTAGCTCTCGGGAAATTCCCTGCGAACATGGGCAGCTCCTTTAACATCAATGCATAAAAGCACGTGCTTGCCCTTGTGTAATAATTTCAAAACCTGTTGTTTTGGCGTGCCGTAATAATTATCAAAGACTTTTTCCCATTCGAGGAAATAATTTTTCTTGATGCGGCTTTCAAAGGTCTTGCGGGTTAAATACAAGTAATCTCTGCCCGCGCGTTCACCCTCGCGTTTTTCACGGGTGGTGGCAGAAACAGACTTTACAAGCTTGCCTTTAAGTTTAGGGTCATTTAAAAGCGCCTTATGAAGCGTGGTCTTCCCTGATCCCGACGGACCTGAAAGGATAAACACTTTGCCTATCGGCTTATTCAACGTTGTTGGCTTGTTCACGGATCTTTTCGACTTTGCTTTTTAACGCGATGACGTTCGCGGAGATTTCTTTGTCTTGTACTTTAGAACCTATGGTATTGGTTTCGCGTTGCATTTCTTGAGCGATAAAATCTAGCTTCTTTCCGGCTTCCTGACTTAACGATAAGAGCGCTTTCGCTTCGTCGATGTGATGACTTAATCGCGATAATTCTTCGTTAATATCATTGCTTTTTTGATATATGGCAAATTCTTCTGGGGTGGAAGTGCCCTTCTTTTGTTTGAGCAAACCTTGCGCGCGTGTCTTTATTTGATTGATGCATTTTTGCATGCGCCCTAATTGCCCGCCAATGTCCATTTTAAGCGATGATCCTTCGCGTCGACGCATGGCAACAACTGAAACCAAGGCTTTATCAATGGCTTTTGCCACAACAGGCCACAAGGTATTGGCTTCGACAAAAACTTCTTTGGCTTCAACCACGCCGGGTAAGCGCATGATATCCGCTGTGCTTAAATCATTGTTCATACGAAATTGTTTGGATAAGCTTTTACCAAAATCAATGTAACGTTTAACCGCATCTTGATTAAGCACAATATTAACGCTTGGCTTTTCGGTGATTTTAACTGATATCGTCACGCGTCCACGTTTTAAATTTTTGGCCACGAGCTTAGAAATGCGCTCTTCATAAGAAGAAAATCCCGACGGCAAATAGTACGCAGGATCCAAATAACGGTGATTAACGGTCTTAATCTCAACCGTTCCCTTGATCTTCGCAACGCTAAAATCCGCAGCCCCAAATCCTGTCATCCCTGAAATCATGTTAATCCTCTCACACTTTAAGTAATTCTTTTTTATCAAACCACAATTTGATCTCGCGCTTTGACTCGTCGCTGCTCGAGGATACATGTACTAAATTTTCATAAACGCCCTTGGTTGTGACCCGCCCGTACTTACCACGAATAGATGTCGGCAACGCATCTTCAGGGTTGGTTGCCCCTGCAATCGCGCGGCATTTGGCAATCGCGCCTTCACCATAAAACACCATGGCTATGACAGGTTCTCCGTCGTGGAGATTACCGCACAAGTATGAAACAATTTGCTTAAAGAAAAATTCTTTCTTTAAATGACCATAATGCGCTTCGGCCAAAGGCTTTGAAACTTGCACTGTCTTTAAACCAATGAGCTTAAGATCACTCGATAAAAACTGATTGATGATTTCACCAACGATCTTTTTACGCATGCCGTCGGGCTTGATTAAAATTAATGCCGATTCTTTCATCGACGTATGACCTCCAGGATCCTATCAAAATCTTCTAAGGAATAATACTCAATCACAACCTTGCCTTTGTTGTTCTTATCTTCAACGATAACCTTGGTACCTAAGCTACGACTTAACTCTTCTTCTAAAATTTGTATATCGCGATTCTTCGACTTAACCTTGGCGGTTGGCTTGGCTGTTTTAGAAGCCATGTGCTTTTGCACTGCCGCCTCCACCTGACGAACGGACAAGCTTTTGGCGATAATTTCCTTGGAAATTTTGATTTGCTCGTCGCTGTTATCAATGGTTAATAAAGCACGCGCATGCCCAACCGATAGCTTTCCCGACGACACATAATCTTGCACGGCATTGGGTAATTTAAGCAAACGCAATAAATTGCTCACGGTGCTGCGATCTTTGCCCAATGATTGGGCCACTGTATCTTGAGTAAATTCAAACTCTTCAATCAAACGCTTATAGGCTTTGGCCTCTTCAATGCCATTTAATTCTTCACGCTGAATATTTTCAACTAAGGCGATGACCAAAGCTTCGCGATCGGTCACATTTTTGATAATAACAGGCACTTGGGTTAATCCAAGCTCACGGGAAGCACGTAAGCGGCGTTCCCCTGCCACAACTTCATATTGGTCACCACTAGCTCTGACTAAAATGGGCTGTAAGACGCCTTTTTCTTTAATCGAAGCCTTTAATTCATCCAATTTGTCTTTGTCATAAACTAACCGCGGCTGCAAGCTGTTGTTTTTAATTAGCTTTATATCAATGCTGCTTACATTTTTTTCTTCAGAATTTCCAGACTGGAAATTATTTTTTGAAATTAATGCTGAAAGTCCTTTTCCCAAAGCTCTATTTTCCATTCTGCGCCTCCATAACCTCTTGTGCCAACTCTTTATATTTAACTGCCCCTGCAGAACTTGGATCATAATAATTAATGGGTTTTCCAAAACTTGGCGCTTCGCTCAAGCGTATGTTTCTGGGAATAATAGACTTATAAACCTTCTCTTTAAAATACGTGCTAATTTCTTTGATCACTTCATTGGTTAAATTGGTTCTAAAGTCCGCCATGGTCATTAAAACCCCTTCTATGGCCAAATTTGGATTCAGACCCTCCTTGATAAGCTCAATTGTATTTAAGAGCTGTGAGACCCCTTCTAACGCATAAAATTCGCACTGTATAGGTATTAAAATGGTATCTGCGGCAACCAGCGCATTAAGGGTTAACAGGCCTAATGACGGCGGAGAATCAATAAAAACATAGTCGAATTTGTCTTTGATGCTGTCGATGGCTTTCTTTAGCCTGTTTTCGCGCGATAAAGCCCCCACCAGCTCAATTTCAGCGCCAGTAAGGTGTATGTTGCAGGGTACTATATAGAGGTTTTTAAACTTGGTTTCTAAAATAATGTCCGACATTTGCGCCTTGTGTACAAGAGCATCATAGACGGAATTTTTAATGTCGTTTTTATTAATACCAACGCCTGAAGTGGCATTGCCTTGAGGATCCATGTCAACCAAGAGCACGCGAGCGCCAAGCTCGGCCAAGGCTGCAGGCAGATTAACCGATGTGGTGGTTTTGCCTGTGCCGCCCTTTTGATTACAAACTGCAATCACTTTGGACATTGTTTTCTCGCTATATCGAGGGTTTCACGTGAAACGGATGTTCTTAGACGCGATGAATCACGTCTCTACGGTTTCTTGATCGCTACTTTAATCTTTGCTCTTTTTGCTCCACCCATGCCAAACAAGCCCTTCTGCTCTTCACAGACAATCTTAATATCTAGCGTTTCACGTGAAACGCCTAAGGCCTTCTCAGCGTTCTCTATGGCTTCTTCGGTAGATTCACCTTCGAATTCTTTTGCTTGGGTATCAAGAATCATACTATTTCTTTTTATTCATTTGTATTTGTGTCCATGCGGAGAGCGCGTAGAACACGGTAAAATACAACGATAGTCCGCTTGCAAACTTGTAGAAAATAACACCAATAAAGAATGGAAAAAAGTATAGCATCATTTTCTGCATCATAATTTGCTGTTCATCAGTTGCAACTGAATTTTTTGCAGTCACCTTTTGCTGAAAGAACATGACTACTCCCATCAAGATAGGCAATATATTAAACTCATTACCTAAAAATGGCAACGAAAAAGGTAAAATAAATAAACGATCTGGCAAAGACAGGTCTTTAATCCAGAAAAAGCCTTGTCCTTGAAAATAATGTGAACGCCACAGCACTTGGTACAGAGAAATAAATAAAGGCATCTGTAATAAAAACGGCAAACACCCTCCCAAAGGATTTATCTTTTCTCGTCGGTAAATATCCATAATTTCCGCATTGAGCTTGGTTGGATCCGATTTATATCTATCTTGCAGTGCTTTAATTTTTGGTTGAACAAGCTGCATTTTACGCATAGACATCATGCTTTTTACCGTCAGTGGATAGCTTAAACCATAGATGATTAAACTAATTAAAATAATACTAAGTCCCCAGCTATGAGAAATCTTGTGTAAAAATGGGATTGTGTAGTATATAGCAAACGATATGGTATTAAGAATCCAAAAACGGCTAAACGCAACGGCCTTTTCGAAGCCTTTGCCATATTTCTTCATTAGTGGCGTGTCTTGGGGCCCCACATAAATACTAAAATCGTACGCTTGTGCCCCTCCCGCAGTTACCGCTACATTAAGTTGACTATCTGTAAGCTTATTGATTTCAAATGTTTTTGTCCCGAACTCAGGATGAACGACAAATATATTGAAATGATCTCTAAAACCTGCAAATTGAACCTGCCCTGCCACGGTTTTATTCTCTTTGGCTTCAAATTTAAAGGCATTTCCCTTACGTACAACCTTATTATCCATGGAAACGAAATATTCGTATAAGCTATTTTCCTTAGCATCCGCGGCATGTTTCACAAAATCAATGTCAAATAGGTTAATTTTAGCCGCTTCCTTTGAATTAATTTCCATTCTGACTAAAATGTTGTTCGTATCTTTGAATTCAACGGTCTTTTTAATTTCCATTCTGTCGTTCTTGAAATAATATACCGCTCTATTGGAATCTAGGCTCTTTACCACAAATTGCTCGTTTTCATAACCAGCAACTGTCAAAACCTTGTTCAACGGCAATAAATCTTTAGCGCCAACACGTATATTGTGGAGCGATCCACCCGCATTACTTAATGAAAAACCCGTATTTGTGGTTTTAATATCATTGTTTTCTTCTTTGAATGTAAAGGCAGGTGGGGTTGTAACAGTTTTTGGCGCCTCTGGAGAAGTGACGATGCTTTTAGTTGTAACTTCTTTGGTGGCAATAGTTTGCTGCTTTTTTAGCATTTCGGCACGTTTTGGTGCCCCGAAAAAAGCATCATAACCAAACAATACGCATGCTGATAAAACTAATGCTAGGGCTGTATTCTTATCCATAGTTTTTTACCTTAACGGGTCGTATCCGCCTGCAGATAGGGGAGAGCAACGGAAAATACGCTTTAGCGCCATCAAAACACCGCGTGCTGCGCCATACTTATCCACCGCCTGGATCGCATATTGCGAACAAGAGGGATAAAAGCGGCAACCTGCCTCTTTGCAGGCAGGCAGCAGATGTTTCAAAAAGCTTAAGCGCTGATATAGTTTAATAAACGCGATGATAAAAGATTTTATCACAAGGCGATTCTTTTGCGACCTTTTGCTCGACGACGTTTGAGAACTTCGCGACCATCAGCCGTTTCCATACGCTTTAAAAAACCGTGCTTCTTTTTACCTACAATTTTTGTTGGTGTCTTTAAGTGTTTTTTCATAATGCGAAATTATAGCATAGAGCATTCCCAAGTCAAGCAATAATGTGCACTAAAATTTTTATGACTTGAGATAAAAATAGTTGAAAGTACGTAAGTTGTGAGCCTGCTAAAATATCTGTTTAAAAAAACGTTGCATTGGGTTGCTTGTTTGTTATAATGACCTCCTTAAAGGGGAATTTTTGGATCAAATCCGTCGAGCTCATCCACACCTGTGGATAACCTGTGCAATACTAATAAAATGAACCTACTTGAAATCTGGCAAAAAGCCCAACAACCCATTCGCGAAGCCATCGGGGATACATCCTACGATACGTGGTTTAGCAATTTAACGGTTTTAGACAAAGACAACCGCATCACCGTCCAAGCACCCGACGAATTCTTTAAAAATTGGATTGTCGAGCATTACCTAACAACCATTGAGCAGAGCATTAAATCTTTAGGGTATGGGGAGACCGTTGTTAACTTTGAAGTCAATGCCGAGCTCCTCAAAAAACCTGTTCAAGAAAAATTAAATCGCCTCGAGCAACATTTTGACGGGCCTTCAAAACAAGCGCATTTAAATCCGCGTTTTTCATTTGAACATTTTGTTGTAGGGCCATCAAACCGTTTTGCTTTTGCTGCAGCTCAAGCGGTTGCAGAATCACCAGCAAAATCTTATAACCCTCTTTTTATTTATGGTCCCGTTGGTTTAGGTAAAACGCATTTGATGCAGGCGATCACTCAAGAAATTAGTCAGAAACAGCCGCATTTAAAAATTTGTTATGTTTCATCCGAACAATTTACCAATGAATTAATCAATGCCATCCGCCATCGCAGTGCTGAGGCGTTTCGTCAAAAGTATCGTACCATCGACGTCTTATTGATCGACGACATTCATTTTATCGCCGGCAAAGAATCCACCCAAGAAGAATTCTTTCATACCTTTAACGTATTGCACGATCATCGCAAACAAATCATCATTTGTTCTGACAGGCCGCCTAAAGAAATTGCAAATTTGGAAGAACGCTTGGTGTCCCGTTTTGCATGGGGATTGATTACCGATATTCAGCCACCAGATTATGAAACACGCGTGGCCATTCTTAGAAAAAAATTAGAACTCGAGTCTGTTGTTGTTCCCGATGATGTGGTTTCATTTATTGCTTCTGAAATTAAAACCAACATCCGTGAACTGGAAGGGGCCATGATCCGCGTGGTGGCCTATGCCTTATTAGATGATAAACCAATTACTTTACAAGTGGCTAAAAGTGTTTTAAAAGATATGGTTAAGGAAACCGTTAAAACCATTAGTGTGGATATGGTACAACGGCAAGTGGCTTCCTATTTTAAAATACAGGTTGCGGACTTAAAAACCAAGAATCGCCATAAAAATATTATCTTGCCGCGACAATTGGCTATGTATTTATCACGTAAATTAACACATCATTCATTACCAGAAATTGGCGCTGCGTTTGGGGGTAAAGATCACACCACGATTTTACATGCATTTAAGAAAATCGATTTAGAAGCCACCAAAAGCCAAGAGTTGAAGAAAATGATTGATGATTTGTGTTTTGTGCTATTAGAATAGCTGTGCACAACTTTTAAGCTTATTCAAGGGTTATCCACAGGTGTTAATAACTGTAACATGTTGAAAATAAATGAGTTTTATGCGTAGTTCAATTTATCCACAACAATTACTACAATGACTTCTATCTTGAAAATGTTAAAAAGAGTAAAAAGCAGACAAGGATGTGAATATGAAATTTAAGCTGAATAAAGACGCATTATTAGGTGGGATTCAAGTTGTCAGCAACATTGTTTCATCCAAAGCCACACTTCCAATCCTATCTAATATGTTATTGGAAGCAAAGGGTGAGATTCTAAAACTTAATACTACTGATTTAGACATAGGTATATCCTGTGAATTACCTGTGCATACCTATGAACAAGGCGCGATAACCATTCCAGCTAAAAAGTTTAGCGATATTGTTAGAGAATTACCAAATGGGGAAGTGATTGTTTATGCAAGGAAGAATAATCAGATAGAAATTGAAGGTGCAAACTGCCGTTTTAAGTTAAATGGCTTACCTAAAGAAGAATTTCCAAAATTCCCAGAATTTAAAGACAAAGATGCGATTTTAATTAAACAAAGCGATTTGAAGGAAATGATCCGTTTAACGAGTTTTGCGGTTTCTTTTGAAGAATCACGGTATGTGTTAAATGGGATATTATTAGAAGTGAGTGGCGATACAGCCCGTATGGTTGCAACCGATGGCCGCAGGCTCGCTAAGATGGAGAAAAAACTTTTACAACCTGCATCAAAAGATGCCAGCATGATCATCCCAATTAAAGCAATTGCAGAAATTAATCGCAATTTAAAAGATACAGGTAATTGTTCGATCATTGGATCTAGTAATCAAGTTTTGTTTAATATCGACGGGAATTTAATTGCCACTCGCATCATTGAAGGGGAATTTCCAAATTATAAACAAGTTATTCCTAAAGAAGTACAACATAAAGTTAAAGTTAAAACACAAGATTTATTAGCCGCCATCCGTCGGGCAAATTTATTATCTACCCCAGATTTTCAAGCGATCAAGTTTGAAGTCTTTAAAGAAAAGCTGGTGATTTCAAAGATAACCCCAGATCTTGGAGAATCACGGGAAGAAGTCGCGGTTGAATATGGCCAAGGTGAGCTCATCGTCGGATTTAATCCACAATTTTTCATCGATGCGTTAAAGAATTTAAACGATGAACATATTTTCTTAGAATTCTTAGGACCGGATAAACCATGTGTTTTCCGTCTCAAAGACTACTTATATTTAGCATTGCCGATGCGCCTGTAAAAATAATTTTAAAATTAATGGTTGCCAAATGAATAGTATTAAAGATATCATTCCACAAGTTATTGCACCATTATCCCGCGGGAATCAAGCCGCATCAGAAGTTGGTGTGTGGTGGCAACGTCATTATGGTGGCGACAGAAAGACAAGCGCCGTATCCCTTAAAGAGGGGACACTGACCGTTCATGTTGATTCTGCACACCGTCGGGTAAAGATGGAATTAGAAAATAATGAATATTTAAAACACGTTCAAACAAGTTTCCCCAGCGTGTCCAAAATTTATTTTAAAGTGGGCAAAATCAGTTAAGCAAAGAAGGGTGTTATGAGTAAAAAAACATATGATGCCAGTAGTATTACGGTTCTAGAAGGACTCGATGCTGTTCGCATGCGCCCAGCCATGTACATTGGCGATACGTTTAGCCGCGGGTTACACCACTTGGTTTACGAAGCCGTTGATAACTCGATCGACGAAGCATTAGCTGGATACTGTACAGAAATCGAAGTGACCATTCATCAAAATGAAAGCATTTCGGTCACTGACAATGGTCGTGGTATACCTGTCGAAATAATGCCCAAAGAGAAAAAACCTGCTGTTGAAGTTGTTTTAACGGTGCTTCATGCGGGCGGTAAATTTGATAAAGATACATATGCCGTCTCCGGTGGTTTGCACGGGGTTGGTATTAGTTGCGTGAACGCGTTATCAGAATGGTTTGAAGTAGAAGTAAAAAAAGAAGGCAGCATCTACCACATGCGCTTCGAACGCGGTAAGACCATGAGCAAATTGACGGTCATCGGCAAGACCAAGGGCCAAGGCACCAAGGTTACGTTCAAACCAGATCGCACCATTTTCAAAGAAACACACATTTTTTCTTATGACATTTTAGCCAAGCGCTTGCGCGAATTAGCCTTTTTAAATAAGGGTATATCGATTAAGTTTGTCGACGAGCGTGAAGGCAAACAAAAAGAAAACGTCTTTTATTTCAAAGGCGGGATTGTTTCATTCGTTGAGCATTTATCTCAAAATAAAATGCCATTGCACAATAAGGTTTTTTATTTCGAGAAAGAAAAAGAAAAGACCATGGTCGAAGTGGCCATGCAATACAATGACAGCTACAATGAAACAGTTTTCTCCTATGCAAACAGCATCAACACCGTCGAAGGTGGCACGCATTTATCAGGTTTTCGTTCAGCGTTGACCCGCGCCATTAATAATTATGCCAAATCTAAGAAATTGCTTAAAGATGATGTAGGTATCACCGGTGATGATACCCGTGAAGGTTTAGTTGCGGTCATTTCAGTTAAAATCCAGCACCCACAATTTGAAGGTCAGACCAAGACCAAACTTGGCAACTCAGAAGTCGACGGCTTGGTTGGTTCCATGACCTTGGAAGCCTTAACCCAATTCTTTGAAGAAAATCCATCCGTTGCTAATAAGATCGTCGATAAATCGATTGTTGCCGCACGTGCACGTGAAGCCGCACGGAAGGCCCGCGAGTTAACCCGCCGTAAGGGCGCGCTTGATAGCGGTGGCTTACCAGGAAAGCTAGCAGATTGCTCTGAAAAAGATCCTAGCCAATGTGAGCTATATCTCGTGGAAGGGGATTCCGCCGGTGGTTCAGCCAAACAAGGGCGCAACCGCGCGTTCCAAGCAATCCTGCCACTTAAAGGTAAAATCTTAAACGTCGAGAAATCACGTTTGGATAAAATTTTATCCAATGAAGAAATTAGAACCATCATCACGGCCATGGGTACAGGGGTCAGCGATGATTTTAATATTGAAAAATTGCGTTACCATAAATTGATTCTGATGTGCGATGCTGACGTCGACGGATCCCACATTCGAACATTGATTTTGACATTGTTATACCGTCAAATGCCGCAATTGATAGAAGGCGGCTTTGTGTATATCGCGCAACCACCGTTATATAAGGTCAGCCGCGGTAAACGTGAAGAATACATACAAACTGAAAAAGAAATGAGCGATTTAATCTTAGAACTTGGCACCGACGGTGTTAAGGTGACAAAGATCGACGGCAAGAAAACGTATTTGCCCGCTCAACTCAAAGAAATTTTAACCACCTTGGTCGAACTCGAACACATTGTTGAACGCTTCAAGCGTCGCGGCATTGTTTTTTCTGACTACGTGGAAAAGTATGACGCTAAAACAAAGCGCATGCCCCGTTATTTGGTTAAGTCCGGCGGCAAAGATGCCTATGTTTATGATGACAAAGAACTTGCGGAAATGACCAAGAACGACGAAGAAGCCCAATATGTCGAAATGTTTGATTCCGAAGATTTAGCCGCTATCCAAGCGTCGTTGGATAAATATGATTTATTGCTCAAAGATTATGATCGCAAGAATGCCGACGAGGTTTTGTTGGCTTCTGATAAGAAAGATAAGGTTAAGCCCAAAGACTTGCTAAAACCTTTATTTATCATTGAAGATGAGAAATCCAAAAATGAAGTCATGTCGATTGCGGAATTGATCGCCACCGTGCGTGCCTATGCAAAAAAAGGCATGCATGTACAGCGTTACAAAGGTCTTGGTGAAATGAATCCACAACAATTGTGGGACACCACCATGGATCCAGAACGCCGCACCATTTTGAAAGTTACCTTAGAAGACGCTGTGGAAGTGGATAAAACATTTGCCATGCTCATGGGTGATGAAGTCGAACCTCGTCGACTCTTCATTGAAACCTATGCGCATGAAGTTAAGAACTTAGATATTTAAAAGGAGTAGCAATGTCTCGCGATTTAAATAAAAAAGAAAAGATTGTTCCGGTATATATCGAAGAGGAAATGAAGAAGTCGTACCTTTCGTACTCGATGTCGGTCATTGTTGGCCGTGCTTTGCCGGATGTGCGTGATGGTTTAAAGCCCGTTCACCGTCGTATTTTATATGCGATGCGGGAACTTAATCTTGAGCACAATAAACCCTATAAGAAAAGCGCGCGTATCGTTGGGGAAGTGTTGGGTAAATACCATCCCCACGGTGATTCAGCCGTGTATTACACCATGGTGCGCATGGTGCAAGATTTCTCCTTGCGTTATCCTTTGATTGACGGCCAAGGTAACTTTGGTTCTATCGACGGTGATACAGCGGCGGCGATGCGTTATACGGAAGCTCGCATGGCAGCTGTTGCCGAAGAAATGCTCAATGACATTGAAAAAGAAACTGTGGAATTTTCACCAAACTTCGACGGATCACTTGAAGAGCCAGATATTTTACCAGGGATGATCCCTAATTTATTGGTTAATGGGTCATCGGGTATTGCGGTTGGGATGGCGACCAATATGGCGCCTCATAATTTAGGTGAAGTTGTCGACGGTATTGTTACCTTGCTCGATAATCCTGAATCAACCATCAAAGATTTGATGAAGCATGTTAAAGGGCCAGATTTTCCAACAGCGGGCATCATTTGTGGTAAAGAAGGTATTGTTAATGCGTATAACACGGGTCGTGGCAAAATCATCATCCGTGCTAGAACATCGATCGAACAACAAAAGAGCAACAAAGAAGCCATCATCATCAATGAGTTGCCCTACCAAGTTAATAAAGCCAACTTGATTTTAGCCATCGCCGATCAAGTTCAAAATAAACAAATCGACGGGATTACAGACATTCGCGATGAGAGCGACAAGGATGGTATCCGCGTTGTGATCGAATTGCGTCGTGAAGTTGATCCAAACATTGTTTTAAATTACTTATACAAGCACACCCAAATGGAAGTGATTTTTGGGATCATCAACTTGGCGCTCGTCAACAAAAGCCCCAAGGTACTTAATTTAAAACAATTGATGAGCTACTACATTGCCCATCGCCGTTTGATTATCCGTCGCAGAACCCAATTTGATTTAGACAAAGCCTTGCGTCGTGCGCACATCTTAGAAGGTTTGAAAATCGCCTTTAAGCATTTGGATGAAATCATCAAGACCATCCGTGCAGCTAAGACCACCCAGGAAGCTAAAGAAGCGCTCATCCGCAAATTTGATTTATCCGACGTGCAAGCCCAAGCCATTTTGGAAATGCAACTGCAACGCTTGGCAGCATTGGAACGCGATAAGATCGAAGCGGAATATCAACAATTGCTCAAAGACATCGATAATTATCGCTCGATTATCAATTCCGACAAGCGTGTCGATGGTATCATCAAAGAAGAATTGTTGATGATTAAGAAAAAATATGCCGATCCTCGCCGCACAGAAATCACAGGCAAGGCCGAAGACATTGAAATTGAAGATTTAATTGCCGACGAAGACATGGCGATCACGATCAGTAACAAAGGCTATATCAAACGCTTAAGCGTTGATAGCTACCGTTCGCAAAAACGCGGTGGCAAAGGGGTCACGGCGATGACCACCGGCGAAGAAGACTTTGTGGAGCGCATGTTTGTGGCGTCGTCCAAAGACTTCTTACTCATCTTCTCAAATAACGGGACGGTGCGCTGGCTTAAGGTTTATGAAATCCCTGCCGCATCACGCACAGCCAAGGGCAAGGCGATTGTAAACTTACTATCGTTTAAACCCGAGGAAGAAATTAGCGCGATCGTTGCTGTTAAAGAATTCCGCGATGATCAATACTTAGTTTTTGCAACCAAGATGGGCCTTGTTAAAAAGACCATGCTCTCTGCGTTTGGTAATCCACGCAAAGGCGGCATCGTTGGTATTGGTTTAGAAAAAGGCGATGCATTAATTGGTGTTGGTTTAAGCAACGGCAAAGAAGATGTATTGCTCGCAACCCACCAAGGCATTGCGGTACGCTTCCCAGAAAAACAATTGCGTGACATGGGTCGTTCTGCCAAGGGCGTTAATGGTATTAATTTAGACAAGGGCGATTACGTGGTTGGCATGTTGGTCTTTGCCCCCGACGTTGATAAGACCGGCGCGAAGTTGCTTACCGTCTGTGAACTCGGATATGCCAAGCGTTCTGATTTTGCTGATTACCGCACGCAATCACGCGCCGGCAAAGGCATCATCAATGTGAAATTGACCGATAAGAACGGCCCTGTTGTTGGGGTTATGGCAACCAATGATGACGATGAAATCATGGCCGTGACCAAACAAGGCATGGTCGTACGTTCATCTCCGTCGGAAATTCGTGAAACAGGTCGTAGTGCGATTGGCGTTAAATTGATCAACTTGGCAAAGGGTGACAAGGTTATTGCGATTGCACATGTGGTCGGGAAAGAAGAAGACGCAATTTAAGAGGAAGTTGAAAGTGACCCCAGCGGGATTTGAACCCGCGCACCGAGCTTGAAAAGCTCGTGTCCTGACCAGGCTAGACGATGGGGTCTAGAAAGATTTGTTATTATAGTAAACTTTATTAAACCGTCAAGGAAATATTATGCTAACCATCTATGGATCAGATTTATCATCACCTGCAATCAAAGTTAGACTTACCGCCACCTATTTAGGGTTGGAACATAAGTGGCATTTGGTTAATTTGCGTGAAGGTGAACAAAAGCAAGAATGGTTTTTGAAAATCAATCCGGTTGGCAAAGTTCCCGCCATTGATGATAACGGCTTTCATTTGTTTGAAAGCAATGCCTGTTGTAAATACTTAGCCGAAAAAGCAAATTCTCCAATTTATCCTAAAGATTTAAAAGCGCGTGCGGTTGTTGATCAGTGGATTGATTTTATCTCGACCCATATTGGCGTTCATTTATCCAGCATTGCTTTTGGACGTATTTTCGCCCCACGCATGAATCGTCCCGTCAACCAACAGTCCGTTGATGACGCTGTTAAATTCTTAGAGATGTATTTCCCCGTCATTGAACAACAATTAGCGGCGCACGCTTATATCGTCAATGATAAGTTGACGTTGGCTGATATTGTCTTATTTTCATTGCTAGAGCCTTCGGAACTCGCGGGCGTCTCATTAGCCGCATATCCTAAACTCAACGCATGGCGCAACAATCTTAAAAGTCAAAGTTTTTATACAACGTGCTACCAAGAATATGGTGCGATGTTAAAAAAATAATGCGCGTTGCCCTAATCCAATTCAATGCCACGGCGGACAAACAAGAAAATATTACAAGAGCGGTAGGGTTTGTCACTAAGGCATTAGCCAAGGGCAGCAAATTTGTTTTATTGCCAGAAATTTTTCATTGGCGCGGTGATCCACGGCATCCTGAAAAATTTCACGTAGCAGAGAAAATACCTGGGCCCTCAACAGCGCCATTCATTTTACTTGCCAAAAAATATCAAGCAAACATCCTGCTTGGATCCATCCTAGAAAAAACCACAGACCCTAAAAAAATGTACAACACCTCTGTGCTTATTAATGCACAGGGCAAGGTTGCAGCAAAATATCGCAAAATTCATTTATTTGATGCGAGGCTGGGTGATAAGATCGTACGTGAGGCCGATTGTTTTAAGGCGGGAACAAAAAAAGTGATGGCAAAGGTCGAGGACTTTTCGGTTGGAATGTCCATTTGTTACGACCTAAGGTTTGCTGATTTATATCAACATTATGCCCGTCAGGGTGCTAATGTGTTGGTTGTTCCGTCGTGTTTTATGAAAGCGACAGGTCAGGCGCATTGGCAAGCATTGCTTCAAGCGCGGGCCATTGAAAATTTATCGTATGTCTTGGCGCCCAATCAAGTGGGATTAGATGGGCAAGGTATGCCAGCGTATGGGCATAGCATGATCATTTCCCCGTGGGGCGAGATCATCGCGCAAGGCAGTTTGGACAAAGAAGTGATCATCACAGCGGATATCACGCTTGAAAAAATACAAGAAGCGCGAACAAAATTACCGTCGTTAATCGAGGAGAAAAAATATGGCAAAAAAAGTTAAAGTCGCAATCACGGGTGCTGCAGGTCAAATTGGTTATGCCTTGTTATTTCGCATCGCCTCCGGTGAGATGTTTGGGCGTGATACAGAAGTTGAATTAAGTTTGCTCGAGCTTGAAAAAGCCCTGCCAGCTTTAGGCGGCGTTATCATGGAACTCGATGATTGCGCATTTCCATTGTTAAAATCAGTCACCATGTCGTCGGATCCTAATGTTGCCTTCAAAGACATTGATTGGGCGCTGTTAGTTGGTAGCGTCCCACGCAAAGAAGGCATGGAGCGCGGCGATTTGTTGAAAATCAATGGCGGCGTTTTTATCGAACAAGGCAAGGCCTTATCGAATAGCGCAAAGCCAACGTGCAAGGTTTTGGTCGTCGGGAATCCTTGTAATACCAATGCATGGATTGCAAAGAGCACGGCTAAAAACATCCCAGCAAAAAACTTTTTTGCCATGACCATGCTTGATCAAAATCGTGCCACAACACAATTGGCTCAAAAATCTGCAGTGGCCACAACCGCTGTTAAAAATGTCGGCATTTGGGGGAATCACTCAGCGACGCAATATCCCGACTTTTATCATGCCACCGTCAACGGTAAACCAGCGACAGCGGCGATCACCGACGAAAACTGGCTTAAAACAACCTTTATTGAAACCGTTCAGAAACGCGGCGCAGCCATCATCAAAGCGCGTGGCCTGTCATCTGCAGCGTCGGCAGCCAATGCGGTCATTGATACCGTGCGCGGGATCATCACGCCAACCCCTGCAGGCGAATTTTTCTCTGCAGCTGTTTCATCAGATGGCAGCTATGGCGTTCCACAAGGGATTATGTTTGGGTATCCGTTGCGTAGCAATGGCCAAGATTGGGAAATTGTGCAAGGTTTAGAACACAATGCCTTTGCTAAAGAAAAAATTCAAGCAACGCTTCAAGAGCTAATTTCGGAAAAGCAAGCAGTTGAAGCTTTGGTAGCATAAAAATTTAATTCAATTCAAATTTGCATTTTATATCCTTGAGGGATATACTTAATGAAGTCCAAATATAAACGGGAGGCTGTATGAATCGTTTTTGCGGTTTTTTAGTTGTTGTTATTGCTTTTGCTGTAACAGGTTGCGACATCATTAATCCTAAAAAACCAGAGACAAAGGCTCCTGTAGCATCAACGCAAACCACTAAGGCTTCCACGCCGGATGTTGTTTCTGACGATAATAAGCCCCTCTCCGATGATGTCATCGCAAAGGTTGGCGGCTGGACATTAACGACCGAAGAGTTTAATCAGCGTATTCGATTGCTCAAAGAAAGTTTACCAACCTTTGATCCAAGCAAACCAGGTGTTAAGGAACAAGTTCTCAACGAACTCATTCGCCAACAATTGTTGGTAAAAGACGCAGAGGATAGCGGCATTGGTCAAAGCAAAGATATTTCCGAAGCTGTTGAAGATTTTCGTCGCACCATGTTAGTTCAAGAATTAGCGAATCGTTTAACCAAAGATGTGACCGTCACAGAAGCAGAAGCACAAAAATATTACAATGATAATAAAGCCGATTTTGTCATGCCTATCCAATGGAAGGTGCGCGAGATTGTATTAGCGGATGAAGCTACCGCGAAGAATGTTTTGGTTTCTATTTTACAAGGTGGCAATTTTGCTGATATCGCCAAGGCGCAATCCAAGGGTAAAACTGCAGCGGATGGTGGCGCGTTAAAGACTTTTACCAAAGCCCCAACAGCGGCGATGCAATCTGCCATAGCGAATTTAGATGCCGGTGGTACTAGCGGTGTTTTTAAAGGCGCGGACAACAATTATTATATTGTCCATGTCGACGAGAAAAAAGGCGGCGAGACAAAACAATTTGCTGAAATCAAGGCAGATTTGATCGCAGCATTGACCACACGCAAGCAACAACAGGCGGTTTTAGAACACATCAATAATTTAGCAGAAAAAATTAAGGTTAGGGTTAATCAAAATCTCATTGGCGGCGGCAAATAAGCCAACGGGATTAGGAGGTTTTGCGCACTATGGATAATAATAAAAAACAAATTCTATTGCTGATCGTCGCGGTGGTCTTGGGTATCGCGGCAACAGCCGTGATTGGTTTTGCTGTCAACAGCACCATTGAGCGCCACGATATTGAGCGTCGGGAAGAATATGAAGCTAAGCAAAAGAAAATAGTTGCTGAAATGCAAGCGCAAGCAGATCAACGCGCGGCGATTTTACAGCAACAAATCCAAGCAGTGCGCACTGAACAAGCCCAAGTGGTTCAAAAGCAAATTGCTGAGCTTCAAACGAAATTACAGCAACAACAAGCAGCTAATGCAGGTGGACAACCTGTTAAGAAATCCAAACCTTCTTTAGCGTTAAAGACGCCACAAGGCAAGCGCGCGGTTACCGTTAAGATCGATTCTTTGGCAGCCGTCGGTGGTTTGCTTAATCCAGGGGATATGGTTGACATCATCGCAAGGCTCAATGTTCCTGAAGGCCGATTAGGCAAAGATGGCGAACGCAAACAAAAAACCATTACGGCCATGGTCTTTCAAGGCCTAGAAGTCTTGGCGGTTAACACCAATTTAGATGAAACAGGCACACGTTATGAAGAACAACAAAATTCTCCGGCGATCAAGGTGACCTTAGCGGTTGATCCTCAAGAAGCAGGTTATTTAATTTTTGCGGATAAGAATGGTACGCTTGAATTTGCATTGCGTTCTCCTCAAGAAACCGAACGCCAAATGGTCAAGACAACCACATGGAAAACATTGGCAGATTATGTCTTGCAAAATCAAGGCGCAGACATTGATTTACCGGACGATTTAAAAGGCATCATTAATCAAGACGACGACAAGCCCGCTAAACCAGATATACAAATCTTTAGAGGCGGCAAGGAGCTTTGATGCGCATCTCCCGTATTAAATTATCTTTCGTTGCGCTGGGACTTCTTTTCATAGGGTCACAAGCGACAATGTCCATTGCCCAAGAAGACCATAATATTAACATGATCCTAGGCGACGTTCAGAACGTTAAGGTCGATGGTTTAACTCGCGTTTCTGTAACTGATCCTGACATTGCTGACATTGCTGACGCCAATGATAATGAAGTTTCTGTTGTGGCAAGGCGCATGGGGCACACGATCCTTTTTGTTTGGGATAAAGGTGGCAAGAAGGTTTATTCCGTCAACGTCGCTAATGATGACTTAGCAAGGATTAAAGCACGCATTGAAACGCTATTGAAAGATGCTGGTATTACAACAATTGTTTATGATGCTAATTATGTGGAAGGCAAAGTGGTTCTTTCGGGCAACGTTAATAAAGATCAAAAATCCCGTTTAGATAAAGTGCTCGAACCATTTTCTGAACAAGTGATTAATTTGTGCAAGGAAGATGAAGCGCAGGAATTAATTCAGATTGATATGCAGATCACGGAATTATCCTCAACACTTGATAAGAAGTTAGGATTTGATTGGACAAATAGCGGCGGCGGCACAACATTAACTTATGCGGAATCAGGCAACCCAACAACCGGTGGGTCTCCCAACTGGTTTAAGTTAGGGCAATTTAATCGCACCACCAGCATCATCAACACCATTAATCTTTTAGTGTCTCAAGGTAAAGCGCGCACATTATCACGCCCACGCATGTTGGTAACCAGCGGTAAAGAAGCCACCATTAATGTTGGCGGGGAAGTACCAATCCAGTCGACCACAACATCTGCGTCATCGACCAGCACACAAACCAATGTCACCTTCAAGCAATATGGTTTAACCGTTACAGTTACACCAACAATTAAAGAAGGCAAGATCGATGTGTTGATGAACTTGCAAGTCAGCGACATTGATACAACATTTCCTGTTGCCGCAACATCGACAAACGGTGTCGCTTATAAAACACGCAACGCTACAACGCAATTGATGTTGGATGATAAACAAACGGTGGTTATGGCGGGGTTGATTCGTTATACAGACAGTGATCAAAAGAAAAGCGTTCCATTTATAGGAAAGATTCCCGTTGTTGGGATGATGTTTAGAAGCTCTTCTAAGCAAGCACCAGATGAAGCCAAGGAACTTGTGATCACCTTAACGCCAGTTATTGTGCATAATAAAAAATATGCCAAGGATCAATTTGTAATACCAACGAAGGAATTAAATGATTTTGTTGATGAAGCAGAGAAAATAAATAATTATAAGCGTGAGCCGGTTGATCCAAATCCTAATATGGGTAATGTTACAACCATGCCAGCACAAGATGAGCCAGCTGTTGTGCCAGCAAAGGTTAAACGCGTTGAAATGCCGGCGCAGAAGCCCAAGGCGATCTTAGAAGAGCAGATTAAAAAAGAAGTAGCTGTTCAAGAGCCGATTGCGACCGTTCAGAAATATATGCAAGATATTCAAGTGAAGATATCGCAAAATATTTCATATCCACTGGAAGCATTGAAAAATAAATGGCAGGGCACAGTTAAATTAAGACTAAATATTCAAAAAGATGGGACATTGATTGCAGCTAACGTGGTGCAGTCTTCGGGGCATCAAGCTTTCGACGACGATGCGTTAAATGCTGCCAAAATCGCGGCGCCTTACGCTCCATTTTCAAAAGACATGCAAGCGTCGGATTTAAATGTAACCATTCCTATTGTCTACCAGGCAAAATGATCCAAAGAGAAGTATGTCTTGTAAAATCATAACCATATTTTCCAATAAGGGCGGGGTCGGTAAGACCTTTATTAGCGCAAACATTGCTGCCGCGCTTGCCATGAAGGCTAAGAAAGTATTGTTGCTTGATATGAATTTACAAGCGGGTCAAGATCTTGCCCGTTCCTTAAATATTTCCGCACCATTTTGTTTAGCAGACTTGCTCGCTGAAGTGGCCAAAGATGACAACCCAGATTTTATGCGTCGTTTTGTGGTTAAGCATGTTAGCGGCGTTGATTTCTTATCTGGCATTAATCATTTACGGCAAGCAGGTTTGGTGACAGGCGACAATGTGCGCATATTTTTAAAACGCGCCATGTTACAATATGAATATATCATCGTCGATGGCGGCGGCACATTTAATGAAGTCTTGATTAGCGTTCTTGATCAATCTAGTTTGATTTTCTTGCCAACCACGCCGGATGTCTTGGCGGTGTATCAAGCCAAGTCAACGCTTGAGATGTTGCAAGCACTGCATTATCCGCTGCGTATGATTAAAATCATATTAAATCGTGCTGAAAGTCGCGGGGGTGTTGCATGGCAAGAAGTGAAAACAGCATTGCCTTGCGATATTTTTGCGTTAATCCCATCCGACGGTAAAACCGTTGGTTCAGCGCTTAATCGCGGTATTCCATGTGTTTTAGACAGTCCAAAGGCAAAAGTCTCCGAGCTGTTTTTTGGCATGGCGGATAAATTACAAGATGAAGACATCTTTGTGCAGGTCTCCGACGTTGTTAAGGTTCGCTCGGCAGACCCTAAGAATAAGAAAGATGCCGAGTTCTGGGAAAAATTTGGTATTAAGCAGGGCTCTGGTGGCGGGACTTATTTTAAAAAAGAAGAAGACGAAGTTATTAAATTAAAGCGCTTAATCCATCAAAAGTTGGTTGAGCGCATGAATTTGCAAAAGATATCGCCGGAAGCGCTCTCAGATCCTGCGCAAGCTGCAAATATTCGCAAGGCAGCCGAAGTTATTGTAACCGATTTGATGACCGATGCATCGGGTAGTTTTATTTCATCTCAAGAAGAACGTTCTAAACTTGTGCGTGAAATTGTCAACGAGGCCTTAGGTTTGGGGCCATTGGAAGATTTCTTAGCGGATGTCGATATCAATGACATCATGGTTAACAATAAGGATGAAATCTTTGTTGAGAAAAAAGGTAAATTGCTGCTCACGAATAAGCGTTTTATTTCCAACGATCAGGTGCGTGCAACGATTGATCGTATTTTAGCACCTTTAGGTCGTCGGGTTGATGAATCAACGCCGATGGTGGATGCGCGTTTGCCTGATGGAAGCCGTATCAATGCCATCATTCCGCCGTTGTCGTTGGGCGGCCCCATGATCACCATTCGTAAATTCTCTCAAGAAAAATATACGATCGATGATTTGCTTAATCGTTTTCATTCGCTGACGCCTGCCATGGGTGAGTTTATGAATGCGTGCGTTATTGGGCGTAAGAATATTATTGTCTCTGGTGGTACCGGCGCTGGTAAGACAACGCTGCTCAACATTGTTTCACAATTTATTCCTGATAATGAACGCATCATTACAATCGAAGACGCGGCGGAATTGCGTTTAACCAAATCACATTGGGCGCGCCTTGAAGCAAGACCAGCGAACATTGAAGGTCGTGGTAAGATCACCATCCGTGAGTTATTTATTAACACGTTACGTATGCGCCCAGACCGCATTATTATCGGTGAGTGTCGTGGACCGGAAGTTTTAGACATGTTGCAGGCGATGAACACAGGTCACGATGGTTCGTTGACAACGCTTCACGCCAACACACCACGCGACGTTATGTCTCGTGTGACCTCCATGGTGCTGCTCTCAGGGATTGAATTGCCATTGCGCGCGATCTATGAAATGGCGGCATCTGCGATCAATATTGTCATTCAAATTAACCGTTTCTCCGACGGGACGCGTAAGATCACCGCGATCACGGAGCTTACAGGTAACATGGTCGACGGCCTTCCTGAAATGAAAGACATTTTCATCTTCCGTCAACGCGGCATCAATGCCGAAGGGGTTGTTGTTGGTGAATATACGCCCACAGGGTATGTGCCAAAAATTTTCGAAGACTTCCAAACACGCGGCATCCCACTTTCTAAGAATATTTTTAATCCATAAACATGACGCTAACCAACAAAACCCGCAACAGCATCTTAGCGACACGCCTGAGAGTTGCGGACACAGCCAAACTACGCATGAAGGGTTTGCTTGGGGAAAACTATTTGCCAGATGGAGAAGGCCTACAGATCACGCCTTGCTCGTCGGTGCACATGTTTTTTATGCGTTTTGCAATCGATGTTATTTTTCTAGATCAGAAAAATCGTGTTGTTGGTTTGTGCCGTCAATTAAAGCCATATCATTTGTCTCCCCTGTTCTTTAATTCTTGTTGCGCGATTGAATTACCTGCTGGTAAAATTGATCAGACGCAAACTCAACAAGGGGATGAACTGACGATCACATAATATATGGGTGTAACGTATAAATTAACGGATGACGTGGTTGCTTTTATCTTGGACCAGAAAAAACAATCTGCCAATCTTTCTTGTCGAGAGTTGGTTGAATTAGTTGATAAACAATTTGGTCGGGTTGTATCCAAGTCTTCCGTGCACGAAGTGCTTAAAGAAGCTAACATTGTAAGTCCGCGTGGTCGAAAGTTTAAAAATAAATTTCAGATCCCCGACGATAAAAAAGCGCAATTGATTGCCAGTTTGCCCCCCGCCATCATTGCCAACATTCCCACGGTTCCACAATTATCCGTAGAGACGCCATTAATGGCGTCTGAAGATTTGCCTATCATGTCTTCACAAGACGACATCAAAGAAGACGCACAACAGGACGAGCCGTTAACTTTACGTGTCGAACCAATGATCCCACTATTTCAAGATCCGCCGCGAGAAGCAGATTTACCGACGATCAATACCTTACCACCGCTTGAAGATGGGGCGGATGTTGCAACAGCTAAAGATTTCTTTATCCAAGCAGCGTTCAACGATTTATTTCCAAGTCCATGGGGTAGTGTGAAATCCGTCGACGATTTAGAAAACGTTGATGCAGCAACCCTTGCCAAGGAAGCGGCGTATCGGCAAATTGGCGTGGCTTGTCTTAAAGTGGAACTTGGCGACGACAGTCATTTTTTCATTGATGCGCGTCATCACGATATTGCTCGCAATTTTTGTGAGCCCCTGCGACTAACGCCAATAGAGACCGCGACGCTGCGGATGGCAGATACGTTGCTTAATAATATCCGACCACTGATTATTAAAAACATTAAAAGTGATTTTCTCGACGCTGCTGTTTACGATTTTTTAAGAGCTATGAGCAATGACCCGTCAAAGCAAATCAGTCGCATTGCGCTTGTTGATTCCAATCAAGATGTATTGATTGATTTTGCGCCAATTGCGCATGTAAAGCGTCAATTTATTATAGGTATAGATGTCGCCAATAAAGACATGGCTTCTTTGATGGCGGGTGATTTAAGTCCAATCCAAATGGTCAACACCTATGTTTTGCATCAACCTGTCAAATTTGTAAGCCGTGACATTATTTTGGCAGATGAGTCCTATCGCGGCTTTGTAATTTTGTCCAGTGAAGGAAAACCAGAACGGGTCTTGATTACTAATATTGCAAATGCAACTTCAGATCAAGACATCGTTTTAAGCTATGTGCATACCTTTACGTTAGATAGCGCGCCAGAAGATAAAAAAGCTGATAATGCGACTTTAAACAACTTAAAAACAGACTATGCGGCACATCTTTTCGGCGTATTTGATGATAGTGCCAACGCGCTTCGCACACGCAGGCAATTTAATGCCCGTTTAAATGTTGTAACCATAGATAGAACAGAAGGTTATAAAGATTTTGATTCGATTGAGCATTCATGCAGGCTTTTAAATAATTTAGATATTATTGACCAACATGGCCGAAAAATATGGGCGCGTCTAGGTTGACGCTCTATATATAATATGCCATACTATACCATTGGTATGAATTCTATCCCCTATGGGGATTTAATATAAATGAAGGCCCGCGACCAAGAGTTCTTGATTAGTTTGAGTTGTTGGGACAAACTAAGGGCCAGGACAGCATTAACAAATACAAAGGTCACACGACGATGCAACTACACAAGTCCAGTGGACAAAACCTGATCGAATATGCCATTGTCGTGGCTGTTATCACCGCTGCTGTTGCAGCGATGAGTACCTATGTATTTCGTTCCGCGCAAGCGACCCAAAAAGCTGTCACACAAGAATTCGCCAATTAATATTTAATAAACTTAAAAGGAGAGGGGAGCACATGTTTAAGCCATCAAAGGATAAAGCTCAAAGTACTGTCGAGTATATTATCCTCGTCACGGCTGTTGTGATGGTGGCAATTGCCTATATGGCAACGAATGGTTCACTGTTTCAGCGTCGGATGACGAATACGATGGACACATTAAGCGTGAGCATGACCAACGCGGCAGCGCGTTTGGCCAACACGCCTTAAACAAAGCAACCCACTTACTTTCAGGAGGAACATATGTTTTTAAGAAATCGTCAAAAAGGCCAGAGCACGGTAGAATATATCGTCTTGGTCACAGGGGTGATTGTCATCTTAATCGCCTTCTTAGTTTCAGATGCGAGCCCATTCAAGCAAAGAATGAATGCGTCTATGGATCAAGTAACCCAACAAGCTAACAGCATGGCAGGTAAATTGGTTACGGCACAAGATACATTTACAACAACAACAGTTAATACAAATATTTTTGGCAATCAAGCCAATCAAGGTTTGTGTACTGGAAATCAAAGATTCAATCCAGCAACTAATAATTGTGAAGGTTAATTTCCCATATAAGGAGGAAATATATGTTTAAGCATTTATTAAAGAATAAGAAAGCTCAAAACACCGCAGAATATGCGTTGTTAATCGCCTTGGTTGTGGCAGGTATCGTGGCGATGCAACAATATGCACAACGTGCATTGCAAGCCCGTGTGCGTGACGCCAGTACCTATATGGCTAATTCAACAGGCCAATTAGGAAAATCAGTGCAATATGAACCTTATTACCAACAATCTAATTATTCTGTTCAAAAAGATTCTACAGAGAAAAAGATATTAGATGAAGGTGTTGTTGCAGCTGATAGTGCAAATTCTCGTTTAAAACAAGGTGAACAATCAACCACATATTCAAATAATGTTACAGCTGGTACAGGCGACATGCCAACTGGGCTCTAATACAAGGAGGAGTTGTAATGTTTAAACACTTTAATAATAAGAAAGCTCAAAGCACGCTTGAATACGCGATTTTGATCATCATCATCATCGGCGCATTGCTCGCGGTGCAAACATACCTCAAACGTGGTATCCAAGGTAAGGTCAAGTCATCTGCGGATGATATCGGTGATCAATATTCACCAGACAATACCAAGGCCGTTAAAATAACATCAACGCACAGCAACACCATCGAAACATTTGGTGGCGCCGCTGGTCAAGGTGTTTCAAAGACGGTAATTAATGGTACTGAAAGCAATCTAACAACAGAAACATCGCAAATCATTAATACCTCCAGAGAGAAGTGGGAATAGTCTCTTAAGGTGTTTTTGTTAAGAGGTGTCTTAAGTCTTATAAGGGGGGATAGCGATATCCCCCCTTTAGGGCTTATAATATTCAAGCAAATTTAGAGATGATATGATGAAACTCAAGCACGCACGCAAAGGGCAGATGGTTACCAGCGAATACGTGCTTTTGTTTTTTGTAGTGGTGGCAGGCATTTCAGCCATGACACTTTATGTGCAGCGCGGCCTTCAAGCAAGGCATCGTGATGGAAAAATTTATATGGTTGATATGGCGACCCAAGCCTGCACGCAGGCAACGGCCGGTGGCGTTGATTGTTTAGGAGCAGCCAAGGTTGATCCAGCAACGCAAAAAATAGCGTATGAGTATGAGCCATATTATGGCCAGTCAGAAGCAGAGGTGCGACGCGATAGTGTGGATAAAAAGGTTCTTGATGAAAACGGGCGATGGGGAAAATATTTTGCACAAAGCACTCAAATAGGGTCGGACAGTGCGCAGTTGCCACCAGCAGAGGCTGCTAAATGAAATATAATGCGCAGGGACAATCTTTGGTTGAATATATTATCATCGTCGGCGTGGTGATGACAGCGGTGTATTTTATGGCGCCCTCTTTTAAACGTGGAACGCAAAGCATTATTAAGGCAACGGCAGACCAATTAGCAGCACAAGAAAATTCTGAGCAAGATTATAGTGCGGGATCATCGCATTTAGATACGTCAAATTCCATGGTTTCAATGGGCAGTAATAAAGAAATTTATGAAACAGCGGCGGGGATACAAACCATTGTTAGTGAAACGTCACAAACATTTACAAATACAGTCACAAACGCAGGGATTAATTAAGTTATGAAACTTAAACATAATGGACAATCGATGGTTGAGTTTATTGTGTTGGCGATGATTGTTATTTTCGCGCTTCTGGCCATGAATACGTATATCAAGCGCGGATTTCAGGGGCGGTGGAAGCAAAGCGTCGATGATTTTGGTGATCAGTATGATCCATCGAAAGTTAATTCCGTCGTCAGGTATTCATCACAGGCGCAATCTCAAACCATGGTCCAGGCGGTTCCGTTGTTAAATCCACAAACAGGGCAGACAGAATATTTTACGAATCGCATTGATTCATCGTCATCCTCGGAGAGCAAGAGTGGGAATGTTTTTGTTTCTCAATAAGCATAAAAAAGCACAAGCAGCGACGGAATTAGCTGTATTCGGTGCTGTCTTAGTGTTTTTGATCGGCGGCATTGTCCGCAACAGTGTGTCTGCAAGCCAGCAACAAAATGTGCAATTAAAAGCCATGCGCATGGCGCTCTTGCAATCGTATAATGACTCTTTGACCAGAACCGTTGGTCGCATGAATAGTAGTGTGATTTATTTAGAAGACAGACTTTCACCAGATATTAGCCGCTATGGCAACAGTGACCGCACGCAACTTTTTACCATGGGCAGCGGCATGTTAACCAATTTATTGTATTACCCCCTCGAAGGTTCAGAATTATCTGACGCACGTAATTTTCCAACCACCGATCTTTATGTTAATGGTGTGCATATTCCTTTAACCACGGCGGCGCTGGTGCCAAAAACATTTGATCCGCCGGCGGGATTTCAACGTTCATATTCAGGAACCCCCGTTGCGATCACGCCAACCAATCCAGACGACACTAGCATCACACGATACAAGGGTTGGGAATTTCAGTGTTTAAGAACAACCAGCGATCCGCTTGTTAATCCAGTTGTTGAAACGTGGCACGGCTGTCCGCTATTTTATAATCAGTCGACCAATGCAGACCAAGGTGTTTTAACAGATAAAGAAGCGTATGACCTAAACCGCAATGACATTTTTACTGACGATCCTCAAGTGGCTGCTGCCAATGGCAAATTAGCCCGTGCGGATATGGCATGGCACTGGAAAGCAGTTAGGGCTATTGATTTAAATGTGGATGTGGGCAATAGCACAAATACCTCATTTGATTTAGACAATGACGGGCAAGATGAACAGATTTACGCGTATAACGTGGATGCCAATGGCATTGCATCATCAGCAACGGTCATGGACAATCAAGAAGGGGATTATGATGGCAGTGTTGAGTATATCAATGGCAGAACCCCAGGCTTGCAGCGGGAAATGTCCATTTTAACGCAAACAAAACCTGGCACATACTTTGAAGTTAAAGAAGGAAAACTTTATAATCCTGAGGACGGACAATATGCGCGCAGCACGGGTGTTAAAAATCAAGTGGAACTGGTTCAACGCATGTTTCAGTTAACCAGAGACACACAACGTTTTTGTGTTAATGGCGTGCCCAGGGCAACCTTACCTGACAATACAGAAAATCCTGTGGAAGCATGTGGCGGCGGGGGTATATTGGGAGGGTCATCGTGTTTCTCAGGAGATAATATTAAGTTAACCTGTTTCGACACAGATTCTAAAATGCTGTATATACGTACACGCGTTTTAGACAAAACAGGGCATGCGTGGCTGACGGACACTAAAGGAAAATTACCATGACCCGAAAGGTAAGGGCCCAATCAACGATTGAGATGACCTTTGTGATGATTGCCATTTGTTTATTAGCTTTAGGGATGATTCGGATTTTTCGCTGGGCGGGGATGGATTTAGCGGAACGCCGTTATGAAAATGAGAGCACGATGACAAATGGGACAGACGTACGTCAGCAGTTACAACCAGAATTTTATCGAACAAAGCGCGTGAATGCCGCGGTTAAATATTAGAGGATGCATGCATAAGAAAAACGGACAAGCTTCAGTATTGTTAATCATCATGAGCTCAATTGCGATCATTTTATTTGCGATCACGCTTAATTGGGGTCGTATTTCCCAGATTAAGAATGTGACGACAGTGGCAGCAACAACATCGGCGTCATCGTTGGCGTCGAATTATGCGAGCTACGGTGAAATGCAAATGCGCACGCAGTTGGGCGGTGCATTTCAGAAATGTAAACACAACAGTATTTTTGGGGCATTGTTGTCATTGTTGTTAGTAATTATTATTGTTACTTTTTGTACACCATGTCAAGCTGCATTAAGTCAAGTGGTGCCTGGTTTAGGGATCACGGTTGGAACCGCATCGATAGCTTTATCCGCAGCAAGCTTGGTGTTGCAAGTGGCGGTGGTTCAGCCGGGATTGACGCGGTATTGGAATCAATTGCAGAAAGATGCGGGGCTTTCGACGACGGAGACATTTTTATCAAATGCCCTGCAAGGGGCGCTGCAAAATGCGGTGACAGATCCCGCGCAGGTTACGGATTATTTTGATTCCAATAGTAATGGCCGACATGGTTTTAATGTGGATCGCGGTAAATCTGAAGATACTATTTCTCGGTATGCATTTTATAACACGGAGCAATTACGCGCCTTAAGATCTAAGCGTGGAACCGTTGATTTAAGTGTATTCACCAGTGGCTTGACCACCCTTTTACCAAAGATTTCCAATCCAGCGCCAGATGTAAAATCTAAAGATCCTCGATATAACCCTTGTTGTCAGCCATTGACAGATCCAGAATCGGGCAAGAGTTTAAGACCAGCCGCCAACATTTGTCCTGATCGGGCACAAGTTCCCGCAATTTGTAACAATGGCAATGTTTGGGCTTTTGGCAGCACATATCCCTTGTCCTATGACCCAACACGACCAGATTATACAAAATTTGATTCATTCTTATCGAAGTTAGGGATTGATGAAGAAGCGCGTGTTGGCGGGTATCCTAATGTCTTTACCACTAATCCTGCTTCTCCCAATAACACAGGATTATTTAAAGCATTGTGGGATATGCAAGACATTCGTCATAAACCAAGCGATGCAGATATTGCCGCAACCGCACCAAGCGCGCTTATTTCTGATGCGGTGGATTCAGATCCGAAATTTTTTGCACCTGCAAACATGTGTGCTAATACAACAGCGCCGGAAGATGGTTTGAACTGGAAGCCCGGCAAGGAAGCATTTTGCCGCACGCCAGATTGGCCTTATGAAGAATGTGACAAGTATAATTGCGCGGGAGTGAATAACGGGGATGATTGCTGTACAGCTGCGGAATCTACCAGCGGTTTGTGGCCAGAAGATTTACTCGACGATACAATCGATCATTTAAAGTTATTTTATGCATGGGGCAAAGCAGTTTTAGCGACGGATCCAGCAGTCCTATCAACGAGCCTAGAAACATTTTATGATGAGACGCCCAATCCTCCTCAATTAAGCGGTAAAGATTGGGTTGGTCCGGTTTGTGATGGCAACAATGATGCTGTGTGTGGCAATGGATATAGTGATGGTGCTGACGGCGGTGCATTATATACGCTTCATCGCCGACTTAAAACATGGGGGGAAACACACTTACGCCCTTGGTTAGATAAGGATCATTCCAGTGACACAGCATGGTGTGTGCCAACCAATCAAGGGGGCTTATCAACGCTTGAACAAAACACCATTGCAGCAGGCAATGTGTGGGGCACGTTACCGACAGTGGTTCAATGCTTGAAATGGTATTCCGACTACGATTCACAAGCAGGAGCGCATTATTATTTTAAACGATGCCAAGATAAGATTGAAGGGATTAAAAATTCGGGGACATTGGTTGCTAAATTCCAAACATGTAAAACAGATTATGATAAAGCCATCCAAGCGCAAACGTTTGACACTTGTCAGACAGCGGTTAATGCAACGTTGGCCAAAGCCCAAGCATCAGATCAATATAGAGGGTGTTTAGCTCGTATTGATACATTAAAAGCTGCTGGTCCAGGTTATTGTGCCGGCAATCCAACAGCACCCCCGTCGCCAGATTGCGATAGTTTTGCATTAACAGCGCCATCGCCCGCTAAGCCAGATATTTATGATGGGTGCGCAGTTAACTCTGAGTATATTAATTGGCTTAATCAAAGCATTACGTATTTTGGTCAAACGCGGGCACAATATTGTGGCGCTCCAACAAAACCAACGGCGTGCACTGTATTAGCCAATACCACTGGCGAGCCAAGTTTTACAAATGCCAATGTATGTTTAGGAAATACGTATGTCACATGGCTACAAAGCAAGATCACGGAGTATGGTAGCAATACGATTAGTCAAATTTGTGCCAATGGCCCAATAGCTAGCTGTCAAAATTTACCAGCGTCGGCGATTGTGCCGATGCCCGATGATTGCAGCACGCCGGTCGCGTATTCTCAATGGCTGCAAGATAGTCAAGCTAGTTATGCGGGTGAACAAACGTTTGCGCAATACTGCGCAACGAATCCAAATCGTCCACCAAGCCCTGAATGTGATCAAGCAACAACATTGCCGCGTTCGGTGTATGGAAATTACACAGGTCCGTATGATGTCTGTACTGCGGGTGTTAATAATAAAGGACAATATCAGACATGGTTAGATAATACCATGGCTGCCATGACAGGACCTGGCGGACAGCAGGAGAAATTCAGGAATCGTTATAATTATTTGAGCCCAATTTTGGCCAATGTGAGCTCCGCAACAGAAGCTGTTGAAGAATTTACCGACGATCTAAAGACATTTATTGATGGCCCTGCACAAGCCTTAGTGGCGGCGCGCACAGCACAAAATGCAGCGCAGATAAACAGTATTCCAAATTCTATCATCTATGGCTGGCGTGATCCGGATCCTCCGGTTGGCAAGGGCAGGACGGAAGGGTATTGGCATGTGGTGCAAGTGTCTGCTTCAGCGCCGGGGACATTGCCATCAATTGGCACCAAGAGAAAAGGATTCTTAGGGATGACGCGTTGTTATTTCTTGCGTAATTATGACGGCATGGCTCGCGTGAATGTGGTGCGCTGGGATGAAGACCATGATACGGCAAGTTTTGCCAACAAGATGCCCATTTGGAAGGTCAGCTTTAGAAAGCCAGGGACAGAAGATGCGCAAAATCCATCCATCCCTTGTACGGGTGGCGCGAATAGTTGGAACAAGATAGGTTTAAGTGCTAATCCAGACACCTTCACTCAATTAAGTTCAGTGTGGGGTGTTGAAACATCGAATTTAACAAAGCCACTATTGCAAGGCGCATTTATGATCAGCGGAGAGCCTCCGCTCAATGGTGCTGGGCGCGCCTGTTATGATCACGTTATGTTTAATTTATTACCCAAGGGGGTTACAACGTCTGTCTGCGCACGGTATGGCAGGGACAATAACAGCGGTGGGTTAGGTGTTCACTTTGAGAAATGTCCATAATCATGTTACGTAAAAAAACAGCAGCATCTATTGTGGAATACATGGCATTGGTTATAATCGTCATAGGTGGGATGATTGTGATCTCGCCGTATGTGATCCGCGCGTTTGGCGGTAGTTGGAAGAAAAGCGGCGATGCGTTTGGGATGGGTCGACGCTATAATGGCAATACGGTCGAATGTGATTATTCACAGCTTGATGCGAATAATGGCATTTGGTATGACGCCACCTGTTATCAAGGAAAAGTTCAATCGTGCACACCTGGCAATTATGCTTGTGAAGATGATGTTAAAACAGAATGTCAGACAGCATTTTGTTCAAATAGATAAAGGTAAATAAAGATGTTTAGTTTGTTCGTCGGATTAATACTTGTTTTTGCGGCTGTCATGATCGTGGTCATTTTCATTGTCCCTTTCATGATGGAGCGCGCAGCTGCCTTGAATCAAAAAAGTCAGGCACAATTTGCTGTAAAGTTCGACGCTGTTCTAAATGAAGATCAGATCAAAAAGTCGCAGAAGATGATCATTTATGTGCCGCTGTTGTTGGGCGGCTTGGCAGTTTATTTTGCGCCACCGGACATGAAATTTGCCGGTATTGTCGTCGGCATTGTCGCAGGCGTGTTTATCCCTCGCGTGCATTTAAGTTACTTGATTTCAAAACGCAAGAGTATGTTTGCTAATCAATTGATGGATGCGTTAATGATCATGTCGAGTTCGTTCCGCGGTGGTCTGAGTTTGATTCAAGCCATTGAGTCTGTCGTCGAAGAAATGCCTGATCCCCTGCGTCAAGAATTTGGTATTGTCCTTGGTGAAAATAAAATGGGGGTTGCCTTGGACGATAGCTTAAACCGTCTTTATAAGCGCATGCCGTCACCAGCGATGCAGCAAGTGGTCACCGCTGTTTTGTTAGCACGTGAAACAGGGGGGAACTTGGCGCTTATTTTCTCGCGCATCATTGCCTCCACCCGCGAGCGACGCAAGGTTGAACAAAGCTTAACCACATTGACGGTGCAAGGAAAAATCCAAGGTGTCGTCATGACAGGCTTGCCTGTTTTATTCTATTTTGCTGTCTCGTCAAGCAATCCTCATTTTTTTGATGTTATGCGTGATTCACCGATGGGACAACAATTAACGGTTGCGTGTATCATCTTATGGACACTTGGCGCGTTGAGCATTTGGAAAATTTCTAAATTTAAGGACTTCTAATGTCAGCTTTATTATTTGTTGGATTATTGTTTGCGTTCATGACGGTGATGGCCATAGGCCTCATGTTTATCCCGTTTAAAATTGTATTTCGTCCGACGCTAAACATGGATCCCATGGCTGATCCTGCCGTTACAGGCATTGCCGCGCCACAAAGCAGAACAGCTAAGAAAACAGGGTTAGCCTTTGTTATTTCAGACATGAGCACCCGTTTTGCGGTGTTTAATAAGCCATTTGTCGTCGGAGCATTGGGTCAACGCATCGCGAAGGATTTAAGCATGGCACGCGTGCCGATTAGTCCCGAAGAGTTTATCTTGCTTAAAGAAGCTATGATCTTTGCGTTGATTTGGGTTGTGTTTATTTTTATCGAGCCCAGCAACGAAGGTTTTATGATGGGTATTTTTGTCGCGATTGGTGCTGGTTATTTCCTGCCAGATTTTTGGCTCAAGTCGAAGATTAGCAAAATTCGCGATGCCATGGTGCGCGATTTGCCTGACACCGTCGATCTTTTAGGGCTTTGCGTTAATGCAGGTCTTGATTTTATGATGGCATTAAAATATGTGATTGAAAAATCTGCGCCGACGGTGATCATCCAAGAATTGCGCAACATGATCCAAGAGATCAATGTCGGCAAACCACGCCGCGACGCATTGCGTGACATGGCCCGCAAATATGATTTACCAGATTTATCCACTTTTGCGCGTACGCTCATCCAAGCTGACCGCATGGGAACATCAGTCAGTGAAGCGCTCAACATCTTATCCGAAGACATGCGCGAAGCAAGATTTCGCCGCGGCGAACAAATGGCCATGAAAGCCCCACTTAAAATGCTCATCCCATTACTTTTGTTTATCTTTCCAGTGGTTGGGATCTTGGTTGCCGGACCTGTTTTCTTAGACTTCTTCCAAAATAACCCGCTTAAAAAGCTGGGTGGCAACTAAAAGGCGCTACCATAAATTCCTCTTGCCAATCGACGACAGAAGTGATAATCTCACTCCTGTCATATGAAGAGAATAGCCCCAATATTAATCTTTTGTTTTTTATTGACTTTTATCCAGCCTGTGAAGGCAGATTCTTTGGTGTTGCCAAAACCAGGGACCATGGTCAATGTAAGTCCGTCTTTTGTGGCGCCAACCTTGCGCGGGATTAAGGTTCACCGCGATGATCCATTCCGCTTTGATTTCGTCTTAGACCAAGGCGATCAAAAAAGCCCCGTAAGCAAGCCAGAAGCCACCAAGCTCGTTAAATATTTCCTAGCCGCTGTCACAACCCCTTATGGCGATTTATGGGTTAACTTAAGCCCTTATGAGAAGGACCGCATCGTGCCCCAAAGCTTCGGCCAAACCGAAATGGGCCGCGACCTTTTGGCGCAAGACTATATACTCAAACAACTTACAGCTTCGATCATATATCCAGAAAGTCAGACTGGAAAAGAATTTTGGGCTAAAGTCTATGCCCAAGCCAAAGAGCGTTTTGGCACAGCTACGGTACCTATCAATACCTTCAATAAAGTCTGGATCGTCCCAAGCGAAGCCGAAGTCTACGAAAACCCAACATCTGGCAGCGCTTATATCGTCAAATCGTCCCTTAAAGTTATGATGGAGCAAGACTACCTTGCATCAAAAAAGAACGTCGCGGGTGGCGCTGAAGCTGTTGATTTTACCCGCAGCGAAAGGGGATCAATGGCTTCATCTCCTGCTACCCCACGGGGGGATGGGTTTCGCGAGGACAAAAGCAATAGTTCAGTGACAGGACCCGCTCTTGTCGCTTCCGATGTCATCAGAGAAGTAGTTCTTCCACTATTACAAAGAGAAATCAACGAAGGCAAGAATTTCGCCACCGTCCGCCAAGTCTATAATTCACTCATTTTAGCCACATGGTATAAAAAGAAATTAAAAGACAGCGTCATTTCACAAGCCTACGCCAATCAAAACAAGGTCGCCGGCATCAAGTTTAACGACGACCAAACCAATGAAAAAATCTATCAACAATACATCGAAGCCTTCAAAGTCGGTGCCTATAACTATATTAAGGAAGAACAAGACCCACTAACCCAAAAGACGATTCCAAGAAAGTATTTCTCCGGCGGGGCGTCGTTTGGGAATATTGATAAAACCGTTAACATCACCAATAAAGCCATGAGCGCAGAGCAAGTAGGCAAGCGTCAATTTGTTGTGGAAGCTAACTTAGCTTTTTCTGGTTCGGTTCCGTTGGACAAGGCGATGTCGGGTGAAACCAGAAGAAAATTCTTAAGCCGAGCAGGTCAAATCGCTGTAGCGGGAACTGTGTTAGCTCTTGCTGGTTCTGACGAGCAAAAAATCGAGAGCGTTATCATGCAGGGATATAGCGATGATGAGAAGGCAGAGCTTGAGGCAATACAACGCGCTCAGTTAAAAGATAAAGAAGGCGTTGCTCAATTATTAAAGTTCACCGATAAAATGCAAAAGAAGTTGCTTCAAATTCGACTAGGCATGGATGATCTACAAAAAGTTTTATCGAAAGACGCCGACTCAAATGTGGTGATTATCTATCAAAGCGAAAATGAAAATTTAGTTCCCGAACCCCTTGCTCAAGGCGAGGCTAATTTAGACGCCACAGCCACAGCCATCAAGAATCTTTTGACAGAACAAGGCAAAGGCATGATCAACTTACCGCTGACGATCACAGCTGTCACAGAAGCTGTCTTACATGGCATTGCAGATCCATGGACCATGCTTAAACGCGCCAACCCCGACGCATTTAAAAACAGAAAAATTTTCTATGTCCGCATATCCCCAGACACCTTAAAGAACGCCACTAAATACCGCGCCGCCATGGACGCCATCAGAACCCACGCAAGAATCGAAGGCAAACCCATCGTCGCTATTTCAAAACGAGATGGCAATACGCCAATGCTGACGAAGGTGGAGATTGTGGGCAAAAGAGAAAGCCCAAGTATAGTTTTGGTTGGGGGAAGAGGGTTCTCTCCAGAGGTAAAAGATACAATTCTTCCTCTTGTAACTGGAAAAGCTTCTACAGATCCAAAGGCACAGTTAATCACGGCATTATTAAGAAAAGGCAAAAAAGAAGTTGATGCTTTTGAGAAGAACATGAATGAAATGTTAGGTTTTTTAAGAAAATATAAAGAAATTGATACGGTAGCGTTTACGGTCACCGCATTAAATCCAAGAGATTTTGATCTCGAAAGAGCTAAAACCAGATGGGCACAAAGTGAACAAGTTATAAATGCAATTTTTGCTTCTAGTTCTAGAAAATGGGACAATGAAGACGAGTTAAAGCAATATGCAATTAAAGCAGCTAGAGCGCTTGTAATGAGTGGGTGGGAGAATTTAGTAATGAGAGATTCAACCATTTTTAAAGATCGCAAAGCAGTTCAATTGGTAATCCCTACGACCTCAGAAGCAAAAGATAAGGTTGCCAAGATTCAAGAGCACGTTATACGTTCTACATTTTGGACAGCAAGAGATAATGTACCACTCGAGTATATAAAATTCTTCGATGAGATAACAGCAGCAAGAAACTCCGCAGAGCTTGAAGGTGTTATTAAGAAAAGAGCGATGGAAATCCAAAGACTTAAAGATGCTTTAATGAAAGTTCGTCCATCAGATGTTGCTCTAGTAGACGAGAGATTAACTATTCATCGTGAGCATCTTGCATTAGGAAAACAATTTTCAGAAATTCTTTCGAAAGAGCTAGAGAATTACGCGAAACAAGGTAAGAAAGTTTTGGTTCTCACTGGGGATGGTCTTATTGCAGATACTCAGTCGGCCTTGGAAAGTAATTTACCCGATGCAGTAGTAGAGGCTCACTATCTCTCTGACGATCGAGCAATGTTAAGTAATAAAGTTAGTAGAAGAAAAGCGTTAGTTGCTACGAGTTCATTATTAGCGGGAGGTATTAGTAAGGCTCAAGATGAAAAGAAGGTGGAAGTTGTGGCGAAGAAGGAAAATCCAAGCATTGTATTAGTTGGCGGCAGAGGGTTTTCTCCAGAGGTTAGAGATACAATTAGAACGATTGCAACAAGTGGTAAGACAACAAGCGAAACAAAAGGTGAATTAATTCGCATGTTGAACCGAAGAGGAATTAAAGAAGCAAATGCTTCCGAGAAGAATTTTGAGGAAATTCTAGATCAGTTAAAACAATTTCCAGATATTTATAATGTTGCCTTTGTTACAGCTACGATTAACTCTAAGGATTTTGATATCGAAAGAGCTAAGGCTCGATGGGTACAAAGCGAAAAGATTATTGACTCAATCTTTGCTTCTAGTTCTCAAAAGTGGGATAACGAGGAAGAACTTAAGAAGCAATCCGTAAGATTAATTAGGGCAATAATGATGAGCGATTGGGAGAATCTTGTTATGAGAGATTCTAAGATATTTGTTGGTAGAAATACATTTCAAATGGTTCATCCATCAAACCCCGAGGAACAAGAAATAAGAACAAAGTTAAATCAACTTATTGTTAGGTCATCCTTTTGGGTGGCACAAAATGGTGTACCTTTGGAGAACATAAAGTTTTTTGATGAGATTAGAAAGTCCAGAACAATTTCTGAATTAGAAGCAGCAATTAAGGCCCATGGAGCAGATATTACAAGATTAGAAAGTATTTTGGCAAAAGCAAAACCAGAAGATGTGATTTTAGTTCAAGAAAGAATAGCACTTGAAAGGAAATATGTTGCTTTGCTTAGGGATTCGGGTATTAAGCTCGGACAAGATTTAGAAGTTTATGCAAAGCAGAATAAGAAAGTACTTGTGATATCTGGTGATGGGCTTGTGGATGGAGCAAGAGCAAAACTTGAAGAAAGTTTCCCAGATATTTTTGTAAAAACAGCCTTTCTTTCAGATGATAAAGCAATGTTAAGTCAGAAAGTCATTGATAATGAACAAGATAGCTACGGCGGTATTGATTTTAATGACTTAGATATAGGCTTAACTAGCAATGGACAAGATATTAAATTTAATCTTTCTCCCGAAACACTACAAAAGACCCAAAGCGCCCCAGGCCTCACCCCGATCATCCTCAACATCCTCCCCCTGTCTAATCTCAAAGAATTCTTGCAGTAAGTATTTAAGCTTCCAATTTACTTAACCACACATCCGCACGTTTAACATGAACACCTTCGAGAAACAATTCTCGCTCAATATTTTTTACGAGCAATATTTTTGAAACCTCTTTATCAAAAAACTGAGCAAAGTGGTTAATCGAAGATGTTTTAGTGTCAGAGAGTTTCGCCTCAATTAATGATTCGGGCTTACTATTACGCACCATGATGAAATCAACCTCTCTTTTTTCTTTATCTTTTAAATAATTCAAAGCACATTTCTCGCCAAGCGCATCTTCCAGAAAATGAAGCCGTTTTAATAAAGCACACGCTACTGCATTTTCAAATCTAGCCCCAGGATCATCTTTAATAGCTCCAGTATCGTAGAAATAAACTTTGGGCTGTTTTAGTAAGCTACGCGCGATATTATTCGAATAAGGATGAATTACAAATATAATATATAAGCTCTCTAAAATCTTTATCCACTGTTTGATGGTGTGCGGAGAGACTTCCAAGTCTCTTGATAAAGATTCGTAAGATATAGAGCTGCCGACACAATTACTTAGCAGGGTGGTTAAGGTTTCAATCCCGCGAATATCATGAACAGAGGAAACATCTAAAACATCTTCTTTTAAGATGGTTTCAATATGAGATTTTCGCCATCGTTTTGTATATATTTCATCTGCATTTAAGAATGGCTCTGGAAAGCCTCCGAATTTCATGATGCGGTCAAGAGCTTCAGCAGGATCATACTGATTTTTTACTTCTGCAATCGATATCGGGTGTAACCTGAAATGAAAGAATCTGCCTGCCAAAGAATCTCCTCCTTTACGAAGGATATCTAGCCTTGAGGAACCAGTAACGAAAAGCCTTGGCCGAATGCCATGTGAATCATATATTCCTTTAATCCAACCTTTCCATTTCTTAATCTTATGTAATTCATCGAAAATGATCAAATCAGCGTCACGTCTCCAGGCCATTTTTTTGATCAACAAACGATCCTGCGCATTGTCCATATTAAAGTACTCGCTAGAATTAACATAAAATGATTTAGCCATGGTTGTCTTGCCAACCTGTCGTGGGCCGCTTAAAAGGACAATTTTTCTGTCAAGATCGTTTCTGATCAAATCAAATAGGTAACGTTGCATGCTGACTATTATGCATACATCTGCAGAAAAGTCAAGACTAAAATGCACAAGTGTTATTTAAAGTCATAAACAGTTTAATCGGAAACCACAAAAATTTTTTGGTTCAGCTACCTCCCTTTTACACTAAGAAATGGAGTTTACTGCACCAAATTTAAAGTCGCAGGACGGGGTCTTAAGAAGGGAGCGTTACATATTCAGAATGGAAATTAATTTAATATCCATTCTGGCGTTTAATTTCCAGTCTGGAAATTAATTTGGCCATTAAAGAGCATTTTAATAAATAATATCTAGAAAAGAGAGGCTAAGTTAGAGATTTTATAAAATCTTATTACTTATTTTTATGTTTTTACACACAAAATATCTAAAAATAGATACTTTTTTATGCATAAAATCCACGTTTTGTAAAGTATTTTAAAATATATTTTGAAAGGGACGTAAGTCGTTGATACTAAACAGAATAAATCTGTAAAATAATTTGCCAAAAACTGGCAATGTTCATATAATATGTTATATTTCAGTTATGATTCACGACGGGGAAAACAAAAACCCAGAACAAGGCAAGCAAGTTTCCGAAAATTTACAGCCCATTTCGGACGTTGCTGTTTTTGTCCCTGAAGAACCTGCTCCTCAAAGCCGTTTTAATTTATGGATCCGTTCCGTCGCACTTCTCGTCTTAACAGTCTTTATTCCCGACCAGGTCAGCTGGGCGTTTAATTATAATCCAAATGTTCTCTGGGGCGAACGCGCCGGTGTTGTGCGTTTTGTCGAACCAGGGATGGATGCTCCACAAACAGCCGCGCCACAAGTTGGCAACTCTGTCCGCTATTTATTAAATCAATTATCTAATAATACTAATAACAAAGATGGCATTAATGTTTTAATTAATCTAGATGCCTCAAAGAAAAACGCCTTAGCGCTTGAAACCAAGACAGCATTCGATCAAGAAAAGATCAAAGCGATTGTCAATTGGATCAACGACGAAAAAGTTCATCCCATCAACTGCGCAACGTTTAGTTTAAAAGACATTGCTGATAGCCAAAACAAAAATCGCTCGGTTGAAGAATTAGCGGTCTTAACTATCGCAACCGATTTGATGAGCGACTTGATCAAAGTTGGCGAACCAAAATTAAAGAGCACCCTTTTTGCCATTAACAAAGTTGGCAATGCGTTGGGATTAAATTATGTCAGCGTTAAAACAGCTCGCGAAGATGTCTTAAAATTAAACACACCTTTCATTGCTCACTTAAAAGGCGAACATTTCGTTACAGTCCAAAAAGTCACTGCAGATAAAGTGACTGTGATGGATTTAGGCCAAAGCCAAATCCTTGACCGTGCAACACTAGAAGCCAAGTTAGATGGCGTTGCCTACGCGCCAGATCCAAAGACAATTGAAGGTCTCGATTTCGAATACATTCCAAAAGCCCTCCAAGCTTTTGCATGGGGTGATAAATGGCGTGATCGAAGTAATGAATTACCAGGGTTTGTTAAGGACAGCACGGTTTTCATGAACTTGGCGATTACGGCCGTTAGTTCTTTTATCCCAGGGATCGGAAGCGGCAACATTGCCTTAAGTTTAGCCATTTCAAGTTTCACTCAAACCATCGCAACAATCTGCGTTCAAAACGGCACATGTAGTGCAGGTGGCGCGTTTATTTTGTCATCCGCATTAAGCATGGGCTTGAGCATGGGGTTAACCCCAGAGCCAACAGTTCCAACTAATACAGCTGCATCAAGCGCAACCTCATCAATAGGTTCAATGTGGGATCAATTAAAAGAGGCGGTGGGTAATTTCATTGATGGTTTAAAGGGTGGTGGTGATGTTGTGGTTGGTGGTCCGATGTCTAGTGGTGTTATTGAAGCGGGTACATTGGCTCCTTTGGATGTAGCAGTCACGCCAGATTTCATGAGCGGTGTTACTCAGGCAGCTCCTGTAATGGTTGGTAGTAGCAACATGAATGCAGCGGTTGTTCCCAAATTAAATTTCTATCAAAAGTTTGCTGTTGGTTTTGTGGCAGGTGGTGCGACAGGGGCTGTTAAGTTGGCGATTACAAATGCTATTACAAAGAAGATGTGTGGTGATAAAGAATGCAGCGCATCTAAGGGCATTTTGAAGGATTTCTTGGTGTCTGCGATTTCTTCACTTGCATCTAATGTTGTTTTAAGAGTTGGCAGCGCGGCTTTTGATCAAGCAACAACAGATGAAAATGGTGTTAGCAAATATCAAGTTGGAAAGTTGTTTGGTTTTGGGACATCAGAACAAGCGAAGAGCAAGGCCACTGGCGGATATGTTTTAAATGATAAAGGCGAGGTCACTGAAGGTTCAGGCGTTGCTTTAGAAGCGCATTTGATGGCGCAAAGAGATGTCGATGCAACTTTAAGAGCACAGGATCAATATGTCGAGGGCGCAAAGAATCCCGTTGGTAGTAAGCCAATATCCAAGGAAGCATACGTACAAATGGTGTACGAGCGCGAATCAGCAATTTTTGATGGGATCAAATTAGACGAAAATGGAAATGTTGTCATTATAAAACCTGAATTACGTGGTGTGTATGCGCGAACCTATACGGGAAGTTTTAGTAAAGTAACGGATTGGACACCAGAATCTATAGGGACAGCCTTTAATGAAGCGTTTAAAGCCGAAATCCCAGGTATGGCGGGTCAATTAGGGATGATGGCGGGTCGTTTGTTTGCTTATAAAGTGGCAGGCATTAAGCCTGATTCATTGGCATCACAATCGCTCGGACAATTCATGAGTTACACCGCCAATGCCTCTGCAGATCAGTGGATGGCAACAGGCAGTGCTGATTATTTATTTAAGGGAGATAAGGGCGATTTTTGGAAAAGCAATGTTGGGCAAGCTGTTAAGACAGGCCTTGTTCAAGGAGCTTTCTCGATTGGTTTTACGGCATTGCAATCAGCTATTATAGGAAAGGACGATAAATCCTATTCTTACCGCGAGAAACAAGCGAAATTTAGAACACTATTTTTCTTTGCTTCTTCTGCAGCTGCAGCAGGGCTTAACTATTACCTTAATAACAACTACTTAACGCCTGAACAACAACAGCAAGTCGCTTCCAAAAATGGTTTCTGGAGTTCATTTGTTGATGATTTAGGTGGTAATAAAGAAAAAGGCGTTCAAGGTTTGATGGCCCCAGGGTTAGAAATGATTTGGGGCACACCCTACCTCAATAATCTTCAAAGCACAGGCAATTGGGGCTCGGGTAAAAACTTCGTTGCTTACGCAGATACAATGGCAGGTATTACGGGCATCAATGTTGACTGGGTTTTAAAAGCTAATCAAATTGAAAAAGATTTGAAAGCACAAGCTGCCGCAGAAGGCAAACCATATGACAGACGCGCATTTGTTATTGCTTTATGGCAACAACGTTTATTCCAACCAGGCTTGATCAGTAATGATCACATTTCATCTTCTTTAGCCAGCAACATTTATGACAACATCAAAGCCATTGCTGTCGAAATTCCGATGTCTGCAGTAATTAATAAGCCCGTAGTTATGGCAGGCTTAGTTCAAATAGGAGTAAAAATAAATCCAACATTGTTGAGCGGTACAATCGCAGAGAATGGCGACAATGAATTTAGTGCTCCTCAAGTCCTTGCTATTAAGGAACCTGAATCAAAAGACGATGCCTCTGCTGCCCCTGCATGGAAAACAGCATTTTCAAAAATTCAATCAATGAGCGATTGGGGCCTTAATTATAGAGGTTACGCTCACTTCTTCACAGAAAACGATGTTGCACCAGAAGCGATAGCAAATGGTTCCGCGCCAAAGTATTTAGATATCAATATGATCAGCAGCGCTGATTGTAAGGATGGCAAATGTGTTATGTCTGGTTTTGGTGGTAAAGATTCATTCCGTTTAGAAGCCATTCAAAATAAAAATAACGGCCAGTTCGTGTTCAATGAATTTATGGCAGATATAACAAGGAAGAATTATAGAAAGTTTGACTTAACATTTGGTGATGGACAAAGTTTTGGTTTAACAGAAAAAGATGAAGAAAGTAAAGCTAAGTTTACAACCAATGCGAATGAAGCGATTAGAAATGCTAAAGGACAAGTGGTTTTAGGCGGCAGTTCTATTAATGAAGGTTTCCAACGTGATTTAGGTTTAGCTGGCGTCAACATCATCGACCGTCAAATCATCGGCACCCAAGAGTTAACAAATACATATTCAAAGAATCCTCTCACAGGTATCAGCGGCGACATCTTAAAGATTTATGATTCATCCAACAACGGCGCCTACGGTGGTCAATGGGATCAAAACGATCCTAAGAAAGCGCGTAATGGCGCAACGCAAGTTGTTTCGCTTGGTGGCGGTGAGGCTTCTTGGATTCAAAGTGATTTGAATGAAGCAAATGGGCAGATGTCAAAAGGCTGGTCATATAAAGCAAGCACGGATTCGTTTAATCAATTTGGCTTCCTTAAAGTTAATGGCAAGATGACCGACGTTAGTGAAAAGCTTTATGGTGTTAAAAATAAATTAAGCGCAATGACAGAAGATGCCGGTGAATTTGATCCTGCAATCGTAGCAGCGATTAATAAATCCAAAGGATCAATCTTAGAAGGAATTAATCAAGAAGTTTTAAGCGCTATATATAGTGAAGACTCCGTGAAGTTTGTTAATAGCATGAAGGGCGTTAATGCTACGCGTCAAACAATGAATTATGGCGCCGGCGAAAGCGAAACGAATTCAAACGTGTTCTCATTGACAGGTACTCTTGAGAATGGCAAAGATCCAAACAAAGGCCGTGTTTATAGTAGCTTGTTAACGTTTAGTCCAAGCTTTGAAAAGAACAATGATTTAACGGTTGTGCGTTCTCGTGGTGAAGGCGTTGGCGATACAAGTGTGTACATGCCTAATCTCTCTGGTTCCCAATATGCAAGGATTGATGGTGTTAATATTAATGGAAACAGAAGGACTGGTGGAGAAATTATTGGTGGGCAAGTTTTAACATTGTCGAATGGAAAAAATGGATTTATCAAAGAGACGCCTGATGTGATTGCGATGATGAGCGATGTAAACTATAAACAAAATAAAACGGATTTATCCGAAGCTGCAGTGCCAGCTGATGAGTACGGTAAAAATCTTTCGAAGGCTGCAGGATCAGATGGATCTGTTGCTGAGCGCGCGCTGTTAGAAGGCAAGAGTGCTCGAGGTTTAGCAAGCTTTAGTCAAGGCGATGCATCTGTTGATGATAAGGGAAATTGGAGATTTATCTATAACGATGCGACGGGTACGTTTGTTGATAATAAAGATGGTCGACCAGAAATGTTTACGGCAACAGCCGGCGGCACATTTGATGTTAATGGCAAATCATACAATCAACGCATGGTGATCGGTGAGAATGGAGTCTTTACAAATCATGGCGTATTTCGTTACAAAGATGCGCAAGGTAAAGAGGATGTTCTTACAGGAACAAATTCAGACTACAGTTTCAATGGGGCTATCGCAAAAGCAACCAACCAATACGTGGTTGTTGGTAAAGATGGCAGTGTTAATCGATACAATTTAAATGGTTCGGATGTTTCGAAATCTCAATTGTCAGAACAGTTTGCTAAAGGCGGAGAAGAGAATGTTCTTCCTGCGTTAATTTCTGGTTCCGCACCAACAATTAGATTTGAAAAAGGATTTAAGAAAGAATCTAAATTGGTCGATGATGTTTCCGTTTTCGGTCCACAAGGTCTTGAAGCCAAGTTAAAACAAGAAACCAAGATTCAATCAGAAGTAGAGCAAGAATTAGTTTTGACAGCCACGGGAGATAAACGAGAAGCAGGGAGCGCCATTGAAGGATTTAATACAGTTGCGGGAAAAGTTAAGAACATCGCAGGGTCTGTATACTTAGACGGTGTACAAACAGCAATTTTAATGCCGCATGTTAAGAAAGTTATGGAAGATGGCGAGCGATCGAATGTCTACGAAACAAATGCAGCTTTTATTACCAGAGATGGAAAGAAAACGTTGGGTTCAAGATGGGATATGATCAACCTGACAAAGAATTCATATTATTTGAAAATTGCCGCCGATCAAAAAGGTGGTACTGGTGGCGCAAGTACACTTGAAAAGAATGAAAACGATCCAAACACATTGGTAAAGTTAGATGGAAGCTTAAATGCAAATGGAGAGTATACACCCGTACAAGTCAATGGCGTTAATGATAAAAAAGTTGCCACAGAATTTTTGGGCAAATATTCCGGACAATACGAAGACAATCGTATGTCAGGGGCGGGATTAACAGATGGTTATTTAGGTTTCACAGATGATTGGTCAAAGGGTACCAATAGTTTAGCTCAAGACACTCACTATATCCGTATCCTTTCTGATAACAATCTTGCCCGCGCTGATGGTTCTGTGTTAATGACAAATGCCAAAGAAGGTAGACCTCAAATTGGTGTTGATATCATCGACGGAAAATGGTTTGTTGATCACGGAACATTGACCAAGATCCCAAATAAGTTTGACATTAAGAACGGTGCGATCAAGACATTTATTATAGCCAAGTATTTGGATTATAAACCTACCTTAGTATTAAGTAAGTCATTTGATGCAACTGAAACAGACAGAAAGAAAGCGTATGACACTACTTTAAGTAAATTCACTGTTGAAGCTAATGGTGGCCCTGATAGTTATATGTTTATGGAAGATAATGGTGATGTTTTCGTGCCCGCCTGGATGCGTGGTGTAAAGGCATACGGTACAGAACAACAAATTAATTCTAAGAATGGAAAGACGCTCAATGCAAAATTAGATGGCTTTAAACGTGATGGGTCAGGCTTAGTTTCTAAGAGTTGGATTCTAGGTACAGGCGATGTTTCAGATAAGAACGTTACGAATAAGAAGCCCAGCGAAGAGAAATCAAATTCCAAAGCTGTAGCAGCCGTAAACGGGATTACGATCGATCAAAATTTAGAAGCAAATCCATCGGATAAAAATAATCCATTAAAAGCTAAAGCAAATCCATTAAGTGTTATTGAAAATAATTTAGCCAATCCTAAGTTTAAAGCCAAAAATGTCAATGTATTAGGTATTCGCGGTGGTATAGGTGATGAAGCTGTATATAGCACCGTATCAATTAAAGATCTTAGAAATGCTAAAAAGCCTACGAATGTTAACGGGGTTGAAGAAGCCGGAGTGTTAAATGTTGCTAATGCTGTATTAAATTCAAATTCTACCACCAGTAAATTATTCTTTAAAATTGGGGATGGATCCTTAACCCATGATTTAAGCCAAACAAAAGCATTTACACTCAGTCGTAATGTAACCGAAGCTGCCCCGTTAAATTCTCAACGTGATACAGTGGTTAAAGATGAAGCAAAAGGCGTTGATTTGACAGTAAAGTCAAATGTTGATTTAGCAAGAAAAGCTGGTGAAGCAGATGCACTCGTCATGCTGATTGATATGCCAACATATATGACACCAACTGGCAGCAAAGTCATCGGCGGGCATCTCCAATTATTAGGTACAGAAAGCCTTGTTGCACGTGTTAACAATTTAACGGTTGATGGTCAAACAATTATTGCTGGTCAAGATGGTAAGAAATGGACCAACATGAATATTGTTGAACCATTAAATGTAAATAGCAAGGGAGCATTTACTGGGCTAATAGACACTAATTTTAATTTATCAGAAGCTAAAGCGGGTGATTTCAATGTAACCAGTGGAAAGATTGAAACATTCACTCCACAGACGACAAATGCGCAAGGTTTAATGACCGGCTTAAGTGGCGTATACGACGCTAAAGCAGTTGGGCTTGGTTTCTTGACAACAGATGATGAGTGGAAAGCTGCTGGAAATACCGATACTCGTGGTCGTGCTTGGGGCTTTAGATTCATAGGAAGCTTGGCAGATACGTCTACCATTAATACAAAACCTACAGATCCAACGTCAACACAAAAACCAGAAAACAAAGTAGAACAAGTATTAAAACAAAAGTTTGAAACATTTGGTTTAACAAAAGAAGAAGCATATAAAGCTTTAGCAGGACAAGGCTATGGCATACATAACATTAAAGATGTTGAGTTAACGAAAATGGCTGACGGCAAAGTTGGCGTTAATATTTTATACGAAAAATCTGCAATGAAGAGTAGCTTTGCTGTTATTGATGCTAAAGGCATTCCACAAGAAGAAGGAAAACCTAAAGTTAGCGAAAAAGACTATGTTGCTAAAGCGCGCTTAGTTACTCCAGATTATGCACTTTTAACGGGAGACGGCTCAGTTAATGATAAAGGTAAAAAGAACGAACTTTTAGTTGCGTTTAATCAAGAAAACGGCTCATTTAGTTCAACGGCTGGCACAGCAACAAAGGTTGATTATAACAATGCTGTATACGGATTCTCTGCTCAAGACGGCGATAAAGTAAATCACGTTATGTACCGTATGAATGAAGATAAATACGGCAATGTTAGCTTCGCTCTACAAAATGTTGCAGTGACCAATGCTAGCGGTTCCGCCAATAATGACTTATCTGGTTATTATAGTGGTAAAGACGTCAAAGTTATCACAGGTACAGACATTAATTCCGGACAACATAAAGTTCTTGTTGTTGCTAAAGATGACTCATTCTTACGTCAATACTTCAAAGGTAGTGATAGTTTAGAAGAAGGTGAATTTACTCGCAGAGCTAATCAAGCCTTTGATTTAACGACGGGTAAAGCAATTACAGCACCAATGACGATCAAAACAGGAGACAACGAATATTGGTCTGTCTTAGCACACGATGTCTTTAAAGAACGCACACAATTCTCACAATTCTTCACAGACGGTTATAAAGGCGAAGGACGTCAAACAATCTTCAAAGACAGATTACGTAATTATTTTGGTGCATCAGAACAATTAGGTGATTCCCTTGATGTTTCTAATATTTCTATCCTAGGTGGCGCGAATGCAGCATTAGTTTTAGCAGGTGGTGTCGGCATGGTTACAAAGGGAGTTGCTGCGACAGCAAATGCAGCCAAAGCAATGCCATTAGCAAATGCTCTTGAAGGCGGAATTTCAGCGCGTTTGTTAACTGGAGCTGCACAAGATATTTTAAAAGCCTCTGTTGCTAGTGAAATTTCTGGAACAGGAAAATTAGTAACATCAGCTAATGCAATTTCTAATTTAGGTAAGACAGCTATTGTAGGCAATGTGGCAGGTTTTGGTTTAGGCGGCGTCATCGGCGGCGTTAATATGTACGCTAACGGAGCAAGTTTTGATGATGCCATGGTAACAGCGGTCAATGTTGCTAAAGCAAATGGTGTGTTTTCAGGCGGGTTGGCTTTTGCAGCTAGAGGTGTAGCCGGAGCTGATGGATGGATAGCCACAACAAAACTCCTTAACAATGATACAAGATTTGCGAAATTTCTAGTTAATGATTCGATGGCAGCAAGCACTTTGAGAACAATCGGTTCTGCAATACCATCTTCTTTAGGCGGGGCGGCTATCAATACATTACGCGGAGGCATTGACTATAACGGCAGCTGGAGTGATTATTTTACATCCCAAAATTTTGCAAAAGATGCAGGGGTTGGCTTAGCATTAGGCGCAGGTTTTGGTACTGTTAAGGCATTAGCAGCCGCTAAAAATGTAGGGGTATCTCCATGGGTAAATGGCGCGGGTTATGGTGCTATTTCTGTCGGCGGCGGTTTAATAAATGATGGCGGAGAGTATACGTTCTCAAAGTTAGGGCGTGATTTAGCAATAGGAACACTTACAGGTCGATATTTGGTCAATGGCGCGTCTACCTGGGCTGGTTCAAATTTATTCCGCCAAACAGCCGCAAGATTTGGTACTAAAGAAGCAATTGCTACGAAAGAGCTAAGCAATTCAATTCCCGCGATTGCAAAAATAAAAGATTCAGCCTTTTATAAAGCCGTATCTCCAACCTTATCTCAACCCATCGTTGCTGGATCTGCTATTGGTGGCGGTGTAGGGGCTCTCACATGGGCCAGAAGTGATGAGCAAGGCGTTGAATCGTTCCTAAAATATACTGCAGGTGGCGCCGCTATTGGAGCAATTGCCGGTTCAGGTGCTTTGAGGTATGCTTTCTCACATCCAACAATTATTAATGCCGCCGGTCAAAAAACTCCAGCGATTCTTTCTAAAACACAAATAGCAGCACAAGTTGGAACGGGCATGGGTCTCGGCGCTACTGCAGGATTTGCTATTTCATTTGCCGACGCTAAGTTAAAAGGTGCCGACGTATTAGATAGTCGTCGTCTAAATCACATGTTATATGGAGCTGTTGCCGGTGCAGGTTTAAGTAGTTTGAGTTTAATGCGACAAGGTATGAATAATTGGGCACAAACTGGAAAATGGTCAAGTAGTCCGGTTGGGGACATGTCCATGTTACAACGCATTGCTCAGAATCCTATGATTGTCCCACGTTTATCTGTAGTTGGAGCAACTGATTTTGGTTTAATGATGCCAGCTTGGAGTATGATTGATGTGCCTGTCCGAGTGATTGCAAACGGAGGCACTGTAGAGAGTGCATATCAAGAACATTTCGCTACTAATTTAATGACTGGCCAAGCAATTGAGCCAGGCGACTTGATGAAGAAGTTAGCAAGAGATGTTTCAGGTGGTATGGAGATGGGTCGTACGATAGGGGTTCTGCTACCTTTAGGTCAAATGCCACTAAAAGCTTTTACGGAAGGTGCATCTAAGTATGAAGCACAAGCTTATAATTTCATTGCAACTAAAGGTCATGCATTACCTATAACCATATTGCAATTGGATGCAACTGAAAATATTGCTCATAGTGTCTTGGTCAAAGATAAAGATTTACAAAAAAGATTACGTGATGAAGGCGTTGAGTTAGCGAAAATACAAGGTTATACAAATGCATTAGATATTGAATACAGCGCTGATGCTTATGCTGCTGCAAAGATACAAGAGAAAGCACAAACCATCGCCTTCTATAGTTTGATGTTAAAGCCTGCCGGTGCAACTGAAGCGCAAACAGCAATTGCCGATGCGCGTTTAGCTATGTCTCAAGGAAGATCGATTGATGCTCAATCAAGTATCAATCGTGCGATGGCATTATCCGGGAAGAATAACACCGAAGCCGAATTTCTTAATTATACAAATTCATTATCTCGCGCTACTGAATTAGAGAAGACAGCTACAACTGCAACAAGCGATAAAAAAGCAGACATTAATAAACAAGCACAAGACATTCGCGATACAGCTTATAAAACACTAATGGATAAAGTTGCTAGTATAACCGGCACAGAAGCTCGTGGAGACGCTTTAACATTAGCAGCATTAGCTGAAGGTGCAAAAGCAGCTGATTTAGTATCTCGAGGATTTACTGCTGAAGTTGCAGATAAGAATCCAAATATTGCAAATGTCACAGGCCCAACCCTAGCAGTTGCCGCAACTGAAGTGGGGTTAGCTTACAGAGCCCAAGATAATTATTTGGAACAAGCAGCGAACGCCTACCAAGGTAAGTTAGGGGCGCTCGGTAAATTAAATGCTGGTTATACGAATATTCAACAATTTAAAAATGCAATTCCTGTTGAACGCATAGTTAATCAAATTCGTTATGCTGCCAGCCAGAATAAATTTGAAGACATGGCCAAGTTTGCCAAAGAATTAATTGCAATTCCAGAGCACGCGGTTCGCGGTAATTTACTTTTAGCCCAAGCTAAAACGAGAAACATTGAAGCTTTAAAGAAGGAAAATGCAACAACTAATAAAACAGAAATTGAACGTTTACAAACCGAAGCGGTAGTTGCTCTTGAAGCAGCTAATAAGAATTTAGCGGAATCAAAAAATAGGGATGATATCAATAATGTAACCCAACGTGCTGATATTCTAACTCAACAAGCACAAATTGAATCTGCACGAAATGAAAGCAGCACGGAAGCAGGTATTAAATTCTTAGGAGAAAGAATTTCTATAGCACCTAAAGATGCAGCGGCGTACATCGCTAAAATTAAAATTCTAAGCAACAACCCAGCCGAAGGTGGTCGTATCAGTATTGATGCTGTGGTTGAAACTGCCAAAAAGAATGGCGCCAACCACATTGAAACAATTAGTCGTTTGGCTGCCCAAGAAAGCTCTACATATTATCAACGATCCATCAGAACCTTATTAGAACACAGAGTCAGAGATAGCAAGCATTTGGAACAAGCCATTAGCTTAGCAACAGAAGGCCTTAGCCGTGATGAATCTAATCTCAGCTTACGATTGATGCGCGCTTCTGCCATGATGGAAAGATCTGGCGGTAGAGAGACAGCAGAAATTCGTCAAGATTTAGATGTAGCTCAAAAACAATTAGATGGTATATCATTATTCGAATCACCTCAATTAAAGAGCACTTTGAATACATTAGAAGGTCAATTAGCTATTCGGGAAGGTGCAGCAAGACCAGAAAATGAAGCCGGAGAGTTTTATACAAAGGCTTATGAACATTTTAGTAAAGCGGTTGAAGTTGAAGGGAACAGCGCAACAGCAGGCCAACTTTATAATAAAGCTTTGGCGTTACATTTAGTAGAGGCTTCAGGCTTAAAGATTGAAGCCGCACAACCTGTTGATGCAATTTTAAGAGAAGCGATAGCCAAAGAAGATTCAAAAACAGATCTTCAGATTAGACAATTACAAGTTTTAAGAGGTGATGTTGCCGTAGTTGCTATTGGCGCAAAAGACAATAGCATTCAGAAGGCTGATGACACACAACGTCGCGCATCTGCTGCAGAAATTGTTGATGTAGCAAATCAAAGCGAAGCAACATCTGTTAGAACGTTAAATGACAAGCAAGGCAATCCTACAACAGTTATTCGTTATTACAAAAATGCGGATGCAGCTCAAATGCTCGGTAAAGATGGGGCTTTTGTTGTATTGTCACATCCTGATGGTATTCGTGAAGTTATCATTGTCGCTAAAGACAGCAATGCTGCATTACACGAAATGCGCGAATTACGTGCGACCAGAGGCATTGAATTAGCTGAAAACGGATCTATAAAGAACTTAGATGCTAGCACAATGGATTTATTAGGTTTGAAGCAAACGCCAGAAGGTTTAAAGAGTAACAAGGATCCTCACGATATTGCGGCTGCAATGTATGGTGCTTCTGCTCAAAGAGGCGTTTCTGAATCCCGCGCTCCTCCAAAAGAATTGCCATCTGATGTGCGCGTTGTAAATATCGGCGCCGCCGATAATGCATTGGTAGCCACCCCCGTTAGAGAATCCACAGAAGCGCGTCAACAACAAAAATTAGCCAAAACAGAAGTTGAAGCACTAATTGGACGTTTTACAGCCAGAGATGCCAGAAACACATTGACCACCGACATTGTTGCTAAGACGATTGGGTTAGCTGGTCACGGTGATACAAGAGGTGAAGTTGTAAAAACCGAAGATATTTACATGCAAGGTTTTGGCGTTGAAGCTCCAAAATTAGCAACGAAAGAAGCGAGAGAACAAGCGATTGCTGAAACAAAATTGCGTGAAGAAGCAGAATTTAGAGCATTACAAGTTGTAAATACGCCTACTTATGATGTTACAAAGATCGTAGAAAGAGCGTTGCAAGAGTATCGTAAATCCAAAGGTGAATCTACACAAGCAGCTGCAGAAAAGCCTACTCCTCAAACCAAAGAAGAACAAAGTTTTGTAAAAGCTGTACGTACAAAATTAGAAACGAAACAAAGTGGCAGCAAACAGACCACTGGTGAGATCATGCATACATTCTTTAAGAATTGGCATGAGACATTGGCTAAGCCCGCAAAAGATTTCAAAGGTTTAGAGTTCAATGCTGGGCAAACCGCTGTTGTTGAACGCCTCATTGATTTTACACTAAGTAGCAAACCTAAAGACAGTGCCATGATGGCAGCAATTTTGAACATGGGTGGTGGTAAAACAGACATCGTTGATCAATTAATGCCAATTATTAAAAGCAACACTGACAAGCAGGTTATTTTAGTAACCCAAGATAACTTAACGTCAAAATATGAAAAAGATGAATATAGAGATGGTTTTGAAGTTTCAACCATTAAAAGCGTTGGCGATAAATTTGAGATTAATGACCCAAGCAAAGTCATTGTTATGTCGTACACCCAAGCCAAAATGGTTGACTTAGCTCGAAAGACCGTGGAGGGTGGATCAAAGGAAGTTAATCCATTTAAAAATGCAATTGTATTTGCTGATGAAGCACATTTATTTTATACATCGCCAGCCATGATTATTGGTGGATCACATGATGCGGGCGTTGCAAAGGTTAGAGAATGGGATGAACGCGTAGTAGACGGGGCAAAAATTAAAGAACGTGAAAGAGATACTTTTGGCGCGTTGGTTCGCATTATGGGTAATTTAGATAAACTAATGAGAGCTAGCGGTCCCGCAAATCTTCAGAAGAATACGCCCAATAAGAAACAAGGCATTAGAACATTATCCGATAGTCATGAATTATCTAAGGATATGATGGATGCGTTGTGGAAAGAAAGCGCAAAGGACATCCAAACTTATTTTGGTGCTGAATCTGTTGAAAAACCTGAAAGTTTTGCCCGATATGCTGAAGCTGCAGCGTGGTTGCATCGCGCCATTGAAAACAAAACAATTCGTTTCGAAGTAAAAGACGACGGTAGAGTGCTTGTTTATGATCCGTACGAAATAACTGCTAACGGTGAACGAGCTCTTAATCGTTTGTTCTCTGATAAAGATGGCGTCAATGCTTTAGCGAAAGTAATTTTGGCTCACTATGCTAATGAAAAAGCTTCCGGCACAGAATTAGCAGGAGGCTCATTAAAGATTTTAGAAAACGGCAGAATTAATGACAATGGTTTGCAATTATGGGCACGTCACGTAGACGGAAAAGAATCGGTAAAGTCTACAGGTGCGGATGTATTGGAATTAGTACGCGCAAGCGGTGGTCGCACAGTTATGTTAACAGGTTCTCCAGGTGAATCAACCCAAGCCATGCGCAACATGGGCACAGAATTCTACCAATTACATGAAGCTCCAAAGTTTAAAGATTTTGAATATAAAGTACGCGTTATGGCGCTTCCAAGCGATAAGGCTGGCAATGTTGATCTAGCATATGAAGCTGCTTTAAAAGATGTAGCAAAACGTTATCAAGAAGCGTATGAACGTGGCGAAAACGACACGGCTCTATTGATCAATACTTCAATGTTAACTAGTTTGATTGATAGATATAGACTAGAAAAAGATGGCGGCGAAGCCAAAATAAAATCTTTCTTGGAAAGCGCGGGCATCAAAGCAGACGACATTTTTATTTATAAGCCAGAAAACGCAACAGATGGTGTTGGTAAAGCAGTGGGTGCAACAATGAAAGAAAGAGTCGGCACCATTGAAATAAAGCAAGCGGATGTTAATCAATATCGTAAAGCTAATGGGGGGATGTCGTACGAGACAGCTCTTAAAGCTGTGGCTGCAAAAGCCGCACGCGAGAAAATTGGTCAAATGGTAGTTTTGACATCTATGACAGAAGGCGTCAACCCAACATTTGGTCGTAACATGAAATTAGATGTACGTGTGGAGAAAGTCGATGGTTCTGTAGAAGCAAAGTCCGTGGTCGTTGATAATGTGATACAAGCAAAACATGTTATTATTGGCGCTCGCGCAGAATCCTCTTTATTACAAACGATGGCTCGTTTCGGTTCTTATGTAAAAGATAGCATTTTTGATCGAGCTAATAAACGTACCAATGCGAAAGAAACGGAAGTTTTACTTTTGCTTGACGCTGATATTCATTTAAGTGATGCACAAAAAGCACGATTAGATAGGATTCAACAATCAAAAGCTCCTGTAGCGCAAAAGCAAATTGAATTACGCAAACAATTAGAAATAATTGCTCAAGAAAGATCCGAAGATTTAGCTATCCGCGGAAGTATGGATGTTGTTGTTGAAGCCGCGGTTAATAAAGCTGTTGCTCAAACAGAACAAGTTAATAGAGAAAGAGCCATTGCACACAACACGGAAAATGTTGCTGGCCAACATGAACAAATTGTTGATGGAAAGACAGTACGAGTTAGAGAAAATCAAGCCTTGATTCATCGCTCCGATGGTACTGCACTCATTGTCGACAAGAATCCTGTAGCTATTACTGAAAAAACTACGGACCGTTATGTTGTTGTCGGTGCCAACAAAGTCACATTCGATAGCAATCAGTCGTTTGGTGATTATGGCCAAGTTACTTTAGAAAATAGCGTGTGGGATAAAGAAACAGGTAAAGTTTATAGCCTTGAAGAATGGAATAGAAGCGACACACCAGTGTTTAGTCATATTATTACCGAACAAGATGTGTTGCGTACAAATGCAGATAAAGGTTTTGATGTTAATACGGCTTCCACAGAGAAACGTTTAGTCATGATTGCAGTAAAACCTGAAGGCGCTGATTATGTTGGACAGTATACATCACAGGTTGTTGATACGAACACGAATCAAACATTTGAAATCACACGTCAAGCCATTTACAACGCTAATTATCACGGTGTTAAGTTTGGTCCTGAAGTAACGATTACCCAAAAAGACACCAATAAGGAAATTGTCAACACGACAACGTACCGCGCTACTCCTGGCAGTGTTCAAGGAACCAAGGAAGAATATTTAACGTTACACAATATAGAGAATGACGCTGTCGAAGCGGTATTGATGGAAGGTCAATTGATGCGCTTAGCAGATAAGGCTCGTTTAGAAACAACTGCTAAATTACGCGTTTTCTTCGATAAAGAACGCGGTGGCGATGACTTAGTCATTCGTCGTGAGTGGAGCTTTGATCAAGCAACAAAGAAATTAAAGAATGAGAAAACAACCTTAGTGAATCCTGGAAGAAGCTTACGTAATGATTTAGTCGCATTTGAAAGCACCGATAAATTAGAACGTAAAGATAATAACAGCAATCACGAACAAATTTGGGAAGTAAAAGCTAAGAACGGAGACATTAAGGCCATTTTAATTAACGGTGCAGTGGCGCGTGTTTCAAATGATTCAAATGGTCAAAAAGTTGCTGTGCAAGCTAAATACGCTACTAAAGCAGTAGTGTCCTATGAAGGTAAGAATGTCACAGTGAGCTTGCCAACAGAACATCGTTATGAATTTTCTACAGAAAACAATACATGGCAAGATAAAGAAGTGGTTGTGGCTACATCAGCATTTGAAGATTTCAAAGCCGGCGACGTTATTAAGAATGGCGGGGTTTACAGTGATACAGGCAAGTTAAAAGCCGTTAAGTTCATTGATCAGATCGCAACCATAGATGCCGCAGGAGATGTGGTTATTCCCGATACAAACATTTGGCAATCAAATTTACAAACATTGGGCTTTGATCCTAAAACAGTGGCTCAACAAGGCATGAAGATCGCTTCGAAAGAAATGATCGCTAAAATCAAAACATATGAAGATGATTTGCGTTATGCCAATCAGCGTCGTGATGTATTAAGCGGCAATGAAAATGCTGCACCAGAACCACTTGCCGAATTGATTTTTAAGATTAAGGAAGTTACTGCACGCCATGGCATTGATTCAGTCGTAACAATAGATGGCGCACCTGTAGAGAATGTAAAGAATGCTGCTGAATTAGTCCAACACCTAAAGACGCTCCCAGCAGATAAAAAAGGCAGCATGCCAGTTCTAGAATTTAAGAACAATAACGGTGTCAATAATCGTTTGGCAGGCATGATACGTACCTTGATGGGTCAAAACGTTACAGAAAATGGTTTTAGAGAACAAGCCGAACAACAATTCTATCTTGCTGACGAAGCTCAACCAGAACAAAAAGATGCGGTTATTGCAGAAGCCAAACAACAAGTAGAAGCGTTGTTACAAAACAAAAACATGCGCGTTGCTTTTGATCCTTCCATGGAGATGAAAAATTCTGCAGGTTTGGCGGATAATAAAACCTTGTCATTAGGTACAAATGCAATGTTGTATGTTTTAGGTATGGGTTGGAAAGTTGCAGAAGCAGGCGTTCCTGATCACGAAATTGCTCACATTTTCGATCGTGCTGCGCGTATGGCTAAAGTAGCTCCTATGATTGCTGGTCCATCACGTGTTGATATTCATAATGATTTGAACAAAGGTCTTAATCGCGGTATTTACAATACTCAAGGTTATGCGCTTGGTGAAATCTATACGCATATCATTGAAGGTTCAGGTAAATTGCAGAATGCCTACCGTGCTAAGGAATTGGGCGATGAAGAAGGTTTCAATACATTTACTAAAGAAGCTGCAAAAGTTTTTGAAAGAAGTCGCAACATTGCTGCAGCAAGTTATCAAGCAGCTACAGGTGCTTTAACAGTTGTCGAACAAGCATTAGACAAGCCAGAAACAGATAGCTTAATTGACATCCATGCTGATAGTGAAACAGCAGATGTTGTTGATCACGCCAACGAATTGCTGGATGCTAAAATCAAGGTGTTAGATAATCAGCAAGCTCCATTGTATGATTTCACATTAAAATTGCCATGGATGTATCAAGACAGAAAAGTCGTTGATATGGACAGAACAGAGCAATTAAAGCTAGCTAAAGAAATGTTGCGCAAGACAGTTGGCATGATGGAACATAAAACTGCGTTGGGTGATATTCTGGTTCAAGTTACTCAGAAATATATTAATGATCCAGCGATGTCGAAATTGTTAGAAAATGTTCGCTATAGCCGTTTAACAGAAAAAGATACACAAACGTTACGTATGGCTGCAGCTGTTTTAAAGAATAACGTTGATCCTGTGGTGGAAGAATTAGATGGCAGCAGAACATTTAAGATTAAGACAAATGGCACAGTCAATACAGTTAATATTGATAAAGATGGTCAAATTGCGAGTGTCACTGGTGATCCTAAGGTTCTTGAGAATGAAATGAAAGATACGTTTGCTGACGTGAAAGCAGAGTATGCAGCAGCTTTACATAAGCAAAGTGATATATGGAAAAAGGTTCAAGAATTAGCCGACGCAGAAACAATATCAGCCATCTCTACAGATCCTCCAAAGGATAAGAAGACTTTTGAAGCGACAGCGAAACAAATTGCAGAGGGTGCTAAAGCAATTCAAGCGTATCGTATCGCTGATAATATTTATGGGTTTATCGTCGATGACCGTATCGGTAGACAGATGTTTAGCAGGGCGGAAGTACATCAAGAAGGCCAAGGCAATGAATATGAAGCTGGCGACATCGTCCCTGCAGCATTAGCAGGAACGGTTGGTTTTGCTGGTGAAAACTTAACAACGCAGACAGTTGTTGCATATTTAAATGATGCCAAACGCGGCAATCATGAATTAACCCGCCAAGAAAAGAATTTCACAAGCTTGCTTGTTAACAATGGTCTGATCAAAGAGACAGATGGCAAATGGACTGTTGAAAAACCTGCGGCGTTATTCGCTGCTCATGTAAATGCAGAGAATCCAGATGTAAAAAATGTTCAGATTGTCTTTGCCCACGAAATGATTCATAGCTTTGAAGCTGTAGATCCACAAAATGAAGCAGCTAATAAAAAATCTATTAAAGAATTGCAAGCCAAAGCTGTTGTTCCAATGGTAGACGCACAAGGCAAGTCAGTGAAAGATCAAGATGTTAATTTAATGGACGTTGCGCGCAATTTCTTAGTATTACAAGGATACAATCCAAATGATACACAATTAATAGAACGTGAATTGCCAGCATGGTTAGCTGATGTTGCAACGATGCAAGAACGTGTTCGTGCGTATCAAGAAAACAAGAGATCTGTAAAAGAATTGCAAGCTGTATTGCCTTTAATCCAACCAGAATACGCCGCTAAATGGAAAGAGATTGAACAAGTCTTCGTTAAGAATCATCAAGATGCCGTAGAGCGAAACGCTTTAAATCAAAAGATGCAAAAAGATGCCGGTCTAAAACCCGTCGTTGCAGCCATCCGCCAAACAACAGTTCAACCACAATCTGCGACGGCGTTTACTCCAAAGACATATGAAGCAAAAGCAGGCGATGCGCTCTTAAGCGAAGAAACAGTCAAAGCAACCATCATGAAGATGGCGCCAACCCCAACCCAAAAAGAATTAGGCGTCACCGCCGTTAATTATGAAGTTAAGGGCACGTTGCAACCAGTGATTCAAAGCATTGTCGTCAACGGCACAGAAATCAGCCCAGCGGCATTTGATAAAATTGTTAAAGCGGCATATCCAAATATCAAGATCATGCAAACCAGCAATGCTGCGATGGCGGCGGTGTTAAATGATTCTAATGATGAAGAAAATGTCCTTAATGCAGTTGTTCCTTCATCTGTGGGGGTTGTAAATATTAATACTCCTGCTTCAAATAGCGAACAAAGAATTAAGTTTGTCGAGAAGGTAAGCTTCAAGGAACAAGTAACATTCTTGGCAGAGAAATTTGGGTTGGACAATGGCTTAGATGCATTCACGGTACGCAATGCAAAAAGACAAATTGCTATCTCTCCGGAAGCTGCAGAAAAAGCATTGGGTGGTAAGGTTGCCCGTATCTATGAGAAAGTTATCCAAGAACAAACGTTTACAGTTGCGGACATTGAAGCTTTACCGACAGGAAAATTAATTAAAAGTAATTTGGCACGATTACCAAATCGTGAAGAGCAAATCAAATTTTTAGATAACGTTGCAGTACGCTTAGGCAAAACACCTAATTCAGTAAACATATTAAATACCTTAAAGACAAGACCAACCGAAGAAAATACAGCTTTTGCTGCTTGGGAAGACATTGATTTAACAACGCCTTTAAGATCTTCAAAAGATAATGCGATGGTAACTGAACGAGATGTGGAGCATGCTGCAGGTTTAATTTATGCATTTAGACTCCCTAAGGCTCAAGAAACAAGAGCTATTCAAATTACTTCTGGTTATGGTGGAAAACCAATTCAAGAGAATGTGGTTCAAGGTTTACTGTCAGCATTTAATTCCGCTGATAAGGGAACTAAAGAAATCATGATGGCGATCGTTGAACATGCAGACGCATTTAGCAACGATAAGCTTTATAGTGAAGCAAGCAAGATCCCTGCGGATAAAGACACCAAAAATAATGTGGCCAACTTAATTTATAACAATTTAACAAAGATCAAGAATCTCGGAGAACGTAATCGTATAAGTCATGAAATTGCTGCAAGAGCTTTAACTAACTTGGCTATACTTAAAGGGTTTCCTGTTGAAGTAGTTGAAAGATTCAAACCAGTTGTTGTTGATCGCATCGCAGAAACAGTCCCTGCTCAACTTGAAGCAACGACAACACAAGGTCCATTAACATTAAATGATGTTGAAGTTTTAAGCGTTAGCGCTCCAGATAAAAAAGATCAGCTGTTCTATAGAACCAGATTGAACTTGTATCGCAATGCCATTACAGAAGAAGGCAAACAAGCGGTCATTGCTGCTCTAGAAGAAAAATTAGGTCAAAAGATTGAAGTTGAAAAGCCTCAAGCTCAAATGATGGCTGATGCTAAACAACCAGCTGTAAAGCCTGGTACAGACGATAAAAACAGAACACAAAGAATCTTGCAGATCGGCGCTATTGCTTTGGCGGCAGGTCTTGCAGGTAATTCACAAACAATTGTAGATGGAAAAACCGCAGTTGTGCCAGCAAGCGGGAATGCCAATGTCGCCGTGTATGATATCTCTAAACCAGAACCAACATTCATTGGAAACGTTATTGAGAAAACAGAAGCTGTTGCTCAGGCAATCAAAGAATCATCTAAGGGAGTCATCGAGCAAGGCGATAAAACATTATTAGCTACTAAAGAAGCAAGCCAACGTATTTTAGACAGAGCAGCGGAAATTAAAGAACGCAGCCAATCAGTTCGTGCCAAGATCGGTGCTGCAATTAAAGAACACACATTGCCTATTACCCTCGCCGTTGCAGGTTTAATGTTAGCTGTTACTGCATGGACAGCCAGAGTACGCAACAAGCAAGAACCAAAAGAACGTACGACAACTGAACCTAAGTTCGCTGATACAAAACCAAACTTTGAAGATACAACGCCAAATCAACCAAAGACATTGGCAGAACATAATGCCGCGGCTAAGGCACAAAAAGATATGTTGGGTCGATATTTAACATTGGCAAAAGATACGGGTATTTATAAAGCAATTATCGATGATGTTGATATTCGCATTAAATTAGGTGTTATGCCAAAAGCAACAGACGATCAAGTGATCGCTGCGCTTAAGGCAACAAATAAGAAAGACGAAATCAAAGAATTAATCGCAATGAAGACCTCGTTGCATTTAGTTGAAAAAGTTCCAACAAAGGATCTCAAAGAAATCAGCAAGATCTTCGCGCAAACAGCGATGAATGATTTAAGAGCACTTAAACCAGAAATCAAGGTAATTGATCAAACATCAGTACCAGCCATCTTGAAGGTTAATGAAAATGATCGTCAAGCGATTGAAAAAGCCATCAAAGTGGTTTCAGGTATAAATAATCCTGTTGAAAGACTTAAAGCAGAAGCAAGCTTCCCAGCCCTTGTTGAATTAAGAGTAAAAAATGGCATCCAGAAATGGGCAGCACAACTCTTAAACGATCAGAAATTAATCGAACAATTTGCTAAAGACAATGTGTTTGTAACATATCGTGAAGAAGGCATCATTGAAAAGTTACAAATGATGACGGGCAAGAAATTTTCGAATGATGAAAAGCAAATCATCACACAGCACATCAAGGAAATTCGTCAAAGAGACGAAGTGATGGATTTATGGGATGCAACCCGCAGTAACCCAACAAAAGAAAATACAAAAGCATTTAATAAATTAGTTCTCTCTGAATTAGCCGCTCGCCCAAGCTTACTTAAAGCTGTATTAATAGAAGCAAGCCAAGAAATCTTCGCTAACAGCGTTGTCTACTCAGACACAGATATCGATAGCAAAATAGCTATTCCGTTAACATTAAAGGTAGCAAGAATTATTTCTGATCAAGACGAATTAACGGCCAATGTTAAGGCTATTAAACAACTGACCGATTCATTAAAAACTAACAATGAATTTAAGTCTGCCACAGAAAAACGACGTAAAGAAATATTCAGAGCTTTAGTCACTACATTGCCAGCATATACAGAACAATCCACCGCCAACCAAGCCATGGCTGCGTTGAAGAATTTATTAGGCATCGAAGATGCTGCTACGGTCAAGCCAGATATTTCGGAAACAAAACGTGTCACTTTTGCCGGCATCATCAGCAATGCATTCAAGGCTCCAAAAGCGAACGTTGATTCAGCAATGGCTCCTGAAATTAATAGAGAAAAAGTAACTAACGTAGCATTCATTAAGAATGCCACACCAAAGCAATTAGAGAGGGCTATATTAGCAACTGGTTTGGATTTATGGATTGCAAATAACATTTTCGAACAAATTCAAAATGTGCGCACTAAGGGCCCAGAAGCTATTAGTACGGTTTTGGCTGGATATCCTGCTTTAGAAAACAATGATTTTATTAAGAGCGTGACATTAGATGGAGTTGTTGAAGCAGCAACATTTGATGTAAACAAAAAAGCATACTTTGCGGAACATAATGTGCCGGTTGATGGTGATGAAGGAAAAGCCGGTATTCAAAAAGTAACCTATGAAATCACAACCTCAGGCGATGTTAAGCCTGTTGCTTATAAGTTAGACACAAATCATCCTATAGTGGTCAAGAATCGTAAGATGTTTAACAAGGTGTCCGGTAATTTAGTCTTCACGCCAGAACAATTAGCGTCACTATATAAGGTTCTCAAGTCTGCAGAAGGAATTGATCAAGAAGTCATTGGTAAGACTTTAGCTAAACTAAACGTTGACCAAGCCATGATCATGCCAGAAGTTGTGACCATCAAAGGTATTGATGAAAAAGTTTTAAGAAGCACATCCTTAGATAAGTTAAAGGTTATCTTTAGAAATATGGGCATCAACGATAGCAGCAGATTAAACATCATTGTTGAGCAAATTAGAAGCGCTAGATCAAACAATATTGCCAACATCATGCCATTGTTAACGCCATATGCGGAATTAAACCAAACGACTATTACGCAGTTAAAGTTCAATGATAAAGCCGTTGATGTAGTCTATGTTCCTAAGACCAATCAATATGAAGCTAATTACGTTGTGCCAGAATCTAGCGAAGAAAGCCAAGCTGGTGTTCAAAGCATTGACTATAAGGTTACCTTAGATGCTAGAAATCAACCTATCGTCGTGGTAGATGCATATAACTTCACCAAGAATGCACAAATCAATGCATCACTTGAAAATATTCTTAAGGGAACAATTCAACCTAATGTCAATGTCTGGAAAGTTAAGCCAGCGCAATTAGCTCCGGTCTTTGGTAGCTTAATGGAAAATGCAAAGAAGCACGCGCTTGAAACTCTTCCTGCAATTGTCAACGTAGCTAGAAAAGCAGCTAGCGTTCACAACGACACATTATTAGCAGAATCCGTTAGATTGCGATCAGAAAAGCAAGCAGCTCCACAAAAAGATTACGCACAAATTGCTCCTCGTGAATTTAAGAATTTACGTGCAGAAGTTAAGAGAGCTGATCCTACAATCTCGGATAAGAGCTATTTTAATCTTTTGATGAAAATTGGTCCTGATTTTGCACAAACAGCTAAAACGGTAAGAGAACAAGTTCGTGCTCAAATTTTAGACAATGCATCTATCGCACGTGTCTTAGCAACTTTCGATCGCGCACAAGCAAACTTAGATCGCCACAATAATCGCGCTCAACCAGTCCGCAAAGAAAAAGCCCAAGTCGGTTCTTCCGTCGTTACCTCGTCAGGTGGTATCACGGATAAATGGGCGGATGATAAGACATGGGTTGAATACAAGTTAGGTAAGATGACCGATGCGGCGATGAAGGTTCAAGAATTTTACAATCACCGCACCTTGAAGTTATTCGGTAAAGATTTCACCGAAGCAGATAACTTTGCTCAAGATGTTGATTTTACGGCTTTGTTTGAATTAAGAACGTATTTAAGAGAACAATTTGCGCCATTGGCTTGGAATAATAAGCAAGCGATTGTCGCATCGTTGGTTGCGATGGGTAAGGGCTTAGAAAAATTACAATATACCGATCGTCAACGTGTCTTAGAACAAATCATCGGGGTTGTCTTAATTGGCGATAATGATTCCGAAGATGTTAAAGAAATGCCAGCAGACATTGCCAATCAAACCGAAGCAATTGTGCAAGCGGTTGTTGCACAACTTGGTTTTGAAAGCACAACGAAACAAGCATCTGAGAATTCAATCTTAGCGGTCGATGCCCAAACATTTAATGCTTACAGGGCCTTACATTTAGAACGTATGGATGCTGCAATGAACGCAGCTGAAAAAGCGGAAGCCACACAAGCATCCATTCAATGGTTCATGCGCTGGAAGATTGCTCAACCTGAAGCCCAAGAAATTGTCGCTGCCTTAAACGAAGGTAAGGGCTTTGCTGATGTGAAGAGCTTATTGATGATCGAACGTGCTAAGCCAGCAGCGATCAAGGTGGCACAACCTGTCGCTCAAGAAATCACCATGCCAGAAGCCGCGACAAGTGATGATCAATATCAAGTGCCTGTGATGGATCAACAACAAGATACACCAAACAGCTTCGGCGATGATTTTGGTAACGGCGAGCCTGCCATCGTTCCTGAAACACCAATGATGCCAGCTCCAAATGTTATGCCACCAACAGCACCTGTCATCTTAAATCTTTCTGAAGCGATGAGTGTTACAAAGACTGCCATGAACCAAGAAGGTCGCATTGTCAGCGACGCTGATTCAGCGATGATCGGCAAGCTTGTGACAGATACATTGACCTATGCCAAGGACAACAATATCACGGCTGTTTTAGCTTATAGCACGGGCAGCGAGAAGCGCTTGATTAAAGAAGCCATTGCCAACTACCCAATGCTGTCATCCTACTATAAGGATAAAGTCATTGAAGAAGTCATTAGCGCTGAAGATATTCGTATGATCAAAGCATCTGGAAACCCAGGACAATACATTTTCTTAACACCAGAAAAACAAAGCATTGAACATTTAAGCGAACAAGACGTAGAAACGTTATATGAAATCACTGGCGTGCCAGGCAACGTGATTACGGCAAAGGCTTTGTATGAAGCTCAAGCAGACAATCAAAACTTCCGAGACAATTTAACGGGCTTGACTAATCGCGGTGGTTTACAAAAAGCATTCAATCGTATCATCAATGCCCAAGTGCGTAACGCAGGCAATGAACGCGATGTGATCGTCGGTGTTGATGTGGATAATTTCAAGGCTGTCAACGACGTCTTTGGTCATGGCACAGGCGACAATGTCTTAAAAGCCGTAGCCCAAGCCTTACAATACCGCACCCGCACCAGCGACGTTGTCGCACGCTATGGCGGCGAAGAATTTGTCATTGTCTTGCCAAACATCGATACAGAAGATGCAAGAGCGTTCATGACCCGTTTGCTCAAGCACATCGCTGACAATGTCACGGTTCCTGAATTATCAAATAAGAGAAATATCGTAAACGCGTTGAGTAAGCAAGATCGTAACGACACATCAAAGCCATATGAAGCGTTGATCTATCAAATCCATTTACAAAATGCCGTCGCGTTGAAAGATTTGAAGCAACAATTTGCTAACCTTGGTGAAGCTTTAGACGCTGTCAACAATGGCCAATATAAGTTAAATCGTTGGATGATCACCATCAGCGCTGGTACTAGCAGCATTGATAAGCAAGAAAATGCCAGAACACATGTCTCATTATCTGAAAGCAATTTGATTTTAGAACAACATATCAAGGTTGCTGATGCCCGCATGTATGTCATCAAGACCAACGGCCGCAACAACTTCAACATGGGCGATCATGCAATGTCTGTCGACACCAAGGCTGTTTTAGTTGCCTTTGATCAAGTTGTTGATACGGTTGAAAGTATCTTAGGTGCCGAAAGCAATTTCGATGCGGATAAATTTAAAGCCCAAGTCAAGATTGCCCGCGAGCTTGTGAAGATGAACATCGCGATCGCACCAAACGCGCAAGGTAAATCATTATCTAAGTTCATGGCCGCCTTAAGCTATATGGCCGCAGGCGCCCCAGCGTTAATCTTAGTGCGTGAAGAAAACGATTTAACCAAGTTCTTCCAAGAACCAATTGTGCCTCAAGGCAGCATCACCTTCCAAGCCTTGGCCGAACAAGTCGGACAACGCATCGGTAAAGACTTCAAGTTAGCCAATATGGACGCCTTGATCAAGGCGCACCAAGCAAGTCAAAATGAACAACATCCAAAGGGCACAGCCTTAGATAAGATCAAAGATCAAATCAAGGCCAGAGAAGACGATGTCGCCAATGCCTTAAATGACAATGACACGTTAAAGCTTATCTCATTAACGCCACGCGGCCATTTGCCAAATCAATTTAAGGATAACCCAGAAGTTTTAGCAGGTATCAATAACATTAAACAAGCTGGCGTCACGATCGTTGATGAAATCGACGACGTTATCTTGCTTGAAACCACGTTCATCCGTTCCGCGCCAGAAAGCGTTGGGGACAATGTTGTCTTAAAAGATTTGTATGTCCAAGTTAAAAAGATCTATGCGGCTTTATTGAAGAACGGCGAAGTGCAATTTAAGTTCGCCCCAACAAAGGAAGGCTTAGATCATAAAGAAGAAATGGTTTGGAACAATCAACAATTGGTTCCAAACAGCTTAACCGGCGAGAATGATTTCTTAGTCAGTGAAGCTTTATATAAGAAGTTTGCCAAGAGCGATCGTCATTTGGTTGAAAGCATCTTGCGTGGGTTGGTTGAAAATATCGGTCAGCGTTTAACCGTGGGCACAAACTCACAAGGCAAGCGCCAATTGGTTCCAAATGACAGAACCGGCCGTCCATTGTTCGATCAAATCTTTGGCCAATTGCCATATCAAATTGTCCAAACATTAAAATACAATGCCGCACATCCAGAAGATCAATTAAAGGCCGAAGACATCGTCGTTACATCTCACGTGACCGATGAAAACCCAGTCATGGAAATTTTCGAAGGCAATGTGACAGGCGTATCAGCAACCTTGTCTGGCGCAGAAGCGTTATTGCAAGTCAAGACGGGTGTTGGTGAAATTGTCAGGATCGGCCAAGAAAGCAATGTCTTTGAACAAGTGGCAGATCATATTAAACACGTCGAGCCAATCGCCGTTCCAGAGAGCGAACAATTTGCTAAGGTCAAGGAATTGGCAGGGCAAATTCAACAAGGCCAAAACAGTTCAACACGTTTATTAGCTTTAGTCGATGGTCCTAAAGCCGGCGAAGACTTAACTGCATATTTAGGTAGCAATGGTCTCAAAGCTGTTTACTTAGATGGCACCAATAAAGATTTAGTCACCGAAGCTGTCGAAGGCACACAAGCAGGCGTTGTTTATGTAGCCCTGCCAATGTTCGCTAAACAATTTAGTTTCAAGGGTAATTTAGACGTCGTCGTCGTCAATGCCCAACGCTGGCCAACAACAGATTTAACCCACGGCGTCAACCGTAACATTCGTAACGCCAATGACACGGGTAATAAATATATTCTCTATGACGCCCAAGAAGTGGGTCGTTCCTTAGAGTACATCTTAAAAGAAATCGCCAACATCGAAGGTTTGTCAGGTATTCCTGCAAGCTTGTTGACAGATCTTGGCAATGTGAAAGCTTTAGCGGGTTCCAGCGACGACATCGAACGCTTAAAGGCTGTTACGGAATATCGCCAATTATTGCAACGTTCCAATTCATATAAGCATGCGATCCTGACCTTCTTTAGAAACGAAAACTCCACTAAAGCCATCAATGAGTGGATGAAGATCGCAACACCAGCGCAAAAAGAATTATTAGCGCCAATCTTCTTTAAAGAATCCGCCGGCTGGTATGGCAACACCATGCAGGAATTATTGAAAGTTTACTTAAGCGCTGCAGAATGGTTCAGGCGTGCGCATGAAGCGAGCATCGAAGCAGCTGAACGTATGAGGCAAGATGCCATTGCTATCTTAGACGATAAGCAAGGCACTAATAGCGACTTGATCGCCGTGATCAAAGCTTACGACGGTGAGATTGCAAGCCGCAGAGCTTTAGTTGTCCCAGCAGACCAAGATTTACAAGGCACACCACAAGGCTTAAATAAATTGACCGCCTACGGTGATAAGTTCAATGAAGCTGCCCGCTTGATTAGCGGCATCTTGCCAACAAATATTGCAAACTACAATGAACGCCCATCCGTCGACGTACAAGCTGCGAATGCTGCTAAAGAACAAGTCATCGCGTTCTTAAACACCATTGGCCTTGAAACATCGGATGTAACCGTTAAGACCAGCGACATCATGCCAAACGTCATGGCCATTTACAATGCCGCCAAGGCCCAAGGCAAAAACAATATCGTCCGCGCCTTACAACCGCTCTATTCCGCTGGCCAAAAGTGGCAAGATGCGCAAGCCATATATAGAGAAGGCAATTTCCAACAATACGTAAAGAAATCTGAGAAAGCATTCAGCGTTGCTGTAGCCGCGATCAATAATTTAACACCAGAAGATCTGAAGGCCATCGTCGCCGGCAGCAATGGCGCTGTAAGCCCAGTGGATGCACTAGACGCGTTAGGCATACAAAGCTTAGTCACAAGCATTTTGACACAAGCTTCCATCCAACAATTAAGTGAGAAAGAATCAACACTCTTACTCACCGTCGCCAAGGTTATCTTAACCAAGCTCAATGAATTGCGTACATCCTTAAAAGCACCAAGCGATGAGGAAAAAGCTGCGTCGCCCAATAGCAATAACACGAACAGCGACGATGACAGTACCGGTGGCACACCAGCATTTTTAAAGACACCAATTTTACCAGGTCCAGTTGGCACACCCGTCAGCACGCCAACAGCTCCAGCAAGCCCTGTGGCACCAAGCATGCCAACACCAGTCGGCCCTGCCGCTGCTGCACCAATGGCTAGCACAGGAGCAATGCCATCGGTAACACCAGTTAATGCAACTCCAGAAAGCCAACATAGAGCATCAGGAGAAGCCTTTGCTTCAACAACACAAACGGCAACGCCAAGAACCCAAACTGTTTCTGCAACTCCAAGAGCCTTAACTGGCCCAGCAGCGCCGCTTGGACTTACATATCAGCCAACAAATGCACAACCCAGTGTCACGGCCACAACCGCAGCACCAGCAACACAAGCTGCTACTACAGGCACAACCAATACCAGCACCACCATGCCTGTAGCACCAACAGCCGCGCCTGTGACACCTGTAACGCCTTTAACCGTCCCAATACCAGCCGCTGGCTCAGGATTTGGCAGCCCGCCAATGGTATTTGGCCTAGGCACGAACGCCTATGGGGAAACCACATATCGCATCATTACGCGAGCAGATTTAGAAGGAAGACATAATTGGGATACTTTAGTAAAAACAGATAAAGGCCATGACCCGGGTCGTAGCTCTGTGCCAGCGATTTCCTCAATCGCTTCGGCACACGTTGCAGTAAACGGGGAAAACTTACAAGCGAATGCAGTACAAGCAGTTGCAGCAAAAACAGTAGTTTCTGTGAAAACAGCAGAAAGTGGCTTAGCGCAAGCTACGTCCACCAGCATCAGAAGTAGAGTAGTCAGTAAAGTAGCAAATGCAGCACGCGTAGTAGGTACAGTAGTTGCAGCATTGTTTATAAGAGATGCAAGCGCGGCAGAAATGCCAGCGTTTAATGTCCAAACTGGTAGCATCGTAGCAGAAGCAAGAGCTGTAATGTCCAAGGACATTATGGTGGCAGCATTAACACAAGCTCAGACAGGATTGACTTCGGTCAATGCCGCAGGTACCAAACAAGATGGTGTAGTTTATATAGGAAGTTCTGCATCTAGCCTAAGTGCAAGAGCTGTATCTACAGCGACTGCCGAAGGTGTAAGCGCTCGAGGTCTATCCAAAGAGCCTGCTGGGGATAGTGTGTTAAGCACTGTTTCTAGAGGTTCTAAAGGTGTTTCGTCCAGTACTTTGTCGAGTGGCGCCGTACGCAATAATTCGTTAAATGTCTCAGGAAATAATGTTCCAGCTGGTACTCCCGCTTCAGAAAATGGGGAAAATTCAGCGGAAAAACTGTTTGTCATCGCTTTTGATCCAACCGTAACGCCAGCTAAGGGTAGCTTCGAAGCAGGTCTTTCACAAACCTTCGTGGAAGATGCCTTAGTATCTAGCGCAACAGCTGTAACAAGTCCGATTTATCTCACACAAGCGCAATTATTAATCATTGATTTTATTAACCAAAATGGGGGTGCACCATGGTCAGCGAACTCAAGTTTCAACACGTTGTCAGCGTCCGCGAAGACGATTCTCGGATTGCCACTGCAAGAGACTCCAACAACAGAATTCACATTTACCTCATTAACAAATTCGGTGCTATCTATAAACACAACGGGCTTAAATCAAGCTGGGACCCCGTTGAATCCAGAATCAAAGAATCTTTACGCATCCTCATCGAATCCGCAAGCCAAAACGCGTCCTGCTATAAGACCGAGCGTATCTAGCGCCGTTAGATCTGCGACAAAGGCACAACGCGACGTGTTGGTTGCCTTAAGCCGTAATATCACCTTAAAAGAAGAATACTTAAAGGCTGCAACAGCAGAGTTAAATAAGCTCAATGCCGCTATTGAAGCGTTAAAGGTTGCTTTGAATCAACAACCTGAAGATCGTACGGGCGCAATCAATGAAGCAAAGATTGCATGGATGAAGCAATTGGAATTCTTAGAAACCACCGCACAAATGGCCGAAGAAGATATTGTCAAAGCCATGGCCGGTACCAAGGTCAATGGCACAAGCATTGTCTTTAACTTAACAACGGGAAGCAATGCTCCAGCAAACGGCTTGCCTTTCTTGAATTTGAAGATTGGCCAATTGCGTTTTGTGCCAACGATTACCAACGAATATTCCAAGATCACGGAAGTTGTTCAAATCTTATCTGGCCGCAAGCTTTCCTTAATTGGGGCCGTGGTGTTGGGTAATGATGTGATGAATTTAAAGAATGCTTATACCGATGCATCACAAGAAAATAATCCAGGTCGAATCATCGCTGTCCCAGAATTAAACAGCCGCTTGATTATCGACAGCAAACCAGTCGTGTATGACGCCGCATTAGATAAGAACAATCAATGGGTTGCAGCGAATGAGAATATCTACCGCAATATTTTTGCAGGCGAGATGTTAGAGACTGTCGTACCACGCACAGCTGTAAAGACGCTTAAGTCGATTGGCTTAGATGAAAAGTTATTTGGCAAGCAAGATGCCCAAGGCAATTATGCTGGCGGCATTGGCAATGTATTGTTTGGTGATCCAAATACCAAGATGCCTTTTGAAGTCAAACAAGGTGTGTACCGTGTTTGGGGTACACAAGAGATTTTGTATCGTCGTGCAGCATTATTAAATAAAAATACCGACTATGTGTTTGTCATGGTCGTCCAAGACGTTGATCCTGTCACCATTAAGAACCCAGAATTTGCGCCGTATGTGAACAAGATGTTTATGACCCGCGGGCTTATCATTAACAAGAAAGAATTGGCAGCAGGGACCAACAAGGGTATTTATGAAGCGTTTCGTGCATTGAATCACGATGAAAATTATGTGAAGAATCCAGAAGGCGTTGTTTCATATGTGCCTTCATTATTAGATATGGAAAATATCGTCAAGGTCAGAGCCTTAAAGACGGGGTATGATGAATTTGGTCGTCGTGTTCTAGCAGGTACGGTTGATGTGTTAACCATGCGCGTTGATCAATTGTATTATGAAGATACAACCCCATTTGCAATGCGCGAACGTTTGATGTTGGTTAATGGTAAAAAGACCTGGGCTGATGTAGGGGTTGCTTCCGTCGGTAAATATGAAAGCGGCAAACAAGCGCTTAAGATGATCGTCTTCTCACCAGAAGCCATCAAAGATAGTTTCAGCTTTAATAATACAACCAATGCAGCAGTGATTTGGACTCCAACCACGTTGTTAGGAGTTGTCACACAAGAAGGATTAAACAGCGTCGAAGGTAAAACAGCCGTAACCTTGGAACAACCCGTTGTTGTTTCAACGGTCGTGGAAAGCAATGTGCGTAATGCCAAGAATGAGCGTATTGTGCACAACCCAGAAAGTTTAAAGAATACCAATATTCGCAATGAATTGGCTCGCGTCTATGACGCCGTCCCAAGTGAACATAAAGATGTGAGCGTTATCATCGACGGATCAAAGGGTGATAATGTGGTTGTGATGATGCAAGGCAAAAAGATTTTGATGCTAAACGAAGCCACCATGAATGGCTTGGCGTTTTCATATAAATTCGATGTGCCATTAGCCACGTTAGATGTTAAATCGGTAGAATTAAATGAAACGTTCGAAAGCACCATCGTTAAAGCCATCTCTTTTAAGATGCCAAAGGGTGCAGAAGTATATCAAGACGCTGGCCGTGTTGGTCTTGTGATCAAGGCAGATCGCACTGTGATTGGTCAAACCTATCGCAATCTTGAGACCAAAAATATTTACAGTCCTAAAGAAATGCTCGAATTAGAATTGGCAGCTCAATCCGTTGAAGAAGGTAGTGCTAATGAATTCATTCGTCAATACGGCATAGCGGGTGAAGATTTTGTGCATATGGTGAATGTGGCCAAAGAAGCTGGATTGCCCGCACCACGCGTGATTACCAAGGGCTTCGGTTTAGAAGAAGGCAAAGAATTCATGGTCTTAGGCACAGGCGCTCAATATGTGTCACCACTCAAAGATACAGGCAAAAACATCGCCTTTACCAAGAACTCAGATACGGGTGAATTGGTAATTTTAAACAGCTTGCCATTGATGGAAAAAGATTACGGCATCGTGCCAAGCTTTACTTATGGTAAGACCCGTCAAGAATTAGATGCCTTAAAGATTAAGGCAGAAGCGCAACATAAAGAAATTTTGGCGCGCAAAGAAGCATACACACAAGCAGTTTTAGAATATCAAGCAGCATTAAATATTGAGAAGGCTGTTAAGGATGCACAAGCAGGCATCGATGTTTCAAAGAATGTCGCAGTCAACGCCATCCTTAAGGCCGCTGCCCAAGCCCACGTGCAAACCGATGCGACGATGGCCATCTTAGATTTTGTGGCGCAACAAGCAGCAAAACAAGCACTTGATAAATTGACACCAAGTGCGCAAACGTATTACCAAAACTTTTTAAACAAAGCGCAACAAGATGTGCGTGGCGCTTTAGCAGATGTCATCGCAGATTATAAGAAGGCATCGACAGGGTTAAGTGATCCATTTAGTCAACAAAACTATAATGCGCTCATTGATCAAATCAATACGAAAGAAGCGGAGTTAGTTAAGATCAATGCTTTGCCTAATGCCACAGCAACCATCCCTCAAGCATTAGGTTTCAAGGCATCTGATCGCTTGGCAGCAAATGCCTTAGCAGCACAATCACAGACAGATTATGCGGAAGTATTGCGCGTATATAATATTTATGTCGTCGGCAATCAAGTTATTGACATCGATGGCTTGTTTGAATCAACGGCAAGTGCTCGTGCATCATTGGCATATTTTGATACACGCGTTCCCGAATTATCAGCCCAAATCGCATATTTAACACAACAACGCCAAGTATATGCAAGTCTTCCTGTAAGCAGCGATGTTCGACAAATCATCGAGCGTTTAATTGTTAAATCCATTAAAGAAAGAGATCAATTTATCCCTGCAGCTAAGGTTGCAGCAAACATGGATATTGAAGCGACCACACGTGGTGGTATTGGCCAACAATTCATGCGTGAACGCTTGATTCAAAAGAAGTTGGTTAGCCAGCTTTATACAGAGATCAATGTTGAAACAGCATCGATTTTGAATTTGGCATTTACTACAACGCAAACTGTTGCTGATTGGACAAACGCCGTCCCCGTAGTTGCTCAGAGCGAGATTGTATCTGGTAATGCTTACTTAAATTTCCAAGTCAATGTTGCGATACCACTTAGCATCAAGTATATCCAATCAATCATTGATAATCCGAGTACGAAGGCTGAATTCATCCCAGCCTTGAAGTCGCAAATCGTTAATTTACAAAAACGTGCCACCTTTATCACGACCGAACAAATCCCAGATTTACTTAAGGACGCTGCGTACTATCAAAATCCAGCCGGCGAAACACCCGAGCAAGTTAAAGCACGTAAGATCATTTTAATCACCCATGACATAGCCCTTTTAAGAGAGCAAGCACAGAGCTTAAGCCAATTGGTCACCTTTACATCGTCGATTTTAGGAAATAATCAAAGCTATACAGAATATACCTTAGCGAATATCCAAAAAGCGTTAGAGCAATATGTCGCAAGAATAGGCGTGGCTGATCCTCATCGTGGTATTGTGGCAGGTTTAGGTAATTGGGGTCGTGCGGTTGTGGCGCAATCAGCACAGAATCAAAAATTAACAGCAGCCCAAGATAAGACAGCTACCTTGAAGGATAATGTTGAAGCTGCAGCACGCGCCCTTCAAGATGTGATTAAAGCAAATAATGGCACAGTGCCAGCGTTACCAACCAGCCCAAGCAGCGTCTTGATGCCAAATGGTAAATCGATTAACGTCACGATCAACGGCACAACACCACAAAGCTTCCTTGAGATGGCGATCAAGCAAACCAACGTCGGCAACCGTAATACCGACTATCAATTTGCTGTAAATCAAATTTTTGGTAACTCAGCAGCGTATGTCGGCACCTTGCAAGCCGAACACATCAATCAACGCTATGGCATTTGGAGCATTACCTTAACTGAAAACCAAGCGAAGTTGGTCAATGAATTGATTGTGGGCTTGATTAAAGAAGATCAGTTCCAACAACAATTCGGCGCTGCAGGCATTGGTGTGCAACGTACCTACAAAGTTATTGGTAATGCCTTAGGTATGCAAGGCGAGAAATACACAATTTCTGTGGCAGGTATAATTTTTGACGGCAGTGGCAATGTCAATAACACCAGCAGCACAAGAACAGCTGGCTTGCATATGGCTTTTGATTATAAAATCGCAGAAAACTTTAAGTTGATTTTAGAAGGCGGCTTAGCAGGGTCAACGGCAAAGTCATTGAGCAATGTTCAAATCACAGATTTCTACACAGGCCAACAATTAATTGGTGCTAGCATCCCATTACAAGCAGCTAATGCGATTGGTTTCACACGCGCTGGTGTTGAACTTGGCGGCATTAAAACTGGTGAAGCCGATGTTGCCTTTAAGATCTTCTTAAATAGAGAAGCTGAAAGCCATTTTGGTGGGATTGCATATAAAACATTTGGTTCCGTTGGTGCAGATATCAACGTCAAAGACGTTCGCATCGCTGTTGAAGCAGGTTCAAGCCGCTTTGGATTAAACGCTGCTTACAATAACTTCAGCGGTAGGATCAATGTTATCGACGGTAAGAACAGCATTAGCGGTGAATATAACTTTGATGTGTTTGGTAATCGCGTTCAAGCAGGCATTACGATTGACCCAACAGGTAAGTCATTAAATGTCAGCATGTCCCATCGTTTAACACCAGACACGAGCATTAAGCCCTTTGATATTAATAAAGATAACTTAGACAATGTCTTTAATGATGCGTTTAAGTTCAGACGTGCAGAGATTGGGTCGGATTTATTTATCAATATCCCAAGAGACATTTACACAACTGAAAAACCATTGTTTGCCACAAGCACCATCCCAGCAGCCAAGCCACAAGAATATTTACGCACGTTAAATGGTGAGATTGTCATCTTACAATCCAAGGCTTCATTCGCAGAACAAGCAGCGATCAGCGGTGAAGCGTATGCAACAGCAAGATTCACCGACGGTAAATTACCAAAGGCAGTCAGCGTCAGTGATTACAATGCCTTAAAGCCAGCCATTCGCGTGTTGAAATTTATGAAAGCAGAAGAGTTTGTTGGAACAGGCATCACCAAAGAAGGTGACAATTACTTCTATGCCAAGAGCGGTTACAAAGCACGCTTGAACTTAGGCAGCGGGGACGCCATGGTGGTCTTACCTAACGATGCCAAGCAATTAAACAGTGATTCATTAATCTTAATCGACCTAACCGTCAAAGGCCAAACAGCCGAATTAGCTAAATACCGCGCCGAAGTCGAAGAATATTCCGCCTTGGTCAATGCCAATACAAAGGGTGCATTAGCAGCGTTTAATAAGTTAGCTAATGATGCGAATGTTGCGTATATGTTGAAGCGCAATAAGCAAGGCGAAATGTGGATGGGTTTTGTCACTAAGCAAGAATTTGTGGCATGGATTAAAAATGGTTTAAAGAAGCAAGCATTCAAAGACGAAAAAGGCAAACAAGTGTTAGTTGCGATCGTCGATGTAGATGCAGCTAAGCAACCATCTATGATCATTGCCAAAGAAATCGTGTCCCCAATGGCTCAAGCGCGCATCGGTCAATTCATGGATGAGAATTTCTTGGTTCAATATGACAGTAAGCTCAAAGGAACGGTTTTTGTTCCTGTTGTTGATTTATTAAAAACCTCGTTTAACACCAAAAATGTTGTTCGTATCGTGCGCTTAAGCCCGAATGGCGCAACGTCTGCATATGTTTACCCAACTAAGAAACCTGGTGTGTTTGTTTTTGAAGATTTGTTCCAAGATAAAGAATTTGAAATGACCTTAAAGAATGGCAAGGTTAACTATGAATGGACCGCTAATTTATATCGCACGAAGTATAACGGTGAATTCAATGGCTTCCAAAAAACAGGCACCTTGGTTAAACGTGTTGATGTAAAGACTGAGAAAGTTACATACACCCTTGTGCAACCAAATATTAGACTCAAAGGTGACGCTGTTGAAGTTAAAGCATTGAAGAACACGTCGCTGATGCTTATCTGGAACATTGAAAATGAAGGCAAGTCCATCAAGGGTCAATTGGTTTCCTTAAATGACAATCGCATCTTGGCATACATCTATAAATCTTCAGAAGAAAAGCATGCATACGAAATCGAGTTTATTGGTAAAGGCAAGTTATCGACGGTGTACAAGTTCAGCGAAGATGGCACAGTATTAGCCAATGTCGCCCAAGCTGTGAAGATGAATGTGATTGCAATCAGAGGCGTTATTGAAAACAGCCAAATCATTGCAAGGAAACTTGTAAATGGGGCAACCCAACGCGTGATAGGTATCAATGATGCAGGGGATATCAATATTGAATTCTATTATCACCCAGGGTACTTCGATGGTCAGCGTGATAAGAACAATAGAGTATTTGAATATACTGGAACGGCTATCATTGGAACAAATGACAAGGCAGAACGCCCAATCTACTATTACCGTATTCTTGATAATAGAGTTTATTTGTTTGATCGTTTAGGAAACCTTTTAACAGCAGCAAATAAAAGCGTGGTTGTTGGCACAGCGAAGTTATCAGATAAGACATTGCAATTAAATGGCGTTCTTGCTCAATATCAGACGCCAAATTTACGCATCACAACGGAAGAAGATCATTTAGGTAAACCTAAAGCATGGTTTGCGATCGACGCTATTTCTGGTGTTGAGTTTGGACGTTTTGATAGACTTCCAGATGGCGGTGTTGCAGGCAATGAATACCATGCTCAATTACGCAATATTTTAGATAGCGATATTGTCACAGCTAGAGCGTTCTTAGTTGGTAGTTCATTTGTGATCAATGATCAAACAATCAATGTTCGCGCCAAGATTTTCACCTTACCATTGCCACAAGTCGAAGGCAGGATTCAAGAATATTTGAACAATACAAATTCCAATGATGCTTTAAGAGCTAGCATCTCACAGGAATTCAAGAATGGTATCCAAGACATTGCGAAAGAATTAGGCATCATTGACGGACAAATTGAGGTTGAGATGGCTGTTGAAAAACGTCCATACGGCTTAAATTCAATTGCCTATCGTATTAAGGGAGATCCGTTAGCTCGTGTTATCTTCGCCCAAATCCGCAAAGATCCAGATGTCATGAACCCAGGAACATTCGTTCAGATCAATACACAATGGAGAACAGAAGGCAGTCCAATTCACAGTTATAAGATCATGTCATATGGTGCGATCAAAGAATTGGAACCTATGAAAGAAAATGGTTCAAAGATTCAAGCTCGTGAATTGTTTAATGGCTTTAAGAAGCAAATGAAAGAATATTTCGATGTTAATCCAGAAACATCGCTCGACGTTATCGTTGAATACCCATTGATGCCTGTCGGTGCTAAATTCGCACACTTTGAAAAAGCAGCCATTAAAACATATTTAGTTCCAAATGATCCATTAAACCGCTCATTAGCTGTTGAAGGCCCATCTGGTGAAATCAGCTTTGTTAAATGGTGGGAACGCGCGGTATCAAACGTGCCTTACGATTTATCCCCAGGCCAAGTGATCTTGAACAAAAAGATCCGTGGTTTTAACAATCACTTACGTGAAACCCAATACGTCTTTGATCCAAATCAAAATAATGCGCACATTGCTAAGTACAAGATTGTATTAGAGAACATGGTTAAGGTTGAAAACTCAGCCATCACCTATGATTTGCGCACAGGGTTATATTTTGAAGAACGCCGCTACCAAGACGGCAAACGCCGCATCTACTACTTCGACTTTGACGGCTATGGTTATCCGTTGTATACCAATGCCATCGAAGATGGCCAAGAAAAACAATACTCTTCATTTGATAACTATCTTTATGCAGATAAAGAGGGCAACGTTTATCACTTGATTTCAGCAGACGTGAAGGTTGCTTCATGGTGGGATCGCTTCACCCATGAATATATCGATGGAAAAGAAATAGGATTATTCTTAAACGGCAAACGCATTGTCCAAAAAGATAATTTCAAGGTCGATACGAATCCATATGATACGGTGTTAAATGATGTCGACTTAAATGAAACAAGCGCTATCGGAATGGTCAAACGCATCTTCAAGGGTCCTCAAGAAGACATCATTAATGAAATCTTAAGAGAAAAGAATAATCAAGCTTTGCGTTTTAGCTTCTTAGATAAAGATAATAATCCTATCAATCAACCAAACTTCATGACCATGCAAGGTGATTTCCAAGGCAAGCTTGGTACGTCACCAAAGACAATGACCTCGTTCTTTGTCGAAGGCTTTGTCAATTTAATGTTGGCTGCTGGTGGACTGGTGTTCTTATTCGTTGCATTCACGCCATGGTTAAGTACGAGGATCTGGTTTGCAATGCATGGCAAGCGTTTCAATATCAACACCAGCTGGTTGAAAGATTTAGAAAGCTTAGGATTTACTCAAGCTCAAGCCGCATTCATCATTCGTGCACGTCGCTTGAATGGTGCATTTGCAAACTATGAACAAGTTGTTGCGTTAAGCAATCAATTACAAAGTTTAGTTATGAAGTCCGGTAGTTTATTGAAACGCATTTATGTACAAGCGCGTTTTGCACGCGCCATGCGCTTATTAGCCTCAGATCGTCGTTATATCTATAAGAGTAAAGATGTCTTTACCAATGAAGACTTGAAAGACTTACAATTGAAGAGCAACATGCCTCAAGTGATTGCTGCGATTGCACGTTTAAGTGATGTAGACCCAATGAGCCCAAGCGTTATTGGTGTAACAAATATGGTACGTGATTTGGGTATTGATACGGCAGCGATCTTTAATGGTAAGTTAGCAGCAAGCTATGTGGGTCGTGTATCAAAATCCCAAGCTGCAGGTATTTTCTTAAAGATGATTATCGAGAAAACGATGGTATCTGCAGGTTATATGAATCGCGTTGAAGCGATTGTGGATCAAATTGATCAAGATCTTGGATTTAGCGCTAAGTTTAATGATCAACGCGTTTTATTAAGAAGCACATTCTTAAACAATATTCGCAACACGCAATTATTACCAGAACGTTTAGAATTCGATGCCATGGATATCGCCTCAGGGTTGTACCTTTATCCTATCGAAAACCATACACAAAGCTCTCCTTACATTAATAAATTGTTAACGGGGCAAGTGATTTCCGTCGAAAAAGCATATTTCATGAAGGCTGTTTTACAACGTGGCATGTTTGGTTTAACAGGACAAGGCCGTGCAGAAGATTGGTTATGGCAAACCAAGATCATGCCAGCGCTTAATTTAAGCGGCGCAGCCAGAACCCAAGCTCTCAAAGATGTCATGGATTATGTTTCAAGATTTACCAAGATCTTCCAAGCCATCTTGAATACAGAAGTTCAACAAAAGTTAGAAAAAGGTCGTGATCCAAACGACAAGATTGTAAATCAACATCAAATCTTGAATGAAGAACTTTACAACGATGTGTTTGGATATGTGCAAGGAATCTTCCCTGAGACGAACCATGTCGCTAACGATCAAGAAAAAGCCAAGATCGACGCAGCCGTCAATCGCTTCTTAGCCTTAATTGGAAATGATCAATTACAAGAAGTAGAACAATTAAAACGCGCCAAAGAAGATGCAACCTTTGCCCGTCGATTAAATGAGATTAATTTTGCAGTCAAAGGATTGGCAAATTTAATAGATAGCATTTATGGTGTGCAAAGCATTAAGAATCGTCAGTCTCACTGGAGATTATTTGTAAATCCAACCATATTATTGGCCACGTCACGTCAATTTGCAAAACGTGTATTTGAAAGCCCATATTTATATTTAGATACGCATGAAGAAGTTCAACGCAAGTTAAACAACATCACCTTGTTAACGGTTGTGACGGGGTTATTCATTTACTTCTCAACTTTAGCGTATAAAGCGGCAGATTTCTTAAGCATCTCCAAGTTCATTGATGTGCCAACCGGCATTATGATTGGCTCGATTGGAACCATCGTCGCCATCTTAGTTGGCATGGTAGCTAAAGCTTTATTAGTCAAGTATGTAAAGAGCAAGGACAGCAACTTAGATAATCATAAGCTAAAGGTCTTGATGCGCGGTTACAAGATTATCTTATGGTCGCAAGCTGCCTTGATTGCTGCAAGTTTTGGTGTTAATTGGATCTTAGGCATTCAAATGTACATTGTGGCGATCCCTGAAGCTGTTCAAATGATATTAAAGGGTATCCCATATTTGTTATTTGCCAGCACATGGTTGTTAAGTTTCTATTCCTTTAATTATTTAGCCATGGGCATCGCTGAGTTTGGTCATAATTGGCGCAACAATATTTATGAAGTTAATAACATTAGAAAAATTAAGACCATCAAAGCAAAGCTTTTTGATTTGTTCACCGATTCAACCACAGGTTTATACGGCAATGCAACATACAAGACCCGCGGCGAAGAACGCTTGCAGTCATTTATCAATGTTGTTGAAGAATTGACGAGCAAGGATCGCGGATATCATTTAGCACGACCAAACGTAGATTATGTGACACCATTCTTAAACAGAGCGACGTTAAAGTCAGCCATTGATCAATTCATCAATGATTTATCCACACCATTGTTAGTGGCGGGTCATAAACCTATCATGCGTGAATTTGGTTTATTGCGCGTCATGAAATACATTAATAATCAATACCGCATGGACAAAGGGTTAGAACCATTAACTAAGGAAGAGGTAGCTTCATTTACAGTGGTTAACACCGGTTATGGTGAAGATTTCTTCTTCGTCAAAGATCAATTGCTCAAAGCCGCCGCAGATAACAGCACAATCGATCTTGTGCATCGTTTAGGTATGTTGGCTAAGTACAAGAAAGAACTCTTTGTAACCATGGTTTACAATGTGGTTTCTAAAGAAGAGCAATCTGAGTTCTTGGCGCTGCTTAATAACCCATTGTATGTGCCACAGAATATTTCTGACGAAACGTATAAGGCCGTTATCTTGTGGGCGAATACACAATTACCAACTGTCTGGTCGAATTCCAAGAGCAATCAAACAGTCCTCAAAGATCTTTATACGTATTACGGCAAGATGTTTGACGTCGCAAATCCAACCCAATGGGCCTTAAGCAGATTCAGAGTCATCAATCGTTTGCTCATGGGAGTTCATGAATTAAATAGTATTTTAGAAGATAAATTACGTGAGATTGTAGATGTTTTGATCGAAACAGAATATGCGTCGACTGCAATTGTAGATCAAGAAGGACATGTGATCAGAGGTGCAACAATTGAACACATTGATCGCTTGTTGAAAATTAGTTTCACATCTGTTTCTAAAATGGATTTCAATGCGATTAAGAATGGTCCTAGCATTTTGGAAGCATTAATCAATAAGGGAGTCTTAGTAGAGAATACATCAAAAGACAGAGTTACATTACAAAGAGATGCTAAAGGGAAAGTTGTTAGCAGACCGATTGAATTAGCAGATAAGGCTTTCGATCAAATCTATGATCTCTTAAAGATCTCGAATAGTCCTGAGATGTACAAAAAATTATTTGAGTTGATTATTAATGACCGCGTTATACCTGCCAGATTATTTGGTGGTGGGCTTAGCACGGATTTTGAGAAGGCTGAGAATTATCATGGGGCTAAGTGGAATCAGAAGACAGCGATCATGCCGTATATCATGGGTTCTGTTTTGCTTAACTTAGACGCTGATCATCGTGTTAGCTATGTTGGGATGGAAGGCGTTGTTTCACACGTTTTAGAATATGCTTACAATCAAAGTTTAGCGGTCACAACACCGGTTGTTAACCATGAGATCACCCGTAATTTAGGTCCTGTCGGTAAGATCATTCCGGTTGGCGAAAATGCGTTTTATTTCCATACACAACAAGGCAAGATGCTTTTTGGTGGCATTGGTGCATACGGTAAATTATTCGAACGCGTTGCAGCGTTGCGTCATTCAGAAGGTTTAACAGATTCTTATGTTGCCGAAGATTTCATGACGGTCATTCGCTATATGTTGTTTGGTTATGTTGCGGGCAGAGCAAGCGCCATCGAAGTTGATAAGGGTTGGCCATATCAATTCCGTGAATCAAGAAACCCAATGCGCAAATGGTCATACGATTCACTTGAAATTGCCTCTGGTCGTTCATTCATGGAATTGGTTCAATCGAAATATGTAAGCTGGACATTCTTAGTTAATAATTTCATTTTAGACGGGGTAGGCTTCTACTTTAAGAAAGTTTTGATCAACCGCTACTTCAAGTGGTTGGTTGTGTTTATCTTGATGTTTGATTGGAACGTATTTAGCGGCGTGCCATTGGCATTATGGATTGGTGGCATGGTCTTATCGCAAGCCATCAGCTATGGTTTAGCATTCTATAATATCTACGACCTTGGTAAAGGTTGGTTACGTGGCATCATGGCAACTTTAATGTCTATGCCAAGAATGTATACATTCTATCTATATCGCGTTTGGGAATATGACGAGACAATTAAGCTTTTAGCATCAAACCGTTTAGGGAAGTTTATTAATACGGGTGGTAAGGGCGGGAATATCTTTAGAGATAAGGATGTTAAATTAACATATATCAATGGTTCATATGTGATCCAACAAGGGGCATTCTGGAGTGCGGTCATCTTATTCTACGTCGGGCTTCATCCTTGGAAATTCATCTTATGGGCGCCCGTTGTCTTCATGCCTGTTGTGGCTGTTGTTGCACCATTCTGGTTTAACCCCAAGACCACATGGAAAGATTGGGTTTTTGATGCGAAGAATGCTGTAATCGCTTTTGGTTGGGGTTTGATGGACATGATATTAAAGGTCGAGCAAGTCTTAGGGTTAGGCCGAGCAGATCGTGATTTACAAAAACTTGTGATGGTTGCTGGTAAAGCTGTCGAACCTGCAAACGACCACGTTAAGGGATTAGAATATTTCCATCAATATCCGTCACATCACGCAAGATTATACGGACGCGCGCCATTGCCAATGGTCTTGAAAGTCGCTGATGTGGCCAGCAATAAATTAGATGATAAGAAATTAGAAGCATCAAAAGCTGTAGCCACATTTGAACAGACGCAAATCAAAGACTACTACAAAGCCATTCAAACATCATTAGCCAATGCCAAGGCGTATTTGGAATTAAATGGCTTTGCTGCTAAGAAATTAGCCGCTGTTGAAAAAGATGTTGTTGCCGCAGAAGCGAAGCTTAGCAAAAAGACATTAGAACGTTTAGATTGGAACATCACACAGTTTGAAACGTATCCATATAATCATCATACAAAGCCAGGTAAGCGCAGAGTGCTTGCAGATATCTTCTTTAATAAATTCTCAGGTCCAATGGAAGTCTTGGTCTTATTGGGCGTCTACTATATTGTTTTTATTCAGACGGTGATAGCGACCAGCACCTTCTTTAAAGGCTTATTAAAGAAAACATCACCAGTTTACAACTTAGATTTAATACGTGAACCAACGCGTTCATCAATTACGTTAAACCGCACGACATTAAAATCCGTTCAAAAATTTGTTCACGATGTGTTGCCCAATGTTGCAATTGGTAAGATCACAACCAAGATCATTGAAACAGCTGATAAGGGTAATTTCGTGAAGATTCAAATTAGCTCAAATCAACTAACAGAAGCCCAGCAAGATGAAATCACCAAAGCTTTGTATGCTGCGCTTAACAATCAATTAAAAATTATTGCTAAGACGTTTAATAACACAACCATTCGAGTGTTAGCAAAAGATGTCGTGATCACGTTTGGCAGCATTCACATCAACATTGCTGTTGAAAATATTAAGAGCATTAATATTACTTACACGCCTGTCAGGGCTGGTCCAACATTTGCAGTTGTAAACAATGCCATTGCCAATGCCATCGCCTGGTTAGCAGGATTCAAGTTCCGTCGCAAGACAGTCGCAGCTAATGAAGCTACGTTTGTTCCAGAAACACCAACAGCACCTGAAGCAAAGAAGGAAGCTGCTGTTGAAACACCAAGTAATGTTATCCCGCTCGTCGTTCCTGTAAATGTCACACCATCGCGCACAAATACGGTATTACCAAGAGCCAAGGGTGTTCAAACGCCAAAGGGTAGTATTGTTAAGTTATCCAAAGATGCACAAAACATTTTAAGGCAAGTGTTTAACCAAACCTTTGTGAACACTGAAAACCGTTTTAATTTCTTAACGATTAAGAATAACAACGGTGTGTTTGTGCGCATCGGATCAGTTAACATTAGACCTGAAGGGTTAGCCGCACAATTAGAACAAGCTATCATCGACGCAGGTTTAATCATTGAAACAGCGACCAACACAAATTATAGAATTCAAGTAAAGACCCAAGAAGTCGTCATCATCGACAATAATTTCTATTTAAAGCTCAATGTCACACCAGCAGATTATTTGCAATATGTGAAAGAAGTTGTGATTAGCGAACCTACGGTTGTATTTACCCGTCGATTCGCAGAAGATTCACAATCACCTTTGCTATTGACGTTCGATGCCCCAGCAGAAAAAGTGGAAGCTACCCCAGCCCCAGATAAAGGCAAAGTAAATTACGCAGCTAAATGGGCCGCAGAATTAGCAGCGAAGAATTCCGGTGCGCCTGTAGTTCAAGACGTTCAAGAACCTGTCGCCGAAGTTACGCCATTATTAAGCAATAAAGTTGATTACGCAGCAAGATTCCGCGCCGCTAAAGCAGCGAAGCAAAATACCACAGGAGCAACACAAGCTGATTCAACGCCAGTAGAAGCAGCCGCTCCCGCTGCACCAAAGCCGTCGAGCAGAAGCAGATTCTTAGGACCAGCACAACCATTAAGCGCGGACACGAAAGCAAAATTAGGTATTGTTGAAACAGCCCCAGCTAAACCAGAAGCACCAGCTGTGGTAGAAGATCAAGTTATTGTCGATCCAGTTGTCGACGCTCCTGTTGAAGCAGCACCGATAACAACATTGCAGGTAACTTTAGCAGAAGATTTGCAAGGAATAACAGATGCGGCAAAACGTGACCCAGTTGTTACACGCAACAATGATTTAGATGACGGAGATTTTGCATGGCTTGATGAAGGCGCAAATGATCAAGTAACGAACGTAGAACCTGTTGAACAATCAATCTGGGGCAAGCTTGTTTCAACCTTAAAAGACATACACACAAGATATTTGAGCATCGAAGATCCTATGGCCATGAAACTAGATAAGGGTGATCGGTCATATCGTTTAGGGCAAGCAGCCAATCATGTTGGAGCAGTTGTTAATTTTAGAAATGGAAGAGATGCTGCAATCATGAGTGCTGTTGAGGATGTATTACCTAATGTTGATTCTAGTGAAGTTACAATTGATGCTAGAAAGACAGCCGAAGGTTTTAAAATAATTGTAGAGCATGTGAACGTTGAAAATAAAGAAGAAGTAGCTAAAGCCATTTTAGATTTGATAGGCAAGCGGTTAAATATCTATGTTTACAAAGTTGATGGTACAAAAGTTCGTATAACAAGGGAACAAGTAACTGTTTCATTTGGAAGCATTGAGATCCATGTTGCGATTGAAGGAAATATTCGCATGATCTGGGTAACATATCGCGCTCCACTCAAGCAAATGCTCATGGAAGTAGGTCATGATTTAAAATCATCGATTAGTGGCATAACATTAGCGGATGTAGCTCCATTAGAAAGGCCAACAAATCAAGAATTTGATGAAACAACAGAGCAAATCATCGAACGTGAATTAAATACGCGAAGAGCATTGAGAATTAGAGCACAAAATCGTGCAATGTTACAAATGTTGTCTCTTCCGTCATATGAAGATTATGCGATTGCCGTGGCCCAACAAAGAAAAATTGCAGCTGCTATCATTGAGCAAATTAGCGTAGCAATGGATGTAAAAGCTCTTCGCAATGTCATAGACCTAGAAATAGCAGAACCACAAATCGCATTTGAACCTGAACCAATCGATCCACAAGTATATTTAGATCAAGTAACAGCAACGACACGCACACAGTTAGATGCGTTGTTGTCAGAAAATAATTACTTATATGTTACATTGCATCGTCAACCAATAGTACCAACAGTTGAAAGTTTAGATATTGATTTTGATTTAGACTTAGATTTGCCAAACGCATTTGATGCTGTTGAAGCGGCACCAATCGTAACTGATGTCTTAGCAAGCGTTGGACCATTCATGTTAATGGCAAGCACAAATGCGCGTGAGCAACTTGCTGGCATCGTCATTAGCCCTGAGGTAAGTGAACTTGATTTAGATTTTGATCTGACAGAAGCGTTTGTTCCAGTTGATTTAGCTCCAGCAGCACCAGTTGTTGCGCCAAAGCTTACGAGAAGAGATCAATTCTTTAGTAAACCAATTCCATTTATATCAGCACCTATTGTGTCGAGTGCAGTTGTTCCTGTAGTTCAAGCACCTAATGTTGATGTAGCGCCTATCGTCGTTGTTCCTGCAGTTGCAGCAACAGTCGTGCATCCTGTAGTGAAGCAAGATAGAAGCGCTGAGATAGCGGCGAGGTTAGCAGCTATTGACGCAAGGATTAGAGCAAGTGTGCAAGCAGAAGAATCTAAAAAGCCAGCTGCACCTGTAGCACCTGTGCCTCAAGCATCTGTTGAAGCAGAAGCACCAACAGCGCCTGTGATACCAACTACTGTTGTAACGACAGGGATTTCACTTAGAAACACATTATTTAGTAAACCAATTGCTGTACGTTTACCTGTCGCACAACCTGCGCCTGTTGTAGTTGCGGCACCTGTCGCAGAACAAGTGGCTCCACGCGCACCACCCGTCGCGGTGTCACAACCCGTTGAAGCTCCAGTTCAACCGCAAGTCGTAACGATGGACATGATTCAAGGTATACAAGATGCGATTGAGCAATTACGCAAACAAATGATGTTGGATGTGGCGCCAGCAGCTAAGACAGAAACACAGCCAACAAATGATGCTCCTCAAGCAAATAAAGTAAGAGCCCCACTACTTTTAGCAGCCCCTCAAGAACCAATTAACTTATTCCAACCTTTGATGTTGACACTTTCTTTAGTAAAACCTGCAGATATTGAAAAAGAAAGAGATGTTCAAGTGGCAGGAATAGTCGCACGAGCGATCGTCGATAGAACACATCAAGAAGCACCTGCGTTAGCAGAAACAATTGTGGCTGCGAGGAATGAAACTGAGGTAAAGCTAGGCTCCATTCGAAACCAAGCAGATGAAGAAGTTGCATTAGTAGTAAAAGAAGGACAAGTTGCGCAAGCGTTATTAGACAATAATCATGCCATTTTAGAAGGAATGAAAGCACAAAGCAAGCAAACACAACAACGCGCAAATCTTGATGCTGAAGAAAAAGCAACAGATGAAAAAGCGACAGAGCGAGCAGAAGCAATTGTTGCTAGCCGTAATGATACAGATGTCACTGTCCAAAAAATTAATGATGAAGCCAGGGTCGTTGCCGCAGATACAGAATTATTGAAAGCAGAAATAGCACAAGCACAAGCAGCAGCTTCTTTAGATCCAGATCTAGGCCAAGAATATAAAGATTACCTTAAAGATAAATTAAGAGCAGAATTAGCCAAGAAAAGAGCTGCTTTAAACAATGATCCAAAACAATCCGGCAAAGCAACATTAACGACAATGGTTGGATTATTGGCGATTAGCGTCTTTGCCATCGCGGCGAACTTCTTTGTAACACCCGCATATGCTCAAGAAACACGCTTCTTTGAACGCACCACCTATATTGATTATACGGTCCGCCCAGGCGATTCATTAAGCAAGATTGCGGCTCGATTCAATGTGGCTAAATATACGGATATCCGAGGGGATTTCAAAGATCCAAATATCATTCATCCCAATCAAATTGTCCGCGTACCAGTCAAAGAAAGAATTGTCATCCCAGCAGTAAAAGAAGAAACACCACAGCCCGTCCAAGTCGTTGAGCCATCAGTGAAACGAGAATTAGAATTGCGCGCTCTGGTAGATAGCGCACATATCAAGGGTGAGAAACTTGAAAATGACATTCATTTTGTATTAATTTTATATTTAGAAATCATCGCTGCAGCCTTAGCCATCTTGATAACAATTCTTGGTGTTAGAAAATATAGGGGCAATAAAGAAGAAGTTGAGTTTAAAGACACCAATCCGAACTGGGAAATATCGACGGGTTGGGGACCAACATTGCCTCCAGAGGAAGGCGCAACATTAGAAGAAAAGATAGCCCATGCGTTAGATAGTATTGAGACGAAGTTGCTTGATGCTAAATCAGACACAAAAGCTGTATCAACGCTTAGCAATAAGTTAACACTTATTCTTGTAGAAACTGTCATGAATCGACAAGAATTAAGCAGTGAAAAGCGCATGAAGATCCGAGGGAGGATCACAGCGTTACGCCTCAAGATTGCAGCGATTAAGTCAGTCAACCCATACCCAGGTCGTTTCAGCATCGAAGGCGCCCAAGAAGAATATCCATTAGAAGATGCAGGCAGAGCATATGTTAGAGCTGCTATTGAAAGTGTGAGGGATGTTTCTAACGAAGATTTACAAAATATTTTGAATAACTTACGTATTGTTTCAAACAATCCTTATGTCGGCGAAGTACGCGATCAGGCAATGTTCATTGATGTGAAGGTGTTTGATGCTTTAGATACGTTTGAAAGCTTCTTGAGAATTGTTTTAGTGCATGAGTTAACACACGTGTTTGGCGGCAACGAAGCAGACGCACGTAATGCCGAAAAAGAATTCTTCTTAAGAGAACCAACGGCTGTCTTGGAAGGCTACCTTGAGTTTATTTCAAACAATACGCTTGGATTTACTGTTGAAGCAGAATGGCTAGAAACGTTAGAACAATTGTTAGATGTTCGTAAGTTGATGGACGAACCAACGGTTGCGCCAGAACCAGTCGTCGAGACTTTTGAATCTCTGTTCGATCAAGCATTTGATGAGCCAGTTGTTGAACCGTTGCGCTTCCAAGAAATTTATGATGCCATTCGTGCTTTTTACTTTGGTCGCAAGCCAAACACCTTGGTTGCGCGTGTTAATGCCTTGTCCGACGGTTTTATTGATGTTGCCAAGAAAACGCTTTTACCAAATTATGTGTCATTTAATGCCGCTGCGTTTGAAGTTTTGCTTAAAAAGCTTGGACAAGAGATTGCAAGTGTCAATGGCTTGCAAGGTGGAGATGAAATAAATGCGTTTATTTTAGAACACATTGGCTCACCAGAAAAACTGATCAATGACTTTTTAAATAATCAAGATGTTACCTTTGAAGACCTATTCGTTTTAAGCCGTGGCTTGAAAGCAACCATCCTCGAAGGGCAATATTTTGCACCAACCCAGTTTGATGCACCGTATGCAGTTCAATTACGTGCATTAATCATTGCCCAAGCCTATTTGATCTTGTCAGACGTAAGCAAACAACCCGTCCAAGGCGCACAGGTAGATTTTAATAAAGCCAATGACGCCATCGAACAAATCAAGCGCGACTTACTTGTTGAATTAAGAAGCATTGTTGGTGACGATCAAGCCCATGATATCGTGAAAGACTTTACTGACGGGGCAGGTAACTTCACATCATTTATTGCTGCAGCCATCTTAGTTGGAGCAATGACAGCGTTAGTATCAACCAACACGTATGCACAACGCGGCGGCGCATCTTTTGTAACACAACAAACGCGCCAAGCAACAAAGCAAAATCTAGATAGTGACGTTCAAGTGCTCATAAATACTAACAGCACAAATACACAAAAAGCGGATGCGTTAAAACGCCTTAATGATAGAGGCGTTGTAACACCAGAGACCATTAAAGTGGCTTATCAAAGTACCTATTTTGTAGGCCCCGTTGCAACTAAGCCAGTTTCGTATGGAACAGGGTCTGGGATTGTTGATTTGGTTTCGAAGGCGAAGTCATTCGAAGTTTTGTCTACAGAAACAATATTTGGTGTTCTAGAACGTGGTTATGATGAATTCTGGCGTTTGCGTGATGACCCAGCAGTTTTACGTGCACGTGCATATCAACATTTGATTTTGGCATCCAAGGTTTTAGTCGCGGATAAATCGAACAAGGGTAATCAAGTTTTAAGTTATTTCTTAAATGGCAATGCCTTTGGGAATCCAACCATTGCTGACATTATCAACCGCATCGCTGAGAATTTACCGCGAGAAGTAGAACACAATCAGATCTTAGGCATTGAAACCTGGGCCCGGTTGGTTCAATCACAAGATGGTATTAAGAATAATTTCCGTGGTTTTGATATGGTTGAGCAGCTTGGGTTAAATAGTCCAAATAACCGCGTGCGTTTAGCAGCCATTGCTGGTGCGGGTTTAAGCAGCGATAAGCGTTTGCATGATTTCATCACCAAGGTTTTACAGGCTAATCGTGGCAATGTTAAAGACGATGAATGGTTATTATATTTAACAGCAGCAACAGCCGCGAAGGCTTTAGAAAATGAAACCGCCATCGACCCATTATTTGATCTGATGCTTTCAATCAAGTCTTCAGAAAATAGCATTCAACAAGGCATATGGGATGGTTATAGAGAACATATCATCGACGCCTTAGCCTATTTAATCAATCGCTCCAATTATTCTTTAAGCAGGATTGAAAATGAAGTTGAAAAAGCTATTGTGGCTAAGGGCCCAGATCAATTGGCACGCCAATATTTACTGTTATTAGAGAAGGTCATGAGCAAAGATCCAAAGAACGTGGAACGATTGATCGCTGAGATCAAAAAGAAGCTCAACATCATCCCTGCAGGCAAAGATGTAACGTTACAAGCAGCCGCTCCAATTTTAGAAGCACGTTTAAAAGCATTAGAAACAGGGTATGCACAATTTGCCAAGGACAATGCCGCAGCATCTGGCGATCAATTGCAACGTTTGATCAATTTAAGCACCAACCAAAATCATGAACGCGAATTTGGCGCCTTGTTGCTCGCAACAAAAAATAATGTGATCATCCCTGTTGAAGTCTTGGTTGAACGCTTCAAGAATGAAATGGATCCAGAGAGCATCAAGACCTATGCGATCGCCGCTAAACAAATTAATTTAAAGCCACGTTTATACCAAGGGATCAACGATAAGTTATTACCTGCAGTGCAAGGGGCCATGGATCGCTTCAAAGATAATCCTGAGACGATGGTTGTGCTCATTGATTTGCTAAATTCTATGTTAGACACCAATGCACAAGCCGTGATTGGCAAATATGCCGGTGATGCCAATGTCATCATCCGCCGGGCTGCAGAAGAAGCCATAGCCAATGCCGCTGCTGGATCAGGTATGATCTCATCAGCAATCCCTACGCTTGTGAATAATGCCAGAGACTTACATTTAGGGAGCATCACCGACGTATCGACATATCGCGAAGTCATGGGACGCATTAAGACGTTGCGCAATATTTTACCCAAGACCGCTTTTGTTAACGCGCAATTAGATGCAGCCATCCGTGCAGCATGGGCGAAGGGTGAAAAAGATATTGCCTTAGCTTTGCAAGATATACGTAATCCAGCCTCCGAAGATGTCATCAATGCCTTTGAGATCTTATTAGATGGCTCCAAATCCATGAATGCTAGATTAGCCGCCTCAGAAACATTGGCACAAGAACGCATTGCCCCAAGCATGTTGAATTTATTAGCTAAGGCCATGGAAAATCCAAACCCAACGATCAAGATGAATTTGTTTAAGGCCGCACTTAACATCGACCCAGTTGTTGTAGGTTCCATTTATACCGCCGATAACAATTCATTGATCAAGCAAGCAGCTGTATTAAAGGAAGAGAACGTTGATCCAGCGTTAGCCGCAGCCATTGTAGATTTCTTGCTTCAAACCAATAATGAATATGCCCAACAAATTTTAACCGATGCATTAACGCACAAGAAATTCACGATTGCTTTAATGACCTTTGAAAAATTAAACCCTGCAAATGTGCAAAGTCCAGTTTTTGTAAGACCATTAATCGAGTTTATCTTAGAAGATGCGGTTAATGTGACCTTGTTTAATTCCGGATCATTGTCAGCACATATCACCAAGGTTAAATCTATCTTTAGAATACTCGATCAAAATGTCGTCCGTGATCAGATTGATCGTCAATTGCGTGCCTTGCCACAACGACCAACCGTGGCACAAGGCCAAAGCAAAGAATTATTATTACAAACACAAATGAGCGCCATGCGCAACTTACGTGATTCTACTAATGTTCCCGCGGCATCAAAAGTTACGTTAAGCACAGGGTTGATCGTTAACATTGATCCAAAGACAGTTGATGTGATCAATGTCTTTGATGTGGCCAAGAAGACAACGGAAAATAATGATAAGACGGCGATGATTGGGGCATTAGGGTCTGTATTAGAAGCAGGCTTATGGAAGACATTGCCTTTGGATGATGCGATTGTGACATTCTTAGGCGAACGTGCTAACGATAAAAATGAATTTGTTCCTGCACGCAAAGCCGCAATCGATGCTTTAGGTAAATTACAAAACAACACACAAGCTGCGGGTGCATTGCGCGCGGTCATTGAGAATCTTAATGAACAATATCCAATTGATACCCGCGATGTTATTGCTCAGAAATTTTATCAAGAGTTAGCTGTTGCAGCTGTTAAAGCATATAAGCAAATGGCTGCTGGTCTTGAACCAGATTTCTTGGCACAGAATAAATTAAACAAAATCAAAAATGATCCATTAAGCATTGGCAAAGAATGGTTGACCATCAACTTGATGTCCGAAATTGATGCAACCCTTCATGATAAGGTTAGGGCTATTGTGCCTTATGGGTACAAACAAAGCACCTTTAGTAATCTTGTTGAAGACAAGCCTTTACGCGCCAGAACATTGATCAATTTAAGTCGGCCGATACCAAGAGTTAATTATGAGGATGCAACCCGTCGGTTCTTTAGCCAGATGACGATTAACATCCATGATTTCCATAAACGTATGGATTCTGCTTTAGCAGTTTGCAGCAGCGCGTTAACGTATGCTCAATCAACAGGATCACGTACGGCTTTGATTAATCAATGGTTGTTTGGGGCGGATGTTTTAAATAGTGAATATGCCATCATGACGCTCGTGTCTGATCACTATGATGAACAACGCGACCCAGTTAAATTTAAGGGGAAGAGTAATCCATTGGCGGTTTATATGATAGCTGAAAAGTTCAAAGATCCTGTCTTAAGAGACAAGGTCTTATGGGCTTTGGCACAGTTTGAAAATACGCGCGCCAATGCACAAAATAATGCCGTGGATATTCGTTTAAAGATCGCAAAAGAAGTTTTGGCGGATCCAAAAGCAAATAATGATGAAGTGCTTTTAGCATTACGAATTCTAGCAACGTCTAAAGATGGTGATGCCTTGCGCATCTTGGCGGATGAAATGCAACGCCGCATCAATGTCACAGAAAATTCAAATCTTAATAATGCTTTGCTCGCAGCGGAAATATTACATGTCCGACCTCTCTTTGAAAACTTTGGCCCTACAGTTCAAGATAAACCTTTAGTTCAAAAACTTGTGGCTGTTGTTGAGAAATCAGCGGTACTCAATGAAAACTGGGCTAAGGTCGACAGCTATTATAAATATGCCTTACCAGCACGTTTGGCCGAGCAAGAATTAAAAGAACTACTTAATGTAAGAGACACCAATACACCGCTTAAGAATACAGCTGTCGAAGAAGAAATCAAACAGGCCATTCAAAGAGCAAATGATAAAGATAAAATTGATGATGTGATTTGGAAATGGCTGCCAATTTTGGAACACGGCGACAAGAAATTTTATAACGACCGCGTTTTGGAGATGGAGACGTTTTATAAGACCTTTGATTTCAAAGTTGCTAACTGGAAAACCATTTATGATGTATCAAACACCTTAACATGGCCACAACGCGCTGCTGAAATTGCCGCTGGCTTTGCAGGCGCAGGAGCCGTTGTTGCGATCATTTACTTCTTATTAAGAAGATTAATTCGCAAAATTACGGGCAACAATGGCCGTGGTCCTCGAGGTGGCAAGCGTAAATCTAACGGACCAAAACCCGCACCTCAAGCACCTGTGGAAGAATTTGCGTTTGATCCAAATAATGAATTGGCTAGTATTTCTGTTGTGATGCATGATGAGCCTAAAGCATCAATTGACCAGGCACAAGCCGTTGAAACAAAATCCTCATTTGTGCGCACCATTAAAAACATTGAAAATAATCGTCAGAATAATGTCAATCAGAGTACAACGACTAATGGTCGTTCTGAAACACCTAAAGATAAAGATACGTTGATTCAAGAAGCGTTGGATTATTTAAGTCAGATTATTGAAATCAAAGAAAAGAAAACAGATGTAAAAGATAGATACTTTACGACAGATGAAATCTCTAATGTTCTCAATACGATTATTTTTATCATTCGTCTAGAGAATTTTTCTTCCCCCATTAAGGTTGCTGATAATGTCGTCAGATATAAGAGTACATACAGCCAACTACAGAAATCGATAAATAAGATCATAACGGACTTCATTTATCAACAAGCAAAAACTGATGACTCAGATGAGCTTAAAGAAGTTTTAGCATTTGCTTTGCTGATTATTCAAGAAACAAGGCAATTGATCAATAATATCTTAGGTGGGCTAGAGGCTATTTATTCTGCACGCCGTGTGTTTAATTATGCAATACCTAAGTTTTTTGGGAAATCTGCGAGAGGTCAATATTTGGCAGATCTTTATCAGCGTTATGGGACGAAGTTTGCAAGATCATGGCATACGGGGTTGGATTATAATGGAAACAAGTATATTCAGTCAGCGCTAGAACAAATTAAGAAGATTCATGATCAGAGCAATGGTTTTATTCCTGGGCTTTATAAAGAATCAACAAGTGAATTTTTGATACAGTGGTCTGCATTACTTATTTCTATCAAGGATGGGAAGAAGCTAGAAGGCGGAGAAGAGAAAGATACAGATTTCTCTATTGAACGTTATTGGCGTCATAGTCAGATTGGTCGAAGAATTCTTGTGCCCCTAGGCATAGCGATCATGTTTACAAATCTTGCATTTTTTACAGGATTCACATTAATGACCACATTAAGTTTATTGGTGATCAGTGCAGGTGTTTTAGTTAATTATTTGCCATTCATATTGAAGAACAAATCCGGGTTATTAGCTGACATTGATTTAGTAGAACGTCGTTTTAGGTTCATTGAAGAGGAATTAAATAATATATTTATCGGAAGAGCGAAGCACATTTTTACAAGGGATTATTTTAAACAGCTGCAGTGGGGCAAGAAAATGGATGCTTTAAGATATATACAAAGCAATTCAAGCCCACTCGACATGATTATCTTCTCAGTTGAAAACGATCAGGATGTTGTTCGTGCTTCAAAAGAATATTTGATGATGCGATCAACCAGCTTGTATAAAACCCCAATTATTTTTATGCCAACGGAAGTAGGACGAGGCAGTTTATGGCCGTTTCTCATGTCCTTAGATTATTTAGGAAGATCAACCACGCTGAGCGAGTTATGGAAATACGCGAAAAACAATCCTTCTGAAGGTTTTAGAGTTTATGGGGAAGATTTCATTGATGCGGCGCGCTTCGATTTGCCAATTACCCAAACACGTAGACTTGTATTATTAGCAGGTGATGCTCAAGATAAGGAAATGTTTGAAGCAATCAATGAAAGTTTAAGAAAAGAAAATTTCACATTGCCATTATTATCGAAGTCATTGTTAGAAGGTTCGGAGGGTGTTTTTACAGCCAGAGATGACATGTTCTTATATGCGCTTAAAGAAGCATTGTTGGATATGTATGATGCAGATAGACCTGCTTTGTATATGGCCTTTGGAGATCAATTTTTAACAGGACCATTACGCCGTGAAGGTGAGATTGTTTTATCGTCACAGAAAATGTCTTTAGAAGACACCAATAACCAAAAAATGGGAGTACTTGTTCAAGATTTAAGAACACTTGAGGCTGTTGCGGTGGTTGAGCCGTTTGTTGATGATCATTTGGTATTTGCCAAGAGGATTGAGAAAGTTTTAGCGGGTAATAATATCTTCAATCGATATGATTATGCCAATTTAGGCTTAGAACAATTTCCAGCATTTACAGGTTTCATGCGCATTGCTTTTAATACAACAGAGCGAGAAGTTAGATTCATATCCAATGTTCAGAAAATATTTGAGTGGGTAAGAGAGAGCGATTACGACATTTTATTAAAAGCGTATATTCGGTCAGGCGCATGGTTTAGTGTTGAATCTCAGGTTCACAAGTTAGTTAGCGTATTAACAAATGTTTTAGGGTACAGCATAAAAGATGCACGGGATTGGATCGATGCACAACAAGCGTTATTTTTTAAAGATCCAAACTCAAATGAACTGCATGATCGTTTTCTAGAAGTTATGCCGATTAGAAGTTTACATATTGTAGGTGACTTTATCATTCCATTGGTCATGTTAAGGACAGGCAGAACATTAAAGAGCTTGTTATCATCTCGAGGAATCTCTGATTTACCAAGCCCTATCAATAGCTATTTTGAAGGTCTCCAAGAAGGCATTGGTCGTGTATTTTCAAAGGAAAATTCCCAACCCATCCATATTTCCATTGCATATGGATTTGAATCAGTATTTCAGAAGAATCAAGCAAAGAATTATCCTTTGCGTTTAAAAGATGAATTAGTTGACCACAACGCCAAGCCGCGAGCGCCGACAGCAGTGGAACTGCGATTTATTGATCAGCATGTCCTGCCTTTTATCAGAGAACAATTAAATGGTTTTGCTCCTCGTATTCGCGTGAACAATGGTCTGAAATATTTTGCGACGGTGCGTTTAAATGAGATTCACTTAAACATGAATGCGTTATTACGTGCGCCACCGCAAGATTTGAAAATTATCTTGTTTGACGAAGTCGCTAGCATCAAAGAACCACAATTAAGCAATGACCAAGTTTTCCGCTTTAGAACCATTCCCTACATTCAATACTTAAATGCATTTGATCAGCATATTCAATTCGTCGAAAAATTTGTTTATGACAATGACCCATATTTAGCGCAATTACGCGCCCATCGCTTGACTCATGATGAAGAAAGATCAACATTGTTAGTTTCAGAGCAAGCAATTCTAAGCAGCGAGGGAGAAGCAGCTCAAATCATTGACCGCTCAACCGGCGTGCCACAAGGCGGCATGCGGTTGGGGATGGATAATGATAGAGGAGCAGGAGTTTTAAATCCTAATCGGTATTTAAAGGTATTAGATTTATTGAATATTCTAAGCATTGGCATGAGTGGTGGTTGGATACAGGCATTACTTGGGATAATTGTTTTTCGAGTGAGCTTGGTCTTAGGATTTGTGGTTAATGAAGCCGCGCATACATTCGCAGCTGGTGTGACCGAAGACCGTAAGTTTCTAAATAAAAGCAATCTACTAGGAAATCTAACACCAGCTCAAATATTATTTGCTGCAATACCAGTAGTTGGATATTTCAAAGCTCAACCTCATGCGCGCGTACCAGCGACTTGGAGCGTTCGATTGGCAGGGTTTGTATCAAATCTGACACTGTTGATGGTTTCATTGATGGGATATCTTGGTTTTATTTCTTGGGTATCGTTTGTAAGTTTTCCAATGGTTTTTGGATTTTTGGTTACGACTATTTTGTCATTTATCACAGACGTTTTAAATAACGTTTACGATGAGGAGGTTAAGTGCGGTAACTTTGGTTTTGGTTGGATTGATAATTCACTCGAACCAGAAATCAATCCTGATTGGGCGGTTGAAGCAAGACGCAATCAATTGACCATGATCACCATCCGCGGTGGTCAAACAGCAGGTATGATCCAATCTTTCCGTGATGCGACAGGTGGGTATGGCATGTTGATGTTAAAAGCCATGAAAGGCAAACGACCTCTGCTTGCTGATGTCATGGAACGTGCTTGGGCCAAAAAAGTAATTCATATGATTAAGCAAGGTGCAAAGGGAGTCTTGGGCGTCAATTTGTTATCTGGTCACGTGCGTTTTGCAACGGCGGGTAAAGCAAAGCCAAATGCTTCGCATCCTCACGTTGACTTTGTTGAATTAAATGTTGAAGTATGGTCGTTTGATGCGCAAGGCGCCTTGGTTAAGACTACTGAGACGGTGATTGTGGCCATCACTCATAACGGGGATTTTGATTATTTTGATATTTTAGGGCGTAAGATCGATAATGATGAATTGCGCCAATTATTAAAGAATGTCTTTCATGTTGAACAAGTAAAGAAGCCTTTTGATTATCCGTTTGCCGACGAAACCCCAGGCGATTCTCCACCAGCCTCCGGTGCAGTGCGATTATTCTTTAATCAAGGCATGTTTACATCTGCGGTCATTAACTCATGGATTTTAAATGTTATTAAAACACCTCAAGATATTTTTAATGGCAAAAAGCCATTGGAAGCCGTCGCTAAAGATAATACGGCTTTATCCATCAAAGACCGCAACACGATCGCTGGCGTTATTGACAACATCTTTAAACAACATGCCGCAGCTATTTCTAAATTCAATGCTAATAAGCCACGAAGAACATTGTCTGATCTTTGGGTTGAAGTTGACCAGACGGATGATGCAGTCAAGTTAAAGCAACGCGAGCGCTTAAATCAATTACGCCAAGATATCACTAAGGCTTTATTGGCGGATCAAAATGCAGCGGCAATCGTTAGAAATTGGCATTTAGATGCACAACAATTAGATGTGTTTGTCGAAGGGGTGTTGCGCGCATTCTTTATCAATGATCGTTACCGTGCCACACGTGCCTTTGCACAACGCGCTGAAGGCAGCTTCGGTGTTGTGGTGCGCACTTCACTCAACAATGGCCTTTCATTCTTTACACGCGATCAAGCCATCTCATTTGGTTTTAACACGAAAGAAAAGTTCTTCGGTTTTGCTTCTGAATCATTGGTCTTACAAGTCAAATATGGTTCTAAAGGATATTTGACCAAGCGTTATGACATGGACATTACCGGAAAAGGTGAAGTGGCAGATCTTAACATGTATGCGGATGGACGTTTCCAAGTCAGTGTTTATAACATGAATATAGGCCGTGAGATTTCAGGGAATGAATTCTTTAACAATTTGATGTCGCTCAATGAAAACAATCAGTTCTACCGTCCGCTCGTTGATTATGCTGGTGTTAAGAATTATGTGAAGTTTGACATGGAAGATACAGCCCGTGTTTTGCTTGGCATCACCAATAGTTTCAGTAATCCAGCATCATTAAACCATCAAAGCGCCCAAGACCTGTTGGCCATGTTAGAAGCGCTATTTATTGAAAATGAAATCAAAAGCCGCACAACGGGCTTTTCAACACTTAGACCTAAATTTTTAACGTTGATCGAACGCTTCGCGCGTAATCAGGTAGGGTTGGTTGATGAGTCAGCACGCGAAAAGTTTGTCACCGACATGATGGACGCTGTTGAAGGAAAATCCTTATTAGAGGATTACTTCTATGGGATGGCTGAAAAGTTTGTTTCGGACAAAATCGATGAGTTATCACAAACAGGACAATTAGATCAAGCAATCGATTTAAATGCTCTTTCCAAAGAATTTGATAAAGAGTTGAGCGCATGGGTGCTTGTGCTTAGCCGTAATATTTTAGCTTACTTAAATAGCTCATTTAACAAAGTACGTAATGATTGGGATTGGGAACACGATAGCAAAAATGCCATGAATGCCTTTGTTGATGCGATCAATGGTCATTTCCATGAAAAGATACATAAGAATAAGATCGCTGATTTTGAGAAACGACATTTGATCATCACAGGTTTTGAAAAATCACAATGGGTGGGCGAAAAACTTAAGGAAATATTAGAGGTCATTTTCCCATATTTAAATATCTCAGCGATTTCGTCGAACAAGCTCGTTGATGATCCTCGCGAATACGGTGCGACCCGTAGAACGATATTTTTTGCGATCAGTGATTCAGGGCAAACATTCCCAACCTTAGCGGGTGTTGGTAAGTTGCAAAGCATGTTTCCAGGGCGTGTTTTTGTTTTAAATAATCGCCCTGACACCATCATGGCCAAGGGCATTGGTCAACGCTTTAGCGATGGGGCCCCATTTAGTCGCCGTTTGTTTATCACCGATGCGAATATCCGCATTTCTGAAGCATCAACGGTCGATACAACAGCATTGATTTGGTTGGTTAACGAATTAGCCGTGTTCTTGCATCGCGGCATGCGTCAAAAATATAGCCGTCAGTACCGCTTCATGATGGAAATCAATAAAGAAGGCTTTAGACATTTGATGCGCCTGCGCAATGATGCGCTCAAAAAAATCGAACAAGTTCTAGGAGTTGATCATAAAGGATTAACGATTGAATCAACAGTTAGTGCAACAATAAATGAGAAAGCACATTATTTAGCGTGGCGTATTAAAGAAGTTATGTGGGGGAAGGTTTTTAATGTTTCATATTTAATTTTAAACTTCTCTATCCCTGCGTTGATTTGGAACAAACTGTTTATCACGGGCGTTATTTTTGGCATGAATTTAAACATTGTTGCGGTTACCATTGAAACATTGTTGTTCTTGTTTAACTTATATGGCTTTACGATTGTCATGCGTTACTTTAAGAATCATCCACTGTGGGATCGTTTGGGAATGCCAACCTTTGCGATCGGTGCTGAATCAGCCTATCATCAACTCTTAGAAATCTTAGTACGCAAATTGCATGCTACTGCACACGCATCCCAAGAAGTGGCTGAACATGGTGGTAATGCCGAAGACCATTTTGGTGCTAGATTCTTAAGTGGCGTCAGACGTGGTACAAAGGCATTTTTCTTCTTACCCATTGATCCTCAACGCGCCGCCAACGTGGCAACCACTGCCAAGCAAACCAAAGGGATATTAACAGGGTGGAGCTACCGTGATTTATTTACTGGCGGCGCTGAAGTATTTACCACTGGCTTAAGAGTAGCGAATGAAGAAGCGACGGACCATAGTAAGAATTCCAACGTCACGGATCATCACATTCATTTAGGCGATGTTGATTTTAGAGATGCATCTAGTGACGTGCGTAAATTATACGGCATCATGTATGACGGGTTAATCAATATGGTGGCCGTGCAAAAGATGTTTGTCTTAACATTTAGTGAAGTGGCCTTGGTTGAACCAGAGGGCTTGGATCGTTTGATCACCTTCTGGCGTTACAATCCTTGGAATTCAACCAGTCAGACCAAAGTCTATACAACCCGTTCACCAAAACCAGTTTCATCTGGCCAAATCGTCGACGTCATTGGAACGCCACCTGTTGAAATTAAATCTGATTACCCATCACGTTTTGATTTTTGGCATCACCGTTTGGACACCGATAAATTTACATCTGGCGATGAATTATTGGCCCGTCAGCAAGCCTATGTGCGAGCCGCACTTGAAGGGTTGTCATTACCTGTTAGCCGCATGAACAACATTGTAATTACCAATGCTGTTCCAAAAGAAATTTTAGCTCAGTATGATTTTAAAACCCGACGCGTTTTGCTTAATGTGATCCCCATGTCCATGTTGCCGCCGTTTAATACGAATGAACGCAGCAGCACGAAATTTTTGGCGGTGCTTAAAGATGTTTTGCGACATGAAATATTAGGACATGAAGCGTTAGGAGAAAATGAGCAACAAGCCATTGATGTTACCTTAAATCATTTCACAGGCAAACCAGAAAACTTTGTTGAATTACAACATTTATATGATGGCTTAGATATTTTAGGCGCTGTTTCCGATGATGAATATGCCCGCAACACCATTTTAACCTTGATGCTAGAAGAAGAACAAAGGCAAGCTGAGTATGAGTTAGATGCTGTGTTTAGAGATTTTGAAAAAGATCAACAAAACAGATCTGTCGATACATACGTTGGCTTGCAATATGATAGCGATCAAGCACAAATGCGTTATGGTTACAGTGGTGTTTATCGCAATATCTTCAAGCAACTCTATAGTGTTGTGTTTTCTAACCATGTAGACCATACATTAAAGCCGAATCATTTTGCTGCGACACTCGCGGTCGACTTCTTACAAACTCATCCGGATCAAACCATTAATATTAGAGAAGCGAAAGAACCACGTTTATCCATGGGGAACTTGTTGGCCGACATGCTGCGCAATAATCGTGTCATATTAATTGATTTAACGGCGCTATCTAAAGCATCGATAGATCGCTTAACGCAAGGCCGTCCTGATGTGGCAGCGCGTTTAAAAAATGTGTTGGCCAGTGCCGGAAAAATGGACGGTGAATTTAAGTCTGTTGGTTTAGCGATGAAGGCGCAATGGCAGGGTGTTAAGGATCGCGGTGATGAATTTATCTTCATCTTTGTGAATCAACAACTTGATGATTTAGGTTACTTGAATGCTATTCAAATTGCCCAACGCTTAGTCACTGTGGTGGGAGAGTTTTATCAGGTTGATCCAGTGAAACACATCAAACGCCAAGTTGATTTCATTCGCTCACTTCTAGAGAACGGAAAAAACTTAGGTGTTCAAGTTGAGCAATACTTTGGCACCGATTTACCAAGAGAATTAAATGACGTCGAACGTCAACGTTTCATGAAGGCTTTAAGTCCAGAAACATTAAAGTTCTTAACAAATAAAGCCATCGATCCCCTCAAAATTGCTTGGATCAATCCCAGTAATAAATTTCTGATCACATGGGTTACGGCCAGCAGCGTGATTGGAAAAACTCAAGCACATCAAATATATTTGCATCCAAAAGTATTCGAAGGCAATGGGCTCGAACAGTTGGATCTAAATGGTTTTATAAGAACCAAGGTTTTTGCAGGAACTGCCTATCTTGGTCTTTTGCTTTGGACCGACCAATTGCCATTTGGTTTATCGTCGAGCGTCAGAAACTTATTGAAATATACCGGCGTCATCGCATGGCATGAGTTTGGGCATTTGCTTGGGGCATTGATGTTTGGACAGAAAGTCAGAGTAAATTTTCACGAAGGTCGTATCGACGGTGTGAGTGGCGTAACGTTCTTGTTTGGATTTTTTGCCAGTGCTGTTGCGGCCTTATTATTGGCTGCGGCAGGGTTATATGTTGAACCTGTTACAGTCGCAGCCTTGATCACGCCGTATATCATGGTTGACTCTATATTAAGTGCGGCGCCGATTCTATCGCTGCTAGCCGCTGGGGTGATATCCGTTTTTGTAAAGTATACGCTTTTTGCAATGGCAGGTTTACATGGGCTTGCAGCCATCTTTGAATTCATATCGGCTAAAAATGTCGACGCGGATGGTATCAAATACATCAAACGACATCAAGATCATCCCATGACCATTGAAGGCATGCAAAAGGCAGGATTTGTTGATCTTGTAAAGGATTTGACGGTGTTCTTGCAATATCTCCAAGATACCGGCCGTATTCGAGGATCACCGCAAGAATTACGTGTTTTTGAAATTGCCCGCCATGATTTTGGTAATATTGTTTGGAATCCGGCATTTGAAAATGGTGAAGCTACGGTTTTAAAGTTGCTCCTCGAAGTTTTCCCAGCCAATCGAGCATTCGAGATCTTAGAACACATTAGGGTGCATGAAGCAGAGTCGACGGAAGAACGCGCTATTTTAGCGCAAAAGTTGCTAGTTAAGCGATTAGCTCAAGATCGTCGTCGTCAAGCAACGATTGAAGTCGTTCAACGTTCCATTTATGAATTGCAAGAAGGTGATGATCCCAAGGCATATGAAAGCGATAAGCCTTATGTGCGCATTTACAATCGCACCAAAGATGGTGTTTTCGAAGTTGTTATCATCCGTCACATGACATTAAGTGACGCATTGCCTGTTGCTGCATTACAACAGGACATTTGGATGACAACACCGTCAGATATCTTTGATGCCCATCAAGCTTGGGGCATGATTTTAAAGAACCCTGAAGGTCAGTTAGTTGCTGAAGTTGCACAAAATGGTTCAGGTGCTTATTTGGGCTCTGTTATCTGGACGACAAAAGTTATGTTGGATGATTTGCTGTTAGCAAAAATTGAATCAAGTGATGTGAAGGGAACCATTTGGGAATCGATTCAGAAAGTACGAAACAACTTTGATCCTAATGGCAATGCCATTGTCCCACACAGCACCGGTATCCCATATCTAAAAGGCGTGTCAAAAGATCGCAAGGCATATTATGGAAGCCACTTCCCTAAAGATCTATCTAAGCTGTTGATCACCAATATCAAAGCGTTGGCCATGCAAGATTCTAATGTGGAATTTTTAATGACCCATAGCCCTGAATCCGCAATTGGTTTTCATGAAGTTTTTGGTGCGGCTAAGTTTAATGATGGATATTTCTTTAGTTCACGGGGTGATGAACGTCGCGGCGTGTCGATGATTTATCCATTACCTAACACAAAACGAGTTTATATATTAGACTTTCAAACCCGAGAGCAACGTTTGGATGCATTATTGACGGTCAGAAAATTGCAACTCATCAATGGGCGTTTATATTGGCTTGGGCGATGGTTGTCCCGCACATTTGAATTAGGAAAATTGCAGCGCATTGTCTTAATCACACAATCACCACGCTTTATGGTTAGGGTCGATGATTACAGAAATAAAAAAGATGATTATTATCAAATCATTGTTCGTTTACCCAAGAAAGCAGGTCACGCGATTTCGATTGCAGGGATGGCCGAAGCAAAGATGAAGTACCGCAATGATACAGTTGCTTATGAAGGCTTTTCAACGCTTGAAAAAGATTTGAAAGATTTCATCATCCAATTGCTCCGTCTAGGACGAGTTCGTGGAACAGCCAGTGAATTACGTCATTTTGATTTTGCGAAACATGAAGCGGGTAAGATTCAATGGAATGCTGTTTTTGAAAACGGTGAAGCAACCGTCAGAGCCTTATTGTTAGAGCAATTCCCACAACAAAGAGCATACGAAATTCTAGAAAACATCAAACGCCACGAAGCACAGCCAACAGAATCCTTAGCCTTGGCCGCACAAGTCGCATGGTTTCATGAATTAGCGTTAGACAAGAAAAAAATGGTGAGCATCGATGTCACGCTTAAAGATATTTTTAACCTAAGAGATGATCAGACTGGCAGCCATTACATCATGAATACGCCCCATATTCGGGTGCATAATTTTATCTCTGAGAATGATTCGGTTTTGGTTGTCCGCAGCATGACGCTCGCTGACGCGTTTACCATACCAACACTTTATCCAGACATATGGTTACGAGCAAGCTCACAAGAATTAAATGCCACTGAAGCGTGGGATATGATTAACAGTGATTTGCAAAAGAATCTCATTGCTCAAGTTGTGAATACAAGAACAGGTGAATCTTATGTTGCGGGTATTGTATGGGCTTTTGAATATAGGGAAGACATTAAATTTAAATTAAATGAGATATGGATGACGCCGTATCGCAGATTGATTTTGGGTCGGTATTTTGATGATGAAGTGGCTATGTTGATCCGTTCCAGCATTCAAGATATCAACCAGATTGCAAGAGAGAAGTATTTGCAGTCATTAGGTTCATGGGAAAGATTTAGCCGTTACATGTTCCCATGGTTATATAACGACAATACATCTCAAGATAGTCATCACAATTGGTCAGACCTTGAACAAGATAAAGCGGCTTCACAAGAGCGTGATGTTCTGCGCGCTAAACAATTTAGAGATTTAGCGAAATGGACAAGAGCATTAAAAGAGTTTTTAGAAGAACATGCGATGCTGCCCCAAGGTGTGATTGCCCAAAGCAAAACAGTTAAGATTAACGGTCAATATGTTACGACGTGGAAATGGATGATCACGGTTAGAAATAACGAAGAGCCTCAAGACGTTATCTATTATATTTTAACCAACAGGCTTGGTTTAACACAAGCTCAAGCCTTGCGTTTCATTGCCCATGTTATCGCTCATGAACAGCAACCAACAGAAAAGGCAGCGATTAAAGCCCAGCGACGTTTAATGAAGCTTTCCAATTTAGATCGAGTGATTGGCATCGAAGGTTCATCGGAAGTCATTTCAAAAGCAACATGGAAAAATATGGTGAATGTGGTTGTTTGGCTCTTTATTGTTTTAGGTATTATCTTTCAACAAAAAATACCATTGTATGTGTTTGGGATTGAAGCGTTGGTTGTGTTTATAGCGCATGCATGGTTACATTATATGCAAGACCCTGTGATCATTGATCCAATCAAGTCATCAAAAAGCATTTTTGTTCCAATCAAGACGCAGCCGATTGTATATTCACCAGAGCCTACTTTAAGAGAAAAAGTTGCAGCAAAACAACAATGGATTAAGGCGCAGTATTTAAAGGTTTTTAAAATTGCTTGGCCAGAAGGTGTTCCAATTAGAATTCCTGTTGGCAATGATATCGGCGGGATTGTCTATGAAGCGGTTGGATATCGCATCGATTTTGAAGGTTATAAGAATGATGACTTGTTATTCTTAATGGTGACGCTTTACGCAGAATATTTTCAACTTGCCCCAAGGCTTCAGTTGCGCCACTCAGCGAAATTTATTTTTGCCATGGCTGTATTAAAGAGGTCGATCCCATATTTACTATATCTACGTCGTGAAAGCGATAGAAAAACGGGCCTGGAAACAGAGATCGCCAAACTTAATTTCAAAACAAATCATCAGCTTTTCACATTCTTTTTGGTTGTATTAAGCGGTAAAGAGTTTAATACGCCTCAAGAATATGTAGGGTCTGTCAGTCATATCTTTGGTCTTAAAGATAAAGAAGTCTTCTTACTAAAAGATAACGCTAAGGATGTTGCACGTAGTTCCTGGGAAATGACAAAGCAACAGCGTCAATCGTTAAGGAAGATCATTGCGAAATATGTACCCAGCATCGAGCTTGCCCTAGAGGCAGTTTTAAACAATGCCCCTGGGACGCAAACATATGAAAAAGAAATCTTAGAGACAATTGCTCAACTAGAGCAATTAAAAAAGAACTACTCTAGTTACAATGATAATATCGGTCGCATGATCGATTTATTGCGCAATAAACACACCATTGTTATCAATGCACCGGCGCAATTAAAGCATGACATTAAAGTTTGGCTCAACCGTTTGCGTAACGTAGCCGCTCCTAAAATATCCGCATTCCATTTGCCGGTTAGCTTTAAAGATGCTCAATATAACGTCATCGTTCTCATGCCACAACGCAACAAAGATAAAAAAGACATCTTAAATTCAATTGCGCATGAAGCAGGTGCGATCTTAGGTTTATCCCATCAGGTTAATGAAGATATTGGCAACTTGGTTGCCACATCATTTGTGAATCATTCAAATCCAACAGCTCGTGAACGTTATGAAATTTTAGATTTTAGGTCAATTAAAGAGACAGCTATTTGGACGTTTATCATCGCGAATTTAATGAGCCTCGGGTCTGGGCCAATCTATGACAATATGCTTTATAGTTTTGGAGCCACGATCGTATTATTTGGTAGCAGCGTCGCAAGTTATTTAGTTTTTGCGTGGATTCGTAAGCAAGCCTTTGACATCATTCAAAATAGACTAGGGCCAAGGGCATACAATGTAACTTTAGCTAGACTCGTTGTTGCCGCAGGATTTTTAGCGATAAGCACCATCATCTACAAAATATTTTTTCCAGGTTCTTTTCTGTTCCCAGGCACAACGATCTTTGTTGTTACAAAATCAAATGGCTGGGCACTCGCTGCAATTGGTGGTGTGATTCATGCATATTTCATATCACTTGGCCGAGACATTAGAAAAAATAAGTCCGTTGACCCTGCACGGACATTGTTGCCGTTAGATGAAGCAGGTTTAAAAGAGGCGCATGATTTTCTTTTTTTTAATAGAGGAAAGATTTTAAATTTAGTTAAACATGAATTACGTCTGTTAAAGACAGATCGAAATTATGTAGATGTTCGAGGAAAAATAGAAGAATTCTTTCATGAAATGAAAGCGCCAGAAGTTTTGGTTCAAATGCTAGAAGGCCAGAATGAAGGCAATGAATTGGTGATTGTGCAAGCTGATAAGAAAATGCAAGATGAGTGGACTCGTCGCGTCGGAGATGGCAATACGCTTTATGCCATGAACACCAGATTTGCTGCAAAGCATAAACATATTTATGTTGTTATCTTATTTCCGGCAGCGTTAAAAAATCGCATGGTTCTAGAGCAAACACTCGTCTACGAAATATTTGCCATTTACTACAATGAACAAGGTGGAAGAACATACCCACAAATTCGCGCACAAGCCAACCAACATGTTTCTTATTTTAAGAACATGGTCATTCGTTACAAGATCGAGTTATTTAAATCCAACAGCGGTGCTGTAACATTGATTAAGAAATCCATCCCAAATTTAAGACAATTATTTAATCAACGCGGGCGGCTTGATATTTTAGACATTTACCTGCGTCAATTAACACAACCTTCTGCTGTTAATGCCGTACGTGCTTTGGTTTATATCATAGAAGATAATCGTGCTCATCCAGAATTATGGGGCGGCCAACTGTTAACACCAGAAAATTTTAAGATCACAGTATTTGATCCGAATCCAGAAGACTTAAACATTGCAAAGCGTGGCAGGTACAATTTGGAATATTTCAAGACCAATGCGGCAAAACGTTTTATTCCAACAGAGACACAGAAGATCATCGACCATTTCTTTGCATTCGCGGACATTAACCACGTTGAGTTGCAAGAAAAGTACAAAGCATATTTTGAATTCCAAGAAGAGCGCATTGAAGATTACGCCCCTATTAATGGCACAAAGTTTGATCTGATTATGATGCAAGCGGTGGAATTTAAGGTGGAAGCCCAACAAGATCCCAACAAGCCCATGGCAACCGTTCTGGTGGCCAACCGCTTGGTGCAATGGATTCATCCTAAAGGCATGTTGATTACAACCGCCCAAAAATGGTTCAATGAGATTCCTGAGTTCACACAAAGGTATTCGGATCATGTGGATTTAACTTTCATGGGATTAAGCAACATCCCTATTTATGCGTATGAACGTCAATATGATGCGTATGTGGCTGTGTATTTTAGAGAATGGTTTGATCGTTTATTGGCAAGGGCTTATGCGTATGATCAAGATATCAATATGCCATTAATTCTTAAAGCTTTCGACATTGCGTATGAACAGCATAAAGATGAGAAGCGCTCTGACGGACATCCTTATATTTTCCATTTGTTGGGTGTTATGGAAATCGTCCTTAATAATCGACCATTACTTCGATATTTAAATGATTTGCATGTGCGTTTGGATGTGGCTTTGTCCACGGCATTATTGCATGATTGGGTTGAAGCAAGGATTAAAGAAGTTGCTTTTGGTGAAACCTTAGAACAATCAAAAGCAAATCTAGAAGGATTATTAAGTCAAGTAGAGGCTGCATCGGCTAAAGAAATTGTATTCATGATTGATGTCGTCACCAAACGCAACGGCGAAACCGATGCGGATTTTATACATGCCATGCGCAAACGCGTTCGACAAGTTCAAGACAAAGAGACGCTCAGATTATTATTAGCTGCATTGGGTGTGATTAAGGTGGCAGATTCCGTCTCAAATTTAACGCCACGTATGGATCGCTCCGCAAAAGATTGGCTAGAGAAGATTAACCGACGATTAGATTTTATCGTCAGTTTGCCGATCCCAAAAATCGTCCAAGAGGTATTTATAAAGCTTTATAAAGAATCCTACCACCCATTGCTTGGTGTTGTGACAAGGGGCAGAGCGGCACAACGCATGAGCAAGTTAAAGAAAAAGAGAAAAGCGCGAGCATAGCGCAAACTCTTATGGCATAATTCATGTCAATATGCTAAATGACGTCGCTCAATTACGTAAAGATCTTAAGACTAAGTCAAATCCGGCGCGGGCCATTATTTCCCAGAAATTTTTTAAGACAGGCAAGGGGGAATATGGGCATGGCGATGTTTTTATTGGGGTCACGGTTCCTGTACAGCGCACCATTGCATCAAAATATTTGCATCTGTCGCTTAAAGACATTGGCACGCTCTTAGATAGTCATATTCATGAAGAACGCTTAACGGCGATCTTGATTTTAGTTGCGCAGTTTAATAAAGGCACCGAAAAACAACGTAAAGCGATTTATCAATTCTATTTAAAGAAAGCGCCACGCATTAACAATTGGGATTTGGTCGATGCCAGCGCCTATCAAATTGTTGGCGCTTATTTGAATCATAAGAATCACGAAGTTCTTTTAAAACTTGCGCGTTCCAAGAGCCTGTGGAAGCGTCGCATCGCGATCGTCGCCTGTTTTCACACCATCCGCCAAGGTAAAAAAGAACCCACATTAACCGTTGCCAGCATGCTCCTCAAAGACGACCAAGAGTTAATTCATAAGGCCGCTGGCTGGATGTTGCGTGAGGTTGGCAAGCGCGTTGGGATGGATATTATGGAAGATTATCTGTGCCGCAACTATAAAAAAATGCCGCGTGTGATGCTGCGTTACAGCATTGAACGATTAAGCCCTGAGCGTCGCAAAGCTTATCTGCAAGCCGAAATTTAATCTATTGTTCATCCTTCAAGATTATGTATAATAGCCACATGTTAAAGTTTATTTTAATATCATTTTTGTGTATCTTGACCTCTGGTTGTGCGATGAATGAAGGCTACAATCCTGTTGCCGCAGCGACAACAGGCACCTATGAGCTAAATCAAAGCGCATTAAAAAAGGTCACAGTTGGCATGACGTTACAACAAGTTCATGACATCATGGGACAGACGATTATCATTGGTTATACCAATTTAAATGCTGCACAAGGTTCACCTGCACCTGTCACATTAAATAATCCTTATAAAACAAGCGACGTAGAAGAAGCTAAGGGTAAATGCACCGTTGAATATTATGTCACGTCTGTGGTTATTCCCGACGGTGTAGTTAGTGATGCTGAATTAATGCCATTAAAATTCTGCCAAGGCGTATTGACCGCAAAGGGTTGGGATAAGTTAAAGTGAAACCGTTGTATGTTTCCCTAAAACCTTTTTTGGACCATGCGTCCCAAGAGCGGCCCGTTGATTGGAAAAAAGTTTTTGGAAATGACAAAGCTCTAGAAGTTGAAATCGGCATTGGCAATGGCGAATATTTAGCCCGCATAGCGACGGAAAATCCAAATATCAATTATGTGGGTTTTGAAGTTTATTGCGAACGTGTGGCGCGCAGCTTGCGCAAGTTAAGTCGTGTTGAGCATTGTAATGCGCGGGTGATGCGCGTAGATGTGCGCCCAGCATTAGAGTATTTATTTACACCTAAAAGTCTCGCGTTTATTCATTGTCTGTTTCCAGCACCGTGGCCCAAGAAGTCCGATATCAAACACCGGTTGCTGCAAACGGATTTTTTACGTCTAGCCAATAGCCGTTTACAAGATGGCGGGGCTTTAAAAGTTGTGACGGATTTTAAAGCGTATGCCCAATGGATCAAAGAGCAAGTGCCAGGCAGTGGTTTTGATTTAAAAGAAACCGTCATCGGCGCAAATTACGGCACCAAGTTTGAGCGCAAGTGGCAAGAGGGCGGGCAACAAGATTTTTATGAGCTGTTATTGACGAAACAAGAACATGCAGATATCCCATTAAAAGAAGGCACAGCTATTCAACACCATACATTACCTCAATTTGACCCCGACCATTTTAGCATGACCGATTTTTCAAACGGCACATGTGCGGTAGTGTTCAAAGATTATTTATTTGATGCTGCGCAGCAGCGCGGTCTCGTCTACGTTTTGGTTCATGACGAAGATTTGGTGCAACATGTGCGCATATCGATTGTAAAAATTCCACAAGGTTGGCATATTGGATTAGCCCAAGGGAGCATGCAAATGCCCACCCCTGGCATAGCTCAAGCCATTGAATGTGTCCGCGAGGCGGCGGCCAAGAGCGTGGTATGCTAAGACGGATTATTGCTTGTTTTCTGATTCTGCTTGTCGCTTTCCCATCAGATGGTTTTTCTGCCCGCAAACATAAAAAGAAAAAATATAAACGCCCAGCCGTCTATGCAACATCGGCACTTTTGTGGGATGCCACAGCCAATAAAATGCTTTATCAGAAGAATGCTGATCGTCCGATTTATCCAGCCAGCACAACCAAAGTCATGACGGCATTGTTGGTTTTGGAGAAATTGCCATTAGATCAATTGGTCACCGTTTCTCAAAAAGCCACACAGGTTCAAGAAACAAAACTTGGATTAAGGGCTGGCGAACAATATCGCGTTAGGGATCTATTATTTGCCATTCTTCTAAAGTCTGCTAATGATGCCGCCAATGTGTTGGCAGAGGCTGTTGGCGGGACTCAAAATAATTTCGTCGCCATGATGAATAATCGCGCCCGTCAATTGGGGGCAACACGCACGTGTTTTAGCAATCCATCGGGATTGCCATCAACATCTGTTCAATACACCACAGCCAAAGACATGGCAAAAATAATGCAAGAAGCCTTGAAAAACCCAGTTTTTAACAGGATAATAACTTATAAATATCGCATCATTTATTCCAAAGATGGGCGGCGGCATTTTTTAAAGACACATAACCGTGCCTTGTTGTTGAATTGGAAAATGGATGTGGTTGGTAAGACAGGGTTTACCAAACAAGCCCAGTCATGTTTTATTGGTTCTGTGCAAAAAAATGGGCGCACCCTCATCATAGGCGTTTTTAAAAGTCATCGACGATGGGATGATGTTAAATTTATCATTGAGCGTTATGGGAAAGTAGATTTATAACCAGGAGAACCGTATGAACAACATCTTTACCGTGGTGCTTTCAGTTTTAGTGGGTGTTTTAGCAGGCGTAAGTCTACTATTAGGTATTAATAATACGGTTAGCAATGCGAATGCACCAATTTATATGGCATTAAAAGAAGTTACAACGGGTCAAGAAGAGTTACAAAAGTCCGTTAAAGATTTAAGTAGTAAAGTTGATGAGCAACAAGTGATCTTGCAGAAATTAATTTCTAAGGCCGATAGCATTGCCGCCGCAGCGCGTCAACCAGCACAGCCCCAAATGCCTCCACAACAACAACCACCAGCGGAAGATATGAATAAAGTGTATGATATTCCCGTCGGTAATTCGGTGATCATTGGAAAGAAAGATGCGCCTGTCACGCTTGTGATGTTTACAGATTTGCAATGTCCTTTTTGTGGGCGCTTTTATCCAGCAATTAAAGAAACTCTAAAAAATTATCCAGATAAAGTACGTTTGGTTATAAAGAATTTCCCCCTTCCTTTTCATCCTAATGCACGTCCTGCTGCCAAGTTGGCATTTGCAGCTAGCGAACAAGGAAAGTATAAAGAAATGATGGAGATCTTAATGGATAATGGCGCTGATGTTTCTGATGCAAAGATCAAAGAGTATGCTCAGAAGATTGGGTTAAATCATAGCCGGTTGGTTTCAGACTTTAAGAATAATGATGCCAAATATGAAGCGATATTGGTCGAAGATGCTAAGTTAGTTGAGTCCAGTGATGTGCGCGGCACCCCAACATTCTTTATCAATGGCAAAAAAGCCATGGTTCGTGATGCGGCTGGCTACAAAGAGATCATCGATAAATTATAGTTGCCAAAAAAGCCTTCCTGAGGTATAGTATTGCCTTTCTTAAAGAGACTTTCAGGGAGGCATTTATGGGTGGTCGTGTAGGTGGTATAACAAGTAAATATTATAGTGAAACGCGCGGGGTCAAGGTTTCTGGTGGCCAAAAGGTCAAATCAGGTACCGTGTTAACCCGTCAAGGTCAAATCTGGAAACCAGGCATTAACGTGAACGGTTTAAGTTCTCTGACCGCAGCTGTCGACGGTGAAGTATATTTCACCAGAAAGAAAAACGGCTACAAAAGAGTGATCACGTTAATCAATATCAAACCAGTAGCAACAAAATAAAACATTTGATATGTGCGGTATCGTAGGCTTTATCGGTGGTGCGAATGCAACACCAATCTTGTTAGACAGCCTTAAAAGACTCGAATACCGTGGTTACGATTCTAGTGGCGTCGCTGTGTTAAATAGCGACGCCCTTTTGTTTGTCCGCAAATCCAAGGGGAAAATAAGCGCGCTAGAGGGGGTTTTATCCAAAGAACCACTGCCTTTTGCCCCGATTGGCATTTGCCATACCCGCTGGGCAACCCATGGGGGCCCAAGCGACATTAATTCCCATCCGCATACAGATACCAAGCATCAATTTGCCGTTGTTCATAACGGCATTATCGAAAATTATTTAGAGATTAAAACCAAGCTAGTTAAAAAAGGCGTAAAGTTTGTCTCTCAAACAGACACTGAAGTCATTGCTCATTTATTAGCGACGCATTATAAAGGTGATTTTGCCTTGGCCGTGCGTCAGACATTAAATGAATTGCAAGGTGCTTTTGCAGTTGGCATCATTTGCAAATATCATCCTGATACATTGATTGCCGCGCGTGTTGGTTCGCCGTTGATCATTGGTTTAAGTGATGAAGGCAATTATATTGCCTCCGATGTCCCCGCCATCATCGAACGCACCCGTCGGGTGATTTATTTAAAAGATGGTCAAATGGCCGTGATTAAAAAAGGCGATATTGCCATTTCAACGTTTGACGGCAAGAAGGCAGCCTACAAGGTAGACACCGTCGCATTCTCGGTTGAAGCGGCTAAGAAAAACGGCTTTGCACATTTCATGCTCAAAGAAATTCACGAACAGCCAACTGTTGTTCAGAATATGCTGGACTTGCGATTAAAGAATGGGAAATTAAATCTGGAAGGTTTAGATCTTTCGGTTAAAAAAATACAAGCATTTCGTAAAGTTGGCATTGTGGCTTGTGGTACCGCGTATCATGCAGGGATGGTTGCGAAATATGCCTTAGAAGAAATGGCGCGTATCAGCGTCGAGGTGGATACCTCCAGCGAATTTCGTTACCGCAACCCCATCGTCGATAAAAACACCTTGATCATTGCGATCAGCCAGTCTGGTGAGACGGCCGATACATTGGCTGCTGTAAAGGAAGCCAAACGTCGGGGTGCGACCATTGTTGCTATCTGCAATGTGATCGGATCATCCTTGGCGCGTGAGGCGGATGGGATTTTGTATACACATGCCGGTCCTGAAATTGGCGTGGCATCCACCAAAGCCTACACCGCGCAATTGCTCATGATGTATTTGCTAACCATACATTTAGGCCAAGCCCGCGGCACATTGTCGTCGGTTAATGCCAAGAAAACATTGAAATCGCTTGCGGCAGTACCCGCATTATATAAAACCATTTTAGATCAACGCGCCAAGATTCAAAAAGTTGCGGAAGCCAATTCTCATTTTGGTTGCTTCCTATTTTTAGGACGCAATGTGAATTTCCCATCTGCCCTCGAGGGTGCGTTAAAGCTCAAAGAAGTTTCATATATCCCTGCCGAAGGCTATGCTGCCGGTGAAATGAAGCATGGGCCTATTGCCTTGATTGATGAATACCGCGCTGTTGTTTGCATCGCACCGCAATCACATGTGTATGAAAAAATGGTTTCCAATATCCAAGAGATCAAAGCCCGCAAAGGTACCGTCATTGCTGTTGTGTCTAAAGGCGACAAACATGTGCAAAAAGATGCGGATTATTGTTTGGAAGTGCCTTTGATCGACGAGATATTATCCCCATTGTTGGTTGTTTTGCCCTTGCAATTGATGGCTTATTATGTGGCGGTCAAACGCGGCTGCGACGTCGACCAACCCCGCAACTTGGCTAAATCTGTCACGGTTGAATAATGCTGTATATCGTTGCAACCCCCATCGGAAATTTAAAAGACATTACGCTGCGTGCTTTAGAAACATTAAAAGACGTGGATTATATTGCCGCAGAAGATACGCGCCACACTAAAATCTTGCTCGATGCGTATCAAATTTCAAAACCCTTGATTAGTTTTTTCGAACACAATCAAGCCATTAAGACCAAAGACATCATCGCAAAGTTAAAAGAGGGTAAGAAGGTGGCGTTGGTCAGCGACGCAGGAACACCAGGCATTAGTGACCCAGGCTATCCGTTGATTCAAGCTGCGCTCGCCGAAGGCATTAAGATCGAAGTACTCCCAGGCCCATGTGCTGCCATTATGGCCCTAACAGCGTCGGGTTTACCAGCGCATCGTTTTATTTTTGAAGGGTTTTTGCCCGTTAAATCAGGCGCAAGGCGCAAGGTATTGGAAACGCTCAAAGATTTTGACGGCACCGCCATCTTTTATGAATCGCCGCACCGCATTGAAAAGACCTTGAAAGACATTGAAGAAGTTTTAGAAGATGCCACGGTCGTTTGCGCTCGGGAACTAACCAAGATGTTTGAAGAGGTCAAGCAGGGGACCGCCAAAGAACTGCAGGCACATTTTTTAAAACACCCACCCAAGGGTGAGTTTGTCGTCTTAATAAAAAGGTAAAAAGGTGACAGTCACCTTTTTATCTTTTAGGTCTTCCTTGAGGGCAAAACACTAAATTTCTATCAATTTGTTTCTCTAGAATTTCAATGGAGTTTACATTTCCAAAAGCTTTTCCTTGAAGTGTATTAGCTCGTATTTCTTGCAAATCTTCAGGCGCATCTTCACTTGTAAGGTATTTCTTCCAAGATTCAACAGTAATATATTTTGGGATATCAGTTAAGGATATTATTCTATATCTTTTCCCAAAATGTGATCGAGCGCTAGACCATAAGAAATCTTCCGGTTTATTTACCAATCCTGCTCGTACTGGGTTACGTTCTACGTAACGAATAGCGCGGGCAATGTGTTCTCCTAATAAGATGCAGGAGTAGAAACGAGATTGCCATAGGTGCCCCAATTGTCGACCTCTTTTATTTACATACAAAGCATATCGTTGATGAGCGACACGAAAAGTATTTGAAAGTGAATCTTTGCTTATAGGGGTCACAATAAAGTGTACGTGATTGTCCATTAAGCAAAAAGCATAAATGTTCAGACCATATTTTTGAGCATTTTCATCAATGTATTTTAAATATACTGCTCGATCTTGATTGCTTAAGAATACATTTTGCTGATAGTTTCCTCGTTGAGTTACGTGATGAAAGTAACCGGGTAGAACAATGCGGGCGCGACGTGGCATGTTTATTCCTAGGATTTTGTAAGGGGGAGTTTAGATTTAAAAATAAAGCACTTTAAAGGGGGATTTAAAGCGCATTTAAATATTAAAAGACAAAAGCAAATTTGTCAAATTTAACATAAAAAGGTGACTGTCACCTTTTTATCGTCACCTTTTTATCTCTTTGCGCAATTGGGCAACTTCTTTTTTGAGCGCATCGATTTGTTTTTGTTGTTCTTTGGTGGTCTCAATCAAGAGGCCAATGAGGTTAGGGTATGCGACAGATTTCATGCCTTGTTTGTCAGTATGGACAAGTTCGGGAAATACTTTTTCAACATCTTGGGCAATGATACCGACAGACTTCTTGCGATCTTTTTTCCAACGGAACGTGACACCTTTGAGCTGTTTTACTTTTTCTATTGGGTCGAAAATGGGTTGTACCTGTGTTTTTAAGCGCTTGTCAGAAGAATAGAAAAATCCATTGGCAGACACATTGCCAGTTACCGTTAGACTGTTATTTATTGTAGAAGCGCCTGTAAATGTTGATGTGCCGCCAACCGTGAGGTTGCCAGCGTTAACAGCAAGATTACCTACAGTTACTGTAAGATTTCCAGTATTAACAGTAGCGCCACCGTTAATGCCGCCTGTTAAGGTTGTTGCACCTGTATGGGTGGTTGTGCCAGACACGCTTGCATTGCCTGTGATGGTTGTATTGCCAGTTATTGATGTAGCACCTGTAACTGCAAGACCACCTGCGCTAACGGTTAATCCATTTGCTGCGGTGGCTGGTCCGCTTAAGGTGGTTGCAACACCTGCATTAACGGATAAACCACCAGCTGCAACAGTAAAATTACTATTGGCAGTTGTGCTATTGTTGAGCGTTGTAACCCCATTAAGTGTGGTAGCTCCTGTGATGGTTGCAGCTCCAGCAATACTGGCAGTGCTTCCCATGGTTACAGCACCAACAAGGTTGGAAGCGCCGTTTACATGCAATAAACTAGTTGGTGTTATGCCAATACCGAGGTTTCCAGTAGCATCGAGCGTCATTTGAGTGCTGTTATCATGTCTAAATATAATGGTGCCAGTACTGGGCCTATTTATTCTTAGGTTATTGCCATTCATAGACATATTATGGTCATTACAGGTAAGCGCTGAGCCATTCAATTGAATACCAGTAACATTTGAACCACAACCGGTTAATCCTCCGATTACTGCATATCCAGTTCCAGAGCCAGCGACAGTTAGTCTGTCTCGGGTTGTGACCGTGCCGATGCCGATTGAGCTGGCGTTTAGGACGTCGTAATTACCGGTTGGTGCTGGGTAATAGGTAGTCATGGTTAAGGTGCCGGCGTAGGCAATGAGAGGAATGGTGGTTGCTGCAAGTAGTCCTATTAGGATACGTGGTCTCATAGTTAAAGTATAAAACATAATCACAATAAGGCAAGGGGTACTTGCGCATTTTAAGAAAGGATGTTATAGTTTTGTAATTCGATTAACGTTTCACCTTTAATCCAGTTCAGAGAAACTGGGAAGGAACTTAATGACAATACATCCCATCATGGATCAGGAAGCCATTCGTCGTGCGATCATGCGCATGGCTCACGAGATCTGCGAAAAATCCGGTTCGAATCAACTAGCCCTAATTGGCATCCGCACCCGCGGCGTAACATTGGCCAATCGTTTAGCCAAAGCCATTGAAGAAATAGAAAAAATTAAAGTTTCCGTCGGTATTTTAGATATTACACTTTACCGTGATGATTTAACCATGGTCGGCAGCACGCCTTTGGTGCGTGAGACCTTGATTGATTTTGATATCACGGCCAAGCGCATTGTTTTAGTCGACGATGTGTTCTATACCGGCCGCACCATTCGCGCAGCTTTGGATGCCTTAACAGATTTTGGTAGACCCGCCAAGATAGAACTCGCCGTTTTAGTCGACCGCGGACACCGCGAATTGCCCATCCGTGCAGATTTTGTCGGTAAAAATATTCCAACATCGAAAGAACAAAATGTCAGAGTCAATTTAGGCGAGACCGACGGTAAAGCCGATGCGGTCATCGTGGAAGAAGGTAAACAATGAGCGCGTGGACACGTAAACATCTCTTAGGTTTAGCAGATTTATCCAAAGAAGAAATTGAATTAATCTTAGAAACAACCAAGTCATTTAAAGAAGTCTCGTCGCGTGATGTGAAAAAAGTGCCGGCGCTGCGTGGCAAAACGGTTGTCACCTTGTTTTTTGAACCATCCACCCGCACGCGCGTGTCTTTTGAGCTCGCCGCCAAGCGTTTATCCGCCGACACCTTAAATATCGCCGCCAATGTTAGTTCCACATCGAAGGGCGAAACACTCTTAGATACGGCTAAAAATATTGAAGCCATGAATGTTGATGCCATGATCGTGCGTCACGGATCGTCGGGTGCGCCCATGATTTTGGCCGAAGGGTTAAATTGCTCTGTCATCAATGCTGGGGATGGCATGCGCGAGCATCCAACCCAAGCGCTCTTAGATATCTTTACTTTAAAAGAAAAATTTGGCCGCATTGAAGGATTAAAAGTCGGCATCGTCGGTGATATCCTTCATTCACGTGTGGCACGCTCGAATATTTGGGGTTTAACCAAGCTTGGGGCCAAGGTCACGGTATGCGGTCCTGCAACGCTTATCCCGCGTGGTGTTGAACATATGGGGGTTAAGGTTAGTCATGATATCAAGCAAGTGATCAAAGATTCGGATGCCATCATTGCACTACGTTTGCAAAAAGAACGACAGCAAGATAAGTTTTTACCATCGCTACGTGAATACGCGCGGCTATTTGGATTAAATGCGGCTAAGTTAGCGGCAGGCAGCAGCGAGCTGATTGTCATGCACCCAGGCCCAACGAATCGTGGTGTTGAACTGTCCGCGGAAGTGGCAGATGGCAAACAAAGTGTGATCTTAGATCAAGTCACCAACGGGGTGGCGGTGCGCATGGCTGTCCTCTATTTAGTGCTTGGAACAAAGGTGGAATAATATGGGATTACTGATTAAGAATGCAACGATTGTTAACAGCGATAAGATTTGGGATAAGCCCCAAGATATTTTATGCGAAGACGGCAAGATTGTAAAAATTGCCCCTGCGATTGCCAATGACAAGCATGAGATTGTCGATGCTAAAGATAGAAAAGTTTTACCGGGCCTCATTGATATCCATGTGCACTTGCGCCAACCTGGGCGTGAGGATAAAGAAACCATTGAAACAGGATCGAAAGCGGCTGTCAAAGGTGGGTTTACGTCAATTTTTTGCATGCCAAATACAACACCTGTGACCGATAATGCGATGGTTGTTGAATTCATTATTCGCGAAGCCCGGCGAGTTGGTTTATGCAATGTTTATCCTATTGGCGCCATCACCAAGGGTCAAAATGACGGCGAGTTAACCGATATGTCAGAGCTTAAGGCGGCAGGATGTTTGGCGCTTTCTGATGATGGCAAATCGGTCCTCAATAGCCGCTTATTTCGTCTGGCCATGGAATATGCCAAGATGTTAGATCTTTTGATCATCGAACATTGCCAAGATCCTTTGCTTACCGCTGGAGGTGTCATGAATGAAGGTGAAGTTTCCACGCGCATTGGTTTAAAAGGCGACCCAGGAATTGCAGAAACGGTCACGGTTGCGCGCGACATTGAGATTGCCAATTATTTAGATGCACGGGTGCACTTGTGTCATATGTCGCTCAAGCGTTCGATTGAACTCATCCGTCAGGCTAAGGCCCAAGGGATTAAAGTAACCGCTGAAGCGTGCCCACATCATTTTGCATTAACCGACGAGGCCTGTGCAGGTTTTGATACATCGACAAAAGTTAATCCGCCGCTACGTGCGCAATCTGACGTGGATGCCATCATTGCAGGGATTGTCGATGGCACGATCGATTGCATCGTCACCGACCATGCGCCGCATACCAATGAAGACAAAGAAGTTGGTTTCGACGGAGCGCCGTTTGGGTTGATTGGTTTAGAAACCTCACTAGGTTTAACGATCAAAGAACTAGTAAAACCAGGACACATTGATTTACCAAAATTAGTTGAGAAAATGTCGACCGCACCAGCCCGCATTGTTGGGTTAACCAACAAAGGCACGATCAAAGAGGGGATGGATGCCGATATTGCCATCATCGACGAAGATAAAGAGTGGGTCGTCACCAAAGAAGGCTTTGTTTCAAAGTCAAAAAACTCTCCTTTTATCGGATGGACATTAAAAGGTCACGTATGTGCCACGATTTGCGGCGGGAAAGTTGTCTATAAGGCATAATTTTTGCGCCCGTGGCCTAATGGATAAGGCAACAGCCTCCGGAGCTGTCGATGCAGGTTCGAGTCCCGCCGGGCGCGTTTGTTGGTCTTTAATTTTAGAAAGTAGATATGAGAAAACAGAAGATTACGATTTCGGTTATAGGTGGTAGTTCCATTAGCGTCAAGGTTGAAGATTTAGCCATGAAGGTTGGGCGGATGATTGCTTCACTTGATTGCATTTTAATTTGCGGTGGTTTGGGTGGGGCGATGGAAGCTGCGGCAGAGGGTGCTCAGAAAGCCGGCGGATTAACGATTGGCATTTTGCCAGGCAAAGATAAAGCGGATGCGAACCCGTATATAGATATTGCCCTGCCGACGTCGATCGGGTATTCCCGTAACGTCATTGTTGCCTGTGCCGCCGACATTGTCATTGCTTTACCGGGCAGCTATGGCACCAATTCTGAAATTTGTTATGCGCTGGTCTATGGCCGTCCCGTCATTGATTTAGGTAATTGGAAGATCAATGGGATGATTGAGGTTAAGAATTTAGACGAAGCTCAAGAAAAAATTGAGAAGATCATCAAGAAATTACAACATGCCTGAACTACCTGAAGTAGAGACCATTCGACGTGATTTAGAAAAAACCATCCAAGGCCAACGCATTATTTCAATTGATGTGAAAGATGATCGTGTCTTGCGTCAACCCACAAAAGATTTTGTTAATCGTTTAAAAGGTCAGACTATTGAAGCGATTCGTCGACGAGGAAAAGCGTTGGTTTTTGTCTTAAGCGGTGGTGAATTCCTTGTTGTGCAAGTCATGATGACAGGCCAGCTGGTTGTAAACGGCCAAGCCGATAAACATAGCCACATTCATTTCAGCCTCGATAAAACCAAACTTTTATATAACGATCAACGTGTCTTTGGGCAGCTGCGTGTGGTTAAGGATCTCAAAGAGATCAAACACTTTAGTCTGTTGGGACCCGAGCCATTTGAACAAGGGTTTAATGAAAATTACATAGGCGCATGTTTAAAAAAGACATCGCGCCCAATTAAAAGCGTCCTACTGGATCATGTCTTCGTCGCTGGTATTGGTAATATTTACGCCAGTGAAATCTTGTTTCAAAGCAAGATCAATCCAACTAGGGCTGCACAACAGATTCGAAAAACAGAAATACCACTGCTCTTAAAGAAGACACGGGATGTTTTGCAACATGCCATTGATTTGCGCGGTTCTTCCATGCGTAATTACCGTGACGGGGCTGGGCAAAAAGGAAATTTCAATAAGGCCATACAGGTTTATGCGAGGGACAATGAGCCTTGCACCGTCTGTAAAACACCCATTGTCCGTATTGTGCAGGCAGGAAGAAGTACATTTTATTGCAAGAAATGCCAAAGGTAATTTGATATACTAAATTTCTTATGGAAAAAATACAAAACATTTATACGGTTGTCAGCAACGAAAAATTGTGTCCGCAATATTGGCGCTTAACATTTAATGCGCCGCAACTTGCCCAAGAAGTAAAGGCCGGTCAATTTGTGCACATCCGCACCAATGAAACAGGCTTTGAACCATTCTTCCGTCGACCATTTAGCGTGTATCGGGCACAAAAATATGTCTCCATCTTTTATGATGTCAAAGGTCCAGGCACCAAGATCTTGTCATTAAAGAAAAAAGGCGACACCTTGGATGTTTTAGGTCCTTTAGGCACGCCGTTTGTTTTACCACCTGCAGGTATTAAAAAGGTCGTGATGATTGCCGGAGGTATCGGGGTTGCTCCCATGCTTATTTTGTCGGACGCACTTAAAGAATTAAAATATGACCTTACCTTAATTTACGGTGGGCGGACACGCGCGCATGTTTATCCTTTAACAGATTTTAAGGAACTAGGTGTTCGAGTGCATATAGCCAGCGACGATGGTTCTGTTGGTTTTAAAGGACGCGTGAGCGGTTTGTTTGATAAGATCGACGTTAATCCTAAAAACACATTTCTCTATACCTGTGGTCCAAACCCCATGATGAAGGCCGTTCAAGAATTTGCCGGCAAACATCAATTGCAAGGGCAAGCCGCTTGCGAAGAAATCATGGCCTGTGCGTTAGGAGCATGTTTGGGTTGTTCGATTGAAACAACCAAAGGATTTAAGACAGTATGTTATGACGGGCCAGCGTTCCCGTTGGATGAGGTTAAATTTCACTAATGAATATTTCAATTAAGATAGGCAATGCCCAATTTAAAAATCCCGTGACCGTGGCTTCAGGTACCTTTGGCCATGCGGAACGATATTTTAATTTAGAAGAAGTAAAACATTTAGGCGCGATTATCCCCAAAACCGTGACCTTTGCCGCGCAAGTGGGCAATAAGCCGGTGCGCATTGTTGAAACCCCGTCGGGTATGATTAATGCGATTGGGATTGAAAACCCAGGTATCGACGGGTTTATCAAAGATAAATTGCCATCATTTAAGAAGATCGGCGTACCGCTTATTGTGAGCGTCCTTGGCCATTCCCCCGAGCAATTCATGGGCATCATTGAAAAGATTAATTCTCAAGAAGGTATCACAGCTGTTGAGCTTAACCTGTCATGCCCCAACTTAAATCATAAGACCTTGGTCGCCCAAGATCCACAAGCGACGGAAAGTTTGTTAAAAGCCATCAAAGGTGTTTCAAAATTTCCTGTCATTGCCAAATTATCGCCCAATGTCACTGACATTAGTGACATTGCTTTAGCTGCAGAGCAAGGTGGCGCCGATGCGGTGAGCTTGGTCAACACCTTTACGGCGATGGCGATTGACATTAAAACCCGTCGATCAAAGATTGGTAATTTTACCGGTGGCCTATCAGGTCCTGCCATTCGCCCGATCGCTGTTGCCATGGTCCATAAGGTTTATAATCGCGTTAAGATCCCCATCATTGGCATGGGTGGCATTGCCAGCGCTCAAGATGCGCTTGAGTTTATCATTGCTGGCGCGTCAATGGTGGCGGTTGGTACCATGAACTTTGTTAATCCCCGTGCACCGATGGAAGTGCTCGAGGGCATTGAGGCATATATGAAAGAACATAACATCAACGACATTAAAGATTTGATTGGAAGTGTACAGCGATGAAAACGAATCCCTTGATGGTGGCCCTTGATGTGGACACCTTTGAAAAAGCTCAAAAGTTAATCGATGAGTTATCGGACCACATTGACATTTTTAAAATTGGCTCGCAATTATTTACCGCCTATGGACCTTTTGTTACGCGTTATGTTCAAGCTAAAGGTAAAAAGGTTTTTCTTGATTTAAAATTCCATGATATTCCAAACACCGTTGCTAGTGCCGTTAAAAGCGCCGTTAGTTTAAGCGTTTCTCCAAACCAAGATAGAAATTTTGCACCCTTATTTATGATGACGGTGCATACCCAAGGTGGGGAAGAAATGTTAAAGGCAGCCGCACAAGCGGCTAAAGAGCAAGCCGCCTTGCTTGGCGTACAAAGGCCTTTGATCGTCGGTGTGACCGTGTTAACCAGTCAAGCCAAGACAGATAATTTGGATCAAATTGTTTTAGAGCGTGCCACATTAGCCAAGGCATGCGGCCTAGATGGTATCGTTGCATCCGTCGAAGAAGCTGCCATGGTGCGCAAAGCTTTAGGAAAAGATTTTATCATTGTCACCCCAGGCATTCGTCCTGCAGGCGCTGATGTGGGGGATCAAAAACGCGTGGCAACGCCGGCGATAGCGCTGGCAAGTGGCAGCAATTTTCTGGTCATAGGCCGTCCCATTGTTGCAGACAAAAATCCAAAGCAAGCGGCAATTAACATTTTGGAGGAAATTGGATGAACCTTTTTGCCAAAAAACCTATTGATCAAATGATTGCAGATTCAACGTCCGGCGAGCATACCCTTAAACGCACGCTTGGTTCATGGAGTTTGGTATCACTTGGCATAGGCGCAATCATTGGTGCAGGTTTATTTTCTTTAACGGGTATTGCCGCTGCCGAGAATGCTGGCCCTGCGGTGGTTTTATCATTTATGGTTGCGGCCATTGGCTGTGCATTTGCAGGCATGTGTTATAGCGAATTGGCTTCTATGATCCCTGTCGCTGGAAGCGCCTATACATACACCTATGCAACCATGGGTGAGTTTGTCGCGTGGATCATTGGTTGGGACTTGGTCTTAGAATATGCGGTTGCCTCGTCGGTTGTCGCAGTTAGTTGGTCGCGTTATGTTGGTTCATTGCTTAGCGATTTTGGCATTCACTTGCCAGCACAATTTACAGCGTGCCCCTTTGATACGATCACCTTGGCCGATGGGACGATCGGGCATGGTATTGTGAACATTCCTGCCATGCTCATCATCGTTGCTGTGTCTATATTATTGATGATAGGTATCAAAGAATCTGCGTGGGTTAATTCGATCATTGTTGTGATCAAGCTAGCCGTTGTTTTAGCGTTTGTTGCTGTCGGGATTCATTACATCAATCCAAATAATTATGTTCCATTCATCCCACCAAACACAGGTCATTTCGGTGAATTTGGTATATCAGGCATCATGCGCGCCGCAGGGATTATCTTTTTTGCCTACATTGGCTTTGATACAGTTTCAACCACCGCTCAAGAATCTCGCAATCCCCAAAAAGATGTTCCTATTGGCATCTTAGGTTCGTTGGCTATTTGCACTTTAATTTATTTAGCGTTCTCGTCAGTCTTAACTGGCATGGTTAATTATCAAGACATGAAGGGGGATGCCGCGCCCGTTGCCACTGCGATTAATTTAACCCCATACCCATGGTTACAATTGATGATCAAGGGTGGCATCATCGCAGGTTTTACGTCGGTCATCTTAGTCATGCTCTTAGGCCAATCCCGTATCTTTTATTCGATGTCCCGCGACGGGCTATTACCAAAATTATTTTCTGATATTCACCCCACATGGCGTACGCCATGGCGTTCGAATTTATTATTCATGTTCTTCGTTAGCTTTTTTGCCGGGTTTTTCCCCATTTCAAAATTAGGCCACATGACATCGATCGGCACCTTACTGGCATTTATCATCGTCTGCGCCGGCGTTATGGTGTTACGTTATTCACAACCATTGCTCCCAAGACCCTATCGTACGCCATGTTTTCCACTTTTTCCCTTCCTTGGCATCATCGTTTGTTTAGCCATGATGACATCATTAGACGGCGAAACATGGTGGCGCCTAATCATCTGGCTTGCCATCGGATTAATCATCTACTTTACATATGGACGATTTAATAGTAAGCTACAGCGTAAATTTTCGGGCGGTTAGCTCAATTGGTTAGAGCAATTGACTTACATTCAATAGGCTGAGGGTTCAATTCCTTCACCGCCCATTTTAATTTCTTAAGGAATTGAAGGGAGCCCTGTTTATAAACTGTGACGATTAGGAACAGTTTATAGGGCGGGGGGATGACCCCGACAGAGGTCGGGGCACCAATTCCTTCACCGCCCATTTTCTTCACCTCTTCACATGCAAAATTTCTTCCTTCATATTCGCACCAACATCATCCGTGGCATGTTTGCCATCATCCCACTACTTCTCTGTTTTATTGTTGTTAAGTTATTATTACATTTAATTGATCATCGTGTGGTCGTGTTCCTAGATCAATATTTCGATGTTCGCCAAATACCGGGGCTTGGTATTATTATCCTTTTGTTTGTATTGTTATTTATTGGATATGTTGTTACTAATGTTATAGGGCGTCGCATGTTAAAGATATTTGATCGCATCACAGCGCGCATTCCATTTATTAGACAAATTTATTTATTAGCCCGTCAGATTAGCGATATCTTAGGCAAAAAAGGCGGGGATGTTTACAAGAAGACCGTCTTGGTCAATTATCCTAATAACAAGCAATATAGCATTGCATTTTTAGCAGGTAAGGTGATGGATAAAGATAGTGGCCAAGAGTGGTATAAAGTTTATATTCCGATGGCACATCCTGTGATCGGCTTTGTTTATTTGGCAGAATCCAAGAGCGTGATTGATCCAGGTTGGAGTGTGCAAGACGGTTTTAAGATGGTTATAAGCTTGGGGCTGATCAGCCCAAAATTCCGTTAGAAAATTTTAGGTTGACATCACCTCAACCTTTGGTACAATTGGAAATCTTATTGGGGCCGTGGTGTAGTTGGTTAACACATCAGCTTGTCACGCTGAAGACCGCGAGTTCAAGTCTCGTCGGCCCCGTTTTCTTACCTTCGCTTTAAAATCAAAACCCCGTGATTATTACCCCAACCAGGTTCTTTTTGCCAATCACCGCCTTGTCGTGCGACAGGTGTGAATTTTTGATTGATGTAGGCGGCAATTAAAGGACAGTAGGTTTTTCCGAATATCCCAAGACCACGTTCGCTTGAGGCGATGCGGTTCGACATGAGCACATAGGCCACGTTGTTTTGTTCTAATTCTTTGATGATGGCAACTTCTTGCGCAGGTAATATTTTAATGTGATCAAAGAAGATGAGCATCCTAGACGGGCTTTTTTTGTTTGTTAAATAATAATAAATGTCATCGTAGGGCAGGGCAAAAAATGTCTCGTCCTTTTTAAGGTTTTTATTTAAGTAGTCTGTGACGGTGTTGACGGTCTGTGTCCATTCCATTTCATTGCCTAAATATATTTGACCGTGCACGGAGGTTAATAATCGTGGTGGGATCTTTTGTGATTGTGTTGTAAAGAAGCCCGCTAAGATATTTAAGACAAACAAACTTCCAAATGCCGCCCAGATGATCCCGCGCACCAAGGCTGGGAAAATACGAAATGCCTGCCACATCATCAAGAAATGAAACACAAATAAAAACGGCAAAGACCAATAGGTGCGATACCACACGCCGCTGACGACGAATTCATGAAAATTAATAATAAAGAACACAGCTAAAAGGCCAAGAGCTGAAAAAAGCAGCTGTTGATCCTTGGGTTCGATTTTTTTAAGCAGTACACGCACGATGACAATCAATGTTGCGCTGTGCAAGATAAGGCCCATGATCATATTGATCGGGCCATGCACGAAGGTTAGCCAGTGTTGCATGAAATAATAAGGAATTGTCATGCTGGGCGGAAAATGATGAGGCTGGTCATCGCCAAAATAGGGATGGCATTGGCGAATTTCTTCGATGCTAAGCCCCTGTAATAAGAGTCCATAGATCAACGCCACAAGACCGATCGTTATCGCGCTTGCGATATAGAATTTCTTCTCTTTGAATTTGCAACAAGCGGCTGTTAACAGCACGACGACAAATGCCGCTAGGCCAAAATTGATTTTAATGCAGCAATAAATCAAGATGGCAGGCAAACACATCCATAAATACTTGGGCGTACGGTTTTTAATAAAGGCAAAAAGGCAGAAGAGGATAAATAATTCCGTTGTTATGCCGCCCGCGTGATTAAAAGTAAAAAAGAAATCGGGTTGAGATTGAGCAAACCAAATAGCGCCGATAAAAGCAACAAACGCAGGGATAAATTGTGCGCAGGCTAAATAAAAAAAGGCAGCCGCCGCTGTTTTTAATACAAGGTCTCCAAGTAGAAATCCGACGATGCTTGATCCTGCAATCTTATAAAATACAGCAAAATAATAGGGCATGATAGGCCCATAGACCCACCAATAATCTTTGTAAGGCAGTTCGCCACGCAACGCAGCTTGAGCAGAATATAAATCTCGTCCATGATCACCTTGGGAGAGTTGCGGGTAATAATTTAGTTTATAAATACCCATCAAAAACACTACGGCGATGATCAGAATCAGAAAGATTTTATTTTTATTCATGAGGGACTTCTTTGCGTTTGAAAATATAGGTGCCATGATTCCACGCCCAACCAGGTTCATTAATCCAGTCACCAATTTTGGCGTAAGGCGTGAAGTTGGTGTTGATGTATTGCGCCATCATCGGGCAATAGGTAACGCCCATGGTGCCAAGCCCAGGTTCTTTTGCTGAATGTCTGCTTGATAGTAATACACCTGCAATTTTTTGTTGTTCAAGGCTTTGAATGATGCGGCCTTCTTGTTCCAAAGGTATTTTAATATGGTCAAAAAAGATTAATTGGCGCGTCGGTGTTTTCTTATCGGTTAAGTAGTAATAGAGGCAATCATACGGTAAGGCTAAGAATAGTTCGTCCTTCTTAAAATTGATGTTTAATTGCTTGGTTGTGAGTACCACCGTTTGCAGCCAATTGCTGTCGTTGGTGATGTAAACTTGGCCGCGGCTACTGCCTAAATAATGCGCGGGTGTTTTATATGAATTGATAAATGTTGTTGTTTGCCACGCGGAGGTGGCGGCAATGACACACAATACAGACCACACGATAAATCGGATGGGCTTGGCAAGGCTTTGGATGGCGGATGCAATCATGATAAAGGTTAAAAGGACGGTGAATGGTTGAGACCAAAACATCCGATAAAACACACCGCTTTTAATAAACTCATGCAAGTTAAACGCGTAGAACAAAAGTGCGTAACCGATGATGAGCATTAGGGTTTTGTCTTTGGATTTTGTTAAGTCGAGCAATGTTTTCATAGTGGATAACAATATCAACACACAAAGCCCAAAACTAATCCATGTTGAGCGGATATTATTAAGGATGATCGTAATCAATTGCGGGATAGTTTGCAGGGGCCCTAAATTATTGTAAGGTTCATCCCCACCTAAGTAAGGTAAGCATTGGCGAATTTCATTGATGGTGAGTCCTTGGACAAAAATGCTATAAATCCCAAACCAAAATAACGGCAACCCTAATATAGAAAGCGCGTAGAATGTTTTTTCACCTGTATCAATGCTTTTGTTATTAAGGCGGCGGGTAATCAGGATTGTTAAAATACCCATGATAAGCGTTGTGATAGCAAAGTTGATCTTAACAAGACCTAAGGCGCCAACGATGAGCAAGGACAATGCCGCATATTTAAATTGCTGTGTTTTAATGTAAGACCAATGCATCCAGATGGCAGCGACGAGTAAGAGGATGCCGCCAGCATGATTATAGGTAAAAAAGAAATCCGCGTGATACACCAAAAACCAAAGGCCAGCGACAAAACCTGCGATGGGGGAAAAGAAGCGGGTGACAGCCATAAAGATGCATAAGCCAGCACCGATATTGAGGATCATTTTACCAAGCAAGATGCTAGGCACATGAATGCCGAAGATTTTAAAGAATAAGCCGTAATAATACGGCATGAGGGGGCCATACACCCACCAGAAATCTTTGTAGGGCATCTCACCACGTAAAACAGCCGCCGCCGCGTATAAATCACGGCCATGATCACCTTGCGACACAAAGCTTTGGAAATTGTGATAGGGTAAATGAATCACAATGCCGCACAGGACAGTGAGTAGAAAAAAACAAATCAGGGTAGATTTTTTTGAGTTGAACACGGGTGCTATGATATCATCTTTACTATGCGTAATGCATTAAAATTCTGCCTTCCATTATTCATTTGGATTTTCTTGGTTAAAGATTTCATCACCGGTGCCATTCCCTTTAATATGGACACCAACACCATTTATGGGGTCGCCAAGTTTTATTTTAATAACCTTTTTAATGGCGTTGTCCCGCTGTGGGATCCCTTTGTTAGCCTAGGTCATCCATTTTACGCATTGTCCATCTGTAATCTTTTCAATCCCGTGACGCTCTTGATGCCATTATTAAAAATCTGTGGCGTAACTTACAATGTTGCTTTTGCCGTTTATATGGTGGCGTATTTTTGGTGTGGGTGTTTAGGTTTTTACTTTTTGCTTAAAACCTTACTGAAAGATAAGCAGTTAGCTTACATAGGCTACATCGCCCTATTATTTTCAAGTTTGGGGCTTAGCATCTTTACACAATTTACCTTTATTGAAATTTTAGTACCAACCATCCTATTCTTTCTATTCTTACTGCGTTTTAAAGCGGAGCAAACCCGAGGTAATTTTCTGGGGTTGACCTACGCGCTCATGATCGCTGTATCGTCGTATTTACCATTTTACTTTTTGTCGGTTGTGTTTGTTTTTGTGTTGGGGGTTGTGCTGTTATTTCCCAAAGCATCGTGGCAATTTATTCTAAATTCACTGCGGTTTAAATTATCACATGTGCCTTTAACGTTATTATGTCTGATTGGTGTTATCATCGCCGCTGGGCCTTTGTTGGCGTATAAAATGTTAGACGCCTCCGGAGATGCGGTATCCCCAGGGCGCCACTGTCAATATACGACGACTCAAGAATGTTATGACCGCACGATCAGCCATCAAGGTGGCATGCTCTATGAAGAGATTGCACGCAGTGGTGGCTTAGGTGAGCGTTTCGACGTTGGGTACTTGTTTGCTCATCTAGATAAGATCACATTTGGCAGTGACTCCTTATTTTTTGTGCCATTTTTTATGTACGTGTTGATGGTTTTGTCGCTGTTCTTAAGGTGTGACCGCATCAATGTGTTGATCGTCGGGATGATGACAGGGATTGGGTTGATTGGTTTAGGGAGTGCCGCGCCAGTGCACCGATTTTTATATGACCATGTTTTCTTTTTTAAATATTTCCGCAACTTATTTTTCCTAGGCGCATTTTTAATCCCGCTGGCGATCGTCTTTGCGTTAAAGCAATTACAGTCATTGTTGGCATTTAAAACCGATACGTTTAGTTCAAAGAAATTAGCCATCGTCGGCGTTATGGTTGCGCATGTAGGGATAGGTGTTTATCTTAAATTTTTGGGAGGCACGATGCCTGTGATGTGGGTTACTCTGGCATTGAGTGCAATATTTTTTATCGTGTATTATTTAGGTTTCATGAAAAAAGCCATTTTGTGGCCGTTGGTGTGTTTGTGCATGATACAGCCCATCTTTATTATCCAAGCCTATGCAAAAAATGCCGTTGAATTCAAATGTGATTTGCCAAATGCGCATGTAACGCCACAATTTGGATGGGTGCGTCCAGACAATCCAGCATCGAGCACGTGTCGCATTTATCAATTTGTGCCCTATGAAGATTTTTGGTATGCCATGAGCATGCAAGATGCGCCGGCGGTAGTCGGTTACCCGCAAGCCGCAGCACGTTGGGTGTTTATGCTCTCCAAGCAATTAGGTGATGCGGCCTTGGCTCAATACGCCAAATATAAAGTTTATTTGTATGATGATTTAGTATCTGCAGGACAAGTGATAACCCAAGAAAATTCGCAAGTGAAAGTGACGCATTTTGATGTCAACCGTGTTGTCTTTAACGTGGATCTACCTAAAACAAAATTGTTGGTGTATAACGATGCCTATACCCAGCATTGGCAAGCGAAGGTCGATGGGCAGAAAGCCGAACTCATCAAAGCCAGCGGTGCTTTTAAAGGTGTGTGGGTGCTGGCAGGGAAACACACGATTGAATTTAAGTATCAACCACCCGGTGGGCAATGGATTTATTTGCTGACCACCGCGACGCTGTTGATATTCTTAATCCTTACAGCTATCATGTTAAAGCAGAAGAAATGATACAAAAAATTCTATATCGCAACATATTCTTGTTTTTGATCGTCGGGCTAATATTAGCCCGATCGATTGATTTTCAAGAATGTTTTATCAAGCGCGGTAAATATTTATTGGGGATTGTGTATAATGGTTTTTTTCAAAATGAAAAAGATAAAGCCGTGTACGAACTTTATCTAAAACGACATGGAACAACAGCGGAAGATTTTCAAAGGCCATTTATGGCCAGTCCTTAAACTATTTAGCTAAGATCTTGGCGATATAATTACACAGGGAATCGACATTGGTTAAGGCATTGTTTTCAGCGGCAAAAACATTTTCTCCGATAAGCGATATTGGTTTACCAAGTTTTTGTTCAACGTTTTGTTCGATGGCAACAATCAACATGGTGAGAACCAAAGAATCCGTTGATCCATATGTATCATAAAGCGGGGTGGTTGGCGATTTTGCCAGTTGGCTTTCTGGTGGTAAGGTTTCATTGATGCTGTCTAAGGCTTGATACACAGCTTCTTGGATTTTTGTTAATGTTTCAGTCATTTTTTCTCCGTATTTTTGCTAGTTTCAAAGATGATTTTCATGTTACAATAATTTTCTTATGATTTCCACAACTCTTCTTAAACAATATCCCAAAACGGAAGCCGCATTTTCTTATATCAAGAATAAATTCTTACCCTATGCGCGGACGTATGGGTATATCTTAGAGCACTTTGATGAAGATTTTTTGAAGAATAGCGAAGCGTTGATTACTGACATTCAGAAAATGGATGGCAAGGAATCAACGGCAGGTTTAGATAGCTTTATCAAGTTATCATTAGAGTATCTTGTCTTACAAAATCAACTCATCAAAACAGGTTCATATGCCAGCTCATCTTTTTCAGATGTCTTGGACAAGGTATACCTTAATAAAGATATCATGCCTTCCTATATGCATGGGTTATTGTATACGCAAATCTTTTGGCCTAATCATTATAAGTTTGGCACGTACTTTTTAGATTTTATTAAGAAACTTGGCAAGGCGTCGCGGGTGATGGATGTTCCAATCGGCGATGGGATATTTGTATATCATATGCAGGAACATTTAAAATTTGATCGCCTTGATGCTTTTGATATTAGCGGAATTGCCGTTGATTTTTCTAAACGATTTTTAACATCGAGCCAACGTTTGTCCTCGAAGATGAATATTTCAACAAGCAATGTTTTTGATTTGCCAAATACACCGGTGTACGATTTGATTGTCTGCGGCGAACTTTTGGAACACTTGGAAAAACCTGAAGAATTGTTGGTGAAACTAAAAGCAATGCTCAAAGATGATGGCGTATTATTCTTAACAACAGCCATCTTTGCAGCTAATGTCGATCATATTTATTTGTTTAATACAGCTGAAGAAGTAACCGACATGTTAAGTAAATATTTTAAGATTCATTCAGAATTAATCTTACCCGCATCATTCAAAGATCATACCAAAGGCATGCGTGATGAAGCTATTAATTATGCCTGCATCTTAAGCAAATAATCATTTAACAGCGACGGTCTGTCCTGTTGGAGCGTTTTGGCACACCAATGAGGCAATGGCTTTGGCCACGTCCAGCGTTGAGGGGAATTTTCCGTTGGGTTGTTCTTTGCGCATTTTCTCTTTAATGATCGGCGGGATAGCTTTTGATAAATCTGTTTCAACTAAGCTTGGTTCAACCATATTGACGCATATATTTTTAGCTTTGAGTTCAACAGCCATACTTTTGCTTAAACCAACCAATCCACTTTTGGAAACAACATATTTGGTCATGCTCGGTGGCGGTTCTTGGGTATAGGCAGTGCTGACATTAACAATATGCCCACCACCACGTCGGATCATCTGATCGACGGCAATTTTGCTGCATAAAAAAGCCCCTTTGACGGTCACATCAATATCTTTCTGAAGATCTTCCCAAGATAATGTTTGAAATGGTTGAGGCAATGCGTCGGATACGGCATTGTTAATTAAGATATCAATCCCACCGCATGTTTGCGCAATTTTCTCAAACATGGCTGTGACTTGGCAAGGGCTACTCACATCCGCTTGGATGGCAAACGCTTTGCCGCCATTGTCGATAATGTCGTCGACAACCGCTTTTGCCAAGGTATGACTTGAATGGAAATTCACAATAACATGGGCTCCTTTAGCAGCCAATAATCGAGCGGTGGTTGCGCCAATGCCACGGCTTGAACCAGTGATGAGCGCGACTTTATTTGCTAATTCACTGGACCCATCGGATGATTTAATGGTGTTAAAAGAGGGCAGAGGTTTGCTTGGTTCTTGTACCTTAACCGTGAGTTTGCCTTGCGCAATTTTTGTTGATTCACATAAAACATCCACTGTTACAATCATCACACCGGCGGACAAGGAAACAAAATTAACGGTGGCTTCCATCTGACAGGATGCACCATGTTGAAATTCTTTTAAGAATTCAAAACTAAAATCTATATAGGTAGCTAATTTCCCAGGCAGGCGCATGCCGACCATGGTGGAAGATAAAAGCACAGGGATTATTTCTAAAGGAACTTGCGCATTATTTGCAAGCGTAGAAAGTTTTGATGATAATGTGAAAGGAAAGCTTTCTTTTAGGCCGCTGGATAATGCGTCGATTGTATAGGTGTTCTCCGTGAGCTTGATATCGATCAAGGCGCGTGAATCAACAGTTGTGGTTTGAGGGCATGGATTGCCAAGGGTTAATTGCCCTGACATGATCGGCTGTGATTGCGATGGGGCATCGATCGAGAATTGCAAAAGATCATTACTCGCTGGTGTCACCTGCAAGGTGATGTCGTCATTAATAAAAATAGGACGGTTAAAACGCCCAGCAATTTTCTTGATCGAACGATTGTGAAGTAAGGGGCAATGAATTAGAAGACCGACACCCAACATGCCATGTGCCACGCGTTGACGGTAAGAATAGGTTCTCGCCTGTTCGTCATTCATGTGCAGGCTATTGTAGTCACCGCTGAGTTTTGCGAAGGCATCAATAGAGGCTGTATCAACTTTTAAATGTTTATTCCACATAATTAGAAGATGAAGTAAATAAATCCTTCGTGACGCACGGATCCCCACGATATTAGCATCCACAACATTAATGCTAAGATACTATATGTAATTGGTTTTTTATATTTAAAGAGGAAGAAAATGTTATTGGTGTGGTATTCCATCCATTGCAAGATCATCAAGGGCGCCCCAAATCCAATCAATTTGTAAAATAGCGAAGGTTGCATGGATGCAAGATGAAAATTTCCTATTAGGCCAGCAAAGATATGTTTGGCTTGTGGGATGGTTTGACAGCGGAAAATCGTTGTCGCAAGTATTGTAACATGGAAGATAAAAATAACACGGGTCCAAAACCATAAGACTTTACCCCAAGCGCTTTTGGGTAGAATTAAATTTGCGTACTTCATTTTGATAAATTTGATATAAAGGGATAACAAAATCCCATAGTAGATACCAAAGATAACGAAATTCCATTGTGCTCCGTGCCAGAAACCCACCAAGGTCATGGAAATAATCAAAGCCAAGTAAATGCGGCCATTGCCCTTGACGATCTTAAGGCCACCCAAAAGGGGCATATAGATGTAATCACGCACCCAATGTCCTAAGCTAACATGCCATCTGTTCCAGAATTCTTGAACATTGGTTGAAAAGAATGGGGTATTGAAGTTGACAGCGATGTCAAATCCCATCATCATCCCTAATCCACGGGCGATATTGCTATATCCAGCAAAATCACTAAAGATTTGCAAGGCAAACGCATACATGGCAATTAGGATGTCAACGCCATTAGCGTTAGTACTTTGACCAAAGACGGGATTGACAATTTTGGCAAGATTATCCGCTACAAACATTTTTTGAAATAGTCCGAGGAAAGTTAGATACAGCCCATCGTGAATTTTGGGCCACGTGATTTCGCGTTCTTTGAGGATTTGTGGCACAAATTTTCCAAATCTCATGATAGGACCAGCAATCAAATGAGGGAAATACATGACGAATAAAAGGTAATCCCAATAGGTGCCAGCGGGTTTAACGGTGCGGCGGTAGACGTCAATCGAATAACTCATGGCTTCAAATGTATAGAAAGAAATCCCCAAAGGCAGGGCTATATTTAGAAAAACCGGCACATATTCTCTGGTAGCAAACACATTGACTAATGCGGTGACATTTTCAGCAAAGAAATTGTAATATTTGAAAACGCCAAGGATGGCAACGCTAATAACAAGGCTAATAATGAGCAGAAACTTGCGTATTTTTGGTTGTTCAGTGCGACCCATGAACCAGCAGCAAATGTAGTTATTGCTTATAGATAAGACCATGAGAAAAAGGAATTTCCAGTTCCATGATGCGTAAAAGATACAGCTAGCTACAAGCAAGAGCCGATTCTGCCAACGGTGGGTGCATAACAGGTAGACGCCGAAAACAAGGATAAAAAAAACAAGAAACTGGAATGAATTAAACAACATGTGATATAGTATATCAAAAAATTATATGGTTGAAAAACGATCTATTAAGATTCTTGGGGTCAGCCTCATTGTGTCTTTTTTTGTCATCATGGGCAGTCTGGCATGGTTCAATTTACGCTTTGACTATGCTAATGTGTTTGTACCCAAAGGCATTTATGACCAATTTGTCTGGCATTTGCAAAAAGGCGAGTATATTTTAGGTCCCCAACATTGGGCGGATCGATATCTTAAACAAGCCATGATCAAGGCCAATCCCGTGGCCGATACCGTGATTTTAGGCAGTAGCCGCATTTTAAATCTCAATAAAGACGTTTTCAAAGAACAAGGAACATTTCTAAACCTATGGGTTGGAGGCGCTTCCGTTCATGATTATTTAGGTTTAGTGGGTGTTTATGCGTACCATAAGCTTAGCTTTCCAAAACGTATGATTTTTACCATAGAACCTTGGTTATTAAATGTTGCGCCAGATGATTCAACGCGCAATGAATGGCAGAAGTTGGCATTTTATCATGATTACATGATCAATTCCGTTTTTGAAGGCAAGCCGCTGACATTCACCGATAAAATCAAGGATGTATTAAAAGACATACCTTGGGAGCGTGCGTCAAATCTATTTAATCCAGAGATTGCAACGTATAACTTCTCTATATGGAGAAAGGGCCAAGCACCTTGGGATTATAATGAATATGAAGTATTAAAAGAACCAAAGCTGACATGGAATTATAATAGCGTTAAAGAAGGCTTTGGCATGCTTTTAAGTCCTGATGGTTCTGGCATTGTGATCCCCGAAGCTTTTGGTAAGACGATAGCAGAGGTTGATGAGACAGAGAAAAAGCGCGCCATCGATGGTAGAATGTCTAATGTGGAAGATTTTTATGCCATTGATCCTATGTTACAAACATTTTTTGTTAAGATGATCGACGTTTTGCAGAAAAAAGGCGTTGAAATATATTTTTATATTCCTCCGTATTATACGGCAAGTTTTGAGCGCATGTATCAAACGGATCAATATCCAATGGTTAAGATTTCAGAACAATGGATGCGTAATTTTGCTAAAGATAAGGGCATTAAAGTTTTTGGGTCATATAACCCAACAGATGTGGGTTTAAGTGATAGAGATTTTGTGGATTTTGGCCATCTGCGACCAGAGCCAATTAATAGGATGTTTAAAGCCCTTTGGGGTCAAGTCGAGCATAAATAATGCAAGAGCGTTTAAAAGGTGTAATCATTTCGGATTTTAATTGTGATGTCATGGTTGGATATTTGAACAACCTCGCCATGGCTCCTGCATGTTCCATTAAAACATTACCATTTGGGCAGGTATATCAAACATTATCAAATCCAAAACATCCTGCATGGGATGATGCTTCAGATTTTGCGGTGATATGGTGCCAACCGTGGAGCATTTTGCCATCCTTAGCCAAGCTCATGAATTTTCAAGATGTTAATCCGTCGTCGATCGAACAAGAAGTTCTAACGTTGGCGAGTCACATTAGAGAAAAGGCCGCAAGCGTCAAACATGTGATTGTTTGTTTATTTGCCTTGCCACATCATTATCGTGGGACAGGCCCGTTGGACTATAGTCAAAACGGTGTCCGTCGCTGGTTACATAGGGCCAATGGGTTGTTGATTGATGCGTTGACACATACACCAAATGTGATCTTTAAAGACCCTAATCATTGGTTGCATGCCATAGGTCCTAAAGCGGTAAATCCAAAATTATGGTACGTGAGCAAATTGCCATATGACATGGAAGTGTTAAAAACAGCGGCGATTGATATTAAACAAACACTGGGCGTTTTTTACGGACAAACCAAAAAATTGATCATCCTTGATTTAGATAATACGCTTTGGGGTGGAGAGCTCGGCGATCTTGGCAAAAACAATATTAAACTTGGAGGGCATGACGCAACGGGTGAAGCCTTTGTTGATTTTCAACGTCAGCTTAAAATCTTAAGACAACGCGGCATTGTTTTGGCCATTGTTAGTAAGAACGATGAAAGCACGGCATTGGATGCCATTACCACGCATCCAGAAATGATTCTAAGAAAAGAAGATTTTGCGGCTTGGCGCATTAACTGGTCGGATAAAGCCCAAAACATCGTTGATATTCTAAATGAATTAAATTTGCCTGCGTCAGCGGCTGTTTATATTGATGATCATCCCGCTGAGCGAGATCGGATTAAAACATCGATTGCTGATATCACTGTCCCGACGTGGCCAACAGAACATTATTTGTATGCTCAAACCTTAGCTGCCATGCCATATTTTGATATGGTCGCTGTAACAACGGAAGATAAGCAACGCACGGATATGTATGTGGCTGAACAAAAACGTCAAGATTTAAAACAACCTGCCATGTCTGTCAAAGATTGGTTGACTTCATTGCATATGGTTTTAACGATTGAGCCATTAGATTCGTCGAATTTATCAAGGGCTGTGCAACTACTCAATAAGACCAATCAGATGAATTTAAAAACCCGACGGATGACAGAACAAGAATATTGGCAGTGGGCAAATATGTCCGGCCGTCATGTGTTTGTTTTTCGGGTGTCAGATGATTTAGGTGATTCTGGATTGACAGGTATGATTGGTTTATCCGTTGGGCCTGATACGGCGTATCTTGAAGATTTTATTTTAAGTTGCCGCGTATTTGGTCGTTTTGTAGAAGATGCTATGATGGCCAAAGCCGTGGTGTTGGCAAAATCCACATCGAGGTTGTTGGTTGCGGATTATGTGAAGACAGAAAAAAATCAGCCGTGTTTAGAATTCCTTGAACGTTCTGGTTTAGACAAGATCAAAGAATATTGTTATACGTGGGATTTACAAAAACTTTACCCTTATCCAGATGCTCTAACGATCCGAGAACTTATAGGAAAAACATGATCCGTTTAAGAATATTGTTCCGTCAGTTTCGTCGACAAATCATCCGCCTATGGCGGATCAATTCAGCGATCCCGCGTTTGTTGCGCTATAACCCTTATACGGGTTTTATTGGCCGTCGCCTTTTTCAGTACATCCCGTTCTTATTGCCTCATGATAAAAGTTATTATGGCTTTATGCATTTGGTGCATCCCGGGGATGGGTTGTTTTTGGATATTGGCGCGAATGATGGGATATCGGCCATTGGTTTTCGTCATATTCATAGCGATTACCGCATTTTGTCCCTTGAGCCAAACTTGTGTCATGAGCGTTCGCTACGCAAGTTAAAGAAGCGATTGCCGCGTTTTGACTATAAGTTGATTGGCGCTGGACGTGAAAGATCTCAGATGACGCTCTATATACCAATCTATAACAGCGTGCCCATCTATACCGCCGCGTCATTGCGCAAAGATTATGTTCAAACCACGATGATCGAACAGCATTTACCCGACGATAAAGATAAAAGCATTGTGATTGTGGAGTACAAGGTTGATATTTTGCCGATTGATGAGTTGAATTTAAAGCCAGATATCATTAAGATTGATACGGAAGGTTTTGATGATGAAGTACTTTTAGGGTTGGTTAAAACAATAAAATCTTCCCGTCCTGCAATCTTGATAGAACACAATCCTAACCTGATGGAACGCTTGACGGATTATTTTGAAAAGTTGGACTATTGCTTTTTGACCTATGAACATGCGACGGATACGTTTTATCCATTTGATAAAAGTAAAGAGTTAGATGTTTATAAGAATCAAAAGATCACCACAAATATTTTTTGTGTCCCAAAAGAGAAATGGACACATTTGCAAGGCAGAAAGGCGTAGATGAATTTAGATATTCAGCAAAAAAGAGCATTGATCGTCGGTGCGCATCATGGTTTAGCCAAAGCCATTGCCCTTGAATTAGCCCACGAAGGTGTTATCGTTGCAGTAGTTTCTGATGATGCTCCTAAAATGAATCGCATCCTACATGCCTTAGGCGGTAGTAAATTGGGTCATGCAGCATTCGCTATTGATTTGGTGCGTGAGGGCAATGCCAAGAAGCTCTTTAACAATGTTAAGAAATCATTTGGGCATGTTGATATCATCGTCAATTGCCTAGACACCTATGCATATACAGGAAAATTACATACAACGATTGATGGATGGCGAAAGATATTTCGCAATAACTTAGAAATTGCCATTGAGATCAATAATTTATTTATCCCACAGATGAAACAACGCAATTGGGGGCGCATCATCAATCTTTCTTCCGGTGCATCGATGGAACATTCAGCGACGGTATCGTATTGCGCAAGCAAGGCGGCCTTAACGGCATACACACGATGCATGGGAAGAATTTTGGCGATTGAGGCGAGTAATGTCGTTATGTCGGCTGTTTTGCCAGGGGCCATGCTCATGGAGGATGGTTATTGGCAAAAGGTGTCTAAAACCAAGCCTAATGATGCCAAAGAATTTCTCCGACAAAATTCACCTTCGGGTCGTTTTGGAAAACCAGAGGAAATAAGCCCCATGGTTGCCATGCTGTGCTCTAGTTTAGCAACGTATTGCCAAGGCGCCATTATTCCTATCGACGGCGGTCAAGCGCGTCATTATTACAACGTAGAAAGATCCTGATATTTTTCATCATGGACTTAGGGTTAGCCAATAAAAAAGTTTTAGTCACCGGCGGAACAAGAGGCATAGGTCGTGCCATTGCCTTGCGTATGGCCCAAGAAAATGCGCATGTCTTGGTCATTGGCAGGTCGTTGGTGAGCATCCAAGAGGTGTTTAAAGAAATGGGCGGCGCCGATAAGGGGCATGCGTCCATTGCCTGTGACTTAACTAAAAAAGGCGGACCCGCCAAAGCCATCAAAGCTGCCATAAAAAAATTTGGTAATCCAGATATCATTGTTAACAATATCGGCGACACCTTAGGGATCACGGATCATTATTGTTCCATCAAAGACTGGCGTCGGGCATTTCGCATTAACTTTGAAATTGCGGTTGAGTTTAATGAATTGTGCGTCCCTTATATGAAACATCAGGGGTGGGGGCGTATTGTGCATATTGCATCAACCGCAGCGATGGAAAATAGTGGGCCTGTAACGTATTGTGTACCAAAAGCCGCCTTGGCAGAATATTCCGCGCAGATTGGCCGTGAATTAGCGACGGATGGCATTGTTGTTTCCGCCATCATGCCAGGCGCGATCATTGCCAAAGGTAGTTATTGGGATCGGACATTGTTGGCCAAACCCGATCATGTGAAACGTTATATTGATGAGCGCCTGCCGCTCGGTCGTTTTGGAACTCCCGACGAGGTTAGCAGTGTTGTTGCTTTCCTGTGTTCACAGAAGGCGGGGTATTTCTTCGGTGATAATGTTGGTATTGATGGCAGTCAAAGCAAACATTTCTTCGGATTATATTAATGCTTCCAATCATCCTGTTGTCGTTATGTAGCGTCACGGTGGCGTCCCTTGTCACGGGGCTTGCGATTTGGTATTTTAGTTTTCATCCCATTGCTTTAGATTTATCCGTCGGTGTTTTTGGGGAATGGCTCAGTGATTTTAAGCCTGAACGTGAGGTTTTATTCTTCCGCATTTTTGTTGTCGCAGGCATCATTGCTCAAGTGATAGGGTTTTTTATATTTAAACCCCATTTTTCACACGGGGTTAATCAAGCTTCGCCTAAAAAAGATATTCGTTTTAATGTCATTGATGCGGTTGTGTGTTTTATTGTCTTCTTTTTTATTTTTGTCCCATCATCTCAAGCGGTATTTGCGCGCATCACGGATAGGTGTTTTCACGTCGATAGTTTTTTCACATCCCCAGGCTTGGCTGTCATTGGTGGTTTAAAACTCAATGTTGATCAGATTAGCGAATACAGCATTTTAATTCCTGTCATTGCAGCCAATATATTAAATGCGCTCAAGCATTTTAATTATCTTGGCATCCTGTCATTTGAAATGTCCTTGGGGGCTATTTATTTTTGCATGTTTTATCTGTTCTTACGTATTTGGATGCATTTACGCATCGCGGCTTTGATCGGCGTTTTTGCAGGCATCAGTGTTCAAATGTTTCATCCAGGTGTTTTTCCGCTCGTCTGGCAATTTCCTAGTGCCACCGTTATTCGATTTTGGTGGGACATTCCCATTTTACTTGCGCTATTAGCGCATTTACGAACAGGCAAGAGCATTTATCTGTGGTTGGCGTCCGTGGGCGTTGGGCTTGCCTTGGTTTGGACGTTGGATGCAGGTGTTTATTTGTGGTTATCACTCGCAACATATGGGGTGTTTTATGTATATCAACAACGCAAACAGTGGTTGAATGCGTCTGGTTTGATGGCGGCTGTATTAGCGTTGCCATTTCTAGTAGCTTTTTTGATCCTGTGGATCATCCAAGGCCCAGCGATTTTTCAAAAGGCGTTTTGGTATAACACCTTTGAATTTGCAGGATTATTTTTATCAGGTTTTGGCGCCTTGCCCATGACTTATTCCTTAGACGCGCATCAATATATTGCATTTGCTCTTAGCTTAGCCGTACCAATCCTTTATGTGCTTGCGCTAATATTTTTTGCGACTTCATGCTTCTTAAAGAAATTGGATTGGGAACATATTTTTATTTGCGTGTTATCGGTGTATGGTTTAGGGTTGTATCACTATTATGTGGTGCGTTCAGCGCCGACGAGCTATGCTGCGGTTTGTTTGCCTTTGGTTGCCATTATCATCTATGTGATCGCGTTGGGTATAGGGCGACTATCTGTGTTAATGTCACGCATCGCGTGGGCCAGTGTTGCGGTTGGTGTTTGTCTGCTCTTGGTTTTAAATCCTTTGGTGCGGGATTACCCAGGCATTTGGAATTTTGCTGCTAAAAAGAACAATGTGGTGCCTGCAGAACCTGACATATCCCAAGACATTGCCTTGATTCAACAGCTGACCAAACCAGAAGAACGGGTGATTTTGGTTTCAGGTCGCGAAGTTAAGATCCTAATGGAGGCTAAGCGTAAGCCTTTCTTTTACTTCTTTGCTGTGATTTATACCGATCAATTAGATGTGCTGCAATTTAGAGGTAGCGTGCTTTGGACCAAGGAGCGGATGCAGCATACGTTGGCTGAATTAGACCAAACCCGCTTAGAGTATGCCTTTGTTGAGAAAAAACTTTATTCCGGATTGCCCGCGCCCTATTATGAGCATTTTCAGACGCTTATGATCCTAATATCATACTTTCATCAGCACTATGAGCCTGTTGCAGAGGGTAAGTATCTGATTGCTTTAAAGCGCAAAAATCCTTGATTTAACCACACCGTCCTTTATTATATCTTTATTAGATCACCAACCAAGAAAGGGTAATATGGCACGTCGGAAATTGACTCAAAAGCAAGCATATAAGGAAGGCATTGAATATCAGTTTATTAAAGGCGTCACACTTGGGCCTTGGACTACATATAGTTTGTTAGATGACCCCAAACATATGGCATTTGTGTTGTCGCGGTATAAGTTTGTTGCCAAAATGTTTGAAGGCAGGAAAAATGTGCTTGAAGTTGGTTGTGGTGATGCCTTTGGTGCGCCGATTGTAGCTCAAGCGGTTGGTAAATTGCTTGGCATTGACCCAGAAATCCGCGTTATAAAGAGCAATCGCGAGCGTTTGGACCGCATTAAGAATTTGACCTTTGAACATGGTGACATTTGTTCCAACCCTCCTAAGGGAAAGTTTGATGCAATCTATTCCGTCGATGTTATCGAACATTTAGACAAGCCCTTGAATAAAAATTTTATGGAAAATCAATGCGCCCTGCTTGATCAAGATGGGGTGTGTTTGATTGGGACGCCGAATATTACCGCTAACAAGTTTGCCTGCCATCGCAGCAAGGTGCAACACATTAATTTAAAGAGCCACAGCACATTGCGCCGCCAAATGGAAAAATATTTTAAGAATGTATTCATGTTTGGGATGAACGATGAGGTGGTCCATACGGGGTATGCGCCCATGTGTCACTATATTTGGGGTCTTGGCGTGGGGTTGAAATAATTTTATGTTTTATTTTGTTTTTGCGTTGTTGTGTTTCTTACTTGCCGTGACATTTCATATCATATTTTGTCGCCAAACCGTTACGGCAGGGCTTCAATCAAAAGTATTTATCTTCATGGCCGGTGCGTTCTTTGGTGTTTATGTTGTAGGTTCTCTTGTGATTTCTCACGGTGGATGGATCAATCCTGAAACATTTTGGGGGCTGCCCTTTATTTTTACGTCGGGGTTTGTTTATATCCTTGGTATCCCAACGTATTTGACCTTCTATGTGTTAACGCAGCTGATGAGCCCATCTAAGAAAATCTTATTATTGCTACAAAAGCAAAGTACGTTGACATTTGATGATGCGGTTCGTGGCATTGAAGCAGAGAATTTCATTGGGACGCGCATGGGTGAATTGCAACAAAGCGGGTGCGTGGTTCAAAAAGATGGCCGCTACATGTTAACAGCATCTGGAAAAAGCATTGCCATGATTTTAAATGGCATGCAAGTTTTGCTTGGTCGGGAAGCGGGCGGGTGATATGGTGATGGATGTTCTGACAATTTTGGTTGCCGCGACGTCTTTTGGATTGTTCTTAGGGATTCACATGATGGCCTGCAGGCGCATGAGCGCGGATGATTTATTAAAATCATTGTGGCGCACCTGTGCGATGACCATGATTTTTCCGCTTATAATAACTACGGCATTGTTTTTGTTGAAGGTAAGTACTTTGCCGCTCATGGTGTGGGTTTGCATTGCGGCTTTTTCAACATTATTGCAGGGCGTGTTATGTTTCGTTTATGTGCTGTGCATATTTGGGCCATATGAAACCTCGGTGCGCATGCGGTTGGTTCGAGAAATTTTTAAAGCATCGCCGCATGGGTTGACGCAGGCAGAATTAGACCGTTGTTATAATGCACAGATCATTGCCCGTATTCGTGTACGACGATTGACCGGCTCTAATTATATGGTTGAAGAAAATGGCGTGTACCGTGTGGGAACAGCCACCAATGTCTTTTTTGTTTTTGATATTATCACGGGCTTTCTTATAAAAATGATTGGTCGAAAATGAAGATATCTTTAACCGTACTTTTGCCCGCCTTTAATGAACAAGAGAATTTAAACGAAGCCATCGATAATGTTTTACGCGCCGTCGATGGTTTGGTTAGTGATCTTGAAATCATTGTCATCGACGATGGAAGTCAGGATGATACCCCTAAGATCGCCGCACAACGCGCCGCCAAAGATCAGCGCATACGCTGTGTTTCCAATGAGGTTAATCGTGGCTACGGCTATTCCTATCAACGTGGTGTAAAACTTGCCACCAAAGATTATGTTGGGGTGTATACGTCGGATAATGATATGTCATGGGAATCTTTTCGTGATTTGATAGTCAATATAGAACGCGCCGACATTATTTCTCCTTATACAAGCAATACCCATGATCGCCCAATCTTACGTCGAGCTCTTTCTGGATTCTTTACATTATTGATGAATATTCTATTTGGGCTTAGGATGAAATATTTCAATGGACCTTTCATTGCTCGACGGGAAATATTGCAAGCATTGAAAATCAATTCAACAGGTTTAACCGTGCTCGCAGAATGTAAGGTCAAGATGATGCGACAAGGTCACAGCTGTGTTGAGATTCCTTTCATTCACGTGCATCGTCAAAAAGGAAAATCAAGCGCCTTGCGTTTTAAGAGCATTAAAGCGGCGTTTGTGGCGGTCTGGGATTTATACCAAGATGTTTATTTGGGAGGAGACAAAAAAGCACATGTTCAAAATTAATTATTTAAAAGTACTCACCCAAGACTATTTTTTTGGTAAGTCCATGTCATTGATGTTGTCCTTACTTGAAATGCCTATCATTTTTATTCAAAAGCCCTCGCGTTCATTGTTGCGTTTATACGGCTGTATTTTACGGATCAAACCATTTTATTCCATGCTCTCGACCACGCGTTTGCTTAATTTATATCGTTTGACGAAGCAAATCGAAGTGTCGGGGACTAAAGGCGACATTGTTGAGTGTGGTACTTGGAATGGCGGAGCGTCGGCCATGATTGCACGCAGTTACGCAGATGCAGGCAAAAAAATCAAACGCAAGATTTGGTTGTATGACTCATTTGAAGGTTTGCCACCACCGACGGAGAAGGACAGTAAAGGTGAGCAAGAATGCTACTTCGTGGGGTTTTGTAAAGGTGGATTGAATAACGTGAAAGACATTTTCCGTAAACTCCATCTTAGTTTTGACGATGTTCATGTCGTCAAAGGCTGGCTCGACACCACCTTAAAGCAAGAATTACCAGAGGCGATTGCTTTATTGCACATTGATACCGATTGGTATGATTGCGTCAAGGCTCCCCTAGATTATCTTTATCCTAAGGTCGTTCCTGGAGGATATGTTGTCGTTGATGATTATTGGTTTCATCAAGGATGCAAGGCAGCGCTCACCGATTTTATTAAAGAGCAAGGTTTAGAGGACAAGATCACATTAATTCGCGTTGATCGTAGCGCCGTGTATTTTCAAAAGCCATTTAAAGTTTAATTGAGCGATACATGAATAAAACACATTATGATTATTGCGTTGTTGGTAGCGGCCCTAGCGGTTTAACCGCGGCATATAAATTGCTCAAAGGGGGTAAGAGCGTTTTATTAATAGAACGCGATGACCGTGTCGGTGGCTTGGCTAAAAGTTATGAATACGATGGACATATTTTTGATACAGGGCCAAAACGTTTTCACACCGATGACCCCATTGTTTTAGATTTTATCCAAGAGATCACACAAGGGCATATTGCAACCATTGGTCGATCGACCAAGGTATTCTTCTTAAATCAATATTTTGAATGGCCGCTGCAAACCAAAGACTTAATCAAGATGCCGCTTAATGTATCGGTCAAATGTGCCTTGGATCTTTTAAAAGAACGACCGATTACAGATAAGACCTCCTTTCATCAATATATCAATTCAAAATATGGCGAAACACTTTATGGTATTTTCTTTAAACCATATACACAGAAATTCTTGCGTTGGGATACTGAGGATATTCATTCTGACTGGGCATCGACGGGGATTAATCGTACGGTCATTGATAAGCGGGTTAATGCCAACTCATTGATGGATTTGTTTAAGTCATTGCTCTTGCCCGCCAAGATAGAGACAGAATTCTTATATCCGTTGGAGGGTGGTTTTGGTGGTTTTTATGAGCAAATGTTGGGTTTATGCCAAGGGATGAAAGGATTTCATTTGGTGTTGTCTGATACAATCTCAAAGATTAATGATAATGGCAAAACATTTGAGGTTAAAACCCAAAAGGGCAAAGATTTTACATTTACCGAGCTTTTGTGGACGGGGAATTTAAATGCCCTAAGCAGTCTCATTGCGCCTCAGAATACGTCGGTGCATTATTTAAATACAATTTTTTATAATGTCATCTGTAAAGACGAGGGTGTGGGCAAACAAAAAGCACAATGGATTTATGTGAGCCGTGGGGATAGTTTGATCAGCCGCATCACCTGCATGAAAGAATTTTTGCCATACACGTGTAAAGAAGGTTATTACAACATGATTTGTGAATTAACCGATTCACAAAAAGAGCCATTTTATTTTAAGAACCCACAAGAACATAAAGATGGTGTTTTAGATGAATTGGTTGGCATGCGATTTATTAAGAATAGAAAATATGTCGATGCGGTGCATGTTGAGCCTGTCCTCGATACATATCCGATTTATCATCGTCGCTATGCACAAGATTTTGGACGTGTGAAGGCAGGGATTATGAACTATTCTAAACGCATTCATTTATTAGGCCGCAGCGGTGCGTTTTGGTATAACAATTCTGATCATTCCATCCGCTTTGCGATTGAGATGGCGGATAAGTTGCTTGGAACCCAAAAGCAAGCGTTTGATTATCGCAATTATTTTGGTGGCTTATATGGCAGTGCAGCACATCAAGAATCACAAGGATAATCCATGAAAAATATTTTGGTTGTTGGTGGTGCAAGTGGTATAGGCAGGGCGGTAGTCGAAGCGCTCAATGCCAAGCAATATCATGTGCACGTCGCTGATATTCAAAAGCCAAACTCTCAAGTTGATTTTGTCACACTAGATATTAGCCATCCAACCGGCTATGCCAATGCGTTGGCCCAGTTTAAATCCCAACAAAAAAAGTTTGATGCTTTAATCATCACCGCGGCCATGCACACTGCATTCCCAAGTGAATATGTGACGGATCAGTTGATCGATCAGGTTATGGCCGTTAATTTAACAGGGCATATTAAATTTGTGCGCGACATGATCCCGCTCATGCAACACGATGGACGCATCATTGCGGTATCGTCGATTGCAGCAGGGGTGGGGATACCCATGGAATCTTTGTATAGTGCATCAAAAGCCGGTTTAGAAATGTTTTATGAATCATTATCTGTCGAGATTGCTTATCGTGGCATTCATTGTTCCATCATTCAGCCCGGTAATGTGAACACAGGCTTTAATGAAAAACATAATGATTTTAAAGGCACAGGTCAAGCAGCGGTCGATCAGCCTTATCAAACAATCTTAAAACGCATCGATAGCCGCTTAGGCATGCCGCCTCAAGATGTTGCGCGCGTCATTGTTGCTGCTATTGAAGCCGCGCGACCAAAGTTTTCCTATATCGTCGGACAAAACGCCCTTAAAGCCCATTGGGCCAAACGGATTCTTGGAAGAGACAGAGCCTTGTCCGTTATGAAAAAATTCTTCGGGATATAATCCTCTATGTGCGGGATCATCACCCATCTAAGTTTCGATGCTAAGAGCTGCATTGATCAGCACCAATGTTCCACCCTAAATAATTATTTAACACACCGTGGCCCAGATGATGAAGGTGTCTTTATTAGCGGCCATGTGGCCTTGGGCCAGCGGCGTTTATCCATCATTGATTTAGCAGGTGGTCATCAGCCATTGTCGTCGGGTGACGGGCGATACACCATTGTTTTCAATGGGGAGATTTATAATCACGCACAATTAAGGACGATCCTTAAAGATAAGGGATTTTATTGCAAGACGCATAGTGATACGGAAGTATTATTGCAAGCCTATATCGCGTGGGGCGTTGATTGCTTAAAGCAATTAAATGGGATGTTTGCGTTTAGCATATGGGATGCGAAAGAAAAAACCTTGTTTGTGGCCCGAGATCGCATGGGTCAAAAACCGTTGTATTATACGCAAGATGCTCGACGTATCCTGTTTTCATCTGAATTGACCCCTATCGTTAAAAGCGGCTTCTTTGATTTGAAGCTTAACTTAAAAGCCATCAGTGATTATTTAAGCTATTGGTATATTTGCGAACCAGAAACAATATTTGAGAATGTCTATCAATTGCCGCCTGCGCATTATGCCATCATTAAAAATGGGCAGATGTCGATCAAGCCTTATTGGCAAATCCCCGTCGATCAAGAAAAATCTATTACCTATCATGATGCCAAAGATCAATTAGATGGTTTGCTTAAAAAGGCCGTGGCATCTCATCTAGGCGCGGATGTGCCGTTGGGAACGTTCTTAAGTGGCGGCATTGATTCGGGGTTGGTCACGGCCATCGCGGCACAAAGTGCATCGGGAAGATTGCAATCTTTTGGCATTGGTTTTGCCGACAAAAGTTATGATGAGACCGACTTAGCAAAATTAACGGCTGCACGATGTGGTGTTGATTTAGATATACACATCATGGAAGATGTGAATCCAGATTTGATTGAAACCATCATCAAAGCGTTTGATGAGCCGTTGGGCAATGCCAGCTATGTGCCGACGTATTTACTAGCTAAAGCCGCACGACAAAAATTAAAAGTGGTGTTAACGGGCGATGGGGGTGATGAATTGTTTGGCGGTTATCCGACCTATCAAGCGCCATACTATCAAGCCATGTGGCAAAAAACTCCCGCCTATGTCAGAAAGCTAATTAGCACTAATATTGCGAACATGCCCGTCTCTCATAAACGCATCTCACTTGATTTTCGTTTAAAGCAATTGATGCAAGGCATAGGCGTTGATTATCAGCATGCGCATATGACGTGGCGGCAAGTGGCTTCCTTAGAACAACAACGTGCTTTATGGCAAACAGATCATTTTGCCAGTTTAGGTGGCTATAACCCATTTAGCGTCGCAGAGCGTTATTTTGACAAAGCCCAGAATTTATCAAGGATCAATCAGTTGATGAACGTTGATTTAAATACGTATTTGCTCAATGATCATTTACGAAAAGTTGATCGCATGACCATGGCTCATGGTTTAGAGGCACGCGTTCCTATGTTAGATCATCACGTCGTAGAATTTGCTTGTTCATTGCCGTATGGCTATAAAGTAAATCTGCGTCAGACCAAGCGCATCCTCAAAGATGTGGCGAGTGCTTATTTACCCAAGCCGGTGATCCGTGGTAAAAAGAAGGGTCTAACCTCGCCCATAGCTGGCTGGATCGACGGGCCTCTTAAAAGTTATGTGGCTGATAGTTTAAAAGATGGTGTTGTGGGCCAACTATTTAATGCATCGGTTGTCGACGATCTATGTCAAACACATTGGCGCAAACAAAAAGATAATAGCCGGCTCTTGTGGGGATTGTTAACCCTGCAGATTTGGCACAAACACATGAAAGGGAATGTATGAACACATTAATGAAAACGTGGTTGGATTTTGGGGTGAAAGCCGTGATTGTGGTCGTGGCGGTGTATTTGGCCATGGTGCTTGTTTTTAGGGCAGATTATCGCAAGACGGATGCCATGTTATCCACGTTAAAGGGGCAAGTGGCGAGCATGGAAAAACAAAATCAATTTTTAACCGCCATGTCGATGAATAATAATACCGACGCGCTATATCATATGGCACTGGAAGACGAAGCTCGTGGCGATGTTGCCTCCGCGGTTAAGAAATTATCCATGGCCTTGCAATTGTCTGAATACAATACCCAACAATATAAGATCAAATTATCTCAGTTGGCAGGCAGGTAATTCATGAATGCATTAAAGATCATTACTTTAAGTTTTGCATTTACCTTGTGCGCTTGCATGGTGATATTTAGCGACCTTTTCTGGTTTCACAATCAAAGCATGTTATGGCACCACGACGCTGAGATCCCATATGAAAGCGTATTTTTTCTGATTTCTAATTTCTTTCAAGGCGGATTGCAAATATTTGACCGATATGATGGGATGACCTTTGCGTTCAACCATTTGGGGCATGGCCTGTATACATTGTCTAATATTTTAACAGCGCTTGTGGGGATTGTTTTATTACCATTTCAATCAAACCCAGGCGAAGCATTCCAACATATTTTTAGTCTTGTTCACCCAGCCTTTAATATTTTATTGCGGCTCATTGGCGGTTATGTGTTATTACGTAAATTTAAACTTAATGACGGCATGATCATCATTGCGCTAGTGATACTTAACACATTCTTATCGTCGTCGATGTATTTAGGCCTTGTTGCAAACAATCTATATAGTTATTTCCCTTTTTTGGCATATTTCATCATTAGTTATGTCGAGAAATTTCAAACGCGTGATTTTATTGGTTTTGTACTATTGTTAATCGTGGCCATCGCAGGGAATCCCTTGTTGGGTGCTGGATATTTTTATCAAAATGTTCATTTCTTAATGATGGTTGCTTTGATTTATGGAATCATTTTTCATCGTCGCAACATTTCATTTACAGGAATGGTTGCACCAAAAAATCTTAAAGCCATAGGTATTACCATTGTTATAGGCGCGTGCATTATTTTGCCGAGCGTGATGTTTTTCAATATACTCGGAAAAGATTTCTTTGTGGAAGGTTCTGGTTTAAACGGCACACAAGGTCGATTTAGCAGGATGTTTAATCCACAGAAGTATTTTGCTCCAAAAGGCGAAACAATTTTGCCATTAACAGAGTTGCCTGAAAAGTTGATTGATTTTACAAATGCAACTTGGGAAAAATCTTGGATATTCTGGGGTGCTGCTGTTGTCTTGTTGATTTTCATGGGCCTCATCTGTTCAAAAATTCGAGCCAAATATGTTTTTGCCATAGCTAGCACACTTGTGCTCTTGACCAATGTGCCGCTCAATGACACGGGTCTTTTGTCCGTCGCTCATTGGATCAATGCCTTAACGAATCCGTTTAGTTTTTTATTGCGAAGCTATCACATGCCTGTTTTGTTATTGCCATACTTAATTTTCCCTTTAGTTGCATTTGGTTTGCAATCGGGCTATGACATGCTGCATGACCGTGTAAGTCAGATACGGCTAAGGGTGCTTTTAGCGGTTTATCTGATGTTACTTTTTCTATCAGCGTGGTTTTTGTCATTTGAGTTTAAAACGTATATGTTGTTGATGTTAAGCGTAGCTATTCTTTATGTTTATGTTTGCCAGAAAAAGTTAATCGACTTAAATGGAGTAGCACGCAAACATGTTGGCATATTCTTGTTTTGTGTTTTTATGGGGGTGGATGTTTTTGCATTAAAACAATATTATGACAACAATCAATATCATGGTGAATTTGCTAATCGTGGTGGATACTTATCTATCAAAGATGGACGACATATTAAGCCAAGCGTATACGATGGGTTTGAAGATCAGCGTTCTTTGTTAGTCGACTATCAGAATCCTAAAATTTTACCTTTCCGAGAATATTTCCGCATCCTGCCTTCAGCCACGGATCCGCATATGCATACATTCCAAGGTCATTATGGGTATTTCTTTTCGTATATGCCCTTAGAGCGATTTGCTGATCATGCGGATATTTATGAACCAAGACCAAAAATATACCAAGATTGGGGAAATAATCAGAGGTTATATCAAGCATTGGCTCAAGACCAACGATTTTTAGTTTTAGCTAGCGGTACACCTGAAGGTCCACGTCAAATGTTACCGGCGCGTGTCCGTGAATTTCAAATACCATTAAGCAAAGCGCAAATGATTAAAAATGGAAATCCTGTGCTATATGCCATTAAATTACCAAAGAGTTTTCCAAGCTATGAATCAACAGCGATATTTACACAAGATCGTAATCGGCTTATATTAGAAGGGTTAGAAAGCTTGCTTACACCAGTTCAAGGTGCCATTGCAGAGTCATTTACCTTTGATGTTAATAATGTCAAAGATGGATACTTAGTACTTGGGTTGCCAAAGGGATACCTTAAGGGCAATATAAAGTTAACATTACGCTTAGTACAAAGCGGGGATATTTTAAATATTTGGCGTAATACGAGTGATCAGCTTGGGGTTACGTTTCAAGCAAGCACAGATGGTTGGTTGATTGCGCATTATCCCTATGATGAAAAATGGCAAGTGTGGATTGATGGCAAACGTGCAGCGATATCTAAAGTTAATGGGTATTTTTTAGGCGTTCCTATATCAGCAGGGAAACATCAAGTCTTGTTTAAATATTGGCCAAATTCACCATTAAGAGTTTTAATACCATTGTCCATTCTTTTGAGCATGGGCGTGGTGATTTGGGCAGTTAGGAGAGCAGTTGGATAAGATCATTTTCTGTATTGTACAAGGCATTTTGTGTCCCGCCTATGTCAGCGATTTAGAACATCACATCGTTGTTCAAACCGCAGAGAAATTATACCGCAAGATCATGGGCATGCCGACCTTATTGCGGACGCTTATGATCATGGTGATTTATGTTTTTAATTGGTCTGGCGTATTTGGTGCGGCTTCTTTCTTTGAAAATCAAGATCTTACCCGTCGACAAAAACAATTGCGTCAGTGGCAGGAGAGTAAGATTGGCTCTTGCCGTGATGTTGCAGCTTTTTTTACTAAGATGACATTGTTCATATATTTTACCCTATGCCCAAAGAAAAATTAACATGTGATTGTTTGGTGATCGGTTCTGGCCCAGGCGGTGCGGTGACAGCGATGCTGTTGGCTCAAGCTGGGCGGGACGTCATTTTATTAGAAGAAGGCAAGCATGTGGCCATCGACCAAGCCCCGGCGTATTCCCTGGAAGAAATGGATTTGAAGTATCGTCATGGTGGACTTGCGGTTAGCGTCGGAAGTCCTAAGGTTTCATATTTGGAAGGCTGTTGTGTTGGTGGTGCAAGTGAGATCAACGCAGGGTTATACCATCGGCCATTGCCAAAGACATTGGATGATTGGGGACAAACATATAAGCTTAAAAATTTTTCTGCTGAAGTGATGGAGTCATTTTTCTTAAAGAATGAGCAGATGTTAAAAGTGGAACGCATCAAGGGAAAATTGCCTGCCGCATCAGCGATCTTGCAGCAAGGTGCAGCAAAGCTTGGATGGCAAGCTGGCGAAGTCCCGCGTTTATGGGACCATGCGACCAATAAAAAGCAATCCATGAGTGAGACGGCCATTCCGCAATTTATCAAAGCCGGCGGTCGTTTGATCCCACAATCACGCGTCGGGCGTTTGTATATTTCAGGGAAAAGGGCGACGGAAGCCAATAGCCGATTATTAAAGATTAAATTTAATCATGTGTTTATTTGTGCAGGGGCGATTCAAACGCCTTTGCTATTACGTCGTAGCGGCATCAAAAAAAATATTGGCAATAATTTGCGCATGCACCCTGCTGTGCGTGTGGTCGCAGAATTCGACCGTGACATCAATGATCCTCAAGAAGGTGTGCCGGTGTATCAGGTCAGTGAGTTTAAGCCGGAAATTTCTTTAGGAGGGTCGTATAGTGGGTTGCCGCATTTGGCGTTGTGGTTAGCCGAGCGCAAAGATTTAAAAGAGCACTTACATGCGTGGCGCCGTCGGGCCATCTTTTATGCCTTGATCATGGCATCCACCCCAGGGAAAGTAAGAGCCATCCCATTTATCGACGAACCTTTGGTTAAGTTGCCCATGGTTAAAGCGGATTGGGATTTGTTAAATTTGGGATTAAAGCGGTTGGAAGAATTGCTCAAAGCCGCAGGTGTTAAAAATATTTATCATTCTGCCCAAGTAAATTTATCGACGATCCATTTGTTTTGTTCTTGCCCTATGGGGGAAGATGTAAGCACAGCCGCGGTTGATTCTTTTGGAAAATTACATGGCTTTGACAATGTTTATATCAATGATGCGAGTATTTTACCTTCGACGCCAGGGGTTAATCCGCAAGCCACCATCATGGCTTTGGCACGGCGTAATGCTGAGCATTTTATAAAATATTCATGAAGAAAATTTTCAAAGAACTTGGCTTTCTTAATGTTGTGACGTTGGCTGCAATGAGCTTTTTGCAGGCCCTGCAATGCCTTATCTTCATTGCTGCGACCATTCAATTCATTCCCTACAAGAAAACAGATTTTGTCGCGAAAATTTTTCCTGTTTATTTGCCAGAGGTTCGCCCTGAGAGAGAAATGCTATTGTTTAGGCTTTTTGTGATCATAGCGATGGCGGTGATGTTCCTATGGGTTAGGCATCTGCGCAATCACATAGACCAAGAAGGTTTATGGCGACGCTATATCAATTACATCATTTTTAGCGGATGTTGCATATTTGTGCAGATCTTTTTTGTGTTTAAAGTCCTTGTATGGGGCGCGCCGTTATGGGCGGTGGTTATGATGTATGGGGTAATGATAGCGACGGTGTTTGCTCATATTTTTTGGCCAGAGATTGAGAAGGTGATGCTTAAATTATGGGAGCGTCGAGTATCATTTGCATCCGTAACGTTTCCTATGGCTTGGGATTTTGCATTTCTTGTAGGGATGGTTGTGTTGTTATTTCCATTTCAAATGGATCGTGTTCTTGGCCGTATGTTTGTGCACGATCAATTCTATCATTTAGATAGCATGCTCATGACCCCAGGGTGGGCGCATTTAAAGCACCTAGTGTTAAACAGTGATATCACCAGTCAATATAGCGTCGGCCTTCCTATTGTCTTGTCGAACATCCTTAATTTACTGCATCAATTTAATTATCAAGGGGCTGTAACGTTGTTGATTGGTCTTAATCTTGCGTATTATGCGGCTCTGTATTTTTTTATAGTGTTTTGGTTGGGGTCAAGAGCGGTTGCGGTTTTTGGAACATTATTGGCCATTAAGTTGCAGTTGTTTCATTGGGGAGTAGCTCCGCTTGTTTGGCAATACCCTAGTGCGACGGCTTTGCGTCACTTGCCAGATGTGATATTCTTTTTTGCATTTTGGCAATATTTACAAACACAACAGCGCCGATGGTTTTATATGAGCGTTGTTTCAGTGGCTTTGTCTTTATGTTGGATGATTGATGTTGGGGTTTACCTGATGGCAGCATTAGGCGCGTATTTGTTGCTAACCCAATGGAAGAAAGTCTTTATTGTTGTTCCTGCGATTTTATTTTTAGCATTTTGTTTTCTGGCGATCCTACAACCACACGCAGTGTTGACACCTAGCTTTTGGCAGCATCAATTTGAGTTCGCAGGTTTATTTGTGCAAGGTTGGGGCGCATTGCCTATGACGGAGGGGCTTAAAGAAAAACAATATTTTGCGTTTATCATCGGCTTTATGATCCCCATTTTTTATGCCGGCAATATGGTGTACAGCTTTTTACGTAAGCAGTACTTCACGTTGTTTTTAAGCCTATATGGTTTGGGCTTATATCATTATTTTATTCATCGCTCGGGTGTGACAAGTTATTACGCTGTCTGCATCCCACTTGTTTTAATTTTATGTCTTTGGCTTAAAGAAATTCTGCCACAGTATGTTAGGAAGCTTGCGGCCATCATCATGTTGCCTATATTGATGACGAGCTATTTATTTACCTATTATCCCAACATTTTGAATTTAAGTGGCCTTAAATGGCAGGAAGAGGTTGGTTATTATCAACAACGTTTTGATTTTAAAGATGATGCCGCCTTTATTGCTGTGCTGACTAAGCCCAATGAACGCATCGCTATCATCAGTAGTTTTGAAACAAAAATCCTCATGCAAGCCAATCGTCCGCCATTCTTTTATTATTCACCGTTGATTGAATCGTCGCTAATGGATAATCCTCAAGCGCGTTTAACGTATTTACATACCTATGACCGATTAAGGAAAACCATCGCGCAAATTGAGAAAGAAAAACCTCAGTATATTTTCATTGAGAAGAAAGAGTTACAGCAACAAGGCCAAAGCGCATTGACAGGATTAGTTAAGCACATCAGCCAACATTACATGCCTTTTAAGGTGGGGACATATTTGATCGCTTATAAAAGGATAGGTTCATGAAACAGCACGTGTGGCGTGATATAGGCGTGACATTTTTATTGACCATGGTCATCTTAGCGTTGCTTTATCCTGATCAATTCATCCATTGTTCTCGTCGATTCATGATGTCTCATGATACGGAATTGCATGAAGAAAATCTTTTCATGCTGGTGTCGCATTTTTTTCAAGGCGGGGTGCAGCTATATGACCGCTTCGACCATTTAAGTAATATCTATAATTTGATGACAGCAGGGCTATATTCGATCGCAGATATGATTTTAGCTGCTGTTTATCTTGTGATCAGTCCGTTAAGTCATTTTTCAGGTGAACTCCTACATCAAGTTTATTCCATAGGATTTTACACCTTGGCTGCGGTGTTACGCATTCTAGGCGGGTATTTGTTGATCTGTAAGTTCACAAAAAATAAAGTGGCGATTGTAGTAAGTCTAATTTTCTTTAATGTGTTCTTATCGTCACAATTGATAAATCGCGGCATGCACACCAATATTCTTTACAGCTATTTGCCCTTGGTGTTTTATTTCATTATAAATTTCTTTGAACATTATAAGTTAAGAGACTTTTTGCTTGCGGCGCTGGTCATGGCGATTGCCATCGCTAATTCGCCGTTCTTTGCTTTAAGTTATTTTTATCTGCTGGTGCACTTTTTTGTTATAAGCATGGTTATTGTGACAATTTTTTATTTAAAAAAAATTCCAAAAACATTTCAACCTGCGTCGTGGCGTTATTCGCTTAGCATCCTAGCAATAATCGGCGGTATACTTTTGCCGTACATCGTGATGAATCATTATTTTAAGACGGATTTTTTTATTGCTGATTCAGGTTTGAATGGGACTCAAGGGCGTCTACAAGGACAGGGTATACAAGATTATTTTAATTTTCCAGGACGTTCATATGCACACCCGCTCTTATTATTGATCAAGACCTTTGATTACCAAGAAACACGATGGGGTTCAAATTGGATGTTTGTGGGTTTTGGTGCGTTTTTTCTAGTGGTCATGGGGGCTGTTCTATCACGACAGAAGCTAAAACATGCGGTGATATGGCTAGCTGTATTTTTATTTAGTCTAAATGTTCCAGCCAATCCCAAAGATATATTTGCCTTCGCCCATTGGATTAACGTATTGACCAATCCATTTCATTTTTTAGATCGCAGTTTTCATATGTCAGCCTTATTGTGGTATTTCTCTCTTGTGCCGTTAATAGCGTTAGGGGTAGAGGCCGTGTTGGCGCTTGTTTTAAAACAGCATGAAAAGATTTATCAGGATCGGGTGCTTATTGTGTGCGGAATTTTTGCTGGGCTTTGTGGATTATTTCTGTATTTTGGTCCAGCGGGGTTTAAGCGGTATTTATTTATCCAATCGTTTTTCATCATTGCCTTCTTATTGATTTTTAGCCAGTCAAAGTACCTTAAGCATGTTTTTGTCGCGGCGGTTCTCGGGGTGGGGTTGCTGGGTGTCGATTTCTGGGCGCTGCATCATTATATTAATTGGGACCTTGATGAACAGGTACAATTAAAAGCGCAAGTGTATAAAAACACAATGTCTGATCGTCCACAAATTTTGGATTATCAGAATCCAAAAATATTCCCTCAGCGCATTTTTTATAAGACCAGCTTATCAGAAGTGGATCCTCCGATAAAAACTAATCAAAATGCTTACGGCGCATTTTATAGTTATTGTCCAATCCCAGAGCGTTACGTTCGTCCGAGTCGGATTTATGATCCAAGGCCAATGGCGTTTAAAGATTTAGGGGACGATCAAGCCAATGCATTATATTTGCAACGAAACGGGCGCAATGTGTTCTTTGCGCCTTATGCCATGGATCAAGCGAAAGTAAGTATGGGTGATTTGTTAGCAAATAATCTAGATCGTCAGGTTGTGTTGGTTGATCAAAGCGTCGATAATTTAACGTCGCCTGATGTCGCTGTTAAGCCGCTTTCTTTGCCTACACAGCTGAAGACAGATTTTGAACTGGATGTAGATGCGGCACTAAAGATCAGGCGGGGCGATGCGATGTTATATTTCATTGATTTGCCTAAAAGTTTCCCTAAGCATGTTGCCACATCGTTGTTTACGCAAGATTATGCTGCATTGGAGCTAACGATTGATGCTAAACGTTTTGAGCCAGCTCAAGGTTATTTAAATCATGCCTATTCATTTGATGTTGGAAATGTCAAAGAAGGAAAAGTTGTTTTACGTTTACCAGTTGATGTCGATATTCGAGGAAAGAAAGCACAATTAACATTGAAACAATTTGATGACATATCATCAGTTTGGCGTAATACGCACGATGCGTGGGGATTTAATTATAAAGCACCAAAGGATGGGTGGATTGTATTTCAGTATCCTTTTGATCCAAAGTGGAGAATTCAAGTCGACGGGAAAACGCAAAATTTATATCGTGCCAATAAATATTACATGACAACTTTTCTTACATCAGGTGAGCATCGCATCTTGTTGCAATATTGGCCCCAGACGCTTTTAAGGGCAATGCTGCTATTATCAGCAATTTTAAGCATCGTGGGTTTGGTATATGTATTCTGGGAAGGGTATCGTCGTGAACAAGCATAAAGATTATATCCAAATGGTTGTGCTAAGTTTGATGTGCGGCATTCAGCTGACCATTATTTTAGCGCAGGTCTTATCAGCGCAGACGCCTCATTTGGCATTGAGTGCAACCATTGTCCCCGAATGGCTGTCATTATTACGTCCAGAATGGGAAACATTGTTATATCGATGCTTTATCTTAAGCACGATTGCCAGTGCGATCTTTTGGTATTTTTGGGTTAATAAAGTTACGTCTATCCGGCGATATATTGTTATAGAAGGATTACTCACTGTAGCAATGCTGGGAGCTTGTTTTAAAATCAGTGTTTATGCCGCGCATCCTGAACTAGCTAAGAGAGCTTTGCTTCTTTTAAGTGTTGTAGCTTTCATAATCAAGGCATTATGGCCATGGGCACAGCGTTGTCTTGATGCCCTCAGCCATTTTTGTAAGGATAAAGACAACGAAGTCTTTTTAGATCGAGCCTTAATGCTTGTCATGCCGATCATTATTTTTTTGATCATCGATGTTCCTAATTTACCTGGCGTGGTGGCGCGGTTCTTTGTCGGAGAGCAATTCCATCATAATGATAGTTTTATTTATGGGCCAGCGTGGGCTTATGTGAGCGGAAGCCGGCTTGATTGGGATATCATTAGTCAGTATGGGGTTGGGGTGGGGGCTATATTTGGAAGCCTTGGTCAGCTTTTTGGTGGGTTCACCTATGAAAGCGGATTACAAATGATGATATGGGGGGCGATCATCTATTACACCCTTTGGTTCTTTCTCATGCGTGCGTGGTTAAAGAGCACGATTCTAGCTGCCGCGGGTGTATTCTTGGTTTTAAAATTTCAATTGTTTAATGCAGGCGTTTACCCGTTTGCATTTACGTATGGCAGCGCCACTGTCTTACGCAACTGGTTTGATATCTTTGTCATGATATCCATTTTAGTGCATATCTATCGTCCTTCTGTGGGTTGGTTGATCATGGGCGCTGTTGCATGCGGCTTGCAATTGTTTTATATCCCATCCGATGGTGTTTATTTGCTTGCCATGTTTACTTTCTATCTTTTTTATTGGGTATGGCACAATGGCCTGATGCGACGCATTGCCTATTTAGGTGTGTTGATGGTGCCGCCTATTGTCATGATTGTATGCATGTTTATTTTTATTGGTCCAGTCGTAGCAACAAAACAATTTTGGAATAACACCTCAGAATTTGTTGCGTATTTCTTAAACGGCTTTGGATTAACGCCGATCTACAGCGGTTTACAAGACCGGCAATTCTTGGCCAGTCTCATGGGCTTTGTTTTGCCTGCTGTCTATGTATTGGCACTTTTAGTCGTTGGGACACTCATAGTTTTAAAGAAGATCAGTCAGCGACATATCTTTGCCTGTGTTATCGGTGTTTATGGGTTGTGTGTGTATCACTACTATGTAGCCCGTTCAGGTCCGTCGAGCTACTACGTCGTATCCTTGCCGTTTGTCATGATCCTTATGTTTGGGGCCAGTTGCTATCAGCGACGGTTGTTTCATGTCATTGTGTTGTCATTGAGCATCGCTTTACTTGTGCTGAATCAAAATTTTATTGCCTATCCAAATCGTTTAAGCCTTACACGTAATCCTTTGACCGATGTTCAATTTGCTCAACCATTAAGCAGTGGGGATCCGTATTTTAATCATTTATATCGCGGTTATAATGAAGCGTTGAAAGTCCCTGTTAACTCTCTTGGAGACAACAATGAAGCCATTGTTGAGGAAGGTAATTTTACCTCGGATGACGCGTTGTTGTTATATTACAAAGCTGAATCAGATTTTGGTGTTGATGCTGATTTGATCGACCGTTTGACTGGGCCTCAAGAGCCTGTTGCATTGATTAGTAGTTTTGAAATTAAAATGTTGATGGATGCCAAACGGCGTCCGTATTTTTATTATTTCCCATTAGCGATTTCGCATCCTTTGCGATCAAGGACATTGGTGCGCAGCAGTATTTATACCATTGATCAATTAAACAAAGTCATTGAGCGATTGTCGAAAGATAAGCCACAGTATGTTTTTGTTGAGCGCGTTCTAACCATGCGGCCACTCTCAGAGCAGTTCTACTTTTATTATTCAAGCATGTTGTATGTAACGGATTTTGTTTTTCAAAACTATGAGCCTGTTGCACAAGGAAAATATTTGGTTGCCTATAAATTAAAGGGGAGCACATAGTGTTGTTTTTAAGCATTGTTATTAATCTTATTATTGCAGCATGTCTCTATCCGGAGCTTTTTACAAAGCTTGACATGCGTTTGGTGCAAGGGCATGAAACCTGTGGCCCCATGCAATATGTGTTTTATTTAATTGGCCAGTTTTATCAAGGCAATATCCAGCTGTTTAATCGATACGATTTACTAAATGGATCATATGCCCAATTATCCGTCGGACTGTATACGCCGTTTAATTTTGTGATTGCTCTCGGGTATGTTGTTTTGTCTCCGTTTGTAAAAGATCCTGCCCAGTTCTTTCATCACTGGTATTTATTAGCATTCCATGGTCTGGGTTTAATCTTGCGGACATTTGGGATTTATCTTTTAACGCGGTATATGACAAAATCACGTTTGACTGCATTGATCACAACAATCTTGGTCAATTGTTTTTGCGCTATAGCCATGATCCATTTAGGCGGTTTATGTATTTCATCTGTCTACAATTATTTACCACTTTTAATGTTTTGTTTGGTTTATTTCTGGGACACACGATCATTTAAAGCGGTCATCGCATCTATCTTGGTGTTTTTATTTGCAGCAAACAACGCACTGTATGTTGGGCTAGGCTTCTTTTATCAGACAGTGCATTTATTTTTATTTGATATGTTGATGATTTGGCTTATTTTCCAGAGACGGCAAAAGCCTTTGGTGAAAGATAAGGTCAATTGGTTAAAAGTTTCGCAGGCGTGTTTAGTCGCGATCTTGATCTTTCTACCCGTGATATGGTGGGGTACAAATGTGATAAGTGATTTTGAGATGGTGGGGACAGGTTTGGGGGGATCGGAAGGCCGTTTTAGCCGCATTTATAATCCACATGCGATGATGCACGACCCATTGCGTTACTTTGTCTCCAGCCAGCAAGTCTTTTCACATGCGGTTGATTTTACGACAAGCGGTTGGTACTTAAGCGGGATATTTTTAGGAATTACCATCATGGTTTTATCGGCGATTGGTCTAATATTAGGAAAACATCCTTATAAGCCAATTTTTATCACAGCAGCCATCATGATGGCTTTTTTAAATGTACCCTCGAATCAAGGGGGATGGATGATGTGGGCGCATTGGCTAGATGCGTTGACCAATCCATTTTGTTTTTTAGTGCGCAGTTTTCACTATGCCGTATTGTTGTGGTATTTGACGCTCGCTGTTCCGGTGTGTCTTGGGATCAATGCATGCATCGCCATCATTAAAAAAGATACGACCAAAATTTACGCCAAACGCATCAATTTCATTAAGGGAGTTTTAGGCAGTCTTATCATTGCTTGTGCCTACATTGCCAATCCTTTGGTGAAAGTATATGCAATGAAGGTGTTAGTTATATTTTTTATATTCTTCATACTCTTTGATCTCAAACAAATCAAAGCTGCTTTGAGGGTGTGGTTGGCCTTGGCATTGTTTACCATGGTGATGGCGGTTGAATTTAGTGTGCTTAAACAATACATCAATACCCCCAGCGTCGACATGAATGGTGCCTATTGGGATGGGTTGCGGGTTAAGCCCCGTGTTTTTAGCCCGATGTATACACCGCCCGTACCTATGATCTTAGATTATCAGAATCCTAGGATCTTGCCAGTGCGCTTCTTTTATCGAACAGACGATCAGGTGGTATTCCCATTGCTCGTTGAGTTCCAAGGCATGTTCGGACAGTTTTATCAGTACATGCCGCTGGTGTTACGCCTAGAGCGAGACACGTCTATTTATGTGCCACGTTTAAAAGTGTTTAAGGATATTAACAAGGATAAGCATATTCAACAATACATCCGAAGAGATGGGCGGATCATGTTTATGGCTGATGCAGCAATCTTGCCTAATCAAGATCACTTTGCAACAATCTTATCGGGAAATTTGGATCGTCGGATTGTTCAAGCAGAAGGGGAAAATTTAGATAAAGTTAAAAACTTCAATGGTTTAATTTTACCAGCGCCATTGCCAGTGAATTTTAAACGCAATGAATATATGTTCTCGTTAAATCTGGCTAAGATGCAAAAGAAAGAAAAAAACATTGAATATCAGTGGGCGCTGCCGGATGACTTTCCAAGGTACCTATCAACCACAGTATTTACACCCGATGTTCAGCTATGGCAACTCTCTATTGGCGCTCAACCCTTAATCCCTGCACAAGGGGCTTTGGTTGCGCCGTTTACATTTGATGTTAATAATGTTCGTGATGGATATTTAACAGTTTTAATGCCAGCAACATCGCCCATCAAACAGGATTCATTGTCGTTGCGCGTTGACACCCCAGAAGCTTTGCTCGATGTTTGGCGTAACACTCAAGATGAATTTGGATTTACCTATCAAGTCAAACGTGATGGTTGGTGGGTCATGCATATGCCATATGATCCGAAGTGGCAGTTAACCATTGACGGGGTAAGAACGCCGATCTCAAAGATTAATGGTTATTTTATCGGTGCCCCATTAAAGGCGGGTGAGCATCAAATTCTATTAACTTATTGGCCAGATAGTCCTTTAAGAATTTTGATTGTTGTTGCTGTCATAGCGGCGTTAATAGCCATGTTCATTGTCTTTCGAAAATTATATAGGTGGGCGCATGAATAAGCAGATCGAGCGCTCCTTCATTGTTCCTCTATTAAACATCATTGAAGCGCAAGCACCAATTATTAAGCAACTCGTTGATCTCTGTGAAAAGAATGGTGGTGATGAGATTGTTTTTGTCGTCAATGATGCAAAAGCAACACAACCTAAGTCGGGACGTATCCTTGAAATACCAAAAGGATTAGGACGGGCCGCGGCTATTAAACGTGGATTGTTTGATGCGAAGGGTCGTGTTCTTGTTGTTATCGAAGATTTGAACGTGTCCTTAAGCGATGTGCTGTCATGCGTCGATAAATTTGATAATACTAAAGAAGTTGTTTTGGGGGTTAAGGCAAGTGTTGTGCCACATAAAGCTTTTGATCGATGGGTTGCTGCATGTTTGGCTGATAAATTATGTTTCTTGCCATGCATGTTTCGTATTATCCGGCAAAAAGATTTAGGGGGATTATTAGGGCGTATTTATTTAGAGGATGATGGTTTTGATGTGGAATGGGCTTATGTTAGTTATCAGTTAGGTTATAAGACCAAGGTTATTACGGTTGATGGTTCTAGGCGAAAACAGTTGAGCATGAATTTTAAAATGTTTTGGGATGTTTTATGTATTCGCATCTGGCATTTTCCAAAGATTAATACTCAGGACGAGCACATGTCAGATAAAGATGTTGCCCAGATGTATGAGAATGAAAGTCATCATTGGTGGTTTGTGACCAAGGCGGCTTTTATGCGAAAGATTTTACAACAATGCGTTAACGTTAAAAACCCATTGGTGTTAGATGCGGGTTGTGGGACAGGGCATAATATGCGTTTTTTAGGCGCCCAAGGTCCATATGTTGGTCTTGATGTCTCGTCGCAGGCATTAAAGTTTTGTCAAGCCAATGGGCATACAAGCTTGGTGCGTGGGAATTTAGATCAATTGCCATTTAAAGCCAATACATTTGATGTTGTCTTGTCATTAGATGTCATTGAACACACACGTAATCCTTGGGCGGTGGTTCGTCAGTTAAAAGATACACTCAAAGAAAATGGACAACTGATCATAACAGTACCGGCGTGCCGTTTTTTATTTGGGCCCCATGATGAGGCTTTGTCGCATTTGCGCAGATATAATCCACGGGATGTGAGGACATTATTAGAAGAAGCAGGGTTTGAGATCAAGCAGTTAAATTATTTATTCTGCCTGCCATTTCTTCCTGTTGCCATCGTGCGTATATTGCACAAGATATTCGCGCGTGATGCGTCACCGTCGACTGATATGTATTTGAATCCAGTATCCGGATTCAATGGTTTTATGACAACATTGCTTAAAGCAGAAGTTTTTCTATACGGTAAAATCCCCATGCCTTTTGGAACAACCTTGGTTGCGGTGGCGGTGAGAAAATGACCAATGTTATTTTATTGTTAACGGTTGAGTTCACGTTGCTTTTCGGCGCACTTATGTCTTTTGTACCGATGGATCAGCGGGCAATGTTGGCACAGGTCTTTGATAAAGACATGCATATCACCAAAAAAGATTGGAAGATGTTGGTCTATCATGCCGCAATTGGTCTCGCTATTGTTGCAGCGATCTTATTAGCAACGCGTTTTAGAAAGATAAAAAGCTCTGCATTATTTGTCACCATGAGCGCTGCTTTTGTTTTCCTTGAAATATTTGCCATCGTTTTTATTTTAAAAGCTCCGCAGCCTACATGGGCGTGGCATTTATTGGGATTAGTCGGCATAAGTTCCATACTAGCTAAAATATTTTATCCTGAAATTGCCATGATGCTTCGTCGATCAGCCCTGCATCAAAAGGGCATTATCACTGCTGCGGTGATGGCAGTGGTGGTATTCTTATGGTTGCGTGCGCCAGCTTATGCCGTTGGATATTTTTGCATATGGTCGGTTGTGTTGGCATGTGTGTTGTCACTTACAAAGATAAAACCTAACATCTCATTTAAGATGCCTGCATTTGTTGTGCCATGGGTGGATTTTTTGGTTTGGATGTCATCCAAGCCAATGCTGGCAACCATAGGTTTTGTAGGCGGCGTCTTGTGGATTGTTTCAATGTTGACGATCATTGATCCAATTGCCGTATTGGCCAAAACAGCATTTGGCGAACATTATTATCACTTTGATTTTATGCTCATGGCTGGCGCTTATGCGAGTAGCGTTGGTAATGTCTTGGGGGTGGATCAAAATGTATTTTATGGACTGGGCATGCCCATGCTCGTTGCTGGGATTTCAAAATTTTTTGGGGCGGTTGATTATTTAAATGTGTTTAATGTCTATTGGTGGTTATCGTGCCTTTATTATGTGGCATTTTATATCTGTTTGCGTTTATGGCTGGGTAGTGTGCTTCTGGCTTTGGCAGCGACGATATTGGCAATCAAGTGGCAAGTCTTCTATGCGCTGTCGTATCCTGTAAGCGCGATTTATCCCAATGGATCACCGTTGCGATGTTTTTGGGATATTCCCATTTTGTTATTAATATTTTTTCATATCAAAAACGGCACAAGGGCATATGTATTTGCGGCGGCTGCGGCGATCGGTGGCGCCATATTCTTTATGCCCACAACAGGCATTGACCTGATGGTTGGTTTCTTTGCATACATTTTGGCCATTCGTTTTATCCCGTCGGTCAGAGCAACACCTTCGGTGCCGTTATGGATCATGGCAATTCCTGTTATCGCTGCATTTTTTGTGTTCTGGTTTTTTTGTGGCCATGCTGTTTTAAGCGTCGGGTTTTGGAAGGACTTGATGTATTATCCCAGCTTGTTTACCAATGGTTTTTATGATGTGTGGTTTTGGGACAGTTTGGTGCATGGGAAGTATTGGGAATTTGCGATCGGTTGCTTTATCCCCATCGTATATTTAGGCACATTTATATGGATAACAATGCGCCTATTCGCTGGCCGAGGAGTTAAAGAGGATCTGATCACCCTCATCGTATGTGCGTATGGGCTTAATTTGTATCATCACTATTTGGTATTGTCGCTAGAGAACAATTATTTCATGCGCGCGATCCCGCTGGTTTGGGTGATCTTCTTTTGGGTCAAGTTGTGGATGGAAAAAATCACTTCAACGCGAACACGCGCTCTGACAGCATGGGCTCTAGCTGCTGGATCAGCGATCATGTTGCTGACAAATCATTTGTATGTTGCTTTCCCTAATATATGGAATATGCAGACCTATCGCAATCCTATGGTGGACCGTCGGGTTGCATATGGATTACCCGAGGATGGAAGGCCATATTTCTTTCATCAAGATGCATGGGCTCAAGAATTCGACAAATTAAAGACAAATTCTTTGGGCACAACCGAAGAGCGAATATTTTTTGAATGGCAAGTACCGGATCACGACAATTTAAAAGCCTTATACAATCAAGAATTTAATTTTAAGGAAGATGCGACGCTGATCCAGTCATTAACTAAACCCAAAGACAAGGTTGCCCTGCTTAGCAGCTTTGAGATTGAAATGTTGATCCAAGCAGAGCGTCGACCATTCTTCTTTTATTTTCCAATCATTTCATCACGAGGACTTAATATACGCACGTTCCCACACACCAATATTTATACACGTCAGATGTTGCAGCGTACAATACAAGATTTAGAACAAACAAAGCCCATGTATATATTTATGGAGAAGATATTTTTAAATCAAACTTTACCACCATCATATGCAAGGGATCATGAGGAAATACTGGGTATCATCAACTATATTTTAAGAGAGTATCATCCATATAAAGAAGGTCGATACTTGGTTGCCATGCAAAGGAATAAGCAAGGATGAAACAAAGCATTTTCCATAATTTCGAGCCCTTTAAAGCAATCTTGATTATTGCTGTTGCGATATTATCCGCAATTGAAGTACTGATTCTTTTGGGCATTATCTCATTTCATATTCCATTCAAACCAGATCCTGCGCTTGCGGATATTTTCTTTCATTACCGCAAAGGTTTCTTGGGGGAGCGTGAGCTGCAGTTATATATGGCAGGTGTGGCATTAGCAATAGCATTCTTTATTCTTGGGACAATTTTCTTATATGAACGCTTCAGTCGTGCCGCATTTGTTTCCGGCACCATTCGATATATATTGATGCATGGTGTTTTAGTAGTTCTTGAAATTGGTTTTGTATTTCAGCTAACCATTACACCGACGTCATCTTTTTGGTGGGCGTGGTTATATGGTGTTTTAGTTATTTCTGCCCTTATTAAAATATTTTATAGTGAGATTAATCGATGCTTTGGTTAGATGTAACTGCAGTGATCATTATATTTTTGATTTTATTTATTCCTGATCCGACGGCAACAGTTGCTCAATTGTTCATGGGGGATTTTTTTCATGATTGGGATGTGGTCTTTATGGGGCCCATTTATGGATTGTTCTGTGACTTAGTTCCTAATATTGATATTAACACGACCTATGGTTTTGGTCTGAGCCTGCTGATCAAATGGGGGATGCAAATCATAGGGGGTTTTGATTATACCCATGCGCTCATTGTTCTATTTTGGCTTGGCATTGGATATTTCATTGCATGGTATTATTTATTACGCAGGATTTTGTATCATCCCATCTTAGCTTTAACGGCCATTATCTTAGGCATGCGCTTTCAAATGTTTGTCTCAATCTTAATCCCCATTGTTTGGAATGACATTCAATGTTCCGTATTGCGATTTTATTTTGATGCGTTATTTTTCTGGAGTTTGTTTTTGTATGAAAAGCATCAAAAGCCGCGTTATCTGTGGCTCATGGCTTTGTCCGTGGCGCTTGGCATTTTTCATATGCCGACCATGGGGATATTTTTATTCTCTACGATGATTGTTTATTTAGGAATGAAGGCACTAGATGCGATCATCAAACAAGGGTGGCAAGGGTTGCTGCACACGATTGGTCTTTCACGTCCGGTTATTTTTATCCCGATTGTTGTACTATTCCTATATTATTGCGTTGTAGGCGCGTATATCTTTACGTCGCTGTTCTGGCAGAACACCGCAGGTTTTGCTTCATACTTTGCAAAAGGATTCTTTTATAGTCCGATGCTAGCACCCATCGCGCGGGGTAATTATTGGATGGTCATTGTCGGCTTGTTAATTCCAGTTGCATACTGCGCCAGTGCATTTTTTTATGGGTGGCGATATTTAACACCACAGCGGACAGCAAGGGATATATGGATCGTCTTGTTGGCTGCTTATGGGTTGGGCACATTTACGTATTTTGTTGGCATGTCACATAAATATTCAACCGTGTCTTTGCCCATGACGTTTATCACCATTTTAGTCATAGATGAGTTCATTAAAAGAAAATCACAGGTTTGGCAGTTTCGCATCACAGGCATTCTCTTAGCCGTTTCTATTTATGCTTTAATTAGTGAACCGATGTTTCGGGCATATCCGAATTTGCTCAATACATCTAAGAATCCTGTTGTTGATCCCGCTGTATCGATGAAAATCCCAGGAGGCAAACCATATTTTGGTCAGCTCGCTGTTGATTTTCCTGATTGGATTAAAGTGCCAGTTAATTCTTTGGGTGAAGTCGATGAGAAGTTTAAATACGAAAGGGATTTTGTTAATCATGATGCATTAAAGTCACATTACCGCTTGGAAACAGCTTTTAAGGAAGACGCAGGGATGATTGCTTCATTAACAAAAAGCGATGAACGTGTTGCGTTGCTAAGCAGTTTTGAAGTGATGATTTTATCTAAAGCAAAGCGTAAACCATTGTTTTATTTTTTCCCGTTGCTTAATTCGCACCCCATGCGCATGCGTAATTTTGTGGTCACAACGGTTTTTAGTTATCCGCAAATTGAGCGCATCATTAGCCAGCTGGATCAAGCTAAGCCTAAATATATTTTCATGGAAGCGGTGTTTTTAACCGAGCAAGTGCATCCGTGGTATTTTGAAGAGTTTGAAGATTTAATCCGTGTGATCCGTTATGTGAAGTATTACTATACCCCTGTATCTCAGGGTAAATATTTAGTAGCCATGAAAAGGAAGCCGAATGTTTAATCCAAGGGCGATTGGAATTTTGACAGCGCTTGTGATCGTTGAGGCCTTGCAACTATTATGCATGGTGGCTCATGTTTATAGTTATATTCCCATCATCGTCAAAGGCCCAGCGTTGGCAGGGCTTGAACCAGAACGGGAAAGCTTTTTTTACATGGTATTTTTATCGACGACGTTTGTGTTGGGGCTTGGCGCGGCGTTTATTTTTAAACGATTGGATGATGAGGTTTTATTAAAGAAATGCTGGAAATTTTTGTGGATAGAAGTGATGTGGTTGGTGTTGATGTTGTTCACGTTTTTTAAATGGATTACCTATCAATACCCGTTTTATAACATCTTGTCGCTAGAAAATAATCGATGGGTTTATCCATTCTTCTATGGGGTTGTTGCACTGAGTTTGCTTAGCAAGATATTCTGGCCAGAAGTGGATAAGGTGACGAAGAAATTATTTCAAGCATGGCAACATGCTGTTTTGCCCAAACAATTTACGTGGTTGGTTTATGGGGGTTTCTTTGCTGTTGTTTTGATTGGGTTATATCCTAATGTGGAGATGAGCACGTCGATCATTGCGCAATGGAGTAATTTTTCAGAGTGGCGTGCTTTTGGGTTGACCAACTTTTTAATTTCCAGAGGTTTTAGTGCGCAGCAAATTGTATTGTTTTTGTTTTATATCAATGTGATTCTTATCATCGGCATTTTTGTTATAACGAAGCGTTTGTGTCAAAACCTGTGGTTATCTGTGCTCGTTGTTGTGGTGGTCATACGCATGACATTGTTTCATTATGGCATGTCTCCGCTGTGCTGGAACTATCCCCAAAACACGTTGATCAATGTGTGGGGGGATTTTGGTTTCTATAAAGATCCCACGCATTTGCCGATGTTTGCGGCATTACGCGTGCGACAATTCTTTTCATTTTTCATGGGCTATGCGTTAGTTATCTTTTATGTCTTTACGTTATTAAATGCGTGGGGGAAGCATAGGATAGCCACGATATTAAGCATTTATGGGTTATTGATTTATACCCGATACATTGGGCATGCGAACGTTTTTGCTTATGGCGCTGTATGTTGGCCTGCGGTCATATTAAGTGCATGGTGGTTACACGCCTGCACACAGAAATTTTTTAAGGCACAAGCAAGGTTCATTTATGCGGCGTGTGTGCTATTGGCCGTGTTGGCGCTACTCACAAGCAGGGTTTGGGTGACGTACCCACATTTTTGGATGAGCCATGGTTGATAAACAAAAAATCGTCAGAAGTTTTTTAGCATTATGCTTTAGCGTTCAAGTTACGGTCTTAATGGCCCAAGCATTAAGCGCACTTAATACGCCCTCAAATGCATATGATGCGATTTTGTATGTTGTTTTTATTGCATCATCCGTTTTAGTCTATTTATTGATCCAAGACCAGAAGCCTGCGTGGTATGTTGGCCTTGAGGCTGTGGTGACATTTTTATTAGTCAGCGCTGTTTTTAAAGCCACGATTTATGACAATAGCCCATGGCTTGCCAGTAAAGCAACGTTGTCTTTATTGGGCTTAGCCATCATCTTAAAATTATTTTGGCAAGAAATGCCTAAGCTTAAAACGCACGTCTTAAAAGCCTATGTAGCATTATCGCCTTGGCAAACATGGATTGCCTGTGTGTTGATCGCCGCATTTGTTTATGTCCCAAATTTAAAAGCCGTCTTAGCTGAAATATTTATAGGCGAGCAAGCCCATCACTTAGATTTCTTTTTAATGGCCCCAGGTGTTTCGTCTGTTTATGGTGGGCTGCCTTATGTGGATGTGATCTCCCAATATGGGGTGGGCATACCTGTTTTATTGTCTAAGTTATGCGTGCTATTCGGTGGTTTTGATTATTTGCCATTCTTACGCATGAATGTTGCATTTGGCATTTTATACTTTATCCTTTTTTATTGCTTTACCCGTGTCTGGCTTGGCAGTGCAATCCTAGCGTTCGCGGCGTTCTTGGTGGTGTTTCGTCTTCAAATGTTTCATTATGGGGTAAGCCCGTTATGTTGGATTTACCCATCCTCAACGCCCATCCGGTTTGGCCTTGATATCGTCTGGTTATGGTTTTTGTGGCGACATTTGCAAACAGGCAGAATTTTATTTTTAATACTCGCTGCTGCCTATAGCGGTTTTGCTGTTTATTATATGACATCGTCGGGTATTTGCATCATTATGACCCTGTATTTTTATATGGCGGGCGCTTTCTTACTTGGCCACTTAAAGAAACAACACCTATGGGTGGCCATATTACCGCTGGTGGTTGCTTTTATCTTTTTCTGGATGACATTGGGCGCGCATGTATTTAGTTCTCTATTCTGGAAGAACTGCATTGAATATATGAGCTATTTTGCTACTGGCCGTGGGGCCTTACCCATGTTTGAAAGTTTAAAGTATCGTAATTTTTGGGTGGGTTTAATCGCACTTGCCATGCCGTTATTGTATGTGGCAACAGTTTTAACGCTTTCTATTTTAATGTGGCATAAGAAAATTGACCGAAAATATTTCTTATGCGTTGTTATTGCCGTCTATGGCTTGGTTAATTATCAATACTTTGTCGTGCGTTCAGCGATGACCAGCTATTATTTAAGTGCTGTTCCGTTTGTTTTGATATGTGCGTTTTGGGTACATATTATTTTAAAACAATTAAAATCAGCCGATGTGAAAAAAGTGCAATGGGCTTGTCTAATCTTGGCTTTATATGCCTTAGTTACCAATCATAATTACATCAGTTATCCTAATGTTTTTAATTTTAGTGCGAACCCAATGACGGACATCAAGGTAGCCCAGCGTTTTCCAGACCGGCAGGGTTATTTCCATCACTTGGTCAAACATATTAAAGAAGAAGACAAGGTATTGTTGAATGCGGCCGGTGATCAGGATGAGCATTTAGCCACGGAAGACAGTTTTAAAAATGATCAACAATTGATCCGCTTTATCGAGCAAGAAAGTGATTTTACCAAAGATGCAAAACTCATTACGGATTTAATTGGCTCTAACGAACGCGTTGCGCTGTTAAGCAGTTTTGAGACGAAGATTTTAATCCAAGCCAAGCGCGCCCCATTTTTTTACCATACGCCGCTGGTGACCTCACAACCCATGCGTGTTCGATATTTTCCAGCCGATGCCGCTCATAGCCCAAGTTTTCTAAAAGACACCATAGCGCAATTGGCAGATCAACGTCCAACTTATGTTTTTATCGAGAATGTATTCTTGCAAGATGTGTACCCAGCGTCTTATAAGGAGAGCAATGCAAACATATTGACAATTGTAAGCTATATCAGGCAGAATTATGCCCCGTATGCACAAGGACAATATTTAACCGCAATGAAGCGAAAGGATTAGTATGGCAACAATGGAAGATTTTAAGAAGATCGAGTTGGTGGTGGCTCAAATCAAAGAAGCCAAGGAACATCCCAATGCCGATCGTTTATATGTGTTGCAAGTAGACACCGGCAAAGATGTGCGTCAAGTTGTAGCTGGCATCCGTCGGGCATATACGATTGAACAATTGGTTGGTCGTCGAGTTATCTTAATTGCCAATCTAGAACCTGCGGTTATTCGAGGTGAGGCGTCGAATGGGATGTTGTTGGCGGCATCTGATGAAACACAAATGGCGCTACTCATGCCAGAAAAAGATGTGGCCATCGGCAGTATTGTTAAGTAGAGACGCCATTTATGGCGTCTGATTTTAATTCACCGACGGGAATATTGACCGGTGATGCCGTTATAAGTGATATAAAGCAAGTCACCAAGGGATGTAAAGACAGCGCTTAAGGCATGCACTTTAGAATTAGGGTGATGGTTCCACATGACGGGGATTTGGCCGATGCGCAGGCGATTTCGAATGGCGATATAAATGATTTCTGTGTCAAAGCCCCAGCGTTTGATGCGCTGTTGGGAAAATAATAGTCGAGACGCGTCGCTATTTAGTATTTTAAAGCCACAGGTAAAGTCATTGATCATGCGGCCAACGCAAAGTCGAGACAAGCCGGTAAATATTTTTCCAAGCAAAATGCGGTAAAACGGTTGATGCAGCCGTCGGTGTTTGGTAGAAGATACGCGTTCACCTAAGATAAGATCATATTCATTGTTGCGCATATGCGACATAAAAATACCGATGCTCTCAAGCGAAGTCGAGAGGTCTGCATCCATAAAGAGGTGAAATTTTCCCTTAGCCGACATCATGCCACTTTTAACGGCATGGCCTTTACCTTGATTGATCGGGTAGGTGATGATGTGGATGTTGTGGTTTTGTAGCGTGCGCATGACGGCCAAGGTATCATCTGTAGACCCGTCATTGACTAAGATGATTTCATAAGATATCTTTAAGGCGTCAAGTTTTTGAACGACGAGCGCTACGTTGCCCTTAATGGCCGCGGCTTCATTATATGCAGGGATAATTACAGAGAGTTCATTCATAAATTTTAAAAAATTATACACGAAGCTTTATGCAAATACTAATAAAACAATTTGTCCCTTCTCATGTTTGTTTAAAATGCGAGGGGTGTTGCCGATATGATCTATCAGACTCCATGTGGCGTCCCAAATGGGATAAAAAAGAATTTGTCGACGACAATGACTATGTCACAACCATCCAAGACTGCGGCAAACATTTGTGTCGATTCCTTGATAAGGCGGACAATACCTGTAAGGCTTACACAGATCGCCCGTTTGAATGTGCGTTATATCCGTTTGTTTTATCTTCAAGCGGGGATGCCATTCAAGTTTACGTGCATTTGGCCTGTCCCTACATTCAAGACCATCAAACAGATCCTGCACTGCAAGGCTATATGGATTATCTAAAACAATTCTTTAACGAACCACAGACGCTTGATTTTTTAAAACGACAACGCCATTTGATTCATGATTATTCGCCTGCCATGATGGAATTACAATATGTCTTTACAATACAAGCCGCTCTTTGATCAATTTGTAGCTCAAACACCGCGCCCTATGTCGGCGTATCATTTTAGCAGCCTTGTTGCGTGGGACGAATTCTTTCGTTTTGAGTTTGAGGTGATCGAAGACAATCTATGTGTTTTTGCCTTTCAGGGTAAGCATAGTTTTTTATATTTGCCACCGTTAGGGATTGAACCATCGATCGAGGTTTATAAAGCTTGTTTTGAGCGCATGGGCAGAACCTCCATTGCTCGCATCGAAAATATTTTGGATAATGCATTGCCAATGCTTAAAGCCGCTGGCTATAATGGTTACTTAAAGGCGCATGAATATGTATACAACAATACAGATCTTCAAATGCTTGCTGGTCATGCGTATAAATCCAAACGGCATGACATTCATGTTTTTTTAAATCGGTATCCCAACACCATTTTTAGGGCTTTTCAGCCTGAAGACCTTGAAGGTTGTAAGAAGTTATACCAAATTTGGGCCTCGGACCGGCGCAGCAAAGAATCAGACCCTGTTTATGTTCAAATGCTCGACGAAAATGCGTCAGTACACCTTAAGTTAATGGCACAGGCACAACAGTTGGGACTAATTGGCAGGGTTGTTGAGATCGACGGGAATATTGTTGGGTATACATTTGGCTTTGTCTTAAACGAACAAACATTTTGTGTTGCTTTAGAAATAGTTGATGTGGTTAAGACAGGATTAGCAGCGTTTATATTTAATCAGTTTTGTCAGGATCCTGTCGTTAGAGATTTTCAATTGATCAATACCATGGATGATTTTGGCATGCCCAACATTGCGAAGGCCAAGATGGCGTATCATCCAATACAAAAGCTACCTGTTTATAATATTAAGGAATCAGCATGAATATCAATGGCTTAGAAATAGTAGTCTTTGACGTGGAAACAACAGGTTTGTCGCCGATCGACGGTGACCGTATTGTAGAGATTGCCGCCATGAAAGTCAGAGGCTTAGAGGTTGTTGATCAATTTTATTCTTTGGTAAACCCTAAGCGTTTTTTGCCTGCTGCAGCCATGAGCGTTAACGGCATCACCGAAGACATGATAGCTGATGCACCATTTTCAGAAGATGTGTTACCAAAATTTGTAGATTTTGTCGGCGGCGCTTGTGTGGCTGGCCACAATGTGCGTTTTGACTTGAATTTTGTTTGTTATGAATTATCATTACACAACCGTAAGCTTAAAGAACAAACACCAGCGATCGATACGCTTAAAATGGCCAAGGAATTGTTCCCCTATTTAAGCACCTATAAGTTGGCGTATTTAGCACGCGCCTTGGGGATTACCGTCAATCAAACCCATCGCGCTTTAGCCGACGTTGAGATCACCGTGAAGGTTTTATTGCGTTTGATTGAAAAAGCCCAAACGCAAGATCTAGGTCAGATCCAGAAATTTTTTGCACAGTTTAGCGTCGAGAAACCGGTCTTTAAGACAGCCAGTGTCGCACAATCATCGTTATTTTAATGATAAAAAAATCATTGTCCTTTAAAGGTGATACTTTTGCCGTATTAAAGAAATTTAGCGGCAAGAGCGGCCTATTTTTTTTAGATTCCAGCCTGCGCAATACCGCCCATGTTCATTCCTATATAGGGTTTTCTCCGGTTAAAGTCATTGTTGGAAAAAATTTGAATCAACTGTGTGCCGTCCTTCAAGGACAACGTAAACTAAAAGCGAAAGCTGTTGGCTATATTGGATACGAAGGTGATTTTCATTTTGGTTTGTATCAACAGTGGCTTGCAATTAACCATAAAACACAACGCATCACCATTCATGCGGCAACACAACAATCAATAAGTAATATCGTAGATATCCTAGAGCATGCACCCACGACGGTGCCTGTGATTCAACCACAACGCGTGACCTTTAAAAGCAATTTTAATAAAACAGCGTATGTCAACGCTGTAAAGCATGCACTCGAGGCCATTACGCGTGGCGATATTTATCAAATTAACCTTTCAAGGGTCATTCAAGCTAACGTTCAGATTGATCCCATGGCTTTATATGCAGCTTTGCGCACTTTTTCCCCGTCGCCATTTGCCGCATACTATGATTGTGGTGATAAGCAGATTTTAAGTTCTTCTCCAGAGCGTTTCTTAAAATTAGATCAAGGCATTGTTTCAGTTAAACCCATGAAGGGCACGCGCCCTCGGGGAAAGACAAAAGCAGAAGACACGCGCTTGCGCGAAGATCTTAAACATAGCGCGAAAGAAATCGCCGAGTTGTTGATGGTCACAGACCTTGAACGCAATGACCTAGGGCGCGTCTGCGACTATGGTTCGGTCAAAGTAACATCCATGCGCACCATCGAACGTTATAAGACCGTTTTTCAAGCAACAGCGACGATTGAAGGAAAGCTTCATAAAGATTACGATACCCTTGATCTGATCAAAGCAACCTTCCCTAGTGGCTCAGTCACAGGCTGTCCTAAAATAGCTGCAATGAAGCTTATCAAAAAAATTGAGAAAGCACCCCGAGGATTTTATACCGGCGCCTTTGGATATATTGATTCTGATGGCAACATGGATCTAAGCGTTTTAATCCGTTCTATGCTGGTCACCAAAAAGAATATCCGCTACCATGTAGGCGGCGGCATCGTCGCTGACTCCAATCCCGCCCAAGAATACGCTGAAACAACCCTCAAAGCCAAAGCCATGGAACAAGCCATTCGGTCTTTATCTAAATAATTGGGTAAGGGTGAAGTAAATTATTCATGGATGAAAAGTGTAGGTAATGTTAAACTATAACAATGAAGGTTAGAGATGCTATTAAAATGATTGAAAAAGATGGCTGGTATTGGGTTGTAACAAGCGGTAGCCATCGTCAGTTTAAATATCCTGATAAGCCTGGAAGAGTTACTATTGCTGGAAATCTAGGGCATGATTTAGCACGGGGAACATTGAACAGCATCTTAAAGCAAGCTAAATTAAAAGGGGAAATATAATGCGTCGTTTCTTAATTGTTATTGAACAAGCTAAAAAGAATTTTTCTGCTTATTCGCCTGATCTTCCAGGATGTGTTGCCACTGGTCGCACATTAGCGGAGACGGAAAAGAATATGTACGAAGCAATAAAATTACATGTGCAGGGCCTTATTGAAGATAGGATCCCCGTTCCAAAATCTCACGCAGTATCTGAATATGTTATTGTCTGAAAACAAGCATACTTCTATATCACCGCTGGATGTCTCCTCTGTTAGAACACAAGCAACCATGTCTGATATCCTAATCAGTATCCGAGAAAGTAGGGAGAGATTGGATCTAAGACCAGTTCTATATATCGACAGCAAGTATGTAAAAGCTGATGTAAAGCAACTTGATATCTTCACCCCAGGCCGCGTAAAATACCACGGTGTTTTTGAGACCATGTTGGTGCAAGGTAAAAAGGTCGATGATTTAGATGCACATGTAATGCGGCTTTTAAAAGGCTTGAAAGTCATAAAAATAAAATCTCCTAGCAAATTAGCAGGGTTTAAAGCCATTATCCATCAAGTGGTTAAGAAGAATGCGTTAAGTAAAGAGGGACGGCTGCGGCTGATGGTCTTTAAAACAGGCACGCAGGTGCATTGCCTGTGCATGCTGTTGCCGTATAAGCCTTATACAGAAAGCCAATATAAAAAAGGCTTGAAAGCCACGTTAATAAAAACCAATCGCCCTGCAAATCGACGATACGCCAACGTCAAATCACTAGACTACGCATGCTTTGCCGATGCCCTAGCTCAAGCGCAACATTTAGGTTATGACGAAGCCATCCTAGTTAATAAAGCAGGCCACATTTTCGAAACCACCCGCGGCAATATTTTCATCCTTCATCATAATCAATGGTTCACCCCGCCGTTATCTAGTGGTTGTTTAAACGGCATCACGCGTCAACGCGTCATTGATTTATCCAAGAAAATGGGCCTTTTGATTCAAGAGAAACCCATCACTCCAAAAATGCTAAAAAACACAACATCGATGTTTATGTCAAATTCATTATTAGGTCTAATACGCATAAATCTTAAAACCCAGACGAAGAAAGCGCTTTCAAAAAAATAACCAGAGGGCTTGATTTATGTAGCACATAGGGTAGACTTTTAGTAGGAGAGGCATATGAAAATACGCAAATCACATAAGTTGTTTACAGGCGTTGTTCTTGCAACGTGCGTATTTTTTTGTTTACTCACCAGTTCTTCATTAGCTACGGACACGCAAACCATTGATATTAGTTCAAATGATACATATTCCACATTAGATAGACAATCAACCACGTATGATTGTAAATCCAACGATACAAATGGTTGCAAAGCTACAGGTGATTCAAAGATAAAGCTCGAATCTTCTTACGAGTATCATAATCAAACAATTTCATATTGTAATTATATTATGTCAGTTAACAATGGCGTGAGCCTATTTATACCTGCCAAAACACAAGCAGAGTATCAAAGTTTCTTAACGTGGGCGGCTAATAATGCAAATGTTTTAACCTTTCATGCGGGTTGTGATAATGGTGGTTGGGGACCATGGACTGGATGTGAGGGTGCGTGTGGGAATTGCACTGAAACACGGCAATGCTATTATTTAAATAACGCTCAGTACGCCGGTACACCATGTGTTGGCGATAGCCGACGCAACATCACCGCAACGGCAGGGTGTACATATACGCCAGGGTATGCTGCATGTCCTTCAGCTTGTGGTTCTGCAGCGTCGACATTGTCTCCGACGAGTTGTCTACGTAGTGATGGGGTTAGTGTCGATTTATCATTTTGTCCTCAAACAAAGACTTGCGATGCGGTAAATTGTCCTTGTGAGCAGGTTGAGACTATTTACGCTGGAGGCGTGTATAATCAATATAGCTCTGGTACTTATCCAACAGCGGTAAATTTTGTACTTCAAATATGTGCGGATGATTTAAATTATTCTTATAGAAAAGATGGAGGTCCATGGGAAGGAAGTTGCGCTGGCAACGTTGCTTGGGGTTGCAATGCTTCGGATGGCAATGATAATCTTAATTGTGTAGATATTAGAGTAAGCGCAAAACATCTAGATGTTACATCATGGGATGGGGGTGGCGGGCACGATCCTTCAGAAATAAGAGGTTATGCATATAGGGGTAATGGGTGTGTGTCGGTTAATGGTGGATGGAATTCAGGATCCCAATGTTATCCATATTATTCAGGTTCTTGTGCTGGATATAAAGTCATTAGTTGTAATAATCCTACCCCAGCTTTTGGTGGAAATTCTTGCGGGCTTCCGTATTACTACGCGCCTTGTGATATGGGGCCTTCAGCACCAGAGTGTTTTTGTGTGTACAATTCTAGTCATGATGCGTGTTACGTCCCACCACCAGACTACAGATAGTCAATGGTTATTTAATTACCCATTCATTAGTTTTAAACATATTGTAATGTAGATTTTGTTGGCAAAAATTGGTAATGTTGACTAATGGTTTCATGGGGGGTTCTTTGATTTGGCAGGCATTATATTTTAGGTCAATATCCAGAAAGTTAGGATCTTGTTTATAGATCCAGCAATATCGTTTAGCTATACTAAAATAAACAAGAGGGTCACATTTTATTCTCACTGTTTCTCGTATAGGGACTGCGATGGGGACATTAAGGCCGTTCTTGAATTTAAGTGTTAATAAGCCTTCGCATTGTATGCGCGCGTCAAACATATGTAGTGAAATAATGCGCCCTTCGCTGGTGATTTTACTGTTTCCCGGAAAAGTCATGGGAAAAATCTGAAAACCAAGCAATATTGCAATGCAAATATACGTGGATATGGCTTGCTTTCCTTTGAGCAATGAGAGAATTAAACTCATGGACTGTTCACGGTAATTTAAGAAATGTGTTAATGGGAAAATGCTTAACATGCAAAACATGACGATGGGGTAATAAAAACCGACGATCGGCCATGACATTAAGTGAAACAGGATAAGTTGAAATAAGGTTAGCCAAAAAATCCAATTTTGTTTAGCTAGTAATCCAAATACAAGGATTGCTTCTAAAACAACGACGTATATACATGCAACCGAAACCCAAGAGCCCTTAATCCACAGTAAATCTTTATACAGGTTATTGCCGGAAATCCATCCATTATTAAACTTTAATAAACTGGCACAAAAATAAATAAAAACGAGCAAATACCTTAAACCATTACGCTTATTTGGTAAACATAAGAAAGAAAGCGTCACCCAATTTAGGATAATATTTTGCTCGCAATGGAATCGAAAATCTTGCGTATAAACGATGGCGTATAATAGATCCATGCATAGTAACCACCAAAAGGCAATGCGAGAGTATTTGGGAATGAGAAATAGTACGGTGCCAATAAGTGCAAGGCCACCTAGCAAATAAAAAATAATTCTAATTTGATCGATAGATAGTAGTCTATATTGGAAGCAATTTTCAAAGAATGGCCAGCAGATTGGTTGGAATGAGATGATGCTGGCGAATCGATGGAAAATCCAATGAAATGCAACAACAGCAAATGTCATGGAAATAAACGCTCCATAAAGGCGCAATGCCGCATCATCGTTTATTTCGTTAATTTGTTGGTCGAAATATAGTCTGAGTTGTTTTATCAAATGAACCTTAATGGTTAAGATATATGTTGAGAGTATTTCTCATTTTATAACATTCAACAGGATCATTGCTACTAGGATATTGTAATTTTAAAAGTTTATATCCTCCATTGCCTCTTCGAGAATAAAAAGGTATAATTACACCTATGATGCGTTTATGTATAATTTTTAGTTTATTGCTTTTATCATCATATGCCTCGGCGCAGGAGCTGTCTCCCATGTATCAAGGGGGGGTTGGTGGTTCTGCGTTGCAGCAGTGGCAGAATAGTGTGGATGCGATTCGGGGGCAGGTGGATGTGTTGATTCGACAGAACGATGAGTTAACGCGTCAGTATAATCAAGATAAGGTGCAGGAAAAAGATTTGATCAAATTGATTGAGGAGCAGCGTCAGAAAATTGATGCGTTAAATGCGTTTTTAAAGCAGCGTGCGGGTAAGTCGGATCAAGATTTGCGTTTGGATGTGTTAAATGATCAGTTGAATTTAAAGCGATTGCTCTTAAATAAAACCTTGCTCGACTATAAAACTGAGCATGCTAAGGCGGAGCAAGTTGAAAAACAATTGGAAGAAAAGCGGCTGAAGGTTTCTGAGTATGAATTGCATCAAGGCGAAAATGCGGCAAAACAAGTAATGCCAGCGGTGGAAGATCCGGAGCTTGTTGCGTTGCGTAAGGATTTAGCGGCTCAAACACAGGCAGAAGCAGCTTTAATGCAACAAATGAGTGGTAGTGGTTATAGCGGGTCTTCCGCAGAGATTGATCAATTAAGGAATAAGTTGACTGCGTTGCAATCTCAAAAAACGGCCTTGTCAGGAAAGCCTTTAGCGACGGCGCCAGCGGATAAATCAAAATATTATTTGATGCATGCGAAAAAGGAAGAATTGGAAGTAAAAATTCGTGCTTTCGAAAAGAGGATTGAAGTGTTAAAATCCTCATCTTCTTTAGATAGTTCATGGAGTGCTGGTCGTAAAGAAATGGTGCACGCCATTGTTCAAGGCGATGCGCGCAATAAGAAGCTCGTCAATGAGATCAAAGAACTTAAAGAAAATATCACGCTTCTAAAAACGCAAATCGGTGTTTTAGAAAAACGCGTGCTTTTTAGTAATAAAAAATAAGAGGAGCAGGGTATGGCAAAAGCAGCAAGTTCAACCGTTGTTCGCGCGTTGATTGAAGTGAGCATCACCCCACAAAAAGATGTGGGCTTTGATCAAATCGCCGAACGCATTTATAGTTATCCAGAAGTTAAAACCTGCTACTTAGTTTCCGGCGGGTATGATTTATTGGTTGTTGTCGAAGGCGATAATATCACCAATATTGCTGATTTTGTAGCGGCTAAATTATCGTCCATGGCCAATGTGCGCCAAACCGCAACGCATTTCTTGTTGCGCAAATATAAAGAAGATGGTCAAGTCCTGCATCACAGCAAGAAGGAACGCCGAGAGAACATTTCGTATTAGGAAATATATGCGCATTGCAAAAAATGTTGAACAATTAGCGCCCTCAGGAATTCGGGCTTTTTTTGATCTTGTCTTAGGCATGAAAGATGTCATATCGTTAGGTGTTGGTGAGCCTGATTTTGTGACGCCTTGGCATGTCCGTCAAGCCGCCATCCATTCGCTCGAACAAGGGTTCACGTCCTACACGTCAAATAAAGGCATGGGCGAATTACGCAAAGCCATTACTGTTTTCTTAAAAGAACAGCATGGTCTCGACTATGATTTTGAAGAAGAAGTCTTGATCACCGTTGGTGTTTCACAAGCGTTGGATCTTGCCATGCGCGCCATCTTAAATCCAGGCGAAAAGATTTTAATCCCAGATCCTTGTTATGTGGCTTATGGCCCTGTGGTTGAACTTGCCGGTGGGGTGCCTGTGTTTTTACCAACGTCACTCAAAGGTGGTTTTAAAATCACCCCAGAACAAGTTGACCGCGCTTGCACCAAGGGTGTTAAAGGTATTTTGTTTAATTATCCCTGTAATCCGACGGGAGCTTCATATACGAAAAAAGAATTAGAAGCTTTGGCTAAAGTTTTTAAGAAACGTGATTTGATTGTCATTAGCGACGAGCTTTATGATGAATTAACCTATGATTTTAAGCATACGGCATTCCCGACACTGTCTGGCATGCGGGATCGTACCATTTATTTAAATGGTTTTTCAAAAACACATGCAATGACAGGCTTTCGAGTTGGGTATGCTTGTGGACCTAAAGATATCATCGGCGGGATGACTAAGATTCATCAGTACACCATGTTGTGTGCGCCTATTACCTCTCAAATGGCAGGGATGGAGGCTTTAAAGAGTGGCCTTAAAGATGTGGCCTCGATGAAAAAAGAATATCAACGCCGTCGGGATTTTATTGTTGGGGCGTTTAATGATTTAGGCTTAACCTGTCATATGCCTCAAGGTGCGTTTTACATCTTTCCGTCGGTAAAATCCACAGGACAAACATCCATGGATTTTGCGAAGCATTTATTACAGCAACAAAAAGTGGCGCTCGTGCCAGGGGTTGCTTTTGGGACCTCGTGCCCAGACTGCGTGCGTATTTCGTATGCATCAAGTTTTGATAACTTGAAAGAAGTTGCCGTCCGCGTTAAATCCTATTTAAAAAGTTTGTAATACCTAGGAAGGAACCTTACGTGCGTAAAGAACATGCCAAAAAGCTTCCTAAGAGCAAAGATGACATTGAATTTGAAATAGCTTTTTATGAAAATATTTTAAAAGAAGCGCCAAATTTTATCGAAGCCCTCGTCGTGATGGGGGATCTTTATACCCGCGCGGGTCATTGGCAAAAAGGCTTGGATGTGGATATCAAGCTTTCAAAATTGCGTCCGCAAGATCCAAATGTTTTATATAATTTGGCTTGTTCCTATGCGCTGTTAAATAACACGCGCGCCGCACTTGCCACATTGGCCGAAGCCATCGACTGTGGTTATGATGATTTTGCGTTTATGCGTCAAGACGCAGATTTAAGCAATTTACTTAAAGACACACATGTTCAGGCATTCTTAAAAGACATGGAAAAGAAAAAGAAGAAAGCAACGTCAAAGGGAGAACACGCATGAGTTTAGTAGTTTTAGGGACCGTGGCATTGGACCATGTTAAAACACCGTCGGGAAGTAAAAAAGATATGTTGGGTGGGTCAGCTGCACATTTTTCCATGAGTGCACGTTTATTTACGCCCGTGCATTTGGTGGCTGTTGTAGGTAAAGATTTTCCTGCGCGTCATTTAGATTTTTTGCGTCGCAAAGGCATTGATTTAACATCGTTGCAAATCGGTTCTGGCAAAACATTTCGTTGGACAGGTGAATATAAAAAGGGTGATTTTAATACCGCGTTAACCTTAGGCACCCAGTTAGGCGTCTTGGAAAGTTATTCTCCGTCACTAACTGATCATCAAAAGCATTTGCCAAATTTATTCTTAGCAAACTTTGATCCAGATTTGCAATTAAAGTTGATTTCTCAAGTGAAGTCCCCGCAATTAATTGGGTTGGATAGCATGAACTTGTGGATTAATATCAAATTAAAATCTTTAAAGCGCTTGATGAAACAAGTGCATTTATTCGTCGCTAATGACAGTGAAGCACGCGCCTTGACGGGGGAACATAATTTGATCATGGCGGCTAAGGCATTGTCTGCGATGGGGCCGCGCATGGTGGTCTTGAAAAAAGGCGAACATGGGGTTTTATTTTACAGCAAAAGTTTTATGTTCTCATTTCCTGCCTATCCCGTCACCAAGGTTGTTGACCCAACCGGTGCAGGGGATACATTTGCCGGCGGGCTCATGGGGTATTTAAGCAAGGTTAATAAAGTAGATGAACGTAATTTACGTAAAGCGTTACTATATGCGACGACGGTCGCTTCGTTTAACGTCGAAGGCTTTGGGATGGCGAAAACCGCACCATTGTCCATGCGTGAGGTTGAAGAACGTATGAAACACTTAGTTAAGTTTTTTAGCATCTAATATGGAAAGCTTATCATTTGTCGAAAAGATGGGGTTAGTAGCGTCGGTTGGCTTGCCATTATGGAACATCCCACTGATCATTAATATTTGCAAGCGTCGTTCTTCCGCAGATTTATCGGCAAGCTGGCTTGTTGGTGTTTGGGTTTGTTCGCTCATGATGTTGCCCAATGGGCTGCTCTCGCATGATGTGGTTTTAAAGTCTTTTAGCATTGTGAATATAACGTTGTTTACAGGGGTGGTGATCGTTGCCTTCAAGTACCGTCAAAAAAAGTAATGCGTTTAAATCCGGCATTGTCAGCATCGTCGGGCGTCCCAATGTGGGCAAGTCCACGTTGCTAAATGCGATTGTCGGTGAGAAGGTGTCCATCACCTCAGATATCCCTCAAACGACCCGTCAGCAAATCCGTGGCATTTATCACGATGAGCGTGGCCAAATTGTTTTTATCGATACCCCAGGGCTTCATTTAGGCGGTGATGGTTTAGATAAATTCATGAATCGCTCCTCAATGGGCGCGATGCAGGGTGTTGATGTGTTGATTCATTTGGTTGATAGCAGCGAGCAAGTGGGCAAAGAAGAAAATTTTGTCGTTAATTCACTTAAGAAATTAAAAGTGCCCATCATTGTGGGGTTAAATAAAGTGGATTATAAGAAAGGTAAATGCATTCAAGAATATATTGACCTTTGGGAAACAGCCACGGGAAAATCAATTCACGAACTTAAACATTTAACGCTTTTGCCATTATCGGCGCTACAAAATACCAATGTTGATAAGTTGTTGGATATGATATTTGAGATGTTGCCAGTCGGGCCGTTGCTATATCCAGAAGATGTGATCACGGATTTGCCTCAGCGTCTGGCCATGGCTGATTTGATCCGTGAGAAATTATTTCAAACCATGCGTGAGGAAGTGCCACATTCAATCGCCGTTAAGATTGAGCATGTCAGCCCACGCAAAGGCAAGGTCTTATTAATTAAGGCGTTGATAATTGTCGAGCGTGAAACACAAAAAGAAATTGTGATTGGTAAAAAGGGTGAAGTATTAAAGAACATTGGCACCGCCGCTCGCGCTGATCTCGAAGAGCTAGTTGGTCAAAAAGTTTTCTTAGAGCTGTATGTGAAGACAACCAAGAATTGGAGGGATAATCCATCTGTGCTTGAGGAGATGGGTTATATTTTTGAAGGGACGGCATGATCGACAATGTCCAAATGGCAAAGGTGATGGACTGCTTAACCCTTGCCATGCGAGACTTGCCTGACCCTTCCGTAACACTGGTTGGAAAGAAGTTTAAGAGTCCTTTTTTAGTTCTTATTTCCTGTTTATTGTCATTGCGCACCAAAGATACCACCACCTTACCCGTGTGCGAACGCCTTTTTCCTAAAGTTAGTACCATTGACGGATTTCTAAAATTAACCCCAACAGAAATTGAGACATTAATTTATCCTGTAGGTTTTTATAAAACCAAAGCACGTACCATTTTAAGTATTTGCCAAGATTTAAAGGATCGTTTTAACAGCACCGTACCGGATGATTTGGATCAATTGCTTACACTAAAAGGTGTGGGGCGAAAGACAGCAAATTTGGTCATAACCGAAGGTTTTGGAAAATTGGCCATGTGTGTTGATACGCATGTGCACCGCATTTCAAATAGATTGGGATATGTAGCAACCAAGACTCCTGAGGAAACAGAATTTGCCTTAAGAAAAAAGTTACCTAAAAAATATTGGAATACGTATAATGCGCTCTTGGTCACATGGGGACAAAATGTGTGTGCCCCGATCTCGCCATGGTGCAGCAAATGCCCAGTGAATCGTATGTGTGAGAAAAAAGGTGTTGGAAAGACGCGATGAAATTATTTTTATATTTTGCACATTTGATTGGTATGGACGTGCTAGACAGCAAGGGTGAGTACTTGGGGAGCTTGCATGACTTGATCATGAATCCGCAAGGAGATATATACCCGCGTGCAAGCGATTTGATCATTACCACCGGACAATGGCGCAAGCAATATGCACGTATCAAATGGGAAGATGTTGTTTATATTGAAGATGAAATTCGCCTTAAGATCGATGCCCACCAAGTTATTTTCCAAACAGAGCTCATCAAATGCGATTTTACACTGCGCCGTGATATTTTAGATCAACAAGTTGTTGATACCGATGATCAGCGGGTTGTGCGGGTCAATGACATACATTTGTTACGTGTCGAAAATCAATTATATGCCGCGCATGTTGATGTGGGGCTACGGGCTTTAGTCCGACGGCTTGGGTGGACATTTGTCATTGATCATGGTGTTAAAATCATCAACCCCAGATCCAATTTTCTAACACATGAAGAATTAATTTCTTGGAAGAATACTCAAATCCTACCAAAACTTGGCCGCATGAAAAGTGTTGTTAAGTTAGATGTTAAGAGCAATAAGTTAGCGTCGATACCACCAGCAGCTCTGGCTGAGATCATGGAAGACTTGGATATGTATGCGCGGGTGTCATTATTTAAATCGTTGGATGGTAGTTTGCAGAATAAAGTTTTTACCGACATGAACATAGGTTTTAAAACAGAGTTGATTGATCAACTTGAAAAGAAAGAAGCCGCAACGCTCATTACCAATATTCCTGCCGATGAAGCAACAGATCTGTTGATGAAATTGCCACGCAGTCGCACGCATGAATTAATGGGGGCACTGGGAACAGAGACCAATAAGAAATTACGCAAGTTATTAAGTTTTGCGAAAGATTCCGCGGGTGGTTTGATGACAACGGAGTATCTAACGGTGAAACCAGATGCAACGGTTGAGGATGGGATCCGCAAGATCAAAGAAAGCACTGGCTTTCCAGGAAGCATATTTTTTCTTTACGTCGTCGATGAAAATCATCGCTATCTAGGGACTACCTCGTTACGACATTTTATTAATGAAGACCCACAGAAGAAATTAATAGAGACATGTTATCCAGAAAATGTGTTTGTTTATACGGATGCAACAGTTGAGGAAGTCGCGTTGCTTTTGGAGCGCAATAAAACATCCTCAATCCCTGTGTTAAACCATGAGGATATCATGCAAGGTGTGATCACCATCGACGACGTTATGGAAGAGTTGATTGCCTTGGTGTGGAGTAAATATAAAGAGAAATTATAATTAGGCCTGCACAAAAATTTTAATAGCATTTTTGGCAGAATTTGATAAATTTGTTCCTGCATATGAAATTAACCATTGGTTTAACATACGATTTAAAAACAGACTGGACGCCCGGCGCCAATGATCCCATTGATGCATCGGCGGAGCTAGATAGTTTTGCGACGGTAGAAGCGCTAAAAGCAGCGTTTGAATCTGCTGGCCACAGTGTTCGACTAATTGGTAATGCAAAGAACTTATTAAAAGCATTGCCTGATTTGGGCGTTGATTTGGTTTTTAATATTGCCGAAGGTCATCATGGCCGCAACCGCGAATCTCAAATCCCAGCCATCTTAGATTTGTACCGCATTCCCTTTGCTGGGGCCGATGCGTTGACGTTAGGCGTAACCCTTGATAAGGTTGTCGCTAAAAAATGTTTCATTGCTGACGGAGTACCAACAGCCAGATATTTTAAAGCAACTTCTCATGATGATCTTAAAACATTAAACACCATTGGTTTTCCATTGTTTGTAAAAACCTTGCATGAGGGCACATCGAAGGGCATCACCGCGGATTCTCGCGTGCAAACACCAGAACAATTAAAAACGCAAGTTGACCGCATTTATAGCAATTACAATCAGCCAGCGTTGGTTGAAGAATTTATTAAGGGTACGGAATATACCGTTGGCGTCATTGGCAATGAAAATGCACAAGCCATGCCCGTGGTGCAATATGCAATTGGTAATAAAACAGATTTGGGCAATGAATTTTATACATACCGTTATGTGGCAGAAAAGGTTGTTAATCATATTTGTCCAGCACCGATCGACGCTGCTTTAGCTAAGAAATTGCAAGACATTGCCGTTAAGGCGTATAAGTCGGTTGATTGCCGTGATTTTGGTCGTGTTGATTTTCGTGTGGATGAAAAAGGTAATCCCTATGTTTTAGAGATTAATCCGTTACCTAATTTAAATCCAGATGATGTTTTTGTTTTATTTGGCAAAGTAAAAGGAATGTCGTATAATCAAATCATTCTTAGCATTTTAGACCAAGCCGTACAACGTTTAGGCTTGAACAAAACGGAGGCTGTATCACGAAAATGAACCCTGTCGCAGTTGCCGCCAATGAAGAACAAGCATTAACCGCACCCATTTTATCCAAAGGACCGAATATACCGCTATCTCCTGATGAAGAACGCATCATTCGTCTTTACCCAGGGGCTACCTTGGCTGACTTTGAAGATTGGCGTTGGCAAATTCGCAACCGCGTGCGCACCTTCGATCAAATTTCTAAATTCATGACTTTAACCCCGTCGGAAGAAAAAGGGGTTAAAGGGGCAGGGGATAAGTTGACCATGTCCATCCCGCCATATTTTGCGGCGTTAATTGACACACATGATGTGGGTTGTCCGATCCGTTTGCAGTCGGTACCTCAAGCAGAAGAATTTGAAACAGCACCCGAAGAAATGTTAGATCCATGCGGCGAAGATAAAAGTTCCGCCGTGCATGGCCTTGTTCATCGTTATCCGGATCGCGTGTTATTTTTAGTCAATGAAATGTGCGCCATGTATTGCCGTTATTGCACTCGTTCTCGGATGGTGGGCGATGGTAATCACACGTTAAATACAGGAACGTATGATGCAGCGCTTAATTATATTCGTGAACATAAAGAAATCCGTGATGTTTTAATTTCTGGCGGCGACCCGTTAACCTTGGGCGACCGCATGTTGGAATATTTGATTTCAAGCGTTAAAGCCATTCCACACGTGGAATTTGTGCGCATTGGCACCCGTATCCCTGTCACCTTGCCACAACGCGTGACCCCAGAGTTGATTGCCATGTTTAAGAAATATTCACCCATTTGGATGAGCATTCACTTTAATCATCCTAAAGAAGTGACCCCACGTGTCAAACATGCGTGCAACATGATTGCCGATGCCGGTATCCCCATGGGCAGTCAAACCGTCTTGCTGCGCGGTGTTAACGATAAACCAGAAATCATGAAAAAATTGTTTCATGAACTTTTAAAGATTCGCGTTCGCCCTTACTATATTTATCAATGTGATCCAATTGTCGGATCCAAACATTTTCGCACTTCCGTTGAAACTGGCATTAACATCATGGAAAACTTGCGCGGTCATACGACAGGTTATGCCGTACCAACCTATGTCATCGACGGCCCAGGTGGCGGCGGCAAAATCCCTATTGCCCCCAACTACATGGTCAAAAGCAAAAGCGGCATACACACCGTCCGCAACTTCAAAGGCGAAGAATACACCTACGTCGACCCGACGTATTAGGAAAGAATTTGTTGTAATCTGATTCCCCCGATCAGATCTGAAACACAGTGTAAATCCCCCGAAATTTTTTAATTTCTTATAAAACCATTTTATTTAGAGGTGTTTTATGAAACGAAAAACTGTTCAGAAAACAGGGACGTTAGTTCCAGTTGAAATAATTCAAAATAAGATTTATTTAATTCGGGGGCAAAAGGTAATGCTTGATCGAGACCTAGCAGAATTATATGGTGTATTAACAAGAAATCTAAATAAGGCTGTAAGAAGAAACATTGACAGGTTTCCACCAGACTTTGGGTTTGTACTGACAAAAAATGAATTCCAAAACTTGAAGTTCCAGTTTGGAACATCAAGATGGGGAGGCACACGAAAAGTACCAATGGTTTTTACAGAACAAGGCGTAGCGATGCTTTCAAGTGTCCTTACTTCTAAAAGAGCAATTTATGTCAATATACAAATTATTCGTGTATTTACTAAGTTAAGAGAATTGATGTTGTCTCATAAAGATTTAGCTCAGAAGATCGAAGATCTAGAGATTAAATTTCAAGGAAAGTTTAAAGAACATGATCAGAAATTCGTATTAATTTTTAATGCAATTAAACAGTTATTGACTGATAAAGACGAAGCAACCAAAAAGCGAGGGCCATTAGGTTTTGCTGCGGCAATTGAGAGGGGAAGTTCAAAGCCCAAGGTAAAAAAGAAATGAGGCTCGTGGGTGTTATTTTTAATTTGACAAAAAAAGCAAACTGAATATAATACACAAACCTTTTAATTCTAAACACTTGTAAGGAGTCGTGATTAGCATGTTGGAAGTTAAAATTAATGACAAGAACAGTTTTGAAAAAGCGATGCGCCAATTTAAGAAGCAGTGTCAAAAAGACGGTTTCTTAGTCGAGCTCAAAGAACGCCGCTTTTATTCTAAGCCTTCCGAATTGAAACGCAAAAAAGGCAAAAGATAATTCTTTTGTAAGGTATGATCAAAGTCCGCCGGGCGCTTATTTCAGTTTCTGATAAGACGGGCCTGCTTGATTTTGCCAAGGGTTTATCCAAACTCGGGGTCGAAATCATTTCTACAGGCGGCACCGCTGCACTCTTGCGCACCAATAACATTGAGGTCATCGAAGTTGCTGACTATACGGGTTTTCCGGAAATGTTAGATGGGCGCGTGAAGACCCTACACCCCAAGATTCACGGAGGGTTGCTCGGGGTTCGCGATAATCTACAACACATCAAAGAAATGAAAGATCATGGCATACAACCCATTGATATGGTTGTAGTTAACTTGTATCCTTTTGAAAAGATTTCCGCTAAGAAAAATGTATCTTTAGAAGAATGCATCGAAAATATCGATATTGGTGGGCCTTCGATGTTGCGTTCTGCGGCAAAGAATTATAAAAGCGTTGCGGTCATTTGCAACCCAGCCCGTTATGCGGAAGTATTAAGTGAGCTTAATAATAATTCTGGCATTTTATCTGATAAGGTGTTAACCAATTTGAGCATTGAAGTTTTTGAACGCACCAGCAGTTATGACAGTGCGATATATAATTTTTTAAGTAGCCGCTTTAAGAACGACAATGTCTTTTCCACTTTCCCCAAAGATTTCTCAGTGACTTTTACCAAAAAACAGGATTTGCGTTATGGTGAAAACCCACATCAGCAAGCGGCATTCTACGCCGAGGGTCGCAAGGCGGAAGGTTTGGCTGGTTTAAAGCAATTGCATGGCAAAGAATTGTCGTTTAATAATATTTTAGACCTTCAAGCAGCGGTTGACATCATCCGTGATTATGATCAGCCGGCAGCTGTTGTGATCAAACATAATAATCCATCCGGCATTGCTGTTGATAAAACATTGGATAAAGCATTTGTTAAAGCGTTGAAATGTGATGCGCTCTCAGCCTTTGGCGGTATCATTGGCCTTAATCGCAAGGTGGATGTGGCAACAGCAAAGGCCATTTTTAAGAGCGGTTTTATGGAATGTGTCATTGCGCCAAGCTTTGATGCAGAGAGTTTGAAAATATTGAAGGAAAAAAAGAATTTACGTTTGTTAGAATTAGACATATACGGCATTGTGCCTGAGAAATATGATTTTAAGAAAGTTTCCGGCGGGTTATTGTTACAAGAAAAAGATACCCGTGTGCTTAAAGATGAAGATATTAAAGTTGTCGGTACGATTAAACCAACCAAGGCGCAATTGGAAGCAATGAAATTTGGCTGGACCTTCATCAAACATGTGAAGTCTAATGCCATTGCTTTAGTTAAGGGGACTCAAACCATTGGCATCGGCGCTGGCCAAACCAGTCGGGTTGATTCCGCATTGCATGCGATTCGCAAAGCCGGCAAATTAGCCAAAGGTTCTGTTTTAATCTCCGATGCATTCTTACCTAAAGCCGATACTGTTACCTTTGCTGCCAAAGCAGGGGTTGTGGCAATCATTCAGACCGGCGGTTCCATCGCCGATCAAGAAGTGATCAACGAAGCCAATAAGCGCAAGATTGCCATGGTCACAACCGGCGTGCGCCATTTCAAACATTAATGTCTGTTCACGATTACTTAAATTCATTTACTAATTTCGAATCGAAATTAAATACGGTGTCGTCTAAAGAATTTGGACTTGGCCGTGTTGAAGAATTATTAAGTTTTTTAGATAACCCACAAAAAGATTTGAAAGTCATCCATGTTGCCGGCACTAAGGGCAAAGGCTCGACGTGCGCCTTTATCAGTTACATCCTCGCCAATGCAGGGTTTAAGGTTGGTTTATATACGTCTCCACATTTGCATCGCTTAAATGAGCGCATCCGTATTTTAGATAAGGGCGTCATGGCATCCCTTGATGATTTTTATGGGATGATCAGCGACGATCAATTAAATCAAATCATTCATATTATCCGGCCACACATCGCAGCGTTGTCTAATCGTGGGTTAGAATTGACCTATTTTGAAGTGATGACCGTGATTGCCTTGATGTTCTATCGTCAGCAAAAAGTTGATTATGTGATCTTAGAAACAGGTTTAGGCGGTAGGCTTGATGCAACTAATGTTGTCTTAAGCGATGTGGCGGTCATAACACCCATTAGCTTGGACCACATGCACATCTTAGGTGATACGATCGAGGCGATTGCAGAAGAGAAAGCGGGGATTATAAAGAATTCTCATCAAGCGGTTGTGATTGCGCCCCAAGAACCAGAGGCGCTTAAAGTTATTTTGGCACGATGCCAAGAGTATGGTATTACGCCGGTGGTTGTCGACGGGGAGATTGCGGTTCATCAAGAATTTTTATTAAAAGGTGCACATCAGCGGGTTAATGCGTCGGTGGCAGCACATGCCATTGAAGCACTTAAAGTATTTGGTTCACCCGCATACCCAGGGTTAATTCATCAAGCCATTGCGGTTACCCGATGGGCAGGTCGTTTTGAAGTTTTGAATCAAGACCCCTTGGTCATTGCAGATGGGGCGCATAATGCTGCTTCCATGCGCGCTTTGGCTCGAACAGTTAAAGATTATTATCCAAAACATCACGTGATGATGATTTTAGGGATGTCAACGGACAAAGATATCACGGCCGTTGCACAAGAAATCAAGCACATGGCAGATACAGTGATTGTGACAAAAGCAGATCATCCGCGTGCACATGTTTTTAATCGCCGCGAGGCCGAAGAATTATTTGCACCAAAGACGTGGTTTATGACGCAGAGCATATCAGAAGCCATTGAACTTGCCATCTCAAAAACAAGCAAGGATCATGTGATCTTAATCACAGGTTCATTATTTATCGTTGCGACAGCAAGGAAGCAAGCGTATGTACCAATTCAAAAGTCATGAAGATACGATAGCCGCGATTGCAACGCCATTGGGTGCCGGCGGCATTGGCATGGTGCGCATTTCTGGGCCAGAAGCCATCAGCATCGTCGATAGAATGGTTACACTTAAAAATAACCTAAAGCCTTCGCAATTAAAGAGTTTTACTCTAAGTCTAGGATGGGTTAAAGAAGATTCGCAGATCATCGATGAAGTTTTAGTGAGCATCATGCGCGCGCCAAAAAGCTATACCACCCAAGATGTGGTTGAGTTAAGTGTGCATGGTGGGATCGTCACCTTACAATCTGTCTTAGCCCTTGTATTAAAACAAGGCGCGCGATTGGCTGAGCCAGGGGAATTTACAAAGCGTGCTTATCTTAATGGCCGCATTGATTTAACACAAGCCGAAGCTGTCTTAGATGTCATTCATGCCAAAACCAATGATTTTGCCCGCGTCAGTCAGCATCAATTAAAGGGTGAATTATCAAGCGTCCTTGAAGAGATTCGCGAAGCGTTGATGTCGACTTATTTGCACATTGAAGCGGCCATTAATTTTCCCGAGGATGACATTGCCCCAGACGATCGTGCCCGTTTATTAGAACGTGTCAAAGATGCAAAAAAACGCATTGATCAATTGTTAGCCTCATCTAAGCAAGGGCGTATTTTAAAAGAAGGCATACGCATTGTGTTATGTGGTAAACCCAATGCCGGAAAATCATCCTTACTCAATGTATTGTTAAAACAAGATCGCGCTATTGTGACCGACATCGCCGGAACAACACGCGATGTCTTAGAAGAAACTGCGCAGATTAAAGGTGTCCCATTACAATTGGTAGATACAGCAGGCATCCTAGAACCGCGCGACTTGATTGAAGCCGAAGCTATCAAACGCAGTCACCTGTTTATAGATAGTGCTGATTTGGTCATGCTCATCTTAGATGCGAGTAAGCCTCTAGAGGATGCGGATCGATTGCTGATTGAAAAAATACAAGGCCGCAAGGTCATCATTGTTTTAAATAAAACCGATTTACCTCAGTTACTCGATGAGCAACAACTTCCGCATGGTGTTAAGGTTAAGATTTCAGCTTTGCATCAGACATCGATTGCCCATCTGGAAGAAGCCATCCTAGCTCAAGTCTATCAAGGTATAGAATCAACAAGCACGTCGATTGTCATTAGCAATGCCCGTCATATCCAAGCTTTATCGACGGCCAAAGCCTTGTTGGAAGAAAGCACAGCCTTGATTAAGACAAATGCCTCATGGGAGATTGTGTCACACAATATCAAAGATGCGGTTAATCAATGCGATGCCATTACCGGTCGCAATATTGATCAAGATCTGCTCGATAAAATCTTTTCTGCTTTCTGCATCGGCAAGTAAAAATCCAAAAAGAGTTTTGTTTATTGTCTGATAATTTGAGATGATAAGGGCATCATGGATAACTTATCAGTAGCTTTAACTGCATGGCAAAATTTGCTTGGCGCTGAACGCGTAAAAACACAAGCGTTTGACTTGCAAAAGTACCACGCTGATACAACAAATTCATCCCGCATCATTTCAGGTGTTTTAAGGCCAATCACGTCAACTGAAGTTGTTGCGATTGTTAAGATCGCGTCGGAATACGGCATTGCGCTATATCCTATTAGTAAGGGAAATAATTGGGGATATGGTTCGGCAAATCCTGCACAAAGTGGTTCTGTCATTGTGGACTTATCTGGCATGAATACTATTAGTGGCTACGACCCACAATTAGGGGTTGTGACATTAGAGCCAGGCGTTACTCAAGAACAGCTTGCGGCATTTCTTTTAAAACACGATGATTTATATATAACCCCAACGACCAGCACTGGTCCTGATGGCACGATCTTAGGAAATTCTTTAGAACGTGGTTATGGTTTAGTGCCGATTGCGGATCATTTTCTTGCTGTCATGAGTTTAGAAGTTGTATTAGCTGATGGTAGTATCTATCATTCTGCCATCCATGCTAAAGAATGTGAAGATGTTGATGGGGTCTTCAAATGGGGCATTGGCCCATATCTCGATGGTTTGTTCTCTCAAAGTAATTTTGGTATTGTGACAAAAGCAACGATTGCCTTGCGACCCAAGCCAGAATGCATCGAAATATTTTTCATTGAATTCTCAAAGGAAGAAGATTTAGAGGATGCGATAGTGACGGTTAGAAAAATACTTAAAGATGTTGGTGTGTTTTCTGGGTCAATCAATATCATGAGTGATTTACGATTATCAGCTGTGACCGCAGATTATCCTTTTGATGAAATTGATGCCACGCCAGATAAAGCCAAAAGTATTTTAAAGCGTAAAGCCAAAGAAAATGGATTTTATGCGTGGACTTGCATGGGATCACTTTACGGACATAAGTATGTCATCCAAGCTGTTAAAAAAGAATTGGTCAAAATAGTTAGAGAACGATCTCGACGGGTTTTGTTCTTATCTAAAGAGAAAATTTTATTCATTGATGCGTTATTTTCACGTTTACCGAAGAATTTGTTTTCGAAAATTAGGAATCGTTTTGAAAAGATGACCATGATGCTCGATATTTTGTCAGGTAAGCCGCGGCAGGAAACGTTGCACATATGTTATCGACAACTGCGTCAAGGTGTTCCCAAAGGAAAGAATCTAAATCCAGCAGCGGATGGATGTGGTATTTATTGGTATGCACCACTTTTACCATTACAGCCGCATACCGCAAGTGCGTATGTTCAATTTGTAGAAAACACATGTGAGCATTACGGCATTGAACCATTAGTAACATTGACCAGCATCTCGGAACGTTGCATCATTAGCCCAATACCTATTTTATTTGATCCGATGAATACAGATCAGTCTCGGCGAGCCAAAGAGTGTTTAGCGGCGCTGATTGAAGGGGGGCGTTTGCGAGGGGCATACCCTCATCGGGCGGGCATTGGCATGATGAAAGACGTGGTTGATCCAGAACATTCATTTTGGAATGTACAAGCATCGATCAAGCAGGCATTAGATCCTAACAATATCATGTCTCCAGGCAGGTACTCTCGATGATTGATAAAATGATGCACATATTTGGTAGTATCCATGTGAAAACAAATCCGCAAGATCTTGAAAAATACCATGCTGATACAACAGGTGCCAAACGTGAAATATTAGGCGTTGTTGCCCCGACCACACGACAAGAAGTCGTGGATATTGTTAAAATTGCTAATCAACATAACATTGCTTTATATCCTATTAGCAAAGGCAATAATTGGGGTTATGGTACTGCTAATCCAGCAACGGATGGTTGTGTGATTGTTGATCTTTCAGGCATGACAAAAATTAGTGGCTATGATGCTGATTTGGGAGTGATCACTGTAGAGCCAGGGGTAACGCAAGGGCAACTAGCGACATTTTTATTAGAACATGGTGATGAGTATCTTATGCCAACAACAGGTGCAGGTCCTGAGGCTAGTATTCTAGGGAATGCTTTAGAGCGCGGCTATGGCTTGGTTCCTCTTGCGGACCATTTCTTCGCTGTCATGAATTTAGAAGCGGTATTGGCCAATGGGACCATATATCGTTCAGCGATTTATGCGAAAGGATGTCATCAGGTCGACAAGGTTTTTAAATGGGGGATAGGCCCATATATTGATGGTATATTTTCACAAAGCAATTATGGCATTGTCACAGAAATGACCATTGCCTTAGCCCCACGACCAGAACATGTGGAAACATTTTATTTTGACATTTCCTCAGATGCTGATTTGGAAAAGACTGTTGACCTGGTGCGAAATGTTCTGATTGAACATGGTGCTTTGATTGGTTCAATTAAAATGATCAGTTCATTGCAATTGCTATCCATGACACTTCCGTTTCCTTTTGATGAGGTTGCGGCATCCCCAAATAATTTTATTGCACACTTAAAGCAACAGGCCAAGCAAGCAGGATATGCGCCGTGGACATGCATTGGTTCTTTTTATGGAAAGAAATCGATCATCAAAGCAGCTAAGCATGCGCTCAAAGCACGCATTAAACCAGATGTGAATCGGGTGATTTTCTTAACACGTTCGCGTGTGCTCTTGCTGCAGTCGATTTTAAAACCATTGGGGTTTATTATTCCAAAAGCCTTATTTGTGCAGTTTCAAAAAATGCTGATCCCATTAGATCTATCTGAGGGGCGTCCCAACGGTGGGGCATTAAGTTTATGTTATCGTCAGTTGCGGCAAGGTGTTCCCCAAGGGGTTACGTTAAATCCAGCACGGGATGGTTGTGGTCTTTTATGGTACGCACCATTAGTTCCCATGAAAGCGGCACTTGTTAGACGTTATATTGATTTTGTCGAGCGCACATGTGCGCAGTATCAAATGGAGCCATTGATCACGTTATCGAGTGTTTCTGAAAAATGTTTTGATAGTACGGTCCCAATTCTTTTTGATTTAAACAACGAAGATCAAACACAACGCGCCAAGGCCTGTTTTGAAGCATTGTTAGAAGGTGGGCGTAAGATGGGTGTATATCCTTATCGCACAGGTGTTGATATGATGCATGATTTGGTAAACCCTGAGGATACATTTTGGAAAGTACAGCGTTCCATTAAGCATGCCCTTGATCCTAAAGGCATCATGTCTCCGGGAAGGTACTCCGATGTTTAATATTGCCTTGCGAAATATTTTTAGACATAAAGCGCGATCGATCATTTCATTATCAACGATTGCTTTTGGTTGTGTCGCTCTCATGTTTGTCGCTGGATTCTTCACCGATGCGTTAACTCAAATGAAAGAAAGTTACATCAATGCTCAAATTGGACATCTTCAGATATTCAAAGCGGGTTACGAAAAAAACAGCAAGATTTCGCCCTATAGTTATCTCATTAGCGACCCGCAAGCCATTGCGGATGTGATTCATAAGATCCCACAAGTAAAATCGGTTGGTTCGCGTTTGCAGTTTTCTGGTCTTATCAATTTGGGCGATGCTTCACTGCCATGCATGGGTCAAGGTGTTAACATTGATTTTGACCGCACCTTCTTAACGTCAAAATACAAAGACCGAAAATCGACATCGATAAGTCCTGATGATAATGGATTAGGTGAAATCATTGTGGGGGATGGTTTAAGCGCCCAAGATGTGCCAGAAACGTTGATCATTGGCAAAGGTTTGTCAGAAGCGCTTAATGTGAAGCCAGGGGCATTTGTGACGGTGATGACCAATACCGTCCATGGCGGTGTTAATGCCATGGACATGCACGTCAAAGGCGTAATGGCAACGTCAGATAAGAATTATGATGACATGACCGTTAGAATGTCCTTAGCCACAGCGCAATCAATGCTCAATACAACATCGGTTCAAAACATTGTTGTGAAGTTGCATAATACCAACGATACCTTAAAGGTGAAAGCAGGGCTAGAGCGCTTGTTTAAGTTGTATCACTATGATTTAGAAATTAAAACATGGGACGAGCTTTCTGATTTCTATGTAAAGACAGCAGATCTATTTAATACATTCCATTGGGTGATGCGCATTGTTATATCCATCGCCGTTATTTTGGGAATTTTTAACACCATGAACATGTCGGTCATGGAACGTTTTAGTGAAATTGGCACCATCATGGCCATGGGTGTTAAACGCAAAGGCATTTTGACATTGTTTTTATACGAAGGCATCCTCTTGGGGATGGTCGGTGGTTTGATTGGTGTGAGCATGGGATGTGTGATTGTTTTTGGTATTAGCAAGGTTGGGATTGTGATGCCGCCGTCGCCGGGAACCACCATGAGTTGGATTTCTCAGCCAGTCATTGTGCCTTCGGTGATGGTATTTACATTTTTTTTATCAACCATGATTGGCGGAATATCGTCGTGGTTTCCTGCATGCAGGGCATCGCGGCTTAATATTGTCGAAGCATTGCGTTACAGGTAGTTTGATTGGGGGAGGTTTATTGTGACACATATTGAAAAACTTTTAGATAAAGCTCGATGGGCGCCCAGCGGAGACAATGAACAGGCATGGCGGGTTAAGATGATCGCGGAGGATGCTTGTGAGGTCACAACGGGGTATTTGCTCGACACCATCTTTCATCTAAATCGACATTCTGATCATATTGCCTTAGGCTGTTTTTTGGAAAATATGCATACAGCAGCAGGGGCTTTGGGATTTGATATCGTTGTTGATAAGGTAGATCCACCACAACTAGGCAAAGCGCCGGTTTATCGTGTCGTTGTTTCAAAATCACAAAATCCTAAGGTTGATCCATTAGCCCGTTTCATCGAACACCGGATGGTCAATCGTTTCACATATGCCATGACACCGTTAAAAGATACGGAAAAGAAAAATATAGAAGCACAAATGCCGTCGGGGTATAAGATTTTATGGTTTGAAGATAAACAAAAAATGGATTTTGCTTCGCTCATTTTCAAATCAGCAGCGTTACGGTATTTAATTCCAGAAATGTTTGATGTGCACAGCAAGATTGTTGATTGGGAACACGACTTAAGTCCTGATCGAATTCCGTCTAAGGCTTTAGGTATGCCAACACTATTCTTGCCGATCATGCGTTGGTTCTTAGGTAAACCGCAACGCATGGAAGCCTATAACCGTTTGATGTTAGGTCATTATATGACCGCATTGAAGTTGGAATTATTGCCCAACATCATGTGCTCTGCTGGCATTGCCATCGTCACTGATAAAACACCTACAACGCCTGAGGATTGGATAGCGGCGGGTAGAGCTATCCAACGCTTTTGGTTGGCACTAACATCCCAAGGATTGTCGCATCAGCCGTCGTATACACCCATGCTTTTTTCAAAGTATCTTGATGAGGGTAAGGTTTTGTCGACCATGCCGCATGTAAAAGAAAAAGCGATGGATATTAAAGAGGACTTATCAACATTGTTAGGGAGTGACAGTATTCGTAAGAATTTGGTGTGGATGGGGCGGGTTGGATTTGCTAAACCTAAAACATCACGGTCAATTCGGCTGTCGTTAAATGAGATCATGGTCAAAGATGCCGTCAATAAGGATAATCATATGTCGTTAATTAATATCAGCAATGTTAATAAAAGCTATTTTTTAAACAAGAACCGCGTCGATGTGCTTAAAGGCATCAATTTAAGCGTTGGCCGTGGGGAATTTTTAGCCATTGCTGGCCCGTCGGGCAGCGGTAAGACGACGTTGCTCAATATCATTGGTTGCATTGACACGGCTAGTTCCGGACAGGTGATCATCGATGGTCAAGATGTGTCGAAATTATCGCCCGATGCGTTGGCTGATTTGCGGGCGCATAAGATTAGTTTTATTTTTCAGAATTTTAATTTGTTGCCTGTGCTTTCAGCTGTTGAGAATGTTGAGTTTCCATTGTTACAAAAGACTATGACACCGCAAGAGCGTCGACGTAAAGCGTTGGCGGCATTGGATGCAGTTGGTTTATCGAAGCATGCCAACCATAAGCCCTTAGAGTTAAGTGGCGGCCAACAGCAACGAGTGGCCATTGCCCGTGCCATGGTGCGTGAGCCACTATTCATCTTAGCCGACGAGCCAACAGCGAACCTCGATCATAAAACAGGCGAAGAGATCATTGCGCTAATGAAGAAGAGCAGTCGTGAAAAGAAGATCACTTACATATTTTCAACCCACGATCAAAAAGTCATGGATGAGGCCGATCGATTGGTGCGCATCTGGGATGGGGTTATCACCGCATGATGTTTAAATTAGCATTTCGCAATATATTTCGTCATCGGGCAAGGTCGCTTATTACGTTGTCGACGATTGTCTTTGGCTGTACCGCGCTCATTTTTGTTGGGGGTTTCTTTGAAAACACCTTCTGGCAAATGCGCGCCAGTTACATTAAGAGTCAAACAGGTCATTTGCAGATCAATAAGAAGGGCTTTATTCAATACGGCAAAACTGATCCATATAGCTATTTTATCGAGGATCTTTCTAAAGTAGAGGCATTGGTTAAGGCTGTCCCTGATGTGGATTATGTGGCACCGCGCATTATTTTTGCGGGTCTTTTAAGTACTGGGGAAACTACGGTCTCATTTTATGGACAAGGGGTTAATCCAGTATATGAGAAAATGCTCCTTAAGGCAGATACACTCAATTTAAGAAAGTTATATAAGGGGGAGAGTGTAGGCTTACCGATTGTCGAAGAGGGGCAGAGTTTAGCGGCGGACGACTTTAAAGAAGTTGCTCTAGCCAGAGGGTTGGCGCAAACCATGGACGCGCACCCGGGCATGAATGTGACGTTATTGACCAATACCGTCAACGGATCATCCAATGCCATGGACTTAAATACCAAGGCGGTATTTTATTCAGGGGTAAAAAGTTTTGATGACATTTTCTTGCGTGTTCCTTTAAAGACAGCTCAGAAATTGTTAGGCACAGATTCTGTGCAAACGTTGGTTGTTTATTTGCGCAACGACGATGATACGGTTGCTATGAAGAAAAAACTTCAAGCCATCTTCCAGGAGAATCATTTAGATTTAGAAGTTTTAGACTGGAGAGAAATCACCGACTTTTATACAAAGACCGTTGAATTGTTTGACATGTTCCATTTGATCATGCGCGTGGTTGTGTCCATTGTGGTGATCTTAGGTGTTTTTAATACCATGAATATGGCCGTATTAGAGCGGATTAGTGAGATAGGTACACTTATGGCCTTAGGGATCAGGAGTAGCGGCATCATGAAATTATTTTTATTGGAAGGTTTATTGTTGGGGTCGATTGGTGGGGCCTTAGGGTTAGCGATTGGCAGTGGCATTGTATCCTCAATTGCCGCTATCGGCATTGTCATGCCCCCCGCACCAGGCGGCACCATGAACTGGTTATCCCAACCCAGCATCGTTCCAAGCGTCCTTTTAACCACTTTTATCCTCTGCGTTATCATCGGCGCCATTTCCTCCTTATGTCCCGCCTACCGCGCCTCCAAACTCGTCATCACCGACGCGCTAAGACATCGATAATTTCAAGAAACCGCTTTCTCAAATACAGCCTCCAGACCTTGTTTTTGGGTTCCTGCATGCTAAACTAATGTTAGCGGGACGTATGTGGAAAAGAGGGAGTACCCATGAAATTCAAGTTGGACCATACTACAGAATCAAGCAATCCCTTCGAACATTTGGAAGAAGGGCTTCAGCAGTTATCTTCCAGTATTATGAAAACTGTTTTTGTGGATGAATTACGCCGCGAAAACCGCATTAATAAAGTCATTCCTATATATTACCAATTATCAAATCAAGTTAATCCTACGTGGGAAATGTCAAAGACGGTTAATATTTCTCGTAGCGGTATGTGCATTGAAGTTAGTGGTTTGGTTGAAGTTGGAGAAGCCATTGATGTTGAGATACCCAAGAAGAATATGAATGTCCGTGAAGTTTTTAAATTAACGGGCAAGGTTGTTGGTTTTTCTACAGGTAAAAATAATCAGAACCTATGTCACATTGCGTTTAAAGAAAAAGCGATCAAATTTCATCAATTAAATAATGTGCTTTGGAGTTTGGCTGATATTAATAGCTGGTTCTTAGAAAAATATACGGCAGATTGTAGTGGTTTAGACGTCGATGATTTGGATGAATTAAAAGCGGCATATGCGTTGGTGTATCAAGAATATTTGTCACGCAAGTTGTGTGTGCCTAATCAAGAAAACATGTTTTATAATTCTTATAGTTTTGTTCCCGGATCACGCACCTTCTTGCTTCGCAAAGATGAAAAACTTTTAGGGACCATGTGTTTGGTGGCAGATTCACCGATGGGCATTCCGATGGAAACAATTTTTCCTGAAGAAATTAAGAACCTGCGTGCACAAGGCAAGAAGATTGCGGAAGTAGGCGCATTGGCGTTAAATTCTCAACATGTGAACATGAAGCAATACTCGTTTAAGAATTTCCAGAAACAAGCGTATCTATATAAGTTATACAAGACGATGTTCGATTATGCACGTGCGTCGAATAAGGTTACGGATTTTATCATCGGTTGTCATCCACGCCATGAATTCTTATACAAATATTTGAATTTTGAAACCATCAGCCCAGCAAAAGCCTATCATGGTGCCAACGCTGCTCCGGCGGTGTTGATGAAATTAAGCATCCCGGATGCTTATCGCCATACGATGTTGCTTAAAGAAGGCCCAGGCATGTACTTCTTTAAAGAAACGAAATACCCACGCACCTTTAACATGGATTTCACCTTGTCTAAACCGTTTGTACAAGGCCTTGTTAAAAACAGCACATTCTGGAATAACTTCAAGCCCGAGCATCAAGCTTACCTTAAAGAAATCTACGAAATTTAATCAAATTATTTATTAATTCACGCCGAGGCTATGGTATTCTAACCATAGAAAGGTTTCCTATGTCTAATACAGAAAAAGTAAGTGTCCAAGCTTGTTTAAAAGAGCTTAGTTGTTGTGAAGGTCACAAACAACCCCTCGGGCCTTTAACCCCGTTATTGGGTTATCCCGTCATGGTTTCTTTTGCCATATTTTTGTTGCCCTTATATTTGTACACGTTCTTTTTTAATTGGGCGTATTTTAGCCTGCGTGGGCAAAAACCCGTCGATCCTAAAAACTTTTTTCAATATGATCGTCACAAAGTGCCTCACATGGGATTCATGGATAAGATGTGGTGTGAATATTGCGAGTGGGCGAACGGCACCTTGCAATGGACCTTGGCCATCACCAATGAAATAGAAAAACGCTACTGCCCGATACAAAATAAAGATTTGCCTCATTGCCATAAAGCCAAAACATGGCGCGCAAATTTTTTGCAACATAACCATACGCCCCAAGATTTGAAAAAATATTATAAAGAAAAATATTCACCTAAGACGGAAAGCTCATAATCATGCCGGCTAATGAATTTGTTTATGAAAAAGCATTTGATCGCAATTTAGGTTGGCTCACCGAGGAGCAACAAGCTAAATTAAAAAGCTCGCTTGTGGCCATTGCCGGTGTTGGTGGGGCCGGTGGATACCAAGCTCAGGCTTTAGCACGTTTAGGTGTCGGTGCTTTTCGCATTGCGGATTTAGATACCTTTGATATGACCAATATGAATCGACAAATGGGTGCGACGATGTCGACGATCGGTGTGGACAAATGCGAGGTCATGCGTCAGATGATCTTAGATATCAATCCACAAGCGAAGGTGGAAGTTTTTTCCAAAGGCATTAACCCAGAAAATATCACAGCATTCTTAGACGGTGTTGATGTGGCATTAGATGGAATTGATCTCTATGAGATCGAGGTCAAACGTTTATTCTTTCGTCACACGCGGCTTAAAGGCATCCCGTCTTTAACATGTGCACCCATGGGTTTTGGGGCGACGATGATCATGTTTTCTCCAACAGGCATGAGCTTTGATGAATATTTTGATTTTTCCGACAAGCTTGATCCTACTCAAAAAATTTTAACCATGATTGCGGGCTTAAATCCAAATCCATTTTGTTTAAAATACCTTGATCGCTCTCGGGTATTGAATCCGAAGCAGCGTCGAGGGGCTAGTGTTTGCCCTGGGCTTATGCTGGTTGGGGCTTTGTCGAGCACAGAAACCGTCAAGATGTTAACAGGCAAAGCCAAGGTTGATTATGCGCCGCATATTTATCAGTTTGATATGTTCACCCAACAGGTGAATCAACGATATTATCCTTTAGGGATGAAAAGCCCTTTACAACGTTTAAAACGCATGATTTATTCGCTAACATTAAAGACGGAGTAAACTTGTGAGACATTCATTTTTGATGGTTACCACCATTGCGGCATGTATTTTATCGACGGCAACATGGGCACAATTAACACCGGATGAGATTGTGGCTAAGGTTGACGGGGTGCGTAATGTGGCTGAGGATCATTCGAGCATTGCCACGGTGACTAGCTATAAGCCCAATCGTGCGCAGCGCATGGCAAAGTATGAAGTATTGTTAAAGGGGAAAGATAATACCATCATCAAGACCATAGAGCCTCAAACGGAACGAGGGCGATCATTATTAATGCGTGGCCCAGATTTCTGGGCATTCTTTCCCGAAGTTGCCAAACCTTTGCGCATTTCACTACAAGAAAAGTTAACAGGGGATGTGAGCAATGGCGATATAGCCCGCACCAATTTTTCCGGCGACTATAATGCCACCATGCTACGTGATGATGATATTAATGGTAAAAAATATTATGTATTGGAATTAAAAGCTAAAACAGATACGGCGACCTACGGCAAAGTCATTTTATGGGCTGAACATGATACATTTTGGCCATTAAAAGCAGAATTTTATGCCATCAGTGGTAGGTTTTTGAAGACATGTAGTTATGAGAATTATAAGACATTGGGAGGTGCAGAGCGTCCATCAAAGCTGGTATTGTCTGATGCCGTTATGAAAGGTCAATATTCGACGATTGAATATGGCGATATTACGATACAAGAAATTCCAGAAAAATATTTTTCCAAAGAGTATTTAAAAAAATTGGCTTATTAACGCAGTCTTTTTATACGCATGAAAATTCAAATCCGTGCATTTGGTTTGTTGTTGATGGTTTGCGCATGCAGCACTTTAGCTGCAGCGGATGAGAATCTTTTTGTCTTGCATGGTTCGATGTCGCAAACCTTGGCGCGTCACATGTATGCCTCAGATAAATTTTCCAACATCCAATCACAAGTGATTTTAGATGGCTCCGGTGATTTGACAAAAACCTTGCATTATCGTGTTAGCGGTAGATTTAATTATGACGCGGCGTTTGATCAAGACAATTATTCGGTCAATGCGGCCTCCGATGAACGCCTGCAAGCTGATCTGCGCGACACCTATCTGGATTATTCCAACGGTCCTTGGGACGTGCGTCTAGGCAAACAGCAAATTGTTTGGGGTGATGCGGTTGGCGCTTTTGTTGCCGATATTGTGAATGCCAAGGATTATCGCAAGAATACACTCATGGATTTCGATCAAATCCGAACTCCTGAGTGGGGTGCAGATGTGGAATATACGCGCGATAAATTTCATGCGGAAACATTTATCATCCCTGCTCCAGAATTTGATCGGATGGGTGTTGATGGGGCTGAATTTGCTAATCCTTTGCCAGTGCCGCCAGGTGTTTCCTTTACAACAGCTGACCCAAAACAACCTTATGGTTTTAGTGATGCCAAGGCTGGTGCGCGTGTATCTTACTTACTTGGCGGCTACGATCTTGGGGCATTTTATGTGTATAGTTGGACGCATGCGCCCGTGGCATTTCGCACGATTAGCGGCAGTGGTGTTTATAATTTCGATCCTCAATATAAGCGTCTTAATTCATTTGGCGGTTCTTTTTCAAAAGAAGTCGGTGAGACCGTCATCAGCGGTGAGTTTGTTTTTAATAAAGACAATTATTTTTCCTCTTTAGATCCAAGTGATGACGATGGGGTGGCACGCAGTGATGATTTAACCTATGTTTTGGGGATGGATAAGACGTTTTTCGATAAGATCAATGTGGGCGTACAATATTTTCAAAAGGTGGTCTTGGATTACAATGAATCGTTCTATAATGAACATCGGTTTTCTAATGGTGCATCGTTTCGAGTATCGCGCGACTTCTTAAATCACAAGCTTGATGCCGAATTTATGATGTTGGCAAGCCTTGACAGCCCCGATTTCCTCTATCGCCCCAGTTTAAAATACAATATCAATAGCCATTGGCAAGTTAAGATTGGTATGGATATCTTCGCCGGAGATCCCAGCAATACCTTTGGATTCTATAAGTCAAGATCCAGATACTTCATCGTTTTTATCTACAAGTTTTAACGTTCAGGCAGGTTCTTCGCAGTGGTTAAGAAGTAAATAATCAAAAATAAGAAGTAGACGACAGGAATGGCTACCAAAACCTTCACTAAGGTAGGGTAAAACAGCTTTAATCTGTTCTTTTCGCGCAGATCTTTTCCTTTATTGTATTCAGCAATATTGAATTTTACTTTTGCAGGTGCGGGTTTCTTTGCCATAAAATTTATTATAGCATTTAGGAATGCGTGAGCAATATAAACTCAAGAATTCTTTATAAGTGGCTATTTTGCCTAAGGTTATACCCGTACAATAAGTTTTTATGAAATTTTATTGCACTTTTGGGAAAATGTTTTACAATTAGAAATAAGAAAGCGTTTTCAACCCCAATCACTGTTATTATATTTAAATAGAAGAGGTCCATATGAAATCTGCCGCTAACAAACGCACTGAATCGCGTCATGGTTGTATTGTTCCGGTAGAAGGGAAAGAAGGTTCTGCTTTTGATCAAACCAGAACGGTTGACATTAGCAAGAACGGCATTGGTTTTATCTCGAGCCACGCACATGAGATCAATGAAAAAGTAGCGATTGAAATCCAATTACAGCCTGATACAGCGCCGGTGTTGGTTTTGGGTGTTGTCAAATGGGTGCGTAAGATTGAAGAATCAAAGCAATACCGCATTGGCATGAATTTCCAAGAAGTTTTAGCAGGTTCAGCAACACGTTTGAATAAATATTTGAAAACAGTATAACCTATGGATCAAGAACGCCGCATATTTGAGCGATTCTCGACTCGTTTTCCGACGCGCTTTAAAGATTTTCGTGCGGATTATGGGGTTGAAGTTTTTTTAAGAGACGCATCGGCTTCTGGTATTCGCATTAGCACCCGTGAACGCATGTTCCTTGATGATCCTGTATCGATAGAAGTGCAAATGCCAGATGGTGGTTCTCCCTTAATCCTTACAGGTCGCGTTGCATGGAGTAAACCAGCAAGCGCCAATATGTGGGATGTGGGTGTTAATTTTCCTAAAATAAATTTATTAAAGATGTCGCGTCTGATGAAATATTCCCTCGCCTAAAGTAATCCCTCTCTATGCCAACGAAACCATTTTTTAATTTTATTGATGATCAGGCGACGTTTGTAAGTACACAAGCGGCCAAGATGAAAACTATGTATGCGCCTTTGTGCGGAGCTGAAGCGACAAGCTTAAAGTCGGCTATTACGCCGTCTTTAAGTGGGGATATCAAGACCGATAAATTTCATTACGTGACCAAACCCGCTTCTCGTGAAGATCTGCGTTATCCTGTGCGTAATTTCTTTGTCCATATTAAGGGTAAGTCGACATTGTCATTGGCAGGTTTTGGTTTTGATGATCAAGCAACCATCACGGTTGGTCAATTGTGGCACAGCTTGGTGCGCAGCGATAAAAAAAGCGGCATTGAATTATCCGCCATTAATTTTATTCCGTCGAGCAATGAGCCTGTTGAGCTCATGCGTGTGACGGTTAAGAATATTTCTAAAAAGACAATCACATTCACCCCCACAGCGGCCGTGCCCATCTTTGGTAGGTCCTTGGCCAACAAGCATGATCATGAGCATGTAACAGCGTTGCTCAATCGTACAGTGCAATTATCTGAGGGCATCTTAGTTGAGCCCACCATGGCATTTAATGAAGAGGGGCACAAAGAAATTCATTCGAGTTATTTTGTCTTTGGGGTGGATGATAAAAATGCATTACCGCTTGGAACATTTCCGACGGTGGATGTTTTTTATGGCGATGTCGGCACAATGATTGCGCCACACGCAGTGATTGAAAATGTAAAACCACGTCGATTAACGCCCGCCGAAATGCAAGGCAAGGAAGTGGTTGGGGCTTTGCGTTTTAAAGATGTAACGCTTAAATCCAAACAATCGAAAGATTTTATCATTGCTGTTGGTGTTGTATCCGACGCTAAAGAGGCGCATAGCACATTTAAGAAATTTAGCAGCAGCTCAAAGTTTGACGCTGCTTTAATAGAAAATAAGAAATTTTGGAGCGAAAAAACATCAACGATTGGTTTTAAGACCGGTGATGAAACGTTCAACGGTTGGATGCGTTGGGTCACCGTGCAACCGGTATTGCGTCGCATTTTTGGTTGTTCCTTCTTGCCCGACCATGATTATGGCAAAGGCGGTAAAGGTTGGCGTGACTTATGGCAAGATTTGTTGTCGCTTATTTTAATCGAACCACATTTGGTTAGAGATGGTTTAATCAATAACTTTTCTGGTATTCGCATCGACGGTAGCAATGCCACGATCATCGGCAATAAACTCGGTGAATTTTTTGCTGATCGTAATGCCATTACCCGCGTATGGATGGATCATGGCAGCTGGCCATTTTTAACGACGCTGTTATATATTCATCAAACGGGCGATTTTGATTTATTACTGCAGAGACAAACGTATTTCCGTGATCCACAATTGTCGCGCACGTATGACAAAGACATTGCATGGGTTTCGGCCTATGGTAATAAATTGCTCGATAAAAAAGGTCACGTGCACGAAGGAACAATCCTCGAGCATTTATTAGTGCAGCATTTGACACAATTCTTTAATGTTGGTGAACATAATATCATCCGTCTAGAAAATGCGGATTGGAATGACGGTCTTGATATGGCTTTTGATCGCGGCGAAAGTGTTGCGTTTACGGCGCTTTATGCGGGCAATTTATTGAAGTTGGCAGATTTGATTGAAGCGTTAGGTACTGCCAAAAAGATAAGTGTCGTGCGTTTGGCCAAAGAAATTGTCATTTTGCTTGATACCTTAGGCGAGCATCCTGTTAATTATGATCGTTGGCAAGACAAGAAAGCGTACTTATTTGAAAATTATTGCCATCATGTGCAACCTGCCATTAGCGGCGAGCATGTGGAAGTTTCTTTAGAACTAATTGCCCAAGATTTGCGTAAGAAAGGGCATTGGATATTTCAACACATCCGTCATCAAGAAAAAATTTCTGTGACGCATGAAGGTAAGAAATATCAGTGGTTCAATGGTTACTATGATAATCAAGCCCGTCGTGTTGAAGGTAAGATCGATGACAATGTTCGCATGACGTTAACGGGTCAAGTCTTTACATTGATGAGCACCTTAGCCCAAGAAGATGAAGCCAAGGATGTGATTGTCTCTGTCCGTCGGTTCTTGAAAGATAAAAAGCATGGCGGTTATCGCTTAAACACCGATTTTGGCGTGCGCCATTATTTAGATTTAGGGCGAGCATTTGGTTTTGCCTATGGCACCAAAGAAAATGGTGCGTTTTTCTCGCACATGAATGTCATGTATGCATATGCCTTATATGTGCGCGGTTTTGCGCAAGAAGGTTATGATGTCATTGATTCCATTTATAAAATGGCTGTTGATGGCAATACGAGTAAGATTTACCCAGGCATCCCAGAATATTTTGATTCCAATGGCCAAGGCATGTACCACTATTTAACAGGTTCAGCGAGCTGGTTGGTCTTGACGCTATTAACTCAAAGTTTTGGTGTCAGAGGGTCATATGGTGATTTATGGCTGGATCCGAAGCTGGTTAAAAACCAGTTTAATGCCAAGGGTTTAGCTGCCGTGAGCTGTCAATTTGCTCAAACGCAAGTTGTCGTTGAATATCAAAACCCCAAGCGATTGGAATTTGGTAAGTATGCCATTAAGGCGATCAGCGCTGATGGCAGATCATTAGATTTTATACCGCATCTTGATGGCGGTGTTTGTATTGCAAGAGAGCAGATTAAAGGCGTCCGTGCGATCAAGGTTTTACTTGACGCAAAATAGCGACTGTGTTAGATTTTTAGCTTACACTTAAATCATTTGGGAGCCAATTCTTCATGCGCAAATTAACTTTCCTGCTGTGTTTACTATGTAGCTTGACCCTTATCTTTAGCGGATGTTCTCAAACTCAAAAACCTTCCAACAAAATTGTTCTCTGGCACTGGATGACAGACAGAGATGAAACGTTAAAGAAACTAGCAGCAGAATATAAAACATTAACCGGTATTGAAATAGACGTAGAATTATTCGCCCCATCAGAAGCATATTCCCAAAAAATCATCGCCTCAGCGCAAGCCAGTGTTTTACCTGAAATTTTCGGCATCCTCGATAAAAAATCCATCCTCGCTGATTTTATTACGGCGAATAAGATTGCTGATTTAACAGCAGATTTTGCTGCTGACAACGGTGCATGGGAAAAAAGTATGTTTGATCAAGCCCTTGCCACCAACCGTTTTGAAGTTGGCAATATGTACAATATCAAGCCAGGGATTTATGGCGTGCCCATTGATGTGACCAACATGCAAATGTTGTATAACAAAAAACTTTTAAGCAAAGCTGGAATTGCTACGCCACCAAAGACTTTCGATGAATTCATCAAAGCCGTTAAATCACTCAAACGCATTGGCGTACCTGCCTTTGTTTCTGGATGGGGCGAATTGTGGTTGGCAGAATGTTTTGCTTCCAACTATGCTTTTAATATCATGGGTGAACAAAAAATCATGGACACCTATCGTGGCAAGGTTTCTTATACCGATCCAGATTGGGTGAAGGTTTTAGATATTTTCCGTCAATTGCGTGATGAAGGCGCCTTGATCGATGGCATCGTGACCAAAGGTAACAAATATGCCGAACAAGATTTTGCTTTGGAACGCGCTGCATTTACATTCAACGGTTCATGGTGCGTGAATGTTTATAAGGAAATGAATAAGAATTTAGAATATGGTGTTATCCCGCCACCACCGGTCACATCTCCATTTGCATTAAAGATCTGGGGTGGGGCAGGCTCATCATTTATGGTTAACAATGAATCGCCCAATAAAGACAAAGCGATTGCATTCTTAAAGTGGTTAACCGCGAAAGAACAGCAAGCAGTATTAGCTAAAGAAACAAATAATTTGCCTGCCAACCGCGGGGCCATGGATTTGATTCCGCCGGTATTGGAAAGTTTTGCCAAGGGTATGGAAAGCTCCACACATCCAACCATTTGGCCTTTAAATGAAGATCCATTGGTTAGTGAAGCGTTTACAAAAGGCATACAGGCGATCATCATCGGCGAGAAGACCCCAGCCCAAGTGGCTGCAGATGTTCAAGCCGTCAAGCTTAAACAAATGGCGAAACAAAAATAACAATGCCTAAAAATAAAAAAAGACAAAGTCTCTTTGATGGTTTCGAGAATTTTCTTTTTGTTCTTCCCGCGATCGCGATATTTTCTGCATTTTATATTTATCCTTTCTTTGATATGTTCCGACTTTCCATGTTTGATTGGAACGGCATTGGCGCGATGAAGTTTGTTGGTCTTGGAAACTTTAAAGATATGATCGGGGACACACATTGGTGGGAATCGATCGGTCATGCAGGGTATATCACCCTCATTGCGTTAACATTTCAAAATATGTTGGCCTTTGCGTTGGCGCTGGCCTGTGATCGTGAAATTCGTGCCAAACGGTTTTATCGTGTTGTTTTCTTTATCCCGCCGGTATTATCCGAAGTTGTTGTTGGGATGTTGTGGAATTGGATCTTAGATCCAGGCATGCAAAACGGCCAACACATCGGGTTACTTAATCATTTATTGTATTCAACGGGTTTACCACAATTGGTGCACAATTGGCTAGGTGATCCTAAGACGGCGTTGACATGCATTTCCATCGTACATAGTTGGAAAGGTTTTGGTTGGGGCTTTATCATCTTGCTTGCTGGTTTACAAACGATTGATAAACAACTTTATGAAGCAGCTAAGGTTGATGGTGCGGGTGCTTGGAAAACATTTACCAATGTGACCATCCCCATGATGTTGCCGGTCATCATGATGGTCATGATTTTAACCATCTTAGGTTCTATGCAAGTCTTTGCTTTAATCATCTCCATGGTTCAAAATGGTTTAGGTTTTCATACCGAAGTTCCAGTTACACGAATTTTGTCGTCGATGTCAGGGACAAAGCAGTTTGGATACGCATGTGCGCAAGCCATTGTGTTTGGGGCTATCTTGGTGGCCATATCTTTTGGTGTTAAGAAATTCTCAGATAAGATTAAACAAGCATGAAACTAAATAAATATTACGTATTTGCGTCGCTTAAATCTATTTTGATCCACACCTTCTTATTAAGTGTGACGTTAACTTGCCTTTTTCCAATCGTCTGGATGATCCGTTGTTCTTTGATGAGCATGGACACCATTTTTACCGAAAAATCTTTAATCCCGGCAGTCATTAATTTTAATAATTATGCGGTTGCTTGGACTAAGGGAAATTTTGGCATGTATTTCTTAAACAGTGTCATTTATACAACCAGCGTTGTGTTCGGCATTGTGATCATTTCGTCATTAGCTGCATATGCATTTTCTCGTCTAAAATTTTGGGGCAAGGATGTTGTTTTTGCTGTTTTCCTGGCTGCTATGATGATCCCATTGCCAGGTAGTTTTGTGCCATTATTCTTGATGATGAGCAAGCTCCATTTGATTAATACACGTTTAGGGTATATCCTATGTATGATCAATGTTGGGTTATCAATGAGCATCATGATCTTAAAGCCTTTCTTTGATAAGATGCCTAAAGACCTTGAAGATGCCGCGCGCATCGACGGATGTACCAAGCTTGGCATTTGGCGACATGTGGCATTGCCTTTAGCTGCACCCGCCATCGCTGTTATTGTGATTTTCAATTCTTTGAATGTATGGAACGAATACATCTTGGCGAATTTGTTATTAGGCAAGACAGAGCTTATGCCATTGCAACGCGGGCTCATGGTGTTTCAAGGTGCCAACAGTTATGACTATCCAGTGTTGATGGCGGGTTTAACAATCACCGCAGCACCGATTGTGATAATTTATTTGGCCATGCAAAAACATATTGTCAAAGGTTTATCTTCAGGAGCTGTCGTCGGATAATGCGTAAATATCTATCCATAGTAATCGCGCTGATGTTCATGTTGGGCAGTGTTCCATCGTGGGCAGAAGAGACACCATCTAAAGAAATTCTACGATTGGGTTGGAAGGCATCGAATGATAGTGATTTAGCTTCATTAGAAAAGTTATACCAACAAATGATGTCGGCATATGAAGCTCAAGCATTAGAGCAAGCGCAATCCCTTAATAACTTCCCTGCACGTGACGCCATAGAGAATTATCGCATCATGAATGATGTAGCTACTATCATATTCGTGAAAGCAGAATATTTGATGCATCAAGGTAAGAGCGAAGAGGCAAAAACAGTATTTAATGCTGCAATCAAGCAATACCCATGGGCGCAAGCATGGGATCCTAGTCGTGGTTCATATTGGTCTATTAAAGAAAAGTCACAGGCAAGTATTGATGCGATCGATGGTAAGGTAAGTGAAGAAAAAGTAAAACATAAGGCCCCTCGTACCAAACCCACGTTAGCATTCCCAGGATCAGATTTCGTTGATTTTACCAAGTATGGCAAGTTTCAAAATGAAGGTACGCAAAATTTTCATTATTCCTTAATAGATAATGCCGGTTTAGTTGCCGCACAAGGCGAGGGGATTTATCCAAATTTATCGGACATCTATAAAGATCCGGAATATAAAAAAGCCTTACAAGAGGGGCGCTTAAAAGGCAAGCATTGGGATTTTGTTGATTCCGACGATATGCAAGCTGCCATTTATAAATGGGCGACTGCTCCAGAGCCTCCAGGTGTGCGATTGTTTTACATGGGCGTGATTTTTGAACGAGCAAAAATGTATGCCCAAGCTATCAAGTGTTATCAGACGCTTGTAGTATTTTTCCCAAATACCATTGCATGGACATATTGGCAAACGCCATGGTATCCAGGTCAAGCGGCTATAGCGAAAATCAATCACATTATTTATGATCATCCAGAATTACGTTTAGTTTATAAAGGTGCAAAGGTGCGCATCCTAAACGCATATGATAATGATCCAAAGAATGATGTGACGATCACATCCCCAGGAAGATTAACGCAATTAAGCGAACGTGAATTTGCCCGCATCAAAGCGTTGAAACATGCGCCCATTCATGTTGGAAAAGTTGTCAAACAAATCGGCGAAGGTACAGTGCGTTTGGTTAAATATACCAATGGTCATTGGCAATTATTGGTTAAGGGTAAACCATATATGATCAAGGGCATCACGTATAGTTCGACCAAGATTGGACAAAGTCCAGATAAAAATACCATGACCAGTTGGATGGATGATGATTTCAATCATAATGGCAAAGCTGATGGTCCATATGATAGTTGGGTTGATCAAAATGGCAATGGTGTTCAAGATGCCGATGAACCTGCAGTTGGTGATTTTAAGTTAATGAAGGATATGGGTGTTAACACCATTCGTTTGTATCATCAGCCGTTAAAGCCTAATAAGGAAGTATTGCGTCAAATGTATAAAGAACATGGCTTAAGGGTCATCATGGGCGATTTCTTGGGTAAGTATGCCATTGGGTCTGGTGCATCTTGGTCGGAAGGTACGGATTATGCCAATCCTGCACATCAAAAAGCCATGATGCAGAGTGTTAAAGATTTAGTGATGGAATATAAAGATGAGCCATTTATTTTGTTGTGGTTGCTTGGTAATGAAAATAATTATGGCGTTGCATCCAATGCGGATAAAAAACCAGAAGCATATTTTAAATTTGTCAATGAAGTGGCAAAGATGATCAAATCAATTGATAAGAATCATCCCGTCGCTATTTGTAATGGGGACACGTTATTTTTAGATAAGTTTGCCAAGTATGCGCCTGCTGTTGATGTGTATGCATCCAATGTGTATCGTGGTGATTTTGGATTTGGTTCATTCTGGGATCAAGTGGCAGAAATTGCTGATCGACCTGCGTTTATTTCAGAATATGGTGCGCCATCATTTGGCGGGGACCATATGACCTATCTAGAGGCGCAACAAGCGCAAGCAGATTATCATCGCGGTAATTGGTTAGATATTTTACATAATGGTGCTGGTTTTGATGAAGTAAGTGTTGGAAATTCTATAGGTGGAGTGGCTTTTGAATGGATGGATGAGTGGTGGAAGAACTATGAGCCTTTAGCCCATGATACAAAGGCCGATGTGGTGGGACCTTTTGCAGGTGGCTACTATTATGAAGAATGGTTTGGTTTATTTGGTCAAGGTGAAGGAAAAAATTCTCCGTTCTTACGTGAAAAGCGCAAGGTCATTGACACATATCAAGCACTTTGGAATCCCGCCAAGTAGCATCGCAGAAAATTCACTCCTTCGAAGGTAAAACTTGCATTACACCGTATATATAGTGTATACTTAATTTACATTTAGTAAGTCTCGTAGCACTCAATAACCAATAGGTCAGGAGGAAGTATGAAGAAGTTAGGAATTGTATTAAGTCTTTTATTAACAATCGGATTTATCCCTGCATATGCAGATGAAGAAGAACCTCAAGTTACTGATAATGCGGCTGCGGCTCAAGATGAAGCTGTTAAGGAAGAAGCTGCTGTTGAAGATACTGACAATGCGGTTGTTGAAGAAAATGCCGAGACTCCTGCAGCAGAAGATGCGGAAGTAAAGCCAGAAGCAAAGGAAGAAGTTGCTCCTGCCGCAGCAGAATCCAAAGTTGCAGTTAACTTTGGTGATTATAAATCTAGCACCTTAACAACAAAAGCATGGGGCGCTTTAGCTAAAGGCGATGTTGAAGCTGTCTTAGCATATACTAATAAAGCCATTGAATTATACGGCGAACAAGCCGGTAAGATGCAAGCTGAACTTAAAGATTATGTGTCTGGTAGCAACGACGATGTCTTTAAGAAATGGGCATTAAACGATGTTGCGACTTCCTATTATATCCAAGGCGAAGCATACCGCAAAGCCAAGATGAAGGATGAAGCGAAAGAAGCTTACAATAAAGTCATCAATGAATATACATACGGCCAAGCATGGGATCCAAAGGGTTGGTTTTGGAAACCATCTGAAGCAGCAAAAGAAAAGTTAGCAGCTGTTGAAAGCGGTGTTGATGTTGATTACGGTGATTATACCTCCAGCACCTTAACAACAAAGGCATGGGGCGCATTAAATGCAAAAGATTACCCAACAGTTATTGCCTTAGTTAAGAAGAACGTTGAACTCTACGGCGCAAAAGCCAAAGAAATGCAAGATTCTTTGAAAGAATATGCATGGGAATCTAAAGAAAAAACAATGAGCTACTGGGCTTTGAATGATGTGGGCACCAGCTTGTTTATCTTAGGCGAAGCTTACCGCTTATCTGAAAATAAAGAAGAAGCTTCAAAGGCTTATAAGCAATTGATTGATGAATACTTCTACGCACAATGCTGGGATCCTAATGGTTGGTTCTGGAAACCTGCAGAAGCTGCACAACAAAAGTTAGGCGAATTAGACAATGTCTAATCGTTTGACCGAATCATATAACCGTCGGGGTCAAGTACTATTGGCCCCGACGTTATTTTTTCTGATGATGGCAAGCATTGCGCCTGCTGTTGCTCAAGAAGAAAAGCCATTTAAGCCATTTATCGTTTACCAAGATAAAAGCGGCTCAAATCATTTTGTGCCATCAGGTTATATGCCAGATGGACAATGCATTAGACAAAAAGATTCATGGCAAGAAAGTTGCCAACAAGGCAAGAGCTGCATTAAGGTTGAATACGACATTACCTGTTCAACTAAAGGAAATGGCTGGGCTGGTGTTTATTGGTTAAACCCTGCAGATAATTGGGGTGACCGCAAAGGTGGCTTCAATCTCACTGGTGCTAAAAAGCTTACGTTCTGGGCCCGTGGTGAAAAAGGTGGTGAAACCATCGCTGAATTTAAAGTGGGTGGTGTTGGCATTAGCCGTGAATTCCCAGATTCTGATACGGTTGGCATTGGACCAGTCATATTATCTAAAGCGTGGAAACAATATTCTATAGATTTGCGCGGGCGCGATTTATCATATATTAGCGGCGGATTTGCCTGGGTTGCTAATGTAGAAAATAATACCGAAACCTGCATCTTTTACCTCGACGACATTCGTTACGAATAGTTGTAACTCCTTTCTGTTAAATAAAATACCGAAAATTCCTTGTGTAAGTAACATATCTTTGTTATATTTTTTTTATTGATTTTATTTTAAGGAGATTGTATGTCTAAGCCAATGCAGGCTGCAGTTATAATTTTATTTGTGCTCTTAGTCGGTAGCGCCGGCATTGCGGGTTATTTTTTATTACAAAATCAAAAGCTCGCCCAAGAAAATCAATCATTCCAATCACAAATTCAAGAATTCCAAAATAAAGAAAATGATCTTTTAAGTAAAGCTAAGAAGCTCGAGCGTGATCAACAAGATTTGAACGATAAAATTCGTCAAAAAGAAAAAGAACGTGATCAAGCACAACAAGCCTACGATGGTTTAAAGTCTAAGGTTGATGACTTAAATAATCAAATTTCACAACTAAGCCAAGACCGTGATGACTATAAGGGTCGCGTTGATACGATGCGCAAAGAACGCGATGATTTGGTTGAGCGCTTAAAGAATCAAAAAGAAAAGATCGTCGAGAAAATTGTCTATAAAGATAGAGAGTCAGATGCAACATCAGACACTGCTGTTGCTGAAGATTCTGGTATTGAAAAAGGTGATCAATATTGGGCGAATGTTTTGAAGGAAAAAGAATCGTTAAAATTAGATTTACAAAAAGCTCAAAGTGAATTGGATCAAAGCGCTTTACAAGTTGTCGAGTTAAAGAAACAAAATAATGATATTCAAATGCAATTAAAGAATTTGACGGATTTAAAAGATGATCTCGAGAAAAAATTAGCGCGCGATAAAGAAGATTTAGAAAATCAATTAGCCGCTGAACGTAAAGAATATGAACGCAAGGTTAAATATAGCGAAGATTTAGCCAATAGTTTGTCGATGGAAGTGGCTCGTGCACATTCAGATCAAAAAGACGATGCTGCACGTGCTGAGAAATACAAACAAGATAGCATGGCCTTGCAAGATCAAATCCGTCAATTAAGCTCAACAAAGTTGGCATTAGAAAAAACGATTGCACAAATTAATCAAGAAAAGATTAGCATGCAAAAACGTTTGGATCAAACCGAAGGTGCCATCCAAGGTCGTATCGACGAGATTTGGAAGATTAAACAAAACTTAGATCAAAAGATTTCACAATTACCATCTAATCCAGCACCGAGCAATGTAACCACGCGCGTTGCGACACCAGAAGTTGAGTTGTCACCGATTGTTGTGAATCCTAATGCCAATGACATGCCACAGCAAGCGCCAAAGCCCCAAGCTGCTCAACAATCAAAAGATAAGAAACGTGCACAAAGCGCTCCTCAACCCGTCGCTGTTGCAAATAAAGATCAAGGCACCATCATTAGCATCAATGAGCCCAATAATTTTGTCATTGTTGATTTAGGCGAAGGGGATGGGTCGCAAGTAGGCCGCAAAATGACGGTCATGCGCGATAATAATCCTGTTGGTTCATTAGAAGTGATCCAAGTGCGCAAAGATATTTCCGCGGCAGACATCAAAGAATCTAATGGTGCATTACGTGTTGGTGATATCGTCCGGTATAATTAATTATGGTCCCAAAACCTAAGAAGAAAATTAGCATCACCGACGTGGCTAAGAAAGCCAATGTCTCGATCACCACTGTTTCGCGTGTCATCAATAAAGTCAATACCGTCAATAAAGAAATCACCTCCCGTGTTGAATCAGCCATTGCTGAACTTAAATTTAAACCAAATCCAACCGCGCAACGTTTAGCCAAAGGTTCTGGCAGTTCTGCAATCGGTTTTGTGATCCCTGGATACCCTGGTATTTTTCATTCCTTTTATGCGGTTGAACTCATCCGTGGTATTGGTCATGGCTGTGAAGTTGGCCGTTTGGACATGATTTTTCACATCACCGACGGAAGAAATCCATTGAAGTCCAATTATGCAGGTGGATTAATTTTTGCGGATATCATTGAGAATCGTTCACAAGTGGAAGATGCGATTGAAGATGGCATCCCAGCGCTTGTCCTTAATTATGTGGTTAAGGATTTAAATGTTAGCTATATCGCCGTTGATAATTTCAAAGGCGGGGTCATTGCTGCAGAATATTTGATGAACTTAGGGCATAAACGCATTGCGACTGTCACCGGAAATATGCAAACACAAGCGGGTATTGAACGTTTTGAAGGTTTCCAAAAGACCTTGATGAAAAAAGATTTAACGTTTGAGCCAGAATATTTTTATAAAGGCGATTATTCCCGTCGCTCTGCGCGTTCTGCGGCCGAACGTTTCTTTGGTTTAGATAATCCACCAACAGCTGTATTTGCCGCGAGCGATGACATGGCCTTGGAAATTATCTCGGTTGCGATGGAAAATGGCATCAAAGTTCCTGAAGATATTTCGGTTATTGGTTTTGATGATAACCCTGTTGGTTTATTTGGTCCTGTGAGTTTAACTACGATTAAACAACCCTTGTTTTCCATGGGTGAAGAGGCTGTTAAAGTCTTATCTGACATCATTTCTGGCAAGCAAACAGGCGTGGTTCAAAAGCTGTTAACCCCTGAACTCATCGTCCGCGAATCCTGCGCTCCTCCGTCGTCTTAACATTGACTTTTCCCCATTTTCAGGGTACATTATAGGACTTATGAAAACCCATTTTGACACAATTATTATTGGTGCTGGCCATGCTGGCGTCGAAGCTGCCTTAGCAAGTGCTCGTATGGGCGTTAAAACGGCCATGGTGACACTATCAAAAGAAACCATAGGTCAGATGAGCTGTAATCCTGCCATTGGCGGGGTAGGCAAGGGCCAATTGGTTAAAGAAATTGATGCGCTGGGTGGTGAAATGGGTTTAGCCGCAGACCGCACCGGTATTCAGTTTCGTCAACTCAATGCATCCAAAGGCCAAGCTGTCCGTTCGTCACGCTGCCAAAGCGATCGCAAACAATATCGCCTATATATGCAACAGGTTGTATTAAACCAATCTAATTTAACCGTCATTGAAGATAAGGTTAAGACTTTAGAAGTTGAAAGTGGCCGCATCGTAGGGCTCACCACCAATTCAGGTTTGAAGCTCACCACCAAAGCCATTGTGATCACAACCGGCACATTCTTAAATGGCCGCATTCACGTGGGCCCAAGCATTACCCCAGGTGGTCGTGTGGGTGAGGTGGCATCAAATAGTTTGGCTGAATCGATCCGTGGTTTAGGTTTAGATGTGGTGATGTTTAAGACAGGTACACCGCCACGCATCGACGGAAAAACAATTGATTTTACCAATTTAGAGCGCCAAGATTCTGATAATCCACCGGTGCCATTTTCATTTCGCACACCATTTATTCCTAAAGAACAAAAGTTATTGCCATGCCATATTACGAAGACAACTGAGAAGACGCATGACATTATTCGCGCGAGTTTTCATTTGTCTCCCATGTATAGCGGTCAAATTAAAGCAACCGGCGTGCGCTATTGCCCGTCGATCGAAGATAAATTAAAGAAGTTTGCTGACAAGTCAACGCATCATGTGTTCTTAGAACCGGAAGGTTTAGACACCGATGAATATTATCCCAATGGCATTTCAACAGGTTTACCGGCCGATGTTCAAGAAGCATTTGTGCGTTCGATTCCAGGCTTAGAAAAAGTTGTGATTGTTCGTCCAGGCTATTCCATCGAACATGGGGTTGTTCCAGCGACGGAATTAAAGCCAACGCTTGAGACAAAAAAGATTGCGGGTTTATATTTGGCAGGGCAAATCAATGGTACAACCGGTTATGAAGAAGCAGGTGCCCAAGGGTTGATCGCAGGCATCAATGCGGCCTTACAAGTGCAAGGCAAAGAACCTTTTATTTTGGGTCGCCATGAATCTTACATTGGTGTGTTGATCGATGATTTAGTCACCAAAGGCACGGAAGAACCCTATCGCATGTTCACCTCACGCGTCGAGTATCGTTTGATCGTGCGCGAAGACAATGCGGATAAACGTTTAGCCAAGTATGGCCATCAATTTGGGTTATTGTCGACGAAAGAATATGAAGCTGTCTGCCAGAAATATGAAGCCATTGGCAAAGAAATTGATCATTTGCGGGAAATAAAGCTAGAAGGTAAAACTTTGTATGATTTATTGAAACGTCCGGAAGTTGGCTATGATGATATCGCTGCATACGACGGGAATTTAAAAAATTATCCACGCAATATCATTGACCAAGTTGAGTATGAAATCAAATACGAGGGTTTTATCCATCGTCAGCAAAAAGAGATTGAGAAATTTGCGCATATCGAATATATTAAGATTCCAAGTGGCTTCGATTATAAGATTGTTCCAAGCTTATCGAAAGAGATTCAAGAAAAGCTTAAACGTTTCGAGCCTACAACATTGGGCCAAGCCAATCGAATTTCTGGTGTAACACCCGCGGCGATCACCGTGTTGATGATCTTTTTAAAAAAATACAAAGCAGAACAAAGAGGAGAAAAGGTTAATGAGAATCGCTAATGACATCACGGAATTAATTGGCAACACACCTTTAGTCAAATTAAATAAAGTAACCGCCGGCTGCCATGCAACGGTTGTTGCAAAGTTGGAATTTTTCAATCCTTTATCATCCGTTAAAGACCGCATTGGTTTTAACATGATTCGCAGCGCTGAAAAAGCTGGCAAGATCAAAAAAGACACTGTCATCGTCGAGCCAACATCAGGGAATACGGGTATTGCCTTAGCGTTTGTTTGTGCTGTCAAAGGTTACCGCTTGGTTTTAACCATGCCTGAAACAATGAGCTTAGAGCGTCGCGCGTTGCTTAAAGCCTTAGGCGCGGATTTGATTTTAACCCCAGGCCCAGAAGGCATGAAGGGTGCGATTAAAAAAGCGAAAGAAATGTATGACTCAGATCCTAATAAATATTACATGCCACAACAATTCGACAATCAAGCCAACGTCGAGATTCACCGTTTAACCACGGCGGAAGAAATTTGGAAAGACACCGATGGTACAGTTGATTTTATCGTTGCAGGTGTTGGAACAGGTGGAACAATCACGGGTGTCTCACAAGTGATCAAATCACGTAAGCCGTCATTTAAAGCTGTTGCAGTTGAACCAGCCACTAGCCAAGTGCTCGCTGGCGGACAACCAGGACCTCATAAGATTCAAGGTATTGGCGCTGGTTTTATCCCAAGCATCGTTGACACAAAGTTAATCGATGAAATTCTTCCTATCACAAATGACGAAGCCTTCGCCATGGCCAAAAGATTGATCAAAGAAGAAGGCATCTTGTGTGGCATTTCATCTGGTGGTAACGTCGCTGCCGCCATCAAAGTCGCGCAACGCCCAGAGAACAAAGGCAAGCTAATCGTCGCCATCATCCCCTCAACCGGCGAACGCTATTTATCGACAGATTTGTTTGCGGAATATCGTAGTTAGCCTTTTTAATACATTTACTACGGCTATGTTAATCCCCCATTAGCATGGCCGTAGTTTAGTAAATCTCCCCCGAAAAATTAAATACACAGAAGACAATTATTTTTGACAAAGGTTAGCATATATGCTAACCTTAAAGGAGAGAAAGAATGGTGCCTAAGACAGAAGACTTTGTGTTTTATGTGGGGGAGCATTACAGGGTAGAATTTTACTTTTCGGAAAAAGGCAGGATGTTTGCAAAAGAGTATTTCCAAGACAGTGATTCTCAAGTACAAGTTAAGTTATTAGCACTTGTTAAATATATTTCAGAGAATGGAAGGCTTTATGATGAGAATAAGTTTAGATTGGTTGATAAGCATGAAAAGCTTTATGAGTTTAAACCAAAACATGACAGGTTCTTTAGTTTTTTTCATGAAGGGAAGAAAATTATCATAACGCATGCGTATCACAAGAAGACGCAAAAAGTTGATGGGCAGGAGCTTGCTAGAGCAATTAAATATAAGAGAGATTATGAACAAAGAGTTAAGGAGGGAAGTTATTATGAAAATAAGTAAGTTTAGGACATATTCAGATAAATTATTTGAGAATAAGGAGTTTAAAGACAAGTTTGAATTAGAGTATCGTAATTTAGTAATTTCTGAGAAAATAGCTCAGATACGTCATAAAGCACAATTGACACAAGAGCAGTTGGCTAAAAAAATTAGGACAACAAAATCAGCAATCTCTAGATACGAAAGTAATGTGTATAACGGTTATAGTGTATCATTGCTCTCAAAAATTGCATCAGCTTGTAATGCAGAGTTAAGAATTTCATTTATCGCTAAGAAATAAATATGACCAGATTTCTTATAATAATATTATTCATCCTCACAATCCAACCCGCACGTGCTGATGTTACCGATGGGTTGGTGGGGTGGTGGAAGTTGGATGAGGGTAGTGGCACAACAGCCAATGATTCCAGTGGTCAGGGCAATACCGGCACATTGACCAATGGACCGACGTGGACTAGTGGTAAAAGAGACGGATCTATTAATTTTGATGGGAACAACGATTATATTACTGTTCCTGATACAAGTATCCTTGAAATGTCATTTCCATTTTCAGTAAGTGCGTGGATTAATACCACTACAGTTAATAATACCGTAATCTTAGAGAAGGATTCAAATTCGGGGTATTCATTTCAAACATTTTCAGGAGTAAATGCGGGAAAAGTTTTGTTGAATGTTGGGGGCACCGGTGCAGGCGATCGAATCACTTCATCTACATTGGGTTTAAATAATGATGGTTTATGGCATCATGTTGTTTTTGTTGTTACTTCTGTTAGTGGAGCCGTGTATATTGATGCTAGAAATGATACAAATGAGGCAAGTCATGGATCTCCAACATATGGTACGGGTACTTTTTATATGGGTGGTCGTGGAGTAGTAGCACCTTTCCCTGGTTTGTTAGATGATGTCCGTATTTATAGCCGTGCATTGACTCAGGCTGAGGTTAGTGCGATTTATTTGGCGGGGACTCCGCGTCTGTCGGTGAAGGGTGGAGGGAAGATTAGTGGGATGAAACAGAAGTAAGTCCTAAGGTCAAATCTAAAACAACTTCTGCCATCATGCCGGCGCATTGTGAAACCCTTGGCGCCATTGGGGGATGTCCTTGCGCTGAATCCGTCGATAAATCGCCGCAGAAATAAATGTTTCCGACTTTCTTCTTTTGCATTGGTTTCTTTTCTAATAAACCTGCCATGCCAACACCACTGACGACCACGGGAAACTTGTTTGCGTAAAATTGCACGAATCTGAATTTCCACTCAGCATTGTCGAAGGCTTCGACAATAAAATCATAATTTTTGAATAAGTTAACCCCAATTGTTTCATTCCATTGAATATGATGGGTGATGATGTGGGCGTCGGGATTGATGTCGAGTAGGCGTTTTTTGGTGATGTTGACCTTGGGTTGACCGATCTCGGCGGTAAAAAATTGCTGACGATTAAGGTTGGAGGCGTCGATCACATCTTGGTCGATGATTTCTAAATGTTTAAAACCACTGCGCACGAGCATCATGGCGCAATTGCTTCCTAAGCCACCTGCACCGCCGATCCCAACTTTTTTCGATTGGATCACGGCCAGTTGTTCGGGTTTTAAATATCTTAATAATCCCTGTTCAAAGACGTTCATATGCCGTTCTCGATGCGACGCCAGTCGGTAAAGACGGGGTCGAAGTTTTTGTTTTTAAGAAGTCGAACAACTTGAGCGATCGTGCGATCATCTTTAATGTCAAATTGTGGATCTTGTTTTTCTTCTTCGAATAATGAATAGCCACCGACAGCCGTATTTGAACCAGCGGACATGCGGGTGATGACTAGCTCCAATAAATGATCACGCAGCATCGCATCTTCGCGTGTAGATAAATTAATTCCCACACGTGGGAACAGGATGCGTGTTAAACATAAGATCTTGGTGAAGGTGATATCATCAATGTCGCAACGGGCAAATTCTTTGGATTTGATCGTGCGCAGCCTCGGGAAAGACAAGGCATACTCAACCCCTGGGTACGATCTTTCCAATGTGCGCAAATGTGCAAAGAGCGCAAAGAGGTCCTCGGACAAATTCTCAGATAATCCCAACAGTATCCCCATGGCAATTTGACGCATACCAGCTTCTGCGGCTCGCGCGGGTGTGGCGTATCTAAAATCATAATCTTTTTTATAGCCCGATAAATGAACTTCTGCATAACGGGTGCGGTCATATGTCTCTTGATAAACGGTGATCCCATCGACCCCAGCCGCAAATAATTCTTTGTATTCATCGGTTTGCATGGGATGAACTTCTAAAGCAATGCCTTGAAAATATTGGCTGGCATGAGTCGCGGCTTCTTTTAAATAAGGGACAGGTGTGTGCTTATAGCTTTCACCGGTTAACATTAAAATATTACGTATGCCCTGTGCATGGATGTGCTGCATTTCTTTGGTGTATTGTTCGGGGTTTAATTTGACGCGTTCAATTTTATTTTGACTATGAAACCCACAATAGGTGCAATGGCTTGAGCAGAAATTAGATAAATAGAGCGGTGTATACAAACCAATCGCACGGCCAAATTGCTGACGGGTGATGCGGCTAGCTTCTTGGGCTAAGGCTTCAACGCTTTCAGGTCGCCTGTCGTTTAAAATATCAGTGATTTGTTTTAGCGTGGTCATACAAAAATCCCGTCAGAGGAGAGCTTGGGTTTGCTAAGCTTTGTTTGGCAGGTAAGCCACTCAAGAATGCCGTACGTCCTGCGTCAACTGCTTGTGCAAATGCTTTGGCCAAACGTGGGGGGTGCTCTGCGGTGGCAACGGCGGTATTGACCAAAACAGCAGCCGCGCCCATCTCCATGGCCTCTGCCGCCTGCGATGGTGCACCGATGCCCGCATCCACAACGATGGGGATATCCAGTTCATTGATTAAAATTTGAATGAATTCTTTGGTGAGTAATCCTTGATTGCTGCCAATCAAAGATCCTAGTGGCATGACCGTTGCAGCGCCAGCTTTGACTAGTGCTCGTGCGGCATACAGGTCCGGTGTCACATAAGGCAGGACAATAAAGCCTTCAGCAGCTAGCACTTCGGTTGCTCGAATTGTTTCTTGATTGTCGGGAAGGAGGTATTTGCTATCATTGATGACTTCAATCTTAACCCAGTTGCCACACCCAGATGCTTTGGCCAAACGTGCGATGCGGATGGCTTCTTTGGCGTCCCTAGCACCCGACGTGTTGGTCAACAGCGTCACATGTTTTGGAATATAGTCCATGATATTGTCTTCATGGTGTTCCAAGTCAATGCGACGCAGCGCCACGGTCACAAGCTCGCTACCACTTTGATCAATGGCGTTCTTTAAATCTTCTTTATTTTTGAATTTACCAGTGCCGAGGAAGAAGCGACTTTTGAAAGTTTTACCGGCAATGATTAATGGATCAGACATTTAGCCACCACCAACAAAAGCCACAAGTTCAAGTGTATCACCGCTTTTTAGCGCTGTTGTGCCCCACGCATTGGTTGGGATGATGGCGCCATTAAGCTCAGCAATCAAATGTTTATCGGTTTTTGAGAATTGTTTAATCGTATCGGCAATTGTTTGGCCGTTATTGATTTCTTTGAGAATTCCATTAATGACTAACTGCATAAAGCCTCCTTGGGTTGAAGGAAATTATTTTAGATGAATTGCTTCTAAAAAGCAAACTTAAACCCTTGCAGAGCTCTTTTGACGATGCTACATTATCGATATGAAACTACACGTCGGCTGCGGCACCAATAAAATTCCAGGCTGGGTCAACATTGATTCGGTCGCCAGTTGCAATCCTGATCTCATTCATGATTTAGCAAAACCTTTGCCTTATGATACCCAAGTGGCAGATGAGCTGAAAGCCGAGGGGGTCTTAGAGCATTTTGATAAATACATGCGCTATGTGGTTGTATCCGATTGGGCGCGTGTGCTTAAAGTTGGCGGCCTGATGCATTTGGAGCTACCGGATTTTAAGAAAATATTATTTAATCGCTATTTTAAATTTAAATTCGACGATCTCATGGACACCATCTTCGGCGAGAATTTATGGGGATCGAAGATTTACATCGGACACTTTGGCAATCATAAGTGGGGCTATTCCCAAAAGACGCTTACGGAGTTTTTAAGGCAATTTGGCTTTGAACCTGTCACCGTTGTAACCAAAGGCCTCAACATCCGCTACACTGGCCGCAAGGTCAAGCATGTCACCGACGAAGAATTAGACAAACTGCTCATCCATTCTCACAACAATAAATTCGGCGCCGAATCTGCCGATATTCCTTTAGGTGTTGTCAAACAACACATCAAAGAATTTCAGGCAGAATCTTCTTAGCCACTACGGTGAGTCAATATCCTAAGACGCTGTAAACATTAAGTTTGCAGCGTCTTTTTTGTTGTGATATAGTTTAGCTATGCCGACGATATTAGAAATATTAGGATGGAGACTGTTCTTTTATTCAAATGAAAATAATGAGCCGATCCATATTCATGCAAGAAAAGCAGAAATGGAATGTAAGTTTTGGCTAGATGTTAAAAAGTTTGATATTGAAGAAGCTTATGCGTCTGGCTTGAAAGCGAATGATAAAAGACAAATTCGTCGCATTATTTTTGATCATTTTGATTATATAATTGATCAATGGAACGAATTTGAGAGGAGAAAATAAATGAAAGCGATTCATAAAGTTCAGAAAATAGTCTTTTCCGGTTCGCTTATGAAGATGAAGGTGGATGGTACAGAGGTGGTTGTTAATTTAACCAAAGCATCTAAAAGGCTTCTTAAGGCGTCCAAGAAAGAACGCGAAACATATAAAGTATCACCCTCAGGTTATGGAATTCATTGGCCGTTGATTGACGAAGACCTTTCTGTTGATGCGCTTTTAAATCCTAAGAAACATCCTTTAGTGCACGTTTAACAAATTAACTAGAGGGGCTATATCAAAACCCGCTGTAATTGATACATTTGCAACGGGTCTTTTATGTTAAGTGATCGGAGATGAAATGATTAAAATTCTTAATTTAACGGCAATCGTAGCTAATTTAGTTTTTATTTGGGCTTTGAAAAATCTTCCTAAAGAAGTTCAATCTTATATTGATGGGCCTATATTAATAGGTGTAATAGTTTTTTTCACAGGTCCTTTTTTAATGAATTTGTTCAATGATCGCTCGATGTCTTTATCTAAACCAAAGATTAGTTTAGCGTTACTTATTGGTCTAGTAGTTATTACTTTGTTTTGCCTTATTTTTATGTATCAAGATCAATTAGAAACTAGCAGGGGTTTTGCTCTGCTAGCATGCGGAGGCATATATTTATTTCTATTTCTACCTCTTTGGATTGTTTATTTAAATTTGTGTAATAAAGGTGCTGGAAAGTAGTCTTTCTGTTTGCAACCAGTTGCAAAGCTCTCCTACCTGCCGGCAGGCAGGTCCGCTAGCAGGAGTTATTTAGTAGGGAGTTCTTTTAGCATTGTGTAATAAAATATATCTTTGCAAGAGAAGAATTTTTTGTATAATAAACCGTTTATTAACGTAGTTTACAAGGAGCGCACAAGCCCATGAGCAAAGCCGGGGTATTCGGGTATGAATTATTAGTTGATCTGTATGGTTGCAAACCAGGTGTTTGTGACGACCTCACACTTTGCTACAATTTCCTCGACGAGATTGTGGGTTTTTTGGGGATGGAGAAACAAGCGCCACCATCTATTTTCAAAAGTGACGATGTGCGTTTTCCAGATAAAGCAGGCCTTTCCGGTTGGGTGCCATTGATCGAAAGCTCAATTGTTATCCATACCTTAACCCCTAAAGATTTTATCACCGTAGACATTTATTGCTGCCGTGAATTTGACAAAAAGAAGGCTGAAGATTTCTGCAAACGTTTCTTTGGTCCAAAGAAAGTCGAATCGCAATTTGTCGAACGTGGACTTAGTTATTACGCTGACGCAGAGGCTCCCGCCAAAGCCCTTAGCGCAAAATAAGTCTTTAAGTTCCGATAGAGCATCATGCCCTACACAACCAATGACATCAAGCATATAGAGCAGAAATGGCAGAAGTTTTGGCGTGATCACAAAACCTTTAAGGTTGATGCTGATCCGTCAAAGAAGAAATATTACTGCCTTGAAATGTTCCCATACCCATCGGGTAAGATTCACATGGGTCATGTCCGTAACTACACAATCGCGGATGTGATCGCCCGTTATAAGATGATGCAAGGCTTTAATGTGTTGCACCCCATCGGCTACGATGCTTTTGGCCAACCTGCTGAAAATGCCGCGATTAAACATAACACCGACCCAAGTGACTGGACCTATAAGTGTATTGGTCAAATGCATGATGAATTGCTTAAGATGGGTTTCTCTTACGACTATGATCGTGAGATCTCGACGTGCGATGCCAGCTACTATAAGTGGAATCAGTGGATTTTTATAAAGATGTTTGAGCGTGGCTTAGCGTATCGCAAAGCCTCGCCGGTTAATTGGTGTTCGAGTTGTGCGACGACGCTCGCCAATGAAGAAGTCATCAATGGAGCCTGTTGGCGTTGTAAAACGGAAGTTGTTCAAAAAGATTTAGAGCAATGGTATTTAAAGATCACACAATATTCACAAACCTTGCTCGAAGATTTAAAGCAATTGAATAATTGGCCCAGTCGCGTGAAGGCCATGCAGGAAAATTGGATTGGCAAAAGTTACGGCGTTGAGATTCATTTTAAAGTCAAAGATTCTGCTGACGTCATCCGCGTTTTTACGACCCGTGCTGACACGATTTTTGGTGCAACCTACGTTGTGCTCGCCCCAGAACATGCTTTGGTTAAGAAATTAATAGCTGGGAAGCCGCAAGAAAAAGCCATCTTAGATTTTATCGCAAAGACCGCCAACAAATCAAAGTCCATGCGCATGTCCGGTGATCAACGCAAAGAAGGTATGGCGTTGGGTGTTAATGCCATTAATCCCGTCAATGGTGAGAGCATTCCGGTTTTCATCGGAGATTATGTCCTCATGGAATATGGGACGGGTGCGATCATGGCGGTGCCGACTCATGATCAACGTGATTTTGAATTTGCTAAAGAGCATAAGCTGCCGATGCGCGTTGTCATTAAAAATCCTAAAGCCCCTGATGCTACGCTTGAGCAAATGACAGAAGCTTTTGTCGACGAAGGTGTGCTTGTTAATTCCAAACAATTTGATGGTGTTGCCAATGAAGCGGCTAAAGAACAGATTGCCAAATGGATTGAAGCACAAAACATGGGCAAGGTTTCTGTCCATTGGCGCTTGCGTGATTGGTTGATTTCTCGTCAGCGATATTGGGGTGCGCCCATCCCGATGATTTATTGCGATACCTGCGGCGTGGTTCCTGTGCCTGATGCACAATTGCCTGTTGAGTTGCCTAAAAATGTGAAAATCACCGGTGAAGGTGGTTCACCGCTGGCTAAGGTTAAAGAGTTTGTCGACTGTAAATGTCCAAAATGCAATAAACCAGCCCGTCGTGAAATGGATACTATGGCGACCTTTTTTGATTCATCCTGGTATTTTTTGCGTTTTTGCTCTGCGCATAACGATAAAGTCATCTTTGATAAAAATGAAGCCAAATATTGGATGCCCGTTGATCAATATATCGGCGGCATTGAACATGCGATCTTGCATTTGCTGTATTCGCGCTTCTTTACAAAGTTCCTAAAAGATTTAGGTTTAGTTGATGTGAGTGAACCATTTGATAGATTATTGACGCAGGGCATGGTGCTCAAAGATGGTGAGGTTATGTCAAAATCCCGTGGGAATACGGTCGATCCTGATGAAGTGTTGTCGAAGTATGGCGCAGACACATTGCGTTTGTTTATTTTATTTGCGGCGCCTCCCGAAGATCAATTGGAATGGAATAGCGACGGGTTAGAAGGTGCATGGCGCTTCCTAAACCGTGTGTATATGATGGTTGAGAAACGTTATAACAAAGATATTAAAGATGCTCTTCAAGTTGCTGACGATGCTGCCAAAGAATTAGAACGTGAACGTAATAGTGCGATTAAGAAAATTGCTGCAAGTTTTGATGAAGGGTATAAATTTAATTCAGCGATCAGCCATATGATGGTCTTGGCCAATGCAATTGATAAATATAAAACAAATAATGCTTTATTAAATCAAGCCATCGAAACATTGGTTTTGTTATTAACCCCATTTGCTCCGCATGTCGCCGAAGAAATGTGGCAGATGATGGGTAAGACAGAAAAAACAGTGTGTCGTGTTAATTGGCCGCTTGTAGATGAAAGCGCTTTGGTTTTAAGTAATATCAATTATGCTGTTCAAGTTAATGGCAAAGTTCGCGGCCAGATTTTAATGCCAGCGGGAAGCGCCCAAGACGTCATACAAGCAGCCGCCATCGCAGAACCTAATGTTGTTAAATATCTCGAAAATCAGACCATCAAAAAGATCATTGTTGTGCCGAATAAACTTGTTAGTATAGTAGTATGAAGTTTTACGCCGACCTGCACATCCATTCCCACTATTCCCGAGCCACGGCAAAAAATTTAGATTTAGAAAATTTATATGTTTGGGCCCAGCTCAAAGGTATTCATCTGGTTGGCACCGGAGATTGTGTTCATCCTCAATGGCTTAAAGAATTAGAAACGAAACTAGAGCCTGCTGAAGAGGGATTGTTTAAACTCAAAGACACGTTTGCAAAGCCCATGGAAGCTCAGGTTCCACCTGCGTGCCGCATGCCGGTGCGTTTCATGTTGACCGTCGAGATTTCAAATATTTATAAGCGGTTAGATAAAGTACGTAAGGTCCATAATTTAATTTGGTTCCCATCATTTGAATCGGCGAAGCGTGTCCAAGCAAAATTAAATGCTATAGGAAATATCAAATCTGACGGGCGACCAATTTTAGGGCTTGATTCGCGGGATTTATTAGAGATCGCATTAGAGGCAGATCCTAAGAATTTATTTGTCCCTGCACATATTTGGACGCCATGGTTTTCCGCTTTAGGTTCTATGGGTGGGTTTGACCGTATGGAAGATTGTTTTGCCGATTTAACCAAGCATATCTATGCCGTTGAGACGGGCTTATCGTCGGACCCTGTCATGAATTGGCGTTTGAAACAATTGGATCCTTATATCTCGATTTCGAATTCTGATGCGCATTCACCGTCGAAGTTAGGACGTGAAGCCAATATTTTTGATACAGAGCTTTCTTATTCGGCCATCTATAAAGCATTGTCTGACGTGAAAGATAAAGGTTTAGTTGGTACACTAGAATTTTTCCCAGAAGAAGGGAAGTATCATTATGACGGCCATCGCAATTGCCAAACCCGTTTGCACCCTCAAGAAACAATCAAGCATAAGGGCCTATGTCCCGTCTGTAAAAAAGAAGTGACAGTCGGTGTTATGGCCCGTGTTGAGGAGCTAGCCGATCATCCCGAAGGTCGCAAAGCACCACGTGCACGACCGTATAAAAGTTTAATCCCGCTACCAGAAATCATTTCCGAAGCCAAAGATGTAGGCTCCGCCTCTAAAGCCGTGCAAGCTGTTTATCAGGACATGTTAAAAAATTTAGGTAGTGAATTTCATATCTTGTGCGATATGCCCATTGATCAAATCAAGAAAGCTGCAGGTGATATTATCGCTGAGGGCATACGTCGCACGCGTGAAGGTAAAGTCCAGATTGCCCCCGGATACGACGGGGAATTTGGTACGATTAAAATATTCTCAGATCAAGAACGCGACGCCATCGATCGTCAGATGGCAATAGTGTAATGGCAAATCAATTAAATCCTGCACAACAGCAAGCGATTGATCATTGCGGCGGCCATGTTTTAATTGTGGGTGGTCCAGGCACGGGTAAGACGTATATCTTGGCGCATCGCATCGCACGTTTTGTAACTTATCTAAAAGCAGATAAGCAAGTTCTTGCTATAACGTTTACTAATAAAGCAGCGGCACAGTTAGAATATCAATTGATGGCCCTTGATGTGGCCAAACGTCATGTGTTTGCAGGGACATTTCATGCATTTTGTTTAGAACTATTACGCACTCATTTAGATAAGACGGCTCTTCCTAAAGATTTCAAGGTGGCGTCTGATGATGATTTAAAAAATTTTGATAAGTCCATGCGTGAACGCATTAGCTTGATCAAGTCCACCCAATTAGTCATTAATCCTGATGAAGAATTTAAAATGTATACACGCGCTTTACGCCAAGCAGGGCTGATTGATGCGGATGATATCTTGCGGGAAGCCTTAGAATTGCTGGAAGATGAGTCTATTTGTAATACATTGCAACAGCAATATCCTTATATTTTTATCGACGCATATGAAGATATTAATGTTGTGCAACATGCGTTGTTAAAACGTTTGGCGGGCAATACAGGCATTGTCACGGCGTTTGGAGATCCTGATCAAAGCATTGACAGGTGTCATGCGGCGAAAGTTTCTTTAATCCATCGTTTTGAGCAAGACTTTGATGGGGCGACGGTATTAAAATTAAACGAAAACCTGCGTTATTTTAGAAATAGAAAAATAATCACGCATGCGTCTATGAGTGATCGTGCGGAAGCGGATTATGTCGCATCTCAAATTGAAAAGATGATGGGCACGCACCGTATTCTTGCTGACATTGCTATCTTGTATCGTTTAGATGCGCTGCGACATGTTATGACGCAGGCTTTGGATCATTTGGGCATTCCCCATCAAGATGAAAACACATTAGAATATGCGTCAGCAAAAGTTGTCTTATTGTCGATACATGCGGCGAAAGGTTTAGAATTTTCTGTTGTGTTTATCATTGGCTGTGAAGATAAACTATTGCCCTTAGACGTAGAACATATGAAAGCTGATATAGAAGCAGAGCGTCGCTTATTTTTTGTTGGCATGTCGCGTGCCAAGGAATGTTTATATTTAACCTATGCACATCGTCGACAACTTTTTGGTAAGCCCGTGCAATTAAGCCCATCACCATTTTTACCTGACATTCATGAAAGTCCAAAAAAATTTAAGAAGCAGGCGCAAGCAGATCATGGACAAATGCAGTTGTTTTAGGTAATATATTGTTGTTTCAAACGCCATCCCCCGTGGCGTTCTATTTTAATGCCCCCGTTTTATTTCATGTTGCATCTAACACCTCAAGAACGTCAGGTCATTGTTGGGTTTATTGTCATTTGTTTGCTTGGGCAGGTCATCCATGCTGCATTGATGTTTAATGCCAAGCCACTACGTTGGGTAAAAACCTCAAGTCAGAAAATCAAGAAACGACTGCCGGATATTAATCGCGATGATGCGAAATTTATTGAACGCATCGACGGTATTGGTCCAAAGACGGCACAACGCATTGTTGAGTATCGCCAAACTCATGGGGCTTTTCAGTCACTGGAAGATCTTAAAAAAGTCAAAGGCATAACCAAAAAGAATTTCCAAAAAATCAAAGCATTTTATGTAGAGGCAAATGGGCATGAACATTAAAACACATCGTCCATGTCTGATGCTGTGCATTGTCTTTGCCTTAGGGATCGTTGTAGGCAAGTGGTTGATGATGCCGTTATGGTGGTTGTTCTTAGGGGGCAGTGCATTTTTACTTCTATATGTTTTCAAAGAAATGCAGGTGATCATTTACGTGCTTGTTTTTGTTTTGGGAATGGTTTGGATCACACAGCGTCATTTATTACCCAACGATTCCTTAGGATTTTTATCATATAGGAATGCTATACATTGTGAAGCCATTGAGGGTGTGGTTCGGTCTGTTGATGACTTACTTGTGAATGTTTATCAAATAAAGGTAGGTGAAGATTGGCGCAAGGTCAGCGGGTCGGTAAAACTAAGGGTATGGGGAGAAACTCAATTGGATGTGAGGTATGGGCAACGTGTGCGTATTAAGGGCAAAATGTTTCCAATCTATGATATGAGGTCAGGTAGTTTCTCATATCGTCAGTATTTGCAAGAACGCGGCATATATTGGATGTTTTCCCCACAAAAAGATGGAGTTGAGTCATTAGGTTTTCATCAGGGCAATGCCATGATTGCCAGCGCTAACAATTTGCGCGCTTACATCAATCAAATTTTTGACGTCTATCTTGCACCTCGTGAAGCGGCCTTTGTTTCAGCGTTGGTGATTGGTGATCGTCATAAAATGCCTAAAGATCTTAAAGAAGTTTTCGTTAATACAGGAACAGCACATATCCTTGCCATCAGTGGGATGAATATGGCGGTGGTTGTGACAGTAATTTTCTTTATATTCCAATTAATGCCGTTTACACGACGATGGAAGTTTATCATGACAGCCATTTTTCTATTTGCATATGCCTATACCAGTGGCTGGTCGCCATCGGTTGTGCGGGCCACGATCATGAGCGCCGTGTTATTGTCCACATTTGCATGGGAATACGAGGGGGATGCATTAAATACATTAGGGTTTGCTGCGTTAATTTTATTGTGCCTTGATCCAAATAATCTGTTCGATGTGGGCTTTCAATTGTCTTTTGCTGCGGTTTTAGGCATCTTAGTATTAACTAAGTCCATCGAAGGTGTAATAACATTTCTCCCAAAGCTCATTGCATTACCCATCGCCGTATCCATCGCAGCATTCATAGCAACCGCACCAATTATCCTATATCACTTTCACATGATCACACCGATATCCATCTTGGCCAATATCCCCGTCGTGCCGCTGGCAGACATGGTGATGGCGTTAGGTTTATGTTTAATCGCCGTGAGTTTTTCTCCGCCTTTAGCCACTCTCGTTGCCGCATGTTTAAAAGCAATATTAAGCGCCATGATCATATTTGCCCTATGGTTCTCACATGTACCGTGGGGGTGCTGGATATTTTAGGCTCTTGACAAAAAACAATAAAGTGATATATTAGCAGTGTAATACTTAGAGTGCTAATCAAGGCGCTCATATTTTTTTGATCAGTTTTTAGCAGACGAGAAGCATGAGTGCTAATCAGGCTTCGTCACAATGTTTTCACGTGTGACTATGCCCGACATGTGAGGAGGATGTATGCAGATCATTCCAAATGAAGATGAAAAGAAACCAGCTTTAGAACGTTTTGGTCGGGATTTAACGGACTTAGCGGCTAAGGGTAAGTTAGATCCGGTGATTGGGCGCGAGGAAGAAATCCGTCGGGTGATACAAGTATTGTCACGCCGTACGAAAAACAATCCGGTGTTGATTGGAGAACCAGGGGTTGGTAAGACAGCCATTGTTGAAGGCTTAGCGCAACGTATTTTTACTGGGGATGTCCCAGAAGGATTAAAGCACAAACGCGTCATTGTTTTAGATATGGGAGCGTTGGTGGCAGGTGCAAAATTTCGTGGGGAGTTTGAAGATCGTTTAAAAGCTGTTTTAAAGGAGGTTGAAGGCAATGATGGATCCATTATTTTATTCATTGATGAGTTACATACAATTGTTGGGGCCGGACGCGCCGAAGGCAGCGTCGATGCCGCTAACTTGCTTAAGCCCGCGTTAGCGCGCGGTTCTTTAAAATGCATTGGCGCAACAACGCTTGACGAATACAGGCAATATATTGAAAAAGATGCGGCCTTGGAGCGACGTTTTCAACAGGTCATGGTCAATGAACCATCGGTTGAAGATGCCATCACCATTTTGCGTGGTCTTAAGGAAAAATATGAAGTGCATCATGGGGTGCGCATTCAAGATGCGGCCATCGTCGCAGCCGCGGTCATGAGTGATCGCTATATCACCGAACGTTTCTTACCAGATAAAGCCATTGATTTGATCGACGAGGCTGCTTCAAAATTGCGCATCGAAATTGACAGCATGCCCCAAGAATTAGATCAGAATGAACGTGAGATCAGGCGTTTAGAAATTGAACGCCAAGCATTGCGCAAAGAAACAGATGCGGCATCTAAAGAGCGATCAAATAAAATCGAGGCTGATTTAAGCGTTTTAAAAGAAAAGAACAAAGAAATGCGCGTGCGTTGGCAAAATGAAAAAGCGGTCATTGATCGCATCCGTGCCATTAAAGCAAAAATCGAATCGAGCCGTTTGGAAGAAGCCAAGGCGGAAAAAATCGGTGATTTAAATAAAGTCGCTGAGATCCGTTATGGCACCATTGGGCTTTTACAAAAGGAATTAGAAGCTAAGAATCAAGAATTAGCTAAGGTTCAATCGGGTGGCGCTTTGCTTAAAGAAGAAGTCGACGAGAGCGATGTTGCCGAAATTATTTCGAAATGGACAAAAATCCCCTTATCAAAGCTCATGCAAGCTGAGACACAAAAGCTCATTGATATGGAGAAGGCAATGAAGGTGCGGGTCATTGGGCAAAGCGATGCGATTGATAGCATTGCATCTTGTATCCGTCGCTCACGCACAGGATTAAGTGATCCTCGTCGACCTTTGGGATCGTTTATTTTTGTTGGGCCCACGGGTGTCGGTAAGACAGAGCTCGCCAAATCTTTGGCATGGTTCTTGTTTGACGATGAAAATGCCATGGTGCGCATTGATATGAGCGAGTATATGGAAAAACATTCCGTTGCCCGCTTGATTGGGGCGCCCCCAGGGTATGTTGGCTTTGAAGAAGGCGGTCAATTAACCGAGGCCGTGCGTCGCAGGCCATATGCGGTTGTTTTATTTGATGAGATTGAAAAAGCACATCCCGACGTGTTTAATGTATTGTTGCAATTGTTAGACGACGGGCGCTTAACAGATTCTCAAGGTCGCGTGGTCAATTTTAAAAACACCATTGTGATCATGACATCAAATATTGGCACGGCAGAAACAGCTGATATTAAAAGCAGCAAAGACGTGCGTCAAATCATTTTACAAGCCATGCGTCAGCACTTTAAGCCAGAATTCTTAAATCGGTTGGATGACATCATTGTCTTTAACCGTTTAGGACAAGATGAAGTCAGAAAGATTGTTGACGTGCAACTAGGTCTTTTGGCACGACGCTTGGAAGATCGTAAGATCACAATTGACGTGACTACAAAAGCCAAAGATTTGTTAGTTCATCAAGGCTATGATCCAATCTATGGGGCAAGGCCGCTAAAACGCGTGATGCAGAAACTATTGCAAGACCCCATTGCCATGCGTTTATTGCAAGGTGAATTAAAAGAAGGTCAAGCGATCGCGGTGGATGCCCAAGGTGAGGATTTAGTCTTTATTTAAACCAACACAATCATCATACAAGGAGGGTACGATGAAAATCACCGTTTATAAGAATGCCGCTTTAATGATCATTGCCACTGCAACGGCATTAGGTGTCGCGACGACATCCTTTGCTGCAGAAGACACGATGGCACTTAAGAAAGAAATTCAGTTATTAAAACAACGCTTATCACAATTAGAACAACGAAACGCTCAACAGCCAGTCATGGAAGACTTTGATGCATGGGATCCATTTGCCCAAATGCACGATATGCAGCGCATGTTGAAACAATTAGATTATCAGAATTATTTCAACCCGCGCATTGATGTCAAAGAATCTGATAAGCAATATACGATCACCATGGATATCCCTGGGATGGATAAAAATAATATTGAAGTCACTGTAAAAGACAATTATTTAATTATTTCTGGGGAGCGTAATAGCGCTAAAGAAGAAAAAGCGCAGGATAAATACTTTAGACAAGAACGATCGTTTGGGCATTTTGTTAGATCGATGCCATTACCCGACGATGTCGAAACATCAGGGATTGATGCGCAGTACGACAAAGGAGTTTTAACAATCAAACTCAATCGTATTGCAAAAGTACCAGCACCTGCAGTACAAAAAATTACAGTTAAATGATTTTATGCTTGTCTAAAGGCGTTTAGGGGGCTAAATTACAGGTATGAATGTCTGCTTGTTTTTAGCCCTCTTCTTTTTGTTTTCCCCTGCGTGGGCGGCTGAGCCGATCAAAGACGGCTTTATCAATGAATATGATAAAGACGGAAAATTATCGCGCATTGTCCAATACAAATTAGGCGTCCCCAATGGCCTCTTTCGCAATTTCTATCCCGACGGCAGGATATCTGGTACAGGTAAATTGGTCGATGGTAAGATGGATGACATAGCCTTAGGATTTTGGCCAGATGGGACGATGAAAATAAAATCATTTTACAATGAAGGTCGTCTGCATGGCACATCGACGCTGTATTACAATAATGGCCGTGTTCAAGCAGAAATTGAATATATCAAAGGCGTGCAAGATGGGCCGACAAGAGAATACAATGAGCAGGGACGTTTGGTATGGGAGCGTCATTTTAAGTCGGGTAAAGAGGTAGGGACGACAAAACAATTTGATCCTGTAACAGCAGCCTTGATACGTGAATATGAATTTAAAGATGGCATACAAACAGGTCTTATCCGTGAATATTGGGGTAATGGTCAAGTTAAAGGGACATATTCAGCCATCGACGGCATACGCACGGGCATAGCTAAAGAATATTTTAAGACAGGGACAATTTCTCGTGAAGGAAAAATGAAAAATGATCTATGGGAAGGTGATGTAGTAAGTTTCTATGAAAATGGCAAAAAGCTCTCCAAAGTTCATTACAAAGCTGGCAAGAAAAATGATCCATCGTGGCAACAATATTATGACACCGGTGAGGTTAAGTCAGAGGTAAAGGTTGTTGATGATTTAAAGCAAGGTATTGCACGTGAATTTTACCCCAATGGGAAAGTTAAGACAGCGGGTTTATTTAAAGATGATAAACGCCAAGGTATTTTTAAGGAATTTAATGATGATGGCAAGAAAATTGCTGAGCATGAGTTTAAAGATGATGTCCTTCGATATCAGCGTGAGTATGACCCTGATGGCCGTGTGACCAACGAACAGATTTTTTACCACCCTTCAAAACCTCTTTCCAAAGAAGAATTACCTAAATAACGAAATATTTTTTTTATGTAAGAAAGCGTATTCTTGATCCAAAGCCTTAAACCTTAGGGGCTTATGAGGTTATGGCGTTGTTTTAATATTTTGAAGCATATAGGTGTCTGCCTCATAAATTGGCAAAACAGCCGGTTGTAGTGTACACTTTCCCTATAGTTTCCCCTTAACCATAGAAAATTGGGATCATGAACTCAAAAGTAGCGCCATATAAGCGGTTTATTTTATTTTTTCTTTGCCTAATTTTAAGCATTGGCCCGTCTGTGTCTTATGCGGCTGAAATTGAGAATTTTAGTAAGCCTAATCGTGATAAGTTAATCCTAGAGATTTTAGACCTTTTAGAAATACCAAATGGCGGTGGCATTACGTTAAGACAAGCGCCTTGCCCACCATGCCCAGCATGTCCAGAGTGCCCAGAGAAGCCTTGTAGTGATGCAAAGACGGTTCCTGTGTCAGCCACTGTCATTAATGCGGTTAACACAAGTTTAGATAATTTATCAACGCCCAGCGTTGTTCAGTCAACAACAGCACCGTCTACTCCTATAATAGCAACTACTTTGCCAGTTATTCCGACAGTTACAAAAACGGTTGAGCCGGTAGTAAATGTGGCTGCTGTAAAACCGATAAGTGCTACACCTGTCAATAAACCTGTGGTCGTGCCTGTTATCAAGAGCGATGCGCCAGTTGTTAAGACTAATCTTGTGCCGTCGACACAAAAAGTAGTTGCACAAGCGCCGCTGCCGATTGTGACAAAGACCAATGTGATGCCAACCTTGGCGTCAGCCCAAACAATTAAACGCTTGGATGATACGATTACCGCGCAATCACCTGAAATCATTGTTCAAGCTCAAGCTAATCCTCAAGATTATGTTGCTGAAGTAGCAGTAGATGATGAATCAGCGACGGAAGAAGTAGTGACAGATTTACCAAATACAGGTGTAAATGAAAGACCGCAAACATTTGCAGAAGCTTTGGCTAAAGATCGTAAACGATCTTCTAAGAAAAATAAATTTAAAGTTTCAGGTGAATTGTATTCATCGATTGGTATCTATCCCAACGGCCGTGTGCGTTTCAATCGCGCTAATGCGGATTTAAATGAACGTAATTATCGCATTTTGTCAGATAAGGCCTTAAATAATCGTCTTGAAACCTTTGACCCGGCTCTATATTCGCGCATGAAATTTGTCGTGGATGCGTCGGTGGCATCGTCGGTGGCAACCCATATTAATGTAACCCTAGATCCATGGAGCTTGACAGGGAAATCCAAAGAAGTTTATGTGCAGCAAGGTAGCGGCGACATTGTGAAATTGCAATATTTAAGCATTGGAAGCAATACCTACACAATTGGCCGTATTTTAAGAACCACACGTACGGGGGATGCTCTAGCTCTTCCAGAAATTAAGATTCAAAATGGTAACATTATTCCTGCCAACCGCGTCGGGACAACCTTTGGTGGTTTCTTTAATCTCCCTGAGCAAAAGCTAGAATATACATTCATGCCGATCCGTGAAGCATGGTTAGATTTTAAACCAACGGACAGTGTTTTCTTCCGCGCTTTCCCAATGGCGTATGAGAATCAAGCATTAACAACGGACGATCCATTAAAGTTATCCAATAACCGTTCTTATTGGGAAGAAAGCCCATGGTTACGCAGCTGGCAACCAGGAAATTTTAATGACTTAGCTGGTAGTTACACAAAAGGTTATTGGGATCGTTCATTAAGTTTTGGGACGAGGGATAGTTCTGGTCAGCGTTTGACAGCGTTGCGCGGGGCCAAATTTGCATTTAATCCCGAACCAGATACATCGTTAGATTTTGTGATTGCATCACCAAAAACATTATGGCAAAACTATAGTGATTTTGACACATTGGCTGCAAGTGCCCGCTTAAAGCATTATTTTGATGAAGGATTTTATATCGGTGGTACTGCCGCAGATCACGAAGGGTTTGTCAAGTCCAGCCAAGATGGTCGTAACTACGTCGGGAGCATTGACACAGGGATTATGCCTTTTGAAAATGTGAAGTGGAATGCTCAATACAGTTTTTCATCGAGCCAATATGATGCAACCGATGCTAAGTGGCAAACTAAGAAATATGGAAATGCCTATTACACGTCGATCACCGCTACATCTGATCCTTACATGATGAATCGAAAAGATTATTATGGTATTGCGTCAGGTTCTAAGGACACAAACTTCTATAAGACCCGTGCCTATATTGGACGTATGGATCAAGACTTTGAATCAACATTATCCAACTATCATTCAACCCGCAAAGATGCATTTTGGAATCGTCATTTGACGTTTTATCCGTCGACGTTTAGATATTTGCCAGGTGTTGCCCAAATGGCTTATGCCAGTGAAGATGATCTTTCACCTTTTGCGATAGGTGATGGCTTAGACTATGGCCGCATGGCTTATGGGTGGCGTTATGATGTTGGCATGCTTGATGGGCGATTAAAAGGAACGACCGATATACGCCAAGTTGTTAATGTTGAGGGGCAACATCAGAAAAAAATTGAAACTGTCAGCCAAACACATTGGGATTATAAAGCAACCGATGAATTAACCACCAAGTTTTTATTTATTTGGGATAAGTTACCTAAAACTACGCAAGGGATCGACCCTTATGTTTATGATGGTGATACAGGTGAGGCATTGCAGAATGCAGCTGTTAGGGGCGGGGAAGATCCAAGCACAACCACCACATCTGTTGGCGCGCGTTATCAATTAACCCAATGGGCAGCGTTAAATGGGGTGTGGGAATATACCAATGACTCAACACTAGCAGCGGATAATTTTCCACAAGCAGACTTAAACAGTTCCTTTATCACAACCTTCCGCGATGAAACACGGCTTTATACAAAGCAAGTGCCATTTGTGTATTCTGGTGGTTTGTTTGACACCCCACCATATGACTACTTTAGCATTATGAAAACAGGTTTGGAATTAGTCCCGACGGATAAGTGGCACATTTACCTTGATTATACCCGCAATTCTAATGTTTTTGCCGGTAATATCGACGATAACATGAACCATTTTGGGATTGAAAGCAGTTATTTGATCACCAAAAACTGGGGGCTATTTGGCCGTTACAGCTATTCGCGTTGGAATGATTTTGTGAAATTAGGTCAAGCAACACCGGAGATTGAATATCGCGGGTATCACAATTTATATTTTGCTACCCGATGGGTGTTTGCGCCAGATAGTTGGTTAGGTTTAGAGTATGGCGTCGGTCCTGCTTATAATGTGGCGACCAATGTCTATGACCCGCGTTTGGCTTACTACGCCTCGACGGTATTAGAAACGCAGCATTTATTCCGCTTAAGTGTCTTGAAGAAATTCTAAAAAGATTAACGGTATGTTATGACATCGCTTTGAGCGAAACGCACCTTTGAGAGACGTGCGTATTCATCATCGTCGGCGCGAAAGCCTGCCGTTGCAACGCACAAGGTGTGATAACCTTCTTCTTCAATGCCTAATGCTTGGTCATAGGCAGCAGCATCCAATCCTTCCATGGGGCATGCATCAACTCCCAATAAGGCCGCAGATGTTAAGAAGTTTCCAAGGGCAATATAAACCTGACGGGAAGCCCATTCATTGATGTCGAAATTTTTGTCGGGGTTGTTGACGAATCCCAACATGATTTGTTTGTATCCCGCTAATGCCTCTTCTTGGATCTTGCGTACGGTTGCAATGCGGTTGATCAAGTGCTCGATGTCAATCCCGTCGACATTCTTCTTAACAGCAAAGACAACCAAATGTGATGCGTCGGTGATTTGACCCTGATTCCAAGAAAACCCACGCAGTTTAGCGCGAAGGTCTGGATTTTTAACGACGATGAATTTCCAAGGTTGTAAACCAAACGAAGAGGGGGTTAAGATTAAGGATTGCTCTAATGTCTGCCAAATATTTTGCGGGATCGTGCGTGTTGAGTCAAACTTTTTAACGGCGTAGCGCCAGTTTAATTGTGTAAGCAGATCTTGCGTAGATATCGGGGTTGACATAATATGCTCCTAGCGGTTTTTAAAGGAAATGTATTATATTCAAAATTTGGAGATATGCCATGAATAATTGGATCGCCTTAATTTTAGGTGGTATTGCAGGAACCATCGCACGGTATTCTTTAGCCGGCGCCATCTTTCACAAGACAGGCATGGACTTTCCTTATGGCACGTTGGCCGTTAATCTTTTGGGATGCTTCTTGGTGGGATTCTTGGATGTTTTAATCGAACGTAAATTCACCGTTCCATCGACGGTACGGCTCATGATGATCACCGGCTTCTGCGGCGCCTTCACAACCTTTTCTGCCTACATCCTAGAAAGCTACACCCTAATCAAATCCGGTGCAATGATCAAAGCCCTACTATACTTATTCGGCAGCATCTCGCTGGGATTAATCCTTTTTCGCGTTGGGATGCTAACCGCCACCATTTTGTAACCCCTTTTTTGAATGGACCGTTTCTTAGAAAATATGAAAATGCAAAATAAGTTATTAATAACAACTTACGGGGACACATCTGCTGGAAGTTGTGAATTATTAAAGCTTTAGAGAGAAACGGTCTGTTTTTTTAAAGATACAATTTATCGGCCATCTCCGCCACTAGATTGGCAGCTAGCATCATTAGGATTATCTCGACAGAAACAAGCAGGTGTTCCAATGGGGAGATTACAGATTTGATAATACGCATTGGCAAAATTAGGACAGTTTTCTCCGCCATAAGCAGGAGCGGGGTTATTACAGGAGCGATATTGAACTCCTAAGCAAGTGTAAGCATAAGGCGCAGTGCAAGGTCCCCATTCGCCCCATCCTCCATTTCTTGTTGCAGAACATACGCCATCGAGATAAATATATCCTGAAATTTGTGTATTATCATGTCCATCGCCACCATCCCAAAGGTAAATCTCAATCTGGTGCCCTCGTTCATTAATGCGGGCGCATTGCGCGGTGCCACCACCATCATGTTTATTCTTATCTGAGTAATTACATGTCCATATGGGGCCTGGACAGTTACCTTGCCACGGACCACCATCGACCCTGTAGGAATAATTAAAATCATCTGCACAAACATCAGAAATAAATCTTACTACTTCATCATACCTAGCTGAGCTGTAATACGACCCTTGAGAAGCGCCAGTATTAAATGTAGTAACGAGTTCACAGGCGGTTTCTGTACAGGTTCCGTTATTTCGTTTATATCCATCATTGCATTGGGCTTGACAATCTCCACTGAATGTTGAGCAAGGGGTTTTTGTTTCGATAATACTAGGATCTTGACTATCAGCCATAAGATCACCATTACCTTGATTTGGACAAGCGGTCGAGTTTGGTGGGATGGCATCCCAATTGCAAACAGGCAAGCATTTATCCCGATTGGGTAAGCCAACAAACATGTTTTTTTTGTTGCCACAAGAGAATTGATAGAGTTGATCGCCATTCTTGCAATTGGAAGCACTGGGAGTGTAAACACCGTTGGGGTAACATGAAATAAATCCTTTTGATGCAACATCTGCAGTAATGTCAGTGGTAGAAGCCCAAAGGCGTGCGCCATTTTGAGGGTCATTCTTTCGCCAGCAGAGTTGGGTGAGCTGGGGGATGGAGCAACATTCGCTGTCATCTTCACAGGAAAAGTTTGTCTGGCAACCAACAGGGGTGTATTGATGGGTAAAGAATCGTTGTGTTTCTTGACAATTACCCCGAGGATCTCCGCAACTGCCTGGCGCCTTACCTTGAGGAACGCATGCTTGGGACGGAATATTTAAATCTTCTTTATTGGCTTTAACCAAACGATCATTGGTTGAATCACTAACAGCGGTGTCCCAAATTTTAAAATGGCTGTTGATCGAGTCTAGTAAATATGGCCCGCCTATGACGATCCCAGCAATAACAGCTAAAGCCACAAAGGACAGTTCGATCATGGATTGACCGCGACGGTTTTCTAGACATTTCATACTTAAAAGTATATACTAACACGTTTTATTTAGCAACTTTATAGTCGGGAAGGTTTACGTGGCACTACCTCAAGAATTCTTACAACGTTTTTCTCAAACAGTCCCATGCCAAGGTGATGTTTTAGAATATTTTAAGCCCAAAACGCATAAATCATTTCGTGTGAACACGCTTAAGATGAAGCGGGATGATGTGTGGGCTTATTTGAAGGAGCATGATATCCCTTTTCAAGAAGTGTCTTGGTATGCGGATGCTTTTATTGTTGATGTTGCGCATAGTGCTCAATTATTAGAATCGATTTTGTGTCAGCATGGGATGATTTATGCGCAGGGTTTAGAGAGTATGTTGGCGCCAATTGTTTTGGATCCAAAACCTGGTATGCACGTTTTGGATTTGTGTGCGGCGCCTGGCAGCAAAACAACACAAATAGCGGCGATGATGAACAATGAAGGCAGCATCATGGCCAATGAGCCGGTGCGCAATCGTTTCTTTAGGTTAAAAGCTGTCACAGAATTGTTAGAGGCTAAGGTTAAGTTGACAAGTAAGGATGGCCGCTTTTTTAGAGGTGAACATTTATTTGATAGCATTTTGGTTGACGCTCCCTGTAGCAGTGAGGGGCGCTTTTCGTTGGATCGTCCTAAAAGTTATGAATTCTGGTCGGTGCGCAAGATCCATGAAATGGCGCATAAACAAAAAGGATTGTTGTTAAAGGCTAGTGAATTATTAAAGCAGGGCGGCACCATGGTTTATGCGACGTGCACATTTGGTAAAGAAGAGAATGAAGATGTGGTCGACTGGTTTTTAAAGAAAACGAATGGTAGTTTCAAGTTGCAGCCAATTGAGATAAAAGGTGTGTCATCATATCCTTCTACCATCACAGGCTGTTTGCGGGTTATGCCCAGTGATGTCATGGAAGGCTTCTTTTTAGCTAAGTTTTCATCTTGACCTAGACGTAAAAATGTATGAGAATGTCGACAATGAGATTTCATAAGTTACAGGCTTCATGGCTTCTGTTGTGTTGTGTTTTGTTTGCGTTACCAGCTTGGGCGCAAGAGAATGCAACGACCCCGTTGGCTCAAATTATCCTTCAACCACATGTGGTATCAATTATCTTAAACGACGAACACCGGGATGGCGTTGATTGGGAAGCCATTGTTAGTGATTTTCATGCGGTCACGCTTAAGAGTGATGATGCACTTGAGAATAAGAAAAAGTTGAGCGTTGGCTCAGTATCCGACGAAGACTATGGGGTTTTGTTAGATGCCTTGGATGCAGTTGGTAAGGTAACCCAGGTTGATCAGGAGACCATAACCTTAACGGCAGATGAAAAACAAACGTTAGTATTTCTTAAAGAAGATGTAAAAAATACAATTGCTCTCGATGTGGAATTAACGATGGATAGCAAAGGTGAAAAGCAGCTGATGTTGCAGCCTACCATCAAGAGTAAAGTTGGTTCAACGCGCCTTGATTTGAAACCTAGATCGACGATTGTCATGGGTTCAATTTTTTATGAGCATGAAGTTACTAAAACACACAAGTTTCCCTTATTAGGTGATTTGCCGATTGTGGGATTAGTTTTTCGTAATAAAGGCAAATTAATGCAGCGCGTTGAGACAATCATATTTTTAACGGCTAAGGGACAATAGATGTTTAGGCATGTTTTAAAATTATGCTTGGTAACCATGTTGGTGTTGTTCTTGCATGGTTGCGCGGGAACTCCGACGCCACCACCACCGCCACCCATGGGCATTGATTTAAATGAGATTTGTAATCAATACCATGTTAGCTGGCAATGGGATGGGGTTACGCAAGTGGTGTTATTAGAATTTCAAGGCAATAAAGCCAAAGCCTTGGTCGGCAGCCGTGTTGTCATGGTTAATCGTGACCGAGTTACCCTTAGTGCGCCATTGCGTCGCGTGAATAGTAATATTTTTGTTCCAGATGATTTTGAAAGTAAGGTTTTAGTACCGCTAGGCGTGATTGCGCCACAGGGCGGGGCACAAGTGGATTGGAGTAGAACTAGGATTAGGACAGTTGTTATTGATGCGGGGCATGGGGGTAAAGATCCAGGCACGCAAGGAGCGACGGGTATTAAGGAAAAAACAGTTGTTTTAGATATTGCCCGTCATATGAAAGATTATCTAGAAGAAGCTGGTTTAAAAGTAATATTAACACGTGATCGTGATGAATTTATTTCGTTGCCTCAACGAACTGAAATTGCAACAAAATCAGACGCAGATTTATTCGTAAGTGTTCATGCCAATTCTAATCCTGCTAGAAAAACAGAGGGGATTGAGGTTTATTATGCAAAGACAACATCAAAGCGGGATTTAGATGAGGAGCAACGTGCTAAGAATGAGAAAATATTTGTTAAGAAATTAAATAGTACTTACTCTGGTATTTTAGAAGATATTGTGGCCGATATGATGTATGCACAAAAAGTTTCTCAATCAGAGACGTTGGCTAAAAGAATCGTGAAAGAAAGTGCCAGTGAAACGGGAGTCGTTAACCGTGGGGCTCGACATTGTAGATTTTTTGTAGTGCGTAATACGTTAATCCCCGCCGTGTTGGTTGAAGTCGGTTATTTGTCCAATCGTCATGAAGAAAAGAAATTAAGTTCACTCGCATACCGCCAAAAAATTGCTGAGGCCATCGCGCACAGCATCATTAAATATGCCACAGACTCATAAATCTAATTTCCCCATCGGAGTTTTTGATTCAGGTTTAGGCGGCTTAACCGTTGTCAAACAGGTCATTCAATTTTTGCCTAATGAACGCATTGTTTATTTTGGTGATACCGCCCGTGTGCCTTATGGGACAAAGTCTGCGGAAACAATCATCCGCTATTCCCGTCAGATTGTGAAGGTTTTACAACAGCATAAGGTGAAGGTGATCATTGTGGCGTGTAATACCGCATCTGCATTGGCACTCAATGTCTTATCAAAAGAATGTAAGGTCCCCATCATTGGGGTAATTGGCCCAGGGGCGCGCAAAGCCGCGCTATCGACAAAAACCAAGAAAGTTGGTATTATAGCCACTTCTTCGACGATCAAAAGTGGGGCTTATGCTGCAGAGATTAAGGCTTTAGATCGACGCATCGCCGTGACATCACAGGCTTGCCCTTTGTTTGTGCCCTTGGTCGAAGAGGGTTGGTTTAATCATGCTGTTACCTATAAGGTGGCAGAAGAGTACTTGGCGGCGATTAAGAAGGCCAAGGTGGATAGCCTGATCCTAGGGTGCACGCACTACCCATTGCTTAAAAATGTGTTACACTCTTGCATGGGGCCGAAGGTTAATCTCATCGATTCCGCCGAGGAAGTGGCGGCGCAGGTGAGGCAGATATTGTTGGAGAAGAAGTTGTTGCGCATGCAGTTGTCCCCTGCAGAACATACATTTTTAGTCAGCGACGAACCAGAAAATTTTAAACGCATGGCCCAGCGTTTTTTAGGCGGCGGGGTTAAAGAGGTTTTAAAAGTCAATGTTTGAGTTAAAAGTCAAAGATCATATCGCATCAGCACATATGCTCAACGGTTATGATGGCCCGTGCGCGCAATTGCATGGCCATACATGGAAAGTTGAAGTTGTCTTAATAGGCGATCAATTAAACAATATTGGTTTGTTGATGGATTTTAAGATTTTAAAGATGAAGCTCAAAGATGTCTTAAAGCCCTTGGACCATGTAAATTTAAATGAACACCCTGCATTTAAAAATGTTAATCCTTCGACGGAAAATCTAGCAAAGTATATTCACGCCCAGTTAAAATCACAGGTGGCGCCGCTTCAATTAAAGTCTGTTGAAGTCTTTGAATCGGATACAGCCAGCATCATTTATTATGACTAAAGCTGTTGTCCTGCTTTCCGGCGGGCTTGATTCCACAACCGTATTGTATTATGCCAAATCCAAAGGCTATGAAACGCATTGCCTGATTTTCGATTATGGCCAACGCCATCGCAAAGAAATTCTCGCAGCTAAAAAAATTGCCACATTGTCCAAAAGCCCGTTTCATGTGGTGACGATCGGGTTGCCGTGGAAGGGGTCGGCGTTGCTTGATAATAATATTGTGGTCCCTAAGTATCGCAAACTTGAAGGCAAGGATATTCCCGTGACCTATGTTCCGGCGAGAAATATCATTTTCTTAAGTTTCGCTGCATCATTTGCTGAAGCCATTGGTGCTAAACATATTTTTATTGGGGCTAACGCGGTTGATTATTCGGGGTACCCAGATTGTCGTCCAGCGTTTATTGATAGTTTTCAAAGCATGTTAGCCCAAGGTTTAAAGACGGGTGTGCAAGGCAAGACGATCAAGGTGCAAACACCGCTCATTCATTTGAGCAAAGCTCGCATCATTCAATTAGCTGCAAAACTCAACGTTCCTTTGCACATGACATGGTCGTGCTATCAAGGAAAACAAAAACCCTGCGGTGTTTGTGATAGCTGCCGCTTGCGTGAACAAGGATTCCTCGATGCTGGCATCGCCTGACGCTAAAATACTGGAAGTGTTTCGTTCCATCCAAGGCGAAGGCCCTTACATGGGGCGCCCCCAAGTTTTTGTGCGTTTCTTTGAATGCAACATGCATTGTGTCTGGTGCGATACGCCCGCATCTATTGGTGATACGAGCCGCAATTATAAAGACGTTGGATTAGAAGATCTGTTACGTCAAGTTAAGGCGCTTTATGAAGGGTGTCATTCCGTTAGCATCACCGGCGGAGAACCGTTGATACAAGTTGATTTCTTAGAAGCATTCTTGCCACAGTTGCATCAAGCGGGCATGAAGATTTATTTAGAAACCAACGGCACCTTACCCGATCAATTACAACGTTTGATCAAACACGTTGATATTGTGGCCATGGACATCAAGTTGCCATCCTCGACGCAACAACAAGCATTCTGGGAGGAACATGAAGCTTTCTTAAAAATAGCCGTTACAAAACCAACCTTTATTAAGGTGGTGATTTCAGCAGATACGTTAGAAGCGGAGGTCTATAAAGCCGTTGATCTGGTTAAACGCATTGACCCGCATTTGCCGTTTATCTTGCAGCCCAATTATTTTGATATGAAGAAAGCCGACGGGTGCATTGCGCAATCTGTCGAGCTTCAGAAATATTGTTCTAAACATTTAACCGATGTTAGAATAATCCCTCAAACACACAAATTCATGAAATTAAGGTAAGTTATGAAAAATCCAAGCTCATACGAAGGTCGTCAAAGCAATATTCGCAATCTCAAAATGCCTGCTATCGAAGTCTGGACCAATCAATACGATGACCGTGAGTATGTCATTGATTTAGATATTCCGGAATTCACCTGCATCTGTCCTAAGACAGGTTTACCAGATTTTGCGGTGATCAAGGTTTCTTATAAGCCATCAAAAGTTTGTTTGGAACTTAAGTCATTGAAAATGTATCTCTTAGAGTATCGGCAATTAGGTATCTTTCATGAGCATTTGGTGAATCGTTTGATGGATGATTTTGTTAAAGCCTGCAAACCCCGTTATATGAAAGTGACAGTTGTGATGAATCCTCGAGGCGGGATAGGTACGATTGTCACCGCAGAATACCCCAACACAAGGAAAAAATAATGCCAAGACCAGACGGACGTCGCGCCAATCAAATGCGACCCATTCGAGTTACTAAAAATTATTTAAAGCATGCGGAAGGTTCATGTTTGATTGAATTTGGTGAAACCAAGGTCATTTGTTCTGCATCGGTTGAAGATGGTGTCCCACCATTTCTCAAAGGCAAGGGCGAAGGTTGGGTTACTGCAGAATATGGCATGTTGCCACGTTCTTGTACGTCACGTATACGTCGTGAAAAGACTTCTGGCCGCACCGAAGAAATCCAACGCCTTGTTGGGCGCAGCTTGCGCAGTGTTGTGGATATGAAACAGTTGGGCGAACGCACACTGCGCATTGATTGTGATGTGTTGCAAGGTGATGGAGGAACACGCACCGCGTCGATTACAGGTGGATTTATAGCACTTGCAGATGCGTTATTGTGGATGAAGAAGAAAGAAATGATCAATGCGATCCCACTTCGTGATTATATTGCGGCCATTAGTGTTGGCATTTCAAAAGGAACTCCAGTTTTGGATTTAAATTACATCGAAGATTCTAAAGCGGAAGTGGATATGAATATTGTGATGGTGGGTAAGGGTGAATTTGTTGAAGTGCAAGGCACCGGCGAGGGCGGCACATTTTCTGATAAACAAATGGCAGCGTTGACGGCATTGGCTAAGAAGGGCATTAAAGAATTGATTGCCATGCAGAAGAAAAATCTGCCGGGGTTGAAATTTTAATGAAAGAATTAATTGTCGCATCACGCAATAAGGGTAAGGTTGGGGAAATTAAAGAATTGCTCGCAGGTCTGCCTTACAAAGTAACATCATTGCTCGAATATCCCAATTTACCCGACGTGGTCGAAGATGGTAAAACCTATCGGGCTAATGCCTTAAAGAAAGCCATTGAGATAGCCAAGTGCACAGGCAAGCTTACAATCTCCGATGATTCCGGACTTGAAGTCAAAGCGCTTGGCAATGCCCCTGGTATTTATTCCGCACGTTTTGCCGGTGAAGGCGCTAGTGAGGATGCTAAAAATAAGAAGTTGCTTGCGATGTTAAAGGGCGTTCCTTTATCAAAGCGACAAGCGCGATATCGTTGTGTGATTGCTTTTGTCGACGGTAAAGGCAAAGAAATTGCGGTGGTGCAAGGCACGTGCAGTGGTTTGATCGCAGAAAAAGAGCAGGGGAGCAATGGTTTTGGTTTTGACCCGTTGTTTATCCTTAAGCGCTACAATAAGACGTTTGGAGAATTACCCGCGTCATTGAAGGCAAGCATTTCCCACCGCGCGCGAGCGCTTAAAAAATTTTTGAGCGTTATTGAAAAATACCGATCGTCTTAATGATGCTGTTAAGCACCTGAGGCACTGAGATTTTTTTGGTGAATTTTGGAGCAGTTATTTTGTCGTAGATGTGAATGCTAAGTGTCCGCAAGACTTGTTCAGCCACCGGCGGAATCACACCTGAGGTCATATCAACACTGACGTTTAAGTCGCACATTTGATCCAAGTCAATCCAACCTTCCGTTAACAAAACAATCGTTGGACTAATCAACCGTAAGTTTTGCGTGGTGATCTTTTTATTTTCAATCGTAAAGTTCCCATCCACATCGGTGATGGTCAATTGGCCAAGACGCATGGCTTCATTTAAGATGCCAAGCAATCCTTCAAAGATTTTAAACTCCGTTAAGAAACCTTCTCGAATGGCTAAAGAACCTTTTGCAGATATGTTGGTAATATCGGTTGCCTTTCCTTTTCCGACGGTGGTTAAATAAAACTTACCTTTGATTTCTTTGCCATTTAGGGATGGGATGTCTTTTTTGATGCCTTGCATGTCTAAGCCGTCAACATTGAGTGCGATGTCAAAAGGCATGGCGGCATCATTGAGATCTAAGTTAACCACACTATGAATTTTGCCGGTGTAAGCGATGGCATCGATCGTCGAGTTAGATAATTTTCCGTCTTGTTGGTTAACAACGACGCTTAAGTCATCAATGTGATACCCCATGATGGTTAAATGATTGCTTTTGATTGTTGCGTTTGAAGCAAGATTTTTCCAGTCGCTGATACTGCCGCCAACATGACCTTGTAAGGCCACGTCTCCCGTGATTCCGAGCGGTTCTATGACCTTGCGTTGATCAGCAGGGAACAGGGGCAGAATCTTTTCGATGTTTGTATTGATGGATGTTTGAATATCTAAAACCGGTGGCTTATTCTCAGGCATACTAATTTTACCGGAGGCATCAAAGACAATATCAAAATATTTACCCACGAGTTTGTTGATGCTCCAATCATTATTTTTCTTTTCAATGTCCGTATCAATTTTTATATCGTCGCCATTAAGGGTGGTTTTGATCTTTGGCGATTTAAAATTGTTTAATGAACCTGTTAAGGTGTATTTTTTATCGAGGTAGGTGCCGCTAAAGTTATTCCATGTCAAGGAATCTGGTGTTCCTTCGACGGTGCCTGTAATATTACTGGCGCGTTGATTAAATTTAGAACTAGCCACATCAACGCCTTGTAGTTGTGCTTTGATGTTGATCTTGCCACTTAAAGGTGCTGAAACAAGACCTTCAAAAGAGGCATTGAATGAAGCACTGCCTTTTGTGTCTAAGCCATATTGATTATAGATATCGGGAATTACATCTTTAAGTTTGCTCAAATCAATGCTTTCGTTGGCTATCTCAACACTTAATACAGGATCTTTGAGGTTAAGGATGGTGGCTGCACCTTTAAAAGCGCTATCCATGGCCACAACGGAGAATAATTTAATGGATATTTGATCAGTTTTAAAATCACCTTTCGCAGCGATCGCGTTAAACGGTCCAAATGGATATCCAGAGACATCGGCATGTTGGATTTCGAATGTTCCTGCATATGTCAGATTCTTTGGCTCTTTGATGGGGCATGTTGCATCCACACTAAATGCTGCCTCAGCGACGATAGATTTATCTTTATCTAAATTGATCTGCCAATTATTTAATTCGCCCTTGGTTTTGACATTGAGGATGTCACTCTTGAGTGTCAGCGCAACATTTTTTAAATCTATGCTGCCTGCCGCGTGCATGTTTGTCATCGGCTTAAGGTCTAAGTCATCTAATGCAATCTTGCCATCAAAGGTGATGTCTTTCTTATCCGTTAAATGCAGGTGGGCGTCGCTGATCCCAACTTTACCGCTAAATGATTGTTGATCATTCAATGCGAATTCAATGTGGCTGGATTTGAAATCACCTTTGACGTCGATGTCATTTTCATTTTTCATTTCAACGGTGATGGGGCGTGCTAGAAAATCGCCGCGAAGCGTTTGACCATTAAATAAGGCATCGAGATTTTGTCCACTGATGGTGCCAACCAGTTGTGTGCCATCTTTATCTTGGCGAATTTTGACTTTTTCTAATGTCACATTTCCTTTGAAGACTTGTGACGGGGATAGGCTTAAGGATGCTTTGGTGGCATTGACACTGGCATCAATATTAATGGAGCCTTTCTTAATATCGCACTGGTTGATGTTGGCCTCTAAATTGCCAGCAATATTGATGGTGCCATATTGAACATTGATCTCGGCCGCATTGATATCGCCTTTGACGGAAAAGAGATTTGCGTCGTAATGCGTATCAACATTGATTTCTTTGAGCAGTGCATCAGTGAGTGTAATGTTTGGTATGGCAGGGACTAGCGATAAATATTGAGCAGGTCGTATATTTTTCAAATACACATGGGCATCAAGCGATTTGGCGAGGGGTTGGTAAGTGCCTTGAATGTTAAATAGCCCGTTAGTTTTGCTTAAATTAGCACGCGCATCAATCGCAATGCCGTTTAGTCCAAGGCCAACTTTCACATTAACCGCTTCTAAGTCTTGGTGAAAAGGAGCTGTGCTGCTTTTATCATCAATGATGATATGCCCATCGATGATATTGACCCCTAGTAATGAAAATTTGATGTTTGATGTTTTGTTATCACCGACGGGGGGAGTAAGCAGGTCGCTAAAGTTCCATTCTTGGGTTTTTTGACGTGATAAATGAACTTCTGGTTCAAGCACATCGACAAAGGGGATTGTCAGCTGGTGTTGTTTGAAACCAGGGATAAAGATGATCCCAACAGAAATGCGTCGGGATTGGAAAAAGAGTTCGGTTGAATCTTTTTGGTAGATACGCACATCGTCTACCATCAGGCCTTTAACCCAGCTAAAGCGCAGATTTCCTATTTCAACGTTACGTTTAAGAAAGTTTTTGGCTTGTGTGATGGCAATGTTTTTAATTTGAACAGGCAAGATAACCCGATTGATAAAAATCGTCAATCCGGTGATAAGTACGATTACTCCAATAACAACGAAAATCCAAATAGGCTTCTTTTTTGACATGGTATCTTATTATAACGTTGGACAAAACAGTTGACCATATAAAAAGAAAAAAGTATATTGCATAAATGAGTATGGAAGGTAAAAAAATACTAATTACAGGTGGTTTTGGATTTATTGGGCTTAACGCCGCAAAACATTTTAGTCAGCGTAATCATGTCCTAGTCGTCGATGATGGTAGTCGCATGGGAACGGAGATATCCCAGGCATATTTAAAGGCATGGAATATACCTTTTGTGCTCGTTGATGTTAGCCACATGCAATCATTAAGGACGATTGTCCAAGAGTTTTCTCCAGATGTTATCTTACATTTAGCTGCGCAAGTCGCGGTGACCCTCTCTGTGTCGAATCCGATGCGGGATTTCACGTCTAATGTATTAGGAACGCTTAATATTTTAGAAATTGCACGTCTTTCCAAGGTTGTGCCCATTGTTATTTATGCTTCAAGCAATAAAGTTTATGGAACACTCGGCAATGAGATATTAAAAGATGGTCGATATACTTTGCCAGATCGTTTGGGATATGATGAGAATGTGCCGTTATCGTTTAAGACCCCATATGGCTGTTCAAAAGGCGCCGCGGATCAGTATGTTCTAGATTATTTTGCTACCTATGGCGTGCCGACGGTTGTCATGCGCCAATCGTGCATTTATGGCCCTTATCAGTACGGATTTGAGGATCAGGGTTGGGTGGCTTGGTTTGCTGGTTCTGCTGTCTTAAAAAATCAAGTAACGGTTTATGGCGATGGTTTTCAGGTGAGGGATATTCTTTACATTTCTGATCTATTAGATGCTTACGAGAAAGCCATTATCAATATTGATAAGGTCAAAGGGCAAGCGTTAAATATCGGCGGTGGTCCAGATAAAGCATTGTCCGTTAATGAATTGATTTCGTTACTCAACAAGAAGTTATCGATCACTCAGAAAGTGATTAAAGAAGCAGAGCGGTTGTATGATCAGAAGGTCTTTATTTGTGATATTAGTAAAGTCAAAAAGATCTTAAATTGGTCGCCTAAGGTTTCAATGATAGAAGGCATCGACCATTTACTAGAGTGGATTAAAGAAGAAAAAGAGACGATTAAGAAATTAAGGGATAGTCAGCAATATGTTGGCAAACGCATTGACATATCACTTGTGATCCCAGCACGGAATGAAGAAGAGTCATTACCAAAAGTGTTAAATGAGATTGCGATGGCTCGGCCATCATTTCAATATAATACAGAAGTTATTGTGGTTAATGATCATTCAACGGATAAAACTGTTGAGGTGGCTAAGTCTTATCCGTTTGTCAGGGTAGTAGAAAACTTGCGCAAACCAGGCAAAGGGCATGCCTTGCGAGCGGGTTTTGAACAAGCTCAAGGTGAGTACATTGCTATGATGGATGCAGATTTGTCGCACAATATTGTGGAACTATCTGGTTTGATTGAAGAGGCTCGTCGACATCAAGGCATGGTGGTTGGTTCGCGCATTACAGGGGGTAGTGAGGAATATACACCAATTAGGGCATTTGGTAACATTATTTTAACGTGGTTTTTTGGCTTGGTGCATGGTCGATATTTGTCAGATGCGATCAATGGGTATAAGGTTTTTCACCATGAAGTTTTTAAGAATTATGAATATACGTCACAAAATTTTGAGATAGAAATTGAGTTATTGGTTAACACATTACGCTTAGGTAAACCCATCACTGAGATCCCATCTCACGAACGTTCTCGCGTCGGTGGTAAAGCAAAGTCGTTGGTTATTAAGCATGGCACATTATTTGCACTAAGAATTTTATGGGATAAATTTCGTACCGTGAAAGTACATAATGGCTAACGTTGTCATTATCCGCTCACCAAGTTTATTTGCCGCTGGGGCATTGACCTTAAGCGCTACACCACCCATCGGCCTTGCCTATTTGGCTAGTAGCGTGCGTCATGCAGGGCATCACGTTTCTTTTATCGACGGTATTGGTCAAGACATTGAACATGTATATTATTTTGGAAGTAAGAACTTATATGTAAATGGCATGACCATTGATGCGATTGTTGATGCTGTTGATCCGCAGGTTGATTTTATTTGTGTTTCATTTCCATTTTCCCATGAATACCCTTTAACCAAACGTTTATGCCACGCATTGCGTGTTCGTTTTCCTCATGTGACCATCTTGGGCGGCGGGGAACACATCACCGCGTTGCCAGAATTCTCATTGCGTGATTGTCCATCGTTGGATTATGTCGTCTTAGGTGAAGGCGAGGAAACGGTGGTGGATCTTCTTGACGCCCTAGTACAAAAGAAGAATGTTGCCTTGGTTGCTGGGGTGGCATTTTTGGATGGTGATGTTTATGTGGCGAGTCCACGTCGGGAGAGAATGAAAGCGATCAATGAGATCCCGCGCCCTGCATGGGACTTGCTTCCTTTAGAAACGTATTTGGCGGGCGGTTATAGCTTCGGGGTTAATATTGGACGCACTATTCCCTTGATCGCGACCCGCGGTTGTCCTTACCAATGCACCTTTTGTTCTAATCCGTTGATGTGGACCACGCGTTGGTTGGCACGAGATCCGTTGGATGTGGTTTTGGAAATGGAAGATTATATTCGTAAGTATCGTGTGACAAATTTTGACTTCTATGATTTAACAGCCATTGTGCGCAAAGATTGGACGGTTGAGTTTTGCAAGTTGATCATCGATCGAAAACTGAATATCACATGGCAATTGCCCAGTGGCACTCGTTCGGAAGCGTTGGATGATGAGGTGACCAAGTTGTTATATGCGTCTGGCTGTCGTAATTTAAGTTATGCCCCAGAGAGCGGCTCGCCGGATACGCTTAAACAGATTAAGAAGAAAATTAATCCTGACCGCATGCTTGAATCCATGCGTCATTCAATAAAGAATAAGATCAATATCAAAGCCAATATGATCATTGGTTTTCCCAACGAGCGTTTAAAGAATATTCTCGAGAGTTATTGGTTTATCATGCGCATGGCATGGGTGGGGGTTGATGATGTGTCGGTGTGGGTTTTTTCAGCGTACCCAGGTAGTGAAATTTTTAATGATTTATCTAAGAATGGGCGCATGGTTGAATATACCGATGATTATTTTACGTCGTTGCTCAGTTATTCTGATTTAAATAATGTGGTCTCGTGGAATGAGCATTTTAGTAGTGCGCAATTAAAGTATATGAGGATTTTGGGATTAATGCTTTTTTATGGCTGCAGTTTCTTGTTTAGACCTTGGCGTTTGGTTCGTACGATTCGCAATGTCGTCGCCCACAAACCACAGTCACGTTTTGAAATGATCGTGGAGAAAGCCTTAAGTCGCCATAAGAAACAAACGCCCAAATCAACTCCCGTGCCTGTTGGAGGATTAACAACGTGAGAAGCAATCGAGCATCGATTGGCATAAAATTTTTGTGGGCCTTACTTGTAGTAGAGCTTGCGTTTATCTTCTTTGTTTTACTAAATCATTATTTTGCTTGGATTAGCAATGAGAATGACACGATTCATGCCTGGGTTTATAAGAATGGCAAGGCGTGGCGTTGGGAAGATTGGCTGCGTTTTCTTGATAATGAAGTAATCGAAGGATATGCTGATCGGGTTTCAAGGCCTATAAATGATTTCTTTCATATCGTTAATGCAAAGTTTAGGGCTTTTTGTTGGGATTACATGCCACCTCATCCGTCGCTGTCAATGATATGGCCATTATGTTTTACCATTGTTCCCATCTGTTTGTATAAGTTCTTTAGGAATATGGGGTGTTATGCCATAGTTGCGTTAACGGGTGTCATATTTTACCTTGGATCGATTGGATTTTTGTCTTCGATCGTGATGTATATTCATCCCGCCAAAATGTTAGCAAACATCGGCGCCGTTCTTGTTTTGTATTGGGGATCTCGCATTTACAAGTTAGGCCTAGATTCAAGCAAGGCTTTTACAGCCCAGTGGCTTATATTCTTAAGTCTTATTTTTATTACATTTCTAAGTGATGAAACTGGTTTATTTGTCTATGTCTTAGGTTTTTTTGTAGTTTCAACGACATTGTTTACTCATAAGAATAAAGTTTTATTGTGGATAAGTTTCTTAATGTTACCTGTTTTGTATTTTGTGACTGTGCGAGGGGTTTTGCCTTTCTTGCATTTTTGTTATACGCAGCAAGTTGTTGATGTGCGTCAATACAGCCAGTACCCGAATTTTTCAATGCTCTTGCATGCGCCTTGGTGGAAGACGTATGCCACAAATTTAATGCTCTTTTTACACGACAATCCTCATTTGCAATTAAATACAGCTAACTTATTACCTTATAATAAGCCGCTTTATTTTCTTGGGGTGGCGTATACGGTGATAGCGATTGGCGTTGCAATTGTATTTTTAAAGACTTTGTTTAACAATACCAAGCAGGGGTTGCTTATCGTCGTAGGATTGATGGGTGTGGCATTATGTTATGTATTTTTTCATACTTTGCTCATGAGTTCTGTTTGGGGCAATTGGTACTATGGGGCACATTTTTCACTCATATATTTCATTTGGCTATGTTTTATTTTTCAATATATCCTACAGAACAATAAATCAGTCCTGGTAAAAATGCTTTTTCCCATTGTTGTACTGTTGTTTGCGCTTCATAATCTTGCATTTACATTTTATCGTGTGGATATTTTTGATACAAATAAATCGGTTTGGACCCATCGATATTCGGTCGAGGATGTATTCTTAGGCAAGACCCCTGATTATTTTAAGGATTTTAGTTTATTAGATGGCATTAAGAAAAGTGATTGTAGGTATTGGTATACGGTTTTGGAATGGAGCAAGATTAAGGGCAAAGAAATTAAACCACATGTTTTAGAGCGCGTGCAGCAATGTCAATCAACCTTGCAGGAAGATAAGGCTTTTTTTGTTGGTCAACCGTATTGGCGCGTAGAATTATGATAATCCGTCAACAATATCTCGATTTCATTAAGAAGAAAGTTTCAGACGATGGTGTCCTTTGGTTTCTTAAAAGGATGCTGCAGTATATTCAAATTCATGCATCGTTTCTAATAAAGAAGCCTTTGACGGGGCCAATTTTTGCGACGCTGGTGACAAACTATAATTGTAACTTTCATTGTGTGATGTGTGATGTCCCCGCCAGAGATAGGATTTTGCGCGATCGTGGGCTTAAAGAATTATCCACAGAACAAATTAAGGCTGTGCTTAAGGATTTTGCTGCGCTTGGTGTTTCAGGTGTGGCTTTTACCGGTGGAGAACCATTTTTACGCAAAGATATTTATGAATTATTGGCGTATTCTAAAAAAATGCGTCTTTTTACGCATATCAGCACCAATGGATCGGTATTCAATGAAGAAAACGTGAGAAAGACATTGGCCACTGGTGTTGATTCTATCAATATATCTTTAGATGGAGCTTTTAAAGCGACACATGATCATATCCGTGATTTTCCAGGCGCTTTTGATAAAGCCACCGCGGCCATCGAACGCATTGACCGTATTCGCAAAGAACAAAAATTGCCTGTGCGTTTAAAGATCGTGTCGGTGATTAATCAACGCAACATTGAGGAAGTTCCTGAATTACTTAAGTTACGCCAACGATTAAATGCGGATAGCATTGAATTCATCCCTGAGCAGCCGTTTAGTACGGCAGAGATGACATCCAGGACACCTGCAGATCCAGCATTTCTTGTTAAGGCTGCGCAATATTCTAAGATGCTCATTGAACTTAAGAATAATGGTGAGAAGATCGAGAATTCAGTAGGGCATTTGAGTTTATTTACCAAAGCTTTTGCAGATCGACGCATTCCGTTTAATTGTTATGCGGGTTATAATTCGATCGCAGTGGATTGTTTTGGCGAGATTTATCCTTGCGCGCCATGGTATAACTGGGACAAGGCGGTTGGAAATATTGCTAAGCAAAGCGTGAAAGAATTTTGGTATTCCAGAGAGTACAATAAATCTAGAGGGGATATTCTAAAATGTCATGGGTGTTACCTCACGTGCCAGTCTGAACTTAATATGATTTTTGATCCACGCAAATGAATATCTTAGGGATAAGTGGTTATACGCATGAATCATCTGTCGCTTTGATCAAAGACGGCCGCATCACCGCTTTGGTTGAAGAAGAAAGATTGAACCGCGAAAAGCATACGTGGAAATTTCCAGCTATGGCCATTGCCAAATGTTTGGAAATTGGAATGATTTCATATGATGACATTGATCATGTGACGTTCTTTTTGGATCCTCGATTACAGGTTACAGGTAATATTGGGCATATGCTTAAGTATTTCCCCCGAAGCATAAACCTTCTGACAGCCCCTAAAACTAGCAACGATCTTTCATATCTTAGTTGTTTGGTATCAATGGCAACGGTTGAAAGAAAACTTAATCAATTGTATGCTCCTAAAAAATCAACCAAGGTTCATTATATTGAACATCATTTAGGGCATGCTGCAAGTGCTTATTACCCGTCGATGTTTGATGAAGCGGCGATCTTGACACTAGATGGTCGAGGAGAGTCTGTTACGACGTTGATGAGCGTGGGGCGTCAAAATACCATCTCTAAAATATTAGAAGTTAAAGTCCCTCATTCATTAGGGCATTTATATGCTACGATCACCGATCATTTAGGTTTTAAAGCATTCTTTGATGAATGGAAAGTAATGGGGATGTCGGCGTATGGCAAAGATACGTATACATCAGTATTTAATGATATGGTGCATCTAACAAAAGATGGGGCGTTTAAGTTAAATTTAAAATATTTTGAATTTCACGTTAAGGGGAAGCATCAGTGGGGTAGTAAGGTGCTGGCTGATGCTTTGGGCCCAAAACGGTTAGATACGGATGATTATGATCAACGGCATTTTGATATAGCGTATGGTTTACAAAAAATTGTGGAGAAAACAGGTGTGCATTTGGCCAATAGCCTGTATCAAAAAACAAAATTACCAAGGCTTTGTTTAACGGGCGGCGTTGCCTTGAATTGTCTTATGAATAAGCGGATTGTAGAAGAAACGCCGTTTAAAGATTTCTTTATTCAACCCATTGCTAATGACGCGGGCACCTCGCTTGGCAGTGCATTATATTTTTATCATCATGTTTTAGGTAATAAGCAGCGTTATCCTTTTGATAATATTTATTTAGGTCCAGAGTTTTCCAATAATGAGATAGAAGCAATACTTAAATCTAAAGGGGTTTGTTATCAAGAATCCCATGATATTGCGCGTGATGTTGCACGTTGTGTTGCTGATGGCAAGGTTGTGGGTTGGTTTCAAGGCAGGATGGAAGCGGGCCCAAGGGCCTTGGGTAATCGTAGCATCATTGCTGACCCCAGAAGCGTCACAATCAAAGACAGGCTTAATGCTCGGGTTAAAAGAAGGGAATTTTTCAGACCGTTTGCTCCATCTATATTGGAAGAATATGAGAGTGAATATTTTAGAATGCCAAAAGGTCAGAAATCCCCACATATGATCCTTGTTGGGGATGTGCATTCAAATAAGCGTTCAATTATTCCTGGGGTGACCCATTGTGATGGTACTGCGCGCGTGCACACTGTCAGCAAACGATCAAATTTGAAGTATTGGCAGTTGATTGATGAGTTTAGGAAGATAACGGGTGTTCCAGTTCTGATCAATACATCTTTCAATGAGAACGAACCAATTGTTTGTACGCCTGTAGAAGCGATTGATTGTTACTTACGTACAGATATTGATGCTTTGGCCATTGGAGATTTCTTGATCACACAGAAGCCTTCTTAAGGGATAGGCGGTTTTACCCCCTTTACAGAAAAAGGTTTACCTATTTTTGTTTTATGTTAAACTATCCATTCATTTACGGGGAGTAGCGCAGTTGGCTTAGCGCGCTTGCTTTGGGAGCAAGAGGTCCCGGGTTCGAGCCCCGGCTTCCCGACCATTTAATTTTATCTTAGATAAAATTAAAAGTCCTGCGTAGCTCCCGAATGAAAATTTTGGAGCGAAGCAGGATTACAACTATGAAACGCGACCACGCGAAACTTATATGTGATGTTGGTGAACTAACGGGCTTATTCCATGACTCTCCAGGCATGGAAGATTTTTTACAAAAAATCACCGTGATGATCACCTCACATATGGAATGCGAAGTTTGTTCCATCTACCTGTATTACCCTCAACGTAACGAACTCATCTTAAAAGCAACACAAGGCCTTAATCCTTCTTCCATCAATCAGGTCACCATGAAATTGGGTGAAGGGTTAACAGGGCAGGCGCTTAAAGAGCATCGCCCAATTTGTGAAGGCCAAGCCAAGAATAACCCCAACTTCCGTTTTTTTCCAGGCATTGGCGAAGAGCGCTTTGAATCATTTTTAGCGGTGCCCATCGTGCGTGGCAATGTTGAGATTGGCGTGATGGTCATTCAAAGTTCACGTAAGAATTATTTTGCTCCTGATGATATTCAGATCATGCGCGCCATCACCGCGCAATTAGCAACAACCATTGAAACAGCACGTTTGTTAATGTCTTTAAGTGAGACAAAACCGGCGCCACCTAAGGTTGTTCATTCAACGGAAGATTTAAAATTTATTCAAGGTCGTAGTGGTGCTGTTGGGGTGGCATATGGCAAACCCGTGATGATCAATCAAGATGATAGTGATCTTGCAAGATTTAGCGTCGCAGGCAAACATTTGACGAAGGATGATTTGATTCAAGCGCTTGATAAGAGCGAACAACAATTGCATGAGTTGCAAAAAGAAATTGAATCAACGTTGTACGACGTCGCGTCATTGATTTTCACCGCACAAATGCTGATGCTTAAAGACAATGGTTTTACCGACTCGATCATTGCCCATATCGACAAAGGGGTTGATGCAGCCGATGCCGTAAGGCTTGTGGTAGCGGACTATGTGCGTAAGTTTGAAACGATTACCGACGGATATCTGCGTGAAAAGATTTACGACGTCAAAGATGTTGGCCGTCGTGTTTTAGAAAATTTAACAGGTTTGACCGATCAACGTGAATATGTCCTTGACCGCATTGTGATCGCTCAAGAACTTTTCCCGTCGGATGCTCTGAAGTTATTTACTCAAAAAGCCAAAGGCATAATTTTATTAAGCGGGGGCGTTTCATCACACGTGGCCATCCTCGCACGTTCTTTAAATACACCTTTGGTTGTTGTCCAAGAGCCGCGGCTTATGTCATTGGCGTTAGACACACAGATTTTATTAGATGCTGTGATGGGGCATGTTTATATTAATCCTTCGGATGAGATTGTTAAAAACATCCTTGAGCGTGAATTACTATCAAAGAATATTGATCATTTAAAATCAAGTGTCAGTGAATTTCCTATCACCAAGGATGGGACGTCGGTTGAGCTTTTGGCAAATATCAATCTCTTAGGAGATTTAAAAGCTGCACGAGAATTCATGGCGCATGGGGTGGGATTGTATCGCAGTGAATTTCCTTTTATAATACGCAGCAATTTCCCGTCAGAAGAAGAGCAAATATTGATTTATCAACGCCTGCTCGAGGGGATGCCGGGTAAACAGGTCAATTTTAGAACCTTGGATATTGGCGGGGACAAGGTATTGTCATATTTTGATTATAAGCATGAAGAAAATCCTTTCTTAGGCTTACGTTCCATTCGTTTTTCTTTAAAACACAAAGATGTTTTTATAACACAGATCCGTGCTATCTTGCGTGCTGGCAAAGGGCATGATGTGCGTATCTTTTTCCCGATGATATCATCCGTTGATGAGTTTATGGAAGCTAAGGGTATTGTGCAAGAATGCGTGCAGGACTTAACCATAGAAAATTTGCCGCACTTAGAGAATCCTCAACTTGGGGTGATGATAGAATTGCCTTCAACGATTGAGATCATCGATGAGCTGGCATATGAAGCGGATTTCATTTCAATTGGAACCAATGATTTAGTTCAATATTTATTAGCCGTTGACCGCACCAATGAAATGGTGGCAGATTTATATTTGCCGCATCATCCGTCGGTGTTGCGTGCTTTAAAGAAGATTGTTGACGCCGCTAAGAAGTATTCTAAAGACGTATGTATTTGTGGAGACATGGCGCATGATCCTAAGATGTTGCCTATTCTATTAGGTTTAGGTTTGCGGAAATTTAGTATGGATGCGCGCTATTTGCCTAAGATTCACCAGATGTTGTCAAAAATTTCCTTAGAGCAATCACAGGTGTTAGCAGCTAAAGTTTTGAAAGAAGGAAAAATAGCCCGCACAGCGCAACTTTTAAAAGAGTATAATTAAAAGCCCATGGCAACCCACAGATTTTTGCAATGGCGTCATCGTTTGCTCATCATTGCATTAACGTTTCTTCTATTACTTATCCTTGCCTTAAAACTCGCATTGCCAATTAACTTAACTGCTGTTGATATTGGTCGTCACATTGCCAATGGTCAATTGATCTTTGCTGGTCAAGTTGACGTTTTGTATAAGAATTATTATTCATTCACACATCTGGATTACCCATTTATCAATCACCATTGGTTTTTTGGGGTGATGGCATTTGTATTATTTAAGGTGGGAGGCTTTCCCATCTTATCAATTTTTTATATTCTTATCATGCTGGCAGCAGTCCTTCTATTTCTACGTTCTGCAAGCTTGCGTGGTCATCAAGAGTTGGCCTTATTCATTGCCTTTTGTGTTTTACCCGTCCTTTGGGATCGTCGGGAAATCAGACCTGAGGGCATTAGTTTGTTATTCATGGGGTTATATTTTTATTTGCTGACAAGGCTATCTTTAGGTACGATTGACCGTCGTATTGTCTTTTGGATTCTGGCCATATCTCAAGTCATTTGGGTTAATACACATATCTTTTTCTTTATGGGTCCGTTGCTCGTTGCGGTATTTCTCTGGGAGGGGGCGGCGCGTGGTTGCAGTGTTTGTGTGAAGCAATTACGACCGTTGCTTGTATGGACGCTCTTAGTGAATGTGCTTAATCCGTCGGGAATAGCGGGCATGTTAACACCTCTTAATGGTCTTAAAGGGTTTGGATACCGCCTTGCTGAGAATCAGAATGTCTTCTTTATGATGTCTTTCTTCCCTAAAGAAATGAGATATCCATATTTTATTGGTTTGTTGCTGGTTGCCGTTATAGGTGTCTTAAGTGTTGTTTTAGTTAAGCGCAAGCGAGTTAATGCACCATTTATTTTCTTGTTAGTGTTGTCTATCGTTGCTGGAGTAAAAGCTGTACGTTTGATGCCCGCCTTTGCCTTATTGTTCATCCCGCTTGGCAGCTATTGTTTTTCTCAAATACAAGAGCAATGGGCGCATAAGATTCAACAGTCACTGAGGTTGTTGATGCTAGCAGCATGTTTGATTGTGGCGGGATTTTATCTGTCGACCATTAAGTTTGGTGAGATTAATATTGGCCTTTATCCGAATGTTAATGCCTCCGCAAATTTTTATATAACCAATAATTTAAAAGGCCCCATTTTCAGTAATTACGACATCGGTGGTTATTTGATTTATCATCTATCATCGCAAGAAAAAGTCTTCGTCGATAATCGTCAAGAAGCCTTTCCAAAAGAATTCTTTAAAGACGTCTACATGAAGATGCAGCAAGAGGAGTCACAGTGGGCTAAGGTGGATGGGCAGTATCAATTCAATGTGATTTATTTTTACCGGCACGATCTAACCGAGTGGGGACAAAACTTCTTGATCAAGCGTATTGAAGATCCAACTTGGGCGCCGGTTTTTGTCGATGACTTTACCATCATATTCTTAAAACGCAACGACGTAAATGCAGCATTGATAGCGCAGTTTGAATTACCAAGATCGATGTTTCAAATCAGAAAGCAGTAGCAGTTTAATCGTGATCGAGTTTGTGCATGAACAGCGTGCATCCCGCAACAGCTAGGATCGCGAGTCCAAAGTAAAGCATTTCGATGGGGGTTTGGAAGTGGGTGCTTAAGATCGTCTTAAAGAAGCTGACGATCAAGACCATGATGATAACCTTGATGAGTTTATTTTTTAATTCATCGAGGGTTGTAATCTCAAGAATGTTGTGTTGGGAGCCTTCATGAGCGATATCAATCTTAGAGACAAAGAGTTCATACACACCAAAGGCAAAGATGAGTAACACAATCCCAATTAAGTAAAGGTCAATCGCGCCAATGATCCCAATAAGTAATTGAGCATAATCTGGTTCGTGGCTTCCTTCAGGGAACATGTGTTTAACTGTGTGGTAAATTTCAAAACTGCCGGCAAAAAACAAGGCAAAAGAAGCGATGAGCCCAAAGACAACCGCTGCTAGGACAATGAGGCGGGACTTCCAAAGCAAGCCTTCAAAGAGGCGTTCAAGTAAGTTGGATTTTTTGTTGCTCATATCGGTACATAATTTAATTTGTTCTTGAGAGTTTGTCAATAGAGAAGAGACTTGTCGATAGATGTGGTTTGTGTTATAAATTGTTCTCTGGATTTTTGTCCCAGCCTGCCTGCCGGCAGGCAGGTAGCGAAGTTCTTAGTAGATATTTATGCCTTTTGTCCCAGTAGCTCAGTTGGATAGAGCAATAGCCTTCTAAGCTATGGGTCGCACGTTCGATTCGTGCCTGGGACGCCATTTTTATTTTTATTGTCGGATGACAAGTTTTCTGGTATTTTAATGCCCGATTTAGATGGATAGTTTGGTACAAAGAATTTTGATTTATGGTGGGTGTGGTTAGAAGCAGAAGCACCACTACCAACCATGTCTTTCTATAAAAAACGTTTAGCGGTAACATGGTGGGTGTAGCTCAGTTGGTAGAGCACTTGATTGTGGTTCAAGGTGTCGCGGGTTCAAATCCCGTCACTCACCCTTTAATGGACGCCAATACGAACTTGAGGCCGTAGAGGCCACAGCAGGTTCTTTTTGGCGAGATAAACCCTCATCCTGATCAGTCGGGGTGGGGGTTTCGTCTTTCTGGGGCAGTTTAAAGGCTTCCGGCATGGTTTCCGGCTGTACGCAGAGGTTCATTTCAACCTTTTCTTCATAGACCACAATATTTTCTATAAGAGCGCGGAACAGGTTCTTTTGAATTTCAGGTGGAGCTTGATCAAGGCATTGCATGGCAACTTTTACGTTAGCGTAGACGTATTCTCCAGAGTGGGCATTTAGTTGGGCGATTTTGCGTTCTTCCTCAAGATTAATTATCTCAACTTCCAGTCTTTCAATTTCAGTTTCTATCCCGGACATTTTGTTTTTAAAAGCAGATCCCTGTGAGACGGTGTTTTTCATTGCCAAGTTGAGAAGAGTTTCGACTTCATGGCGCAGTGTGTTGAGCCGGATCCGTTTTTCATTTAGGAGTTCATCAATCTTATCGACCTTGATTTGTGATTCGCGGATCGCATTGCCAATCGCTTTGACAATAATCTCTTGGTCTTGTGATGCTCGTCTGAAAAAGTCTATAACGGCTTTGTCAAAAGCAGGGGCAGAGATACGTTTGTAAGAACACCCTAGTCCTTGCCGCGAGCGGCCACATTCATAATAATAAAATTTATTTTTGAATCTTCCCGCTGAATGTATTCCTACCAAATTGCTTCCGCAGTTTCCGCACTTTAGAAGACCAGATAATAAGTGTTCATACCCGCCTTTGTCTTTCCAATAACGACGTCCGGGTGCTTTTGCTCGCATTACTTTGTTAGCTTTATCCCACATTTTTTCCTCCACGAGTGGTTCATGTTTTGCGCGGTTCATTTCACCGTTGTAATTAATATAACCTTTATAGAACGGATTTTTTAGGATCAGCGAAATTGATTGTCGTCGCCAAACGTGTTTATTCTTAGTGTTAACTTTCCGACGGATCAGCTCTTGTCCGATTTCAGTCAACGATTTGTTTTGTGCCGCCATTTCCCAGACGACACGAATATGCGGAGCCATGCTTTCATCAATAACAACACGCGTGGGTTGTTTGCCGTTTGGAAGTGGTAGCCCGTCTTTGATTAGTTTGTATCCAATTGGCGTCTTCCCGCCGGTTCGTCGGCCATCTCTGGCGCGGGCAAGGACAGATGCTTTTACGCGTTCTCCGGTTAGTTCTCGTTCAAATGCAGAAAGAAGACCAAGTATTCCAATAACAACTCTTCCAATAGCGGTTGCGCTGTCGAGGTTTTCTCTTACAGATGCAAAGTCGACATTGTTTTCTTTAAAGAGATCGATCATCGCATAAAGATCGCGCGGGTTGCGGGTCAAGCGGTCGAGCCTAAAAAAGATGATCCCGTCAAAAGCGTTTTTCTTTTGATTGATGCTATCAAGAATTAATTTAATGCCGGGGCGGTTTAAGTCCTTTGCAGAATATCCGTCATCGCGCACCACGCCGTCTTTTCCAAAATCAGCTAACTGGTAACCGAAGGCTTCCAGCATGTTCTTACAGTGATGCGTTTGAGCATCAAGCGTTGTGAAGTCGCCCATCGCCTGTTCATCGGTGGAACAGCGCGTGTAGATTACGTAGCGTTTAATTTTTTCTGGTTTCTTCTCTATCATTGTTATCTTTGTCTAATTTTGTCAGTTTAAAGCAACCACACCCTATCCAAAAATCATCATAAGTCAAGTAGTATCAATGGTTTTGCCTCTTACCTAAATTCCGCCATACTATTATTTTCTCCCTTAGCTATATACGAATTTTTTAATTCAAGTGTCGGCTTTTTTTATTTTTTTGAACTTTTTTCCGACACTTTGCCAAAAAACTTCGTATAGGGCTGAGGGAGGAACAAATGTCATGGGACATAGCGCATCAAAGCGTTTTGAAATGCGGTTTAAAAATGGGATCGAGGTTCTTTATTGCACTAAGCCGGTTGATGGTGAAGAGAAACAGTTAATTCAACAAAAACTTAGTACTGCAGTTAAGGCTGTTTTGACCTCTGTTCTTAAGCGTGAGCCAACATCGGAAGAGCTGTTAGGGCTTGTTCCGATTTCTGCTGATAGGAATAAGGGGGTTAAATGACACAGCCATTAATTAATTGGCACTTCTCTTGAGGAGGGTGCCGTTATTAACTGCAATTATTTAGGGTTATTCCAACATTGGGAAATCAAGCATGCGCGGGGATTGATCTGGATGTATCAGAAGAAATTCCGTGTTCTTGAGCGTGAAGAGAAAGAGGATCTTCTACAGGAGTGCCTGACGCACTGGTATTTTCAACGAGACCGTTACGACACGTCGAGATTAGCCGCCTGTAAAACATATATGAGCCGAGTTATTGAGAACAAACTAACGGATATTGTGAAAGAAAAAGAAGCACAAAAAAGAAGGACGATTTATCAATCAATCTCTATGGATACGTTAAACGAGCATGTGGATGAAGAGGGATGCGTTGATCATCCAATATCCGACGAGGAAAGTTTTCGTGAAGTTTTAAAGTGTGATGTAGGCGATGTTTTGTTTCAAGCGTTAGAGAAACTTACCTGTAGACAACGGAAGTTGTGCCGGTTGATTCAGGTGGATGGATTAAATGTTAAGCAGGCAAGCGAGGCTCTTAATATTCCGAGAACAACGCTGTATGAAGAAATCTTTCGCATTAGGGCTGTATTTCAGGAGCAGGGACTTAAAGACTATTTGTGAAAAGTGAGGGACAAATGAAATACGTCTGCAAATTTGAATTCAGCAAGCTGGTCAACAGCAGTTTCATCGAAAAGGAAATTATTGAATCAATTCTTACGACGGAGGATGTGTTTGGTCAGGCAAAGGTTCAATTAAGTGCATCGTATCTCGTCGCAGATAACAAAGCGGTTATCGATGTCAGCACAGAGGTCGGCGAACATGTGTTTAGCGTCTTTGTTGGCAGGTTAAACCGAAAACTAGGTCGAGATCAATATTCATTTCAACGTGTTCCAGCCAATAATTGAGAGGAGACGGTATGGCTAAAGATAAAAATAAGAAAGATAAAGAATTGAGAAGTTTAATCAAATGCCTTCGTTGCGGCAAGAAGTCGGTTGTGGATGCTGTTGCGGAATGTAAACACTGCGGATCATACGCCGTCCGATTAATCACTAAAAAGGAGAAATAAGATGCATATCCCAAGAGTACGATTGCGCAGAAAGAATGTTGATGTGGCATTAGCAAAGATGAATTTATCGCAATCCATGTTTTCCTACAAGCTGATGATTCCAAGTGGTTCTTTTTCACAGTATATGACCGGCCAGCGTTGCTTGTCGCCGCTAATGAGACGGAGAATTTCTAGGCTTTTAAAGGATTACTCATGGGATTACATTTATGAAGTAATTGAGAAATGACATGGGTATTAACTTGCGTATCTATTTTGGGAGTTGTTCTTAATATTCGGCGTGACCGGCGGGGATTTGTTTTCTGGATGATATCAAATGTTGGATGGATGATCATTGATTTCATGCATGGGCTTTACGCTCAGGCTTTTTTATTTGGGGTCTATTTTGTGCTGGCTTTCTGGGGATGGGTTTCGTGGAAAAAATAAAGATTACTAAACACAATGAACATTTTGAGATTAGAGATTTGCGCGACGGCAAGTTTTTATGGATTGCTAAAGCCGCATTGGAATATATTAGCGAGAAAACAGGAAGCTTGGGCGTAGCGGTTTATTGCTGGCTTTGTTATTACGCGAACAGTAAAGGTCAGGATTGTTTTCCCTCCACAAACACATTGGCGAGTCGATGTGATCTAAGCAAACGCACAGTTATGCGCGTCCTCAAAGAACTTGAAATTATTAAAGCGATAGTTGTCGAACGTGATACGGGAAAGAACAACGTGTACAAATTATTGGACATTCAGGGCAAGCATCCTGTCATAACCAGTGCTGTTTCTGTCACTGGTGACACAAACGACACTGGTGTGGTGACAGAAAAGACACTACCACCAGTGACACAAACGACACACGAACAAGAATTATATAAACAAGATTCAATTAACAAATCAGCAAGCTGTCTTTTTGATTTTTGGAAAGATATAAAACTTCCTTATGCCATGCCGACATCAGAGGTTATTGGGGAGTTGGATGCGTTGTGCCAGCAGTTGATTGAAGAGGTTAATCTTTATCGCTTCATTTTAGACTTCAGGACGGAGCAGGGATATCCGCCTCCGCCGGATGCATTGATCAATGCCTGCCATAAATACGAACGGTATAAAGATCGTATTGAGAACCCATGGGGATGGTTTCGCAGGATGATCGATGTTAAAAGCGGGGAGTATTTTGCTAATGAGGAGGTCAAGCAACATGAGAAGCTTAAGAAGGAACCACCGACTGTGGGGAAGATACTTGCCCAGATGGCGAAGGACGTTTAGAAGATTTTTGGTTCCCCCCATGGGGGGTGCCGGTCGCGGGTCGGGCGAGGCGCAGGTCGTCAGTGATATTGGCGGAAAAAATCGATGTCAATGTCACTGATTTTGCGTATTTACGCCGGGGAATGCATACGGTTATTTATAACTTAACTAATTTGTACCATTGAAGTTACGTCAAGGAGGCAAGTGTGGCAAAAATCAATATAAAGCCGGAAATCTGTGACATCAACATGGCGGACTTAAAACCGGCACCATATAACCCCCGGGACATAAGTAATGACGCTTTATCTGGTTTACGTCATAGCTTGGAGAAGTTCGGGTATGTGGATCTTTTGGTGGTCAATAAGCGCAATATGCGGATCATATCCGGTCATCAGCGGTACAAAATTTTGCAGACAGACGGGGTTGAAACGGTGACAGCTATCTTGGTTGACGTTGATGAAATTCAAGAACAAGCCATGAATGTCACGCTCAACAGTCCTGAAATTACCGGCCAGTGGACAGCGGCGTTGATACCGCTTTTGGAGAGGTTAAGAAATGAAGCGTCAGAAGATTATATCAATCTTCGCCTTAAAAATTTGCGGGACAGTGTTGGTGATATGGGTGTTGAGAGTTTAGGGGACGGTAAGACATTGCCTGATGATATTCCGAAACCGCCGGAGAATACGATCACTCAGAAAGGTGACCTTTGGATTTTAGGTAATCATCGATTATTGTGCGGGGACAGCACAAGTGATGAGGACGTGGCGCGGTTAATGGATGGTCATAAAGCCAGCTTATTTGCAACGGATCCGCCGTACTGTGTTGATTACACGGGCGCGGATAGACCCAACGGTGGACGAGACTGGTCGAATGTTTACCACGAAATTGATATTCCAGATGCAGTTGATTTCATGCGGAAGTTTTATAAGGCAGGATTAAAACATATTCAGGATGGGACGGCATTGTATTTATGGCATGCGTCTAAGCGCAGATCTGATATTGAGGGAATTTGTAAAGAACTCGGCATTCTCATTCATCAGGAAATCGTTTGGGTTAAGCCGTGCGTAATTCTGACATATTCATTTTATTCGTGGAGGCATGAGCCATGTTTGTTGATGTGGATTAAGGGCAATAAGCCGGACTATAAACCTAAAAATAAATCTATTGGCAGTGTGTGGACGGTTGGTTATTTACGTTCGGGTGATCCTTTAACACCGGAATATCATACCGATGTTTGGGAATTAGATTGGGAGGGAAAGAAACGTAATCCCGGGATTGAGCATCCAACCGTTAAACCGACGGAAGTTTTTGCTATCCCCATGCGCGTGCATACAACGCCCGGTGATATTTGTTATGAACCATTTAGCGGGTCGGGCTCGCAGTTGATAGCGGGTGAGCGTTTAAATAGACGGGTGTTTGCTATGGAGATTGAGCCATTTTTTTGTGATGTGGCAGTCCGACGCTGGGAGGAATTCACTGGGAAGAAAGCACAGAGAGCGTAAAGGTTCATGGATGAAAAGAAAACTAATCTCGCGGAGATCGCAAGAAAGAAGCGTTACATTTCCCTTGTTGAGAAAATGGGGCGCGGTGCCGCGCTTAGCCCTAAAGAGATTAAAGAGTTGGACGGTTTTGAGAAATCCGAGGCGAAGAAATCAGATATTGTTATTAACGATGGCACCGTTGATTTACAAACTATTTCACTTTATTTGGACAAGTCGACGCGCATGGTCAGGCGGTATATCCGGCAGGGGATGCCTGTTGTTCGTGATGATTCCGGTGAAATATTTCGGTTTAAGGTTGGGGAGGTTTTTAAGTGGTATTACAGCGGCAAAGGTGTTGATGAGGACGGCGGAAAAGAATATTGGGACAACGAATACAAAAAAAGCCGCGCCCAAATCAATAAACTTTTGCTGAAAGAAAAAGAAGGCGAACTTATTTCATTTGAGGATCATGTTTCGATTGTTAAGAATCAAATCAGGGGAATCAAGACGGGCTTTTTAAGGTTACCCAAACATGTGGCACCAAAACTTTATCAGCAGGATCCTAAGGTCATTTGCGACATTCTTGATGAGGAAATTAGGTTCATCATCAATCAATTCGCGGAGGCGCTCAATGCCAATAAATCTGGAAAAAGAAATACTTAAGACGGTTGTGCCGTATGCCGCGCAGGAATGGGTTTTGCCGGAAAAAATTACCGTGAGCGTCTGGGCGGATAGGCACAGGCGATTGGATGTAAAAACTTCAGCGGAGCCGGGGCAGTGGTCAACGTCAAGGACGCCCTATTTAAGAGGCATTATGGATGCGTTTACGGATCCGTATGTGGATGAGATAACTGTCATGGCCGCATCTCAAGTTGGCAAGACAGAAGCAATGTATAACATGCTGGGATTTGTGCTGGATCAGGATCCGGGCCCCGCGCTTATGGTTATGCCTCGTGCGGATGATGCGAAGAGTGTTTCTTATAATCGTATTAAGCCGATGATTGAATCTTCTCCGACACTTAGTCAGTATTTGCCTAAAAATGCGGATGAGATCACAAAACTTGAATATCACTTTGATCGTATGATTCTATATTTCGCGGGGTCAAACAGTCCGGCAGATTTGGCTTCCCGGCCGATACGGTATTTATTTCTTGATGAGGTCGATAAATATCCAAAGTTTTCTGGCCGTGAAGCGGATCCGATTAAGTTAGCGTCTGAACGTCAGAAAACATTTTGGAATAAAAAGACGGTGAAAGTATCAACGCCGACAACGCGGGAAGGATATATTTTTCGTGAGTATGAGAAATCAGATCAGCGTAGGTTTTATGTGCCATGCCCGCATTGTGATAAAAGACAGGTTTTAGTTTTTGGGCAGATTAAATGGCCGAAAGAAGAGGCATCAGCGGAGCGTATCAAAAATGACCGGCTGGCTTGGTATGAATGCGTGCAGTGCCATGGACGGATAGAGGATATTCATAAACAACGCATGATGTTAAATGGTGAGTGGATTGCAGAAGGAGATCAAAAGAATCGTAATCGCGGGTTTTGGATCAGTTCTTTATATTCACCTTGGCTTACGTGGAGTGATATCGCTTGTGAGTTTCTTAAGTCGAAGGATTACATTGAACTTTTGATGAATTTTGTTAATTCATGGCTTGCGGAGGTGTGGGAAGAAAAAGCAAGCAAGACCAAGCCGGATGAATTGTCGGAACTCACTTTAAGTTATCCAAAAGAGGTCTTGCCGGATGGGGTGGTTGTTTTGACTGGCGGTGTTGACGTACAAAAAGACCATTTTTATTTAAGCATTCGCGGTTGGGGGTACGGGCAGGAGTCATGGTTGATACTCGCAACAAGAGTGGAAGATTGGGCTGATGTTGAACAAATTATGTTTAAATCCGAATATCCATTTCAGTTGAATCCCGAGGATTCATTGCCGGTACGTCTAACTTGTATCGACAGCGGTCATAGGACTTCAGAAGTTTATGAAATATGCCGACTGTGGCGGGATATTGCGCGTCCGATTAAAGGGCAACAGCATTTAAGCGGCGTACCTTTTAAGGTGAGCAATATCGATAAGTTTCCAGAAACGGGTCACATGATTCCGGGCGGGTTATCGTTATGGCATATCGACACGTCATATTTCAAAGATAAAGTTACCCGTTTCGTTCAGAACTCAAAGATGGACGGTTTAGGATTTTAATGGCACGACTGGGGAGGTTACGGTTTCATCAGCGTGGACAACGGATCCAGATACGACATCGCGATTTATTATTTATGACCGCAAATACGTTAAGGTACGCGGGTATGATTTTTATGGTGAGGGGAATTTCAGCACGGCTTTGACAATCACCTATGAGGATTTGGATGCGGATTCGATTGGGGTCACCAGTATTACGCCGGAAAAGATTTTGACACCTTGTCTTTCCGCGTTATCCGCGAATATGGGTTGTTTAACTGCTGGGGTTATTCAAGGCGGATGCTTTCAGACGGGATCGGGTGGAGCGCGGACACTTATTGATAGTTACGGCATTCGGTCGTATGACACCAATTGTTGCATGCTTTTCTCGGTCTGTAACGGTGACTTTCAATTATCCACCGCTTTAAGCGGGGCAAGAATTCAGTTTAACGCTGGCGGGATATTTGGCTATGACGGGTCAGGTAATAAGACGCTTGAGATTAAAAACGGATGTTTTTGGGGGCAACAGTTAAAACTCGAGGATCCGGCATGCGCGTGCAATTACTCATTTCTTGATTCGGGGAGGTTAAAGTTTCATGACGTTTATGGGGACGTGCCGTATATCACGAGGATTTGCAACGGTACAGTTTGTACTGGCGCATGGGTTACGCTTCCCGGATGGAAGGCAGAGCCAAAAGTAATTCTAAGCGTCAAAGAATTGCAGTCATACAACTGTTCAAATGCGAATGCATGTCAAAAGTGGATCATTTATCACGATACACCAGTGTGTTATTGCAATTCCGCGATTGATTACGGGTATTGTTTCTTGGCACACGCTTGTCTTTTAACGTCAGGCAGTGTTGGTAATGAAATTATTAAGGATGTGAATTTCGGAACGGCTGTTTGTACAGGAACAAATGCGTGTGAAACGCTTGTCCGGCATCGATTCCAGTTGTGGTGCAATGCGGCTTGCGCGAATTATTACTATGGCGTTATCTGCTACGCGGTCTGTTATCGGGTTTTAGGTAGCGGTATATGGTGCGCGTGTTGTTTTAATTACACGCAGGCGCATGCGAATCTTTCCGAGATGCAAAACACCCAGAATAAATGCGACAACATGATTTTCCCATGCGGTGCTTGCTGGGAAGTTATGAGCAGTGAGGTTTCCTTTAGTTGGATTGACAGCGGGATTTCATCAGCAACAACGCAGTGCTTTTTGTGTTCTCGTCCTGTTACGGCTTGCACGATAGCTAGGACTATCAGCTGGATTTGTTGTCAGACGGCATCTTGTGTTGTTCATTCCTGCTGTATTCAATACGTTGATTCAATCGCGCTTGGCGGGACAAAACCGTCCAATGTTTACTGCACGTATTTGTGTTATTGCGTCAGCGATTACGTTAACAAGGTTTACGCGTTTGTTTGTCATTGCACACCGTCTAGCGGATTTACTTGTTCTGTGTTTTGTTATCGGACGGATTTTGGATTGGAAATTCATTGTCAATCCGCGTGCATTCTACGTACCTGTTGCGGGGTGCCCACATGCGGCTTCTGTTCAGCGTGTGCGAATACTTTGGGGTTACTGAATCTATCCGCCTACAACGCGTGTGCTTTTACCTGCCTTGAAGTGGTTTCCCGCTTTTGTCATTGCTGGTGCCAGCAGTCAATTGGCTTTATGCGCTATTGGCATATCGCTTGCGATGAAACATGCATTCCAACTGGAACGCTGTATCACTGCTATTGCACCGTTTCAGGATCAGCGGGCAGTTGCTGTTACCGAAATCTTTACACGTTAAAAGATACATTTGCCAGTTCAACAGTCCTTGACCCCGCAGGGTGCTTAAATTGGCTGGCTATTTCGTACAACTAAAAAAGGAGTCAGGGAGATGATCGACAAAAACTTAATCCAGAGTGACAAAATTAAAAACATCGTCTTTGTCAGTGAAGGCGGAATCGGGAAGGTGATCACATCAACGGCCATCGTTAAGCGGTTAAAAGAGGATTTTCCAAATAAACGGTTGATTGTGATAACGGGATACCCGGACATCTTTTTGCATAATCCCCATGTTTATCGGGTGTTTCGTTTTGATAATCCGCTTCATTTTTATGATGACTACGTTACGCCGGAAAGTTACGTCATCAAGGTTGAGCCGTACGTGGCGTATGAATATTTATTTAACCACGAGCATTTGATTGATACGTGGTGCAAGGAGATCGGCATTGAGCGTAATAGTGCCATGTCGGAGATGTTTTTTCCAGAAAATGAGATTGAGGCGGGGCGGTTGTATGTGGAAAAGATCACAAACAAATTCGCCAAAGATTTTGTGATGTTTCAGTGGGCGGGCGGCATTGTTCCGCAGGAGAAAACAGACACCGCTTTTATGGATTCTCAATTACGGATGCACCGCCGTTCATTACCCAAGAACGTTGCGCAGAAGGTCGTTAACAAATTAATTTCACGCGGCTTCATTGTGGGCGTGGTTCAGCATGAAAATTATCCCGACCTTCAAGGTGATGGCGTTATTCGCGTCAATTTTCCTTTAAGGCAGAGCATTATTCTTTTGAAGTTCTCTAAAGGGTTTATTGGGATTGATAGTTTTTTGCATCACGCGGCCGCCATGTGGATGATCCCGGGAGTTGTTTGTTGGGGAGGTACTCATCCCAAAAAATTGGGCTATGAGTTTCACGCGAATATCGCAAAGGAAGTTTGTCCGCAACCATTCTGTCACCGGCCAGACAGTTATTTGTTTGATGTGAATCCGGCGAATGGAGTTTGGAATTGCCCGTATTCACAAAAGTGCTTGGATCATGACGCTGATGAAATTATTGGCGAGTACGAAAAAGTCATTGAAAAGACGAAAAGTGTCAGTTGAGAGGAATTCATATGTCCGACCAAGAACATGAAATCCGATTGTCAGAACGCGAGCTTGAGGAAATCAAGGACGATGTCGCATATAAAACCAAGACGACGTTGACGCTTAAAACTGTATTAAAGAAACTCGATGAATTAAACGGCATTCGTGATGAGGTAATGGCGTTAAAGGTTCATCGCAATGTTCACTGGTTTTTGATTTCGGTAATTATCACAGGAATGTTTGGAATAACTTTTTGGGTAATACAGGGTAAACCATAAAACAGGGAGGGGACAATGAATCCAATTGATTATCTCAACAATTTTGCACAGCAACATGCATGGATCGGATTAACAATCGCGATCATTATCGCGCTTCATACCGGCCTTAAAGCGTTACGGGATGCCATCGATACCACACCGCAGACCGATGATAATTGGTTTGAGCGGACTGTGACGATCATGGGTAAAGTCACCAGCTACCTTGCTGGCTTCCGTGCCAAGAAAAACCCTTAGATGTCTTGCCACTTAAGTATCGCCTGTTGGCACAGACACTTTTATTTTTAATCGGGTTTAGGTTCTATAGGCAAAAGTTTGGCGATGCGGGCTTTTGGATGATTACTAACAAGCCCATGCCTAAAAAAATTCATGATGAGGACGTAGTCTTTGAAAATAAGAACGCCCAGAAAGGTCAGATCCGTCGGGCTAAACTCGTTTGTGTGGGTGAGCCCGGGCGGGTCAAGTGCCGCTGGGCGTTTGATGTTCAGAGAGATTAAATGCCTTGCCAATCAGAGGAACCTATGGCCTACTCACCTCAAAATGAAAGGGGGATTCGAGGTTATGGATTGCAAAATCAATAGTCGTTATATCAGCGTGAAGCAAGATGGTTCAGAAATTTACGTTGAGAATCTTCCACTTCGCGGCGATATCCATGAGTTTGTAAAGTCGGCAAATTACACGCTTCATTTGGTTCGTCAAGCAATGCCAAAGGCGAAGTGGTCTTTGACAATTGAAGAGGAATGGAGCGATGGCAAGCATCGAAGGTATTTCAAGATTTTGGATATCGAAACTGGCAAATTAAAGGAGGATTGTAATGGTCAAAAAAACTAAGAAGCAAAAAGTTGTGGAGATAAAGCCGGATGTTGAAGCGACTCGGCAGGATCTTATGTTACGGGCAAAGGATCGTGGTATTAAGAATTTCCGCGTTCTTAACAAGGAAGAACTTCTCGTGGTTTTAGCGGAGGGGGTAACGCAGGAGCAAATTGACAACGTGGTATCTGGCGCAGTTGCCAGATGGAAATCCGGTTGGGGATCAAAAAAGGGTAAGTCATGAAAGTTCAAGCGACAATTGATATTGATGTTGTGATGGGCGGGGTGTCGCATGACGGCACCGGCTTGCAAGGATATCTGCCAGAAGGAACGCGGTATGAGGATATCATCCGAGTGTTTGGCGAGGCACAGTTTGGTAAATCATAGACGGTAAAATAAAGGTGGAGTGGATTGGTAAAATAAGCGGGCTTGTGTTTACGATTTATGATTACAAGTCACAAGTGGATCCAGAGCGAAATATCGATTGGCATATTGGCGGTAGAAATAAATTAACGTCCGGATTGGTGATTCTATATTTATTCAAGTTAGGTAAGAAGGATAACTAAATAAGTTTTTGTGTTGAAGTCAGTCAGTTTCGTTGATATAAAAATGCATGCGCCATTTAGTATCAATGCTGACTGTTTTTTTGTTTTTTATCTGGATTTTGCCATTGGGGTTTTTTATAAAACCTTCCCAAGAAAAAGTGGCATGTAACGGTCAGCGTGCGATTTGTTTATGTTCTCATTTGGTAGCCAAACAGGCAGTCAAAAATGTTGGTAAGATGATTTATAAAAATGGCGGGGGATCGCATCAAAAAGAAAACAACGGCTCCGGGGGGTCAAGTCATCATTATCTTCTCGCTCAGAGAATGAATTCATTTAGTCAGAAAATATTTTCTTATCATCAGCAACAGTCGGTTCTCTACTCGCTTATTGTAGTTAATCCCGTCGAGCACGTTCCGAAAGCCTAATCCTTCTTAATTCAATAAACATTCTAATCACAAGGAGCGTTCTATGTGCTTCTTGTTCAGAATTATTTCTTAATTATGGAGGATTTATGCTTAAAAATTTATTAGGAACGTTAGTTCTATTATTTATTATTTTGGGATTCTTTTCAAAGGATACCTATGCTTGTGAATCTTGTACAATTCCACAGTTAGGCAGAGACTCCACAACGGTGGAAGATAAAAATAAAAAATGGTTTTTCAAGTACCTTTTTGAAGAACAAAAATGGAAAGAAATTCCTGCCAGTGAAGCCCATGAATTGCACGAAGATGGACATGATATCCATGTTAAAACCAATGAATACTTTCATCATTTTATTGTCGGAGGGAATTTGGTAGATCGCATAACTGTTTATACAGACATCCCGTATGTTATTCGAAACTCGATTGAGATTGAGGATTCTGCTCGCTTGGGTGCTAACGAGCAGTTAAAAGGTTTTGGAGATCTCAATTTAATAGGAAATTATCATCTGATTAAAAGGGAGAATCAAACATTCAGTCTTAGTGGAGGAGTTAAGTTTCCGACAGGTGCTACAGGAGAGAGAAATTCAGTCAGAGAAAAATTCGAATCAGAATTGCAGCCAGGAAGCGGCTCATATGATTATATCGTTGGAGGCGTCTATAATGCTAACAATGAACGATTTAATTTTTTAGGAAATTTAGCTTATGTAGCAAAAAATGAGGGCGCACAGGATTATCAATTTGGGAATGTGTTGTCCACGTCTTTCTTTGTTGATTATTTAGTTAACCCCAATAGTGAGTCGTTTAAAACCGAACTTGGAATAAACGGTAATTTTCAATATGAAGAAAGACATAAGCATCATGGAGCGAGGGTAAGTGACAGTGGGGGAACGATGTTTCTTTTGGGGCCATTGGTTTCAATAGGCACGACCCCCAACACATCACTTTTTAGTTCAATCCTCTTTCCTGTTTACAAAAATCCGAATGGTGTTCATCAAGAACTGGATTACACATGGACAGTTGGTGGAAAAATTAATTGGTAAATGCAAAGTTGCCAAAGAATGGAATGAGTATAAAACTTCTCTCGTCGTTTTTATCGCGAGGCAGGTTTATATCGAGATGGAATAGTTAGCGTTCTGTGCAAATATTCTAGGCATGAAAAGGGAGAGATAAAATATTTTCTCTATTTAATTGACTGAATTAATTTTATATAATAAAGTTTTAGAAAAGGAGAAAATTTAAATGAATAAATATTTATTATCAGTATTCTTAGTTGTTTTATTTTGTGGAAATTCTTTCGGTGATCAAACAGGGGCAAACGACAAATCTTCATTTAACTTATTAAATCCTACACCTAAAGACATGATGCGTGAAATGTCTACTGATCGACCAGATAAAACTGAGAGTGCTTACACCGTTGATGCTGGGCATGTTCAAATGGAAATGAGCTTTTTTGATTACACATATGACCATAATAACCCCAGCGAACCATTGGTTCGAGTAGATACATGGAATATTCCTCCAACCAATTTTAAACTCGGTTTATTGAATAATACAGATCTCCAAGTTGTCTTAAATCCATACATACATGAAAAAACGAGAGATGATGGCGAAGTTGAGAAAAAAAGCGGATTTGGAGATATCGAAACTCGGTTAAAAGTTAACTTATGGGGAAATGATGGTGGAAAGACAGCATTGGCTGTCATGCCTTTTATTAAAATTCCAACAAATACTGATAATTTAGGTAATGATGATACTGAGGGAGGAATTATAATTCCTCTTGCAATAAAACTTCCTGCTGAATGGAGTATGGGAGTAATGGCAGAAGTTGATATTAATAAGAATTCTGAGGATGATAATTATCATGAAGAATACATTCAGTCGATTACTTTTGGACATTCTATTATTGGCGAATTGAGTGGGTATATGGAATTTTTTAGTAATGTTAGTACTGAAGACGGGGCAAAATGGGTAGCAACAGTTGATGCTGGACTGACGTATGGGTTAACTAAAGATATTCAGTTGGATATGGGAGTGAACGTCGGAGTAACAGAAGCGGCAGACGATCTAAATCCATTTTGTGGGATTTCAATGAGATTTTAATAGGGATTTTAATAGGGATTTTCTTGACATATTCAATTATAAATTGTAAACTCATAATATGAAATTATTGTCTGTAGTTTTATTATCTGTTTTTCTAATCAGTATTTTGCCCTTGGGTGCTTTTTGTCATGATGCACACCAAGAAGCAAAAACTGAGCATGGCCATTGTGTTTTGATGTGCCATTCTGTTTGTGCTCATGCAACTGCTCCGGATCAGAAATCAGTTTCTATTCCTGCAATACCAGCAATATCTTCAGTTTTATCTGCCTATAATTTCCCTTATCAAAATCCATCCTTGGATTCTTTCAAGCGCCCCCCAATCGTTACCTCTTAAAATCTTCCATTTTCACCTTATTTTTTAGTTCAGGTGAAGTCCGTCTATTTGTTTTTTTAATTTTAAAATAATTATTTTTTGTATAAAGCCATGAAATTTTCGCAAGAAGACCATGCTCAGGTCATTACCCAAGCAGAGTATGTTTTTTTAATCTCTCTATTCTTGGGATTTTTGATCAATTTATTTTGGCCGGTACATTTCCCTTTTCCAAAGTTTATTCATATTACCTTGGGAATTGCGGTTGTGATGATCGGAGTGCTTATTTACTTATTGAGTGCGCAACAATTTCAAAAAGCGCGTACGTATAGTAGTCCATACAAACCTGCGAAATCGCTTATTACAATGGGCCCTTATAAGCGTTTTAGACATCCTATGTATTTAGGCCGTCTATTACAGCATATCGGAATGGGAGTTATCTTTGGGAATATTTGGATTCTGATATTGGTTATACCTGCCCTAATTATAGTATGGTTTGGTGTCATTATTCCTGAAGAACGTTATCTTGAAAGAAGATTTGGTCAAAAGTATCTAAAGTATAAGAATTCCACCCCGTATGGGTTGGAATTAATGAACATCAAAAAATGAGGTATTAATCAATGACAGTTAAGAATTTTGTAAATCATTTATTATTTGTTGCTGGGATATTTATTTTTACTGTTCCGGCATTAGCTGATCCGCCATTGGAGAAATTGAATTTCCATGAAGCATTGGAGCAGGCCTATCAATCTAATCCAAAAATGATCGAGGCTCGTAAATCTATTGAAGGATCAAAAGGAGATTTGATCACAGCAAGGACTTTTCAAAATCCTGAAGCAGAACTTGAGTTTGGGGGCTTTAAGAAAAATGAAGACGGGAATCGAAAGGTTAATCTTGACAGTTTTGAGATAAAACAGCCGTTCGACCCTTTAGGGGTTTGGTTTCTTAAAGGCAAGATTGCCTCTGGGGAGGTAAAAATACAAGAAGAGCAGTTAAGAGCTGTGTGGATGGATATTTATTTGAACGTCCGTCAGTCTTATTCTGAACTTATCCTTCATAAAAAAGAAATCGAACTATCGTCTCAGAACTTAGAAGCCATGCGCCAATTTTTCAGTCGTGTTCAATTGCGATACAACTCCGGTCAGGCACTTAAGAATGACTTTCAGCGTGCCAAGATCGAATTGTTAAAAGCTGAGAATGATTTCTTAAGTGTGCAGAAGGAATTGCAGACAGGTAAAGCGCGGCTCAATTTAATGTTAGGTCGTCCTATGGAGACAGATTTCGAGGTTGTGGAGGAATTAAAAGAAGAAGAACTCTCCATGACTTTTGAAGATATTAAGGAGATTGGCTTTGCCAACAGACCAGATATCAAAATGGCGGATTTGGAATTAGATATCAAAAGAAAAAATCTTCTTAAAGAACACTTAAATCGTTTGCCTTCCTATTATCTGGGCTTTAAACGCATTGATGAAGAAGACAAGGATGACTATGCCGTATTGCTAGGGATCAGTATTCCTATCTGGAATCTTAATCAAGGCGAAGTCAAAAGAGCCAAAGCCCAGAAGGAAATTCAAGAAGAAAAAGTTAAGGCATTGCATAATCAAGCGTCATTGGAAGTTTATGAGGCTTATTTGAGGGCGGATTTGCATCATAAGCAACTGGATATCGCCAAGAAATCGCTTGAAGAAGCGGATGAGTTATTGCGATTGGCAAATTTGCGATACAGCGAGGGAAAAATTGATTTTTTGAATTATCTAGATCAGATCAGGACGGCAACTCAATCCAAGGTTAATTATTATCAGGCTTTGTTTAATTTAAGCCGAAGCATCAGTGAACTGGAAGTGTTTCTATCTCAGTCATTAAGACAGGAGGATTTTCTAAATGAGAAATTTTAAGGTTGTTTTTTTGATAATCGCAGTATTTGGTTTTGCCGCTGTTGCGTTCTATGGGGCAAGGAAAGTTTCAGCTTCTGAGAATCATAAGCATGAAGAAGGTCATGATGATCACGAAAAGCATGGCCATGAAAATGACAAGAAGAAGCCGGTTAAGCAGAAAAAAGAAGATAGTCATGAAGGTCATGATCATGGAGAAGAATCGCATGATGAAGAAGGGGTAATCAAGATGTCGAAGGAGTCGCAAAAACTAGGCAATATTAAAGTCACACCTATTGAATCCGAACCATTGATACAAAAAGTTTTAGTTAATGGACGAATTGCTCAAGATGTTGAAAACGTCAAACATGTCCATTCGGCAAAATCTGGGAATGTAACAGAGTCCTTCGTTAGTTTGGGGCAGTCCATTAAGGCAGGAGATCGGTTATGTTCGATTGTCGCTCAAACCAGCGGTGAAACAATTGCAATTAAAGCCCCGATTTCCGGCACGATTATAGCGGAGTTTATTAAAAAAGGCGACCATGTGGATGGAACAAATGCACTGTACACCATTGCCGACATGACGCGCCTTTCCGCCAATTTTGATGTGTATGAAAAAGACTTGGCCCATGTTCAACTAGGTCAGAACATGAAGGTTTATCCTATTACTTATCCTGACAGATCATTTTCCGCTGAGATTGTTTTTATTTCTCCGCGAGTTGATGAATCGACGTTTACCACCCGCATCAAGGCGTTTGTTGATAATCCTGTTCAATTGTTAAAACTAGGGATGTCTGTGCGCGGCGAAATTGAGGTTGTTGAAGATTCTTCCTATTTAACATTGCCTTCGGATGCTGTCCAAAATGTGGAAGGTAAAGATGTTGTCTTTGTTAAAACAGATAAAGAAACATTTGAAAAACGTGTGATTGATATTAAATCCAAAACTTCAAAAGAAGCCGCAATCTCCGGAGAGCTTAAAAAAGGAGAGCTGGTGGTTGTCAGCGGGGCGTTCATCCTTAAATCGAAACTGTTAGAAAGTGAGATGGAACACGCTCATGACCATTAATGAACTTTTAAAACTTTCAGGAGATTAAATATGCTCGATAAAATCATACAATTTTCAATACAACACCGGGTCTTTGTCCTGATTGCGGGCCTATTGCTCGGTGGCATCGGTGTTTATAATTTTCAACGTCTTCCGATTGATGCTGTCCCCGACATTACTAACGTACAGGTTCAAATCAATACAGAGGCGACGGGTTTTTCCCCGCTTGAAGTTGAACAGCGCATTACATTTCCCATTGAAACCGTAATGGCGGGTTTACCGGGTCTTGAGCAAACGCGTTCATTATCACGTTACGGATTGTCACAAGTCACAGTTATTTTTAAGGACGGGACAAATATTTACTTTGCCCGTCAGTTGATCAATGAACGTATCCAAGAAGCCAAGGGGGAATTACCGCCCGGTGCTGAGCCTGTGATGGGGCCTATTGCCACAGGACTTGGCGAAATTTTTACGTGGACGGTTGAAGCCAAGGAAGGGGCGAAAAAAGCTGATGGTGAGTCTTATACACCGACCGATTTGCGTACCATTGAAGATTGGGTTATTAAGCCTCAACTGCGTAACGTTCCAGGTGTAACTGAAGTCAATACCATTGGCGGGTATGAACGGCAGTTTCATGTCACGCCTTACCCCGAACGATTGGTTTCTTATGGTTTAACTTTCCAAGACATTATCGCGGCGTTAGAGCGCAATAATGAAAATGTTGGTGCAGGATACATTGAGAGTGCTGGGGAGCAGTATTTAATCCGTGCGCCCGGACAGGTAAGCAGTATTGATGAGGTTAAAGAGATCATTGCTGGCTATCACGAGGGCGTGCCGGTTTATATCAAGAACATTGCCTCTGTTATTGAAGGCAAAGAATTACGGACAGGAGCGGCGACCGAGAACGGGAAAGAAGTTGTCTTGGGAACTGTTTTTATGTTGATGGGCGAAAACAGCCGGACGGTTTCTCATAATGTTTCAGAGAAGATGAAGGAGATTAATAAAACTTTACCGGAAGGAGTTGTTGCCAAGACGGTTTATGATCGAACGACGCTTGTCGATGCCACCATCGAAACAGTTAAAGAAAATCTTCTTTTGGGGGCATTGTTCGTTATTGTTATCCTGTTTTTATTTTTGGGTAATATCAGGGCGGCGCTGATTACAGCCGCGGTGATTCCATTATCCATGCTTTTTACAATAACCGGAATGGTAAGCAATAAAGTTAGCGCTAATTTAATGAGTTTGGGGGCGTTGGATTTCGGGATTATTATCGATGGCGCTGTGGTTATTGTTGAGAATTGCATTCGCCGTTTTGCAGAGGAACAACATCGGTTAAAACGTCACTTGAGCTTATCGGAAAGGTTAGATTTAGTTTTTCAATCGTCCAAAGAGGTTCAACAATCTATTGTTTTTGGTCAATTGATCATCATGATCGTTTACTTGCCGATTTTGACGTTGACGGGTGTTGAGGGAAAGATGTTTGTTCCTATGGCTTTTAGTGTTGTTACAGCCTTGGTTGGAGCCATGATCCTTTCTGTAACGTTTATTCCAGCGGCCATTGCAGTGTTTATGTCAGGGAAAGTTTCCGAGAAAGAAAATATTGCAATGGTTCAATCCAAGAAAGTCTATGTCCCGGCTTTAAATTGGGTTATGGGGCATCAGAAGATTGTAGTTATTTCTGCCTTGGTATTAATGTGTTTGACAGCGTTCTTATCTACAAGAATGGGAAGCGAGTTTATTCCGAGCCTTGATGAAGGTGACATAGCAACCCATGCCCTTCGTATTCCAGGAACTAGTTTAACGCAGGCTGTTGAAATGCAACATGTGTTAGAAGAACGGATCAAGTCGCATCCGGAAGTAGAAACCGTGTTCTCGAAGATAGGAACAGCGGAAATTGCAACAGATCCGATGCCGCCTAATGTTGCGGATACATTTATTATGTTAAAGCCGCGTAAAGAATGGCCGAATCCAAAGCGTTCAAAAGCAGATTTGGTGAGCGCTATTGAGGAGGATGTGAAAAAGATTCCCGGCAATGCCTATGAATTTACACAGCCGATTCAGATGAGGTTTAATGAATTGATCGCGGGTGTACGAAGTGATGTGGCCGTCAAGATCTTTGGCGACAATATGGACGTGCTGTTGAAAACAGGTCAGCAAATTTCTGAGGTGATGAAAAAAGTCAAAGGAGCCTCTGACGTTAAAGTCGAGCAGGTCACCGGTTTGCCGATGATGACAGTTGAGATTAACCGTAAAGAAGCGGCTCGATATGGATTAAATATGGGGGATATTCAAGAAGCAATTGAGATTGCAATTGGTGGCAAATCAGCTGGCCAAGTTTTTGAAGGAGATCGTCGTTTTGATTTAATCGTACGGCTTCCCGAAGAGTTACGTAGTGACGCTCAAGCCTTGCAAAGGATCCCAATTCCTTTGCCTGAGAAGGGCGATTCCGGTATGACCGGCAACGGAATAGAAATACAGTCTAATTATTTACCGCTAGGTGCCGTTGCTAAATTTATTGTAGCACCTGGCCCCAATCAAATAAGTCGTGAGAACGGCAAACGCCGGATTGTTGTCACTGCCAATGTTCGCGGCCGTGATATTGGTTCTTTTGTTAAAGAAGCAGAAGAATCCATTAATAAGAATGTCCAGGTTCCAGCTGGTTACTGGACAGATTGGGGAGGTCAATTCGAGCAGATGATCTCAGCGACCAAACGGTTAAGCATCGTTGTGCCGGTAGCTTTATTATTGATATTCCTCTTATTATTTATGTCGTTTGGAACGGTCAAGGATGCTTTATTAGTTTTTACTGGTGTTCCGCTGGCCTTGACGGGGGGGATCACAGCGTTATGGTTGCGGGGTATCCCACTTTCCATTTCTGCCGGGATTGGTTTTATCGCACTTTCCGGTGTTGCTGTTTTAAATGGGTTGGTAATGATTTCATTTATAAAGAAACTTTGTGAAGACGGCAAGCCATTGGCCGAAGCCATTAAGCAAGGAGCTTTAACAAGATTACGTCCGGTTCTAATGACGGCACTTGTTGCGTCATTGGGGTTTGTTCCTATGGCGTTAGCAACTGGCCGAGGGGCGGAAGTTCAACGTCCGCTGGCAACGGTTGTTATTGGAGGTATTTTATCATCAACAATACTTACTTTATTGGTGTTACCAGTTCTTTACAATTTATTTAACAAGAAAAGGCCAATGAAAAATATAAAAGATAACAATCTAGTATCTAACAAGGGAGAGTGAGTATGAAAATTAAAAATGTTCTTTATGCTGTATTCGGAGTTTTAGTTCTCTCAGGATGCGCAACTGTTGGAATGAAATTTACTGATGAACACACAAAAGCTCACAATGTCGAAGTTCAGGTTGATTCAAAATTAAATAGATACATGAAAGATATGGATTTGAGTCATCGACATCTTGAGGGAAAGACGTTCTTAGCATTAAGCGGGGCTATGCAAAGGCCTTCAGGATCTTTTTTATCATCTTTGAGAGTTAATGCAAAGTTCTATGATGAAAATGACCAAATTGTAGCTGAATCAAGCGATATAGTGCAATTCAATCGTATGGGTGGACGAACTAATCGTCGCTACAAGGGTTCATTATTCTTGAAAGTTGAAGACAATATTACGATTAAGAAATGTGTTCTAGAGTTACAGGCATAATGTCTTTAGTAGTTATTTATAAAAACCAATAAAAAGGAGAAAGTCAATGAAAGGTAAAGCAGTAGTTTTAGGTATGGCAATTTTATTATCTGGTTTTGCTGGCTCCGTGTTTGCTGAGGAGCAGACAACGGAGGAAAACGTAGTAAAAATTTGTCCAATTTGCGGGCCTGAAGAGAAAATGATGGGTAAAGATGATATTTCATATGAATATGAAGGAAAAACATATCATTTTTGTAGTCAGGACTGTTTAAAAGCATTTGAAGAGGATCCAGCAAAGTTTGTCAAGAAAATGGACGAAGCTATGAGTGAAGGATCGCATGAAGATCATGATCATAAGAATCATTCAGATCATAAAGATCACGAAGGTCATGATCATAAATAATGGAATGTAAATGTCCGAAAATCAAAATCAATGCGCTCATTGCGATCATGGCCATAATGAAGAAAAGTTTGATGTCGTAAAGAACGCGTCATTGATCGCAGTTTCTTCAATTCTTTTTATTTTTGGACTGATTTTTAATAAGCAATTACACACGGCGCCCGTTCTAGAATATGGACTGTTTCTTTTTGTCTATTTCTTGAGCGGGCGTCTTGTTTTGTTAAATGCTTTACGCAATATTACTCGAGGTCGCATCTTTGACGAGAATTTCTTAATGAGTATCGCCACTATTGGCGCTATTGCTATTCATCAATTGCCAGAAGCTGTTGGGGTGATGATTTTCTATCAGGTAGGAGAGTTCTTTCAGCAAATGGCACTCAACCGTTCAAGACGGTCTATCCAATCGTTGCTTGCATTAAGGCCGGAATACGCAAATTTGAAGATGAATGGAGAAATTAAAAAGGTGTCGCCACAAGATGTGGCTATTGGTCAAACGATTGTGGTAAGGGTTGGAGAAAGAATACCGCTAGATGGAATTGTGCTGGAAGGTAGATCACAGCTAGACACTTCTGCATTGACGGGAGAGTCTGTTCCAAAGACTGTTGAGGTCAATGAAACAGTTTTAGCGGGAATGATTAATAAAATAGGATTGTTGTCTGTAAAAGTTACAAAGTCTTTTGGTGAGTCATCGATCTCTAAGATTCTAGAGTTAGTCGAAACTGCCAGCAGTAAGAAAGCAGAGACCGAAAAATTTATCACAAAAATCTCATCTTATTATACACCAATCGTTGTTTTTACGGCATTGTTGGTTGCCGTAGTTCCGCCATTGGTGTTTTCAGGACAAACTTTTGATGTTTGGATTTACAGGGCATTGATTCTCTTGGTCATTTCTTGTCCATGTGCGCTAGTGATCAGCATACCGATGGGTTATTTTGGAGGCATAGGCGGTGCCGCACACAGAGGTGTCTTAGTTAAAGGGTCTAATTTTTTGGATGTTCTTACTGAAATTAAAACAATTGTTTTTGATAAGACAGGAACATTGACTAAAGGTGTATTTAAGGTCAGTGATATTGTCGCTGAAGATGGATTTGCGAAAGCCGAGATCTTAAAGCTAGCCGCATTTGTAGAAACCCAATCAACTCATCCAATTGCTCAATCTATCATTCAAGCATATGGAGAGAAAATTAACTTAGCTGATGTGTCCGATTTTAGAGAGGTGTCCGGCCATGGAATTAAAGCGAGAGTAAAAGGCAGGGAGGTTATTGTCGGAAATGACCGCATGCTTCATGCAGAAAATATTGAGCATGAAATTTGTTTGGTTGCAGGGACGGTTGTTCATGTGGCTGTAGAAAAACGGTATTGCGGATATATTCTTATTGCAGATGAGCTGAAAGACGATGCTGTTCAAGCCATCGAATCTTTAAGAAAAATAGGGATCAAGAAAATAGTCATGTTGACGGGGGACAATAAATTTTCAGCAGAGGTAATTGCTATAAAATTAGGCATAGACTCGTTCTATTCCGAATTGCTTCCAGAAGATAAGGTCAGTTATTTAGAGAAAATTCAAGTATCTGAGGGGCACAAAGTAGCTTTTGTTGGCGATGGCATTAATGATGCGCCGGTCTTGGCTCGTGCGGATGTTGGTATAGCTATGGGAGCATTGGGTTCAGATGTTGCGGTCGAAACAGCAGATGTCGTCATCATGGCTGATTCTGTTTCTAAGATTGCCACAGCAATTGATGTTGCTAAAAGAACGCGTCAAATAGTTTGGCAGAATATATGGCTTTCACTGATTGTAAAATTAATCTTTATTGTTTTAGGAAGCTTTGGAATAGCAACGATGTGGGAAGCTGTGTTTGCGGATATGGGAGTTGCGATATTGGCTATACTCAATGCAACGCGGTTATCTAAATAATATCCAGTCTGGAATCATGAGAAAATAGTGCAAAGATTATAGAAATTGTGAAGTTTAAAGTAAATTTGCAGGGTATTAAATAATAAAGATCTTAGTTGGAAAATTTCTGCAGTTTTTTATTTCTTTATGGCATAAATTGTAATGCTGGTAAATTTATTGAAGTATCGTTTGTTGGGGTTGGGTAAGGCTGTATAATCGTTGGACGCTCATTTGGCGGAGGATTTTGGGATCGTTGCAATTGGCAAGTTTTGTGATAATATCTTTGGGTAAGTTGTTAGCGATTTGAATAAATTTGGCTATGCGCTTGCGGTGAATGTTAAGTTTTGGTGCCGCGGAGAGGTATGTTTCTTCCGGGTTTGCAGTCATGAATTCTTTTACCCGGATTGCTTCTAGTACAAAATTTTGTGGTGTGGTAGGTTTCCGTAATTTGGGGAGCGGAATGCCGATTGATGCTTGTAATTTGCCGTAGCGTCTTCGGTGAAATGTCGTAAGTAGTTGAACCTTAAAGGGTTGACAAACTCGACTTCCGTCAAGTAATAGACCCCAGATATGAGAGTAGATATTAGAGATTGGAGATTAGATATCTAATTTCTAATCTCTAATAATCTAATCTCACTTAAAAAACCAATTCCAAGTAAATCACACCAAAGATTCACCTCTTCGCCCCCCGAAAAGAGTAATCCGGAGGGCAAACATGTTCTTGTTCGAAAAACTCACCGTTTACCAGAAATCAATCCAATTTGCAGAAGATATAAGTATGCTCCTTGAAGGCTTTTCAAAAGGTAATGGCTACATCATCGACCAATTGCAGCGCGCCGCATTATCGATATCATTAAATATTGCCGAGGGGAATGGTCGCCACCATTTCAAAGAAAAATGTAATTTTTTCTGGATAGCAAGAGGTTCAGCATTTGAATGTGTTCCCATCCTTGAGCTGTGCTTGCGTAAGAAATTGATAGAAAAAGAAAAGTATGATACGTTAAGGAATGATTTGATCAGCATATCAAAAATGCTTTCGGGGTTAATTGATAGTCAGCGATAGAAAGTCAAACTATTTGGGAGTTGACCCCTATTTTTTAACGATCCGCATGGGTGCCGATATTATTGCTTATTTCAAAGCAATGGCTAAGGAAATGGGTGTGCCGTATCAGAATCTGATTAATTTGTACTTAAGAGATTGTGTACAAGCTCATCGTAAGATCGAATGGATATCTCGCTAAGTAGGTAATTTATCAAGAAGACGCTAATCATAGTTATTTTTATAATTCTTCTACTTAATGGGTGGTCTTTCTTGAGAGCAACACATGAAGGACGTGTGAGAAATTTAGATACCACAAATGTTAAATGAGTTCTAACCTGCTGGCAGGCAGGCGCCGTCCCGCCAGCGACCCCATTTTTAACCTCTTATGAGGTTGCTTTTTCACTAAGCTTTACCCATCGTCCTATACGATTCCCTATACAATACCTATACGATATGTTATACTTGTTCTATGTTTAAGCCAGAGTTCCGTATAACATCTCATTTGGTCAAATTATTTGAATCTATCGCTTTCACTGACGCTATGGTTAAGGCGAACAAAGTAAAAGTGTCTGTTAAGTCTACGGTTGAGAGAGATGTTTTGGTGCGGAGCGTTCACTCTTCAACCTGGATCGAAGGAAACCTTCTTTCATTAGCTCAGGTTAGGGCGATGTCACAAGGCGAAGAAGTAAATGCGCAAGAAAAGCAAAAACGTGAAGTGGCCAATTGTATCAATTCTTTACGCTGGATTTTGAAGAATAAAAATAAAGCTGTTGATGAACGTTCGGTTTTAGCGCTTCACGCTAGAATGACCAAGGTTTTATTGCCGTCGGCAAGGTGCGGTAGATATCGTAATGTGCAAAATTTTATTGTGAATTCAAAGAACCAGGTCATTTTTACCCCGCCAGTTACTAAGAAAGTCCCCATATTAATGCGTGAATTGATGTTATGGACGAAAACAATTGATGAGCATCCGATCATCCGCAGTGCGATCTTTCATCATCAATTTGTGGCTATCCATCCTTTTGTGGATGGCAATGGGAGGGTGGCGAGAGCGGCATCACAATGGCTTTTATGGGAGAAAGGTTTTGATCCGATTTATACCCTTGGTCTCGATGAGTTTTTTGCGCAAGATAGGGCAAGATATTATGATATGATTCAACAAACGCATGACATGGATGGTGACTATACGCATTGGGTCGAATATGTTGCTCAAGGGTTGGCACGTTCAGCACAGATGGCGAGTCAGCAGATCAAAGAAGCATCAATAAGATCGAAAGGAATAGTGGTTACTCCTAAACAGGAAGAGTTGCTTGATCTATTAGAAAAGATGGGAATATTGGGGAGTGTTCAGATCGGTCAGGTTATGAAGATCAATAGAGCGAGGGTCAATCAGTTGATCGCTCCCCTTGTTCTTGCAGGTATCATTCAAAAAGAAGGCGCGGCGCGGTCTGTCAGGTACAGATTAAGAGTAAAATAGGTTCTAACTTTCTCCCGCCAGCGACCCCAGTTATGTCCTGTATTTTATACAATTACAGGGCTTTTTATTTTTGTAAAATGGGAGTACATTTATATTGTAACTTTTTAGGCTTTGCTACGTTTAAAGATTAGAGATCGAAATTGGGGGATATGAATGAAAAAAATCTTAGTTTTAATAATAGTTTCTTTGTTTATTGGAAATAGTGCTTTTGCTCAACAAGGTAAGAATGATAGGTTTGGTAATAAGGTTACTATAGAAAAGTGCGTACAAATTTCTAAAGAAATTTCCGATGGAGTAACAGACTTTAGTCAATATAACGGTAATGAAATTTCGTTTCAATTTATACGTTATGAAACTAAAAATGATGGATCGATGACGCTATCTCCTAACAGCTGTGTTGGTGTTACGGTTGTAATTCTAAATGCCCCCTTGGTTAAAGAGCATGAAGGTATGGCAATGATGAAGTGGTACACCGCTAAAGGGACTATCGCTTCTGTAGATGCAACAAGTAAGACTATTCTAGTTGATAATGTAGAAGAAATTGCTGTGAGTACTAGGTAATGGACAGCAACCCTAGATTCACCCTAATAATGGCATGTAAGACAAATGGAGGATTTTTATGGCGACAATAAATCCACACATTAATTTTAATGGAAATGCTGAAGAGGCGTTTACATTTTATAAATCAGTGTTCGGCGGTGAGTTTGCAAAAGTGATGCGTTTTAAAGATCTTGTGAGCCCAGGATTCTCGATCCCAGAAAAGGAAAAAGATAAGATCATGCATATTGCTTTGCCCATTGGTAAAAGCAATATGTTAATGGCAAACGATGTGCCGGAATTTATGGGACGAACCAACGAAAATGAAAATCGAAGCAAGATTTCAATATCGGCTGATAGTAAAGAAGAGGCGGACAGATTATTTAATGGGCTTTCAATCGGAGGTGCCATAGAAGCACCGATGGGTGATAGTCCTTGGGGTTCATATTTTGGTATGTTTAGAGATAAATATGGGATTGAATGGATGGTTGATTTTGATCGAAGGTAGCAGTCCAGATTTGTAAGCAAATGAAGGTCAATAGAGCTCGGGGATCTTCGTGAGAACGGGCGCGGCACGGGCTGTCAGAGACCATGTGCTTAACGACATTAATCTTGAAAAGAAATGATGCAAATGAGATACTTTAGAATCCAGACTCAATTTAGTTAATTAATAAAAATACAGGTGTAATGATGGCTCCAATTAAAAAATTTGTATTTAAAGAAGATCAATCTAACCCATCAGTCGATGAGCAGAAAATAATTCAATATATAAATCTTAAGCTGCTAGCTTTAAATTCTTCAATTTATGAAGGCAGCACTGATTCTGATTCTATAGAGATGTTTAAGCCGTTGTTGGCAAATCACATGGAGAAGTTAAGAAGATTATCAGATAGTCTTTCACCGTCGGGTGTTCGTATTCAGAGCTTTCTAAATGACTATCTTTGTGATGTTATCGAAGGTAAAGATATTCGGTTGCCAGAACATTATTTTATCCTCGATCGTGAAGGTTTAGCTAGAGTATTGTCCTTGCCACCTGATGTTGATCATTTTAATTCAGATATAGTTTCATCATACCGTATCAAGCAAGGTGTTCTACATAATCCTAAAGCAGATAAGCGGACGACAAAAGGTGTCTTTCATGTTTGCGAAGGAGGGCTTCCTATTGCGGCTGACAAGAAAGCTGTGCCGAAAAAAACCTTTGCGCATTTGCTTGAATCTGCGCTTCACCCACCTCGAGACATTATGAAACTTCCTTTCACTTCTAACCAAGAGAAAGAGGCGGAGCTTTTTGTCTCACTATTTTTGCGCCCAACGGTTGTTCCGGAAGTTCCCGGCATTATCAAAGAGAAATCCATGGAAATTCGTTTCTTTGCTCCCGGCAACTTGGTTAGCAATTTAGATTTTGTTGAGTCTATTTTTGGTAATGCGGGAGATCCTCATCTTCCAGAAAACGATGCTGCTCTTGATATGGATGGGTGGACCGGACATACAGGGTGTGTCATTCTGGCGCCTCAGCTTCTTAAGCTTAAAAAGAAGGATGTAGGTTTACCGCATTATGATGATGCAACAGAAAGACAGCGTGCAGATGAAATGTGTTTCAGAGATGAAAATGAGCTTTATAACGGAGGAACACCTTTTAAAATTACATGCCGAGACCATCGCGGAGTAATGGTGACTTTAATAGCGGACAATTATTTTGGCTATTGCAAAAAAGAGGTTAAAACTCAAATTAGTTATTCAGCAAATCTTTTTGGTTTGGCTGAAGAAGAGCATGCTGGCGGCGCTATTGTTTTTCCTAGTTATAAACTTGGTGATGAATATCGCTTTGATCAATACCCTGATTTAAATACTAAAAAGTTTACTGACCTTAAGACAAGGCATAAATCTTTTATCGATTTCAAACCGGAAGGCTATGGTGTTGATAAAAACTATGAAGATATCATCTATGTTCCAGAGAATGCACATTTTGATTTAACGAAACAACTTGTTAGTTGGGAACAAAACAATAGTAAGCAGCATATTAAATTGCTTTTGCAAAATACATACGTTTCACCTTCCGGCTATAAAGTCCGAATGGAAAAAGGAGAGTTTAGTCTTAACTGGAATTTAGTCGGGACAATTCCTGAAGGAACTCTCTGCCATAAGCCATGCACTGTGTCGGGTGGAGGAAAATCTGAAATATCAAAATCCATCCGGGATGCAATGGTTCAAGGTTCTATTTTTGTCGCTGATTATCAGAAGGACTTGGATTATGTTGATGAAATAATGAAATACAATTTCAAAGACCGGTTTGTTGATGCTAATCGTCGGTCGGATGATACCCGATCTATTCTTGACCAACGGCGTTCTCTTGGTTCTGTGATCAAGCTTTTCGCCCCTTCAGATTTGTATACAAAAGAATATTCACAGTGGATTGCGGCCATACCTGATCATATAAAGGAAGTTGTTTTTACAGTCAAGCGTCTATACGATCCAGCATGGGGTGAGAATTGGCGGGGGCACTTTAGGGTGGACCGTGTTAATGGTGTTTTGGGCCACGAATTAAAATATAATAATAAAAAACTATTGGCGAGTTATTTGCGTGTTGGAAGAGACGAAGAAAAAGCCTGGCGGACTTTTAAGCTGAGGGATGATTTTCACTCTGCTGACAAGGTTCAGGTTGAGGATGATATTACAGCCTCGATTACTATTCCAAGTGCACAGCTAAGCTTTCTTGATCCAGAATATCAAAACCCAAGCGTCAAAATTCTCACAAACTGTGAAAGGTATCTTTTTCAGCGCCCTGATGATTGCATTCATAAAGGTTATGACAAACAGGCGGAGTATGACCTTGTTTCAAAAAGTGTTTTTCTTTCAAATTTTGAACCTTTAGAAAAAGAAACTGTTCAAAATATTCAGGATGATATCGTGGGGTACAGCTCTTATACCAAACCAGTCCGAGAATTGATTAAGTCTTTCTTAAAAGATTCAAAATCTAAATATTTGTCGCTGCCTTCTGAGCCAAGAATTGTGAATGGAAAGCCAACGGAAAATCCTCGCTATCTTCAGCCTCGTCCTGATCTTGTTAACCATCGTGAGACCTATTTAGCTGAAGTAGGGGCGCGTCTTTCCCGGGAAGTCCCAGATGAAAAACCTGTTTATTTTCCTGTTAATGCTATATTGACAGGGCGGCGCAATAATCCTGAAGATAGTAAAAACAATGTTCCGCCATTTGCTGTGTATAACCCAATTCATTATCAGGAACTGCCTGAGATCTTCATCGATTTTATTTGTAGTATTACAGGAAAATCTCCATCAACCACCGGTTTTGGGTCGGAGGGAGCATTAACCAAAGGTCCTTTTAACGCATTGCTTCCTTCAATTGACTTGAATAATGCATTTTTGTCATTCATCTTAACAAAATATGTAGTTTTTTCTTCTGTGGCGGGTTATCTTGGGCCTAAATATCGCGTTGATCATGATATTAGCTTGCTTATTCCAGAGGTGTGGAGCCGCATGAAGGTTCAAGAGCGTGATCCAAAGTGGCTTATTGAAAACGGGTACTTAGAAAAATTAGAAGATTATGAACAAAATGGAAAGTTTGTTGAAGCAAGTCTTCTTGGTTATCGCATTACCTTAAAGTTTGTGCATCATTTCATGGGTAGGATTTTTAATAATCCTAATGACCTTTTTTCAGAAGAAATGCTGTGTCCAGAAAAACAAAATCCTGACGTTTTTGCTAAGAGTATTCATAATTTGGTCGGAACACAGCAAAGGGTTGCTGAAAATTATTTTAAGGATGGATCGCTTGAGCAGCTTTGTCCACCATTGCAGGCGCTCATCTATATCATGCGCGATGGCAAGTATCAAGGGAAAGGTCGTAACCATCCGGACATCAGGTCTATGTTTGAAAGGGAAGTTGTTTTGAATAGTGATTGGTATCACAAACGATTAGAAGCTAAGCAGATTCGCGATAAAAATGATTGGCAGGGCCGTGTTGCTTATCTTGAGAATTTTCTTGGAATGAAGAACTTCAATGATGCTTCTTTGCAACTTGGGGTTAAAGATCGTCTTGAAATGGCAAGAAAGGCTCTTGGCAAGGTTTCGGACGCATCATATTTAAAGCGTTTAGAAGGAACGATTGGGCTGGATCTAGCAAGCTTAAAATAAATAGTAATTAGGGTTTCTTTTTTTAGAAGACTTTCAAGTTGCTTGAATATAGTCTTCAAGATGAAATGATTTTAGGATTTTGTCCGTTAAAGGATGAGGAACTTTTCTTCTTTTTGTTATTAAATAAATATTGTCATGCAAAGAGTGCTGAGATGGTTTATTTAGGATGACTAGTTTTTGTTTTGAAGGTGCTCCTTGAATGGTCAATAAATTGATTGGAGCAATCCCGTGCCCTCGTAAAGCCAATCGGCGTACGGTTTCTAAGTCTTGAATCTCTCCTACAACCTCAGGTTTAATATTATTCTTATAAAAGTATTCTTTGAGTTCATAGAACATTTGCCTTGGGGCCGCAGGTAAAAGCATGGGTAGTCCATTGAGGTCTTGAGGAAACTTCTTAATTTTCTTCGCCAAATTTGGATGGGCACAAAAGACAATGGGGATTTTCCCTAAAAATTTATTTTGAATATCTGCACCAAGATTGGATTCAAAGGGAGTATCCGTTAAAACCAAGTCTAAAAGATGGTCATCAAGATCTTGGATTAATTTCTTCATGTTATCTTTTTCCAGCTGTATATAGACAGTTGGTTCAACTTTGATCATATAATCAAGAAGAACATCCACGATTGTTTTTGGTACAAAGTTTGTAATGCCGATTTGTATCTTTAGCCTTCCTTTGAACGACAGGTCAACCATCCTATTCTTTAACTCCTGACCTATGTCAAAAATTGTTTTGGCATAAGCAAGTACCTGTCGACCCTCATCGGTGAGTACTAATTTCTTATTTTCCCTTAAAAATAGCTGGGTTCTTAAGAAACGTTCAAATTGTTTTAATTGAGCGCTTAATGTGGGTTGCGCCAAGTGAAGTATTTGGGTAGCTTTGGCAATTGAGCCTTCTTGGGCGATAACGTAGAAGTAATATAGGTGGTGGTAGTTAAAAGGAATCATAGTTTTAATGAATGTTTAACATAATATTTATCTATTTTACAAATGTATTAATTGTACTGTACACTTCAAATGTAGGAAAGAAGAGTTTTACTTCTTTTTAATAAGGTCAATAGCCTCAAAGAGTAAAGGAGATGATCTATGTTAAAAGCGATGAAAGATCAATTAAAGAATTTAAGTTTGGATCAAGACGGACAATTTCATCTTATCCTACGTGAAAGGGTCGGTAAACGCGCAACAGAAATATTGGAGAAAAGGTTGAAGCAGATCATTGTTCTAATGCCAGATTTGATCAGCATTATTTATGGGTATTGGGAGAAGGAAAAGGTGAACTCAACCACGAAGAAGTTGGGCTCGTATTTGTTAACTTATTTGTATGTGCCTAAGGATTATCTTTCTGAGGAAGATTTGGGTTTATTTGGCTACTTAGATGATGCTTATTTTGTTGCTAAGATCTATACAACAGTCGTCACGGAGATTCAGATCTCAGGTGGTAAGGTCAAGGGGGCAGATCTTAAATTATTTGAAGAAGTTTTATCTCTTAAAAAAGATATTCGCATTGTCATTCTTAAGGAAGCCAAGCAGATTGATCAATTGATAGAGGATTTATTGCAGGGCAAAGAAGAATCATATAAAAGTTTAGTTGGTCAAAGTGAATAGATGAATTGATTTTTTTATTTCTTAGTGTTGAAATAGTTGGATACACAAAAGATATAGACAACTAAACGAATTAACAGAAAGATTATGTATGGTTATTGAAAACCACATTTGGCATCATATGAAAGTTCAGAGTGTTGCTGAAACCTTGCAGGCAGATATTAAGATTGGTTTGCTGATTAAGCAAGTCAAAGAAAGGCAACGCGTATATGGACTCAATAAGCTGACCCCTTCGAAACGTATGAGTGAATGGATGCGTTTCTTGCTGCAGTTTCATCAACCCCTTTTATATATTCTGCTTGTGGCTTCTGCAATTACGTTTTACTTAGGAGAGATTGTTGATTCTTTGGTGATTTTTGGTGTGGTGTTTATTAATGCTATTGTTGGTTATCTACAAGAAGCTAAGGCAGAGAAGGCTATTGAGGCTTTAGCGCAAATGGTTGTGACTCAGGCAACGGTACGACGGAATGCAGAGAAAATACGTGTTCCTTCTGAGGATTTGGTTCCAGGAGATGTTGTTCTTCTTCAATCTGGTGATAAGGTTCCGGCAGATTTAAGATTGTTTTATGTACGTAATTTGCAGATTGATGAATCAGCGTTGACGGGTGAGTCTGTTGCTGTAGAAAAAAAAGAAGGTGATCTTAAAGAAGATACAGTGCTTGCAGATCGTTCCAATATGGCTTTTGCAGGAACGTTGGTTACATATGGGCAGGCTGAAGGTGTGGTTTGTTTAACGGCTGATAAAACGGAAATAGGACGTATTGCAACACTTACTTCTGGTGTGGCAGATTTATCCACACCGTTAACACAGAAGATTGCGCAGTTTAGCAAACTTTTATTGTATGTGATTTTATGTTTAGCTGTGGTCACGTTTCTGATAGGTGTGCTTAGAGGAAATTCATATTTAGATATGTTTATGGCTTCTGTTGCGCTTGCAGTGGGAGCTATTCCAGAAGGATTGCCGGCAGCAGTGACCATTACTTTAGCCATTGGCGTGTCTCGTATGGCGAAGAGGAGGGCGATCATACGAAAACTACCTGCTGTTGAGACGTTGGGAAGCGTTACAGTTATTTGTTCTGATAAGACAGGAACTTTGACTGAAAATCAAATGACAGTGCAGGAGATTTATGCTGGCCAAGAGAGATTTTCTGTGACAGGAAATGGATATAATTCAACAGGTCAAATTCTTTTAGGAAATGAGCGACCATTAATTGAATCCACTCTTGCTTTGAGAGAATGTTTGCTTTCTGGGGTTGTGTGCAATGATTCTTTATTGGTATTAGAAAATCAGCGTCTAATTGTTCAAGGAGATCCAACAGAGGGGGCATTGATTGCATCAGCTCAAAAGGGTGGATTAGATCAAGCTGAACTTGTTTCCCGTCTAACGCGGTTAGACAGTATCCCTTTTGAATCAGAACATCAGTATATGGCTACATTGCATCATTCGGAGAATGGGCATTCAAAGACAATGTATATTAAAGGTGCCGTGGAGAAAATCATTGAACGATGTACGGATGAATTAAATCATAAGAATGAATTAGTGCCTTTTAATAAAGGAAAGATATTACAAGTTAGTGAGGAAATGGCAAAAAATGGATTAAGAGTGTTGGCATTTGGCAAGCGTACGTTCTCAAGTGGGCAAGATAGGATTAGTCATGCCGACGCTGTTGGAGGGTTTACTTTCTTAGGGTTACAAGCCATGATGGATCCTCCAAGACAGGAGGTGATTGAGGCGATACGTGAATGTAAAGCGGCTGGCGTTAAAGTTAAAATGATTACAGGAGACCATATTCTCACCGCCATTGCGATTGCTCATCAAATTGGTTTAAAAGAAAAGATTTCCATTAATCAAAAAGATTCTGCCATAACTGGTAAAGAATTGGAACAAATTTCAGATGAGCAGCTACGTGACATTGTCGATGATTTGGTTGTTTTTGCTCGCGTTGCTCCTGAGCAGAAGTTGAGATTAGTCAAAGCGCTTCAGGCAAAAGGTCATGTGGTCGCTATGACAGGTGATGGTGTTAATGATGCCCCGGCACTTAAGCAATCAAATGTGGGTGTTGCGATGGGTATTACTGGAACTGATGTGGCTAAAGGTGCTTCAGATATGTTGTTAACGGATGATAATTTCAGTTCTATTAAGGCTGCGGTTGAAGAAGGCCGGGCTATATTTGATAATTTAACGAAATTCATCGTTTGGACATTGCCGACCAATTTAGGGGAAGCCATGATTATTTTAACGGCAATTTTTACAGGTATGTCTTTACCTATTTTGCCGGTGCAATTACTTTGGATCAATATGGTTACCGCCATATTTCTTGGGCTTATGCTGGTTTTTGAACCAAAAGAGAAAGATATTATGCAGCGTTCCCCGCGTGATCCTAATCAGCCAATTATGACAGTTGAATTATCTCTACGCACGTTGCTAGTTTCATTCCTAATGCTTCTAGGGGCGTTTGGTATGTTTTGGCATGCAGAGCATGCGCATGATGCAAATTTAGCAGAGGCGCGCACGATGGTTGTTAATATTATTATCATGGTTGAAATTTTTTATCTTTTTAATTGTCGATCATTAACAAAATCTATATTTAGCATTGCCCCTTTCTCGAATCCTTGGGTCATTGGTGGCAGTATTACCATGATTTTAGTTCAATTGTTTTACACGTATTCACCCCTTATGAATCAGTTGTTCCATTCAGCTCCGATTAGTCTAGCTGCTTGGCTTCAGATCATTGTCGTTGCTGTAGCGGCATTTCTGATTGTTGAGTTAGAAAAAATCTTGCGCGTTAAAATGCATAAGAAAATAGTCGCAAAAGCATGAGTAATCAAATGTCTAATTATACTAAATAAGGAGGATGAAAATGGATGATGCATTGGCAAAAAAAGGGCGTAGCCTTGAAGAAGCATTCTTTATGCAGCGCGATGCACAATTGATTGAACAACATAAGAAGCTTGAGGAAATGAAAAAGACCAGAGAGTCTTTGGCGGAAATTTCCGGGATCCGTAATCCTAAGATCTTGGATAAATTGATTGAGTTAGAAGTATCACCAAGTATTTTGGCTTCTTTGACCATTCTTCCTTTGGTGGAAGTAGCCTGGGCAGATGGCGAGCTAAATCAAAAAGAAAGGAAAGCCATCCTTGACGCTTCCGTTAAGGGGGGTTTTGTGGAAGGTTCGATCGATTATAATTTATTGAATGCTTGGCTTAAAGCAAAACCATCGCCCAAGTTCCTCGAGGCATGGGTTCATTTTATCCAAGGACTCAAAGAGGTTTTAAATACAAAAGAATTGGATGATTTAAAATTCGAAGTGCTTGATAGGGCTAGAAAAGTAGCTGAGTCTGCGGGTGGGTTTCTTGGTGTGACGTCAAAGATCTCAATTGAAGAAAAAGCTGTCTTAATGAAAATGGAAGATGCTTTTTCGTGATAGAGAACACAAAGGGAGGCAAGTTATGGTAACAATAAGTCTTCACATCAATTTTAATGGAAACGCCAAAGAAGTGGACATATGAAAAAAAGCAATTATATTTATTTAGCAATAATAGCCTTGATGGGGATCGGCGCTATATTTTTGGGGTCCATTATGAGCAATGTAGAACAAGCAAAATATGTGGTTATAAAATCTGTAGGAAATCTTGAAATTCGTGATTATGAGCCGCAGATTGTTGCCGAGGTGCAAATCAATGGAGAAAGAGAGGAAGCAATTAACCAAGGCTTTAACTTACTAGCAGGTTATATTTTTGGTGATAATAAAGCAAACAAAAAGGTGCAGATGACAGCGCCAGTTACTCAGCAACAAAGTGAGAAGATTGCGATGACCGCACCGGTTACACAGCAAAGAGGTGATTCTGGAATATGGACCGTATGCTTTGTTATGCCGCGGGGGTATTCAATGGAAACTTTGCCTGTACCCAAAAATGATATGGTAAAGCTTAAAGAAGCTTCAACTAAACGCTTTGCGGTAATTCGTTTCTCCGGCACGGCCAATCAAAAACTCCTTGCTCAGCAGTTAAATAAACTTGAGCTGTTTGTTATGCAACATGATTTAAAGCCAATAGCAAATCCTACGTACGCCTTTTTTAATCCACCGTGGACGCTGCCTTTTCTTCGACGCAATGAGGTAATGATCGAGATAAGAAATCCGGGATAGACAGATATGTGATGGATGAAGTTCAGAAAGTTGGCGTCTCCTAGCTCATTCTAGAAAAAATATGTAGTAAAAAATAAAAAAATAAGTAATGTATTGAGAATGTCGATTAAAAAAGTTACCAAAAATATAGTCAATATTGGCCGTTTTCAAATTCCTTACCGGATTTTTGGAGAGGGATCAGAAGTTCTTGTTTGTGTAAATGGGATTCAGCAGTCCATGGCCATCTGGTTTGATTTTGTTCATCGATTCTCACCAAAGTATAGAATTTTGCTTTTTGATTTTCCTCATCAAGGGAAAGGCAAAGTCATCGCCGGCTCACCGGATGTTAGTCTTGCTGAGCAAGTAATGATTTTAAATGAATTGCTTATAGCTGTAGGGATTGAAGAAAAGTTGACAATATGTTCCGCCTCATGGGGTGGTGTAATTGCTGCAAGTTTTACCATTCATTACCCTGATCGGGTCAAAAAGCTTATTCTCTCTGGAATCGGTACAAAACCAAACCCTAGAATGATTGAAGTCATTTCTCAAGGATCGAAACTTCCAATGGAGAACCGATTGGAAATAGCTGAAACATTGATCAATGGTTTTGGCCAAGATTTGCCACTAAAAGTAAAGAACACCATCATTAGTCAGTTTGAACGAATGGATATAGACGCGTTAAGCTCATTTTATCAACATGGCGAGTTTATTCTCTCAAGCGATTCGTTAGAAAAAGTGATTGATCTCAAAAGCATTCATTGCAAGACCATTCTTTTGAGAGGTGAAAATGATACGATCATTGATCCCGAAGACCTCATCTTATTAGCTGCACAAATCCCTAATGCGAAAATAAGGACAATCAAAGGCGCGGGGCATTTTCTCCATTTGGAAAATGATAAACTTATGGATATTTACGAAGAGATACTTACTTCTTAAAGTGCGCTTATGAACATTTTTTATTTCATTATTAAAGATATTTTTAGAAAAAAATTCCGGGTGTTCTTAACCATCCTTGGCATCAGCATTGGTATTTCTGTATGTATCATTATGTTGGGGGTAGGAGAAAGCATAAAGAGTTCATTTCAGGATGCTTACAGTAAGCGTCAGATTGACCTGATCATTCAAGAAAAAGATCAATTAAGTATTTTGTTAAGTAGGGTCAACGCTCAAATTCCCCAGCAGGTTAGAAATAATGCAGCTATTGAAGATCTATCCGCAACGCTTCTTTATATCCATAAGCTCAAAAGTTCTGCTGTGCCGATTTTTGGTTGGGAACCAGACAGCTTTTTATTTGACGCTGTGGAAATCACTTCTGGCCGACGGCCGGTTCTTAACATGAAGGAAGCTATGGTGGGGCAGGCCCTGATGCGCAGCCTTACCAAAGAGAATGTGCAGCAAATAAAGATCAAGGGCGTGTCTTTTAATGTTGTTGGCGAGTACAAAAGCACGAGCCCATTTGAACAATATGCCGCCGTGATCCCGATGGCCGATTTGCAATCAGCTATCCATGAAGAGGGTAAGGCTAGTTTTATAAACATTAGACTTAAAGAGGCGTACCGTACAGATGCGGCCATTGAGAATATAGCAAAGGAAATAGAAAACAATATTCCATCTGTATCTGCCATGCGTGCAGATGTTTTCATCGCTGAGAAAACTAAATTTATAGTAGTGGGAGAGAAATTCTCGCTACTGATCAGCTTCATTACGATCATTGCTGTGGCATTAGGTCTGGCTAATACGATGGTGACATCCACAATTGAAAAAAGGAAGTTTTTGGCCATTTTATTGGCGTTGGGATGGCAGAAGTTCGAGATCGCCGCGCTCTTTGTGTGTGAATCTCTCGTCGTATCTGCGATTGGAGGAGCCATAGGGATTTTTCTAGGGTTTCAGGGGACGGCATATGTCTTTGGATTGACGAGTATTCAAGCCTTTGTGCCTGTCTTGGATGTCATTTTGATATCCAAGATCGTGGCGATGATTTTAGGCACCGCTGTTTTTGCCGCCATTGTTCCAACATGGATCACGTTAAATTCCAATCCTATCGAGGTGATTCGCGGTGAGTGAACCTTTTACCCAAGAAATTTTTCGTACGTCGCATTTGCGTAAGTTTTATCCCCAGACGCAAACATCGGCCTTGCAAGACATTAGTGTAACCGTTATGAAAGGCGAATTTGTTGGGATCAAGGGGCCCAGCGGCAGCGGCAAGAGCACCTTGCTTTATCACTTGGCAGGGCTGATCTCCCCGACTTCAGGCGAGATTTATTTTTATGACAAACCGTTTAGCAGTATAAAAAATATGGCGCTTTATCGACGAGAGAACTTAGGGTTCATATTCCAGGATTTTTATCTTTATCCGCATTTTACGGTTTTGGAGAATATCGTTCTCCCTTTCATGCGCCAGTTGATCATCCCTTCCGTCCTTATCAAGAAAGCTGAAAGGCATCTTGAATATTTGCACATAGGTGGGAAAAAGAATATGCCGGTTGAAGTGCTTTCCGCAGGAGAGCGTCAACGGGTCTGCATCGCGCGTGCTTTATTACATGATCCTCAATGTATTCTAGCAGATGAGCCCACAGGAAATTTGGACAGTAGCAACGCCCGCAACATCCTTGATTTGCTGCAGAAGATCAACAAAGATCTTGGGACCACCATTCTTATGGTGACTCATGATGATCAAGTGTCGCATTACGCTCACCGGTTGATTCACATTGTTGATGGAAAATTAAAAGAGTCAGCAGCATAGGATAAATGAGAAGTGGCCCTTGCATTTTAGTACTTGGAAACAAAAGCTTCGCTGATTTTCTTTCTTCTTAGTTTTCTAATCGTGATTTGGAATCCGCTTCCTGGAATGGTTTCTCCGCCGTTAAAAGGTTTAGTTGATTGCCGATGGCACCAGTCTGCAAGTTTCAAATCACCTTCTTTGGGAGTCCATTCAATACCTAAAGTTTTCGCAACAGCTGACATCTGTGCTGCGCCTCCAATAAGCCATTGATTGCCGTAGGGATGAATATGGTTGGGAAGCCGGTCAAATTCATCTTCGATTTCCCCAACTAATTCTTCAATAATATCCTCTTGAGTAATCATTCCAATAATTTCACCTTGAGAGTTTTGTATTAATCCAATGTGAAGTTTTTCGTGGATCATTTGTTCCAACACTTTTGAAATTGGTAAAGCACACACAAATTTCTTAAGTGGGCGGATAATTCCTTTTATTGTGGGTTCTTCGGGATTGATTTTAAGAGCAGCCATGATGTCTTTGAAGTTGATGTATCCTTGGATTGTCTGAGGGTCATTGCTATTTTCACAGACGGGAAATCGTGTATGCATATCTAAATGGGCTTGGACAAGGGCATCTGCCAGGGTGCTACTGAGTGGGATCATGCAAATTTCGGTTGCTGGAAGCATAATGTCCTTAATTGGCCTTAGTGATAACTGAGCTGCAGATAAAACGATTTTTTCTTGTTGTGCATTAATAAGTCGGGATGTTCTAGCGAGTGAAAGGGCGGCTGTTAACTCGTGCAGACTGCTTTGGGTGTCTGTCGTGGATGTGTTGTTCTGTGTTTTCTTGCTGATGAATTTGATAGCTGCTTTAACAATGTTCTCCATAGATGAAACAATTGGATATGCGATGATCGTAAAATATTTCATTATTCTCGATAACTTTAGAACAACCCACTCGCTATTTTTAAGCGCATATGTTTTAGGGATAAGCTCTGCGAATATGATTGTAAAGGCACTTAAGGGAATGATTAGCGTGACTAAACTTAAAAATTCTGCGATCTGATCTGATACGTTAAAATGTTCTTGGAAATAAGGATTAAGCAGCTCTGTAATGCTAGCGCCACCAATAGCTGCCGCAATGGCTCCCACTAATGTGATTCCTAATTGCACGACAGCTAAACTTGCTTCCATGCGGTCTTTCATGAACAATGCTTCGATTGAGCCTTTCTTTTTGGTTTGCACCAAATAGGAGAGTCTCGTTTGTGATATTGAGGCCAAGGCCATTTCGTAGGCGGCAAAAACGGCATTAAAGATGATCATTAGCAAAATGATCAGGGTTTCATTCAAAAACTGCATCAAAATCTCCTATGTTAAATTCATTGAAAACAGTATATCAGAGTATTTTTTGATTGATCTGCAATTCTTGTTTCAGTGATGTTTCTCTGGAATAAGGTTATGAATAGTTTTTTAAATAATTAGCCACTGTGAGCATTGCTTCACATGTTGAGGGGATGGTTACAGTTTTAGATCAAATGTCTGTTACTTCTAAATAATGTCGGTTAACCCGAATCATTGTTTATATATATGTTAGTGCCATTGAATCAGCGTATTCTTATGTCTATAATAACCACATGATTATAATTTTTACCGTCATAATATTTTGAGTGCCTAGTTAAAAGTTTTTCAAAAGGAGAAAACAAGGAGAGCAACATGAAGAAAGTATTTATTTTAGTATTGTTTTTATTCATGGTTGGTTTAAATGGATTGGCTATTGCAGATAAAGCGGATGACTTAAGGGTTTTGATGACGGATGCTAGGGGTGCTTTGGACGCGATGCAGGTTGAGGAATCAATTGAGTTCTGTGATAAAGCGATTGAGTTGGACCCAAACTTTGCCGAAGGTTATGCCAATCGTGCCATTGCTAAAGCAACGAAAGAAGATTTTGATGGTGCCTTGGTGGATGCGAAGAAAGCCATAGAACTCGATCCAGATTCTCCCAAAATTCATTTTGCCTACTATGTCCGAGCAGCCATTGCATTAGATCAAGCGGCAGAACCAGATAAAGCCTTGGAGTATATTAACAAAGCCATTGCTTTAAAAGATGATGACCCGTTTTCATATGAATTACGCGCAAGCATTTACGAAAAGTTGGGCAATACGGAATTAGCAGAAAAAGATTATGCCAAGAGCGAGAGTGTAGCGCAGCCTTAAAATGAGGATTTAGTTTGTCCTATTAATTTTGTGTTATACATTGGTATAAGGAGATAAGTCATGGAAAAGAAAATTCGAAGCGGAAGTAACAGCAAGTCTTCATCTCAGCGACAAGGTGCAAAAGCTTTGGGTGGGCGCATTAAACAGAGAAGCCGTTCGTCAGTAAAGAATAATGTGGCGACAAAGGTTTAAGGATTATCAAAAGAAGTTATGGTTAAGAAGTTAGCTTTCACAGATCGTTTTCTCACCTTATGGATTTTAATAGCCATGGGGATTGGGGTTGGGGTGGGATTTTTCAATCCCCGCATCGTTGGATTCTGGAATCAGTTTCAATCAGGGTCGACGAATATTCCCATTGCCATTGGCCTTATCCTAATGATGTATCCTCCTTTAGCGAAAGTAAGATATGAAGAGTTGGGAGATGTTTTTAAGGATTACAAGATCCTTAGTCTTTCGCTCATTCAAAATTGGCTGATCGGCCCTCTGTTGATGTTTGTTCTAGCCATTATTTTCTTACGCGGATATCCTGAGTACATGGTTGGTTTGATCTTGATTGGTTTGGCGCGTTGCATTGCGATGGTTATAGTATGGAATGATTTAGCCGACGGAGACAGAGAGTATTGCGCGGGTTTGGTGGCGTTTAATGCCATTTTTCAGGTATTATTTTTTTCATTTTACGCATGGCTGTTTATAACCATCATGCCCAATTGGTTTGGACTGCACGGTGTTGTGGTGCAAGTGACAATGAGCGCTATTGCTAAGAGCGTTCTCATTTATCTGGGCATCCCATTTATTGCGGGGATGTTATCTCGCTTTGTTTTAATTAGGCTCAAAGGAAAAGTTTGGTATGAGCAAGTATTTATCCCGCGCATTAGTCCTATCACGCTTGTCGCATTACTATTTACGATCTTTGTAATGTTCTCTATCAAGGGAGAATATATCGTCAAAATCCCCATGGATGTTGTGCGCATTGCTTTGCCTTTATTGATTTATTTTATTGTTATGTTTGTTCTATCATTTTGGATGAGTCGAAAATTGGGGGCGGATCATGGAAAGTCCGTGACATTGTCGTTTACAGCGGCGAGTAATAATTTTGAGCTATCCATCGCTGTGGCCATTGCTGTCTTTGGCATTCATTCTGGTGTTGCATTTGCTGCGGTCATTGGCCCATTGATTGAGGTGCCCGTGATGCTGGCGTTAGTACATCTCGCAACGTTTATTCAGAAGAAAGGTTAATATGAGAAAGCAAAACGTATTATTTGTATGTATTCATAATTCCGCGCGCAGCCAGATGGCAGAAGAATTGTTGCGTAAATTGGCGGGTGATCGATTTGATGTGGAAAGTGCTGGCATTGAACCTGGGAAGTTAAATCCCGTCGTGGTTGAAGTTTTAAATGAGATGGGGATAGATATTGCACATAAGAAAACTCGGGCTGCGATAGATTGTGTTACGAGTGGCAAGATCTACGACTATGTCATTACGGTCTGTGATGAAACCAGCGCGGAACGTTGCCCTGTTTTTCCAGGAAACGCCAAAAGATTGCACTGGGGTTTTACGGATCCTTCAAAGTTCGACGGTACATTAGAAGAAAAGACAAGAAAGACCAGAGCTGTTCGAGAAGAAATTAGAAGCAAGATTGAGGGTTGGTTAAGTTCTCAACCGCGCGCTTAGTCCTCGGCAATAACTTGTAGTGCCCGTGTTATGGTTAATTGGCTATCATCGAGGCATTTCTTTCGCCACTTAGGATCCGTCGGGCAAAAAAATTCCAGTAATGCTTTTTTAGCGGCGTCATGTTGGGGGCCCATATGTTGATGGAAGCGATTCTCGTGATAGAGGGCTTTAAAGCCTTGTAAGACAGAATGTGTGCCATATTCAGCGGCCATGTAGGTGTATTTTTTATGAGCGGCTGCAAAGTGGTGCGACATAAAATGGGCAAAAGATCCTTCAGGTTTGCCGCCGCCGATTAGTGTCGTATAGATAGCGTTGGGTCCCGTTGCAAATCTTCCTAATAACCAGAACGTTTGTTTGAATTCTTCTTCCCCGAATGTTAACAGATGGCAATACCCATATTTCCCAAGCCCTGTGTGATAATCAATATGAAAAATTTTGGGCGCTTGCCTTGTCCATGCATCGATGTGTTCACGGACAATTTGACCTGTTTCTTCTAGTTTATGCCCACCCCAAAAAAGACCATGGGGATAATCAAATTGACCTGATTGCAGGCAACCTTGAATATTTTTAAAGCCATAGCGTAAGATGGACCAAATGGAATATAGTTCAAATGAGAAGAATTTATTGGAAGGTGATGCTGGCTGTTGAAGCCATGGTATTTCTTGAAGCAAAGGATGCGATCCTTGATACGATTGATGGGACAGTAAGAAATTACGGTTAAGATCGACGTTGTTTTCATTTGTCCGTCGCTGCCATGCAAAGCCGTAAGGATTTAGCGCGTGCACTAAGACAACGGCAGACGTTCCTAAATCAATAGGATTGGCTTTGAAGTTTTCTAACCATTGACGTTGTACGGCTGATCCAAAGAAGCCTTCAACGCCGTGCAGTCCGGATGTTAGTAAGAGGGTTTGATTAGGATTTTTTGAGCCAAGGGTTGCAACATCAATATAAAGATCTTCACCGTTAACGCCGCGTGCAGAAACTTTATGTGAAATAATTTCAGCATTGACGTTTTGAGCGGCATTTATGAAATGTTGACGCGCTTGTGTGTAATGTTGACTGAACATGTCATATAATGTAACAAAAAAGAACGTGATGTCGTTAAAAATACTTATAAGTCTGTTATAATGCCTTTGTGCATAAAGAATATAAAATCTCAGATCAATTGCTTGCCTCCGTCGTGCGTTTCTCGGAAGATTCCATTATCATTACGACCAAAGATTTAGATTTACCTGGCCCTAAGATCATGTACGTTAATCCTGGGTTTACAAAAATGTTTGGATATGCTCCACAAGAAGTTATCGGCAAGACACCAAGGATTTTCCAAGGTCCTAAAACTGATCGAGGGGTTTTGCAACGCTTAAAGGCAACGTTAGAATCAGGTAACGTATTTTTTGGTCAGTCGATTAATTACCGCAAAGACGGAACGGAATTCTGGAACGAATGGCATATTGAGCCTATCAGAGATGATGCAGGCGCCATTGATTGTTATGTTGCGATTCAACGCGATATCACCAAGAGAAAAGAATCAGAGCAGGCTATTGAAAGTAAGAACATTGCCTTAAAAGAAATCATTGAGCAAGTTGAGATTGAAAAGAAGATCATTAAAGATGATGTTATTTTAAATGTCGAAGAAGTATTGTTGCCGGCATTAAAGAAAATGCGCAGAAAGGGAACGGCGCTTGATCGACAATACATTGATGTGCTTGAACAAAGTATCAAAAGCCTGACATCGTCCTTTGGCCGCAATGTTTCCCAGAAGCGGTTTAAATTATCACCCAGAGAAGTGGAAATAGCCAATTTGATCAAAGGCGGGGTTAGCAGCAAGGCCATAAGTGACATGTTAAGCATTTCCCTCAAGACCGTAGAGACCCATCGTAATAAGATCCGCAGTAAATTAGGCGTACTAAACAAAGACATAAACCTAACCACATATCTTCAAACACTTTAAGAATAATTTTAGTATTCTTTATACTGTGTATTTTTATATACACATTATATACATGTTAAAGAGGCGTTGATGGCTTCTACATTCCTGTTATCCTTACAGTAGGTGAAACAAGGAGGTAGGACATGATTCAAAAAATTTCGATCTTGCTGTTCATAATCTGCTTAAGCATTACGTTCAATGCATCTGCCACAGAAGTCGCAGGTGTTACATTTAATAAGACCTATATTGATCAAAACACCACGATGTCGCTTCAAGGTGCAGGCCTTAAGACCATGTTCCTCTTTAAAGCTTTTGCCGCAGGTTTTTATAAAGGCGAAGGGGATGACACGGATCTATTAGGGAACTATCCAAAAAGAATCGAAGCAGAATATTTTGTCAATATTCCAGGGGCTAAGCTCAATGATTTTACCATTGAGACCATGAAGAAAAATATTAGTGCATCTGATCTGGCATCATTAGAAGATGAAATCAAACAAATGTCGCAATATTTTGTAGATTTAAAACCAGGGGACAGATTTTCTTTAACGTATATTCCTGCCATTGGTACGCAATTTGCCTATAATGGACAATTAGTTGGCACAATCAAGGGTAACGATTTTGCCAAAGCCCTTTTTGCTGTATGGATCGGCAAGAAACCTTTTGATCGTCATTTAAAAGAACAGGTGCTTGGTTTAAACCGTGCTGTTTAAGTTTAGCAATGGAGTATTAATAAAGGATCATGATGAATAAATTATATGTGGGCTTGTTTGTTGTCATATCCGTTATGATCGCGCCAAAATCGGTCATGGCAGCAAATATGCACGATGATTTAACCAAAGTCCTATCGACCTATGTCCGTGATGGGGCTACTAACTTTCAAGGGCTCTGTAAGGATAATCAGTTAAAACAATATATCAAACGCGTACAATTTATTGATCCCGACGCTATTAATGAAAATAACGATCGTTTTGCATTTTGGCTGAATGTGTATAGCGCATATTCCTTGGATGCGATTTGTCAAAAGTATCCGATTCGTAGTGTGAATGATTTAAATTCTGGCGGTTTGGTTTTATCGGTTGTCTTAAAAAAGTCGGTCTGGGATAGGCCGTTTGTTATTGTCAATCAAAGGGCATATAACTTAAGACAGGTTGATCATGAAATACTTCGTCCAAGGTTTAAAGATCCACGCATTCAATTTGCCATTGCCTGTGGAGCGATTGGTTGTGGGGCTTTTCGCAGTGAAGCGTATGAAGGCGCTATCATTGACCAACAGATGGATGATCAAACGCGAACCTTTATTAATGACGTCCGATTGAATACGTTTGATCCGATGACAAAAACAGCCACGCTATCGCCATTATTTAATTGGTCGTCTAAGGATTTTGGAAAGGATCAAGGAGAGGTATTGCTTTTTATATCCAAATATTTGCCTCAAGCCGTTGCACAGAGCATCCGTGAGAATCCTAAGACTTGGAAAATTAAATATAACCAATATGATTTAACACTTAATAAACAAAAGGGTTAAAAATGTTTAAGAACAAAGAAGAAGAAATTAAGTTTGTCGTCGAAGAGCAGAATCGTCAGATACCTGATAAACTTTTTGAATTAGCGATGCAGTGTTCCTTTGATGCGTTTATGATCACAACAGCAGAAAAAGGATTTCCCATTGTTTATATCAATCAGGCATTCACACGCATTACAGGTTATGCCCAGCATGAATGTGTGGGGCGAAGCCCTTCGTTCTTGCAAGGTCCCAAGACGGATCAGGCTGTACTGAAACGTTTAAGTGAAAATATCCGCAGTGGAACGCCGTTTCATGGACAAGCGATCAATTATCGCAAGGATGGGACAGAGTTTATGATGGAATGGAAGGTTATTGGTTATTCCAATGAATCAGGTAATGTCAGTCACTACATTGCTATTCAAAAAGATGTCACCGCAAACTTTAAGTAAACGCACTCATCCCTGTGATAGCACGACCAACGACCAAGCTATTAATTTGCTTTGTTCCTTCATAAGAATATAAGGCTTCAGCATCTGCCAAGAAGCGGGCTACATTTTGAGACAGCAAGATGCCATTTCCACCCATGAGTTCTCTGGACATGCTTGTGACTTGTCGGCAATTGACAGTGCAAAATATTTTTGCAAGCGACGCTTGTTCGTCGGTGAGTCTACCAAGGTCCTGCAATTGGCTCAAACGTGCAACCATGCATTGCATGGCGGTGATTTGAGAGAGCATGTGCGCCAACATGTCTTGGGTTAACTGAAAACCTGCAATGGGGCGTCCAAATTGTTCACGTTTAAGGGTATACGCCAATGTGTTTTCATAGGCGCCTCGAGCGCAACCGACTGCTTGCCATGCCACGCCGGCGCGGGTTTTCTTTAAAACAGCGGCGGTATCTTTAAATGTGTTTGCTTTTTGTAGACGACGTTCTTCTTTGACCTTGCAGTCTTTCAGTGTGATCAGCGCATTTTGAACAGTGCGTAGGGATAATTTGTGTTCGATCTTTTCCGTCGTTAATCCTTCAGTTTGACGGTCAACAATGAAGCCTTTGACATGATTGTCGTCGACATCTTTGGCCCAAATGATGATATAGTCCGCAAATGTTGCATTGCCGATCCATTTCTTTTGTCCATTAATGGTCCATGTGTCGCCATTGCGTTTGGCGGTTGTTTTAAGTCCCATGGAAGCTGCTGAACCTACATCAGGTTCTGTTAAACCAAAGGCACCAATCTTATCTAGCGTTATCATCGACGGTAAAAATTGTTTACGTTGTTCATCGGATCCACACATGTCGATCGAATTCATGGCCAATCCACTATGAACCCCAAAGAAAGTACAAACGGATGTGTCAACCCGAGCGATTTCTTGCCCGATCATGCCTTCCAACAAATAAGAACGTTCTTGGCCACCAACAGATTTATCCATGGTTAAACCAATGATATTTAGCTTTTTAAGATCAGCGATGATATGAAATGGGAACTCAGCTTTTGCCCAATATTCATTTGCGATTGGATCAATCTTTTTAACCATGAATTCACGCACTTCACCAAGGAGTTTTCGATCATCGTCGGTTAGTAACGCTTGAACGTCATAAAAGTCACCATTGATGGGAGGGAATTTTGGATTCTTGCGTTTCTGGATCTTTCGCGCTTGATCTAAAAGCAACATGAGCTCTTCGGTGTTTGCTTCTTTTAGGAAATTCAACAGATGGGGAAGGCTTGCGAGTTTGACAAGATCGCCTTTGATGTTATTCCAAAGATTTTCCAATGTGATCTCCTTGGGCGTTATAGATTAGTTGATAAATCTTATTAGTTTCTAGTGTAAAGTCGGTTATCACTAGACGCAAGTGTTACTTGAGCTTTATCAAGCCGCAAATAAACTTCTAAAACGACCACAAGAAAGATATTGATACCTCTCGAGGCTTCTTGTCAGGCAATGCTAAATTCCATTCCCCAGGAACAAAGCCGTCGGAATAATTGTCGATTGACACATCGATGGGATATTTATTTTCAATGTTCTTTTGTTTAGGCATTAATTTTTTGGATCCTGTCCACATGATGTGCATGTGTTTACGTTTTTTAGCAAGGTCTTCTTTAGGTGCTTCTTGCGGTTTTTGGCGATTCATTAAAAATACGAACATAAAGGCTTGTTTTTTTCGGGTATTGTTAACTTTGACTAAGGCGATTTTTTTCTCTGGTTTACGTTCCTCTAAAGATGCGTAGGCAAGAAAATCTCCATATTCAGTATTCTTTATTCGAGGTGCTAATGCTGGCGTTTGTATTTCTTTTAAAGCAACAGGTTTAATGACAATGGGTTTGAGTTGCTCGACTGGCTGCATCTGTTGTGCTTGTGTTGGCAACATCGTTTGTACTGGCAATGTGTTTGATGGATCGGCAAAGCAGGTGCTCATAGGGAATGTTATAATGACGAAGAAAGACAGAAATTGTTTAAACATATTTGCCCCTCTCTTTAGATGGTTAAGAACGCCGCACTTAACATCTAATTAAAGTATAACATATTTGAATTTTGTGCTAAGATTGTAACCTATTAGAAATAATGAATTTACAGGTGTTTTAATATAAGAGGTGGATATGGTTCTAAAAAAGGTAATGGTGTTGGTTGTGTCGTTATTTATGATGGGTTGTGCGAGTTCAATGCCTAAACTTAAAACGGTTGATCATGTTGATCTTGATCGTTATATGGGGCCTTGGTATGTGATTGCATGCATCCCAACATTCATTGAAACCAAGGCGTTTAATGCGATCGAAGAATATCAGCGTTTGCCGGATGGTAGCATTAATACGATTTTTACATTTAATCAGGGTGGTTTTGATGGGCCTTTAAAGCGATATAACCCTCGAGGATTTGTTATTGATAAGGTTAATAATTCAACGTGGGGCATGCAATTTATTTGGCCGTTTAAAGCAGAGTTCTTGATTACGTATCTTAAAGAAGATTATAGTCAGACGGTGATTGCGCGTAATAAGCGAGATTTCTTTTGGATACAAGCACGAACACCACAAATTCCAGAAGAGGAGTATCAAGCATTATTGCGCATGCTAGCTGATCAAGGATACGACATCTCAAAGGTACGTAAAGTTCCCCAGAGCCCTGGTCGCTAACCGCTCATGGCCACCACGATGACTAAGATTTGTATGCTAATGATCCTTAGGATCATGACAAAAGGATAAATCGTCGAGTAAGCAACAGATTGAGCATTGCTTTGTCCTAAATTGTTCGCGAAGACCAAGGCCGGTGGATCAGTTAAGCTGCCTGCTAAAAGTCCGCAAACAGTTAGATAATTTAAGTTCATTTTCCACAACGCATAAGCCCCTACGATCATGAGCGGTATGATGGTAATGGCGCATCCCCATAAGAACCAAATCAGACCTTGTGTGGTCATAACTGTTTCAACGAAATGGGCTCCTGATTTTAAGCCAACGCACGCGAGGAAAAGTGAGATGCCGAACTTGCGCATGACGAGGTTAGCACTTGTCGGTAAATACCACACCACATGCCCAAAGCGGCCTAAACGGCTAGCAAGGATTGCCACGATCAATGGACCGCCAGCTAAACCAATCTTGATGGGCGATGGTAATCCTGGTAAATAGATCGGGATCTGTCCGACGATAATACCTAAGAACATGCCTACAAACATGGGCAAAATAAAAGGGTGATTTAAAGCTGTTTGTGAATCACCGATATATTTAGAGAATTTATCTAAATCTTCGTGTTCTCCAACCACCCAAATGGAATCACCATAATAGAGAATGGTGTTATTGGTAGCTGGTATTTCAAAGTTATCATGACTGATGCGCGTTGCGGTTACTCTAAAAGATTGACGCAAGTTAAGTTCTTGTACTGTTTTGCCGACTGCTTTTTGGTTTGTGATAACCATCCTTCGTCCTGTAATATCACTATCAATCTGTTCTAAGGCGATATTGGATGTTGAACCTATAAATATGCAGAGTTTCTCAATGCTGTTTTTAGGGCCAACTGCACGAATGATATCGCCTAAATGCAAAACAGTATTATGATGGGGTAACACAATCTCATTTTTATGCATCAAGCGCGAGAAAATGATCGAGCTATCATTGGATTCAATGATTTGTTTTAATTGAAGACCATTAATATTTTTATTTTCGACAAGGATATTCATGCCGATTAGGTGGGTTGAATTATCTTTGGCATAATGGTGAATTTCTTTTGAGATATCAATTTTCTTAAAAAACTTAAAAACCAGCATGGTGATGATGATGCCAAAAATACCCATCGGGTAGGCAATGGCATAGGCGATCGTAGATAAATTAACAGCTTCGGCATTGTTTTGACTTAAGATTTGTTGCGCTGCACCTAAACTAGGGGTATTGGTTGTAGCGCCAGATAATACGCCCACAACAGCGCCAATGGGTAATTTTCCAAAGTAATAGGCTAAAAAGGCAATACCTACGCTTAAGGAAACAATGACAAATGCTAAAATGTTTAATTGGATCCCATTTTGTTTGAAATTATTGAAAAATCTAGGGCCAACGTGAACCCCAATCGTGTAGACAAAGATAATCAGGCCAAATTCTCGGATGAAATCGAGTATTTCAGGAGATGCTTTTAAGCCAAAATGAGAAAGGAAGATCCCCGAGAATAAGACGCCTGCAACGCCGATCGAAATTTGCCCAAAGCGTAAACGGCCAATGGTAAGTCCTAAAGCGATTGTCAAAGCAATGGCAATTAAATTGATTGCAGTCTGGGTTAAATGGAGTGTTTCGAATAAACTTTCAATGGATAACATAGGATCCTTCTAGCAGGTAGATGTTGTTTTGAGAAAACATAATTATAAGAAATAATGACGAGGAAACAATAGGTGAAAATACGTATCAGTACTACTACGGTCTTTTCTAGTGTAATTCTGTATTTATTCTATAATATATAACAATTACAGTAATGATCATTACTTATGGTATTTTTTTAATTTTAGGAAAGAATGGCCTATGTCAAAAAATCTTTATATCACCGCAACAGAAAGTTCCAGTGGCAAATCCATTGTGGCCTTAGGCATCATGGAAATGCTTTGCCGCAATATTGCCCGCGTAGGTTTTTTTCGCCCCATTATCAATCAGGTAGCTCCGGGTGAAAAAGACAAAGACATCGAATTGATTGCAACCCAATTTAAGCTTAAAGCGTCTTATGAGGAGATGAGCTGTTTTACCTTTGAGCAAGTTCAAGATCTGGTGTCTAAAGGCAAAAAAGCTTTTGTTGTTGAGAAGGTCATTGAGAAATACAACAACATGAAAGATCAGTATGATTTTATTTTGTTAGAAGGCACCGATTACAATACCTCGACGGCGGCATATGAATTTGATATCAATGCTGAGATCAGCAAGAACCTAGGTTGTCCTGTTTTACTTGTTTCCAATGCTTATCAGAAAAATGTTGAACAAATTATTTCTTCGACGCAATTAGCCATGGGGTCGCTTAATCTTAAAGGTTGTGAAACCATTTGCACGGTGATCAATCGCATTGACCCTGCTCAACAATCACAAATCATGGCGCAATTAGAACAAACCTCTTTAGCTCAAGGGCAGATCATTTGCACGATTCCGGAAGAGCCATATTTAGGTTGGCCGACGGTGCAACAAGTGGCAGATCAGTTGCATGCCAAGGTGTTGCTCAATGATCATATGATGGGTCGCCACGTCAGTCATTTTACCGTTGCTGCGATGCAACTGCGTAATTTCTTATTGCGGGTTAAGAACCGTGCGTTGGTCATCACCCCAGGTGATCGGGCCGATGTGATTGTGGCCTGTTGTGCGTCGGTGGCATCACGCAACACAGAAAATATTGCGGGCTTATTATTAACCGGTGGCTTAGAACCCGAAGATTCTGTATGGGATTTGATCAAAGGTTTCCCTGAGATGGTGCCGGTTTTAAGTGTGAAGGAAGATACGTTTGCGATTGCCGCGGCGGTTAATGCCATTCGCGCCAATATTGATCCCAATGATTCAAAGAAGATCAATCATGTCTTATCATTATTTGAAAAGAGCGTTCCTGTAAATCAGTTGCGGGAGAAAATCATTGCTGTAAAAACAGAAATTGTCACACCCAAGAAGTTTGAATACGAATTGATTCAAAAAGCGCGTTCACAAAAACGTCATATTGTACTCGCCGAAGGTGAAGAAGAGCGCATTCTAACAGCGACGGAATTGTTGTTACAGCGCGATGTGGCAGATTTGACTTTATTGGGTGATGAGAGGGTTATTTATGATAAGGCTAGCAAGTTGGGTCTAGATATTAAGAAAGCCAAGATCATTAATCCATTAGTTTCTCCATTGTTTAATGAGTTTGTTGAAACATATTATGAGTTAAAGAAACATAAGGGCATGACCAAGGAACGGGCTTTGGATGCGCTTAATGACCCCAGCTATTTTGGGACCATGATGGTGTATAAAGGATTGGCTGATGGTATGGTTTCCGGCGCTATTCATAGCACAGCCAATACCGTTCGCCCAGCTTTAGAAATCATTAAGACGGTTCCTAATTGTTCGATTGTCTCAAGTGTGTTTTTCATGTGTTTTCATGATCATGTTCTGGTCTATGGTGATTGTGCTGTTAATCCAGATCCCAATGCCCAACAATTAGCTGAAATTGCCATCAGTTCCGCGCAAACCGCAAAAGCGTTTGGCATCGAACCAAGGGTAGCCATGTTGTCCTACTCTTCGGGTGATTCAGGTAAAGGGGTGGATGTTGATAAGGTGCGTGTTGCCACAGGATTAGCCAAGGAATTGGCAGCAGCTAGTGGTCTTGATATCATGATCGACGGGCCCATGCAATATGACACCGCCGTTGATGCGTTTACAGCAAAGACGAAGATGCCAAATAGTCAAGTTGCTGGTAGAGCCACCGTCTTTGTTTTTCCAGATTTAAATACAGGTAATAATACTTATAAGGCCGTGCAGCGTTCAGCAGGTATTGTCGCCATTGGTCCGGTCTTACAAGGTTTAAAGAAACCTGTTAATGATTTAAGCCGTGGGTGTACGGTTGAAGATATTTTTACGACGGTGGCCATCACCGCTATTCAAGCTCAAACAGTAGAAGCGTTGGAATTGCATGAAAATATTAGTCATTAATTCAGGTAGCTCATCAATTAAGTATGAATTATTTGAAATGAGCAATGAGTCTGTGATAGCCAGCGGTAAGGTTGAGCGCATTGGTGAAGCACAAGGCTTTAAAGATCATGCGGCCGCATTTGCGCATATTGCAGAATTATTGAAAGATGTCAAAGATATTGCGGCTGTCGGTCATCGGGTGGTCCATGGCGGTGAGCGTTTTAAAACACCGGTGTTAATTGATGCGTCGGTCATTAAGGCGATCAAAGAAAATGCTCCCTTGGCACCATTACACAATCCCGCGAATTTAAAAGGCATTGAAGTGGCGCAAGATATTCTACCAAACGCCAAACAAGTGGCTGTTTTTGACACTGCTTTTCATCAATCAATCCCTCGACGAGCATTCCTGTATGCTATACCGCTGGATTTATATAAGAATCATAAGATTCGTCGCTACGGTTTTCATGGCACTTCACATGCGTTTGTCGCTAAGCAAGCTGCTCAATTTTTAAACAAGCCGTTGCAAGAGCTTAATTTGATTAGTGTTCATCTGGGCAATGGCTGTAGCATGGCTGCAATCAGTCAAGGGCAATGCATTGACACTTCGATGGGCATGACACCCCTTGAGGGTTTGGTTATGGGGACGCGCAGTGGTGATATTGATCCTGCCATTCCCTTCTATTTGGCAGAAAATCTTAAGTTAACTTTGAAAGAAATTGATCATATCTTAAACAAACAAAGTGGTTTAAAGGGATTTTGTGGGGAAAATGATTTTAGAGAAATTATCAAGAAGCACGATTCAAATGACGAAGGCGCCCGCATTGCATTTGAAGTTTATACGTACCGTATCAAGAAATATATTGGCTCTTATTTGGCTGTTTTGGGGCGGTGTCACGCGATTATCTTTACCGCAGGCATTGGCGAGAATATGCCATTGATCCGTCAGATGGTTTTAGGCGGCATGGAACATTTAGGGATTATCATTGACGATAAACGTAATAATGTCAGTGGCAAAGGTGTTCGTGAAATCAGCCTTGAGGGAAGCCCAGTTAAAGTTTTAGTCATCCCAACCAACGAAGAATTAGAAATTGCACGTGAAGTATTAAAATTATCGTAATTAAAAACCTAAAATTTCTTATTTCTCTTTGTTGTTATTCTGTATAATTTCTCCATGAATCAAAGTCAAGTTATGAAGAAAAAACCGCAGTGGTATCTTGTATATTTTGCGTTAGCGGCATTTGATGTTGTCACCATCCTCTTAAGCCTATATCTAAACCATGCCATTGTTGAGAATTTCACGCGTTCTGTACAAGTTAATCAAGAATGGATGATAAGGCTTGATAAGTTTGCCAGATTATCGGTGCTTGCTGGGAAAGTAAATGCGCCAGGTAATGATGTTTTTGATTCTAAGGATGCATCTGCAGAATTATTGCGCATGGAGCTGGCAAAAAGTAATTTTTATGCGAATTTAGAACAATTAACACATGAAATTCGAACCAGTGTTAATCCAACCGAAGCGGCCCCAATCCTAGCACAACTTAATGAAGTCAATTTGGCCATGAAGGGCATGACCGATGAGGCTGATCAGATTTTTACATTTTTTAGAGATCAAAAGCCAGAAAGCGCTGGTGAGCGCATGGCAACCATGGATCGTAAGTTTGCTAATCTAAATGAAAAGATTGCAAGTTTAAATAGTCAGATCCGACGCATACAAAGTTATCACTTAGCTCAACAAGAGCAGTTATCGAAGAATTTAGTTTATTATGAATACTTTATCGTCATCGCGGTTATATTTATCGTCATTGCCGTCGCTGTTTATGGTCGAAAACTTGCCATGACAATGTTGAAGACACAAGAGGATTTGATGAAAGCTAATCAAGAAGTCATGGTAGCATCAAAAGCCAAAGAAAATTTCTTAGCGAACATGAGCCATGAGATTCGCACGCCGATGAATGCCATTTTGGGGTTTACAGATTTGTTATCTCAGACAAAACTTGATGAGAAACAACAGGAATATATTAAGACCATTAAGTCCAGCGGCGATCTATTAATTAGCATTATCAATGACATCCTTGATTTCTCTAAGTTAGAAGCAGGTAAAGTTAAGTTAGAAGCGGTGAATTTTAATTTGGAATATTTAGTTTCAGATGTTTTTAAGATGATTTCCTCAAGGTTGGTTGATAAGAAAATTCATACGTTCATCGATCTTGATCCACGCATCCCTGTATTTCTAATTGGCGATCCAACCCGCATGCGACAGATCTTAATCAATTTGTTGGGCAATGCCATTAAATTCACAGAGCAAGGTGAGATTGGCATCATCATCCGTCAAGACATTGAAAAGAGTACCCCAGAAGAGCCCATGCTTCATTTTATTGTGCGTGACACAGGGATTGGTATATCACCAGAAGGGATTACCAAATTATTTCAAGCGTTTAGTCAAGCAGATGATTCAACGACACGAAAGTTTGGGGGTACGGGCTTGGGGTTGACGATTAGTAAGAATTTAGTTGGGTTGATGGGTGGCAATATGTGGGTTGATTCAGTGGAAGGCAAGGGCAGTGACTTTGTTTTTAATCTGAAGTTTAAGAAAGGGCAAGCATTAGAAGAGCAACAAATTAATCCGTTAAGTTTAAGTGCTTTAAAGCAAAAACGCGTGATGATCATTGACGATAATGCCCATGCCAATGAGCTCTTAAAACGATATTGCAAAGCTTTGGAAATGAACGTGGTCGCTGTTTTATCAAACCCTCAAGAAGCATTACAAACACTTAAGAAGCTTGCTGAAGGTGGACAAATGCCAGAGGTTATTCTGTCTGACATCATGATGCCACAAATGGATGGTTATGATTTAGCGCAACTTATTCGCAAGAATCAACAGTATGACGCCATAAAGATAGTAGCTGTTTCGTCGGATATTCGTATGGGGATCATGGACAAATTGAAGCAAAGCGGGTTTAATGGTTTCTTGCCAAAGCCAATCACTAGGGATGAATTAGCGAAAGTCATCGCGACGGTGTTTGGGGATCAGCGCACTCAGGGGCCAATTGTTAATCGGCACATGGCAGAAGAATTTAGTGTTAAAGGTGTTAAAGTGCTTTTGGTTGAAGATGTGAAAGCAAATCAAGATTTGATGAAAGCTTTCTTTAATATTATGGGTTGCGTTGGTGATTATGCCAGCAATGGCCAAGAGGCCATTGATAAAGTTAAGAGTAATGTTTATGATTTATGCCTGATGGATGTGCAAATGCCCGTGATGGGTGGCATTGAAGCAACGAAGATCATACGTGCTGATATTAATAAAGATATACCTATCATTGCGCTTACGGCGAACGTCATGGCAGAAGATCAGAAGAAGTGTTTTGATGCGGGCATGAATGATTATTTACCAAAGCCCATTGATATCAAAAAGTTAAAAGAGAAAATTAAGCAGTATTCTGTGAAAGTGTAGGCATGAGAGTAACAGTTATTATATGTATTTTTAGCATGGTTTTTGGACAATTGTCTATGGCCATGGCGGGCACATTATCGACGATTGAGATTGAACGTGTTAAGGTTGTTCAAGATGCGTTAGTTGATGTGGAACATAAATCATTGTCGACAATGGTCAAAGATCTTGAGAAATCAGCGCACCCTCAAACGTATTTGGTGATCAAAGAAGCCATGGCTAAAACCTATGCACATATGATCAAAGAGCAAGAGGTGCAAGGTCAGCAGAAGCGTGCATGGCTTTATAGCATGATTAATTTGAACATGGCATATCTACAATTTGTTGGCACCAGGCATAAAGCGGCAGCGGATACACCGCTTAATATGCTCATTCGTAACAAGCTAAGAGAATATCTTCCAGCAGACATAGATCGCCAACCAGGATTTCTTCAGTCGGTTGACTAAATTTTGTGCTATAATATCTTTGTATAAACACACCTTATAAGAAAGAGGCGTTATGCAAAATCCACTTCAAATTACCTACCATGATTTAGATAACAGTTCAGAGATTGATGCACTTATTAAAGAGAAATTTGAAAAAGTCCTGACGATGAATCCAGAATTAACAAAGTGTCATGTGACCCTCGAGAAATTAAGCAAACATCATCAAAAGTCTGATATGGCCAGTGTCACGTTAGATCTAAAAATTGCTCATTTCGATGACATCGTCATTGAGGAAAAATGCATGGCAACCAAAGATTCTTTAAAGACAACTATCTTAAAAGTCTTCAAGCTGGGATTAGACCTTTCCCATAAATATAAGCAAAAACGCATGGATCAGAAACGAAATCCATTGGGTGATTTGCAAACAGTCGAATCCGTCGAGTAATACCTTAGTAGCATAGATTTTTCTTTCCGGTGATTTTAATATAAACGTTAACAGATCGTTTGTATTAAAGGAGAAGAAAAACTATGTCACATCATCTCAAAAGCATTGCTGACCAAATTAAAGCAAAAGGCAGCGCGTCTGCACCGTTTCATTATAAGCAAAAGTCTTACTCTATTCGCAAAGCAATCGTTGAATCAAAGAGTGTAACCAAGATAGCTCCTATAACTAAGGATGAAGCAGCAGATATTTCTAGGTTAATTAATGAAGGTGATCCAAATACGTAGTTTTACGCTGTAATTAAATCCATTAGTCATTTTTGGCTTTTTAGATATAATGTCTCGGCAATAAGGGACATAAATGGATAAAAAATTACAAGCTAAATATACAATCGAAGAAATTACGCATTGCCTTTCGGTGCTTGAGGGTATTGTGGCTAATAGTGAAGAATTAGCCCTCTTGCCGGTTGAGCAACGCATTGCGTTGATCAAAGCGGCAGGGCTCCTGTCTCGACCAGACCGTGAAGAAGTACGCAAGCGTAAAAAGGATCGTGAGCAATTATGGCGTCAGCGTCGCTCAGAACATGAGCGTAAGATACGTGCGGCTACAGGGATTCGTAGCGCCCGTCAAGCGGCGGTCTTTAGTGCCCCATTGCAAATTACCGATAATCGTCCTGAATCAGAAAAGTTCCGTGAATTAATTAGGCCGCAAGCGTGTTATGTTTGCAAAGCCGAATACACCAAGGTGCATTTCTTTTATGATTCGATGTGCCCTAAGTGTGCGGAATTAAATTATGCCAAGCGTTTTCAAACAGCGCCGCTCAATGGCCAAATTGCCTTGATCACAGGGTCACGTTTGAAAATTGGTTATCAAGCATCTTTACAGATGTTGCGTGCTGGGGCTTTGGTTATTGCCACAACGCGTTTTCCCGTCGATTCTGCCTTGCGGTATGCACGTGAAGAAGATTTTCATTTGTGGAAGGACCGCCTGCATATTTATGGTTTGGATCTGCGACATACCCCAAGCGTTGAACTCTTTTGTGATTATGTTGAAGCCAATTATCCGCGTTTAGATTTATTGATCAACAATGCCGCGCAAACCGTGCGTCGACCTCCAGGGTTTTATAGCCATTTGATGGCCAATGAATTGACCGATTTTGAAATCTTGTCCGACGATGTAAAGCAATTGCTGCGTCCGTTTGCCGCCGTTAAAGCCAAGCTTGATCGCATGACATCTCAAAGCAATGGGCTTGTGCCAACTTTGGGGTGGAACGGGACCATGACAGGCATTGGGCTTACAGCATCGGCAAAATTATCTCAAATTCCTTACACGCATGATCAAAATATCCCTGCAGAAAAAGTTTTTCCCAAAGGACAGTTGGATGCAGATTTACAACAAGTGGATTTGCGGGAGAACAATAGCTGGCGCCTGCGTTTAGGTGAAATTCAAACAGCTGAAATGATTGAGTTGCAATTGGTCAATGCGGTCGCCCCGTTTGTTTTGTGCAATCGTTTATCGACGATGATGAAGCGGGAGAATACCGGGTGTAAGCACATTGTCAATGTCTCGGCGATGGAAGGGAAGTTTCATCGCTATACCAAGACCGACCGACATCCCCATACAAATATGGCCAAGGCTGCGCTGAACATGCTAACACACACATCTGCCAGTGATTTGGCAAAGTATGGTATATTCATGAATGCGGTTGATACTGGGTGGGTGACGGATGAAGATCCGATCAATTTATCATTGCGCAAGCAAGCCATGCATGATTTTCAGCCGCCCTTAGATATTGTTGATGGCGCCGCACGGGTGTGCGACCCATTTTTTCATGGTATAAACACAGGAATTCATTGGTCGGGAAAGTTTCTTAAAGATTATTTTCCAGTCGATTGGTAAAAACATATGAGCAAGCCCGAATTATTAATGCCCGCCGGTGATATGGACAAAATGAAGTTTGCTTTTGCCTTTGGGGCTGATGCTGTCTATTTAGGCATACCAAGGTTTTCATTACGCGCGCGTGAGAATGGGTTTAAGAGTTTGCATGACGTGTCCGCGGCCATTGATTATGCGCATAAGTTAGGCAAAAAAGTCTATGTCACGGCCAATATATTTCCTCACAACAGTAAGTTGCCGTCGTTTCCAAAATATATCAAAGAATTATTAGATGAATGCCAACCTGACGGGTGGATCATGTCTGACCCAGGGCTTATCATGATCATGATGGAGAATTTTCCTGAACAAATCGTACATATATCCGTTCAGTCAAACACCATCAATTATGCGTCGGTGAAATTTTGGCAAAAGCTAGGTGCTAAGCGTATCATTGTTTCTCGTGAGATTAGTATTAAAGAAATGCGAGAAATTAAAGATGCTTGCCCTGACATGGAACTAGAATCCTTTGTGCATGGCGCGATTTGCATGGCCTATTCTGGTCGCTGTTTGATTTCAAATTATTTAAGCAATCGCGACGGGAACCAAGGGGCTTGCACCAATTCTTGTCGTTGGGAATATAAAGTTTATAAGACCGACGATAAACAGGACGACACCTATGTGCCGCTCAAGGATCAATATTACGTCAAAGAATCAGAACGTCCCAATGAATTATTTGAATTAGACGAGGATGAGAATGGTAGTTATCTGATGAATTCTAAAGATCTTTGTGCCATTCATTCGCTTAAAGAATTGGCAGATGCAGGGGTATGTTCGTTTAAAGTCGAAGGACGTTCTAAGTCGATTTATTATGTTGCTATGATTACCCGTGCGTATCGACGGGCCATTGATGATGCAGTTGCAGGTAAGCCATTTAATCCCGAACATATGCGCGATATTTTTGCGACAGCGAATCGTGGTTTCATCGAAGGGTTTTTATATGGTAACCCAGGCGCACAAGGCCAAGAGTATTTAAATAGCAATTCCAATTATACCGCCTATCGTTATAGTGCATTGATCAAACGTTATGATGAAACAAAGAAACAGCTTAATGTTGAAGTGCGTAATCCGATTAAGGTAGGACAATCATATGAAATTTGTTTGCCGGATCGTAACATCCCCATTGTGATCGACGCACTATTTACTGATAAAGGTGAAAGCATCCAAGAAGTGCATGGCGGTGTTAATTCCTGTTGGATCCCATATCCACAAGACATTGGCCCATTTGCCGTGATCCGTGAAGCGGTTCATGATTTTGAACCTGATAAAGTTGTCTTCGCAAATCCTAAGTAAGACCATCCTCGACGTATACCTCAGTACAATTGCCTCATGATGTGACACGCCTTATAGTTCTCTTATCTAGGGTTTATATCCAAGATTTTATTAACAGTTTCAAAAAGGAGAAACATCATGGAAGAACCAACAATAATCAAGAAGCAAGAGAATAAACCAATTCAGTCCAACAAGCCTTCGTTTGAAGATAAACCTTGGCAAGCCCCTCAGTATGGCTTGAAAGAAGAATCAAAGAATAAACAAAGCGGCAATAATCCAGATAAAACTAAAGCAGAGCCAGAACATATGGCAAAAGCAGACGTTAACGCAAATTCAACAGGGAGATCACTATGAACGATCAAGACAAGAATAAAAATTATACCCAATCCGCTTTTAATCAAGGCGAGGATCGGATCAAAGATGCATTGTCTCAAGCCGAAGACAAAATGAAGCAAGGCCAAGAGCAAGTAACACGATGGGCAACCGATATGGACAAGAAAACACGCGAAAATCCGTGGCCATTGGTCGCTGGTGTTGCTGTCGGTGGTCTTTTGTTAGGTTTAATCTTAGGTAAATCTAAGAATTAAGTTTTACCTCCCTAAGGCTGCGATGTCTTAGGGAGGATGTATTTGAAAGTTTAAGGAAAATATTATGAAAAGAAATATCATGGCTTTGTTGTTCTTCTTTCTAACGCGTGCGGCACAAAAACTTACCGTCAATCAAGCCGCATTCAAGGATATGACACAGTTAAAAATGCAGTTGTTATATTTGCGAATGGTTAAAACCACACGCATGTTGTTCCTGACAACCTTTGGGATGGGGATATGCATGGTTTTTGTCTTTGCGAGTTTGGTGCTCTTTCATGCAACGTTCTTTTTATATGCTCCTTTGACCATAACAGCCAAAATGTGGATCGGTTTTACGTGTTCAGCCATATACGCACTTATCGCCGTACAAATTTTTGCATCGATTTTTGCAGAAGAAAAGTGGCTCAAGATTTTCAATGAACAAGAGAAAAAATCTTAACTGCTTTTTTGCACATTCTGTCATTTACCCCTCCAACTAAATAGTTCGAGGGGTTTTTGCCTTTATAGGGTATAATGACTGACTTCACACGAGAGGATGTGTTTCTAATGATTCAAGAAATGCCTAAAAGAAGTTACTTATTGGCTCCATTACGTTTCAAACGCTATTTTGAATCAAAGAATAAACGGATTAGAATTTTTGGTCCATGTGAAGTGACAGGGAAGAATTTTGAAATCTTTGTTCCCGTCGAGGGATTCTTTATTTACATGCAAGGTTTTAAAAGTTTAGTGGATGCTTTTTCAAGTTCTACAGCAGAAGAGCGAGAATTTATTCTAAACGGAGTCTCGCCCGAAGGGCATAAAATACAGGAGCAAAGCATATGAGCATAGAACACGAAGTAGATAGCTTGATTCAAAAAAGTGGCGGCGGATACCGTGAATGGTATGTGGGCATCGATTTAAACCCACGCAAACGTTTGTTTGAAGGTCATAATGTCGATGAAAAAAGCGGCATTTGGACGTTTAAAGATGCTGGTTCTGAAATTGATGCTAGAGAAATGATGGCCTTATTTTTAAAGAAGGGCTGTAAAGGCGGCACATCAAAGAAAGATAGTTCTCGTCATGTGTATTTTTATAAAATGACGCGCACGACACACGGGTAAATTTAATTATCATGTCCGATGCGTCTTTTGCCTCACTTGGCCTTTCCAAAGATCTTATCGAAGCGGTTCGCAATGCTGGTTATGACCAACCAACCCCGATACAAATTCAATCCATCCCGTTGATCCTAAAAGGCAATGACATCATTGCCCAAGCAAAGACGGGGACGGGCAAGACCGCAAGTTTCACCTTACCTATTTTACAATTACTGCAAGATGGTCCCAAAGAAGAACGCCAAACCATCAAAGCCTTGATCTTGGCCCCAACACGTGAAATTGCGGTGCAGGTCAATGGGCAGATAAAGATTTATGGTCGCAATTTGACCAAGCCGTTGCGTCGAGTATTATTAGTTGGGGGGCTTAATATTGACGTGCAAATGCGCACTTTAATCCATGGTACAGACATTGTCGTGGCCACCCCTGGGCGATTATTAGATGTGGTCATCAAGCAGAAGGTGGACTTTACAAATTTAAAATTTCTGGTCATCGACGAAGCAGACAAGATGTTTGATCTGGGTTTTGCCAAAGAATTACAAGCTGTGCTTAATTTGTTGCCAGCGAAACGACAAAATTTATTGTTTTCAGCAACGGTTGATGGAAATCTTAAAGATTTAGCATCCGTATTTATGCCTAATGCTGTATCTTTAAAAGTGGAAGCAGACACACAGACCGTTGAGCATGTTGATCAGCAAGTGATAGAAGTTAATCGGAATAATCGCGGGCCGTTATTGCGTCATTTGATTCAAACGCAACAATGGGCGCAAGTTTTAGTGTTTGTAGCCAGTGTGCGTGATGCCGATATTTTGGCCGCTAAATTATTGAAAGCCAATATTGAGGCCAATGCTTTTCATGGTGGCTTAACCCAAGCCCAGCGCACCGCTATCTTAGGTGATTTTAAAGCCAAGAAGTTTAAGGTTTTGGTTGCAACAGACCTAGCCGCACGGGGGATTGATATTCACAATTTGCCCGTCGTGGTCAACTATGATTTGCCACGTTCTCCAGAAGATTATATTCACCGCATTGGTCGCACGGCGCGCGCAGGACAAACAGGTACAGCAGTCACATTGATTGGGCATGAAGATCAGGCCCATTTTTCCTTGATAGAAAAAAGGGTACGTCTGAGATTGCCCCGCACATCGATCAAAGGTTTTGAATTAACCGGTGCCCCATTACCAGCTATGGCTGGCGGCGCACCTATTAAAGGCAAGCGCATGAGCAAAAAAGATAAAGCCCGCGCCGCTGCAAAGAAAGAGGGATTCCGTGGTTGACGCATCCAAAGATTTTAAGAGTGTTGGTTTAAGCCAACCCATTTTAGATAATTTAAAGTCATTGGGTTATTTAACCATGACGCCGATTCAGGAAAAAGGTCTGCCATTTATTTTAAGCAAGCGTGATTTTATTGGGCAGGCGAATACCGGCAGTGGTAAGACAGCGGCTTTTGCTTTGGGGATATTAACCAAGCTTGATTTAAAAAGCCAGATGCCTCAAGCATTGGTTTTGGTTCCGACGAGAGAATTAGCCGAACAAGTGGCCAATGAGATCAGACGCCTTGCGCGTTTTGCAAGTAATATCAAAGTTTTAACCATTTCAGGCGGGGCGGATGAACATCACAAAGTAAAATCCTTAAAACAAGGGGCGCATGTTGTGGTTGGCACCCCTGGGCGCATCACCAAATTACTTGAAACGGGAATCTTAAATTGTGTGGAGCTTAAAGTGTTGGTGTTAGATGAAGCGGATCGTTTGCTTGAGATGGGCACGATTAAAGAAATCAATCACATTGCCTCATTTACACCTGTTGACCGTCAAACCATGTTATTCTCGGCGACGTTTCCAAATGGCATTAAGACATTAAGTGCTAGCTTGCAAGAAGACGCGGCTCAAGTCACCATTGATTCGCAACATCAAACAACCACGATCAAGCAGTTGTTTTTCAAAGTGGAAGAAGATAAAAATGAAGCCTTGTTGCGCCTGTTGAGTCATTATCGTCCAGATTCTTGCATTATTTTTTGTAATAGCCGTGAAGGTTGCAATAAAGTGGCGGGATTGTTGCGCACCAAGAAAATTGATTCTCTGCAAATCCATTCAGATTTGGAACAGCCAGATCGCACCATGATTTTAATTAAGTTTGATAATAAAAGCTGCCGCATCCTCGTTGCCACAGATTTGGCATCGCGTGGGCTTGATGTCAAAGATGTGAGCGTCATCATCAACTATGATTTACCCTCAGACCATGAGCTCTATGTGCATCGAATTGGACGTACGGGTCGCGCCGGTCAAGAAGGGTTGGCCTTAAGCCTGTTTACTCATAAAGAACGTCATATTTTAAGAACCATTGCGGAATATTTAAAGTGTGAATGCCCGGTGATGGAATTAAATGCATTAGACAAACTAAAACCCGTTGTCATGCGCCCATTCATGTCGACGATATACTTAAGTGGCGGTAGAAAAGATAATTTACGTCCGGGAGATATTGTTGGTGCGTTGACCAAAGATGCAGGCCTTAAAGTAGATGAGATTGGCAAGATACATATCCTTGAAGTGAATAGTTATGTTGCAATCAGCAACGATAAAAGAGATCATGCCATTGAACATTTAGGCAAGAGCAAAATCAAAGGCAAAAAGTTTAAAGTCGGAAAAGCTGCATAAGCCCCGCTGTTGTTATACCCCAGTACAATTGATTCAAATCCCATAATCAATAGAATGCCTCTATGTCGTTAACACGCATGTCTGATGCACGTCAGATTTGTCAAAGGAGAGCAAAATGAATAAAAACTTTGGAGTTGTGCCAATGAGTGTTTTTATATTGTTGGTGGTTGTTTTATTGGTTTGGGCTGTGTCTGGTGGACGGCCAATGTTTCGCAATTCAAGCAGTGATTTAAAAACCAGTGTCCAGAATGTTGGTGATGATGTAAAAGCCGCAGGTCGTGATGTGGCATCATCAATCCGTCGCACTGTTGAATAGAAAAAAATACATGACTGTTTTATGAAAAGAAGCAATAACGCTTTATATTTTATATAATGCGCTGATAATAAATAGCGTATGTTAAGCCTTCAGAATTTACATAAAAGCACAATGCACTCCTTGAACAATCGTTGGTTGGTGGCTGTGCTTTTATGTGTGATTGGTATATTGAATTTTAGCAATGCCCTGCATAATCCCTTCTTGATGGATGACCGCACGTTTTTCTTTAGTGACATGAAAATGTCCACGCCAAAAAAGGTATTAAATTATTTTATCCCTGATATGAGAAAAACATTGGGGATGGATAAAGTATCGACAGACGCGACATATTATCGTCCATTGGCGTATATTACGCCGGCGTTCGCGTACATGGCATTTAAAGATAATGTTTTTGCCCATCATGTTTTCAATCTGTTGTTATTTATTGGTGTATGTTTCACGCTATATCAATTCATTGTGCTTATCACAAATGAAGCGCTGATTGCGTTTATCACCAGTGTCTTGTTTTTGGTGCACCCAATCAACGGGCTCATGGTCAATTACATCACGGCTCAGGTATTTTCTATCCAATTAATCTTGATGTTATTGTGCGCGATATTCTTTTGGAAAGGCAAGAGTTACATAAGCTTAGCATGCTTTGTGGCGTCGTTGTTGTGTCATGAGACCGCCATGGTCATGCCGTTTTATTTAATGCTCCTGCAAGCGTATAGATTCAAGAACATTAAAGTCACGTACCAAAAACTGGCTCCATTTTTTGCCATGCTCTTAGCGTATGGGGTGTTTCGTGTATTTTTCTCAAGCTTAAAAGTTGGTATCATCGATAAGTATGCCAAATTTGACTTTACGGTGTTGGATTATGTGTCGTCGCTTATGCACATTTTGGCATGGTATGTGTCAAAACTAGTCTTTTTAAAGGGCATTGTGCTCACGTGGGTCATGCGTCCTGATAATGCCGCCATTGGAACGCAAGCAGTCATTGTGCTGGCATGGGTGACCGCGGGGATCTTCTTAATAAAATATTTTTATGATAAAGATAAACGTATTTTGGGAGGGTTGCTTTGGTTTGGATTTGGCTTTGTGCCTGTAGCATTTGCCTGTTTGCTGAAACCTAAATATGGCATGATGTTTGAGCCGCATTGGATGTTTTTTGCATCGATTGGTTTCTTCTTTTGTATTGCGTCCATGCTGACCAACGTCTTTAAACGTCATGTTTTGATCGCTGTGACATGCTTGGTTGCTGCATATATGGTGGTGAGTCATAGCTACAATCAGCTATGGTCGAATGAAAAAGCTTATTGTGAGTACTGGTTAAGTCATGCGCCTGATGCGCCATTTGCTAAGTTTGTTCTAGCAGATACGTATGCACGTGAGGGTAAATATGAACAATCAAAGCGGCTGTATGAAAGTTATGGCCATGATTGGGCGACGCTCAACAATTTAGGATTATTAGAATTAAAACAAGGACATGAAGCAAAAGCACAAAAATATTTCATGGAAGCCTTAAAAGAAAACCCGAATGCGGCGTTGGTTTATACGAATCTTGCTAGCATGCAAATACCCATCAAGCAATATCATCAAGCCGAGGTGTATTTGCAAAAAGCTTTTCAATTAAACCAATACCAATTACCGACGCGAAGCCTTTTGATTAAAACATATATTTTACAAAGTAAGTTCAACCAAGCGATAGCACTATCGCGGGATACCATGGCAATTTTTCCAGATGATCTTCGAGGAAAATTTGTTTATATATTATTGTGTATTCAGACAGGGCGGAAGTCTGATGCTCATGACATGGCTTTAACATTAGTTAATCGGACACGAGACCAAAAGTTGCTCAATGATTTAGCAGCTATAGCGAGGCAGTTTGGATTTAAGGATGTTGAGTTAAAGGCGATGTTAAAAATGAGGGGTGGGTCATGAGGTTTTATATTTTGATGGCATTAATGTTATTGTCATGGAATGTCTATGCAGATATGGTTGTTGAGCCACCCGAGTTAAAAGACATGATTAAACGCATTGAGCAACGTCAGTTATTAACGGGTAGGCTCCCCAAAGAACCTGCCAAAATTGTGTATAACGAAAATAGTGCTATATTTCTGCAGTCGTCTGGAGAAGATGTGGCAATCACGTTTAACATCAAAGCGTCAACGATCGAGAAGCATTTTCGATTAAAGAAATCCCAAGATGGGTATGCCTTTGTGATGACATTGCAAAATAGTGGAGCGCCTTATGAATATCAGGTTAAACAAATTCATGGGATGGATGCATTGTTTTGTTTTGGTCGGACAGAAAATTTTGTTTATACCCAAGAACAAGATGATCGTGGTCTGATCGAACTTAAAGAATGGATTTATGCAAAGGCACCAAACGCAAAAGATGGCAGCCAATGGGCATGGCAATTTAAGTCAGAACCATGGCAATGGCCGATCTCGCTTGAAATGGGGGCTGATGGGGTAAGCACCGTTAACCGCAACATGCCCTTTGCCGGTATTCCCATTGAGGGAAAAGCGCGTTCGCAGTTTATGCTCAATATGATGGTGCAGTTTAAAGCCGATCAACCCGTTAAAAAATATTTTCCATATTCAGAAAAAGTGGTGAATATGCCGCCCGCGCAATATATCACCAAAGAAGGTGTTAGTCATGCCGCAGATGTGCAGGTTCATAATATGACCATTGACGATAAATCTAAACCAAGGCAAAAAGTTGGTTTGGACTTTAACCGTTGGGATGATCATTGGACAAGTATTTATACGATGCGCGTTACTGCCAAGCCCGAATCCTATCCGCTGTTAATCGAATAATACAACATTACATTAGATTGTACCTAGGTATAATTGTGTCTTTGTTGATTTATCTTAGAATACCTCAATGAATACAATCAGTTGACTGAAATCGCTCACAAGAGTACTATTCAAGCAGGAATCAACAGTAGTCCTTTTTAAGGAAGCTTATTTTTAAGACCCGAAGTAACTTAGGTAAAAAAGTTAAACTGCAGGAAGCGCAGTTACATATCCGAGCCAAGGCCATGGAAGCAACCGCCGACGGCATTTTCATCATTGACGCATTAAAACCTGATTTTCCTGTGACCTACGTTAATCAAGCTTTTCAGACCATGAGTGGTTATGTAAAGCATGAGATTTTAGGTCGTAATTATTTTCTATTGTATGGGGATGGTGCGGACCAGCGAGTTGTCGCTGAGATCAAAGATACCATCACGCAAGGCAAACCCTTTCATGGCGAGATGCTTAATTTCCAAAAAGATGGGATGAAATATTGGAATTTGTTGCGCATTGCCCCAGTGCGGGATACAAAGGGTCTTGTCACCCATTTTATGGGCATACAAACTGACATTACATTAATGCGTCAGCGCGATTTAGAGATTAAAGAACAGCGGGAAGAATTGTTGCATGTGACGCGCGTCGGAAAACTTGCTGAGTTTGTTTCTTCGCTTGCCCATGAGATTAGTCAACCATTAACAGCCATTCTGGCGTATGCACAAGCTGCGCAACGCATGTTCCCAGATAAAGACCCGCAATTAAATGAAATTTTTCAATACATCATCAATGATGACCAGCGCGCAGCAGAAGTTATTCGGCGTCTACGTGCATTATTAAAGAAGATCGAACCTGAGATGAAGCATTTGGACATGAATGCGCTCATTAAAGAGACAGCCATTTTGATTACAACAGATGTTACGGTGCGCAACAATACGCTGAAACTTGAATTAGATAATACTTTGCCGTTAATTTACGGAGACCGCATTCAACTGCAGCAGGTGTTATTGAATTTGATTAGCAATAGTTTTGATGCCATGGAGGGCAGTAAAGAGGCGCGTGACATGGTGATTCGTACATCTATCAAAGACAAAGATATGATCTTAGTTGATGTCAAAGATGCTGGTTGTGGGATACCAGAGGAAAATATGAAGAAGCTTTTTATGAATTTCTTTACCAGCAAACCCGACGGACTAGGCATGGGGCTCTCGATAAGTCGCTCCATTGTTGAGGGACATGGTGGGCACATGAACGTGACCAATAATCCAGACCGAGGGGTAACGTTTAGTTTTTCCATACCCATTAATGGCAAAGAGGGCATATGACCAATAGCGGATCAATGATATATGTCGTTGATGATGACACATCTATTTGTAAGTCATTGTCACTGCTGTTGAAATCCCATGGATTTCGCGTAGAAACATTTACCGAAGCCAAAGATTTCTTAGCGTTTAAATATCCGAAAGTAGCATCATGTTTAGTCTTAGATGTTTTGTTACCTACCATCAATGGTTTTGCCCTGCAGGATATTATGGCAAAACAAGGGATTATCACGCCGATCGTTTTTATCACAGGGTACGGGAATATTCATATGAGCGTTAAGGCCATGAAGGCAGGAGCGATCGACTTTTTGGCAAAACCATTCACAGATAAAGAATTGCTTAACGCCATCACCATTGCCCTTTCCAAGATTAAGATTCAAAACAAGAATAATGTGGCTGTTGAAAAGATTAAACGTCGCATTAAAACATTGTCTCCAAAAGAGTTAGAGGTTTTTCATTTTGTTGCTCAAGGCCTGATGAATAAACAAATCGCCTCAAAAAGGGGAACCGCATTACAAACCATCAAGGTTCATCGTGGACGTGTCATGCAAAAAATGCAAGCAAAGACCGTCACAGAACTCATTGATTTTGCAAAAACTGCAGGCGTAGTCGTTTAAGTAAATACCTCTGTTATACCTCAGTACAATAGCGTCCTTCTGATATTACTTTAGAATGCTTTTATGCAAGCAATTTTAAATGAGATCAAGGAGCTAGACATCATGTCATTAGGAAAGAAACAAATTTTTATCGTAGATGACGACCCATCCGTTTGTCGCGCTCTTAAAATGCTTTTACTCAGTTACACGTTTGATGTCATCACATTTAATAGCGCTGAAGAATTTTTCAAGGAAGTTTCAAACAGCACAGAAGGTTGTTTGATTTTAGACATCCATATGCCTGGTTTGGATGGATGGTCAACGTTACAACGTCTTACAGCATCCGGCTCAAAACGACCTGTCATCATTATCTCCGCAGAGAAAAATGGCGGGTTAAAAGATAAGGCGTTAAAGATTGGGGCTGTTGGATTTTTTTCAAAACCTGTAAATGACCTAGATTTGGTTAGTTTGATCAATCAGTCATTTGCTAAATAAAGGAGTAGTACATGAGAACAAATTTTTTACTATTACTTACCGTCGTATTTTTTTCAACAATGTTGGTCGGATGCAATATGTTTAGAGGTGCGGGAAAAGATATAGAAAACGCAGGACATAGCGTTCAGAAGACGGTGAATCATAATGATTAAATCACCTAAATTCTTTTTTATTTTATTGTCCGTCATGATTATTGCTGGTTTTCCTATTCTTTTGCTTCGAGCAGATGAAGTGGAATATGTGAAGCATGTATCTGGAGAGATTACATGGATTGATTTGAAGCTTGGGCAATTACAATTAGAACGTGATCAAACCCCAAGCACTGGAGAAATTACAGAATATCGCATTTCTGAGCATGAAACACGGGTGACAAATCCAACCGATGAGAAGTTTTTATCAGTTGTTGATTTACAGCCTGGTCAACATGTCATTGTTGATGTTGTAGAAGGTAAGGAAGCAGAAGTTGTTTCAAAAATCACAGCAGATCCAAGGCCAGAATCAGAGTTTCAACAAGCCTTTGGAGAAGTTGAATCCATTGATGGTGCAGCCGGAACCTTGGTTGTGGCAGTCAAACATGCAATGGGCACACAGCAAGAAAATACCATGGCATATTTTGTGTTCGAGCCAAGCACCATTGTTGTTATGCAAAGCCCTAATAAACAATCTGTGACGCTGATCTTAAAACAAGGGGATGTTGTTAAGGTTGATTACGTTTTATTAAATGGTAAGAAACAAGCGCGTTACATAACATCCTATGCGCCACGTGTTTCAAGTACAACCACCACAACAACGACTATAATTACACGTTAAGAAAGGAGTACATCATGTTAAATTGGGCCATTTCGTTTTTTGTTATCGCAATCATCGCCGCTGTATTGGGATTCACCAGTATTGCCGGTTCAGCTATAGATATCGCTAAGATCTTATTTTTTGTGTTCTTAGTTTTAGCTGTGGTTTCTTTTATTTTCGGTAGAAGAGTAAATTCGTAGTTTAATCCATGTCTTACTAGTGAAGGGAAGTGTTCCATGAAGGTCAATTATTCCAAAGTGTTTGTCGCGGCCATCGCCGCTGTTATTGTATCAAGCGTATCCGTGCGTGCTGCAGAGACAGATAACCGCATTGAAGAATCCGCTAAGAAGTCATATGTTTTCAAGACGTATTTGAAGAATGATGCTATTCACACCTATTCAAGGGATGGTCGCGTAACCTTAACAGGAAGCGTCAATGAAGAATCACATAAGGCCTTGGCACAAGAAACTGTTGCAAGTTTGCCTGGTGTTAAGAGTGTTGATAATCAGTTAGTGTATAAAGGCGAAATGCCAGCTCAAAATTCCGATGGTTGGCTTAGCATGAAAGTCAAAAGTTCATTGTTATTCAACCGTAATGTAAGCGCTGTTAAGACTCAAGTTTTTGTTGAAAATGGCGTTGTGACGTTAAAAGGAGAAGCAGAAACACAAGCACAAAAAGATTTAACGGGTGAATATGCCAAGGATGTTGAAGGCATTAAAGACGTTAGAAATGAAATGACCATTGCTGCTGTGTCTAATAAACCACAACAAAATATGGGTGACAAGATCGATGATGCATCCATCACAGCACAAGTGAAGATGGCATTTTTAAGCCACCATTCAACCAGTGCTTTTAAGACGGGTGTAGAAACAAAAGAAGGCATTGTTACCTTAAGTGGTGATGTTGGTACAGGTGCTGCCAAAGACATGGCAACCAAGGTTGCAAATGATGTCAATGGTGTGACCAGCGTCGTTAATAACATGAAGGTTGTTGACTCATTATCAAAGAATTAGGAGAACATATGAATCATAAATTACTCTATGGATTACGTCTTTTTGTTTGTGCTGCAGTAACCGTACAATTAACTGGTTGCGGGACATTGATGTATCCTGAACGTAAGGGTCAAAAAGATGGCCGCATCGACAGTGGTGTTGCTATTTTAGACGGTCTTGGTTTATTGGTATTCTTAATCCCAGGGATCATTGCATTTGTGGTTGATTTTAATAATGGAACGATTTACTTACCCGGCGGAAAAGTTAGTTCGCTGCAATCCGACAATATCAAAATGGTTAAGTTTGATGCAAAGCATAGCACAACGCAAAGCATTGCTAAGCTTATCAAGGAACAAACAGGCCAAGATGTGGCACTCGATCAACAAGGCATAAAGATTGCCTCATTAAAATCCACAGATGAAGTGCGTGGACACGTCGCCCTATTAAAGAAGGATTAATCATGGAATCTAAAGATAAACAATCGCAACAAACTGTGCAACAAGCCATTAAAGATGATCAAGGTTTAACACCAGATACATCTAACATTAAAGTATCAGTTGAAAATGGTGCCGTGACCTTAGATGGTCAAGTGTCATCTGAAAAACAATTGAATCTGGCAACCAATACAGCAACCGCTGTTGCAGGTGTTGAGACGGTTGATAATAATTTACTGGTCAAACATAAGACAGACTCTTCACAGTGGCACTGAGTACGTAGTTATACAGATTGTCGTCTGTAAATTTCCTCATATCATTTTAGTTGATTTTGTGAGATATTAATTCTTCCTACGAAATTAATTAAAATGAATGAGGAGTTTTTATGATCTGGTCAGTCATCATTGCTTTGTTAGTTTTTACAGGTTGCCAACAGCAAATTCAAGAACGTCATTTTACAGAGACAGTGCCTCAAAAGCCTCCTGTGGTCATGAATATGGAAAATCCACACGGGGGCATGAATATGGATGATCCGCATGCAGGTATGAATATGGCGGACCCTCATGCAGGGATGGATATGTCTGCAATGGGCGCAGATACAACAATTCCTTCACAAAGTATTTTGGATTGGGATGTGCCACAAGGTTGGGAAATTGTGGGCGGTCATCCTATGCGTTTAGCCACATTTAGATTAAAGAATGATCCTAAGGCGTTCGAATGTTCTATCATCATGCTTGGTGGTGAAGCTGGCGGTGTTGATTCAAACCTCAAACGCTGGCTTGGGCAAGTTGGCGTAGAACCGAGTGAAGCAAATTTAGATAAATTGCTTAAAGGTGTTACTGCGCTTAAGACCAAAGACGGTCAAGAAGCAAAAGTGTATGATATAACAGCTTTGCAAGATGGGGCAGCAGGCACAACTAAAAGTTTGGTTGTCGGTATGTTTACGTTGAATGGTTCTACGATCTTTGTAAAGTTATCAGGAAGCGTTGCTTCACTAAAGAAAGAACGCGATCATTTGATAGGTTTAGTTCAATCGTTGCGTCGAAAATAATACCATGTTAAAACGTTTAAGTTCTTCTGTGATCACGGTGACATGTTTGACGTTGTTGCTGATCTTGACATTTTGGGGCACGATCGCTCAAGTGCAACAAGGTTTGTATGCGTCACAGGAACGTTTCTTTAATTCCTTCTTCTTTTTGGCCGGCGGATTTCTCCCATTCCCAGGTGCTCAATCAGTGTTATGGGTTTTGTTTGTCAACTTGCTTGCCATGACGCTGCTTTCATTAAAGAGATATAGTCAGTGGGTGAATGCGGGTTTATTAATCACCCATGTCGGGTTGTTATTTTATTTTGTGGCCGCTTTTATGGTTTTTCATGTCTCAGAAGAATCTGCCATACATTTAGCCGAGGGGCAATCAACCAATGTATCGGTTTCATATCAAGCATGGGAACTGGCGTATTGGACTGGAGAGCAACAAGATCGTGCCATCACGGCCTTAGATGTAGAACACTTCAAATCAAATACAACATTGCCATTCGTAAATAAGAATGCCCGCCTTGTGGTGAAAGAGTTTCATTTAAACAACGTTGAGAATAATGCCAGCGGTGTTTTTGAGCTTTGGGTCAATGATAAGCCACTCGAGTTTATGTTAGATGGTCAAATTGAACAGCCTGCAACAGCTTTGATCGACGGACAAAGGTATTATTTCATCTTGCGTCATAAAGTATTTCCTCTGCCATTTAAGATCACGCTCGATAGTTTTAAAGCCGAATTTCTCCCAGGGACTAGCATGGCTAAGAATTATGAAAGCCATGTGATGATTGATACCGGTTCTTTAAAGAGGCAGGCAAAGATCTTTATGAATAATCCATTAAAGTATAAGGACTATACAATTTATCAGGCTTCATATGACAAAGACCAGTTTGGTCGACAATATTCGACGCTGGCTGTGGTTAAGAATTTTGCCAGAGTCTTGCCATATGTGGCATGTTTGGTTGTCTTTTTTGGATTGGCCTTGCACTATTTAATACATGCATTTCGGACGAAAGAACATTGATGCAAATTAAAATATTTTTCTTAAGCATATTGTTTATTTGTGGAGCGCACAGTGCTTTTGCCTCAGGGGTTAAGGATTTGACGCAGTTTAAACACATCCCTGTGATCGAAAATGGCCGCGTTAAGCCGCTTGATACATTTGCCCGCAGTGTATTAACACAGTTCTCTGGAAAAGATCATTATCAAAAAGAAGAAGGCATTGCCTGGTTGGCGGATGTTTTATTTCTCGAAGAGAAAACCATGAGTGATCGTGTGTTCTTAATTAATAATCCTGACATCGCAGCAGCGTTAGAGATTCCCGTAGATTCACATCGGCGTTATACACCTGCGCAGTTAAAAGGTTCTTATAGAAAACTCGCTGAGCTTCAATCGCAAGCTAGAAATATCTCAGAGAAAGAACGTTCATTAGTAGAGCGAGAAATCCTGCGTATTTTTGACAACATCAATATCTATGCCGATCTGTCGCGTTCTTATGCGAATATGCATTTGGTCGTCGACCAGACCGAGGAAATGACAGCTTATTGGCGTGCAATGTCAGCAAGTTACCGTCTTGGAAATCAGGCAGATTTTGATGCGGCAGTTGTGGGGTATATCAACGTCGTGGGGGGTAAGCTTTCAAAATCAGAGCAGGCCAATGTCCGTAAGTTCCCATTAGAATTGTTGTATCACAAAAGCAGCCCATTTACGTGGGCCATTGTTTTTTATATTTTGGCGTTTCTATTATTTGTTGCCTCGTTGGCTTCTTCAAAGAAGCTGGGGTATGTTTTAGGGCTAGGGGCTGTCATCTGTGGATTTATCCCTCATGCGTTAGGTTTGATTGCACGCACGATTATTATGGATCGTCCACCTGTAACAAATTTATATGAAACATTTGTTTTTGTAGGGTTAATGGGGGTGATCTTAGGATTATTTATCGAGCGTAATAATCGCCAATGGCTTGGGGTTATTACAGCGGCGATTTGTGGTGCCGTCATGTTGTTTATTGCCAATCGCTATAGTGCTGACGGGGACACCTTAACCATGATGGTTGCTGTCTTGGATTCTAATTTTTGGCTGGCAACGCATGTGACCACCATCACCATGGGCTATGGCGCAACATGTGTCGCCGGTGTGTTGGGGCATGTGTGGTTAATTCAAGCGGCACTTGGGAAACCTCAAGCCATGTTGGATAAAACCTATAAGACAACCATGGGCATCTTGGGATTCTCATTGACGTTAACATTCTTAGGAACAAATCTCGGCGGTGTTTGGGCGGATCAAAGCTGGGGTCGTTTTTGGGGATGGGATCCTAAAGAAAATGGGGCCTTAATGATTGTGCTGTGGATTGCCATCATTTTGCATGCGCGTGTGGCAAAAATGATTGATGCGCTAGGCGTTGCTGTTGGTTGTGTGATTGGCTTACTCATTGTCATGTGGGCATGGTTTGGAGTTAATCTTTTAAGCGTTGGTCTGCATTCATACGGATTTACCTCGGGTGTTGCCACAACACTCATTATTTATGCCATTGTTGAGCTGCTTTTCCTTGTCTTTACCGTTGGGATGATTAATCAAAAAACCAGATCAGTATAAATACGCATTTATTTCTAATTAGAAATTAGTCATAGTACTTCATTATTTATTTATACCATATATGGTGTACATCAAATGAGGAGGGTACTATGGCAAGTGCTTTATTCACGAAGATTGTCAAACGCAATGGCAGGGCAGAAGATTTTGATCCTCACAAGATAACAACGGCGATCGCCAAAGCAGGTCAAGTCACCGGCGAGTTTGAGATGGATATGGCGCAGAAGTTAACCATGCGTGTCGTGAATATTGCCCAACAGATTTATGCAGATAGCCCAACCGTTGAAGCCATACAAGATATCGTCGAAGATGTCTTACTCTCATCACCATACCGTAAAACCGCCAAAGCCTACATCATTTACCGTCAACAACACGCAGAAATTCGCGAGATTGCGTCTCAATTCAACACCGATTTGGTTGATAAATATTTAGATCAACATGATTGGCGGGTAAATGAGAATAGCAATATGGCTTATTCCTTGCAAGGGTTGAATCATTATCTGTCGTCAGAGGTCAGCAAAGTTTATTGGCTTAATCGCATTTATCCAACGGTGATCAAGGAAGCGCATCAACGCGGGGATTTTCATATCCATGATTTGGGATTGTTAAGTGTGTATTGTGTTGGTTGGGACTTGCAAGATTTACTGACGGTGGGATTTAAAGGTGTGACAGGAAAAATGGAGAGTAAGCCGCCCAAGCATTTTCGCAGCGCCTTAGGGCAAATTGTTAATTTCTTTTATACGCTGCAAGGAGAGGCAGCTGGAGCTCAAGCATTCTCGAATTTTGATACCTTGTTAGCCCCGTTTATCCGTTATGATAAGTTAACTTACGACGAGGTTAAGCAAGCCCTACAAGAGTTTATCTTTAATGTCAACGTGCCAACCCGTGTTGGTTTTCAAACACCATTTACCAATATCACCATGGATTTAACAGTGCCAAGTTACTATAAAGATCAAGGGGTGATCATCGGCGGGGTTGTTCAAAAAGAAACATATGGTGAGTTTACAACAGAATTGGATATGTTTAATAAGGCTTTCCTTGAAGTGATGTTAGCTGGGGATGCGAAGGGGCGCGTATTCACGTTTCCAATACCGACGTATAACATGACCAAAGATTTTAATTGGGAAAATCCAAATTTAGAGCTGTTGTGGAAGATGACAGCAAAATATGGCATTCCGTATTTTTCAAATTTTATCAATTCAGACATGAATCCGGAAGACGCGCGCAGCATGTGCTGTCGCTTACGTCTTGATAATCGCGAGTTAAGAAGTCGAGGCGGGGGCTTATTTGGCGCCTCACCCTTGACGGGATCAATCGGTGTTGTGACCATCAACTTGCCTCGCATAGCATACACAACATCCAGTGAGTCAGAATTTCTTTTGCAATTGCAACAAATCATGGATTTGGCCAAAGAAAGTTTAGAAATCAAACGTAAGATTTTAGAAAAGCTTACCGACGATAATCTTTATCCTTATATTAAATTCTATCTACGGCATATTAAGGAACGTTTTAATCAATATTGGAAAAATCATTTCTCAACCATTGGCGTGTTGGGGATGAATGAAGCGTGTCTTAATTTGTTGGGTGAAGATATTGCCTCAGAAAAAGGTAAGGCCTTTGCGATTAGGGTTCTGGAGTATATCCGTGCAGCCCTGATGCAATACCAAACAGAAACCGGCAATATTTTCAATCTGGAAGCAACGCCAGCGGAAGGCACGTCGTATAGTTTAGCTAAATTAGATAAAGCCAAGTTCGCGGACATCATTTGCGCCAATGAAGCTGATTATCAACATGGGCATGAGCCGTTTTATTCTAATTCAACACATTTGCCGGTGCAGCATACGGCAGATATCTTTGAGGCGTTGGACCATCAAGATGATTTGCAGACATTGTATACCGGAGGCACAGTGCTACATGGTTTTATTGGGGAACGCATTGATAATGCCGAAGGATTAAAACAATTGATTCGTACCATTTGCACGCAATATCGGTTGCCATATTTTACAATTACCCCGACGTTTAGTGTTTGTCCTAGTTGTGGATATTTAGCAGGGGAGCATCCAAAATGCACACGATGTGATTGCGAATGTGAAGTATATTCTCGGGTAGTTGGATACTTGCGGCCGGTCAAACAGTGGAATAAGGGTAAAAAAGAAGAATTCATCGATAGAAAAACGTATCAGTTATGCGTATAGGCGGTGTTCAACGCTTAACGTTGGTCGATTTTCCTGGAAAAGTCGCAGCGATTGTTTTCACCCAAGGGTGCAACTTTCGCTGTGGCTTTTGCCATAATCCGCATTTGGTTTTACCCGAGCAATTTCAAACCTCGTTATCCCCACAAGAAGTTCTAAATTATTTTGAACGACGTCGTCATCAACTGCAAGGGATAGTGATTAGTGGCGGAGAGCCAACCCTGCAAAAAGACTTAGTTGATTTCATCGTCAAACTAAAACATATTGGGTTTGCTGTTAAGTTAGATACGAATGGGAGTAATCCTGAAGTTTTAGCACCGCTCATTGATTTAAAGCTTATCGATTATATAGCGATGGATATAAAAACTTCTATGTCTAGGTATCATGAAGCTGCTGGCATATCGGTTGAAATAAAAAAAATAGAGCAAAGCATAGATTTGATCATTCATAGTGGATTGCCCCATCAATTTCGCACAACGTTGGTAAAGTCTTTGTGTTTGTCAGATGATCTTAAAGCCATACAACAACGGCTAGAGCATGCGGCTCATTATGTGATCCAACCGTTTATTCCCTCCCCACAAATACTTACCGTGGATTTACTAAGAGAAGAGCAGTACACCAATCAGGAAATCCTTAAAGTTAGACAAGAATTTGAAAAGTAAGTTTAACTCCTTTCTAAAATGAGGACAAAATGCTAGAATTCACATACCAATATGCGAATTAATCTATGAATCAAGCAATTAAAAATAACACCTTAGAAAAATCCCTCAAAGAACTTGCCGACATTAAGTTTGCGCTAGATGCCTCATCGATCGTGGCCATTACTGATCAAAAAGGCAAGATCATCTATGTAAACGATAAATTTTGTCAGATATCCAAGTATTCTCAAAAAGATTTATTGGGGCAGGATCATCGGATCATTAACTCGGGGCATCATTCTAAAGAGTTTTTCAAAGATCTATGGCGCACCATTGCCAACGGCAAGGTGTGGAAGGGTGAGTTGTGTAATCGTGCAAAAGATGGGAGTTTGTATTGGGTTGATACAACCATCGTCCCGTTTTTAAATGAAAAAAATAAGCCATATCAATATGTTGCCATTCGTACTGAGATCACACAGCGTAAATTAATGGAAGAACAGATCAAGGCTTTACCTAAGCGTATCATTCAAGCTCAAGAAGGTGAATGCAATCGCATTGCGCGCGATATTCATGATGATTTAGGGCAATCATTGGCAACGTTAAAGATGATGATTCAGTCGTCATTGTTAGATCAGGGGGACCGTCAACAATGTAAGGTTGATGACAAGCGGATTGTAAATTATTTGAGCGGTATCATTGAACGGTCACGCAATTTAGCAACACGCTTGCGTCCGTCGTCGCTGGAAGTTCTTGGTTTGGGCGCGGCATTAAAGTTGTTGATCAACGACATTAATCATCAAAAGAATTTTAAAGTGCATTTTTATCCTGTTAAGACTGAAAATCTGATTTTTCAGGGGGATGCTATCAACGTATTTCGGATTGTACAAGAAGCATTGACTAACAGCATTAAACATGCCAAGGCAACCGTCGTCAAAGTCCGCATGACACGATTGAAGGATAATTTGAAGATAACCATCATTGATAATGGCCGTGGCTTTCAAACCAATGGTAAGACTTTTGGGCTGGGTCTTGCCACCATGCAAGAACGCGCGCATTTGTTAGGTGGTCGGGTTATCATTAAATCTCACGTTAACCAAGGGGCAACGATCACATTGGAAGTTCCTGTATCGTTAAAGAAAATATGAAAACAATCCGCGTTATTTTAGCTGATGATCATGAAATGTTTCGTTCAGGTTTAAAGGGTTTATTAGAGAAAGAGCCTGACTTTAAAGTTGTGGCCCAAGCTGAAGATGGAGAGAAGTTATTGGAGAAGTTAAGAAAAGTTACGGTTGATTGTGTGGTCATGGATCTTTCCATGCCAAACTTAGACGGCTTGGCCACCTTAAAAGAGATACAAAAGGAATTTCCTAAAACAAAGTGCCTTGTTTTAACCATGCAAAAAGATGAAGAACATTTTAAACGCGCCATGGCCAATGGGGCGAAAGGCTACATCCTTAAGGATAGAGCGTTTGATTCCTTGGTCATTGCGATAAAGATGGTCATGAAAGGTAAGTCCTATGTTTCATCAGCCATTTCAGAGATCATTACCAATCAATATTTAAGTTCTGTGAGAGAAGGCGACAGCCCATCATTAGAAATATTAACCTCGCGTGAAAAAGAGATTCTAAAATTGATTGCTCAAGGTCATGCCAATAAAAACATTGCTACAAAACTCAAAATTAGCATCCGCACCGTCGAGACGCATCGTAGTCATCTTATCCATAAGCTTGGCCTTAAAACTACCGCAGCTTTGGTCAAATATGCCATTGCCAAGGGGATTATCTAGCCTTTCTGCGTGATACTACGTAGATGATTCGGTAGTTTAGCGCATGTATTTATCCAGCCTGTAATTTTATAATCTTTCTCAAGTTATTAATTTTTTTTCACGGGGGATTATGTCAACCATCTTGATCGTGGAAGATCATAAAGAATTTCGCCAAGAAGTTAAACGTTTCTTAGAAATTAGCCACATTAAAGCAGCAATGGTTGAAGCAGCATCTGGTGAGGAAGGCATTGTTAAAGCAAAAGCAGTAAGACCGGAAATTATTTTAATGGATTTCTGGTTAGGTGGTATCAACGGGATTGATGCCGCAACGCAGATCAAAGCCATACTCCCAAGTTGTTCGATCATCATGTTAACCATGTTTGATATTAAAACCATCGAACGACTCAATAGTAAGCATCTGATTAAGACTTTTATTAGTAAAAGTCATTTGGTTGAACAATTGGTGCCAAATGTAAACAAGATTTTAAACACACTTCATTAATACACCTTTCAAGGAGAGGCATGAAGATATTAGCTTTAGGGATCAATCATAAAACATCCCCCATCGCCATGCGTGAGAAGTTTTGTTTAACCACCGTAGAAAAAGAGCTTTTGATTGCTCAATTAAAGAATGAACCTTCCGTTATATCTGCCATCATTTTATCTACCTGTAATCGTTGTGAAATTTATGTCAATGTGGTTGATGATTGTCACGAATCGGTCGTATTGAATCATTTATTTAATATCAAGCATCTCTCACAAGATGCTAATTTGCTAAACATGTTTTATTGTAAAGAAGGAACAGATGCCGTCGATCATTTCTTACAAGTCGCGTGTGGCCTTGATTCTCTGATCTTAGGTGAGAAGCAAATCTTAGGACAAATCAAGGATGCTGTGAATCTTTCCCGTGAAAAAGGCATGATGGATCGTGTGTTAAATATTTTAACGAACTTTGTATTAGAGACTGGCAAGAAAGCGCGCCAAGATACGCAGATTGATTTTGGTGGCGTTTCAGTCAGTGCGGCTGCTGTCAGCACCGCTCAGAAACTATTAGGTTCATTGGAAGACAAAAGCATTTTGGTGGTTGGTTCTGGAAAAATGGGTTGCATGGCGCTCAATTATTTACATCAACGCAAAGCCAAACACATTTATCTGATGAATCGCACGCCCGAAAAAGCCGCAGCTGTGGCTGCAGAAGTTAAAGCAGAGTTTGTGCCTTTCTGGAATATGAAGGAAGTGCTCACACAAGTGGACGTGTGCATCTGTTCTTCGGGTGCGCCGCATTATGTGATCACCAAAGATCTCGTTGCAAATGTCGTTTCAGAACGTAAGAATCCTCTCATGTTAATTGATATTTCCATGCCACGCAATATAGAGCCAACCGTTGCTGATGTTGATGGTGTTACGCTGATCAGTTTAGATGATTTGGACAAAATGATAGAGAAAACTATCCAAAAACGTCAAGACGCGGTTGCTGATGTTGAAGCTTTAGTAATACGCAAGCGAGAAGAATTTTATAAAGCCATCTTAAAAGGGGGAAGTTATGAAAGAACAACAAGTAAAGTTTAATGGTTTAGTTATCGTTGGTGCAGTTTTATTTATCTTAAATGGTATTATTCCAGCGCATGCTGATCTTAAAGAAATCAAGAAATATAAGGAAGCATTTCCAGAAGCAAAACCAAAATGCATCGAATGCCATGTTCAAGAAAAGCCAAAGAAGGACGATGGCCAGCATGAATTAAATGAATACGGTAATGCCGTTAAAGCAAAAGCAGAAGAAATAACTGCAGAGACGTATAAAGCAGTTGGCAAGATTGAAGATTTTAAACCCGAGGCGAAGTAAACAGGGATTGGGGGGAGTATGAAGATAAAACATTTATTATTTATTGTTTTAAGTTTATTTCTGGTTTTTTGTAAACCAGCCTATGCGTTAGATGATAAAGCACGAGAGTTGTATAAGACGGCGACATATGTTGGCACAGAAACATGTGCAACGTGTCACGATAAAGAATTCAAACAATTTACTTTGTCGACGCACTCACGTATTTCAAATGATAAGAATGAAGGAACCGCACAGGGTTGTGAAATGTGCCATGGGCCAGGTAGCATACATGCCGATGCGTCTGGTGGTAAGGATAACATCATCAATCCCAAAAAGAATCCGGATGTTTGTTTCACATGCCATACCGAGAAGAAAGCCGAATTCAAATTACCATATCGCCATCCTGTATTAGAAGGAAAAATGACATGTACTGATTGTCATAGTGCTCATGGTGAAGAAGCCAAGCCTTGGAGTGCAACGTCATTTAATGATGTCAATCAAGCGTGTTTTAAATGCCATAAAGAGCAAGAAGGTCCTTTTGTCTGGGAGCATGAAGCTGCGCGTGATGGTTGTACAACATGCCACAAGGTGCATGGTTCCGTTAACGATAAGATGCTCATCGCAAAGGATTCAAACTTGTGTTTAAGGTGCCATACACAAATTCTATATCCAACGATTGGTAAGTCAAATCATGCAAGTCGTTTGGCTCAAGGGAGTTGTTTTAGTGGCGGATGTCACACGGCAGTTCATGGATCGAATTTTGATGACCATTTACGGTATTAAGGCTAAAGGAGAGCGGTATGAAAATCGCTAAAAATAAAATTACAAAGAGTGTTGTATCAAGTGTCATGATAGCGAGTTTAAGCGCTTTTAATGTGCATGCGCAGGAAGTACCAAATCCTGTGATTGTCAACATCATGCCGTTTCAATTTGCAACGGTAAAAGGAGATGCGCAGAAGTTTAGAGCCATGCAATGGATGAATGATGGCACATCGTATGGTTTAAAAGAATTAATTGTTGATAAGACGGTGAATAAAGATACACATGTGTCCTTAGAAGGACATTCTTTGCCTAATGATTATGACAATGCTGTTGAGTTGAAATTAAGCAAAGACAGTTTAGGGTATTTAAAAACAGACTACACTTCATTTCGTAAGTATTACGACGGAACAGGCGGTGTATATTATCCATTTACCAACATGCGTGTTACGACTTTAGGCGATGATTTAAAAATGGATATGCAGCATTTTTTAGTTGAGGTCGGGACAAAGACGCCAGATGAACCAGGTGTTGGCTTAGCTTTTGAACGCCATACCAAAGATGGGCGCAAATCCCGTCTCGCGTGGACTGCTGTTAAAGCAGGGGCAACAACGCGTGATATAGGACCATCATGGCAAGATGTGCAAGAAGTGACTGATTCTGTTGCACTAAAGTCCAATGGAGAAGTGGCTGGCATTCATGTATCTGGTGAGCAAAAGTTTGAATTTTTTCATGCCCAAAGTTTACGTGAAGAAAAGAGCATATCTTCTGCCGGTGGTTTAACATCAGACACAAAAATGCGTCGACAATGGCAAGAACCTCAGTCAGATTTATTTACAACGACATTTAAAGGGGATCGCTGGTTTCTAGATGATAAGAATTATGTATCTTTAGGGTATCGCTTTAGCAATATGGATGCCAGTGAGCTTGAGAATATTACCGAATATAAAGCGGACGGCACGCCATTTAATTACTCTAACCCAAAGAGTGCGGTTAATGCATCTGCGAATAATAAATATAAGGCACATACAACGGTAGCAAGTTTTATGTCATCGTTAACCAGTACTTTAAGTTTCATTTCTAAGTTTAAATCTGAAGTCATTGGTCGACGTGGCGTTTCAACGTATCCACATGACACAACAGCCAATACGCCAGATGGGATTATCAATACAACGGATGTTAGCAATACTGAAAATAAAATCTACCGTTTTGGCGAGAACTTCTCCTTGCGTTACAACGGACTTCCTAAAACTAGTTTGTATAGTGAAGTTGAATTAGAACAAACAAGGAATTGGTTGGCAGAAGAACGCAACAGCATTGCAGGTCAATCATCTGCAGAGGCTGGAGAACAATTAGGCCGGGAGACACGGACAAATATTCAAAACACTGTCTTTACAGCTGGGGCTCGTATTGTTCCAACAAAGTCGGTCAATATTACAACCCAAGTGCGTCATAAATTAAGTGTTAATGATTATGACGATATCATGGAAACCACGTATAGTTCTGGTTCGAAATCAGCATTCATGGATGCTTTGAAGACCAAGGGTGATGAAGCTTCGGCCAAGATTGCATGGAAGCCTATTTCCAGAGTGGAAGGTGTGGTTCGTTATAAATTAATCAGCAATCGCTACATGCCACGGGTTGAGAATGAACCAGAAACAAAGTCTCGAGGATTAAGTAATATCTTTACCTATGATCTTAATCTTCAACCCATTGACCCATTGTTTGTGACGTTATCGTTTTCTCAGGATTTTTCAGATGTTAAAACACGTGCGGGTTCCGTAAGCTCAACACAGATCCCGTCATTTGAATCTAATTCTAATAGCTGGCTTGCATCTGCCAGTTATGTGATTAATGAGAAATTGAGTTTAAATAGTTCTTATCAATATACAATCATTGATAACTTTAATGATGTAACAACCTCATCACTTCAACCTTATGGGGCTGATAATAAAAGTTATGATATGACCATGGGTTTAGCATGGAATGTCAATAAGAGTTTCTCTTTAGAACCACACTATAGTTATTATTCATATCGTACAAATCAAGATGCAGATAACGGTAGTTATAGTGCGCATGTGGTTTGGCTGGATGCAAAATTATTATGGTAAATTAATTATTTATGACGCAGCATCATCCTAAACCGAAGAAACAACGTTTTTCCGACGATTTCTACAATGTGATAACCTACGCAGGTGTAGCGTTATCCATTGTAGTTCTCGTTTGTGAAACAATTTTGTTTTGGGTGGATTTCTTAGCACCTACACATAATGATTATTTAGGCATCATAACCTACCTTATTTTGCCCCCGTTTTTAATCCTTGGTTTAATTTTGATTCCAGTAGGCGCGCGTTGGAAACATCGACGGGTCCTCAAGGGGCTTGCTGATAGTAAGCCACGGGCGATTCATATTGATCTTTCAATCCCTGAACATCAAAACGCATTTATCATATTTGTGATTGTGACGGTCGTTGTGATGTTGATGACGGCTATTGGCTCCTATAAGGCGTATCATTATACGGAATCAAATCATTTTTGTGGGGCTACATGTCATCAGATCATGGAGCCAGAATTTATTGTGCATGGGCAATCACCTCACGCACGTGTTAATTGTGTGCAGTGTCATATAGGATCAGGGGCAGGTTCTTATGTGCATTATAAGATGGCGGGTGTGCGCATGTTTGCAAAGACCATAAAAGGCGATTATGCTAAACCAATCCCTGCTCCCGTGACAAGCATGCGTCCATCAAGGGAAATTTGTGAACAATGTCATTGGCCAGGCAAATCTTTTAATGCCATTGAAGTTAAAAAGACCTATTTTGCTGATGACCCATCAAAGACGTCGAAGTGGTCTATTAAGATGTTGATGCATGTTAGTGGTAAAGGGGATACACAGTCGGGAATACATGCACACATGTATAATAATAACGACATTTATTATGTGGCAGATGATGATAAACGTCAGAAAATTTCTTGGGTTAAAAGCATTAGTAAGGTTGGACAAGAAACTATTTACACATCACCAGATTCTCCATATAAAGACAAAGAACCAGATTCTTCTAAGATAAGAAAGATGGATTGTATGGATTGTCATAATCGTCCAGCCCATCATTATCAAGCGCCAGTTGTGTTAATCAATCAAGCTTTAGAAGAAGGTAAACTTAAATCATCGATTCCCATGATTAAGGGTAAAGCAGTTGAAGTGCTATCTAAGGAATATCTAGACGAGAAAGAAGCAATGGATAAAATAGATTCAAGTTTGGTTAAGTATTATGCCAAAAGCCAAACAGAGTTTTATAATTCAAATCAAAAGACAATTCAAGAAGCCGTTGATGTGGTTAAGTCCATTTACAAACAAAATTTTTTCCCAGCAATGAAGGCGCGTTGGGATGTGTATCCTGACAATACAGGTCATATGATATCAAATGGATGTTTCCGTTGTCATGATGAAGAACATAAGAGTAAAAGTGGTGGTGTTATTTCGCGTGATTGTAAGATTTGCCACACCATAACACAACAAGGTTCGGATGAAAACATTCAGAAAAATGCTGATGGCCTTGACTTTTTGCATCCATTCGAAGATGATGATTCTTGGAAGACGATGAATTGCATCGATTGTCACACAGGTGGCGGCTAATCTAGAAAGGTCAAAGCAATGATTGAATGGAATGAAGCTTACTCAACTGGAAATGAAGCCATTGATCGGCAACATAAATTGCTTTTTGACTTCTTTAACGATTTTGAGATCATTATTCAAGAAGGCAAAGGTGCGCATTATTTAGAAAAGAGTTTTGGCATGTTGGAGTCATACGCCAAAGCCCATTTTCGTTTTGAAGAAGGCTGTATGCACGCTAGTAAATGCCCTGTTGAACAGAAAAATAAAATGTCCCATCAAATGTTCTTGGTTAAAGTCGAAGAGTATAAGAAGGTCTTTGAATCAGGGAAGTTTGAAAAAGATTTCTTTATGGACATGCATCACTTTATCGAGCAATGGATTACAAATCACATCATTGGCATTGATACCCATCTAAAAGAATGCATGAGCAAGTAGTGATCTTCTTAGCGGTGATGGCGGTTTTTGTTGCCCTGCAGATGGCCATCATTCATTCCTACAAACAACGCGTAAACCTCCAATTAAAGCCTTGGCAGAATCTAAAACCTGATGCGTCGTTTAGAGTTTTATTTGCAGGAGACAGTACCGCGGTTGGTACAGGATTAACAGATAATCGGTTTAGTACGTCTGGATTGTTTAGCCAAGATTACCCAGATGTTCACGTCGAGAATCATAGCGTTAATGGCATGCCGCTCAAAGATTTGATTGAGGTTTTACAATCCTTGCAAGGTCAGAAATTTAATCTGGCAGTTTTTCACATTGGCGGCAACGATATTTTGTATTTCACACCATGGTCTAGGGTTCGCCTTGAACATCAGCGTGTTTTAGCTTTGGCTAAAAACATCGCCACACATATTGTGATCTTGCATAGCGGAGACATTGGCGATTCTAAAATGTTCTTGTGGCCTTTGTCATTTATATTCACACAGCGCACGTTAACATTGCGTGATATTTATATGAAGGCACAGGATGATCGCGTGGCTTATATTGATATCATCACCAACAATAAGCGTGCGGATTTAACGGATGTGTATGCCGACGATCAAATCCATTTGAATCAAAAAGGGTATGCCTTATGATATGGCTATATCAAGAGTACGCTGCAGAAAAAGCACTGGTTGCCTTAATTACCCTAAAGTCACAAATAAGCGTATAATCATTATATGAATGATAAAAAATATTCCATCTACATTGCTATTTTAAGTGTTGTCGGTATTTGTGTCTATTTACTGATGCACTATGGTTTCAAAATACCGGTGCTAATAGCCAATTGGCCTCTGTGGATCACATTGTGTTTTGGTGGGACGCCATTGGTTTTGGATTTAATTAAAAAAGCTTTAAACCGGCAATTTGGGTCTGATTTGCTTGCAGGCATTTCCATTGTTGTTTCAGTTTTGCTTGGCGAATATTTAGCTGGTAGTTTGGTTGTGTTGATGTTGTCGGGTGGCGAGGCTTTGGAAAGTTTTGCGATCCGCCGTGCTTCGTCGGTGCTAGCGGCTTTGGCCAAGCGCATGCCAAATAAAGCGCATCGTAAGAGCGCAGATGGTGTTGTGGATGTTGCGATTGACCAGATTAATATTGGCGATGAGCTAGTTGTGTTCCCGCATGAGATTTGTCCTGTCGATGCTTTGGTTGTCGAAGGGCATGGGGCCATGGATGAATCATATTTAACCGGTGAACCTTTTATCATTTCAAAAGTGGTTGGTTCATCTGTTATGTCGGGGGCGATTAATGGGGAAGCATCCCTAACAATAAAAGCTGTTAAGCGTGCGATTGATTCGCGGTATGCCAAGATCATGGAAGTCATGCGCGCTGCAGAGGAGAAACGTCCGAATATTCAACGCCTCGGCGATCAGCTGGGTGCGATTTATACACCGCTTGCTTTATTGATCGCTATTGTTGCGTGGGTGGCGACACAAGATCCTATGCGCTTCTTAAGTGTCTTGGTCATTGCAACCCCCTGTCCCTTATTAATTGCCATTCCTGTTGCCGTGATTGGTTCCATTTCGCTGAGTGCTCGTCGAGGTATCATCATTAAAAATCCAGCTATTTTAGAAAAAATAGATCAATGTCATACCATTATCTTAGATAAGACGGGTACGTTGACCTATGGCAGGCCGGTTGTGACAGAGGTGAATTGTTATAACGGGTTTGATAAAAAACAAGTGCTAACCTATGCGGCTAGTTTAGAACAATATTCCAAACATCCTTTAGCGCATGCCATTGTTGAAGCTGCTAAGAAAGAAGGGGCTGGTTTTATAGATGTCAAGGAAATCAATGAAGCCCCAGGGCAAGGGTTGCGAGGGGTTGTTGAGGGGCATGTGGTTTTGATTACAAGTCGAGCTTTATTAATCAAAGAAGGCAAAGCCGCATGGTTTAATGGCATTGAACAATCCGGTGGGCTAGAATGTGTTTTTGTCATCGATGATAAGTTTGCCGCACATTTTCGTTTTCATGATGAGCCTCGTGTGGAAGGTAAGTCTTTTATTAACCATCTAAATCCACGTCATCAAATTGATCGGGTCATGATTGTGTCTGGGGATCGAGAAAGTGAAGTGAAATATTTAGCGCAAAAAGTTGGCATAAATATTGTTTATGCAGAAAAGAGTCCGGAAGAGAAGATTGATATCGTTCGCGCTGAAACGCTCAAAGGCCCAACCATGTACTTAGGCGATGGTATTAATGATGCCCCCGCCTTAACCGCTGCGACGGTTGGCATAGCTTTTGGTCAAAATAGTGACATCACCTCGGAAGCCGCAGGGGCTGTGATCTTAGATAGTTCTTTAGCCAAAGTCGATGAGCTCATGCACATTAGCCGACGTATGCGTGCAATTGCCCTACAAAGCGCTGTTGGTGGCATGATTGTATCGGTCTTAGGCATGCTATTGGCTGCCACAGGTCATCTAACGCCAGTTGCAGGTGCCATCGGTCAAGAAATCATCGATGTGGTCGCTGTCCTAAACGCCTTACGCGCTGCATTTCCTCCCAAAGATCTCACCGATTTTAATTTAGACACTAAGACTTCTTGACGAATAAAATATTTACCATTACATTGAAGAAAAAATCTGGGAGAAAATATGCTCAAAAAAATTCTGATGACAGTAGCACTTGTGGTGGGTGTTTTGATTTATATGATTTCGTTACGTCCAGACAATTTTCATTATGAGCGTTCAATCACAATCACAGCTCCTGTGGATGTTGTTTTTGCACAGGTAAATGATTTTCACAATTGGGCGAACTGGTCACCTTGGGCTAAGTTGGATCCTAATGCCAAAAATACTTTTGAAGGTCCATCGTCGGGCGCAGGTGCTATTTTTAAGTGGTCAGGCAATGATCAGGTTGGCGAAGGCATTGAAACGATCACTGAGAGCCGCCTCAATGAACGCATTGACTTAAGGCTAGAATTTCTAAAACCTTTTAAAGCCACCAATGGTGCAGCTTTTGAATTTAAAACTCAAGGCAATCAAACCATTGTCACCTGGAGTATGTTTGGAAAGAACGACTTTGTTGGCAAGGCCATGGGCTTTGTTTTTAATTGCGATAAGATGATCGGTGAACAATTTGAAAAAGGTTTAGAGCAACTTAAGAGCGTTGCCGAGGGAAAAGTACAGTGAGTCAGATTCAATATGAAATGAAATCACCTGTTGGTCCGCTTTATCTGGTAGCTAACGATACAGGATTGCAGGGCATATTCTTTGATAAGCAATCTCTGTCTTTGAAACGCACGTTACAATTGGGAACCGCTAGTGATAAAATATTGATTAAGACTATCGCGCAATTGGAAGAATATTTCGCAGGCAAGAGAAAGCAGTTTGATATCAACCTATCATTTTCTGGCACACCGTTTCAACAACACGTTTGGCATCAGTTAACTAAAATACCTTTTGGTCAAACGGTATCCTATAAAGACATCGCCAAGCGTATTAAAAATCCTAAAGCGGTGCGTGCTGTTGGAACAGCGAATGGTAAAAATCCTTTTTGTATCATTGTGCCATGCCATCGGGTGATTGCTGCAGATGGTACCATTGGTGGATACGGTGGGGGTATTGCCAACAAGCGCAAACTCTTGGAACTAGAACAAAATAAATCAATTCTTTAATCGATAACCCGTCTTAAACATCCATTTAACGACCACGATACACAAAGCCAAGAAGACAAAAATCATCACCAGGCTAAATGTTAAGTTCACATCCGCAGCCTCATAAAAACTAAAACGAAATCCACTAATCAAATAGACAATTGGGTTTAGCATGGAAACTTTTTGCCAGAAGGCTGGCAGCATTTTAATGGAATAGAAACTGCCACCGAGAAAGGTGAGCGGTGTCATGATGAGCGTTGGGATGATTTGTAATTTCTCAAATCCATCTGCCCAGATGCCGATGATAAATCCAAAGAGGCTAAAGGTTACGGATGTAAGGACTAAAAAGAAAAACATGAGGAAAGGATGTTTGATTTCCAGTGGCACAAATAATCCCGCCGTGGCTAAGATTAAAAGTCCAAGTAAAATAGATTTTGAGGCAGCAGCCCCGACGTAACCCATCAATATTTCAATATAATCAATGGGGGCAGATAATATTTCATATATGGTGCCAGTAAAACGGGGGAAGTAAAAGCCAAATGAGGCATTTGAGATGCTTTCGGTCACAACCGCTAACATGATTAAGCCGGGGACGATGAATGAGCCATAGGAAATGCCGTCGATGGCGCCGATGTGTGAGCCGATGGCGGAACCAAAGACAATAAAGTAGAGGCTGGTCGAGATAACAGGCGCGGCAATGCTTTGTCCGATGGTGCGAAACCAGCGGGACATTTCGAAATAGTAGATGGCAGCTATAGCATGGGTGTTCATGATGTCTTGACCAATTCAATAAAAATTTCTTCTAGTGAACTTTGTTTTGTATGAATGTCTTTATAGGTAATACCAGCTGATGCAATATCTGATAAGAGGGCCGCAACACGGCTATCTTGATCGGTTGTGTAATGATAAATCAAATGTGCTCCTTGAAGCTGTAATTGCCATGCAGATAGCGACGATGGAATAGCGGTCAGCGGCTTTTCTAAATCAAGCACCAATGTCTTTTGTCCTAATTTTTTCATCAGATCTATTTTGTTATCGGTGATGATGATTTCACCTTTGTTAATAACTCCAATGCGATCAGCCATTTCTTCGGCTTCTTCGAGGTAGTGGGTGGTTAGAATGATTGTCACGCCCATCTTTTGCAATTTGCGCACTTGTTCCCACATGTCTTTACGCAAACTCACATCAACACCTGCGGTGGGTTCGTCTAAGAAAAGGATTTGAGGTTCATGCGATAAGGCTTTGGCAATCATGACGCGGCGTTTCATCCCACCAGATAATGTCATGATCTTGCTATCTTTTTTATCCCACAATGACAATGTTTTCAAAATTTCTTCAACAAAGGCATGATTGGCAGGTTTCCCAAAGAGTCCACGGCTAAAATTCACCGTATGCCACACGGTTTCAAAAGCATCCGTCGCTAATTCTTGGGGAACGAGACCAATTAAAGAACGCGTGGCACGAAAATCGACAATATTATCAAAGCCATTCACTGTTATCTTACCGCTGGTTGGTTTAACGATGCCACAGATGGTATTGATGAGCGTCGTTTTGCCTGCCCCATTGGGTCCCAGGAGCGCAAAAATTTCGCCTTTGTTGATATTAAGGTGAATATCTTTAAGCGCCACAAAACCGCTGGCATAAATTTTATTTAATTGTTCAATAGAAAGAATAACGCTCATATTTAAAATGCAGTATACTATCTGCCAATGACAATCCTACTTTTATTTTCGTTTTTAGCAGGTTTTATCACAATTTTAGCCCCATGCATATGGCCGTTGTTGCCGATTGTTTTATCAGCGTCAGCAGGACAAGGTCGTCGACGACCGCTTGGCATCACCCTTGGGGTTATGACGAGCTTCACCATCTTTACGCTGTCGATTTCTTACCTTGAGAAAATCTTTCATTTTGATGCCAATGTGTTTCGCTTGATTGCGGTGATTGTCATCGGGCTTTTAGGTGTTGCCATGATCATCCCGGCTCTTGGTACAGCTTTTGAGAACTTTATAAATCGTATTCTAAGCCCATTCCAGAATAAGTTACAGAAAAAAGGTTCTGGCTTTGGGGCGGGGTATACAACGGGATTTTCTATTGGCTTAGTATGGGCACCGTGTGCGGGGCCAATCTTAGCGACGATCGCGACGTTGGCGGCGACCCAAGCTGTAGACACGCGCGTTGTTTTAGTCACTTTGGCGTATGTGTTTGGTTTGGGGATTCCATTATTTATCTTGTCCTTGGCAGGATCAAAGTTATTTGGACGCGTTCGCCAGTTCACCAAATATACCGGCATCATTCAACAAGTATTTGGTGGCATCATGATCATTGCTGCCGTATTGATTTATACGAATTATGATAAGGTCATTCAAATAAAAATCCTTGAGGCGTTTCCTTCCTATGGTCAGTTTTTAAATAAATTCGAGCATAACGACGTGGTGACGGAACAGTTAGATGAGTTGCGCGGAAAACAGTACAAAAAACAAGCCGTCGCTCCAGAGTTTGCGGGCATTGTTCAATGGTTAAATAGCGATCCTTTAACCGTGCAAGGATTGCGTGGTAAAGTGGTGCTCATTGATTTTTGGACATATAGTTGTATCAATTGTGTCAGGACATTGCCGCATGTGACAGGGTGGTATGAGAAGTATAAAAATAATAATTTTGTCATCGTTGGTGTGCATACACCGGAGTTTGCTTTTGAAAAAGATGTGAATAATGTAAGGCAAGCCTTGAGGCAATTTAACATCAAGTACCCTGTTGCTTTGGATAATGATTATGGCACATGGAAGGCTTTTCAGAATCGTTATTGGCCGGCAAAGTATTTGATCGATGCCAATGGCACAATTCGTCGTACACATTTTGGCGAAGGGCAATATGATGAAATGGAAGAAGCTATCCGCGCCTTATTAAAAGAAGAGGGTCAGGTGCTTACCGCGGATACTGGCACAAACACGGATGCAACGCCTAAGTATGAGCGCACCCCAGAAACATATTTAGGCAGCAAGCGTGCCAATGGGCTTGTTGCTTATGACGGAGTTTGGGAGACGGGTGAAGAATCTGTCACAGCACAAAAGAATGCTGGGTTAGAAATATATTTCAAAGCGGCTAAAGTGTTCTTAGTGATTAGTCCCAAACAAAAAGGTGATCAAATAAAAGTTTTCTTAGACGATAAGGCCGTTGATAGCACTAATGCTGGTCAAGATGTGGCAGATGGTGTTGTGACGTTGAGTGAAGAACGTTTGTATCATTTGATTGATTTAAAAGGTCAGGTAGAAGATCATGTCTTGCGACTAGAATTCCAACAAGAAGGGATAAAGGCATATGCGTTTACATTTGGTTAAAGGGATATTGATGTTGATGGTCGTGTGTTTTGGTGTGCAATATGTTCATGCTGATGCTTATCGAGAGGGGGATACCGTGAAAAAGACTGATGCAGAATGGAAGGCACAGTTAACACCGTTGCAATACAAAGTTACACGACAACAAGGGACGGAACGCCCATTTACCGGTGCATATCATGATAATCACAAGCGAGGCATTTACCGTTGCATAGGCTGTGACCTGGATTTATATAACTCAATAGATAAATTTGATTCAGGTACTGGTTGGCCAAGTTTTACCAAGCCCATTGATTCGGCTAATAATGCGTATACCAAAGATACGAGTGCTTATATGGAACGCACCGAGGTGCATTGCCCACGTTGTGGTGCACATTTAGGACATGTATTTGATGACGGACCACAACCGACGGGTAAACGTTATTGTATCAATTCAGCATCATTAAAATTTATATCTGACAAAGAGTAAAATATTAGGAGTATAATGCTTGGATGCAAAACACATTCAAACATATCTTATTCCAAAGTTTTCTTATTGTAAGTCTTCTGGGTCCTGTACATGCCGCGCAAATTGCGGGTGTAACATTCGGGGATCACTATCACGCTGATTATATTATTATGCCGCTACAAGGTACAGGCATTAAGAATGTAATGTTCTTTAAGGCTTTTGTGGCAGGTTATTACACCGACATCAAGAGTCAGCCCGATGACCTTGGAGAATTCCCCAAGCGCATTGAAGTGGAGTATTTTGTTAACATCCCCGGCAGTAAACTCAATAATTATACGATTGATCGCATGAAATATAATGTGTCGTCGCAAGAATTAGCAGAGCTTAAACCAGAGATTGAGTTGATGGGAAAGTATTTTGTGGATCTAAAGCCAGGGGATCGATTTGCGCTTACATATCTTCCAGGTATTGGAACGCAATTTGAATATCGAGGTAATATTACAGGAACGATTGAGGGAAGTCGTTTTGCTAAAGCCTTATTTTCTGTGTGGATTGGGGAAAAGCCATTTGATGAATCATTAAAACTGGCCATCATGGGAGCGGCGAAAGGTCAGGAGCCTGATAATAATTTAAGCGGCATTACCCCTGGGTATGCATCAAGCGTTATTGCCTTTGGCCCCAAAGAAACGCTGATGAACGGCTCAATCAAATATTCTGTGATTGGCCGATACAATGCCCATTTTAATGCCTTTACAGGTAACATTGCTGTCGATGAGGCCTCGAATAATATTCAATCTGTTTCTTTAGAAATAGACGCAGCTAGCATTCAATCTAGCTGTGCATGGTGTGATAAGATTGTTCGGTCCCCTCAGGTTTTAAATACGAAAGTCTATCCCAAGATTACTTTTAAAAGCAATGAGATCATTCGGGATGATAAAAAATATTCCGTAAAGGGTATACTCGAGATGCATGGCAAATCTAAAGAAGTTGTCTTTCCGTTTATTTTTAATATGAACAAAGATGCTAGTACAGGTCAAACAATGTTAGAGGTTAGTGGAAAATGGGATATCAACCGTAAAGATTTTGATATTATTTGGAATAAATTCCTAGACCATGGTGGTGTTTTGGTTGGCGATTATATTTATGTCGAATGGGGTATTAAGGTTAAGGTTCAGTAAGGAGATGGCATGAAAAAAATAATGATGCTTTGCTTGATGTTGACCTTGGTTCCAATAGTTGCTCATGCAGATCAAGCGCCAGCACATAAATTTTTACGCGGTGTATTTAATGTGGCCACAGCGCCGATTGAAGTTCCAAAACAAGCACGTGCATATTGGATTAAAGGGGCTCAAAAGACGCCTCACATCATTGCATGGATTGGCTGTGGTGTCGCATGGGGATTTGTGCAAACTGTTAAACGTTTAGGTTCAGGCGTTTGGGATGTGGTGAGCTTTCCTTTTGCAAAACCAGCGGATTATGAGCCATTACTAAAACCTGATTATGTATTTCAAGAATGGCCTATTAACCCGAATAGTGGTCGCTGATCATGTCACAAAAGAAAATCATTGTCTTAGGGGCAACGGGTTACGTCGGTGGCAGGCTTGTGGCTAAGCTCCTCGATGAGGGGTATCACGTTGCAGCTAGCGGACGCTCAATTGAAAAATTAAAAAGTCGTTTTTGGGCAAATCACCCAAACGTTGAACTAGTTGCTGTTGATATCAATGATCAAGAATCACTTCGAAAAGCCCTCAAGCATAAAGACATTGCGTATTATCTAGTCCATTCCATGAATCCGCAAACAGCAGACTTTGAAGCTGCGGATCGTTTGGGCGCGCATAACATGGTGCGCATTGCCTATGAGTGTGGGATCAAGCGCATCATTTATTTGGGGGGACTCGGCATTGAAGATGAGCGTTTAAGCAAGCATCTAAAATCTCGTCATGAAGTTGCAGAAATATTAAAAGCCGGTCCTGTTCCCGTCACAGTATTTCGTGCGGCCATGATCATTGGATCGGGCAGTGTTTCATTTGAAATTTTGCGATATCTGGTTGATCGCTTGCCCATCATGATCACACCACGCTGGGTCACAACACCAAATCAACCCATTGCTATCCGTAATGTCATTGAATATTTATTTCGATGTATTGAAATCGATGAAACCATGGGGCAGACCTATGACATTGGCGGTAAAGAAGTATTGTCTTATTTGCAGTTGATGCAAATTTACGCAGAAGTGGCGGGTTTACGAAAACGCATTTTTATTCCTGTGCCAGTTTTAACACCGAGACTTAGTTCGATTTGGATACATGTGGTTACCCCAATCCCAAGTTATATTGCAAGGCCACTTGCGGAAGGGCTTAAGAATCCCGTGGTGTGCAAAGATAATCGCATCGTTGCCATTATCCCGCAAGATTTATTAGATTGTCGGGAAGCTATCAGGCGCGCGCTAGATTTAGTCCATCACAATGATGTAAAAACCTATTGGGCTGATGCCGGTAAAATTCCACAATATGCAATAGCTCAAGCGGGAGATCCGCATTGGGCAGGTGGCACAATCCTCGAGGATAAACGCACACGAAGAGTCAATGCGTCCAAAGAAAAAGTATGGGCTGTTATCTCGCATATCGGCGGTGAAACAGGGTGGTATCATGGCACATGGCTGTGGTTATTGCGTGGCTTTATCGATCGTTTGGTTGGTGGTGTTGGTTCCTCGCGTGGACGACGTAACGCTGTTGAAATTTGTAACGGCGACGTATTAGATTTTTGGCGGGTTGTTAATGTAAAAGTAAATGAAGATTTATGTCTCGCTGCTGAAATGAAAATCCCAGGGGTGGCGACGCTGGATTTTAAAATTCAAGAAATTGATAAGAATACCTGCGGCATTATACAACATGCCCGATTTGCCCCGCATGGTTTGGGCGGATTATTGTATTGGTATTTTTTAATTCCGCTTCATGAATACATTTTTGGCGGCATGATCAAGAAGATCGCCCGCTTGGCTGAACAATCGTCATAAACCCCTGCCTAATAAGAAACGTTGTGCTTATCTCCTCGAAGGTGTATAGTACATTCTCTTCATTGTAGTTGTGTCTCCCAAGGAGGTTTCATGTCACGCGGTCGCATCAAAGAATATCATGCCAGTCAGGGTTATGGCAGCATCATTGATACCCAAAGTGGACGCACACTTTCAGTCTATGCGAATTATGTAAAGTTACAAGACGGCCAAGTGCTTACCATTGGTCAAGAAGTTGAGTATGACATTGAATGTCAACGTAATGAGAATTGGGCCATTAACGTTAAGTTCTTTACTGAAAAATAAATGATGCATAGGATTCCTCCTCCCAAAGGTAAGATACGAGGTATTATTCGAAAGTAGCATCTGCATGTCTAAGGAAGAAGCAATTGAAGTTGAAGGGTTTATACAAAAAGCTTTGTCGCACGCACAATTTACAGTTGAAATAGCCAATGGTCACACCATCACCGCGTATCCCGCGGGAAAAATGCGAAGATTTTTTATTAAGATCTTACCAGGGGATAAAGTCACGGTTCTTTTATCGCCATATGATTTAAAAAGAGGTAGAATAACATTCAGGCATAAGGCCTAAGGTGGTTTTTATAGCTAAGAAAGTCAATACGTCAAAAAAAGGGCGAAAATGTAAATATTATGGATGTAAGCACATCCTAAGTATTTATAATCATGCAACGTATTGTAATCAGCATGCCCAAGAGACGACGAAATCAGCATCGAGCGAATTGGTGAGGAAGAAATAAATGAACGTTGGCGATTTAGCGCAGTTGGTGCAAGGCACCGTTGATGGCGATGCAAAGATAGATATAACAGGTTTAAGTGGAACGCAAGCGGCAACGTCTAAAGACTTAACATTTGCCCTTAATGAAGCAAGGCTTGTCGCGGCAGAACAAAGTCACAGTGATTGTATCTTAACAACAGATACAATTCGAAAATCCTCCAAAACGCTGATCCGTGTTGCAAATCCCAAATTAGCATTTTTAGTTTTATACCAAGCATTATATAAGCCAGCGCCTAAAGCTGCATTTACACATCCAACGGCTGTTGTTTCACCGACGGTAAAATTAGGAAAAAATGTGTGGATTGGGTCGCATGTGACGATCGAAGATCATGTGAGCATTGGTGACAATACGATCATTGAGAGTAATGTCGTAATCAAACAGCATAGTGTGATAGGTTTGGGGTGTTATTTGTATCCAGGCGTTGTGCTATATGCCAATACGATTATTAAAGACCATGTGATCCTTCACGGCGGAGTTGTTGTTGGTTCTGATGGTTTTGGATTTGTTCAAGAAAAAGGTAAGACCTATAAATTCCCACAATTGGGTAAAGTTATCATCGAAGAGCATGTTGAGATTGGGTCAAATAGCACGATTGATCGTGGTTCTTTAGAAGACACCATCATTGGCGCGCATAGCAAAATAGATAATTTGTGTCATATCGCCCATAATGTTAAGATAGGCAAACATATGATCATGGCAGCTCAAAGCGGTATTGCGGGCAGCACGGTCATTGGCAATCATGTGACGATCAGCGGTCAAGTGGCGATTACAGACAATATCACCGTTGGTGATTATGCGGTGATTGCGGGAAAAAGTACGGTCATCAATGATGTCAAAGCAAAGACTGTTGTCTGGGGCTTGCCGGCTCGGCCCATTGCTCAAACCAAACGGCAGATGGCTGTGGTTTCTTGGTTAACTAAGAATTTTACTTCGATTTCAAAAGTGGTTAAGCGTAAAAAAGAATAGTGTCTTCTCGATATGTTGCACCCATCCATTCAAATACGACGGTCTAAAGAACGCGGGCATGCCAATCACGGTTGGTTAGATTCTTATTTTTCCTTTTCATTTGCTGATTATTATGACCCAAAACACATGCATTTTCGTTCCTTACGGGTTATTAATGAAGATAAGGTTGCGCCTGCCATGGGTTTTGGGATGCATCCGCATGCTAACATGGAGATATTTACCTATATCGTCGATGGTGAGCTAAAACACGAAGACAGCATGGGGCATAAAAGCGTGATCAAGGCTGGCGATGTCCAAAAAATTTCTGCGGGCACGGGCATCACGCATAGTGAATTTAATGCGTCAAAAGATAAGCCTGTGCATTTGTTGCAAATTTGGATCATGCCGCAAGTGAAGGGCGTTGCGCCTTCATATCAAGAATACACATTAGCCAAAGCAGATTCAAAGCAACCGCTGTTGTTAATTGGTTCACCGCAAGGCGGCAATAATGTGGTGCCATTTTATCAAGACGTTTTTATTTATCGAGGGGTTTTAAGAGCTAATCAAGATTGCACGCATGCGATCAAGGATGGTCGTGGCGTTTGGCTACAATTGATTAAGGGAAAGCTAAGCATTGCCGACAATGTATTAGAAGCTGGTGATGCGATTTCTGTAGAGTCTATGAATGTTATGTCGATAAAGGCGTTAACAGACGCTGAGTTTTTACTATTTGATTTAGTTTGAAAGGATGCATATGCCCAGTCTATTTGATCCAATTAACGTTGGAGATTTTAATTTAAAGAATCGCATCATCATGGCGCCATTGACGCGTTGTCGCACCGAGGATGATCGACGTATTCCGAATGCCATGATGGCTGAGTATTATGCTCAGCGTGCCAGTGCAGGTCTTATCTTAACAGAAGCTACGGCGGTAACGCCCATGGGTGTTGGATATCCTAATACCCCTGGTATTTGGTCTGATGCTCAGGTTGAAGGTTGGAAATCCATCACTAAGGCAGTGCATGAACAAGGTGGAATCATCTTATTGCAACTGTGGCATGTTGGTCGCATCTCGGATCCATTTTATTTAAATGGGGCTTTGCCAGAAGCACCAAGTGCGATTGCAGCGACGGGAACAGTGAGCCTCATGCGCCCAAAGAAAAATTATGTAACCCCGCGTGCGCTTGGGATCGAAGAAATTCCTGCTATTGTTGAGGCGTATCGTCAAGGTGCTATCAATGCCAAAACAGCAGGTTTCGACGGTGTTGAAGTGCATGGTGCTAACGGATATTTATTAGATCAATTTTTGCAAGATGGTACAAATAAACGCACTGACCGCTATGGTGGTTCAGTTGAAAATAGGGCGCGATTGATGTTGGAAGTTGTGGATGCGGCGATCGACGTGTGGGGTAAGGGTAAGGTGGGTGTTCATATTGCTCCTCGAGGAGATAGCAACGGCATCTCTGATTCTAATCCATTACAAACATTTGGATATTTAGCCGAGAAGTTAAGAGAGCGCGGCATTGCCTTTATTTGTGCGAGAGAACATGCGGGCGAAGGGCGCATTGGCCCAGCGTTAAAGAAAATATTTGGCGGTGTTTATATTGCCAACGAAGGATTTGATTTGTCCTCAGCACAAGGCGTGCTTGAGCGCGGTGAAGCCGATGCGGTTGCTTTTGGTAGGTCTTTTATCGCAAATCCTGATTTGCCCAAACGATTTAAATTAAATGCGCCACTCAATGCGCCTGATGGTAATACGTTTTATGCAGCAGGACCTAAGGGGTATACAGATTACCCCGTTTTTAACAAAAGTTAAGGAGGTTGTATGTTTGTACTATGTAATACCCTAAGATCAATGATGATTTTAACCATGATGATTTTCTGTTCGTTGACGCTCTCTAAGGCGTTTGCAGAGGATGTTCCATCATTTAAGAAATTTACGGTATATCAAGATAAACCATCTAGAAATCATTACTACATCTCAGGTTATATGCCTGATGGTGAATGTGTGGATATGGATGATGCATGGCAACAAGGTTGTCAAGAAGGTCGTAGCTGTATTAAAGCATATTTTGGTCGTGAATGTGCCACCATGCATCAGGCATGGGCAGGTGTTTATTGGTTGCAACCTGCCAATAATTGGGGTGACACAAAAGGTGGTTTTAATTTAACCGGTGCCAAGCGGTTGGTGTTTTGGGCGCGCGGTGAAAAAGGTGGCGAAACAATCATTTTTAGCATGGGCGGTGTTGGCATGGGGCGTACGTATCCAGATACAGCGTCAGCAGCCACAGAACCCATTAAGCTAAGCAATGAATGGAAGGAATATTCAATAGATTTGAAAGACAAGGATTTGTCGCGCATCACCGGTGGTTTTGCGTGGGTTGGTAATGTGAAAGATAATTCTAAAAACTCGACCTTTTACATCGACAACATTTATTACGAATAGTTTTTTTGATTAAATAAGTTATTTTTTGAAGTAAAAAAATTCCTCGTTTATATGATTTTATAGACGAGGAATTTATTTTTTTATTGACATTATTTTTAAATTTGATATGTTTTAATTGTAACTAAGTTATTTAACGACGTATTTAAAAAGGATGGTGCTATGTTTATACGGCTGATGGTGGTGATGTTGATGTGCGGCTCAAATATTGCTTTTGCAGCTGAGCCCACGGTTATTAATCTTGTCATCAAAGAACATCGTTTTATCCCGCAAGAAGTCAAAGTCCCAGCAGGGCAGAAGATTAAGCTAGTCATTGATAATCAAGATCCAACCCCGGAAGAATTTGAAAGTTATGCCTTAAATCGGGAGAAGGTTATTTCAGGTGGGAAGCAGGGATTTGTTTTTTTAGGGCCGCTCAAAGCGGGTCGATATGATTTTATGGGAGAGTTTCATCAAGCAACCGCTCAAGGCGTGTTGATTGCAGAATAAGGAAGATTATGTTTTCGATCGCGTTGGTTCTATTTAGAGAAGTTTTTGAAATTGCCTTGATTGTTACTATTTTAATGGCCGCAACCAAGACCTTAAAACATCGCACCCCATGGATCATCATTGGTATTGCTTGGGGCATTGTGGGTTCAGCCATCATTGCCTTCTTCGCGGATGCTATATCTAATGCTGCTGAAGGTTTGGGTCAAGAAATCCTAAATGCGAGTATTTTGCTCATTGCGGCGGTGCTTATAGGTTGGACAACCATTTGGATGAACCGTCATGGTAAGACCATCTCACAAGAGTTTAAACAGATAGGTCAACAGGTCGCACAAGGACGTAAGCCCATGTACACCTTAGCTTTTGTGATTGCGCTCGCCACATTGCGTGAAGGTGCAGAAATTGTCATGTTTACCTATAGTGCTTTTTTAACAGGCACGAAGGTTTGGGATTTAGTCATGGGTGGGATGTTGGGTTTGTGTGCAGGTATTAGCATTGGTGTGGTTCTATATTACGGATTAATGAAAATTCCGACTAAGAAAATATTTACTTACACCAGTTGGTTATTAATTTTCTTAGTGGCTGGCATGTTGGTGCAAGCGTTGGGATATTTAACAGCAGCGGGTGTTGTGCCAGAGATTATTCCCATGGTCTGGGATAGTTCACGCATTATTTCAAGCGGCAGCGTTGTTGGCAAGATATTGCATGTGTTGGTTGGTTATACAGAAAGACCTACGGGCATACAGGTCATCGTCTACATATTAACGATTGGGGGTTTATCCATGGCATTAAAGTTGTTTGGTCAATTACCACAAGAAAAAATACAAAAGACCGTCGTGGTGGTTATTTTGGGAATTATGTGTTATTTTACAGCGCCTTCGACAGCGCATGCCACAAAAAAAGTTTATTCACCAATTGTAGAGAAAGGTGAGTTAGAATTCGAGGCCCGCGGCCAATATGATATTGATGAACGCGCTTCTAAAGATAATGCACAGAAACATAAATATGCAGTAGGTTATGGGGTCAGTGATCGTTGGTTTACGGAAGTCTATGGCGAAGTAGAGCGAACCAAGAATGACAACGATGAAGATTTAAATTTTAAGTTTACCGCATTATCGTGGGAGAATCGTTTTCAGTTAACAGAACAGGGCCAATTGCCCGTTGATATTGGACTTTATTTAGAATATGAAGCATCGTTTGAAGATAAACATTCCGATAAATTAGAAGCCAAACTTTTATTAGAGAAATCATTAATAAATTTTACGCACACATTAAATTTAGCTTTAGAACAACAGGTTGGGCGTCATCCAGGAGAAGACTTGGCGGGTGGTTTGGCATGGTCAAGCAAATACCGTCTGAAAGAGTGGTTTCAACCAGGGGTTGAGTGGCACAGTGATTTTGGCGAGATCAACCAAGTTGTTGCCTACAATGATCAAAAGCATCAAGCAGGGCCTGCTTTTTATGGTAAGATAGGTTCTGTAAAATATGATGTTGGTTATTTATTTGGTGCTTCCGATGCTGCGCCTAAAGGTGAAATCAAATGGATTTTGGAGTACGAAATGCGATTCTAAATGGCTCGATCTGGCAGGTGATGATCTTGGTGGTCATCGCTGGCGCCGCGCTTTCGTTGACATCATGCACCATTGCCCGTTTGCCATTTATGCTTGGGCATGTTCATGGATCGAAAAAATCATCACATCGTAGTTTGAAGCTTGCCATAGCATTCTCGCTTGGGATGATATTGAGCTATACGGTCATCGGCTTGCTGTTAGGGGTGATTAGTTCCTTTGCAAGAAAGCTAATTACTTTTAGCGAGCCAATATATTTGATCTTTGGGGTATTCTTACTCGTTTGTGGTGTCTTTTTTGCAGGTCTTTTCCCAAGCGCAGCTAAACGTCTGCATCAACATTGCTCAACAATGATGCAGCACGTAAATACCATTCCAGCAACATTTGTATTTGGTATGTTTTTTGCTTTCCTTGAAATGCCTGCATGTGCAGGGTGTGGGGTTGGCATGTTGTTAATTTCAAGTTTGGTTGCGATAAAAGGCTCGGTCTTATATTCCGCCGCTGTTTTCTTTAGTTTTGCCTTAGGTCAAAGCTTGCCCATATTAGCTCTTGGTGCGTCATCACACGTCGTACAGAAATTAGTTCCTGTTCTAGAAAAATTTGAAAATACAGTAAGTTATGTAGCTGGTAATATTTTGATTATTGTGGGTATCTTCTTAATCATGGTTGCTTAAATTATGTCGACACATCATCACGATCATTGTGATCACACGCATTGCCACGATCATGGGCCCACATTGGGGTATGGGCGTAAGCTTGCAATTAGTGTTTGTGTGGTTGTTGCGGCAATTATTTTATTAAGACCAATGATTGTAAATCAAATGTATCAGCGCGCATCATCGTATGCAATGTACAATATGCATGCGCATGTTGAACGCATGTGTAAAAAAATTTTACTGATCGATCCCAATCACATGCAAGCTTGGATGTCGCTTGGTGTTGTTTATGCCGATGAGAAAAAGTCTACACAAGCTCAAGCCGCTTTTTTGCGCGTCCTAGAAATAAATCCCCATGACCAAGGATTAGCGAGTTATATGTTAGGCTTTCTATCATTTCAAGCCAAAGATTATGCCAAGGCCATTTTATATTTTGAACGGGTTAGGCTGCAAGGGGATAAGGCAGACGCTGCACTAGATGTTGAAGTCTTGAAGTACCGCCATGGCCCATCATCCATGCGCAATTTACGTAACTATGCAAAGATGCTTGGCATGTTAGAGGTGGCTTACGCAAAGTTAGGAGATGGTGTGGCTTTAGAGAATGTCCGACGGGAAATTGAAGCGGTTAAGATAAAGCACAAGGGGCGTATTTTTTAAACTTGACTTTATTTTCTTTTTAACGTATAAATAGAAATCATTTCTATTTAAGATTATGACATTTATTGAAAAATTAAAATCTCAGAAGTTAAAGTTAACGCCCAAACGACAAGCCATCTTGGATTGTTTTGCGGCGCAGGGCAAATATTTGACCCCAGAGCAAGTGTGGGATAAGTTGAAGCGTCAGTTCAAACAATTGGGGTTGCCTAGCATTTATCGCAATCTAGAGACGTTTGAAGATTGTGGAATTTTGGTAAGAATTAAGCGTGATGACCGTCGTTTATATTATGCCATGTGTCACGATCACGACAGCCATCACCACCACCATCATATCGTCTGCGTGAAATGCGGCAAGGTTGATGAAGTTGATGGGTGTGCTTTGGCTAATATGGTTAAGGCAAGTGGGTATAAGGTGCTTAAGCATTTTGTTCAATTGGAGGGGCTTTGTCCTAAATGTATATAAAATATTTTTTTAGAGTATAAACAGAAACAGTTTCTATTTGAAAAGGAGATCCAGATGAGAAATGCATCACGTTTTATTGTTTTATTAGGAGTATTTTTAGTGGTATTGCAAAATAATGCTTTTGCTCAGAACGTCAAAGCTGTTGCATCATTTAGTATATTAGAAGATGTAGTGAAAAATGTTGGGGGTAGTTATGTTGATGTGTCTGTATTAGTTGGGGCTGATGGGGATGCGCATGAGTATGAACCAACACCGCAAGACACGATTCTTTTAAGTAAGGCAAATATTGTTTTTGAAAATGGCCTTAATTTCGAGCATTGGATGAATAAGTTATATGAAGCTAGCGGTTCAAAAGCAACGCGCATTGTTGTTTCAAAAGGGGTAACACCACGTAAATTAGAAGAGGAAGGGCATGATGAAGAGGAAGGTGTAGATCATGAAGATCATCATGATCATGGTGAAGTTGATCCCCATGCGTGGCAAGATGTGAATAACGTGATTGTTTATGTTGAGAATGTACGTGATGGGCTTATGGTTTTGGATCCTGTGCACAGTAAAGAGTATCAAGATAATGCAAATACATATATTGAAAAATTAAAGTCATTAGATCTTTGGATCAAAGAACAAACAGCAACGCTCAAACATAAAACAATTGTGACAAATCATGATGCGTTGGGCTATTTTGCAGATCGTTATGGTTTTAAAGTCGTGGGGGCTGTTATTCCTTCAGCAACAACAGAAGCTGCGGATCCCTCGGCGAAACAAACGGCAGCTTTATTAAATGTCATTAAGGCTAATGGTGTAAAGGTTGTTTTCGCGGAGAATGTTTCAAATACCAAATTAGCTAATAATTTAGCATCAAATGCGGGTGTTGTTGTTGCTCCAGGTATATATACTGATGCTTTAGGAATAGAAGGTAGTGGAGCGTCGACGTATGTTGATATGATGCGTTCTAATGTGAACGTATTTTTGAAGTATTTAAAATAATAATTTAAGGTATACTGTTCCCCAATGAAATTATCTTATTGTCAACATCGACATAGTAGCCCAAATCCAAAGGCGCCAGCCTTAGAGATTAAGGGATTAGATGTGACGTACCCCCGGTCAGATACATTGGCCATTGCGGGCCTGTCAACGCATGTTCACGTTGGTGATTCAGTGGCGTTGGTTGGTCCCAATGGGGCGGGGAAGTCGACGCTGTTTAAAGCTATTAGTGGTTTATTGCCAATTAAGAATGGCAGCATTAGAATTTTCGGGCATAGTCTAGGTGCTTGTCATCATCGTGTTGTATATTTGCCGCAGCGTAGTGATATTGATTGGGGTTTTCCAATAAGTGTCATGGATTTGGTAACAACTGGACGTTATGTTTATTTAGGTTGGTTTGCAACACTCAGGAAGAAAGATAAGCAGGCGGCACATGAAGCTTTGAAGCAGATGAGATTGCTTGACCTCAAAGACAGACAAATCAGTAAACTCTCAGGTGGGCAACAACAACGCGTCCTTATTGCGCGCGCTTTAGCTCAAGATGCAGATTTGTTACTTTTGGATGAACCATTAAATGCTGTCGATGCTGAGACTCGCCAGATTGTTGCAGAATTATTATTAAAAATAAAGTCAGAAGGAAAAACAGTGATTGTAGCAACTCATTATTATGATCAAGAAGAGGGGCGATATGATGGGGCAATATTTTTAAAAGATGGGACACAGGTTGACTCACAGATGAAGAAAGATGAGCGACATAAGGGGTGTGATCATCCATGATGCATTATTTAACAGATCCATTTCAATATGTGTTTATTCAAAGGGCGGCATTGGCAGGTATGCTCATTGGCGTTCTTTGTGCAGCATGGGGGTCATATATTGTTTTACGACGGATGGCGTTGGTTGGGCATGCGTTAAGTCATAGTGCTTTGCCAGGGCTTGTGATTGCATATTTACTGGGCGGTAATTTATTGCTTGGCGCTTTTATTGCGATTCTTGGGACAGCTTTATTAATTGGTTTTCTTTCGAAAGATAGCGCGGTTAATGAAGACACCTCAGGCGGGATTATTCCCAATGTGATGTTTGCTTTTGGGATATTGCTTATTAGCACAACTAAGTCTTTTCGCGATTTGTTTTCAATGTTGTTTGGTAATATATTGGCAGTAACATCTACTGATTTAACGGTGATTGTTATTATTACGGTTGTGGCATTATTTGTTTTGTTGTTATTTTATAAAGAGTTAAAATTATTTTGTGTAGATCCAAATTATGCCAAAGCCATCGGGATACCAGTTGATTTCCTACGGTATATGATTTTAGTATTTCTCTCATTGACCGTTGTTGTTGGGATTCAGGCTGTTGGAACAGTTCTGACAAATGCATTATTAGTAATCCCTGTAGCTGCAGCAAGATTATTAACAGATCGGCTGGGTTGGATGATGTTGTTGTCATCAATCTTTGCTATCATTGCGGCTTTAGGTGGTGTGTATGCATCCTATTATGGAGGATTTTCATCCGGGGCATCGATTGTCATGGTGTGTTTTATTATTTTTGGTATTGCATGGATCATTAATCGTATATTACGTCGTCAATAGCCAACATGCCATTTAAAAAGTTACTCTTTATTTTCCGTCGAGATCTGCGTCTTGAAGACAACACAGGTTTGATTGAAGCTTTACGGCAATCAAAATCTGTTATGCCGTGTTTTATTTTTGATCCCCGCCAGATGGAAGGTCAGCCATATTTTGGTCATCCTGCGTTTGATTTTATGACCACATCATTGCACGACCTAGAGGCACAATTAAAATCAAAAGGTGGGCGGTTGTATGTTTTTTATGGTCAGCCACATGAAGTGGTTACATCACTGATAAAGGCAGAGCATATTGATGCGGTGTATGTTAATCAAGATTACACGCCTTTTAGTCAAGCACGAGACTCACAAATAGCTAAAGCGTGTGACGCATCAAAGATTGCATTTCATCAATCGCATGATGCTCTATTAAATCCACCGCAGGCCATTCTCAAAGATGATGGTAAGCCTTACACGGTCTATACCCCCTATGCGAAGAAAGCGATGACAGTGCGCGTGCCTTTGACGCAAACCAATGCGCATACACATTATCATACAGCCCCATGCGCCATAGAAGATCGTCGGAAATTTGGCAAAAAGACTCAACATGGCGGGAGGTCGGAGGCATTGGCCATATTAAAGCAAATCAAAACATATCAAGCCTATGATAGTGAGCGTGATTTTCCGGCTTTAAATAAAACAACGCATTTGTCTGCGCATCATAAGTTTGGCACTTGCTCAGTGCGGGAGAGCTATCATGCCATTACAAAGGCGTTTGGCATGTCGCACACCTTGATCCGCGAGTTATATTGGCGAGATTTTTTCACACAAGTGGGTTTTCATTTTCCGCATGTATTAAAAGGCGCTTTTCATAAAAAGTACGACGGACTAACCTGGGAAAATAATGATGTGTATTTTAAAGCATGGTGTGAGGGTACAACAGGTTTCCCCATCGTTGATGCTGGGATGCGGGAGCTTAATGCCACCGGCTTTATGCACAACCGTGTGCGCATGATTGTGGCCTCATTTTTGATCAAGGATTTACACATTGATTGGCGACGGGGTGAGCAATATTTTGCACAACGTCTTGTTGATTATGACCCATTGGTTAACAACGGGAATTGGCAATGGGCTGCCTCAACGGGTTGTGATGCGGCGCCGTATTTTCGCATTTTTAATCCATGGTTACAGCAAAAGAAATTTGATCCTGATGCGGTTTATATCAAGCAATGGGTGCCAGAGTTACGTGCAGTTGCTTCAAAAGATATTCATGATATTGCCAGTAAAGGATTAAAGTTTGATAGATACCCCAATCCCATCGTCTGGCATGAAGAAGAGCGGGCCAAAACCTTGCGTTATTTTTCCCAATTACCTCTTGCATAAGGGCGTTCTAGCTTTAAAATAAACACTAATGGCTCGTCGGATATTCTTATATATTTCCCTTGTTGCGGTCACGCTTATTGCGATCATTTCGTCCATTTATCCCATACTCATATGGTCGATGTTGATCTTAGGTCCGATCATCCTTGTTGGCATTGTCGACATGTTTCAAGAACGTCATGCCATTCGCCGTAATTTTCCCATTATTGGTAATTTTCGTTATTTATTAGAATTCTTCCGTCCTGAGATCAATCAATACTTTGTTGAATCAAATACATCTGGCACACCGTTTAATCGACTGGATCGTTCGTTGGTATATCAACGCGCTAAGGGTGAGCTTGATACATTGCCTTTTGGTACACAGAAAAATGTCTATGAAGTCGGCTATGAATGGGTCACCCACTCAATGGTGCCTGCCCATGTTGAGCTAAAAGATTTGCGTGTTACCGTTGGGGCATCGCGTGCCAAGCCATACTCAGCCAGTGTATTTAATATAGGGGCCATGAGTTTTGGGTCGTTAAGTCCTAATGCGGTCATGGCCTTGAATGAAGGGGCTGCTATGGGTGGTTTTGCCCAGAATACCGGCGAGGGTGGATTAACACCATATCACTTAAAAGGTGGCGATCTTATTTGGCAAATAGGTACAGGGTATTTTGGTTGCCGTACCAAAGATGGTAAATTCTGCCCAAAAAGTTTTACAGAAAAAGCACAATTAGATGCTGTTAAAATGATCGAGATTAAAATTTCTCAAGGTGCAAAGCCAGGGCATGGGGGGATTTTACCGGCGGAGAAAGTCACGGCAGAAATTGCCAAGATCCGTGGTGTTGAGATGGGTAAAAGTGTCATCTCGCCCCCAGCACATAGTGCATTTACAACACCCATTGAACTCTTAGAGTTTGTTGAGAAGCTTCGCACGTTGTCGGGTGGTAAACCTGTTGGTTTTAAGATCTGTGTTGGCAAGCCCCGTGAATTTCTAGCGATCTGTAAAGCCATGGTCAAGACAGGCATTACCCCTGATTTTATTACCGTCGATGGGGGAGAAGGTGGTACAGGTGCGGCACCGCTCGAGTTTTCCAATTACGTTGGTTCGCCACTTAATGAAGGGTTGATCATTGTGCATAATGCCTTGGTTGGCTTTTCATTGCGCGATAAGATTAAAGTCATATCGTCAGGGAAGATCAATTCAGGGTTTGGTATATTAAAACATATGTTAATGGGTTCTGATTTGTGCTATTCTTCTCGAGGGATGATGTTAGCGCTTGGGTGTATTCAAGCATTGCAGTGTAATACGAATTTATGTCCTACGGGCGTTGCGACGCAAGACCCTAGTTTGGCTGTAGGTTTAGTGGTTGCTCAAAAGAACAAACGTGTCTATAATTTTCATAAAGCAACGGTTAAAAGCTTTGCTGATATTTTAGGCGCCACGGGTTGTGCTACACCTGCGCAATTAAACCCAAAATATTTAATGCGACGCATCTCGTTCTCACAAGTAAAAGATTATAGTCAGATTTATCATTTTTTAAGTGATGGAGAATTATTAAGAACCCCATCCCCTCCAGAATTTGAATTAGCCATGCAACACTCGTCTGCGGAAACATTCGCTCGCGTTTAATTTAAGGAGTAACTATGAAGTCGTCACGCATTTTGTTAACCATCGTTGGTATTTTTATGTTATCTGTGCCAGCATTTGCACATGAAGGCAAGGCTGTGATTAAAGGAACGACGCCAGATTCAATGGTGTCGGGTGAAGTTATTATTAAACATGAAGAAGGTGGTTTATCCGTGGTGGTTAATGTGAGCAATGTACCTCCTGGTAAGCACGGCATTCATTTTCATGAAAACGGCAGTTGCGAAGATATGGGCAAAGCTGCAGGTGGTCACTTTAATCCTGATAAGGTGATGCATGGATTTCTACCCAAAGATGGGTTGCAACACGCGCACGCGGGCGATATGGGTAATATCGACGTTAATAAAGATGGTATCGGTAGTTTAAAAGTTATCTTACCTGGTGTAAATTTAGAAGAAGGTAGTTATGCGTTAAACGGCAAAGCCATTATCTTGCATGAAAAAGAAGATGACATGGGTCAACCCACTGGTAATGCTGGTGGACGCATTGGCTGTGGTATTATAGAGGTAGTTCAATAGTGATGTTTGTAGGTAATTATGATTCCAAGAAGAAGTAATCCGCAAAGAAGAGAACAGCCGGTTAATCGGTACGTGCCGCCGCGTCATCAAGATGAGAATCAACGTCTATTTCTCGCAGGTGTTCCAATAGATCCTTCACCGCGTATTTATTTAGAAAAAGGTTCGAGTGAATTGACCATGCGTGCCATGGATTTGATTTGTCCGATTGGCATGGGGCAGCGTGGGCTTATTGTGGCGCCTCCAGGGTGCGGTAAAACGACATTTCTTAAACATTTATGCCAATCGATCACCAAGGGTTATCCTGAGATCAAGTTGCATTGTTTGTTGATCGACGAACGCCCAGAAGAGGTCACGGATTTTAAACGTTCCTGTGGTGTTGATGTGCGTAGTTCTTCGTCGGACATGAGCTATGAACATCATTTACAGACCGCAGATACCTTGATGGCCGATGCATTTAAAGAAACAGCCAATGGTGGCAATGTGATGGTGGTCATCGATTCATTGACACGTTTGGCCCGTGTTCACAATGCGCAGACGTCCTCACGTGGCAGTAAGACCATGTCAGGTGGTGTTGATTCAAGAGCTATGGAAGTGCCACGCCGCATTTTTGGATATGCCCGCAAGATAGAAGGTGCAGGTTCATTGACCATTTTAGCGACGATTTTAATTGAGACCGGCAGCCGCATGGATGAAGTGATTTTTGAAGAATTCAAAGGTACAGGTAATATGGAAGTTGTCTTATCACGTGATATCGCGCAACACCGCATTTTTCCTGCCATAGACATTTCCAAAAGTTCCACTCGCAAACAAGAGTTGATCATTGAGAAAACAGATTTTAATCAGATTGAGAACTTACGTCGAGCACTTGCAGGGATGAATAAAGTGGAAGCGGCCAAAGCTTTGGTTGATAAATTAAAAAGTTTTCCAACCAATAAAGAATTGATCCAGTCGCTTCCGTCATAGGAGGGATTCTATGTATTTTCATGATTTAACTGAGGCACAAGTTTTAGCTGTGGCGATTGCTGCTGAAGAAGAAGATGGTCGTATCTATTTAGATTTTGCTGCGAACCTCCGTAAAGATTTTCCTTCCACGGCTGAATTGTTTACCAAGATGGCCGAAGAAGAATCCCGTCATCGTCAATGTTTGATTGATTTATACCGTGAACGTTTTGGCGATCATATCCCATTAATTCGCCGCCAAGACGTGAAAGGTTTTGTGAAGCGTTCTCCTACGTGGTTCGTTGAAAATATAACACCAGAAAAAGCACGGGCAGAAGCTGCGTCCATGGAATTAGAAACACGTCGTTTTTATGAGGTTGCGGCTAGTCGGACCAGCAATGCAAAGATGCGCAAATTGTTGGGAGATTTAGCGGCTGAAGAAGGTCGGCATGAATCAGTCGCATCAACCATACACGCGGCACAAGTAGAAGCAGGAGAGGTTGTTGCTGAACAGCATGCGGCGCATCGTTTGTTTGTGTTACGTTTCGTTCAACCAGGATTAGCAGGATTAATGGATGGCTCTGTTTCAACCTTAGCACCTTTATTTGCCGCAGCTTTTGCAACGCACAATACGTTAGAAACATTAAAAGTTGGATTAGCCGCTTCGATAGGAGCTGGGATTAGCATGGGTTTTACAGAAGCATTGTCAGATGACGGAAAGCTAAGCGGCCGTGGTGCGCCGTGGATTCGTGGTGTTGTCTGTGGTCTAATGACGACGATCGGTGGCATCGGACATACCCTGCCATATTTCATTCCAGACTTTAACTTGGCAACAACCATCGCTGTTTTGGTTGTTATCATTGAGTTATTTGTCATTTCAATTATCCGATGGAAATATATGGATACGCCTTTTCTATCCGCAGCATTCCAAGTCATTGTCGGCGGGCTATTGGTTTTTGTGGCTGGTTGGTTGATTGGGGCCAGTTAGTTTTATATGCAGGAAAACCTTTCCATTACACTTAATCGCGCCATTAAAAAACGCGAGCCATTTTTTAAATACACCAATGCGGTGCGTTTGGTCAATGGCATTAGCGATGGGTTAAATGGTTTTGTCCTAGAGCAGTACAATCGTCATTTTGTCGTCCAGATTTACGATAAGTTTTGGTTAAATCATTTTGATGAGATCAATCGTTATTTCAAAGATGTTTATGCTGCTGATTATTTGATCATCAAAGATCGCACGTCGTCACCTGCGTCCAACCCTGATGCCTTTCATACCCATGTTTTAATTGATCAAACCTTGAGTGCCACGACCGTCGAAGAATTTGGCCTGAAGTTTGATGTTGACTTAAATGACGGCTTAAATAGTGGCTTATTCTTAGATATGCGTCAAAACCGTCATACCGTTGCTGCTCTTGCTAAAGGTAAAAAGGTTCTAAATTGCTTTGCGTACACATGTTCATTTGGCGTGCATTGTAAGGCCGCTGGAGCATTGAGTGTGAGCAATGTGGATATAAGTCAGAAGTGTTTACACCGAGGGCGCGCCAATTATGATTTAAATCGCTTACCAGTTGGTGAATATGAATTTGTACGTGCCGATGCCATGTATTATTTAGATCGCGCGGTGGTTAAAAATAACCATTTTGATTTGATCATCTTAGACCCACCATCATTTGCCCGTCATGAAAAACAGGTTTTTAGTGTTAAGAAGGACTTACCGAATTTAATTGCCATGTCTTTAAAGATGCTTAATCCAAATGGCTATATTTTTGTATCTACGAATTATAGCGCAATAAACACGGATCAATTAAGTGCGATGTTCCCCAAAACTGTTAAGAAGATTGAATGCTTTTCTCAAGACAAAGATTTTGTCGGCAGTGGACGTAGTGCAGAGAGTTATTTAGCAGCTGTGCTCGTGTCGGTATAAGTCTTAAGCAGTTAAGATTCTTTGAAGTTTCTGAAGATCTTCAGTACTTGCCAATACCTGCAACACATCACCTTCATGTAATACCGTCGATCCATTAGGGATAAAATACTGTTCATCACGGCAAATGAGCGCAATCAAACTGCCTTTGGGAACGCCCAGTTCAAATAGTCGCTTGCCAACGACTTTGGAATTATATGGCACAATCAAATCTTCAAGATTTGCGTTGATGGCTTGCGCATCACCCAATTCGATGGGGCGACCGCGTTTATTGGGTATCGGAGAATCAACGCGCAGCAATCGTGCAACGAGGGGCAATGCTGTGCCTTGGAATAAAACGGACGTGATGACAATAAAGAAGACGATGTTAAAAATCATGTTGGCTTTAGGAACGCCAGCCAATAAGGGAAATGTAGCTAAGATAATCGGTACAGCGCCGCGTAAACCCACCCAAGATACCAATCCTTTTTCATGCATTGGCATTTTTGAGAAGAAGAGGGCGACGTAGACGCTCAATGGCCGTGCAATGAAGATTAAAAATAATGATATTAATAATCCAGCGCCAATGATAGGTAAAATGTGCGATGGGAAAACAAGCAACCCTAGGGTTAAGAACATGACAATTTGCATAAGCCATGCGGTGCCATCACAGAAGTTTTTGATGGCTTTTTTATGGATTAAGTTGGCGTTGCCAATTTGTATGCCAGCAATATAAACCGCAAGGAACCCGTTACCTTTAAAAAAGGTTGTGGCTGCATAGATGAAGATGATGAGCGCAATCATGAGCGCAGGATAAAGTCCTTCTTGGGTCAGTCTTAGACGGTTAATCAAAAAAATTGATATATGACTTAAGACAAAAGCGGTCACCGCACCAATGCCCATATCCAAAAAGAAGTCAGGGATCAAATGAGTCGCGGACATTTGAGGATTTTTAAGCAAACTGATCAACCCAATGGTTAAGAAAACTGCCATGGGGTCGTTACTACCGGATTCGAATTCTAAGAGCGGTTTTAAACGACCTTTTAATCCAATCTTGCTTGAACGCAGCACATTAAAAACAGCTGCCGCGTCCGTCGAGGAAACAATGGCGCCCAGTAATAAGCCTTCCATGAGGGAGAAATTTAAGATGTAGGTCGCAAAAAGACCAACAGATAAAGCGGTTAACAATACACCAATCGTTGATAAGCTCAAACCGCTCCAGAAAACGTGACGCACATCTTCTTTGTCCGTGTCTAGTCCACCTGAAAACAGAATAAATGCTAAGGCGATTGTTCCCAACGTTTTGGTAAGCCATGGGTCATTGTAATAAATACCGCCAAATCCTTCGGAACCAGCTAACATGCCAATGCTTAAGAAGAGGATAAGGACAGGAACACCAAAGCGATCAGAAATCTTACTTGCAATGACGCTAAGCAATAAAAGACCAGCAATGATAAGGAGGATTACTTCGATTGAAATCATGGTTTGATTCTAACAAAATTATCTTATAAAGAAACAATAACCTTAAAAACACGCAAAAATAAAGAGCGCTAGCTATGGACGGCAGATTGTAGTACACTTCTGTCTCTTATGGCACTGATTAGCATACAAGAAATCACATTAGCTTTTGGCGGCCCCAGCATTTTTGAGGGCTTAAGCTTGCAATTAGAACCCGGTGAACGCGTGGCTTTGCTTGGACGTAATGGTGTTGGCAAGACGACACTCATGAAAACCATGGCAGGCCAAGTCGAGATTGACCGCGGTGAGATCATTTATCAAAAAGGCATTAAAGTAACCCATTTGCCTCAAGAGGTTCCCAAAGATATTACCGGTACGGTCTTTGATCTGGTTTTTTCAGGTTTAGGTGAACGTGCGAAAGTTTTAAGTGACTATCACCACGTAACCCATCGTTTGCATACCGAGCATACCCCTGAACTCATGCGAGAATTAGATCGCTTGCAAGAACAATTAAATAACACCGGCGGGTGGGATTTGGATGCCGAAGTTGAATATGTCTTAACCCAAATGAAATTAGACGGTGAAGCAGAATTCGAGACACTCTCTGGCGGACAAAAACGCCGTGCTTTATTGGCCAAGGCCTTGGTCATCAAACCAGAAATCTTATTATTAGACGAGCCAACCAACCATTTGGACATCGATACAATCAATTGGCTGGAAGGTTTCTTAAAAAATTATCCAGGTACATTATTTTTCGTTACCCATGACCGCATGTTCATGACACATTTAGCGACGCGCATTGTAGAGCTCGATCGTGGCAAGATATTTAGCTGGTCGTGTGATTATCAAACATTTTTAGAACGTAAGCGCATGGCACTCGAGATGGAAACCGCTGAGCGAGCAGTTTTTGACAAACGTTTGGCTGAAGAAGAAGTTTGGATACGTAAAGGGGTCAAAGCCCGTCGGACTCGTAATGAAGGTCGAGTGAAAGCCTTAGAGCGCATGCGTGAAGCAAAGAAAGCCCAGCGTCAACAAGTCGGTCAAGCGCGCATTGTGGCGCAAGAATCAGAATCCTCTGGGCACTTGGTCATCAAGGCCGCACATTTAGGTTTTAGTTATGGCGATAATTGCATCATCAAGGATTTTTCGACGCAGATCATGCGTGGCGATAAGATTGGTGTCATTGGCGCCAATGGTTCAGGTAAGACAACCTTATTGCAAATCTTACTTGGGAAATTAGAACCTCAAAAAGGTAAGGTGCGTTTAGGGACGAATTTAGAAGTTGCGTATTCTGATCAATTGCGTGAACAATTAGATGAAGAAAAAACCGTGATTGAAAATGTGGCCATGGGTTCAGACACGGTGACGATCAATGGTCGCCCACGTCACATCATTGGTTATTTGGAAGATTTCTTATTTACGCCGGATCGTGCACGCACCCCAGTTAAGGTTTTATCAGGCGGGGAACGCAACCGTCTATTTTTAGCGCGGTTATTTACCAAGCCGTCAAATTTCTTAATCATGGACGAGCCAACCAATGATCTGGACATTGAAACCCAAGAGCTATTAGAAGAATTATTGATGGAATATTCTGGCACACTAATTTTGGTGAGCCATGACCGTGCATTTTTAAATAATGTGGTCACATCGACGATCGTTTTAGAAGGCAAAGGCGAGATTTATGAGTTTCCAGGTGGTTATGATGATTGGCTAGAGCAACGCAAAGTCATAACTCAGTCGGTGTTGGCGAAAACAAAAGAAAACAAGATCGCAACAAAATTAGATAAGCCCATTGCCACCCGAAAACTCTCTTTTAAAGAACAAGCCGAGTTAGAAAAATTGCCGCTTGAGATAGAAAATCTAGAAACTGAACAAGAAAAACTATTTACCACATTAGCCGACGTTGCTTTTTATCAAAAAGACCCTAAAGAAGTCGCTAAAACACAAAGTCGCGCCGAAGAGGTTTCCAACCAACTGCTCAAAGCCTACGAGCGATGGGAATATCTAGAAGCATCGAAGCCCGAAGAAGAACTACCGAAATAATACAAAACAAATGATGGCCCCAGCGAAGGACATGAATAATCCAAAGACCAAGAGTTGGCGGAATAATTTATCTTTGTCTTCGTGAAGGGCGCTAGCCACACATAAAGCACCTAGCGACGACAAGGGGCTAATGTCAACCAAGTGTGCCCCGACATTGATTGAAGAAATCACCCCAACAAGATTGTTGCTGCCAATTTTTTCAAGAAATTCAGGCACCAAGGGTATAAATGTTGGCATAACAACACCTGAAGAGCTTGAAAACGCCGAAATAATACCTGTGATAAATGCTGTGACAGCGGTTACGTTCGTGGGATTTGACACCCGTGCAAGCAAGTCGCTTAGAAGGCTTAATCCACCGACGTTTTCTAAGATACCGATGAGGGTATTGACTCCGCAGACCATGAGGATGGTGTTCCACGGGATCATCTTGATGGCTTCTTTGCTTTCACCTAGATTAAACAAAGCCAATAAGCTTGCTAAGATGAGCGATAAAAATCCAATATCAATTTTAAATACAATGCTGCCAATAAACAAGCTGACAATGGCACCCAATGTGATAATTTGAGCATTATTCCACGTCGGAGTTAGTGGTAGATTTAAACCTTCAGCTGGGTGTGCGTGCTTACGATGATTCTTAATGCGCCAATAGAAAAATGCATAGCACAACAAGGCCAAGAAACTTTGTGCGATTAAATTTGGTAAGTATACCGCTGACCAAGGATCGAGGTTAAGACCAATCTTTTTGATCAAGCCATTTGCAATGACACCCGTTAAAGCCATGGGTGAGAAGGTGCCTGCATTCGCACCGCAAATTAAAATGATCGTCATAAAGAAACCGCCAATGCCTGTTTCCCAAGCAATGGCCATGGCAATGGGGGCAAGTAAGGCAACGGTTGCAATATTACCAGCCCCAATGGTCGACAGGATTAAAGCAAGTAAAAAGACCATGAGCGGTAGTTGCATGGGGCGTTGTCTAAAGAAATGTAAAGACATGTGGGTTAGTTTTTCTAATGTGCCATTATGCTTAGCCATGGCAAACAGGTAGGTCACGCCAACGAGCATGATTAACAAATACGTCGGGAATCCGCCAATGATCTGGCTTAGTGGCATATGTGCGCCCCAAGTGCCTAGCATCCACGCCAAGCCAATGGCAAACAACCCAGGGTTAATCTTTGTGAAACAACTTAAGGCGATGACAGCCATTAATGCAGCTAATGATAGGATTTCCATGTCTTTATTTTACGATAAAAAAATGCTTTTGGCTAAAAAGAGTTATTTGTGTTAAATTACCTTTCAAATTTATTAATCACCACAACACTTAGAAGGAAACACACATGAAAAAAGTCATCGTTATGATTGTTATGTTGCTTTGTATACCCGTCGCTGCGCATGCTCAGTTTGGGAATATTTTAAGCAGCTTAAAGAATAATCCAGCCGTAGCTCAATTACAGGGATCAATCACTAGAGCGCAGAAAATTGCAGCCATTTTTGCTCAAATGCCTTTAACCCAAGGCAAGCTTCAATTTGTTGAAGCAGCGCTTCCTTTATTGAGCCAAGCTTTAGTTGTGAGCAATGATCCTGCTGCAGCAGGGAAGGTGACGGGGATTTTAGATAAGATTAAAGGCCTAACCGCCCAAAAATGGAGTACAGCAGCAATTGATCCCAATCAAATGCCACAAGCGAAGACAAAGATTGAAGAGTTTGGAAATGTCTTAAAGAATCTTATTCAAAATGAAAGCAATTCCATGAAAGCAGCATTGTCACAGACCGTCACGAAATAATATGAAAAAGAACTTTGGCGTAATATTAACGCTGTTTTGCATGTTTTGTTTGACGACAGTCATCCATGCAGAGCCATCGGTAGGCGCCGCGAAACAAGTTCTTAAAAGGCGTGATGTTGCCTATGAGGTTGTCGCCTTTAGTCGCTTATTTTTTCATTATAAGCCGCCCATGGATGTTGAATTACCAGATGGAAACATTCTTAAAGGGGCAAAAACCCCTATGCCCATACCAGCCGATATCAAGTTGCTCGATGGTAAGAAGGTTTCAATCAAGGGGTATGTGATTCCTTTAGAGTTAGATGGCAATACTGTAAAAACGTTCTTATTTGCTGATGAGTTAGTTTCTTGTTTATTTTGTCAAATGTTGGGCTTTGATCAGTGGGTTCTTGCAACCTCAAATGATCCTAAAGGCTTCACATTAAAAGACGAACAGTTCGAAGAACCGGTGACCATCTATGGCACATTTGAGGTAAAAGAAGAGTATACGGAAGGTCGCTTAACAAGCTTATTTCGCATTAAAGTCGACGGGTTAGAGTCTGTGCGTCATAAGTTGTTTGGAATTATATAATCTTTGTTGACAAACACAATAAAATAGTACATACTCTTAGTTAGAAGTAACGGGATTCAAAGTGATCTTAAACCGCAATGGACAAGATGCTTGCCCAAGGCGGTTTTTTAATGTCGATCACAACCTTACTTTAAGTTAAGTATTAATTTTTAAAGGAGAGTGTTTCATGGTTAAAGGTAAAGTAAAGTGGTTCAATGATCAAAAAGGTTTTGGTTTCATCACCCCAGAAAACGGAAAAGATGTCTTCGTTCATCACAGCGTGATTCAAGGTGACGGTTACAGATCCTTGAAAGAAGGCCAAGACGTCCAATTTGAGATCGTACAAGGTCCAAAAGGCGAACAAGCCCAAAACGTTGTTAAATTATAAGTCGTATTAGTACGTCTGTTTTTTAACTCTACAAAGCCCTCCAAGATTAATTTCTTGGAGGGTTTTTGTTTGTATCTAGGCAGATTTAAGCTATACTATGGCGGTATTTTTAACGAAAGGGATAAATTTTGGATAGACGCGCAACTACACTCAATTGCATGGATGGTCGTGTTCAGTTACCAGTGTTGGATTGGATTAAGAAGCATGCCGCCATTGATTTTGTCGATGTGATCACAGAAGCAGGGATGGATGGCGTTTTGGCAAAACAAGAAAATATTGATGAGATTATCCGCAGTATCAATGTTTCGGTAAATTTAAATAAATCAACAAAGCTATTTATTGTAGGCCATTATGATTGCCGTGGTAATCCTGTGAATGAAGCAACGCATAAGGAAGAAATTGTCGATGCGGTAAAGCGTCTTAAGGTGCAATGGACACAATTAGAAATTTCAGGGCTTTGGGTGAATAATCAATGGCAAGTTGATCTGGTGTGTTGATTTAAAAAGCAGGGGGAGGTTATTGATGGGATTACAACGTGCTTTTAAGTATTTTGGTGTTATATGTTTGGTAGCTTTAAGTTTGACCATTATAAATACGCCGGCATTTGCGAAGAAAATTGTGGTCGGGGTTTCTTTGCCGACACAGCGCGACGAACGTTGGGTGCGCGATGCGCAAACCATGAAAGATTATGCTGCTGCTCATGATATTGATTTGAAGTTGCAAATTTCCGACAATGATGCGGCGCGTCAAATGTCTCAATGTGAAAACCTTTTAGCCCAAGGCATTGATATTTTGTTAATCGCACCTCATGATGCGGCTAGTGCGTCGGGGATTGTTGATTCAGCGCATCAAGCAGGGATTAAGGTTATCTCATATGATCGCTTAGTTTTGGGAACCGCTGTTGATTTGTACATTTCATTTGATAACTATGGTGTCGGAGTATTGCAGGGTAAGTATTTGACGCAAGCGATGCCAAAAGGAAACTATGCAATCTTTGCTGGTGCACCGACGGATAATAATGCAAAGTTATTTCGTGAAGGTGCAATGAGTGTGATTAAACCTTTGGTCGACCGTGGGGATGTTCAAATTGTCGCTGACCAATGGATTGCCGATTGGCAGCCAGCGGCCGCAATGAATTTAATGCAAAATGCCCTTACAGCGACGAATAATAAAATCGACGCCGTTTTAGCTCCTAATGACAATACGGCAGGCGGCATCATCACGGCGCTGGAACAAGCAGGGCTTGGTGGTAAGGTTCCTGTCACGGGTCAAGATGCTGAGGTGACGGGTGCTAAACGTATCATGAAGGGTACACAAAGCATGACCATTTTTAAAGACACCCGTGCATTGGCGGCAGCAGCATTAGATGCGGCAGTTTTGATGGTTAAAGGTGAAGATCCTAAGGCAACATCTACGGTTAATAATAAGAGTATGGATGTGCCATCTATTTTGTTAACACCTATTGTCGTCGATAAAAATAATCTAACATCCACCTTGATTGATAGCGGGTATTTGAAAAAACAAGATGTCCAATGACCTCTTTTCTTGCGACTATGTCCTACAAATGCAGGAGATTGTCAAAGATTTTGCTGGCATCAAAGCTCTAGATGGCGTTTCATGTGATATATTTCCCGCTGAGATTCATGCTTTAGTTGGTGAAAATGGAGCGGGTAAGTCGACGCTCATGAAAATCTTAAGCGGTGTTTATCCTACCGGAACTTTTCAAGGAAAAATCCTCATTGATGGTAAACCTGTTGTATTTAATAATCCGAAATCTTCGGAAGATGCGGGCATTGCCATTATTTATCAAGAATTGATCCTAGCAAAGAATTTAAGTGTGCTTGAGAATATATGTTTGGGGCGAGAAGCAGCCTCCTATGGGGTTATTAATTGGGCGGAAAATATTAGAACAGCTCGACGTGTGTTAGCTCAAGTTGGACTTGATGTAGATTTGAATACGAAGGTGGGGGATTTGGGGGTTGGTCAGCAGCAAATGGTGGTCATTGCTCGTGCTTTATTTAAAAAAGCGCGCATTTTAATCTTAGACGAACCAACCGCGGCTTTATCTAGCAAAGAAGCGGATATGCTTCTAAATATCTTAAAAGAATTAAAAGCCCAAGGGGTTACTTGCATTTACATATCGCACCGTTTAAAAGAAATCTTTGAAATTGCGGATCGCATCACGGTCTTGCGCGACGGAAAAACTGTTGCCGTTAAAAATAAAGCAGATTTAAATGAGGAAGGCTTGATTGCCTTGATGGTTGGTCGATCATTAGCAAATTTATACCCAAAAGAAAATCGCACACCCCAAGAAGTCATTTGGGATGTCCGTGATTGGACGCTTTATGATCAAACAACCAACAAGCACATTGATCATGTCAATTTTCAATTACGTCGCGGCGAGGTTTTAGGATTAGCGGGTTTGGTTGGATGTGGCCGCACAGAACTTGTCATGAGCTTCTTTGGTCTTTGGGGAAAATGGATCAAGGGATCGATGGACTTAAATGGTAAGTCTGTCGAGGTTACAAATGCCGCTGCAACCATCAAAGCTGGCATTAGTTTAGCGTCGGAAGATCGAAAACGTTATGGACTTGTCTTAGAACAGCATATTCAAAGCAATGTTTCTTTAGCGAGTTTAGCGAGCATTGCTAAGTATAGTGTTGTGGATGAAGCGTCAGAAATTGTTGCTGCAGGGCAATACACCAAAGAATTACGCATCAAGTCATCGTCGATCTTACAAAAAACAATTCAATTAAGCGGCGGCAATCAGCAAAAGGTGGTCTTGGCCAAATGGCTGATGACCAAGCCTAAGGTATTGATTCTAGATGAGCCAACGCGCGGCATTGATGTGGGTGCTAAAATTGAGATTTATCAGATCATCAATCAATTGGTAGCCCAAGGGGTTGGAGTTTTAGTGATATCATCGGAAATGAATGAATTGTTGGGGGTGTGTGACCGCATCATGGTAATGAACCAAGGAAAGATTACCGGTGATCTATTGATTAAAGATGCGACACAAGAGAAAATCATGGCATACGCGGTAGGACATTCATAAAGGAGCAATATGCGGCAATGGCGTCAATATACAATGTTTGCGGCGTTACTCATCATCTGGGGCATTTTTGCGTGGTTGACGCAAGGTGTGTTTTTATCCCCGCGCAACTTGTCTAATTTATTCTTACAAACGGCGACCGTGGGTATTTTAGCCATTGGCATGTCGCTCATTATCATCACACGCAATATTGATTTATCCGTTGGATCAGGGGTGGCCTTAACAGGGGCGGTGGCGGCCTACATGCAAGTGACAGGGCATACTGGCGTCGCTGGAGCAATTGCGGCCGCGTTAGCTGCAGGTTTGTTGATTGGGGTATGGCAAGGTTTTTGGATTGCGTATCAGGGAGTCCCAGCATTTATTGTGACCTTGGCTGGTATGATGGTATTTCGAGGGTTGGTGTTAGGCATCACCCAGGGTGCTACAATTGCGCCATTGATCAATGATTTTAAAGTCATTGGCCAAGGTTACATGTCGTCGCCGTTTAGCATTGGCATTGGGATTTTAGTTGCTATTGTTTTTATCGTAAATTTCTTTCTAAAAAGAACACAACAGGTTAAACATGGTTTTGTAGTAAAGCCTTTGGTGGTTGATGGGGCGATTCATTTAGGGATCCTCGCCGTGTTATTAGCATTTTTTGGCGTTATGATCATGCACCGTGGTTTGCCCTATGCGGTATTCTTATTATTCTTATTGGCCATCTTATTTCATTTTGTAGCGACGAAGACTATATTTGGCCGCCATTTATTTGCGTTAGGTGGAAATCCTGATGCGGCGGCGTTGTCTGGCATTAATATTAAGCAGCGTGTTTTTCTTTTGTATGCGTTGTATGGTGTGTTAACTGGTTTGGCAGGTGTGGTCATGACCGCTCGTCTTAATGCTGCTACAACGTCCGCAGGTCAAGGCATGGAGCTCGACGTGATTGCGGCATGTGTTATTGGCGGTACTAGCTTACTTGGCGGCGAAGGAACAATTGCCGGAGCTGTCGTTGGTGCTTTAATCATGGCTAGTTTAGACAATGGCATGAGTTTGATGGATACAAATATCACCTATCAATACATCATCAAAGGGATGATCTTATTGTTGGCGGTGTGGATGGATATGCAAAGCAGAAAGAGCCGTTAATGAAAAAGTTAATGCTTACGATATTGTTCTTTTTGATGGCTGTTACGGGGCATACGCAAGAAGTTTCGCGTGGGCTATTTGTTTGGGCTTTAGAAAAAGAGCCGGTCATTGCAAGCCAAGGTCAGATTGAACGCATGATTGCATTTGCAAAGAAAGAGCAGATCGACACCATCTTTGTGCAAATGTATCGGGCTAATAAATCATGGTTCCCATCTAAAATTGCCGACGATGAACCCTATCGTCATGCACGCAAACAAGTTGGCCAAGATCCAGTTAAATTATTAATCAAAGCGGCGCATGCACAAGGGATTCAAGTGCACGCATGGATGAATATGCTGTCGTTAAGTGCGAATGTTGATGCGCCCTTATTGAAAAAATATGGCACAAGCATCTTAACGCGTAATAAAGAACGTAAGCATAAGTTGTCCGACTATAAAATCGACAATCAATATTTCTTAGAGCCATCCAATCGTTTTGTCAGGCGTGCGAGTTTAGATGTGGTTGAGGAAATTATTACCGCTTATCCGGAATTAGACGGCATACAATTTGATTATATCCGATACCCCGACGTGCATCCGTTTTATGGGTACTCATCAGATAATATCGTGCGCTACAAACGAGACAAAAATAAGTTAAAAGTCGTCGAGGCTGATCCAGACTGGAAACAATGGAAGCGTGATCAAGTCACCGAACTATTGTCATTTTTGGTTAAGAAAGCGCGAAGCATTAATCCAAAAATCCAAGTGTCAGCAACGGGTTGTTTATCATATGCACGCGCCATGCATGAAGCTATGCAAGATTGGCCCTCATGGATTAATAAGGGTTTGGTTGATTTTGTAACCGTCATGAATTATCCTCAAGATACTGCGACTTATATTAAGAATATTGAGGGTATCAAGTCGCACGTGAATGACTTTAAAAAAGTTAATATGGCTGTCGGGTTATATAAAAACATCCAAAAACCACAAGTCTTCAAAGAGCATTACCAAGCTTGCGTTGTTTCAAACCCAAAGAGTTGCGTATTCTTTCATTACAATAATTTCTTAGAGAATTCTAAGATAGAATTGTAATACATTAGGTTTTAGTAGTGGCGTCGCGAAGCTTGACAAAAGAATTTTATTTGCTATAATTTTAGCAGACAAGCATACGGAGTGCTAAATTTTATGGTCAGCAAAAATTCGGAAATACAAGCGCGGAAAGATAGGATCCTGGCGATCGTGATTGGTCAGTATATCAAGACGACCTCACCGGTGGGTTCTCAAGTTATTACCGAGAAATATCGTTTAGATGTTTCGCCAGCGACCGTGCGTAATATTTTAGCGGACTTAGAGGAAGAAGGCTATTTAACGCACCCACATACATCTGCGGGGCGTGTGCCAACAGCTCAAGGGTATCGCTATTACGTTGACCATTTGATGCGCGAGATACAATTGTTAGAAGAAGAAAAGACGCACATTGAACATGAATGCCGTCAATACCGTCATAAGTTAGAGCAATTGATTGATCGGACATCCCAAGCTTTATCCGATTTAACGCAATATACAGCGATTGTTACCGTCGATGGTTGGGATAGTAAATTTATTTTAAAGGGTACGAATTATGTTGTTGGGTATCCGCAGGAAGTTGATATTTTAAAGATCCAAGCGATCTTGCGAATTTTAGAAGAAAAAGAAAAGTTATTGGCGCTCATTAACCGTGATTTAGAAAAGCGCATTGAAATTTATATTGGCCATGAATTGGCGTTGAAAGAAATGGAAAATTGTTCTTTGGCTGTTAGCCGTTTTGAAAAAGATGGTGTGACAGGCCGCATTGCGGTTTTAGGCCCCACGCGCATGCAATACGACCGTGTGGTTTCCGCCTTGGATTATATTTCCAGTATACTAAGCAAATAACGTAAAGGATCGCAAGGGTTTATGGAAGAACCAATTTCAGAGCCAGCAGCAGAAATTTTGTCAACAAAAACAGATGTCAACGAAGTTGAAACGTTAAAAAATTTGTTGGCGGTTGAACATGATAAATATGTGCGTTTGATGGCCGAGTTTGACAATATGCGCAAGCGCCATGAACGTGAACGTGTTGAACTTATCAAGTACGCGCATGAAGAAGTGATTGTGGAGAGTTTAAAGATTTATGATGATTTAGAACGTTCCTTAGCGGCGTTTAAAGCCAAAGAAGGCACGGATGCAAATTTGATCAAAGGTTTGCAAATGGTGTATGACTCTTTAAAAGAACTCATGAACAAGTACGATGTAAAGCCAATTGAAGTTGTTGGCAAAGTGTTTGATCCTAATGCGCATGAAGCATTGATGATTGTTGAGGGCGCAGACCATCCAGATAATACGGTGGTTGAAGAATTTCAAAAAGGTTACACCTTAAGTGGGCGCGTTGTACGTACGTCCAAAGTTAAGGTTCAAAAGAATAATAGTTGAGATTTGATATTTAGATATTAGAAATTAGATTTATTAATAGATAAACCAGGAGGCAGTTATGGCAAGGGTCATTGGAATCGATTTAGGTACATCAAATTCTGCAGCAGCAGTTATGGAAGGCGGACGTCCCGTCATTATCCCATCCGCTGAAGGCGCGGGCGTGGCATCCGGTAAAGCGTTCCCATCATTTGTGGCGTTTACCAAAGATGGTCAATTGCTCGTCGGTGAACCAGCAAGACGTCAAGCACCGGTTAATTCCGAAGGGACTGTCTATGCGGCAAAACGCAAGATGGGCACCGATCATAAATTCAAAGTGTTTGGCAAAGAATATACCGCCCAACAAATCTCTGCGTTTATTTTGCAAAAGATTAAGTCTGACGCCGAGAAATTCTTAGGCGACAAAGTTGAAGATGTGGTCATCACCGTTCCTGCATATTTTAATGATAATCAACGCCAAGCTACTAAAGATGCTGGTGAAATCGCTGGTCTTAAGGTGTTGCGTATCATCAACGAACCAACCGCAGCATGTTTGGCCTATGGTTTGGATAAAGCAGGCAAAGAACAAAAGATCATGGTCTTCGATCTTGGTGGTGGTACGCTCGACGTTACCATTTTGGAAATGGGCTGGGATGAAGCTAATAAAGCGGCGACATTCGAAGTCTTGTCAACCTCTGGGGACAATCAACTCGGCGGCACCGACATGGACAATGCCTTGATCAATTACATCATTGAAGAATTCAAGAAAGAATCCGGCGTTGATTTGCGCAATGACAAGATGTCGTTCCAACGTTTGCGTGAAGCTGCTGAAAAAGCAAAAGTTGAACTTTCAAGTACGATTGCAACGGAAGTTAATCTTCCTTATATTACCGCCGATGCATCTGGTCCAAAGCATTTGAATATCAAAATCGAACGTTCGAAATTGGAAAGCTTAATTGCGCCATTGATCGACCGTTGCCGTGGGCCAGTACGTCAAGCTATCAAAGATGCGGCAGCAAAAATGGGTGTAGATGTGAAGGTTGACCGTGTTGTCTTAGTTGGTGGACCAACCCGTATGCCCATTGTTCAATCCTTCTTGGAAAATGAAGTTGGCCAAAAGATTGAACGCGGCATTGATCCCATGGAATGTGTGGCCTTAGGTGCTGCTGTCCAAGGTGCTATCATTACCGGTGACGCTAAAGATGTTCTGTTACTTGACGTTACACCATTGTCTTTAGGTATCGAAACCATGGGCGGTGTGTTTACAAAGTTGATCGATCGCAACACCACGATCCCGGCAAAGAAGAGTCAAGTCTTTTCAACCGCGGAAGAAAATCAAACGGCCGTGACCATTCGCGTTTTACAAGGCGAACGTCAAATGGCTAATGATAATACTGAGCTTGGCCGCTTTGATTTAGTGGGTATTCCACCAGCACCACGTGGTATTCCACAAATTGAAGTCACGTTTGACATTGATGCCAACGGGATTGTGCATGTTGGTGCTAAGGATAAGGCAACAGGTAAAGAACAAAAGATTCAAATCACCGCTAAGACCAAGTTGTCCGACGCTGAGATTGAAAAGATGGTCAAGGAAGCTGAAAAGTTTGCGGCGGAAGATACCAAACGCAAAGAAGAGGCAGAATTGCTCAATCAAGCCAACACCATGGTCTATACGACGGAAAAGTCGCTCAAAGATTATGGTGATAAGGTTTCCGCTGCGGATAAGGAAGCAGCAGAAAAAGAATTAGCATTGCTTAAAACTGCGATTACCGAAAAGAATCATGACGCCATTAAAGCGGCGATGGAAAGCTTACAAAAAGCTAGCCATAAGTTAGCCGAAGAAGCATATAAAGCAACCGCTGCGCAAGGTCAACCAGGCGCTGGTGCTCAGGGTGAGCAACCACAAGGGCCAGAACAACCACAAGGTGGTCCTGCTGGTGGTGAATCACAGGGCGGTAAAAAAGATGATGTCATTGATGCAGACTTTAAGGCATCATCGGATAAATAAGTATGTCGAAGAAAGACTATTACGAAATCCTAGGTGTTCCAAAGTCAGCGACGATCGCTGATATTAAAAAAGCGTATCGTTCGCTGGCTTTGAAATACCATCCAGACCGCGTGCAAGAGTCAGAGAAGAAAGTTGCTGAGGAAAAGTTTAAAGAAATTTCTGAAGCCTATGGTGTTCTTTCTGACGCTCAAAAGAAACAAACCTATGACCAGTATGGTCATCAAGGCATTGATCAAAACTACACCTCCGAAGATATTTTCCGAGGGGCTGATTTCTCCAGTGTCTTTGGGGATGCGGGTCTCGGTGATATTTTAGGACGTATGTTTGGCGATCAATTTGGCGGCGGTGGCGGTCATGCCCGTGCGCGTGGTCGAGATATTCAATATGAAACAGAAATCACGCTTGAAGAAGCATACAGTGGCGTGAAAAAAGAAATTCATTTTCCTCGCCTAGATCATTGCAAGAAATGCGATGGCACCGGTGCTAAAGAAGGCAAAGCTTTAAAGACGTGTGCGCAGTGCAAAGGCCAAGGCCAAGTGGTGATGTCGTCGGGATTTTTCCGCATGGCACAAACATGTCCGCAATGCCGTGGCACAGGAAAGATGATTACGGAAAAATGTTCTGACTGTTTAGGGCAGGGCATGGTGCGCGTCAACCGTAAGGTAGAAGTGAAAATCCCCGCCGGTGTTGACAATGATTCTCAATTGCGCATTCGCGGCGAAGGTGAAGCGGGTGCTGCGGGTAGTGGTGATTTATATTTGTTTATTCGTGTGAAAGAACATGAACGTTTCGCGCGTCGCAACAATGACCTGACAACGGATTTAAACGTGCCATTTTATAAAGCTGCCTTGGGCGGTGAAGTGACGATTGATAGTTTGAAAGAAAAAGTCGTCATGAAGATTCCCGTCGGGACACAAAGCGGTAAAGTCTTTCGCATGCGCGGCCATGGCATGCCAGATGTGCATGCCCAAGAACAAGGTGATCTGTATGTGCGCGTGATGTTGGGTGTTCCAGAGCAATTAACCGGTCGACAAAAAGAGTTGATCGAAGAATTTGCCAAGGAAGCTGGCGAAGCAACGAATAAGACATTTAAAGAACGCATCAAGAAAGCTTTTAAATAAAAGGAAGATCCTATGCCTAATTATGATTATGAATGTTCTGCGTGTGGCCATGTGTTTGAAGAATTTCAAAGCATGACCGATGCTAAATTAACCAAGTGTCCCAAATGCGGTAAAAATAAATTATCGCGTTTGATTGGTGGCGGTTCAGGCATGATTTTTAAGGGCACAGGCTTTTATCAAACCGATTATAAGAACAAACCCGCACCCAGCGAGGCTCCAAAACCAGCCGCAAACCCTGCTTCAGGCTCTTGTGGCGGCGGTTGTGCGTGCCATCCAAGCTAAAACCCAAAAGTGGCATTTATAATATCTATATGCTATTCTATACATAATTCCGTATGTATAGAAAATCCCTTATTTACATCTTAATTGTCGCATTTACGGCAACGTCTATAATTCTTCCTCAAAAGTCTTATGCCGCGCCTTTATTGGGTTTGCCAGAGCCAGGAAAGATGGTTTCTCTAAGCACCCCGTTTGCACCAGCCATGATCAAGGGTTTGACGGTCTCAAAGACAAATCCATTCCAATTTGATTTTATTGTAGATGTTGGCCAAGACCGACTCCAAGGCGAGGCCTTAAAAGCCGAAGGGGATAAGTTAATCAAATACTTCCTCGCAAGTTTAGCCATCCCAGAAAAAGATTGGTGGGTCAACTTATCGCCATATGAAAAAGACAAGACCGCACCCGAAGCCTTAAGCCAAACCGATATGGGCCGCGACCTTTTAGCCCAAGACTACATTTTAAAACAAATCACCGCCTCGCTCATTTATCCTGAAAAAGAACTCGGAAAAACATTCTGGGATCGCGTCTATGCCAAGTCTCAAGAACTATATGGCAACACTCAAATCCCTGTTAACACCTTTAATAAAGTCTGGATCACCGCCGACCAAGCCGAAGTCTTCGAACACCATCAAACCGCCTTCGTGACCAAAGCCCACTTGAAGGTCATGTTAGAAGAAGATTATTTGGCGTCCCAAAAACATAACGTAGAGACGCGATTTATCGCGTCTCAAACAACAAATAAAACAACCCAAAACATTATCCGTGAAATTATCATCCCAGAGTTAGAAAAAGAAGTTAATGAAGGTAAAAACTTTGCGAATCTGCGTCAAATTTTTAACGCGTTAATCCTAGCCAGCTGGTATAAAAACAATCTTAAAACCGCCTTGTTAACCCAAGTCTATGCCGACAAGTCAACCGTCAAAGGCATAGATCTAGATGATAAAACTATTAAAGAACAAATCTATAACCGTTATTTGCAAGCCTACAAAAAAGGTGTTTTCAATTTTGTTAAGGAAGACACTCAAAATAATCAAATCACACCAAGAAAATACTTCTCCGGCGGTGTCAACCCAGGTATGGCTGCGAATCCTGACATGACAAGTGATGTGCGACAATTTAATGAGGCAATGTCAGCGTCAAAAGATCGTTTGGTGAATATAAATGCCGCGATGAATTCAAATAATCTAAAGCAAATGGAAGAACGCATAGCTGAACTAACAAAAGCATTGGATTCTTTTTTAGATGAAAACACATTGAGTCAAGTATCGCAGGAACGAAAAGAAAGAATTATTAAAGAGAGATCAGATTTGATTCAGCAATTAGAGGCATTCAAGAGAACAAAAAACGATGCAGCGATGATTTCTAAACAATTAACTGATGAGAACAAAAGTGTGTCTTTTGAGTTAGCTGATAAAAGGTCTGAGTTTAAGTTATTATTAGGAAAATTAACTTCTCGCATTGAATTTGAATGGGGGCATTACAGGATTAATGGTGGTGAATGGGTTAAATATTCAGAAGATAATCCTAGGTTATTTCCAAGGAAGAATGTTGCATTTAAGTTGGAGAATCGAGATGGAAAATATGTCGTAATATTTGATTACGTAAATCCATTTACTGACGAATATGATCCAGTTGAGATAACACGGGTGGCTGGATTTGTTGTCTTGCGCATGTCGTCGAATGATAGAGCAATGGCTAATAAAACTAACCCGATAAGTGGTCCTTTAAAGACATTTGAAGAGATTGTGGCCGAATTGCGTGTGCAAGCGGAGCCATTTTTAAATGATGAATATGTTAAGAATAATTATAAGTTCTGGGATGCCAAAGCGTATGCAGATTTAAAGGGAAGAGTTATTAAGACGGTAGAACGAAGAAATTCAAATATTTCTGTTAAGTGGGTATATAAAAACGATCTATATCGACCATCGCTAGAATCTGTATATGCAGATTATGATGGTTTACCAGAACAAAAGGAAAGATTCCAAGATCTTGCCGTCAAAGAAACATATTTTAAGCAAATATTGATTAACGGAAAGTTTATTTTATCAGCAGATGAAAAAGATAAAGAACGAACAAACTACATGCTTTATTTAGCAGTTGAATTAGGTTTGATAAGCGTTCCAACTGATGATGCCATGACGACCCCACAAACGAACTATGTGGAAACTACAGATGAGATTAAAGAAGTTTTAAAAAATTGGCAGACAGCAGTTAGGGTTTTTAATACAAATAATTATTTAGATCGACATAAAGACGTTCCCGACGGGGATATTGTTTTATTTTATGCTGGAGATAAAAACAATCCGCAAGGTATATTGTTAGCAACATGGATTTCAGATAAGCAGCGTTGGAATATTGACATTGTAGAGGCCAATAAAGGTGATCGTAGCAATGTGGGAAGATTGTTAGTCGAGGGTTTTGTTAATGAGTATGGTCAAGATTTGATCGGCATTCAACCGATACGTATGGATGGGGGAAAAGTTGAAGTATGGATTAGAGTTTTAAGAAGTTTGGGTTTTAGAGGAAGTGGATTTGATTTTATGCATTACCCTGATAAAGCAATGAACGCTGCTAGTTCAAGGGGTGTTGAACAGCGTGAATTTAGCCGTTCAAATCTTCAGGGCTTGCGAACTTCAGTGAATAGATTAGATGATCGCGTTTTCAGGCTTAGTCTTGAAATTGAATATTTAGAGAAGTTGAGAAATAGTTATCGCAGGGCATTTCTATTGTTAACACAGGTCGAAGATCCTAAAGATCGATCTTATGAATTTGAGAAATTAGTTGAGGGGCCGGCGGTTGTTTTGGAAGCAGGTGGCGAATACCATTTGGCTAGAAAAGGTCCATTGCATATGGGTGATGAAACAAAGAAGTTGATGAAAGCGGTTAGTAGAAGGGCTAAAAGGGAAAATGCCTATACAAATGAGGCATGGCAAAAAGCCATAAATGAAGTTAGCGCATCGTTGAACGCTGATTTGCAACATGCCATTGATGGTAAAAAAGTTGTTAAAGAAAGCATCGGGGGACGGTTGGAAGTTGAGCGAGGATTATTGGATAAGATCAATGGTGCTCGACGTAGCATCAATAATAAAGACAATGTTCGTGAAATCAAATACATGGAAGAGTTTTTAAGTAATTTAAATGTAATGTTTCAACGATTAGCGCCGATGTATAAAGATAAGAAAGATGCTAAGGTATTCTATTTAACCGATATCTTTACTTTAAGTAGTTTTAGGATCAAGAACATCAATACGAAGATCTTTGGAAATTATTTAGTGAATTTGGCTAATGAAATGAGTAAGAATGAAGCGATGCATGAAATCATGTTGGCCTTTAAAGATTTTTTAGCGACACAACAGACAACGTTAAGCATAGATAAGGGCTTGCTCTTAAATATTGAGGAAGCTAAGGAGTTAAAATCATTATTTGTGGGCTTTATCTTGCAGCGTTTAACAAGTGCTGTCGAGGGATATGAGAAGATATTAGCATCATTTAACAACGGGCATAGGCAATATGTGCTTGAGTCAATTGATTATGATATTGATTTGCTTAAACGAAATGTAACCATATTGTTAGAGGATAAGTATATTGAAGAAGGACAGAGAAATCAGCTTAAAACTTTATTATCAAGACTTGATGCGTTGACTTGGAATGCGCCAACTTTAAGAGGCATGGACTTGGCCATGAATACCACAGATCAATACGGTGGTATCGATTTAAAAGCTACGGCTGATAATACATTGGTTAAAAAAGATTTGGAAAATGGTGTACAAATGGATATTGATCCTGCTATGATTGAGCGCTTTAAGCGGGACGGGATTGAGTCTTTGACGCCGGTGATTTTTAATATCACACCTATTGCCAACATTTGGCAAACGATTGGCCTGACACCCCCATAAAACAAATATTGGTAGCAAGTTACGTAAACTGGTATTCCCATGGAAAGTATGGTATCCTTTGCGCATGTATAAGAAAATTTTATCTATTTTTGTAACCGTTGCGGTCTCTTTTTCGATTGTAGCGCCACAGCCAAATGCCTATGCAGCGCCTTTATTAGGCCTTCCTGAACCAGGCGCCATGGTTGGGTTAAGCGCCGCGTATAAACCATTGATGTTAAAGGGTTTAACGGTAAATCAGGATAATCCGTTCTTGTTTGATTTTATTGTGGATCCAGGTCAAGAAAATGCCTCAGAACCTGCGTTAAAGCAAGAGGGTGATAGGCTGATCCGCTACTTCTTAGCTGCCTTAACCGTGCCAGCAAGTTCCTTATGGGTTAATTTGTCACCCTACGAAAAAAATAGGACCGTTGATGAAGCTTTAGGCCAAACCGATATGGGCCGCGACCTTTTAGCCCAAGATTATATATTAAAGCAAATCACCGCTTCCTTAATATATCCTGAAAAAGACTTAGGTAAGACCTTCTGGAACGAAGTCTATGCCAAGACCAAGCAAAAGTTCGGCAATGCCCAAGTTCCTGTAAACACCTTTAATAAAGTTTGGATCATGGCTGATCAAGCCGAAGTCTACGAACACAATCAAACTGCGTTTGTCACCAAAGCGCATTTGAAGGTCATGTTGGAACAAGATTATTTAGCCACAGAAAAACACGCCGCGCCAGTAAACTCAAACGATACATCTGCCGCAGTATTAAGAGAAGTGATCATCCCGCAATTGGAAAAGGAAGTAAACGAAGGCAAGAATTTCGCCCCATTGCGCCAAATCTTCAACGCCATCATCTTAGCCGGCTGGTACAAAAATAATTTAAAGTCAAGTTTGCTCAATGAAGTCTACGCCAATAAATCAACCGTCAAGGGCATCGACATTCAAGACAAAACCATCAAACAACAAATCTTCGACCGCTATTTACAAGCCTATAAAAAAGGCGTGTTCAATTACGTGAAAGAAGACGAAGCCAAAACCCCTAGAAAATATTTTTCAGGTGGGGTTGATTTTGCGATGGCGGTTAATCCGGCGGTAGTTCAAAGCTTTACTGGTACAGGATTTTCAGATACGTTGGTCATGGTGGAAGCTGGGGTTGTTGAGGTTTCAGCGAATGCGCGTCAATACGGAGTTATGGTGCTTGGGGATCCAATCAAAACACAAGCAGATTTCAGATTTCAAACTAATGAAATGTTGAGATTAGCCACAGATAACCCTGAGGCAACAATTTCAAATGAATTAATTGAGAAGTTCATGAATGAAATGATCCTTTATCGTGGTAAGAGTGGGTCAGAAGTACGTAATAAGATCAGTGAATTTATGGCGCTTTTTTATAGTGTTCTAAGTAAGAGAAAAAGTTTTCTCATTAATAATAGGCATAAAATCCCCCGTGGCATAAGAGAAGACATAACCAAATTAGATGCTTTAAAAAGTATTGTTAAGCGCTTGTGGAGCAATAGAGAATTTCCAACTGGCGCCGGTGAATTAATGGATAGCGGATCAGGGGCATTATCAGCAACTGTTGATGCTAAAGAAAGTTCTGCTTCTTTAATAGACGAGGAAACGGCGGTAAGAAGGTTGAATATTGTGATCAATACCCAAAAAGACATTCATAGTGCTGTGGACGCATTTGCATATTTGATCAAACATAACCCGACAAAGATTTCTTTTGAAGCGTTGATGAAGTTCTTAAAGAGCGTCAATGAGAAGGCAACTTTAGAAGGAAAGGGTTCGATACAATTTGATGTGGATGGCATGATCTTGGATCTTTTAGATCAATTAAATATCCAGATCATCACCCTTCAAGAAGTTAAATCGGAACAATCATCAATTAATCGCGAGAAATTAATTCAATTAAAAACACAGATTGAAAGTTTTGATGATGTGATTTCTCTTAAATTGGCTAAAGCTGTTGAGGATTATTGTCGTCATGACCCTGCCATGGCTGTTACGGATGAGCAATTTAAAGTGATTAAAGAAGTGATTAGAGATTTCGTAAATGGTGTAGATTTTACAACCACGCCACGTGAATATCTTGCAAAGATTCAAGATGGCGGCGTGATGAATCTTGCTAGATTGTCCGACGTTGTTGCGTATTTTATTCAAATCAAGGATTTCTCAAATGTAGGCGATGTTGAAAATTTCTTAGGTCAGTATCGAGGCAGTGGTTTTAATATCACGGATGAGAATGGTATTCATCAAAATAGAACGTTTGCAATTTTGTTAGCGGCTGTAACTAGAGCTGCAGATGAATTAAGAAAAGAACAGGGCTTAGATCCTATTAAACGAGATAACATAAGCGGTGATGTTCATGTGTCAGATGATTCCATTCAAAAATTATTGGGCGATTTGCATGCGGATCCAGCAATACAACGATTAATGCAAGACATAGCTAAGATTGATATTTATGAGTACGATAACGGGGTTGAGTTACGCAATGGTAAAGTTTACGATTCTTTAATCGCCTTAAATGTTAGGGATATTTTTGCACAATTAGAGTTTAAATATAATTTCGATAAAGATAATTTCGATGAGACATTGCAGATGGCAATAGCTTACGTTGGTCAGTTTAACATCAAAGGTTCTGATGTAACATTGGGCAATGGCCTGAGTTTGGATCCAGAATTAAGTGGTTTGGTAGAAGGGTTTCAAAGCATTATAGATCGCGTTAAAGCTAAACCAGAAATACTTGCTTTTGGTGGCGCTTTTGATACAGTGCCGGCGGTTTTACAAGGCTCTCCTGATGCTGCCATGGGAATTATGGATGGGTTAAAGAAAATGTTGGGTAAGGAACAAGTCAAAGTTAAGACTAAAGCAGAACGTTATGAAGATGCGAAGGACATCCTTAGGCTTAAATTAACACATCGTATTAATAAACTTTCAGATGTAAAAGAGTTGCTTGATGCAACCAAGACGTTGGGAGAAATTGCTCCGAAGTATTTATCAAGAAACAATTTCGAACTATTAGATGCAGTGATCAGAAAACTAAAGCGTTTAAAAAATGGTCAATTAAATGGTTATGGGCAAGAAAACATTAATAGGGATTTGTTAGATTTGAAAGCATCGTTTAAGGCTGCTGATTTGAAAGCTCAGGTAGAAAAGAAATTAAGCGAACCTGATTCAACCCCAGGTTCTTTAACTGGAGCTGATCCAAATACTACTCAAGGCTTCGATGTTACGCATTTACATTTTGATGATAATGATAAAGGAATGGTCGCAGTAAATGTGGAATTTAAAAATGTTCTAAATGCTCGTGATGCATTAAGTCAGTTGGGTTTATTTAGTGAAGAAGGTTACGTGGAAGATGTTTTAAATATGCAAATCTTTGATGCATTAGGATGGCCATCGGATGTGAAAGTATTTGAAGAAGTTTTAAAACAATACCTAGATTTTACAGATAAGTTATTAGAGCTCAATACGGCACCATTAGGTAGAGTTGAAATAAGGATTTGGGCTAATTTGTTAAGTGAAACAAAGCGTGAGTTAAGAGCATTGTCAGGAATCTCAGGAGGGTCTGATCCTAGGTTTGATATCTTTGAAAAATATCGAAATAGAATTAAAAAGATTTTGTTAGAGAAATTTGAGATAGCTATTAAGAATGCCAAGAAAGCAAAGAAATCTATTGTTCCCATAATTCAAACAGGGCTAGAAGATGGTACGATTGATCCGGATTCTTTATGGGATAAATTAGCACCTGCAGGCGTGAGCCCCCAATGGAAAGAGCGTATTTTTGCTGGTTTGCCATCTGCTAAAGGGTTTTTTAATTCAGCCATGGTTACAAACGGTGGTATTGACTTGAAGAAGACGTTGGATAATACGGCTGTACGAAAAGATGGTCAAGGGGTGCAAATGCGGATTGATCCGGCGATGATTGAGCGGGTTCGCCGTGAGGGGATTGATTCTTTGACGCCTGTGATCTTTAAGGTTTCACCTGTTGTAAATATTTGGTCATTGTTAGGGTTAACGCCCCCAACATCTGCTGCAACAAAAATCGCTTTAAATTAACCCCTAGAAGTAATGATTTTGTAGCGAAGAAAATTTAATTTGCATCTTGTTTTAATGAGAGAGGTATTTTAATGGTTGTTGATTTTAAAATTTGTTATTTATTGAACATGTTTAAGAAATCACTGGTTTTCTTTTTAGTGGTGAGCTTGAGTGTGTCCATGGTTGCCGTTCCTCAGGCCCAAGCAGCCCCTCTGCTAAGTTTGCCAGAGCCTGGGAGTATGGTTGGTTTAAGCCATGCCTATCAACCAGCTATGATCAAGGGTATTACTGTTCATAAAGACAATCCTTTTCTTTTTGATTTCATTATGGATCCAGGGCAAGATGGTTTAAAAGATGATGCGTTACAACAAGAAGGCGCTGTGCAAATCAAATATTTCTTAGCGGCGTTGACTGTGCCTGCCAAAGAATTATGGGTTAATCTAAGCCCTTATGAAAAGGATAGGACGATTAACAATGCGTTAGGTCAGACAGACATGGGGCGGGATATGTTGGCCCAAGATTATATTTTAAAGCAACTCACGGCGTCATTAATTTATCCAGAGAAAGCATTAGGTAAAACATTTTGGGATAAGGTTTATGCGAAGACAAACAATGTACCTGTGAATACGTTTAATAAAGTCTGGATCATGGCCGATCAAGCAGAAGTTTATGAACATGGGCAGACAGCGTTTGTGACCAAAAGCCATTTAAAGGTCATGTTAGAAGAAGATTATTTAGCCACACAGAAGCATGGCATACAAACACACAAACAAAATCCTTCAGCTCAAGCTATACGTGATGTGATATTGCCAGAACTTGAACGTGAAGTCAATGAAGGTAAACATTTTGCGCCATTGCGCCAGATATTTAATGCCATCATCTTGGCAGGTTGGTATAAAAATAATTTAAAAGCCAGTATCCTGAATCAAGCTTATGCAGATAAATCAATGGTGAAGGGGATTGATCTTAAGGATAAGGATATAAAAGAAAAAATCTTTGATCGTTATGTCCAAGCATACAAAAAAGGTGTTTTTAATTATGTGAAAGAAGGCGCAGTTTCAGAAGTTCCAAAGAAGTATTTTTCTGGAGGAGTAAATGCAGCGATGGCAGCTACCCCAACGGTAGTTCGTGATTTTTATGGTCAATTACCAAATGGTTTAAAACAAATATCTGCAGGTTTAATTACGTCGAACAAAAATGCGGCGATGACTGCTATTAATGAAGCAGCTAAATCAGCGCGTTTTATAACCGGTATTGATGAGGGTGTTACCTTTGATAGTGGGGAGCTGAATAAGATTGAACGGCTCATTGCGTATGAATTAAATGGTGGAGAAGTTGAGATCTCAACGATAAGTTTATTGATGATCCAATCTATTCAACTAACACCCATTGACCCTCAAATGGAATATAGCATTTGGGAGGAGGTTTCACCTACAACCGTTCGCCTTAAGCCAGGAGCAGATATTTCAAAGGCACAAGTAGAAGATTATGTTGGTAAGGGTGATTTAGAAAAAGTTTGGGGCATCATTGATCGAGCGAAAGGTGTTCAACAACGACGACATGATCTAGAAACGGATGTTTTAAATGATGTAGAACGATCAAGGTTGGATGAGATTTTACAAGTCATCAATTTCATAATGCGTTTGTATGATTTTCGTACACAAGAACTCATTATAGAAGCACATGAGTATTATTTAAAATTGCAACAAGATGCGGTTATTCGAACACCTTTTGAGGATAAGTTAATTGTATTGTTAGATAAGTTGATGACAATTTCTGTTGAGGATTTAAGTGTGTATAAGTTAAGAAAAGAATCGTTTGGAAAAATGTTAGATATGCGTGCGCAAGCAAAGAAATTGATCAATGCTTTTACCGTCAAAGACCTTGTGGCAAAGATAAATCAATCGTTAAAAGAGGGTCAAGGGATAGATGAGAGATTTATCCATTTGAAGCAAAATGTGGGTCATTATCTAGATTTTATTGACATGTTGATTAAACAAGACCCAAAGAAAATGAGTAAAGCGGAAAGGATTGTGTGGCTGGCCTACTTAAAAGGTGCTCAGCTTAATTTGACGATATTAGTTAAGTTCTTCTCGAAGAAAATTGATAAACAAGATGGTGTGTATTGGCAAGATTTTGTAGGAAAGTTTGTTAATAGTGACATGAGAAAGCGTCTATCAGATTTGGATCTCCAGCATCCGAATGCACTTGTTCTAACTGATATTGTTAAAAGTAGTATTAGGGAAGAAGTTGCTGTTCCACCTTTGAGAAAGGAAACTTTGGTTGTGGCGCCTGCCCGAGATGTTTTTAATGATGAGAGCGTTAAAAGTGAGCCAATTAAGTTTCTAAAACACTTTACTCGAATTCTGCTTGAATATAATATTGCACAGTATTCAAAGAGGGAGTTGATTTTTGATGAAGAACAAGAGGCGCTATTGTTAAGTAAGTTTAAAGGCATTGTGGAAGAGCTATATAGTGGTGATTTACAGACTAAAGAAAAGCCTGATTCATTTTTTCCGGAACTGTTTGAAGATTTAACATTAAGCGGTAAGGATAAAATGCGTAAGATTTTAGCAACAAGTGAAGATGTGGACGCGCAGTTTTTAGCTGGTGTGTATCTCATTTTGGTTGATCCTTGGAATTCTCAGGATGCGTATTTAATTGGGGAGAAATTTGCAAGTCTAAAAAGCAATCAACAGGCTTTTATTAGTTGGATTTATGAACGAAAACAACATGCTAATCAAGCCATGGCTACGCATGGTGGTATCGATTTAATGAAGACTCAGGCTAACACGGCTATTCGTAAGGATGGCCAAGGGGTGCAAATGCGTCTTGATCCTGCGATGATTAAACGGGTTCGCCGTGAAGGGATTGATTCTTTGACGCCTGTGATCTTTAAGATTGCGCCTGTTGTAAATATATGGAACCTCTTAGGTTTAACCCCTCCAAAAACCCAAGAAGACCGGTTAGCAAGCACATAAAATTCCAGTTTCATTTTCCGCATCTTTCTGTTAATATTTAGTTTCAGATTTTTATTAATTTTAAAGATAAAGGAATGCTCATGTCAGCTCTTAAGCCATTTCAAGCGGTTTTCTACAATAAAGAAAAAGTAGAGAATTTATCTAGTGTCATTTGTCCTCCCTATGACGTTATTTCCAAAGAACAGCAAGAAGGTTATTATAAGCAACATCCCAATAACTTCATCCGTCTTGAATTAACCAAAGAAACCCCTAAAGATACAGCTAAAGATAACAAATACACCCGTGCTCAAAAAACCTACGAAGAATGGTTAAAGAAGGGCGTTTTGATTCAAGATAAGGTGCCTTGCGTGTATTTTTATAAACAAGATTATAAGTATTTGGGTCAACGCTATACCCGCACAGGGTTTTTGGCTTTGCTTAGCATGAATGATGATTCAGGCGTTAAGGTATTGCCACACGAACACACCCATGCGGCAGCAAAAACAGACCGTCATTTACTATGGAGCGCCTTAAAAAGTGATTTAAGTTCCATCTTTGTTGGCTATGCGGATAAGCACAATGTGGTTGAGAAGATTTTCTTAAAAGACTTAGCCAGCCAAAAACCATATTTAGAAGCAGTTGATCAAGATAAAGTTAAGCATATGATTTGGCGCTTAGAAGATCCAGCCAAGATTGCCTTGATAGCTGATGTATTAGATGGTCAAAATATTTTTATTTGCGACGGGCATCATCGCTTTGAGGTGGCTAATCAAATTAGAAAAGATCATTTAAAGAAGGTTAAGAATCCAACAGGCAAAGAACCATTTAATTATGTCATGGCCTATTACACCAACATGGATTCCAAAGATTTGCAAATTTTCCCAATTCACCGCATCGTCAAAAAGTTCCCCATCAGCGTGAATTTATTAGAACAATATTTCCGTATCGATAAGATTAAGAATAAAACTGATTTGATGGTTTTACTCGCCCGCGCCGGTCAAAACGAACATGCTTTTGGCTTGTGCTTAAAGAGCGGCTTATATTTATTGCGTTTAAAGAGCAAGACCTTGATTGATAAGGTTGTGTTGGAAGGATCAAAAGATTATAAATCTTTAGACGCTGCGATCTTAAAATCATTCATCTTTGATCAAGTCGGTGTGAAGTCAGAAGACATCACCTATTCTAAAGATCCAGATGAAGTCATTGCCTTTGTTAATGAAGATAAGGCAGATGCAGGGTTTATTTTAAATCCTGTTTTAGTGAAGCAATTAAAAGCGGTGGCCTTAAATGATGAACGCATGCCGCCTAAGACGACATATTTTTATCCGAAGGTTCTTTCGGGTTTAACCATTTATAAAATGGATTAACATGGCGCTTTTTGGGAAAAGTAATTACACCTTTATCAAGGTAAAGCGAAAAGAAATTCCAGTCGGGGTGTGGACCAAGTGCCCTGGATGTGAGTCGCCGGCTTATTCCAAAGAGCTTAAAAATAATTTAAACGTTTGTCCAAAATGTGGGTTTCATTTAGGGTTAACGGCCCGCGAGCGGGTCGAGCATATCATGGATGAAGGGTCATTTGTTGAGATGGATGCCAAGATGACCTCAGCAGATCCTTTAAATTTCAAAGGCCCTAAGACATATTTGGATAAAGTTAAAGCAGATCAAGAAGAAACAGGCATGGTCGATGCCATCATCACTGGCAAAGGCACGATCGAAGGCCATAAAGCTGTTTTATGCGTGACCGATTCACGTTTTATCATGGGATCCATGGGTTCTGTTGTTGGTGAACGCATCACCCGCGCGGTTGAATATGCCACGAAACAAAAGATCCCTGTGATTATTATCTCAGCATCTGGCGGCGGGGCACGCATGTATGAAGGCGCGATTGCACTCATGCAAATGGCCAAAACGTGTGCGGCATTATCTCGTCACGCACAAGCGGGATTATTATACGTTTCCGTGTTGACAAACCCGACCATGGGTGGCATTATGGCCTCATTTGCTGGTGTTGGTGATATTATCATCGCAGAGCCGAAAGCTTTGATTGGGTTTGCTGGTCCTCGTGTTGTGGAACAAACCATCCGTCAGAAATTACCAGCGGGATTTCAACGCTCAGAGTTTTTATTACAGCACGGCATGATCGATATGATCGTCGAGCGACAAGATTTAAAAGGTGTTTTAGCGCATAGCATAGATTACGCACAAAAATAATTTTAGAAGGGTACGACATGGCGCAAATTCGACTTGTTAATGTTTGTAAAACATATCCCAATGGTGGTAAAGCGGTAGACAATGTCAATTTAGAAATTGGTGACCGCGAATTCTTAGTGTTAGTTGGCCCCTCAGGTTGTGGTAAGTCAACGACGCTGCGCATGATTGCGGGTTTGGAAGATATTTCTTCTGGTGAAATCTGGATCAATGATAAGCTCGTCAATGATGTGCCTGCCAAAGACCGTAACATCGCCATGGTGTTCCAAAATTATGCGCTTTACCCACACATGTCTGTTTTTGAAAATATGGCTTTTGGTTTAAAATTACGTGGCTATCCAAAACCAGAAATTGTCAAACGTGTCCATGAAGCTGCAGAAATTTTAGGCATCAAACAATATTTAGAACGTAAGCCTAAAGATCTTTCCGGTGGTGAGCGTCAACGCGTGGCCTTAGGCCGTGCCATTGTCCGCAAACCCTTGGTGTTCTTGTTTGATGAACCTTTATCAAACCTCGACGCTAAGATGCGCGTGCAAATGCGCACCGAGATTCATAAATTGCGCATGAAATTACAAACGACTTTTATTTACGTTACCCATGACCAAACAGAAGCTATGACGATGGGGGATCGTATCGTTGTTATGAACAAAGGGATTGTCCAGCAATGTGCAGATCCTATGACCATCTATGATAAACCAGCCAATAAGTTCGTGGCCTCATTCATTGGTTCGCCACCAATTAATTTAATGACCGGTAAGATCACCCGTGAAGGTAAGAAATTTTTCTTTGAAGAAGAAAAATTTAAGGTCAAAGTCATCGAAGAGATGGCATCAAAGATTTCGAAGTATGAAGGTAAAGATGTTGTCATGGGCATACGTGCCGAAGATATTTACGACAAACTTTTTGCCTCGGAAGCGTCCCCTGAAAATACGGTGAAGGCTGTCTGTGAAGTTGTTGAGCCGTTGGGGTCTGAGGTGTATCTATACTTAAACTCGGGCAAACATAATTTTATTGCCCGCGTCGGGGCACATGACCGCCCGGAAGTAAATCGGGACATGGATCTGGTCTTCGACATGAGCAAGGTGCACTTCTTTGATTCTCAAACCCAAGCGACCATTATTTAGACTTTATTTTTTAGTCATCTTTAGTTTCCTCGTGCCTTTAGCGGCATTCTTTATTTACGCCACGAAACATCAAGTGGCGTTTTTCTTTATCACCTCCGCATTGTTGATCAACATTGGTTTGCTCATTGCATTTCATCGACGCCTGCAACGCAAACAAAACGTCATTGTCCTTCAAAAAGAAGATTACTTCGAACGTGCCAACTTGCTCAAAGCAGAAATTGATCAAGAGTGGAAGACGATCACCATCATCAAAAATAAAATTATCAATTACGGCAAGCTCAAAGATTTAACCGAGAGTTTGAGCATGTCATTAGGTATTGAAGAAACCTCAGCGACGTTGTGTGCCGAAGTAAATAAACTTTTTGGCCATAAAGACATCACGGTCATTCTCTATTTATTTCATTCGAGCACGGGTGAGCTTGGCATATCCTCGTCTCAAAAAGGCCAAATGCAGGTGAATTTAAAAGCCAAGCGTGGGGATATTTTTGATCAATGGGTGGTTAAGACACTTAACCCATTGTTGGTTGAAGATGCCAATGTTGATTTTCGTTTTGATGTCGAGAAGATCATGAATGAAGATGGGCGTAAGGTAAGGTCATTGATTAGCGCGCCCTTAGTCATTGGTGATAAAATCTTGGGAATCTTGCGCATCGATAGCCCCAGCGCCCATCATTTTGCAACCGATGATTTAAGATTCTTGCGAACCATCGCCGACATCACAAGCGTAGCCATCGAAAATGCACAGTTATATCAAAAGATTGAGGACTTAGCGATTAGAGATGGCCTGACAGGTTTGTATCTGCGTCGCTACATGTTGGAGCGTTTAACGCAAGAGGTAAATCGCGGTGTGTTAAAGCATAAAGAATTGTGTTTTTTGATGATTGACTTGGATTATTTTAAGAAATATAACGATAACTATGGGCATATCGCTGGGGATATTGTGTTGCGCACCGTCGCAGGGATGATCGCAGAACATTTTAATGAGCCTGGAGATCTCGTGTGTCGTTATGGTGGTGAAGAATTTTGTGTATTATTGCCAGATTGCTCCAAAGAAAAGGCTGTCGCATCTGCAAATGCCATATTAAAGAAAATTAGTGGCCGTGAGATTGTCTTACGTCGTCAGAAAACACATGTGACGGCCTCGATTGGTGTGGCGGCGTTTCCAACGGATGCGCAACTTAAGGAAGAATTGATTGTGAAGGCCGACGAAGCGCTTTATAAGGCCAAGGAAGCTGGCCGCAACAGGGTGTGTGAAGCATGATGCTCTACTTATGCATAATATTGGCAATCGTATTTATTGGCGTGGTGTTCTATTTAGCTCAAATGGTGGTCATGCAACTAGAACAAAAAGCCGATGAGGATGTTTTACGTTCCAAGGACTCCTATCAAAAAATCATCGAGCAAAAGACGAAAATATTAGCAGAGAAAAATAAATTGGAGCGTGAGGCTGCGCAGATTTTTACTCTTTATGAGATGACCAAAGAAATCACACGCCATTTTAAAGAAGATGAGGCGTTTGAAATCTTTAAACGCAAGTTGAAAGAAAATCTAAGCATCGACGATTGCCGCATGGTTGATCACGAACCACAGTCCGACGAAATTCCAGCAGGTTTTGCTGTCTTTGCATTAAAAAGCAAAGAAAAGAATTTAGGGTATTTGATTTATAAGGGTGTTTCTGAGAAGGATAAACCTAAGTTTGAAATCTTGGCACACCAATTTGCGTTGGCATATTTGCGCATCAAGTTATACACAGAAGTTGAAACCTTGGCCATCACCGATGCCTTAACAGGGGCTTACACCCGACGATATTTCTTAGAACGTTTTGAAGAAGAAATCAAACGTTCCCATTTACGTAAGACCAAGGTGGCATTTTTATTGGTTGATGCGGATTATTTCAAGAAGGTCAATGATCAGTACGGACATTTGACAGGTGATGAGGTGTTACGTCAAATTGCTTTAGTGCTTAAAGAAAGTGTTCGTGAGATTGATATTGTTGGTCGTTATGGTGGTGAAGAATTCTGTGTGGTTTTACCTGATACGGATGCGCAAGGTGCAGCCTTGGTTGCTGAACGTATTCGCAAAACCGTTGAAGGTAAAAAGATACGAGCCTATGATGCGACGCTACGCATCACGATTAGCATTGGTATATCTGCATATCCCTCCGACGGAAAGACTGCTGAAGAATTAATCGATAAAGCCGACTGGGCTTTGTATCGTGCAAAATCTGCAGGTCGTAATTGTATTATCACGTTTGGCGCATATAATAAGTCATCATGAGAATCTCAAACAAAATTATATTGTTAATTGTTTTACTGCTTGGCGCGTTGTCATTTGCTGCGTGGAGTGGTTTAAATCAAATGCGTGCCATACGTGCGGAATATTCTGCCATGGTCACGTTTGATGTGGCCTTGATGCGTGGCGTTAACAGTGTCTATCAAATTCAATTACAAAAGAATGTCCTATTACAACAGCTGATTAGCATCTCGGAAGAGTTGGGCTTTGAGAAAACCACGTTTGCCCGTAGTAGTTACCTGCAAGATCAACTCAAAGGAATTCGCACAACGTATGAACAATACGCCAAAGAAGCAGCAACGTGTGCACAAAAAGCCAAGGCCTTGTCGCTTGGGGCATCAAATTTTAATATCGTTGATGAGCAAAAGCCTGCCATGTTAGAAATTCGCGAAGGGATGACACGTTTAGAGGCCGTACGCGCTGATTATGATGCGAGCATTATGAAATTTTTACAAGAAGTCGAGGCAGGTGGGTTTAAGTTATCGATCGAAGATTTAGAAAGGTTTCAGAATGATGAAAATAAGCTCACCAAAGATGTGGCTAAATTATTAAAGACGGTTCAAGAGTCGTTAATGTCGTCGCTGGATCAGGCGAAGCAATGGGAAAAGTTCGCATTTCAGAAGTTTGTATATTTATTAGTTGGTGTGTTCTTGTTAGCTTTTGTTTTGGCATTTTGGATTGTTTCCTCAATTGTTCGACCCATCAAGCAACTAAGCAGGGCGGTTGAATCGGTTGGGGAGGGTAATTTTAACGTTCAAGTCATGGCCACATCCAATGATGAGGTCGCAAACTTAGCTAAAACATTCAATGAAATGAGCCGAAAGCTTGAAGAATACAAGGTGCGCATTGAAAAGCAGAATACTGATTTAAAAACAATGAATGATGAACTCGATAAATTCATCAATGTCATGGGTCATGATATTTTAAACCCCTTAACCATGATGATTGCCTATTGTTCTTACATTGAGCAACACGCCGGCCCTACTTTAGATGCCAAGAATTTAGAAAGTCTTCAAGGAATACGTAAAGCCGCCACCCGCATGCATAGCATGGTCAAAGAATTGCTCGAATTTACCAAGAGCAAGCGTTTAGCAGCTAAATAATCATTCTTTGTTGAATCCCGCAGCTAAATACAGTAAAATAACCCCGTTCAATCTATATAATTAAAATAAGGTTTATATGAGTATATATACTATTGGCGTTGATGTTGGGGGCACCAATATTAAGATTGGTTTGCTTAACGCGGCAGGAAAAGTAATTGCCCGAAATCATTTTGCCACAAAAGCTTTTGCGTCTACGAAGTTGAAATTAATTGATACTTTAGGTCTTCACATCCTGCAGATCATTGAAGAAGCAGGGTTAACCAAAAAGCAGATTAATGGTGTTGGCATTGGTTTACCTGGGCCGATTGATTTTAAAGCAGGTATCGTGCGCTTTTTACCAAATATCCCAGGCTGGAAGAATGTTCCTCTGAAGAAATTATTAGAAGTGCGTCTTAAGTTGCCGGTGTTCATTGATAATGATGTCAAATTAATCACGCTGGCAGAATGGCAAAAAGGTGCTGGTCGGGGATATAGGGATTTGGTGTGTTTAACTTTAGGAACTGGGGTTGGTAGTGGGTTAGTTCTTGGTAATAAGTTATATCGTGGGGCACATAATGCGGCGGGAGAGTTGGGGCATTTGCCGCTCAACGAGACGGGTCCACAATGTAATTGTGGAGGGTATGGATGTTTAGAAAGTTATATAGGAAATCAACGTCTTGTTAATAAAGCCACCGCTGTGATGGGTAAAAGCGTAACCCTTGAAGAAATGCATGCATTGGCTATGAAGGGCAACGCCAAAGCTTTAAAGTTTTGGAAAGAAACAGCCACGCATTTAGGTAATGGTTTAACAGGTATTGTTAATTTGCTGAATCCCAGTGTGATTGTCATTGGTGGGGGCGTTTCTAATAATCATCAATTTTTATTTAAGACAGCGCAAGATGTCATTGATTCACGGGCCATGTTGACACACCGAAAGCATGTCAAAATACTTAAAGCAAAATTTGGAAATGACGCAGGAATTATTGGAGCGCAGGTTTTAGTCAATCATGCAAAAGATCTATAAATACGTAATCATATCCGCATTATTATGCCTGCCACTGCCGGCTTTTGCTCAATGGGATGTTACAGATGTTAATTCTGGGCGAACAATCGATGATATAAAAGAAAAGAAGATATCGCTAGATCTTAAGAAGCCAACTGGACCTGTAGAGATGCAGGCGGATCAAGTTGAATATTTAAAAGATCAGAATGTGGCTAAAGCTAGTGGCAATGTTGTTGTCAAATCTGGCGATACTATGCTAAAAGCAGACGGTGCAAAGATTAATCGAGAGACAAAGATTGCACAAGCTACTGGCAATGTATATATAGATACACCTGAATTTCAAGTTGATGCAGATCAGGCGTCATATAATTTTAGCACTACGGCGGGCACCTTTGATAATGTGAGGTTATTTAATGAGCCATTTCAAATCAAAGGACAACAAATCATCAAAGATGCCGACGGTCATATTTTGATGAAAGATGGTTTCTTGACCACCTGTGACCTTGATCATCCTCATTATCGCATGAAAACACGCAAGTTGGATGTTTACCCTGGAGATAAGGCAATTGCTCGTGGGGTTACCATGTTCTTGGGTCCTGTGCCGATCATGTATTTTGCTAAGTTCACCCAAGATCTAAAAGATAAACCGTGGTTTACTTTTACCCCAGGGTATAAAAAAGATCTTGGGATGTATTTGTTGACGCGCTCGCGCATTAAAGTAAACGATAATTTTAAGACGTCGATCCGTGTCGATGGTTATGAGCGGATGGGTTTTGGTCTTGGGGCAGATAGTTCCTATAATACACCGTCGATGGGTGCTGGTATTGTGCGTTATTATTTTATCAATGAGCGCCAGATTGCGGCCAAACATCCTTGGCAAGCTAAGACAGCGCCGACGGTTCAGAATGAACGTTACAAGTTGGAATGGCGTCATCGTTGGGATATGGATGAAAAGACGCAGGCTGTGTTTCAGTATTATAGGCTTAGTGACAGTGTGTTGTTGCAACGATATTTCTTAAGAGAATATCGAAAAGAAGCTAATCCACAAACATTTTTCTATATCAACCGTGCTTTACCAGCAGGTAGCTTAAGCATTCGGGTTGATCATCGGGTGAATCGTTTTATCCAAGCCATAGACCGCACGCCGGAAATTACATATTCTTTAGCAGGCCAACCGATTGGGAGTAGTGGTTTCTATTTAAAGACCAATGATACGTTTTCAAATTTAGTCAATCGTCAAGCGTCTCCAACAGAAGATCGTCGAAAAACAATGCGGTTTGATTCTAACAACGAAGTCTCTTATCCAACCCATTTAGGTTTTGTGCAATTTACGCCCATGGTGGGTGGTCAGACAACATATTATAGTCGCACCATCGATGACCGCAGGCCAACGAATGTTACCCGTCAAATGTTTAAGACTGGAGCGGATTTCTCAACGCGTTTTATGAAAGTCATGGAACTTGACCGTGGTTTGTTTGGAAGTGACATCACACGCTTGCGCCATATCATTGCGCCAAGTGTTGCCTATCGCTATCAACATACACCAACATTTGCTGCATCACGTTTAAATCAGTTTGATGCAGCGATCGACGGCCTATCCCAAGATCACCGCATCACATTCTCGCTTGAAAATAAGTTGCAAACAAAACGTAAGGGTAAGATTGTTGATTTGGTGCGTGATTTAGCGACGGTGGATTATTTGATTAAACAAACAGGTAGACCGGGCCAACTAAGTCCTGTGAAAAATTTACTTGAGATCACGCCGACAGACTGGTTACGATTTGTAAGTGATACAACGATCGATCATAAACATAACCGTATCTCCGAAGGCAATTTAGATTTTTACATCACAAAGAGTGGAAAGTATGGGTTTAATATTGGCGAACGTTTTGCCCGTGGCCAAGATCATCAACTGATCACACAGTTTGCGTATATCATTAATCCAAAGTGGCGATTTAAGGTTTATGATCGTTTTGATCTTGGTAAGGGAACGTTGAAGGAAGAGAATTTTATGGTTACCCGTGATTTGCATGAGTGGGAAATGAATATGATTTATGGTCAGACCCGTGGCAACGGCATTGAATTCTTATTAACATTTAAGTTAAAGGCTTTCCCCGATCAGCCTTTGGATTTGTTTAGTTCAACATTCCATCAACGCAAAGCGGGTTCGCAATCATCGACGGATTTATAATAAACATTAGGTAGAATAGGAGCGCATCAGGGTATGAATATTGCAATCATTGGTTCAGGATATGTGGGTTTAGTGACAGGTGTTTGTTTGGCGCATATCGGCCATCATGTTATCAGTGTTGATAATAATCCTGAGAAGATCAAGAAGTTAAAAAAAGGCGAGATCCCCATTTATGAGCCAGGCTTACAAGAGCTCATGAAAGAATGTGTGAAGAAAAAACGTTTATCCTTCACCGGTTCTATCAAAGATGCCACAGCTAAATCAACCGTGATCTTTTTAGCCGTGCCAACTCCGTCGAAACCTAATGGTGATGCGGATTTAACGTACATTGAAAATGTCGCACGTGAAATTGCCCGCAGCATGGATTCCTATAAATTGATCGTCGAGAAATCAACTGTTCCTGCTGAGACAGGAAATAAGATTAGACGCACCATTCAATTAAACTTGCCGCAAAAGTTCAAAAAAGGACATAAGATCTTGCTAGATTTTGATGTGGCTTCTAATCCAGAATTTCTAAAAGAAGGTAGTGCGGTTAGTGATTTCATGAACCCTGATCGTGTGGTTTTGGGGGTCGAGTCTAAGAAAGCCGAAGGCTTATTGCGTGAGATTTATAAGCCGCTTAAGACAAAAATTTTAGTCACCAATACCGCGTCCGCTGAAATGATTAAGCATGCGTCTAATTCATTTCTGGCAACCAAGATTTCTTTTATCAATGCCGTGGCTCAAGTGTGTGACCGCGTCGGCGCAGATGTCTTGATGGTGTCCGAAGGCATGGGTTTAGACAAGCGCATTGGCCGTCAATTTTTAGATGCAGGTATTGGTTATGGTGGCAGCTGCTTTCCAAAAGACGTCGATGCCTTCATCCGTTTGAGTGAAAAGAGTGGTTATGATTTCTCATTACTCAAAAGCGTGCGTTTGATCAATGATGAACAACGCCGCTTGTTTGTGCGTTTTATCGAGGAGAAATTGTGGAATATCAAGGATAAGACAATTGGCGTGTGGGGCATTGCGTTTAAACCCAACACCGATGATATTCGTAATTCCGCAGCCATTGAAATCATCCGCATGCTGCAAGCCGAAGGCGCAAAGATCAAGGCCTATGATCCAAAAGCAGGCGAGAATGCACGCAAAGACTTAAAGGGTGTAAAAATTTGTGAAGACGCTTATGAGGCTGCCGAGGATTGTGATTGCTTGATCCTTTTAACCGAATGGGCTGAATTTCGTGATATCAATTTCCGTCAGGTACAAGTGGCCATGCGTCAGCCAGTTATCTTCGACGGAAGAAATTTCTTAGATCCTAAAGTTTTAGAAGAATCAGGTTTTGAATATTTTGGCATTGGTAGGGGAAAATAATATGCCCGTGCGTGCTTTTGAAAAAAAGATTGCAGGACACCAGGCTGTGGTGGCGGTCATTGGCCTAGGGTATGTTGGCCTGCCGTTGGCGCTGTCTTTTGCACGTAAAGGTTTTAAGACGTTTGGTGTTGATACCAATGAGCATCGGGTGGATGCATTAAAGACGGGCAAGAGTTATATCACCGACATACACGCCCCTCAAATCCATGCCGTATTGCATAATCATCGCTTTACACCAACAACGGATGTTAGCATTTTGAAAACCGCTGATGTGATTCTAATCTGCGTACCAACGCCGATTAAACGGAAGTACACGCCGGATGTTTCATTTATTTTAAGTGCAGTCAGAACCACCGCCAAGTATTTAAAGAAAGGCGCGTTGGTAGTTTTAGAGAGCACGACTTATCCAGGCACGACGGAAGAATTGATCAAACCAGAGCTTGAGAAGAGTGGGCTTAAAGCCGGCAAAGATTTCTTTTTAGCATTTTCGCCAGAGCGCATTGATCCAGGCAACAAACATTTTGATGTGACGTCCATCCCTAAAGTCGTTGGTGGTTTAACGCCAGACTGTACAAAATTAACCGCCATGTTATATCGATCGATTATCAAACATGTGCACATCGTTGCATCGCCCAAAGCTGCGGAGATGACCAAGTTGTTAGAGAATTCATTTCGCATTGTCAATATCGGTTGGATCAATGAGATTGCTCAGACGTGCCATAAGTTGGGCATTGATGTGTGGGAAGTCATTGATGCGGCCAAGACCAAGCCATTTGGCTTTATGCCATTTTATCCAGGCTTAGGTGTTGGTGGTCATTGCATTCCAGAGGATCCATTGTATTTATATTGGAAGGCCAAACGTTATGGGTTTAATTCCAAATTCATTAAGTTAGCAGCTGATGTTAATGCGCACATGCCGTTATATGCCGTGCATCGCATCGAAGAAATGTTAAAGAAGCCACTTGAGAAGGCTAAGATCTTGATTTTAGGTGTTACCTATAAGAAAGATGTTAAAGATTTGCGCAAATCACCGTCGATCAAGTTGATTGATGTGTTGCGTCGTCGCACCACGGTTGATTTTCATGATCCGATGATCCCATATTTAAAAGTGGATGGTTTAGATATGCAGGGCATTGAATTAACCGCAGCGGCGATCAAGCGATATGACGTGGTGGTTGTTGCGGTCGATCATACAAAAATAGATTATGGCTTTGTCCAGACCCATGCCAAATTAATTTTTGATGTAAAAAATATTTATCATCATATTAAAGACAGAAAGATTATTAAGCTATGAAAAAAACAGTGGTGGTTACCGGTGGTGCAGGTTTTGTAGGAAGTCATTTGTGTGACTGGTTTATTAATCATGGTTTTAAAGTCATTGCCGTTGATAATTTGATCACAGGCAATCGTCGCAACGTTGCACATTTAGCGAAAAACAAAGATTTTAAATTTATCAATCAAGATGTTTCCAAAGCGCTAAAGATTTCAGGCCCCGTGCATTACATTTTACATTTTGCTTCCCCCGCATCTCCCGTTGATTATGTGAAGCATCAATTAGCGACGATGATGGTTGGTGCTCAAGGCACACAAAATTGTTTAGAGCTTGCGAAATTAAAGAAAGCAACATTCCTTTTAGCCTCAACCTCAGAAGTTTATGGTGATCCACTCGAACATCCACAAAAAGAATCGTATTGGGGTAATGTGAATCCCAATGGACCGCGCAGCATGTACGACGAAGCCAAACGTTACGCTGAGGCCATTACCATGGTCTATAACCGTTGCTATAAGGTTAATACCAAGATTGTACGTATCTTTAATACTTATGGTCCACGCATGCAAATTAAAGATGGACGTGTGGTGCCTAATTTTATTGATCAGATCTTAAGTAATAAGCCATTGACCGTTTACGGTACCGGCAAACAAACTCGATCATTTTGTTATGTAGATGATTTGGTCGACGGGATAACCAAGTTATTATTATCTAAAGAAGCGGGCCCTGTGAATTGTGGAAATCCGCGAGAATTCACCATCATGGAATTTGCGCAATTGATCCGTAAGTTTTATAACCCCAAAGCCAAAATTGTTTTTGAGCCTTTACCAAAAGATGATCCAAAGCAACGCAAACCAGATATCACCTTGGCACGTAAGGCATTAAAGTGGGAACCTAAGGTTCCACTTGAAGACGGCATTCAACGCACGATGAATTATTTTAAGGAAATATTATGAGTGGTTTAGCATTAGGGTATTTGTTTTGTTCATGCCTTTGTTTGGTGATGGCAGCCTTTGTTTTAGGCAGGCATGAGAAGTCATTGACCCGAGATGCTTTTTTGGTTCAGGTGTTCTGTGGATTTGTTTGGCAGATGGGTAGTTTTTTTGTGCTAACGGCACATGACGTGGTTGCGGCAACATTCTTTTCGCGCATTGCGTACATCGGTTGCGTTTTTTTATCCGTGGCTTCCTATCAATTGGTGGTTAGTTTTCTTCAGATAGAGGCACAACGTAAGTTTATTAAGATGGGATATTACGTCGGAGCAGTTCTTTTTATCCCGTTGTTAGCAACAAACTTGTTGGTTGATCAGGCGCGTGTATATCCTTGGGGTTTCTGGTTTAATGCAGGGGTATTGCATCCAATATTCTTAGTATACTTTGGTATTTTTGGTTTGATGGCACTTGTTAATTTGGTTGTGCATTTAGGTAGAGCGCAAGATCGTGTTGAGCGAAATAAAATACGGCTCATGTTATTGGGGTATGTGATTTGTTATTTAAGTGTCATTGATTTCTTGCCTGATTATGGCCACGCAGTTTTTCCATTAGGTTTCTTGTTTGTTTATGCATGGTTTTTTATCAATTGGTTTATCATTAAATTCTACGACTTCTTTTCGATGTGGAGAAGGATTGTCCAATGACCGACATGACACAGATTAATCAAGCGATTGTTAGCTGGCAAAAAATTTTAGGTGATGCTCGCGTCTTAATGAATCAAGAGGCTTTGGTTAAATACACTCAAGATACAACCGCATGTGCGCCGCGCCAAATTTTCTGTACGTTACAAGCAAAGACAACTGACGAGATTGTGGCCATCGTTAAAGTGGCATCGACATATCAAGTGCCGCTGTATCCAATAAGCAAGGGGAATAATTGGGGATATGGTTCAGCCAACCCAGTGACCAATGGCTGTGTTATCTTAGATCTTTCAGGGATGGATCGCATCGTAGAGTTTGATGCGGATCTCGGTACTGTTTCCGTTGAGCCTGGGGTAACGCAAGAATTGTTGTCTAAGTTCCTTAAAGAACATGATGATGCATATTTAACGCCCGTCACAGGTGCTGGTCCTCATGCAAGTATTTTAGGGAATGCCTTAGAACGCGGCTATGGATTAACGCCTATTTCAGATCATTTCTTATCGCTCATGAGTTTAGAGGCCGTGCTTCCCGATGGGAGCATCTATCATTCAGCCATCTATGAACAAGACTGCATTAATGTTGACCAGATATTTAAGTGGGGCATTGGCCCTTATTTAGATGGATTATTTACCCAAAGTAACTTTGGCATAGTCACCAAGATCACCATTCAATTAGCTGCGCGTCCGGAGTCGGTCGGGGCATTTATCTTTGAGATGCGTGATGAAAAGAACCTTGAGAAAGCCGTGGCTTTGGTGCGTGAGACATTGCGCGAGATTGGCGGGGTGACGGGATCTATCAATATTATGAATTCTTTGCGCCTTTTATCGATGAGCGCATATTATCCGTTTGAAGAAATTGATAAAGACCCAGCTAATTATGTCAACATCCTAAAGAAGATGGCAACAGATATGGATTTTGCACCATGGACATGTTTGGGATCATTTTATGGTAAGAAAGAAATGGTGGATGTTGCCAAGCGGGTGTTGCGCAATAAAGTTTATCCACACACCAAGCGATTGATTTTTCTTTCTCGAGGACAATTAAATTTCCTAGAGAAGATTTTATCATGTTTACCAGCGCAATGGACAAAGACATCATTAAACCGTATTCAAAAAATGAAATTATCTTTTGATATCTTAGAGGGAAGGCCCAATCAAATCGCCTTGCCGTTGTGTTATCGCAAGATGCCGTTGGGATTGCCTGATACTTCAGAACTTAATCCCGCACGAGATGGTTGTGGTTTGATATGGTATGCACCCTTAGTGCCCATGAAGCCAGAAACCGTGCGTACGTATGTTGATTTTGTGAATCAAGTTTGCGTGAAGCATCGCATAGAGCCGCTCATTACCTTGACGACGTTATCAGACCGATGTTTTGATAGCACGGTGCCGATTTTATTTAATCCACAAAATCCAACGGAAGTCGCTCAAGCCAAGGCGTGTTTTGCTGAGCTTTTAGAAGAGGGTCGTAAACTTGGGTTCTTTCCATATCGTGCCAATATTGACATGATGGGGGATTTGGTTAACGTGGATAAAACATTTTGGGCGATGCAAAAAACAATTAAAGATGCGATTGACCCTCAAGGGATCATTGCGCCTCGTCGCTATTCTGCCAATTGAACTCTCAACAGTTAAAATACATAACCCAACTGATACTAACCATCGCCATTTTGGTTGTGGTTCCTGGGAATTATGTTAAAGCGGTCGCTTTTTGTGTTCTGTGGCTGATCACATTTAATCCGCTAGTCTTTCAGGAGATCATCTTATTTTTTAGTGTTTGTTCAGTATTCTCTGTCTTAGATGTCATGGCGGTGAAACAAGGTGTGTTTTATTTTAAAAACCCAGACTTTCTTGGTATTCCTGTATGGGAATGTTTGATGTATGGTTTTTATGTATTACATGGATTGCGATTATTGGGTGGGCCACAACCTAAAACCAATAAAATAGTAGCTGGGATGTTTGCCGTGGGGTTTGCATTAAGTTTTTCATGCATTGCAGATCAATCATTATTGACGTATGTGACCTTTGCTTTAATGGGTTTAAGTCTAATTTTCTTTCATGAGCGATATGATTTAATCTATGTAGGATATTTTGTTTTGATGGGCGCTGTTATTGAATATGTCGGGGTTGGTTTTGGGATTTGGGGATACCCAGGAGTTCATGTCATAGGCTTGCCGTTATGGTTTATCACTATGTGGGGGAGTATTGGATTATTCTTAAGGAGACTAATATTGCCTATTTTGGCTTGACCAAAATAGTGACTTTGTTATACTAACCAACGTTTATGTTAACTAAAGAAGAAATCATTGCTTTTGAAAAAGATATTGCTGACGTTTTTGCAACAGGCGTTATCCGTGCACCTGTGCATTTGCGTTCTGGCCGTGAAGATGCGTTAATTCAAATATTCAAAGATTATGATATCAATGATGATGATTATATTTTTGGATTCTGGGATTCGCATGAATTAGCGTTACTTAAAGGTGTTCCTGCCAAAGATGTCAAAGATGCGATTCTTAGAGGTCGCAGCATTTCTTTATGTTTCCCTGAAAAGAAAGTTTTATGCTCAGGTATTGTCGGTTCCTTAATGGGTACGGCTACAGGGGTCGCATGGTCGCTTAAGAATCAAGGTAAAAAAGGTCGGGCTTTTCTTTTTTGTGGTGATATGTCAGCTGAAACAGGCATTTTCCATGAAGCGGTTAAATATGCTTGTAATTTTGATTTACCAGCGGTCTTTATCGTCGGAGATAATGGTGTGTCCGTCATGACCAATACCCGCGAAACATGGGGCTCACCTGATCCTTGGTTTAAGGGGACAAAATACGAAAAGAAGATCATATATTTCAAATACACCAACGGCTATCCACATTCAGGTTTGGGTAAGCTCATTAAGTTCTAATTATGGAAACATCCACACAACTCAAATATTTTGATGAATTAAAACGCACCATGGAGTGGCTTGCCACTCAAGATAAGGTGCAGTTTGTTGGTCAAACCGTTGCAGGGCCTGGCACATTCATGTTTCAAACCTTGAGGGATTGCCCTAAAGACCGCACGCTTGAAATGCCCATCAATGAAAGCTTTCAAATGCAGTTTACCTTAGGGATGGCATTGGCAGGATATATACCTGTTTCGGTTTATCCTAGACAAAACTTTTTGATGTTAGCGGCGGCGGATATGGCTAATATGATTGATAAGATGCCAGATGTCAGCGAAGGTAAATGGCCGATTAAAGTTATCATTAGAGTGGCAACAGGTCCTGATGCGCCAGTGCACCCAGGGCATCAACATATTGGGAATTACGCACAAGCATTTCGTGCATTATTTCATTGGATCGAAGTCATTGAACTTGATACAGCGGATCAAATTTTCCCAGCATATCAGAAAGCATTAACGCGCACCGACGGAAAGTCGACGCTCATCATTGAACACGGCAACTACTATAACGAAGAGTATTATGCCAAAGGTATGAAAACCAGCCAGTAATTGCATGCAGAAAAATTCACGCATTTTTATCGTCGGACATAAGGAAGCCATCGAAAATTCTTTGGTATCAGGTTTACGTTCGCGTGGGTTTGATCATGTGTATTCTAACAACTTTAATAAAATAGATGTCTTAGATGCGTCCAAGGTTGCAAAGTTCTTTAAAGCCGAGCAACCAGAATATGTATTTTTAGGTTCGATCCGTTCCGGCGGAATTGGTGCAAATCTAAAGATGCCTGCCGAATTCATCTATGAAAATTGCATGGCCCAAAGTCATGTCATGCATGCGGCCTATACTCATAAGGTTAAGAAATTATTATATTTCACAGGTTCTTGCGCGTATCCTGCCTTGGCTAAACAGCCGATTAAAGAAGAATCCTTGTTAACGGGATCGCTTGAATCAAGCAGCGCTCCTTATTCCGTCGCTAAAATTGCTGGCACCATAATGGCGCAAGCGTATCGTGCTCAATATGGATTTAATGCCATTGTTGCAGTTCCTGCAACGCTTTATGGCCCAGGTAGTGACGATGATTTAGCTAATGCGCATGTCATGGGCTCGTTGATGGCAAAGTTTACTCAAGCTGTTGAGAAAAATAGCCCAACCGTCGAAGTTTGGGGCACAGGCAAAGCCCGCCGTGAGTTTTTATATGTCGATGATTTTGTCGATGCCTGTATATTGCTCATGAATAAATATAACGATGCTCAATTAATCAACATGGGCAGCGGGGACGATATTAGCATCAAAGATTTAGCAAAAATGATCGCACAAATCGCTGGGTTTAAAGGTAAGATTGTTTTTGATACAACAAAGCCTGACGGAACTTTACGTAAATTGATGGATAATGAGCGTATAAAGAATTTGGGATGGTCGCCCAAAATCAATTTAGAGCAAGGTATTAGCCAAACAATTCAATGGTATAGAAAGGGTAGTATATGAAAATTTTAGTTACGGGTGCGGCAGGGTATATTGGGTCGGTTTTAACGCCAATTTTGTTAAACGAAGGGCACGAGGTCATTGCCTTAGATAACTTTATGTACAATCAATCTTCGCTGCTTGATTGCTGCCATCATCCAAAATTGACGATCATTCGTGGGGATACGCGCGATAAAGTCTTAATCACTAAACTGATGAAGAGCGTTGATGCGATCTTTCCACTGGCTTGTTTAACCGGCGCGCCATTATGTGCCAAAGATCCTGTGGGTGCGACGACCATCTTGTTAGATTCCATTAACATGATCATTGATTTGAAGTCTAAAGAGCAAATGATGATTTTCCCAACCACCAATAGCGGTTATGGGGTGGGTGAAAAGGGCAAGCATTGCACCGAGGAGACACCATTGCGTCCAATTTCTTTGTACGGAAAACTTAAAGTGGACGCTGAAAATGCTATCTTAGATGCAGGCGGCATCACGTTGCGTTTAGCCACTGCGTTTGGCGTTTCACCTCGCATGCGATTAGATTTGTTGGTTAATGATTTTACCTATCGTGCGGTGTATGATCGTTTTGTGGTTTTATTTGAAGCGCATTTTAACCGTAACTACATTCACGTGCGCGATATTTCCCGCGCTTTCGTTCATGGGTTGAATAATTTTGACAAGATGAAAAAGCAACCCTATAATGTTGGACTTAGTGATGCAAATTTAACAAAATTGCAGTTGTGCCAAGAGATTAAAAAGTTAGTTCCTGATTTTTATTTTGTGGAAGCAACCATCGGCGAAGATCCAGATAAGCGCGATTACATTGTCAGCAATGAAAAGATTGAAAAAACAGGCTTTAGAACAAGTGTAAGCTTGCAAGCTGGCATCGCTGAACTCATCAAAGGCTACCAAGTCATTAAACGCAACCAGTACGCGAATATCTAAATATGAGCCAACTCGATATCCTCTTTGTTCATCCCAACGCTTCACGCAAAATCTACCAAGATTTAGCGAAAGATTATTCGGCGATAGAGCCTCCTATTTGGGCGGGCATGTTGGCCAGTCATTGCCGTGTTAAAGGTTTCTCCGTCGATATTTTAGATGCGGAAGCCTTGCATTTAAGCGATGAGCAAGCTGCCAGTAAGATCAAAGAAGCTAACCCTAAGGTTGTTTGTTTTGTTGTTTACGGTCAACAACCATCAGCCAGTTCTCAAAATATGGCCGGCGCGATTGGTTTAGCTGAATTGGTTAAAGCTAATGCGTCATCGATTAAAATTGCATTTGTCGGTGGTCATATATCAGCATTATCGCGTGAAGTATTAGAAAATCATCCTGCCATTGATTTCGTTTGTCAAAACGAAGGGGTTTACACGTTATCAAATTTACTTAAAACCAATTTGAAAGATAAGTTGGATTTAGTCGATGGGTTAGGTTGGAGAAAAGATGGTCAAATTGTTTTAAATAAACCATCGCCCATTGTCGCAAAAGCAGATTTGCCGCGTGAAATGCCAGGCATTGCTTGGGATTTATTACCGATAAAGAATTATCGCACCGCATTGTGGCATTCGTATCCGAATAATTCACAGCGTCAACCGTTTGCCGCGTTATACACGTCGCTTGGTTGCCCGATGAAATGTTCTTTCTGTATGATTAATATCATCAATCGTCAAGAGAATGAATTCTCCGACGGTTCGGCAGTTTTCCGTTATTGGGATCCAGAGCATATCATTAAAGAATTTGATTTCTTTGCTTCTCAGGGCATTACGAATATTAAAATTGCCGACGAGCTTTTCGTTTTACGTGCGGATCACTTCATGCGCATTTGCGAAATGATCATTGAGCGCGGTTATAAATTTAATATCTGGTGTTATTCACGTGTCGATACCGTTAAAGACCAATATTTAGCCACATTAAAGAAGGCAGGGGTTAATTGGTTGGCTTTAGGGATTGAAAGCGGCAATACCCGTGTGCGTAAAGATGTGACCAAGGGTCGATTTGATGATGTGGATATTCATGCCGTCGTTAAGAAAATTCGCGATCATGGCATCAATGTCATTGGTAATTATATCTTTGGTCTTCCTGAAGATGATATTGACAGCATGAAGATGACGCTTGATTTGGCGATTGAAATGAATACCGAAGAAGCTAATTTTTATTCAGCCATGGCTTATCCAGGTAGCCCTTTGTATGGGATTGCCAAGAAAGAAGGTTGGAAACTCCCGTCGAGTTATGCAGGGTTTTCACAGCATTCCTATGAATGCCAACCTTTGCCGACAAAATATTTAAGTGCAAACCAAGTTTTGGCATTCCGTGATGAAGCATGGATGAAGTATCACACGAATCCTAAATTCTTAGATTTATTAAAGACAAAGTTCGGTCAAATTGCTGTCGATGAAACATTGAAGTCGACGCAAATTAAATTAAAACGCAAGATTTTGGAAACCTCTACTGTTTAATTATATCTTATGATTATTTCACGCACACCGTTTCGCATGTCTTTCTTTGGCGGCGGAACTGATTACAATGGTTGGTTTAATGAACATAAAGGCGCTGTCTTGGCCACCACCATTGATAAGTATTGTTATATCAGCTGCCGTTATTTGCCACCATTCTTTGAACATAAGAGCCGCATCATCTATTCCAAGATGGAACATGTGCACGGCATCAATGACATTGATCACCCTTCTGTTCGCGAAGTCTTACGTTACCTTAAAATTAAAGAAGGCGTTGAAATTCATCATGATGGGGATTTACCAGCGCGTACCGGTTTAGGCTCCAGTTCGTCATTTACCGTCGGATTGTTAAATTCGCTCTATGCGCTTAAAGGTCGCATGACAACCAAAGAACAATTGGCCAAAGAAGCGATTCACATTGAACAAGATATGATTAAAGAAAATGTCGGATGCCAAGATCAAATGTTGGCGGCATACGGTGGTTTTAATTACATTGAGTTTGGTGGGCAGAATCATTTGCGCGTTCAACCGGTGACGTTGCCCATTGAGAAATTAAATTTATTGCAAGATCATCTGATGTTGTTCTTTACCGGATTTTCGAGAACAGCGTCTCAAATCGCACAACATCAAATTAAGAACATTCCAAATAAAAAACAAGAGCTTGGCCGTATGTATGAAATGGCAGGCGAAGCGCTTGAGATCTTAAATGGTAAAAACATTTTAAAATTCGGCAAATTGTTAGATGAGAGTTGGAAATTAAAACGCACATTGTCAGATAAAATATCAACGGATAATATCGATGACATGTACGCCACAGCCATCCGCGCAGGAGCTATTGGCGGTAAACTTTTAGGTGCTGGCGGTGGTGGCTTTGTGCTGCTTTTCGTGCAACCACATAAACAAGATAAAGTGCGTAGTGCGTTAAAGAAATTATTAGAAGTCCCGATCAAGTTTGAGAATTTAGGCAGTCAAATTATTTTCTTCCAGCCAGATACAGGCGTTGTTAAATAATCATGTCGCGTTTATCTAATGTTGATATAGTCATTTTAGCCGGTGGTTTAGGCAAGCGATTAGCGTCAGTCACAGGGGGCCAGCAGAAAGTGTTGGTTCAAGTTGGTGATAAGCCCTTTATTTCTATTTTGATTGAATATTTGGCGTCCTTTGGTGGCCGCCGTTTTATTTTATGCACAGGCCATGGCGCAGAAGCTGTTGAGCGTCATTTGCAGGGAGCACATAAAAATTTAGAGTTGGTTTTTTCCCGAGAAGAGACGCCACTTGGTACCGGTGGTGCTATTAAGAAGGGATCTGGGTTAGTTAAAACAGACAAATTTCTGGCGATGAACGGTGACTGTTTTTGCGTGATCGATTATAATCAGCTTGTCATGTTTCATGATGACAATCATGCACAAGCAACGATTGCCGTTACACGTTTAGATGATGCGCGGGATTATGGTACGATCGAAGTAGACGGTAAAAGCAAGATCACCGCTTTTAAAGAAAAACAACCCGAGGTGAAATCTGCTTTGATTAATACAGGTACGTATTGTTTTAACCGCAATGTTTTTGATTTGGTTAAAACCCCTGAGAAGTTCTCAATTGAATATGACTTTTTCCCACACTTGGTAGAACAAGGATTTTATGGGTTTGAAGTTCAAAATAAGTTTATTGATATCGGCACCCCAGAACGTTATGCGTGGGCCCAAGAACACTTGAAGGAGCTTAAATGAAAACAGATTTTAATAAAGCAACCGCGATTTCCGACGGACAAGAAGCGAAGAAGGCCAATTATAAGGTTCCATTTGGAACAGTGTCGATCACTGAAAAAGCCAAGAAGTTAATCGATGTGGCCATTGCCGAAAAATGGTTAACCAAGGGTAAATATGTAAAAGAGTTTGAAGAAAGATTTGCCGCGACCTTTGGCGTGAAATATGGGATTGCTGTATCATCTGGAACAGATGCTGATGCTATTGCCTGTGCGGTCTTATATGATTTTGGCGCCAAGCGTGGTGATGAGATTATCATCCCTGCATTAACCTTTGTGGCAACAGGCAATGCGGTGTTGCAAGCAGGTTTCAAACCAGTGTTTGTCGACGTGAATCGCAATACGCTAAATATTGATCCCGATAAGATAGAAGCCGCGATCACCCCACGCACGCGCGCGATCATGCCCGTACATTTGATGGGAAAACCTGCGGCGATGGATCAAATCATGGCCATCGCTAAAAAACATAAATTGTATGTGATTGAAGATGCCGCCGAAGCACATGGTGCTGAATATAATGGCAAAAAAATTGGTGCCATCGGTGATATGGCATGTTTCTCATTATATGCTGCACACATTGTTACAACGATCGAAGGTGGCATGATCATCACCAACAATGAACAAATGGCGAAGGCAGCTGCTAGTTTGCGTAATCATGGCATCGACGGTAAATTCCGTTTTGAGCGTATTGGATTCTCTGCCAAGATGAATGAGATTGAAGCTGCGGTGGGTTTAGGTAATATTGAAATTTTTCATGACATCTTAGAAAAACGTCGTCGCAATATCTTATATTTGATCAAGCACTTTAAGCAATTTGAGAAATATTTTATCTATGTTCAAGAAGATGCCCATGAAAAATTAGGCCCTCATGCATTCTCCATGATCGTGCGCCCAGGGATGAAATTTACCAAAGATGAATTTGTCACCTATCTTGAGAAAGAAGGTGTTGATTCCCGTAATTTGTTCTATTCCATCCCCACACAAACCCCAAGCTATGCATTCATGGGTCATAAGTTAGGTGATTTCCCAGAAACAGAATTCTGTTCTGACAACGGAACCCACATCGGCTGCCATCAAGACATTGAAATTTCACAGATGGACCATGTGATCGACGTGGTTGGTAAATTCTTAAAAAGCAAAGGGTATTCAGTTTAAAGCGCATGCGCATTGTTGTTAACTGCCGATCGATTCTTTTAAGTAACCGTACGGGCATTGGACGCTATACGTACAATTTGATCGATCAATTAGGCAAGATGGACGCCAGCAATGATTACATGCTTTATGCGCAAAAGAAGCGTTTTGATTTTAAACGTAAGCTCCCACGTTTTAATTATCCCAATTTTCATCGTGTCATTCATCATTCTTCAAGGCCTCTGCCTTGGGGTGATTTGTATCACTTGCCCAGTCCTGCCGACATAGAAAGCTTCAACGGTAAAGTTGTGGTGACCATCCACGATATGATTTATCGGACATATCCGCAAAGTCATACTCAAGAAACCATAGATCTAACCGAAAAGTATATGCAGGGGATTGTGGCACGTGCTGATCGGATCATTTGCGTTTCAGAGAGTACACGCAGTGATCTGCATCGCTTCTTTGAATTTCCAAAAGAACGTTCTTGTGTTGTGCATAATGGTGTTGATCATGATATTTTTCATGCCCTTAAAGATTTATCTCAGGCAAAGAATTTCTTAAAGACAAAAAACATACAGGGTGACTTTTTATTATTTGTTGGCACTATTGAACCACGCAAGAATTTATTAGGATTGGTTCATGCTATGGCGGAGTCAAAAACTAAGGTGCCTTTGGTTGTAGTTGGGATGCAAGGATGGAAGAGTGACGATGTTGCGGCGAAAATTAAAGAGATGGGGCTCGAGTCTCAGGTGATCTTTACGGGATTTATCAGTGATCAAGAGCTTAATTTCCTTTATAATACCTGCACAGCATTTGTATTTCCGTCTTTTTATGAAGGGTTTGGTTTTCCGATTATAGAGGCATTTGCCGCAGGGGCATGTGTGGTGAGTTCTTCACTTTCGAGTTGTGGGGAGATTGCCAAAGATGCGGCATTATTAATTGATCCTAATGATCCATCGACTATAGCTAGCATGTTACAGCGTATTTTAGGAGATTCGGATTTGCGCGCCTCTTATAAATCAAAAGCTTTAAAAAGGGCTTTAGATTTTTCATTTGAGAAAACTGCACGAGAAACACATGAAGTTTATAAGAAAGTTGTTACGTAAGTTATGTTGAATAAACTGGGATGGTATTTTGAAAAGATTGTTAATCTTTTATGGGTTTTGATCAATTTGTTCTTTTATTTGATCGTTCATCCTAAGAAGATGAAGCAGTTTCTTTTTCCAATTTTCTCATCGGTAAATGAATTCTTTCAGTCATCGCATGGGGGATTGAAGAATTTTGAAGAAACGGATTTCTTTAAGAAATTAAGTAGCAAGACATTGTTTGCCAAAAGTAATTTATTTAATCAAGAAGCGCAAGTAACCCGTTCAATGGAGACTCATTTTTTGGCCACGATAGTCGACGGATATGCACCAAAAACAATTTTTGAGATTGGCACCTATAATGGTTTTACAACGCTTCACATGGCGGTCAATAGCCCGTCTGATTGTAAAATATATACATTAGATTTGCCACCAGGGTATGATTTAGCACAAGCCAAGGGGAATTCTTATGATGATATGTTGGTGATGCAGTTAAGTCAGGCAAATATAGCCAAGCGATTTTATAAAAATCATCCATTGTGTAATAAGATCGTTGAATTGTTTGGGGATTCATCCACGTTTGATTTTAGTCCGTATTATGGGAAGATCGACTTGGTTTTTATCGACGGAAATCATTCCCATGAATTTGTAAAGAAGGATTCGGAAAATGCCTTTAAGATGGTTTCCGAAAACGGCTTAATCGTCTGGCATGATTTTGATTACATTATCCATAAAGAAGTTTTTAATTACTTAAGGGATCTGTCTAAGCAGCACACAATTTATTCTGTCCCCAACACACGATTCGCGGTTTATGGTAAAAAACTTAATTAAGACGCCTCTAACACGCACAGACGCATGGATAGCCTGTTTTATTGTGTGTTTGATAACATTTCATCCGTATTTTTTACATCAACGTATAAATTTATTTGAGCTTGGTTTGTATTTACCCGGCATAAACGCCATCTTAGATGGTCAAATCCCGTATCGGGATTTCTTTTATCTACGCGCCCCAATGGATTTATATTTACCTGCCTTGTTAATGAAAGTATTTGGAACAAATGCGGCAGTGTTAAGCGCGTATTTCTACGTCGGAACAGTCATAACGTTATGTGCATGTGTTTTAATTGCGCGTGAAATCATCCCTTCACGATTGTTATTTTATACTTTTGTTCCCGTCTTAGTCACTCGAACATTTCCCAGAGTGGTTTTCACGTATTGGGGAGGCATGCGTTACGGGTGGGGTTTATTGGCCGTGTGGTGTTTAATTCGATTCTTAAAGTCTAAGCATCGCGGATGGTTGATCGCAATGACAGCATTAACCGTCATTGCAGGGTTAACCAGCATCGAGATTGGCGTCTGTTTAGGGGTTGCGATCACTGTGGTTTTAGCGTGGGCCAATCGTCGGGCATTGATGGTATTTTGGATCATGTTATTTGCGTTCTTATTGCCATATAATTATTACCTTGGCATGAATGGTGCATGGTTTGAATATATGAATACCCAGCTTGTTGTTGCCCGTGAAATGCTCCATACTTTTCCTCAGACTGAGCCTGTTCCTTCTAGTATAGGACAAGTTTTGCATGCGTTATTTGTACCGATTAATAAAAACTTTCGTCAGATGACGCCGGTATATTGTTATTTGATTTTTGTTGGGTATTTGATATGGCGTTGGCGTAAGAAACAATTAGATTGGGTAGATCAAGCTGCAGCCGCCGTTGCTGTGTATGGTTTTATGGTCTATGTGACAGGCTTTCGAAATTTGTGGGCAAGCGTCTTTGAAATGTCCTTACAGCCTCAGAAAGTTCTTCTATTTTATTTGTTGGCACGAGCGGTTGAATCGTTAATGATCTATCGTAAAAAGATTGCTGTGGTTTTTCTAGCGATCATTGTGATTTCTTCATTAATCTTTAGTGTAGAACGGATTAATAAAAGATTTTTATTCTTTAGAAAAAGCCCACTTAAAGGACAAGAAACGGTTGTCTTAGATATTCCCAGATTAAAGGGTTTAGTTGTTCCAAAAGATCAAGCGGAAGACATTCACGGGATTAATGATTTTGTAAATCAACATGTAGCGCCTCATGAACCAATGTTGATGTATCCTGAAATGGGAGCCATGCATTTTATTGTAAATCGCCCATGGGTGGGGCGTTTTGCGCTTGTAACATCGTCGTGGTTTAGCCCTGATTGGCACAATGGCTGGATGAAAGCTTTGAAGGAAAAGCCGCCACAATATACGGTTTGTTTAAAACAAGTGCCAGATTATTTTCATACAGTTCATTTTAAAGTTGAATCTAATCGGAAATATTATCAGGATGCCATGCAGTTTATCCAAGAACATTATCATGTGGTTGCGCAAACCCCGTCGTACAACATCATGAAGTTAAATGTTAATTGAGTTTTTTGGTGAGCAAATCGTGGATTTTTTCGGCAATGATGGTGTAACCTTGCGTGTTGGGATGAATCTTGTCAAAATATAAGTCTTGTTTGTCCTGTAAGGCATTATAGAGGTCTAAGGTTTCGACATTGGTGTTTTTGGCAATATCTATGATCATAGGGATGATCTGTTCTTTAATAATTGAGTCATTGATGCCATATGCTGATGTAAAAGCTGGGGGCGGTAAGCAAAGAAAGATGCGCGGATGAGAACGTAGGCGTTGGAACTTCTTGATCAATGCTATGTAATCATTTGTAAAGTCTGAATGATGTGCCCAATTTTCTGGTTTTGAATCATTGGTGCCAAGGCAAATAATTACAATGTGTGGTTTAAAACTTTTGGCTAATTTGAAAGCTCGTTTTTTTGTGTAGGGTTTTATTGCTTTAGAAAGAATACTTGTATCATTTGCTCCAAAGTTTTTTACATCCCAGTCTTTGCCAAGCATGCGTGCGAGCTGGGCAGGGTAACTATCTTGTGATCTATCCTGCGTTCCGGAACCCGATGTAATGCTGTCGCCAACGCATGCAACGCGTATTGGCGATGTTTGCTCAGGAGAAAGGTAAAATAATGTTATTAAGCTGATACATAACAATATGCATATAAAGATGATCTTTTTGCGTTGTAGCATGTGTGCATTATATTTTAAATATGATATTCAATTCCTTTAAATTTTTGGTTTTTTTCACAATCGTGTATGGGCTGTATTTGTTGCTCAAGCATCGCTGGCAGAATCGTTTGTTAATTGTTGCTAGCTGTTTCTTTTATGCGTCATGGAATTGGAAGTTTTTGGCTTTGATGTTGATTTCAATTAGCGTGGATTATTTTTGTGCTAAACGCATTGCGCTAAGCTCATTGTTAAAAGATAAGAAAAAGTATTTAATTATTAGCATCGTTGTCAATTTGTCGATTTTGGGCTTCTTTAAATATTTTAATTTCTTTATTGAGAATGTTACGCTTGTACTTGAAAGTTTGCATCTAGTCTCTCCGGCAAGTACCTTTGTTTTAAATATTATCCTTCCCGTAGGTATTTCTTTTTATACATTTGAGGCCATCAGTTACACCGTCGATGTTTACCGCGGTTTGATTAAACCAGCTAAAAAGTATGGCGATTACTTATTATTTGTCATTTACTTCCCACATTTGGTGGCGGGACCCATCATGCGTGCCAAGAGCTTCTTGCCCCAGATTGTCACCCCAAGGACAATTACAATAAACGGTGTCTATGAAGGATGTTTTCTTTTTTTTTGGGGATTGTTCGAGAAGATGTTTGTGGCTGATAATCTAGCTAAAATTGTTAATCCTGTATTTGCATCGCCTGGTCCTTATGAAGGGGGTGTTGTGATGGTGGCATTATATGCGTTTGCTTTTCAAATTTTTTGTGATTTTGATGGATATTCCAATATGGCGCGTGGTTTGGGTAAATGCATGGGTTTTGAGATCGCAATTAACTTTAATTTGCCTTATTTTGCCTCAAATCCAAAAGAATTCTGGAAACGTTGGCACATTAGTTTGTCGACGTGGTTAAGAGATTATGTATATATTCCTTTAGGTGGGAATCAAAACGGCAAGCGCACCATGTACATCGCTTTATTGTTGACCATGTTGCTCGGAGGTATTTGGCACGGTGCAGCGTGGACATTTGTTGCTTGGGGTGCGTATCAAGCATTGTTATTGATTGCGCACAGGTTTATAACCAAGGATAAAGCACAAGCGCACGGTGGATCATTTTTTAAGGTCATCATATTTTTTCATTTTGTGGTTTTAGGATGGTTATTGTTTAGAGCTCAATCCATGGGGCAAGTTATTGAGATGTTAAAGGCGATATTTTTTAATTTCAAGCTTAGTCAGCAAGGCGTCTTGTGGTTAAAGTTAATATCATTTATTGGGCCTTTGTTAATGGTTCAGATTTGGCAAGCTAAGACAAACGATTTAATGGTGATTTTTAAACAACACTGGGTGCTTAAGACGGTGATTTACGCAGGGATGACATATTTATTAATAGGCTGGGGAGTGATGAATGCCCAAGAGTTTATTTATTTTCAATTTTAGATTATGACAATACGATTAATCATAAGACCACTGCTATTTTTATTTTGCCTAGAGCTATTTTTACGTCTAGGTGGCGCAGCATCGATTTCTATTCAAGATTATCAGAATAAGGCGCATTTAAAAGACGCGCATGCTTATCGGATCATGTGTATTGGAGAGTCGACGACATTTGCTGGTGGCAAAGAATCGTATCCATCTCAGTTAGAGCGCATCTTAAATGATCGAGCAAAAGGAAAACGTTTTGAGGTGATTAATCGAGGCATACCTGGGAGTGATTCTGCAGATATTGTAGCAAATTTAAAGAAAGACATCGAACTCTACAAGCCGAATATGGTGATCGCTATGGTGGGCATTAATGATAGCGATAACACGGTTGCTTATACAGATTCTTCGTCGGATAAATTTAAAGTGGCGATAGGCGATATTCGTATTATTAGGGTTGGAAAATTTTTGTGGGCACACATCATGCAAGAATTGGGTCAAGATGCTAAACCGTTATCAGCAATAGATCGATTGAAAAAAGAAATTAAAATTCATCCCAAAGGTTCTGGGGCATATATCGAGTTAGGACAATATTATATTGAACAAAGAGAATTTAAGCTGGCCGAGGCATTGTTTAAGAAGGGCATTTCAATCAATCCAAAGAAAGATTGGGGCTACGAGCAGTTGGCAAAGGTTTATCTGTTACAAGGGCGAGTTGATGAAGTTGAAAAGCTATATTTATTGGCGGTGTCAAAGAACCCCAAGAAATCTTGGAGTTATGCACTCTTAAGCCGATTTTATGCTGACCAGAAAAAAGAGGTTTTGGCTGAGCGAGCATTAAAAGATGGCCTTGATAAAAATCCTGATGACATGGATATTTTTATAGAGCTTGGGTCTTTTTATACCAAACAAGCACGTTTTTCTGATGCAGAGGATTTATATGCAAAAGCAAAGCTTAAAGCACCGCAAAATTCAAAAATCTATGCACAACTAGGGTTTTGTTATGGGGCCCAAGGGCGATACGATGATATGGAAGCGATGATCGATACAGCAGCAGAGATTGATAGTAAAAATGTTCAAAAAGGTGATCGTCTGCATGTGATTTTAGATTTGGTTGATTGGTATATGAAACGCAATCAATTCTCAAGGGCAGAGGTGGTCTTAAAAAATGCGCTAGTCAAGTATCCCCAGAGTGTAGAAATTATTCGTGGTTTAGCTAATATTTATAATCAAACGGATATGAAAGATAAGGCTTTGGTTTATATTAATATGGCTGATGCTCTCAGTGAAAAGAAGCCATTAAATGCAACGATTTCTAATTATCGACAGATTATAAAGATCGTTCAAGGCCACCATATTGACATGGTGGTGTCCTCGTATGCGACGCGCCATACACATGGTCTAGAGAAAATGCTTGATGTTACTAAGGGGGTTTTATTTATTGATAATGGCATCATCTTTAAGCAAGCATTAACACAGGGAAAATATGAAACATATTTCACAGATGCGTTTGCTGGGGATTTTGGTCATTGCACGCCGAAAGGTGCGGGTATTTTGGCGGACAATATCGCACGACATATATTATTATCAAATCAGATTTGAGGTTATCGATGAATAAAAAATGGGAGAAGCGTGTATATAAGTTTCAAGGGTTTCTAAATTATGCGCAATCATTATTGTTGTTGCGTTATAGTGGCTTTCAATTTGGGATATTAAAGCGGCAATTGTCTTTGATTGGTTGTGACCGTTTGCAGATAGGTTGCGGCCATGTCATCTTAGATCATTGGATTAATGTGTTGTATGAACGCCGTCAGAAATATGGAAAACTTACACGTAAGCATAACGGGTGGTTCTTAAATTACAATTTACTAAAGCCATGGCCTGTGATGGACAACAGTTTATCGTTTGTCGCCGGAAGTCATGTCATAGAGCATTTGGATCTTAATTGTGGGTTACAACTTTTGAAATGTGCGCATAAAGCCTTGAAACCAGGCGGTGTTATTCGTTTAAGTTGCCCTGATTTAGAGAAATATGCTAAAGCTTATGTGAATAAAGATAAGGCATTTTTTAACAATCCATTAATTCGGGAATGGTGTGCGTTTAAGGCAGCACAAACTCCAGGGCAGATTTTCATTGCCAAAGCCTATGATAGCGGTGGAGCTCATAAGTGGTTTTATGATTTTGAATCCTTGGCTGATATACTCAAGCGGACGGGATTTGTGGATATTAAAAGGGTTTCACGTCTTGAAGGGCATACGCCAGACAAAGCATTATTGGAACCAGCTGGTCGTGAATTAGAAACAGTATATGTTGAGGCTAAGAAAGCATAATTCATTCAATGAAAATAAGCGGTTTTACCATTGTTCGCAATGCTATCAAGTTTAACTACCCTGTTAAGGCGGCCATAGAATCCATATTGCCCATTTGCGATGAATTTATTGTTAATGTCGGAAACAGCGACGATGACACTCTAGCATTAATCCAATCCATCAAAAGCTCTAAGCTGCGCATTATCCAAACAACGTGGAATATGGGGCAAGGCTCAACAGTTTTGTCTGAGCAGACCAATATTGCGTTAAAGGCGTGTAGTGGTGATTGGGCGTTTTACGTTCAGTCAGATGAAGTGATTCACGAGGCGGACTTGCCTAAGATCAAACAATGCATGCAGCAGCATTTAAATAACCCTTCGATTGATGCCCTGCGTTTTAAGTGGTTGCATTTTTATGGCTCATTTTGGCGTTATCGCATCGACAAAGGATGGTATCAAAAGCAAGACCGTATTGTGCGCAATAATGGTGAAATTATCTCTGTTGGAGATGCCTTTGGTTTTGCCCGCAAAGATGGCAAGCCCCTACAAAATGCGCCGACCCATTGTTATTTATATCATTATGGTTGGGTAAATTCGGCGGAAGACATTCAAAAACGATCTCAAAATGCTGCGGCCATTGGTTATGCGGATAGTTCAAAGGAAATCAGCGGTTTTGGGGATTTAAATCGCTTTGCGACCTATTTTGGCACACATCCGTCTGTCATGCAGTCAATGGTTGATGCGCACGTATTAAGTGGGCAAGATTGGCGGGACATTCAAAAGAAATATTGGTGGCATCCGGCACTTTGGTATAGAATACGTTATAAAACAGGCAAAAGGGTTAAAGAATCTATCCAATGACATTCAATCGTATTCTAATTATCAATCCTTTTGGTGTCGGTGATTGTTTATTTGCAGATCCTGTTATCGCCAACATCAAGAAAAAATATCCACTTGCGCGGATTTCCTACATCGCCAATGACCGCACCGCTGTTCTTATCAAATCAAATCCAAATGTAGACAATGTTATATCTTATGAACGCGACGAGTTTGTTAAAGCGCGGAAAAAGAATTTTTTTGCCTACGCAAAAAGATGGTTTGCTTTTATCGACGCCATACGGCAAGAACGTTGCGATGTTGCCGTTGATTTTTCCTTAAACCGTATGTTTGGTTGTTTAGCATGGATTGCAGGGATCAAGATGCGCATCGGCTATGATTTTAAGGGTCGAGGGATCATGTTAACCCATAAAATAGAGCTTAAAGGCTATGAAAATAAACATGTTGTTGAATATTACCTTGATTTATTAAAGTTTATTGACGTGCCTGCTGTTGTTAAGGCAATGCGTCTGAATGTGGGTAAAGATGAGGAAATTTGGGCAGGGCAATGGTTGGTTAACAATGACATAAGCCAAGTTTCTAAGTTGGTTGCGGTTGTGCCAGGTGGCGGTGCTAGTTGGGGAGGTCGTGCAGAACGAAAACGTTGGCCTGCGGCAAAATATGCACAGTTAATTGATAAAATGATTGCGGATCTAGGTGTCACTGTTATACTATTCGGTGATGCCAAGGAACAAGGGTTAGCAACAGAGATCACCTCTCTGGCAGCCTCACCAGTTTATTCCGCGGTTGGTCAAACATCGATCTTGCAAATGGCAGCTTTATTGAAATATTGTAGTTTAGCTGTGCTTAACGATGGTGGCCCCTTACATGTGGCCGTTGCCAGCGGTGTCAAGACGATCAGTATTTTTGGTCCAGTTGATGAAAAAGTTTACGGCCCCTATCCGTCGGCTGGTCATGAGGTTGTTAAGAAAAATTTAGCATGTCAGCCGTGTTATAAGCGATTTTTTGTAGCTCAGTGTGAACACTTTAGTTGTTTAAAAGACTTGTCTGTAGAGGACGTATATAGAAAGGTGAGTTTCGTATATGAGCATTCCGTTCATTGATTTCAAAGAGCAAAATAAGTTGATCCAAGATGAAGTTGACGTGGGTTTCAAGAAGGTTTTTGAAAAAGGCGATTATATCTTAGGTGAACAGGCTCAGATTTTTGAAAAAGCTTTTGCCAATTATTGCGAAGCAAAATATGCCGTCGGTGTTAATTCTGGAACTGATGCATTGCATTTAGGTTTATCCACCTTAGAATTACAAGAAGGTGATGAGGTCATTGTTCCAACACATACCTTCATTGCAACGGCATTGTGTGTTTCTTTCTGCCGTGCGAAACCTGTTTTTGTAGATATTCAACCTGATACGTACAACATGGATCCAAAGGCGATTGAAAAGGCCATTACCAAGAAAACAAAGGCCATCATCGTCGTGCATTTGTATGGTCAGCCAGCGGACATGGATGAAATTCAAGCCATTGCTAAGAAGCATAATATTAAAGTTGTCGAAGATGCCGCTCAAGCCCATGGTGCTCGCTATCATAGCCGCCGTGTTGGTTCATTGGGTGATTTAGCGTGTTTTTCGTTTTACCCAACAAAGAGTTTAGGTGCATGTGGCGACGCAGGTATGATTGTTACCAATAATAAAGATATCTATGAAAAAGCGTTGATGTTGCGTGATTATGGTCGTCAAGGACGCTATGAACATAAAATCAAAGGGACAAATTCCCGTCTAGATACCATCCAAGCGGTGGTGCTCAATGCAAAGTTAAAGCATTTGGATCAATGGAATGCGATGCGCGCACAAGCTGCAGCGCATTATGGAGCATTGTTAAAGGATCTTAAAGGTGTGACAGCGCCGTTTGTTAAATCTGATCGTACACATGTGTATCAAACATTTGCAGTGACGGTGCCGAATCGCGATAAAGTCATGGAATCCATGAAAGCCAAGGGCATCGGTGTTTTGATTCATTATCCAATTCCTTTGCATATGCAAGAAGCATATGCTGAATTAGGTTATAAGCAAGGTGATTTTCCCGTTGCTGAGAAAGTTGCAAGTCAGATCATGAGCTTGCCCATGTTCCCACATATGACCAAGGAACAGGTTCAAACAGTTGTCCAAGCGCTAAAGGAATCCTTATAGTTATGGCTAAAATACCACTTTCGGTTGTCATTATCACAAAAAATGAAGAGCGCAACATGCACGATTGCTTAAAAAGCGTTGTGGACTTCGCCGATGAAATCGTCATTGTCGACGATGAGAGCACCGATAAGACGGTTGAGATCTCCAAAGGTTATGGGGCTAAAATTTTTCATCGCAAGATGGATAATGAGGGTATTCACCGCAATTGGGCGTATGCACAAGCTAAGAATGAATGGGTTTTAAGTTTAGACGCTGATGAGATGGTCAGCAGTGATTTAGCCGCAGAGATTGTTGCCACAATTCCAAATACAACATTTAATGCCTTTGATATGCCGATGCGCAATTACATTGGTAAATATTGGGTGCAGCATTCTGGTTGGTATCCAGCTGGAAAGTTGCGCATGTTTCAAAAGAGCCGTTTTAAATATGAAGAAGTGGGCGTTCATCCACGCGTTTTCCTCGACGGTAAAACAGGGCATTTGACCAAGGATTTAATCCACAAGGGATACCCTGATTTTGAACATTTCTTGCAAAGTTTAAATCGTCAAACCACCTTGGAAGCTGAAAAGTGGATTCAGACGGGCCGTAAGATGCCCTTGCATATTGCTGTATGGCGCACCGTGGATCGTTTTTTCCGCAGTTTTATCGTCAAACAAGGTTACCGTGATGGGTTTGTTGGTTTTATGATTGCCTATTACGCTTCATTATACCAAGTCATTTCTTACGCCAAGTATTGGGAACGTAAGAATGGGGTTAGAGAGTGAATGTAGTTTTTCTTGACCGTGATGGGGTGATCAACCAATTCCCCGGACATGGCGATTACGTCACGCGGGTCAAAGATTTTCATTTCATACCTGGCTCATTACAAGCCATTGCAGATTTAACCCAACATCAATATAAAGTCTTTGTTATCTCTAACCAAGCTGGGGTTGGCCGTGGTCGTTTTACCCAAGCAAAACTCAACCAAATTGACGCACATTTGCATCGTGGTGTTGTAAAAGCGGGCGGACGTATCCATAAAAGCTTTTATTGCACACATCACCCCGACGACAAATGTGCTTGTCGTAAACCAGGGATTGCCAATGTGCAAAAAGCCGCGGCAAGTTTGGGGAAACGCCTTTTAGATTTAAAGGGGAGTTTCTTTATTGGAGATTCACCCATTGATATTAAAACAGGACAGGCATCTGGATTTCGGACCATCTTGGTTTTATCAGGGAAGGGCACCAAAGCGCTCGCTTTGAAGGAAGGTGCAAAACCTGATTATGTGGTTGCCAATTTGCACGATGCCGTTAGAATAGTTTTAGATGAAAATCCTCGTCATACACGCCACAGCCGGAGCAGGTCATAAGAAAGCCGCAGAAGCCGTTTATCAAGGTTTAATTGCTGACGGACATAATGCGAAGCTCGTCGATGCGCTTGATTATACCAATCCGTTTTTCAAAGTCACCTACCCAGAAACTTATGCGCTCATGGTCACCAAGTTTCCATTTTTGTGGGCATTCTTTTTTGGGGTGTTGAATATTGCTTGGTTACAACCTGCGGTTCGGGTGGTGCGTCGCATTTATAATGGTTTAAACGCTCAAGCGTTACAAAAGTTTCTTATCGACGAGAAATTTGATTGCATCATCACCACTCAGTTTTTATCTGCCGAGGTCAGCGCCTATTTAAAACGTACGGGGCAGATCAAATCTAAGGTTGTTTGTGTGGTTACTGATTTTGATGTGCATCGTATTTGGGTTAATCAAGGCATTGATATTTATACAGGGGCTTCGTTATTCACCAAAGATAAATTGATTGCCCTAGGCGTTCATCCAGATCGTGCTTTTGTGACGGGCATTCCAACATTATCACAATTTTCTAAAGATGTGGATGTAGCACAATTAAAAGCGCAATTTAAACTGTATCCGCCAGCCATCAATGTGTTGATTGCAACAGGATCATTTGGGATGGGGCCAATCGAAGAGTTGATTGATGGTCTTAAAGGGTATCATGTCTTGGTTGTCTGTGGTCATAACAAGGCTTTATACGAAAAGCTTTTACCAAAGGCGAGTGCTTATGTGCATATTTTTGGGCTTGTCAATAACATGGATGAGTTGATGTCCGTCGCTGATGTGATGGTCACAAAGCCAGGTGGATTATCCATTGCTGAGGCCTTGGTTAAACGATTACCGATGTTATTCTTCTCTGCGATACCAGGCCAAGAGATGCAAAATATTTTTGTTTTAAAGAAGTATGGTGTGGCTCAAGATCAAATGACCGTGCCTCAAATCATTTCAACCATCGATGATTTAAATGCCTCCCCAGGAAATCTAGAGAAATTACGTACTGCGATTGCTGTCTTGGCCAAACCAACGGCGGTGAAAGACATTATTAGCCTCATATGATTGCGAAAGTCGTTGTTGATCTTCCCCTAGAAGAACCGTTTGATTATTTAATCCCACCGGCATTAGAAAATAAAGTGGTTAGAGGCGTGCGTGTCAGGGTTTCTTTTGGCGCGCGCATAGTGACAGGTTTTGTTGTGGCTTTAAATAATGAAAGCAGCATTGAAAAAATAAAGCCGATCAAGTCCTTGATTGACCAAACCCCGATTTTTGATCAGCGTGATCTAAATTTCGCGAAGATATTTGCGGGATACTATGGTTGCAGCGTCGGAGAAGCGTTGGCTGTCATGATGCGTCATCGTAAACAACCGCCATTTGCCTTGAAACCGAATCCAAACCCAAGAACAAGTTTGTTTCACTGTGTGGATGGGTATTTTCAAGAAGCTTTGAAGGCGGCTTGTGCAACAGGGGGGCATTATTTTGTTTTGGTTGCAGATATGCACAGGGCAAAAATGCTAGGCAAAGAACATCCCCATGGGATGCGTTCTTCCATGTTTGAGGCTTTTGCACAAAAATCACGGATCATTGTCATCGATGAGGATGATGATTCGTTTAAGCAAGAGCAATCGCCCATGTATGAAACACGCCACGTGGTTTTAATGGCACAACGCGTTTATGGTTTTGATGTGGTGTTTATCAGCCAAACGCCGTCGGTTGAACTCATGCAGTTGGTTAACACCAAAGCCATTGAATACACGCGCCAAGGTCATATGGACGTTTCCCCGACAGTGATCGATACAACTAATTATAAATATTTAGATAAAGGCATTTTATCTGTGCCTGTGCGCAATGCCTTAGAGGCAAACATCAAAGCTCAAAAACCAACGTTGCTGCTATTTAATCGTCGAGGAACATTTAGCGTGACTCGATGCGCCACGTGTCATTATGTTTTAAAATGCCCGCGTTGTGCGAGTGCCATGGCTTATAGTGCGGCCAAACATGTTTTTAACTGCCATCAATGCTTGCATCAGATGAAGGATGCAGGGCAATGCCCCACGTGTAAGGTAGCATCATGGAAATCATTTGGCATGGGTTTAGAAAAAGCTCAAAAAGAAATAGCGAATCTTTTTCCGACGGCGCACGTGTCAACCTATGAGACGGCCTCTGAGCGCATTACTGCAAAATGGGATGTCATGATTGCAACGGTTGCTATTTTAAATTTTCAGCAGGAAATATCTGTAGAAACAGTGGCCGTTATTGAAATTGACACGGCGCTAAATCGTTTAGAAATGCAGTCGTCCTTTAAAGTGTGGCGCATGTTGCGACGGCTTCAAACCATGGGAAAAAAGATTTTAGTACAGACCCGTAATTTGGATCACCCGATGCTAAAAGCGTTTACGTCCAACGACGAGGATCGCTTTTATCGAGAAGAATTATCAATGCGGCAAGAATTAAATTTTGCACCGTTTTATCACTGGGTGGCGTTGGTGATGCGTTCCAAGAAGGAAAAAAATGCCTTAAGGATGGCGCAAGATGTGTATAATTGTTTAAAGCAATCCCAAGGAGCTCTGTTAAAGATCACCGAGGTGATGCCCGATACACCGGCTAAGCTAAGGGATCAATACCGTTTTCGCTTGATGGTAGGAGGGCAACACGTTCCTGATATTATCAAGCATATTAAAACAAGCATGCAAACCGTCAAACGTATCTCCGGCGTAATTTGTACGCTTAATATCGACCCATGAAAATTGTATTCTTTGGCAGCGATGATTTTGCTGCAACACATTTAAAGTTTTTGCTCGATGCCAAGCATCAGGTGGTGGCGTGTGTGACCCAGCCAGATACACGTCAAGGCAGGGGCATGAACATTGTCATGTCACCCATTAAGACCATGGCCGATGTTCATGGGCTTTTATGTTTACAGCCAGCGACATTAAAAGATCCGTTGATTGTTGAACAGTTAAAATCTTTGGGGGCAGATATCTTTGTTGTTGTGGCCTATGGAAAATTGTTACCCCAAGAGGTTTTAGATATTCCTAGAATATTTTGTATCAATGTGCACGGCTCACTCTTGCCTAAATACCGTGGGGCAGCGCCAATCAATTGGGCCATTCTAAATGGGGATAAAAAAACAGGTGTCACCATTCAGAAAATGGCCTTGGCATTGGATGCGGGCGATATCATTTCTCAAGAACACATGAGTATCACAGACGATACCAATGCTCAGGTCTTACGCAATGATATGGCAGAGGTAGGAGCAAAGCTTTTGGTTCAGACGCTTAATGATATTACCGCAAATAAACACTCTTTAACGCCGCAAGTTGAATCACAAAGTAGTTATGCTTCTAAACTAACGAAAAGCATGGGTAAGATTGACTGGTCGAATGATGCCTGTTTCATTTTCAATCAAGTGCGGGGCCTTCAACCATGGCCAGGGGCATATACTTCATTTAATGGTAAAACCTTAAAGATTTTAAAAGCTGTTATTCTAGAAGATCTGACTTCTGGTAGACCAGGTGAAGTATTGCAAATTGATAAGAATGGATTTACTGTTGCATGTGGCAAAGGCGCATTATTAATTAAACAAGTCCATCTAGAAGCATCAAAAATCATGTCTGCGGTAAGTTTTGTAGCGGGGCATCACTTGAGAGTCAAAGATATACTTAATCGTTGATCATTTCTCTTTTCTTAGATCGATCAGTATAACTGTTTCTGGCAATTGTATCCTTGGAGGCGCATCGGAAATGACAACATCTAAACTTACTGTAAAGTTCTTTTTGGGGTCTTTGATATCTTGAAATACAATTTTTTCCGCACTATTTTGCTCGTTAAAATCCATATATACCCATTTTAATCCTTCTTTTGAAGCAATGTCATAGAGAATGGCGTTAACAAATACAACCATGTCTGCATAATAATTTGATGTTAATCCAACAAATTCGTCGTGAGGTGTAGATTGTGATGATGCGCTTGGAATAATCACGTATATGCTTTTCATTTTTCCAAGCGAATCTTTGATGGCATTCCTTACGGTCATGTATTCTTGATGGCTTGGGATAACGCGTGCGTGGGCAATATTATTGTAACTTTGCCAAAGTCCCCATGCACAAGCAACGCAGAGTATGACCGAAAAGAAATGTGATTGGGCTATGGGGGGGATAAAACGCAAATATTGTTTTAAGCTAGATATCAAAATAAAGACGAACAATGTCGTTAAGCCGATTTGGCAACGGTACACATTAATATTTAATGCGGATAAAAAGTTAGGTAAGTAGGATAAGAATAAAAATAATATGATAATCGCAGGACGAGTCCAAGAGCGATGTTGAATTAACCACATTGTACCCGCTCCCATGATCAGGATGCCAAGAATCAAAGGAATAAAGTTGTCTCCTTTGATATTCCATAAATTGAGTACTTGGGGAAGAATGGTCGATAGAAACCAGGAGAATTTTGAAAAAACATCTGTCGTCATGTTCTGAGGTTGATAATGAGATACAAATTTATAATGTAAGAAACTACCAACAATTTTAAAAGTTATTGCATACATCATGATTCCCATGATGCCAGGCAGAAGAATTTCACGTAGTTTTTTACTAAAATCCTTTGGTTCTACTTCTCTGAAAAGGATGAATGTAGCCATGGCCCAATAGAATGTCGCGGCGGGTGGGTAAATCAAATGAGACATGAACATTAAAAGAGAAGCTATGTAGAAATTTTTTGGGGCAACATAGAGAGCGCCAATTGCACACAAGATAGCATAGGGTACATAGCATAATATTGTGAGGCAACTTATTGCTTGAAAAGCAGGGAGAGAGAAAATGATCAACGCCACGAGGGTGGCATTGAGAGGTTTCTTAAAATAGTCCAAGAGAATTTTATAACTACATAAAGCACAGGTGATGATCAATGCAATGCTTATGAGATGTATTCTATTTAAATCAGCAGGTGTATCAACCAGGAAAAAGTTTAAGTATAGTATGAGTGCGCCTAGATAACGGCCTAAATAGATGATGTAATGACAAATGTTAGGGAAATAGTCATGTGTGGGAGGGGATAGCCAGAATTGTACATCGTCATGGTAAATATAAATCATTGTTAGGGCAGGCGAGAATGATAGGATCAGCGCAACAATGATAATGAAATATTCAAGCAAATGGGGTTTATTTAACCAAAAACGCATTGAATTAATGTTAACAGAACTTGTATAATTAAGAAGCCTTTGATATAATTTTTAAATGCCTCAATTACGCAAAGATCCAATCGTTAGTCGATGGGTCATCATTGCCACAGAACGTGCTCGTCGTCCAGCGGCGTTTGTTGATCCATCACCAGCAGTTACTCAAAAAGAAGGGTGCCCATTTTGTCACGACACCCAATCCACACTATTATTAGCACATGAAAATGTGCGCGTTGTCAAAAGCGGTACGCCTATCTTTTCTGAGACTCAATCAGTAACAGTAAGACAGGATGGTTTATATCAATCATGTCATTCGCATGGCAGCCACGAGGTGGTCATTGAGACTCCTGAGCATATTGCCAATTTAGCAGATTTACCCGTCGAACAAATTCGTGCTGTTTTTAAGACGTATGCGCTACGCATGTGGCATCATCATCAAGATAAATCAATTAAGTATGTCTTAGCGTATAAGAATTATGGCGTTGCTGCAGGAAGTCGCAACATTGGACATGCTCGTTCTCAAATCATGGCCATTCCTGTCTTGCCCATGCGTGTGCAAGATAAGATCAATGGCGCTAAATTGTACTTTAACTTTCATGAGCGCTCACTTTTTTATGACTTAGTTCGTCAGGAGCTTAAAGAAAAAGAGCGCATTGTTTTAGAGACGGAGAATTTCATTGCCTTTTGTCCTTTTGCCGCACGCTTTCCTTTTGAAGTATGGATCATGCCTAAAGAAAAGCGTCAATATTACGATTATGTCCATGGGATAGAAGGGTTGGAGACGGAATTAGCGATCGTGATGAAAAATTTATTCTTAAAATATAAAATCGGTTTGAATGACCCGGCATATAACTATGTCATTCAAAGTGCGCCATTTGATTTAGATATGCCTGAGTGTTATTCATGGCATATTGAATTATTGCCCCGCTTAACCCGCACTGCAGGTTTTGAGCGAGGCACAGGTTTTTATATTAATCCTATCCCTCCAGAAATGACAGCAAAGTTCTTACGGGAGGTAAACATTTAATGGCTGAATTACGTCGAGATCCTATTGTCGGCCGTTGGGTCATCATTGATAGCGACCATCAAAAAGGTCCAGGGGATTTTATTAAGGAAACCAATAATCTCCCAGGTCATAAGAACACCTGTCAATTTTGCCCAGGTAAAGAACATTTTACGCCACCAGAAGTAGATGCCTTGCGTCCGAAAGCAAGTGAACCTAATTCTTCGGGTTGGTTGGTGCGCACGGTGCCAAATAAATTTCCAGCGCTTACAACAGAAGGTGATGTTGATAAGGAAGCTTATGGCATGTTTGATGTCATGGGGGGTGTTGGCGCGCATGAGGTCGTCATTGAGACAGCTGATCATCAAAAGAATTTAGCAGATTTAAGCGTCGAGGAAATGGGTTTTGTGTTGCAACAATTCTTAAGCCGCAGCAAAGCCTTGTCTCTTGATGAGCGTGTGCAATATGTGAGTGTCTTTAAAAATTTTGGGGCGTCTGCTGGTGCGACCGTCGAGCATGCGCATAGCCAAATCATTGCGCTGCCCATGGTGCCAAAAGCTGTTAATGAAGAATTGCGCGGCAGTCATCAATATTATGAAGCTAATCAACGTTGCGTCTTTTGTGATGTCTTAGAACAAGAATATAAGGACCGCGAGCGCATTGTGGCCGAGAACAATTCATATTTAGCTTTTTGTCCGTATGCACCACGGTATGCTTTTGAAACGTGGATTGTGCCCAAATCCCATATGGCATCATTTGCTGATATGCAAGTTGAGATGTTAGGAGATTTATCGGCGCATTTGTTGGATGTATTAAAGCGCATGCGCAAAGCATTATCGAACCCGTCGTATAATTTCTTTATCCATACGGCGCCGGTCAAGTATTCCAAGCCAAAATGTTATCATTGGCATATTGAAATTATCCCCAAATTAACCCGCAGCATTGGTTTTGAATGGGGAACAGGGTTACATATAACCCCAACGTACCCGCACACCTCAGCGAAATTTTTAAGGGAAGCGTAGAGACGCCATTAATGGCGTCTAAAAACGTCTAAAAACATCATCTATTGACAAAACGCTGTTGATGGATATCATTGTAGGATTACTTTTTAACGCAAGAAAGGAACAGGCATATGGCAGTTAAAGTTGGTATTAATGGTTTTGGCCGCATTGGCCGCATGGTTTTTCAAGCAATTTGTGATCAAGGTTTATTAGGTAAAGAAATCGATGTTGTGGCTGTTGTTGACGTGTCTACAGACGCTGATTATTTCGCCTATCAAATACGCTATGACTCCGTTCATGGTCATTTCAAGCACAAGGTCACCACGGAAAAAAGCGATGCTTCTAAAGAAGAAGCAGATATCATTGTGGTCAATGGTCACAAGATCAAATGTGTTCCAGCGACAAAGAGCCCAGCTGACCTTCCATGGAAAGCTTTAGGCGTTGATTTAGTTATTGAATCAACAGGTTTATTTACCGAAAGCGAAAAGGCTCAAGGACATATCACCGCTGGTGCAAAGAAAGTTATCATTTCTGCGCCTGCGAAGGGTGATGTGAAGACCATTGTCATGGGTGTTAACGAACATGAATACGATGCTGCGAAACACAACATCATTTCCAATGCATCTTGTACCACCAACTGCTTAGCACCACTCGTCCATGTCTTATTAAAAGAAGGCATTGGCATTGAAACAGGTTTAATGACAACAATCCATGCTTACACAGCCACGCAAAAAACAGTCGATGGCCCTTCCAAAAAAGATTGGCGCGGCGGTCGTGCAGCAGCTATCAACACAATTCCTTCAACAACCGGTGCTGCCAAGGCTGTCGGTGAAGTTTTGCCAGCAACTAAGGGTAAATTAACCGGCATGGCATTTCGCGTGCCAACAGCCGACGTTTCCGTCGTTGATTTGACATTCCGTTCTTTGAAAGACACATCGATTGAAGAGATTGATGCGTTACTCAAGAAAGCATCTGAAACATATTTAAAGGGTTTCTTAGGTTACGCAAATGAAGAATTGGTCTCAACCGATTTCATCCACGATAGCCGTTCTTCTATCTATGATTCACTCGCGACAACACAAAACAACCTCAAAGGTGAAAAACGCTTCTTTAAGATCGTATCATGGTACGACAACGAATGGGGCTATTCCAACCGCGTGGTTGATTTAGTACGTTATATCACTAAGAAGTAATCGTTCGTAAATAGTTCTTCAGAAAGCCAGTTATCGCAAGATAACTGGCTTTTTTGTTGACAAATGTAACCATTTAGGTTACACTATCATTGTGATACAAAGTTTTAAGAATAGCGCAGCAGAATCTGTATATGACGGCATTCGAACTAAAGTTGCCTTGAAATGTTTGCCTGTTTCTTTATGGAGGGTTGCGTACAGAAAATTTTATGCGTTAGATCATGCTGTTACTCTAAATGATTTAAGATCGCCGCCAAACAACAAGTTGGAAGCTCTTAAGGGGGATCGAAAAGGACAACATAGTATTCGAATCAATGATCAATATAGGATTTGTTTCTATTGGACAGATTTGGGGCCAAGCGAAGTCGAAATCATTGATTATCATTGAAAGGAAGAATAATGAAAACTAATTTAAGAAATACCATCCGATTACCAAAGAATAGAGCTCCAATACATCCTGGAGAAATATTAGTAGAGGAGTTTATGTTGCCATATAACATCACTCAACAAGATATGGCTTCTCATCTAAAGATTTCTCGGAAGCATCTTATTGATATCGTGCACACCCGCAAACCACTGTCCCTAGAAATAGCTCAGCGATTAGGCAGGCTTTTTGAAACTTCTGTTGAGTTTTGGATACAAGGACAAGTAGCCTATGACCTTTGGCATGCACATAAGAATCCTAGTAAAGAACTTAAGACGATCAAACCTTTAAAGTTAAGCATGAATTAATTATGGTCGCTAAGAAAGTCAACTATGTTTGGCATAAACAGTCGATGGATCCTCATTGTGAGACCATCGACTGTTCTATTTATGATCCGATTAAGGATTTCCGTCGGGATAGAACAGGGTTTTATGTGTTGATTCGACCTGATTATGCGCATAAGACAATCGAAGTTGCTATCTGCGATAAGCGTCACGTGATTGTAAAAGTGTTTCGGGGTAAGCGGTCGGTTGATATTTTCGAAGAAATCTTTCGTTATGAGAAGCGGCATCGCAAGTTATGGTTTTCTGATAAAGCGCATGCGGCATATCTTGGGAAAGAGCTTAAAAAGGTCGATGTTGCTATGGCTTCTGGCAAACAGGACTATATTCAAGAATAATTAGCGGTTGACATATTTATGTTGGCAATTAGAATAACCTCATGTTTGCAATCCTCTTAGTTATCATTGGAATTTTTTCGCGCGTCATCGTGCATACACCGCAATTTACGGCGACGCTGGCAATCGCTTTATTTGCCGGCATGTATTTAAAAGGCCGCATGGCATATATGGTTCCAGTCGGTATGATGCTTGTCACTGACTTAATCTTAGGCTTCCATGACACCATGGTTTTTACTTATGGCAGCATGATTGCCATTAGCGCGATTGGTTCATTTCTAAAGTCACGTAAGAGTTGGGCTAATGTCTTAGGCGGCAGCATTTTGGGCGCTGTCATATTTTTTATCGTCACAAATTTTGGTGCTTTTCTAACGCTTTACCCGCGCACGTGGGCGGGTTTAACTGATTGTTATATTTTAGCCATTCCATTTTTTAGAAGTACATTGCTAAGTACTGTTGCCTACAGCATGGTGTTGTATGCAGGGTATGAAGCGTTGTTGAAGTATCAGATGGGGAAATCCTGTGCAACTCAGGAGCAGTCCCGCTACGGTAAGTCCCTCTAGGGAACAAGTCCGAATGCCCGCTGATGCAGTCGTTTTAATTAACCCTACGAGAGATGGGAGTTTACATGCCTGTACTATGCCTTTTTTTGTTGTTGTTTGCCACCCCCGTTTTTGCAGAAACCATTGATTTACAAAAAATTGTTTTAACTGCTAGTCGTTACGATCAAGATGTTGCTCATTTACCATCGTCAGTAACGGTCATTTCTAGTCAAGATATTGCCCAAAGCCACGCGCAAAGTGTGGGGGATGTGTTAAAAGGTCAGTTGGGTATTGCAATTGTAGATAACAGTTCTCCAAAGACGGTTGTCGCAGATATGAGAGGCTTTGGTGATACCGCAACGCGTAATGTCTTGCTTCTAGTTAATCATCGACGCATCAATCCTGTTGACAATTCTGGTCCTGATTTTCTGCAAATTCCCATCGACTCTATTGAACGCATTGAAATCATTCGCGGCGGGGCTTCTGTTTTATATGGAGACAATGCCGTTGGCGGGGTCATTAATATCATCACCAAGAAGGGCAAGGCAGGGCATCATGCGGTTTTATCCTCAACCTATGGTAGTTATGACACCTTAAAAACATCTCAGGAATTTTCAGGCGCGCAATCGAAGGTGGATTATTATTTTAGCGCACAGCAGTTTGATACCGACGGATATAGGGCAAACAGCCAATTGCGTAGCCGCGATTATGTGGGCCGTCTTGGTATAAACCCTATTGAACCCATTAAGATTGATTTTAAATTAAATTGGCATGAAGATAAATATGGTTTAACCGGTGGTTTAAAAGATGGGCCTTTGGCAACGCTTGGACCTAAAGGTACCGCCAATCCTGAGGACTATGCCATGACCAAGGATCGGATGTTTGCGATCACGACCGATTTTAATCCGTGGGCTGATGAAGATTTAGGTCATTTTATCGTCGATGCATCATTTCGTAATCGAGATAGTTACGCGGTGTTTTATTCCTTTGGCGAATATGCCACCAAGCGCAACATTAATAGTTGGGGCATCAATGGTCGCTATGTCCTGGAACGTTTGATCGACGGTAAGCTGTTGAATTTAGCAACAGGTGTTGATTATTATACCGATGACAATTGGATATATGGCAGTGCTGGCAACAGTGATGATTTGACGATAACCAAAAATGAGATTGGGGTTTATACCAATGGCAGTTATGAAGTTGTCGATAATCTATTTCTGGAGGCAGGTACGCGTTTTGATAAGGCCTACTATACGTTCAATCAAGTCAGCGGCACAAAGACGTATCAACAACAAAACCCCGATAAACATATCGCCAGTGGCGGAATGAGATATGAATATGCTCCACAAAGCAATATATTTGCCAACGTCAGCCAAACGTTTCGTTTTTTAACAACGGATGATTGGTTTGATACGTTCAATGGTTTAAATACCAGTTTAAACCAACAAAAAGGCGTGCAATATCAAGCTGGGGTCAAACATCGTTTCAATGATGTCTTGAAAGTTAGTCTAACGCCGTATGTCATGGACAATCGCAATGAAATCTTCTTAGATCCCGCTGGCGGTGGTGGCTTTGGTGCGACGAGTAATTATGATCGAACCCGCCGCATTGGGGTAGAGTATGAACAAGAGGTGGATCTAAAAGCCATGCTTAAAGCGCAGCAGATAAAAAAATTATTATGGAAAACAAATTATACATATCAGCATGCTACGTTTAGTAACGGTGTTTATAAAGGTAATAAAGTCCCCATGGCCCCACAATTTCAGGGGGCAATGAGTTTAGCGGTGGGGTTAACCGATCATTTGGATTGGATGCTCCAAGGTCGTTATGTTGGCAATCAATTCGCTATCAATGATATCGGCAATGCATTGCCGCAAACCGACCCATATTTTGTTTTGGATTCGCGAATAAGTTACAGCAAAGACACATGGGAAGTTTTTGGGGAAGTAGATAATATCCTAGATGAACATTATGACATCTACGTTAGCAAAGCCGTTACATCCAACATCAAGTCGCATTTTCCAGCCCAAGGCAGGTCGTATAACGCTGGTGTGAAACTTAAATTTTAAGCTTACTTAGAACTTCTTGCGTCGGGGAAACTTTGTTTAGCGTGTAGAAGTGTAATCCAGGTGCACCATGATCAAGAAGATCTTGGCATTGTTCAACTGCAAATTTGATACCGGCCTCAAGCGTGGCAACTGGATTATCAGCTAGGGGTTTAAAGATAGCGTGCACGTTCTGGGGGATGGTGGCGCCGCAAAGAGCACAAAAACGAACCAGCGCGTTATAGTCGGTGATTGGTAATATTCCTGGGATCACGCGTGCAGTTACGCCCAAGTGTTTTAAGCGTGCGATGTAATCGTAATATTCTTGATTGTTGAAAAATAATTGGGTGATGATGAAGTCCGCGCCATGATCGATCTTGCTTTTTAGGATGCCCGCATCAAAAATTTTGTTGGGTGCTAAGATATGCCCTTCCGGAAATCCTGCGGCAGCAATCGTCGCTGTCTCACCAAGATAATTGCGGATAAATTTAATCAAGTCAGAAGAGTAAGCAAAGTTTTCTTTTTCTAATTGGTAATTAGGATTATCTTTTGGTGGATCACCACGCAAGGCCAAGATATTGTTGATGTGGCGCTGTTTCATATCCTCGAGAATATTCTTAATGTCATCCTTGGTATGCATGACACATGTCAAATGCGCCATGGCCGCGATCTTATATTTATCTTGGATGTGGCTGACAATTTCTAAAGTTTTTCCACGGCTTGACCCACCCGCACCATAGGTGCACGAGAAGAAATCAGGTTTGAGACAACCAAGTTTTTCAATGGTGGTAAAGAGTTTTGTTTCACCCTCAGGTGTTTTAGGGGGGAACAATTCAAATGAAATTGTGCGTTGCTTTGTTCTGAAAATGTTCTTAATGTTTGGCATGGCGGTTATTATACAAAATATTAGCCGTATATGCGATGGCAATTATAAATAAAGAGGCAATTGGCAAAGCATAACGTGTGACGATAAAAAAGAAGGCATATGTTCCTATCCACAAAAAAATGAGTAAGCCCATGAGGCGCACAACAGGTTCAGTAGTTTTTCTAAAGCTAAGTACCCAAACAAATCCAACAGCAAAGATGGTGACAAGCGCTACTACTAGACGCAACGCATCTTTAAACATCTCATTGTTATAAATGTGATTTAACCACGTCGGATAGTTCACAAAACCAATTTGTGTAGACTCCCAGAAGAACATCTTAGTTCCTTCTAAGCATGTAAGGAACGCATATTGCAGTGGATTAGATAGTGCCATGTGCGCGGCATCACGTACTAAGGCTTGATTGGTTGCATCGGCATCTTTGTTGAATTTTTGTAAGGCGCTGATCTTTGTCATGCCTATTTCATCAGACATGCGAAAAGACCAGAAATCACAGGTATCAGCGTCGATAAAACGTTTGCAAACGCCATCCCCAGGCACATAGGCCATGGCGCCTAATAAACGGGTGCCATTAAGCGGCTCCATCCGACGGGCTGTGTTGCCGTATAAAGCCCATGATGCACGATTTGTTAGGGCATATTGCCCGTTGTAATATTGATTCAAACTTTTGTAATGATGAATAAAGCCAATGAAAATAGAAAAACTGATCGCAGCACATATGCTAATCAAGCGTACTTTTGTTGGGTATGCACGCCATAGCAAAACATAAAGCGCGCTTAAGAATACAGGCGTGATGATTTCAAATGGGGCTTTGACCAATGTTAAATAATTAACCGCAACCCCAATGCCTAAAGCAGAGATCATGCTAGGGATTTTTGCATCGTTTCGGACGTTTTCATAGACGTAATACGTGATGAGTAAAAGGGGTAAGATAAAGGTGATGGCAGATATTTCTGAGTATAAACTTAATGCCGCATTATTGATCGACGGTGAGAAGCCTAGATATAGTAATGATAATGCTATAATCGAAGTGCGAATTTTTAAAATTTGCAGTAATCGTAAAAGACAGAGCTGATTAAGTCCCAAAATCACAATGCCAAACGTGATCATGATGTTTTCAAAGGGGATGCGGTACCAAAATGCCATTTTCATGGCAAAAGCAACCATCAAGGGGTAAATGGGTTCTCGATTGGGTCCTTGGACAAAGAAATTTGGGAAAAATCCTTGATCAGCGATATTGCGACCCAACGTTTCATATACAAGGGCATCTTGTGCCAAGACCATGTGGACATGTGTGCCTAAGTATATCCACCAGATCCAAGAGAGGGCAATGCTTAACCAAATCATGCGAGAAGAATCCTTCATTGCGGTAATTTTTAATTTGAAGTTATGGTGAATATAAATTAATATTGTACAGCTTATCAATATTGATGTGCCATGACAAGAACGGAATTAGAAAGAACTTTGGAAAATAGAAATAGAACGCTTAACGTTGCCAAAGGCATTGGCATATTTTTAGTTATTTATGGCCATTTGATCCAACGGCACATGGTAGCCTTGGGGCAAGATTTTTTCTTAAATCCAGTATTTAGAATCATTTACATGTTTCATATGCCACTGTTTGTGTTTATCAGTGGTTATTTGTTGGCAAGCAGCCTCTCTAGAAGTTCTAAATGGAAGGTCTTTCAATCTCGCGCTAGAGGTTTGATGATCCCATTTTTATGTTGGGGGATTTTAGGTGTTTTGATCACGATTGCGTTAGATGGTTTAGACCATCAGGCATGGGATTGGCGGACAATGCCTTGGGTTTTTTGGGATCAATTGATACTTAATCCAGCCATATGGTTTTTATGGACGCTTTTTGGGGTGGCAGCCCTTGCATTGGGCAATGTGTTTGCAGGTTTCTTCATCCTATTTTTTCCCATAAATCAATATGTTGGGCTATATTATATTCAATGGTTTTATGTGTTCTTTGCGTGTGGTTTCTTTGTGTATCGTCTAAAGATGAATTGGGAAGCACCATATGTGAAGTTTGGTTTTGTAGGATGCGTTATCTTGTTTGTGGTCTTGCAACAGTTTTGGAATACGACTGACTATATTTACGTCAATAAGATGATGTTTGCAAATTTTGGCGATGTTGTGCGTTTGTTGTACCGTTATTTGATGGGATTTCTAGGCATCGTCGTTGTGATGGGCATATCTTGGCAGCTTTCCAAGGCGAGTTCGTTGAATTTTTTAGAAAAAGTTGGCATGTATTCATTGGATATTTATTTAATCCAACGTTTCTTGCTCGAAGGTCTTTATGGGCGTTTGATCATCAAATGGCAGATCCCATTTAACTATTTTTATGTAACGATTATGGCAGTGCTTTTTATCGTTGGTTTGATGGCGCTTTCGAACGTGTTGATTCGAAAGAATAAAATATTAACAATGCTGCTTTTAGGATCAAGGAAATGACACGATGAGTTCTTGGAAAAAATATTATTTTGGTTTAAGGGATAAACAATATCGTTATTTTATTCCTGAGAATAAAAAAGTTTTGAACATAGGGCCTGATGGGGTTTTACCGAGCACAGCACAAAGTGTTAAATATGATTATATTGTGCTCGCTGGAACATTGGGTGGCCAATCTGATGTGCAACAATACTTACAACAATTGCGTCCGTTTTGTCATCGTGATACTCGCCTAATCGTTGAGTATTACAGTTATTTATGGCAATATATTTTAAAATTGGGAGAGAACTTAGGATTAAAAGCAAAGCAGAAAACCCAAAATTGGCTAACGTGGGCGGATATTAATAATTTCTTAAATTTAGCAGATTTTGATCCTATCCATCAAGAGCGGGCTATTCTATTTCCTGTTCAGATCTGGGGTTTGAGTTATCTCATCAATCGATATATAGCAAAGTTACCCATCTTTAATGCGTTAACCCTTAATCATTTTATTATCGCAAGACCCATCTTTAAAGAACCACAAGCGTTGTCTGTGACGATATTAGTACCTTGCCGTAATGAACGCGGTAATATTGAACAAGCCATCACCCGCACACCAAAATTTGGGACACATCAAGAATTTATTTTTGTCGAGGGACATTCAAAAGACGGCACCTATGAAGAAGTAGAGCGCGTCATGAAGGCTTATCCTGATCGGGATATCAAGTTATTTAAACAAGAGGGTGTGGGGAAAGGCGATGCGGTGAGAGCTGGTTTTAGTAGAGCCACCTGTGATGTTTTGATGATCTTAGATGCAGATTTAACAACCCCGCCGGAAGATATGCCAAAGTTTTATGAGGCCATTGTCAGTGGTAAGGGTGAATTTATTAATGGTTGCCGGTTGATTTACCCGATGGAAGATGAAGCCATGCGTTTCCTCAATTTATTGGCCAACAAATTCTTTGGGATTTTCTTTACGTGGTTATTAGGTCAACGTTTTAAAGACACCTTGTGCGGTACCAAGGTCATCTTGAAACATCATTATCAAGAGCTTGTTGCTAATCGTCATTATTTTGGTGATTTTGATCCATTCGGTGATTTTGACCTCATCTTTGGTGCGGTTAAATTGAATTTAAAAGTTGTTGAGGTGCCCATCCGTTATAAAAGTCGGATGTATGGCACCACGCAGATCCAACGTTTTCGTCATGGTTTATTGTTGTTTAAGATGTGTGGTTTTGCTATGAAGAAGATCAAGTTCATCTAATTTATGAAGAGATATTTCTTAGCATCTGTTGTGTTTTTCGTCATGCTTGCTGTGGGATTCATGCTGGCAGCACATAAACCCATGGCTAATGATGAGTATTTTTCTACAGTTTCTAGCATTGAAAATATTTCATATACTAAAATGTTTTCAGGCAAGATCCCCGAGGGGAATAATTCCCCATTATTTTATACCTTTCAGAAGATATTGATTGATATCACGCCTTATGATGTCCCTTCCTCATGGATTAACGGAAAATGGGATGATGTAGACTTGGCTAATCGCTTGGTATTGCGCATCAATCCTGTTTTGTTTATGTCATTGTCGATCGCACTGATCTTTCATTTCTTTTCAGCAAGATTTCATTGGGCAGTCGGACTTTTAAGCGTGTTTGTTTATGTGTCGACCTATATCCTTTGGCCATTTTGGGCTGAGGCAAGGCCGTATGCGATGTTGGTTTTCTTAACCACAGCTCAGTCGCTGTGTTTGGTTAAGGTCATTGAATCAAATGGTCAAGTGGGTTTAAAGCGATTGATTGCTACAAACATTTTCTTAAGCCTGACAGCAATTTTTAGTTTGGGGTTGATTGCTGCAACCACCGTGATCATGGGGTTGTATCGGGTGAAGCATTTTAAACAATATTGCATGGCGATGGTTTTGCCGGTCATTGCCATTTTGTATTATTATACGCAAGCCCCTCGGTATTCTTTTTATTTTGATTTAACCCCGGAACAACTCATCCGAGATAATATAGGCAGGGAGCGATTCTATATTTTCATCGCGTTTTTGGTTTGCTGGACTATATCTGTGTGGCAAAAAAAGCAAAGTGCCATCAAAGATGTGCTGCCATATTTTAAATATTTGTTAGGTGCTTTATTAATGACAGCAGCATTAATCACAATGTTTAAGATGGGCGCTAAGACCAAGGAAGGTTTTCCTGTAAGCAGTCGGTATTTTATTTATTTGATGCCCATTGGTGTGATAGCCAGTGTCTGGGCGTGTGTTACATTGCATCACTCTTTGTCCCGTTGGCGGTTTGCTCAGTATGCCTTATGGGTCTTTGTCGCTGCATTATTTATCCCGAGGTTCTTTAAGATTGTTCCCTCGGCAATCAGGTCTCATTTAGGTTAACGGTATGTCAAAAAACGTCATTGCCATTATTTGCGCCATCTTTATTTTTTTAGGGATTAGTTCTGCGTTTATGAAGCGCGCTCAAAGCTTACCTTTGGATAATGATGAATTTTATAGCCAAGTTTCAAGTGTACAAGGGATGACATGGCAAAAGATTTGGGCAGGGCATGTGGATGAAGGTAACAATGCGCCGTTGTTTTATAGTTTACAAAAAGTTTATCAAGATGTAATAGGCTATCAAACACCTGAAGCTTGGAAAAAAGGTCAGTGGTCGTATCAACATCCACCCTCAATGATGGTTCTGCGTATGTTGCCATTGCTGTGTATGGCCGCCGGTGTTGCGCTCATCTTTTTTTATGTCACGCTACGCCTTGGGTTCATCGCAGGGTTTTATGCGTTGCTTGTTAGTTTATCATCGTTTATGGTTTGGTCCTATGCCTGCACGGCAAGGCCATACGCGTTATGGTTCTTTTTAAGCGCCATGCAAATGGTCTTGTTATTTTTTTGGCTAGAAGCAAAACAAAAACGCCAAGCGCGTTTGATGTTGGGCTTAATCATCACACAAACCTTGTTATCTTTAAGTGTTTTCTTAAGCATCATCACCAATGTAGCGACGAGCATCATTCTCTGGAAACATGGCGCGCGTAAAATCAAAGATCATCTACTCTTATTAGTTATCCCGATGCTTATAAGTATTTTTTATTTCTGGCATGCGCCAAAGTATGCGTTCTTTATTAAGAATGGGATGATGAAGTTGTTTGGAGCTAATTTGGCGATCGATCGCATGGCATTGATAGTCATCGCGGGAATATTGATCATGGCAGCGAGAAGTAAAACATTAAAACGTTGGTTTCATCCAGTATCTACGCAACATCAGAAGCTGTTTGTCAACGTGATCACTTTTGGTGCGCTTATTTTAGCGGGTAGTGCTGCGATTTACATGAAATTAAAGACTGGGCAATCGTCAAATGGTGAGGGTTTTGAGGTGTCTAATCGCTATTTCATGCTCATCACACCCATTGGCATCATGATGACGTGTTTTGCGTCATATCTGATGGTTGTTCTAGCTAAACACAAGGTTCTAAAACAAGGGATTTTGATTTTCATAACGGCACTTTTAATTTTTAGAGTGCTTAAATTATGGGTATTGCTTCCACGGTAAGGAGAATATGAAATCACAACGTGTTATAACTTTCTTGTTAGTGTTATCTGCAATTGTTTTGCTTCTATTTTTCTTTATTGGTGGGAATATTCAAAGCGGCGATTATACCACGTCAATTGTTTGGCAGTTTGCCTTATTAAAGAAGCATTTGGCTAGTGAATTGTCTTTGCCATATATAACGCCAGCACGTTGTGGAGGCTGGTTATTTTTAGCAGATGCGCAAAGCATTGTCTTAAGCATTTATTCTCTTTTTGCATTTGTTATTCCTAATGCTGTCTGGGCATGTAAGGTTGGGAATCTTTTTATGACCATTCTTTTTGGTTTTGGTGTTTTTGTTTGGTTTAAACGGTTGGGAATAACAGACATCAATGCACGGATCATTGCAGGCGCTTTAACAGTCTTTTCCGGCTCATGGGCGTATCACATGAGCATGGGAGGATTATGGATGCAGGGCGTTGCCTATATTCCGTGGATCATGATCTTGACGGAGAAGATCTTAGAATTGCCTGTTAAGTACAATAAGTCTTATGGATTAACGTTGTTAGGGTTGATTGGTCTTTTCTTTTTAATCATCAATAGTGGTTATATCTGGATTCAAGTATTTTTGCCTGTCTTTGTTTTTCGGTTGATTGTCGAATGTATTTCTTCGTGGAAAACCCCCAATGCGTTGTTTGTAAAAATGAGTATTATCATAGGTTTGGGGGCGATTGCCATTCTTTTAAGTTTATTTCGATTAGGGGCTGTCTATGAATACCAGATGTTGAATTTTCCAAGAGCAGGGGGAGGTGTTGCCCCCCATTATCAGATCATAGGAAATACGCGGTATTTGATAGAGATGTTAGTGCAGTCATTTTTTAATGCCAATATTGTTGTGACCAAAGCTGGGCATGGCATGTTGGGTTTTATGCAAGATTATACGAACTTTATTGGATTAGCAGCGATTCCAGCACTATTGATAGGTATATTTAGATCAAAAGATTTATGGAAGAATAAAATATTTTTAGCTCTAGTGTTAGCAGCAATTGGCCATTTACTATTTATTCGCACTACGCATGTGGCTGATCTTGTGAGGATGATTTTCCCTGTCTTAAAATCCATCACATGGCATTGGCGGGGCAACATTGTTTTGGTTTTTGTTTTATGTGTTTTCATTGCTAAAGGCTACGAGTTTTTATTTAAGAGTAAACATCACTTCATTAAGGTCCTAGCGGTGTTACTAATGTTGACCAATATGTTTGAAATTGCATATGCTGGCCGCAATTATTTTACGTGGCCGTTATTTCCTGCAGTTAAAGAATTCACCCAAGAGTTGCCACAGCCGGCAACACCGCTTAAAGAGCATTATACGTCGTGCGCCCTTGGATGTATTTTTGGTTATGGCAATGAATATCCAAAGGAGATATCAATTAAGAGTTCTTGGACAGGCGGTGGCGATGTCTCACAAGAAGCAGCATTGGGATATTATAATATGCATGATGTGCGTAAAATGTTTGGGGCAGAAGGTAAAGGTGGATATTATTTGTCTAACTCTTGGCCCTTATGGCCAAAGACTGATGCACAGGAATTTGATCGGTATATCCATTTCAAACAAGTTGTGCCAGTTTCCATGAGACTGAAGGTGATGATCTTTATTTCTGCATTTGCTTGGCTGGCTTATTTATTGTGTTGGTTATGTTTATGGAACGATGCTTGGATCATGAAGAAGATAAGAACAACACATGCCATCAAGCCAAAGAAAGCAATAAAGTAGCTGCACCATGTGCGTAAGCCATTTGAAAATTCAAAACGCACATGATGATTTCCTGCGGGAACATGGATCGATTTAAAAGCTCCATAAGCCGCATTAACTTTAACTTCTCTATCGTCGACAAATGCTTTCCATCCATGATGATATGAATCCGCATACACCAGCATTGCATCATGCGTGCTTGGCACATTCACATCTAACTCAACCTTATTGCTATCAAAGTGATTGATAGTGATATGTTGATCTAAAGGTGGTTTAGGATTGGTCAGGCTTTGTGGGGCTGATGAAAAAGATAGGTCAGATAAAATCACGGCATTTGTTATATCGGTATTGGTTAAAGTTGCTAGCATATCGCCTAATTTTGGTGCGTAGATTACATTTGAAACTAAGCGCATCTTGGGAGCGCTGCAACCAAAAATGGCATAACCATTTTTCGGGTTAAATAGCTTTTTAATCGGTAAGATGTCAATCGTTCTATATGGTACAAAATCTTGGCGTGCACTTGATTCACAAGGTTCGTACCCAATAAAACTATAGGCAGAAGCATAGAAAATATATCCTGCTTCATCACCATGTTTCAATTTCCATGCATCTTTGGGGCGAGATTCTAAAGGAGCCATTAGCCGTTGTTCTTGGTATTTTAAAGGCGCAGCATTGAGGGTGTATGTGTAGGGGCTGCTTTTGGGTAATAAATAGCTTTGAGAATTTTGATAGATCGCATATTCAAATGAGGCAATGTCTAATAATACAACGGCAATCAAGATTGATTTAGCCAATGGTTCAATGCGCTTTGTCTTCTTAAAGACAAGTGTTGTTACAAGCAATAAACCCGCCGCATTGATGCACAGACGCATTAACGGTGAGGAGACATCAAATGTAAAGAGCGTTGATTTTAAAAGGGCTTTATTCGTCGATATTTCGGCAAGCCATTCTCTGGATATACCCAAGGCATCAGTCAAAATAATCAGAATGAAAGGTAAACACAAAAGCAGAAAGAATTTTTTGGAGTCATGATGTTTAAAGAAGTATTCCCATCCAAACCCAGCACAAATTAATAGGAGTGGTTTTAGCAAATCGTAAGACATGCCTAGGTGGCGATACAACGACATGCCAGGGAAGAAATAAAGGAACACGGCAACGATACCTGCGAATGTCAGACAAGCTATCACGACGGTGGCACTTAGGAAAACAAAGAATTTGCGAGAACGTTCTTTGATCAAGGCATAGATAAAAAATAAACAAGGAATCATGCCTATATAAAAACTCCAATTGTTTCCGAATATCGACCACGTAAGGAGTTTCTTTAAATCCAAATAATCTCCATAGGTTAAGAACATGCCAAGTGAATTGGAGGCTTTGCCATCGGCTCTAAAAGGCATTTGAGCAAAATGGGGCAATTCGCTGATGGTTAGATAAAAACAAGCAGCCATAAAAATGAACAAGGCACCTAAAGCAATATTATTTGCCTTTAATGACAATAAAGGTTTTAGAGGGTTTGTTGATTTAAGTGTAAAGCCGATGAATAAAACGGACAGTGCTACAATCCAAATAAATGGGAAATATAGGGTGTTGCCAATCGCGCCAAAGATAACCGTTAATCCACACAGCCAAAAAAATGTTGGGTTTTTCGTCGACATAAAACGCAGTAGGCAAAATGCGGCAAGGGGAAAAATGTAGAAAATTTGTATGCCGAAACACGATTGACCAATGATGGCATGTATTGAGGTTGCAGACAGGCAGACAAAGAGTCGGGTTGAATTAAGCAGAAATAATTCTTTAGCAAGTAAGTACATGCCATATACAAAAATGATGTTCTCTAAGAAAAATGATAGGTTAAATAAAAACAAGGCATTTGGTATTTTGAAAATAAAGCCCATGAGCATGCAAAAGTAGGCAGTCGGTGAGACGGCAAATATCTGCCAATATCCCGCGGGTAGCCCATAGGTATAATTGGGCATCCATTGAGCAATGTGCCCTGTTGTGTAGAACTGATTATAAAAGAAGTAAAACAAGTCAAAATTATGCAGTGTATCGTGGGCCGGGATATAGTTTCCCGTTAGAAAAGTCCATGAAAAACATAAGACTAGAAAACTTGCTAGAGCGAATATCATTGTTGACGTCCTTGCATCATCATGCCCCATTTAACATTGATGTAAACATTTAAGAATGGCCTATGTAAGGTCAGGATGTAATATTCATTATTATGCATAAAGCTAGTCTCTTTGGCTAATCCTTGTTGAAGAATAGCACACGGTGTGAAGTTTCCAAGAGGATATGAAAGTTTAGCGAACGAGGGGGTGTTGCCTAACATGTGCTCAATGCGTAGGTCTTTCCAATTATTCTTTTTGAGAATTATCCATAACGGATACTCAAATCGATCGTCTCCTAAGCCGTAACCAACATTGTGACATTGGTAATTTTGAATTTCTAAAGCAACATCAGCATATGATGCTGCTGCACTTTTTAAGTTTGCAAAGTATTGTTGGTTTCGCGGTGTTACAAAGATATTGTTTTTGCCAATTAGAGGGCGCGAGACATTAGAAATCAGCCATGGCAAAGCCGATGTCAATAAAATCAAGGCTATGGCAAATGACACATTACGTTTAAAGATTTCTGACAACGTGATCGCAATGATGGGGCTAAATAAGATGAATATGGGCAGTTGGACACGATTATGAAAAATAGACCATTTCATAAACCAAATAAAACATAGGAAAAGGCAAGCAACAGATAAGCAAAACGTTAACATCATGGGTGATCTTAGTCGACGAATAAAAAGACAAAGGCCAAATGAGATGATGATCAGTAGGGCGTGTAAGAAATTGCCTGCATTATCTTCGTGCAATGGGCTTTGCACATAGTGAAAATTATTTGGATTGGCTTTAGATGTCTCGATGCTTGTTCCCATCCATTGGTGAATTAAGGCGATCAGATTCTGGAAGACGGTATTTAATTCTTCCCAAGGTGTTTTTAGATGATTGCCAATATTAAGGATGATATTAGACAAAAGCGTCATGGGATGATGATCTTCTAAGATAAATGACTCTGTTGTCGATGATGTTGATAGAGGGTTTTCATAGAGCTGATAATTTCGCAACCAATGTGGACCATTGATTAAAAGCACGAGGACAACGATCCAAAATAGAGGTAGAAGGATCTTGCGGGGATGATCTTTAACACCTAAGACAAGGAACATTAAAAGTATAGGTAAGGCGTAAATGAAATTAATTTCTTTGGTCGCAAGGCTTAAACTTAAACTTGCAGCTATGCAGAGAGCATTTTTTAGGTTGGGCACTTTATGCCATGCCAAAATAAAGTAGGTAAAAGCAACCATCCAGAATGAAGCAACGAGGTCATTTTGTGTGCCGGATGCCTCTAGAATGCTCATAGGTATCGTCGCAGCAATCACAGCAGAAAAAATTTGTGTAAAACGATCTCCATTTAGTGTTTTTGTAATCAACGTGACACCAATGATGTTGCCTATGTAGCAAAACCATTGAACAAAGTTTGCACATCTATCACTATGGCATAGCATTTGTAAATGCAAGATGGCATATTCAGCAAACGTGCTTTTCCAAATCTGACGTTCGTCATACGTTGGGTAATAATCGACGGTGCGATTTTGTATCCAATGCATGACGCGCGGCATGTGATAGGTCATGGAATCCCACGTATTGGGCGGCGCAAAGAAGGCAATGATCCCAAGGATAAGCAAGAAGAGGCCAATGCCAGCTAACATGATCCATTCAAAAGTTTCTAGTGAGGGGAACTTAGGGAAGCTAAATAGCGATTTGCGAAATTGAAAAATTACGGCAACTAAAATACAAGCCCATAACAAAGTGATCCATAATGAGTTGATGGCGTGAAATAAGCTAAGCGCTTCTGTAGATAGGGTGATCAATACACCGACGATAAGAGATGTGAAAAGAAAGTTGTGTCGCATGATTATTTTCTTTGTAAAACAGTCACCCCATGATGGTCAGCCCAACCTGGCGCATCATTCCATTCACCTAATTGTGCAACCGGTGTAAAGTTTTGAAAAATGTATGATGCAATTAAAGGACAATAGGTGGCTCCTAATGTACCCCGATAGTGGTCATCGGTTTTGAAGAAGTTTGATAGAACAATATGGGTGATGGGATGTGATTCTAATTCTTGAATGATCTTGATTTCCTGTGCTTGAGGAATATAGGTATGTTCAAAAAATATCAACTGGCGTGTCGGGCTATTTTGATTGGTTAGGTAATAATATAATGGATCGTATGGGAGCGCAAAGAACATGTCTGATGGTTTCAGTGTTTTAGTTAAGAAATTTGTCGCTTGTTCAATCGAGCCGATCCAGTGAGACGTCATTTGTGTAGTATAAACTTGCCCACGCGGCAAAGAAATAAAATGTGACGGGGTTTTGTAAGCATTGATTTTTTTATGTTGATCATAGACATGAATGCATAACGTGATAGCGACGATGCCCCAGATAATCCAGTAGAAAATATTTCTTCGCATCTTGAAAGCATAATCAATGATAAAGAAAAGCAATAGGAATGAAATGGCTTGTCCCCATGCGATGCGATACCAAACTCCGCTTTTAATGAATTCGTGTAAATTTAGAATATAAAATGCAGCTAAGAGAACCAAGGTTGTAAGAAATTGTTTTTCTAAAATGTTTTGAGTGATGATAAGACGCGCCATAGCGATGATGGTCAAAATGCCTAGAACCATGGCTGTTGGGGTTTTGAGCAAATCGGTATAGGTATTTTCAATAAAGAGGCGCACAGCTTCAATGAGGCTGATATTATGCGGTTGATAATCGCCCCAATAGGGCATGCATTCTCGAATTTCTGAAATTGATAAGCCTCGTAAGAAAAACCAATAGGCAAATATCCATCCTAAGAATGTAGCAATGACGGGAATCCAAGATAATGATTTTTTACGAAAGAGCACAAGGGAGCAAAGAATTAAGTTTACAATCCCAAAATTAATCTTAACTAGGCCAATGATAAAAATGCAGATGAATATCCAGGTGATGTCTGATTTTTTGACTTGGTTTAGAAATCGACATAAGAAAAATAACATCAGGGCGATAAATAGAATGCCTAAGGTATGGTTATAGGTAAAGATAAAGTCTTGCCAGAACGCTAGACTCCAACAGGCACATAAAAGAGCTGCTAGAGGGGATATCATCATGCGGGCGATCAAATAAACAACAAATCCTGTTAACAGTTGTAAGATCATCTGGCCAATTAAAATGCTATGGATACTTACCCCAAGAATTTTATAGAATATTCCATAATAATATGGAGCAATAGGACCATAAACCCACCAAAAATCTTTATAAGGTAATTGACCTTCATATACGGCTTGGAAAGCGTATAGGTCCCGTCCGTGATCACCTTGGGCTAGTGCTTCTTGGTAGTTGTGATGAGGCCAGAGAATGAGAAGGCCTAAGCAAAATAGAAAGATTAGATTACGTTTGGGTGGCATATTTCACGTATAGTAACGTTTTATGTTGGATAATTCAATAGCTAGTCACATTTGCTTGACAGAGACAGATGTGGTTTTATAATCAAGTGTTCATTTAAACACAAGGATATAAAATTCATGAAATATTTGGTCACAGGAGGCTCGGGTTTTGTTGGGGGGCATTTGATAGATGCGCTGCGTAAAGAGGGCCATGAGATTGTAAGTGTAGGCACAACTGCGGTTAAGGAAAATATTCAGGGCGTTGATTTTAGGCAGCTTTCTCTAATAGATCAAAAAGCCTTAGAAGCTCTCATTATTGAAGTTAAGCCAGAACGCATCATTCATTTGGCTTCTGCAAGTTCGGTGGCTTTTAGTTGGCAAGAACCGGTCGAGTGTTTTATTAATAATACCAATATATTCTTAAATCTCGTCGAGGTTGTTCGTCGCCTGAAATTAAACTGCCGTATTTTATCTGTTGGTTCTTCTGAAGAATATGGGATTGTTAAAAAAGAAGATCTGCCTCTTTGCGAAACACATGTTTTAAGTCCATTGAGCCCATACGCTGTTGCCCGTGTTGCACAAGAACATTTATCCAAGGTTTATGCTGCAGGTTATGGGTTAGATATTGTATGCACCCGTTCGTTTAATCATTTGGGACCCGGTCAAAGCGATCGTTTTGTTATCAGTTCTTTTGTCCGTCAGGCTGTCGAGGTTAAACGTGGTAAATCAAAACACATTAGCTGTGGTAATGTTGATATTGTCCGTGACTTGATGGACGTGCGCGATGTGGTCCGTGCCTATTTGTGTATTCTAGATAAGGGTAAGCGCGCGGAAGTTTATAATGTGTGCAGCGGTAAAGGCATTGCACTTCGAGAGGTGTTAGCAAAAATCTGTCAAAAGACCAAGATTGGTAATAATTTTGTTCAAGATCCCAATTTAATGCGTCCAATCGACAGCCCTGTTATCGTTGGTAATAATGAAAAATTAAGAAATCTAGGATTTCAAATGTCCTATGATTTAGATCGTTCTTTGGAGGACTTGGTCGCATATTGGGAGCAAGTGCTTGATGCGTAAGATTTTTGTGATGTTTTTCTTAATCGTGGTGCTTCTTAATGTGCCACGATTATGGCTGGGAGAACATGGTCCAGTAAAACGCACCGATGTTGCTGATATGTATGTGCCAAAGTTTGATCAAGGGGCCAAGTTTTGGAAAAACCCCAGTGATAATCAGTGGGATGCCTCAATCCTGCGGGGCGCCCCAGCCCATGTTGGCAGTGTCCAGCCTCAGCATTTATGTTCCATCCTTTCAGTTTTTATGCCAGCCTCGTTGGCATTTACAATTTTCCAGATCTTAATTGAGTTCTTAATCCTCGCTGGAACGTATGTATTTTTCTTTAATTTTCTAGGTTACAGGCATCTGTCAGCGATTTACGGGAGTTTATTTCATTTATCCATGTTTTATTGGTTTAATGAGAACCCATTTGTTACTCAAACATTTCTAGTCGTGTTATTTATAGCTGCAACATCTATTGGTCGTCGACCAATAGGGGGCATAACTAGGTTTTTATTGTTATTGGTAAGCCTGTTTATTTCGTATCCGCCGTACACTGTACCTATGGCGCCAATGGTGCATTTGCTGGCTGTTGTCTTGCTTTCATCGAAAGAGCGACGTGGGATTAATATAATGTTTTGGTGTGGATTCTGGGCGGTGTATGCCTGTTTTTATTGGCCCAATCTCATTGGATATTTCTTTACATGGGGGCATTCAAATCGGACTATATGGGTTACGGCGGGTGGCGTGCTATCATGGCAAAATTTGTGGGATGGCATACGGCAAATGAATTTTTGGTTTCCCTGCCTTGCTGTTGTTGCATTATTTCAGTTTTATAAGATTCCCGTTGCCCGTTGGGTTTTATTTATATTTGTACTCATCCTTATTTTTATTTCACAAAGTGCTTACTTTAAAACAATCCCAATATTTAATATCACATCGTTTGCATGGTCGCGGTTGAGTTTTTATTCTTCTGTCTTAATGCTGTTTTTGATCATTTATTTAATTGAACATCATCCAATAAAGATCAGCAAAAAAATTGTAGCAGGTGTAGCCTGCTGGATAATCGTCGCTGTATTGGCATTAAAGAGCCAGTGGATTTCCCGCAGTGTTGGCATGATGTATGTGGTCTTTAGCTTGCTTAGCATAGGTTATGTTGCCTTTCATGTTCTTGAGAAGGCAAAAACACCGACGAAGATGTTGATTTTATGCCTTATATTCTTATTGCCCTGCAAGATTTATAGCGTCAAGCATTATGAGGATGTACCGTATGGCTATCTGTATCAAGATCAATTCAAATATGAGCACACGTTATATCCTTATCGTGTTGTCACACTCAGTGATGAATGTTGGCATCCAGCCTTTTATCCCGCCCAAGCACAAATGCGAGGGCAAGAGACTTTCGACGGTGTTAGCGTTTTTTACAACAAGGTCGATGCCGCCAATTGGAATGCGTATGTGATCAAAGATGCAGATTATTGTTCATTTAAAGGTTGGAATAATCGCGTCGAATTGGTGCGGGCCACGTGGGATCAGAATGTAGATGCGATTCTAGGGTGGCTTAGGTTAAATAATACAGCCTTTATCCGTTCTAGTGCGCCCATCACACATCCAAGCCTTATCTTGCAAGAGCAGGTGCGCGTTGATTTTCCTAAAGCGTCGAAATTTTTTAGCCCATATCTTTTAGAAACACCAGATCATTTTCTATACAGGATCAAAGATCCCGCATCACGCATTTTTGCCGTGGCGCAAGGTCAGGACATAAAACCAGAAACGTTTTTAGCGTTCGAACGCGTTGGCCTTGATGCGTATGCGCCAAGTCATATGTCATGGCAAGGGGATTTTGAGGGTAAAGATTTGATGGCTAGCATCAATTACCATCCAGATTGGAAGGTTAAGGTCGATGGTGTATTAAAGGAAGATGCGCTTAAGTCGGGTCCTTTTGGTATGATTCATATTAAGCCTGTTGCAGGGGTGCATCGCTATGATTTGGTCTTTTTGGGGAAGATTTATCGAAATATATGTTGCAGTATGTTTTTTGCAATTTTTGTGCTAATATTTTTGCTTCACACATTGCGTAAGAAAGAAGGGGCATTGCATGAAGCAGCGGTCTGATGTTTTAACTCAATTAAAAGCACATAAACAAGCCATTGGAAGCGATTATCTTGTCATTATTCCAACCTACAATGAGGTTGAGAATGTTACAGAATTGATTGATCGCATCACCACGCGTGTTTCGAATAAAATGCAGATTTTAGTGATTGATGATGGTTCTCCCGACGGCACTGCCGCGGCAGCCACAGCAAAGTCAACCAAGATCTCAGGCATCACTGTTTTTGAACGTGCTGGCAAGCAAGGTTTGGGTTCTGCGTATTTGGCCGGTTTTTCTTTGGCTTTAGAGGCTGGTTTTACCTTTGTGATCACCATGGACTCTGATTTATCTCATGATCCCATTGTGATCAATGACATGATAAAGAAGAGCGCGGTGAATGATTTGGTCATTGGATCGCGCTATTGCCCAGGTGGGGAAATCCCAAATTTTGAATTATGGCGTCGTTGGATGAGCAAGGGTGGTAATTTGCTGGCCAAGACATTGCTTGGCATTAAAGCCATGGACTGTACCTCAGGATTTCGTTGTTATCGAACAAATGTCTTAAAGAGTTTAGATGTTGAAAAGAATATCAAATCTAAACAATACATTTTCTTAGTCGAGCTTTTATTGTGGTTAACCATGAATAAGTGTCGCATCGATGAGGTTCCCATTATCTTTAATCAACGCACCATGGGGAAAACTAAGGTGTCTCCTAAAGAATTTCTACATGCCCTTGAGCGTATTTTTGTTTTGGCATATCAAGTTAGAATCTTAAAAAAGAAAATCATCATTTAGGTTTAAGTATGGATTATGTAACGGTTGATCATTGCCCGATGTGTCATTCAAAAAAAAGCAGCATTTACTATAAGGGCACTAGTACCGTTACTACTAAAGCTGTTGATGCTTCTGTCTATGCATGCACCTCCTCGGGCTATGGACGATTCCCTGATATTTTAAAATGCAGTGATTGTCATTTGATGTATTCCAGCCGACGCCCCACACCAAAAGCCTTACAAGATATTTATACCCAAGTTGAAGATAATCTATATTTGCAGGAAGAGGCTGGGCGCCTTAAAACCTTTGGCGTGGCCATCGATGACTTAAATCGATTTTGCCCAAAGAGAGGGAAGCTTTTTGAGATTGGCAGTTATACCGGTGTTTATTTAGAAATTGCAAAGAAAAAAGGTTGGGACGTTGAAGGTGCTGAATTCTCGGCGTGGGCAAGACAGATTGCTTTGCAAAAACGTGGTTTAAAATTGTTGGCATCCACTGACGAATTACCGAAAGAAAAAAATGGCACGTATGATGCAGTTGTGTTGTGGGATGTGATCGAGCATGTCAGCGACCCAAATGCTCTGATCAAAAAAGCTGCGGATTTACTTAAAAGTGGTGGGGTGATTGGGGTGAGTACCATGGTTTTAGATAGCGTGTCTGCGAAACTAATGCGCAAGAAATATCCTTTCTTGATGGAAATGCATTTGTTATATTTTACCCGCAAAACCTTGGAGGGAATTTTAAAGAATCATGGTTTTGAGATTTGTGCGTATCAACGTCATAAACGTTATGTGAGCTTGTCGTATTTGTTTGGTAAATTTCCAGGGTTATCGTTATTGATCAAACACCCTAAAATAAACAGCATGCTGCAACAACGTTTCATGCGTCTATCCGTTGGAGTTCGGGATGTTTATGCAAGGAAGAAAGCCATATGACCGTTGATCAATTAAAAGATGTTCCATGTGGCGTGTGTCAATCTACGGAGTATAAAGTACTATATCCAGAAACATTGAATGGCAGAACTCCAAATTTTGATTATAACTTTACTCCCAGTCATTCGTTAGGCTATCAAACGGTTCGTTGTCTTAGATGTACGCATGTGTATAGCACACCATTGCCAGTCAATATTTGGAAGAATTATGTTTCCGTCGAAGATCAAGCTTATTTGCGCCATCAAAAGTCTCGTCTTGCCACCTCAAAAAAGTTATGTGCAACATTAACAACGTTTGTGCCTAAGGGCAAGCTCTTGGACATTGGTTGTGCCACAGGTGATTTTATGACGGTGGCCAAAGAGTTTTATCAGCCAGAAGGTTTAGAACTTTCAACATGGTCTGCAGATTTAGCACGTTCAAAAGGTTTTACCGTGCATTCCAAGTTTCTTTCCCAATTTGATCAAGGCCCAACATATGATGTGATCACCTTGTGGGGGGTCATTGAACATTTTGAGAATCCTCGTTTGGAAGTGCGTGAAATGTTCCGGTTACTTAAACCAGGTGGTATTGTTGCGATGTGGACAGGGGATGTGGATGGTTTGTGTTCGAAAATTTTAGGTAAGAAATGGTGGAACATTCAAGGGCAGCACATCCAAGATTTTAGCAAACGATCGTTAACGAAGCTTTTTGTCGAGGCTGGTTATGAAAAAGCATGGATTGGTACTTATCCTGCTCAAATGTCTCGCGATGCCATCATGTTATCCATGGGGCGGTATCCAGCGGTTTGTAAGTTTACTTTTCCTATCATTAAAAAACTTTTTTCTCCTGATTTCTCGATGACACTGGCTTTGCCAGGCGAGTTGTTTGCCATTTATCGCAAACCATTGAATTAATGAAACTTCATAAAGTCCTCTTTTGTCTTATTGTTGTTGCCATTGCGCTTAATTTAGATCGATTGATTTTAGGCGAGGCAGCTTCTGTACGTTTAATTGATGTGGCAGATATCCTCATTGCAAAGTTTCAACATGGGGGAGAGTTTTGGCGGCATCCTTTTGATAATGCATGGAATGCCTCGATCATGCGAGGGTGGCCAGCATATTTAGAAACAGTTCATCCGCAGCATTTGTGTAGTTTATTGTCAGCATTCTTACCGGCGTCTTTATCTTATACGATTTTTCAAATCATTTTAGATGCGTTTATCCTGACGGGAACGTACATGTTTTGTTTTAATTTTCTTGGGTTTAGGCATCTAACCGCACTATATGGTAGTTTGATTAGCTTATCGTTGTTCTATTGGTTTAATGAGAACCCATTTGTCATCTTAGTACCACTATTGCCGTTGGTTGTGGCATTAACAACGCATGGGAAGCATCCCATCGACTGGAGAATTAGGATTAGTTTCTTAATGCTTGCGTTGTTGCTCATGTATCCTCCCTATACAGTCCCCATGTTGCCACTCATGCATGGCATCGTTGTTTTCTTTCTATCAGACAAGAACACTAGATTTAAGAATATTAGTTTCTCCATGATGTTTTGGGGTGTTTTTGCAGTCTTATATCTACCCAATCTTTTAGCTTTCGCTTCACAGTGGGCTCATTCTAACAGGGTATTATGGGAGGCGCTTCCGCCGGTATTTAGCTTTAAATCATTGATGGGTTATTTGAAACATGCGCAGATCATTGTGCCTTGTTTATGTATTATTATTTTATTTAACTTTTGGAAAAACATTAAAGCTCTCATTTTATTGGCTTTGATTGTATCGATTGCTGTGATTGTTTCGCAAAGTACGCTCTTATCAGGTATTCCATTTTTAAGTAAGTTCTCGTTTGCATGGGGCAGAGGGTATTATTTCATTAATTTCCTCTGGATGCTCTTGGCGGTCTATTTGATAGAGCGAGTTCCGCTAGATAATCGGCCTCTTAAGATTATGATTGGGGTGGTTAAAATCGTTGTTTGTGCGGTATTATCAGCTAGCCTATTATGGCCAGATCGACCATTGATCGACGGTAAATACTTGATTTTTTTAGGGATTTTTTCAAGTCTTTGTATTTTATTTGATTTTCTAAAGTACGCAACCAATGGCATAAAGTTGGTCTTGTTGGCGTTGATCTTCTTGGCACCTTTTAAAATTTTTTATTACATCTCAGAAACAGCACCTTATGGATATTTGCATTTAGATCCATTTACCTATGACCATCACGTTGTTCCATCTCGTGTTGTGACTGTTTCAGATAACTGTTTCCCATTACGCTTCTTTTCTGCTCAAGCTTCTATCAAGAATCAAGAGACGTTTGATGGCGTTTCTGTTTTTTATAATGGTAACGACGCAGCAAATTGGATTAAGTATGTCCTCACGGATAAAGATCCCTGCTCATTTAGGAGCTGGAATAATCGTATGGAGTTGACATATGAGATGGGGAGTCCAAATGTTATCAAGTGGTTGAAATTTAATAATGTTGAGTTCATTCGTTCCCAAACACCACTGCATTTAGATGATTTTATCCCTGTCGATGAGAAGCAAGTGAAGTATTCGGAAGAATTCAGCATTCTTCATAAGAAGGTTTTAACAAAAACGTGGTATCAGTATCGTTTGAAGAACACATCTTCTCGGGTGATGAGCATTCCAAGGGCAGCATTAAAGTATATTCAGCAACAGACCAATCCCGATCAAGTGTTGTTTGATGCATTAAATGATGTTCCCTTAAAGAATGTGATGCTTTCATCCTATGTGCCAAGTCGGTTAAAATGGGAGGGCAACTTTGAAGGACAAGAAATTTTAATAAGTTCGAATTATCATAAAGATTGGAGATTATACATAGATCATCAAGAAATAGGACAATCTGTAAAAGAAGGTCCATTTGGAATGCTTCAGGTTTCTCCGATGCAAGGGTGGCATCAATATGAGCTACGTTTTTCTGATAATATGTTGTTTTTGATGATATTTTTTTCTATTTTGGGTTTTGCTTTATTGTTTGTATTTGTCTTGCGTAGCTTTTAGCTTGGTATCTCAATGTTATTCTTGACAGGCGCCACAAACGATTTATAATCTATCGTTCAATAATTGAACACAAGCCCTTATGCCAAAAGATATCCTAAACGAGCGCGAGTTTGAATTAGTTAATATAGTTGGTGCCAAGTTGGCGCACAATCAGCGGGATTTATCGCATCAAATGGATATGTCGCTTGGGATGACCAATATGTTGATAAAGCGTTTGGTCACTAAGGGTTATATTCGTATTCAACAGCTCAATAAGCGTAAAATTCAGTATATCTTGACCCCCAAGGGCTTTGCGGAGAAGATGCGTAAGTCGGTCAATTATACGCTTAAAACCATCAACTCGATTTCACTCATCAAAGAAAACTTAAAAAGCATTTTATTGCCGCTCTACAACCAAGGAGAGCGGATTTTTTATGTTGTTGGAAAATCAGATTTGGCTTTTTTGATTGATGTGGTGTTCAAGGAAAATAGTTGCGTTGATGTTCAGGCGCATCACGTCGATGATTTTCCAAAGGGTGAGGTTCAAGGGACAATCTTGATTTGTAAAGAGATTAAGGAAAATGAATTGGATGTAAAAGGCCGTTATGTCCATTTGATCATGGAATTGGCCAAAAATGAAACAGGAGGATTAGATGTTAAACGGTAAAGTTATTTTAATCACCGGTGGAACTGGGTCCCTCGGGAAAATGTTAGTTAAGACCATCATTGCAAAGTACACACCCGAGAAGTTGATTATTTTTAGTCGTGATGAGTTAAAGCAATTTGAAATGCAGCAATATTGGAGCCAAGAAAAATATCCGTTCATGCGTTATTTCTTAGGGGATGTGCGGGATCGCGATCGTTTGAATCATGCTTTTAATGGGGTTGATTATGTCATTCACGCTGCGGCCTTAAAACAAATCCCTGCCGCAGAATATAATCCATATGAATGCATTAAAACCAATATCATGGGCGCTGTCAATGTCACCGAAGCGGCCATTGCCAATAATGTTAAAACCGTTGTGGCGCTTTCAACAGATAAAGCGGTTAATCCCATCAACTTATATGGGGCAACCAAGTTGTGTTCCGATAAGTTATTTGTAGCGGCGCATGTATACAGCGGCCAACATAAAACTAAATTCTCCGTCGTGCGTTATGGCAATGTGCTTGGTAGCCGTGGTTCCGTTATCCCTTTCTTCAAAGCTAAAGCGCAAGCTGGTGAAGTACCCATCACCCACATGAAAATGACTCGGTTTTGGATTACCATTGGTCGCGCTGTTGAATTTGTGTTGGCATCTTTAGAAAAAACACAAGGCGGCGAAATCTTTGTTCCTAAAATCCCATCCATGAAGATTACCGATTTAGCAACAGCCGTTGCGCCAGGTTGTAAACAAAAAGACATTGGTATTCGTCCAGGTGAAAAGATACACGAATGTTTGATTAGCGAAGATGAGGCCCGTAATATTGTGGAGTTTCGTGATTGTTTTATCGTGCAAGCTAATGAAGGGGCTCGCCAAGCATTGGTTAAAGCTGGCGGTAAACAATGTGCAGATTCATTCCGATATGATTCCGGTAATAATAAAGAATGGCTCACCGTCGAACAATTGCGCGTCCTAGCGGAGAAAGCTGGCGAGGATGATAAGGTTGAAAAAGAACCATGGTACATGGGGGATATTCCTTAAATTTTTATGTCTAAGAAAAAGCTGTTATTAACCGGTGCGAGTGGTCTATTAGGGAGTAATTTATTATTCTGCTTGCGTGATCGTTATGACATTGTTGGTATCACGTATTCAAAATCTGTCGTCGCTGTTGGGGTGCATATCTGTTCTTTGGATTTGGGTGACGCAAAAAATTTAAAGGCTTTGGTCGATGATGTAAAGCCTGACATTGTCATTCACGCGGCAGCAGAAGCCAATGTGGATAAATGTGAAGAAAATCCAGATATGGCGTATCAATCGAATGTGCAAATGACCACAAATGTGGTGGCAGCCTTGCACGGATTAAACACCAAACTCATTTATATTTCAACTGATTTGGTTTACGACGGAAAAAAAGGTAATTTTAGTGAAGCAGATGCGCCTAACCCCATTAATGTGTACGGTAAGACAAAACTTGCTGGCGAACGCGTGGCAATGGGTTTGCCAAGGGCCTTGGCGTTACGAACCAATTTTTTTGGTTGGAACACCATTGAGAAACGCAGTTTTGCAGAGTGGGGGATTGATCAATTAAAAGCAGGAAATCAAATAAAAGGATTCAAAGACGCAATTTTCTCGTCGATATATACCAAAGATATGGCTGATTTGATTGATCAAATGATCTTTAAAGATCTAAGTGGGGTATATAATTTTGGAAGCAGCACGTGCGTGTCAAAATATGAATTCCTAGTTAATCTTGCCAAAAAAATGAATTTAGATGCCACATTGATTACGCCCATTTTAGTTGATCAAATGCCGCTGCGTGCGCCACGGTGCAAGGACTTGTCATTAAATATGGCCAAGTTGGCAAAAGACTTGAATGTGTCTGTTGTTACTTTAGAAGATAGTGTTGCGCATTTTATCCGTGATTATAAAAGTAATGAGCGATTATCCATGATTAATATTTTAAGGAAGGATTAAGCATGAACAAATGGTTCCGTAAGACGTCGATCGATGGTTTTGGAGCAGGGCAAGACACAGAACATTGGGAACTGACCAATGCCCAAGGCAAAACACTACGTTCATACCCCGTGCATGTAGAAACCGGAAAGCATGCGGATATCTTTTCGTTTAAACCCGCAAAAGCGGTAGATTACATTGCATCTGTGAAGAAAATGCGCACCATGCGCGAGAAGTTTTTTGCAAAACCAAAACCACATATGGCTAACTGCCCGATTTGTCGTGAGTCGACAAAGAAAAGCAAATGGCAAGTAACCATTTACGGCGGTAAATATCATCAATGTGACACATGCGGTCATTGTTATATCATTAATCGTCCCTCCAAAGAAGAAGTGGAAGATTTCTACGCCCACAGCACAACCTACCACACGACATACACTAATAAACGTATTCTAAAAGAACGCATTAAGCAAATTGCGATCCCTAAAGTTAAATGGGTCGTCGAACAATATAAAAGAAAATATGGACGTGAACCGCGCTCTATCTTAGATATTGGGGCAGGGGCAGGGCATTTTGTGTATGCGTGTCGACAATTAGGCATTAAGAGCCAAGGCATTGAAGTGTCCGATGCGAGTCGCGGATTTTGTAAAGATATCTTTGGTTTCGAATTAGATAATTGTGATGTCAGCAAAGATTGGGCACGTTACCGTGACTTTGATATTGTCACATTTTGGGGTGTGATTGAACATGTCACCAGCCCTATTGAGTTATTAAGCTCAGCGTATAGGATTCTAAAAGGTAGGCAAGGATTGGTTGTATGTGAGGTTCCTCATTGGAATTGCATGAGCACAGTCCTGCAAAAAGCTTCTCCGCATATCGTCGTTAGGCATTTAGACCCTATGGGGCATATCAATGTCTTTACAGAGAATTCTTTGATCAGTACCTATGAACAAAGTGGGTTTAAACCTGTCAGCGCGTGGTATTACGGCATGGATTTTTATGAATCGATTAGTCATTTAATGTACAGGTTAAAAGATGATTGTGCGGTTAAATTGCTTAGTGGCATGATGAATGAGGCGCAATACATTTTTGATCGCGGCCGTTTATCGGACACCATTATCTTAGCTGCGGCGCCATTACCAAAACCTATCAAATAGGGATTTTATGGATATTAAGATTGGAACAAATACAATTGGAATAAATCATCCGCCATATTTTATTGCGGATATTGCTGCAAATCACGACGGTGATCTATCGCGGGCGTTGAAACTAATTGATTTGGCCAAAGCTTCTGGGGCGCATGCAGCAAAATTCCAGAATTTCCAAGCTGCTAAGATAGTCAGTCAAAAAGGATTTGAATCATTAGGCGGGCAATTTAGTCATCAGGCATCATGGAAAAAATCTGTGTTTGAAGTATATCAAGATGCGAGCCTGTCTTTTGATTGGACACTTAAGTTAAAACAACATTGTGATGCACTTGGCATCGAGTATATGACATCGCCTTATGATATGGAATCGGTCGACCATGTTGATCCTTATCTGCGTGCGTATAAGATTGGATCAGGGGACATCACGTGGCTTGATATCATCCGTCATATCGGTAAAAAAGGTAAACCAGTCATGATTGCAACAGGGGCAGCAACACTTGATGAAGTAGATCAAGCCATGGCAGCGTTACGTGAAGTTAACAATCAAATTGTCCTCATGCAATGCAATACCAATTACACTGCTGATCCTAAAAATTTTAAATACATAAATTTAAATGTCTTAAAGACGTACAGCCAACGTTACGGGAACGATGTTATCCTAGGCTTGTCCGATCATACACATGGTCCATCGACGGTGATTGCAGCCATTGCTTTAGGCGCTAGAGTATTTGAAAAACATTTTACCGATGACCGTGGGCGTGAAGGTCCTGATCATAAATTTTCAGTTATCCCATCAGAGTGGCAAGAAATGGTTAATCGTGCCAATGAAGCATTCGCGGCGTTAGGGGATGGGGTTAAAAAGATAGAAGACAATGAACAGCAGACGAGTGTTTTACAAAAACGCGCGTTGCGTTATGCACATGATTTAAAGAAAGGGACGATCATTGAGGCATCGCATGTCTTTCCTTTAAGGCCAATCCCACAAGGGGCATTGGCACCGTATGAAATAAATCTAATTGTTGGCAAAGCATTGCTTAAAGATGTTAAAGCGCAAGATTGTGTGAATAAGGGGGATGTTTAAGATGTTGGTGGGTAAGAAAGTCATTTTGACGGCGGTAGAACGCGCGGATATTGAAATATTACGCACGTGGCGAAATAATGAAAATTTGAAAAAACATTTTAGGGAATATCGGTATTTGACAGATCGCATGCAAGAACAATGGTTTGAAAAAGCTGTTAATAATGACGCAACGTCGATCATGTTTAGCATTAAGCGGGCGTCGGACAATTTATTATTAGGTTGTTGTGGTCTAGTGTATGCCCATTGGGTATATCGTCATGCAGACTTGTCGTTATATATTGGGCATAACGATGCCTACATTGATGACAAAGGGTACGCTAAAGAAAGTTGTGAGCTTCTATTTACCTATGCCTTTAAAGATTTAGGGTTAAATAAAATCTGGACGGAGATTTATTCCTTTGATGATAAAAAGAAAAAATTATACCAACGATTGGGCATGTCAATCGATGGCGTGCTGCGTCAAAACTATTTTTATGAAGGAAAATATTGGGATTCGAATGTTTTTTCTATCTTAGCGTCAGAATGGAGACCACATGGAAAATAAAATGACCTTGAAGACCAAGAAGGTCTTATTGCGTGCGTTGCAAAAGTCAGACTTGAATAAAGAATATGTTAAATGGCTCAATGACCGTGATGTCTCTAAATATTTGATAAGTACGGTTTTCCCGTCCAATATGGAGCAGTTGGTCGATTTTTATAAGAATATTTCTGTGTCCAAAAACGATGTGATGTTTGCGATCATACGTCAAGATACGAAAAAACATATTGGTAATATTAAATTGGGCAATATCAACTGGGTGCATCGTCATGGGTATATGGGGATATTGATTGGGGATAAGAATAGTTGGGGTAAAGGTTTTGCGCAAGAGGCGACAGGGTTGTTATTAAATTATGCTTTTAACCAGTTAAATTTGAATAAAGTATTGTTAGATGTTTATGCCAATCATGCAGCAGCGATCAAAGCATATGCCAATGTGGGTTTTAAGGAGGAAGGTCGTTTAAAGAACATGTTGTTTTCTAATGGTAAATTTGAAGATCAAATTATCATGGCTATCACCAAAGATGAATATAGAAAGTAAAACGATGCAATCTTTAATCGCTCAAGCAAATACGATGTTTAAAGACTTGTTTCCAATCTGCCGTAGTTTAACGGGAGATGGGGTGCGTCAGACGTATCAATATTTACAAAACATTGCTCCGTTTGACGTGAAAGAAGTGCCTTCGGGTACAGTTTGTTATGATTGGACAGTTCCAGATGAATGGAATATTAATGATGCGTATATTCAAGATGCTGCGGGTAAAAAAATAGTTTCATTCAAAGATAGCAATATTCACGTCGTCAATTACAGTGTGCCCGTTAATGCAACCATGCACTTTGATCAGTTAAAAGAGCATTTGCATTATTTACCAAATCTCCCTGACGCTATTCCTTATCGTACGAGCTATTACAAAAGGGATTGGGGTTTTTGTTTAACGCATCAGCAATTTAAAACCTTAGATACCAACGGCACCTATAAGGTGGTCATTGATGCGACGTTAAAACCAGGGTCATTGAGCTATGGGGAAAAAATTCTAAAGGGCAGTTCGAATAAAGAATATATCATTTCAACCTACAGTTGCCATCCGTCGCTCGCGAATGATAACTTATCAGGGCCCATCCTTTGGACATTGCTCCTTAAGGCAATAAGCCAACGCACGTTGCGTCATTCATATCGTTTCATTATCATTCCTGAAACCATTGGGGCAATCGTATATTTAAATAAAAATGAAGCAGCCATGAAGAATAGCGCTGGTGGATTTGTGATCACAACCGTGGCGGGTCCGGGTAAATTTGGTTATAAGCATTCATTTATGTCCGACCATCAAGTGGATCAAGTGGCGCATCAAGTATTAAAAGAATCAGGGGAAGCATATGTGACCTATCCATTTGATATTGCGGGTAGTGATGAACGCCAATTCTCAGCCCCATATTTTCGTATACCGACGGGTACGATAGCTAAAGATAAGTATTATGAGTATGATTATTATCATACCTCGAAAGATAATTTAGATTTTGTGTCAGGTGAGAATTTAGTTAAAACATTGCAGCTTTATTTATCAGCAATCGACATGCTTGAGATGGATGGGACATATACTTCACGACATCCTTTTTGCGAGCCAATGCTTGGCAAGCGGGGTTTGTATCCACAATTGGGTGGTAGTTTAAAACAAAAAGTTGCAGATGAGCCAGTCTTGGCTAATCAAGTCGATATGATGTTGTGGCTCATGTTTTATGCGGATGGAAAACATTCATTGCTTCAAATAGCCAAAGAAACTGGATTTAAAGTTAAAGATTTGTTTCAAGTCGCAAGTCTTTTACAACAGCACCAGTTATTAGAAAAGGTTTAAGATGTCTAAAATCATTGCCATAAGCGGAAATCATTATCGACATTTTCATGTTTTTAGTGAAGTTAATAAAGTGTTTCCTTTAGCAGGGCATATCATTGTGCAGCGAGAAAATATTATCCCTGTTCCGCCGGCAAATACATCCCCACGTGATGCTAAGAATTTTGAATTGCATTTTAAGAAAAGAGACATTGCTGAGAAGAAGTATTTTGGAGAAGTGTTGGCACCTAATTGTCCGTCAATTAAGGTTATTCCTGAAGCATTAAACGCTCAAGCTAGCATTGACTTTGTAAATAAAATTCAACCTGACATCGTTTTGATATTTGGCAGCGGCCTTGTCAAAGACCCGTTGTATTCCGTCTTGCCCAAACACACCGTCAATATGCATTTAGGTTTATCACCGCGGTATCGAGGGGCAGCCACATTATTTTGGCCATTCTATTATATGGACCCATTATCAGCAGGGGCAACATTTCATCGCATCGTATCAGAACCTGATGCCGGTGATGTCATACATCAAACCGTACCGGATTTGTTGATAGATGATGGCATTCATGATGTGGGTTGTAAGACCGTTCTGGCTGCGACACAAGATTTGATTCGATTGTTGCAAATTTTGAAAAATGATGGGGCGTGGCAGACTTTCCCACAAACATCGACGGGTAAGAATTTCTTGATCAGTGACTTTAAACCTCATCATTTGCGGGTGAATTATGAACTTTTTAATGATGATATGGTCAAACATGTATTGTCAGGTGATTTACCAAGTCAAAAACCAAAATTAATCCGGCAGTTTTAAGAGGCCATATGTCCACAAGACGTTCACTCCAATATCAAAGACAAGCAGCACAATTAATACCTGGGATGTCCCAATTATTATCAAAACGCCCCGATATGTTTTCGTTGGGTGTTTGGCCGGCCTATTATAAAAAAGCCGAAGGTGTTCATGTTTGGGATTTAGATGGTAATAAATATATCGACATGAGCATCGCAGGAATTGGCGCAAATGTTTTAGGGTATGCTGATCCTGATGTTAATCGTGCGGTCATAGCAGCTGTTAACAACGGGTCAAGTTCTTCATTGAATTGTGCCGAAGAAGTAGATCTTGCCCAAATGTTATGTGATATCCATCCATGGGCGAAGAAAGTGCGTTTTACGCGTTGCGGTGGAGAGGCTATGGCTGTGGCTGTACGCATTGCCCGTGCCTATACCAAGAAAGATAAAGTAGCCATATGCGGCTATCATGGATGGCATGATTGGTACTTGGCGGCAAATTTAGGTACCGCTAATGCGTTGGGTGAACATTTATTACCCGGACTAAGTCCCGTCGGTGTTCCTAAAGGCTTGCAAGGAACCGCATTGCCATTTGGTTACAATAAAATAGATGAATTAAAGCAGATCTTAATCAAAAATCGTGGTCAAGTAGCTGCGGTTGTTATGGAACCAATCCGTAATATTGCCCCATTGCCAGGATTCTTAGCAGCGGTCAAGAAGTTGGCCGCGGCACATGGCGCTGTGTTTATCTTTGATGAAGTTTCAAGTGGTTTTCGTTGTTACACTAGTGGCATGCATATGCATTATAAGGTCACACCGGATATGGCAGTATTTTCTAAAGCCATGGGCAATGGTTTTCCTATTGCAGCGATCATTGGCAAGGGCAATGTCATGGAAGCAGCAGAAGAATCGTTTATAAGCTCGACGATGTGGACCGAACGGGTTGGGTTTGTGGCGGCCTTAGCAACGATTAAGAAACATCGTCAGAAAAATGTCGGTGCGCATTTGGTACGTATGGGCCGCATGGTGCAAGATGGTTGGCAACAGGCTGCTAAAAAAGCAGGGTTATCTATTCATGTCGGTGGTATCGAGCCACTGAGTCATTTCACCTTTGACGGATCAATGCATTTGACCATGAAAGCATATTATGTTCAAGAGATGCTAAAAGCAGGTTTCTTAGCATCGAATATATTTTATCCGATGTATGCACATACACCGCAGCATGTGAAGGCATATTTAAAAGCAACGGAAATTATTTTTACACGCATGGCATTGTTAGCAAAAAAAGGCCAATTATCACGCGCCTTAAAAGGAAAGCCTTCGGCAGCTGGGTTTAAAAGAGTTACATAATATAATGACTGATCATCTTGTTCTTGGAACGGCACAATTAGGATTAGCTTATGGCATTAATAATGTCTTAGGAAAACCGTCTCAAGATGCAGTGGATGATATTATCCGTGCTGCATGGGTTAGTGGTATCAAAGATTTTGATACTGCTCAAGGTTATGGTGACAGCGAACAGGTTCTGGGTGATGCATTGATGCGATTGGGGTTGAGTGAGCGTGTTGATGTTATGACAAAGCTTGATCCTAAACTAGATATCAATGATCTATCTAATGTCACAGCGTCGGTCGATCGGTCTTTGATGGATCTTAATATATCATGCATTGATGGGCTCATGTTGCATGATGAAAACCTATTAAGCAGATGGCACGATGGCCTAGGGGCTGCTTTAAGAGGATTGGTAAATGATGGTAGGGTAAAAAGATTGGGAGTTTCTGTTTATGCACCGTCTAAAGCCATGGAGGCTTTAAATAATCCTGACATCGATTTTGTGCAATGTCCGTCTAATATTTTAGATCGTCGCTTTGAAGCAGTTGGTGTGTTTGCGTTAGCGAAACGTTTGAATAAGCGGGTGTATGTGCGCAGTATTTTCTTACAAGGTTTACTCCTCATGGAAATTGAAAAGATCCCCGTGCGTATTCCCATGGCACGTGAAATTGTTACGAAGCTTGAGCAATACGCCAATGAATCAGGACTTTCTAGAAAAGCGTTGTGTTTAGCGTATGTTCAATGGAAATGGCCAGAGGCTTATATTATTTTTGGAGCTGAGTCGAAACATCAGGTGATGGAGAATGTTGCATTGTGGCAACAGGCCCCGTCGAATATCAATATCTTTCACCGCATTGAAGCGGAGTTTGCATTCTTGAAAGAAGATTTGTTGAATGTTGCGTTGTGGCCAAAATAATTTTGGCAACGTAAGGAGGCATTATGGAATTAGAGTTTTTAAAGACGTCAGACCACAGTAAGGCAAAAGGCTTAACACCCGTCGTTGATTTAGGTGCCGCAGGGACCTGTTATTTAAACACAAGCGCAGCCACACACACCTTGAAATTATCCGATGGTCGTGTTGTTTATTTGTATGGCGATGTGTTTTATATCCGTCAAGGTGAGAAAGCATTGTTGTTAAGTGCTAATCCACAAGAGGCTTTAAAAAAGATTTTTACTAAAGCGCCATTGAAGGAAGTTATTGAAGTCTTAGAAGGACAATACATTGGGTTTGTGGTGCAGCAGGCAAAACAAAGCGTTGAGATTTTTACCGACGTATATTCGAGGGTAGATTCTTTTTATGCACATAGCGAGGATTTATTTTGCCTATCAACAAATCTAGATTTTATATTTTCGCATGTCAAACCTGTGCATGACCAATTGATGTTGTCCCATTTCTTTTCGGTGTATGGTTGGTATACGCCCAAAGGGACAACAATTTATAAAAATGTTTTGCAAATCAAAGTGGGCGAAATTTTAACACTATCAAGCAAAGGTTTAACATCCAAGGTTGCGCAGTTCAAGCCCAGAGAGATTAAGCAATACGACCAAAGTAATTTGGAAGATTATTACAAGATCTTGAAAGAATCTATCCATGCGCGAAGCCAGCATGTGAAAGGAAAGATATGGATTTCAAGTTCAAGTGGTTGGGATTCTTCTATTATATTGGGTTTACTTGTTGATATGTATGGTTCGAAGCGCATTGAAATGTCGACGGGGAGCATGTTATATTCAGAGAAAACAGGCAAAATTAATGCGTATGAAATTAATAAGGTTAAGAAAATCGGGGAGTTTTATGGCTTAAAGCCAACCATTGTGGATTGGAATTTAAAAAGCAAGGGTTCCATTGCGTATTGGAAAGCCGTTGCACCTAAGTTGCGCTCTAAACATATGTATAGCTTTACAGGTTTTAACTTTTCTAGATTGTCGGATGGTATCACCGAAGCATCAACACCAGGTCAATTGGTCTTTAATGGAGAGACGTCCGATTCATTTCATAATTTTGGATTTTCACAGTTTTGCACGTTCTTTCATTCGCAAAAATCTTTCACCGAGTATGGCGATAAGATGAATTGTTATTTGTATGGCCCTTCGTTTTATGAAAAGGTTAAACGTGGAGTTGAGGGGAAAGATAAGGTATATCAAATCTTTTTAAAGATGTTAGAAGGCGTTGCCTTTCAGGATAAATGGGGCAGTGACCAAGAACGGTTAGAAAGTTATTTACTGCCGTTGTTTTATGGTTCCCCACGGATTCCTTTTGCGAAGACCTTGGGCAATCCTGTCTTTACGTCATCGACTCAAGGAAAGTTGTCGCAGTATTTATTAAGAGACCTATATCCCAATTTATCCAAATCATTTAATGAAAAGACCATGTATGCATGGTTTTGTCATTTATATCATTCGATGCATTCACAAGGATCGACGGTAAATTTGATCAAGCATTGCTTGGAGTTTAATGGCCATCAATGGCGTTCGCCATTCCACGATCAACGTTTGGTTGATTTCTTGTCCCAAGCACCTGAAAGCTGGGGTCGTGGCTTAGATTTTAATCATGTAAAATATCCTTTAAAATGGGTCGCAGAAAACAAAATCAAATTCCCTTATAAGTTATTGCAAGAGGGGCCTCATTCGTATTTGTATGATACGATTGAAGGATTTTCTATTTTAGCTGAGATTACGTACCGCTCTGGAATTAGCGTTCATTTTAAAGAAGTTTTAAGCCAACGGGCTTACCGCAATATCTTAGCCCCGTCGCATTTTGATATAAAATATTTAGATCGTTTGGTAGATGATTATCTTGCTGGTAAAGAAGCCAAAGGGCGAGATTTTACAAACCTTTATTCATTAGCTACATTGTCAGCGACGGGCTGGTATTGATGATCATTGCCATCATTCAAGCTAGGATGAACGCAACACGATTGCCGGGTAAAGTGCTCTTGGATTTAGAAGGTGCAACGGTACTTGAGCGTGTGGTTGAGCGCGTTGCTCAAAGCCAGAAGGTTAACCGTGTGATTGTGGCGACAACACAGCAGGATGATGATGATGTCGTGCTTGAATTGTGCACAGCAAAAGGCATTGTATGCACGCGCGGCTCACAAACAGATGTGTTAGACCGTTATTATCAGACCGCGAAGCAATTTCGACCAACACACGTGGTTAGAATCACAGCAGATTGCCCTTTGATGGATGCATCGGTCATTGATCATGTGATTGAGGTGCATTTAAAGACAGAGTCAGACTACACATCAAATACTATAAAAGAAACATATCCTGATGGGGAAGATGTGGAAGTGATGACATTTGATGCGTTAGAAAAAGCATGGCAGAGCGCAACGCTTCCCTCTCAAAGGGAGCACGTGACGCCATATTTGAAACAGCACCCTGAGATTTTTAAATTGACCAGTGTGACAAGTGCTGTTGATTATGGGCAGCATCGTTGGACATTAGATAATGCCGAAGACTATGCGCTGATACAAGCGATATATAAGGCGCTATATAACAAGAACCATTTTTTTGGCATGAATGACATCTTAGCATTCTTAGAACAACAGCCTCAGTTAGGGCGTATCAATCAACATATTCGCCGCAATGAAGGGTATATCAAATCGCTTCAAGATGATAAGGAGAACCACCGTGGGTAAATTAAGCCAGCGTGCTAAAGAGCAGTATGAATATAATCAAAAGAATAATTTTTATACGGAGCATCCACCATTTCCACGCACCATGGAAGTGGAGGTAACCAATGCTTGTAATCACGCCTGTGTTTTTTGTACGAATCCGCACATGACACGACGGAAACGCGTGATTGACCCGTCATTTATCTTGAAAGTTATGAAGGAAGCAAGGGCGCTTGGGACCGATGAATTAGGTCTTTATACGACGGGAGAGTCGTTGATGTATAAAGAACTAGGGCTATTGATCAAAGAGGCAAAGGCCATGGGGTATCGGTATGTATATATTTCAAGCAATGGCGCCTTAGCAACTCCACAGAAAGTCAAAGAAATCTTGGATGCTGGGATTGATTCAATTAAGTTTTCGATCAATTCCGGTAGCCGTGAAACATATTTAGCAACACACCGCAAAGATGATTTCGAGTTAGTGCTTAAGAATTTAAAACATCTTTCAGAAGTGCGCAAAACTTTAGGTAGGCCATTATATTTATTTGTAACCTATGTGGTGACGGATCTTAATCGTCATGAGAAAGAATCTTTCAAGGCAATGATTGAATCTTGGGTTGATGAAGTGGTTTTCTTTGAGCAAGGCGACCAAGCGTCCTATATGAAAGCATTGAACCCTACCAAAGGTAAAAATCACGAGGGTATTTGTAATCTGCCCTTTAACCGTTTTTATGTCACGGCCGAAGGCTATATGACGTCGTGTTGCGTTGATTATCAGAATTATGTAGCGACTGCAGATTTAAATGTCACTGGCCTTAAAGAAGCGTGGAATTCTCATGCCGTTGCCCAGTTACGTAAAATGCATTTAACAGGAAAATTAGAAGGAACTTTGTGTGGCAATTGTTGGAAGAATAAGAACGATGCCATTGAACCACTCAATAAGGATTTGGCTGTAGTTTTTGATCCAAATAGTTTCCACCGCAAAATATGAGCCATGACCTTGTTATTTTTGAAGACATATCGTCGAGTAATTTTGCCATCTTTAAAAATTATGTAAAGCAGGGTGTTGTTCCGTCGGTTTTTGATTGGGACTTTCAAGTTAAGACTAAGAAACACCTGCGTGGTTTTGTAGATAGTGGACAATTAGAGCGTATTTTTATTGATGGCTTAAGCAAGGCCCAAGGGCAGGCCATTGATTTGGCGAATCGCTTGCTGCCTTACATTGAGGGCACTGCGGTTTATAAATCAACAGCAGCATTGTATGGCGTACCAGATGTTTCCTTTCTTTTTCGTCGAGGTCTGGCGGAAGACATCTTTAAATTCTGTTATATTGTCGATCATTTAACGCATCTCGCCAAGATTCATCCTCAATCCAAGATCGTGTTTTACAGTAATCGTTTTAGCTATTGGCATAAGTTCTTATATGACACGATTGCCCATGATGCTGCATTACCTAACAATATTGTTGTTCATGACGATCCATGGCTTAGTTTCAAAGAATTTATTCGTAAAGAAGGTTATAAGAACTTTGCCTTGGCTTTTGTAGGCTTACGATTTTTAGGGTGTTTTCTGGGTGCTGTGACGTTTAAGCCTAAGGTTTTAAAGACGTCATTCGATCATGCCGTCTTTATTGGTTCCCGTCTTGAAGTTGAGCGCAGTGGGGATAGAGGGTATGACTTTCTGATGGATGGGAAATGCTTTCATCCATCTAATACGGCCTTCATAGATCACAGCGGTTTATCAGACCAACTAATTGAACGTGAATCTAGTAAAGGGTATTTCTTCTATCGAATTAAAAAAGACCATGGTGTGGGTTCTTTAGCAAAAGCTCAATGGGACATGTCATTCTTTGGCGCAATTTTTAAGAGTCTTTTAGAAACATGTTTTTCATTTCAAGAGCCATCATCCATGTGGCGGGTATATTTTATTGCCATGCAGAAATTTTGTGACTGGAGACTGATATTACAGCGCATTAATTTTAAGAATTTGGTTTTTACTAATCAGGAAAATATTCAAGTTTCTGCTATATGTTTATTTTTGAGAACACAGCAAAAGACATCGTGGAATTATTCATGTTTTCTGGGGGGTACGTATTTCATTGCCAAAGATAACGATGTTCGTTCGGTGCGCAATGTTATTTGGTCATTCTTATCGTATGATCATTTTGTTGGATTTAATCAGGATGTCATTGCGTATTATAAGATGCATCATCAAAATGTCAGCAATTATCAAGCCATTGGTTCATTATATGGACAAATGATCATGGATAAGAAGTCGCAAGCGCTTGTGATCCGACAGGAATGCTTCCCTAAGATTTCAGATGTGGATCAACGCAAATTGATTGTTATTTTTGATACGACATTTATCAATGCGGATGCGTGTTGGACAAATTTCGACGACTGTTTAGCCTTTTATCAAGATATGTTGAGATTGATAGACGCATATCCTAAGCATATTTTTGTTTTTAAACCATCTAAGAGTCCAACTTTCTATTGTCATCCAGACCACCCAGCGGCGGCCCCGGAAAAAGGAGAGGCCATTTTAAGTTTGTGGAAGAAGATCAAGGATAATCCCAGGGTGTATTGGCCCATTAGCCAAGAGTTAACCGCAAAAAGCTTTGTTGATTTTTCTTTTAATAACCGCATCATTGCAGCTAGCGATGTGGTCATCACCCATTGCATGTCATCTCCGACGGCAGAAGCGTTAAGCGCCCGCAAAAAAGCTTTTTGGTATGAGTCGGGTCATAAGCATCAGGGCATTGATTATGATCAGATCCCAGGGCTTGTGGTGCATGGGTACGACGATCTGACGCGAAGGATTGATGCATTACTAGCAATGTCTGATCAAGCCTTTGATCAATATTTAGATACATATATAAAAGGCAAGGTTGATGCTTACTTAGACGGGCAGGCCATGTTGCGTTTTAAGGAGCAATTAGCCCATGGGTAAGTTATTTACACAGCAATTAAAAAGCTCATCGGCCTACACATTAGCCGTGGTATTTACAACGGCAGTGCCTGTGTTGACATTGCCCATTTTCGCTCGGGTTCTCACAAAAGAAGACTTTGGTATCTTGGCTTTGTCTGAAATTTATGCGGTCTTCGTGGCTGGCATAGCTTTCTTAGGCAGCAGCATTGCCTTTGACCGCAACTTTTTTGCGTACGCCAAAGATCAAGTGCGTTTATCACAATTGATTTATTCGATTCTGGCCTTTGTGTGTTTTAACTTCATCATCTTGCTGATGTGTACGATTTTCTGGGGAGAGGCCATTGCACAGTTTCTATTTCGAATCCCTGGGCAAACAAAGGTATTAACCCTTGATTTATGCGGCACTTTTTTTGCATCGGTGTTTGATTTATTCCTAGCATTTTATCGTAATAGCAAAAGACCAAGCGTGTATTTAAAGTTCTCGCTTATGAATTGCGGTTTATATTTAGGTTTGTCACTTCTATTTCTTTTGGGATTTCATTGGTCCGTGACGGGGATCTTATTGTCTAAATTTGTATCGCTGTTTATTTTAAGCATTGTTTTATTGATTCAAATTCATAGAGAATGTCCTTTTCATTTTAGTTGGGTAGCGCTTAAAGAAGCATGGGCGATCTCCTTGCCCTTAACCCCGCGCATTTTCTTAGGTGTATTTAGCACGCGCATTGACCGGTATTTGATTAATATCTTGGGATCGCTTGGAGGGGTAGGGATTTATAGCATCGGGCAAAAGATTGGGTATTTGGTTTTTGCCTTTGAGAATGCGCTAGAAAACGTCTTTCAACCGCATGCCTATCAGCAGATGTTTGATGACCCAAAGAAAGCCCAGAAGGAAATAGGGGAATACTTAGCACCATTTTTTTACGCAGCCACCGGCGGGGCATTGCTCTTGGTATTGTTTTGTCAGGAAATCATGGGAATTGTTTTACCAAAGAGTTACGCTGGGGTTAATTATGTGGTCATGATTTTTAGCGCCTATTATGTGGTGTTGTTTTTTTCAAAGATTGGCAGCATGCAGTTGATTTATTTGAAAAAAACATATATCACCTCGGGTTTATTGTTAGTAACGTATGGCGTTAATATTGTCATGAGCATTTTCTTTATCAAGCATTGGGCATCCTTGGGTGCGGCCTACGCAACACTTGTGACAGGGATTATCATGACCACTTTAACATGTTTGGTAGCCCAACATTTTTATCGTATTTTGTGGCCGCATTTGAAGATCGCGGCCATTTTCATGGCATTTATTATCGCAAGCATTGTGGCGTGGAACGTATCGGTCATGAACGTTCCATTGTTTATAAGTTTACTGATTAAAATAATTCTTATTTGTCTTTATGGGCTAATGGGATTAAAATTATCCCTTATTGCGCCGTTCTTAAATCTGGAGTTCTTGCAAAGAGGAAAAAAATGAATTCATCACTTAAAAGTAAATTAAAGAAAAAACAATTAGCCATCGGTTCATGGATCACGATAGGCCACCCAACCGTCGCTGAATTAATGGCCAAGTCAGGTTTTGATTGGCTTGCTATAGATATGGAGCATTCGCCGTTAAGTGTCAGCGAATGTGGGGAACTTATTCGAACCATTGATTTGTGTGGCGTGCCTGTTTTGGTGCGTGTGGGGGCTAATGATCCTTTGATCATCAAGCGCGCGATGGACTCAGGCGCGCATGGGGTGATTGTGCCGATGATCAATACCGCTAACCAAGCCCGTGATGCTGTTGCGGCCGTGCGTTATCCACCCAAAGGCACACGTGGGGTTGGTTTGGCGCGTGCTCAAGGCTATGGGAAAAATTTTAAGGAATATGTCGCATGGGCAACCAATAACCCTGTGATTGTCGTGCAAATCGAACACATTGAAGCCGTACGCAATATCGATGAAATATTAGCCGTCGAGGGCATTGATGCGATTATTATTGGGCCTTATGATTTATCGGGGTCGCTTAATAAGCCTGGGCAATTTAAAGACAAAGAAGTTGTTGAAGCCATGGCCAAGGTTAGAAAGACAACCGCTGCCAAAGGGATTCCTCCAGGCATTCATGTTGTCAGTGCTGATGAGAAATTATTAAAAGAACGCATCAAAGAAGGTTATACCTTCATTGCTTATGGCGTTGATTTTCTATTTATCCAAGAAGTCGCGTCGAATGGTTTGGCGTTTGCCCGTGGGAAAAGATGAGCCTAGACAAAATCTATAAAGTAGCGGTTGTTGGTTATGGCAAGATGGGGAAAATCCGAGCGGCTTGCGTTAAGGATGAGCCATCATTGCGTTTGGTTGCGGTCTTCGATCCGCAATACAAAGATACCGTCGATGGTTTGCCTGTTGTCACAGACTATAAAGATTTAATGACCTACAAGCCAGATATTGTCTTTGTTTGTGTTCCCAATAAATTTGTGGCCGAGGTTGTGTGTTTCTTCTTAAACCAAGGCGTGCATGTGTTTTCAGAGAAGCCGCCTGGACGTACCAAAGAAGAAGTTCTAGCCATGATTGCTGCAGAGCAGAAAAACCCCAAGCTAAAACTAAAATTTGGTTTTAACCATCGCTATCATCAAGCTGTGTTGGATGCCAAGGCTATTGTGACCAAAGGCCGTTTAGGAAATGTCTTATGGATGCGCGGTGTTTATGGCAAAGGCGGGGGCAGTCAATACGATAAGAATTGGCGCAATCAAAAAGATGTTTCCGGCGGCGGGATCTTAATTGACCAAGGCATACACATGGTTGATTTGTTTCGATATTTTTGTGGCGAGTTTGATGAAGTAAAATCATTTATCACAGAGCAGTATTGGCCAACCGGTGTTGAAGATAATGCCTTTATGATGATGCGTAACTCAAAAGGCCAAGTGGGGATGCTGCATTCATCTGCCACTCAATGGAAGTACATGTTCTCATTAGAAGTGTATTTGCAAAAAGGTTATATCACGATTTCAGGTATATTGTCATCGACGAGAAATTATGGTGTTGAGACCTTAAAGATTGCACGCTGCCTGTATGATGCCGCAGGGTATCCATTGCCTAATCCTGAAGAAAGCATCAACTATTACGATGAAGATCATTCATGGGATATGGAGCTTAAAGAATTCATTGATGCCATCGTGCATGATACGCCGATCAAAGTGGGCTCCAGTGAAGATGCCTATCAGACCATGCTGTTGATTGAGAAAATTTACGCAGCAGACACAAGCAAGGCGGAGGCTAAGAACGCGTAATGAAAACAGTTGTTATCCCAAATGATGGTGTGGTCCCAGGCAATGTCAATGATGCCTTGTACGAACAATATGTGCGCTTATTGTCTGTCGATATTACACAGATGTTATTAAAAGCCCCTTTGGTCAATGTGCCTTGCACAGGCTGTGGAAAGAAAGAAAACCGCGCCTTTACAGATTGCTTAGGCATGGCTTATCATCAATGTAGCGATTGTGAATCATGGTACGTGGCCTTTCGACCAACGCAAGATGCATTAGATCATTTTTATAAGGCATCTAAAGCGTGTCAATTCTGGCGTCATGAAATGGCCAGTTTACCCGACGAGCGTTTATATTATATTTATGGCCCACGGGTTGCGTGGATGATTGAATGGGCGGATGAATATTTACCGAATAATCCTTTATGGGTCGATGTTCATACCAAATATGCGTTTTTGATTAAACACATGCAGGCCCAGAATGTTTTTGGCAAGATTGCCATGTTAGAACCGCAATTATATGAAAATAGCAAAGCATTACCTGATAATATAGCGATTATAAGTGCTAACATATCAACACAAGTTGACATGGTGACGTGTTTTGAAGGTTTAGAACGCGTCGCAGATCCAAAAGCTTTGGTTCATGTTGCAAATGATCAGTTAAGAGAGGGTGGACTATTTTTCTTAACAACAGCGTCTTGTTCTGGTTTTGAATATCAGGTTTTAAAAGAACATGCACCAAATTTAAATCCCATAAATCGGATGAATCTGCTATCATTGGAAGCTATTGTGGCTTTATTAGAGAATGCTGGTTTTGAAGTTTTAGAATTAAGTACCCCAGGGCGTTTGGACGTTGATATTGTCAAAGGGGCTATGGCCAAGAAGGACATGCCAAATGTTGATCCATTTTGGAAGTACGTGTTCTTTCATCGTCATGGCAGGACATCCAATGCCTTGCAGCAGTTTTTGCAAGAAAGTCGTTTAAGCTCGCATGTGCGGGTGGTGGCGCGTAAAAAATAAAAGTTTTTTAGGGAGATAGATATGGTAGAAACGATCAAAGACCGTAAGCAAAAAAGCATGCAGGCATCATTTGTTGAGGTGCCGCCATTTCCGACGGAAATATTTTTAGATTTAACCTCGTTTTGCAATCACGCTTGTGTCTTTTGTTCCAACCCTTTGATTAAGAATAAGAAAACCATGGAACCAGAAATGGTCGCCCGTGTTTTGCAAGAAGCCTATGATTGTGGCGTACGTGACATTGGTTTATATGCGACAGGGGAATCATTCTTAGTTAAAAACTTAGGTCAATATGTGGCGTTGGCTAAAAAGATTGGGTTCAACTATTTATTTTTGACATCCAACGGTGCACTAGCAACACCCGAGCGTGCGAAAGAAGTTTTAGATGCAGGTTTAGACAGTATTAAATTCTCGATTAGTGCGGGTAAACGCGAAACATATAAGATTGTTCAAGGTAAGGATGATTTTGATAAGGTCATTGAGAATTTAAAATGGATTTCTAATTACCGCAAGACCTCAGGTTTAAAATATCGCATCTACGTGACCATGGTTTACACCAAGCACACGATCGATGAGGTGAATATTTTGCGCGACATCGTTTTACCCTACATTGATGAATGGGATCCACATCCACTTAATAATCAATGTGGTAATCTTTATGAGAATAACAAATTAGGCAACATTGAAGCCGGCAGCCCACGGGCACGTGGTAAGGTTGAGATTTGTTTCCAACCTTTCAAGGGTTTTACCATCACCCCGGAAGGTTATGTCAGTGCTTGTGTTTTGGATTATTCCAAGGATTTGGTCGTCGGAGATTTGCATAAGTCTTCACTTAAAGAAATCTGGAGCAATGATACGTACAAGGAATTTCGTCGCAAGCATTTATGCAAAGACCTTAAGGGGCTCATTTGCAATAATTGTATGTACAATCAAAACGAACCTGTCACGCCGTTGCTTCCAGAATACGCGACCCATTTCGAGAAAAAAGAACGGGCTTAAACAATGAAGGCGCGATTTAAGAAACATATCCAAGACATGGTGCGTTATCAAACGTCGCTCGGACGTGATTTGGTCAACGGCGTGCGTTTGGATCGCAATGAACGTGTTTCCAATTTTGAGCCTGCTGTTTTTGATGCCATTTTAAAGTCATTCCCGCCATATTTGATCAGCGCTTCACCCGAAGCAGCGACGATTTATAGCAAGATTGCCAAACATTTAAATATCGATGTAAAGAAAATCTATCTTTCCTGCGGGATCACCGAGGGCGTGCGTTTCATTTATGAAACCATGACAAATCCTGGTGAGAACATCATTGTCCTTGATCCCACGTATCCGATGTATAAGGTTTATGCAGAATTTTTCCAACTCAAATATAAGCCCTTAGGCGTCACCAAAGATTTAAAAGTGGATGTGCAAAGTCTATATGGTTTAATCGATGATAAAACAGCCATAGTGGCGATTGCTAATCCAAACTTGCCGATTGAAACGGCCATGACCAAGGCAGAAATCTTACCGATTTTAGAATATTGCCAGCAGCGCAATATCATTGTCATCATAGACGAGGCGTATCATTATTTTGGTGCTGAAACAGTGCTTGATCTGGTTGATCGTTTTGATAATTTGATTGTCATGCGCACATTTTCAAAAGCATTTGGTGGGGCAGGTTTGCGTTTAGGATTTATGGTGAGCCAACCACAAAATATAGAGTATTTCTCAAAAACACGTTCGATCGTTGAGTCCAATACGTTTTCCATGGGTGTTGGGGAATACTTGTTGGATCATACAGACATCATGCAAGCCCATGTCAAAGAAGTCAAAGAGGGGGCGCGTTTTATCCAAGAACAATTTAAGCGCATGGGTTTACGTTTCCATGGTGGGGATTATACCAACGGCATTTTAGTATTTTTAAAGACACCACAAGATTCAAAAGATGCGGTTGCATTTTTCCGCGAGAAGAAAATTTATATTCGTGGTTCCTTTGAAGCGCCATATGAATCATGCATTCGCATTAGCATTGGGCATCAACCGGCCATGAAGGCATTTATCGATGCCTTTGAGCCTTGGTACCGCCAACGTTCTTAGAGATAAAACATGCAAATCCGCGCCTTAACCAAAGAACTGCTCCCACAAGCATTAGATCTATTATCCCGTTCTGATTCTACCCCACGTACACAAGAAACTTGGGAAGGTAACCACCTCCAAGGTGTCTGTGCCTTTGAAGGCAATGACATGATTGGTTTAATTCCCTTAGAACCACGCGTATTTAAAATCAATATGGATGCCTATGTACCCGTCGTGTGGGTAACAGGTGCGCATGTTCAACCAGAATATCGTTCACAAGGCATTGGGGCGATGATGGATCGTCAGATCGCCCAATTCTACCCCGAAGCTGAGGCGGTTTTAGCATATCGTCAAGATGAAGGGACGCGTGCCTATCAGTGGTATATGAAAAATGGATACAAACCATTATGTCCGCTGGTATCTTTTAAAAAGTCCGTATCGCCATTTTCTATAGAAGTGGATTACAGCGTTCACTCATCTGTCGAGGGCATTAAAGCTTTGGAACCTGAGATGTTGGACTTCTTTGAGCGGCAAATGATTTCATGGGGTGGATTTCCTAAGCGTACGCCAAATTTTTGGAGCCATGTTTGCATGCATCATTATTACAAGCATGCCTACCAATATTTCTTAATCACGATTAAAGAAGAGGCCAAGATTGTGGCCTATGCTTTTACAGGTATCACGGCGTTACGTGATGGCATTCGTCGACTAGAAATGTTGGAATCGGTTTTTATTAAGAATGAAGCGGTCAAACAGCATTTGTTTGATGCGGCTTTCGATCTAGCCTATAAGAGCAATGCCCAAGAGGTGCGTGTGCAGGTAGCAGAGGGTGATACGCTCAAGTCTTGGTTAGAAGATTCTGGTTTTACACAGCGCTGGCAGACGAATATCATTGGCAAATCACTTAAAGAAGAAATCTTATTGTGCGCACAGCCAAAGCAGTGGAAATATTTTCAAATTGATTATATTTAACAAGGAGTCAAAGAGATGAAAGTTGCCTGTATTGTTCCTGCACGGATGGGGTCTTCACGTTATCCAGGAAAGCCAATTGCAAAAATTGCCGGATACCCCATGATCGAGCATGTTTACCGTCGATTAAAAACAAGCACCTATATTGATCAGGTCATCATCGCCACCTGCGATGAGGCCATTAAAAAGGTTGCGCAAGATTTTGGTGCAAAGGTTGCCATGACCTCACCTGACCATGTGCGCGGGACTGATCGTGTTGCTGAGGCTGCTGCTAATGTTGATGCTGATATCATCATCAATGTGCAAGGGGATGAGCCGTTGGTTGATCCAGTGGCTTTAGAACAAGCCATTGAGGTGATGAAGAAGTATCCGTCGCTATCATGTGTTAATTTAGTTGCGCCGATCTTAGACTGGGATATTTTTGCTTCCCGTGACGTGGTTAAAACCGTCATGGATATGAAACAACGGGTGTTATATTTTTCTCGTTTGCCCATCCCCATTCAATCCAAAGAAAATTTTGCCTATGCCTATAAACAAATTGGCATCTACTTATTTAAGAAAGATTTCTTATTAAAGTTTGCTGCCTTGACCCCGACACCGCTTGAGAAAATCGAAGGTGTGGACATGATGCGCATCCTAGAACATGGCTATAGCATTCAAGGTTTCTTGTCTAAGGATAGCATTAGCGTTGATACGCCTGCTGATTTGACTTTTGCCGAAGGCATCATCAAGCAAGATAAACTTTTTCAAAAGATTTTTACAAGCGCAATCCCTTCATGAACATAAATCTTGTTAAAAGCGCACCTACAGATGGTTCCTTGTGGGCAAATTATGGCTATCAAGAAGATGATGGCCATAAGGCGGGTTATATTGACATACGCGCCATTGTTCAAGCTAATGCCGACGCATGGCTTTCAGATTTAAGTCAAGCTCACGCACTTTTAAGCAAAGATTTAAGCGCTAAAAGTCGTTGGTGGTGGTTAACACCATTTTCTCGCCTTGATGTGAGGCCTTGGGGCGCTCAAGAAAAGTTTAAACCCTTATTTTTTGCGAGGGCTATTTTAGAATGGCAGCGTCAGCATCCTAATCAAAAGCTTAATATCATCAATGCACCGCAAGATTTGATCGGTTGCCTCGCTGATTTTCAAGGATCATCGTCGATAAATTTTGCAGTCTTATATTCTTGGCTCAAAGAAAAAACCATCTTCAAAATCAAATGGCTAAAGCAGATACTCGCGTTAAGTCAGCGTTCGTCTTTTACGTTAGCACTTGAAGGCAAAAAAACATGTGTCATTGCGGAACGTTTTGACCCAAAACATTCCAATGAAGACACGATCAAATATTTTTATGGCCATATGTTTGATGATGTGGATTCATCGAAGGTGGCTTTTGTTGTTTTGGATCAATTGCCCGTTGATGATAAATTTTTTATCATCAACGCATCATTGTCATGGGACATGATGATGTTTTTTGCTTCTTGGAAGCAGCGGCCATGCACCATTGGCGGCATCAATGCGCCGACTTTTTGGTCGCGGTTTTTGTTAACACAATACACAAAGAATTTAATTGTTAAAGAGTTGGCAGTGTATCAATCCGTTAAGAAATTATTATCATCGCAAGAAATCGATACCATTGTCTATCCGTACGAAGAAAAAGGTTATGAGCGCGCATTATTAATGGCTTGTGAGGGAAGCAATGTTAAGACAATTGGGTATACGCCGCACCCTCAGCATCATTTGGCCTTGTCCATGAAAGATGACGTAAAACCTGCGGCACCTAAACCTAGTCAATATGCTGTATGTGGTGGACGTTACGTGGATTTTTTTGAGAGCTGGGGAAAGAAACCACAAGGCAGTGTTCATGTGTGGGGCAGTCCTAAATCAGCTAACCATTCACAAGATCAAAAGGCTTTTGGATCGCCGCTTAAAATGTTGTTATTCTTAAGTCATCCGGATGAATTACGCGTTTTTTCGTCGTGGCTTCGGGCAGAACCTATGTTGTTAAAAGAAAAAATCTATATGGTGCGTGGATATAAGAGTGTACCAGACGCATTATTTGCAAAACAGCTTGATGATATCACCAAAGAATTTAGCGCGGTTATTAAAGACACGGGGGATTTTACAAAAGATTTAAATGCTTGTGATTTGGCCTTGTTTAATGCGACAAGCGCTGGATTAATGGCGATCAACGCAGGTAAATTAGCCATTCATGTATGTTTGGATGATCTTTTTCGTATAAATCCTTGTTTTAATCAGACAGATTTTGTGTTAAGTTGTGCATCTGCGCAAGAACTGGAAAAAAGGCTTAAAACCCTTAGTGACAGTGATGTCGCGGCGAAAACAGCGTTAGCGCGCAGGGAATACGAGTTTGTCGCCACTGTGTTTAGTCCTACTAACAAAGAAATGATACGTAAGGATATTGCGTGTTAAAGAAGAATCCCATTGTACAAGCGTTATTAAAGACGCCTTTTGGAAAAACATTGCGTGAATCCCATGGCGATTGGCGTTATCCATTTATTTGTTTGGGTTGGATGATATCTTCATGGCTTGTGCCTCGTCGCAGCGTCACTTGTGATGGTGTCACTTTAAATTTAAGCTGTATTAATTCGATCACCCATTTTCGCTGGTTTTTATATGCCACCAAAGAAGCAGAGGTCAGGCAATATATCAATGACTATGTTAAAGACGGTGACGTTTTCTTTGATGTGGGTGCCAACGTCGGTGTTTTTACGTTGTATTGCGCCAAACGCTACCAGCAGTCTAAGGTATTTAGCTTTGAACCAGAGCATTCTAATTTAGGTTTGCTCAAAGATAATGTCCTTGCCAATAATTTGGTGGGACAAGTTCAAATCACATCCGTGGCTGTTAGCGATACGCAGGGTTTAAGTTTCTTAAATATTCAAGACACCATGCCGGGAGCTGCAGCTCATACGGAAAATCCACAAGCCATTAAAATGACCGACGAGGGTTATCAGGTTGTGTGGCGTGAAGGTATCGCTTGTTTTACCTTAGATGCATTAGCGGCGCATTATGGTGTAATGCCCAATGCTTTAAAGATTGATACTGATGGTAATGAAGATAAGGTATTGCGTGGGGCTGCCAAGATTTTGGCGAATAAAGCTTTGCGCAGTTTAACGTTGGAAATGCCCATGGAAGACGCTAAATCCAAGTTTTGCAGCCAAACATTGCAAGCGGCGGGATTTGCTTTAAAATGGTCAAGACCGGATACGCGCAATCAAATTTGGGCTAGATAATGAACGATTCACAGATCTTTAATACTATCAATCAAAGCATCAAAGCATTATGTGCTTTTGAACGTTCCCAAGAACGCAAAGACTTTGGCGATTGGGAAGGCCGTTTCCTTAAGGAAATGGACCGTTTGATTGACCCTGATTTTAATGTCCGTCCGGATCATCTAAAGCATTTTCGTGGTCGTCAAATCTTCGTCGCTGATCGACCCAGCGCGCCCCTTAAAGGTTACTATAACCCAAGCCCAATTTATTATCAGTTTAAGCGCATGGTTAATGCCTTTTTAGGCACCCAACGCGGCGGTATTCGTGAAGCCTTGGATGCGTATGATGTGATTGTGGCGGAAGATTTTTTGCATTATTTAAAAAAATACCCAACGCCTGATATTGGGTCACCTTTAAAGATTGAGCATGACGGCTATTATTTCACTAATCGGTATATTCGACATATTTACCTGTTAGGCATGTTTAATCGTCACTTAGAATCTAAAGTACCTAAGTCTTCCGTTTGCATGGACATTGGCAGTAGTTATGGGATTTTTTCAAGCTTGATCAAGCAAGAATACCCGCAAACGCATCATGTTTTGGTTGATTTATCTGGTCAGTTGATTTTGGCGCATTATTATCTGGCCAAACTTTTTCCACAAGCCAAAATCGCTGGCTTTAAAGAGGTTATAGACGCTAAGGTGATTGACAAAGCGTGGATTGAGCAGTATGATTTCGTTCTGGTTCCAACATCGCTTTATAGCAAGCTATCACCTAAAGCGGTTGATTTGGTGACCAATTTTGTGTCGTTATCAGAAATGAGTCGGCATTGGTTTATGACCTATGTGCATTCGCCGGTGTTTGAAAGTGCACCATTTTTGTTTACAGTTAACCGTTATGATGCATACCCAACGTATGCCAATGATGTCACGGTTTTAGATTACCCGCTCAAAGAGTATGAGCAGATTTTTATGAGAACGTGCCCGTTCATTCAGCATTATTACGTGGCCGATAAGTTCTTCTGGTACAAACGCGTTAATTATCCGTCTCAGTTTTTTCAATTCATTGGTTATAAAGGAAATACGAGTGTCAAATAACAAGAGAAAAGGTTCGGTTGGGGAGAATATCGTCGCAAAAGAAGCATCATGGTCTTTTAGCGGGGAAGTGCCAAAGACTTTTTCCGACCATGTGAAGCGCTCTGTGCCATATTATGAATCAGGTCATGACTTGATTTGTAAAGTCAGTGATTTTTTTGTGCGTGATAATAGCACGAACTATGAATTGGGTGTATCGACGGGAGCGTTGATTGGCAAGATGGCGCGTCAGCATGCGCATCGCAAGGATACTCAATTTGTTGGGATTGATTGTGAAAAGAGCATGATTGCCCAAGCGAAGAAAGAAGTGGGTAAGCTTAAGAACGTCAAGCTTGAGGTGGGGGACATCATCACCTATCCATATAAAAAATCTAATTTCATCGTCTCATATTACACCATGCAATTTATTCCGCCACATGTGCGCCAGGAAGTATTTAATAAGATTTATAAGAGTTTAAATTGGGGCGGTGGCTTTGTGTTTTTTGAAAAAGTTCGTGCCTGTGATGCGCGTTTTCAAGATATGATGCAGACACTTTATGTGGATTATAAACTCGAACAAAATTATTCTTCCGATGAGATTGTCTATAAGGCTAAAAGCCTTAAAGGGGTGTTGGAGCCTTTTTCAACACAGGGCAATTTGGATTTGCTTAAACGCGCAGGCTTTGTTGACACCATGTCCATTTTTAAATATGTTTCTTTTGAAGGGTTCTTAGCGATTAAATAATATGGCACAAACAGTTGAAAATATTTTTAAAACCAAGACCAGCGACGCAGACTACTTTAAGAAGTATGGCGTGTATCTTGGTCAATTGATTGACGGGCTTGATCCTCAAGCGATCATGAAGGTCATTGAGGTTTTTGAGAAAGCAAGTCAAGAAGGCCGCACCATTTTCTTTGCAGGCAATGGCGGCAGTGCCGCAACCGCTTCGCATTTCGCTCAAGATATCGGCGAGATAGTCCGTAAAGTTGGTGGTAAACCTTTTCGCACATTTAGTTTAAACGATCACGCCGCGGCATTAACGGCGATCAGCAATGATTATGACTACAGCCAAGTCTTTACCTTGCAAATGGCCAATCATATTAATAAAGGTGATGTGTTGGTGGTGATCTCGGCCAGCGGCAATAGCCCTAATGTGGTCAAAGCCGTTGAAATGGCCAAACAACATGAAGCCACGACGGTTGCCTTGGTTGGTTTTGATGGCGGCCAACTAGCCAAGATCAGTGATATTGTTGTGATGGTTAAATCTGAAAAGGGCCAATATGGTCCTGTCGAAGACGTGCATATGGTCTTAGATCATATGATCACGATGTATATATCTCTTAAACGCCGCAACGCATCATAAGGCCCATGGCCAAATTAAAAGTTTTCATCTCCACGTCGAATTTTGCACAAAATGACCCTGCTCCTCTAAAAGCATTGGCCGATGCAGGCTTTGATGTCACGCTTAATCCCTACAAACGAAAATTAACCAAAAGTGAAGCCTTGCAATTGTACCCTCAATACGACGGTGTGATTGCAGGTTTGGAAACATTGGATGAGGAAGTCTTGATGGCCTCAACGCTTAAAGTCATTTCTCGTTGTGGCGCAGGGGTATCGAATGTTGATTTTAATGCAGCTAAGAAATTAAATATTGCCGTGTGTTCAACGCCAAACGCGCCAACAGTGGCTGTGGCGGAACTAACGGTCATGGCGATGTTGATGTTGTTGCGTTCGGTGGTGGTCATGAATCAGGATTTGCATGCAGGGCAATGGCAAAAAAAATTAGGGTTTCAACTTGAGGGTAAAACAGTTGTGATCGTCGGGTTTGGTCGCATTGGCCGCAAGGTTGCAAAGATGCTAGAACCATTTTCAGTTAAAATCATCCCCGTCGATGTCAATGACCGCTTAAGTGAGGCTTTGCCTAAGGCGGATATTGTAACAATTCATGTAAATGGTGAAGAAGAATTATTGGGTACTCAAGAATTTGCATTGATGAAGCAAGGCGTGCTCATCTTAAATCCTGCTCGAGGGGAAGTGATCAATGAAGCAGCGTTTATTGCCGCCCTTGAATCTGGAAAAGTTGCAGGGGCATGGTGTGATGTGTTTCATCAAGAACCATATCAAGGACCGCTTTTGAAGTTTTCGCAAGTTATCTTAACGCCGCATATCGCGTCTAATACAGAAGAATGTCGACGCCTGATGGAAATGCAAGCTGCAACAAATTTAATAGCGGCATTTGGTGCATATGGAAAAAAATGACCTCTCATTATTAGCGCTTGCCAAACAAGCAGCAAAAGCCGCAGGCGTTTTTTTGTCAACGAGCACGCAGGTGGACCGCAGGATTGAGCATGAGTTTGACCACGACATTAAAATCCATGCGGATAAACAATCTGAAAAGATCATCTTAGATATTTTATCTAAGGCAAGCCCGCTTGCCATTTTATCTGAAGAAGCGGGATTAAAAGGTGAGACCAGCGACCAGCCCTTCTGGGTTGTTGATCCCATTGACGGTACATTTAATTTCGAACGCGGCATGCCGATGTGTTGTGTGTCCATTGGCTTATGGCAACATGATCAACCCGTCCTCGGTGTGATCTATGATTTTAATCGCGATGAAATGTTTAGTGGGTTAGCGCAAGGAGGGGCGTGGTGCAATGATAAGCCCATCGCTGTCAGCCAAGTTGCCTCAACAGCTAAAGGTGTTTTATATACGGGATTCCCTGCAGGCATGGAGATGACCACTCTTAATCTTAATGCTTTTGTCACGTCGGTGCAGTCATATCGTAAAGCGCGATTGATTGGTTCTGCTGCATTATCTTTGGCCTATGTGGCATGCGGACGAGGTGATGCCTACATCGAACGCAATATCATGTTGTGGGACATCGCCGGTGGTTTGGCCATCCTAAAAGGTGCGGGTGGGGCATATGCAACAGAAAGCTGTAATAAACCATTTAGTTTTAATGTCACAGCGACGAATCAACATCTAATGAAAGCCAGTTCATGAGCAGTGTTCCTATCACGGTATTAATGACCGTTTATAATGGCGCAAAGTTCCTCCATAAAGCCATTGATTCTGTGTTAGCCCAAACGCATGCGGATTTTGAATTTTTGATTGTCGATGACAAGAGCACAGATAATTCTTTAGAGATCCTACGTTCATACACCGACCCACGCGTTCGGATCATTGCTAACCCTGCGAATATTGGTCAAACATGTTCGTTAAATGTTGGGTTGCATCAAGCAAGGGGCAAATACATTGCCCGTATGGATGCCGATGACATGGCATATCCGGATTGGTTAATGGTGCAAATGCGCGTGATGATGCAATATCCCACCTGTGCTGTGTTAAGCCCGCGCGCAGCCTTAATCGATGTTCACGACAAAGTTCACAAGACACTCAATACACCACTTAAAGAGCAAGATATCATGCTCAAATCTTTGTTTGCTTCGCCCATCAATCACGTTGGCTCTTTGATGAAGAAAGAGATTATCATCGATGCAGGTGGGTATGACGAGCGTTATAAGATCGTCGCGGATTATGCGTTATGGTGTAAGTTGTTGGCAGAGGGGATACGCATTGTCAACCATAAGCAAATCCTTGTAGCTGTACGTACGCATGCCAATTCGATTTCGGTGATGGAAGCCGATAATCGTGTCATGAAAGAAATGGTGGAAGTTTATCAGAGTAATATTGCTTTTTGGACAAAACGCGCATGGGATCCTGTTCAATTAATGGCGATATGGCGACTAGTTTATACACCAGATGTTTTGCCTTTGTATGACTTTCAAGAGGCGATGAAGCTTTTTAGAAGCATGTTTGTAGCGCTTGATTTGCCGTGCGTCCCATATTACCTAAAACAAGAAGAGACCATTTTTCTAAAACGTATTTGGAATTTTATTCTTAAACAAGATTTTGAGAATGTGCGGGCAACGGCCAATAGCTATATGCAAGTGCGTGGAATCAGCAATGTCTTTGTGCTCATTTGGGCTTTGTCATTTTGTGGGGCAGCATTATCGTTGTTATTGACGTGGTATAGGTATTGCTTAGGGTTATTAGCACATCGAAAGGCAGCTTAGGGTGGTTCGTGCTAAACAACAACTCATAACATTGGTGGATGTGGCGGGATTACTTGGCATTGCATTTTATTGCCTTGGTTCTGCTTTATTTTCCTCAGATTTTGCAGAGATTCATATTCAACCATCATGTCTGGATTTCCCAATCTTCTTAGGAGAGATTGTTGCGTTTATTTTATTCTTATTGTGCGTTACTAAAATTTTCCTAACAGGAGGGCTTAAGAAACATCATTACTATTGGGCAGGATACTTAGTTTTTATTCTAATTTATGCTTTCGTTGGCTATAAACAATGGGGCGCGTTGGCATTGCGCAATGCCGCATTATTTTACTACGCGGCGTTTGCTTTATTCGCTTATGAGTTCTATCATCGACGCTATTTGACGCATCGTGCGGTTGTTGTTGGGGCACTTGCACTGTTTATTGTTATGTTATTTTTTAGGTTCATTGGTAGTTTCTTTTGGTTTTCAGTATTGATGCTTACGGTTGTTATTATCTTAAAAGCTTTTCCAAGGCAATGGTGGTTGGTTATTCCTGTTGTCATCTTTTCCCACTTGGATGTGATGTTTGTCTCAATCCGCGCCCACATGGTTGCAATCTTTTCAGCGGTTTGTTTTCTATTATTTACAGGAATTAGTTTTTTTATTAAAGGTTCATTTGCGCAGCGGCTAGGTTTAATATCTGGATTGGTTATTTTATTGACGATCAGCGGCTTTATTTTTAGTGATCAAAATGCCGTCAAGTCCATGACCCGCTATGACAGGCTCTTAAAATCATTTCAGAAGTACGATGCCTATGTTGAGCAAAATCAAAGCAAGTATTATGATGGTGTTGTTCCATACAAGTTGTACCATGAAAATTCTAAGCCATCGTTGAAGCCAAATGAAGTTTTTGTGCCTGCAGGTTCTGTTGTGCAGCCTGAGATGATAGAGCAAGCTGTTGATCAAAAGAATCAAACATATTCAACATCTTCTAATGTCAAAAGTAATCAGATATCCAAAGAAGTAAAAAAGAAAAGAAATGAAAAAGATGATGTGCTTCAAAACACATTGATTAAGACAACAGAGTCAATGGTCATACAGGTGGAAAAGCCACCCCAGGTAGAAGAAAGAAATTTGGATGTAGCAACGAATAATATCCTCTTTCGAATATTTATCTGGCGAGACATGTGGGTAGAATTAACAAAGAAGAATTTTATCTTTGGGATAGGATTTGGACAGCCACAACGTTCGAAATCACTCGAGATTTTAGAATGGGGTGATATTGAGTGGTTGAGGGATGGTTGGGTTGCTCCACACAATTCTTTCTTTCACATGATTTATCGTGCAGGAATATTGGGCCTATTGATTGTTATTGTGAATTTTATGTTGATGATACGCCTGGTTGGAAAATTCATCAAAGCCAGAGATTTTTGTGGCATAATCCTTTTAAGTGTTTTAGTTTATTGGTCTATGGTAACCATGTTTTCAGTAACCCTTGAGTTGCCTTATAATGCTGTTTTTTATTGGTGTGTGTTCGGTTTTATTATGGCCTATGCAAATAAAAGTAAAGAGAAGCTAATATGAGAAAATATTTAATCACAGGAGCAGCAGGTTTTATTGCTAGTAATTTTGTGCATTATCTCTACAAGCATCATAAGGACATTGCTGTAACAGTCCTTGATAAGATGACCTATGCTGGTCATCCCTCGACAATCGAAGAGCTAAAACAATACCCTCATTTCACCTTTGTCAAAGGGGATATTTGTGATCCAGTGGTTGTAAAGTCGGTGATGAAAGATACGAATGTGGTCGTTAACTTTGCCGCTGAATCCGCGGTTGACCGTTCCATTTCAGATCCTGATTCATTCTTGAAAACCGATGTCTTAGGCGTATTTACACTCTTGCAAGAAGCGCGCTTGCAGAAAAATTTGCAACGCTTTATCCAGATATCAACCGACGAGGTTTATGGCCAGATCTTAGAGGGAAGCTTTAGTGAAACAGCAGAATTAAGACCACGCAATCCTTATGCGGCATCAAAGTTGGGTGGGGATCGTTTGGCGTATAGTTTTTTTGTGACCTATGATTTGCCTGTGATTGTGACCCGCGCATCCAATAATTATGGACCACGCGCTTTCTTAGAAAAAGTCATCCCGCTATTTATTTCCAATTTGCTTGATGGTAAACCTGTGCCTGTTTATGGTCAAGGTCAACAAGTCCGTGACTGGCTTTTTGTCGACGATCATTGTGGTGGTATTGATACTTTGATTGAGCAGGGCAAGAATGGTGAAGTTTATAACATTGGCGGTGAGCAAGAACTAACCAATATGGAATTAACACGCAAGTTGTTAAAGCTCATGGGGCGTGATGAGTCGTTTATCACCTATGTGCAAGATAGGCCAGGCCATGATTTTCGCTATAGCATTGATTGTAATAAGTTAAAGAAGATGGGATGGAAGCAACAGTATAATGTTGATGAGGGCTTAGAGCGAACGATCGCATGGTATAAAGCTAATCCAGAATGGATCACAAAAGCCAAAGAAAAAATGGATAGCCGTTATTACACGGGATTTTGGGGGGCAAAGAAATGAGAGGCGTCTTACTTGCCGGTGGGACAGGAACACGTTTAAAACCGTTGACCAATGTGACCAATAAACATTTGTTGCCGGTTTATAAGAAGCCCATGATTTATTATCCTCTGCAAACATTGATCGATGCTGGCATTAAAGATATTTTGATTGTAACTGGTGGTGAACACATCGGCGATTTCTTTCAATTGCTCGGTTCTGGCAAAAGCTGGGGCGCGCATTTTAGTTATGAGATCCAAGAGGGTAATGGAGGTACAGGTGCGGCATTATTGTTAGCAGAAGATTTTGTTCGCGATGAACCATTCATGGTTGTCTTAGGCGACAATGTGGTTAGCGAAAATGTGCGTGAATTTGTCGATGAATTTAAAAGCCATGTGGATGAATTTAAAGCAAAGATCCTGATTGCTAAAGTTGATGATCCAGAAAACTATGGCGTTGTTTCATTTAAGGGCAAACAGATCATTGATATCGTCGAGAAACCCAAAAAACCAAAATCAAATTATGTCAATACAGGCCTTTGGATGTTTTTGCCGGAAGTATTTACGCATTTGAAGCAATTAAAGAAAAGCCCACGTGGTGAATATGAAATCACCGATGTTTTATCCCTATACGCAAAGAAGTCACAATTAAGCCATTCGATCCTCAAATCCGCATGGACCGATGCAGGTTCGTTTGATTCATTATACAAAGCCACCGTGCTCATGCGCCAGTTGGAACAAGATTCATGAAGGTCTTTGTAACGGGTGGGCATGGTTTCATCGGGCGACACTGCTGTGCGGCATTAAAAACCAATGGCATTGACGTTGTTGTACCAACATCCCAAGCGTTAGATATTTCCAAGCCATTTAACATCAATGGGCATTTTGATGCTGTCATTCACTTAGCCGCGTATAACATCACATCCGTTGGTGATAAGAATGAAGCGGCATACCAATCGATCAACGTCCAAGGCACAGCGCATGTTTTAGATGGCATATCTTGTGATCATTTTATCCTTTTATCGACAGCAAAAATAGATGAACAGCAGCAAAGTGGTTATGTTCAAAGCAAGGCGGCGGCAGAAACGTTATGTCAAAAGCAATTTAAAGGCAAGACATTGACCATCATCCGCAGTGTCAATGTCTTAGGTCGAGGCCAAGCTCCCAAAGCGGTTTTGCCCGTGTTTATTGATTTAGCCAAAAACAACAAACCCTTAGTGCTGACGGTTAACCCACAAACACCTATTGCTTATATTGATGTACGTGACATGGTTGATTTGTTGGTCGCTGTTGTTAGAAGTCCAAAGCAAGGGATTTACCCTGCCGCTTTCCCATCGCTTGTAACTGTCAATGAATTGGCATTAAAAGTCGTTGCAGCCTGCCATTCTTCTTCTAAAATAAGTCAAACAGTACCTTCGGCCCCAACGTCTATGTTGCAACTTGATTGTCAGAAGACCTGGGAAAATTTTAATTTTAAGCCACGCTACAACATTGACCAGATATTAGAAAACATCATAAGCTCATCATGACGCAACAACGTAAAACAAAAATCTTAGTGTGTGGTATTTTACCTCCACCGAATTTCGGACACAGCATGATGTATAAGATGCTCATGGAAAGTGAATTCGTGAGCACCTTTGATATCACATTCTTAGAGTTAAAATTTTGGTCGTATGCGAAGCATAAGAAGGTGACATTCGACAAGATCTTTAAGATGATCAAGTATTGGTTTTCTTTGGTGTTCTTGATGATCGTCAAGCGTCCTCGCTATGTGCTCTTTAATATGAGTTTTGATAAGATGCCGTTCTTGAAAGATTATCTCTTTTGTGTAACGGCGAGTTTCTTAGGTGCACGCGTCGTGTTGCATGACATGGGGCAATATCTGCCAGAATTGAATAGCGGTGCGCCTCCTTGGATGCAGCGTTTGATTGCGCATTTGCTAGAAAAAACATATGCCATCATTGTCATGGGGGAGAAGGTAAAGACGGAGTATGCCCCATTCTTTGATCCAAGTCGCATTCTGGTTGTTCCAGGATGTGTGGAAGATACGGCCTTTTTACCGACAGGTGAAAGTAAACAAGAGGGTAAGACACAAATATTATATTTCTCCTATTTAAGTACAACCAAAGGGATCTGGACGGCGCTCAAAGCCATGCCACTAGTCATTGCGCAAGACCCTGATGTGTTTTTTACCTTTGCTGGCCCCATGGAATCCGAAACGCTTAAAGATGCAATTTATAAATACGTCAAAGAGCATCAACTAGAAGCGTATTTTTCATATGTTGGTTATGTTGAAGATGTGTTTAAACGCACCACCTATTTTCGAAGCTGTGATATCTTTATGTTCCCGACGTTACGTGATGTTTTTGGATTAGTCCTATTGCATGCCATGGCTGAAAGCAAGCCGGTTGTGGCGTCGATCGAAGGCACCATCCCTGAAATCATTACAGATGGGTTAAACGGGGCATTATTTGAGAAGGGCAATGAGTATCAACTAGCACAGAAAATTTTATCATTATCCAAAGATGATTTAAAACGTTATCACATGGGGCAAGCTAATCGCCAAAAGTATTTATCTCACTATGCACCGGAAGTCTACGGAAAGCGCATGATTGATGTCTTCAAAAAATTGGCTTAACCTATATTTTATCCTCATCACAATTGCGTATTGCCTATGGCGTGCTGTCGTGCACCTCAACAAAATCTAATCCCCTTAAGCCATTTACCGACGTGCATGCTTATCATCGGCACTGTGGTGTTTTGGTTTGAATTGTTTGTTGTTGGCTTGCCTGGTGGGCATACATCATGGTTTGCTTGGGGGTTATGGATTATCTTAAGTGGTATCGTCATAGCGCAAGCCAAAGTTCGATTGCTTCTTAAGCCTTCATGGTTGCTGTTAATACTTGGATCATTGGCTTTTTTATATTTATCGATAGCTTTTGTGGCCGCAGTTTTACCGCCGCATTTGGTTCAAGAATTTGATGTGATCAATTATCATTTAACCATCCCGCGCCAACATTTATTGACGCATGATTTTGCTCATATCCCCTGGTCTGTCGCAGATTTATTTCTATTGCCCTTAGATTATGCATTAAGTCCATTTTGGTTGTCGACAGTATTGCCCAATAAATTTCCGCAGTTCATTTTTCTTCTAGGCGTAATAACCCTGGTCTACCAAATTGTTTATGAATTAACTAGCCGTATTAATAAAGCAGCATTAGCTGCGGTGTCAGTCATGGCTTTGCATATGGTGGCCATACAAGCAGGGACAGCCATGATGGACATGGTGATGTTGTTCCTCGTTTTAGCAAGTATACATAGTCTAATTACCCGTCGCTATGCGTTGGCAGCGATTGAATGGGCCTTTTTCTTTTGGTCAAAATCTTTTATACCGCCCATGATGATAGCCATTATGATCGGATTAATCGTCATCTGCAGTGTGGCGAATCGTTGTCGATTTAGTTTTGAGCCTTTATATGAACCAATGTTTAGGGAATGGAAAAAGATTTTGACGGTTTTTGTACTAGCTACGCTGGTGATAGCTGTGCCACATTTGATCAAGTCTATGCATTATACCGGGGGGATGTTGTACCCATTTGGGCTTAATAAGCATTTAGCGGGTGTTGAATATACGCCAACACAGTGGGAATGGATTGCCAAACGCACACAAGATAGTTTAGGGATGAAAGACGCTTATGGCAACGGCCGCAGCATCGTGGATTTTATTCAACATTTCTGGCTGATCGCGGTTCCTCAAAAGGGTGTGAATAATGTGTTTGATTATCCGGTCGGATTAATCTATTTATTAATGTTGGGACCATTTATCCTTTCCGTCGCAGAAGCGCTTAAACATAAGCGCATTCCATTATTATCCTGTTTTATCATCATATGGTGGGTATTATGGTTTATGGGTTCACAGCAAACAAGGTTCTTGCTTGTACCCATGTGTTTGATGATTGTAGTGGTGTTTATTTATCTTAAAAATGTCAGCCGTGTTTTGATGGCTTTGGTGATAGGCTGCATGCTCTTAGAAATTTTTTCGTTACGCAATGCACATCGTGCCGATTGGGGAAAATCAGCCCTTGAGGTATTGCGTCCCAAAGATCGAGATTTGTTATTTAATGCACGTTATAAAGAAGGTAATATTGTTTTAACAGAACCAGATGTGGCATTTGCAGATTTTAAGGTAGAGGTAAACACCAAAGATTCCATTTTTGTTTTTCCAACGCAGGATGATTCTAAATAAGGGTTATTGATGAACTGCTTACAAATCATTGCATTCTTAGGCTATGCGGCATCCGTGATCGTTTCGGGCATGGCTGTTTACGGCATGCTGGCACCAAGTTCAAAGAATCATAGCCGTGCATTATTGTTGGGAGAAATATTCTTGCTTGGCAGCATCGTCGTGGTTGGCGAAATGCTGGGATGTTCCATCCTTGGTTTGTATAAGGGTTGTATTTTATGGACGCTGGTGTTGTTGAATTTTGGTTTTATTTTCTCCAACGGTTTCAAATTCACCTTAAGTATATTTTTAAAGCATAAGCTGCGTTGGGATGTGCCATTGTTGGCTTTCGCAGGGCTAGTGGCGTTTTTCTTATTCCGTAATTGCTTCTTTCTTGTCGATGTTGATTCGCATTCAACCTATTTATTCGCCCAGAAGTTATGGTTAGAGCATGGGTCAAGCATCTTTGCATCCCCAGCGCTTGATATGCGTGTGCTGGTGCCGCATTTTAATGCGGTCCCTTATGCCTTAGGCATAACCCTTTTTGGCCAAGAAACATTATTTGCACAATTGGTGGTTGCGTCGTGGACGGTTGTTGTCGTGTTACTTGTCTTTGGTTTTTTGTCGTATCGTTTTAATCGAGTTTATGGTTTAGCAGGGGCGATGTTATGCTTGTTTAACGATCACATGTTTTATTCTGGCGCTAATTCACCTGTCATCATCAATTCTGCCTTGATCGCATTCTTATTTGCCACAACGTATAATTTCATAGAGAGCGCGCGTCGCAACGATGCCTTTCGATTGCTGTTGGCATTTATTTTTGCAAGCCAGTTATTAGCGAACAAACTTCAAGTGGTTTATGTGACCTTTTTCTTATGTTCGATTGGCATGCTGATTCAGCCAAATCTTATAGCAATGCTTAAAACCATCATTAAACAACGTCGCTGGGTTTATGTTTTCTTGATGGCCGTTATGATTTGTGCATTGTGGCTGGTTAAAAACTTTTTAGCGACGGGGAATCCATTTTTCCCTGCGTTGGCTGGTGAATTAAAAACGCTTAACTGGAGCCGAGCAATGGCCACCACGTTCACGCATTATTTCCCAGCACCGATGGAACCTAATCTCATTCTTAAATACCTTAGCTATTTGTTTATTTGGCCCGGTGTTAATGCATTAAAATGGGTTTGGTTATTGATCGTAGCGCTTCCATTCACGTTTATGTTTGCGGCGCGATCAAAGACCGTTGATATTGAACAATTCCGTGAAGTGTGTTTTTGGCTTAGCATTGGTATCATCATCCTTGTTGGCACCCTCATGGCCAGCTTCCCAGATCCGCGCATGTTTCGATATGGAATTGCTGTCATGGCAGTGGCGACGATCTTTTCCTTAGATTTTATCTTAAAGCAGTGTTTTCATCTTCATCAGACGATATGTGCTTTAGTTATCATTGTCGTTGCGCTCCAAGGTTGGGGGATAGTTAAAACCCAAGGTGGTGATCCACATTATCCAACATTTGCACAAAACCTTGATGTTTTGCTCAATCGCTTACATATCAAAGACGTTTTACCGACGTATTATCCTAATCAAGAAACCGTGGTCAAAGAATTTGAAGCACAAAAAGAACAACTCGCGGGCGCAGCTTGGGATGCGGGGATTGGCGGGGTCACATCGTTATCTGCCTTTTTATCGCCAACATTACCTCAAATCGGCATTTGGCATACATCGGTCGTGAGTTTTGATTCCTATGCAGATGCGAACCTTGTTGAGCAAGACCTCAAAGCTGCAGGCATCACATGGGTTTTGGGCGTTTCAAATGGCCACTTGAATGTCGAATCAATCCAACAATACGCCAAAAGAGCCCAAACATTCGAACGCTTCCCAAAGACCCTATTCTACAATTACAGCTACCCCGATGAACTCATCCGCATTAAAGGTCGTTGAGCAGTTGGTGTGATTTCATGTTTGACAGATTAGTTTGCTTTGATAATATGTTAACGTAATAAATAACAATTCCCCCGATTGTTATGTTGAAAAACCTACACAAATAACTCCCCCGCATAATGAAAGCAGATTTTATGTCTATTTTAGCAAAATCATCTGTAGTAAGCCCTGATCATGTTGTTCAAAAGATCCATCAAATTAGGTCATTACGCGTCATGATTGATCGTGATATTGCGCTGTTATATGGCGTTAAACCAATTGCATTAAGACAACAAGTTAAGCGCAACATGGATCGTTTTCCTGCTGATTTTATGTTTCAATTACAGGAATCAGAAGTTGAAATGTTGGTATCACAAAATGTGATAGCTTCTAGAAAGTCCCTAGGAGGGCATATGCCCTTTGTCTTTACTGAGCAGGGGGTTGCTATGCTATCAAGTGTACTTACCTGTAAAAGGGCTGTTTTAGTTAACATAGAAATCATGAGAACTTTTTCAAAGTTAAGGGAAATGATGGATACACATAAGGACTTAAGGATTAAGATTGAGGAAATGGAGAGAAAATACGACAATCAATTTAAGGTGGTGTTTGAAGCAATCAAGAGATTGATGACTTATCCCGATGATGCGTATAAAAAAACCAAAATAGGTTTTAAAGTAGATAAATGACATGGTTTTTCAGCGAATATATTTCCTTTTCTTTAGATAAATTTTATATATAATATCTATCTCTTATGCTCCAAACGATTAATTTACTAGGAGTTAAGGTCAGTCGGACTAATTTATTAGCGGCTAAAGACCAGATTTGCCAATGGGTTAAGGAAAAAACGCCTGTTTATGTGTGCGTTGCACCTGCATCGACCTTGGTGGATGCGCGTCGGGATGAGCGGTATCGAGCCGTGATTAATCAAGCAAGCATGGTGACGCCAGATGGCATGCCGGTTGTTTGGTTGGCGCATTTAAAAGGTTGCAAAGAAGTATCAAGGACATATGGCCCTGATCTGATGCGGTTGTTATGTGGCACAGAGGGCATAAAGCATTATTTTTTTGGATCGACAACGCAAGTCATTGATGTTTTAGGCCAGAAGTTAAAGGATCAGCATCCTTTCATTAAAATTGTTGGCATGGTGTCGCCTCCGTATCATAAAGATGTGCAAATGGAGGATGAAAAAACCATTAAGTCCATCAATGATGCGGCGCCAGATATTTTATGGGTTGGTTTAGGTTCACCGAAACAAGACTTCTGGATGGCCATGCATCGGGCACGATTAAATGTGTCTGTTATCGTCGGTGTTGGTGCGGCGTTTGATTTTCTAGCAGGCACAAAACCGCAAGCCCCAGCATGGATGCAGCGAAGTGGTTTAGAATGGTTATTTCGATTTGCCTGTGAGCCAGGGCGTCTTTGGAAGAGATATTTGATTGGTAATGCCTTGTACATTTATTTTGCAATCGAAGATATCTTAACGAAAAGATCATGAGAACAAAACAACAACAATTCGCCATTATTTTCGCTTATGTCATTTTCGACATCATCGCCATTTTAAGCGCGTTTTATTTGGTTTTACTTTTTAGACCTGCCACACTTCCTTTTACCGTTAATATTTCTAATTTAATCTCCGACGCAAATCCATTTCGCATCTTATTTCTCATCTGGACGCCATTAATCTTATTCTTTCATCAAAATCATGGGTTGTACCAAACCCGTCGGGAACAGTTAGAGAGTATTGAGATTTGGGAAGTTGCCAAGTCTGTTTTTATGTCGACCTTGACGGTCATTGTTTTGGTTTATTTGCTTAAGGTTCATGATTTTCCACGCAGTGTCATGTTGCTAAATGCGATTGTCATCATGGCATTTTGTTCCATTTGGCGTGTGTTTAAGAAGTTTGTTGTCTATTATTTGGTGCAACATGGCTATAACAATTTTAATGTTGTCATCATTGGGGCAGGTAAGGTTGGCACATTGTTGGCTGAAGAGATCAAGAAACGTCCTGAGCTTGGGATTAAGATCATTGGATTCTTAGATGATTATAAAACAGGCACGATCGGCAGCAGCCAGTGGCCTGTGATTGGTAAGATTGCAGATTTTGATCATTTGATTGAACGGTCTTTTATCGACAAGATTTTTATCACAATTTATCATAACAGCGACGTGTTTGGCCAAGTACTTGAGAAAGCGCGTAGTCATGATATTACGGTCCGTGTTATCCCGCAAGGCTATGAATGGATGAGCCAAGAGCCTGTGAAATACAATGTTGGGATCATCCCTGTCTTATCGTATTGGGATAGAGAAGTTAACTATCACATGCGTGCCAAACGATGCTTTGATTTAGGGTTAGCTACTTTGATCATGCTAATCTTATTGCCATTTTTATGTTTGATTGCCTTAGGCATTGCTTTTGATAGTCGAGGTCCTATAGTGTATCGTTCTCGTCGCTATGGGTGTAAGGGGAATATCTTTAATATGTATAAATTTCGTAGCATGGTCAGTAATGCTGATGATTTATTGGGGAGCTTGAAGGATAAGAATGAAGTGGATGGTCCTATCTTTAAGATTCGCAAAGATCCTCGTATTACCCGTTTTGGGGCATTCTTGCGTCGCTATAGCTTAGATGAGTTACCACAAATCTTTAATGTGATCAAAGGGGATATGAGTTTGGTTGGCCCAAGACCCTTACCGATCGCTCAGATAGAGAAAGAAGATTTGCAACAATTAAAACGTTTAGGGGTACGTCCTGGGATCACGGGCTTATGGCAAGTCCGAGGACGTAGCGACGTGTCGTTTGGTCGTTTGGTCAAGTGGGATATTTGGTACATTAATAACTGGTCTTTCGGCTTGGATTTGTATATATTGGCTCAAACAATTCCAGTCGTCTTAAAAGGAAAAGGGGCGTATTAGGTTATGTCATCAAAAACAGCATTGATCACAGGGATCACTGGGCAAGATGGTTCGTATTTAGCAGAGTTGTTATTATCCAAAGGCTATACCGTTTATGGCTTAATCCGTCGGGCTAGTAGTTTTAATACAGGCCGCATCGACCATTTATATCAAGATCCCCATGAATCTAATCCACACTTGCGTTTGGTGTATGGTGATTTGAATGATGCGAGTTCTTTAAATCACATCGTCAAAACATTAAAACCAGCTGAAATATATAATTTAGGTGCACAAAGTCACGTGAAGGTGTCATTTGAAATTCCTGAGTATACGGCCGAGATCACAGGCCTTGGCAGCATCCGTTTGTTAGAAGCAATCCGTGATTGCGGACTTAAGACAAAATTTTATCAAGCCTCCTCATCAGAAATGTATGGTAAAGTTTTAGAAACGCCGCAAACTGAAAAGACGCCATTTTATCCTCGTAGTCCCTATGGCGCAGCCAAAGTATATTCCTACTGGATCACTGTTAATTACCGTGAAGCATATGGCATGCATGCAAGCAACGGTATTTTATTTAACCATGAATCTCCCCGTCGTGGTGAAACCTTTGTTACGCGTAAGATCACCATGGCTTTAGCCCGTATTAAACTAGGACTTCAAAAAGATTTATTCCTTGGAAATTTAGATTCCAAGCGTGACTGGGGTTTTGCAGGGGATTATGTGGAAGCCATGTGGCTCATGTTGCAACAACCAAAGGCGGATGATTATGTGATTGCCACCGGCGAAACACATTCGGTCAAAGATTTCTTGCAAGAAGCTTTTGAATACACCAAATTAGATTGGAAGAAATACGTAAAGATTGATAAACGCTATTTTCGTCCGACGGAAGTTGATTTATTACTTGGGGATGCATCTAAAGCCCGCAAGGTTTTAAAGTGGAAGCCTAAAGTTAATTTTCGCCAATTGGTGCGCATGATGGTTGATAGTGATATGGAAATGGTGCGTCGCACCGTATATGGAACTGGTAAAAAAGGATAAGTATGGGATTTTGGACAGGTAAGAAAGTCATTGTCACAGGTGGTGCAGGATTTTTAGGCAAAGAAGTTGTTCGCCAATTGAAATTAAAAGGCTGTACACAAATCACAATCCCACGTTCCAAGGCATGTGATTTATGTAAAGAAGCTGATATAAAAAAGCTGCTTCAAAAAGCCAAGCCTGATGTGATCATTCATTTAGCAGCTGTTGTCGGTGGTATTGGGGCAAATCGAGAAAACCCAGGGAAATTCTTTTACGAGAATTTGATGATGGGTGTTCAGCTCATTGAGCAGGCTCGGTTGTACGGGGTTCCTAAGCTTGTTGCCATAGGCACCATTTGTGCTTATCCAAAATTTTGTCCTGTGCCATTTAAGGAAGAAAGTATTTGGGATGGTTATCCGGAAGAAACCAATGCACCATATGGTTTAGCTAAGAAAATGTTGTTGGTTCAGTCTCAAGCGTATCGTCAGCAATATGGCTATAACAGCATTTATTTATTGCCTGTCAATTTATATGGGCCATATGATAATTTTGATCCAAGATCATCCCATGTGATCCCTGCGTTGATCCGTAAATGCGTTGAAGCCAAACAGCAAGGTGCAAAAGAAATTGTGGTCTGGGGGACAGGTAAGGCCACACGTGAGTTTTTATATGTTGATGATGCGGCGCGTGGCATTATTCTAGCTGCTGAAAAATATAACAGCAGTGAACCTGTTAATTTGGGTGCAGGTTTTGAAATTTCCATTAAAGATTTGGTTAAGTTGATTGTGCGTTTGACAGGATTTAAAGGCAATGTGGTTTGGGATAGCACGAAACCCGATGGACAGCCTCGTCGCTGTTTGGATACAAAGCGTGCGGCCAAAGAATTTGGGTTTAAAGCAAAAGTTAAATTTGAACAAGGCTTAAAGAAAACCATACAATGGTACCTAAAGCAACTATAGAACTGTTTGACCGCTTAATACGTTGGTCATTTTACGCGCTAATCTTAACTTTGCCTGTCGGCATAGGTTTTGTCAGCAGTTTTGCTGCCTTTGCCATAACATTCTTCTGGCTTAAACGTATTTGTTTGATCATCAATAACCGCATTCGAGGCTTTGGCATCATCAAAGCGTTATTTTTTCCTGTAGCTAGCCCCCTAAATGTTTATATACTCGCGTTTGTTTTAGCTGCATTTGTTTCCGTAATTTTTAGCCAAAATCATATGTTAAGCTTCATGGGATTTTTTGGTAAGTTAATGCGTGGCGTATTTCTCTATATCAGCTTTATTGAAGTTTTTACGACGGTTAGAAGTTTAAATGCGTTTTTATTTACGTGGATCTTTTCTGCGTTGATGGTTGGCTTGAGTGGTTTATCACAATATTTCTTTGGTGCTGATTTTATTCGTCAATTGCCGCTTGTTGAAGGTCGCGTGTCATCCACCATGCGCCAAGCGAATGATTTTGGGGCGTATTTGGTTGCAATTTGTCCATTGATCCTTGGGGTATTGATGCATTGGGACATGGTCTCGGTTCAATTAGAAAAATATGTTAAGATTTTTAAGATGAAATCTTGGATTCTCGTTAGTTTCTTATTCTTAGCCTATGTTGTTTTAGTCATATGCTTAGGTCTAACTTTTTCCCGTTCAGCTTGGGTTGGTTTCTTCATGTCGATTATATTTTTAGGCATCTTCAAGAAAGAATCATTGCCATTTATTTTTTTGATCATCGTCGGATTCATATGGATATTTACGCCGTTTATGGTGGCAACACGCGATGTATCATTAATTACGGATAATGTCAAAAATGTAAACAAGACTGGAACGACAGACAAATCATCCAAGTTAAAAGCGTTGGGTCAATATATATATCGGCATTTGGGCAGCGGACGATGGGGTTTTTGGGAAGAAGCCACGCATATCATTCACGATTACCCATGGTGGGGATCGGGTATAAATACGTATTCTCAAATGGGTTCACGATATAAAATCAATTGGGGTGGATATCCACATAATTCATATTTGCAACTGACGGCAGAATTAGGAATTTTAGGGCTTGGTACGTTTTTCTGCATGATTGGCGCTTTGTTTTATCATGTTTTACGTAAGATTAAGCTGATGCAAAAAGGATATTTTCAGGTTACAGCCATAGGTGTATTAGCTTCAATGACGGCATATTTAATTGAAAGTTTTTTTGATACTACATTTTATTCGGTGCAACTCTCTGTTTTGATGTGGATCATGATGGCGGTGATGATTGCGACCGTCCGCATGAACCAATTGACAAAACCCACAAGGTGATTAAAATATAACGCTCTACACAGCAATTAACTAAAGCAAGGATGGCTTATGAATAAGCAAACAATTAAAGATGTGCAATTAGAAGGTAAGAAGATCATTGTCCGTGTTGATTTTAACGTGCCGCTTGAATTCGGTAAGATCACCGATGACCGTCGCATTGTAGGGGCATTGCCAACCATTCAATACGCCTTATCCCATGGGGCTACCAAAGTTATCTTAATGAGCCATTTAGGTCGTCCTAAAGGCGTTGGTTTTGAAGCAGATTTCAGTTTGAAACCTGTCGCTGATCATTTACAAACCTTGCTGAATCAACCTGTGGCATTCCTCAAAGATTGCGTTGGTTCTGATGTGGTTGCGGCCATTGCGAAATCAAAAGAACGCGTCATTTTATTAGAAAATTTACGTTTCCATAAAGAAGAAGAAAAGAATGATCCAGCATTTGCCAAGTCTTTGTCAACATTGGCTGACATTTATGTGAATGATGCTTTTGGTACGGCACACCGTGCTCATGCATCAACCGCAGGCATCACGTCATATTTGCCTTCCGTTGCAGGTCTTTTGATTGAAAAAGAATTGCTCTATTTGGGTAGTGCCATCAATAATCCAAAACGTCCTCTCGTGGTTATTTTAGGCGGGGCAAAGGTGTCTGATAAGATTGAACTTATAAAGAATTTAATTCCTAAGGCGAACAGCATCATCATCGGTGGCGGGATGGCATACACCTTCCTTAAAGCACAAGGCATTGCCATTGGTAATTCTAAATTAGAGAAGGATAAGATTGATTTAGCCAAAGAATTGTTAGAAACAGCTAAGAAGGCTGGCGTTGAAATGGCCTTGACGACGGACTTTGTGATCACCGAAAATTTCACCAGTGATGAATGCAAAATTTCTGATGTGATCCCTGATGGTTGGGAAAGTTTAGATATTGGTCCAAAGACGCGCGAACATTATAAAGCGATCCTTGCGAAGGCAAAGACAGTTGTCTGGAACGGACCTTTAGGTGTATTTGAACGTGAACGCTATGCTAAGGGAACACGTGCGATAGCAGATTATTTAGCAAGTTTGCATGGCACTGATATCACAACCATCATCGGTGGTGGTGATTCAGCGGCAGCAGTTGCGAAGTTTGGTTTAGAAGATAAATTTTCACACATTTCAACCGGCGGTGGTGCTTCATTAGAATTCCTCGAAGGCAAAACATTGCCAGGCATCGCGGCTCTAAATGATAAGAAAGCTTAACTATGCGTAAACCCATCATTGCAGGAAATTGGAAATTAAATAAGACCCCACAAGAAGCCATTCAATTGGTTGTTGAATTAAAACGTGAATTGGTTGATGTGCAAGGTGTTGACATTGTAGTTTGCCCAACTTTTTTAGCGTTGGATGCGGTGATCGATGAATTGGTCGATCATGATATTGCCGTCGGAGCACAAAATGTGTATTGGGCTGATAGTGGTGCTTTTACCGGCGAAGTCTCTGCGCCAATGCTTAAATCCATGGGCGTTAAATACGTGATCATTGGTCATAGTGAACGCCGTCAATTCTTTGGTGAAACCAATGAAACCGTTGCCAAGCGCATCCGTGCGGCGCTGAATCATCAATTAACGCCAATTGTTTGTGTCGGTGAGAATTTAGCAGAACGTGAAGGCAATAAAACATTTGATGTGATTAAGGATCATGTCACTGGTTCTTTAGCAGGATTGAACGCTGAAGAAGTTAAAAAGTTGGTCTTGGCCTATGAGCCTGTTTGGGCGATCGGTACAGGAAAAACAGCAACACCACAGCAAGCCCAAGAAGTGCATGAATATATCCGTCAGTTACTCGGGAAATTATTCAATGTGGACGTGGCAGCGTCGGTGCGCATTCAGTATGGTGGTAGTGTAACGCCAGATAATATTGCGTCGTTAATTGCGCTCTCTGATATTGATGGAGCGTTGGTTGGTGGGGCTTCGCTTAAAGCACCGTCATTTGCGGCGATTGTAAAAGCAGCTGTTAAAACAGCTGTTTAATTTTAAGGAGAAATCATCATGTCTTTTGTTTTAGTCGTTCATATCTTAGCCTGTATTTTTTTGGTCATCACCATCCTCATGCAAGCAGGGCGCGGCGGTGGTTTAGCTGAAAGTTTTGCGTCTGCCGAAAGCATGTTTGGTACACAAACCAATACATTCTTAGTACGTACAAGCAGCATTTTAGCGGCAATATTCTTAGTCACATCTTTGGTTTTAGCTTTTTATGGGGCTAAGGGTGAAAAATCTTTGATGCAAAAGAATAAAGCCTTGTTGCCTGTTGCTGCTGCAGCACCTGCAAAGGCAGAAGAGTCACCTGTAACAGTTAAGGTGGAAGCACCTAAACCAATGCAAGAAGAAGTAAACACTGTGGTGAATGCGGTTAAATAAATTTCTCCTCGGTTTATTCATGGCTGCTGCCTTGGCCAGTCAGGCCAAGGCCAGCAGCCTTGTTATTGATACATCCTCAGATCCAAAAACATTTAACGACATTGTTGCAACCGAAACATCCTCATCCGCTGTTACATCATTTCTCTTTGAGGGCTTAACGACCTCAGATCCATTTACGCTCAAAGTCATTCCAAATCTAGCAGAACGTTGGGAGGTTTCACCTGATGGATTGCAATGGGTTTTTCATTTAAGGCCCAATGTTAAGTTCTTTGATGGCAAACCTTTTACTGCCGACGATGTGGTCTTTACCTTTAATGATTTGATCTATAATGATGATATCCCATCATCTTCTAAAGATGTGTTTACGATTGAAGGTAAACGGTTTAAAGTCGAGAAGATCGATGATTTAACCGTGCGTTTTACGTTGCCCGTCAAGTTTGCGCCGTTTTTGCGCAGTATGTCACAAGCCATCTTGCCAAAGCACTGTTTGCAAGATGCCGTTGCGAAAAAGAAATTTCCTTTCACATGGGGGATCAATACACCGCCAAAACAGATCATTGGTACGGGTCCGTTTTATTTAGACCAATATGCCCCAGGCGAACGTCTCATCTTTAAACGCAATCCTCATTACTGGAAAAAAGATAAGGATGGTCATGCGTTACCCCGATTGGATAAAGTTGTCATGTTAATCGTTGCTGACCCCGACACATCGTTGCTTAAGTTTATCGATGGGGAGATTGATATTATAGACGTTCGTGGAAGAGATTATCCTTTGCTTAAGCCAATGGAGGTATCAAAGAACTTTAAAATTTATAATACTGGTGCTGATTTTGGCTCGAGCTTCTTGGTGTTAAATTTAAATTCCCGTACTAACCCAAAGACGTCAAAGTACTATGTTGATCCTATAAAGTTAGCATGGTTTCAAAATGTTAATTTCCGTCGAGCGATTGCACATGCGATTGATAAGGGAAAAATCATTGATATTGTAAATAGTGGCTTTGGGTATTCTCAATGGGGCCCGATGAGCCCAAGTTCAGGTTTTCTTTATAATGCCAATACTGCAATCTATCCATTTGATTTAAATCAATCCAAAGCATTGCTAGCTAAAGAAGGATTTAAAGATAATAACGGGGACGGCATCTTAGAAGATCCCCAAGGCCACACGGTTGAATTTACCTTGTCGGTTCCTACGTCAGGGACATCCGATCGTGAACAGGTTTCTGGGATTATCCGTTCTGATTTAGAACGGATTGGGATGAAAGTGAATGTTAAATTGTTGGAGTTTAATTCCTTGGTTAGCAAGGTGATGTCTACCTATGATTGGGAAGCGGTGATGCTTAGTTTAACAGGGGGCATAGAACCTCATTTTGGTCAGAACGTTTGGGTATCGACGGGCCAATTGCACTTATGGAACCCTAAACAGGAAAAGCCTGAAACCCTGTGGGAGAAACGCATTGATGAAATATTTAATCTAGGTGTTCAGGAATTGGATGAAAATAAACGCAAGGTTTTATACGATGAGTTTCAGCTGATCGCCAGTGAACAATTGCCCGTGATTTATACGGTGCTTGGGGCCAACATGTTTGCCGTGCGTCAACGTTTTGGAAACTTACGCCCAAGTCCTAATGGTGGCATTTTGCATAATATCGAAGAAATTTACGCCTTGGATCAACCATGAACACCCATTTAATCAAACGTGCAGGGATTTCATTATTATTGTTGCTCGTCATGAGCTTTGTCACTTTCTGGCTTATGCATGCAACCCCAGGGAATTTTTTTGACAGTTTAAAATTAAACCCTCAAATTTCGCCTGAGACCATCCGTCATTACGAAGACATGTACCATTTGAAAGATCCCGTGTTTGTGCAATACGGACATTGGTTGTTTAATGTGTTGCGCGGTGAGTTTGGATATTCGTTTTATTACAATGTACCTGTTGTGGATGTCATTGGTTCTCGTCTATGGAATACGTTTATCTTAGCTTTTGCCAGTTTCTTATTAACGTGGGGGGTGGCGATTCCTTTAGGCATATGGGCTGCGTTGCGACATGGGAAAGTCGTTGATAAAGCGCTTAATATGTTCGCTTTTGCTGCCTTTTCAGTGCCTGCATTTTTCTTAGCCATGCTTTTGCTCTATGGCTTTAGCCAATGGGGTGGTTTACCACTCGGCGGCATGCATGCAGCCAATTATGATGATTTATCGTGGTGGATGAAGGTGGTTGATTTAGCCAAACATTTGGTGATACCAACCGTTGTCTTGTCGTTGGCGTCGATTGGATATTTACAGCGTTTCATGCGCGGCAGCATGCTCGCCCAATTAAAACAGCAATATATTTTAGCTTTGCGTGCTAAGGGTTTGCCTGAAGGTCGCATCATTTATGTCCATGCCCTGCGTAATGCCTTTAACCCCATGGTGACATTATTAGGGTATGAATTTGCGTCGCTGTTAAGTGGCGCTGCCTTAGTTGAGATTGTATGTTCATGGCCGGGCTTAGGCACGCTCATGCTAACCGCGGTGCGTTCCAAGGATGTTTATGTGGTCATGGCGAGCATGCTCATGGGCGGCGTCTTATTGTTGGTCGGAAATTTATTAGCAGATTATTTATTATTAAAATTAGATCCACGCATTAAGTCAAAAGGTATTCATGATCAATAGCCAATGGGCCATGGTTATCAATGCATTTTCAAAGCGCAAAGGAGCTGTTTGGTGCCTTCGCATCCTATTGTGCTTTTATGCCTTGGCTATACTTGCGCCATGGGTGGCGCCATATCGTTTTGATGATGAGAACCGCATGATGTCCTATTGTCCGCCAACACCCATTGAAGTTCACGACGGAAAATCAATTGTCATGCCGTTTGTATATGGCCGACATTTTACTTTTGATGAAAACCATCGACGCATTTATGTCGTTGATCCCACACAAAAATATCCACTACAATTCTTTAAAAACGGAAAGTTAATTTCAGTGGAGAGCCCAGGTCGATTATATATTCTGGGTGCAGATAGCCGCGGCCGTGACTTATTATCCCGTATCATTTATGGTGCGCGGATTTCTTTGTCGATTGGTTTGTTGGGTGTTTTTATATCGTTTAGTTTGGGGCTTATCATCGGTGGCATTGCGGGATATTTTGGCGGGTGGATGGATGCCATGCTCATGCGTGTTTGTGAAATGTTCATGCTCATCCCTGGATTTTATTTGCTATTGGCATTGCGCAGTGCGGTTCCTGAGAATTTTAGTTCCCTTCAAGTGTATATCATGATTGTCGTTATTTTAGCATTGCTTGGCTGGGCATCCTTGGCGCGGGTTATTCGAGGCATGGCGCTAAGTTTAAAAGGCCGAGACTATGTGGCAGCCGCAAAACTTTTAGGTGTGCCGGACATCGTGATCATCATTCGACATATTTTACCGCACACCATTTCCTATTCGCTGGTTGCCATGATGTTGGCCATCCCCAGTTATATTTTATCTGAATCTGGTTTAAGCTTGATCGGCCTTGGTATTCAGGATCCTATTCCAAGTTGGGGAAATCTATTGTCGGATGCCATGGCCATTGTACCCATAGCCTTTGCCCCTTGGATATTAATCCCAGGCTTGATCATTTTTATCACCATTGTTTGTTTTAATGTAGTGGGGGATGCCTTGCGTGATGCGCTTGATCCGATGATGATCAAGGAGGTTAAATAAACCTATGCCTAATATCATATCCATTAAAGATTTATCGATACATGTTGGGTCGACAGTTATTTTAGATGATGTGTCGTTAGATATTCCTCAAGGAAAAATTTTAGGGGTGGTGGGCGGCTCAGGGAGTGGTAAGACAACCTTAGGGTTAGCTATCCTTGATTTATTGCCAACCGCTATGAAAATCACGTCGGGAAAGATTGATACGTACGGCAAAACATTAAAACGTGGGCAAGACATTGGCATGATTTTTCAAGAACCGCTTTCGGCCTTTGATCCACTGTTTACTATTGGCGCGCAATTAGATGAAACACTTGGGTGTCACACGTCACTTAATGCTGCTCAACGACGGGATAAAATATTATCGGTGTTATCGGATGTTGAGATGGATGATCCCAAGCGCATCATGCGCAGTTATCCACATGAGCTAAGTGGGGGTTTGCGTCAGCGCGCCATGATCGCCCAAGCCATCATTTGCGGGCCGCAATTGGTGATTGCAGACGAACCAACCAGCAGCTTGGATGTGACCATTCAGGCTAAGGTCATTGCATTGTTGAAGAAATTAAACAAAGAGCATGGCATGACGATGTTATTTATCACCCATGATCTAGGGTTGATTGGATATTTAGCAGATACAGCGGCCGTTATGAACAGGGGCAAGATTGTTGAATTAGCACCGGCCGCAGATTTATTAAATCATCCCAAAGATGCGTATACACAAGCACTATTAAAGGCTTACTAATGATCATTGTCGACGTAAAAAATCTATTGAAATCATATGGCACGTTAAAAGCGGTCGATGATATTAGTTTCGCTTTAACCCAAGGTGAGACGCTAGCCATTGTTGGCGAGTCGGGTTGTGGAAAAACAACAGTGGCGAAAATTTTGGCAGGATTGTTAAAAGCCGATCAAGGCCGCGTCATTGCACATGCACCGATTCAAATGGTTTTTCAAGATCCCAATAGTAGTTTGGATCCATTGTTTACACTGCAGCGCATCTTAGGCGAAGCTTTTTATTTGCAGAAAGATGTTTCAAAAGTAGAGCGTCAAAAACGCATCGAAGAAATCCTACAAGCCGTGGGCTTGGAGCCAAGCATGCTGTTGCGTTTCCCGCATGAGTTTAGCGGCGGACAACGTCAACGCATAGCCATCGCCAGAGCCCTATTAGCAAAACCAAAAGTATTGATATTAGATGAAATCACGGCGAGCCTAGATGTTTTGGTGCAGCAACAAATCCTAGACGTGTTAAGAACCATTAAGCATCAATTTGGGTTGTCATATGTTTTTATTTCTCACAATCTGCGTGTGGTTGCCACCTTTGCTGATACAATAGCGGTGATGCGCCAAGGTCAAATTGTTGAGCAAGGTCTTGCGTCGCACGTGTTAAAACAACCTAAGCAAGAATACACACAATCATTGGTTAGTGCAGCATTAACCTATAGGTGTTAATGGCATGAGTGATTCATTTTGGAGTAAATTAAGTCATATCACCGGCTTAATGGCGTTGGCTGTTTTGATGGGCTTGGCGGCCTTTGCCACGAAATTAGAGATCCGTGATTTAGATATTTGGTTGCACTTAAAAAGCGGCCAATATATCGCTGAGCATCAAACCGTACCGCACACCGATGTCCTTTCCTGTACTCTTGCTGGGAAACCGTGGAATAATCACGAGTGGCTTTTTCAGCTTATTTTCCATTACATACATCGTTTCACAGGTTTTGAAGGTTTGCTCACCACGCAGTCCATCCTAGTTTGCGGCACAATGCTATTATTGTTTTTGATGACATATCGACGGGATAGGATACTTTTGGGTGTCTATACATTGCTGTTGGTTATGTTGGTTTATCAAAGTCGTTTTACCTTAAGACCAGATTTATTTAGCTTGTTGTTCTTTGTGATTTATATGGGGATCTTGGCGTTTCATCTGGATAAAAAGCGGAGCATTATTGTTTTAGCAGTCATTCAGACATTGTGGGCGAATATGCATGGCTATTTCTTTATAGGACCTGTCTTGATTTTAATTGCATTGATCGCTGAAACCATCAAACGCCATTGCCCGCTACCATATCAATGGAATCAGGTGGGTAGATTAAGCGACAACGAATATAGAAATTTAGGCATATTGTTCCTGGTGGTCACAGGGGTATGTTTTATCAATCCGTATGGGGTACAAGGAGCGCTATATCCTGTGCAGGTCTTATTTCACTCGGCATCAGATACAAAAATATTCTTTAAATATATCTCTGAGCTGCAACCACCCTTCACCAAAGATTTTATGGGAGAGCTTCTTGAAAATGTTCATTATAAATTGTTGATCTTGATGTCTGCGTTCACATTCTTTTTTAATCGTCGCAAGATAGATATTAGCGTGTTCTTTGTTTGGGTTTTATTTCTAGTGTTCTCATTGATTGCCATACGCAATATGGTCTTTTTTGCATGTGCCGCATATTTGGTCATCATGGTCAATAGCATGTCCATCGTTGTAAAAGACATCGTGCCGTTGTATTTTACAGCTAAGAAATTTGAATATATTACTTCAATTTTAGTGAAGATCGCCTTGATTTGTTGGATTCTAAACACCGCAACGGACTTCTCTAATCGTGGCTATTTTGATTATGCATCATTTACATTCAAGTCGGAAATCGGCGGTGTTAGCACCCGCGCATATCCAACCAGGGCTGTTGATTTCATGTTGGCTCAAGGGATTCGCGGTAATGTTTTTAATGATTTTAATAGCGGGGCATATCTGGTTGGTCGCATGCACCCACAGGTGAAGGTTTTTATCGATGGACGTACTGAAGTTTATGGTGCTAATTTCTTTGAATATTATCGCAAGATTTGGTTGGATGGTGATCGACGCACGCTAGATGATGCCATCAAACGTTATAATTTAACGGCAGCTTTACTCAATGGGGCCAAACAGACCATTAATCCCAAAGTCATCAAGCTTTTTTATGGTTTAAAAGATTGGAAATTGGTTTATTTTGATGAAGATGGCATGGTGTTCTTAAAGAAGACGCCGCAAAATCAACCCATCATTGATCGGTTTGCGATTGATTTAACGAAATGGAATCCACCGTCGATGGACTTGGTACGTTTGGGCACGCGCCGTATTTTGCCGTTAACATATTTAGCAAGGGCAAAATATTTGATGGCCGTAAAATTAGATGGGCCGGCATTGAAAGAATTAAAAATAGCCTTAAAGATCGCGCCTGAAGCGGTTGAAATTTATGGATTATTGGGCAATATTTACGGTCATCAAAAAAAATACAAATTAGCCTATGAAAATTTCCGCCTTGCGGCATCGTACTCATCCAGTTATCATAATATGATGGGTTTAGCGTGGAGCTTAGATAAGATTGGTAAACCAGACGAGTCGCGAAAAATTTATGATGCCTTGTTGAAGAAGAACCCCAATGATAAAAAGATCATGGCTCGACTAAAAAAACTGAAACCTAAAGAAAAGAAATGACATGCGTGATACGTTAACATTTATTTTAGCTGGCGGCAAAGGCGAACGCTTGGATCCATTAACGCGAGATAGGGCCAAACCGGCTGTGCCCTTTGGCGGCATTTTTCGCATCGTTGATTTTGCCTTATCAAATTGTGTTAATTCTGGATTGCGTCGGATTTTCTTATTAACTCAATACAAATCGTTTTCTTTGCAAAAACACATCCTCGAAGGTTGGAACATTTACTCCAATCAGTTGGGTGAATTCATTGATGTTGTGCCTGCACAACAACGCATCTCCAATGACTGGTACCGTGGCACCGCGGATGCAATCTTTCAGAACTTAAATATTATTTTGGACTATAACCCTAAGCTGGTCTTGATCTTAGCAGGGGATCACGTTTATAAGATGGATTATCGTAAACTCATCGATTATCATCTTGAAAAAGGCGCGGATATGACGGTCGCCTGCTTAGCTTTGCCAAAAGCAGAATCGGTTAATTTTGGTGTAGTTGAGGTGGATGATGATAATAAAGTTTTTGGTTTTGCTGAGAAACCAGAAGTGCCTAAGGTTATCCCGTCGGATCCTAATTCAATTTATTCCTCCATGGGCATTTATATTTTTAACGCTGATGTGTTAGCCAAGGAACTAAAGAAAGATGCTGATAAAAAAGATTCCGACCATGATTTTGGTAAAAACATCATTCCGCAAATGATTGCCAAGAAATTAAAAGTCTTTGCTTATGATTTTGCAAAGCAAAACCCGTCGGGTGGGTATTGGCGCGACATTGGGACGCGCGATTCTTATTATCAAGCCAACATGGATCTGTTGGGCGCTAATCCTAAATTTAATGTTTATGATAAATCGTGGCCACTACGTAGTCACCAGCATCATTATCCACCACTTCGTGCTTACACGACGGGAAAATATCCTGGGACAGTTGTCAATTCTTTGATAGCTAGCGGCTGTGTCATTGAAAGTGCGCAAGTTGAAAACTCTGTTGTGTCAAATAATGTGGTTGTCAAAGATGGCGCGTCGGTAAAGAGTTCTGTGATCATGGACAGTGTGCAAATTGGCAAACGGGCACAAATACAGAATGCCATCATTGATAAAGGCGTTGAAATCCCTGATGGGACAAGCATTGGGTATGACCGAGAAGCAGATATGAAACGTTTTGCGTTAACTGCATCAGGCATAGTTATAGTTGCCAAAAAAACTTCTTTATGATATTTTAGTCACTTATGATTGTTCAACCAAAAATACGTGGATTTATCTGTACAACTGCGCATCCTATTGGATGCGCTAAAAATGTGCAAGATCAAATCGATTATATCAAGTCTAAAGGACCCATTGCAGGAGGCCCTAAGAAAGTCTTGGTTATTGGTTCATCCAACGGTTATGGCTTAGCTTCGCGCATCACCGCCGCATTTGGTTCAGGGGCGGCCACCATCGGTGTTTTCTTTGAAAAAGAATCCGATGGCAAACGCACAGCCACGGCAGGTTGGTATAATTCCACCGCATTTGACACAGCTGCTAAAAAAGCTGGTCTGTACACCAAGAGCATCAATGGCGATGCATTCTCCAATGAAATCCGTCAGCAAGTCTGTGACCTTATTAAAAAAGATTTAGGACAAGTAGACTGCGTTATATATTCTTTAGCATCTCCACGTCGTGTAGATCCCAAAACGGGTGAATTATTTAAATCTGTTTTAAAGCCTAAAGGTCTACCCTACACCAACAAGAGCATTGATTTTGAAAAGAACCAAGTGACTAGCGTAACGCTTGATTCAGCGACTGCAGAAGAAGTTGCACATACGATCAAGGTTATGGGTGGGGAAGATTGGGAATTGTGGATTGATGCGCTTGTTTCACAAAATTTATTAGCTCCAAATGCAGTTACTGTAGCTTATTCTTATATTGGGCCAGATGTAACTACGCCGGTTTACCGCAACGGCACCATTGGTGCAGCCAAAGATCATTTAGAGGCCACCGCGCATAAGCTTGATGAACGCATGAAGAAAGTTGGCGGAAGGGCTTTGGTTTCTGTCAATAAAGCGCTTGTGACCCAATCAAGTTCCGCGATCCCATTTATCCCGTTATATTTTGTCTTGCTTATGAAGGTCATGAAGGCTAAAGATTGTCACGAGAATTGCATCCAGCAAATTTTCCGACTATTCCATGATCGTTTATATAATAACCGCCCATTTGCTCAAATCCCCACAGACCCTGAGGGTCGCGTCCGTATCGACGACTGGGAAATGCGTCACGATGTGCAAGAAGAAGTGACAAAGTTGTGGAACATTGTTGCCAATGAAAATCTCAATGCCGTTGGTGATGTTGCAGGCTACAACGATGATTTCCTACGTTTATTCGGTTTTAACCTCAAAGACGTTAATTATGAAGCTGACGTTGAGGTCATTATCCCGCTTGCTTCCTAAGCTTGATTTTTCCCTTTGATGTGGTATTCTTACCGCATACCAAAGATCATGAATCGCCTACTAAATTCCCTTATAAGTATGGCCTTTTTGGCTTCATGCGTGATGCCTGTGCGTGTGTATGCCCAAAGCGTTGATTTATTGCCTGTCCCAGGGGTCATGGTTAATTTAAGTCCTGCATTTGAACCTGTCTTGATCAAAGGTTTAAAAGTCCATCCTGATAATCCGTTCTTGTTTGATTTCATCATCGATAGTGGCAATAGCACCTTGAGCATTGATGGTGCGGCTTTTAAAGATGAAAGCAATAAGCTCATTAAATATTTCCTATCCGCGTTAACTGTCCCTGAAAAAGATTTATGGGTTAACTTAAGCCCATATGAAAAAGATCGGATGATAGCCAAAAATTTAGGGCAGACCCAAATGGGCCAAGATATGTTGGCGCAGGATTATCTACTCAAACAATTAACAGCATCGATGATTTATCCTGAAAAAGGGTTGGGGAAAGAATTTTGGGATAAGGTTTATGATCAAGTAAACGCCCAAAGTGCTGCGTCGCCCATCACCATGGATGCTTTTAATAAGGTGTGGATTGTGGCTGATCGTGCGGATGTATACGAGGGAAAAGACACTGCGTTTGTCACCAATGCACATTTAAAGGTGATGTTAGAGCAAGATTATTTGGCAACTAAGAAGAACTTAACAACAAAACTCGTCAATAGTGAGATCACCCAAACGCTCAAACAAATTGTTTTACCTGCCATTGAAAAAGAAGTCAACGAGGGCAAGAATTTCGCCCAGCTGCGCCAAATGTATCACAGCATGATCTTAGCCTCATGGTACAAGATGCGTCTAAAAGATGCGTTGATAAGTCAAGTCTATGGCAACCAGTCTAAAGTATCAGCGACGATCAATGCGAATAATCCCAAAGACAAAGAAGCCATTTTTAAGCGCTACATACAAGCCTATAAGAAGGGGGTATTTAATTTTATTAAAGAAGACATCGACCCTAAAACTTATCAGCCGGTCCCAAGAAAATACTTCTCAGGCGGGTTAAATATCAATGCGGCTGGTGTCATTCAGACGTATAAGACAACTTCAAATAATGTAAAACCAACAGGTAATTTTGCCATGGCGACGGTATTTTCAAAGTTGTCAGGGGTATCACCGTTTGTAAAGAGCTTAGAGGAGAATTTAGATCTTCGCGATAAACAATCACCCAAAATAAAAGTTGCGCGAACGGTTTTAATCGTGGAGCCAGATTTAAGATTGTTGAACATCATTGAAAAAGAAATTCAAGAGTGGGGATATAAGGCAATTGCTGTCCCAGAGTTGACAGAAACGATGAAAAAGACATTGGTGATGGAGAAAGTTTTAGTGGATATGGTTATAACGGGTCAAGATGGTGACGATGGTAAGGCGGTAGCTGCTTTTGCAAGGCAACGGTGGGAACATAGTGATATTGTGCTGATACATGATAAAGACGATGAGGATTTTAGCGGCTTATTCGGAGGGGATGAGAACGAAGGGTTTGATCGGGTTATTCATAGAGACAGGTTTGAATATAATAAAGCCGAAATAAAGAAAGATATTCGAGCATTATTAAGGCCTCGCATTTTGTTGGTTTCACAAGGGAGTATTTATACAAGGGTACAAATGGATATATTGATTAAAGAGGGATATGATGTCATTTATTCTGATGATCGCACCATCGACAACAAGTTGCGCAACATGAGATTTGACGCTATTCTCACTGACGAGCCGTTGGTCATTAATACTTTACCCAATGAACCTAAGCATGAAGGTAGTGGGCATAAAATTTTGAAAGATTTAGCCGCAAAATATCCACAAATCCCTGTGCTGTATAGATGGCCCGTCAATGATCCTGAATTAAACGGGATTCATCCAAATCTATTTCCGTTTGAAGTTGATGTCAGCTTTCTAAGAGCCGCAAAACAATTTATGCCAGTTGATGCTGCACAAGTCGTTAAACAAAAGATCTCGCGGGTGATCAATTTTGTGATAAATGGGGCAGGGGTTTTGGATCTTGAGAAGTTTAAGATCAATGGGGTTGAGCCAGTTCTTGCTACCAGTTTCGCGGATCTTAAGAGCAAGGTGCCTGCGAAGGTTAATCATGAAGATTTAATGGTTGTTTTTATCGTCAGTGATATATCATCATTCTTGGTGTTGCATAGTGTCAAAAATTTTCTTGTTGGGTTGCATGCCAGTTATATGATTGTTAGAGCTGATCAACAGAATGTTTATCTCTATGATCAACGAAAGCATGTGATAAAGAGATTTGAAGGGAATAGTGCGTACTTTGAGGCTCAAGAGTATTATCAACGTGAATCAGTGAATTATGCCATGAATACGCCCGAAACAACAGGCGGTATTGATTTTAATACAGGTTCACTGAATATTTTGAAGCAAGGTCAAGGTGTTGTGATGCAGTTTGATCAACGCGTGATTGATCAGATCAAAGCATCTGATTTTGCGGGCATTGATTTTTACATCCAACGCATTACTCCTATCTCTAATCTACGTAACATCTTAGGCGCTTAAGAAAATATTTTAACTTATTTATTGACGAGCGAATTGATTATAGATATCTTATTGGCATGTATTTTAAGCGGCTCGAAATTTTCGGCTTTAAATCCTTCGCAGAAAAAACTGTCCTTGAATTCCAACCCGGCACATCTGTTATCGTCGGTCCGAATGGTTGTGGGAAAAGTAATGTGTTTGATGCGATCCGTTGGGTATTAGGCGAACAAAGCGCAAAAGATTTGCGTGGTTCGTCGATGACTGACGTTATCTTTAACGGCACCGACACACGTCCAGCCTTAGGTTTTGCGGAAGTTAGCGTCTCCTTTGATAATCAAAGCAAAGTCTTACCGATCGAACATGAAGAAGTGACGGTCACCCGTCGTTTATTTCGTTCCGGAGAGAGCGAATATCTCTTAAATAAGAACGTTTGCCGTCTTAAAGACATCATTGAACTTTTTTTAGGTACAGGTGTTGGCGCCGAAGCCTATTCCATGATCCAGCAAGGTAAGGTTGACTTAATTGTGTCGGCCAAACCAGAAGATCGTCGGGAAATCTTTGATGAAGCGGCAGGGATCACCAAATATAAAGCCAAGAAAAAAGAAGCGTTGAGTAAATTAAAAGAAACCGAAGAGAATTTACTGCGCATCAATGATATTGTTGTTGAAGTCAAACGTCAGATTGGTTCGATTGAGCGTCAAGCAAAGAAGGCTCAGCGTTATAAAGAAGAGTTTGAGCAATTAAAAGGCTTAGAACTTATCATGGCGCAATACCATGTGAGCACCTATGCGAAAGAACTCGAATTAATTGAGCAACGCACCAAAGAATTAGAATCAAAGGATGAGCAGTTAACGCAAGCATTGCAAGCACTTAACGCTCAGCTAGAACATGAATCGGCTTTAATTGAAGAAATCGACGAGCAAATCAATGTGTTGCGTGCCAAACAAATGCGCACGGACAATGACATTGATATGAATACCCGTCAAATCGCCTTTAACGAAGAGCGATTGACCAGCATCGATGCAACCTGTGAGCAATTAGAAGCAGATAAAGTTGCAGCCATGGAACGTTGTAAACAAAGCCAAGGCAAGATCGAAGAGATTCGCACAGTCTTAAGCACGTTTAATCAAACGCTTGAAGAAGCAAAGATGCGATTACAACAGAAAAAAGATGAATTGGGCGTTTTGGTGCATGCGATTGAAGAAGCGAATCAAAGTATACAAACCTATACTCAAGAACAATATAGTTTAAATGCCCAAGAAGTCAGGGTGAAGAATCAATTGACGGATTTGTTAAAAAAGAACATGGATCTGTTGTCCCGACGCACCCGTTTGCAGCAAGATAATACCAAGGTTGCTGGCGAGAAAACCCAAGTTCAACAAAAATTTGAAGCCATCAGCAGTGCGATCGTAAGCGTTGATTTGCAAGTCCAAGAAAATTGGGCAACTTCAACCATCCAACGCCAATTGTTGGAAGATTTGCGTTTAGCTCAAGCTGCGGCAGATAATGCCATTGATGATTTAGAAAAAACCAATGTCTTTTTAGTTTCCCAAAAAGAATTTATTGCCAAGATGCAAGTGCAATACCAAGACAGCCCTGATCCAATCGTCGAGGGTCGTTTTATTAGCACCGTGCGTCCTAAAGAAAATGAAACAGGTATCATTGGTAAGATCAAAGAAATTCGCGAAATCCCTGCCAATGAAACAGGAACGCTCACATTTGAGATTGTTTACGAAACAAAATATGTCGATTTAGATTTAGGTCATATGGACGAGCGCATCACCCAAGTTGGCGAGAAAATCGTACAAGCCATAGCCCATAAAGAAACCTTGGATCAACAGTTATTTCAACAACAACAAACCGTTGATGCGACACTCAAGACCATCCAAGACTTAGAAAAGAAATTATCAGTTTTAGAGTCACAAAAAAGTGACATTGAATTTGAAACAGGCAAGATCATTGGCGAATTAGACTTGATATCGACGGAACATGCTCAAGTTGAATCTGATTTAGCAACAGTTATGGTCGAAGAAACTAAGCTTAATGAAATCTTGCATGGCGTGGCTGGTCAAGTCAAGCGTTGCCAAGAAGATGTGAGAACTAAGCAAGATGCCATTGCTCAAAAAAATAAAGATCGTGAAGCCTTAAATATGGCGGTCGTGCAATTAGAATCAGAAGCGCAAGCTGCAGTGCAACAGCAAAAAAGTTTAGAAGAAAATTTATCTGTCTATGTTCAAGGGTTAGATCGTGATCTAGCCGACATCAGCCGTTTTGATGCCTCTATTCAAGAATCAGCGGCGAAGAAACAGCAAATATTAGAAGATATTGAACGATTAAATACATTGATTCAAACATTGAAAGTCACGCATGATCAATTGATTGTTTCCTTAAATGAAGAAGGCGATCGCAAGCAAGAAATGGTTTCTCGTATGGGTGCTTTGCGTCAGCAAGCCAGAGGTTATGAAGAAGAAATCATTCAATCCAAGACGAGCCGTCATTCCCAAGACATGCGCGCACAAGAAATTCAATTCCATCAACGTTCTCTCAAAGAACGTTTATTGCAAGCCTATCGCATTGATTTAGACAATTTACCAGCACCTGAAACTTCACCTGTTGCCGAAGTTATTGAAGGCCAAGCGTCGGCATTTGATTTGACCATTCCTGAAAATACCGTCGAGGCAGAGTCGCAGCCGGAAGTTAATTACGAAGAATTAGGTATTCAGATCGATGCATTAAAGAAGCGTTGTGAAGCATATGGCGCGGTTAATTTGGTTGCCATCGAAGAGTTTGATGAACTAAAAGGCCGTTTTGAATTTTTAACCAAACAACAAAGCGATTTATTGACGGCGCGTGAATCGTTGATGCAAACGATCCAAAAAATCAATCGCACCACCCGTCAGATGTTTACTGATACGTTTACCCGCGTGAATGAAGAATTTCAAATCCATTTCCGTATGTTGTTTAATGGTGGTGAAGCACAATTGATCTTGCTCGACCCAGAAAATGCCTTAGAGTCGGGGATTGATATTGTGGCACGTCCTCCAGGCAAAAAGCCTCAGCACATTTCCCTATTATCTGGTGGGGAAAAGACCATGACGGCAATCGCGCTTATCTTCGGCGTATTTAAAGTCAACCCAAGCCCATTTTGCGTGCTCGACGAAATTGATGCTGCGCTCGATGAAAGCAACGTCAGCCGCTTTGCCAATTTACTCAAAGAGTTTGCCAAGATTGCTCAATTCATCGTTATTTCTCACAATAAGAAAACCATGGAAAATGCTGACATCATGTACGGTGTGACCATGCCAGAACGTGGTATTTCCCGCATTGTTTCCGTCAATTTTACCAGAAAAACCCCAGCCCCAACGCCGGTGGTTTTAGAAGTTAAGCCCGCAGCCGTTGAAGTAGAAACCATATAATACGCCCTTAAAAAATATTTCTTGCGCAAGCAGCGCTTTTGTTGTAACTTATGTAGTATTAATAAGTTATATTTCTGTTTCTCGGGGGAGCGGTTCCTTGACACTCCCATAACCTCATGTTATACTTGGGTCTAAGTCGAATAAAATCAATATGTTGACACAATTTTTTAAGAGCATTAATTGGGTGGATGTTGGATTAGTGCTTTTTTTTATCAGAACAGTTTTTGTTAGCGTCCAAAGTGGTTTCGTTTCAGAGGGTTTCAAGTTTTTTGGCACATTGTTTTCGCTCTTTTTAAGCCTGCACTTTTATAGCCCAATTGCTGTGTGGTTGGGTAAAATATTTAAAATTGTGCCAGCGAATTTAGAGTTTGTGACCTTTGTTGTTTTATGGCTGCTTGTAACGATAGCGTTTATGTTGATGTATAAAGGTGTTTTACTGCTCTTTAAAATAGAAGCGAATCACCAAGTCGTTGATAAATATGCCGCTGGATTTATGGGGGCAACACGAGGTATTTTCTTAACTAGCTTGACGGTTTTTGCCTTGTTGTTGCTGCATAACCCATATATCTTGCATCAAACATTTCAATCGAATGGGTATCGATTCACGGCGAAGGCAGCACCCAACACGTATGCGTTTACATTTAAAGGTGTGATCAGTAAAATTTTTGAAGGCCAACAGTTTAATGAAGATGTTTTTGCGGTGATAAGTCGTCATGGGGTTAATCCCAAATGAAATTATTAGTGCAGTTTTAGAACGCAGTGATATCGTCACGACGATCGGTAAATACGTCCAGCTAAAAAAAGCAGGACGTAATTTTAAAGCTCTTTGTCCGTTTCATCATGAAAAATCACCATCGTTTGTCGTTAATCCCGATAAACAGATTTTTCATTGTTTTGGATGTGGTGCAGGTGGCAACAGCGTAGGTTTTATCATGCGCCAAGAACACCTTGAGTTTCCACAAGCCGTGCGCATGTTGGCTGACCAGTGTGGGATCACCATCCCCGAGGATAGCGACACAACAGGGGCGAGCGAACCATCCAAGCAGTTGCGTGAAGATATTTATCGCGTCAATGGTTTAGCTGTTGCATTTTTTCATGACCAGCTTTTGACGTCGAAAGATCCATCCGCGAACATCGCGCGAGAATATTTAAAGAAGCGCGGTGTTGGTCTGACAACCGTCAAACAATTTCAGTTGGGGTTTGCACCAGACGCGTGGGATGGGTTAATCAAATATTTAAAGAGCGAAAACATCAGTGAATCGCTCATGAGTCAAGCGGGCTTGATCATCGCCCGAGAGAAAAAAGATGGTTTTTATGACCGGTTTCGAAACCGGGTGATCTTTCCAATTTTTGATATTACGTCTCGACCGATTGCTTTTGGTGCGCGTGCACTAAAAGATGAGGAAGGGGCTAAATATATTAACTCTCCGGAGACGCCGGTCTACACAAAGGGCCGACACATGTTCGGTTTAAACCTGACAAAGACCGCGGCTGGAAAGTTAGATAGTGTGATAGTGGTTGAGGGGTACATGGATATGATCATGCCCTTTATCCACGGAGTTGAAAATATAGCGGCATCACTCGGAACGGCTTTAACGCCACAGCAAATTCGCTTAATCCGTCGCTATACTCCGAATGTAACAATGCTCTTTGATACAGACCCTGCAGGCCAAAATGCAATGATTCGCAGTTTAGATTTACTCATTGATGAGGGGATGAATGTACGTGTCGCCACGCTTGGGGAAAACCAAGATCCGGATTCATACATACGATTATACGGAGCGCCAGATTTTGGCGAGAAACTAAATCAGGCAGTTACACTGTTTGATTTCAAATTATCGTGGCTTAAATCGCGTCACAACGCCTCAACCATCGAAGGTAAAGCTGAAATCTGCCAATCCATGTTGGCCACCATTGCACACTACAGCAATGAAGTCGTGAAATCAGAGCTCATGAAAAAATTGAGCCAAGAACTTAATCTCGACGAACAAGCTGTAGCCAAGCAAATGCTGACGGTGAAAGTGCAAGCACCGTCTAAGGATGAAGCTTTACCCGTCGTAGCCGCAAAGTTGACAATGCAAGATGAAATCTTTCTGGGGATTTTATTGTCCGAACCACAATGGGCAAAAAAGTCACAAGAAGAACTTGTGTTGTCCGATTTTGACCATCCTTTGATGCAGGGCCTTATCACAACAATTTGGGAAATCGCAAACACTCAACCTGAGTGGGGCGTCAATGACTTGCTCGTTCGTATAAAAGACCAAGCCATGATCGACCTTATCACGCGTCTTTTAAGTAAAGACGCGGCATGGTTGGGCGATCGTTCTCAAGTGTTTAAAGATTGTGTAACAAAGTTACGCAAGAGGCGTTTAGAAAAGAAATTGCAACAAGTAAAGCTAGGTGATGATTTGGATCTAACCAATCAATTAATCAAGCTTATCAAAGGGTAGGTTAAAACATGAAAGAACCAGTAAAAGAAAAAGAATTCCAAGAAGATTTGGATAAGTTGGTAACCTTAGGTAAGAAGAAGGGTTTCTTGACGTATGAAGAAGTCAACGAAACACTTTCTGATGCCATTGACTCTTCCGAGGATATCGACCAAGTCTTTGATATTTTAGATGGTAAGGAAATCAAGGTTGTTGATTCCGAAGAAGATGCGTCTTCGATGATGGAAGAATCCAACAACAATGAAGAAAGCCGTGAGCAGCAAGTGCGCCGCATGCGGGAAGAAAGCAAGGAAGACGATGTCTATTCTGACAAGTTCATTCCTTTAGACGATCCCGTTAAGATGTACTTAAAGCAAATGGGTTCTATTCCGCTGCTTACCCGTGAAGAAGAAATCAGTTTAGCAAAACGTATCGAAGAAGCTGAAATCAAATTCGCGGAAAGTTTATTTAAGACATACTTTGCCCGTAAAGAAGCAATTTCAATCATCAATCAAGTTTTAAGTGATGATATCAACGCTGAAGATGTTATCAAAGACGAACTCGAACGCCGTGGCCGTTTGCTTAAAGACTTAGCTAAGATCTTAGAGCATGTCCGTCACACCCGCGTTGGTTCAGACATCTCTGCAAAATCCATTGCCGAATTCAAGTTGACCTCGACGGTTAACGAAGAAATCGTGGTTAAGATCCAAGAGATCATCGAACAAATTGACCGCATTGAACGTCAATTAAAGGCAAAGAAAAAACCAGCTAACGCCGCTGATTTGAAAAAGAAATTAGACGGTTTGCATAAAGAGCTTGGTGAATCTGACACCAGTGTTCGCAATCAATTAAGAGAAATCAAAACCCGTCAATCTCGTTTCAACAAAGCAAAGAAGTTGCTTGTCGAAGCTAACTTGCGCTTGGTTGTTTCGATTGCAAAGAAATACATCAATCGTGGTTTGTCATTCTTGGATTTGATCCAAGAAGGGAATATGGGTTTGATCCGTGCCGTTGAAAAGTTCGAATATAAGCGCGGTTACAAATTCTCAACCTATGCCACATGGTGGATCCGACAAGCGATCACACGTTCCATCGCTGATCAAGCCAGAACGATCCGTATCCCTGTGCATATGACGGAAACGATTAATAAAATCATCCGTGTATCTCGCGTTTTTGTGCAAGAGTATGGCCGTGAACCTTCGGCTCAAGAAATTGCAAAAGAAATGCGCATGCCGGTGACCAAGGTTAAAGAAATCTTAAAGATCTCTCAAGTGCCGATCTCCTTACAAACACCGATTGGTGATGAAGGCGACACACACTTCGGGGACTTCATCGAAGATAAAAAAGCCGTTTCACCTGCGAATGCGACATTGCATTCCATGCTCAAAGATGAAATCGGTTCTGTGTTACAAACATTGGATGACCGCGAACGCAAGATCTTAGAATTACGTTTCGGTATCGTCGATGGCACCAGCCGTACCTTAGAAGAAGTCGGCGCTGAATTCAACGTCACCCGTGAACGGGTCCGACAAATTGAATCAAAAGCCTTAAGGAAGCTGCGCCACCCGACACGTTCTCGTCGCATCAAGTCTTTCTTAGATATGGCTGCTAAAGAAGGTGAAGTCATTATCTAATGCAAGCAACGATTGTATTAGTCATCAATCCTAAAGACACCAACGCCCAGATAGCCAAGCTGGGCGTTGGTCTTTTAGAAATGCGTGTAGATCTTTACGATGATCCATCGCTTAAGTTTGCAACTAAGCAGTTTCAACTTCGCCGTAAATTAAATATTCCATTATTACTCACCGTGCGTAATGATAAAAAAGAAGGTGCTAAGAAAGTAATGAGTGATGTTAAGAAATGGGCATTGTTGGAAGGTTTGCTGCCGCTGACGGATTGGGTGGATATTGAATTGTCGTCGAAACTGTGTGCAAAGACAATTGCACTCGCCCGCACATTAAAGAAGAAAGTCATTGTTTCGGCGCATGATTTTAAAGCAACGCCAAATATTGAAGCGCTTTATAAGAAAGCAAAATTAGTTAAAGCGGATGGGATTAAATTTGCTTTTAATGCCAACAATGAAGGCGATGTTTGGCGTTTGATTGATTTTACTTTTGCACACAAAAGAGAAATGATTGTGACCATGTGCGTTGGCACGTGGGGGCCATTGTCGCGTTTGCTTTTGCCAGATGTTGGTAGTCGTTGGGTTTATACGTTCCTCAAAAATTCTACAGCGCCAGGTCAACTAGACATTAAGGCGTTAACGTACTTTTCTCGTCTGACAAAGCCAAATACCAAGGGAAAATAAGATTGACCACAGGCACCAAGATAAAGAGGCCAAGCCAAGGTGGGCGGTTTCTGACTTGGGCAATACCCATCCAGGTGAAGGTGAAGATAAAGATTTGAATGATGGGGATAAACATAAGCAACATCCACCATCCAGGTTTTCCGCCAATTTTACAAAATAAATATAATTGGGCAATGGGAATAAACGCCAACCATGCTTTAGGTGTGTTGGTTTTCTTAGCTAGGATATAAATGGGAATGATGGCGCTGATAAAAGTGACTATTGTAAACGCCAAGGCTAGCAGAAAAAAATATCCAAACCATAAAAGGGTTGATTCATCAATCATAGATTTATTTTAGCATAATTTGGTTCACCTATAAGTTTTTTCTACCCAGATTATATAAATTATGTTAAGATTTACCCTCATTTGAGTGTACTAGGCTTTATTTAGGGCCTATAGCTCAGTCGGTTAGAGCAGGGGACTCATAATCCCTTGGTCCCTGGTTCGAGTCCAGGTGGGCCCATATGGACTCATAGCTCAGCTGGTTAGAGCGTCGCCCTCACATGGCGAAGGCCACAGGTTCAAGTCCTGTTGAGTCCACCATTTAAGAAAGAAGAGATAATGACCGCTACCGTATCCTTGAAAGATCAGCTTCGCAAGTTAATCGAGATCCAAGTCTTAGATGAACAGATTTTTATTCAGAAAACTGTATTAAAGGAACGTCCGGCGGAGATTGAGAATTTAAGACAAGAATTTGAAGCAAAAAAAGTTACCTTAAAGAGTTTAGAAGATAAATTAAAGACCATACAGGTTAAGCAAAAAGATTTAGATAACGATTTAAAATCTAAAGAAGATGGCATTTCAAAAGCAGATGCATCGTTGGGTTTGCTTAAGACCAATAAAGAATATACCGCGCGCCTTCAAGAAATTGAAAACTTGAAAGCAGATAAGTCGATTGTTGAAGAAAAGATTTTGATGGGTTTTGATGAAATCGAAACAGCCCGCAAAGCGGTTGAAGCAGAACGCACTCAGGTGGCGCAGTACGAAAAAGATTTTTTGGCAAAGAAGACAGAAGTCGAAGCTGCGATGAAAATCGCCGACGATCAGATCAAGGTTAAGACCTCACAACGTGAACGATTAACCCCTGATGTTAAGTCAGATATTTTAAGCCGCTATGAACGCATCATGCGCAACAAAGAAGGCGTTGGTATTGTTAAATTAGAGAACAGCAATTGTACAGGTTGTAACATGCATGTGACCGAGCAATTATTAAATCAGATTCGCATGTATGACCAATTGGTGTGCTGTGATAGTTGCGCGCGCATCTTGTATCTACCTGACGAATTATGATCTTAGATATTTTCACCGACGGGGCTTGTTCAGGAAATCCCGGACCTGCTGGGGTTGGTGTGGTTTTTAAGCAAGATGGCGTCACGATCAAAGAAGTTTCTAAATCGATTGGCCACGGAACAAATAATATTGCTGAATATTCAGCCTTGATTTGTGCGTTAGAAGAAGCGCTCGCGATGAAAGCGGAAGTGGTGCATGTGCATTCTGATAGTGAACTCATGTGTCGTCAGGTCAATGGCAAATATGCGGTGAAGCATGAAAATATTAAAGTACTCTTTGATCAAGTAAAGAAATTAAAGTCGGGATTTAAAAAGTTTACGTTAACGCATGTGCGACGAGAATTAAATAAAGAAGCAGATGCTTTATCACGATTAGGTATTAAAAAAGCAGGTCAAGATGGCTACCCTGATGCCGCAGGCGTCGGGGAGGAAAGTCCGAGCTCCACAGGATAATGCATCCCGATAACGCGGGACCCAGGCTTCGTCAAATTGCTTTCGCGTTTGACTACGCCGGGAGGATTAGAGCTACAGTGACGATGTCAGGCGTAGTTTCCAAACGAAAGTTTTGAAACGAAGCCTGAAGTGAAACGAGCAATCTCTGCATGGAGCAATGCCAAATAGGTGGAGAGGGGAATCCACCCCGTTACAATCCACGGGTAGGCTGCAAGATATTCTCTAGAAGAGAATGTTAGTCGAATGGCCATCCTTCCGTTACAGGAAGAACAAAACTCGGCTTATTTGATCTGCTTTTTAAACATTTTTAAAGTGTAAATCAAACGGAGGTTAGTCACATGTCAGGACATTCAAAGTGGGCCAAGATTAAACATAAAAAAGGCGCGGAAGATGCCAAGCGCGGTGCTTTATTTACGAAGCTAAGTAAAGAAATCACAGCAGCAGCGAAAGATGGTGGTGGTAACACCGATACCAATATTCGTTTGCGTGCAGCAATGACGCGTGCAAAGTTTTACAACATGCCAAACAGCAACGTTGAAAACGCGATTAAAAAAGGGACAGGCGAAATCCCAGGCGTTGTTTATGAAAACGTTGTGTTCGACGCTGGTTTAGGAAATGTGGCGTTATTGATTGAAGGTTTGACGGATAATAAGAACCGTACCACCGCAGAAATCCGCAATCTTTTGAATAAAAAGGGCGGGGATATGCGTGGCGCTGGTTCATCGGCGTTTATTTTCACCAAGAAGGGTTATATCACGATCGAAAAAGCTAAGGCTAGCGAAGATGATGTTATGGAAGCAACCTTAGATGCTGGTGCCGAAGATGTTAAATCTGACGGTGATGTCATTGAAGTCATTTGTGATCCATCGGTCATTGAAAAGGTAAAGAGCGCGTTGGCAGATAAGAAAATTGAAGCGGCAACCGCCGAAGTTACCATGTTACCAACCACGACCGTTGTTGTTGAAGGTAATGCAGCACGTAATATTTTAGGTTTGATGGAAGCATTGGAAGAGCATGAAGACATTCAAAATGTCTATGCGAATTTTGATATTTCTGAAGAGGAAATGGCCAAGATTAGCGAAGAAGCATAACGCTTATGCGTATTTTAGGCATTGATCCGGGGCTTATCACCACAGGTTTTGGTGTTGTGGATATTGCCGCAACAGGTAAGGTCAATGTTGTAGACGCTGGCACCATAAAGCCTAAAACGTCGGATGCCTTTGAAGCGCGCATTGGAAAAGTTCATCAATGTTTAACTTCAATCATCATCGAGCATAAACCAGAAGTGATTGTCTTAGAAAAGTTATACGCGCATTATAAACACCCCACCACCGCTTGCATTTTAGGCCACGTGCGTGGGGTGATTTGTTTAGTGGCCTATGAACAAAAGGTAGAATTAGTTGAACATAGCGTTAAACGCATCCGCAAAGCGCTGACGGGCAATGGGAACTCAACCAAACAGCAAGTGCAGGCTTTCATTAAGAATTTACTCAACATTCCAAACGTAACCCTTGCGCTCGATACCTCTGATGCGTTAGCATTAGCCTTAGGATATGCACACATGAAGCGCTTTAAACTATTATGATCGCCAACATCACAGGCACCATTGTTAGTCTTTTTGACAATACCTTGATTCTAAGTACAGGGGTATTGTCCTATGAAATTTTTGTGCCTTTATCCGTCCAGCAGCGACTCGCAGAAAATAAGAAAAGCAATGGCGAAATTTCCTTAATCACGTATCATTATTATCAGATGACGCAATCATCTGCCACGCCCGTTCTGGTGGGTTTTTTAAATGAATTAGAGCGTGATTTCTTTTTAGAGTTTATCAAAGTTTCTGGCATTGGTCCTCGGGCCGCCGTGCGCGCTTTTAATAAAGCGATCGGTGAAATTGCTCAAGCGATCGACCGTGGTGATACAGATTATTTAAAGACATTGCCCGGTATTGGTGCACAGCGGGCTAAAGAAATTGTGGCGAAATTACAAGGTAAGATGGGCAAGTTTACCTTGATGCGTGATAAAGTTGTGCCGGTGGCTTTGACGCCAGCAGCGTCGGATTTGAAACAAGAAGCTTTAGAAATCTTGTCACAGTTGCAATATAAGCCGCAAGAAGCGCAAGCGATGATTGATAAAGCGTTAACGCATAATCCGTCAATCAAAACGTCGGAAGAATTATTAAACGCCATCTATAAACAAAGGATTAGCGCGTAATGGAAGATACAAATCAAAAGCATCATTATAAAAGCGGCATCGAAGCCTTGCTTTTTGTTAGCGATAAGACCATCACGGTTGAACAATTTAGAACCGTGTTCCCAGAGCTTAAACCGTCGGATATCACCGACTTGGTCAAAGAAGTGCAAGATGAATATGTCACCCGCAATGGTGGCATGGTGGTCGTTGAGATCGCCGGTGGTTGGCAAATGTTGTCAAATAGTCATGCCGCAGGTTATATCCGTGAATTCTATAAAACCCGTTCCAAAGAAAAATTATCCAAGCCTGCTTTAGAATCATTGGCCATTGTTGCTTACAAACAACCCGTCGGTAGGGCAGAGGTTGAAGTGATCCGCGGGGTCAATTCCGATGGCACCATGGCGCATTTGCTCAACAAAGGCTTAATTGAAATTGTCGGACGTAAAGAAGTTCCAGGGCGTCCATTTTTATATGGTACAACTAAAGCCTTCTTAGATTATTTTGGTTTGCGTTCCTTAGATGGTTTACCAAAGATCGAAGAGCTTGCAAATATTAATTTAGAAGCGTTGGCAGCTAACTCAACCGTTGCGCCTGCCGCTGAACCGACGGTTACCGAATCAATCACCGTCGACACCAACGAAACTACAGAGCAAGCAGTACAAGAACAGCAAGAACAACAAATGGAATCCCAAGAAACCAGCGGGCAATCGAGGTTAGGCAATGGCACTACAACAATTGCGCAGTAAGATCGACGCACTTGATAATAAAATCGTGGGCTTAATCAACGAGCGCGCGAAGATTTCTTTATCCATTGGTCATGAAAAGATCAAGAATAAGCAACCCATTTATGCACCTGCCCGAGAACTGGAAGTTTTAAAACGCATCAAGGCATTAAACAAAGGGCCTATGAAGCCTGAAGCCTTTGAAGCGATTTACCGTGAAGTCATGTCAGCGTCGCTGGCTTTAGAAAAACCGTTGAACATTGCTTACATGGGCCCAGAAGCAACGTTTTCACATTTAGCTGCGCTTAAGCGTTTTGGATCGTCTGTAACGCATGTGGCGTGTGATAGCATCAGCGATGTGTTTAATAGCGTTGCCAATGGTGGTGCCGATTACGGTGTTGTGCCGATTGAAAATTCCATCGAAGGTGTTGTCACGCACACCATGGATATTTTAGTCGAGACCGATTTGAAAATTTGTTCGCAAGTTTTACTCGATGTATCACACAATCTGATGGCCAAGTGTACGTTAAACAAAATCAACGTCATTTATTCGCACCCACAAGTTTTGGGTCAATGCCGTCACTGGTTACTTAGCAATTTACCTAAAGTTGAATTAGTGTCGACCGTTTCGACGACAAAAGCTGCGCAACTAGCTGCGGCCAAGAAAAATGCCGCGTGCATTTGTTCTGCCATCGCCGCGCAATTATATGGGTTGGACATTTTAAAGACGGACATCCAAGACAGCCCGCATAACATCACACGTTTCTTAGTCATTTCTAATAACAATGTGCCACGTACAGGTCATGATCGCACCTCCATGGTTTTTGCCGTGAAAGACAAATCAGGGGCTTTGCATGACATGTTAGCACCTTTTAAACGTAATAAAATCAATCTAACCAAGATTGAATCGCGCCCATCCAAGAAAAAAGCATGGGAGTATATCTTCTTTGTCGATTGCCAAGGCCATGCCGCAGATCCTCATGTGGCGCGTGCCATCGCTCAACTTGAAGGCAAGAGCAAGTTCTTCAAAATCTTAGGTTCCTACCCAGTTTCTGAGTAAAGCCTCCTTGAAGGATATGGGGTTGCATTTTGACCTATATTATGTATATACTTGAGCATGTTTCCCATAAGGAAATCCCTAATATCATTGCTAATCGTGGCTTTTGCATGCAATTTATGCAATGCCCCTGTTTTTGCTGCGTCAATCGAAGTACCTCGCTTGCCGGCGCCAGGGACCATGGTCCATTTAAGTCCTGCGCATGAACCTGCGTACTTAAAAGGCATTGTCATTGATCCCAAGAATGCTTTGAGATTTGACTTTCTGGTGCATCAGGGAGATAGCCCACTAAAAGCCCAAGAAAAACAACAAGAATACAATAAGCTCATCAAGTATTTTTTAGCCTCATTGACCATCCCCGACGCAGATCAATGGGTTAACTTAAGCCCCTACGAAAAAGACCGCACCATCGCCGATGATTTTGGCAAGACCAGTATGGGTCGCGATTTATTAGCCCAAGACTATCTCTTAAAACAAATCACGTCGTCATTAATGTATCCTGAATCAGGATTGGGTAAAGAATTTTGGGATAAGGTTTATGAGAAAGCTGGCAACGTAAACATCCCCGTCAACACGTTTAGTAAAGTATGGATCATCCCAGACGAAGCCACCATCTATGAAAGCGGCAATACCGCCTACGTCGTTAAAAGCCATTTAAAAGTCATGTTGGAAGAGGATTACCTAGCGAAACAAACAAATTCAACCGTACAGACGCGATTTATCGCGTCTCAAACAACAAATAGAATTACCCAAGACATCATCCGTCAAGTTATCCTTCCCGAATTAGAAAAGGAAGTAAATGAAGGCCAAAATTTTGCAAATCTGCGTCAAATATTTTCCAGCATGCTCTTAGCCACATGGTACAAGAAGTCCCTCAAAGAATCTTTATTAGGCAAAGTCTACGCCGACAAAGCCAAGGTCAAAGGTGTCGACACTAACCCTAAAAACAACGAAGCCATTTACACCCAATATTTAACTGCTTTTAAAAAAGGCGTTTACAATTTCGTCAAAGAAACCGACTTACCCAACGGCACACGCGTCCCTATGAAATATTTTGCCGGCGGGGTTCAACAAAATTACGCCATGATTACCAAAGTAGAACGCGTTGATCACATCACCTTAAATCAAGCCATGTCTGGTGATCTATCAAACTTGGATCAAGCATCGGTCGATATCGATCAGAATCGTCCTGATGCGGCGATGAGCGCATCAGATTTTCATTTTAATAATTTTGATGAATTTGAAAAGATAGCCAGAGATCCATTGGTTAAGGAAGATCTCATGATGGGCGAGTTTATTGAAGTTACACCAGACATTGATAGTCGAATTAATGAGAAAATAGATCAATATTTGGCGTTATACAAAAAAGTTTTCAGAGAGGATCAGGTGTGGATTAATCGCGTGATAAATTTATTACACCCCTTTTTAAATGGGGGCGATGAGTATTGGGATAATCCTGTATTTTTAGATGACTTGCTAAAATTGTTGCCATTTGCACCGCCAACAGGTAAGCAAATATTTTCTTTTTCATCTGATCCAGAATCTGAGCAAGCATTTGCAGATAATTTTAGATTCCTCGCCTCTGTAATAGCTATTAAAGAAATAATAGTGAAAGAAAGATTGGAATATTTGAAATCACCTCAAATATTTAATGATGGAGTTGAACAGCAGTTAGAAATTTTTCCAAAAGAACTCGCAACTCGCATAAGTACTTCTTTAGGTGGCAATAAGAGTTTAAATGACTTTTTTTCTGATTTAGCTGCAATGATTTATAGCTCAGGTCAGCATTTGCCTGATGATGCAGTGCGTAAAGCTTTTGAAGTTGCAAAGATGGTTTCAACTAAGATTGACTTATCGGATGAGCTTCTCGTGCCAATGATACGCGCTACGATCTATCATTACGGTGCATTTCCTTGGAATACATTCGACGAAGCGTTTGATGTAGCAAGAAAGAATTTAGATGGGATCATCCATTATACAAGAGAAGGTGATGGGACGTTTCTAAACAATGAATCGTTGGGTGTGATTTTACAATTTGCTGGGTTAATGGGTCTTTCTAAGGTTATCAAGGATCAGATTAAGTTGGTAGGTGATGCTGATGCTGCATTTACATTTTATGCTCTCTTAGTCGATGCACTTGAAAGTCAAGGATATAAGTTAAAAGATATTCAAACAGAGGATCTTTTAGATATTGGAAAGATTGTTATCTTGACATATTCTGGGAAATGGAGGAATTTTGATGGCGAGTATGATGCGGCTTTTACGCGGGCATTGTTATCGGTTTATGCGAGGCCTGACCAAGTTCCAGAAACACATAAAGCATTTGAGCAAACATTAGATTTTATCTCGCCTAAGATGGGTGACAGGCCAATGATAGCTAAGCGGATGGCGGTCATGGCATTGATGCCATATGGTCTTTGGGATTTTTATCCGGAACATGATGCGGCGATGAAATCAAACATATTGAACCTTATTAGAATATTTGAACGCGGCGCTAATCTTGATAATGTAAGAGCCAAGTTAAATGAGAATGGTATATTTGCTGCTGATATCGGTGGTCTATTAAGAGAATTTCGAAGAGCATTTGATGAGGATCCTATTGGATTCTCGGTATTGGTGCATTTTTTAATGCGCGGAGATTTAGATCTTTTTCTAAGTAATACACGTTTCTTAAGGGAGCAAAATACCACGTTATCTTTAGCGCGGTTATTTCCTCTAGATCAAAAGGGAGGATTAACAATTGTTTTTGTTAAAAATTATATATTTGCTTCAACGATACTTAGATATGCATTTGATCCAAAGCGAGGGGTTGTTGGTGAACGGGGTGAAATTAATTTTCAGAATTCTGCCCAGTTTGAGCAAGTGGTGTGGTTGGCCCGAGACAAATTAAAGAATAGTGGGTTATTCAAGGATTCAGATGATATTGGTTTAGAGATTGTAAAATATTTACGTACATTTAAGGCCGCGTTTTGGGTCGATCGTGAAAATTTTAATAAGCTCATGCATTTAATAAAGATTTATCCTGATTGGCGAGACAGAGATTTTTTACGATCTCTTGGAATTTTACAAAGAAAAGGCTCATACGCCGCGCACAGCATATTTTCATCTTTGGCTGATCTGAATCATGATGAAAGGTTTGATAGAAATTTCTTATTTGCAAAGACGGTATTAAATACATTAGGTGTTTCTGATAATGCGATGCTTGTTTCACGGAGAGATTTCTTGCAGAGTATGGCAGTTGCGTTAAATCCTCTTGGAGCAAGTGATGTTGCATTACCTAAAGAGGTTCAGGGATTGCTTAAACCGTATTTATTTGTTGACTACAGTGATTTTATTGAGGCAATGGAACAATGGATGCGTGTATATCTTGAATATGAGTTTAATTCAATATCAGTGTTGCAACGTCAAAAGACAAAGTTAGCCCTTGATACAGCAAAGAATAATATTGTTGAAGAAGAGCTTCGTCGATTATGGTTTGAAGGCAATAAGGCAAAAGATAACTTGGAGAAATTAAAACCGATCAAAAAAAGGTTCGGGCAGATTCTAAGTGAGTATGGCACGTTGTTTACTGATAAGAAAACTAGGATCGGCTTGATGATGCAAGATTTGAATATATCAAATAGTGATAGAGCGATGTCTGGAGAGTTGCTTAATCGTATACGAGGTTATTTTGCCAGAATTAAAGATGGTATTAATAAGACGCCAGTAGAGAAATATGACCTATCATGGGCTCAAGCGTATTTTGATACAAATGGCTTTTCTGTCGAAGAGGCAAAGAAGTACAAAAGAGATATAAGTATAATTATTGATAATTATCTGCTTGGGAAAACGGTGCAAGTTAGAGTTGAGGCGACTAGGAAAATCGTTGAGGAATTAAAGGGGTTATTAGCGGTGTTTGATCGAAACGAATTAATTCAGTATTGGCCTTCTCTGTATGATTTAAGTTTAAAATCTTCGTTTAAAGTGAGAAGTTTTATTAATTTAACAAGGCGATTAAAAAGAGTGTTTTCTCAACATGAAGATTTTCAAGCATTTTGGAAAAGTTTTGAGAAGATTGTTGCTATAGTTAATCAAAATGAGGCCGACATCGTAGATGGATATCGTGGTCTTGAGTTTATGACGATAAAGATAGAAAGAAGCAAGAAGCCTCAGCAATATATTCAGTTTATGCCGGGAATTGTTAAGTTTCTTGATGCTCAGAAAGGTATTTCTGTTGAGTATTCAAGATATTTTTATGAGCTTTTTAAGCAAATTAGTGCAAAGGGATCAGAGCAATACGTTAAGATTTGGGATCATGTTGTGGATCTATTGATCATCGAGAGTAAATTGGGAAATACAGTTGGTTTCTTTGAAGCTGTTGTTCCTCGATGGATGCGTTCATTTAGAAATAGCCAGACGTTTAATCAATGGATTGAAGCGTTGAAAACTTTTGAGCATACGGGAAGGGTGACGCCTGAGTTTAAAAAGTTGGTGCCTAGGGCTTTTTATCTAGATGACAGCGACCCTAAAGATGTTACGGAATGGTTTAAAAAGTTAGGGGATTTGCAAAATGCAACAGAAGAGATTACAGGAGAGAAATTTAATTTAGAATGGCCTTCAAATCCAGCGCCTAGGTTGCCTATAAAGCAAAGAAATAAATTCTCCAATCCTAGAGTTAAAAACCCAGGGGGCATTGATTTAAACGCCGCCCATGTGGATTTGGTGATTAAAAAGGATGGTCAGGGCGTGCCTTTGCCCGTTAGTCAGCAGGATTTAAGTATGTTGTCTCGGATTGATGGTTTTGTGCCGCGTATTATTGAAATTAAGCCAGCCGCTTCTTTGCCGCAATACCAGTCTGTTGTAAAACAATAACCCATTGGCCTTTTGTTGACATAAAGGTGGCAAGCCACTATAATGGCTTCCTTAATCTATATAATATGTCAATATTGGAGTTATAGTGCAGGTAGCAAATAAACATGTTTTTAAAATAAAGCCTTACGTCCCAGGTAAACCCATTGAGGATGTAAAGCGTGAGTTAGGGCTTAAAAGCGTTATTAAGCTTGCTTCCAACGAGAATCCCTATCCGCCTTCAGCGAAGGTTAAAGCGGCGATCAATAAAGCTGGGCTGTCGGTTAACCGTTATCCCGATGGCGGTTGTTTTGAATTGCGCAAAGCTTTGGCCAAACATTTGAAGGTTCAAGAGAATCAGCTGATTTTTGGAAATGGCTCTGATGAAATCATCATTTTAGCGGTAAAAGCTTATGTGGCAGAAGGGGATGAGGTTATTTTAGCTAAACCATCCTTTTTGATCTACGAGATTGCCTCCAAGCTTGCTGGTGCTACATTGCACGAGGTTCCGCTTAAAGATTTTCAATATGATATCCCAGCCATGAAGGCAAAGATCACCCGTCGCACGCGGATGATTTTTATTGGCAATCCCGATAATCCATCAGGAACTTTTGTATCATTATCCGACTTAGAAGGTTTGATAAAGGCCGCAAGCAAGGATACGGCGATCTTTATTGATGAGGCGTATTTTGAATACGTTCATTCAAAAGATTATCCAGACAGTCTAAAACTGCTTAAGAAATATCCCAATGTGATTGTGACCCGCACATTTTCTAAGATGTATGGGTTGGCGGGTTTGCGCGTCGGCTATGGCATTGCAAGCCCAGAGGTCATTGATGTTTTAAATCGTTTACGTGAACCGTTTAATGTCAACAATGTGGCTCAAGCAGCGGCGATCGCGGCACTCGCGGATAAAAGTTATTACAAACGCATTGCGAAACAGGTTGAACAAGAACGCCAGTATCTGTATCGTGCGCTTGCGCACATGAATATTCCATACCAACATAGTTTTACCAATTTTATTTTAGTCAATGTGGGCGGTGACAGCACCGTAGTGGCTAAAAAGTTACTCGGCAAGGGTGTGATTATCAGAGATATGAGCGTGTGGGGGTTGAATGGATACATACGCGTCTCGATTGGCAACACATCAGAGAATAAACGTTTTATTAAAACATTAGCGGAGGTTTTATGATTGTCATATTGAGGAAAGATGCTACCGAGGATAATATTCAGCACATCGTCGGTCGCACCACCAAGTTAGGTTTAAAAGCAAATATATCTCGTGGCACAGAACGCACGGTCATTGGTTTTATTGGACCAGAAGATGCCCTGCGTGCGATTCCCTTAGAAGTTTTCCCAGGCGTTGAACAAGTCATGCAAGTCTTGGCGCCATACCGCTTGGTGTCCCGCGAATTTAAAAAGGAAGATTCGGTTATTAAGTTAAATTATGGCACCAATGTCGGCGGAAAAAAGATCGCGGTCATGGCGGGTCCTTGTTCGATCGAAAGCTATGAAGGCATGTTGTCCATTGGTAAAACTGTTAAAAAGCTCGGGGCTAACATCTTGCGCGGTGGTGCGTTTAAACCAAGAACATCACCATATGATTTCCAAGGTCTTGGTGAAGAAGGTTTAAAAATTTTACAACAAGTTGGTAAAGAAGTAGGCATTTGTACCATCACCGAAGTCATGGACACCCGTCAAGTTGAGTTGGTGTGCAAGTACGTCGATGTCTTGCAGATAGGTGCCCGTAATGTGCAGAATTTCTCTTTGCTTAAAGAGATTGGGATGAGCAAGAAACCTGTTATGCTCAAGCGTGGTATGTCAACGACGGTGAAAGAGTGGCTCATGTCGGCTGAATATTTGATGGCTAATGGCAATTTTGATGTCATGTTATGTGAGCGCGGTATCCGCACTTTTGAAACAGCGACGCGCAATACTTTAGATATCAATGCCGTGGCTGTGGCCAAGCGTTTAAGTCATTTACCCGTCGTGGTTGATCCAAGTCATGGTACAGGCGCATGGGAATATGTTGGTGCTGGTGCCCGCGCAGGGATTGCGGCAGGGTGTGATGCGTTGATGATCGAAGTGCATGATAATCCGGAAGAAGCTTTGTCTGATGGCGCGCAATCATTGCTCCCAGCTAAGTTTGAAGAAATGATGTCGGGTTGTCGTCGCATTGCTCAAGCGGTTGACCGAGAACTATAAGATAAAGGAAAAATTATGTTCGTTCGCAAAGAATTGTTTCGTCGCGTGGCAATTGTCGGTGTTGGATTTATGGGCGCGTCCTTAGGGCTTGCCATCAAGAAGAAAAAGTTAGCGAAGGAAATCATTGGTATTGGTCAACATGAAACGAGTTTGCGTGAAGCGCTCGACGTGGGTGCAATCGATGAAAGCACCATGGATTTAAAAAAAGGCATACAAGGTGCTGATTTAATTGTCTTGGCAACCCCGGTTAATGCCATCTTAGAAGCATTAGATGTCATCGGTGCTGAGTTTAAGCGCAGCGTAATCATCACAGATTTAGGTTCAACAAAGACTGCTGTTGTTGATCGTGCCGAGAAGGTCTTGCATCATTCCGTTTTATTTGTGGGGTCACACCCGTTGGTTGGTTCCGAGAAAAAAGGTCCAACTTATGCCAATGCATCATTATATGAAGGCGGCATGTGTGTGATGACACCGACGGACAAGACCAATCGTTTGGCTAAAGAAAAGATCAAGCAATTCTGGAGCCAATTGGGATTAAATGTGAAAATGATGACACCATCCGAGCATGATGAGAGCTTGGCGTTCATTAGCCATTTGCCGCACTTATCAGCCTTTGCACTCATGAAGGTGTTGCCTGAAAATGTTAATGACATCATCACCCAAGGTTTGAAGGATAGTACTCGTATCGCAGCGTCGGATGCGCAAATGTGGAAAGACATATCGCTCTCAAACCACAAATACGTTTTAAAGTCTTTGGATGAATATGTCAAAGTCTTGGCATCTATCCGCAAAGCCATCGTGACAAAAGATAATGAAGCACTTTTAGAAACTTTTAAACAAGCAAAGGTTAAACGTGAACGTCTTGACAAAGCCCACAGCAACACATAATTTAATCATCACTTTAGACGGTCCTGCCGGAGCTGGTAAAAGCTCCGTGGCTAAAAGTTTAGCCAAGCGATTAGGAGTGACGTATCTAGATACGGGGGCGATGTATCGCGCCTTGACCCTAAAAGCCTTACGTCAAAAAGTAGATTTGACAAATGAGGAACAATTAGGTCAATTGGCCGCTGTGACCAAGATCGATTATATCAAGCAGCCAGATGGTAGTTTGAATGTGAGCTTAGATGGGGTGGATGTTTCCGTTGATATCCGTTTGCCGGAAGTGACCAATAATACCTTTTATGTTGCCCGTGCCCCTAAGGTGCGTGAATACTTGGTTGGTTGGCAACAAGCCATTGGCCAAAGCAAATCATTGGTCTCCGACGGGCGTGATCAAGGGACGGTAGTTTTTCCTAAAGCAACTTATAAATTCTACGTCGATGCAGATTTTGAAGAACGTGTTGGTCGCCGTTTGCGTGAATTGCGCGCCGCTGGCACAGCCGTTGACGAGAAGCAATTGTATCAAGATATGAAAGACCGAGATCAAAAAGATTTTTCACGCGCAGTAGGCCCTTTAAAGAAAGCAGATGACGCGATCGTCATTGATTCTAGCGGTTTAAACGTAGAACAAACCGTTGAGAAAATTTTGACACACATCGATTCAAAGTATTATGGACCAAGCATACATTCGTAACTTTTCCATCATTGCACACATTGACCACGGTAAATCAACATTAGCTGATAGGCTTATGTTGTTTGCAGGGGCGATTGATGAACGTAAATTTCACAATCAAATGCTCGACGACATGGATCTTGAGCGTGAGCGAGGGATCACCATCAAAGCATCTGCCGTGCGTTTGAATTATAAAGCCAAAGATGGAAAGATGTATGTGCTTAATTTGATCGATACCCCAGGGCATGTTGACTTTGCCTATGAAGTTGAAAAGTCCCTGCGTGCGTGTGAAGGGGCATTGCTATTAATCGACGTCACCCAAGGCGTTGAGTCCCAAACCATTGCCAATTATTATTTAGCCATTGATAGCAACTTAGAGATCTTGCCTGTTATTAACAAAATCGATATCGCCAATGCTGATATCGACGAGGCCAAGCGTCAATTCCGTGATGTGTTGAAATTTAAAGAAGAAGATGTGCAACTGGTGTCCGCCAAAGAAGGCTTAAACATCGATGGTCTTTTTGAAAAGATCATTTCCTTTATCCCTGCGCCAGAGGGTGATCCTAATGCCCCGCTTAAAGCGCTTATTTTTGACATGAAGTATGACATTTATAAAGGTGTCATCATTTATATCCGCGTGTTTAACGGCAGCATTAAGCCGCAGTCGAAGATACGGTTTATGAATGCAGGCAAAAATTTTGATGTGCAAGAAGTTGGTATCTTTGGACCAGGCATTGAACAAGTAAAAGGCTTGTCGGCGGGTGAAGTAGGGTATATGACCTGCAATTTGCATGACCCTAAAGAAGTGCGCGTTGGTGACACGGTGACGGATGTGGTAAATCCCACGCCGCATGCCTTGGAAGGCTATCGTCAATTAAAGCCCTTGGTTTTTTGCGGTGTTTATCCTGTCAATGCGGGCGACTATTCGTCGATGCGTGAAGCCATTGATAAATTACGTTTATCTGACCCAAGCTTTGTCTATGAGCATGAAACATCGCAATCCTTTGGTCATGGTTTTCGTTGTGGGTTTCTTGGGTTATTGCATATGGAAATTGTGCAAGAACGTTTGCAACGGGAATATGATTTAAATTTAATTTTGACCACACCCAACGTTGGATATCGTGTCATCAAGCGTGATGGTTCGGTCTTTGAATTAGAGAATCCGTCTGATTTGCCCAGCGGTACAGATATTGCGCGCATTGAAGAACCCATTTTAGCGGTTTCGATTTTTACACCCGTGACCTATATGGATCAGGTCATGGAATTATCAAAGCGTAAGCGCGGGGTGTATCAAAAAAGCGAGTTCATCGGAGATCGCATGAAGATTTTATTCGATGTGCCGTTGTCCGAGGTTATCGTTGATTTTAACGATCAAATTAAATCCGCAACCCGTGGTTATGGGTCGATCGATTATGATTTCAAAGATTATCAAGCGGCCGCCATCACACGCCTTGATATTTTGATTAACGATGAGCCGTGCGATGCCTTTTCGTGCATGGTGCATAAAGAACGTGCCTATGATAAAGGTTTAGGGTTGGTGACCAAATTAAAAGAATTAATCCCTCAGCAATTGTTTGAGATCAAGATTCAAGCCCAAGCTGACGGGCGTATTATTTCTAGTGCGCGCATTAAATCGACGGGTAAGAATGTCACGGCTAAGTGTTATGGTGGGGATATCTCACGTAAGCGTAAGTTGTGGGAGAAGCAAAAAGAAGGTAAGAAGAAACTTAAGCAAATCGGACGGGTGGAAGTTCCTCAAGAAGCATTTTTGGCAGCACTTAAAATTTAATCAAAAGGTTAACATGTCTAAAAATAAAAAGCCATTGGGCGTAAAGTCAGAAGTACGTGAATGGGTAGAGTCAATTGTCATTGCTTTAATTTTAGCCATTGTCATCCGTTCTTATTTTATCCAACCCTTTAAGATTCCTAGTGGTTCCATGCGCATGACCCTGATCGAAGGGGATCATTTGTTTGTGAGCAAATATATGTATGGGCCCATCCTTTTGCCCGAGGTGCATACGCCTGATTTTTTAATGAGCGTCGTTAAGACCGACGTGCAATGGCCAGATGCGCTTAAGCCCTTAACTAAGATTCGCTTGCCGGGGATTACCAAGCCTAATCGCGGCGATGTGATTGTTTTCATTTTTCCCGACGATCGCTCCAAAGACTTTATTAAGCGTTTGATTGGTCTTCCAGGGGATGTGGTTGAGATTAGGGACGGTAGGATTTTTATCAATGGTGTCATGTTTGATGATCCACGTATCCGTAACATTTATTATTATAATCGCGGCGAGTATGGCGCATTGGGAACTCCGATCAAAGTGCCGGAAGGTAAATATTTTGTGCTTGGGGACAATAGCGGATCCAGCCATGATAGCCGTTACTGGGGTTTTGTGGATCAAACAGATGTTTTAGGTCGGGCTGAATTTATTTTCTGGCCATTTAATCGAATTCGGATGATCAAATGAGATATTTAATTGTGGTTCTGTGTGTTCTTATGATGGGCTGTCAGACGACGGCAAAGCCTAAGAGCAGCGGTCAAGATTTGCAATCCGTGTTAAGCGATGTAAAGAAGTCTTTTAATATGCAGGATGTAAAAGTAAAATATTGTCCTGTCTGTGGTAAGCATTACAGCGGCCATTTAGAAACTTGTCCTGTGGATCAGGCAAAATTGTTACCGATTGAATAATATGGGTTTAACCTTCGCAAATAAAGTCACCATCGGCCGCATCCTTTTAGTTCCTTTTTTTATTGCCACCGTTTTATCCTATAATCAAGATCGTCCAGAATTGCGTTACATTGCTTTGGGGTTATTTTTAGTTGCGGTCATTTCTGATGTCATCGACGGGTATATTGCCCGCACGCGCAATCAAAAGTCTCGCGCTGGCGCCATCTTAGATCCTTTGGCGGATAAGATGCTGCTCATTAGTGCTTTTATTTGTTTGTACATTAAGCGCGCGGAATTTGATGCGATCAGTTTCCCATTGTGGTTTGTGGTGGCTATCATCAGCCGTGATGTGATCTTGCTCTTAGGGGCGATGATCATTCAAGTGACCACGGGCAAATTAGAGATTTCAGCGAACCGTTCAGGAAAAACAACTGCGTTCTTGCAAATCATCTGCGTTTTAGGTATTCTTTTGCAATTAAAGTTTACCTTAATCTTCTGGTATATCGCCTTAGCAGCGACGGTGATCTCCGGAGTCATTTATATTAAAGAAGGGATATCCTTAATCAATGCCAATGCCCCTGTCGATCGCCGTTAGTATCATTTTATCCTATCTTATCGGTGCTATCCCAACTGGCTATATTGCAGGTCGTCTTTTAAAGAATATTGATATTCGTCAACATGGTTCAAAAAACATGGGCGCGACCAATGTCATGCGCATCTTGGGCAAAGGCCCAGGCATTGTGGTTTTATTGATTGATATTTTAAAAGGCATTTTGCCCATCGTGATTTTTTCTTCCATCTTTGATTTAAATGAGCCCTTAGTTTTGGTGGCCATTGGCATCATGTCCGTCATTGGGCATAATTGGACCGTCTTTTTAGGGTTCAAGGGGGGTAAAGGGGTTGCGACCACCCTTGGGGTATTGATCGGCTTAACCATTGAAATCTCAGGCATTCGTCCTGTCCTACTGATCACGGTGGGGGTGTGGCTGGTAATATTTTTAATTTCTGGCTTCGTTTCACTAGCTTCCATCGCAGCTGGGGTAGCGCTTCCTGTGCTCATGGTCTATTACAATGCACCCTTTGCGTTAAAGGTTATGTCCATCCTTTTATGTGTTTTTGTCGTCATAAGACACCGCGCCAACATCACACGCCTTGCGCAAGGCCAAGAAAACCGCATCAAACTTCCTTACTTCAAATAGTTTTATAGAAAGCGCTTTCCCAAAATGGCCCTAGAGGCCTTGTCAGCCGCTCCTCATGGTATATACTTTCAAACGAGGGCAAGATTTGTATTGCCTTCAAAACTAAAGATAAGTATATGCCAAAACAAACGTTACACTACATAAGATTCATCATGATCTTTTGCCTAACATTGGGTAATTTGCCACATGTTCAGGCTGCTGATATTGTTGTGCCGCCCATGCCAAAGCCTGGGGTGATGGTTAATTTAAGCGCATCGTTCACGCCAGCCCATTTAAAAGGCATGACCGTGCATCCCGACAATGCCTTGCAATTTGATTTCCTGATGGATCGCGGCGAAAATAATTTTTCTGATGAACAGAAAAAAGAAGAGTACACCAAATTAATCAAATACTTCTTAGCCTCATTAACCATTGCCGACAAAGACCAATGGGTCAACCTTTCACCCTTTGAAAACAATCGTATTATAGAAAACAACTTCGGTAAAACCGAAATGGGCAGAGACCTTTTAGCTCAAGATTATTTGCTCAAACAAGTCACGTCATCCTTAATGTATCCTGAATCAGGTTTAGGTAAAAAATTCTGGGACGATGTTTACGCCAAAGCCTTCAAAGAATTAGGCCACACCAACATCCCAGTGAATACCATCAACAAAGTCTGGATCATGCCCGACGAAGCCGTCGTCTATGAAAGCAAGAATACCGCGGTCATTTTAAAGAGCCATTTGAAAGTCATGCTCGAACAAGATTATTTAGCCATGCAGAAAAAACAAGCTCCTGTTAAAGAAAACACCGCCACGTCACAAGTCATCCGCGATGTGATTTTGCCAGCGTTAGAAAAGGAAGTAAACGAAGGAAAAAATTTCGCACAATTAAGACAAATCGTCAGCGCCATGATTTTAGCAACGTGGTACAAACAGTCGCTAAAAGAATCCCTACTTGGAAGAGTCTACGCCGATAAATCCAAAGTCAAAGGCGTAGATCAAGATCCTAAAACAAACGACGCCATCTACCAACAATATTTAGCTGCATTCAAGAAGGGTGTTTATAGCTATATTAAAGAAGATGAAGATAAATACACAAATCAGATTATTCCTAGAAAGTATTTTGCGGGTGGGTTTGTGCGGGATAAGGCGATGGCAGTTTATAGAGCAGATAGTCCTGCTTTTATAGGAAATGAAATTGCGGAATGGTTAAGAAATAGAAATAAGAGTAAAGGTGATGAAGTTGTTAGGACGAATTTTGAAACATCGGCACCCTCGTTAATCGGAGATATTAGCCAACCAATGGAATTGTGGCAAAGAGTAGAAATGAGTAGAGTGGATGTCATGACTGAGGCGAATAATATAGGCAATTTGTATGCTAGTTTGTCAAAAGGTAATAAAATAAGAATTAATGGGGTTGTGCATATCAATGCAAGAAAGAATGAAGGCAGGAGAGCAATGTCTTATTTTGGTAGTGATGAAGAGATAGCGCAGATGATGTATAGGGGAACTTCTTCTAATCCCAAAAGAATTTTTGAGAGACAGCTAAGAACTGGGGTATTATTTCGTGTTTATTTGCAAAAGAATAAGAGTGGTTTTCTAGAAATGATTACTAAGTCAGGTGAGAATTTTGATTTAGAGCCTGATGTTATTTTGTTAAGAAAAAAAGCCGAAGAGGATATTTCAAGGATTAATGAGGAATTAAAGAAAATAGCCGAAAGTCAAATATTGATTCAACAAAGGGTGGAAGAATCTAATAGAATGCGAGCGTTAGAAAATAATGAAAAGAAGCGAAGGGATATTATTTTAGACATGTGGAAAGCAATAAAGCATTCAATTGGGAACATGGGGAAGAAAGTTGCTCCAGAGGGTCAAGAAAGTAGACTTTCTAAGCAACTATTTACAGATGTCCCGGAATTAACTGAAGCAGAAAAGAATTGGTTATGGTTTGGCTCAAAGTTGCCAAGTGGTGCAGATCTTGCCATGATTGGTAAAAATGTAAAGATTACAAGTAAAACAATGCCTCTATTTAGCATACCAGCGGGTGTAACAAATAAGGAAAATCGTGTCAAAATGGTCTATGAATATTTTGGTCTTAAGTCGGGGATGTTGGGTGGGGATGTTCGAGTTTGGTTTGCTCCTGAGATTTTGACAATCTTTGCACGAGAAAATAAGACAGCTTCTATGAATATTAAAAATAAAGTTTGGGTCGATGCGAAGTTGGTATCAAAAGCTGGAATATTAGAGCTTCAAGTGATCGGGGAATTGGTTGGTGTTGATTTAAAAGAGAAAATCGATCGTGTAAATTTAGAATTGAGAGACAGGCCGAAATCGTTGAGCACAAGAGGGGAAAGTTTTGCTCAATTGATAATGGGGAGTTTAAGGTTTAATTTTAACAAGGCGGCAAATGACAGTAAACCAGTGCCTTTGACAAGTGAAAAGGGCGTTGTTTCTAGAGGTGTTGTACTCAATGATGATGTTAAGAAGATATTAGATATCTTTAATTTGAAGCCAAGAAACTCAAGCAAGTTAACAGTTTATATTGATGTTAATACGATTGGTAGTGCGCTTGTTGTAAATCAAGAACCATCAAATGATCCTAATTGGGTTTCTGTTGAGTTATATCAAGATCGAGGTGTTGTTCAAGCAAGGCTATCAAAAGACGCAGGTTATACTGATCAAGAGTTGTTTCTTTATAGGAGTGGATATTTATTGCAGTTAAATGCAAACTTATCGAATACAGACGCTGCGATGTCTGTAACTGGGGCGGTGAGTACTATTAAGGATGGTCTTAGAACTGTCACAGGGCCGCTTAGTACGATTAAAATTAGTCAGCCTTGGAAATCTTCAGATGTTATGGGTTCTCCGATGGGCATGAGTCAGATTGAGATTGCTCAAGAATTATACCGTGATTATTCCAAGGTCTTAAAGAAGGAAGGGAAAAGTATTGATGTTATTATCATGAAGAATGATGTGCCCCGCGTGCTTCCACTAGATAGTGCAACGGCTAGGCTTAATCTGCGTAATCAGGCTGATGATTGGGTTAAGGGCAAGTTAATATTTCAAGACGGGGAATTGGAGTTAAAGCCCAATACGTTATTATCTAATGAATTTATGCTAAGGATTGATGGTATTAATACAGAGTTAAGTAATATTGCTCATAATAAAACTTCTATGACGAAAAACTTTGATCAAAAGATGATTGCGGCAAATGATGCTGGTCCTTTTGAGATGGCTGTAGGGATAATTGATCCAAAAGGGGCTGTTGTTGATTTAGATAAGTTGGAGGGTAAAGATGTTTTAGGTGATGCAAAAGCGATGCGAGATTATTTTAACGAACATAAATATAAAGATCAAAATGGTCGGTGGGTTGCTGATGGTTTATTTAATCTAAATGACCGAAAGATCAAAGTGGTTCAGAAGTCGGGGTTCAAAGATAAAGATAATGTTGCATTAAGAGTTTTTGATAATGGAAAAGGATTAGAGGTTGAAGGTTTTGCTTCTATTAAAAGGTTAAATATTCAAGGAATCAATGATGTTTTCTTAAAGAATGCGTTGAATGCGTCGAGAAATGAGATTAAGTTGACTAAGGCAGAAATAGATTTGCAGTCAAAAGTTGTGAAGGATGTTGCTAAGATAGAAGAATTTTATTTTTATGCCAAGGCCCCAGCAGGAAAAGATCACACTGTTATATATGATATGGCTAACAAGACTGCAACGCTTGATATTGTTAATGCTACTCGAATGGTAGAGCTTAACCAATCGCCTGATATTGCAATCATGAAATTATCATTTAATGGAAAAGGATTAATGCTTTCTGGTGTGGGTGAGTTAAAAGACGCTAGGGCAATTGAGTATATTCATGCCATTAATGATTTGCTTATAAAAGAGGCTCTGAAGCCAGGTGTTGTAAAGATGCGTGAGGAAGTAAAATTTTATAATGAAAATAATAATTATGAATATCGTCGTGAGGAACAGAAGAGCTTGATGCGACGGATGTGGCAAGGTTTTAAGAATGCTATTGGTTTTGGTGTTGAAAAAGAAAGTGTGGCAGATATAGAGGCTGATAAAGCATTCAATGATATGTTAGATCAATTGAGCAAAGAGATTAAGTGGTCTGATGATGTTAAAAGTGATGTTGTAAAAGAAATTCCTTTGACTGCATTTTATGAGCAAAACGATGAAAAGTTAATTAATCCTATGTTAGTTGTGTTGGAGAAATCGAAATTGTTAAGACCGTTTACCAACTTGAAGGGAGAGGTTGTTTTGACCTTTAAGGAGAATAGTATCACCTATGATGAGCTATCAGAAGTTCTTAATGTTGACACGAAGAAATCATTGTTGTCTAGGATTAAAGCATTTGAAAGTTTGGTAAATGTGCTTAAAGCCAACGGGGTGATTACAAAGGATAGCGCAATGGCCAAGGGTGGTATTGATTTGAACGCGCAGAACTTTAGTTTGGATATCAAGCGTGATGGTAAGGGTGTGGCTTTGCCGATTGCAGAGCAGGATATGGAGAAGCTTAATCGTATTGAAGGGTTTGTGCCGCGGATCCTTGAAATTAAGCCTGTTTTTAACCTGCCGATCCTTTCAGAATTAGAAGAAAAGCTTAAAACTGCACCAAAATTAGCCAGTTCTACCTAAGTTTTCTAAATCATCAAAAACAGACATAATTCAAGAAAATAAACAAAATATATTTTCTTTAAATATTTTTCCTCGTCGAAGGAAGCGCTTTCCCATTATTTTTGGGGGTACCTTGTTTTTGGGGTCATGGGTGCTATACTTCCCTTAACATTAAGAAGCTAGAGGGGATAGGACAAATGATAGAAGGCTTTAATAAGGAAACAACCATGAGAGATGTCTTACACAAGACTAAGGAAATGGTTCAAGGGCGCGGCAAGGTGGTTATCTTGGCGGAACATGCTGAAGATAAGCAATGCGTCTCTGATGTCCGTAAAAAGTTCATGTATGTGGCTAAGGAAGTTGATGAAGATAAGGGTACAGCCACGCCAGTAGTCCATATTGAAAAGTCTTTTGATAGCAAAACCCGCGATGAATTTTTCTACATGCGCGTACGTGGATTCTTCCATGTCTACCGCAACCGCCGCTTGGTGAAAATCGGCTACAGCCACACCTTGCGCATCCGCCTGCACTGGAAAACGAAAAGTAATTTAGCTAATAAGCCAGTGACAATCGTCTAAACTCTGATTATAATTCCTGCATGTCCGTCATCATTGATGCGCGCCATTTGCGTAAAACATTTGTTAGCGCCACTGCGTCACATGCCCATATTAAGGCTTTGGATGATTTAAGTATACAAGTCACCAAAGGCGAGACCTTGGGCATACTAGGGCCCAATGGAGCGGGTAAAACGACCTTTTTAAATGTCTGCTCGACCTTGCTGGTGCCAGACAGTGGGCATGTGGTCATGGACGGCATTCCTTTAACCCCACAGAATTTTACCCAGCTACGCAAACGCTTCAATATGTCCTCAGGGTATCCTAATTTTCCTTTCAGTTTGACCATGCGCGAGAACTTATATTTTTATGGACGCTTATATGGATTATCTGGCACTAAATTAAATCAAAAAGTCGATGAGCTCATCGCTTTATTTGAAATCAGCACCTTTGTCGATCGTCGCTTTGATGAATTATCCAGCGGCAATAAACAACGCTTGGCCTTGGCTAAGGCTTTGCTCAATGACCCCAAGATCATCTTCTTAGATGAGCCAACCGTTGGTTTAGATCCAGATGTGGCGATCAAGTTGCGTTCGATCATCACCAATGTGCTACGCGCCAAAGGTGTCACGGTGCTATTGACCACCCACAACATGATTGAAGCTGAAGAGATGTGTGATCGGGTGGCGTTTATTAAGTCGGGGAAGATATTGCAATTAGCCTCGCCTCAGGCGCTCAAACAATCACATCATAGTGATGATTTAGAGGAAGTTTTTGTGCAGTTGGCTAAAGGCACGACGGATAAAGCCGAGGTTCAAGTTGTTGATCGAGCACCTGTCATGACCGTCCCTACGGCGCGTGAAAAGTTAGACGTGTCTTTATGGCTTAATCGCGCGGGTGCATTTTGTGTGCGCAATTATATCTTTGCCATCCGTAATTTTTTCTCATTTGTGGAATTATTATTTTGGCCGCTGGTTAGCGTCATATCCGTCGGGCTTATGGGAAATTATTTGCAACTGGGAAAACCTACGCTTAATTTTATCATGACAGGGGCGATTGCGGGCGGTGTGCTGCAAGTCGCGCAATTGGATGTGGCGTATAGTTTATTGTATGAAGTGTGGAGCAAGAGTTTAAAACAGACCTTATTAGCGCCGGTGGGTGTGACAGAGACGTTGTTTGGCTCGTGGGTGATTGGCATTGTGCGCGGGTTATTTATCTTTGCGGTCTTAAGTGTGTGCTCGGTTGTGATGTTTGGTTTTAGTTTTCCATCGTTGTCAGTGACGGTGGCTTTCTTGGTGGGCTTGCTCATGTGCGCATTCTTGCTTGGACTACTCGTGAATATTGTCATCTTAAACTTTGGTCAAAAGGCAGAAATCACCGCGTGGATGTTTGCGTATTTGTTTATGTTGTTATGCGGGATTTATTATCCGGTTGAAACCTTGCCACCATTCTTTAAGGCTCTAGCACAGTGCATCCCGATTACCTATTTTCTAGCGTATTTCCGAGGAGGGATGACTCAAGATGCGTTGATTGGATTTGGTCTTGTGGTTATTTATTTCGTTGTGGGTTTATTGCTTCTACGTTTTTCCTACCATCGTGCCCGCGTACAAGGCACCATCATCAGGCTTTCCGAGTAGGTTTGCGGTGCTTGTCTGTGACCCAGAATTCTAAATACTTTCCAAACATGAGTCGTGTTTGAGCGTCGAGCGCAGGCAAGGCGCCAAAGATCACAAGGATAAAGGGGATCAGTAACCATTCAATGGCATGCCCAATCTTCTTTAACAGCGAATACCGCACGGTTGTTTTAGGTAATAAGAGCAGGCTTAGTATGATGGATGCAACCAAACAAAGAGACGCAAGGTTGAAGATGGTGTTGGCGATCTCAGGGACGTTATAATAGACGACTGACGAGGCAAATTCGCGTTTGGCAAACAATGCCGGCAGCCAGCCAATCACCGATAGCAAAAATCCCCATGTAGCCCACGACAAATGCCCTTCAAAAAGTTTGAAACCATGACGTATTTTATCGTATAAAGGGATGTTACGAGAACGCCAGAAGGCGCGCATCACAATCGGGAAATTCTCAACGCCCCAAGCCCAACGGCGTTTTTGTTTATAAACACTTTTGATGGTATTGACCCAGCTGGATGCGTTTACAACATCCATCGACAAGGTAACATACATGGGCACGACGCGGTATTTGCCGTCAAAGTGAATATAACACTTCCAGAAAATAGCCGAGTCATCCGAGATCATGTCCACCGGCCAATAATTCACGTCAACCAAAGCCTTAAAACTCATGCTATGCGATGAGAACGTCACAAGCTTTTCAGGGTTCGTTGCTTCAATCAATTGAAAGAACGACGAGCCGGTTTCAATGACCCGAGAGAACCCAGGGACTTGCCAGATATTGTTGTGATACATCGGGATGGGTTGAAAGCTTGCTTGCAAGCGATCAGGCGTGATCATGAAGTGATAGGTCAAACATGCAAAATAATCACGGCTGACAACCGTGTCCGCGTCGAAACACGAAATGATCACATGTTCAAATGGAATATCTCGGCTTTGAATATAAGACATCATAAAGCGTGCGGCAAAGGTCACATTGGCACCTTTAACGCGGGCTTCGCCGTCGATATCCGCAGGGTGAATGACGGTGGTGCATTCATAGAAATATTTGCGGTATTGATCGCAAACAGCTTTGACATCATTTTTAATGTTTTGTTCCGCGCGGTCTTCAAGGGCAAAGACAACCAAGGTGTGATGTGCAGGAAATGATTGTTGGCTTAAGGCCGCAATCGCGGGTTCAATGACTTGGCGGTCTTCTTTTAAAATGGGGAAGATCACCAAGTGATAAATGTCTTTGGATAAGGGTGGTAGTTTTCGGCTTTCTTCAAGCAGTCGAATTTCTTTGCGATGCGTCCAAAGTGACAAACGTTGACGGAAGTTTAATAGGCCATGTCGAAAATCCAGTGACTCAAGGTAGGCTTTGATATTATCAAGGCCATGCACGCGTGCCATCCAGTCTGTTTTGCTTTCGATATTTAAGCGCATATAAGAGAGGATTAAGAAAAAGGTCATGTATAGCAAACGCAGCAACCACCACAGGTAAAAGCAAATGATGATGATTGCACCTGTGAAGGGCAAGAAGATGGAAATGAGGATCATGCCAATGAGCACTGTCCAGCTGGCGAGCCCTGGGACGATCTCAAGGAAGCGTTGCAAGCGTTTGTTAAAGCCTTTTAAATTCTCTTTGGAATAATTAAATTTCATTATTCTTCCAATTTCTTTAACCGCAATGTTTCCGCGATGGGTTTTGGGATAAACGGCTTATGGTGCAAAACAGTCATTGACGTTAAAAGGTTAGTTTGCTGGTCGATAAAATAGAGTTTGCCATTCTTTTCATAGAAGAAAATGTCTGTGTCTGGTTTAACCGACAGAATACGTGTTAAACGTGCTTGGGTTTTGGGCAAGTTATCCATTAAGTAAACGTCACGACCTTTTCGGTAGAGGAAGGTGTTTTCATTATTAATGACAAAAACTTGATTGGCCACAGGCATATTCTCAATGGCAGGTTTTTTCTTTTCTTGAGGGATATTTTTGGGTTCTATATTCGGGTAAATGGCCTTTGCTTTGATATTAATGCGACTGACTGTGCCAGCGTCATAGGCGTAAATATTTCGATCATCATTGGGTTCCCAATATAGTTTTTGTGGGGGTGTGCTAATAAGGTCGCTGATGTCTTCAATGTGAGCGAGTTTGTCACGCGTATCAATCCAAAGGTATTTATGCTTTTCATTTAAGTCAATTTGCATGACGATAAAGGGGCTTTGGGGCACCGTAAAGAAATTGATCAAACGCCCTTCGCGATAAATTGATTCAGCGGGAAAAAGGTAGTCGGGTTCATCCTGATCATTTAAGTGCACCACGATCATGCCGCTAACATTGTCAGTATTAAAAGCCAAGAGTGTATTGGCCCCTTGGATGGCAATGATATTAGTCAGTTTAAGAGAGCTTAAGCGCTTATCACCCCATTGGGTTGGGATGAGTAGAATATTTTCAATCGACGTAGCCTTTTTGTCCACCACAGGCACCGTATTTTCCCAAGGGGTGTATCCCGCTAATTCCATGCGTACCGTATAGTCATTTGGTGTAAGGTCGCGTATCACCGTCGGTGTTTTTTCAGGAGCCAAACGCCCGTTGATATAAACATTGGCATCAGGAGGGTTGCTAGAAACATAAATGATGCCTGTCTTAACGAAATGTTTGGTTGTAGGATCGAAGACAAATCCCAACAAACGCAGGATCAACATTGGGCAAATGATGCAGTAAATACCTAAGAACAAATAAAAAACAATCTTTCGCAAAAAAGGCATAAGAATTTATACCGCAGGGCTATGTTTTAGTCAAAGGAATTCACAGCCAATAAGATTTAAATTGACGTTATTCTAGAAAATATTAATATAGTGGCAAGTAAATAGCGTAACAACCGGTTCCCCCAATCGGAAATAACGCATTAAAAATCCCCCGAACAGTTTATTTAATTAACTTATTCTATTCGGGAGGTTTTAATGAAATCAACCCAGAAGCTTGACCATCAATTCTTAGAAGTGATTGGAATGATCCGAGAGGCTAGATTTAATGCTATTAAAAGCGTTAATGCTGAGCTTATTCGATTGTATTGGAATGTTGGCGAATATATTAGTAAGAAATTAGAAGCGGCTGAATGGGGTGATCAAGTTGTAGATGGTTTAGCGGAATATATAGAGCGAAAACATCCTGAGATTAGAGGGTTTAATCGCCGCGGTCTTTATAGAATGAGACAATTTTATGAGGTTTATCGACATAGAGCAATTGTGTCGACACTGTTGACACAAATTAGTTGGTCATGCCACGTACTAATTATTTCAAAGACAAAAAGTATTGAAGAAAAAGAATTCTATATTCAACTTACTATTAAGGAGGGGTATTCTGTTCGTGAATTAGAGCGTCAAATTGGAAGTGGTTACTATGAACGTACAATTCTTTCTAAGAAGATAGTGTTACCAGTGGTGACGCAAAGGCTTCCTAAGGCGGCAGAAATGTTTAAAGATATATATGTATTAGACTTTCTTAACCTTCCTGAGAAAGCCCTAGAGAAGAAATTGCATGAATTGTTTGAACAAATATAAACTTTTAGGGATGCTTGACACCATAGTTAGCACATGCTAACATTTAGCATGCCCAAACTTGATAGAGCTTCCACCGCAGTAGCTATTTCACATTTGATGCCCAACATCATCCAAGGTGCGCATTTGGGTGTTTTATCCGCGCGCATGGTCACACAAAGTCAATTTTTAATCCTCTTATCCGTGCATGCCCGTGGCGCTTGTGCCATGAGTGTTTTGGCAGAGCATATGAAAGTAAAGCTGCCTACCATGAGCGGGGTGGTCAACCGCATGGTTAAAGCCCAATATTTAAAACGTGTCTATAACGACAAGGATCGTCGACAGATCATGATTGAGTTGACCCCAAAGGGGCAAAAGTTCTTAAATGAGTTTAAGGGTATCATTACAAAACGTTGGGAAGATGTTTTAAAGGTGTTAACAGATAAAGAAGTTGCAGAGTTTCATCACATCATTGTCAAACTTAATGAAAGCGTCAAGCTAAGGGAATGACCATGCGTTGTCTATTAACATTGTGTTTAATGCTGGGGATGGTTAATCCGGTCTTTGCCCAAGAGAAGGTCACAGTTGCGCTTTCGTTGAAAGAAGCCCTAAAACGTGCCGACACCATGTCCGTTAATGTTGTGGTGGCTAATGCCCGTGTTCAACAATCTTTAAGCCAATTAAATCAAACACAAGCCACGTTATTGCCGCAATTGTCCGCGTCACTTAATGGTCAACGTCAAAGCCGTGATTTACGCATGAGTGGTATCACGATACCGTCGATGCCAAATTATACAGGGCCATTTAATACCTTTGATGCCCGCGGCAAGATCACCCAAACAATCTTTGATCCTTCAACCTTTGAACGTTTAAAAACAGCGCGGCTTGTAAATAAACTTGTCGGAGTGCAATTACAAAAAGCTAAAGAAGATTCCTTGGCTTTGGTTGCTGTGTTGTACATTCAAGCTAAACGTGCTTTGCAAGAAGCGCGAGCTACCAAGATTTTTGTGCTGCGTGATAAGAAAGCCTATGCATTGGCTAAGACGGAGTATGCACAGGGTACAAAGACATTGTTAGATTTAAAACGTGCGCGTGCAGATTTGTTAAAAAGTAAATATTTACTCAAGACAGCTCTAACGGTTGCCAAAGAACGTCGATTGGATTTAGCGGCAGCCTTACAAATTGATCCAGCAGCATCGATATCATTTGATCAGAAAGAAGATTTAGATATGCTCACAGCCAATCAAATTAATGTGCCGGTCAAACAATTAGATATTGCTGTTGCCGCCGAACAATTAAATGTCGCCCAAGCTCAAGTCAGTGGGGCCAAAGCAGATTATCTGCCTAAGGTTTCATTAATAGGGGATTATGGGCGTTCAGGTGAAAGTCCGTCGAGGGCAAGTAACACCTACACCATTGGCGTGATGGCAACCATGCCTATTTGGCAAGGGGGTAGTCAGCAAGCGAAGATTGCAGAATCAAAAGCCAAGGCAGATGAGGCGCAAGCGCTTCTAACAGATGTGAAATTTCAAACCAACAAAAATGTCATTGAAGCCAAAGAGAATATTGCTAAAGCAAAGGCGTTGATATTAGCTCAAGGTGCCCAATTAGAAGTTTCTCGTCAACAATTTGCTTTGGTGTTGGAGCAATATAAGAATGGCTTGTCTCAAAAAGTTGACGTGCTTCGAGCAAAGTCTCAGGAAATATATGATAAAGATCAATTTAAAGAAGCGGTGGCTGTTTTATGGACATCGCAAGTGAGTTTAGCCAAAGCCCAAGGGCAAATGCAGCAAATGCTGCGCTAATAAAAAAGGTGACAGTCACCTTTTTAAGGAGAGATATGCGTCTTTTGATGATGGTGACATTTGTGCTTTTGATGTTGGGTTGTGGTGAGAAACCATTATCCAAACAAACTTTTTCTGGGACACTTGAGATCACTGAACATCAACTTGGCCCTCAAGCATCAGGCAAGGTTAGTACCTTAAATGTTGAAGAGGGTTCTTTGGTCAAGGCGGGAGATGTGATAGCGACGCTAGATCGTTATGAGCAAGCCAAGAAAGATTATGAAAGGGCAACACGCGTTTTTAAGCAAGGTGGATCAAATTTACAATCGGTTGAATATGCGAAGCTTGCCCTCGATGATCAACAAGTGGTCGCTCCTGTCGACGGGGTTATTTTGATTAAAGTACATGAAATAGGTGAGAGCATCGTGGCCGGAGCTCCGGTAGTTGTCATGGGTGACACCAAAGATCAATGGGTAAAGATTTATGTTCCCGAGGGCATCGTGAATCAAATTCAATTAAATCAGAAAGCTACGATTACTTTTGATGGGCTTAACCGGCAATACAATGGGCATGTGCGATACATTGCCACCAAAGCAGAGTTTACGCCGCGCAACGTTCAGACAGCTGAAGAGCGTGTTACGCAGGCTTTTGCCGTGAAGGTTGCCATTGATGATCCTGATGTAAATGCTCATACGGGTGTTTCTGCCGATGTTAAATTTATAATATAGATAGGTCTCATGAATCAAAACATTGCCATAGCAGCCAATCAATTAACCCGTCGGTTTGGAAAGTTCACGGCGGTTGATCATGTGTCATTTGAAATACCCTATGGATCTATTTTTGGTTTCTTAGGTGCGAATGGTTCTGGCAAAAGTACGACAATTAAAATGTTATGTGGCATCCTAGCGCCCAGTGAAGGGACAGGTACCGTTGCAGGTTTTGATGTGAAGACCGAGCCTGAGAAAATTAAACAATCGATTGGGTATATTTCACAAAAGTTTAGTTTATATGGTGATTTAACGATCATTGAGAATTTGATGTTTTTTGGACGCATCTATGGGTTAGATGGGGCTCCATTGACGAAGCGCATCGACGAGGTTTTGGTGATGACAGGTTTAGATAAATATGTATCACGCCAAGCCGAATTCTTGTCTGGAGGGTGGAAACAAAAATTAGCCATTGCCAATGGGATTTTGCATAAGCCTAAAATTTTATTCTTAGATGAGCCAACGGCAGGCATTGATCCATTATCACGACGGACCATCTGGGATATTTTAAAGGAATTATCGTCGCAGGGGACAGCGTTATTTTTAACAACCCATTATATGGAAGAAGCGCAGCGATGTGATCAGTTGGCATTTATCAGTGAAGGTAAGATCTTGAAAGTTGGAACACCGCAAAGTTATAAAGAAATTGCTCCGACGTTAGAAGAGGCGTTTGAAATGCTTGAGTCAAAGGGACTCTCCAATGCGTAATATCAAGGCTGTTGCCATTAAAGAAATTATTCATATTTTGCGTGATAGGCGAACGCTCATGATGGTTATCTTTATGCCGCTCATGCAGGTTATGATTTATGGTTTTGGCATCAATACTGACGTCAAACATTTGCGCACCTATGTTTATGATCAAGACCGCACATATTTAAGCCGTAGGTTGGTTGCGGCATTTGAACATTCGGATTATTTTCGGGTCATAGAGCAAAGCAATGATATTCATCAGGTGCGATATGCCATTGATAAAGGCAAAGCTCAAGCAGGGCTTGTGATACCACCAAATTTTAGTGCGGATGTTTTAAAACATAAGCAGACAGAATTACAATTATTGATCGACGGTACAGATTCAACGCCAGCTAATGTGGCCATGAATTCTTCTCAGGCCATAGTTTCAAATTTCATGCAAGCCGAAGGTTTGGTAAATGTGAGTTTCTTGCCCATCGATTTTAGGCCCCGACTTTGGTATAACCCGGATCTTAAAAGCACCTACTTTATGTTACCCGGTTTAATCGCCTTGGTCTTGCATTTGATTGTACCTATGATCACCGCCAATGCCATTGTGCGAGAGAAAGAACAGGGCAATATTGAACAATTGTTGGTGACACCGATCAAACCATATGAATTAATTATTGGAAAGATTTTGCCCTATATTGTTATTGGATTGATTATAGCTACGAGCATTATCATGGCCATTCATTACATGTTTCAAGTGCCCATCCGAGGTAGTTTGATCGATCTTTTTCTGTTAACCTTGGTCTATTTAATCGTGTGCTTAGGAATTGGCTTGTGGGCATCAACCATTGCTCAAAATCAACAACAAGCTTCTCAAATTGTCATGTTCTTTGCGATGCCATCCATTTTATTGTCGGGTTTTATTTTTCCGAGAGAAACTATGCCAATTTGGGTGCATCACATTGGGTATTTTTTACCCATGACCTATTTTCTTACAATTGTTCGCGGTATTATTTTAAAAGGCATGACAGTTTTAGATTTATTAGATCAAATATGGCCATTATTGCTGATGGCAGCAGGGGTGCTTATTTTTAGCATCAATCGTTTTAGTAAACGGATGGATTAGGGGTGATACTATGAGAAATATTTTAAAAGTAGCGGCATTAACGTTGAGTTTGGGGATGGTTGTTTTGGTTATTTGGACATCGATGCACAGTGATATGTTTAATTTGCCTCAACCGGTGTTGAATGAACCATGGTTTTGGACAACATTGGTTGATTTTTACTGCAATATTGCCATACTGTCTGTATGGGTTGTTTATAAGGAGAATAACTGGTTAAGAGCCAGTGCCTGGATTTTTAGTTTCATAACGCTTGGAACCATTGCCACCATGTTTTATGTGTTTGTGCAGTTGGCTTCCCTTAAACAAGAAGAAGGGGTAGAGGCGGTATTATTACGCCGTAAATAATATGTGGATACATGTGCTGATGTTGATGATGCAGTCGATGCAAATCGTTTTAGGGATGATGATATTCTTGTGGTTATTGCAGGCCAATCGTCGCAATGCGAGCTACGTTGATATCGGTTGGACTTTAGGCTTAGCCATATGTGCGTTGGTATATGCACTACATACCAATGGTTTGCTGTTACGCAAGATGATGATCTTGATGTTGGTATGTTTGTGGGCGGGCCGTTTATCGGCGCTCTTAATTCAACGATTGATCAAAGATCCAAGCGAAGACAGTCGCTACGCCAAAATACGTGCGGATTGGAAGACTAATCAGAATTTTAAGTTCTTAGCCATGTTCTTATTCCAAGGGTTATTAGACATTGTTTTGTCTTTGCCTTTTGTGTTGATTTGTTTAAATCCTAGCCCGACGATAGCCCCGTTGGAAGTAATTGGTTTTTTGATAAGTATAGTAGGTTTAAGTGGTGAGATCATTGCCGATGAGCAATTAAGGGCGTTTAAAGCAGAGCCATCGAATAAAGGTAAGGTTTGTGCCGTTGGTTTGTGGAATTATTCACGTCATCCAAATTATTTCTTTGAATGGGTTATTTGGTTTGGGTACTTTATCTTTGCGTTAAGTGCGCCATGGGGCTTTACCGCCATCATATCGCCCTTGTTAATGATTGTCTTCTTACTGAAGGTAAGTGGCATCCCATTGGCTGAAGCACAAGCTCTAAAGACCAAGGGTGAAGAATATCGTCGCTATCAAGCGCAAACCAGCATGTTTGTGCCATTACCAAAAAGGAAATTGTCATGAAATCGATCGTGCCATTAACACTTGGATTATTGGAAAAAGGCTTATTGCCAGATCCGGTGATCCGTTATGGGATGCAGCAATTGTTGGCCAATAAAATTGCAGAAGAAAAGAAAGATGGGGTAGAAGCAGGTCAAGCGCGAATCATGAAGATCATCGAAGAAATGCGTGCAGCCCCCATTGCCGTTGCCACCAAGGAAGCTAATGCGCAACATTATGAACTACCGACAGAGTTTTTTAAATTATGTTTAGGTAAGCATTTAAAATATAGCTCGTGTTACTACAAACAAGGTGATGAGAGTTTATCTCAAGCTGAAGGAGATATGTTGGCATTGACCTGTGATCGTGCCCAACTTGCTGACGGGCAAGCTATCCTAGAGTTTGGTTGCGGCTGGGGATCATTATCGCTTTACATGGCCGAACATTTTCCCAAAGCGCGCATCACAGGCGTATCGAATTCTCGAACACAGAAACTGTTTATCGACGCTCAAGCAAAGGAGCGTGGGCTAACGAATTTAGAGATCATCACCTGTGACATGAATGTGTTTACGACAGACAAGCGATTTGACCGCATTGTTTCTGTTGAAATGTTTGAACACATGCGCAATTGGAACGCCTTATTAACCAAAGCCGCATCATTCTTAAACCCTAAGGGTAAGATCTTTATTCATATTTTTACCCATCGTGATTTTGCCTATTTTTATGACCATCAAGATGAGAGCGACTTTATCGGCAAGTACTTTTTCACTGGCGGGATAATGCCCTCCGACGATTTGCTCCTATATTTCCAAGATCATATTCAAATTGAAGACCATTGGCAAGTTTGCGGCACGCATTATTCAAAGACGGCGCGTCAATGGCTTGATAATATGGACCAGCACAAAGACGCTATTTTGCCAATTTTAAAAAACACCTACGGTGAAAAAGAATATATCAAGTGGTGGCATTATTGGCGCATTTTCTATATGGCTTGCGAAGAATTGTGGGGATACAAACAGGGATCTGAATGGATTGTCAGTCATTATCGATTTGTAAAAAGGTAGGAAGAAGATATGGCAAAAGAAAAGTTGGCAATTATTGGTACAGGGATATCAGGGCTTGGGGTGGCGTATTTTCTACGTGATCAATATGACATAACGCTATACGAGAAGAATAATTATATTGGCGGTCACACCAACACCGTCACCATTGTCGATGAAAAAAAAGAATTGCATATCGACACCGCCTTCATGGTGTATAACGAAACAACCTATCCGCTTTTAACGAGGCTTTTTAAAGAGCTTGATGTAAAGACAAAGCCCACATCAATGTCGTTTAGTGTGCAGCATGTGCCATCTGGTTTAGAGTTTTGTGGCACAGGTTATAATGGATTGTTTGCACAGCGACGGAATCTATTCAATCGTCCTTTTATCCGAATGCTTTTAGAAATAGATCGTTTTAATAAAGAGGCGGTTGAGGTTCTCGATAATCCTTTATATGAGAAACATTCTTTGGCGCAGTATGCTAATGAAAAAGGGTATAGTGATGATTTCTTACAAAAGTTCTTAATCCCGATGAGCTCTGCGGTATGGTCAACACCAATTGATACCATGCTACAATTTCCAGCCGCTACGTTAGTGCGATTTTTTAAGAACCATTGTTTTTTAGGCGTACAAGGACACTTACAGTGGCGCACCTGCGTCGGTGGAAGCCGGCAATATCGAGATAAATTGTTAGCTCAAACAAAACTTAACATTTGGGCTAACCGCGGGGCTACTAAGGTGATGCGGCAAAATGGAAAAGTAGTAGTCGTTGATGCCATGGGTATTGAAACCATTTATGATCGTGTTGTTTTAGCATGTCATGCGGATGATACTTTAAAAATTTTGCATGATCAAACACCACTCGAACGTGATTTGCTTAGTAAATTTCCATATTATACAAACAGCACCACGATGCATACCGATGTGTCGGTTATGCCCAAGACAAAACGGGCTTGGTCGTCGTGGAATTTTCGTATTAGCCAAAACGCTAAAGGCGAGCTTGTGACCAGCACCATATACGATATGAATAGCTTGCAAGGTGTTTCTCAAACAAAGCCTTGGCTTATTTCGATCAATGGGGCTGATTTGGTTGATCCTAAGAAGGTTGTCTGGAAGATGGATTATAGACATCCCATTTTTACAACAGAGAGTCAATTAGCACAGAGGGAATTGCATAAATTAAATGAAACAGGACCTATTTATTTTAGCGGTGCCTATTTCCGTTATGGTTTTCATGAAGACGGCCTTTTATCTGCACTTAATGTTGCAAGGCGTTTATCGAAGGAGCCCATTTGGTCATGAAGTCGTGTTTATACACCATGACGGTCATGCATGAGCGTCGAAGCCCTATTGTGCGTCGATTTGAGCACAGGGTGTTTATGTTTTATTTAGATTTAGATGAATTAGATCTACTCTCAAAGAATGTTGGGTTATTTGGACACAATCAGTCCCGCATTTATAATTACAAAGAATCCGATCATATCGGCGATATAAGGGATTTTTTGCATAAGCAAGGTGTGGCAGCGCAAGTTAAACACATACGCTTGTTAACGAATGTGCGAACGTTTGGCTATGTATTTAATCCTGTGTCGTTTTATTTTTGTTTTGATGCACAAGAACAGCCGGTGTGTGTGGTTGTAGAGATTGGCAATACCTTTGGAGAGCTTAAGTATTTCTTTTTGGGTCAACAGCATTTGACGTCCAAACGATTTAAAGATCAGCGCACCAAGTATTACTATATTTCACCGTTTACGGATCTTGATAATGTCCTTGATTTTGACATACAGATACCAGATGTTGATCTAAAGATTGGCATTGATGTGATGAAGAATGATCAGCGGTTCTTTTTCTCGTCGATGTTAGGCAGTAAAAAGGCGTTGACCAACATGAATCTTTTTTGGGAAACTTTAAAGTTTCCATTTATCACCCTTCGGGTTATCTTTTTAATCCATTGGCATGCGGCCATCTTGCATTTTATCAAGCATGTGCCATTTCACGCCAAAGAAGAAAATCCAGAACTACAACAATTGATCGGAAGAAAAAAGGAGATAAGGACAACATGAAAACTTTGTGCGAGCGCATCATTCATAAAGTTTTTACCCCACTAAAATTAGGCCAGATGACCATGACCTTGCCAGATGGTGGCAAGCGCATTTATGGCCATGAGCCAAATGGCATTACCTGCAATATTAATGTAAAGAGACAAAAATTCTTCCAACGTTGTGTTTTGTACGGTGATGTTGGTTTTGGTGAAGGGTACGTCGAAGGTGATTGGGATACAGATGATGTAACAGCCGTCATTGAATGGATGATCCATAATGTGGAGCATCATCCAACCCTGATGGCCGATGATGTCAAACGCACACCAGTGAATTGGTTTCGATTGTTTAACACATGGGCTCATCAGTTACGCGATAATACATTGATTGGCAGTCGCAAGAATATTTCCAAGCACTACGATCTAGGAAATGATTTCTTTAAGATTTTTCTTGATCCGACCATGGCATATTCCAGTGCATATTTTACCGACGATAAACAGACGTTGCAGCAAGGCCAGGAGGCAAAATTTGATATTTGGTGCCGTAAGTTACGTCTGAAATCAACAGATCATGTCTTAGAGATAGGCAGTGGTTGGGGAGGGTTTGCATTACATGCGGTTAAGTATTATGGTTGTAAAATCACAACGATCACTATATCCAAAGAACAGTTTGCCTATGTTCAAGCTTTGGCTAAAAAACATGGGGTACAAGATAAGATTGAGATAAGACTAGACGATTATCGTAAAATACAAGGTCAATATGACAAGATCATTTCAATTGAAATGATTGAAGCGGTGGGCGATAAATTTTTACCTGTTTATTTTAGTCAATTGCATCATTTATTAAAGCCAGAAGGTGTGGTTGGTTTGCAGATGATCATGTCGCCAGATCATCGTTATGAAAGTTTTCGAGATAATGTGGATTGGATTCAAAAACATATTTTCCCAGGCAGCTTGTTGCCGTCGATGAAAGCCATTCATGATGCATCCTATGCATCAGGCAACTTAAATATTTTTGATTATGAAGATATTACCTTTAGCTATGTGCGTACGCTAAAAATGTGGCGCGATGCGTTTAATGCACAGGCGCATCAGGTAAAAGCGCAGGGTTTTGACGAAACATTTATCCGAAAATGGAATTATTATTTGTCGTATTGCGAAGCTGCTTTTGCCATGCGTAATATCGCGGCCGTGCAGGCAGTCTTTACGCGTCCAAATAATTATCAATTAAAGTAAATGCAAATAGTGATATAATAGATTATCAAAAACCAACAGGAGGTTTGTATGTCAGAAGAACATAAAGATGGTTGTTGCGGTCCTAAAGCATCAGGTTGTGGCTGTGGTTGTGGTGGCGGTGGTAAGAAGTTTGTGATTGGTTTACTTATCGGTGCTTTTATCTTTGCATCAGGCATGTGGTTTGCAAAGTCTAGTTGCAGTGGTTATAAGAGTGCTGATGGTGGTAAAATGTGCCCCATGGGTAGTAAAATGGGCGGAAGCATGGTGGAAGCCAAGTAATTATTTAGGCTCAATGTGCACGACGATGTCGGCCAGTGGCAGGGGAGATGCAATCAGTTTATCTTTAACCTTGTGGCCTAATTCGTGGGATTTGGTTACTGTCATATTGCCATCAACTTCGACGTGTAACTCTACAAAATAATGTGTGCCGCTTTTACGCACACGGCATTTCTCAATACCACAGACACCCTCTACCGCCAGTGCCATCAACCGTATGGCACTGGTGATGGTGGGGTCTGGGGCTGCATCCATAATTTCTTGCACTGCCATATTCAATAAGGTCAATCCGTTAAAACCAATGATGAAGCTTGCCACCAGTGCAGCCCAATTATCAGCACCTCTAAACGTTGGTCCGCCGTAAACACTTAAACTAATACCAACAAAAGCAGCAATCGAGGTAATAGCGTCCGAGCGATGATGCCATGCATCAACTTGTACAGATAAACTGTGAGCATGTTTACCAACGTTGATTAGTTTTTGGAATAGAAATTCTTTAATTATAATGACCCCGATTAGGATAAATAAGGTAAATGCTGCAGGGTGTTGTGAAGGGTTGTGCAATTCTTTGTAGGCTTGGAAGGCAATGAAGGCCGCTGCGCCAAGCAAAGCAATCGCCACAATCATGGCGGCTAAAGATTCTGCTTTGCCATGACCAAAGGGATGGTCTTTGTCTGGTGGTTTCGAGCCAATTTTAAGGCCGCTTAAAACAACGATCGACGAGAAAATATCTAGGGTGGATTCAATCCCATCAGCGATCAACGCATAGGTGTGACCGACGATGCCGGCAACGATTTTAATGACCGCGAGGCTGAAATTTGCCAATAAACCGACCAAGACGCCCCGTGTACTTTGGTTTGACATAAAACAATTCTACCTTATAATACAAATTCTTCAATTGGCCTTTTCTAAAAAGAAAGTAGGGACTATGTCTTCAACTGTTATTTCGTTTCATTATAAACTTACAGATAAATCTGGAAAGCAACTTGATGCGTCAGAAGCTGGGCATCCATTGATTTTCTTAACAGGTGCTGGTCAAATTATCCCAGGCTTGGAATCTGTTCTGTTAGAAATGAAAGCCGCTGATAAGAAGACTGTGACAATCCCTGCGAAAGAAGCTTACGGCGAATACAATGACAAATTGATTTATAAAGTTAAGAAAGCACAATTACCAAAGCCAGATTTAGCGGTTGGTGATATGTTTGAAGTGGGTGGTGGGGAAGAATACATGCCAGTTGCTGTTACAGCAATTGACGGTGATGATGTGACCTTAAATGGAAATCATCCATTAGCTGGCCAAGATCTAACCTTTGCCGTTGAGATCGTTGAAAAACGTCCTGCAACAGCGGATGAAGTTACCCATGGTCATCCTCATGGTGCAGGTGGCTGCCATCATTAAACATGAATCAATGGCTTAAATATCTGTTTCTAGGTATTTGCGCGTGGTATTTCATTTTGATTGTGGGGCACTTTCATAATTTACGCCCTCTATGGAATGATGAGCTCTGTGTTCTAAACAATATCACATCGCTTAGTACCTATGATTTATTTAGCCGCTGTTTGCTTTCTGATCAAGCTTTTCCTCGTTTATATCTTTGGATCATCCAGCAGTTGTATCATCTAACTGGACAGCAGTTATGGTCGCTTAGGCTCTTGCCATGTTTATGCATGGCAGGAGCTTTTCTGATTTGGATGCGCATCGGCACGAAGGTGTTGAAACGTCCCATCGATCGCATTACGTTTGCGCTGTGTTGGGCATCGTCGATACCGTTGATTTATTATGCGGCGGAACTAAAACAATATTCCATGGATGTTTTGGTGGGGTCTGTTTTAGTCTTGTTGATGCTTCGTGCGTCGTCGTGGATGTTATGTTTGTTTCCCTTGTTAGGATTCCTTTCATACCCTGTCTTTTTTCTCATGTTAATTCCGATTCTAAAGTTATGGACCAAGAAAAAAGAATTGAGTATTTATGTGTTTGTATGTTTGGTGATGGTTTTTTATGTCTGGTACGTGGACATCCGTCACAGCGCGGCACATTTATTAGAGACATATTGGCATGAATATTTTATCTCATTTGCATCGATCCCTGATTTCTTTCAAACCTTAGGGGATGGGATCAACAATTTAATTTCACGCTGGTTTGTTGAGATCCCAAAAATATTTAGGGCAATCGCCAGAGGGTTTGTTGGTTTTGGTTTTGCGTATATGCTTTGGCAGGGGGTTAAGAGTTTAAAGGTGTGCAAGATCAATGTTTCCATGATTGCTTTTGTTGTATTCATTGAGCTTGTTATTTTGGGCTGTTTGCGTAAATTCCCATTCACCGTCCCACGGTTATCGTTATTTTTTGCTCCGATGTTGCTCTTCGTGATGGTCGAGGCTTTTGCTACGTTGCGTGCCCGATGGCCAAAGATCTATTGGCCATTACAAGTATGTTTATGGGTATATTTAACTATCATGTCCATTGGTATTGCGAAAGAAATCTTCAGCGGCGATTTAGGTGCTCAAAGCAGTGTCTGGGCGAATTTGATGCATTCTTTGATGTCCCAGTGAAAGTGATCTTCACCCAATTGCTTGATGATACCGGCGTCTTTAAGCGCGTGTAAGGGTTGGGAATGTAGGCCGGAGAATAAAACTTCCATCTTAGTGTTTTTGGCTTTGCGCAATAATTCTTCCAAAGCACTCAAGCCCGTCGCATCAATCGCAGGAACAAATCGTAGGCGTAGGATCAAAACCTTGGGGCGATGTTTTAATTGCACCAAGGTGTCTTTGAATTTATCGGCGGCACCAAAGAAAAAGGGGCCGTTGATTTCAAAGATTTCAATGCCTTGCGGGATATCTTCGCGATGAACGCCCTCGGGATCTAAGATATTCTCATTTTCTGATAAGGCACTCACTGTTGTGACTTCAATCATGCGCCGCATAAATAAAAAGGCAGCTAATATAACACCAACTTCAATGGCAACGGTTAGATCGACGAGAACGGTTAATAAGAAAGTACACAGGAGCACTAAAATGTCACTCTTAGGGCCTTTGAATAAACGGACGAATAAATGCATCTCGCTCATGTTAATGGCAACGACGATCAAAATGCCTGCCAATGTGGCCATGGGTATTAATGCTGCCCATTTACCAAAGAAAATAAATATCAACATGATCACAATGGCATGAATAATGCCAGCAAAAGGTGTTTTACCGCCGTTTTTAATATTGGTTGCTGTGCGCGCTATGGCACCTGTCGCAGGTATTCCATTAAACAGAGGAGAAACTAAATTGGCAATGCCTTGGGCAATGAGTTCCATGTTGGAGCGATGGCGTCGTCCAGTCATACCGTCGGCAACAACTGCCGACAATAACGATTCAATGCCAGCGAGTAATGCAATGGTCATCGCTGGATGAGACATTTTGATGAGAATGTCAAAGCTGATGGGAGGTAAATGTGGCATGGGAAAATGGCTACTAACGGTTCCAAAGCGTGAACCAATCGTATCAATCGGCCAATGCAATCCCTGAACAATGGCTGTTGAAACAATGATAGCGATCAAAGGACCAGGTAGCCTGTCTGTAACTTTGCGCCAGTACATCACAATCACGATGGTTAAGAGTCCAATGAAGAATGCTTGCCAGTTAAGATCGGGTATATTTTGTACAAAGACGACCCATTTTTGTAAGAAATGATCTGGCATATAGGTTAGATTAAGCCCGAACAAATCACGTATTTGGGTTGTAAAGATAATGAGGGCAATGCCGCTGGTAAATCCAACCGTTACAGGGTAGGGAATAAATTTAATGACATCGCCCATGCGCAGCAGCCCAAGTAAAATGAGCATCGCACCAGCCATTAAGGTGGCCACTGCCAGGCCTTCATAGCCGTATTGTTGCACTACACCAAGGATAACCACGATAAAGGCACCCGTTGGGCCGCCGATTTGAACACGGCTGCCACTTAATGCCGATATCAGGAAACCAGCGACGACAGCTGTAATCAGGCCTTGTTCGGGTTTAACCCCTGAAGCAATGGCAAAAGCAATGGATAAAGGCAGGGCCACGATGCCCACAATAATGCCGGCAAAGAGGTCTTCCCGAAAAGCTTTGAGGGAATAGCCTTCCTTGAGAACTGTCCATAACTTGGGTTCAAACGATTGGTTCATTAAAGGGATCTTTCATAACTGGCTTTAGGGTAATATCTTATGCTATACTTGTTAGGTACTACAAGCAATAAGTATAAATATATAAACGCCATTATCCTTATAATTCTATGCGTGCTGGTGTTATTGATATAGGTTCCTCGACCATCAAGCTTTTGATCGGTGAGCGTCACAATGATGATGTTCGTATCATTGAGTCGCTTAAGAACAATTTGCCCTTAGGGCAGTATGCTTTCCTCAAAGGCCGTATCCCTCAAACGATCATTAACCAAACCACTGCTGTCCTCCTTAAATATAAAGAAGCCTTGAAAGAATATGATGTGACGGACATTAGTGTTACCGCCACAACCGCTGTACGTGAAGCGCGCAACCGCGACATCTTCCTTGATACTGTATTGCGTAAGACAGGCTTTAAGATTGAAGTCTTAAACGCGGGGGATGTGGTTTATTACATTGATTATTTTCTGTCTCATAAGTTAAAGAAGACATACCCTGTCCGCGAGAAGAATTTGTTGATTGCTGAATTGGGCGCCGGTAGCTTGGACGTTTCGGTTATGCAAAAGGGTTTAACCCTTTTTAATATGGGTTTTCCTATTGGAACATTACGTTTATCGCAATTTATGGCGACGCTGGATGGATCTTTGCAAGAGGTTCATGAGGCAACCGAAGAATATATTGAAAATGAGATTTTGTTTATTAAGAAAACAAATCCACAGCTCTCAATTGATGATGTGATCTTAATAGACGATAATTATTCAGTCTACATTCAAAATATTTTACCCAACAAGCGCCGCGATTCAGATTTTTATAAGTTGAAAGCCTCTGAAGCAGAAGAATTGCTAAATCGACTTAAAGAAATGAATCCCGAAGAAATTGCCAATACCTATCAGATACCAACAGATATCTCACAAACTATCGTCGGGTTTGCCATTATTTTAAATACCTTGTTTAAACTAAATAAGCAAGAACATGTGTATATCTTAGAAGCATCCTTATCCGAGGCTATTTTAGCTAACATGTTCTTTAAGTTTGATATGTCGGATACAGATAATAAATTAAGTCAATTAACATCCGTTGCTCACTTCTTGTGTCATAAGTGGGGAATGGATTTAGATCACTTAAAACAAGTGGCCAAAGTTTCTGAACAACTCTTTGATGCGTTTAAAGAAAACTTGGGATTAGATGATAAACAAAAAACATATTTATTATTAGCGGCGTATTTGCACGATCTAGGAATGTTTATCAATAATCGCTCACATCATAAGCATAGCGAATATGTGATTAGTTCACTAAATCTATTTCGTTTAACGGAAACAGAAATTAATATCATTGCGTGCATTGCGCGCTATCACCGTCGATCAGCGCCACTAAAGTCACATATCTTATATAATTCCTTATCGTCAGATGAGCAGATTTTGGTTCAGAAGTTGTGTGCATTGTTACGCATAGCAAACTCTTTAGACCGTTCACATAAACAAAAAGTTAAGAAGTTGCAGGTTAAGTTTAGCCCTAGTGGAGATGCGACATTGCTAGTTTATACTCATGCGAATTTCTTGTTGGAAAAAGAGAATTTCTTGGAGAAGAAGGAATTATTTGAAGAGATTACGGGTAATAAGCTGACATTGTCGCTTAAAGGTTCGGAATAAAAATGGAAATCAAAGATAAATTCATACATCGGGATTTAAGTTGGCTGGAATTCAATGGCCGTGTCTTATCCGAGGCTGCGGATGCGCGTAACCCCTTGATTGAGCGCCTTAAGTTCATGGCTATTTTTACCAGCAATTTAGATGAATTCTTCATGGTGCGTGTTTCTGGTGCGCAAAAGCTTGCGGACTCTGGCTATAATCGCAAAGATCAGTTTGGTCTATATCCTCAGGAGCTTGTCAGTGCATTGGATGAGTTAATTGAGAAATACATCCATAAGTTTTATACGTTATATACAACGTCACTCAAAGGGGCCTTAGAATCTAATAAGATTTTTATCAAAGACGTTGCTCAACTTAATCCAGAACAAAAAAAGTTTGTGAAACGATATTTTGATACGACGCTGTTTCCAATCATCACGCCCATGGCGGTGGATCAAGGGCATCCGTTTCCGGTGTTGCCTTCGAAGACGATTGTCTTTGCGGTGAGCATTGAGCGTGGTCAGCAACACCATATGGCCATCTTGCCAGTTCCCAAGGCGGTACCACGTTTATTGCGTGTTCCGTCGGAATCAGATGAATATTGCTTTGTTTTGGTTGATAGTTTAATCAAAGAAAACATTGATTCTTTCTTTAAAGGATATAAGACCTTGGGGGCATGTTTATTTCGAGTGCTACGGGATAGCGAACTATTATTCGATGAGGAATATGCGCCAAATTTATTGAAGGCTATGGAAAAAGAATTAAAGAAGCGCCCCATGGCCAAAGTGGTTCATTTGCAAATGCAAGAAGATCCAGGGGTCGATTTGTTAGATGCTTTATGCAAGGGCATTGATTTCCCCATGGAAAAAGCCAATGTCATTGAAAGTGATTTAGACTTGTCATTCTTATGGGAAGTTGTGGCCGCTGTTGAACGCCCAGATTTGCGTTTCCCGTCGTTTGAACCAGCCAAGATCCCATACGATAATATTTTTGATAAGATCAAAGAAGAAGATTTTATTGTCCATTTGCCATATCAATCATTTTTCCCGACGGTCGATTTAATTGCTAGTGCCGCCAAGGATCCCGATGTCTTGGCAATCAAGATGACCTTGTATCGCACCGGGGAAGATTCAGCAATTATCAAAGCGCTGATGGCCGCGGCTAAGGCGCGCAAGCAAGTCACGGTTGTCGTTGAGATCAAAGCGCGTTTTGAAGAAGAGAAAAATATTCAGTGGTCCCGTGATTTGGAAGCAGCGGGATGTCACGTTATATACGGCATTGCGGGTTTAAAGATCCACTCAAAGATGACCATGATCGTTCGCAAAGAAGAAGGACGTATTCGTCGTTATGTGCATTTATCGACGGGTAATTATAATGAAAAAACCGCGCGCATTTATACAGACATTGGGTATTTTACAGCGAATGAAGATTTTGCCCGTGACATTGCTGACGTTTTTAATGTTATCACCGGCTATTCTTTGCCTCAACCATGGAAGCGTGTCATTTCATCGCCCCATGATTTAAGAAAATATTTCTTCGACTTGATCGATAAAGAAATTCAAGCCCAAGCGGAACATAAAAATGGATCGATCATCGCTAAGATGAATTCATTAGAAGATCCACAAATTATTGAAAAACTCTATGAAGCATCCAAGGCTGGCGTTAAGATTAGATTAATTGTACGCGGCATTTGCGCCTTAGTCCCAGGGGTAGAGGGGTTAAGCGAGAATATCAAAGTTAAGAGTGTCGTCGGAAGATTCTTAGAACATTCCCGTGTTTATATTTTTAATAATAACGGCGATCCACGTGTGTTCTTATCATCCGCAGATTGGATGACACGAAATTTTGATCGTCGCATTGAGCTTTTGTTTGAGATCAATAAGTTAGAAGTTAAATCACATATTGGGTTCATTCTGGATAACACATGGAAAGATTCAGATCATTTTAACGTGCAGGAATATTTTATTAATCATTACACGCGGTAATTATGTCTCATTATATTGGCATTGATATTGGTGGTACAAAAATTGCAGGGGCTTTGGTTGCAACCAATGGCAAAGTGCACAATCGTATTAAGGTTTCTACCCCTAAGCGCGTTAATGCCAAAGATATTTATGCCTGCATTCTAAATAGCATTGATGAGTTAATCATTGCTTCCAAGATCACACGAAAACATATCAAAGGCATTGGCCTTGGTGTCCCAGGCATCGTCGATACACATAACCATCAAATTTTAGCTGCTCCCAATATTGCTTTAACGGGCTTTCCGTTAAGTGCCAAATTAAAACAGAAATTTCGTGTCCCTATTGCCATGACCAATGATGTTAACGCAGGTTTGCTAGGTGAGGCTTGGTTGGGCGCTGCGCAAGGATTTGAATTTGTCGCAGGTATTTTTCCAGGAACAGGTGTCGGTGGGGCGGTGATTGATCATGGGCGGTTGATCTTAGGATCACAAGGTGCAGCAACAGAGCTTGGGCACATGATCATGGATGTGAATGGTCCTTTGTGTCATTGTGGAAATCATGGCTGTTTGGAAGCCTTAGCGAGTCGTTGGGCCATTGAACGAGATATTCGAAAAATGGTTAAAGCTGGTCGACGATCGGTGGTGACTAAACTCAATGGCGGTAATTTGCTCACCATTAAAAGCCGTATTTTAAAAGAATCATTGCAAGCCAATGACGCTGTTGTTAAACAAGCATTGAGTAGTGCGAGTAGAAATTTGGGGCTTGCAGCTATATCGATCAATCATACCTTTAACCCTCAGGCCATTGTCTTTGGCGGCGGGATCATCAAAGCCTGTGGTTTTTTCATGTTGCCTCAAATCAACAAAATTGTCCAAAACGACCCTTTCTTTAAGAAATTCAATAAGTGCCGTATCCTACAATCAACCCTTGGTGATGATGCGGTGCCTTTAGGTGCTGTTCGTTTGGTTCAAAAGCTAAAATAGCCTTCGACTTGCTTTTCTATATATAAATATTCTATACTTTATTGGTACAACCCAATGAAGAAATACACGGCTATTCTTTTAGTTTTTTCGTTTTTAAGCACCTGCGTTATGCCCATGGCAAAGGCAGATGATCTTCTTTTACCGCCAGCAGGGCAGCGACTCGCATTATCAACAGCCTTTATGCCTGTCACGCTTAAAGGTGTCGTGGTTGACCCCAAAGATCCTTTCAAATTTAATTTCCTCGTTGATTCCGGAGATACAGGCCTTAAAGCACAACAGTTAAATGCGCAAGGCATGAAGCTTATCAAATATTTCTTGGCCGCCTTAACTGTCCCTGAAGAGGATATGTGGGTTAACTTAAGCCCATATGAAAAAGACCGCATCATTGCTCCAAGTTTTGGAAATACCGACATGGGGCGAGATCTTTTAGCCCAAGATTATATCCTCAAGCAATTAAGCGCATCTTTAACATTTCCTGAGGATGCATTAGGTAAAAAGTTTTGGGATGAGGTTTATAAAAAAGCCCAAGACATATACGGCGCAATGAATATTCCTCTCGATACGTTTAATAAAGTTTGGATCATGCCTGACAAAGCTCAAGTGTATGAACATAATAACGGCGCATTTGTTGTCGAATCTAGATTAAAAGTCATGTTAGAAGAGGATTATCTAGCAACTCAGAAGAATAAAGTCATATCTACTAATAAGAATGCTGAAGTCATTCGTAATGTCATTCTTCCTGAATTAGAAAAAGAGGTCAACGAGGGCCAGCATTTTGCCGCCCTGCGCCAAGCCTATCATGCGATGATCTTAGCGTCGTGGTATAAGATCAGACTTAAAGAAAGCATTTTGGGAAAATTATATGTGAATCAAAATAAAATCAATGGCGTTGCCATCAATGACAAACAAGCCAGTCAAAAAATCTACACCCAATATCTCGAAGCCTTCAAAAAAGGCGTCTATAACTACATCAAAGAAACCCCAACCACCGAAGGTAAAGCCATCCCAAAGAAATACTTCTCCGGCGGGCTTGTGATGAAAACAAACGATTTAGTTGCAGAATCTCTGAAGAACCAGAATTCAGCAATGATAGTGCATACAAATGGTTATTTAACGAGCATTACCGTTAATGCAAGGCCGATGAAAAGTAATGAAGTTACTCATGTATGGGAAAGATTTGAAAATGGAGATGAAATTTCTTTAAAAGAAATCGATGGCATAACAGAAATGAATAAAGCATCATTACGCGAACAAATTATGGTTTCAAAGTTATCTAAGAAAGATCTTATCATTGGGGCATTAGAAAAGGTTGAATTAAATAGCGACGTAAAAATCTTTGTTCTAGAGACAGTAAACGGACTTGAAGCATTTATGCTTATTTTCAAAGCATCGCCATATCGATGGAGTTATGTTGTTGCAAGTAAGGATGACAAGCCTGCAGCGAAAGATATATTGAAGATAGCTTTAAAGCAGACAGATTTAAAAATACGAACCAAAGATGCAGCGATGATTGATGATTTAAAACCTTTACATAAACGCCCAATAGAGAAAAGAAGAAATAGGTTGATCGATTTGCCAATATCTATGGAAGAGGAACGATTGCCTCTGGAAATGGATGGTTTAAATGAAAATGTAAATACGTTGCGAGATGTTCAGATGGATGATTTAGCACGTCGGAGAGTGATCAACGCGATTATTCCTGCAATGAATCATCGAATTGAAGAGATTTTGGGGAGTCGTTTAAGTTATCCTAAGCAATACATAATGGCTAGTGCAAAATATAGGCCTCGAAATACATTTGTGATAACGGTGGGGAATAATCCAACTGTTCTTGATGATATTAAAAACAAAGGTACTTCAGCAGAAGATTTGTACATTTTAATCAAGAAACGATTGAATAATAAGCGACTCACCGCATTCTTTGGAGGCATGGTGATTATTGAAGAACCTTCTCAAAAGGATTTGATCGAAGCGTCCCAATTGAAATTTCTTCATGAAAATTGGGAAATCAAGTTCACCGTTGGGTTTACCGATTCTGCCATGCAATCTGAGGGAGATAGCTACGGTGGTATTGATTTAAATGCGCGGAATTTGAATTTGCAGATAAAGCGGGATGGGAAGGGGTTTGTTTTGCCTGTTGCTGATCAAGATTTGGGTCTGATGCGCATTGATGGGTTGTTTCCGGTGATTTTAAATATTTCGGCCATTCCTAACCTCAATGATTACTTAAATTAACGTAATTTTCATTGCTGGTTTATATTTCAGCTATATAATTTAGATATGTCCACATCCATATCTAAACCCCATGTAATACCTGCCCCTATTTTTACTGAACAAGACACGTATTTATTTAAAGAAGGCAATCATTTTCAGCTTTATGACAAGTTGGGTGCTCGATTGTGTGAGCATGAAGGGCAAAAGGGCGTGCATTTTGCGGTGTGGGCGCCGAATGCTAAGTCGGTTTCGGTCATTGGGAACTTTAATCATTGGGATCGTCAGACACATCCATTAAGTGCGCGTTGGGATTCTTCGGGCATATGGGAGGGATTTATCCCAGGTTTAGTAAAGGGTGAGTTGTATAAATATTTTATCGTTTCCAATAAAGAATTTTATCAAGTGGAAAAACAAGATCCATTTGCGATTTACAATGAAGTAGCCCCACGAACAGCGTCAGTGGTTTGGGACTTGGAATATGAATGGAAAGACCAAGCATGGATGAAAGAGCGTCATAAAAAGAATGCCTTGGACGCCCCATTTTCAATCTATGAAATGCACATCGGCTCATGGCGCCGCATCATTGAAGAAGGCAATCGTTCATTTTCTTATCGAGAACTTGCCGAGCATTTAATTCCCTATCTAAAGGATTTAGGTTTCACGCACGTTCAATTTTTGCCTGTCATGGAGCATCCATTTTATGGTTCATGGGGTTATCAAACTTTAGGGTATTTTTCGACGTCGTCACGTTGGGGCACGCCGCAAGATTTTATGTATTTGGTCGACAGCCTGCATCAAAATGGTATTGGTGTTATCTTAGATTGGGTACCATCACATTTTCCATCCGACGAGCATGGCCTTGCGTATTTTGATGGCACGCATTTATTCGAGCATGCCGATCCTAAAAAAGGTTTCCATCCAGATTGGAATAGTTTTATCTTCAATTATGGCCGCAATGAAGTGCGTGAGTTTCTAATTTCAAGCGCCATGTTTTGGTTGGATAAATATCACATCGATGGCCTACGGGTAGATGCGGTAGCGTCGATGTTGTACTTAGATTATTCTCGTAAGGAATTCGAATGGATTCCAAATCAATACGGTGGTCGTGAGAATTTAGATGCGATTTATTTCATGCGTCGTTTAAATGAGACGGCGTATAAAAATTTTCCTGATATCCAAATGATAGCTGAAGAATCAACCGCGTGGGGCGGTGTGTCTCGCCCAGTGGATACAGGTGGTCTTGGTTTTGGCATGAAATGGAATATGGGGTGGATGCATGACACATTGTTATATTTCTCCAAAGATCCAATTCACCGTAAATATCATCATCATGAATTAACATTTAGTTTCTTGTATGCGTTTACCGAGAATTTCGTTTTGTCATTGTCTCACGACGAGGTTGTTCATGGTAAGGGCGCGCTTGCAGCTAAAATGCCAGGGGATGATTGGCAAAAGTTTGCTAACCTGCGTCTTTTATTCGGCTATATGTTTGCACACCCAGGCAAAAAGTTGCTGTTCATGGGTTGTGAATTTGCTCAATGGGAAGAATGGCGACATGAAAAGAGTTTGGATTGGCACCTATTGCAATATGCGCCGCATCAAGGCATATCCCGATGGGTTAAGGATTTAAATCATCTTTATAAAAATGAACCTGCATTGTACCAACGCGATTTTACATCCGACGGATTTGAATGGATTGATTTAAATGATTTTAATCAAGGTGTTATAAGTTTTATCCGTAAATCTGCAGATGGTAAAGGTAATATTGTTGCAGTATGTAATTTTACACCCATGACATGGCATGATTATCATGTTGGTGTTCCGTCAGGCGGCGTATGGAAAGAAATTTTAAACAGTGATGCGGAGATTTACGGTGGCAGCGGCAAAGGCAATATGGGTATTAAAACAGCTGTGCCTGAACCGTTTCATGGTCGCCCGTATTCATTGCCATTGACAATACCGCCGCTGGGTATATTATTTTTAAAGCAGTAGGACATTAAAAACAGGAGACGTGTTATGAAAGACAAAATCATTGAAGCCGCAGGCAAGACATGGAGATTCTTGGGGCAAAATGGCGAAACCAATGTAGCGCAATTATCAAAGTCGCTGCATGAGAAGCCAGAAGTGGTCATGCAAGCCGTAGGTTGGTTGGCACGTGAAGATAAGATCAACTATGCCACCAAGAATCGCAGGACTTTTGTTTCATTGGTTGAAAATGAGATCCGTGCTTTCAATAGTCAAATGTATAATATGAATCAAGAAATCATCAATGGGGCAACAAAAGTTGTATCGAGAAAAGCGAAAGTTAAAAAATGAAACAGTTTGTTTGTATTCATGGACATTTTTATCAGCCGCCGCGTGAGAACCCTTGGTTGGAAGAAGTAGAGTTACAAGATTCTGCCTATCCGTACCATGATTGGAATGAACGTGTTACTGCCGAATGTTATGCCCGCAATGCGGATGCCCGTATTCTAGATGCCAAAGGTCGTATCGTCGATATTGTTAATAATTATTCCCGCATTAGTTTTAATTTTGGGCCTACACTGTTGTATTGGATGGAGCAGAAATCTCCGGAAACATATAAGGCTATTCTAGAGGCTGATAAACAAAGCCAACAAATTTTCTCAGGTCATGGTTCTGCAATGGCGCAGGTTTATAATCACATCATCATGCCATTGGCCAATACGCGGGATAAGCGCACGCAAATCATATGGGGTCTTAAAGATTTTGAAAGTCGGTTTAAACGAAAGCCCGAAGGCATGTGGCTTGCTGAAACAGCGGTTGATTTAGAAACACTTGATATTATGGCGGAGTATGGGATTAAATTCACCGTATTGGCTCCAAATCAAGCGCATCGGTTTAGACCTAAAACAGAAGATGGCGCATGGCGGCAAGTTAATGCAAATCAGATTGACACACATGTGGCGTATGAATGCATTTTACCGTCGGGTAGAACCATAGCATTGTTTTTCTATAACGGTCAAATCTCTCAAGGTGTGGCGTTTGAAGGTTTGCTTAACAATGGTGAATATTTTGCGGAACGTTTGGTGCGGGATCTTAATATCAATGATCCCCGTATTCAATTAGCACACATTGCCACAGACGGTGAAACCTATGGCCATCACCATAAGTTTGGTGATATGGCTTTAGCGTATTGTTTGCATTACATTGAAACGCAACATACGGCTCAATTGACGGTATACGGCGAGTTCTTAGAAAAATTCCCTCCTCAGTTCGTAGTTGAGGTGCATGAGAATTCATCGTGGAGTTGTGCGCATGGCGTTGAGCGTTGGCGCTCGAATTGTGGTTGTTCGACGGGTGGCGGCATTGGTTGGCATCAGTTGTGGCGGGCACCGCTTCGAGAATCATTGGATTGGTTACGGGATCAAATGATTGTGGCCTATGAAGAGCAGATGCGTGAGTTTACCCCAACGCCATGGGTGATGCGTGATGAATATATTGATTTGATCCTAGATCAATCGTCACAAGCTCAAGATGCGTTTATTACGAAGCATGTCGCGCGTGAATTAACAGAAGCAGAGAAGATCAAAGTCTTAAAATTATTGGCCATGCAGTTTAACGCCATGCTGATGTACACGTCGTGCGGTTGGTTCTTTAATGACATTTCAGGGCTCGAGACAATACAAATTTTACAATATGCTGCACGCGCCATGCAGTTGGCTAAAGAGACCACAGGCAAAGATTTTGAAGCGGGATTCTTGAAGTTGTTAGAAAAAGCCCCAAGCAATATTCCAGAATCAAAGGATGGTCGTCAGGTCTATGCGCAAATGGTTGCCCCGATGGTTGTGGATCTTTTACGCGTCGGTGCACATTATGCGGTTAGCTCGCTATTTCAAGATTATCCATTGCAGGCGCAGATGTATGCCTACACGGTCATCCGAGATAAATATTTGCTCAAAGAGTCCGGACGTTTGAAATTAGCCATAGGCGCTGCAACGGTTGTTTCAAACTTCACCCGTGAGAAAGTACAAATCCAATTTGCCGTGTTGCATTTGGGTGACCATAATTTCATTGGTGGCGTGGATTATTTAAAGCTCGATGATTATATGCTCATGCAGGGAAAAATATTAGCGGCGTTTACTCAAAGCAATGTGCCTGAAACCATTGTGCAGATTAACCGGTATTTTAGTTCGAATAATTATTCCTTGTGGTATTTATTTAAGCAAGAGCAACAAAATATTTTAAACCAAGTGTTACGCTCGACGATGCAAGACATCGAAGGTAGTTTCCGCCAGATTTATGAGCATCATTATCCGCTCATGCATATCAAGAATGAAGTGCGTCTGCCTTTGCCGCGCATGTTAACAACCGTCGTTGAATTTGTTCTGCAGCGCGATCTTTCGGATGTGTTAGAAGCGCCAGAATTAGATATGGATCGACTGCGTTCTTTGATCGATGAAATGAAGCGATGGTCATTTAAACGCGATCAGACGAATTTATCGTTTGTTGCCAGCAATTGTTTAAATAGCCTTTTGGCCCGTTTAAAAGAGCACCCAGAGGACATGGTCTTGATGGAAAAGATCACTTTAAGCCTTGAGTTATTGTTAACATTGCCTTTAGAGCTAGATTTATGGAAGGCGCAAAATCATTATTTTCATTTAACAAAGTCTATTTATCCTGACATTGTTTCACAAAGCGCGCTCGATCCTCTGGCAATGCAGTGGGTCAAGACATTTGATCGTCTAGGTGATATGCTTTTGGTGCATGTCAATGCCATACAAAGTAAGGTTGTTTGATGCGCAGTGCAGGCGTTTTATTACACATATCGTCGTTACCATCTGTCTACGGGATTGGGGATTTAGGCCCACAGGCGTATGCCTTCATCGATTTTCTTAAATTAAGTAAACAAACACATTGGCAAGTTTTGCCTATTAATCCAACTGATGGGATCAACGCACATTCGCCGTATAGTTGTTCCTCAGCTTTTGCAGGTAATCCATTATTTATTAGCCCACAATTATTGGTCATCGACGGGTACTTAACCTCAAAAGACATAAGTGTTGTTCCAGCGTTTCCAAAGAACCAAGTTGATTTTGATGCGGTGAAAGCATACAAAGAGAAGTTATTGCATCAGGCCTATCTGCGTTTTTCTAAACAAAAAGATGGGAAGGAAGCCTATCAGGCCTTTTGTAAAGCTCAAGCGTTTTGGTTAGAAGATTATGCGCTTTTCATGACTGGCAAACATGTATATAAAAATACGAGTTGGCGCCAGTGGCCAAAATCATTACGGGAACATAAGCAAAGCGCTCTCAAAAAGTTGAGCCGTGATCATCAAGCTTTTGTCGAAGAAGTTAAATTCATTCAGTTTGTATTCTTTAGCCAGTGGCAACGTTTATCCGCCTATGCGCATGAATATGGCATCTCGATCATAGGCGATATTCCTATTTATGTTAATTATGATAGTGCTGATGTTTGGTGCCACCCTCAGTATTTCAAATTGACAGAAAATGGTGATTTGAAATTTGTAAGTGGATGCCCACCGGACTATTTTAGTAAAACAGGTCAGCGTTGGGGTAACCCTGTCTATGATTGGTCTGTTTTAAAGCAGTATCATTATGATTGGTGGTTTAAGCGCGTAACTCATAACTTATCATTATTTGATTATTTGCGCATAGATCACTTCCGTGGTTTTGAATCGTTCTGGCAAATTCCTGCCCATGAACGTTTAGCCGTATTTGGCCGTTGGGTTAAAGCCCCAGGCAAAGATTTCTTTGGTGCATTACGAAAGAAATTTAAAAATTTGCCTATCATCGCTGAGGATCTCGGAGAGATTACAGATGATGTTCTCGCTTTAATGAAACAGTTTGGCTTTGCCGGGATGCGTGTGCTCTTGTTTGGATTTGGAGGTGATTCAAAAACAAATCCGCATGTACCAGCAAATTATGTAACCAATAGCGTTGCGTACACCGGAACGCATGACAATAATACAATTATTGGTTGGGTTCGCCATGAGGCAAAACCTAATGAGATTGTAAATTTAAAGCGTATCTTAAAGACAACAAAAATAAATTCAAAACAAGTGCATTGGCAGCTCATTGATGTGTTGATGGCGTCGCGTGCAGATAAGGTGATTGTGCCTCTGGTTGATATTTTAGGTAAAGGCCAGGAAGCGCGGATGAATTTGCCATCAACAACCATGAATAATTGGCGCTGGCGTTTTAAGCGAAGTGATTTAACGCGACATATTGCCATGCATTTGTTAAAGGTAACCACGAAACATAAAAGGGGTTAAGGTATGTCAAAACAGAAATTGACGGTCTTGATTATTGCTGCCGTAGTTGGCGCAATTATTTTGTTTAAATATTTCTCGGGGAATGCACCTGTAGCCATTGATTCTAATGCTGCGCGCATGGAAGGTCCAAGTACAGCTAAAGTGCAGATCGTTGAGTTTGTTGATTTTCAATGCCCGTCATGTGCGGTTGGTTTTAAAGCCCTTAAAGGTTATTTAGAAAAATATCCTAATGATATTCGTGTTCAGTTGAAATATTTTCCTTTGTACAAGATTCATGCTCATGCCAAACAATCGACCCTGTATGCTGAATGTGCTGCCCGTCAGGGAAAATTCTGGCCTTTTATTGATAAGCTTTTTGATCGTCAGCAACAATGGACGCCGATGATTAATGTGGACCAAGCTTACAATGATATGGCTAAAGAAAGCGGCATTGATGTCAGCGCTTTGCAGGTTTGTACGGCAACAGAAGGAACCATGCAGGCGATAGAACAAGATCGACAATTAGGGACAACATTAGCTGTATCATCCACACCCACGTATTTCATTAACAACAAGATGGTTGTTGGTGTAAAATCTTTACAGGAAGAATTAAATACATATTTTCCAGAAGGAAAATAGGATGTTTGTATTTTTAAGAATTTTGATAGGCATGGTCTTGTTGGTATCGGGTGTTGAGAAAACTATCAGCCCTTATCAGAATTTTTTGTATATCATTCAAGCGTATCAAATGTTGCCAAGTCCCTTAGAAAATGCCGTGGCGATGATCTTGCCCTGGGTAGAATTGATCGTTGGTTTGTTGCTAGTTTTAGGTTTGTGGATTCCGATCTCATTGTCAGCGGCATTGATGATGTTCGCAATGTTCATTGTGGTGGTGGGTCAGGCATTACTGCGTGGTTTGCCACTTGATCAGTGTGGATGTTTTGGGCAGTTAGTTCATATTGCGCCCTCAGTAATTGTGGTTATTGATAGCGTCACGATTTTAATCATTTATGTCTTAATGCGTAATTTGTCCCTCGTCGCTAAATTCAGTTTAGATAAATCCTTTCAAAAATGAAAAAATGTTGTGTTGTTGTCTTGTTGTTACTTTTAAATGTTGCTGTTGGGTTTGCTGAAACGATCAAAGCACCCAATGTGGCAGGTGGTTTCTATCCCCAAGATCCAACAGAACTCACCCGTATGGTTGAAGGAGATGTAGCGGGAGCTATTGTGCCAGCATCGATGCCACATGTTGAAGTTGCCATCGTGCCGCATGCAGGTTATATATATTCTGGTCCCGTTGCTGGTTATGCTTTCAAAGCTTTAGCGAATACACCATATAAGACAATTATTATTCTGGCGCCAAGCCATTATTTTCCATTTAAAGGTGCTGCCATTTGGCCAACAGGATTTTTCCAAACGCCATTAGGAAATGTCCCTGTTGATGAAGCCCTATCCGCTGAAATTCAATCAAAGACCACAGTTGTTAAAACCATGCCAGAAGTCTTTGAGAAAGAACATGCCTTAGAAGTTCAGTTGCCTTTCATTCAAAAGACATTTCCTCATGCAAAGATTGTGCCGATTTTGCTAGGTGATGCAGATTTTAATGCTTGTGAGCAGTTGGCATTAACATTAAATGCCATCATGGGGCAACGCAAAGACATTTTGGTTCTAGTATCGTCGGATATGTCACATTATTTGCCCTATGATGCCAATGATGCTAAGGATGCGCAAACACTTAAAGCTATAGTTGATGAAGATATTGAAAGTTTCTGGAATGGTAATATGAATCGCACCATGGAAATGTGTGGTTTTATCCCAGCGACGGTTGGGATGATGATGGCCAAGTTAAGAGGTTTAAGTGATGTGGTGGTGTTGAAACATGCTAATTCTGGCGATACGGCAGGGGATCATTCTAAGGTTGTGGGCTATGCATCGATTGTTTTCTTAAAACCAGAAGGTTTGAGTCTGACTCAGAAGAAGACACTCGTTGGGTTAGCTCGGCAATCATTAGAAAGTTTTGTAAAAAAAGGACAAAGAATATCTGCGGATATAAAAGATGTGCGGCTGAATCAAGTTCAAGGTGCATTTGTCACTTTAACGAAAGGCGGGGTATTGCGCGGCTGCATTGGCAATATCATTGGTCAAAAACCTTTGGCGCAGACTGTCGTTGATATGGCCATAGCGGCAGCCTCTGAAGATCCAAGATTTCCACCCGTTAAAGCAGACGAGCTAAAAGACATACATGTTGAAGTATCTGTATTAAGTATTCCTGTGAAAATAAATAGCATTGATCAAATTAAATTAGGTCGTGATGGGGTGATTTTAGCGTCGAACAATGGTCATCAAGGAGTTTTCTTGCCACAAGTAGCGACAGAAACGCAGTGGAGCAAGGAAGAATTCTTAAATGAATTGTGCACGCAAAAGGCTGGGCTTTTACCACAATGTTATTTGGATCCAGAAGTGGATAAGTTCACGTTTACCGCTGAGGTCTTTGATGAGAAATAAAATCATCACCATTTTTGTGATCGTGTGGTTATGTGTTTTTAATTATGAGTCATGCCGTGCATTTTTTCTAAACCCCATTGCCAAGCGCAATTTGCCAAAGGTTAAATTTTTATTTCCACCGGCGGGTTGGATCATGTTCTACAATGTGGACAATGGTTACGGTTACGCCGAAGTTTATGGGGTTAAAGGCAATCAAACACAATGGATTGATCCGCATGATATTTTGCAAACAAGGCCTATTGGATATGACAATATTCACCGTAATGCCTTGGTTTCTGTTTTAGATGGTCAAATGCAAGGAGCGTTTTGTGCATTTCTGAAACGCAAGTTTAATACCTTTGAAGCATTTATTGTGACATATTCTAATTATCCTGACGTTGTTAGAAATCGTTTTGAAAAACAACAGGCGGTTGCATATGAATGTCGTTAAAATATGGCATCGATTATTTTTGGAGGAACAATCATCGATAGGGTTGTCATTCTTTCGCATCTTTGTTGGTTTGACGACGGGATTACATGTGATCCCTGCATTTTTTGCCTTGCAGGATAATTTCTTGTCCACTGGATTGAAAGTCTATAATGCCAATTTCTTCACCCCAGAAGTTTTACGCTTAGTTTGGCAAAGTCCTGATTGGTTTGTCCAATGGATGGTTTATGTTTTCTTGATCTTTTGGGGATGTTTCATGTTGGGATGGCGCACGCAGTTAAGTTGCATTGGCATGACGCTGTGCTGCTATTATTTTTACGCTTTAAATAGTTTCCATATCGGGACATTATCGTGGGATATTTTATTGGTTACCTTATTTTTGATGTGTTTAACGCCATATGCCGGTGATTATTTCTCATTGGATGCATTACGTCATAAAGATATTCGCGCTTGGGGGAGATTACGGCCAATTTTTATCCAGCGACTGCTGCAAATTCAAATTGCGTTAACATATTTTTATACAGCCATCTATAAGATTTCTCCTCAAGGCAATTGGATCACGGGTAATCCTATTTATGCTTTGGTTAATTACCCACAAGTTGGGGTAACGAAGAATTTTCTATTTCGAGAATGGTTGATGACTCAGCCCCATGTATGTTATTGGATCGGCATCACGGTTGTGGCTGTAGAATTATTAATGCCATTATTATTGTTTTGGAAGGTGACGCGCCGCAGCGCCATAATATTGGGGATTATTTTTCACATCACCTTAATTTTAACCTTGGATGTTCCAGCCATCTTTTTCTTCCTATTTCCGGCGCAATTGTTATTATTTATCGAACCTAAAGCTATCGTTTGTTGGATTGAGGGTAAACGTAAAGCAGTTGTACCCATGACCGTTTTATATGATGGGAAATGTGGATTCTGTCGACGATGGGTTTTAAGATTGCAAGTTATGGATTTATGGGGGCGCTTGAGTTTTGAGCCTGTTGAGAATAATTTAAGCGAAATCAAGTTAAACGATGGGGTTACAACCTATGGTGGGTTTGATGCGTTTCGTCGTTTGTGTTTAGCATTACCAATGTTGTACCCACTTGTTTTGTTGGTATATTTGCCTGGGGCAACATGGATTGGACGTTTAGGGTATGGCTTGGTTGCGAAGAATCGCTATCTTTTGCATCGATCATGCAACGATCAGCATTGTACAAGGTAAAATATGACGTCATCAAAAAGCATTGCACAAGTAATCTGGATACATACCGTTTTGATTATGGCGGTTGGGTTAATTGCTCTTTATAGTGCGTCTTATAATAATGTTAGGGTGGGGCAATCTGTTTTTTATGACCAATTAGGCATTGCATGTATAGGATTGGCTATTATTGCTATATTAAGTTTTGTAGATTATCGCAAGTGGTTTGAAGTTTCTTATGTTGTTTATGGTATAAGTGTTGTGTTTTTGATCTTAGTATTCTTTGTTGGTCGTCATGCTTTGGGCGCAACACGTTGGTTTTCTATTGCCGGATTTAGTTTTCAACCTTCAGAGTTTAGTAAATTTGCGGTCATCATCATGTTGGCAAGGTACTTTAGTAGCCGTCGACCACATTTGTCGTTTAACTTGTCGGGATCATTTCATGGCATTTGGGATGATTTGATATCACCGTTATTAATAACTGGTATTTCGGTATTGTTGATTTTCAAACAACCTGATCTTGGGACTGCGATCATTGTATTTAGTATTTTTATGTTGATGCTTTTTGCCAGCGGCATATCAACAAAGATTTTTAGCTTCTTTATCGGGTTGATTGTTATATTAGCCCCTTTTGGGTGGCACTTATTGAAGCCATATCAACGTGATCGCTTGTTGGTCTTTATTAATTCTAATCATGATCCAACAGGAGCGGGATACACTATTATCCAGTCAAAGATTGCCGTTGGCTCAGGGCAGATCTTCGGTAAAGGCTGGTTATCAGGTACGCAGAATCAACTGAATTTCTTGCCAGAGCGTCATACAGATTTTATTTTCTCTGTTATTGGAGAAGAATGGGGATTTTTAGGATCAGTGTTCTTGGTGTATTGTTATGGGATGATCATTTATGCTGGTTTTTCAATTGCAGCAAGGACAAAGGATCGGTTTGGTCAGATTGCCGCTGTTGGGATGGCAGGGGTCATTGGTTTACAAGTGGTCATTAATATCGCGATGGTCATGGGTTTATTGCCTGTTGTGGGCATTACCTTGCCCATGGTGAGCTATGGTCGTACATCTTTTATGGTTTTTGCATTGATGATTGGTTTTTTACTTAATTTGAATAAAAAACGCACAATGTTTTAAAGGTAATGCTAGACATTTGAACCTAGGGAAAGTATATTGATCGTTATGAAACATTTTCGTAAGACAGTCAATAAGCAATTAGGTGAAATCTTAATAGAGCGTGGTATTATTACCCGTGTTCAATTAGAAGAAGCCTTAAAAGCACAAAAAGAAAATGGTCTCCTATTGGGTGAGGCTTTGGTGACGTTTAAATATGTCACCGAAGAGGATATTGTTCAGGCGCTAACCTGTCAATATGGCTTTCCTTACTTGCCATTATCTAATTATGAAATAGCGCCAGAAGTTTTGTCCACATTGCCGGTCAATGTTTGTAAGAAATATTGCCTGATCCCCATCGATAAGATTGGTAAGAGTTTGACATTGGCGATGGATAATCCACTTAATCTTCAAGCTTTAGAGGATGTTGAAGTCGTCACAGGTTGTGTGGTTCAGGCTTTTGTCAGCACCACCAGTGATATTCGAAACGCAATCAAACGTTATTACGAAACAACCTAAAACATCTGATGCTATCTTTTAAAGACCGGCTAAAAGAAATTTTGTTGCGTGATAAGCTGCTGACTCCGGAAAGCTTAGAAAAATCCCTTGATGAACAAAAGAAGACCGGCGGCGAATTAAGCCGCATTTTGATCAAGAATAAACTTCTGACTGAAGATCAGATGTGCTTGGTTTTAAGTGAAAGTCTTGATGTCCCCGTCATAAATCTTTCTGTTTTTAGACTTGATCCCCAAGTTGTTAAAGTTATCCCCAAAGAATTTGCTCTAGAATATCGTATGATTCCAATTTCTCGTCTTGGAAATCAATTAACGGTTGCCATGGCAGATCCTCAGGATGTTTTTGCCATTGATAATGCCAAAGCTTTAACAAATCTTTCGATAAATGTTGTTATCGCTAAAGGACGAGATATCACGTCAGCCATTGAACGGTTGCACGATACGGATAGTTCAACATCGCTCGATGATATTTTAAAAGATATTAAAACCAATGAAGATATTGAATTAGTTAAAACAAATGCCGCGTCGATGGGTAAGGGCAAGGTTGAGAGCATTGCCGAAGAAGCGCCTATTATTACCTTGGTTAATACGATCATTGAGCAGGCGGTATATGCAAAAGCCAGCGATGTATTTCTAGAGCCTATGGAAACAACCATGCGCATCCGATATCGCGTTGATGGTATGATTCGCGAGATAGACCGCATGCCTAAGGTTTTCCATTTTCCCGTTATTTCTCGGGTTAAAGTTATTTCAAATTTGGATATTGCAGAACATCGTCTGCCGCAAGATGGTCGTTTTCGCATCATGACCTCACAGGGCAAGGAAGTTGACTTTCGGGTTAATGTTTTACCGACGTCGTTAGGTGAGAAAGTTGTTTTGCGTATCTTGGATAAGAATTTAGAGATCCATGGTCTTGATAAATTAGGTTTTGAGCCCCCAAGTCTCAAGCGTTTAAAAGAAAGTTGTGAGCGTCCCCATGGGATGATTTTAGCATGTGGTCCGACGGGGAGTGGTAAAACAACAACGTTGTATTCTATTCTTAAGCACATTGATACCCCAGGAAAAAATATCATCACCGTAGAAGATCCTGTAGAGTTTCAAGTCAAAGGTTTAAACCAAGTTAACATCCGCGCTGAAGTTGGATTAACTTTTCCTGCGAGTTTGCGTGCTATCCTGCGTCAAGATCCTGACGTCATTCTTATTGGTGAAGTCCGAGATGCAGAAACGCTTGATATCGCTGTAAAGGCAGCATTGACGGGGCATTTGGTTTTAACATCTTTACATACGACGACCGCATCAGGATCTATCACACGCATGGTCAATATGGGCATTGAGCCATTTTTATTATGTTCATCGGTCATTGCTGTTGTTGCACAACGGTTGGTTCGACGGGTTTGTGTGAAATGTCGTGAAGCCTACACCATTAACCCTGAAGCAGCCAAGCAATTCAATGTCGCTAAGCTTATCCCAAATCATAATATGATCTTTTATCGTCCCAAAGGTTGTGCCCGTTGTTTTAACAGTGGTTATCAGGGACGGGTGGGGATTACAGAGATTTTGATCATGACCTCAAAGATCAAAGAATTAATTTTAGCAAGGGCCACTGAATTGGAAATCAAGCGGGCATCGCAGGAAGCTGGCATGATCACCATGCGTGAGGATGCGGTTATCAAAGCCAGTAATGGTTTAACAACATTAGAAGAGGTTGTGCGTTTAACAGCGCCGGATAGTTAATGGAAACAACCAGAGAACGCATATTAAAAGCCATCAAAGCCTTGCCGAATATAGATCACGGGGCATTGGATACGGTTTTGTTTTCTAAAGAAGACCGCAGGTCTGGTTTGATTCGCAAGTTACTAGATCAAAAGATTGTTCCAGAGCAAGAGCTTTTGGTAATTTTGGTTAAAGAACTTAAGATACCATCGATTGACTTATCAAAATACCGCATTGATGAAAAATTAAAGAGTATCATTCCAGAAAAAGTTGCACGACAATACGATGTTGTGCCGATTTCTAGTTTTGCTAACATCTTGACAGTCGCCGTCGCTGATCCATTAAATGTTTTTTGCATTGATGACTTATGTAGCATCACACAAAAAGAAGTGGATATTGTCATTGCCACGCCCACCCAGATAAGAGCCTCGATTGAATCGTTCTATGCAACAGCATCGTCTTCGATTGCGACAGCTGCGGAACATATGGAAGCAGCCAATATTGAAATGTTGCCTGACCAGAACGCAGATGCAGATGTTAATAGCGCGATGGGTGAAGAAGCGCCAGTCATTCGCATGGTTAATTTGGTTATCAAGCAAGCCATCCGTCAGCGGGCTTCGGATATTCATATGGAACCAACCGAGATTGGTGTTCGGGTACGTTATCGCATCGACGGTATTCTGCAAGATATTCTAACCATACCACGAGAAAATCAGAATGCAGTCATTGTGCGCATTAAGATTATTTCTAAGCTTGATATCACCATGCAGCAAGTGCCGCAAGACGGTCGCTTTAAAATGCGTTTGAGTGGTCAAGAAATTGATTTTCGTGTTTCGTTATTACCGACAACATTTGGTCAAAAAGTCGTGTTGCGGGTTTTAGACAAAGCGAATTTATCTGTGGGTTTAAATAAACTCGGATTTTCCAAGCAATCCATGGAATTGCTTGAAGATGGGATGAAGAAGCCCTTTGGAATGATCCTTGTGACAGGTCCGACGGGAAGTGGAAAATCAACCACATTGTATTCCATGATCAATAAATTAAATACTGTTGATCGTAACATTGTCACCATCGAAGATCCTGTGGAATACTTGGTTGAAGGACTAACGCAAATTGAAACAAAAGCAGATATTGGGCTAACATTCTCGATGGGGTTAAAGGCTGTTTTGCGACAATCCCCTGATATTGTCATGGTGGGGGAAATCCGTGATGGAGAGACGGCGGATATATCGATCAAGGCGGCGCTCACAGGTCAGCTGGTATTATCGACGCTACACACCAATGATGCCGCGGGTGCGGTTAACCGTTTGATTGATATGGGCCTTGAGCCATTCTTAGTGGCATCAAGCGTTGTTTTGGTATGTGCCCAGCGTTTGTGCCGTAAGATCTGCCCTTATTGTAAGCATAAAGTTCAATTGCCAGAATCCGCTTTTGCTAAAATTAAAGATAAAGTCAAAGTTGATTTGGTTTTTTATGAAGGTAAAGGCTGCGATCGATGCCGCAATACAGGTTATTTAGGGCGATTAGGTGTAACCGAAGTTTTGCAAATTGATGATCATATCCGAGATTTGATTATCCGAGGAGGATCCTCGTTGCAGATTGCAGCTCATGCGCAAGAAAAACAAGGCATGAAATTATTATTTGATGACGTTATTGATAAAATGGTTGCTGGAGAAACAACGTTGGCTGAAGTGTACCGGATAGCAGCAGAAGAAATCTAAGAAAATTAAAATGTTTTATTGGTGAAATCAGTCTCTTTTTAAGCTAATCTAAAAAAAGATAAAAGGGGATATTACGTATGCCAACATATAATTATACTGCACGTGATCAAGCTGGAAAAACAGTAACGGGAAAAATTTCTGCAGATAATCAAAACATGATTATTGCAGAATTGCGTAAGCGTGATTTGATTATCATTGCCATCGACGAAGAAAAGCAGTCGATGGGGGCTGCAACAGGTGCTAAGTCGGCGCCAACTGCAAAGGCTTCTGGGAAAAAAGTTAAATCAGAAGACATTGTTGTGTTCACACGTCAATTTGCCACCATGATTGATGCGGGTATTCCCATCATGCAGGCTCTTGAAGCTTTGGGTGAACAAGCTTCTAATCCAACATTTAAAAATACCATTGCTGCTATTCGAGAAGATATTCAATTAGGTAGTGGGCTTTCTGCAGCATTCTCCAAACATAAAAATATTTTTGACTCGCTTTACATTAACATGATCCGCGTCGGTGAAACGGGGGGTGTGTTAACAACCGTCCTTGAGCGGATTGCCCTATATCTGGAGAAATCAGAAAAGCTCAAACAAAAAGTTCAATCTGCGATGATTTATCCTGCGGTGGTTGTAAGCATGGCCATGTTGATTACCATTGTTCTGTTGGTTAAGGTTGTTCCAACGTTCTCACAAATTTACACGTCGTTAGGACAGAAGCTTCCGGTGATGACCCAGGTCTTAATTGACTTTAGTAATTTACTTCAACATCAGTTGGTGTATTTGATTGCAGGTGGCGTTATCATTGCAGTTGTTTTTGTTCAATACCGTAAAACCCCAGCAGGTTCTTTGCAGATCGATACGGTTTTGCTTAAGATGCCCATCTTTGGTGATTTGATATGTAAGGTTGCTGTGAGTCGTTTTTGTCGTACATTCTCAACGTTAAGTCAAAGTGGTGTTCCAATTTTAGAAGGGTTAGATATTGTGGGTAAATCATGTGGAAATCGCGTGATTGAATTGCTCGTCGATGATATTAAAGCAAGCGTGCGTGAAGGAGAAAGTGTGGCAGCGCCTTTAACCAAAAGTAAGGTTTTTCCACCGATGGTTACGCGTATGATTGCGATTGGTGAAAAGAGCGGGCAGTTAGAAAAGATGATGACCAAGGTAGCGGAATTTTATGATGATCAAGTTGATGCGGCAGTTGAGGGTTTAACGAAGCTCATTGAGCCATTGATCATTGGCTTCTTAGGTATTGTCGTCGGCTTTATTGTTGTTGCATTGTTTATGCCTATTTTAAGTTTAACAACAGCACTTAAATAGATGAAAATTAAAATTTCTTCCATAGTATTTTTATCGTTGCTTAGCTTTCAGATAAAAAACGTATCAGCAGATGATATGTTGATTAATCCAAGCAATGAATTGAGTGCTAGCATGCAAAGTTTGTATAGCAGTGCTCAGAAATTATCTATGGGGAATTCAATTTTGGCAGTGCGTCTTAATGAAGTAAACATGAAACTCAATGCACTACAGTTACGTCTTAAGCAATTGGCCGTTGAGAATAGTCATTTAAGTGAAGAGGCCATGAAGTTGCAAGATGTTAATCCTGCGAAAGCTAGAAAAATAGCTGATCTTGAAAAAGAATCTTTTGACATTGATGCTCAAGTCGAAGATCTAAGAACGAAAATAAAAACAGATGCGGATGCCATGGCGTTGGCTCCAACACAAGCATTGCGCCTTGATCGTCGTCTAAATGAGCTGGGAATCTTAGAGTATGAAACGAAAGCCCCAGATGATCTAAATTCAAAAGAGAAGTTGCAAATATTAAAGAAGATTAGTGAAAGTAAGCAAAGACAAAGTGAGCTTTATGCAAAGATTTCAAGCGGCCAGATTGCATTGCCTCAAGTACAAGTTCAGTCAGCTCAAGAAAAGAATGCTTTGCTAGCATCAATTAAACAGACTCAAAGTGAAATTGATGTGTTAAGCAAATCATTTAAATCAAGTATGGATAATGATGTGGCGGCTGATTTTAAACAAATGCAAATGCAAGTTAGTCTTTTGCAAAAGAATCATGATGAGTTAGAGGATTTGGCGTTGCGAATGCAACAAAAGGCTCAAGCCATGCAAAAGAATGTGGATCAGCGTGCAGAATATAATCGATTGAAGGATAATTTAGATGCGATTAATAAAGAAGCTAAGCGTATGAAGTTTCAAGTAACTGATCTAAGAATTCAGATGGTCGAGCTAGATAAGCGAAAAACATACTTAGAATCCTCATTTAGGAAACAGAATTAGAAAGCGCTTCCTTAGAAAATGCCTTTTGCTGGTGAAATTTTTTACAGGTTTTTAGTGGATTTTGACCCTCTAAATTCTAAGTATATATCGCTTGTAATATAGATTGCTATTGAAAATATTAGACTTAGAGCGGTTGCATTAAAAAAATATATTGTTCTTAGGTTGCGCACAGTGTTTTTGTATGTTATGGTAATAGTAGGTTAGTTTTTGGATGTTTGACAAGGTGCAGTTTGAATAAACAAGGGCTGCAAAAGGGTATGTGTGTGAATCAGGAAAAATGTTATTATACCATTCTTATTCCTCCAACTCACAAATCCCTTGAGAAAGCCCACGACAAAGGAGTGAGTATGAGAGGACTACAGAAAAAATCAGGTTTTACGCTTGTAGAAATCATGATCGTTGTTGCCATTATCGCTTTATTAGCGGCAATCGCGATCCCCAACTTGTTGCGCGCTAAGTTAAATGCGAACGACGCCTTGGCTAAAGCTACAGTGCGTTCCATTTCAACTTCAGCTGAGTCTTACGCAACAGCAAATAATGGTAATTATCCATTAGAAGTTACATCATTAACAGGTGCTAGTCCAGCGTATATGAATACTGCATATTGTGCTTCTACAATATCTGGGTATTTCTATACCTGTACGTTCGGTATTGCAACATATACCGTATCAGCAACACCTGTTACGGTTGGAACAACAGGTACAACAACTTACACCGTTTCAACAGGTGGTGTTTTAACACCATAATTGTTGTAACGTAATAAGTTATAAGCTTACCCTGCACCATACGGTGCAGGGTTTTTTTTTGGAAAAAGCGTTGATTTTGCAGTGGAATAGACTAATATAAATTTATTAATCTATATTAATTCCAAAATATGATAAAAAATCTACATAACGCTTTTTTCTACTTTTTTATATCCTTATTTCTTCTTTGTGGCGTTAGTAATTCTTTAGCGCAAGATCTCACCGGCGAAATTATTAACGTTAATCCCATCCAAAATATTGCATTTATTGATTTAGGAAAAGACAGCATCACGACAGGGGATGTATTCTCTGTAGATGCGGCAAGTGGGGTGATGTATTTGGAAGTTGTTGAAACGGCACCTGCTGTGTCTAAACTTGGCATTTGTCAGAAAAGTAGTTTTAAAAGCGCTGCGTCGGATTTTCAAACAGTTGCCATTGGTTCAACAGCCAAGCGCGTTTTTTCTAATAAGCCATTAGAAATGATGCCTGCGTCACAAGGTGAATCAACCACTAGCATGCCAAAAATACCGACGGGTATTCCCAATATCGATCCACAAGTCTTGGTTAAACCTAACATTGCCAATGAAACCATTCAAAGTTTAGACACCCGTCTTGATAAGATGGTTGAAAGTAATGTGAAGTTGTTTAATACGTTAACAGAGCTGCTCAATGAAAAGAAACAATGGCAAGCTAGTACGGATAAAGTCCATGCAGATCTTTTAGCCGCACAAGCTCAAATTCAAACGCTAAATTTAAATAGCATTGATCTTAAAAAGCAGTTGGCTGATGCCAACTTTCAAACAGCTTCGACCGTCGCTGAAAATGAAAAGAATAAGAAATTATTAGCCGATGCGCAAGCAAAATTGCAAACCCTTAAAACGCGTTTAGATAGTTTAAATACAATCATACAAGATCGATTAAAACAATGAAAAAAAATCTCCGTATAACGATCCATGTTGTCATGATCATTTCTTTTTTTGCCTCAAACCTTAGGGCGCAGGAAGTAGCAGTTGCGACTCCTGTTGAAGAGAAGACGCAAATAGAACTTGCCATTGATGTATTAAAACGTGAGAAAGATAAATATGAACGCGAGATTTTAGAGCTCTCCAATAAGTTCATTGATGAGAAAGCAGCGACGCCAGAGGGCTTTAAAGAATTAAAAGATAAAATGTTAGCGTTGGAATCAGATTTAAGGGATAAGACGACGTTGATTAATTACCTCATGGTTGAGAAAGCTGATCTTGCACGACAAGTTCCATCGATCAATCAAGATCGTGATGCGTTAAAAACTACGATTGATGTATTAAATAAAAAAGTTGCGGATACTAAGGCTGAATCTCAAGCACGTATTGATGCTTTGGTTGAAGAAAGAAATAAACAACAAAAAGAATTAGATGTCAAGATTCAACAATATGTAGAGGTGAGTGCGCAGTTGAGAGATGTTCAAGAAAAAATGGCGGCATCAACGTCAACACGCGAGAATCAAGATCAAAAGGTTGAAAGTTTGACGCGAAGTTTAACAGATTTGAAAGTTCAATTACAGCAGGCCACAGACGCAAAACTTGCACTAAGTCAGCAATTAACAGAGCTTCAAAATGTGCATGAAGTTGCAAAGAACAAAGACAAAGAACTTCAGGTATTGCAAGAAAAAGATCAAGACGCGACAGCCAAGATACAATCATTACAACAGCAATTTAATGCGGCTCAAAATGAATTGGCGAAGGCTAAGCAAACTCAGGAAGCGTTAAATAAAGATAAAATCAATAGCGACGGGCGTATTGCAGAACTTACCAAGCAAATACAAGATGTTTCGGCAAGGCTAGAACAGTCTCTTAAGACAAAAAATGAAGGTCGTTCTGCCTTAGAAAATCAGATTCAAGTTAAGGTCAAAGAAGCACAAGAGGTGGCTCGAAAATTAACTGCAGAGCAAGAAAATAGTGCGCGTTTGTTAGGTCAAATCAAAGAAGCTGCGTCGAAGAATGAAGTATTATCCACTCAAATCGCTAAACTCAATGAAGCATATAAAGATGCCACAACTAAGGCTCAACAGTTTTCTGATAATGCAGCAAGATTAACAGATCAAATCAATCAAATGACGGCGCTTAAGAAAAATGTCGAGGATCAACTGGCTCAAGCAAATCAGGGTAAGTCGAGGTTGCAGGAAGATTTGCAAGGTCAGTTAAAGGCCCTTAATGATCAAGTCGTTAAGAAAGATCAGGAGTTGTCACAATTGCGCAATGCTTCCGTCGCAGCTCAGAAAGATTTTGAATCACAGTTAAATGTCGCTAAAGGTAATCTCAAAGAAAGCAATCAAGCCCTCACATCTACACAAGCCCGTTTAGATCAAATATCAAAAGAAATTACTCAGAAGCAAACAGCTTTAGATCAAGCCAAACAAGCCAATGAGAATGTTCAACAAGATAATCAAGCAACAAAAGCCCGCATTGCAACCCTCGAGAAGAGTTTACAAGAAAGCAAAAAATCTTTTGAAGCGCAAGTTGTGTCCAATAAGCAATTACAAGATGTCGTTGCTAAATTAAATGCACAAGTGGCTCAAATCAATAATGAGCATAAAGTTTCACAAGGTGGTTTAGAGCAAAAAATTGCACAATTAAATGATCAGTTAGCAAATGCTGCTAAGGAAAAATCAAAATTAGAGCAAGGTCTAAAGCAAAGCGCAGAAAAAATTGTTCAGCAGGCTCAAGATAATAAAAATGACGTTGAGGCATTGAATAAATCAAAAGCCAATGTTGAAGCTCAGTACCAAGCATTGCTTAAGGCCAAGGAAGTTAATGACACACAATTAAAGCTAGCTTTGCAATCAAAAGATAATTTAGAAACTCAAGTGCGTCAAATGGCAGAACAATTGGCGGCGAATAAAACAGCGTCGATTAGTATGCAGAAACAGTTTGAGGCGCAGGTGGTTTCCTTGCAGCAAGCCAAGCAATCACTGCAAGATCAAATGCAGGCCAATGTACAGAAATTTAATGAGCAGATCAGCGCTGTGGCTAAACAAAAAGATGGTCAAGAAAATGAATTCAAGAATAATTTGGCACAAATCACCCAAGCCAAATCTGTTTTGGAAGATCAGTTAAGAAAAAGCACTCAAGATTTACAAGCGATGAAGGCGTCGATCGATGCAGTTTCACGTGCTAAAGAAGCTGCGGCAAATGATGCAAAACGTGCCATAGATGGTTTAAATAATCAAATTAATGCGTTATCTCAAACTAAAAAATCTAGCGAAGAGCAAATTTCTCAAATCACCGAGAAATTATCACAAAATCGTAATGCAGCGCAAGTTATGCAAAAGCAGTTTGAAGAACAAGTGACGCGTTTGCAGGAAGCGGTGCAAGCCAAACAAGCGGCGTTAACCACAACGGCAGGGGTGAATGCGCAATTAAATAAACAGGTGGAGTCGTTGACGGCATCACAAGTTCAAGGGCAAGCCAATATTAAAAGTTTGGCAGATCAAATCAGTCTTCTAAAGCAAGCTAAGTCAAACGTCGAAGGAGAATTAAATGCGTTGACTCAAGCAAAAACTAAGGAAGTACAAGAGGCTAAGGCACAGATTGGGCGTTTGGAAGAGCAAATTAAAGTTACTTCAGATAAGTTATTGCAACAACAAAATGCTTCAGTGGCAATGCAAAAAGAATTTGAAGGGCAGGTAGCACGGTTGCAGCAAGACATGCAATCCAAGCAAGCGGCTTTGGTTAAAAGCAGTGCCAATAGCGAGCAACTAAAGCAGGATATTGCAAAGCAACAGCAGGCGTATGAACAATTGCAAGTTCAGTTAAAAGAGACACAAGGCAATCTAACGGTACAAAATTCAGCGTTAAGTCAAAAGATAACAGCAATGACACAGGCGCAGAATGCATTGGAAGCAAATCGCAAAGATTTGGCAAATCAAATATCAGCATTATCACAAGCAAAAGACCAGGCTGTTAATGAATCAAAGGTCACGATTGATAATCTTAATCAACAATTAAAAGCATTAACTCAGGCGAAAGAAAAGACGGTCAATGAGTTAACTCAAGCTAAGGCACAAGTCGAAGAAAAATTAGCGCTTGCTCGTCAAAATCAAACGAACTTAGAAAATCAAATGAGAGATATTGCTCAAAAATTAGAGCAAAGTAAAACAGCGGCAGCGAAAGCCCAACAACAGTTTGAAGGTCAAATCACGCGTTTAACACAAGATGCACAAGCCAAACAAGCAGCAATTGTTTCAAGCAATAATGCCAATGATCAATTAAAGCAAGCCATGACACAGCAACAACATGCTTATGCTCAATTACAATCAGAGTTTAAGGATGTGCAGGGTCGTTTGGCGAGCACGACGGAGCAATTAAATAAGCAATTAGCGACGGTATCGGTTGCTTACGAGCAATCCCAAACCAAAACAAAAGATTTGGTCAATCAAATTGCAGGATTAAATCAAGCCAGGGAAAAAGCTGCGATTGAGACAAAGAATAAAGTGGCTGATTTAAGTGCACAGATTGAAAAGATTTTGCAAGAGAAACAAGCGCGTGAAGCGACACAAAATAACAACATCACCGCTTTGTCTGGACAGATTAAAGATTTAGAAAGAGAAAAAGTAGAGCAAGCACAAGCGCTTGTTGGCAAACAACAAGAAGTGGTTCAATTAGCGGCGCAGATTCAATCGATGACAGAAAAGTTAGCCCAACAAAAAAGCGCTGCTGTTGCCATGCAGAAAGAATTTGAAGGTCAATTAACGGCGTTAAAACAAGCATTTGAGGATAAACAATCTGCACTTGTCATAAGTTTAAAGAGTGCTGAACAATTAAGACAAGAACTAGCCAAGCAAGAACAAGCATACGCGCAATTTCATGCTCAAGCCAAGCAAAATCAGGCGAATTTATCGACGACAAATGCACAATTAAATCAACAGTTATTGCGCATGACAGCGGCATTAGAACAAGCGCAAGCAACGGACAAAGATTTATCATCGAAGATTGTTAACGTAGAATCTCAACTCAAGTCTTTAAATCAAGAAAAGTCAAATCAAGAGCAAGCAGCAAAAAAGAAAATATCCGATCTAAATAATCAGATCAGTGCATTATCTAAAGATCAAGCTGCAGCACGTCAAAATCAAATGCAATTGCAGGAGAAAATTTCATCAATGAGTGAAGTTAATAATGAGGCGCAAACAAAAATTAAGTCATTTGCCTCGCAAATAGATGCCTTAATGAAATCTAAAGCAATGGTAGAGATGCAGTTGCAAAGCACGTCGGCATCCCTAAATACGTATGTGAAGAATCTTGCTCAAGTAAAAGCAGAGCAAGAAAAACAATTAGCCAATGCCAAGCAAAGCCAACTAAATCTAGAGGACCAAATCCGTAAGATGGCAGAGCAGTTAAGTCAAAATAAATCAGCTGCTGCCGCGATGCAACAACAATTAGAGGGCAACATCAATAAACTTAGTCGAGATTTACAAACAAAACAAGCTGACCTCCTTGAGGCAAATAAGAATATGGAACAGCTAAAGGGTCAAATTGCGGCGGTAAATCAAGCGAAAGACGCTGCCGTTAATGAAGCAAAAAATGTTCAAGCGAATCTAAATCAACAATTGAGCGGTTTATCTCAAGCAAAACAAAAGAGTGAAGCTCAATTAACAAATAATATCGCGGGTCTTAATGCACAGATAAAAGACTTAACAAATACCAAAGAAACCCAAGCACAGATGTTGGCCCGTGGTGCGCAGAATCAAAAGAACCTTGAAGATCAAATCCGTCAATTGGCAGAAAAATTAACGCAAAGCAAAGCAGCGTCAGCAGCATTGCAACAACAAATGGATGCAAGCATTGCTAAACTTCAACAAGATGTGCAAGCCAAACAGGCGGCACTGGCATCATCTAGCAAAGACAATGAACAATTAAAAATAGTATTAAGTCAACAACAACAGGCAAGTGCGCAAATGCAGGCGAAAGCGCGTCAAGTTGAAGACGACTTATCAGCGACGAATGATCAACTTAATAAAAAATTAACAGAATCAGAAGCATCTAATAAGAAAGCACAATTAAAAATTCAAGCTTTAGACGAACAAATCGGAGCATTAGCTAAAGCCAAGGATGGGGTATTAAATGAAGCAAAGAATGTTCAAGCGGATTTGAACAATCAAATTAATGAGTTAAATCAAGCAAAGCTCAATAGTGAAGAACAATTGAAGAAAAATATTTCTACGTTAAGCATTCAAATAAAAGATTTGACACAAGTCAAAGATTTACAGGCACAGCAAATCACACGCGCTGCACAAAGCCAAAAGAATTTAGAAGATCAAATTAGAGAATTAGCACAAAAATTAGCGCAACAAAAAAATGCAACAACAGCCAGTGAGCTGCAATATCAAGCGGATGTTGCCAAGCTAAAGAATACCTTGCAATCCAAACAAGCTGAATTCATGGCGAGCGTGAATGCAAATGAGAAGATAAAAGAAGAAATTTCTAAAAAGCTCTCGATGGCAACGGAATCTTATAATCAGTCCCAAGATAAGAATAAAGATTTGTTAAATCAGATTCAAGCGCTCACAGAATCTAAAAACAAGGCCGCAGAAGTATCAAGAGCAAGTATTGAAGCTTTACAAAATGAACTAAAAGCCTCCATGCAATCCAAGCAAGCCGCATTGCTTGAGAGCAATAAATTAAATGAACAAGTAAAGCAAGATCTCAATAGACAATTGTCAGCGGCAACGCAAGCATATAATCAAGCCATGGCAAATGGCAAAACATTGACGGAGCAGTTAAAGGCGCTTAATCAATCAAAGATTAATAGTGAAGAACAATTACGTGGCAATGTCGCATCTCTTGAAAATCAAATCAAAGGATTATTACAAATTAAGACAGCGCAGGAAGAGCAATTAGCGCATGCAAAACAAAATCAAATTAATTTAGAGTCTCAAATTAGATCATTAGCAGAAAAGATGTCACAAGATAAAGCAGCGGCAGTATTAAGGCAAAAGCAGTTAGAAGAACTGATAAGCAAAGCAAATCAAGATATACAAGTTAAGCAGGCGGCTTTGGCTAGCAGCAATGCAAATATTGATCAGTTAAGACAAGAACAATCTGCCCAACAAAAAGCGTATGCTCAATTCCAAGCCAAGGCACAGGAAGCTCAAGATGGTTTATCGTTAACAAATGCACAGTTAAATAAACAATTGTTAGCTGCGACGGAAGCTTTAAAGCAAGCAGAGGCAAATAGTAAATCGTTATCAGCAAATATTACGCGTTTAGAAGATGCGAATCAGAAAATAACTGTTGCTAAAGAGCAAGCCGAGAAGCAGGCGCAAGAACGTTTGAATGTGTTAAATCAAGAGTTAACATCAATTGCTCAGTCAAAAGCTCGTCTTGAACAAGAATCAAAGGTGGCTATAGAGGGACTAAACAATCAGATCGCGGCATTAAACAAGGCAAAAAATATTCAGCAGGAAAGTTCTAATCAACAAGTTGCCGGTTTAAAAGAACAGATTGAGAGCATAACTAATAAATTAAGAGAAAATAAAGATGCAAGTTTAGCCCTGCAGCAGAAATATGAAATGCAAGTATCAAAACTTCAACAAGAACTTAGCCATCAGGTATCGCTAACAGCACAAACACAGAATCAAGCTACAGAAAAAAATAAGGCATTGACGGATAAGATTAATGCTATCACTCAGGCTAAGAATAAAACTGATGAAGCGTTAGGTCTTGCATACAAAAATAAAGATAACTTGGAGAATCAAATCAGAGCATTAGCGGAGAGAATATCTCAAGATAAGCAAGCTGCCGCGTCGATGCAGAAACAGTATGAAGCGCAATTGAATCAACAACAGCAAGATATTCAAGCAAAACAAGCAAGTTTCGATAAGGTCAATAATCAAGCACAGGCAACTGTTAAAGAGTTGTCAGCAAAGATTGCTAGCTTATCAGATGAGAATAAGTCCATTTCACAACTTAGACAAAAGCTCGAAGAAGATTTAAGAGAAGCCAATAAAACAAAAACCATTCAACAAGAAAACGCGAATCAGCAAATTGCCAGTTTAAATGATCAGATCCGAAGTTTGACGGAGAAATTTAATCAAAATAAAGAAGCTGCCGCGACGATGCAAAAGCAATATGAGCAGCAATTAAGCAAGGCTCAACAAGATGTGCAAGCTGGTCAAGTGGCTTTAAATACAACGAGTAATCAAGCACAAGCCAACATTAAAGAATTATCTGCAAAGATTGCAAGTTTAACTGATCAAAACAATCAGCTGTTACAAGCCAAAGAAAATGCAACCAAAGCGGCGCAAGCAAATGCCGATGCGCTAAATAATCAGATCAAGGAAATCACTAAGGCTAAATCGATACAACAGGAAAGTGCGAATCAACAGATTGCCAGTTTAAATGAACAAATTCGCGTTTTAACGCAGAAGTTTAATCAGAATAAAGAAGCAGCCGCGACGATGCAAAAGCAATATGAACAGCAATTAAGTAAACTCAAGCAAGATTTGCAATCAAGTCAAGGTTCATTGAATGTGGCTAGTGCTCAAGCTCAAGATAAGATCGCGCAACTTAATGCTCAAATCAATGAATTAAATAAGGCAAAGAGCGTCCAACAAGAAAGTGCCAACCAACAAATCGCGTCTTTAAATGAACAGCAAAGAAGCCTGACAGAGAAGTTTAATCAGAATAATGAAGCTGCCGCGACGATGCAAAAGCAATATGAACAGCAATTAAGTAAACTCAAGCAAGATTTGCAATCAAGTCAAGGTGCATTGAATGCGGCTAGTGCTCAAGCTCAAGATAAGATCGCGCAACTTAATGCTCAAATCAATGAATTAAATAAGGCAAAGAGCGTCCAACAAGAAAGTGCCAACCAACAAATCGCGT